>Ga0209672_100012_pt1 | contig 795742 bp, 732 predicted proteins | sample AraplaCol_mMS_r2_FD_184273 | JGI IMG/M metagenome (GOLD analysis project Ga0209672, IMG submission 184273) | Arabidopsis root microbial communities from North Carolina, USA - plate scrape CL_Col_mMS_r2 (SPAdes) (version 2) | ecosystem: Host-associated > Plants > Roots > Endosphere | place: USA... | reverse complement strand
TAAACCTGTTACTGTTTTCGGTTCTTTCGAACCGGTCGCTCACTCAAAGCTGACAGGAATATGAATCACTTCATAAACCTGACTTACTTTAGTGTGAGACTCTTGATACTTTCGCTATCTGACCCGAAGATCAGCTCGCTTCCATCAAGCGCCCACACTTATCGGCTGTTAATTTTTAAAGAGCATTTCTGCGAGAAACCTGAAGTTTCTCAGCAGCGCTGCGTTTTCAGCAGCAGAGAAGCGAGATTATGAACCGTGTTTCTCAGTCAGTCAACAACTTTTTGAACTGCTTCGTTGCGACGACTGGGTTCAACTTCATGTGCGCCGGGGCTCTACAACCGACCCACCATCGCACCGCTTCTCTTCTTCCCCCGCGCCGCGTTTCCGTTAGCGCGAAAGAGGCGTGATTCTAAGCAGCTCCCGGCAATCGCGCAAGGGGTTTCGTAAAAATATAAGGCCCCGCACGCTGCCGCGTACGGGGCCTTATATAGAAGCAGCCGAATCGTCAGGCCACACGCACTTGGCGCGCCACTATCTCCATATAGTGATCGAGACCAGGCGTCACCTTACCCTCTTCCTTCGCGGTATCGTCCCAGCGGCGCAGACGCAGCGCGTCCTCCGCAAACGGGCGCTGCAGGAATGCCACCGTCTCATCTTCACTGAAGATACCGCCCTGCAACGCGAGGCTACGCACCGAATCCGGAGACAGGCTCTCGAAGTAGCCGACGTCCGTGCGGCACAGGCAACGCTTCGCGTCGACATGCAGCCGGATCGGTTCCAGTACCGCGTCCGAAAACAGCGGCCGCAGGAACGGCAGCACGAAATACTGATGCAGATCGTCGATACCGCGCGCACTCGGCGTCTCGCCCTGCCGATTCAGCAGATGCCCCAGGTCGTGCAGGAACGCGGCCGCAACCAGCGCTTCGTCCGCGCCCGCCTCTTCCGCCAGCAATCCGCTTTGCAACGCATGCTCGAGCTGCGTGACAGGTTCACCGCTATAGGCCACATGCCCGTGCTCGCGATACAACCCATGAATCTCTTCCACCGTCAGTGCCATCCGCTCACTCCCAAGGCAGCGAAAACGTCTTCAGGTTCGTGAAGCTCTTCATCGCCTCCTGAACGCCTTCCTTGTAACCGAGCCCCGAATCCTTGATCCCGCCGAACGGAGAAAGCTCGATCCGGTATCCGGGCACTTCCCATACATTCACGGTCCCGACGTTCAGCTCGTTCACGAAGCGCACGACGGCCGCCGTGCTGTCCGTACAGACACCCGACGACAGCCCGAATGCCGTCCCGTTGCTGATCCGGATCGCGTCGTCGATCGTGTCGAACGCGATGACGGGCGATACGGGGCCGAAGGTCTCCTCGCGCACGATCGTCATCGACGGATCGACGTTGTCGAGCACGGTCGGCGAATAGAGCGCCCCCCGACGCACGTTCCCGATCAGCAAGCGCGCACCCTGTGCGACCGCCTCGCGGACCCGCGCCTCGAAAAGCCGCGCCGCCGCGCCGTCGATCACCGTGCCCATTTCGTTCGCGGGATCGAATGGATCGCCATATTTCCATGCACGCGTCTTCTCGACGAGCAACTCGGTGAATGCCGGCGCGATCGAGCGCTGTACCAGGATCCGCTTGACGGCCGTGCAGCGCTGCCCCGAATTCCGGTACGAGCCGAGCACGGCCAGCGATGCGGCACGCTCCAGATCGGCATCGTCAAGGACGATCAACGGATCGTTGCCGCCGAGCTCCAGCACGATGCGCCGGTAGCCGGCCCGCGCAGCGATCGCCTTGCCGATCGACACGCCGCCCGTGAAGGTAATCAACGATGCGTGCGGATGCGTGACGAGCTCGTCCGCGATTTCGCGCGGGTCGCCGGTCAGCACCTGCAGCATCGGCTCGGGCAGGCCGGCCTCGTAAAGTAGGTCCGCCAGATAGAACGCCGACAGCGGCACCTTCTCCGACGGCTTCACGATCACGCGGTTGTTGGTCGCGATCGCCGGCGCGATCTTGTGCGCGACCTGATTCATCGGATGATTGAACGGCGTGATCGCGACGATTACGCCGTCGAGCGGCTGTCGCTGCGAAAACACGCGGCGCGCTTTGCCGTGGGGCGTCAGGTCGCAGGAGAAACTTTGCGCGTCGTCGCGCAGCGCCTCGACCGACGCGAACTTCAGCACGTCGGCAACGCGGCCGATCTCGTAGCGCGAATCCTGTTTCGACAGCCCCGATTCGAGCGTGATCAGGTCGGATGCTTCCTCGGTACGTTCGCGCAGCAGCGCCGCCGCGCGTTCGAGAATCTGCGAACGCTCGTAACGCGTGAGCGCAGGCCGGTACGCCATCGCATAGTCGAACGCGGCGCGCACGTCGTCGACGCTCGCCAGCGGCACCGTGCCGACACGCATGCCGGTGTACGGATCGGTAACGTCGAGAACACGATCCCGCGTCGCACGCGTGCCGCACCAGCGCAGCGCCTCGGCGCGAAAGGCGAGGTGATCCTGTCGGGGATGAGCCATCATGACGCGACCCGGTTCAGCACGAAATCGAAGACGTCGAAATTGCGCGGACGACGTGCAGGATCGCCCCGCTCGATCCGACGGTTGAACAGCAACGGCACTTCCTGCTCGGACACGCCGCCATGCGAACGCAGCGGCACGGTCAGGCCGGACAGGTCGTGTTCGCGTTCGCGCGTGCCGAGCGTCATGTCGCGCCGCGCGATCACGACGAGGTCGCCGATCCGATCGGCCGGGAGCTCGAAGCGCGCGGCGGCTTCCGCGTTGTCGAGCACGAGCTCGACGCCGTCGATCCCGCCGACGCGCCACATCGCTTCGGTCCGGTCGACGCCGGGTGCCAGGTAGACGGTCGCGAACGAGCCAAGCGCGCCGTGGTGCACGACGTACGGATCGGTGATCGGCAGGATCACGCGCGCGGCCTGCGCGCCGTACCAGCCGTCGAACGCATCCTGCAGATAGATCACGTTCGGGCGACCGGTTGCGGGATCGTGCTTCGCGTTCATCCCGTGGTCGGCCGTGAGCCCGATTGCCCAGCCGAGCGCGTCTAGCTGCGCGAGATAGCCGTCCATCATTGCGTAGAACGCGTTTGCGCCGGCACTGCCCGGCTCGCACTTGTGCTGCACGTAATCGGTGGTCGACAGGTACATCAGGTCGACCTGCCGCGTCTGAGCAAGCCGCACGCCGGCCGCGAATACGAATTCGGAAAGCGCCGCGCTATAGACATCCGGCGACGGCAGGCCAACCCAGTCGAGTACGTCGACGATGCCTTTTTCCGCGAGATTCGCCTGCGCGGCCTTCTCCGCGGAAAAGCAGATGCCGTTCATCTGCCAGCCTAGCAACCGGCGCAGCTTGTCCTTCGCCGTCACGACGGCCACCCGCGCGCCGGCGTCGGACGCCGCCGCCAGCAGCGTGCCGGCACGCAGATAGGCCGGGTCGTTCATCATCACTTCGGCGCCGCGCCCGCCGTCGGCGGCCGGATCCCAGAAATAGTTGCCGCAGATCCCGTGGACCGACGGCGGCGCGCCGCAGACGATCGACAGGTTGTTCGGGTTGGTGAAGGTCGGCACGACGCAATCGGCGCGCCACGCCGTGCCTTCCGCGATCATCCGGCCGATGAACGGCGCAACGCCCGCTTCCACCGCACGTTCGAGATAGTCGTACTCGCAGCCGTCGACACAGACGACCACCGTCGGCTCGACCGGCAGCCGGTAGCGCCGGCCGTTGACGTCGACGGAGCGTCCCGCGAGATTCGGCGATGCGCCGCTCGCCGACGCTTCACCCGGATGGCGCAATGCAAACGCGGCGTTCATGATGCCGCCCGCTTGCCGCGCGGCACACGCGCGGCGATCAGCAGCAGCGCCGCGAGCGACGCGCCGAGCATCAGCAGCGACAGCGCAGATGCCGGAAGGTAATAACCACGCTCGACCTGGCCGATCACGACGATCGGCACGGTCGCGAAACCCGGCGGGTAGACGGTCAGCGTCGCGCCGAGCTCGCCTAGCGACAGCGCGAAGCCGAGCGCGAGGCTCGCACGCAGCGCCGGCACGAGCTGCGGCAGCAGTACGCGGCGCAGCACCATCGCGGGCGGCGCACCGAGGCTCGCCGCGGCTTCGCGCAGCACGGTCAGCTCCGGGCGCAGCGCGGCGGCCGCGCAGCGATAGCAGAACGGCAGAATCAGCGCGAGCTGCACGAGCACGACGATCGCGGCGGAACTCGACAGGTCGAGCGGCTTCTGGTGATACGCGATCAGCACCGCGAGCCCGAGCACAACGCTCGGCACGCCATTCGGCACCATCACGAGCGCATCGACAACAGCGCCGAGGCCGCGCCGGTCGCGCCCTTCGAGCGCGAGTGCAAGCCACAGCCCGAGGATCGTGCCGATCGCCGACACGCCGAAGCCGATCTCGAGGCTCGTCAGCAGCGCGTCGTATTCCGGCGAACCGAGCCGCTCGAACCAGCGCAGGCTGTAGCCGGCCGGCAGGATCGTGCCCGACCACTGCGTCGACACGCTCGACAGTGCAACGACGATGACCGGCAGCACGAACAGCCAGAAGCAGGCGAACGCGGCCAGCGCGAGCGCCGCGCGCGACGCATGCTTGAGCAGCGTGTCGCCCCAGCCGATCTGATGGCGCGGCACGGCTTGCCCGATACGGAATTCAGCGGACATCGTTTCCTCCCGTCGCACGCCGGTTTACCCGGCGATAAACCGCATAAAGCGCCAGCGACAGCGCGAGCATCACGACCGCGCCGGCCGACGCGGTCGGCAGGTCGAGGTCGACGGTCGCGCTGCTGTAGATCGCGACCGGCAGCGTCACGAGCCGCGCGCTGCCGAGCACGAGCAGAATCCCGAATTCGTTCAGCGTCAGCAGGAAGCACAGCACGGTGCCGGCGGCAATGCCCGGCCACGCGATCGGCAGCACGACGCGACGTGCAAGCATCCAGCCCGACGCGCCGAGGCTGCGCGCGGCCTCGATCAGGCGCAGGTCGAGCGTCGCGAACGACGCGAGCGTCGGCCGCACGACGAACGGCGTATAGAACACGGTCTGCGCGAGAATCACGCCGCCGATGCCGAACAGGAAATCGAGCGGCGGACTCTCGAGATGGAACAGGTGCTGCAGCGCGATGCTGATCGAGCCTTGCGAGCCGTACAGGAAGATCAGCGTGAACGCGACGAGGAACGACGGGAACGCGACGTACAGTTCCAGGAAGCGCGTGACGAGCGACGCGCCCGGAAACGGCTTGAAGAACAGCAGCGCGGCCAGCAGCACGCCGAGCACCGATGCGGTGCCGGCACTCGCGAACAGCACGCCGAGCGTCGTCAGCAGCACGTTGCGCGTATCGGGGTTGCCGAAGAACGTCCGGTAGGCGGCAAAGCTCAGCCCGTGATCGCCCGATACGCTCAGCAGCACGAGCCGCACCAGCGGATAGACGACGAGCGGGCCGAGCACGACGATCGCGAGCACGGCGAGGTGCAGGTCGCCCATGCGCTTGCGGCGCCGCGCGGCAGCGGCATGCGCGGCGGCCGACGCGAGCACGTGCGGCGGCAGGCCGGCTTCAGGGCTCGATAAGGACGACATCGTCTGCCTCGCAATGCAGGGAAACGCGCGCCCCGCGCTCGGGGGCCGCGCCGCGGCCGCGTTGCATCGTCACGCGCACGGGTTCGTCGGGCGCCGCATCGATCACGACCGCGATCGACAGGTCCGCGCCCTGCCATTCGACGGAAGACACCGTGCCGTGCAGGCCGCCCGCCGCAAGCGGCATCACGGTCAGGCGCTCGGGGCGCACGCACGCGACCTTGTCGCGCACTTCGTGACGCGGATCGCCGAGCGGAAAGATCACGCGCGGCGGCAGCAGGTTGGCCGGGCCAAGATAGCGCGCGACGTAGCCGTCCTGCGGCGCGTCGTACAGTTGTTGCGGCGTGCCGAGCTGCGCGATGCGGCCGTCGCGCATCAGCAGCGCGCGGTCGGACAGCACGAGCGCGTCGTCGCGGTCGTGCGTCACGCAGACGACGGTCAGGTTCGGCAGGCGCTCGTGCAGCGCCTTCAGCTCGCTGCGCACCGACGCGCGCAGGTTGGCGTCGAGCGCCGACAGCGGTTCGTCAAGCAGCAGCACGTCCGGCTCGATCACGAGCGCGCGGGCCAGCGCGACGCGCTGCTGCATCCCGCCCGACAGTTGCGCGGGCAGGTGGTGGCCGGCCTCGCCGAGTTGCACGAGCTTCAGCGCGTCGGCGACGCGACGCGTCACTTCGGACGAGGCCATCCCGCGGGCGCGCAGCCCGAATGCGACGTTCTCGAACACCGACAGGTGCGGGAACAGCGCGTAATTCTGGAACAACAGACCGAGATTGCGCTTGTGCGGCGGCGCATGGGTCAGGTCGCGTCCGGCCACGGTCAGCGTGCCGGTCAGGCCATCGGCCTTCACGAACCCGGCGATGAAGCGCAGCAGCGTGGTCTTGCCGCAGCCGCTCTTGCCGAGCACGGTCAGAAATTCACCGGCGCCGATCGACAGCGACAGATCTTCCAGCACAGTGCGTGCGCCATAGCGCACGCTCAGGTGTTCGATCTGCACGCCGCCCGGCGCGCCGGACCGCAGCGTGGCGTGCGGTTCGGCGGCGCCGAATGCGCCGGGATGGGTCAGGGTGGTTTCCACCGGGTTCATCCTCTTGCTCGCTAATACAGGCGGCGTGTGCCGATCACTTCGGCTTGACGACGTCGAGCTGCTTGCCCGAGCTGCCGATCACGTCCTTCTTCCAGCGCTCGATCCACACCGGCTTCTTCGCCATCACCTGGGTCCAGTCGACCGGGATCAGCTTCACGCCCGCGATCGCCTTCTTGACCGCTTCGCCATTCTTGCCGGCCAGCGGCACGTCCGTGCGGCCCGGGATGCCGTACATGTCCGGCACCTTCGACTGCACGTCCGTCGACATCAGGTAGTCGATCAGCTTCTTGCCGGCGTCCTGGTTCGGGCCGCTCTTGATCAGGCCGATGCCGTACGGCAGCTGGAACGTGGTCGGCTGGTCGCCGTCCTTCGCGGACAGGAAGATCGGCTTGACGGACAGCGCGCCGTGTTCGGCGTCGTCGAGGTCCATCTGCAGGTCGCCGTTCGCGACGCTGATCTCGTTGCGCGACAGCAGCACGTTCAGATAGCCCGTGCCCTTCGTGTGGAACTTCACGCTCTGCGACAGCTTCGCCAGGTAGTCGAACGCCTTGTCCTCGCCCATCAGCGAGGTCGTCAGGATCAGCACGGCCATCCCGTCGCCGGCGGTCGCCGGGTTCGAGTACGCGACCTTGCCCGCGTAGGCCGGCGACAGCAGGTCGGCGAACGTCTTCGGCTGATTCTTCACGACGTCCGGGTTGATCGCGAACGAGAAGTAGTTGTTCACGAACGTCGCCCACGTGCCGTCCTCGGCCTTTGCGATCGCCGGCACGTTCTTGTAGTTCACGCTCTGGTACGGCTGCAGCAGGCCCATCTGGCCGGCTTGCTGAATGAACGGCGGCAGCGTGACGATCACGTCGGCCTTCGGGGAATTCTTCTCGATGTTCGCGCGGTTGACGACCTCGCCGCTGCCCGCCGTCACGATGTTGACCTTGACGCCTTCCTTCTTCTCGAAGGCCGGCAGCACATCGCGATAGAGATTCTCGAGACCGTCCGCCGTATACAGCACGACCGCGTTTGCCGCATGTGCGGGCATCGCGGCACCTTGCAGCAGACCGGCGGCGCAGGCGGCCAGCGCGAGCTTGCGGAACGCGCCGGCAGCGGCGCGCGAGGAATTCTGCAGTGTCATCTCACTTCTCCGTAGGCGGAACACCAAACGGCCGGGGCACGATCCGGCTCCTTTCAGTCGGACAGACCGACAACCGGCCTGCCTCGCTGCCGCGCTGCGGGTGGTCTCGCGCGGCAACCGAAGGATCACAGCGTTCGATGACAACGCCGTGACGAGTGCCACAATTTCCAAAAAATGACACATTTTGCCAATATCATGCAAGTCACCCGGAAATGCCGCCCCGGCGTTTCGCCCGACCTTTGCTGGAGAAAAAGCCATGCCCGACCCGATTCTGCTCACGCCCGGTCCGCTCACCACGTCCGCCACAACACGCCACGCAATGCAACATGACTGGGGCTCATGGGACGCCGCTTTCAATCAATTGACGGCCAGTGTCTGCGCGGATCTCGTCGCGACCGCGCGCGGCGGCAACGAATACGTGTGTGTGCCGATGCAAGGCAGCGGCACGTTTTCGGTCGAGGCCGCGCTGGGCACGCTCGTGCCGCGCGACGGCGTCGTGCTGGTGCCGGACAACGGCGCGTATTGCGCGCGCATCCTGAAGATCCTCGGCCGGCTCGGCATCGCGGCGATCGCGCTGCCGTTCGATGAGGACGCCGCGGTCGACCCGGCGGCGATCGAAGCCGCGTTCGCGCGCGAGCCACGCATCACGCACGTCGCGCTGGTGCACCTGGAAACGAGCGCCGGCATCCTGAATCCGCTCGACGCGATCGCGGCCGCGTGCCGGCGGCACGGCAAGCGGCTGATCGTCGACGCGATGAGTTCGTTCGGCGCGTTGCCGATCGCGCTGGCGGACAGCGGAATCGACGCGCTGATCTCGGCAAGCGGGAAATGCCTGGAAGGCGTGCCGGGGATGGGGTTCGCGATCGTGCGGCACGATGTACTCGACGCGAGCGAAGGCAACTCGCCGTCGCTCGCGCTCGACTTGCATGATCAGCACGCATACCTGCGCAAGACGGGCCAGTGGCGCTTCACGCCGCCGACCCACGTGATCGCCGCGCTGCGCGCCGCGCTCGACCAGTACCTGGCCGAAGGCGGCCAGCCGGCGCGCGGTGCGCGCTATGCGGAGAACTGCCGGACCTTGATCGAATCGATGCGCGCGCTCGGCTTCACGCCGTTCCTCGACGCAAGCGTGCAGGCGCCGGTGATCGTCACGTTCCATGCGCCCGACCATCCGGCATACGATTTCCGCCGCTTCTACGACGCAGTGCGCGACGCGGGCTTCATCCTGTATCCGGGCAAACTGACGCAACTCGAGACGTTCCGCGTCGGCTGCATCGGCGCGATCGATGCCGGCGACATCCGGCGTGCGGTCGCGGCGATCGCGCAAGCGGTCGAATCGCTCGGGATTGCCGTGCAGCGCGCGTGAGCGCTGACGCATGCCCCGGCCCGCAAGCGGGGACGGCAGAAACAAAAAAGCCCGGCGACCCACAGGTCGCCGGGCGAACGCACCGAGTGTGCGTGGAGCCGGTACTTACAGTTCGATCCGCTTGATGTCGCCGACGACGAAGATATACGACAGCGCACCGATCAGCGCGATCACGCCGATGAACACGAGTGCGCCGACGAACGATCCGGTCGATGCGACGATGAAGCCGACGACGAGCGGCGTGATGATGCCGGCGAGGTTCGCCGCGAAGTTGAAGATGCCGCCGGTCACGCCCAGCAGGCCGTCCGGCGCGATGTCGGACACGAGCGTCCAGCCGAGCGCCGCCATCCCCTGCGCGAAGAATGCGACCGACATGATCGCGATCACGGCTTCGTTGCTCTTCACGTAGTTCGCGAGAATGATCGTCGACGCGAGCAGCAGGCCCGCGATGATCGGCAGCTTGCGCGCGAGGTTCGCGGACTTGCCGCGGCGCAGCAGCCAGTCGGAGAAGATCCCGCCGAACATCACACCGACCGACGCGGCGATGAACGGCATCACCGCGAAGAAGCCGATCTTCAGCCAGCCCATATGGCGCTCGGTCGCGAGATAGGTCGGGAACCAGGTCAGGAAGAACACGAGCGTCGAGTTGCCGGCGAACTGGCCGAGGCAGATACCCGCGAGCTGACGCTTCTTCAGCAGCCGGCCGGCCATCGACCAGCTGAACTTGGCCTGTGCGGGCTTGCCGCTCTTGTCCCCGTCCTTGCGCGCGCCGTGCACGAGACCGCCGCCCGCTTCGATGTACGCGAGTTCTTCCGAATTGGCGGCCGGATGGTTGCGCGGCTCGTGATAGAACTTCCACCAGACCAGACCAAACACGATGCCGATCGTGCCGACGACCCAGAACAGCGAGCGCCAGCCGAACGCACCCATCAGCGCGAACAGCACGGGGCTGAAGAACGCGAGACCGATGTACTCGCCCACGGTGTAGGTGCCGGTCGCCATCGCGCGCTCGTTCTGCGGGAACCACGTCGCGACGACCCGGCTGTTGGTCGGGAAACACGGCGCTTCGGTCACGCCGAGGCCGAGCCGGCATGCGAGCAACGTCCCGACACCGGGCACGAAGCCCTGCAGCAACGTGCACAGCGACCACAACGTCATGGACCAGTAATAGGTGATCTTGCTGCCGAAGCGGTCGAGGAACAGCCCGCCGGGCACCTGCATCGCGACGTACGTCCACGAGAATGCCGAGAACATGATGCCCATCACCGCCGCGTTGATGCCAAGCTCCTTGGTGAGCTGCGGCGCAGCCACCCCCAGCACGGTACGGTCGAGATAGTTGATCATCGTGCCGATCGCGAGCAGCGCGAGGATCTTGTAGCGCGCCGAGGTCCGCCGGACCGTGCCGGCCGCCGCGGGCGCGGCGTTCGTGTGGGTGGTGTGCTGCATGGTCGTCTCCTGGTCTCTTTTTCAGCTAGTCGGTAAAAGGTCAGCGCGCGACGAGCGACTGAAAGTGTTCGAACATTCGCTCGTCGTCCGGCGTGCGTCCGGTGAAGATCTCGAACGCATCGACGGCCTGGTACACGGCCATCCCGCCACCCGGCAGCGTCGCGCAGCCGGCCGCGCGGGCGGCGCGGATCAGTTCGGTTTCGAGCGGGAAATACACGATGTCGGCAACCCACATTCCCGCGCGGAGCAGCTCGGCCGGCAGCGGCAGGCCTGGATGCTTGGTCATGCCGGTCGGCGTGGCGTGGATCAGGCCAGTCGCGACATGCATCGCGGCCGCGAGATCGCTGCCCGGTGTAACCCGGGCGGCCGGGAAGCGCTGCTGCAGTTCGCCCGCGAGCGTGGCGGCACGCGTGCCGTCGACGTCGAAAATCGTCAGTTCGGCGGCGCCCATCTGCAGCGCAGCATGCGCGACGGCCGCACCCGCGCCGCCCGCGCCCAGCTGCACGACACGCTCGAGCGACACGTCGGGCAACCCGCGGCGGAACGACTTCGCGAAACCCGACCAGTCGGTGTTGTGGCCGATCCGCTTGCCGTCCTTGAACAGCACGGTGTTCACCGCGCCGAGCGCGCGCGCGTCGTCCGACAGCGAGTCGAGGTGCTCGATCACGCGCTGCTTGCACGGATGCGTGATGTTGAGCCCGTTGTAGCCCATGCGCTGCGCGGCATCGAGCAGTTCCGGCAGCGCGTCGGCGGTCACGCCGAGCACGTCGAGATCGATGCGCCGGTACACGTAGCCGAAACCCTGGCGGAAGCCTTCTTCCTCATGCATCGCGGGCGACAGCGAACCGCCGATGCCCTGGCCGATCAGGCCGATCAGAAAAGACGGGCGGCTCATCGTGCGGCTCCCTGCGCAAAAAGGGTCGACAGGCGCTGCAGCGCGAATACGTAGCCTTCGGTGCCGCAGCCGCAGATCACGGCTTCGGCCACCGCCGACACATAAGAGTGGTGACGGAATGCCTCGCGACGATGCACGTTCGAGATATGCACCTCGATCACGGGTTTCGCGATCGCGGACAACGCGTCGGCCAGCGCGACCGACGTATGCGTATACGCGGCCGGGTTGATCACGATGCCGTGCGTATCGTGACGCGCGGCATGCAGCCAGTCGATCAGCTGGTGCTCGGCGTTCGACTGGCGGAAGTCGATCTCCAGCCCGAGCCCTTCGGCCGCCGTGCGGCAACGCTGCTCGACGTCGGCAAGGGTTTCCGCGCCGTAGATATGGGGCTCGCGGGTCCCCAGCAGATTCAGGTTCGGGCCGTTCAGCACCAGCACCTTGTGCTTGCTCATGGTGTTTCTGCTCCTAAAACAGGGGCGAATCGCTAGCCGACTGCGCCCCTTGACGTCAAGATTTGGCGCTAGTGTGCGCTTGCGCAAGCGCAATGTCTTTTCGGGTTTTCGCTAATTTGTACCATCTAGTTAGTTTGTATAATTCCCCATACTCCCATAGTAAATTCGGGATGTGGCGCCCGCAGGTAATTCAACGACTGGTTCATTCCGGCCCGATCCGGCCGACGCCACGCCCCGCTCATCCGCAGGATTCGCCCATGCAGCGCTCGATCGCCACCGTGTCACTGTCCGGCACGCTCGCCGAGAAGCTCGCCGCCATCCAGGCCGCCGGCTTCGACGGCGTCGAAATCTTCGAGAACGACCTCGTCTACTTCGACGGATCGCCCGCCGACGTGCGGCGCATGGCCGCCGATCTCGGCCTCGACATCGTGCTGTTCCAGCCGTTTCGCGACTTCGAGGGCGTGAGCCCGGCCCAGCTCGCCCGCAATCTCGACCGCATCCGCCGCAAGTTCGACGTGATGCACGCGCTCGGCACCGACCGCATCCTGGTGTGCAGCAACGTGTCGCCCGACACGATCGCGGACGATGCTTTGCTGGTCGACCAGCTCGGCGCGCTCGCCGAAGCCGCGCGGCAGGCCGGCGTGGTTGCCGCGTACGAGGCGCTCGCGTGGGGCCGCGTCGTGAACCGGTACAGCCACGCATGGCAGCTCGTGAACGCGGTGAACAGCCCGCATCTCGGCCTCGCGCTCGACAGCTTCCATACGCTGTCGCTCGACGATTCGCCGGACGCGATCGCCGACATCCCCGGCGACCGGATCGCGTTCGTGCAGATCGCCGACGCGCCGAAGCTCGCGATGGACGTGATCGAATGGAGCCGCCACTTCCGCTCGTTCCCCGGCCAGGGCGACTTCGACCTCGCGCGCTTCACGGCCCGCGTGATCGAGTCCGGTTATACGGGGCCGCTTTCGCTCGAGATCTTCAACGACGGCTTCCGCGCCGCGCCGACCGCGATCACGGCCGCCGACGGCCACCGCTCGCTGCTTTACCTGGAAGAGCTGACGCGCGCGCGGCTCGCACAGGACGGCCACGCGCCCGCCGCCGGCCAGCCACTGTTCGCGCCGCCGGCGCCGCCCGCGCACGTCGGGTTCCAGTTCATTGAATTCGCGGTCGACGCGCAGGCGGCGGCCACCGTCGGCGAATGGCTCGGCCGGATGCGGTTCCGGCTCGCGGGCCGTCATCGATCGAAGGACGTGACGCTGTTCCAGCACGGCGCCGCATCGATCGTGCTGAACGCCGAGCGCGACTCGTTCGCCGACGCATTCTTCCAGCAGCACGGGTTGTCGCTGTGCGCGTCGGCGTTCCGCGTCGACGATGCGAAAGTGGCATTCGAACGCGCGGCCGGCTTCGGCTACGCGCCGTTTTCCGGGCGCGTCGGCCCGAACGAGCGCGTGCTGCCGGGCGTGCAGGCGCCGGACGGCAGCCTCGAATACTTCGTCGACGAGACGCCGAACGCGCCAACGCTATATGAGTCGGATTTCGTGCTGACCGACATCGACGGCCCGACCGAGGTCGGCCCGCTGACGGGCATCGATCACGTCTGCCTCGCGCTGCCGGCCGACGCGCTCGATACGTGGATCCTGTTCTTCAAGACCGCCTTCGGCTTCGAGGCCGAGCGCAGCTGGCTCGTGCCCGATCCGTACGGCCTGATGCGCAGCCGCGCGGTGCGCAGCGCCGACGGCTCGGTGCGGATCGCGCTGAATGCGTCGGTCGACCGCCATACGGCCGTCGCCGAATCGCTCGAACGCTATCACGGCACGGGGCTGAACCACGTCGCGTTCCGGACCGACGACATCGTGCAGACGGTCGCCACGTTCGCGGCCGACGGCGTGCCGTTCCTGCGGATCCCGCCGAACTATTACGACGATCTCGCCGCGCGCTACGCGCTGCCGGACGAGCTGATCGACACGCTGAGCGCTCACCATCTGCTGTACGACCGCGACGAAAACGGCGGCGAATTCCTGCATGCGTATACGGAACTGGTCGACAACCGCTTCTCGCTCGAAATCGTCGAGCGGCGCGGCGGCTACGACGGCTACGGCGCGGCCAACGCGGCCGTGCGGCTCGCCGCGCAGGCCCAGCGCAGGAAATAAGGGAGCAAGCGAATTTCGCGCAGGGGCGAATCGAACGAGAAAACCACGACGACCCTGCGACGTGCGTCGCGCGGACGCACCATCGTGGTGAATGCCGCGGCGGTGCCCCGCCCGGCAAGGCAGGCTGCTCGGGGCCGGAAACGGGGCCGGAAGCGGCCGCCCGGCTGGGGTTACATCCCGTAACGCACGCCGCACTGCAGCATCCGCTCGGCCGCCACGGTTTTAAGAATCGCTTAAGTCTTCGACGGCACCATCCGCAGCCAGTACCCGATGGTTATCTCGAAAAGGAGGAAAGCGATGAGCGCCGTAGAAGCACCCGCGGGCCGCCCGGCCGCGCCCCCTGCAAAGAAGACGATGCTGCGCCGCCTGCTCAGTCATCACGAAATCGCGACGTTGCTCGTGCTGCTGCATGCGCCGATCGGCGCGAACGCCAAAGCCGAATTGCCTGCGCTGCAGGAAGCCGGTCTCGTCGAGATGGTCAGGCTCGACCCCGATACGGCCCCCAGCTTCCGGCTGACCGAAGACGGCACGGCCGTCCTGAAAGGGCTCGGCTACCGCTGAGCCACGGTTTTCACCGCTTCCCCGCATCGCGCCGATCCTTCAGACCCGCCGGCCCGCCCGGCGCGACACTTCACCCTGCCCGATCCTGCAGCATCAGCCGATATTCCGTCGGCGTCATGCCGACCGTCGCCTTGAACTGGCGCGTGAACGCGCTGTGATCCGTATAACCGCATAGCGCCGCGACGTCGGTCACCTTGTCGTGCGTGACGAGCAGCGCCGTGGCCGCGTCGAGCCGCGTTTTCAGCAGCACCTGGCGCGGTGTCAGGTGAAACACCTTGTGGAAGTAGCGTTCGAGCTGCGCGACCGACATCCCGGCCATCTGCGCTAGCTGCTTCAGGTTCAGCGGCTGCACGTAGTGATCCTGGATGTGCTGCACCACGTCGGCGAGCTTGCTGTAGGCCGGATGCGACCCCTCGTGCGCCTTCAGGTCGCGCGAGATGCCCGCGAGACCGACCACCTTGCCGGCCGCGTCGCGCAGCGGCTCCTTGCAGGTCAGGCACCAGCCCGGCTGGCGGCCCGGATACAGATGCAGCTCGAGCTGGTCCATCAGCTGCTGGCCGGCGGTGATCGTCGCCATGTCCTGCTCGAAATAGGTCCGGCCGAAGCGGCGCGGAAACACTTCGTCGGTCGTCTTGCCGAGCAGGTCGCGCTTGTCCTTGTAGCCGCAGCGCATCGCCAGCGTGCGGTTGACGAGCGCGTAGCGGCCGTTCGCGTCCTTCACGAAGAATGCAACGTCGGGCAGCGCGTCGAACACCGGCTCGAGCAGGCGGAAGTGCGCGAGCATCGCGCCGAGATCGGCGTTGTCGGGCTGGTAGCGCAGCGTGTCGGACAGGCTCATGGGCGGTGCGGCAAGGAAGGTCGTCATCCCGGCATCTGCGAAGGGAGTGGCTGATGGCGTCGATTATAGGAGCGCGCCCGAGAACACGTCGTGGCGATCTCGGGCAAGCGATCGGGCGGCTCGGCGAACGACGGTCCGCGCAACGCGCCGCCGATCGGCGACGATTGGCGACGATCAGGTGGCCGCATGCGTCGGCGCATCGTACGCCGTGCTGTTGTGCGCGCAACCACTGCGCCGCGCGCTTGCCGGGCGGCGTCGAATTCGCATCGGCCCGCTGCGTGGCGCCGGGCATCGGTCGGCAACGTCGGCGATATCGATGCACCCAACTGACGCCGAGACAACCTGCGCCCGGACCCGCCATCCTAGAAATGCCGGCGCGTCACGTCTTGGCGCGATTGCGCGTTCTACATGACGATTTCGGCATATATCAGGGTTATCGACGATATGCCGAAATCGTCGCCGGTCGCGCACCGAACGCGCAAGACGCGCGCATTTTCGCTACCTAGACTTCAATCAACGGTTACGAGACGACATCCCGCCAACACCACGCACGCCGATTCCGGCATAACCCGCGCGGCGCATGGCACACCCCGCACGGCTGTCGCACAGGCCTGCAGACCGATACGTCTCGCCCGGTTTACCGCACCGGCCCGCTGGCCGGCGGCGGCCCAACCACGCCATCAAGGGGAAGTGAAAGTGAAGCTGAAGGTATCGCACGTCGCGCTGGCCGCTGCCTGCGCACTGTCGGGCGCACACGCCATCGCCGCCGACGTCGTCAAGATCGGTTTCGCCGCACCGCTGACGGGGCCGCAGTCGAACTACGGCACGGACATGCAGAAGGGCGTGCAACTCGCGATCGCCGATTTCAACGCGACGCATCCGACGATCGGTGGACAGCCGGTCACGTTCCAGCTCGACTCGCAGGACGACCAGGCCGACCCGCGCACCGGCACGACGGTCGCGCAGCGGCTGATCGACGACAACGTCCGCGGCGTCATCGGCCACTTCAACTCGGGCACGAGCATTCCGGCGTCCGACCTGTACGATCGCGCGGGGCTGCCGCAAATCTCGATGGCGACGTCGCCGCAATACACGGCGCGCGGCTACAAGACCACCTACCGGTTGCTGACGAGCGACGCGCAGGCCGGCCGCATCGTCGGCACGTACGCGGTGAAGACGCTGCGCTTCAAGCGCATCGCGATCATCGACGACCGCACGGCGTACGGCCAGGGCATCGCCGACGAATTCGCGAAGGCCGTGCAGGCCGCGGGCGGCACGATCGTCAAGCGCGACTTCACGAACGACAAGGCGCTCGACTTCTCGGCGATCCTGACCAACCTGAAGGGCCTCAACCCCGACGCGATCTTCTACGGCGGCGGCGACGCGCAGTCTTCGCCGATGATCCGCAAGATGCGCCAGCTCGGGATGAAGTCCGCCTTCGTGACCGGCGAGATGTCGCGCTCGCCGACGTTCCTGAAGGTCGGCGGCGACGCGGCCGAAGGCGCGATCGTCTACATGGGCGGGCTGCCGAAGGAAAAGATGCCGGGCTTCGCCGGCTACGCATCGCGCTACAAGGCACGCTTCAATGAAGACGTCATCACCTATTCGCCGTACTCGTACGACGGCACGATCGCGCTGCTCACCGCGATGAAGAACGCGAACTCGACCGATCCGAAGGTCTATACGCCGTATCTCGGCAAGGTGTCGATCAAGGGCGTGTCGGCGCCGAGCATCGCATACGACGCGAAGGGCGACCTGAAGGATGCGCCGGTGACGATCTACAAGGTCGAGCACGGCGCGTTCAAGCCGGTCGATACGATCGCCGGCAACTGATCGCGCAGTCCCTGTCACGTGCGGCGCGGCATGCGGTTCACCCGCCTGCCGCGCCGCGTGCGTTTCGGTTCGACGAAGTCCGAAGCATTCCTCGGCGCGGCACCGCGCGCGCGCATTTCGCGCTCCTGTAGAATCCCCCCACCCGCTTTGACGCTTCGTCTGCGTCGTGCCCCATCCCGGTGCGACGGTGCGTGTCGCGTGCCCCATCCGGCGCTCGGCACACGCTCGACGACGCAAGCCGCGCCTTGCCAGTCCATGCCGATAGCGGGTTCTGGAGACGCAGCACCGACAACAACATTCGAAAACCGATCGTCCTGACCATGCAAGCTTCCGAATTGAGCGGCGTGCCTCGCGCCGCCGAACGCGCGCTCACGCGCAGCGACTACAAAACTCTTGGCCTTGCCGCACTCGGCGGCGCCCTCGAGTTCTACGACTTCATCATCTTCGTGTTCTTCGCACCCGCGATCGGACAGCTGTTCTTCCCGCACGACATTCCCGACTGGCTGCGCCAGCTGCAGACGTTCGGCATCTTCGCGGCCGGTTATCTCGCGCGTCCGCTCGGCGGCGTGATCATGGCGCACTTCGGCGACCTGTTCGGCCGCAAGCGGATGTTCACGCTGAGCGTGCTGATGATGTCGGTGCCGACGCTGCTCATGGGCCTGCTGCCGACCTACGACTCGATCGGCATCCTCGCGCCGGTGTTGCTGCTACTGTTCCGCGTGCTGCAGGGCGCGGCGGTCGGCGGCGAAGTGCCGGGCGCATGGGTATTCGTGTCGGAGCACGTGCCGTCGCGCCACATCGGCTATGCGTGCGGCACGCTGACCGCGGGCCTCACGGCCGGCATCCTGCTCGGCTCGCTGGTCGCCGCCGGCATCAACAGCCGTTACTCGGGCGCCGAAGTCACCGCATTCGCCTGGCGCATTCCGTTCCTGCTCGGCGGCGTGTTCGGCCTGTTCTCCGTCTACCTGCGCCGCTGGCTGCACGAGACGCCGGTATTCGCCGAGATGAAGGCGAAGAAGGCGCTCGCGGCCGAGATTCCGCTGAAGGCCGTGCTGCGCGACCACGGCCGCGCGGTGATCGTGTCGATGCTGCTCACGTGGATGCTGTCGGCAGCGATCGTCGTCGTGATCCTGATGACGCCCGCGCTGCTGCAGAAGCAGTTTCATCTGACGCCCGCGACCACGCTGTTCGCGAACAGCGTCGCGACGCTGTGCCTGACCGCCGGCTGCATCACCGCCGGCTCGCTCGCGGGCTGGATCGGCGCGAAGCGCGTGCTCGGCATCGGCGGCCTCGTGCTGGCCGCGTGCTACTACCTGCTGTTCGCGCAGGTCGCGGCCGACGCGTCGACACTGCCGCTGTACTACGGGATCGCCGGCTTCACGGTCGGCACGATCGGTGCGGTGCCGTTCGTGATGGTCAAGAGCTTCCCCGCAGTCGTGCGCTTCTCGGGCATCTCGTTCTCATACAACGTCGCGTATGCGATCTTCGGCGGCCTGACGCCGGTAATCGTGTCGCTGATGATGAAGTCGAACCCGCTCGCGCCGGTCGTGTACGTCGCGACGATCTGCGTGCTCGGCGCGATCGCCGTGCAGTTCTCGAAGGATGCGAAGGACCTGAAGGACGCACGCTGAACGCCGGCGCGCACGCGTCGGCCGGATGAACAAAGGGCCGAATCCCGCGGCGTGCGGGATTCGGCCCTTTTGTTTTGGTTCAGCGCGGCGCGCGACGTGCGTGCGTCGCGCCGTTCAGCCCGGTTCGACTCAGCGCAGCGCGCCGTACGACGAACTCGGCCGGCGCAGCGCGTCGATGCTCGCGCCGCCCGCACCGGTCACGAACAGCAGCAGGAACCCGCCGGCGATCGCGACGTTCTTCCAGAAGTGGATCACCATGTCGTGCTGGACCGCGGCGTCCGTCGCGTCCCAGAAATTGTGTCCCACCATCGCGGTCGCGATCGTATAGAACGCCATCAGCAACGCGAGCGGCTTCACCTTGTAGCCGACGATCAGCAGCAGACCGCCGAGTGCCTCGATCGTGACGACGACCGGGCCCATCACCTGCGGATAGGGCACGTTCAGCCCATGCAGATAACCGATGAAATCGCTGTAGCCGAGCAGCTTCATTACGCCGCCCCACAAGAACAACGCCGCCAGCGCCAGGCGTGCGAAAAAAATGACGCCGGAATCGACGGAACGCGTCATGCCTCTCTCCTCGTATGCAGTTCGGCCGTCCGCGCGGGGCGTGCCCGTGCGGTTCGGCGCCGCGCGGCCCTGTCGGGCCCGCGGCAAATGGGCCAGCATAGAGGGTCTTTTCGCGGTGTCCAAGAAAAAGGTTGTAGCAAATCTTTACGCTGCGGCGGCGACGCAAGCATGACGGCGCCATGAAGAACGACGCCCGGCCGTCGCCGCGAATAAAGGGAACTGGCCCTAACCGGCGTCGCTCAACAGCACGCCTTTCTTGAACAGGAAGCAGCCGTAGCCGCGCAGCTCGCCGGTGACGATCACCGCGTACGCCTGTTGCGCGCGCTCGTAGAACGCGAATCGATCGACGCCCGCGAGCGGCACGGCGCGCCCTTCCGCGCGATCGATTTCGGCCTGCACTTCGCGCTGCACGGGCGGCACCGCGGCGGGGTCGCCGACCACTTCCATCCGCCACGCGGGCGTATCGACGAACGTGTCGAGCGGCAGCACGGACAGCACCGCGCGCGCAACGCGCGCCGAGTCGGCGCCGTCGATGCGCAGCGCGCGGCCGACCACCGTGTGCTCGGCGACGGACTCCGCGGGAAAATTCGCATCGCAAATCGCCACTTCATCTCCGTGGCCCATCGCGCGCAGCGTGTGCAGGATGTCGGCGTGCAGCAGAGGATCGAGATTCTTCAGCATGTGGGCAAATCTCCGGGATCGGGAACGAACTGCATAAGTTACCCGATCCCGGCGGCCACCGGGCGTGCATCGCTCACGTCACGATGCCGCGGCCGGCATTTCGTCGATGAAACCCGTGACCGACTTCAGGCGGCCCGACGCATCGACGGTGCCGAAATCCGAACCCTTCACGATCGCCGCGCCGTCGGGCGACACGAGCGCCCACGAGAAGCGCAGGTGCTGGCCGAAGCCGTCGACGTCGGTCGTGCGGCGGAACCGGAACGCGGGGAAGCGCGCCTGCACCGCGGCGATCATCGTGTCGATGCCCGCGTGGCCGTCGCCGGCCATCAGCGGATCGCGATAGGCCGCGTCGCTCGCGTAGGTCGCATCGATCAGCGCGCGCCGGCGTGCGACGTCGGGCTCGTTCCAGGCGTCGAAATAGCGGTCGATCAGGTCGGCGTGAGCGGACTGGACGGTTTGGGCGGTGTTCATGCGAGGCTCCTGGTCTGGATGAAGGAAGGACGGCGCCGCGGACGTTTCGTGTTCGCGTGCCGTCATCGTCACCTGCCTCGCATGGGCGGTCGATTACGTTCGAGGTAAGGAAATCGCGCCGCCGCAATCAAAAACGGGCGATCGAAGGCGCCCGCATCGTCTGCCATCGCAACCGCGCGTGTCAGGTCACCGGCGCCGGGTTGAACAGCGTCAGCGCATTCGCGAGCTTCCATTGCTCGGCCCAGGTGCGGCGCTTGCCGCTCGCGACATCGAGCATCAGCCGGAACAGTTCCCAGCCCACGTCCTCGATCGAGGCCGCGCCGGTCGCGATCTGCCCCGCGTCGAGATCCATCAGGTCGTGCCAGCGGCGCGCGAGATCGCTGCGCGTCGCGACCTTGATCACCGGCACCTGCGCGAGGCCGTATGGCGTGCCGCGGCCGGTCGTGAACACGTGCAGGTTCATCCCCGCCGCGAGCTGCAGCGTGCCGCAGATGAAATCGCTCGCGGGCGTCGCGGCGTACAGCAGCCCCTTCTGCCGCGCCCGATCGCCGGGCCGCACGACGCCGGCGATCGGCGCGCTGCCCGATTTCACGATCGAACCCATCGCCTTCTCGACGATGTTCGACAGGCCGCCCTTCTTGTTGCCGGGCGTCGTGTTCGCGCTGCGATCGACGCGGCCGCGCTGCAGGTAGCGGTCGTACCAGTCCATCTCGCGGATGATCTCGCGGGCGACGTCCTCGTTCGCCGCGCGCGACGTGAGCTGCGCGACGCCGTCGCGCACTTCAGTCACTTCCGAGAACATGATCGTCGCGCCCGCGCGCACGAGCAGGTCGGCCGCGAAGCCGACCGCCGGGTTCGCGGTCAGCCCCGAGAATGCATCGCTGCCGCCGCACTGCACGCCGACGACGAGATCGGACGCCGGGCACGTCTCGCGACGGCGGCGGTTCAGCCGCTCGAGGTGCGATTCGGCCATCTTCATGATCGAGTCGATCATCGAATTGAAGCCGACGTGCGCGGCATCCTGCAGGCACACCACGCCGCCGTTGTCCGTCGCGCCGTCGGCCGCCAGCGGAATCGCGCCGGGTGGCAGCAGGCGCTCGGGCTGCAGCTTCTCGCAGCCGAGGCTCACCGTCATCACCTCGCCGCCGAAGTTCGGGTTCAGGCTGATGTTGCGCAGCGTGCGGATCGGGATGTCGGCATCGGGCGCATCGATCGCGACGCCGCAGCCATATGTGTGCTCGAGCCCGACCACGTCGTCGACATTCGGGTAACGCGGCAGCAGTTCGTCCTTGATCCGCTTCACCGCATGCTCGACGACGCCCGACACGCACTGCACGGTCGTCGTGATCGCGAGGATGTTGCGCGTGCCGACCGAACCGTCCGGATTGCGGAAGCCCTCGAACGTATAGCCTTCGAGCGGCGCCAGCGGCGGCGCGGCACGGGTGGCGAGCGGCAGGTTGTCCAGCCCCGGCGGCTCGGGCATGCGCATCGTGCGCTCGTTGACCCAACTGCCGCGGCGCAGCTCGGTGAGCGCGTAGCCGATCACGACGTTGTAGCGGACGATCGGGTCGCCGGCCGCAAGGTCGACCAGCGCCACCTTGTGCCCTTGCGGCACGCCTTCGCGCAGGGTCAGGCCGTCGGCGAACGTCGCGCCCTCGGGCAGGCCGCCGTAGTTGACGACGATCGCGACGTTGTCGTCGGGGTGCACGCGGATATAAAGCGGGGAAGCAGTCATCGGAATTCCTGGAAGGCCACCAGTCAAATCGTTAGTCATCATACGACATTCAACACCAACCGGGATGCTGAGTAAACCCTTATCCGGAAAGACCCTAACCCCCGCCCGCCAGCAAATCGCTTGCGTCACCTTTTGCCTCGTTGTACGATGACATACAACGACATCGCCAATATGGCTCGGATGCCGTACCCGACGAACCCAGCACTCGCGCTAGACGGACGACCCAACCATGACTTCACCGCAAGAACTCAAACAGATCATCTCCCACGGCCTGCTGTCGTTTCCGCTGACGGACTTCGACGCGGACGGCAGCTTCCGCCCGACCACCTATGCCGAGCGTCTGGAATGGCTGGCACCGTATGGCGCGACCGCGCTGTTCGCGGCCGGCGGCACCGGTGAATTCTTCTCGCTCACGCAGCGCGAGTATTCGGACGTGATCCGCGTCGCGACGGAAACCTGCAAGGGCAAGGTGCCGATCCTGGCCGGCGCCGGCGGCGCAACGCGCGTCGCGATCGAATACGCGCAGGAAGCCGAGCGCCTCGGCGCGAGCGGCGTGCTGCTGATGCCGCACTACCTGACCGAAGCCAGCCAGGAAGGCATCGCCGAACACGTCGAGCAGGTGTGCCGCGCGCTGAAGATCGGCGTCGTGGTGTACAACCGCGCGAATTCGAAGCTGAACGCCGACATGCTCGAGCGCCTCGCCGATCGCTGCCCGAACCTGATCGGCTTCAAGGACGGCGTCGGCGAAATCGAGAGCATGGTCACGATTCGCCGCCGCCTCGGCGACCGCTTCGCGTATCTCGGCGGCCTGCCGACGGCCGAAGTCTACGCAGCCGCGTACAAGGCGCTCGGCGTGCCGGTGTACTCGTCGGCCGTGTTCAACTTCATCCCCAAGACGGCGATGGCGTTCTACGAAGCGATCGCGAAGGACGACCACGCAACGGTCGGCCGCCTGATCGACGAATTCTTCCTGCCGTACCTGCAGATCCGCAACCGTCGCGCGGGCTACGCGGTCAGCATCGTGAAGGCGGGCGCGAAGCTCGTCGGCCATGACGCTGGCCCGGTGCGCGCGCCGCTCGTCGACCTCAACGACGCCGAAATGGCCGAACTGGACGTGCTGATCAAGAAGATGGGCCCGCAGTAAGCGCGTACGGCCGGCGCGGCGTCTTCGACGGCACCGCGACCGGTTTGTTGCCCGTGTTGCATCGCGGCCGGCACCTGCCGGCCGCGGTCGTTTGCAGCGGCGGCCATGCCACGCATCCCGCCGCGATGCGCGCGGTCACATCTGCGCGATGACGCCGATGATCCGGTGACGCACGTTGCCGAGCTTGATCCGGGTCGCCTCGATCTGCCCTTGCGCGCCCGCACGCACGCGTGCGTTCGGCTCGTCACCGAGAATCTGCCCCAGCACGTCGCGATCGACGACCGCATCGAAGAACCGGCCGACCGTGATCGTTGCCGACTGCTTCGCGGTCAGAAGCGCGCTGTTGGCCTGCATCAGCGCTTCGGTGCGCAGGCCCTGGTCGTGTTCGTCGATGCCGCGGCGATGCTCGAGCGCGAACACCAGCGCTTCCATGTCCTGCCGGAAACGGCGCACGGCGAGGCCGAACATGAGCGAATGCGCGTCGGAGCCGGTAACGGGCCGCCCCTGGTTGATGGTCACGTCGAATTCGCTGCCGCCCAGGTCGCGCTGGAATTCCAGCAACGCATTCGCGAGCACGCGCCCTTCGCTGTACTGGCCGATCCGGCTGCGCACCGAATGCGCGACGTCGCCGATCGCCTTCCACAATCCGGCGGCGAACAGGTGGTCGCCGCGCTTGCTGATGTTCATCGGATGGTTCCCGCTTGGAATGTTGTGGTCTCTCAGGCTCGCCTGCGGGCCGTGCGGCCCGAGGCCCCGCTACTGTAGGAGAAATTCCGGTGACGCGGAAGCCATCATGAAAAAAGCGGAGGCAGCCAGCCGGCCGCCCCCGCTTTCATTCCTTCAGCATGCGGCCCGGCTTCGCGCCGCGCCGCCGCACCGTCACTCGGCCTTCCCGTCCCGCAGCCGCGGAATGCCGAGCGGATTGCTTTCCTGCAGCCCCTCCGGCAGCAGGTCGTCCGGGAAATCCTGATAGCACACGGGCCGCAGGAAACGCTCGATCGCGGTCGCGCCGACCGACGTGACGGCCGGGTTCGACGTCGCCGGGAACGGCCCGCCGTGCACCATCGCGTCGCACACTTCGACGCCGGTCGGATAGCCGTTGACGAGCAGGCGCCCGGCCTTGCGTTCGAGGATCGGCAGCAGGCGGCGCGCGAGCGGCTTGTCGTCGGCGTCCATCTGCAGCGTGGCCGTCAGCTGGCCCTCGAGTGCGTCGAGCACGCGTGCGACTTCGTCGAGATCACGGCAGCGCACGATCAGCGATGCCGGCCCGAACACTTCGTGGCTGAACGCCGGCTCGGCCAGGAACGCCTGCGCGGCGACTTCGTACAGCGCGCCGCCTGCCTGGCATTCGGTCTGCGCCGCCTCGCCCGCGCCGATTTCGCGCACGCCCGGCAGTTCGGCCAGCTTGGCGCTGCCATTGCGATACGCGTCGGCGATGCCGCGCGTCAGCATCACGCCGGCCGGCTTCTTCGCGAGCGCCTGCGCGGCGACGGACTCGAAGCGGTCGAGGTCGGGACCGTCGACCGCCAGCACGAGGCCCGGGTTCGTGCAGAACTGGCCGGTGCCGAGCGTCAGCGAATCGACGAAGCCGGTCGCGATCGCGTCGCCGCGGGCGGCCAGCGCGGCCGGGAACAGCACGACCGGGTTGATGCTGCTCATTTCCGCATAGACAGGAATCGGCTGCGGACGCGCGTTCGCGAGCTGCACGAGCGCCATGCCGCCCTGCCGCGACCCGGTGAAGCCGACGGCCTGCACCGCCGCATGGCTGACGAGCGCCGCGCCGATCACGCGGCCGGGGCCGATCAGCAACGAGAACACGCCGGCCGGCATCCCGCATTGCGCCACCGCGGCGCGAATTGCGCGGCCGACCAGCTCGGACGTGCCGAGGTGCGCCTCATGGGCCTTCACGATCACCGGGCAGCCGGCCGCGAGGGCCGACGCGGTATCGCCGCCGGCCACCGAGAACGCAAGCGGGAAGTTGCTCGCGCCGAACACCGCGACGGGCCCGAGCCCGACCTTCTGCAGCCGCAGGTCCGAACGCGGCAGCGGCGTGCGTGCGGGCTGCGCGGGATCGATCGACGCGGCGAGGAAGCGCCCGTCGCGCACGACGCGCGCGAACAGCCGGAGCTGGCCGACGGTGCGGCCGCGCTCGCCCTGCAGCCGCGCGACGGGCAGCCCCGTTTCGGCGTGTGCGCGCTCGATCAGCGCGTCGCCGAGCGCGACGATCTGGTCGGCGATCGCTTCGAGAAACGCCGCGCGGGCCGCGAGCGGCTGCGCGCGGTACGCATCGAAGGCGTCGCGTGCGAGTTCGCACGCGCGCTCGACGTCGGCCTGCGTCGCGACGCCGAAGGCCGGCGCATCGATCGGTGCGCCCTTCGTCGGGTCGAACGCGTGCAAGGTACCGGCCGAGCCGGCTACCGCTTCGGCGCCGATCAGCATCTCTCCAGTCAGTTGCATGGGGTGTGCTCCGTGTTTCGGGAATGATGGTTCATTGTAGCTCAACAGATACGATGTCTGCTGACAGCATTTCATAAATCGTGCCGCCCGTCGATCTTGCCACACCATGCATGAATCCCTTATTGATTCAGCTTTTGCCCACACTTTGACCAATTTGCATGGCGCCTCAAGGGAAAACCCGAGGTTTCTGAGCTCGACCAACCCTCATAAACTCACACCCATGTTATACGACGACGTACATTAAAGTGTCCAATCAAACCGCTCCTCGCGATCTTCCGATCGACCTTGCGCGCACCGCGCGCCGCACCGCCGTGCGCTACTGGATCCTGGCGATGCTGTTCGTCGTCACGACGCTCAACTATGCGGACCGCGCGACGCTGTCGATCACCGGCACGCCGATCCGCAAGGCTTTCGGCATCGATCCGGTGACGATGGGCTACATCTTCTCGGCGTTCAGCTGGGCGTACGTGCTCGCGCAATTGCCGAGCGGCTGGCTGCTCGACCGCTTCGGCGCGCGCCGCGTGTATGCGACCAGCATCTTCCTGTGGTCGGCGTTCACGCTGCTGCAAAGCACGATCGGCCTCGGCGGCAGCGCCGCGTTCGCGGTGACCGCGCTGTTCGTGATGCGCTTCGCGGTCGGCATCGCCGAGGCGCCCGCGTTTCCCGCGAACGCGAAGGTCGTCGCGAGCTGGTTCCCGACCGCCGAGCGCGGCACGGCGTCGGCGATCTTCAATGCCGCGCAATATTTCGCGGCGGTGGTTTTCTCGCCGCTGATGGCGTGGCTCACGCATGCGTACGGCTGGCACCACGTGTACCTGTGGCTCGGCCTCGCCGGCATCGCGCTCGCGTTCCTGTGGCTGCGCGTGATGAAGGATCCGGTCGACCATCCGGCGGTGAACCGCGCAGAACTCGAGCACATCGAGCAAGGCGGCGGCCTCGTGCGCACCACGGACCGATCGACCGGGGCGCGCGGCGCCGGCGCCGGATCGGCATCCGGAGGCCGCCGCGTCGCGGGCTGGTACTACGTGCGCCAGCTGCTGTCGAACCGGATGCTGCTCGGCGTCTATCTCGGCCAGTACTGCGTGAACGTGCTCACGTATTTCTTCCTCACGTGGTTCCCCATCTACCTCGTACAGGCGCGCGGAATGTCGCTGCTGAAGGCCGGCTTCATGACGTCGCTGCCGGCGATCTGCGGGTTCCTCGGCGGCGTGCTCGGCGGGATGCTGTCGGACATGCTGATCCGCCGCGGCGTGTCGCTGACGCTCGCGCGCAAGATCCCGATCGTCGGCGGAATGCTGCTGTCGATGGTCATCATCGGCTGCAATTACGTCGACAGCGAAGCGCTGGTGATCGTGCTGATGGCCGTGTCGTTCTTCGGCAAGGGAATCGGTTCGCTCGGCTGGGCCGTCGTCGCGGACACCGCGCCGAAGGAAGCGATCGGCCTGTCGGGCAGCCTGTTCAACATGTTCGGCAACACGGCCGGCATCGTCGCGCCGATCGCGATCGGCTACCTGGTCGGCGCGAGCGGCTCGTTCAACGGCGCGCTCGTGTTCGTCGGGCTGAACGCGCTCGTCACGGTGCTCAGCTATCTCGTGATCGTGAAGGACATTACGCGCGTCGAGCTGCGTCATCGCGACGCGTGAGCTTCGGCGGGAATGGCGGGAAAACGACGGCGGCCGCGCATGAGCGGCCGCCGTTCTTACATCGCTCAGGCTGCAGAATGGGCGACGCGCAGCATGTCATGCACGCCGGACGTCATCAGCGCGAGAAACGCGAGCAGGCCGACGTAGAAAAGCGCGTAGGTCGTCTTCGTCTCCACCGACGTCGTGTAGTACGCGCGGTTCTCCGGCGCGTCGGGATCGTAGCGCCAGGCACGCTTCAACTGCGGCAGCGCGAGGATCGCCATCACGATCAGGAGCGGGCTCGGCCGATACGCGAACAGCGCGATCAGCACGGGCACGCCCGCGAACCAGATGCGCGGCGACAGCACCGCCGTGATGCGCCCGCCGTCGAACGGCGACAGCGGAATCATGTTGAACAGGTTCAGGAAGAAGCCCGTATAGGCGAGCGCGAGCAGCAGATTGCTGTCGTAGTGCCGCGCGGCCGCGTAGCAGGCCAGCGCGCCGAGCGTGCCGACGAACGGCCCGGCCAGCCCGACGTACGCTTCGGTTTCGGCGTCGTGCGGCATCTCCTTCAGCTGGATCCACGCGCCGACGAACGGAATGAACGTCGGCAGCCCGACGTCGAGCCCGCGCCGCTGCGCGGCCACGTAGTGACCGGCTTCGTGGACCAGCAGCAGCGCGACGAAACCGGCCGCGAAACGCCACCCGTAGAACAGCGCGTAGACCGCGATCGACGCCAGCATGGTGCCCGCCGACATGAGCACCTTGCCGAGCTTCAGGCCGCCGAAGATCAGCAGCAGCAGCTTCGTCATTCCTTGCGCTCCGTGCCGGACACGGCGGCTGCGTCGGTTGCATCGGCGACGACCGGCACGGCGGCCGGCTTCGGCTTGCGCCCGAAGAAGCGCTTCAGCGCCGCGCCGCCCGCCAGCAGCGCGACCGCGCCGATCTTGAAGAACTTCACGGCGAACGCGCCGATCAGCGCGAGCAGCCCGAGCTTCTTCGCGCCGACGCCGACGATCAGCGCCGCGAGCCCGTACTCGGCGACGTGGTCGGTCGACTTGTTGAAATCGGCATAGCGCTTGCCGTCGTTGAAGCGGATGTTCGCGAGCAGGCCGTCGGCCGAGGCCTTGTACTTCGGCAGATCGGCGAGCGTCGACGCCATCGTCAGCGACAGGTAGCCGTCGCGGCCGAGCACGAGCGTCCGGTAGTTTACGCCGTCGCTCTCCGCGTTCGCGGCCGCGCCCTTGTCGCGGATGATCGCGGACCACACGAGCCGGTGCGTGGCGGCGTCGTACGCGGGCGCCTGCGCCCAGCCGACCACCTCGGTCTCGGGCAGCCCGCGCTCCTTGCGCGCCGGGTTGTTTTCCTCGGTGCCGGCCTGCAGGCTCTTCAGCAATTCGTCGGGTTTCCAGTCCTTCGCGTCGTCGTCGCGAATGTAGCCGCTCGGCTCGAAGGATACGACCGAGATCCAGTCGGCGTCCGGGTCCTCGGGCAGCACGAGGCCGACCAGCTTCGATTCGTCGATCGAGTTGCCCATCGAGCGCAGGTAGCGGCCGGCTTCGGCGGCCGGCACGAACGATTCGCCTTCCTTCAGCTTCAGCACGGCTTCGTGCTTGACGTCGATATCGGCCGGCCCGTTCACGACGGCCTTGTTGGCGGCCGCGGCGGCGGCCCGCATTTCGACCTGCGCGGCTTCGGTCTGCGCATGGCCGCTGGTTGCGGCGAGCGCGAGCATCGCCACGCAGGCGACGCGGACGGCGAGTTTTTTCATTGTTGGATTCCCCTGGAATGCCTTGTTGTGAATGTGCGCGGCATCCGGCCCGGGGCGTTGTGGTCGCGGGTCCGGTACCGCCTCTCAGGTGGCACGGGGGCTATGGTATCGCAGCGTCGGGGCCGCGCCGGGCACGAAATGCGGGGGCGGAAGGGCGCCTCGGGCGGCAGCGGGCGGAGTCGGCGATGCACACCCGATATACATCGATCCGGAATGCTTACGTCGCAGGTAATGTCCGGGGCGCGCGGGATTGCCTATCATCCTCGTCATGAACTCGACCGCCGCCCTTCAATCGCTCCCCCCGTCAGCCGGCCGCGCGTCCGGCATCGGCTCGCTGCTGCGCACCTGGCGTCAACGCCGGCGCCTCAGCCAGATGGCCCTCGCGCTGGAGGCCGAGGTGTCCGCGCGGCATCTGAGCTTCGTCGAATCGGGGCGAGCACAGCCGAGCCGGGAGATGGTGCTGCATCTCGCCGAGCGCCTCGACGTGCCGCTGCGCGAGCGCAATGCGCTGCTCGTCGCGGCCGGCTATGCGCCGCTGTTTCGCGAGCGGCCCTTCTCCGATCCGCAGCTCGATGCGGCGCGCCACGCGGTCGAAGCCGTGCTGCGCGGCCACGAGCCCTACCCGGCACTCGCGGTGGATCGCCACTGGACGCTGCTCGCCGCGAACCGGATGCTCGGCGCGCTGGTCGCGCAGGCCGATCCGGCGCTCCTGCAGCCGCCCGTCAACGTGCTGCGCCTGAGTCTGCATCCTGACGGCCTTGCGCCGCAGATCGTCAACTGGCACGAATGGCGCGCGCATATCCTGCATCGGCTGCAACGGCAAATCGACGCGAGCGGCGACCGCACGCTGCACGCGCTGCGCGACGAGCTCGCCGCCTATCCGGCTCCGGCAGGCCAGCCCGACGATTTGCACGCGCGCACCGACTTCGCGGATATCGCCGTGCCGCTTCGGCTGCGCACGGCGAGCGGCGAGCTGACGTTCTTCAGCACGACGACGGTGTTCGGCACGCCGGTCGACGTGACGCTGTCGGAACTCGCGATCGAGGCATTTTTCCCGGCGAATCCGGCAACAGTGGATGCGATGCGGGCGCTGGCGGACGCGCTGCCGGCGCAGTAACGCCACGACAACACAGACCAGGCGGTTTCGACGCACGGATACCTGCGTCGAGTGGACGGCCTGCAAGCGAAGGTCGATGCCGCCTGTCGCGTGAGCAAATGCGTTCGGGCAGCGTCGCCCTCTCCTCGTCACCGGCCCGCCCGTGATCATCGGGCAACCGGCTGCTCGGCGCGGGGAATCCCTTGCCGTTTCCTCATGCACACCCCCGAACGAATGTCCGCCGAAACATAGCGTTCAGCGGCTGCGGCAAACATGTGCGCGACTCAAACCCATCAAAATGCGTCGTCGCGACCCGAGCTTCGGATTCGCGAAGTTTTTGACGTAGCCGTGACGACAGCAAGCAAGTAACCGCAATCCGTGCCCGGCTCCCGTCGCGTCGAGATCGACGAATGTTCAATTTTGTTAGTAGACCTTTCATTTTTACAGATCGAAAAATCGATGCCTGTCACGAAAGAGACACGAACGAATCGATGCGACCGGGATATCGCGAGCGGAGCCATGCAAACCGCAACACGATTTTTACATCGAGCTCAGGAAAACAAATGAACAAGCATCAACGAGGGTTGGGAAATTCCGTACAACGCGCACCGCGCAAGTCGAAGGTCGCGCTTGCCGTCGCGGTCAGCGCAGCCATGGCCGCATTCGCCGTTTCCGCGCCCGCGCGAGCCGACTATGTGCAGAACGGCACGTCGACCGAAACGTCGGCGGGCTGCGTCGGCAACATCGCCATTTCGGGCAGCAGCACGTATCCGGCCGCGGCAACCGGTTGCGACAACATCGCGATCGGCACGGCGGCCGTCGCGAATTCGGGCTCGTCGACCGGCGCCTATAGCGAGACCGTCGCGATCGGCCGCATGGCGGCCGCGACCGGGACGTTCGCGACGGCCGTCGGCGGAAACGCCGTGGCAACCGGGGACCAGGCGACGGCGATCGGGACGGCTTCGGGCGCGGTTGGCACCCAGGCCACGGCGGTCGGTAACGGCGCGATCGCGAACGGCGCCACGGCGTCCGCCTTCGGTCAGGGCGCATTCGCCGTCGACCAGTCGACAGCGGTCGGCCAAAGCGCGAGCGCCACCACGACGTTCTCGACCGCCATCGGCAAGGGCAGCATTGCAGCGGGCGGTACGGCCCTCGGCTTCCAGGCAAATGCCGGCGCGGCCGATGCGGTCGCGCTCGGTGTCGACAGCTCGGCATCCGCGACGGGCAGCGTCGCCATTGCCCGTGCGACGGCCTCCGCCGTGAACGCGGTCGCCATCGGCGAAGGGGCGAACGCCGCCGACGCGAATTCCGTCGCACTGGGCTCGAATGCGACGACGCGCGCCTATACGACCGTCAACAGCGTGGCGCTCAACGGCGTGACCTACAGCGGCTTCGCGGGCACGCCGGTGGGCGTGGTCAGCGTCGGCAGCGCGGGCGCCGAGCGTCAGATCGTCAACGTCGCGGCCGGAGCAATCAGCGCGACCAGCACGGATGCGGTGAACGGCTCGCAGCTCTTCTCGATCGCCAATCAGGTGTCGACGCTGACGGCGGACCTGGCCAATCTCACGACGACCGTCGGCAAGATCTCGTCCAGCGTCCCGAGCGGCTCGGTGACGGACCCGACGGACACCGCGATCGGCCCGAATACGTCGGTCACCGCGGCGAACGGCACCGCGGTCGGCAACGGCTCGAACGTCTCGGGCGACAACGGTACGGCTGTCGGCGTCAACTCCACGGTCAGCGCAACGAACGGAACGGCCATCGGCACGAATTCGAAAGTCACGGCGGCAAACGGAACGGCAATCGGCACGGGCTCGAATGTGTCCGGCACGGACTCGACCGCCATCGGCACGAACAGCCGGGCCACGGCGAACAACGCGGTGGCGCTGGGCGCGAATTCGGTTGCCGATCGGGACAACACGGTGTCGATCGGTTCGCCCGGTGCCGAGCGTCAGTTGACCAACGTGGCGGACGGCACCGCGCCGACGGATGGCGTGAACGTGCGCCAGTTGAACGGGGCGATCAACTCGGTGCGCGAGGAAATGTCGAAGTACCGCAAGGACGCGAACGCGGGCACGGCGAGCGCGATCGCGATGGCGAACCTGCCGCAAGCCGTGCTGCCTGGCGAGAAGGTCGTCGCGCTCGGCGGCGGCACGTACGGCGGTCAAAGCGCCATGGCGGTCGGCTTGTCCGTTGCGACGACGAAATGGCTCGTCAAAGGCTCGGTCACGACGGCGGTATCGGGTCACGGCTCGTTCGGCGCCGGCGCGGGCGTCGGCTACCGCTGGTAATCGGGCTGCGGCAGCGACGCGTCAGGACACTGTTCCTGACGCCGGGCGGTCAGCCACCGGCGCCACGGCGCAGATGGCTGACCGTCGTCACGTATACAGCGACGCCTGCGGCAATTCCCCCGTCAACGCGAACCGGCCGACGTCGCGCAGCCGGTAGTCGAGCGGATCGTGCAGCGTATGCGTGCGCGCGTTGCGCCAGAAGCGGTCGAGGCCGAGCGACGCGGCCGTCGCGCGCGCGCCGCACGCATCGAACAGCGCCTCGCCGTTGTCGAGCGCCGCGCGCTGCGCGACGATCTTCGCTTCCGACACCGCGAGCGCCGCTTCGGCACGTTCGTCGGCCGTCAGCGCGTCGCGCCGCGTCCATGCGCGCTGCAACGCGACAGCCGCGCGATCGGCCAGCGACGCCGCCGCAACCGCCTGCACGTGCATGTTGCCGAAGCGCTGCAGCGTATAGGGATCGTCGCCCGCCTGCGCGACGCCCGAGTTGATCCACGGCCGGCCGTGCGCCAGCACGTATTCGCGCGCCTCGGACAGCGCGCCCTCCGCAAGCCCGACGAACAGGTTCGTCAATACGAGCTGCGACACCAGCGTGCGCAGCGTCGCGCGCGGCGTCGGCGGCGTCTCGGACCGGTGCAGTACGTCGTCCGGCGCGAGCGTCACGCCGTCGAAGCGCACGCTGCCGCTGTCGGTCTGGCGCTGGCCGACCGGATCCCAGTCCTCGTTGACCGTGATTCCGTCGCGATCGGTCGGCACGACGCCGAATACGGCGCGGCCCGTTTCCGGATCGTGCGCGGAGACGGTCATCCGCTGCGAGCCGCGCGTGCCCGAGCAGAATCCCTTCACGCCGTCGAGCCGGTAGCCGCCGTCCGGCGTCGCGGTCGCCACCAGCCGCGTGTCGAGCGGGTTCACCGCATTGCCCCACCACCAGCGATGCTCGACCGTGCCGCGCAGAAAGCGTGCGCGCTGCGCCGCACTGCCCCACACGTCGACGCTCACCACCTGCAGGATCTGGAACCCGACCAGATGCGCGAGCGCGCTGTCGACGCGCGCGACCTGCCGAATCGCGTCGTAGATCGCGGGCCACTCGGCTTCCTGTCCGCCGAATTCGCGCGGGACCGCGAGCGTCAGCAGGCCTGCGTCGGCGAGCCGCTGCTTCTCGTCGGCCGCATGACCGCCTGCGCGGTCGCGCGCGACGGCCGTCGCACGCAGCGCGTCGATCGCACGCGCCAGCGCATCGGCGTTGATCGCGCGTGCGTCGGCGTCCGGCGCCAGCTTCGCCAGGCTGCCACGATCGTTCATGCGACGGCTTCCTGTGCAAGCGTTGCGTGCGCAACGGCGTCGTTCGACAGCGGCACCAGCGCGCCAAGCTCACGGCCGGTCAGCCGCGACAGGATCTCGCGCCGCCAGTCGTCGTAGATCGCGCGGTATTCGGCGATATCGGCACCGAACACGTGCGCGGTATGCGCGTATTCGTCGTGCAGGTAACCGTCGAGCCCTGCCTGCGTTTCCTCGTCGGCCGCGATCACGCGATCGATCAGCACGTCGCGCTCGGCGGCCGGCAGCGTCTTCAACCTGTCGAACCACCACTGGACGATCTGCACGCGATGCCACTCCTCGTCCGGGCGAATCCGATTTTCGCCATGCTCGCGCATCGCGCCATCCGCGATGCGGCCGGTCTTGCGCTGGATCCACAGCTTCGCGAGGATGTGCAGTTCGTAATGCCATTCGAACGCGAGAAAGCCCGCGACGTCGCGCACCGCGATATCGCCGATGCGTTCCCAGTGCGCGGCGACGAGCCGCTCGACTTCCGGCAGCGGATCGCGGCCGGTCAGTTCGGTTACGCGTTCGCGACCAATCACGGCGTGCGCGCCGTCGTCGCCGAGCTGACGCGACAGGATCAGCTGGAAATGCGGGTCGTCGCGGAACAGCGTGTCGATCGCCTTCGCGACGACCTGAACGATGAACAGGTCGTGCGACGCCATCTTCGTGTAGTAGTCGGCGACGGCGGCCAGTTCGTCTTCATCGCGCGGCTCGCGCGGCGGTGTCGCCAGCTTGTCCGGGAAGCCGGGACGATGACGTCGCGCGACGTCCAGAAACAGCGCTTCCTCGAATTGTCCGTTCCATTCGCGCGGCGCGCCGGTGGGTAAGGTCATGGGTATCGTTCTCTCAGGGTCTTCAATGAAAAGAGCCGGCGCTCGTGGCGCCGCTCAGGTACGCCGGGTCACGCGTCGGACCAGGCGGTCGCCCGTGATTTGCACGGCCGAAACGAGTGCGATCAGGATCACGATCACTGTCACCATGACGGTGGTGTCGAAGCGCTGATAGCCATAGCGGATCGCGAGATCGCCGAGCCCGCCCGCGCCGACGGCGCCCGCCATCGCGGTCGAGCCGATCAGCGCGACGACGGTGATCGTGAAGCCGCCGAGCATGCCGGGCAGCGCCTCCGGCAACAGCACGTGCCACACGATGTGACGGCGTTTCGCGCCCATCGCGAGCGCGGCCTCGATCAGCCCGCGATCGACTTCGCGCAGGCTCACCTCGGCAATCCGCGCGAAGAACGGAATCGCGGCGATCGACAGCGGCACGACGGCCGCCCACACGCCGATGGTCGTGCCGATCAGCACGCGCGTGAACGGCAGCAGCGCGACGAGCAGGATGATGAACGGCGTCGAGCGGAACACGTTGACGAGCGCGCCGAGCGCCGCGTTCACGCCACGCCGCGCGTAGATGCCGCCGGGCGCGGTCGTCACCAGGATCACCGCGAGCGGGATGCCGATCAGCGCGGCGATCGCGGCCGACGCCGCGACCATCGACAGCGTGTCACGGATCGCGTCGAGCAGTTCGGGCCACCAGAGTTCAAACATAGCCGAGCACCTCCGCGTGGTTCGCGTGGCGGCGCGCGCGTTCGAGCAACGCGGCGACCGCGCCGACGCGAGCCGGCGACTGGCCGGCGTCATCCGCGCGCGGTGTGGCCGCGATCACGAGCCGCCCCTGCGCATGCCCCTGGATCCGGTCGATCCCGCCGTGCAGGAAACGCACCGAGCCGCCGAGCGCCGCCGCGAGCGCGCCGACGTCCGGCTCGCCGCCGCTCTCGCCCGTATAGCGGACGTCGAGCACCACCTGCGCGCCGTCGGGCAATGCGGCCTGCTCGGGCAACGGCCGCACGCGCGCGGCCAGGTCGGCCGGCAGGTCGTGCACGATCGTGCTGAGCAGCGCACGCGTCGCGCCGTGGCGCGGATCGCCGAACACGCGCCACACGGGGCCCGTTTCGACGACCTCACCCTGTTCGATCACCGCGACCGTGTCGCACACCGCGCGGATCACTTCCATCTCGTGCGTGATCAGCACGATCGTCAGCCCGAGGCGGCGGTTGATGTCGGCAAGCAGCGCGAGGATCGACTGCGTCGTCTCCGGATCGAGCGCCGACGTCGCCTCGTCGCACAGCAGCACCTCGGGATCGTGCACGAGCGAACGGGCAATGCCAACGCGCTGCTTCTGCCCGCCCGACAGGCTGGCAGGATATGCGTCGCGCTTCGCGGTCAGTCCGACGAGTTCGAGCAACGCCTCGACCTTGCGCACGCGCTCGGCCTTCGGCACGCCGGCAATCTTCAGCGGCAGCGCGACGTTCTCGAACACCGTCTTCGCGGACAGCAGGTTGAAATGCTGGAACACCATGCCGGTGCGACGCCGCAGCGCGACGAGCCCATCCTCGTCGAGCGCGCCGACATCGACGCCCTGCACGCACACGCGGCCCGAACTCGGCCGTTCGAGGCCGTTCATGAGCCGCAGCAACGTCGACTTGCCTGCACCGCTGCGGCCGATGATCCCGAACACCTCGCCGCGCCGCACGTCGAGCGTCACGTCGCGCAGCGCGGCGGCCTGGCCGCGCGGCGTCGCGAACACCTTGCCGACGTGCGCGAGCGACACGGCGACTCCGTCAGCACGTCCGGCCGCTTCGTCAAGCGCCCCGTGTGCGTGCGCGCCTGCGCCGGCCCGCACGGCCGAAGCCTCGATGAAACCCAGCGTATCGAACAATTGCGTCATCGCTTCGCTCCGTCACGTTCAGGCATGCGCGGGATGCGCGGGTTCGGGCACGGCGGCCGGCCGATGCTGCGCGCCGGTGTGCCACGCCGGCAGGCGCGCACCCGCGCCGAACAGCTTCTCGCGCAGCGTCGGGGCGGGATCGTAGTCTTCCTTGTAGATACCGCGGTTCTGCAGTTCCGGCACGACCCAGTCGACGAAATCCTCGAACGACTCGGGCATCACGGTGCGCGTCAAATTGAAACCGTCGATGCCCGTCTCGTCGATCCACGACTGCAGTTCATCCGCGACCTGCGACGGCGAACCGACGATCGGCGCATAGCGACCGCCGAGCGACATCTGTTCGAGCATCCGGCGCACGGTCCACGTGCCGGTCGTGCTCTTGCGCGAGATCGCGTCGACGGCCGACTGGATCGAGTCGGTCTTCACGTACGAGATCGGCTCGTCGAGGCCGTACTTCGCGAAGTCGATGCCGGTCGAGCTCGCGAAATGCGCAAGGCCGGCTTCCGGGCTCGCGTAGCGCCGGTATTCGTCGAATTTCTCGCGCGCGAGAAGCTCGGTCTCGGCAGTGACGACGCTCACGCCGGCGAAAATCCTGATCGACGCCGGGTCGCGGCCCTGCCGTGCGGCAGCCGCGCGAATGTCGAGCGCGGCCGCGCGCGCGGCGGCCTTGCTCTGCCCGTTCACGAACACGCATTCCGCATGTCGCCCCGCGAACTCGACGCCGCGCGCGGACGAGCCGGCCTGGTACAGCACCGGCGTGCGCTGCAGCGACGGCTCGCTCAGGTGAATCGCGTCAACCGAATAGAACGGCCCGTCGTGCTTCACGCGCCGCACCTTTCCCGGCTGCGCGAACACGCGCGCGTGCGCATCGCGGATCACCGCGTCGTCGTCCCAGCTCTGTTCCCACAGCTTGTAGACGACCTCCATGTAATCGTCCGCGCGTTCGTAGCGGTCGTCGTGGCCGATCTGCTGCGCGAGGCCCATCCCGCGCGCGGCGCTGTCGAGGTAGCCGGTCACGATGTTCCAGCCGATGCGCCCCTTCGTCAGGTGGTCGAGCGTCGACATGCGGCGCGCGAACAGGTAAGGCGGCTCATAGGTCAGGTTCGCGGTCACGCCGAAGCCGAGATGTTGCGTGACCTGCGCCATCGCGGGCACGAGCAGCAGCGGATCGTTGACGGGCACCTGCACGGATTCGCGCAGCGCGGCGTCCGGGCCGCCGCCGAACACGTCGTATACGCCGACGATGTCCGCGAGAAAGATCCCGTCGAACTTGCCGCGTTCGAGCGTCCTCGCGAGGTCGGCCCAGTAGTCGAGATCTGTGTAGTGCGCGGAGCGGTCGCGCGGATGCGTCCACAGCCCGTGGTTGATGTGCCCGACGCAGTTCATGTTGAACGCGTTGAGCAGGATCTTCTTGCGGTTCGCCGTCGTCATGTCGCCTCCGTCACCACGCGATCGCGTACAGCGAGCCGAATGCGTTGTCGAGCGCCCGGCGCACCGCCGGCGAGTGCTGGTAGATCGCGATGAACTTGCGGATGCGCGCGTCGTTCGCGCTCTCCGGCCGCACGACCCACTGGATCGCGAAGTTCTTGTTCTCGGTGCCGTCGAACAGCAGCGCGCTGTTCGGGTCGGTCGTGCCGGCGAGCTTGATGAAGCTCGGGTAGCCCTGCGCGAGGTCGACGTCGTCGAGCGAGCGCGCGAGCTGCGACGCCTCCAGCGGGATGATCTTCAGGTGCTTCGGGTTGGACACGATGTCGTGCGTCGTCGCGCGGTAGTCGGCGCCCGGCTTCAGCGTGATGAGGCCCGCGCGCTGCAGCAGCAACAGCCCGCGCCCGCCGTTCACCGGATCGTTCGCGATCGCGACGCGCGCGCCGTCCTTCAGCTCGTCGAAGCGCTTCACCTTCTTCGAATAGAGGCCGATCTTCATGATCGTGCCGGGCGCGATCGAGATGAAGTTGTAGCCGCCTTGCTTCTTCGCGTTCTCGAGAAACGGGACGTGCTGGAAGTAGTTGACGTCGATGTCCTTGTTCGCGAGCGCCGCGTTCGGCGTATTCCAGTCGGTGAATTCGACGATCTTCACGTCGAGGCCCTGCTCCTTCGCCTCCTTGGCGGCAATCTTCAGCGCCTCGATCTGCGGGCTCGTCGAGATGCCGACCTTCAGCGGCGCGGTGTCAGCGCGCGCGCCGTTCAGCAGCGCGACACCGAGCAGCGCGGCCGCCAGCAGGCGGACCAGGCTGGCCACACGGCCGGCGGAAAAGCGGGCGGAAAAAACGGGATGCAGCATGGAAACCACTCTCCTGTCCAAAGACGGTATCGACGGATGAGCGGCGCCGCGGCGAACGCGCGGGCGTTCTCCGGACAGTCGTCGTCGCATCGGAAAAAGATCAGCCGATGATAGAGAGCGGCGGGAGGGCGGTCTACGAAGCGATTGTGCGAAGAAAATCGCGTGCGGCGATATGGCGAGCGACGGACATGGCCGGCTGCCCGGGCCACCGCCAGGCCGAAATTTCGGCCTTCCCGCCGCGCCGATTCCGAAATCTCGGCCATCCCGCCTGGCAAACCCTTTCCGCAGACGAAAAAAATCCCTTATGAATCAATGCATTGAAAATATTCCGGCAGGCCAGAATCCTGGCACGGGGGTTGCGTAATAGACGGCACACGATGCCGCGAAGCGATGCAGGCATTCCAAACATCAGGAGACACGTCTTGCAGACCTCTATCCATACCCCGTCCCAACCCGAGCCGATTGCCGCAGCCGGTCCCGCCACGCGCGAGCGCTTCTGGCCGGAAGGCTGGTGGAAGCTGATGGAAATCCGTATCGGCATCATCCCGCTGCCGGTCTACGTGATCCTGTTCGGGCTGATCGTCGGCTTCGCGGTGACGGGCAAGGTGCCCGGCGAGATCTCGATGGCGATCGCCGTGCTCGCATTCTTCGGCTTCACCTGCGCGGAACTCGGCAAGCGCCTGCCGCTCTTGCGCAACATCGGCGCGGCCGCGATCTTCGCGACCTTCGTGCCGTCGGCGCTCACCTACTACCACGTGCTGCCGAAGCCGGTGCTGAACCTCACCGTCGAGTTCACGAAGTCGACGAACTTCCTGTACCTGTTCATCGCGTCGATCATCGTCGGCAGCATCCTGAGCATGGACCGGCGCGTGCTGATCCAGGGCTTCGTGAAGATCTTCATTCCGCTCGCCGCCGGTTCGGTCGCGGCCGCGATCGTCGGCACGGCGGTCGGCACCGCGCTCGGCCTCGGCGCGCGCCACACGCTCCTGTACATCGTCGTGCCGATCATGGCCGGCGGCGTCGGCGAAGGCGCGATTCCGCTGTCGATCGGCTATTCGGAACTGATGCACCTGCCGCAGGGCGAGATGTTCGCGATGGTGCTGCCGCCGGTGATGCTCGGCAGCCTGACCGCGATCATCCTGTCGGGCGCGCTCGACATGCTCGGCAAGCGCCTGCCGCACCTGACCGGCAACGGCCGCCTGCAGGTCGGCGAATCGGGCGACATGACGCCCGAGAACGAGGAAATCCGCGGCCACGTCGACGTCACGCACATCGCGGGCGCCGGCATCACGGCGATCACGCTGTACCTCGTCGGCCTGATGGCGCACAAGCTGTTCGGCCTGCCCGCGCCGGTCGCGATGCTGTTCCTCGCGGTGCTGGTGAAGCTCGCGCGCGCGGTGTCGCCGCCGCTGCAGGAAGGCGCGTTCGTCGTCTACAAGTTCTTCTCGACCGCCGTCACGTATCCGCTGCTGTTCGCGATCGGCGTCGCGATGACGCCGTGGGACAAGCTGACCGCCGCCTTCACGATCGTCAACGTCGTCACGATCGTGTCGACCGTCGCGACGCTGATGGGCACGGGTTTCGTGGTCGGCCGCCTGCTGAAGATGTACCCTATCGACACCGCAATCGTGAACGCCTGCCACAGCGGGCAAGGCGGCACCGGCGACGTCGCGATCCTGACCGCCGCGAACCGGATGCAGTTGATGCCGTTCGCGCAGATCGCGACGCGCATCGGCGGCGCGATCGTCGTCACGGTGACGCTGATCCTGGTCGCGCACTTCGGATGACGCGCCGCTGCGCGCACCGTCGCGCAGGCTGCTTCGCACGCGCCGCCGCCGGCCTTGCCGGTGCGCGGCGCGCGTCGTTCGGGGCGTCGCTCCGGGCGGCCGGTCGCGGACGGCCGGTTGCGGACGACCGGTTGCGGGCTTCGATGAGGGCGAACGTGCAGAAGAGCTTCAAGGGAATCCCGTGGTGGGGCTGGGCGTCGGCCGCCGTGTTGTATGTCGGCGTGGCGGGCGCGGCCGTCGATTTCGCGTGGGAACGCGCGATCGACGCGCTCGAGGAAACCGGCGCGCATCGGCTCGACCTGTATGCATCGAGCCTGAAGAGCGAACTCGGCCGCTTCGAGATCCTGCCCGGCCTGGTCGCCCGTCAGGACGGCGTGCGCGCGCTGCTGCGGGCCGCGCCGCGAGACCGGCCCGCGCTCACGCACACCGTGAACACGTATCTCGAAGCCGTGAACCGCGACGCGGGCAGCGGTGCCGTCGACGTGATCGACTTGCAGGGCGAAGTGATCGCCGCCAGCAACTGGAACGAGACGATCAGCTTCGTCGGTACCAACGTGTCGTACCGGCCGTACTTCAAGGATGCCCTGGCACACGGCAGCGGCCGCTTCTTCGGAATCGGCACCAACACCGGCGTGCCCGGCGTCTACTTCGCGAGCGCGGTGCGCGACGACGGCGTGCCGATCGGCGCGACGGCCGTGAAGATCAGCGTCGACCCGCTCGAGTCCGCGTGGCGCGCGCCGGGCGTCGCCGCGATGGTGGTCGACGGCAACGGCGTGGTCGTGATCTCGACCGAGCCGGCGTGGAAGTTCACCGCGCTGCGTCCGATCACCGCGCAGCAGCAGCGCGACATCCAGGCGTCGCGGCAATACGCGGGGCGCACGGTCGACGTGCTGCCGTACCGCCACATCGGCGACCGCAGCGCCGCCGCCTGGTTCGGCACGTTCCCCGATCCGCGTCACACCGGCCGCAGCACACGCTATCTCGTGATGTCGCGGCCCGCGCCGCAGGCCGGCGATTCGCTGATGGTGCTGCTCGACATCGCCGGCGCGCAGCGCCAGCAGCAGACCGCGTTCGTGTTCGTCACCGGCGCGTTCCTGATCGCCGCGCTGCTGGTCGGCTACGCGATCCAGCGCCGCCGGGCGATCGTCGCGCGGTTGAACGCGCAGGACGCGCTGCGCCGCGCGAACGACCAGCTCGAACTGACCGTCGCGCAGCGCACGGCCGCGCTGACGGCCGCGAACGAGCGGATGCAGCGCGAGATCGTGGAACGCGAACGCACCGAGCAGCGGCTGCGCGATTCGCAGCAGGAAGTCGTGCACGCCGGCAAGCTCGCGGTGCTCGGGCAGATGGCCGCCGGCCTCACGCACGAGCTGAACCAGCCGCTCGTCGCGATCCGCACGCTGTGCGACAACGCGCGCACGTTCTTCGAGCGCGGCCAGCCGGCACCGGCGTACGCCAATCTCGAACGGGTCGGCAAGCTGGTCGACAGCATGGCCGTGCTCACCGGCGAGCTGAAGACCTTCGCGCGCAAGCCCGACGTCGAGCGTGTCGCCGTGTCGCTGAACGAAGCCGTCGCGCACGCGCGGCTCATCTACGATGCGCGGATCCGCGACGAAGGCGTGCAGCTCGAGGTGAACATCGCGCCTGGCACGACGGTGTCCGCGGAGTCGAGCCAGTTGCAGCAGGTGATCGTGAACCTGCTCGGCAACGCGCTCGACGCGGTGCATGACGCGCCCGTGCGGCGCATCGTGATCGAAGCCGCCAAAGCCGACGATGCGGACGATGCGGACGAAGGCGGCCGCGTGCGCTTCACGGTCGCCGACAGCGGCGCCGGCATCGCGCCCGAGGTGCTGCCGCACCTGTTCGAGCCGTTCGTCACCACCAAGCCGCGCGGCCAGGGCCTCGGCCTCGGCCTCGCGATCACGTCGCGCATCGTCGAGGCGTTCGGCGCGAAGATCGCCGCGACGAACCGCGACGGCGGCGGCGCGCAGTTCACCATCGAATTCGCGGCGGTCACGCCGCAACAAAGGACAGAGCATGGAAGATGAGATTCGCGTGCTGGTCGTCGAGGACGATGAAAACGTCCGGATCGGCGTCGAGCAGGCCGTCGCGCTCGCCGGGTTCCCGGTCGACGCATTCGCGTCGGCGGCCGATGCACTCGCGCACGTCGCGCCCGGCGCACCCGTCGTGATCGTGTCGGACGTGCGGATGCCGGGCATCGACGGGCTGCAACTGCTCGAACGCGTGATGGCCGTCGATACGCAGATTCCGGTCGTGCTGATCAGCGGCCACGCCGACATTTCGACGGCCGTCGGCGCAATGCAGGACGGCGCATACGACTTCATCGAGAAGCCGTTCTCGTCGGACGTGATCGCCGGCCGCGTCGCGCGCGCGGTCGAGAAGCGCAGGCTCACGCTCGAGGTGCAGGGGCTGCGCGCGGCGCTCAACAACTGGCAGGGCATCGAGGCGTTCGTGCTCGGCAAGTCGCCCGCGATGGCCGACGTGCGCAAGAAGATCTTGCGCCTCGCCGATACGTCGGTTTCGGTGCTGATCACCGGCGAGACAGGCACCGGCAAGGAGCTGATCGCGCGCAGCCTGCACGACTTCGGCGGCCGGCGCGATGCGCATTTCGTTGCGCTGAATTGCGGCGGCCTGCCCGAGCAGGTGTTCGAGAGCGAGCTGTTCGGCCACGAGGCCGGCGCGTTCACCGGCGCGATCAAGAAGCGCATCGGCAAGATCGAATGGGCGCACGGCGGCACGCTGTTCCTCGACGAGATCGAAACGATGCCGATTCCGCTGCAGATCAAGATGCTGCGCGTGCTGCAGGAGCGCGTGGTCGAGCGGCTCGGCGCGAACGAGCTGATTCCGGTCGATTGCCGCGTCGTCGCCGCGTCGAAGGCCGATCTCGCCGAACTCGCGGCCGACGGGCGCTTCCGCTCGGACTTGCTGTATCGGCTCAACGTCGCGCAGATCGAGCTGCCGCCGCTGCGCGAGCGGCGCGAGGACGTGCCGCTGCTGTTCGAGCATTTCGTGCTCGCGGCCGCGCGGCGCTTCGGTCAGCCGGCGCCGGTCGTCACCGCTGCGCAGGTGTCCGAACTGATGACGCACGCGTGGCCCGGCAACGTGCGAGAACTGCAGAACGTGGCCGATCGCTTCGTGCTCGGGCTGACCGGCGACAGCCTGCTGTCGTCCGGCGGCGAACCGGCGGCAGGCGGCACGCTTGCCGAGCAGATGGCGTATTTCGAGCGGATGCTGATCGAAGACGCGCTGCAGCGTCACCACGGCAACGTGGCGGACGCAAGCGTCGCGCTCGGCATGCCGAAGAAGACGCTTTATCACAAGCTGCGCAACCTGCGGATTCCCGCGCGCGGCGACGCGGCTGCCGACGGCGGCGAGTGACGCGAACGAGGATACGCACACCGGCATGGATCGCATCGACATCACCGAACACGGCCGCCTCATTGGCCAAACCCGCGGCCACCTGATCCGCGGCGTCACGCGCGCGCAGAAGACCTTCCGCCCGAGCGACTGGCCCGAACGGCTCGCGGGCGTCATCACGCTGTTCGTCGGCGAGCGGCGGCCCGGCTATCCATGCGCGCTGTCGCGGCTCGCGATGCCGATCGTCGACGGCGGCGTCAAATGCCTGTTCGTGTCGGACGAATTGCGCGACGTATGCGCCGACGCGTTCGACTTCGCGATGCAGTTCGCCGCCGACAACGATCTTCCCGTCGAGCTTCAGACCGCGCCCGCGCTGGCGGTGCGGTAACGCGCGGGCCGCATTCGGCGGCCCTTCCCCCCGCTTTTTCCCGTTCCGATGCGCGCGTGCGCAGGCATCGGCACGTGCTGTCAGCCGCGCAAACAATCGTCACATGATTGGAGACGCCAACACATCCCCACGCTGCGACAAGGGTTTTCAGCCCTGCCATCAATAAAATTGATCGTGACGATGAAAATTATGCGTTTTCCTTGCAGCTTGCCGTGAGGCATAGTTGCGACGTGATGACGCACCCATTGAGTTTTCAGTCATGAACATGCGAATCGAGCCGTCGGTGCTCGCGAACCCCGACCTGCAATTTGCGACGCTTTCGTCGGGCATCAGCCTGCCGTATGTCGAGCGGGGGAGCGGCGCGCCGATGGTGTTCGTGCACGGATCGTTGTGCGACTACCGTTACTGGGATCCGCAACTCGCGTCGCTGTCGGCCCACTACCGCTGCATCGCGCCGAGCCTCAGCCACTACTGGCCGGCCGTCGAAGCGGGCATCCAGGATGACTTCAGCTGGCAGAACCACGTCGACGAGCTCGCCGAATTCATCGACGCACTCGACCTCGGCCCCGTGCATCTCGTCGGCCACTCGCGAGGCGGCAGCGTCGCGTTCAACGTCGCCCGCCAGCATCCGCAGCTCGTCGACACACTCACGCTCGCCGATCCGGGCGGCCCGCTGCAGCAGCCGGGCGTGCGCGAAGCCGCGCTGCCGGCCGCCGCGATCGCACTGCGCACGAAGGCCGTGAACCTGATCGGGCAAGGCGAAGTCGAAGCCGGCCTCGAGATGTTCGTCGATTCGGTCAGCCTGCCCGGCGCATGGAAGAAGAGCACGTCGCGCTTTCGCACGATGGCGATCGACAACGCGAGCACGCTGCCGAAGCAGCTTCAGGATCCGCTGCCCGCGTATTCGCAGCACACGGCGTCGGACATCGCATGCCGCACGCTGCTGATCGACGGCCAGCGCAGCCCGAAGATGTTCCGCAACAACGTCGACACGCTGTCGCAGTGGATCGGCGCTGCACAACGGCAGACCGTCGCCGGTGCGTCGCACGGGATGAACGCGGCGAGCCCCGCGGTGTTCAACCGTTACGTGCACGAGTTCGTCGCCGCGTAACGCTCGTGGGCGGCATGCGCGCCGCCCGCGGCTCCCCTTTCTCATTCGAAGCGAAGCGATGCGGACTGCCTGCATCGCGTCGCTTCGTCCGCCTCCGCGTCACATGATCGGTTCGGGCTTGCGCGTCACCGCATCAGGCAACCCGAACACGCTGTCGAACGACCAGTTGTACGCGAACGTGAAGATCGGGAAGAACACGATCAGCACCGCGTCGTACAGGAACGCCTGCAGCAGCGACACGTCGAGCCACCACGCGATCAGCGGGATCAGGAACGTCACGAGCGCGACCTGAAAACCGATCGCATGCACGACGCGCCGCGCGACGGTGCGCGTCGTTTCCGCACGCCGCCGCTCCCACGCCTCGAATCCCAGGTTGTACAGAAAATTGACGATGACGCCCGTCGTCGAGATCATCACGCCGAGCAGGCCGCTCGTCGTCGCGCTCGCGCCGCTCAGCATGCCGAGCACCGACGACGCGACGAGGATGCCGAGCACCTCGAACATCACGACGTAGACTATGCGTCTCTTCCATCCTTGCATGACCCACCACCTTCCTGTCGAACGAGGTGGCGAGACTACAGCGGGCACTTCGCCTGCAAAAGTCAGGTCCTTTCAATTTTTCTGACAGGAGGCGCGCGTGCTGACCAGCGACCATATCGACATGCTGCTGACGGTCATCGACAAGGGCTCGTTCTCGGCGGCCGCGCGCGCGCTCGGCCGCACGCCGTCGGCGGTCAGCATGGCGATCGCGAACCTCGAGGCCGAGCTGGACCTCGTGCTGTTCGACCGCGGCACGCGCGAGCCGACGCCGACGGCCGCGATGGCCGCGCTGCTGCCCGATGCGCGGTCGATCGCCGAACGGTTGCAGGCATTGCGCGCGCATGCGCAGCATCTGTCGGAAGGCGTCGAGGACACGCTGCGGCTCGGCCTCGCGGCGGAGCTCGACGGCGCGCCCGTTGCGCGCGCACTGACCGCCGTCGCCGCGAAATATCCGGCGCTCGCGATCAGCATCGTCTCCGCGCCGCAGGACGCGATCGTCGACGCATTGCATCGCGGCGCGGTCGATCTCTGCGTCGCGTACGGCGGGCTCGATCTTCATCCGCAGGAACAGATCCACGCGCTGTGGACCGAAACGCTGATCGCCGTCGCCGCGCCCGGTCATCCGACGATCGCCGAAGCCGCGCATCCCGAGGCGATCGAGCGGCTGTCGGGATTCCGGCAGATCGTGATCGCGGACCCGGAACGGCCGCTCACCGACGTGCGCCCCGTGATCGGCAACCGCACGTGGAAGGTGACGGACATGGCCACCGCGATCGCGCTCGTGAAAGCTGGGCACGGCTGGGCGAACCTGCCCGACTCGGTGATCGGCCGGTATGTCGCCGACGGCGAACTGGCGCCGCTCGTGTTCGCGAACATCCGCAACGGGCTGCGGCTGCCCGTGTACCTGCGCCGGCCGAAGCACACGGGGCTCGGCAAGGCGGCCAGCGAACTGGTGCGGGCGCTGCGGGCTGAAGACAGTCTCAGCTGAACGGTGCGGCGAATCATCGCCGCACCGTGGGTCAACGCGCGGCGGCTCGACCGTTAGTTGCAGTCGCCGCGTCGTCGTTGCCCCCGTTGATCGACCGATCCGCGTCGCCGCGGATCGGTTGTTTCGATCGTCGACCAAACACCGGTTTTGGTGACGCATGGCGAACCGCCACGCGCACCAACGGCTCAACGCACGGCGACTTCCTGCTTGGCCGTCGCCGCATCGCCGACCGCCGTCGGCGCCGCGCCCCACCCGCCGCCGAGCGCGCGGATCAGGTTGACGGTCGACACGGCCTGCGCACCGGTCAGCTGGTTCGCCTGCAATTGCGACTGCAGCACCGACCGCTCGCTGTCGATCACGTCGAGATACGCGACCTCGCCTTCCTGATACTGCGTACGCGACAGTGTCGCCGCACGACGCGACGCATTGACGGCCGCATCCTGCGCACGAATCTGGTCGTCGAGCAGACGCAGATCGGCGAGATTGTCCTCGACCTCGCGGAACGCGACGAGCACCTGCTGCCGGTAGTTCGCGACCTGCTCGTCATACTGCGCGCGCGCCTGCTGCACGCCGGCCGCACGGCGCCCGCCGTCGAACAGCGGCAGCGTCAGCGCGGTGCCGGCGAACGGCCCGAGCAGGAACGTGCGGCTCGACCACAGGAACAGGTTGCCGAGCGTCGACGCTTCATAGCCGAACGCGCCCGTGATATCGAGCTTCGGGAAATACGCCGACTTCGCGAGGCCGATCCGCGCGTTCGCGGCCGCCATCGCGCGTTCCGCAGCCGACACGTCCGGGCGGCGTTCGAGCAGCGCGGACGGCAGGCCCGCGGGGACCTTCACCGCGACCGGCACGATCGGCGTCTCCTTGAACGCGAAGTCCGCAGGCGCCTTGCCGAGCAGGATCGCAAGCGCATGCTCGGACGCCGCGCGCCGGCGCGCGACGCCGACCGCATCGGCCTGCGCGCTCGCCAGTTCGTTCTTCGCGCGCGACACGTCGAGCTCGCTGATGTCGCCTTCGTTGAAGCGGCGCTGCACGAGCTTCAGCGCCTGGTCGCGCAGTTCGACCGTGCGGCGGTACAGGTCCTGATCCGCGTCGAGCTGGCGCAGTTCGAAGTAGTTCTGCGCGACGTCCGCCTGCAGCGCGAGCTGCACCGAACGGAACAGCGCTTCGCTCTGCGCCTGGTCGGCACGCGACGCCTCGACGTTGCGGCTCACGCGGCCGAACAGGTCGGCCTCGTACGATACCGTGCCCTGCGCGCGCCACAGCGTCGCGTTGGTCGGGCCCGTGCCCTGCGGCTGGAACTGCGACGCCGACGACAGCCCTTCCCGCGTCGGCCCGAACCCGGCGCCGACCTGCGGGAACCACTGCGAGCGCGCGGTGCGGGTCGCCGCGCGCGCTTCCTCGACTCGCGCCGCCGCGGCCTTCAGGTTCTGGTTCGCGGCGAGCGCCTGCGACTCGAGCGAGTCGAGCACCGGATCGCCGAACACCTTCCACCATTCGCCGCGATGCTCGCCGTCCGCCGGTTCGGCGGTCTTCCACGTGCCGGCCTGTTCGCCGGCCGCGAGCGTCGGCGCTTCCTTGAACGCCGCGGGCGTCGACACGTCCGGGCGCTTGTAGTCGGGCCCCACCGCGCACGCGGCGAGCAGCGTCGCGAGCAGGGTGCTCGCGGCCGCCACCTTCGCGAAGCGCATCAGGCCATTCGTGTTGTGCATGTTGTCCATCTTGTTTTCCTCAAGCATCCGATGCCGGCACGCCCGGGGCCGTCACGCCGTAACCGGCCGAGTCCTTGCCCGCGACGTGGATCTTGCCGCCCGCGAGCGTACGCAGCACGACGTAGAACACCGGTGTCAGCATCAGCCCGAACAGCGTCACGCCGAGCATCCCGAAGAACACCGCGATACCCATCGCATGCCGCATCTCGGAGCCCGCGCCCGTCGACATGACGAGCGGCACAACGCCCATGATGAACGCGATCGACGTCATCAGGATCGGGCGCAGCCGCAGCCGGCTGGCCTCGATCGCGGCCTCGAGCGGCGTCCTGCCGTCATGCTCCAGTTCGCGTGCGAATTCGACGATCAGGATCGCGTTCTTCGCCGACAACCCCACCAGCACCATCAAGCCGATCTGCGTGAAGATGTTGTTGTCGCCCTGCGTGAGCCACACGCCCGTCAGCGCCGACAGAATGCTCATCGGCACGATCAGGATCACCGCGAGCGGCAGCGTCAGGCTTTCATACAGTGCAGCGAGCACGAGGAACACGAGCAGCACGCTGATCGGGAACACATACATCGCCGAATCGCCGGCAAGAATCTGCTGGTACGTGAGGTCGGTCCATTCGAACCGCACGCCACGCGGCAGCGTTTCATGCGCGATGCGCTCGATCGCGGCCTGCGCCTGACCCGACGAAAAGCCCGGCGCCGGGCCGCCGTTGATGTCGGCCGCCGTGTAGCCGTTGTAGCGCACGACCATTTCCGGGCCGAACGTCGGCGTCACCGTGACGAGCGACGACAGCGGCACCATCTCGCCACGTTCGTTGCGCGTCTTCAGCTGCAGGATGTCGTCCGCGCGCTGGCGGAACGGCGCATCGGCCTGCACACGCACCTGGTACACACGCCCGAAGCGGTTGAAGTCGTTCACGTACAGCGAGCCGAGATACACCTGCATGGTGTTGAACACGTCGGTGACCGGCACGCCGAGCTGCTTCGCCTTCACGCGGTCGAGATCGACGTTGAGCTGCGGCACGTTGATCTGGTAGCTCGTGAACAGCGGGCCGAGTTCAGGCGCCTGCTGCGCGCGCTTGATGAAGTCGTTGGTCGCATCCGACAGCTTCGCGTAGCCGACCGCGCCGCGATCCTCGATCTGCATCTTGAACCCGCCGAGCGTGCCGAGGCCCAGCACCGGCGGCGGCGGGAACACCGCGACGAACGAGTCCTTGATCGCACCGTACTGCTGGTTCAGCGCACCCGCGATCGCACCGGCCGACAGCGCCTTGCCGTGCCGCTCCGAGAACGGCTTCAGCGTGACGAACACGATGCCCGCGCTCGAACTGTTGGTGAAGCCGTTCACCGACAGCCCCGGGAACGCGACCGCGCTCTCGACGCCAGGCTGCTTCAGCGCGATCGAGCCCATGTCGCGGATCACCTTCTCGGTGCGATCGAGCGACGCGCCGTTCGGCAGCTGCGCGAACGCGATCAGGTATTCCTTGTCCTGCGCGGGCACGAAGCCGCCCGGCACGATCTTCGACACGAGCACGGTCGCGCCCACCAGCACGAGGTATACGCCGAGCATCAGCGTCTTGCGCGACAGCACGCCGCGCACGCCACGGCCGTAGTTCTCCGCGCCGCGATGGAACACCTTGTTGAAGCGCTTGAAGAAGCCGCCGAGCACGCGGTTCATCACGCGCGTGAGCCAGTCCTCCTTGTCGCCATGGCCCTTCAGCAGGATCGCGGACAGCGCCGGCGACAGCGTCAGCGAGTTGAACGCCGAGATCACCGTCGAGATCGCGATCGTCATCGCGAACTGCTTGTAGAACTGGCCGGTCAGGCCCGACATGAACGCGAGCGGCACGAACACGGCGACGAGCGTCAGCGCGATCGCGATGATCGGCCCGCTCACTTCCTGCATCGCCTTGTAGGTCGCCTGCCGCGCGTTCATCCCGCTTTCGATGTTGCGCTCGACGTTCTCGACGACCACGATCGCATCGTCGACCACGATACCGATCGCGAGCACCATCCCGAACAGCGACAGCGCGTTGATCGAATAACCGAAACCGAGCAGCAGCGAGAACGTGCCGATGATCGACACCGGCACCGCGATCAGCGGAATGAGCGATGCGCGCCAGGTCTGCAGGAACACGATCACGACGAGCACGACCAGCGCGATCGCTTCGAGCAGCGTGTGCACCACGGCCTTGATCGACGAGCGCACGAACTGCGTCGGGTCATAGACGATCTTGTAGTCGACGCCGGCCGGCATGTCCTGCTTCAGCTCGGCCATCGTCTTGCGCACTTCGTCGGAGATCTGCAGCGAGTTCGCGCCCGGCGACTGGTTGATCGCCATCGCGACGGCCGGCTTGTTGTCGAGCAGCGAGCGAAGCCCGTACTCGGACGCATCCAGTTCGATGCGTGCAATATCGCGCAGGTGCGTGACGCCGCCGTCCGGCGTCGTCTTCACGACGATGTCGCCGAACTCGTCTTCCGTCTGCAGACGGCCGCGCGCGTTCACCGACAGCTGCAGCGGCGTGCCGGGCAGCGACGGCGACGCGCCGATCACGCCGGCCGCGACCTGCACGTTCTGCTCGCGGATCGCCTGCACGACGTCCTCCGCGGACAGCCCGCGCTGCGCGACCTTCTGCGGATCGAGCCACACGCGCATCGCGTAGTCGCCCGAGCCCCACAGCTGCACCTGACCGACGCCCTGGATCCGCGACAGGCGATCCTTCACGTTGATCAGCGCGTAGTTGCGCAGGTAGGTCATGTCGTAGCGGTTGTCCGGCGAGATCAGGTGGACCACCATCGTCAGCGTCGGCGAGCTCTTCACCGTCGTGATGCCGAGCCGCTGCACGTCTTCCGGCAAGCGCGGCAGCGCCTGGTTCACGCGGTTCTGCACGAGCTGCGTGGCCTTGTCCGGGTCGGTGCCGAGCTTGAACGTGACGGTGATCGTCATGTTGCCGTCGCTGTTCGCCTGCGACTGCATGTAGAGCATGTCCTCGACGCCGTTGATCTGCTCTTCAAGCGGCGACGCGACCGTCTCGGCGATCACTTTCGGGTTCGCGCCCGGGTACTGCGCCTTCACGATCACGGAAGGCGGCACGACTTCCGGATATTCCGAAATCGGCAGCAGGAACATCGCGATCACCCCGCCGAGCAGGATGATCACCGATAGGACTCCTGCAAAGATCGGCCGGTCGATAAAGAATTTTGAAATGTTCATGTGTGGCTCTGTCTGGTTGAACGCGGAAACCGTAGCGGCGGGCCGCTTACGATTCCGCCTTCGCCGGTGCGGCCGGCTTCGCGTTATCCGCGAGCGGCGCGGACGGCGCATCGCCGCCCGTCATCGGGACCATGTGCGGTTTCACCTGCTCGCCCGGCCGCACGCGCTGCGTACCGTTCACGATCACGCGGTCGCCGGCGGACAGGCCGCTCACGATCACGCGCCGGTTGCCGTGCTGCAGGCCCTGCTGCACTTCGCGATACGACACGCGGCCCTGCTGGTCGACGACGAACACGAACTTCTTGTCCTGGTCGGTGTTGATCGCCGCGTCGTCGACGAGCAGTGCCTCGTGCGGCGCGCTGCCGCCCACCTTCACGCGTGCGTAGAGGCCCGGGACGAGCGCGCCGTCCGCGTTGTCGAAACGCGCGCGCACGCGGATCGTGCCGGACGACGTATCGAGCCGGTTGTCGACCGAGTCGATCTCGCCGCTGCGCGAGTAGCCGGTTTCATTCGCGAGGCCAAGCTCGACCGGCACCTTGCGGCCGTTACGCGCGCCGTTGATGTATTGCAGGTAGGTCTGCTCGTCCGCGTCGAACGATGCGTAGATCGGCGACACCGACACCAGCGTCGTCAGCGGCGCGGCCGATGCACCGGCCGACACGACGTTGCCGAGCGTGATTTCCGCGCGCGACACGCGGCCCGACACAGGTGCGGTGATGCGCGTATAGCCAAGGTTGATGCGCGCCGTTTCCAGCGCGGCTTCGGCGGCCTTCAGGTTCGCGCTCGCCTCGCGCGCGGCGTTCTGCTTCTCGTCGTAGTCGCGCTTCGCGATCGCGTTGTCGCCGATCAGCCGCTGCGCGCGCTGCCAGTCGCTCTGCGCGTAGCCGTTGCGGGCCTGCGCTGCGGCGAGCTGCGCGGCCGCGCGGTCGGTTTCGGCCTGATACGGGCGCGGGTCGATCACGAACAGCACGTCGCCCTTCTTCACGAGCGCGCCGTCCTTGAAGTTCACCGCGACGATCGTGCCCGACACCTGCGGGCGCACGTCGACTTTCTCGACCGCCTCGAGGCGGCCCGAATAGCTTTGCCAATCAGTGACGGTCTGCGGCACGACGGTCGCGACGTCGACTTCCGGCAGCGGCGCCGCCGCTTTCTCGGGTGCGTTCGCGTTCACGCGCATTGCGCCGAACGTGCCGAGGCCGACGACGGCGAGCGTCACGATCGCCGCTGTCGCGATTCGGGAACGGGAGGTGCGTAGGATGGCCATGTGGATCTCCAATAAGCGTGGATTGGTGTGGTTATTCGGAACGATTCGGCTGGCGCGCCTGGAAGCGGCACTGGAAGAAGCGCACTGCTTCCTCGAGCGCGGCTTCGTGCATCGCGAGCGCCGCGTGCGTGACGTCCGGGTAGCGGATCACCTGCGTGAGCACGCCCGATGAAATCAGGCAGCCCGCATATTTCTCCGCTTCGACGTGCAGCACGTCGTTCTGCGCGGTGACGACGAGCGTAGGCGGCAGGCCCGCGAGGCGCACCGATTCGAGCGGTGCCGCGTACGGGTGCATGCGCTGCGCCGCCTGCGGCAGATAGGCGCGATAACAGGCCGCGCATTCGCGCGCGGTGATGTCCGACGAAAGGCGTTCGGCGTCGCCGATGCGCGTCATGCTCGGGTCGAGCATCGGCCCGAACAGCGCCTGCGCGGCGATCGACACTTCACCGCGATCGCGCGCGATGAACGCGAGACAGTTCGCGAGCTGGCCGCCCGCGTCGTGCCCCGCGACGCCGATCTTCTTCGGATTGCCGCCGAACGCGCGGGCGCGCGTCGCGGCCCATACGGCGGCGCGATACGCATCCTCCGGCGCGGCCGGAAAAGGAAAGGCCGGCGCGAGCGAATAATCGACCGACACTACGAGAGCTGGTAAGCGTTCTGCTAAAAAGCGCGCGGCGAAGTCGGCGTCGTCGAGCGTGCCGCGCACGAAACCGCCGCCGTGGAAATAAAGCACTACTGGCAGCCCGGTCTTGTCCGGGCGGCGGTAGAGGCGCAGAACGATGTCCTGCGCGTAGCCGGGGATTTCCACCTCAGCGACCGTCAATGCCGCGCCGGCTCTGGCTTCGGCAGGCAATGCGGCTTTCAGGAATTTGCTGAATTCAGAAGCGTCCATGACGATGCAGCATCCATTTCGAGATGGAACGAATTCTGGGTCCGGCAGACATCGGGATAAATGCCTATAATCCGGCAACACAATTCAACACCCCCGAACAATCCCAGGCTGCTCCGCCTACAAAGCGGCGCAGCCTTGTTGTTCCGGCGGCAAATTAGATTGCGGAGGTTGTGATGGACCGGCTTCAGGCCATGCAGGTGTTTACGCGCGTCGTCGATACGAGCAGCTTCACCAAGGCAGCAGAAACGCTCAGCCTGCCGCGGGCGTCCGTCACGACGATCATCCAGAATCTCGAAGCATTCCTCGGCGTGCGCCTGATGCACCGGACCACGCGCCGGCTGTCGCTGACGCCTGACGGCGCCGCATACTACGAACGCTGCGTGCGGATCCTCGCCGATGTCGAGGAAACCGAAGCGAGCTTCCAGAACAACAACCGGAAGCCGCACGGAAAGTTGCGTATCGACATGCCGGGCTCGATCGGGAGGCTGCTCGTGATCCCGTCGTTGTGCGAATTCCACACGCGCTATCCGGACATCGACCTGCAGCTCGGCCTGTCCGACCGGCCGGTCGACCTGCTGCAGGAAGGCGTCGACTGCGTGATCCGCGTCGGTGCGCTGCAGGACTCGTCGCTCGTCGCGCGCCGCGTCGGCCTGTTCGAATGCGTGTCGGTGGCGTCGCCCGCGTATCTCGAGAAGCACGGCGAGCCGCAAGCGATCGAGGATCTGAGCGACCACAGGGCCGTCAACTACTTCTCGAGCCGCACGGGCCGCACGATCGACTGGACCTTCCTCACGGACGGCAAGGAAGTCGAGGTCAAGATGAACTCGATCGTGTCGGTCAACGACGCCGATGCGTACGTGACCTGCGGGCTCGAAGGCTTCGGCCTGATCCAGCCGCCGTTGTTCATGGTGCTGCCGCACCTGCGCGACGGCCGGCTCAAGGAAGTGCTGCCCGGCCTGAAACCGCTGCCGATGCCGATCTCGGTCGTGTATCCGCATAGCCGGCACCTGTCGCCGAAGGTGCGCGTGTTCGTCGACTGGATCGCCGAAGTGTTCGACCGCTGCCCGCTGCTGAGCGGCAAGGGCAGCCTCGACGCGACGTGCAGCAAGCGCACGTTCGAGGAAGCCGAGCGTGCACCGGCGCTCGACACGCCGGTCATCAACGAGTGGGTCGCGTAATCGCCTGAACCTCGGCGCGCGGGCTGTCCGGCCCGCGCGCCGCCCCGCCTTCGTGCCGCTTCGGTGTCACCTTCGTGCCACCTTCCTCGCCGCGCACCTCGCCTTTTCCGAATCCGCATCAGACCTTTGCGCCGCGTGCGGCAATCGTCCGCGCACGTCATCGCGCGAGCGGCGGCATACCGCCGCGAGGCCCGCTGCAGGCGGCTGCGGGCGATTTCGACGTCACCCTGACGACATTGCGAATCGCGATTGTTCCTCGAACACGACAAATCAATTCGCGTCTGCCGCATTTATCGCGTCCGAACAGATACCTAGAGTAAACCCTGTCGCGCACCCCGATGCGCATCGAACAGCCCCGTTTGACGGGGCCGGAGCGAGCGCTCAGGCGCCAACTCCGACCAACACAGGAGTTACGTCATGAACCGCCGCCATCTTCTCTCCGCCGTTGCCCTCGCACTCGCCGTGTCCGCACCGGCCTTCGCCGATACGAACACCCCGCACGCCGGCGACTACGGCAACACGTCGTGGTACACGCAGCACAACAACGGCCCGCGCACGCGCGCCGAAGTCAGTGCCGAAGTCGTGCAGGCTCGCCGCGACGGCACGCTGGCCTGGCTGCGCAAGGCGAATTCGTATCCGCAAGGGCTCGAACTCGCGGAAGGCCCGTATCGCTCGATGCCGGAAAGCAACCAGCTCGCAGGCGGGGGCCGCTAAACGTCGGTCAACGTGCAACGCCGCGCAGCGGATGATCCGCCGCGCGGCGCCGCGATACCGCCGTCGAACACTCGATTAGTCAGTTAGTTGCAGGAGTCTGTGATGAACGACCAACTTCCTTCGCCGCTCGATCATTGGGACGACACCACGCCGGTGTGGACGCCGTTCCGTTCCACGCCGCAATCGCATTGACCGTCGCGCCGACGCCTCGTCGACAGCGTCCGGCCGTCAACGGCGCGGCACACCGTCGCGCCATTCGCCCCAGTGCGTGACGATGTCCTGCACGAGCGGGTTGCCGGCGCGATACAGGTTTTCGGTCGCCGGCGCGAAGCCGCCCTGGTCCGCGTAGTTCAGCAGGTTGTCCGCGCTCGTCTGCCCCGCATACGGCCGGTCGAAATCGGAGCCCGTGCGCAGCACCGCGACGCGCGACAGGTCGACCCGCTTCACGCTCGCCGCGCGCTTCAGCGCTTCATACGTCGCGTTGTCTTCCTGCGCGGTCATGCAGTAGGTGCCCTTGCCGTCGGTGAGGATCTTCGTCCACTGACGCGCGCGCTCGCCGATCAGCGTGCCCGAGAACCACGTATTGCCCGATGAGGTGTCGCACTGGATCACCGTCGGCGGCCGGTTCGCCGGCGCATACGTGAACTTCGCGCGCGCGGCCTGAGCCTGCGCGCTGTCGGCAAGCACGACGTTGCGCGACAGCGCATAGGCGGCGTCCGTCAGCTGCGGGTTGAGCTGGAATACTTCGGTGCGGTAGTCGAGCGGCGGCTTGTCGTTCGGGCTCTTGGTATTGATGCCGAGAAAGCCGGTGTTCCAGCCGGCCGGAATCTCGCGCGCATCGAGTTCCCACTGCAGGCTGAAGTCGACCAGATATTTCGACCATGCGGCGGAACCGACCGTGCCTTGCGCGGGGTCGACGCCCGCGATGCCCGACACGAGGAAGTACGTGCGGCGCAGGTCGAAGCGCTGCGAGAACGTGAGCGCCATGATCGTCGCGGAGGCGTTCGCATAGCCCATGCCGGTCGTCACCACGCACACGTCCTGCTTGTTGCAGTGAACGGCCGGATAGTCGGGCGACAGGCCGGGCACGGTGATGTCGCGCCACGGGCCGAGCCGGTCAAGCCATGCCTGGCCTTCCGGACCGAACATCGTGATGATCATGACCTTGACCGGGCGGCCCTGTGCACCGGTCTCGGCGAATGCAGCGTTGCCCGCGTCGTTGCCCTGGTTGTCCTGCGCGATCGACGGCGCGGTCGCACAGGCGGCAAGCGAGAATGCAGCGGCGGAAAGGATGGAGCGAGTCAGCATCGGCGTTCCTTGTTTCGGGGATGTTGGGTGAGAACGGCTCTCGGAGACTGCGCGAGGGAGTATAGAACGCGCATGCGCGAGGAGGAACCCGGCTACGAAACGGGCTGCGGTGTTTGGTCACGCGGTTCTTGCGCGCGTGGTTCGAACGATATCCGACAAAAAATCAGGAATGCCATTCGATTGAGCGACGCGACATTGCCGCTACCGATCATGACGGACGACGGCACCCGATTCGCTAAAGCTAAACGCGCAGCATCCCCGCGACGCCGTAACCGAGCACGACCAGCGCCGCCAGCACATGGCTCGCCACGAGCCATCGCGGCGACTTCACGATGCGCCCGATCGCGCTGCCGCCGAACGCGAACACGAGTTGTCCGACGAGACTGCCGGCAAACACGCACATGGCGCCGAGCAGCCAGTGCCGATGCGCGCCGGCCGCGGCAGTGGCATAGCCATAGAACAGCAGGATGGTCAGCGGATTCGCGAGCGTGACGAGGAACATCGACGTGAACGGGCGCGTGCCCGGCGGCGGGGCGGCGCCATCCAGCGTGCGGCGCCGATCCTTCAACGCCTGCCACAGCATGCGTGCGCCCATTGCGAGCAACACGAGCGCGCCGACGACGCGAAACAGCGGCAGGTACGACGCGAGCGTGCTCGCGAGCAACGCCCCGATCGTGAACGCGACGAGCGCATAGCAGCCGTCGGCCGACGCCACGCCGACCGCCGCGCGAACACCGCTCGCGATGCCGGCGCGCATCCCGTGGTTCGCGATCATCAGCGCGACGGGCCCGACCGACAGCGCGATCGTCAGCCCGAACAGGAAATCGTTCATCGGTCGTCGATGCCTTCGAGGGAACGTCTCGATTCTAGCGACCGAAAGCGATCCGCAGTCAGGAAACGCGTCAGGCGACGTCGACGCGCGCGGGGCCGTCCACCATCTCGCCGATCACCGCCGCGCGGTCGAAACCGTCGGCGCGGAAGCACGCGAGCACGTCGTCGACCGCGTCCGGCGCGCACGCGACCAGAAGGCCGCCGGACGTCTGCGGGTCGGTCAGCAGCGCCTGCGCGACCGACGGCAGCCCGTCGGCGAGCCGCACGTCGGCGCCATACGCGGCCCAGTTGCGGCCCGATGCGCCAGTGAACACGCCGTCGGCGACGAACGCCTCGACGCCCGCCAGCCACGGCAGCGACGCGTAATGCACGCGTGCGGTGAGGTGCGCGCCGCGCGCCAGTTCGAGTGTGTGGCCGAGCAGCCCGAAGCCCGTGACGTCGGTCAGCGCATGCACGCCCGGCAGCGCGGCGAGTTCGGTGCCCGGCCGGTTCAGCTTGGTGGTCGTCGCAACCATCTGTGCATAGCCCGCGTCGTCGAGCTGGTTCTTCTTCAGCGCGGCCGACAGCACGCCGACGCCGAGCGGCTTGCCGAGCACGAGCACGTCGCCCGCGCGCGCGGCCGCGTTGCGCTTCACGCGCGACGGATGCACGACACCGATCGCCGCGAGCCCGTAGATCGGCTCGACCGAATCGATCGAGTGGCCGCCCGCGACCGGAATACCGGCATCCGCGCACACCGATTCGCCGCCGCGCAGCACGGCTGCGATCGTCTCGTGCGGCAGCACGTTGATCGGCATCCCGACCAGCGCGAGCGCGAGAATCGGCTTGCCGCCCATCGCGTAGACGTCGGACAGCGCGTTGGTGGCCGCGATGCGGCCGAAGTCGAACGGGTCGTCGACGATCGGCATGAAGAAGTCCGTGGTCGCGACGATCGCCTGTTCGTCGTTCAGCCGGTAGACGGCCGCGTCGTCGGAGGTCTCGGTGCCGACCAGCAGGTCCGGGAACAGCGCTGGCGGCGTGGCCCGCTTCAGCAGTTCGGACAGCACGCCCGGCGCGATCTTGCAGCCGCAGCCGCCGCCGTGGGACAGGCTCGTGAGGCGCGGAACAGCGGGCGGGGTGAGGGTGGCTTCGGTCATCGTCGGCATCCGGTGAATAACAACGCTCCATTATCGACAATTCCGCGCGAGCGCGCCGGATACCCACATAATTGACGGCGCTTGCCGCTCCCCCTCCCGCCCGCACCTTCGTTCATGGATCACCTGTTCATCGGCCTCGTGCTGTGCTCCGCGTTGCTGCACGCGATCTGGAATGCCTTCCTCCACGTCAGCGAAGACCGGCTCGTCCAGCTCGGCACGATGTCGCTGCCGTATCTCGCGTTCGGCATCGCAGGCGCCGTGCTGCTGCCCGCGCCGGCGCCCGCCGCCTGGCCGTATGTCGCGGCGTCGGCGGTGCTCGAGGTCGCGTACTGCTTCACGCTGGCGCGTGCGTACCGCAACGGCGAGTTCGGGCAGATCTATCCGATCGCGCGCGGGATCTCGCCGCTGCTCGTGTCGGTGCTGGCGCTCGCGATGCTGCACGAGCGGCCGACGCCGTTCGGCTTCGCGGGCATCGCGCTCGTGTCGTTCGGCATCATGTCGCTCGCGCTGCGGCGCGGCTTCCGGTTCTCCGGCGAAGGCGTGCCGTACGCGCTGCTCACGGGCGTGTTCATCGCCGCGTATTCGATCTGCGACGGGATCGGCTCGCGCGTGTCCGGCAGCGCGCTCGGCTACATCGCGTGGGTGTACCTGCTGTGGAGCGTGCCGCAGCTCGTGCTCGTCTGCGTGCTGCGCGGCGGCCCGCGCGCGGTGCTCGGCTCGCGCACCGCCCTCACGCAGGGCGCGATCGCCGGCACGATCTCGCTCGCCGCGTATGCGATCGTAATCCTCGCGTACCGGCACCTGCCGGTCGCGACGGTGTCGGCGCTGCGCGAGACGAGCTCGATCTTCGCGGTCGCGATCGGCTGGTTCGTGATGCGCGAGCAGCCCGGCGCGCAGCGGCTCGCCGCGTGCGTGCTGGTGGTCGCGGGCGCGGCGTTGATTCGGCTTTGACGTGCGGAAACGACGGGCCGGTACGGTGGAGACACTCATTGGCAAACCCGCCGACGCCCAGCCCCGCAGCACGCGCATGCCGCCGTCCCGTTCTCGTCAGACCGTCGCGACGACCTGGTCGAACGCCCGCTCGTCGATCGCCTCGGCCAGCGTCGCGAACGCAGTCGCGATCTCGTCCTCCGGCACGCACGCATAACCGAGCAGCAAGCCCGATGCCGCACGTTCGCGCTGCGCGTAATAACCGGACAACGGCCGCACGACGATGTTGCGTTCGAGCGCGGCCTGCGCGACCGCGCGATCGTCGACACCGTCCGGCAGCCGCGTGACGAGATGCAGCCCCGCGTCGCTGCCGAGCGCCTGAAGCGTGTCGCCGTAGCGGCGCGCGACCGCGTCGAGCAGCACCTCGCGGCGCTGCCCGTACAGCGTGCGCATCTTGCGGATATGCGACACGAAGTGCCCTTCCGCGATGAACTCCGCGAGCACCGCCTGCTGCAGCAGCTGACCTTCGCGATACAGCTCGGCGCTCGCGGTCGCGAAGCTCTCCGCGAGCGGCTCCGGCGCGACCAGGTAGCCGACCCGCAGCCCCGGGAACAGCGTCTTGCCGAAGCTGCCGACGTAGATCACCTGCCCGGCCGTATCGAGCCCCTGCAGCGACGCGAGCGGGCGGCTGCCGTAACGGAATTCGCTGTCGTAGTCGTCCTCGATGATCCAGCAGCCGTGCTGGCGCGCGTATTCGAGCAGCATCCGGCGCCGCGCGAGGCTCATCACCATCCCGAGCGGATACTGGTGCGACGGCGTGACGAGCATCAGCTTCGGCGGCTCGGCGAGATCGGCGGCCGACGGCGCGATCCCTTCGTCGTCGACCGGAATCGGCCGCGTGGTGAGCCCCGACACGTTCAGCACGCTGCGCACGCCCCAGTAGCACGGATCCTCGGTCCAGATCGCGTCGCCCGGATCGGTCAGCAGCCGCACCGCGAGGTCGATCGACTGGTGGATCCCGGTCGTGATCACGATCTGCTCGGGCGTGCAGCGCACCGAGCGCGACGTGCGCAGGTAGTCGGCCAGCGCCTCGCGCAACAGCGCGAGCCCGCCGCCCGGCGCGTAGGTCAGCAGATCCGGGCGCAGGCGCCGCCAATACTTGTTGTGCAGCCGCGTCCACACGCGCGCCGGAAAGCGCGACACATCGGGCACGCCCGGCATGAACGCGCCGCCCTGGCGCTTCGACACGCCCGCGCCTTCGACGAGCCGCGTGCCGCGCGAGGACAGCCGGCGCGCGGAAGAAGGCGCCACCGCCGGCCCGACACCCGCGTCTGCCGGCGCACCGACGATCTCGTCCGGCGCGCTGTCGGCGACGAACGTGCCGCGCCCCGTCGCCGAGTTCACATAGCCTTCGAGCGCAAGCTGTTCGTAAACCTGCGTAACCGTGTTGCGGGCGATCCCCAGCTCGGCCGCGAGCAGCCGCGACGACGGCACGCGCGTGCCGGCCGGCAGTTCGCGCGACAGGATCGCCTGCTGCAGCAGCCGGTGCAGCTGCCGGTAGATCGGCTGTTCGCCGCCGCGCACGAGGCGCTGCGCCAGCCAGTCCGACAACACGCTTGCGCGCATGATTGGCTCCTGAATATTTATTGAAATGGCTCTGATTGCCAGAGCCAAATGTGATTATAGTCGCCTCCATGGGCTGCCAACGCGGCCGTTTTTTATCCCACCGGACAGAACATCAAGGAGATGACCGTGAAGAATGCCGACCTGCAGGCCCGCAAGAACGCCGCCACCCCGCGCGGCGTCGGCGTGATGTGCGATTTCTACGCAGCCCGCGCCGAAAACGCGGAGCTGTGGGATGTCGAAGGCCGCCGCTTCATCGATTTCGCCGCCGGCATCGCGGTGCTGAACACGGGCCACCGCCACCCGAAGATCGTCAAGGCGATCGCGGATCAGCTGAACAGCTTCACGCACACCGCTTACCAGATCGTCCCGTACGCGTCGTACGTCGAGCTGGCCGAAAAGATCAACGCGCGCGCACCGGGCGACTTCCCGAAGAAGACCGCGTTCTTCACGACCGGCGCCGAAGCCGTCGAAAACGCGATCAAGATCGCGCGCGCGGCGACCGGCCGTCCGGGCGTCATCGCGTTCTCGGGCGGCTTCCACGGCCGCACGATGATGGGCATGGCGCTGACCGGCAAGGTCGCCCCGTACAAGCTGAACTTCGGCCCGTTCCCGGGCGACGTGTTCCACGCACCGTACCCGAACGCGCTGCACGGCGTGACGACGGCCGACTCGATCAAGGCGATCGAGATGCTGTTCAAGGCCGACATCGATCCGAAGCGCGTCGCCGCGATCATCTTCGAACCGGTCCAGGGCGAAGGCGGCTTCAACCCGGCGCCGGCCGAGTTCGTGCGCGCGCTGCGCAAGATCTGTAACGAGCACGGCATCCTGCTGATCGCCGACGAAGTCCAGACGGGCTTCGCGCGTACCGGCAAGCTGTTCGCGATGCAGCACTACGACGTGCTGGCCGACCTGATCACGATGGCGAAGAGCCTCGCGGGCGGCATGCCGCTGTCGGGCGTCGTCGGCCGTGCCGACGTGATGGACGCGGCAGCCCCCGGCGGCCTCGGCGGCACGTACGCGGGCAACCCGCTGGCCGTCGCCTCGGCGCATGCGGTGCTCGAGATCATCGACGAAGAGAAGCTGTGCGAGCGCGCGACGCAGCTCGGCGACGTGCTGAAGGCGAAGCTGAATTCCCTGCAGGCCGACGTGCCGCAGATCGCCGACGTGCGCGGCCCGGGCGCGATGATCGCGGTCGAGTTCCTGAAGCCGGGTTCGGGCGAGCCGGACGCGGAATTCACGAAGCGCGTGCAGACGCGTGCGCTCGAGCGCGGGCTGCTGCTGCTCGTGTGCGGCGTGTACTCGAACGTCGTGCGCTTCCTGTTCCCGCTGACGATCCCGCAGGCCGTGTTCGACGAAGCGCTCGTGATCCTCGAGGAAGTGCTGAAGGAAACGGTCGGCGTGCCGGCCTGAGTGCCCGTCCGCTTCAACTGAACGTGCCGCCGCCGTCGTGAAGACGGCGGCGGTCGTTTTCATCCGTCCTTATCCGTCCTTTTCAAAGCAGGCGAAGCATATGAGCACTGTTCAGGAAACCCTGGCACTGAAAGACCCGTCGCTGTTCCGTCAGCAGGCGTACGTCAACGGCGAATGGCAAGGCGCGGCGAACGGCGAGTCGTTCGAGGTCCGCAACCCGGCAACCGGCGGCCTGCTCGGCACCGTGCCGGCGATGGGCACGGCCGAGACGCGTCACGCGATCGAAGCCGCGAACGCCGCATGGCCGGCGTGGCGCAAGAAGACCGCGAAGGAACGCGCGGCGATCCTGCGCAAGTGGCACGACCTGATGATGGAAAACGCCGACGACCTCGCGCTGATCCTGACCACCGAGCAGGGCAAGTCGCTGGCCGAAGCGAAAGGCGAGATCGGCTACGCGGCATCGTTCCTCGAGTGGTTCGCGGAGGAAGGCAAGCGCGTGTACGGCGACACGATCCCGACGCCGGCGAGCGACAAGCGCATCGTCGTGACGAAGGAAGCGATCGGCGTGTGCGCGGCGATCACGCCGTGGAACTTCCCGGCGGCAATGATCACCCGCAAGGTCGGCCCGGCGCTCGCGGCAGGCTGCCCGATCGTCGTGAAGCCGGCGGAAGCCACGCCGTTCTCGGCGCTCGCGATGGCCGTGCTGGCCGAGCGCGCGGGCGTGCCGGCCGGGGTGTTCAGCGTCGTCACGGGCGACCCGAAGGCGATCGGCGGCGAACTGACGTCGAACCCGATCGTGCGCAAGCTGTCGTTTACCGGCTCGACGCCGGTCGGCCGCCTGCTGATGTCGCAATGCGCGGCGACGGTCAAGAAGGTGTCGCTGGAGCTCGGCGGCAATGCACCGTTCATCGTGTTCGACGACGCCGATCTCGATGCGGCCGTGCAGGGCGCGATCGCGTCGAAGTACCGCAACAGCGGCCAGACGTGCGTGTGCACGAACCGCTTCTACGTGCATGAAGCCGTGTACGACCAGTTCGCGCAGAAGCTCGCGGCGGCGGTAGGCCAGCTGAAGGTCGGTCGCGGCACGGAGCCGGGCGTCACGCAAGGCCCGCTGATCAACGAAGCGGCCGTGCTGAAGGTCGAGGCGCACATCGAGGACGCGCTCGCGAAGGGCGCGACCGTCGTGACGGGCGGCAAGCGCCACGCGCTCGGCCACGGCTTCTTCGAGCCGACCGTGCTGACGGGCGTCACGCCGGCGATGAAGGTCGCGAAGGAAGAGACGTTCGGGCCGCTCGCGCCGCTGTTCAAGTTCGGCAGCGACGACGAGGTGATCCGCCTCGCGAACGACACCGAGTTCGGTCTCGCCGCGTATTTCTACAGCCGCGACATCGGCCGCGTGTGGAAGGTCGCCGAGGCGCTCGAATACGGGATGGTCGGCGTCAACACGGGCCTGATCTCGAATGAAGTCGCGCCGTTCGGCGGCGTCAAGCAGTCCGGCCTCGGCCGCGAAGGCTCGCACTACGGCATCGACGATTACGTCGTGATCAAGTACCTCTGTCTCGCCGTCTGACGGTTCGGGGCCGGTCGCGTCCGTGACCGGCCCTGACCGCCCGGCCGGAGCCGGGCGGTCACGACGCGGGCCGGCGCCCCCTCTCCGCCGCGCCCGCGTCACCTCCCTCCGCCGCCTTCAACGAAACACGTTCACCGCATCGACGAGTCGCGTCGCCTGCTGCTTCAGGCTTTCCGACGCCGCCGCGCTCTGCTCGACCAGCGCCGCGTTCTGCTGCGTGATGTTGTCCAGATGCACGACTGCCTGGTCGACCTGCGCGACGCCCGTGCTCTGCTCGGCCGTCGACGAGCTGATCTCCGCGATCAGGTCCGACACACGCTTCACCTGCGTGACGATGTCCTCCATCGTCCTGCCCGCGCCGTCGACGATCCGGGCGCCCGATTCGACCCGCTCGACGCTCGCGCCGATCAGCGTCTTGATCTCCTTTGCCGCGTTCGCGCTGCGCTGCGCGAGCGCCCGCACCTCGCCGGCGACCACCGCGAAGCCTCGCCCCTGATCGCCCGCGCGCGCCGCCTCGACCGCCGCGTTCAGCGCGAGGATGTTGGTCTGGAACGCGATGCCGTCGATCACGCCGATGATGTCGGAAATCTTGCGTGAACTGGCCGTGATGTCGTTCATCGTCGTCACGACCTCGCTCACCGCCTGCCCGCCTCGCTCGGCCGCCTCGCTCGCGGAAACCGACAACTGGTTGGCCTGCAGCGCCGTCTCCGCATTGCTCGACACCGTGGCCGTCATCTCGGCCATCGACGCGGCCGTCTGCTGCACGCTGGTCGACGCCTGTTCGGTGCGCGCGCTCAAGTCGTTGTTGCCCTGCGCGATCTCGTTGCTCGCGCGCTGCACGTTGTGCACCTGCTCGCTGACGTCGTCGACGAGCCAGCGGAACATCAGCCCGAGCTGATTGATCGTGCGCAGCGTCATGCCGATCTCGTCGACGCGGTTCATCGCCACGCCGGTACGGCTCTCGCCGGACGCGACGCGCAATGCCTGGTCGCGCAGTTGCATAAGGGGACGCGCGATCTGCGCATCGAGCCACAGCCCAGCGGCCACCGACACGCCGGCCGTCGCGGCGGCAAACGCCGCGAGCCCGCCGCCGGCCAGCCCGCATGCCCAGCCCGCGCCGACGACGGCCGGCGCCAGCACGCACAGCGTCGAATGCAGCCGCGCGCGCACCGACATCGTCTGGAACAGCGACGCGACGCGCATCAAGCCGGTCCGGACGATCAGCCCCTTGTGGAACCGGCGATTGCCCGCCTTGCCTTCGCGGAACGCGCGATACAGCGCGTCGGCCGCGGCGATCTCGTCACGCGACGCCTTCGTGCGCACCGACATGTAGCCGGTCGGCTGCCCGTTGCGCATCACCGGCACCGTATTCGAACGGACCCAGTAGTGATCGCCGTTCTTGCGGCGATTCTTAACAAGCGCGGTCCACGGTTCGCCGTTCTTCAGCGTCGCCCACATGTCGGCGAACGCCTCCTTCGGCATATCCGGGTGCCGCACGACGTTGTGCGGCTGGCCTTCGATCTCCTCGGGGGAAAATCCGCTGACCTGGATGAACGCGGCATTCGCGTATTTGATGTAACTGTCCGCGTCGGTGGTCGACATCAGCGTCGCGTCATCGGGGAATTCGAATTCGCGTTGCGTGACAGGCTGGTTATTGCGCATGGTGTGGAGTTCCCGGTTGCGGATCTTGCGTCCGCTTGTGGATTGGATCGAGACCGTACGCATCGCGGTCGTCCCGCATGCGTTCGATCACACTCCTGCGCTTTCGGCAAATCTGACGAAAACATTATGCCGACCACGGGTAAATATGCATTAATTTCGCATCATCTTGATTCAGCCGAAAATTTTGTTTACAGGTGAATCAAAAAAACCGTCTTATCAAATACTTGGCCGCGAATTGTCTGATTAATGTAAACATATCCTCCGCCCGGATCAGCGAATAAATCCGGGCTCGAAGATGAGAATTCTTCTCGTTCTATATATTCGAATCGAATCGGAACGCCGGGATTTAACCAGCTCGCCGCGACGGGACGCGCAGGCGCCCGCCCCCCCGCCGATTATCGAAACACGTTCACCGCATCGACGAGCCGCGTCGCCTGCTGCTTCAGGCTTTCCGACGCCGCCGCGCTCTGCTCGACCAGCGCCGCGTTCTGCTGCGTGATGTTGTCCAGATGCACGACCGCCTGATCGACCTGCGCGACGCCCGTGCTCTGCTCGGCCGTCGACGAGCTGATCTCCGCGATCAGGTCCGACACACGCTTCACCTGCGTGACGATGTCCTCCATCGTTCTGCCCGCATCGTCGACCCGCCGCGCGCCCGACTCGACCCGCTCGACGCTCGCGCCGATCAGCGTCTTGATCTCCTTTGCCGCGTTCGCGCTGCGCTGCGCGAGCGCCCGCACTTCGCCCGCGACCACCGCGAAGCCGCGCCCCTGTTCGCCCGCGCGCGCTGCCTCGACCGCCGCGTTCAGCGCGAGAATGTTGGTCTGGAACGCGATGCCGTCGATCACGCCGATGATGTCGGAAATCTTGCGCGAACTCGCCGTGATGTCGTGCATCGTCGTCACGACCTCGCTCACCGCCTGCCCGCCTCGCTCGGCCGCTTCGCTCGCGGACACGGCGAGCTGGTTCGCCTGCAGCGCGGTCTCGGCATTGCTGTCGACGGTGGCCGTCATCTCGGCCATCGACGCGGCGGTTTCCTGCACGCTCGACGCCGCCTGCTCGGTACGCGCGCTCAGGTCGTTGTTGCCCTGCGCGATCTCGTTGCTCGCGCGCTGCACGTTGTGCACCTGCTCGCTGACGTCGTCGACGAGCCAGCGGAACATCAGCCCGAGCTGGTTGATCGTGCGCAGCGTCATGCCAATCTCGTCGACGCGGTTCATCCGCACACCGCGGCGGCTTTCGCCGGTCGCGACGTTCAGCGCCTGGTCGTGCAGCCGTTTCAGCGGACGCACGATCTGCGCATCGAGCCACAGGCCAGCGGCCACCGACACGCCGGCCGTCGCGGCGGCAAACGCAGCGAGCCCGCCGCCGGCCAGCCCGCATGCCCAGCCCGCGCCGACGACGGCCGACGCCAGCACGCACAGCGTCGAATGCACGCGTGCGCGCACCGACATCGTCTGCGGCAGCGACAGGATCCGCATCAACCCGGTCCGGACGATCAGCCCCCTGTGGAACCGGCGATTGCCCGCCTTGCCTTCGCGGAACGCGCGATACAACGCGTCGGCCGCGGCGATCTCGTCGCGCGGCGCCTTGGTGCGCACCGACAGGTAGCCGCGCGGCACGCCGTCGCGGATCACCGGCACCGCGTTCGCGCGCACCCAGTAGTGGTCGCCGTTCCTGCGGCGGTTCTTCACGAGCGCGGTCCACGGCTCACCGCTCTTCAACGTCGCCCACATGTCGGCGAACGCCTCCTTCGGCATATCCGGGTGCCGCACGACGTTGTGCGGCTGACCGACGAGTTCGTCGTTCGAGAAGCCGCTCACGTATTCGAACGTCGTGTTCGCGTACGTGATGATGCTGTCGGCATCAGTGGTCGACATCAGCGTGACGTCATCGGGAAATTCGAATTCTTGTTGGGTAACAGGTTGGTTGTTGCGCATGCAAGGCTCCGAAAGGCGGATCCGTCTGCGGGATCCGCGCGGCGCGAAAATCACGCTCAGTAGCCGAAAAACGGTTTATCGCTTTACGACGGTCTCGTCCTTACTGTCGGCAATCACCGGGAAATCCTTAGTCCGAACGCGGATGAAATATCGGATTCCGTCATCGACATGATTTCGATCAAGTATTCCAGCGATAATCGGGCCCAGCGCTTTGCGGATACAGCCCGATGCTTGGTGGGATTACGTCACGCGACGCATCGGTTCAGACAACCATTGCGCACAGCGAAACGATTCGGCCGGATCGACTCCATTCAACCGGCATATGAATTCGACGCAATAATCCGGCGATCAATGGAATCGGTCGTGTCGGAATGCGGTGGCGGACATGCCGCTCGGCGCGAGATCATCCGTCATCCGTACGCGCGCGAACGCAACCCGTGCGTAGAATTTCCGCTCGCTCACCACCACCGCCCGCTCGGAGAACGACATTGCAGAACGCGTCGCCGCCACCCGCCTCGCCGAAGATCCTCGTCAGCATGTGCGTGCTCGGTCACCCCGTCCGTTACAACGGCTCGGCGAAGACCGCCGCGCACGAAACGCTCGCACGATGGCAGCGCGAAGGGCGCCTGGTGCCCGTGTGTCCGGAACTGGCAGGGGGATTGAGCGTGCCGCGTCCGCCCGCCGAAATCGCCGACGGGGAATCAGGGCAACGCGTTCTGTCGGGTGCCGCACGCATCGTCGACGTGCACGGCACCGACGTGACGGCGCCGTTCGTCGACGGCGCGCGCACCGCGCTCGCGCTGGCACGCGCGCACGACTGCCGCTACGCGATCCTGGCGGACGGAAGTCCGTCGTGCGGAAGCAGTTTCATTTACGACGGGCGTTTTGCGGGCCGGCGGCATGCCGGCGCCGGTGTGACGGCGGCGCTGCTGCGCCAGCATGGCGTCGAGGTGTTCGCGGACACCGAGATCGACGCGCTCGTCGCACGCCTCGCGCAACGATCGCAAGCTGAATGACGATGTGGCCGGCACGTTGATCGCATGCCAGCCACATCGTTCGGAGAGGGAACCCGGTCAAGCGGTGTGAACCTCGCCGCGTGACCGGATGACGCGATCAGACGCGCTCGATCGCGATCGCGATGCCCTGGCCGACGCCGATGCACATCGTGCACAGCGCGAAGCGGCCATTGGTGCGATGCAGCTGATACATCGCCGTCGTCACGAGGCGCGCGCCCGACGCGCCGAGCGGATGGCCGAGCGCGATCGCGCCGCCGTTCGGGTTCACGCGAGGATCGTCGTCGGCGACGCCCAGCATGCGCAGCACCGCGAGGCCCTGCGACGCGAACGCTTCGTTCAGCTCGATCACGTCGAACTGGTCGATCGTCATCCCGAGCCGTGCGAGCAGCTTCTGCGTGGCCGGCGCGGGGCCGATACCCATCACGCGCGGCGCGACGCCGGCCGTCGCGATGCCGAGCACGCGTGCGCGCGGCGTCAGGCCGAAGCGCTTCGCAGTGGCTTCGTTCGCGAGCAGCAGCGCGGCGGCGCCGTCGTTGACACCCGACGCGTTGCCGGCCGTCACCGAGCCGTCCGGACGCACGACGCCCTTCAGCTTCGCGAGCGTTTCGAGCGACGTTTCGCGCGGATGCTCGTCACGCGAAAAAACGACCGGATCGCCCTTCTTCTGCGGAATCGTCACCGGGACGATTTCCTCGGCGAGCGTGCCGTCCTGCTGCGCACGCGCGGCCTTCTGCTGGCTGCGCAGCGCGAACAGGTCCTGGTCGGCGCGGCTGATGTTGTAATCGACCGCGACGTTCTCGGCCGTCTCCGGCATCGAATCGACGCCATGCAGTTGTTTCATCAGCGGATTGACGAAGCGCCAGCCGATCGTCGTGTCGTAGATGTCGGCCTGACGCGCAAATGCGCTGGCAGCCTTGCCCATCACGAACGGCGCGCGCGTCATGCTTTCGACGCCGCCGGCCACCATCAGCGCGGCTTCGCCCGATTTGATCGCACGCGCGGCCACACCGACCGCGTCCATCCCGGAACCGCACAGGCGGTTGATCGTCGAACCCGGCACGCCCTCCGGCAGCCCCGCGAGCAGCGCGGACATGCGCGCGACGTTGCGGTTGTCCTCGCCGGCCTGGTTCGCGCAGCCGTAGATCACGTCGTCGATCGCCGTCCAGTCGACGTCGCGGTTACGCTCGACGAGTGCCTTGAGCGGCACCGCGCCGAGGTCGTCGGCGCGCACGCCGGACAGCGCGCCGCCGTAACGGCCGATCGGGGTACGAATCGCATCACACAGAAAAGCTTCGGTCATCAGTGTCTCCGGTCTCATGCAAGGCTGGGAAGTGAATGAAACGCGCCCCTTGCTTTGCCCGCCGGGATGCGCTTAAATGTTCTATATACGAACATAAGATCGTGTATCGAACGTTCAATGCATCATAGGGAGTGCGGGGACGACCTGTCAAGCGCCCGGTCCGCGGTGCGGTTGGCGTGTCAGGCCCCATGCGCTATCTTCTCGGCTGCACGACAATCCGACCGTTCATGACAACCGAAGACATCCAGACGAAACCGGGCGACTCCTATGTGCAGTCGTTCGCGCGCGGCCTCGCGGTGATCCGCGCATTCGACGCCCAGCGCCCGGAGCAGACGCTCACCGAGGTCGCCTCGGCCACCGGGCTCACGCGCGCCGGCGCGCGCCGGATCCTGCTGACGCTGCAGACGCTCGGCTATGTCGAGGCCGACGGCCGGCTGTTCCGGCTCACGCCGAAGATCCTCGAACTCGGCTTCGCATATCTCACGTCGATGCCGTTCTGGAATCTCGCCGATCCGGTCATGGAGCAGCTGTCCGCGCAGATCCACGAAAGCTGCTCGGCCGCCGTGCTCGACCGCACCGAGATCGTCTACGTGCTGCGCGTGCCGACCCGCAAGATCATGACGATCAACCTGTCGATTGGCAGCCGCCTGCCCGCATACTGCACGTCGATGGGCCGTGTGCTGCTGTCCGCGCTCGACGACGCGGCGCTCGACGAAACGCTCGCGCAGAGCGGCATCCGCGCGCACACGCCGCGCACGATCACAGACATCGGCGAGCTGAAGGCGACGATCGCACAGGTGCGCCAGCAAGGCTGGGCCGTGGTCGACCAGGAACTCGAAGTGGGCTTGATGTCGATCTCGGCGCCGATCCGCAACCGGCGCGGGCAGGTGATCGCCGCGATGAACATCAGCGGCAACGCGCAGCGGCACACCGCGAAGCAGATGGTGAAGGAGTTTCTCGGGCCGCTGCAGCAGGCCGCGCAGACGGTGTCGGAGCTGGTGGCACGGCGCGGATGAGCGAAGGGGCGCGCGTCGTACCTGAGGGTGGTGCGCGGGCGGTAAGCGCGTATCGCCGCTTGCCGCCCGTCGTGCCGCGCCATGCTTTGCGTCAGTCCATCGAATCCCGCGCCGTCTCGCGCAGCATCGCGACCGCGATCAGCGACAGCACCACGCACGCGGCCACGTAGCCGGCCGGCGCGAGCTTGCTGCCCGTCGTCTTCACGAGCCAGGTCGCGATCAGCTGCGCGGTGCCGCCGAAGATCGTCACCGCGAGCGCATACGCGATCGAGATGCCCGTCGCGCGCACGTGGCGCGGCAGCGATTCGCACATCAGCGCCATTTCGGATGCCGAACCGAGCGAATAGAACAGCAGCATCAGCGCGGTCAGCGGCAGGATCACCGGCAGCGTCGGATGATGGTTCATCAGCCAGAACGCCGGGAACAGCAGCAGGACCAGCACGCCGCGTCCGACGAAGATCGGCAGGCGCCGGCTGCCGAGGCGGTCCGACAGCCAGCCGAACAGCGGACACGTCACCAGCATCACGCAACCCGACGCGACGCCGACGAACATCGACAGCTTCATCGGCAGCCCGAGCGTATGGATCGCATAGGTCGGCATGTAGAACGTCAGGATGTAGGTCGACACCGTTCCGCCCATCACCGTCAGCATCAGCAGCAGCACCGTGCGCGTGTGCTGCGAGAACAGCTCGCGCAGCACGCCGCGTTCGATCCCGTGATGGCTGTCGCCGGGCGCATCGTCCGCGAGCCGGCGGCGCAGATACATGCCGACCGGCGCGATCAGCACGCCCACGAGGAACGGCAGGCGCCAGCCCCAGCCCTCGAGCGCGTCCTTGGTCAGCGTGTTCGACAGCAGCGCCGCGAAGCCCGACCCCATCAGCGCCGCACCGCCCTGCGTCGCCAGCTGCCAGCTCGCGCGGAACGCGCGGTGCGACGTGCCGCCCTGCTCGATCAGCGTGGACGTCGCCGCGCCGAACTCGCCGCCCTGCGAGAAGCCCTGCATCAGCCGCGCGCAGACGACCAGCAGCGGCGCGGCCACGCCGACCTGCGCGTAGGTCGGCGCGATCGCGATCAGGCCGGTGCCGAGCGCCATCAGCATGATCGTCAGGTTCAGCGCGGCCTTGCGGCCCTTGCGGTCCGCGTAGACGCCGAGCACGACGCTGCCGAGCGGCCGCGTGAAGAAGCCGGCGGCGAACGTCGCGACCGACAGCAGCAGCGACGTGGTCGGATCGCTCGACGGGAAGAACAGCTTGCCGATCAGCACCGCGAAAAAGCCGTACACGGTGAAATCGAAGAACTCCAGCCAGTTGCCGATCACGGCCGCCGCGATCGCGCCGCGCTTCGTGACGGCCGGTGCGCCGCGCGCATCGGTTTCGGCAGCCCCCGTCGACGCGGGGTGCAGCGCGAGATGGTCTTTCTGCATCGTTCGTTTCTCCTCTCAATGCGGCCGGAAGCGCCGGCCGCGCGCCGCCGCCGGGGTTACTGCGCGAGGTATCGCTCGACCAGACGCGTCCAGAACGCCGCGCCGATCGGCAGGTTGCGATCGTTGAAGTCGTACTTCGGGTTGTGCACCATGCAGCCGTCCTCGCCTTCGCCGTTGCCGAGCCGCACGAACGAGCCCGGCCGCTGCTGCAGCATGAACGCGAAATCCTCGCTGCCCATCAGCAGGTCGGCCTGCTCGATCACGTGCGCGTCGCCGACCAGCTCGCGCGCGACCTGCGCGGCGAAATCCGTTTCGGCATCCGTATTGACGACGACCGGATAGCCTTCGATGTACTCGACGTGCGCGGTCGCACCGTAACTCGCGGCCTGCGACTCGGCGAGCTCGACGATGCGGCGCTTGAGCAGCGCGCGCACGTCGGGGCTGAACGACCGCACGCTGAGGTCGAGGCGCGCGCCGTTCGGGATCACGTTGTTCGCGGTGCCCGCGTGCATCGAGCCGACCGTGACGACCGCCGGCTGCGACGGGTCGACGTTGCGCGCGACGATCGTCTGCAGCGCCATCACGATGCTCGCCGCGACGACCACCGGGTCGACCGTCAGGTGCGGCCGCGCCGCGTGGCCGCCGACGCCCTCGATCGAGATGATCGCCTTGTCGCCGGCCGACATGAACGGGCCGCGCCGCGTGAGGAACACGCCGGGCGCCGCGCCCGGATGGTTGTGCATGCCGAACACCGCATCGCACGGAAAGCGCTCGAACAGCCCGTCGTCGATCATCTTCTTCGCGCCGCTGTCGACGCCGTGCTCCTCCGCCGGCTGGAAATACAGGTGCACGGTGCCGGAGAAGTTGCGCGTCTTCGCGAGGTGTTGCGCGGCGCCGAGCAGCATCGTCGTGTGGCCGTCGTGGCCGCATGCGTGCATCTTGCCGTGCGTGCCGCTCGCGTACGGCAGGCCGGTCGCCTCCAGGATCGGCAGCGCGTCCATGTCCGCACGGATGCCGATGCTGCGCGTGCCGTCGCCGACGCGCAGCGTGCCGACCACCCCCGTCTTGCCGACCCCGCGCGTCACTTGCCAGCCCCATTGTTCGAGCTTGTCCGCGACGAGCGCGGCCGTCTCGTGCTCCTCGTACGCGAGCTCCGGATGATGGTGAATGTGGTGGCGAATCTCGCGCAGCCCGCCGGCGGCGGGCATCAGATCCTCGATTTCGGTGAATCGGACGTCGGTGGTCATCAAGCGGCTCCTGCTGATCGTCAGCGTGTCAGCCGCACGCGAACGGTTGCGTGCGGGAAAGCGAGCCACTATAGCGAGCCGATATCGGTTCAATAAGATGCGGAATTTTTCACCGCGATAAGATTTATTAATCAGGGTTAATACGGGCACGGCGGAGGCCACTTCGCATCCCGACCTCGTCGACGCTTGTGTGATGACCCTCGCAAACAAGCGCTGCTGGAGATTGCGTCTACCAGCCGCGTGGCCTCGGCACGAAAGGCATGAATTGGCCGAACGATCAAAAGAAAAACGCGGGATGAAAAGAAGTAATTTTCTTTACAATCATGGCCTTGGACCATCACACAGGGAAGCACGTCATCCCGCGCGCCGACGAACCGATCGGCGGCAAGGTGCGCGGCCGCATCGTCGTGGACGTCAACGCACGGCGCCGGCAACGGCCATCCGTCGATTCGATTCAGGCCGGCGGCTCGTGCGTCGAGACCGCCCGCACCAATTTATCCAGGAGACCTCATGACCGCTGCAGACAACGCGCCCGTCAGCCGCTTCCCCGTGCCGGCACTCGAAGACCTGCCCGACGACATTCGCGAACGAATCGCGACCGTCCAGGAGAAATCGGGCTTCGTCCCGAACGTATTCCTCACGCTCGCGCATCGCCCGGACGAGTTTCGCGCGTTCATGGCATACCACGATGCGCTGATGGACAAGCCGGGCAACCTCACCAAGGCCGAACGCGAGATGATCGTCGTGGCCACCAGCAGCGTGAACCAGTGTCAGTACTGCGTGATCGCGCACGGCGCGATCCTGCGCATTCGCGCGAAGGATCCGCTGATCGCCGACCAGGTCGCGACCAACTATCGCAAGGCCGACATCACCGCGCGACAGAAGGCGATGCTCGACTTCGCGATGAAGGTTTCGCAGACCGCGCACCAGGTGGGCGAAGCGGACTTCGATACGCTGAAGTCGCATGGCTTCACCGACGAGGACGCCTGGGACATCGCGGCGATCTCGGCGTTCTTCGGGATGTCGAATCGCATCGCGAACGTGACAAACATGCGGCCCAACGCGGAGTTCTACGCGCTAGGGCGCTGAAGGCGGCCGGCAACGGCGATCGTGATCGAAGACCGGCGTGCATGCGACCGGGCGTCATCCGGTCGCCGCGCGTCGGCGGGGCGTCGGCGCTGCGCTCGAGCGAACCCGCGCTGCCCCGGCTCCCAGACTTACCCGACCTTCTTCAACGCCTGCAATCCCTCCGGCAACTTCGCGTCCGGGAACATCGTCGACAGCGTCGTATCGCGCCACCGCGCCGCCTCCTCTGCACGCTGCGCATCCGCCTGCTCGCACACGAACAGCGCATCGCCGCCGAGCAGCAGACGCATCGGCACGTCGTCGCGACGCGACAACTCGACGATCAGCTTCGCGATCCGCGCCGGATCGCCGACCTCGTGGCCGCCGTACGCGCCGAGCAATTCGAGAATCTTCCCGACCGACGGCTGATAGTCGGGCAGCAGGCCGTCGACCTCGCGCTTCGCCTGCGCGGCCCATTCGGTGCGCATCCCGCCCGGCTCCAGCGTGCAGACGCGCACGCCGAACGGCGCGACTTCCTTCGACAGCACGTCGCTGAACCCGCCGACCGCCCACTTCGCGGCCTGATACGCGGACAGGCCGGGCGTCGACGTGCGCCCGCCGACCGACGACACCTGGAAGATGTGGCCCGCGCGCTGCGCACGCATCGTCGGCAGCACCGCGCGCGTCAGGTTGACCACGCCGAACAGGTTCGTTTCGATCTGGTCGCGGAAGTCATCGGCGCCGATCTGCTCGAACGGCGCCGTATGACCGTAGCCCGCGTTGTTCACCAGCACGTCGATGCGGCCGAACGCGTCGCGGGCAGCCGCAACCGCATGCGCGGCTGCCGCTGCGTCGGTCACGTCGAGTTCAATCGGCAGCAGCCGGTCGCCGTACCGTTCTTCCAGATCCGCGAGCCGCGCGGGATCGCGCGCACCGGCCACCAGACGATCGCCCGCCGCCAGCACCGCTTCCGCGATCGAGCGCCCCAGGCCGCGTGCGGCCCCTGTTACCAGCCAGACTTTCGACATTTTCCACTCCTCGACAAGGTTGAAACCACAAAATGAATGATTACTCACTCATTAATATGGGCGCTGAAACGGCGATTTTCACCGTGCCGCGCCCTGCCTGAAACCGCCTTCCGCCGCGGCGGATGCGCCCGAACCGAACGCGCCGCCAATCACCCGTCTCCTGCCATCCGCCGTCCGCCAGGCAGCCCGCCCGGCGAGCCGTCCACTCATACCGCGTGCAACACGGCCCACAACGCACGAAACCCCGCTTCCCGGTATCCGTCGGCCAGCGCCGGATCGCGCGCGATCGATTCCATCGCCGTTTCCGCGATCGACGTGAACAGCGCCGCGCAGAACGCGTGCGCATCGTCGGCCTTCAGCCCGCCCGCAGCCGCAACCTGCGCGCGCAGCAGCGAGCTGATCGCGCCGAACCCTTCGGCCCCCGCCGCGCGATGCGCGTCGTCGATGCGGCCGCTCACGCCGAGCTGCTGCAGCGCGCGGCGCCCGTCCGGATTCGCGACGCCCCACGACACATAGCCGTTCCACGCATGCCGCATCGCCTGTTCGGCCGGCGCGTGTTCCGGAAACCCGGTCATCATCGCCTCGCGCATCTCGGCCTTCAGGCTCAGGTACAGCGCATTCAGCAGCGCATCCTTGGTCTCGAAATAGGTAAACACCGTGCCTTCCGCGACGCCGGCGAGCCGGGCGATGCGCGCGGTTGTCGCGCTCGCGCCGTCCTCCGCGAGCGCGCGGGCTGCGGCGGCGAGGATGGCGTCGTGCTTGTCGGGACTGCGCGGTCGGGCCACGTTCGATTCCTTTAATGAGTGAGCGCTCAATCATAATCGCGGCATGCATGCCGTGCAAGCGCTGTTACAACACGGGAACACATACACAATCGATCAAAAGCGTGCACTATTAGCGTTTTCACGTACTGGCGCGCCAACGCACCGGCGCCCGGCGCTTCGACGTTCGTTCCACGCTCACACCGCTTCAGACCGCGATCCACTCATGACGAATAAGCCCAACCAGACCGAAGCCGACCAGCCCGTCGACATGATCATCTTCGGCGGCGGCGGCGACCTGGCCGCCCGCAAGCTGTTGCCCGCGCTGTACATGGCGCACCTGCACTGCAACCTGCCGCCGGAGACGCGCATCATCGCGGTCGGCCGGCGCGACTGGGGCATCGACGGCTATCGCAAGTTCATGGACGAGCAATCGCGCCCGTTCATCGACGACAAGGCGTTCAACGCCGACGCATGGGCCCGCTTCCTCGACCTGTTCAAGTACGTGCTGATCGACGTGAACGCGCCGGAAGACTACGCACGGCTCGCCGACGCGGCGCGCGGCGATGCGATCCGCGTGTTCTACCTGTCGACGTCGCCGGAGCTGTTCACGACGATCTGCGACAACCTGTCGGCCGCGCACCTCGTCGATGCGCGCTCGCGCGTCGTCCTCGAAAAGCCGCTCGGCCACGATCTCGCGTCGGCGCAGGCGATCAACGATGCGGTCGGCAAGCATTTCGCGGAATCGCAGATCTACCGGATCGACCATTACCTCGGCAAGGAAACCGTGCAGAACCTGATGGTGCTGCGCTTCGGCAACCCGATCTTCGGGCCGCTGTGGCAGGCGCCGAGCATCCGCAGCGTGCAGATCACGGTGGCGGAGACGGTCGGCGTCGGCAGCCGCGCGGGCTTCTACGACCATACCGGCGCGCTGCGCGACATGGTGCAGAACCACCTGCTGCAACTGCTGTGCATCGTCGCGATGGAACCGCCGGTGTCGCTCGACCCGGACGCGGTGCGCGACGAGAAGCTGAAGGTGCTGCGCTCGCTGCGGCCGATGGCGCTGTCGGACGTCGCGCGCGACACGGTGCGCGGCCAGTACACGGCCGGCGCGGTCGACGGACAGCCGGTCAAGGGCTATCTCGAGGAGGACAACGTCCCGGCGGACAGCCACGCGGAAACCTTCGTCGCGCTGCGCGCGCACATCAACAACTGGCGCTGGGCGAACGTGCCGTTCTTCCTGCGCACCGGCAAGCGGCTGCAGCGCCGCCAGTCGGAAATCGTGATCGAGTTCGCGGACATGCCGTTCTCGATCATCCCGAGCGGCCCGCGCCACTACAGCAACCGCCTCGTGATCCAGCTCCAGCCGGAAGAATCGATCCAGTTGCAGATGCTCGCGAAGGAGCCGGGCAGCGGGATGAAGATGGTGCCCGTGAGCCTGAACCTCGACCTGCAGCAGGCGATTCCGGAGCGGCGCGCGGAAGCGTACGAACGGCTGCTGATCGACGTGATCCGCGGCCGCCTCACGCACTTCATGCGCCGCGACGAGCTCGAAGCCGCATGGTCGTGGGTCGAACCGATCCTCGACGGCTGGAAGCAGCTCGGCGATCGCCCGCGCCTCTACACCGCGGGCACGTTCGGACCGGCGGCATCGTCGGCGCTGCTGGCGCGCGACAACATGTCGTGGTCTGAGGAAGCGTAAGCCTTGCACGACGGCGTGCCCGCGGCGCAAGCGCCGTGCGGCACGCCGGGTCACGCCGGCGCCCGAAGCCGGTCGCCCGCGTCCCTTCCAGCGCGCCGCCGCTACAGCGGCCCCATCCACGCAGCCTTGCGCCGCGTCGGCCCATCGCTGCCGCTGCTCCCGCCGCCCAGCACCTCGATCATGTAATCGACGAACGACGCGATCCGCGATGAGATCGCAGTGTTCCGGTAATACACCGCGTTGATCGGCTGCTCGACCTCGAGCGTCTGCCGCGCGAGCACCTGCACGAGCCGGCCGGCCTCGCGATCCTGCGCGGTCATGAAGTCCGACAGGCACACCACGCCCGCACCCTCCAGCGCGAGCTGCCGCAGCGTCTCGCCGCTCGACGACCAGATGCCGGGCTCGATGCGGCTCGGCTCGCCGTCCGCGCCGAGGATCGGCCACACGTTCAGCGATTCGGGCTGCGTGAAGCCGAGCAGCGTGTGCTTGCCGAGATCCTCCACCTTGCGCGGCTGGCCGTGCGCTTCGATGTACGCGGGGCTCGCGAGGATGCGCAACCGGCTGTTGCCGATTCGCCGGCTGTGCAGCGTCGAATCCTTCAGGCGGCCGATCCGGATCGCGACGTCGGTGCGCCGCTCGAGCAGGTCGATGATCCCCTCGTTGCTGTTCAGCTCCAGCTCGACCTTCGGAAAGCGTTCACGGTAGCCGCGCACGAGCGGCACGATCACATGCAGCATGAACGGCGTCGCGGCATCGACGCGCAGCCGCCCCGACGGCATCTCGCGCCGCGCGAGCATCTGCTCCTCGGCGTTCTCGACCGATTCGATGATCGCGCGCGCATCCTGCAGGAACGCGCGCCCCTCTTCGGTCAGTTCGAGCCGGCGCGTGGTCCGGCGCAGCAGCGTGGTCTTCAGCTTCTCCTCGAGCCGCGCAAGCGTGCGGCTCGCCGCCGACACGGTGACGTCGAGCTGCTGCGCGGCGGCGGTGATCGAGCCGGTGTCGACCACGGCGGCAAAGGCCTGGAGTTCGTCGAGCGTGATTTTCATTGTTGACCTGAAATCAAAACAATTTGGTTTATAGACCAGTTTTTCAGCAAAAGTAAAGGCGGCACACTGCGATCCATTCTTACTGGAACCTGGAACCTGGATCCCGCCATGCCACTCGCCCTGCTTGCGCTGACCATCAGCGCCTTTGCCATCGGCACGACCGAATTCGTGATCGTCGGGCTGATCCCGACGATCGGCGCCGATCTCGGCGTCAGCCTGCCGTCGGCCGGCCTGCTCGTCAGCCTCTACGCGCTGAGCGTCGCGATCGGCGCGCCGCTCCTCACCGCGCTCACCGGCCGCGTGCCGCGCAAAACGCTGCTCGCCGCGCTGATGGCGCTGTTCACGATCGGCAACCTCGTCGCCTGGCAGGCGCCGGGCTACGAATCGCTGATCGTCGCGCGCGTGCTCACCGGCCTTGCGCACGGCGTGTTCTTCTCGGTCGGCTCGATCATCGCGACCACGCTCGTGCCGAAGGACAAGGCCGCCAGCGCGATCGCGACGATGTTCAGCGGCATGACCGTCGCGTTCGTCGCCGGCATCCCGCTCGGCACCTTCATCGGTCAGCACTTCGGCTGGCGCGCGACGTTCCTGATCGTCGCGCTGTTCGGCCTCGTCGCGTTCCTCGGCGCCGTGGCCTTCGTGCCGCGCGGCCTTCCGCGGACGCCGCCGGCGCCGCTCGCCCGCCAGTTCCGCGTGCTGGCCCAGCCGCGCCTGCTGCTCGTCTATGCGATGACGGCGGTCGGCTACGGCGGCTCGCTGATCGCGTTCACCTACATGGCACCGCTGCTCGAACAGATCGCCGGCTTCACGCCGTCGCAGGTCAGCCTCGTGCTCGTCGGCTACGGCGTGTCGGTCGCGTTCGGCAACGTGTGGGGCGGCAAACTCGCCGACCGCGTCGGCCCGGTCAAGGCGCTCAAGCAGATCTTCCTGCTGCTCGCGATCGTGCTGCTCGCACTGACCTTCACGGTGCACGTGAAGTGGCTCGCGGTGCTGACGATGCTCGCGTGGGGCGCGGTCGCATTCGGCAACGTGCCGGGCCTGCAGGTGTACGTCGTCAAGCAGGCGCGCCACTTCGCGCCGGACGCCACCGACGTTGCATCGGGCTTCAACATCGCCGCGTTCAACCTCGGCGTCGCCGGCGGCTCGTCGCTCGGCGGCCTGATCGTCGCGAACGTCGGCCTCGGCCACACGCCGTGGATCGCCGCCGTCGTCACGCTCGGCGCGTTCGCGCTGACCGCGCTGAGCGGCCGCCTCGATCGCGGCCAGGGCCTGCCCGAACGCACGGCCGAACCCGTCGAACTCGCCCATTGAACGTCACTTTCCGCAGGAGCCGCACAGCATGAACGCATCGACCCGACGTCCGCCGTTCGCCGGCAAAACTTTCGAAGTCCGTTACGACGGCCTCACCGCCCTCAACGCGTACGACGAGGACGGCCTCCACATGCGCTACGAGATCACCGAAGGCGAGTACGCCGGCGCGACGGGCGAAGTCGCCTTCACGTGGCAGCACGTCGCCGGCGAGACCTACGCGATCTCGTGGCAGGAAGCCGACCGCGCGACGGTCGTGCACATCGACGATTTTGCCGCCGGCACGTCGCGCTCGTTCTTCACCGCGTCGTCGCTCGACTTCTACCGGCTCGAAGGCAGCCTGCGCGCGATCTGAACGGAGACGCCCGACCATGTCCACTTCACTCGACAAACTCGCCGAAGGTGGCTTCACCATCGGCATCGAACTGCCGCTCGACAACGACTGGTCGTCGGCCGGAGACGCGAAGCGCCAGCATGACGGCCGCCGCCCCGGCGTGCCCGACCTGGAAATCCACGCGGAGCTCGCGCAACTGGCCGACACGCTCGGCTTCCGCGCGCTCTGGGTGCGCGACGTGCCGGTGTACGACCCGTCGTTCGGCGACGCCGCGCAGGTGTTCGAGACCTTCTCGTATCTCGGCTACCTCGCCGGCATCACGCGCGACATCCTGCTCGGCACGGCGGCCGTCGTGCTGCCGCTGCGCGAACCGCTGCTGACGCTGAAATCGGCCGCGACGATCCAGGAACTGAGCGGCGGCCGCCTGCTGCTCGGCGTCGCGAGCGGCGACCGGCCGGTCGAATATCCGCTGTTCGGCCGCGATTTCGCATCGCGCGGCGCCAACTTCCGCGACCAGATCGCGCTGCTGCGCGACGGCGCGCGCGCGCATCTGCCGCCCGGGCTCGACGTGCTGCCCGCCGCGCGCTCGACGGTGCCGCTGCTCGTCGCGGGTCTCGCGCAGCAGACGCCCGCATGGATCGGCGAGCACATGGACGGCTGCCTCGCGTATCCGGGCACGCCGGCCGATCACCTGCAGCGCGTCGCGAACTGGCGCGCGGTGGCCGGCAACAAGCCGTACGTGAGCTTCATCCACCTCGACCTCGCGGAAGATCCGCACGAGCCGCTGCAGCGGCACCGCTTCGGCGCGCGCGCCGGACGCATCGCGCTGACGGAGGAACTCGCGGCGATGCGCGCCGCCGGCGTGCAGCACATCGGCCTGCATTTCCGCCGCAACCGCCGCCCGCTCGACGAGACGCTGGCCGAGATCGCGTCGGACGTGCTGCCGGTGTTCCATGCGAATGCCGCGGCCGATGCGAACGCGCTGACGGGCGCCGCCTGAGGCCGGCACGCCGCCAGCCAGCGGGATCCACGACCGATATTTGACTTGAAATCAAATATTTTTGACCTCTAAAGGCGTTTATCTCATCAGTCCAGGGCGCCAGAATGATTTCCATACCGCAATCGCTCCACCTCTTCCAGGAACACATGATGAGCAACATTCCCGCATTCGGCCTCGGTACCTTCCGCCTGCAAGGCCAGGTCGTCATCGACTCGGTCCGCAACGGCCTCGAGGTCGGCTACCGCGCGATCGACACCGCGCAGATCTACGGCAACGAAGCCGAAGTCGGCGAAGCGATCGCCGCATCGGGCGTGCGCCGCGAAGACCTGTTCCTCACGACGAAGATCTGGGTCGACAACTACGCACCGGAAAAGCTGGTCGCCAGCCTCGAGGAAAGCCTGCGCAAGCTGCGCACCGACTACGTCGACCTGACGCTGATCCACTGGCCGGCGCCCGAGAGCGGCGTGTCGGTCCAGGCATTCATGACCGCGCTCGCCGACGCGAAGGTGAAGGGTCTCACGCGCCGGATCGGCGTCTCGAACTTCAACATCGAACTGACGAAGGAAGCGATCGCGGTGGTCGGCAAGGATGCGATCGCGACGAACCAGATCGAACTGAGCCCGTACCTGCAGAACCGCAAGCTGGTCGAATTCCTGAACGGCGAAGGCATCCACGTGACGTCGTACATGACGCTCGCATACGGCAAGGTGCTCGGCGACCCGGTGATCGGCGCGATCGCGCAACGTCACGACGCGACGCCGGCGCAGGTCGCGCTGGCCTGGGCCCTGCAGCTCGGCTACTCGGTGATCCCGTCGTCGACGAAGCGCGAAAACCTCGCAAGCAACCTGCTCGCGCAAACGTTGCGCCTGACCGACGAGGACATGGCGCAGATCGCCGCGCTCGAACGCAACGGCCGCGAAGTCGACCCGGCCGGCCTCGCGCCGAAGTGGGACTAGGCCTGTTCCCGCTGATCACAGGCGCTGGCGCCGCCCCCTCAATCGAACCGTCCGCGGCCCGCCGGCCGCGGCACCGACAGGAATTCATCATGACCCAGGACCCGCTTTTCCAACCGCTGCAATTCGGCTCGCTGACACTGCCGAACCGCATCGTGATGCCGCCGATGACGCGTTCGCGCGCCAGCCAGCCCGGCGACGAAGCCAACGAACTGATGGCCGCGTATTACGCGCAGCGCGCGAGCGCGGGCCTGATCGTCAGCGAAGGCACCTACATCGCGCCGCTCGGCAAGGGCTACGCATGGACGCCCGGCATCCACACGCCGTCGCAGGTCGCCGGCTGGCGCAAGGTGACGGACGCCGTCCACGCAGCGCATGGCCGCATCTTCGCGCAGCTCTGGCACGTCGGCCGGCTGAGCCACACGAGCCTGCTCGGCGGCCGGCAACCCGTTTCGTCGTCGCCGCTCCAGGCGAAGGGCGTGAACGTGTTCGTCGCCGGTGAGGACGGCAGCACGCCGGGCTTCGTGCAGGCGTCCGAGCCGCGCGCGTTGTCCGTCGACGAAATCGGCGAGATCGTCGATCAATACCGCGCCGCCGCGCGCAACGCGATCGAGGCCGGTTTCGACGGCGTCGAGCTGCACGGCGCGAACGGCTATCTCGTGAACCAGTTCATCGACTCGAACGCGAACACGCGCACCGACGCGTACGGTGGCTCGCTCGACAACCGGCTGCGCTTCCTGCGCGAAGTCGCGCAGGCGCTGATCGAAGGCACCGGCGACGCGTCGCGCGTCGGCATCCGCCTCGCGCCGCTGACCACGCTGAACGGCTGCGTCGACGACGATCCCGAAACGACCTACCTCGCCGCCGCGAAGCTGCTCGGCGAACTCGGTGTCGGCTACCTGCACATCGCGGAAGCCGACTGGGACGACGCACCACTGATGCCGGTCGAATTCAAGCAGCAGCTACGTGCCGCGTTTCCTGGCGTGCTGATCTACGCCGGCGCATACACCGCCGAGCGCGCGCGGGAAGCGATCGCCGCCGGCTGGGCCGACCTCGTCGCCTTCGGCCGACCGTTCGTCGCGAACCCCGACCTGCCCGAGCGCCTGCGCACCGGCGCCGCGCTCACGCCGCACGACCGCAACACGCTGTTCGGCGGCGGCGCACGGGGCCTGACCGACTATCCGACGCTCGCGCAGGCCGCGGCCTGACCGATCGACAGGAGTCCGACATGAGAATCACGTCCCCTTCCCGCCTGGGTTTCGGCACCGCGCCACTGGGCAACATGTATCGGGACATCCCGAACGAAGAAGCACTGGCCACCGTCGACGCGGCCTGGGAAAGCGGTATCCGCTACTTCGACGCGGCGCCGCTGTATGGCGCCGGCCTCGCCGAGCTGCGCCTCGGTGAAGCGCTCGCCGGCCGGCCGCGCGATGAATATTCGCTCGGCACCAAGGTCGGCCGCCTCGTGCTCGACGAGCACGAGGATGCGTCGCAGCGCGATCTCGGCGAGAAGGGCGGGCTGTTCCGCCATGGCCTGCCGAACAAGATCGTCTACGACTACACGGAAGACGGCACGCTGCGCTCGATCGAAGCAAGCCTCGAGCGGCTGCGCACCGACCGCCTCGACACCGTGTGGATCCACGATCCGGCGATCGACTTCCACGGCGAGCGCTGGCTCGACGTGTTCGACGTCGCGATGTCGGGTGCGGCCAAGGCACTCACGCGGCTGCGCGACGAGAAGGTCATCAAGGGCTGGGGCCTCGGCGTGAACCGGATCGAGCCGTGCGAGCTCGCGCTCGAGCGCTCGGATCCGGACGGCTTCCTGCTCGCCGGCCGCTACACGCTGCTCGACCATGCCGGCGCGCTCGAACGGCTGATGCCGGAAAGCGCCGTGCGCAGCCTCGGCATCATCGTCGGCGGCCCGTACAACTCTGGCGTGCTCGCGGGCGGCACCCACTTCGAATACCAGCCGGCCACGCAGGAGATGCTCGACCGCGTCGCGCGCATCCGGCAGATCAGCGAGCAGTTCGGCGTCGATGTCCGCGCGGTGGCGCTGCAGTTCTCGCTCGCGCACCCGGCCGTCGCGGCCGTGATCCCCGGCGCGAGCCGGCCCGAGCGCATCGACGAGAACCTGCGGCTCGCGTCGGCGCCGATTCCGGCAAGCCTGTGGGACGCACTGAAGGCCGAGCGCCTGATCGCGGAACACGCGCCGACACCGGCCGGCGCGGCCTGAGCCGCTTGCGCGCGACCGCCGCGACGAGCGGCCGCGCACATCCATTCCCGTGCAATCGCGGCGGCTATCGCCGCGATTGCCATTTCCGAATTGCAGCCTGCGCAATCGCCGTCTAACGTTCATAAGATCGACTTCGCACGACCGTCACCCGACCTGAAAGGACGCTCCGCCATGCCAAGCCGCTTTCCGAAACGCGACATGCTGCAGGCCCTCGCGGCCCTTTCGTTCGCGGCCTGCACCTTGCCGGCCCATGCCGACGATGCAACCGGTCTCGTGCCGCCCCAGCCGGCGTCGCCCGTGCTGTCGACGACCGCGACCGGCGTGCAGATCTACGCATGCGAATACGACGCCGGGCACCGGCTCGCGTGGGCATTCCAGCGCCCGGAAGCGATGCTGTTCGACGCCACCGGCGCGCTCGTCGTCCGGCACGGCGCGGGGCCGTCGTGGGAATCGCTCGACGGCAGCCGCATCACCGGCAAGAAGCTCGCGGAAACGCCCAGCGCGCACCCGGGCAGCATTGCGCAACTCCTGCTCGCCGCGACGCCGGCAGCGGCCGGCATGCTCGCCGGCGTGCGCTTCGTACAGCGGCTCGATACCGTGGGCGGCACGCCGCCGGAGGCGACGTGTGCGACCGAACATGCGATCGGCCGCTTTCCGTATTTCGCGCGATACGTGTTCCTGAAGTAACGCGCGGCGGCATCCCGAAGCGCGGACGCCGCCGCCCGGATGCTCACAAGTCCATTTGATCAGTCATCCTGCATTTACTGATCGTATGTCCGGTGTATTCATCGTCATCGATCCGGCCAGGACATGATGCGCGCGCGTCAGCGCGTGCGCATCGACAGCTCGACGTCGCCGCCAAACGGGACCGACAGATAGCCGTTTTCCGGCGCGCGCACGTAGGCGAGGTAGTCGGGACTGTATTGCGCGTTGTCGGCAATGACGAACGCGCCGGGCCGCAGCCGGCGCTCGACCAGCGCGAGCACCTCGGGATACAGCGCCTTCGCGCCGTCGAGCAGCAGCAGGTCGACCGTTTCGGGCAGATCGGCCGCCAGCGTGCGCAGCGCATCGCCTTCGCGAATCTCGACGAGATCGGCCAGCCCGCCGGCCGCCAGGTTCTCGCGCGCCCGCGCGACCTTCGACGCCTCGAACTCGCTCGTGATCAGCCGGCCGCCGCCGTTGTCGCGCAGCGCGGCCGCGAGGTGCAGCGTCGAGATACCGAACGACATGCCGAATTCGACGATGGCGCGCGCGCCGTTACTGCGCGCGAGCATGTACAGCAGCGTGCCCGTCTCGCGCGACACCGCGAGCGGATAGTCCTTCAGGCGTGCATAGAAATCGGCGTAATCGGTCTTGCTGCGCATCAGCCGCGCGTGCTCGTCGTGCGTCAGGTCCGCGAAGTCCGGGCTCGACGCGGGCGACGATGCGTCGGCTTCGTCGAACAGACGCGCGAGCAGCGACGCCAGCGGGTCGTGAATCAGGGTGGTCATGCGAATCTCCGATGTCAGGTTGAGTGCGTCAGGGCGCCCGACTAGAATATGACGAACTATTCAGGTTTTACTATTCGCATTGGCAGACCCGTCATGACCGACCGCCGCAACGCCCCGATCGCCTCGCGCAGACTGCCTCGGCAGGCCCGCTCGACCCAGCTTGTCGATGACGTGCTGCAGGCCGCTATTCAGGTTCTGGCGACCGAAGGCGCGCAGCGCTTCACGATGGCGCGCGTCGCCGAGCGCGCCGGTGTCAGCGTCGGTTCGCTGTATCAGTACTTCCCGAACAAGGCGGCCGTGCTGTTCCGGCTGCAGCACGACGAGTGGCGCCAGACGTCCGGGATGCTGCGCGGGATGCTGGAAGATCCGCACAAGACGCCGCCCGAGCGGCTGCGCACGGCCGTCCATGCGTTCATCCGCTCGGAATGCGACGAGGCGCGAATGCGCATCGCGCTCGACGACGCCGCGCCGCTCTATCGCGACACACCCGAGGCGCAGGAAGCGAAGGCCGCCGGCAACCGGATCTTCAGCGCGTTCATGCTCGACGCGCTGCCCGACGTACCGGATGCCACGCGCGCGCTCGCGTGCGAGCTCATCACGAGCACGCTCACGAGTTCCGGCAAGGCGTTTTCGGAAACCGAACGCACGTCGGCGGAAATCGACGCGTACTCGGCCGCGATGGCCGACATGTTCTGCGCGTATCTCGCGCAGCTCGCGCGCGGCTGACGCAACGACGGAGACGACGGCAACGACGCACGCCAGCGCAGCACGCGCGCGGCCCCGGTATGATCCGGACTCACGTTGCGCACGGCGGCGCGGCGCGTCACGCGCGGCCGTATTCACGCACCTGCGCGGCCTCGATGAAAGACATTCGTAATATCCGATGCGTCACCCGCTCCGCCCCTGCCCGCCGATCCAGCATTCGAATAATCGCCTTAACGGATTCGAACTAGGCGTATACACGCGTTCCGCGACGACGAAGCCCCGTTGCACGCCGATATAAGCCCTGCGACATGCGCTGCATGCTCGTCCCCCAATGGGACGTGACGGGCCGTTCGCCTAACCTTCGCTACGGCAAAGCACACGTGACGGGGTCGACTACACCACGCGTCGTACGACGCGACACGCGCGCCCATCGACGCGCGGACGACGACACGAATCGCGCGTGATGCGTCCCCACGACGCTGCCGATAATTTCAACCAGATACGAGACACCCTGACGACGGCCTGCCACGGGCCGTTTCAGCATGCTGATAAAGGAGCAAGCTCATGAGTGATACCCCGGTGCAGCCGACGGTCGGCGTCGGCGCGGAAGAAACGGACTTCGGCACCAAGGGAGTCATCGACCGGTACTTCGGCATTTCGTCGCGCGGCAGCACGCAGCGTCGCGAAATCGTCGCGGGCGTGACCACTTTCCTCGCGATGGTCTATTCCGTGTTCGTCGTGCCCGGCATGTTCGGCAAGGCCGGCTTCGACACGAGCGCGGTATTCGTCGCGGTCTGCCTCACCACCGCCTTCGGTTCGCTGCTGATGGGCCTGTGGGCGAAGCTGCCGATCGCGATCGGCTGCGCGATCTCGCTGACGGCGTTCACGGCGTTCGGCCTCGTGCTCGGCAAGGGCCTGCAGCCGACCGTCGCGCTCGGCGCCGTGTTCCTGATGGGCCTCGTGTTCACGGGCATTTCGGTCACCGGCGTGCGTTCGTGGATCCTGCGCAACCTGCCCGCGGGCGTCGCGCACGGCACCGGCATCGGCATCGGCCTGTTCCTGCTGCTGATCGCGTCGAACGACGTCGGTCTCGTGATCAAGAATCCGGGCGCCGGCCTGCCGGTCTCGCTCGGCCAGATCACCGCGTTCCCGGTCATCATGTCGGTCGTCGGCCTCGCCGCGATCTTCGGGCTCGAGAAGCGTCGCGTGCCCGGCGGCATCCTGCTCGTCGTGGTCGCAATCTCGCTGATCGGCCTCGCGTTCGATCCGGCCGTGAAGTATCGCGGCATCTTCGCGCTGCCGTCGCTGAGCGCACCGGGCCACGCCTCGCTGATCGGCGCGATGGACATCAAGGGCGCGCTGTCGATGGCCGTGCTGCCGAGCGTGCTGGCACTCGTGATGACCGCCGTGTTCGACGCGACCGGCACGATCCGCGCGGTCGCCGGTCAGGCGGGCCAGCTCGACGAGAACGGCCGCATCATCAACGGCGGCCGCGCGCTGACCGCCGATTCGGTCAGCTCGATCTTCTCCGGCTTCCTCGGCGGTGCGCCGGCCGCGGCCTACATCGAGTCGAGCGTCGGCGTGGCCGCCGGTGCGAAGACGGGCCTCGCGGCCGCGGTGGTCGGCGTGCTGTTCCTGGTCGTGATGTTCTTCTCGCCGCTCGCGGGCCTCGTGCCGTCGTACGCAACGGCCCCCGCGCTGATGTACGTCGGCCTGCTGATGCTCGGCAGCGTGAGCAAGCTGCACATGGACGACATGGTCGATGCGATGTCGGGACTCGTGTGCGCGGTATTCATCGTGCTGACCGCGAACATCGTGACCGGCATCATGCTCGGCTTCTCGACGCTCGTGATCGGCCGCATCGCCAGCGGCGAATTCCGCAAGCTCAACATCGGCACCGTGCTCATCGCGGCCGTGCTCGTCACGTTCTATCTCGGCGGCTGGGCGATCTGACCGCGGATCATGCGCGACGTCGCCGGCACAAGGGCGGCGCGCATCGGGACGACCCCGTCTCCTCCACCATCGTCGTTGATGGTCTCCAGGCCTGGAAACGCATGTTTCCAGGCCTTTTTTGTCGGTGCGGCCGGCGTTGCGGCGCGTCGCGCCGCGAGTGCGCATGCGGTGCTACGATCACGTTTTGTCCCCCGGAACGCCCATGAATCCGTTCGGCATCGTCTCTGAATCAGACACGCGGGCCGCGGCGAGCAAGCCGCCTTTCATCCCGTCGTTCGGCTTCGTCGAAGTTCATGAATCCCGGCCGATCGACGCGCCGCCGTCGCGCATCATCGACGCCGTGGCCGCGCTCGACATGCGCGCCGATCCGGTCATCGATGCGCTGCTTGCCGTGCGCGAATCGCCGGCGGCCATCGCGCGTGCGCTGGCCAACCGCCCCGCCGAAGGCGCACGCGAACGCTTCGGCTTCGATACGTTCACGCTGCTGCATCGCGACGAGACGTCGCTGTCGCTGGGGCTCATCGGACGCTTCTGGCGCCCGACACCCGACGTGCGCACGATCGACGACGCCGAGGCCTTCGTCCGGCACGACGATCCGCGCGATGCGAAGCTGGTGCTGCGATTCGAGGTCGTCGGACTGTCGTCCGGCACGCGCCTGCTGCGCACCGAAACCTTCGTGCACTGTCCGAGCACGCGCACGCGCCTGCTGTTTCTGCCGTACTGGCTCGCGATCCGGCTCGCGAGCGGCTGGATCCGCCGCCGCACGCTCGCGGCCGTCGAACTGGCGCTTGCCTGACACACCCGGCCGCCACGATATCTTCACGCGGTGCGTCGTAGCGCGGCGCATCGCGACGACGTCACGCCCCGCATGCACCGTCATCTGCAATCCTGATCGGTTCGCCGTCGATCTCGACGAAGAAATGCCGTAGCGTGCCCCGCGGTTTTTGTTTCGCCCGGCGTTCGCCGCCGCGGCGCGCTACCCTATCGATCTTCGCGCCGGCGCCCCGGCCCGCCGCCAGATCCGAACCGATCGATGACCCGCATCCGAAACCACCTGAACATCGCGCAACTCCAGGCGTTCGTCTCCGCCGCGCATCTCAAGAGCCTGCGCGCCGCCGCGCGCGAACTCGGCGTCACGCAGCCCGCGATCACGCATACGATCCGCGAACTCGAGTCGGCGCTGAACGCGGAACTGCTCGCGCGCAGCGTGCGCGGCGTCGAGCTGACCGCGTGCGGCCATGCGCTGCTGCCGCGCGCCGAACAGCTGCTCGGCGACATGCGCCGCACCGTCGAGGCCGTCGAGCAGGTGAAAGGCGAGATGTCCGGACGTGTCGCGGTCGGCACGATGCCGTCGATCGCGCTGACCGCGCTGCCGCGCGCGGTCACCGCATTCCGCCAGTCGATGCCGAACGTGAGCCTGCATCTGGTGGAATTGACGGTGCCGGACGCGCTCGCGCAATTGCGCAACGGCACGCTCGACATCGCTGCGATGCACCATGTGCCCGCGCTCGACCGCGATTTCACGCAGGTGCCGCTGCTGTCGACCGAGTTCACCGTCGTGATGCGCGAAGGCCACCCGCTCGCGCACGCGCGCCGGTTAGAGGAACTGCTCGACGCCGAATGGATCGTCACGGTCGGGGCCGAGCAATTCCCGCACAGCGTGATGGTCGGAATGTTCGAGGCGCGCGGGCTGCCGCTGCCGAAGCGCCTGCTGCGCTCGCCCATGTCGTTCGCGGTGACGCTCGGGCTCGTGGCGCGCTCCGACGTGATCGGCTGCTTCACGCGCCCGCTGGCCGCGATGGTGGCGCCGCTCGGGATTCGCACGGCCGACCTCGACGAAAGCATGCCGCGCTTCGACCTGTCGATCATCGCGCGCCGCGACCTGCTGCCGACACCGGCTGTATCGCAATTCGTCACCTGCCTGCAGCGCGCGGTCAACGAAACGCTCGGTTGAATCGTTCCTACGTCTGAAACGGTCGTGCGCCGCACGCATGGCCGTCGGGTCCGGTATCGGGGCATGTCCTAGGCGCCCTGCCGGTATTTTGTCTTGATAATCTTGCGCACGTCGCGCGCCCGCATCGGGCAGCGAAACGGACAGCTCGACGCGAAGCCGCGCCGGGCCGAAGGCTTACGGCGCGGCACAACCGCGCACCCATCGAACAAAACGAGGAGTCACCGAGTGAAAAAGATTCTTGCGGCTGTGACCGTAGCCCTGCTCGCCGTATCGGCCGGCACTGCATACGCGAAGGACTGGACGACCGTGCGCTTCGGCGTCGACGCAAGCTACCCGCCTTTCGAATCGAAAGGCGCTGACGGCAAGGTGGTCGGGTTCGACGTCGACCTCGGCAACGAAATCTGCCGCCGCATGAACGCGAAGTGCGTGTGGATCGAAAACGACTTCGACGGGATGATCCCGGCGCTGAAGGCACGCAAGTTCGACGGCGTCCTGTCGTCGATGTCGATGACGCCGGCGCGCCAGGAACAGATCGCGTTCTCGTCGAAGCTGTTCAACACGCCGACGCGCCTCGTCGCGAAGAAGGGTGCCGGCCTGATGCCGACGGCCGAATCGCTGAAGGGCAAGTCGGTCGGCGTCGAGCAGGGCACGATCCAGGAAACCTACGCGAAGACGTACTGGGCCCCGAAGGGCGTGAACGTCGTGCCTTACCAGAACCAGGACCAGGTCTACGCCGACCTGATCTCCGGCCGTCTGGACGGCGCGCTGCAGGACGCGGTGCAGGCTGAAATCGGCTTCCTGAAGACGCCGCGCGGCGCGAGCTTCGATTTCGCCGGCAAGGACATCGACGATCCGAAGACGCTCGGCAACGGCGCCGGCATCGGCCTGCGCAAGGAAGACACCGACCTGAAGGCGAAGATCGACGGCGCGATCGCCGGCATGCGCAAGGACGGCACGTACGACAAGATCGCGAAGAAGTACTTCGATTTCGACGTGTACGGCAAGTAACACCGCGCAACGCGCGCTTCGCATCCGCGCAGACGGGCTCCGCAAGGAGCCCGTTTTTTTTGCCCGCGCGCGACGAAAGACTGCGAGGCACGCATGCACGACGGGCCGCGGCACCGTTATTTTTTACGCAACAACCCGATGATTCGTAAAGGAAATCGACTTGCCCGGCGCGCGGTTTGATAGGTTCGCGCAAGGCAACGTACAATCGATCTTCCACGCATACCGGATCACTCGCGGCTGCGCCGCCCTCCCCTCATCATGCAAACGCAGACCCATCCGCTGATTTCCCCCGCCGTCGGCACCGAACGCCAGATCACGAGCTTCCACTACGGCCCGCGCGGCCAGAAGAAGGTCTACATCCAGTCGTCGCTGCACGCGGACGAACTGCCCGGCATGCTGGTCGCCGCGCTGCTGCGCCGCAAGATCGCCGCGCTCGAGACGGCCGGCAAGCTGCGCGGCGAGGTGATCATCGTCCCGGTGCCGAACCCGATCGGCCTGTCGCAGCATGTGTTCGGCGATCACCTCGGCCGCTTCGAGCTCGGCTCGATGCAGAACTTCAACCGCAATTTCTACGATCTCGCGGCGCTCGTGCTGCCGCGCATCGAAGGCCGCCTGACGAACGACGCGCAGCGCAACCTCGCCGCGGTACGCGCCGCGATGCGCGAGGCGCTGGACGAACAGAAGCCGCGCACCGAGCTCGAATCGCAGCGCCTCGCGCTGCAGAAGCTGTCGTTCGACGCCGACATCGTGCTCGACCTGCATTGCGACAGCGACGCGGTGATGCACCTGTATACGAACCCCGATCTGTGGGAAGACGTCGAGCCGCTGTCGCGCTATCTGGACGCGCAGGCGTCGCTGCTCGCGTTGAATTCGGTCGGCAATCCGTTCGACGAGATCCACAGCTTCTGCTGGTCGGATCTGCGCAACCGCTTCGGCGATCGCTTCCCGATCCCGAACGGCGCGATCTCCGTCACGGTCGAACTGCGCAGCGAGCGCGACGTGTCGTACGAACTCGCGGAGAAGGACGCGCAAGCGATCGTAGAATACCTGACCGAGCGCGGCGTCATCGACGGCACGCCGGCGCCGCTGCCGCCGCTCGCGCATCCGGCCACGCCGCTCGCGGGCACCGATCCGCTCGTCGCACCGGTGTCGGGCGTGATCGTGTTCCGCACGCCGGTCGGCGCGTGGATCGAGGCCGGCCAGGACGTGGCCGACATCGTCGATCCGCTGACCGATCGCGTGATCACGCTGAAGAGCAGCGTGTCGGGCGTGCTGTACGCGCGCCAGATCGTGCGCTTCGCGACCGCCGGGATGGAAGTCGCGCGGATCGCCGGCGCGACGCCGATCCGCACCGGATCGCTGCTGTCGGCCTGAGCCCCTGAACCCCTGCGCCGCCTGAGTAGCGGCCGGCCCGCGCGCCGCAGCACGGCGCGCCAACGAAATCGCCCGCTTGCGCGGGCGATTTGCTTTTCGGTCTGGCGCGATGCCCGCGACGCGGGCTGGCCACGGCCGAGATTCAGAACGCCGGCACGATCGCACCGCCGAACTTCTGGTCGATGAACTTGCGCACGTCGTCCGATTCATAGGCCGCGACGAGCTTCTTCACCCACGGCTTGTCCTTGTCCTGCGCGCGCACCGCGATCAGGTTCGCATACGGCCCGCGCAGATCCTCGATCGCGATCGCATCCTTCACCGGCGTGAGCCCGGCCTTCACCGCGTAGTCGGTGTTGATCGACGCGGCGTCGAGGTCGGGCAGCGCGCGCGGCAACTGCGCGGCGTCGAGCTCGACGATCCTGATCTTCTTCGGATTCTCGGCGACGTCGAGCGGTGTCGCGTTCACGCCGTTCGTGCCGGCGCCCGCCTTCAGCTTGATCACGCCGTATTTCTGCAGCAGCAGCAGCGCGCGGTTGCCGTTCGACGGATCGTTCTGGATCCCGACCTTCGCGCCCACCGGCAAGTCCTTGAGCGACTTGAGCTTCTTCGAATAGAAGCCCATCGGCGCCGTGTACGTCAGCCCGACGTTGACGATCCTGTAGCCGCGCTGCTTGATCTGGCTGTCGAGAAACGGCTGGTGCTGGAAACCGTTCGCATCGAGGTCGCCCGCGTCGAGCGCCGCGTTCGGCTGCACGTAGTCGTTGAATTCGATGACCTTGATCGCGAGGCCTTCGCGTGCGGCGACTTTCGTCACCTCGGTCCAGATCTGCGCGTCGGGGCCGCTCATCGTGCCGATCTTCAGCGTCTGGGAGTCGGCGTGCGCGCCGGGCGCGGCAAAGGCCAGCGCCGCGGCAAGCGCGCCGAGGCCGGTCAGGATCGAACGTCGCATGGTGTCCTCTTGTCCCGTGTCGTTGTTGAAGCGCGCATCGTGGCACGGGGCCGGAACGGCACCAACCAAGCTTATTTCATGTACATATTCCGCATCCCGATCGAATCTCAGGCGGAATCGGTATAACTCCCTGCTGTACAACCGGGCAGAATCCAGTGTCGCTTCGGCACCACAGATTCGTCATATGACAAAGCCTGTCACATTCATTACGTGGCCCGCCGATAAAGTTGCGACCGGTCCGTGAAAGCGCCCATAGAGAGCGCCGGAACCGCAACTGGACACGCAATTTACTCGCTCGGAGAATCCTTTGAACAAGAAACTGTTGACCATCGCCATCCTCGCAGCAACGGCTGGCGCGGCACACGCACAAAGCAGCGTGACCCTGTATGGCGTCATCGATGCCGGTATCAGCTACGTGAACCACAGCAAGACCGCGAACGGCGGCAGCGGCAAGCTGTTCAAGTACGACGACGGCGTGGCCCAGGGCAGCCGTTGGGGCCTGCGCGGCACCGAAGACCTCGGTGGCGGCCTGAAGGCAATCTTCGTGCTCGAAAACGGCTTCAACAGCGGCAACGGCACGATCGGCCAGGGTGGCGCGATCTTCGGCCGTCAAGCCTATGTCGGCCTGAGCCAGTCGCAATACGGCACGGTCACGTTCGGCCGCCAGTACTCGTTCTCGACCGACATCCTCGGTTCGAACTACTCGACGGGCGGCAACACGGTCGCGGGTAACTACGCGTACCACGTGAACGACATCGACCAGCTCACGTCGAGCCGCATCAACAACTCGGTGAAGTTCCAGAGCGCGAACTACGCCGGCTTCACGTTCGGCGCGTTGTACGGCTTCTCGAACTCGACCGACTTCGCCGGCGCACCGTCGACGACGACGGGCACCACGACGACGGCCGGTTCGTCGCGCGCATACAGCTTCGGCCTGAACTACGCGAACGGCCCGTTCGCACTCGGCGCCGCATACACGGACATCCGCTTCCCGAGCCAGTCGACGCCGGCATTCTCGACGTCGATCGCGAACATCGCGCTGACGAACATCCGCGACCTGCGCACGTACGGCGTCGGCGGCCGCTACATCTTCGGCCCGGCAACGGCATGGCTGCTCTGGACGCGCACGCAGTTCACCCCGATCGCGGCAGGCGCATCGGGCACGTTCTACAACGCGTATGAAGCAGGCGTGAAGTACGCGATCACGCCGGCCCTGTCGGCAGCAGCGGGCTACACGTACACGAACGCAACGCAAAGCGGCAACTCGGCGCACTGGAACCAGGGCAACCTGGGCCTCGACTATGCGCTCAGCAAGCGTACCGACGTGTACGGCCTGGTTGTCTACCAGAAGGCGTCGGGCAACGGCGTGCAAGCGCAGATCGGTTCGAGCACGAGCTACTTCAGCACGTCGGGCAACGGTTCGTCGAACCAGCTGGCCGCTCGCGTCGGTATCCGTCACAAGTTCTAAAGCATCCGCTTAACTGTCCGCTCATTTCGCGGACGACGACGGCAAGAAGCGCCCCGCTCCACGCGGGGCGCTTTTTTATAGGCTTTTAAGTTTCGCTTAATTCTGGGCTGAGAGGATGCTCTCACCCCCCCTGTTGGCCGCCTGAGCATCGGCGGCTTTTTTTTTGAGACCCACTACGGCACCGGCATCAACTGCCCACAAGACAGGATCGGAGCCCAAGATGATCGAAGATACCGTTTTCAGCCATCTGCACGCGATTCTGACGCGCCGGCATTCGCTGCCCGTCCAGAGCTGCCGCGTGTCAGTGGAAATGCAGCGCCCGTGGGGCCGCCCGTACCGGCTCGTCGAATGGACGATGCATCTCGACGCGCCCGCGCGACGCCAGATCGTGCCGGCCGAATCGACCGACGAAGAGATCGCCGAGGTCGTCGCGTCGCACGTGCCGGGCCGACTGTACGGCGACGGCCGGCTGCAATTCTGACTCCCTCCGTTACCCTCCGTTACCCGCCGTTGCCCGCATCGCGGCCGGCCCGCACGCATCGTGCGGCACTCGGTCTCGTTTGACGCGGCAACGAATTCTGCTACGCTGCGCGTTTTCGTCCACGCAACACACGATGGAAAACGCATTCAACGAACGCGGCGTGATGGTCACGCGCAACGGCCTGTCGGCCGCCGGGCAGGTCTTCCCGCTGCGTGACATCCGCCACGTCGATGTCGTCAAGATCCCGAAGAATCGCCTCGTGCCCTCGCTGATCTCGCTGATCGGCGTGGCCACCGCCGTCGCAGGCGGCATCGGCGCATCGAGCGCCGCGCTGGTCGTCGGCGTGATGCTCGCCGTCGTCGGCTATCTCGCCTGGACCACGCAGGACATCACATACCGGCTGATGGTCGAGATGCCCGACGGCAAGCGCGAAGCGCTGTCCAGCGTCGACGCCGAATTCGTCGAGCGCGTCGCGCAAGTCGTGCGCGATGCACGGACGGCGACGGCCGCCGGCTGATTTCCGCTGCGCGCGCCGACCACCTACTATTGAATGAGCGGCACGCCGCCGCGTCGTTCGAGGAGGTCGGCATGAACGCCCAATCGCTGTCCGGCATGCTGCGCGCGCAGGAACTGCTGCTCGTCTCGATGATCCGCGCGCTGCCGCCCGACACACGCAGCGTGCTCGTCGACCTGTACGCCGAACAGCTCGCGTTCGCCGAACAGGCCGGCTTCGAAGGCCACGGCGATCGCGCGACGCACGACGCGTTCATCGCGCATGCGCGCAACCTGCTGATTCGTATCGAATCGCTGGCCTAGGGCCGGCCCGCTTTCACCGCATGTCTCGCCGCGCGGCTCACCCGATCCGCGCCGACGGTGCGCGTGCGCACGCGCCGCTTTTCGCCCCCTCACAGATAATGATTCTCATTTACGAGCGTGAAATTATCGATTCCCCTTCAATTCTCCGTTCGCCGCCAGCCGCGCGCGAACGGGCCAGCCAGGTGAACGCGCCACCCCGCCAGCCTTCGGGCTAGTCATCGTCAATGGGAGACCACCTGTGCATTGCTATCCGGCGACGGGCCGCCACCGGTCATGGTGCCGGCGTAGCACGCGCGTATCGTCGCGTCCGCGCGGCAACCTCGCTCAATGCTCGACGTCCGCGACACCGAACGTCCGCATTTTCCATCCCAGCCGCACCGCAAGCATGCGCGTCGTGAAGCCCGCCGCCAGCGCGACCACCGACGCCAACCCGGCATCGATGCCGAGATGCTGGATCCCGACGTACAGCGTGCCCGTGAAGAACGCGACGCTGGCATACAGTTCCTCGCGCAGGATCAGCGGCATCTCGTTGCACAGCAGGTCGCGCAGCATCCCGCCGCAGACACCCGTGATCGCGCCGGCCAGCACGACGATGATCGGCGCGGCGCCCGTCGACGCGCCGATATCGCAGCCGATGATCGTGAACGCTGCGAGACCGATCGCGTCGACGGTGACGAACAGCGTCTTCATCCGCGCGACGTGCCGCGCGGCCCACGACGCGACGGTCGCCGCGGCGAGCGTGATCACGAGGTACTCGGGATGCGCGATCCAGCCGAGCGGATAGTGGCCGAGCAGCACGTCGCGCACCGTGCCGCCACCGAGCGCCGTCACCGCGCCGACGAGCGCGAGCCCGAAGCGGTCCATCCCGCGCCGCATGCCCATCAGCGCGCCCGACATCGCCTCCGCGACGATCGCGATCAGATAAAGCGTATGCATCGCGCGCCTCAGTCCTGCGTACGGAACAGGTCGAGCACGCGTTCGCGCTCGGCCGCATCGACGGCTGCGGGCATCGGCTCGTCGGGCTTGCCCTTCTCGCCCGATGCATCCGGCGCCTCGGACGCCGGTGCGCCGCCGCACGCGAAGCGGCTGCGGATAAACGGCGGCACGTCTGCCGTGCACGTGCCGCGCGTGTATTCGGCGTACACGAAATCACCGTCGACGAGCGCGACGTCCTGCGGCGGCGTCGCATCGACCGGCGTGCGTCCGTCGACGGCCGTCTTCATGTAGTCGAGCCAGACCGGCAGCGCGAGCGTCGCGCCGGTCGCGCGTCCCATCGGGCGCGGCGTGTCGTAGCCGAGCCACGCGACCGCGACGATCCCCGACGAGTAGCCAGCGAACCAGACGTCCTTCGATCCGTTCGACGTGCCCGTCTTGCCGGCCGCGTCGTCGCGACGCAAGGCGAGCGCGCCACGCGCGGTGCCGGCCTTCACGACGTCGCGCAGCATGCTGTCCATCACGAACGCGTTGCGCGCCGACACGACGCGCGCGCCTTCAGGCGTCGTCGCCTCGTACATCGCGCCGCCGTGACGCTGCTTCACCGACAGGATCAGGCGCGGCTCCATCCGCGTCCCGCCGTTCGCGAACACGCTGTATGCGCTCGCGAGTTCGAGCGGCGTCACCGCGCCCGCGCCGAGCGCGAGCGGCAACGACGCCGGATTGCGCTGCGCGTCGAAACCAAAATGCACCGCGTGCTGCTGCACGTAGCGCGCGTCGGCGGCCTGCATCAGGCTGACCGCGACCAGGTTCTTCGAGCGCACGAGCCCGCGCCGCACCGGAATGAAGCCCTCGTAGCGGTTGCCGAAATTGCGTGGGCGCCACGGCCGCGCGCCGGTTTCCTCATGGGTGAGCGTGCGCTGCGTGTCGTCGACCAGCACGCCCGGAAAGTAGCCCTTCTCCAGCGCCGCCGAATAGACGAACGGCTTGAAGCTCGAACCCGGCTGGCGATACGCCTGCAGTGCATGGTCGAACACGTTGCGGTTGAAATCCGCGCCGCCGACGAGCGCGAGCATGTCGCCCGTCGCCGCATCCAGCGACACGAGCGCGCCTTCGAGCCCGTTGCGCGCATCGCGCTTCGTGCCCGGCTGCCGGCTCAGCGTGCGCTGGAGCGCGGCTTCGGCCGCGCGCTGGTCGCGCATCGAGATCGTCGTGGTCACGTCGAGGCCGAGCGTATAGGCGTCGTCGCGAAAGCGCTCGACCATCATCCGGCGCGCGCGCTCCGCGACGTACGGCGCCGCGATGATGCCGGGCGGCGGCGTGGTCGCCAGCGCGATCGGCATGTCGGCCGCGGCGCGATACGTCGCGTCGTCGAGCTCGCCGAGCGCATGCATGCGGCCGAGCACGTAGTTGCGCCGCGCGGTCGCGCGCGCCGGATTGACGACCGGATTGAACGCGGACGGCGCCTTCGGCAATCCGGCGAGCACGGCCGCTTCGCCCGCGCTCAGCGCGTCGAGCGGCTTGCCGAAATACACATTCGCGGCCGCCGCGAACCCATACGCGCGCTCGCCGAGATAGATCTGGTTCATGTAAAGCTCGAGCAGCTTGTCCTTGCTGTACTCGCGCTCGAGCTTGATGGCCATCAGGATCTCGGCGAGCTTGCGGCTCAGCACCTTGTCGCGCGTCAGGTAGAAGTTGCGCGCGACCTGCATCGTGATCGTGCTGCCGCCCTGCCCCGGCTGTCCCGTCACGACGTTCGCGAACGTTGCGCGCGCGAGGCCGCCGATATCGATCGCACCGTGCTGGTAGAACTTCGCGTCCTCGGCCGCGAGCAGCGCGTGCCGCATGAGCGGCGGAATGCGTTCGAGCGGCACGAACTCGCGGCGCTCGACGCCGTACTCGGCCAGCAGCTCGCCATCGCGCGAGAAAATCCGCAGCGGCAGCGCGGGACGATAGACGGCCAGGTGCTCGACGGATGGCAGCTGCGTCCAGATGCGGTGGATCGTCCATGCGCCGATGCCCGCGCACGCGAGCGTCAGGCCGACCAGCGCACCCGCGAGCATGCGCCATGCACGGCGCAGCGACGTAGGAGGCGGTGCCGGTGGCGGCGGAAGATTGGCTGGGTGATCGGTCATGCAGGCTCCTTCTTCAATGCGGCGAACGCGGGCGCGCAACAGGCGCCCGTCGGTCACGGAAGGCGCGCATTGTCGAAGGGATGCCGGGATACCGGAACATTCTTTAGCCTAAGTTTTGCTAGCTAAATTTTATTTAGGAAGGGTTGCGCGGGCGGCTGTGCCGGGCGAACCGCGCGGCGCACGAGCCAGTTCGCCTGTACCATCGTCTGCATGTTCGACACGTACCTGCGCCTGTGGGACCTCGCTCCCGACGGCGGCCCGATCCTGACCGCGAGCGGCGGCGTGCTGCCCGTCGTCTGGCACGCGCGGCCCGCGATGCTGAAGGTCGCGACCTGCGACGAGGAGCGCCGAGGCAATGCGCTGATGACCTGGTGGAACGGGGATGGCGCCGCGCGCGTGTGGCTGCACGACAGCGACGCGGTGCTGCTCGAACGCGCGCAACCGGCACCCACGCTCATCGGCCTGTCCGTCGCGGGCCACGACGACGATACGATCCGGATCGCATGCCGCGTGGTCGCGCGGCTGCATGCGCATCGCGCACCGGCAACGCCCGAGGTCGTGCCGCTGACCGACTGGTTCCACGCGCTGCTGTCGCACGACACGGGCGATGACACGCTGCGGCGTTCGGCCGCGACGGCGCACCGGCTGCTGGCCGCGCCGCCCGTCGACGAAGTCGTGCTGCACGGCGACATCCATCACGGCAACGTGCTGCACTTCGGCGATCGCGGCTGGCTGGCGATCGACCCGAAGGGTCTGCGCGGCGACCGCGCGTTCGATTACGCGAATCTGTTCTGCAATCCCGCGCACGACATCGCCGTCGATCCCGCCCGCTTCGCGCGGCGCTGCGCGCTCGTCGCCGAGGCCGCGCAACTCGACCGCCGCAGGTTGCTGCAGTGGATCCTCGCCTGGGCCGGCTTGTCCGCGGTCTGGCTGATGGAGGACGACCTGCCGCCCGATACGCGTGTGCAGGTCGCGAGGATGGCTGCCTCGGCGCTCGACGAGTAGCGTGCGACGGCCGTCACCCCGTCGGCTGCATCGCGTAGCGGCGCCCATGAAAAAACCCGCCGGCATGCACCAGCGGGTTTTCGTGTCCGACGTGCGCGACGCTTAGCGCGCCGGATTCAGCGTCAGGTTCATGTGACGGTTCACATCCTTGTACAGCAGGTAACGGAAGCGGCCGGGGCCGCCCGAATAGCATGCCTGCGGGCAGAACGCGCGCAGCCACATGAAGTCGCCCGCTTCCACCTCGACCCAGTCCTGGTTCAGGCGATAGACGGCCTTGCCTTCGAGCACGTACAGGCCGTGCTCCATCACGTGCGTCTCGGCGAACGGAATCACGCCGCCCGGCTCGAACGTCACGATGTTCACGTGCATGTCGTGACGCATGTCGCTCATGTCGACGAAGCGCGTCGTCACCCATGCGCCGTTGGTGCCCGGCATCGGGATCGGCTCGACGTCCTGCTCGTTGGTCACGAACGCTTCCGGCAGCGCAATGCCGTCGACGACCTGGTAGTGCTTGCGGATCCAGTGGAAACGCACGGCGGCATCGCTGACGTTGTGCAGCGTCCAGTCGGCGCCCGGCGGGATGAAGGCGTAGCCGCCCGGCTTCAGCGTGTGCTGCTTGCCTTGCAGCGTCAGCTCGGCCTCGCCTTCGACGACGAACAGCACGGCTTCGGCGTTCTTGTCCTGCTCGGGCTTGTCGCTGCCGCCACCCGGATTCACTTCGACGATGTACTGCGAGAAGGTTTCGGCGAAACCCGACAGCGGACGCGCGATCACCCACAGGCGCGTGTTGGTCCAGAACGGCAGCCAGCTCGTGACGATGTCGCGCATCACACCCTTCGGAATGACCGCGTACGCCTCGGTGAACATCGCACGATCGGTCAGCAGATCGGTCTGCGGCGGGTGGCCGCCATGCGGCGCGTAATACGTTGTCTTAGACATAAAGCATCCAGGCAATGGGTTGGTCCGGCCCCGGGTGGCAACGGCAAGCGCGGCACGCGTGTGGGGCACGCATGCGGCGGCGGGACATCGCTGCCGGGGTGGCTTGAAAGCGCGGGCGCCTTCGTTCGGTCGGCCAGGCTTCGCGACGGGCCCGCCCGGTTCAGCGGGCGGGGGCAAGCCATGCTTGCGGGTCCGGCGGCCGGGCCGCGGACACTCGGGGTCATACGGCGGGGCACGGGGGACGGCACGGTTCGATTCCGTACGCGGGCAGCGCTGACGATAGCGAAGTCGATCCCGATCGACCAATTAAATGTTGCGATGACATCCATTCGATTTCGCACTACCCGCCATTGCGCGCGATGGCCCGTGAACGCGTGCCGCGGACACGTCGACGCATCAGGGAAATCCTGATGACCGGACGGCAACGCGTCGATCGACGAGTGCGAAATGAGGATGACCGAACCTGCGCGGCTGCATGTCGATGCAACTGGCGATGTCGTCTACAAGCGGGAAAGGTGAAGCGGGAGAGAGCGTGCCAACCCGTCGAGCGGGGCCGGGCATGGACTGCCGGAGAGGGTGAAGGGCCGCCGGTCTTGCCGGCGACGGCGGCCCGGCTGAGGCCGCCGGGCCGGCTGTCGGATCGGGTCCCGACGTGCCGGGCGCGCCGGTGCGCAAGCCGCGCACCGTGCCGCGCCCGCGGCGATCAGTCCCAGTCGCGGTGGTGGCGATGCTTGCGGTGACGATAGCCGCGATCGCCGTGATCGCGTTCGTACGAGCTGCGCGACATGTTGCCGCCCAGCGCCGCGCCTGCGCCACCGCCGACGGCCGCGCCCAGCAGGCCGCCCGTGCGGCCGCCCATTGCGTTGCCGGCTGCGGTGCCTGCGCCGCCGCCGAGGGCGCCGCCGATGATTGCGCCGGTGCGCTCGCGACGGTTCGACGTCACGGCACCACCCGCGCCGCCGCCGATCGCGCCGCCGATGACGGAGCCGGTGCTGCCACCGACCGCGCCACCGACCGCTGCGCCGGCAACCCCGCCGAGCGCGCCGCCAAGCGCATTGTTCAGGTCACCGGCCATTGCCGGCAGTGCGGTCGCGCCAGTCAACGCGGCGACGACGAGAGCGGGGGCGATTTTCTTCCACATTCCCGTATTCTTCCTTGTTCGCAATCTGGTTATCGAAAGTCTGCTCGATACGACGATCTGAATCGATCGACGTCGATGCCGGCATTGTGCCGAATCCCGGACCAATTCATTTCAATGAGCTTGCGGCGAAGAATAGCACCGGTCGAGCCGGCTTGCCGTCGACATTCTGGTAACAAGTTGTTTACCGGAAAAGGACCGGAAAAGGTTGCCGGAAAGCGCCGCCAAAGCACGCCGGCAGGGGCTCCGGCCATGGTCGAGCCCCGTTTTTCGGCAATGCCGAACGTGCCCGCCGCGCGGGTTCGGACACACGTGGCAACACATCGGAGGCGCGCCGCGAGCCGGCAGCATCGCCCGGGTCGTTCGGGCCATACGAGGGTCAGTACACACCCGGAATCAGTCGCCAGGTGTGCGCGCAGTACGCGTCGTATTCGGCGCCGAATTGCGCGCGCAGCAGCGCCTCCTCGGAACGGATGCGCGCGACGAGCGGGATCATCGTCAATGCGACGAGCAGCAGCCCGACGCCCGCGCGGAACGCCAACGCCCAGCCGGCCGCATTGACGAGCAGGCCGAGATAGCTCGGGTTGCGGATCCTGCGATAGATGCCGTCCGTCACCAGCGTATGGCCGGGCTGGATCGCGACGAGCCCGCTGAAGCGCTTGCCGAGCACGAACACGGGCCAGATGCGCAGCACGCCGCCCGCGACGTACAGCACGACGCCGATCCAGCGCACCGTGGCGCCGCCGAAGGTCCACACGTCGAGCCGGTCGGTCAGCGCCGGCACATACGCGAGCAGCAACCCGCTGGCGCCGAAGGCCGCGAGCACCCAGCGATTGTCGCGGTTCTCGCGCTCGCCGGCGCTCAGGTTGCCCTCGGTCAACAACGCGACAGCGGCCAGCGCGAGCGTTGCGACGGCGATGACGGTCAGTTGCGGGTGCGAGAAGAAGGCGGCAAACCCACCGATGCCGAGCACGGCGAGCCCGAGATAGACGAGCGTGGAGACGCTCGCAGCGATTGCGAACTTGCGCGTAACGGCCATGGCTTGCCTCGCCGGAGGGGGCTTTCCTGTGAAGTATAGGAACCCGGGCGGCCGATGCGCACGCGAGCCGTCATGCGGCGCGCGAGTATTCCCTGCGAGAAGCGGCGGCGGCGCGTCGAACGACGCGCTCGATCGACGCGCGGGCGGCGCCCGCGGCCGCCGCCCGGTCAGCGAATGCGGAAGTTGCCGCCGATCCCGACGCTGACCGGCGGTGCGTAATAGGCCGGCGCATAGCCGTAGTAGGCCGGCGCGGGCGCGTAGCCGTATGGCGGCGCGACATAGCAGCCGGACAGGCCGCCGATCAGCGCAAACGTGATGAGAACTTTGTACATGGCTCGATTCCCGGCAAGAAGGACACGTCGCATCGCGCGAAAGCCGTGCCGTCGCAGCCCTTGACGGCCGGCAGGACGACGCAACCGGCGGCAACCGGCCCGTCCTGTCGCTCGATGCAGCAATGCGCGGAGTCTAGCGCCGGAGCCGCCAGGCCGAGTTTCGCGCGCGGTTACACGTGTTACGTGGTGTGACCGCTGAAACAGGTGCGAACGGCGTCGCCGCACGCGCCCGCTGGCGCCGCCCGAATCACGAGCCGTCCATGCGTTACACGAAACGCGCGCGGATACGCTCGGCGAGCGATTCGAGCGTGGCCGCGTCGGCGATGTCGCGCGCGTGCATCCGCAGGTCGACGCCTTCCCAGCGCGGAATCACGTGGAAATGCACGTGCGGGACCGTCTGGCCCGCCGCCGCGCCGTTGAACTGGCCGATGAACACACCGTCCGGCACGAGCGCCGCGCGCACGGCCGCCGCGACGCGCTGCGTCATGCGGATGCCGGCCGCCGCCGCGTCGCCGGACAGCTCGAAGATCTGCGCGGCCGGCTCCTTCGGGATCACGAGCACGTGACCGTCGGCCTGCGGCATGAGATCCATGATCGCGAGCGTTGCGTCGTCTTCGGCGACCTTCACGCACGGCAGTTCGCCGCGCAGGATCCGGGCGAACGGGTTGTTGTTGTCGTAGGACATGGCGTTTTCCGATTTTGCGATTGCGGTTTGACTGGGAACGATGCCGGACGATTATCGGCCGACGGCGGGTCGGATTTCAACTTGTCAGGCCGTGTCGCGATCGCGGTGAACAATGCATGCCGGCTCGCGTGTCGTGTCGCTCGCCGGGTGGAATATCCGGCCGTCGCCATCCGTTTATTCCGAGTGCGGGTTCGCACGGCAAGACCGCGGATCCGCACCGGACATCCGTCAGCTGCGCAGGACGGCAGCCGGGATGACTGCTCGCGATCACCAACCGGAGTCATGCCATGGATCCTCTCCCCTCCTGTCGTTCGCCCGCCCTCGCCATTCACCCGCCGCTCCTCGCCCACGCCTGTCGCACGATGACGCGCACGCTATGCCGCGCGGCTTGCGGCGCCGGGCTGGTCGCATTGTCGTCGGCTTTCGCGTGGGCCGGCGGTAACGATGCGATCCTGCCGGTCTCGTCGGTCACCGCGTCGACCGTGCCCGCCAACGGCGACGTCAATCCGTACGGCATCGCCTTCGTGCCGCGCGGCGTGCCGAGCTGGAGCACGCTCAAACCGGGCGACGTCGTCGTGTCCAACTTCAACGCGGCGTCGAACGCGCAAGGCACCGGCACGACGGTCGTGAAGCTGTCGCCCGGCCAGACGCCGACGACGTTCTTCCAGGGCAGCAATCTCGGCCTGACGACCGCGCTCGCGGTGCTGCGCAGCGGCTTCGTGCTGGTCGGCAACGTCCCCGCGCCGGACGGCAAGACCGTCGTGCCTCCGGGCTCGCTGCTCGTCATCGGTCCGCAAGGCAATCTCGTCACGCAACTGTCGAGCAGCACGCTGCTCGACGGACCGTGGGACATGACCGTGATCGACCGCGGCCAGCGCGTGACCGCGTTCGTGTCGAACGTGCTGAACGGGACGGTCGCGCGGATCGAACTGGTGATCGGCAGCGATGGCGTCAGGATGCTGCAGAGCTCGCGCATCATCGCGTCGGGCTACGTGAACCGGACCGATCCCAACGCGCTGGTGGTCGGCCCGACCGGCCTCGCGTACGACCCGAACATCGACGTGCTGTATGTCGCGTCCACCGGCGACAACGCGGTGTTCGCGATCCAGAACGCCGCGTCGACGAATCGCAACGCCGGCGTCGGACGGATGATCTACGCCGACGCAGCGCACCTGCACGGACCGCTCGCACTGGCGCTCGCGCCGAACGGCCATCTCGTGACCGCCAACGGCGACGCGGTCAACCCCGACCCGCAGCAACCGAGCGAGATCGTCGAATTCACGGTGACCGGACGCTTCGTCGCGCAGATGCAGGTCGATACCGTGCCGGGAGCGGCATTCGGCCTCGCGTTCGGGCATGGCAGCAAAGGCCAGCCGGAGTTCGCGGCCGTCGACGACAACACGAATACCGCGACGATCTGGACACTGCGTTCGGACGACAACAACGCACAATGACGCACCGCGTGGACGGGCCGAATGCGGCCCGTTCGAACCTGCGCGATCGACACATGCGATTCGCACACGCCGGGCACCATGCCGCCTGATCGACGCCGCCCGGCGTCGCCACTCCCGCGATTGCCACCGCTCGCCCGAACCTGCGACACTGCCGGATCGTTGCCGGCCGGCACGCCACCGAGGACGCTCGCGCATGACGATCCCCTTCAAATCGCTGATCCTGCGCGGCGTCGCCGTCGCGCTCGTCGCCGCGCTCGGCTATACCGGCTACATGCTGTCGCGGCTCGCCCCGATCGCGACGGGTTATGCCGCGAAGGCGCTGTGTTCGGGCGTGTTCGTGTCGGGCCGTCCGGCCGCGTCGGTGATCGATGTCGACATCATGGCCGGCGTGCACCCGCTGCTGAAACTGGTGCGCCCGTCGATCGATCCCGAGCATCATCGTGCCGTCGCAACGTTCGCCGGATTCGCTCAACGCGAGGCGGACTTCCGGCCCGGGCTCGGCTGCACGCTCGCGCTCGGGCCGTCGCCCGGCGTGCTGCCGGCGGCGCTGCCGCCCGTCCCCGATCCGCCGCCCGCGCAGGAAGCGACGCCGGCCGCACCGCCCGCCGGCATCGACGCACGCAAGCTGCAGGCCGCGCTCGACCGCGCGTTCGATGAACCCGATCCGGCGCGGCCGCGGCGCACCCGCGCGGTCGTCGTGATGTGGCGCGGCCAGGTCATCGCCGAACGCTATGCGCCCGGCTTCACGGCCGACACGCCGCTACCCGGCTGGTCGATGACGAAGACCGTCACGGCCGCGCTGGCCGGCATGCTCGTCGCGCAGCACAAGCTGTCGCCGGACGCGTCGGCGCTGCTGCCGGAATGGCGCGACAGCGGCGACCCGCGCGCGGCGATCACGTTCGACGAGCTGCTGCGGATGACGAGCGGCCTGCAATTCAACGAGGACTACGACGACCCGCTGTCCGACGTTGCCGTGATGCTGTTCACGCAGCCGGATACCGCGCGCTTCGCGTCGGCCAAGCCGCTCGCCGCGCGGCCCGGCACGCAGTGGTACTACTCGAGCGGCACGAGCGCGATCGTCGCACGTGTGATGCGCGAGGCGATGGGCGGCACCGAGCGCGACTACCTCGCGTTTCCGCGCCGCGCGTTGTTCGCGCCGCTCGGGATGCGCAGCGCCGTGTTCGAACCCGATGCGGCCGGCACGCTCGGCAGCGCGTCGTTCATGTATGCGAGCGCGCGCGACTGGGCGCGCTTCGGGCAGCTTCTGCTGCAGGACGGGGTGTGGGACGGGCAGCGGCGGCTCCCGGAAGGCTGGGTGCGCTACCTGACGCGCGCAACGCCGCTGTCGACGCGCGGAGAATTCGGCGCGCATCTATGGGTCAAGGTGCCGGAGCCGTTCAACGATCGCGATCCGCACGCGCGCCCACTGCCCGCCGATGCGTTTCATGCGGTCGGGCATGAAGGCCAGTTCGTGAGCGTGGTGCCGAGCCGCGAGCTGGTGGTCGTGCGGCTCGGGCTGTCGCGGCCGGAATCCGCGTGGAATCACGAGGCGTTTCTCGCGCGCGTGCTCGAGGCCGTACCGGCATCCGGCACGTGACGTGCCGCGGGGAGGCAGCGTTGCGGCGGCAGTCACGCCGCCGCGACGCGCGTGAGATGCGATGCGTTACGGGTTCGCGCTGCCCGCGTACTGCTTGAAGCCCTCGCGCGTCGCCAGACGCTCGACGTAGCGCTTCACCGCCGGGAATTCCGGGTGCTCGAACGGCGTGCCGAACCAGCGGTTCACCGACAGGCCGATCGGAATGTCGGCGAGCGTGAAGTGGTCGCCGGCCACGAACGCGCCGGTCGCCTCGAGCTGCGCGTTCAGTATCTGCATGTGCTTCGTCCAGCCCGCGATCGACTGCGCGATCGCCGCCGGGTCCTGGTGATCGGGCGACTTGCGCACGAGGCCGAGGAACGCACCCACCCACGAACGGTTCAGGTCCGTGCCCTGCCAGTCGATCCACTGGTCGACGCGTGCGCGCGCACGCGGCTCGGCCGGATAGAGCGCGTCGCCGCCATAGCGGTTCGCGAGATAGCGGATGATCGTGTTCGACTCCCACAGCACGAAGTCGTCGTCCTTGATGACCGGCACGAGGCCGTTCGGATTCAGCGCGAGGTAGGTCGGATCGTTGGTCGTGCGAAAGCCCGCGCCCCAGTCTTCCTGTTCGAACGGCAGGTTGAGTTCGGTGCACAGCCACAGCACCTTGCGAACGTTGATGGACGGGATCTTGCCGAGGATGTGCAGCATGCAGGCTCCTTGTGAGGTCGAATGCGAAGCGTTCGGACCGCGCGAAACGGCCCGAACGCGCTCCTGCCGAAGTTATACACGAGCTCACGGGAATCGACAGGCCGTCAGGCGAAACCGCTGCGCGCGGCCCCGCTGCTTCGCTTACACAGGCTTGACCACCATCAGAAAATACACGCTCAGCATCGCGAAGAACGCCGGATAGCCCAGCAGCTCCCAGCGCTTCGCATAACGCCAGTAGCGCGCCGGCAGCTCGGCATCGCCATTCGCATGCGCGAGCTTCGCCATCGCGGCCAGCTCGATCTGGAGCCACACGACCGGCAGCCAGCACGCGCCCGCGACCGCATACAGCACGATCGACGCGATCAGCCACGGCGTCGTCCACGGCCAGCCGGCCGTATGCGCGAGCCACAGCCCGGACGCGGACTGGAACAGCACGGCCGGCGTCGTGAACCACCAGTCCGCGCGCACCACGAGGCGCGACACGGCGGCGATCGCCGGCACGGAGCACGTGCGGTTCGCGAAGAACAGGTAGAACGCGGTGCCGAAGCCCGTACCGACCATCAGCACCGAGGACAGGATATGCAGCGTCTTGATCACGAGATAGGTGCTCATGCGTGTTCTTCTTCTGAAAAGAGGATCAACAGGATCGCGAGAATCGGCACGTTCTTCAGCACGGGGCCGAACGGCTCGGCGAGCAGGCCAGGCATCGTGGCCGCGATGACGGCCGAATACGCGACGATCAGCGCGCCTTGCGCGGCCCACAGACGGCGGGACGGCGCGGCGACGGTCGCCACGCCGAACGCGAAGTCCAGCGCGCATGCGCCGTAGAGCGCGATAAGCGCGGGCAGTCCGCTCAGGTGGGCGCGGGCGAGCATGGCGAGGCTGTCGTGCCGCGGATGAATGAACGCGCTGGCGATGGCCGTCCAGATCCAGACGATCGCGAGCGCGCCGAGCAGCAGCGGACGCCGCCACATCGCGAGCGCATCGCAGCGCAGCGCGGCCGCGTTCGCGCCGATGAAATCCCGCACCCCGCGCGGTGGCCGGCCAAGCACGGCCGTCAGCGCGGCGGGATCTCCGGTATTGCCGCCGCGCAGCATCGTCCACGTGTCGCGGGTCAGCATCGCGCCCGGCATCGTGCCGAGCAGCGCGGCCGCCGTGCCGACCAGCGGGCTCGGCAGCGCGACGCGCGCCGCCGGCGGGAAACCCAGCGCGGCGCGATAGACGCTCAGCATCTCGCGATACTCGACTTCGTCGCCACCGACCGCATCGATGACCGGACGGCCGGCCGCCGGCGCATCGACGAGCCGCGCGACGAGCTCGGCGAGATCGTCGACGTGCACGGGGCGCAGCCGCTGATGGCCGCCCGCAGGCAACACGTGCACGGGGAGGCTCGCGAGCATCCGGAAGAACCGGGCGGATGTGCCGGCGGTTCCGTAGACGAGCGCCGGACGCACGATCCGGTAATCGAGCGGCAGCGTCTGCAGGAAGGTGTCGGCCGCGTACTTGCTGGCGAAATACGGCGTGTCGCCGCGCTCGACGCCCAGCGCCGAGATCTGGATCACGCGTCGCACGCGGGCACGGCAGCATGCGGTGAAGAGCGCGCAGGGCGCCGCGCGATGCACGGTGTCGAACGTCGCATCACGCCGGTCGGCGATGATCCCGACCGCATTGATCACCACGTCGACGCCATCCAGCCGGGCGAGCCATGCGTCGGGATCGACATCCTTCGCGAAGTCGATCGCGACGTCGTGCGCGACGACCGCATGCCGCACGCCGCGCAGCACGCGATGGCCGTCGGCCTCGAGCCGCGCGCTCAGCGCCCGCCCGATGAAGCCGTTCGCGCCGCAGACGAGGATGTTCATGTCGCACTCCGCGATGCGGAATGCCGGCGGATCGGCAGCATGATCTCGTTCATTTTTTAATCCTCTCTGTACAGTTATTTCTGTAGAGACAGAAATATTGGATCCAAAAAAAAGCGGGCTGCGTGCCCGCACGTCCGGTGCCGCCTACTTCGACGACTTGCGCCTGACCGTCTGGCTGATCTTCGCGCCGATCCCGAGCGCCTTCATCAGCGTATCGGGCTTGAGCCGCAGCATCTCGTCCGACCAGGTCGTGAGCGTCTCGACGAACTGCAGCGTGTCGCGAATGCGCTGTTCGGTTTCGCGGCTCTCGTCGGCGATCTCGGGGCTCGTCAGGCAATCGCGCAGCACCGTGAGCGTCGGTTCGATCTCGCGTTGCCGCCGCCCTTCGACGATCAGCTTGAACAGTTCCCAGATGTCGGTCGACGTCTCGAAGTGATCGCGGCGATCACCCAGCACGTGCACGACTTTCGCGAGCCGCCACGCCTGCAACTCCTTCAGGCTCGTGCTGACGTTGGAGCGCGCGACGTTGAGCGTCTCGGCGATCTCGTCGGCCGCGACCGGCCTTCCGGCCAGGTACAGCAGCGCGTGAATCTGCGAGACGGTGCGGTTGACGCCCCACCGCGAGCCCATTTCGCCCCAGTGGAGGATGAATCGTTCGGCAATCGGTGTGAGTTCCATGTCGGGAAATTTAGTTTTTTCAGTTATTTCTGTCAAGAGAGAAATATCTGGCCGCTACGCAAATCGCCGCGTCGATGGTCCGACCCCGCGCAACTGCGAATGCCGTCACCGCCCGCGTTTCCCGCCCTGCCCGCCCGCTTCCATTACAATGCGCGGGATTTTTCCGATTTCAGGCCGTCCCCCGCCTTTCTGAATAGAGGTTTCCATGATCATCAAACCGCGCGTGCGTGGCTTCATCTGCGTGACGACTCATCCGGTCGGCTGCGAAGCCAACGTCAAGGAACAGATCGACTACGTGACTTCGCACGGCCCGATCGCCAACGGCCCGAAGAAGGTGCTCGTGATCGGCGCGTCGACGGGCTATGGCCTCGCCGCCCGGATCTCGGCCGCGTTCGGCTCGGGCGCGGACACGCTGGGCGTGTTCTTCGAGCGCGCCGGCAGCGAAACGAAGCCGGGCACCGCCGGCTGGTACAACAGCGCCGCGTTCGAGAAGTTCGCCGCGCAAAAGGGGCTCTATGCGCGCAGCATCAACGGCGACGCATTCTCCGACAAGGTCAAGCAGATCACGATCGACACCATCAAGCAGGATCTCGGCAAGGTCGACCTGGTCGTCTACAGCCTCGCGGCACCGCGCCGCACGCATCCGAAGACGGGCGAAACGATCAGCTCGACGCTGAAGCCGGTCGGCAAGTCGGTCACGTTCCGCGGCCTCGACACCGACAAGGAAGTGATCCGCGAAGTCTCGCTCGAGCCGGCGACGCAGGAAGAGATCGACGGCACCGTCGCCGTGATGGGCGGCGAGGACTGGCAGATGTGGATCGACGCGCTCGCTGAAGCCGGCGTGCTGGCCGACGGCGCGAAGACGACCGCGTTCACGTATCTCGGCGAGCAGATCACGCACGACATCTACTGGAACGGCTCGATCGGCGAAGCGAAGAAGGATCTCGACAAGAAGGTGCTGTCGATCCGCGCCAAGCTGGCCGCGCACGGCGGCGATGCCCGCGTGTCGGTGCTCAAGGCCGTCGTCACGCAGGCGAGCTCGGCGATCCCGATGATGCCACTCTACCTGTCGCTGCTGTTCAAGGTGATGAAGGAAAAGGGCACGCACGAAGGCTGCATCGAGCAGGTGTACGGGCTCCTGAAGGACAGCATGTACGGCGCGACGCCGCACATCGACGACGAAGGCCGCCTGCGCGCGGACTACAAGGAGCTCGATCCGCAAGTGCAGGCCAAGGTCGTCGCCATGTGGGACAAGGTGACGAACGAGAATCTGTACGAGATGACCGACTTCGCCGGCTACAAGACCGAGTTCCTGCGCCTGTTCGGCTTCGAGATCGCCGGCGTCGACTACGACGCGGACGTGAACCCGGACGTGAAGATCCCGGGCATCATCGACACCACGGTCTGACGACCGTGCCCGCCGCGCGCGACGCGTGGCGGCGGGCCGACTCTCCAGCAGCGAAGCCCGAACGGCGTCACCCCGTGCGGACACGTCCGCCGACAGCGCGGTTCGCACTTGCCGTGCGAGCGCGTCGGCGGCGCCATCCGCGGATCGGGCGATCGCGGCCCGCGTTATTCCACCGCCCTTGCGGCATCCCACAGCGGCTGTCCACCCAGCGCCGCATGCCACGCGCCGAAACGCGCGCGCCACGACTCGAACGGCTCCTTCAGCGGATGACGCGGATCGTCGCTGAGCGCATAGGCCATCCCCTCGATCAGCCAGCGCGGCTTGGTCGCCACCGCGAAGTTGCCGAGCACTTCGGCCTGACGATGATGGATCAGCTCGTGCGCAAGAAAGTAGGTCTGCCAGCCGCGCGGCGCGACGATCACGCCGAAATCCCCAAGCGTCAGTGCCGCGCGTTCGCCGAGACCGAACATGTCGGCACACTCACGCGTCGAGCAGAACACGACGCGCGGTGCCTCGCGAAACGGGCCCACGGCCGCCGCCGCGCGCGCATAACCGTCGCGATAGAGCTGCTGCGCGGCGCCGAACTTCGCGGCATCGTCCGTGCAGATGTCCGCGCTGGGGCACGACACGCCGGGAAGCAGCGCGGGCGCGACGACGCGTAGCGGCTTGACGAGCGCATAGGCGGCAATCGGCACCGCGACGAGCAGGCCCGTGAGAGCGAAGGCGACATGGGAGCGTTTCATCGAGGCGGCGACTCCGTTGGCATGGCGGTGGCGTGTTCCAGCACGAATATATCGGAGCGGCGCCGTCGCCGTCCGACATTTTTCCGTCCAGCATCCGGCGTCCGGCCCACGGCCCCGCTCCGCCGCACTGCGCGCCGATCGCGAACCGGAGTGCGATCGCATCCAGCCCGGTTACACGAGCTGCTTGTGAAAATACGTCGTCGCGCACAATGCGCCGTCGGGCATCAGCGCGAAGTTCGGCACGACGCCGACGCGCTGCCAGCCGGCCCGCTCGTACAGGCGCTCGGCATCGCCGCCCGTCACGGTGTCGAGCACGAGCACGGTCTTGCCGGCATCGCGCGCGGCTTCGTCGGCAGCCGTCAGCAGCCGCGCCGCGATCCCCTGCCGGCGTGTATGGCGCGACACGAGCATCTTCGCGATGTCCGCGCGATGCGGCTGGTTCTCCGGCTGCGCGGTCACGACCTGAACGGTGCCGACGATCCGGCCGGCGACGTCCTCGGCGATGAGCAGGATGCGCTCGCCGCCCGCGACGCCATCGGCGACGCGCGTCCAGAACGCAACGGCGGTCGAACGCTCGATCGGCAACATGAAACTGACGGACGCGCCGCCCTCGACGCAATCGATCAGCACGTCGGCCAGCGCGTCGATGCACGCATGCGCTTCGCTCGCATCGAGGCGGCGCACGGTCACGGGTTCGGTCATACCCTCTCCGGTATATCAGGTGGGGCACGCGTTCGGTCGGCGTGCGCCCGGATCGAATGGAACGCCGGCGTGCGGTCGATGCATGCGCAACGGCGGCCGGTGCAAGGCAACACGGCGCCCGGCCCGATTGGCGCGTGTTACCGCCCCATCATGCTACGGGATGAAAAATCCGGCTGAATCGCCTATGCTTAGCCACATGGCTAACTTTCAACCCGGCATCAGCGACGTATTCCACGCACTCGCCGATCCGACACGCTGCGCGATCGTCGGCGCGCTCGGCAATGGCGGGCGGACCGTTTCGGCACTGGCCGCGCCGTTCGACATGGCGCTGCCGTCGTTCATGAAGCATCTCGCGGTGCTCGAGCGCAGCGGCCTCGTCACGACCCGGAAGACTGGCCGCTCGCGCACCTGCGAGCTGGTCGCCGGCCGGCTGGCGGAGGCCGAGCAGTGGCTCGCCGCGCAGCGCGCGCACTGGGAAGCGCGCTCCGATCGTCTCGTGGAATTCGTCGAACGCCGTCACCAGGAGGAGCAAGCGCATGTCAGCCAGCCACGTCGACCCCGCCGAAGCCCATGACCTCGTCATCACGCGCACGCTGCGCGCGCCGCGCCACGCACTCTGGCGCGCATGGACCGACCCGGAATTGCTGAAGCAATGGTGGTGCCCGAAACCGTGGACCACCGAAGTGCACGCGTTCGACCTGCGCCCGGGCGGCGCCTTCCACACGTACATGCGCGGCCCCGACGGCGGCACGAGCGACAACCCCGGCTGCTTCCTCGACATCGTGCCGGAAGCGCGAATCGTATTCACGTCGATGCTCACGGGCGGCTGGCGGCCGCAGGTGCCGTGGCTGGGCTTCACGGCCGTCATCACGATGGCCGACGACGATGCCGGCTGCCGCTACGAGGCGCGCGTGATGCACCCCGATGCCGCCACGCGCGAGCGGCACGAGGCCCTCGGCTTTTTCGATGGCTGGAACATCTGCATCACGCAGCTCGACGAATTCGCGGCCGCGTTGCGCTGAATGCGGCCGCATGCGCGGGCCATTGCATGCGGCCGCGCGCGCGCCTAGGATTCCTGAAGGGCGCATGACGAGACGCCGGCATCCGGCGTGCGACGTCGCGCGCGTTCCGCGGGAGGCCATATGCTGCACATGCATACGCATTCGACCCGGGTCAGTCGGCACCTGAACGCGCCGCGCGAGTGCGTCTACCGCGCGCTGCTCGATCCGCGTGCCGTCGAACAATGGAAAGTGCCTGACGGCATGACGTGCCGCGTGCACGCATACGACGCGCGCGAAGGCGGCGCGCTGCGCGTGTCGCTGAGCTACGACGCACCTTCGGAGGGCACCGGCAAGACCACCGCGCACACCGACACCTATCACGGCCGCTTCGTGACGCTCGTGCCGGACCAGAAGATCGTCGAAATCGACGTGTTCGAAACCGACGATCCGATGCTGCGCGGCGCGATGACGGTCACGATCATGCTGTCCGACGAAGCAGGCGGCACACGCATCGATGCGGTACACGACGGTGTGCCGCCCGGCGTGCCGGCCGCCGACAACGAGGCCGGCTGGCAAATGGCGCTCGCCCGGCTGGCCGCGCTGGTCGAGACGGGCTAGCGCGAGGCGACGGGCCCAGGACGCATCAGCCGAGCCGGTACGCGCGCGTGACGGTCCCGCGGAACAGCGCATCGCGCTCGCTCGGGCCCGCATGCGCGGTCAACCGCTTGAACGCGTTCCAGCCGTTCACGTACGAATACGAACCCTTGTCGACCGGGAAATTGCTCTCGAACATGCAGCGCTCGGCGGCGAACGCCTCGATGCACGTGAGCATCCACGGCTTCCATGCGTCGGCGAGCTGTTCGGACGACGGCGGCCGCGCGCCATTCTCGAAACCGAAGCCGTTGATCCGCATGCCGAGGCCACCGACCTTCACGAAGACGTTCGGCAGCCGGGCAAGTTCGCGCATCGATGTCCGCCAGCGCTCGAAGACTTCCGGCCGCTTGTCCGCATAGCTCGCGATCCGCACGACGCCGCCACAGTGATTGACGACGATCCGCGTGTCGGGATTCGCCTTCGCGAGATCGAACAACTCCGGCAACTGAGGAAAGAACAGCCACGCGTCGTACGACAACCCGAGCGGCGCGAGCTGCGCGACGCCGGCCCGGTACGCGGGATCGAGCAGCAGCCCGCGCGGCACTGCCGACAACGGGTTGGCGAGCGACGGGTCGGCATCCCACGTGCTCAGGTGCCGCACGCCGCGAAAGCGTCCGCGCCCCGCATCGAGATGCGCTTCGAGCACGTCGCGCACGCGTGCGCCGAGCCGCAGGTCCGCATGGCCGACGATGCCTTTCGCGACGGCCGGACCGCTTCGCTGCAGCGGCTCCGTCACGCCGGCCACGTATGCCGTCTCGCCGACAGGCTTCAGTTCGACCGGCCCGGCATCGCGATAGCGCGTCAGCGCCTGCATGTAGACGGAGGCCTGGATGTTGTGTCCGGCGCGCGCATCCTGAAGATAGTCGTCGAGCATGTAGATCCAGCCCGGCCGCTCGTAGAAGTGATGGTGCGCATCGACGATCGGCAGATCCGGTTCGAGCGCGGGCTCGAGCGCCGAGGCAAGCCAGTCGTTGCGCACCGCGAGATAGTTGCTTTGCGTCGTCATGCGGGAAGCTCCGTTTTCAGCCGGCGCGCGCATCTCGGCACATGCGGGCAGTGCGAGCGATGCGGCGGCCGCACCGAGCAAGCGGCGTCGTTTGATCGAGATGGCCATGTCATTCGCTCCGGTCGAACGCGTACAGCGACAGCGTCAGCAGCGTCGTGAGCGCCAGCACGATCGCGAGGCCGAGCATCCCGGCCGTGAAGGTGCCGAAGCTGTCCTTCAGGTAGCCGACCAGATACGGGCCCGCGAATCCGCCGAGCGCGCCGATCGAATTGATCAGCGCGAGTCCGCCGGCCGCGGCCTCGCCGGACAGGAAGCGCGAAGGCAGCGTATAGAAGATCGTGCGTCCGGCAATCGTGCCGACCAGCGCGAGCGTGATGCCGACGAGCGCCGGCCCGAGCGTCAGGAAATGGGTCGACACGCCGAGCGCCACCGCGCCGATGGCGAGGCCGATCGCGAGGTTCGCGATCGGGCCGCCGCGCCGGTCCACCCGCTTCGCCCACCACAGCAGCGCGATCGTCGCGAAGAAGTAAGGCACCGCGGACAGCCAGCCGGTCTGCATCGTCGACATCCCGTGCGCCTTCAGCATCTGCGGCAGCCAGATGCCGATGCCGTACGAGCCCATCGTGAAGCCGAACGAGATCAGCGCGAGCAGGTACACGCGCACGTCGCGCAACGCGACGCCGAAACGCTTCTTGCGGCCGGCGGCGCCTTCGCGCTCGAACGCGCGCTGCAGTGCGGCACGCTCGTCGTCCGACAGCCAGGCGGCCGTGGCCGGGGAATCGGACAGCAGCTTCAGGACGAGAAAGCCGAGCGCGCACGCGGGCAGCCCTTCGACGATGAACATCCACTTCCAGCCCGCGAGACCGAGCGCGCCGTCCATCTGCAGCAGCCACGTCGACAGCGGACCGCCGATCAGCGACGACAGCGGCGTCGACACGGTGAACCAGGCGAGCACGCGCGTGCGGTAACTCGCCGGAAACCACACGGCGAGGAAAAAGATCACGCCCGGGAAAAAACCGGCCTCGCCGATGCCGAGCAGCAACCGGATCACATAGAAACTGGCCGGGCCCGCCGCGAGCGCGGTCGCCGCCGCGATCAATCCCCACGTGATCATGATGCGAGCCAGCCAGCGCCGCGCACCGAAGCGGTACAGCGCGAGATTGCTCGGCACTTCGAACAGGCAATAGCCGGCGAACATGATCCCCGCGCCCCAGCCGAACTGCGTGGCGGTCAAGCCGAGATCGCGGTTCATCGTCAGCGCCGCGAACCCGACGCTCGTGCGGTCGAGATAGTTGAAGAAATACGCGAGCGCGAGCAGCGGAATGAAGCGCCATGCGGCCTTGCGCACGGCCCGTTGCTCGATCGTCGCGTCGGTCTCGCGATCGGCGGCCAGCGCCGGGGAAGCGGATGCCATGGTTGTCTCCGTGGATGCGGCGGTCCGCGCCCGCACGATCGCGCGGCCGGGATGCCCTGTGTTCGTTCGATGGATCGCGGCGGCGCTACGCGCTCGCCACTTCGTTCGGCGACGGCACATCGCCCGGCATGGCCGGCGGTTGATCGTGCGCGCCGTGCGCGTGCCGCCCCGCGATGACGCCGGCTTCGATCAGCGCCCGCGCGTCGTCCGGCGTATAGCCGAGCTCGCCGAGCAGCGCGCTGGTGTCCTGGCCGAGCGCGGGCGGCGCCGAGCGCAGCCGCAGGCGCTCGCCCGCGAGCGTGAGCGGCAGCATCGCGGTGCGCGTGTCGACCGGGCGGCCGGCGCTGCTCGCATCGGCCGGCAGCGTCACGGCTTCGAGGCCGCCCGTCGCCAGCAGATGCGGATCGTCGAACAAGTCCTGCGGCTTCGTGATCGGCGCATACGGCAGGCCGATCGATTCGAAGATCGCGCCGATCTCCGCAGCCGAATGCGCGGCGAGCCGCGCACGCAGTTCGGGCAGCAGCCAGTCGCGGGCCTGCACGCGAAGGTTGTTCGTTGCGAGGCGCGCATCGTCCTTCAGTGCGGCGAAACCGAACGCGTCGCAGAACAGCGCCCACTGCGTGTCCGACACGACCGCAAGAAAGATCTGTTCGTTATCCTTGACGGAGAACACGTCGTAGACGGCCCACGCGGAGATCCGGCTCGGCATCGGCGACGCGGCCTGCCCCGTCACCGCGAACTGCATCATGTGCTGCGCGACGAGGAACACGTTGTTCTCGAACAGCGAGCTCTGCACCTGCTGCCCGCGGCCGGTGCGTTCGCGCTGCGCGAGCGCGGCCATCGCGCCGATCGCGCCGAACATCCCGCCCATGATGTCGTTCACGCTCGACCCCGCACGCAGCGGCCGGCCTTCGGGGCCCGTCATGTACGCGAGGCCGCCCATCATCTGCACGACTTCGTCGAGCGCGGTGCGATGCTCGTACGGGCCCGGCAGGAAGCCCTTGTGCGACACGTACACCAGGCGCGGATTCAGCGAGGACAGCGCGGGATAACCGAGGCCGAGCCGGTCCATCGTGCCGCTCTTGAAATTCTCGCTGAATACGTCCGCCGTCGCGACGAGCCGCCGCACGATCTCGAGCCCACGCGGATCCTTCACGTCGACCGCCATGCTCTTCTTGTTGCGGTTGAACATTCCGAAGAAACCCGCGCCGGAACCGCGCAACGCACGCGTGCTGTCGCCCGCGATCGGTTCGATCTTGATGACTTCCGCACCGAGATCCGCGAGCAGCATGCCGCAGGTCGGGCCCATCACCATGTGCGTCATCTCGATCACGCGCACGCCTTCGTACGGCAGCGGCGAAGCCGGTTGGCGATCGTTCATTGCGCGACTCCGGTCAGGCAGCCTTCCGGCTGGGCCGCGGTCGGCGCACGGCCGTCCGCATAATGAAAACCCTTCGGCAACCCCGCGTCCGGCACGTGGCCGTACAGCGCCTCGGCCGGCAGCGCCGCCTGCAGGATCGCGCGCGCGGCGAGCAGCGCGTCGACGTCGATGCCCGTGTCGTACCCCATCGACTCCAGCAGGAACACCAGGTCCTCGGTCACGACGTTGCCGGTCGCGCCGGGCGCATACGGGCAACCGCCCAGGCCGCCGAGGCTCGCGTCGAGCGTCGTCACGCCTGCGTCGAGCGCCGCGACGACGTTGGCGAGCCCCTGCCCGCGCGTGTTGTGGAAGTGCGCGCCGCCGGCCTTGCCGCCGACTTCGCGCCGCAGGCGCATGAACAACCGGCGCACCTGCGCCGGATTCGCGTAGCCGCTCGTATCGGACAGGCCGATCTCGTCGACGCCGCATTCGGCCATCGCGACGGCCATCGCGATCGTCTCGTCGTCGGCGACCGCGCCGGCGATCGTGCAGCCGAACGCCACCGACACGCCCGCCTCGATCTGCACCGACGGAAAACGCGCATCGCGCAGCGCGACGATCGCGCGCACTTCGTCGATCATCTGCGCCGGCGTCTTGCGGATGTTCGCGAGCGAGTGCGCTTCGGTCACCGATACCGGCAACGTCAGCTTGTGGACCCCCGCGTCGAACGCGCTTTCGGCGCCCCGCAGGTTCGGCGCGAGCGCGGCGACGTGCAAGCCGGGAATCGCCAGCGCATGGGCGACGACTTCCCGCACGTCGGCCATCTGCGGCAACAGCCGCGCGGGCACGAACGACCCGACCTCGATCTCGCACAGCCCGGCTTCGGCGAGCGCGGTGATCCAACGCAACTTGTCGGCCGTCGGCATCACGGCCTTGATGCTCTGCAGGCCGTCACGCGGACCGACCTCGCTGACCAGCACCTTCGGACTTTCGGAAACACGCATTCGACACCTCAAAGTTCTATCTGAAAGAACATCGTTCTGCTTGATGGAACTTTAGAGGCGTGTCGAATCGCCTGTAAGCGGGGTATACCCGTGAAATTGCGATTTTTTGGAACTTGAGTTCTGTCAGGCAGAACGATATAGTCGATCAACCGCCACCGAAAGGAACAACGCGCCGTGCCCCCGACCTCGACTCCCGCAGATCACACCGACGAAATGCCCGACTCGTCGGCCGAAGCCTCCAGCGGCGTCGCCGTCCTCGATCGCGCGTTCGCGATCCTCCACGCTTTCGGGCAAACCGACGACCGGCTGTCGCTCGCGGAACTGTCGCGCCGCACCGGGCTGTACAAGAGCACGATCCTGCGCCTGCTCGCCGCGCTGGAGCACGGCGGCTTCATGCGCAAGCTCGACGACGGCCAGTACGCGGTCGGACACGAGCCGTTGCGGCTTGCCGCGCTGTATCAGCGCTCGTTCCGGGTCGGCCCGGTCGTCGAGCCGTTGCTCGAGACGCTCAGCCGCGAGCTCGGCGAGACGGCATCGTTCTACGTGCGCCATGGCGACATGCGCTCGGTGCTCTACCGCGTCGAACCCACGCGCACGGTGCGCGTGTCGATCCGGGTCGGCGAGGAGTTTCCGGTTCACCAAGGGGCGTCGGGGAAGGTGCTGCTCGCGTTCACCGAGCCGCACGATGCGCGCTGGAACGAAGTGCGCGAACAGTTGTGGGCCGCGTCCTACGGCGAGCGCGACCCGGAAACCGCGTCGGCGTCCGTGCCGGTGTTCGGCGCGGCCGGCGACTGCGTCGGCGCATTGACGGTATCCGGTCCGCAATCGCGGCTTGCCGCCGCGCCGGCGATGGCCGCGGCGCTCGCGATGCTGTTGCCGCTCGCGCAGAAGGCGACCGTCGCGCTCGGCGGCGCAGGCGCGCGCTACGATGCGCAAGCCGTGCGCGACAGTCTCGCCCGATTCGCGGTACCGGACGGCCCCGCCCAGCCATAACCGGCCGCGCGCATGCGGCGATGAGGCAGCGCAAAAGGCGGCCGCATGCGACACTGGCCGTCGACGCATGCAGCACGCCGTCGAACGGCGCCGCACATGCAACCGCCGTCCGGACACGCAAGGGAACCCCACGATGAACGCCGCGCGCACCGCCACCTGGTATTTCGATTTCGTTTCGCCGTTCGCGTATCTGCAGCAGGAACGGTTCGACCAATTGCCGCCAGCCGCCGCATACGAGCCGAAGCCGATCGTGCTCGGCGCGCTGCTCGCACACTGGGGCCAGAAGGCGCCGGCCGAGATCGCGGCGAAGCGCATCTTCACGTATCGCCACGCGCAATACCGCGCGGACAAGCTCGGCATTCCGTTCCGGATGCCGCCCGCCCATCCGTTCAACCCGATCCGGCCGCTACGCCTCGCGATCGCGATGGGCGGCTCGCCCGAGGCGATCCGGCGGATCTTCCGCTACATCTGGCGCGACGGCCAGGACGTATCGACGCCGGACGGCTTCGCCGCGCTGTGCGAGGCGGTCGGCTTTCCGGAAGGCGTGACGGCCGTCGAAGCCCAACCGGTGAAGGACGCGCTGCGTGCGAACACCGATCAGGCGATCGCGCACGGCGTGTTCGGCGTGCCGACCTTCGAACTCGACGGCGACCTGTTCTGGGGCGACGACGCGACCGACATGTTCGTCGACTGCGCGACGTCGCGCGCGTGGCTCGACTCGCCCGAAGTGCGCCGCATCAGCGCGCTGCCCGAAGGTATCCGGCGCGGTTGACGACACGCGCGACGACGCTTGCGTGTCGCGCCCTTCGACGAGCAGCGGCACGGCTTCGCGCATCATCGCGACGAAGTCCACGAGCAGCGCTTGGCGCGAGCGCTGCTGGCAAATGCGGAGCGGGCAGGCCCACGCGGCTTGCACATCTTTTCTTTTTATTTTCGTTCGGTGCTTCGCGGCCCGGCGCAGCACGGCAGATCCGCGCGGGATGTGACGCGCATTCGGTCATCCGATGCAAGTGCGCGATCGCTCACCGGATTATCCAGTTCAACACATTATTTTTCGACGATGCGCAGTGAACGCGCGCGCAACCGTCAGATGATTCGACATGACCGCGCCGCACGGTCATTCGCAATCCGGCCCCATCGGAAAATCGCGTTTTCTAAGGGGAATCCCGGTATTTTTTCCCATTTTCTTCGAAATTACCGGTGACATACTTGCCCCCCATTGCGCTCCCGTGCGAGCGCGCTTCCTGATCCCTGCCGGTCGCGTGTCATGTGCTGCGTGTCCGCCGGGGTCGCAGAACATGAACAATTTCGACACCGCGATCCAGACCTTCCTCACCCACATCACGTTCGGACCGCTGATGAATCACGCGATCCGTGTGATCGCCGGCCTCTATACGTTCAAGGGCTTCATCCTCATCCCCGTGCTGTGCTGGCTGTGGTTCCAGCCGGGACCGGAACGCGAACGGCAACGCGAGCTGGTCATCGCAACGGTCGCGAGCGGGCTCGTCGCGCTCGCGTTCGGCCGGCTGCTCGCGAAAGTCCTGCCGTTCCGCGTGCGGCCGATCTACAACCCCGATCTGCACCTGCACTTCCCGTCCGAGGAACTACGCGCGGCCACGCTGCAGGCGTGGAGTTCGTTTCCGAGCGATCACGCGATGCTGTGGATGGCAATCGCGACAGGCATCTTCATCATCGCGCGCCGGGCCGGCGTGCTCGCGCTGCTGTATGCGGTCGTGTTCATCTGCGTGCCGCGCGCGTATCTCGGCTATCACTATCCGACCGACCTGATCGCCGGTGCCGCGATCGGCATCGCAATCGCGTGGCTGCTGACGCGCGATGCGATTCGATCGCGCTTCGCGCCGCAGGTGCTGGAGGCGATCCGGCGCTTCCCCGCGCCGGCCTATACGCTCGCGTTCCTGCTGTGCTTCGAGCTCATCACGCAGTTCGACGAACTGCTGACGCTCGCGCAGTCGGTCAAGCACACGGCGATGTAACGGGACGGCGCCGCCATGCATCCGCTGCTGTCGTCACGACGCCCGGGCACGCGCTGCCGGCCCTGCGCGGCGGCATCACGCCATGCGCACGCCGCCGGTCAGGTCGCCGCTGCGTCGGCACCCGCGGCCGCGCATGTCAGTCGCGATCGGGCGCGCCGAGCGGGAAGAACGCACGATACGGCCGCGCTTCGTCGACCGCCCGCGCGAACGACGGCCGCGCAAGCAGCCGCTTGCGATACGCGATCACGTTCGCGAACGACGGGTCGATCCGGTGCGTCCAGTCCGCGTAGAACAGGAACGGCGCCGCGCCGCAGTCGGCGAGGCTGAAGCGGTCGCCGGCCGCCCATTCGCGATCGGCCATCGTGCGATCCAGCCACGCATACGACGTTTCGAGCATCGCGCGCGCGTCGGCGACACCCCGCACATCGCGCTCGTGCGCCGGACGCAGCGCATCGAACACGACCTTCTGCTGCGGCGTCGATACATAGTTGTCGAAGAAGCGATCCATCGTCCGCACTTCCAGCGCCGCGCGCCGGTCGTCGGGCACGAGTCGCACGGGGCCCGGATGGTAGAGGTCGAGGTATTCGACGATGATCGTCGCCTCGATCACGGTGCGGCCCGCGTCGACGAGCACCGGGAAACGCTTCATCGGCCATAGCGCGGCCAGTTCCTGCATCGGCTTCGGATCGTCGTGCGCGAGCACGCGATACGCGAACGGCGTGCCGTTCTCGTATAGCGCGGTCAGCACCTTCTGGCAGTAGGACGAAAAGGGATGGGCGTATAGCGTCGGCGTCATCGCGGGGCTCTCGGGTTTCGGCGCCGCGTCATGCGGCGCCATGTGATCGGATACCTTGACGACGAACGGCGCCTCGCCGATTCGACAGCGGCCCGAACATTTTTTTGTATGCGGTATCGCGCCGTTACGACCGGCCGTCCATCACGACGCGACCTTCGCCGCGCCAGCGCAGCATCCCGCCGCCGAGGTTCGCGACCGCATCGAAACCGGCCTTCAGGAGGATCACCGTCGCCTGCGCGGAGCGGCCGCCGGCACGACACACGGTCACGATCGGCCGGTCGCGCGCGAGCTCGTCGGTGCGCGAGGCCAGTTCGCCGAGCGGAATCGGCGTCGCGCCGGGCAGATGGCCGAGCGGGCCCGAGAATTCGTCCGGCTCGCGCACGTCGACGACCTGCACCTCCGGCAGGTGATCTTCGAGCCACTGCGGATCGATTTCCCAGAACCCGGCGAACGTGTAGACGAGCGGCGCCCAGTCGGCCACCGCGTGCGCGTCGGGTGCGTTCGCAGCCACGCCGCACTGCAGGTTCGCCGGCACCGCGACGTCGATCTGGCGCGGATGCGCGAGCCCGAGATTGCGCATGTAGCCCGCGAAATCGTCCTCGCTGAGATCGCCGCCGAGGCGCGGGTTGAAGCGCCGCTCCTCGCCGACGCTCGTCACCGTCAGCCCGCGATAGTCGTGCGCGGGATACAGCAGGCAGGCGGCCGGCAGCGTGAACAGCCGGCCGTGCACCGCGCGATACAGCGCGCGCGGGTCGCCCTGCTGGAAATCCGTGCGGCCGGTGCCGCGTATCAGCAGGCAGTCGCCGGTGAACGCCATGGATTCGTCGTCGAGCACGAGGCTGATGCAGCCGCTCGTGTGGCCCGGTGTCGCGCGAACGGTCAGGTAGCGCGTGCCGAATGCGCAGCGATCGCCGTCGTTCAGGTAACGGTCGGCGCCCTGCGCGCCGCTCGCGGCCGAAATCGCGATCGCGCTGCCGGTGCGCTGCTTCAGCAGCCACGCACCCGTCACGTGATCGGCGTGCACGTGCGTGTCGACGGTCGCGACGAGCCTTAGCCCGAGTTCGTCGAGCAGTGCCGCGTCGCGGCGCACCTGCTCGAACACGGGATCGATCAGCAGCGCTTCGCGCGATGCGCCGTCGGCAAGGAGGTACGTATAGGTCGACGATTGCGGGTCGAAGAGTTGCCGGAAGATCATGGCGAAGTCGCTCCGTCGGCTGGGCGTGCGGGTTGTGCGGATCGTGCGAAGGGTGCCGGTTGCGACACCCGCCGCGCGGGGCGCGCGTTCATACAGGGTAGTGCAAAACGCGCACGCCACCCGCATCGTTGCATGCGGTGAGGTGTCATGCCGCGCCCCGGCCATCGCGCGCGCGGTCTTACGCTACCGCCTGTTCTCGTCTTACGTTCACGGGAATTGCGTCGGCATCTCGATGACGATCGATCACAGACAAAGACAGGTATCCCGACTCGTTCGCGCTCGACCAGGCTTCGTCGCATGATCAACAGCGCTCGCTTCGATTGACAATAGTTGACCGACTGCGCGATAGCCAACGGCCGGTCTCTCTCCCGGAAATGGTAAATTCATACCAAAACCACGCCTACGAGAGAACTATGGCCCGAGCCATGATCTGCGTCGGCGACACGACGACGCACGGCGGCCGCGTGCTGGAGGGCAGCGCGAGCGCGACGATTGACGGAAAACCCATTGCCGGTGTCGGGCATAAGGTACTTTGCCCGCAGTGCAAGGGGGTATTTCCGATCCTGCCCGCCACCGGGCGACGTTACCCGCACCAAATTGCAGGTCGGGAAACGGCCATCGAAGGCATGAAAACCGCGTGCGGCGCTACGCTGATTGCCTCGCAGTCATCCGCGACGCTCGACGACGTCGGGGCCGGCGAGGCATCGACCGGCGGCGCAGTAGCAAACGCCTCTGCCACGTTGGCTCCTTCGCCGACGCTCTGCCTCGAATGCCTGAAGTCCGCGGCCGAAAATGCTGCAACTATGATCGCGCGCGGGTAGAACCATGACCGGCAATTCGATCGAAGCGTTCTACTTCGCGCGGCAACAGCAGTTGACCATGCAGGTGCACTTGTACGCCCTCGTCGACGGCCTCCTGCTCGAAGACGCAGCCGGCGGATCACCCCCTCAGCGATCGCAAGCAGCCGTGGCACTATTCGACGGCACACCGGACGCTTCGCTGGCCGATGCGGGTCCGTGGTTGCTCGACTACGAGCGAGCAACCGGCAACGTGCGACGCTCGCTATCCGTCATGGCCGGCGGCCCGACCGGCGTATCTTGGCTGATCAGCGCCTATCCGACCGAATCGCTCGCGGACGAGCTGCGTGGCCGCCTCGATGTGAGCCTGCCGGACGGACGCACTGCCCTCCTCCGGTTCTACGATGCCCGCATCATGGCCGACATGGCGTCGCTGATGGAGCTCACGCAGCGCATGCAGTTCTTCGTCCCGACATTCAACTGGCTCGTGGAGGTGAACGGAAAATTGAAGGGAGTGCACCCGCATGCTTGAACTGACAAGCGAACAGATCGCCGGCCTGGCCGAGATCGATGCGCGCGGATACGTCGAACGCACCCGGCTCGATCTCATCAAAGCAGATCCGAAGCTGGCCGATGACGCCACGCTGCCAACGCGGCTCTGGAACGCATACGTCGCTGCTCGGCGACTCGGCATCCAGTCCGACGAGAATGTCGCTGCATTTCTTCGGATCGAGGCATACGCTCCGAACTTCTACGAGAAGCCCGCAACCCGCGCGTGGCTTACTCGGCCAGGACGCTCAACCGACGAGCGTTTTCACGATTACCGTCGCGTCATCAAATGGCGCATCGAACATCCGCAATACAACGGGGGATCTCGAGATGGCGGGATTGGTGGTACCGATAATCGAAGCGGCGGCAGTGGAACTTGGGCCGCTCTTGGCGCGCGCTGGCGCAGCCTTGTTGGGCGGGGTGGCAGTGGCGGGAACGGGGAGTCTGTCGGGTGATACGCCGAAGGACAAAAGTGACGCAAAGCCCGACGTGCGCGCGATTCCACGAACCGGCGAGAGCTGCAAGAAGTGCCCGCCAGAGGAAACTGGCAGGGCGGAAAATAAGACGCACCATATGTCCGACCACTCGCGCGAGTATCAAGGCCGCATCACCGGCCGGCCGTACAGTAACGCGGGAAAATGGAATGAGGAATGGGTGTGGCAAGGCATCGCATTCGACGGCTTCCTGCCGGCCGCGTGCATGCTGCAGGAGGCAAAGTCCCGCTATGCGCAGTTCCTTCAGCGAGACGACGATGGCGAACTGGAACCTGTCTCTTGGTTCAAAGGCTTCCCCGGAATGGTCTCCGATATTGAGCGGCAAGGCGGCAAAGTGAGGCTGTTTCCCCCGGCACGTTTGACGTGGTACTTTGAAGAAGCGGAGGTGCGTGAGTACCTGCTCAAAGATCTGCGACGCAATGCGGTTCTTTCCGTCGTACAACCGTAAACCGAGAACAAGATGGACTTCAGCCTTCAGTTCAGGGACGAGACACTAGCCCCTACAGACTTCGAGAAGATACTGTCACGCATTCACATCGTCGTGTCGACGATGGGTGCAATCGATTCGACGCTAAGTACTTGGTTCGCGCAAGGCGACACCTTGGATGAAGCGCTACTGTACCCAGCGTTCGAAAATGGCCAGCCATCGACGGCACTGCTCGCGGTCCTAAAGCATCAGTTTTCAGACGATCCGTCGCGATCCTACGTTGCGCTGTGGAACGGGAATCAGAACAAGGGCGAAGGAGCCACGATCGCATGTCACGTCGGCGAGAATGCCGTGCCGCATTCCTTCGAGATCAAAATATCCAGTTCGGCGGTACTAGGGAACATCGATTCAGTTCAACGAATTGTGAGCGCCACGGTCGCCGCGTTTCAGCCCGCCTATGTTTCGGTTTCTCCAAGGAGTTACGCGGCGAAGCAGGTATTCGACGACAAGCCGGGGGTCGGCTGGATGATTTATTTGCCGAAGGTGATCACGCAACAGCAGGTTCCGGAGGCACACGCGATTGTTCCTGTCCCGGAGGCCGGAAAGATTCAGACCGGCACAATCGTCGTCAGCACAACTGACGCCCCGTTCTCGATGAAGAATCCCGAGCACATCGAGACAGCGAACCGTATCGAGATTCGACTCGTCGACCAAGACCTCCTGCCTACATTCGCCGACCTGTAAGTAGGTTGCCGGCACGATGCACCGCGCCGGCAACGTTGATTAGAACAGCCCCACGGGCTGCGCCGCGTCGTCCCAACTGAAGATGATCAGTTCGTTCCGTTCAGCGGCCCGGCCGCCTCCACCAACGGTGTACTGAATCGGCACGGTCTCGATGTGGAACCCGTCGAACACACGTCGAATATCGGGATGATCGTTGAGGCTCACGATTGCACGCCCCTTGATCGACCGCAGGCGCTGCGCCATTTTCTCGTACTCTCCAAACGGGAATGCCACGCCGTAGCCCTCCGTCTCGTAATACGGCGGGTCCAGATAGAACAGCGTATGTGTCCGGTCGTATCGATCAATGCACGCGGCCCAATCGAGCCGCTCGACGAACGTGTTCGCGAGCCGCAGGTGTGCCGCTGACAGTTCTTCGTCGATGCGCAGCAGGTTAAGGCCCGGCGGCGTTTGGAGCAGCCCCCTGAAACGCCGGACACAGTCACCCACTTACAATAACGGGTAGGCATAAGACTGTGTTTTTGACTAACACCAGGCAGGTCGTGAAGACGATGAAGCGCGACTACGTCGCCTTCATGCCGAAGCCGGACGCAGCAACTGCTGCACACAACCTGGCCATCGCGTTCGAGCATTACAACGAGAAGCATCCCCATAGCGCGCTGAAATACCGCTCGCCTCGCGAGTTCCGGCGCTCGATGGATTCAGCAACCTTAGTGTGACGCTGTGTCCGGAACTACAGGGGTCAACTTCATCCGATATGCGCATCTTGCGCCAGACCATCTGGCACATCATGCCGAATCGGTCGCAGTTTGGTCCCAAGGTGGGACCGATTTCCATGCCACACTTGATCGTCAAGCATCATGATCGGCCCCAATGCCATGACTACCAAGGCTTCATCGTTTTAAGTATGACAACCTGTCTCGGTCTATGTGATACATGTCGATGACGATCGATCCGAAGCAGGCCGCCGCGCTGCTGGCCGTCGCCGACACCGGCAGCTTCGAGCAGGCCGCCGTGCGCCTGCACGTGACCGCATCCGCCGTCACGCAGCGGGTGCGCGCGCTGGAAGCGAGCCTCGGCACGCCGCTCGTGCTGCGCACGCGTCCGTGCCGGCCGACGGTGGCCGGACAGCGCGTGCTGCAGCACCTGCGCCGCGTCGCGCTGCTGCAGGCCGACCTGCAAAGCACGCTCGCGGCCGAGCGCGAATCGCCGATCTCGGTCACGATCGCGCTGAACTCCGACAGCCTCGGCACCTGGTTCCTGCCCGCACTGACGTCGGTGCTCGCGGGCGAGCGCATCCTGTTCGAGCTGATCGTCGAGGATCAGGATCACACGTTTGCGCTGCTCGAAAGCGGGATGGCCGTCGGTTGCGTGACGACCGAGCCGAAGCCGATGCGCGGCTGCGTCGCGACGCCGCTGGGCACGATGCGCTACCGGCTGCTCGCGGCCGCCGCGTTCGCCGGGCGCTGGTTCCCGCGCGGCCTGAGCCGCACGAGCGCGCGCGTCGCACCGGTCGTCGCGTATTCGCGGCGCGACACGCTGCAGTCCACGTTCCTCAAGGAGAAATTCGGGTTGCCCGAAGGCGCGTATCCGTGCCATTACGTGCCGGGCACGCACGCGCATTTCGCGGCGGTGCGGCACGGGCTCGGCTACGCGATGGTGCCGGAGCCGCTGATCGGCGGCGCGCCGCTCGACGCGCAGGGGCTCGTCGATCTCGCGCCCATGCATCCGACCGATATTGCGCTGTACTGGCACGCATGGACCGTGCAGTCGCCGACGATGGCGTCGCTGTCCACGCGGGTGGTCGAAGCGGCGCGCCGACTGCTCGCGCCGCTGTCGTGACGAGCGTCGCCGGCACGTCGCCTATACTTTTTTCATCGGCCTCGCGAACGCGCCGCGCGGCCGATCACGCCCATCCGGCCGTTCCCTTTCCCGTGAGGAGAACATCATGTCCCGCCGCTATATCGATTGCCGCGAGTTTCCCAGCGCGATGCATTGCTCGGTCGCGATTTCCGCCGACTCCGACAACGAACTACTGGAGGCCGCCGTGCAGCATGCGGTCTCGGTGCATCAGCACACCGACAGCGCCGAACTTCGCACGCAGCTGAAAGCACTGTTCCGCGACGGCACGCCGCCCGCCGACATGCCCCGGCACGCGTAGTCCACCGGCACGCCAGATATCGACAGACGGGCCACAGCACCGCCCCGTCGCCTCCCCACTCCCGCTTCGCGCCGCGCCTGCGCCCCCGGGCCGGCCGGCGCATTCCACCTTACGCGCGCCGCTGCGCGAAATACGCGCCAACCGCATCGATGAAGGTATCGATATCCGCGCGCGACACGTCGCAGTGCGTGACGAAGCGCGACGCGTACAGCATCTGCGTGAGGATCCCGCGTTCCTTCAGCCACGCCTCGAGCGGCGCGCAATCGGCTTCGGGGAATTGCGCGAACACCATGTTCGTCGCATGCGACAGCACCTTCACCGGCTCGATGCGCGCGAGGCCGGCGGCGAGATGCGCGGCATTCGCGTGATCGTCGGCGAGCCGCTCGACGTTGTGGTCGAGCGCATACAGGCAGGCCGCCGCGAGAATGCCGGACTGCCGCATCCCGCCGCCGAGCACCTTGCGCCAGCGCTGCGCGCGCTCGACCAGCGCGCGATTGCCGACCAGTACCGAACCGACCGGCGCGCCGAGCCCTTTCGAGAAGCAGATCGACACGGTATCGAACGGCGCGCACAGCTCGGCGATCGGGCGGCCCGACGCGACGGCCGCATTGCACACGCGCGCGCCGTCGAGGTGCGTCGCCAGCCCGCGGCTGCGCGCGAGCGCGACGGCTTCCTGCACATAGCCGTCCGGCAATACCTGGCCGCCGATCGTATTTTCGAGCGCGAGCAGGCGCGTGCGGGCGAAGTGGTTGTCGAGCGGCTTGATCGCCGCGGCGATCTTCGCGAGCGGCAGCGTGCCGTCCGGCGCATTCTCGATCGGCTGCGGCTGGATGCTGCCGAGCACGGCCGCGCCGCCGCCTTCGTACTTGTAGGTGTGGGCGAGCTGGCCGACGATGTATTCGTCGCCGCGTTCGCAATGCGCCATCAGCGCAGCCAGGTTGCTTTGCGTGCCGCTCGGGAAGAACAGGCCGGCCTCCTTGCCGGCCCGCTCGGCCGCGACCGCCTGCAGGCGCAGCACGGTCGGGTCGTCGCCCCATACGTCGTCGCCGACTTCGGCGGCAGTCATTGCGGCCAGCATCGCCTGGCTCGGACGTGTGACGGTATCGCTGCGTAAATCGATCATCTTCGTGCCCTGAGTGAACGCGGACCGGAACCGATGCGCCCGGCCCTGCCGAAACGAGACTCAGAGTGTACGCAATTCGCGCAGCGCCTGCCGATGCATCGCGCCGCACAAGGAAGCGGCGCTCGATCGCGCGCCACCGCCGCACGATCCCCCCGCGACCGGCACGAAGCGACGCGCCCCGCGCCGGGGCGGGGAGGCCGGCATTCGGGGCGGCATCGTCAATAGCGCGGCGGCGGCGGCTGAACACCCGGCGGCGGCATCGGCGGCGCCGCGCGCTGCGCGCCTCCGACATATCCGCCGCTCATCCCTCCCGGCACCGGCACGCGGTTGCCGGTTGCGTACATGCATTGCAGATACGCGTAGTCGTAGCGGCGCTGGACGTCGTAGGCCGAGCCCTGCGCGGCGCCCGCGCCCACGACGCTGCCCGCGAGCAGCCCGGCACCCGCGCCGACGGCCGCGCCGGAGCCGCCGTTGAACGCGGCGCCCGCGGCCGCGCCGAGCGCGGTGCCGACGGCCGCGCTGCCGACCGCGCTCGCGGTGGACGCCTGCCCGGCGCTCACGCCGCCCGATTGCTGGAACGCGTACTGGCGGCAGTTCGCATCGTCGACGCGGAACTGGTCGAACGACTTGCCGGTGCCCGGCAGCGCCATCACGCTGGGCCCGGTCGGCATGTACGCGCACGCGCCGAGCAGGCCGGCCAGCGCCAGCACGGCCGGCACGCGCAGCGATCGAATCATGGGGTTCATCGTCGGGCCTCCCTCATTGCGGCCGCGCCGGCACCGATCGCCAGCCCGACTTGCAGGTCTTCACATACGGGTAGTAATGCTTCGACGCGTCGCAGTAGTACCAGACGTCCGCGCCGCCTTGCTGCGGCTGGTCCTTCTCGACGTACTCCGGCGGCGGACCGGGATCGACGGGCACCACGACGACGGGCGGCGGGTAGTAGTACGGCGCCGGAACGACCGGGTAGTAATACGGGTAACCGGGGCCGACGTACACGCCGACCCGGGCGGCATGCGCGACGCCGCCCGTCGCGACGGCCACCGCGGCGACCGCGCCCAGCGCGAGCTTCAATCCATTCACGTCACGTTCTCCGGCAGGACGGTTCGTCGATACGAACCGGACATATCGAACGCTACGCCGTGCGCGATTCGCCAGCCATTACAGGCGCGGGCGCCAATGTTGCGCGACGTTACCCATGTAACCGGCCGCGTCAGCCAGGGCCCGCCAGCGGGACTGCACGCGTTACGCGTCAACGCGCCGAAACGGACTGGCCGCAAGCGGCGGCGCCACGCAGCACGCCGGTTCGCAACGCGCCGTTCCGATGACGCGACGCGCCATATTGACGCATGTGCGACAGACCGCCACGTCACGATCGCGCACGTGACGACCGGTGTTGTTGATACGAATCAACGATTTATCCCGAAAACGCGCGCGGCGGACTGGACATCTGCGACGAGTTGGCGCATTTCGCGGCGCAATATCGCGGCACATACTCCAGCCAACCCCGATGCCCCGTCGGCCGGGGTCCGCCGGCACCCGCCGGCGGGTATCGTCAGCCTCGGTCAACTGGTATGGACACCGCTTTTTCGGCCCTCGATCTGGCCCGCCTGCAATTCGCGTTCACCGTCTCCTTTCACATCGTCTTCCCGGCGCTGAGCATCGGCCTCGCCAGCTTCATCGCCGTGCTCGAATATCGCTGGCTGAAGACCGGCAAGCAGTACTACAAGACCCTCTGCCTGTTCTGGTCGAAGATCTTCGCGGTCGCGTTCGGAATGGGCGTCGTGTCCGGCGTCGTGATGAGCTATCAGTTCGGCACCAACTGGTCGGGCTTCTCGAGCTTCGCCGGCGCCGTCACCGGCCCGCTGCTGATGTACGAGGTCATGACCGCGTTCTTCCTCGAGGCCGGCTTCCTCGGCATCATGCTGTTCGGCTGGAACCGCGTGAGCCCGCGCGCGCACTTCGGCGCGACGCTGATGGTCGCGATCGGCACGCTGATCTCGACGTTCTGGATCCTCGCGTCGAACAGCTGGATGCAGACGCCGCAGGGCTTCGAGATCGTCGACGGCCGCGTCGTGCCGACCGACTGGTTCGCGATCATCTTCAACCCGTCGTTCCCGTACCGCCTGTTCCACATGGCGATCGCCGCGTTCATCGTCGCCGCGCTCGTGGTGGCCGCGACCGGCGCGTGGCACCTGCTGAAGGGCCGCCGCGACAAGGGCGTGAAGAAGATGTTCTCGATGGCGCTGTGGCTGCTGCTGGTGCTCGCGCCGCTGCAGGCCGTGATCGGCGACCAGCACGGCATCAACACGCTGAAGCACCAGCCCGCGAAGATCGCCGCGATCGAAGGGCTGTGGGAAACCGAAAAGGGCGGCACTGCGCTCAACCTGTTCGGCATTCCGGACATGCAGGCGGAGACCACCCGCTACGCGGTGAAGGTGCCGCATCTCGGCAGCCTGATCCTCACGCACAGCTGGGACGGCGAGATCCGCGGGCTCAAGGACTTCCCGCCCGAGGACCGCCCGAACTCGACGGTCGTGTTCTGGAGCTTCCGGATCATGGTCGGCCTCGGCTTCGCGATGATCGGCCTCGCCGCGCTCGCGTGGCTGCTGCGCCGCCGCGGCACGCTGTATGAATCGAAGTGGTTCCAGCGCTTCGCGCTCGTGATGGGTCCGACCGGCTTCGTGTCGTTGCTCGCGGGCTGGGTGACGACCGAAGCGGGCCGCCAGCCGTGGGTCGTGTATGGCGTGATGCGCACCGCGCAGGCCGTGTCGCCGCTTTCGGTGCAGCAGGTCAGCCTGTCGATGATGACGTTCGTGATCGTGTACTTCCTCGTGTTCGGCACCGGCGTGTACTACATGCTGAAGCTGATGAAGGCCGGCCCCGCGCTGCCCGACGTCAAGCACGACCCGAAACACGACATGCCCGACACGCGCCCCGATCACACCGCGCGCCGCCCGATGTCGGCCGTCGACGAGCTGATCGAGACCATCTGAGCCCACCCCATTCGCAAACGAGAAAACCTATGGACGTCACCGTAATCTGGGCCGCGATCATCGCATTGGGGCTCTTCATGTACGTCGTGCTCGACGGCTTCGACCTCGGCATCGGCATCGTCTTCCCGTTCTTCCCGGACGAGAAGGAACGCGACCTGATGATGAACACCGTCGCGCCCGTGTGGGACGGCAACGAGACGTGGCTCGTGCTCGGCGGCGCCGGGCTGTTCGCGGTGTTCCCGGTCGTCTATTCGACGGTGCTGTCGGCGCTGTACCTGCCGCTGATCTTCATGCTGGTGTGCCTCATCTTCCGCGGCGTGTCGTTCGAGATCCGCGCGAAGGCGCGCCGCACGAAGCAGCTGTGGGATCTCGCGTTCATCGGCGGCTCGGCCGGCGCGACGCTGTTCCAGGGGATCGCGCTCGGCGCGTTCCTGCAGGGCATCGACGTGAAGGACGGCGTGTACGCCGGCGGCGCGTTCGACTGGCTCACGCCGTTCAGCCTGCTGACGGGCCTCGGCCTGATCGTCACGTATGCGCTGCTCGGCTGCTGCTGGCTCGTCGCGAAGACGGAAGGCGACCTGCAGCGGCGCCTGCATCGCGTCGTGTGGCCGCTGACCGTCGTGCTGCTCGGCTTCATCGCGGTCGTCAGCCTGTGGACGCCGCTGCAGGATCCGGCCATCGCGCAGCGCTGGTTCGATTCGGGGCTGTTCTGGCGCCTGCTGCCGGTGCCGTTCCTGGTCGCCGGGTGCGCGGTGTGGATGCGTCGCGCGGTGCGCGACCGGCACGACATGACGCCGTTCGTGCTCGCGCTGGCGCTCGTGCTGCTCGGCTACGTCGGCCTGCTTGTCACGCTGTTCCCGTATGCGATTCCCCAGACGATGACGATCTGGGAAGCGGCGGCACCGCGTTCGAGCCAGACCTTCACGCTGGTCGGCGCAGCGGTTATCCTCCCGATCATCATCGCCTACACGACGATGGGTTACTGGGTATTCCGAGGCAAGGTGCGCCATGAAGACCAGCATTACTACCACCACTGATTCCGCCGCTCGCCAGCCCGACGCGCCGCGGCCGCGGATGCGCGGCTGGATGTGGTTCGTCGTGCTGTGGGCGGGCGGCGTGCTCGGCGCCGTCACGCTCGGCTACGCGTTCAAGATCTTCATGAACCTGACGCTGTTCGCGGTGAAGTAAGCTGCGCGGCCGCGTCGATCGAACGACGATCGGAGCGGCCGTTTTCATGTCGCCGGCCGATGTTTCCGATTCGCCGGCCTCGCCGGCGCCGCGCGCCTCGCCCCTACCGCCGCTCGCGCAGCGCCGCCTCGATCTTGCGATCGGTCTTGTACTGGCTCAGCGCATACACCGACCAGATCGCGGCCGGCAGCCAGCCGATGATCGTGAGCTGCAGGATCAGGCAGATCACACCGGCGATCGGGCGGCCGATCGTGAAGAACTGGAACCACGGCAGCAAGAGGGCAAGCAGCAGACGCATCGGATTTCCTTTTTCTCATCAATGAGGAACAACGTACGCGGCCAATATGGCGCGTCATGCCCCTCATTTCAAGCCGACCTGCTCCGAACCGGACAGCCATCGCGCAACGCGCGCGACGAGCAGACCCGCTTCGTCGAAACGCTCGACGCCCGCCACCTGCGGCGCGTCGCAGATGCCGAACACCGGCTTGCCCCATTGCAGCCCCAGCGCGATTTCCGACAGCGTGCCGAGACCGCCGCCGACCGCGATCAGGCACACTGACGCGCGCGCGATCAGCGCGTTTCGCGTAATGCCGAGCCCGGTCGGCAGCGCAACGGTCAGATACGGATTCGCGTCCCGCGCATCATCCTCGGGCAGCAGCCCGATCGCGCATCCACCCGCGGCCCGCGCGCCGCGCGCGGCGGCCTCCATCACGCCCTGCTTGCCGCCGCCGACGATCGCGATGCCCGTCGCCGCGATCCCGTGCGCGATCCGTTCGGCGACGGCGAGCTGCGTGTCCGTCGCGTCGCGCGGCCCGATCACGCCGACCGGCATCCGGTGCGATTGCGCGCCGCGCTGTCGCTGCGCGAGTTGCGCCAGCGCGGCGCGCGTGTCGTCCGACCATTCAATGACGTCGTTGCCGTGCAAGTCCTTCCCCCAGTGCAAGAACGCAGGTGCAAAGCGCCGTCAGCACGATCGACAGCACGGCGGCCTGCGAGAAATCGGTCTGTCCGTCGGACAGCTTCAGATACATCAACAGCGGCAGGATGTTGACCTGCGTGCCGGCCAGCGCGAGCGCCGTGCCGTACGTGCCGAGCGCGATCGCACCCACGAGGCACCACGCTGACGCGATCGACGGCCACAGCTCGCGCCACGCGACGTCGAACCACGCGCGCCACGGCCGCGCGCCGAGCGTCAGCGCCGCCTCGAGCGGCCGCCGGTCGAGATTCGCGAGCGCCGGGTAGAGCATCAGCGCGACGCGCGGGATCAGGTAATACGCATAGGCGAACGCCAGCCCCGGCATCGAGTAGATCGCGCCGCCGACCACGGTCGGGTCCGCGCCGAGCGACGCCAGCAGCATCGTCACGAAACCGGCGCGGCCGAACACGAGGATGAAGCCGTACGCGATCACGAGGCCGGAGAAGGCGAGCGGCACGCCGAGCAGCGCGAGCGACCAGCGGCGGCGCGCCGGCGACTGCCCGGCCAGCACGAACGCCACCGGCACGCCAACGGCGACGGACAGCGTGCCGGCGCCGATCGCGAGCGCCAGCGAACGCACGATCGCGTCGGCGACGAGCGGATCGCCGAACACCGCGGCGAAGGCGCGACCGCCGCCTTCGAATGCGGCGCCGACGAGCGCGGCGAGCGGCAGCGCGAAGCACACCGCGAACAGCGCGGCCGCCGGCACCGCGCCGTAGCGGCGCAGGACGCCATGCCGCATGGACGAAACCCGCATCGCGCGCCCCTTACTTGCCGAGCGTGGCCTGCGACCAGAGCTGGTCGACTTCGGCCTTGTGCGTCGCGGCCTTCGCGACGTCGAGCGGACGCACCTGCGGCGCGTTCGGCAGCTTCGCCGCGACGTCCTGCGCGACCGGCGTGCCGGGCACGGCCGGGCGCACATAGCCCTGCGCGAACAGCCCCTGTCCGACGTCGCTCATCACGAGGTTGAGCCACAACTGCGCGGCGGCCGGATTCGGTCCGTTCTTCACGAGACTCATGGCATACGGCGCCGATACGCTGCCGTCCTGCGGGATCACGACTTCGGCCGCATCGCCCATGCCGTCCGTGTACTTGGCCTTGAGCCCGTCGTTCTCGTAGCCGATCAGGATCGGAATCTCGCCCTTGACGAATTTCGCGTAGGGCGTCGTCCCCTCGACGCGCAGCACGTTGCCCGCCTGCTTCAGCTTGCCGAAGAACTCCGCACCAGGCTTCGGGTTGTCGACGCTGCCGCCGTTCGCATAAGCGGCGGCGAACACGGCGACCTGCCCCTGCCCGGTCGAGCGCGGGTCGAGATAGACGACCGCATTGCGATATTCGGGCTTCAGCAGGTCGGACCAGCGCTGCGGCACGTTCTTCACGAGCTTCTTGTTGACGAGCAACGCGATGTTCAGCGAGTGCACCGCGAACCAGCGGCCGTCGGCCGCGCGAAACACCGTGGGCAGCTTGTCGAAATTGACCGGCTTGAACGGCGCGACGACGTCCTTGGCCGTCGCATCGAGCGCCGACGCCGCGAAGTAGTACGCCGTGTCGGCCTGCGGGCGGCGTCGCGACTTGTCGAGCGCGACGACCGTGGCCGCCGAGCCGATGTCGTTGTACGTGATCTCGACCTTCGGGTAACGCTTGCGGAATTCGGCGAACAGCGACTTCCAGTTCGCCCATTCCGGGCCCGTGTCGAACGACACGACGAGCCCTTCGTCGGCTGCCTTCTCGTACAGCGCATCCTCGCCGGGATACAGCGACGCGGCATGGGCGAGCGCCGGCGCGAAGGTCGCGAACGCGCAGAGCGCCAGCAGGCGGCGGCGCGTCGCATGAAGAAAGTGGCGGCGTGCAGACATCGTGATTCTCCGTTGAATGAATAGGTCGCCCGCGCTCACGCGGCGGGCAGCACGAGCAGATGGCGCGGCTCGATCGACACGCAGCGCGCGGGCAGTTCGCGCCCTTCGCCGAGCAGTGCGTCGGTCGCGCCGGCCGGCACGAAGTCGAAGCGCTGTGTCGCGCCGAAGTAGCGCACCTCGCCGACGCGGCCATCGATGCGGTTCGCGACGTCCCCGGGTGGATCGGGTTGCAGGTGTTCCGGCCGAATCAGCACCTCGACCGGGTCGCCCGGCCGGTGCGCCCCCGTCTCCGCGCACAGCGTCGTGAACCGCACGTCGACCGCGCCATGTGCGAGCACACGGCCGCGCAGCAGCGTCGAATGGCCGACGAAACGCGCGACCTGTGCGGTCGCAGGACGCTCGTACAGGTCGCGCGGGGTGCCGGCCTGCAGCATGCGTCCGCCGTCGACGATCGCCACGCGATCGGCCATGCTGAGCGCTTCGTCCTGGTCGTGCGTGACGAGCAGCGTCGTCGCGCCGCAGGCGCGCTGCAGCGCGCGGATCTCGTCGCGCAACTGGTGGCGAATGCCGGCGTCGAGCGCTGCGAGCGGCTCGTCGAGCAGCAGCAGCTTCGGTTGGATCACGAGCGCGCGGGCCAGCGCGACGCGCTGCTGCTGCCCCCCGGACAGCAGCGCCGTGCTGCGATCGGCCTGCGCGGCGAGGCCGACACGTTCGAGCATCTCGAGCGCGCGGCGGCGGCGCGGCGCCGCGGCCATGCCGCGCATCTTCAGGCCATAGGCGACGTTGTCGACGACCGACAGGTTCGGAAACAGCGCGTAGTGCTGAAACACCATCCCGACCTCGCGCTGCCACACCGGCACGCCGGCCATGTCGCGGCCGCCGATCGCGATGCGGCCGCGGTAGCCGTCGAGCAGGCCGGCGGCGAGGCGCAGCAGCGTCGATTTGCCGGAGCCGCTGCGGCCCATCACGGCGAGCAGTTCGCCCTGGGCCGCGGACAGCGTGACCGCGTCGACGCCGTGACGGGCGCCCGGATACTGGAAGCTGACGTTTTCGAAATCGAGACTCATGACGGTTTCACTTCAGGCGTTGCACGGTGAAGACGGAGGCGAGTGTCGCGAGCACGGCGAGGACGAGCAGCACGACGGTCGCCGCGCAGGCCATCCCGGACGCGCCGTAGAACGCCTGCAGCAGCACGATCGGATAGTTGCGGTAACGGAAGCCCGCGATGAGGTTCGAGATCTGGAATTCGCCGATCGACAGCGCGGCGACCATCACCAGGCCGGAGAACAGGCTGTGCCGCAGGTTCGGCAGCACGATCGTGAAGAACTGGCGCAGCGGCGTCGCGCCGAGCGTCGCCGCACATGCCTCGAGATGCGCGAGGCCAAGGTGGCGCAGGTCGCTCAGCAGCGTCTGCAGCAGGTACGGCAGCGTCAGCACGGCGTGCGCGGCGATCATCAGCGGCAGCGTGCCGAGCCACGGCAGCGCATCGCCGCTGAAGATCGCGATGTAGCCGAACCCGAGCGTCAGCGCCGGAACCGCGATCGGCATCAGCATCACGATGCGCGCCGCGAAGCCGCGGCCGGCCAGTGCGCGGTGATGCAGCGCATAGGCGAGCGGCAACGCCAGCACGGCATTGATCGCGCAGCAGGCGAGCGCGACCACGAGGCTCGTGCCGAATGCGCGGGTAAAGCTGCGATTCGCGGCCAGGTCGACGAACCAGTGCGACGTGATGCCGGTCGGCAGCAGCGTATTCGTCCACGACTGGCCGACCGAGCCGATCAGCAGCAGCACGATCGGCAGCGCGAGATACAGCCCGAACACCGCGACGAACGCCCGCAGCAGCAGGCGTCCCGCCATCGCGCGCGGCCGTTTGTTACGACGAATCGGAATAGCTTCGGCAAGGGCCGGAGCGGATGGCGGATGCATGGCGAATCTCGCTGACGGACACGGAACGGGTCACGCAACGCCCGCCGGGCCGGGCCGGAACGCGTTGTCATGACGGACGCAGTGTGCGGATCCGACATGGCATCGTCATGAAAAAAACGTACAACGCCCGCATCGATCTGTGCGCGCAAGGAATAGTTCGCCGTGAAGCACCTGTTTCCCAACGTCGCGGAGCTGCACGCGTTCGCGAGTTCCGTGAAGTACCTGAACTTCTCGTATGCGGCGCGCGAGCTCGGCCTGACGCCGAGCGCGGTAAGCCGGCAGATCGCGAATCTCGAGACGCTGTTCGGCGTGAAGCTGTTCGTGCGCGAGGGGCGCAATCTCGCGCTCACGCGCGCCGGGCAGCTTTATCACGCGCGCGTGATCGGCCCGCTGCGCGAGATCGGCAACGCATCGATCGAATTGCTGAGCGCGCGCGAGGACAGCGACCTGCTGACGATCGCAAGCGTGCCGACCTTCACGACGAAGTGGCTGGTGCCGCGCCTCGCGCGCTTTCTCGCCGGCGCGCCGGAGGTCACGCTGAGTTTTCGCCGCCATCTCGCGCACGGCGACGTGTTTCCGTTCGGACTCGACGCAGCAATACGCTATGGCGACGGCGCATGGGAAGGCGTCCGATGCGATTACCTGGACGGTCGCACCTTCGTGCCGGTCTGTTCCCGCGAATTCGCGGCGCGACATGCGCTGCGCACGCCCGGCGACACGGCCACCGCGCCGCGGCTCGTGCACGAGCAGGCGGAGATCGCGTGGTCCCTCTGGGCGGAGCGCCACCGCGTCGCCGGGATGAACGCGCTCGCGGGGCCGCGCTTCGAACAGTATTCGGTGCTGATCCAGGCCGCGCAAGCCGGGCTCGGGCTCGCGCTCGTGCCGCGCTTCCTGATCGTCGACACGCTCGCGAGCGGCGCGCTCGTCGAACCGTTCGACGCGCCCGTCGACGTCGACGCGCAGGGGCACTACCTGTGCTACGCGCCGGAGCGCCTGGAGACGAGCGCCGCGTTGCGGCGCTTCAGGGAATGGATGCTCGACGAATGCGCGGACCGATGAGCGCGCCCGACATGGCCGGGCACGCCTGGGTGGCACGGCGGCGCCCGTAGCACGTCGCCGTACCGCCCCTCACGTTGCGTCAGTGGTCGATGCCGAGCCCGGGCAGCACGTGCGTGTTCTCGGCCACGACCGCGTGCAGCAGCTTCGGATCGGCGCCGAGCAGCCCGAGGATCGTCGGCGCGACCTGCTTCGTGCCGACGAGATCGCTCACGATGCGCGCGCGGTGAAGCCCCGGATACGACACGAGCAGGCCGAGGTGGCTATCGTCCGGCGCATTGCCGCCGTGCTCCTCGTCCTTCTTCGTGCTCGACGTGTAGATCACGCCCGGATTCGGCTGCACGATGATGTCCGGCGTGCGGCCGTTGGCCGGGTCGCCGAACCGATCGGCCAGCGCCGCGCCGTACAGGATGTACGCCTGCGAGCCGTCCGCGCAGATCCCGGGCGCGTTGCAGCCGAGGTTCGCCTTCAGCGTCTGCACCACGGCCGCGCGCTGGCCGCGGTCGCGCAGCCAGATCAGGCCGACGTCGTCGGTCTGCACGAAGCCCGTGCCGACCAGGCCCGAGCCGTCGTTCAGGTTGCCCGTCGTCGTGTTGTTCTGGCCGAAGTTGCCGTTCGGGTCGAGATAGTTGTTCGCTTCGAGCAGCTTCGTCAGCGTGTCGCCATTCTTCACGAGCTTGGTGTGATCAGTCGGCGACTGGCCGTGCTTCGCCGTGACGATCACCGCCGTCGACGTGTACAGGTTGCGCTGCTTCAACTCGTTGACGATGCGGCCAATCGAGTTGTCGACGTACGTGATCGCGTTCGCGACCTGGCCGTTCGGCGTGAAGTTCGCGTCGAGATAGCCGCCGCCCTTCGCGACCGGCGCCTTCTGCGCGACGCTGAGCGTCTGGAAGTTGGCGCCGAACAGCGTCGGCACCGGCGCGTTCTTCGTGCCGGTCGAGTCGCGGCCGTCGATCTGGTTGACCAGCGCCTGCACGTGCAGGTTGTCGAAGCGCGCGGTGTGTGAATAGACGTCGGTGTATGCGGTGTTCGTCGCCGGGTCGATCGAGTTGATCTCGGTGCGCATCAGATCGTCGACGCCCGTGCCCGACGGGCCGTTCAGCCAGTCGTAGCCCCACGCGTGCTTGTCGGCCCACGCGGTGTATGCGTTCGGCACGCCGGCCTTGACGGCCTCGAACACCGTGTTGGTCTTCACGTAGTTGTGCGGATAGACCGGCACGCACTGGCCATTGACCTTCGCATGCGGGATCGCCTGCGGGTTGAACGCGCCGCCGCCGTCGAGGTGCACGAGCGCGCCGCCATTGAACGCGTCGATGCCGGTCGTCTCGTCGAACACGACGTTCCAGCCCTGCTTGCCCGAGCAGGTCGTGTCGCTCGGCGCATACAGGTTGCGGTCATACGACACGTCGTAGAACAGGCCGGCCGTCTTCGGCGAGCCGCCCGTCACGAGCGCCGCGAGGCCCGGGAACGAATCCGACAGGCCCGGTGTATAGGCGTTCGCGTACGTGACGCCGTTTTGCGCGAGCACCGCGATGTTCGGACACGTGTTCGCGCCGATGCAGCGCGCGAGGTCCTGTTCGTGCAGGCCGTCGACGCTGATCAGCAGCACGTGCTTCACGACGCGCCGGCCGCGGCCGGCGTCATTACCCTGACCGTCGCCGTCCTGCTGCGCCGCGTAGACACCCGCGCTTGCGAGCGCCAGCGCGCCCGCCAGCATCGCCGCCACCTTCCGCTGCTTACCAAGAAAAGACATCATCACCCCACCTCATTGATTGACGTTGAACTGCGTGACCTGCCAACAGGCGAGCAGAATATGGCCGGATCGTGCGGCGGTCCGATGAAGCGGGGCTTTCTGTTTTCTGTCAAACGTAACCAATCGCAAATGACACGACGCCGTCGCAAAGCAAGGTGACCCGGCGCACGCGGCGCCGTGCGCACCGGGCCGGTGCATCGTGCGCGCCATCGCCCGCCGCGGCATTTTTTTCGCACTTGGCGCATGACTATTGGTGTGTGATAAAGGGTTTTCCCTGACCCGGAGCACGAGTATGTCGACCCTGGAAGCTCTCCGGTTCGTGCTGGACGATGCACGTACCCCCGAAATCATTCGCCACCACGTCGTCGACGCGCTGCAATACGCGCTGCGCAACTACGGACAAGTGTTTACCGCGAAGGAGGTCGAGTGGCTGACGCAGTGGGACGATGCCCGCCTGCCGCTGGCCGCGAGGAAGGAGCTGGACAAGCGCGAACCGGCGATCGCCGAGCGCTGAGAGGAAGGCGCGCCGCCGCGCCCGATTGCCGGTCGGGCGCGGCGGCGGCGGATGATGGCGTGACGCGGCTTACTGCAGGCCGAAGTCGACGCGGGTCGTCGCGCCCTTGTCCTCGATGCCCTTCGCATCGAGCTTCGGCGCCACGACGAACATGCGGCTCGAATCGATCTTGCCGTCGAGGTACTGGCGCACGGCCTGCGCGCGCTGCTGCGCGAGCGCGCGCAGCGCGTTGTCGTCGGCCGGCGCGTGATCGGCGAGCGCCTTCTTCATGTCCGCATCGGGCAGCGTCTTCTGCAGGCCGATCAGGTTGCGCGGCTTCTTGAAGTCGGCGGCCTTGTATGCACGCGTCAGGTACTTGGTGTACTCGGCCGATTCGACCTTCACCGACATCGGATCGATGCTCTCGCCCTGGCCGACCACGTCCTTCAGCTTCTGCTGACGCACCAGCCGCTCGACGTACGCGTCGCGCAGCCCCGGCGTGTCCTTCGCCGGATCGACGCGGCCGATCAGGTCCAGCCGGATCGACGGCTTCTCGGTCAGCATCTTCACGACGGTGTCGAGCTTCTTCTGCTGCGCGTCGGTCAGCGCGTACGAGCCCGGCGCGAACTCGACGTACCCGAGATCCTCGCCGCCGCTGCCGCCGAAAGCGTTCGCGAGCAGCGTGAACGGCGACGTGACGGCCTTCGCGATCAGGTTCAGCACCGCGCGCCAGATCAGCCCGCCGATACTGAACTCCGGATTCGACAGCGAGCCCGACACCGGCAGGTTCACGTCGATCTCGCCGCGCGTGTTCTTCAGGAGCGAGATCGCGAGCTTCACGGGCAGCTTCGTCGCCGTGTCGTTCTCGACGTGATCGCCGAACGTGAGCTGGTCGATGAAGATGTGGTTGTTCGCCTTCAACTGGTCGTTCGCGAGCTCGTAATGCAGGTCGACGTTGAGCTTGCCCTTCGTGATCGGGTAGCCGGCGTACTTCGCCGAGTACGGCGTCAGGTTGGTCAGCTCGATGTCATGCGCGGTCGCCGTGAGGTCCAGCGCCGGCTTGTCGATCAGCGGGTTCACCGAGCCCTTGATCGAGATCGGCCCGTTGCCCGCGAGATTCGCGGCGACGTCGACCGGCGCGGACGTCGTCGAGTCCGTGCCGAACGCGCCGACCGTCCCCTTGATCGCGACCAGGTTCGCCGTGTAGTTCGGCTTGATGAAGTTGTCGGTGTAGGTCACGCGGCCGTTCTGCAGCACGAGCTGGCCGAAATGCATGCGCACCGGATTCTGCGGCGGCGGCGGGGCCTTCACGGCGACCGTCGCCGATGCGGCGGCCGGCGCGGACGCCTGCTGCACGGCCGCGGCCGGCGGCGTCATGCCCGGCGACAGCGGCACAGGTTCGTTCTTGCTCGCGTCGCGCGTGAGCGACTGCGCGGGGCCCGTCTCCTTCGCGACGACGTCCTTCAGGTTCAGCCGCCCCTGCGCATCGAGCAGCACGCGGCCGTAGAAGTTCGAGAAGGTCACGCGCGCGGCGTCGACGTCGGTGCCCTTCTCGTCGTAGTTCACCTTCAGGTTCGACAGCGCGAGCGAGCGCCAGCCGGCGAACGGGTCGGACGTCGCCTTGTCGAGCATCCGCACGTCGACCAGCGCGACATCGCCGCGATAGGTCGCGCGCGGCACGTCCTTCACCTGCGCGAACGTCAGGTTGCCCTGCGCGTTGAGCAGCGCGCTCGCGATGGTCGCGTTCAGCGCGCTGCCGAAGTACGGCTCGAACGCAGCCGCGTCGAGACGGTTGCCGTTGATCTTCAGGCCGAGCTTCAGCGGCTGCGCGGTCACATCGCCCGACACGTTCACCGAGCCCTTGCGGTTCAGCGTCGCCTTGAGCTGAACCGGCAGCGGCTTCGTCATGTCATCGCTGATCTTCTGCACCGACAGGTCGAGCGGCTTGATCGCGAGCTTCACCGGGCGCGGCGTCGACAGGTCCGTGAAGTTCGCGGACGACTCCTTCACGTTCAGCGCGTCGATCCGGTAATGCCACGACGGCGCGGCCGCCTCGGCCTTGCGCGCGACCGTGCGCTTGGGCACCGCCTTCTGCGCGGGTTCGGCCAGCGCAGCCAGGTCGATCTTGCCGTCCTTCAGGCGCTTCACGTCGAGCGCGAGCCCGGTCGCATCGACGCTCGCGATTTCCGCCGTGCGCGCGGCGACGTCGACCTTCGCGATCTTCGCGCTCGCGTCGGGCAGCACGATCGCGGGCGCCTTCGCGTCCGGCGTCGCGAGCTTGAGCGACTTCAGGCTCACCGTGCTGTCGGCGACCTGCGCGTCGAGCGGCGTCTTGCCCCAGTCGGCCTTCGCGTTGACGCTCGCGCCGAGCGTGCCGTCGAGCACGCGCGCACGGGTCGCCTCGCCGAGATACGGCTGCAGCGCCGGCAACGCGAGCGCGTCGACCGTCAGCTTCGTGTCGGCCTGCTTCGCCGCCAGGCTGAACGCGCCTTCGGCCTTCACGTCGCCGCCGCGCGACAGCGACGTCGACAGCGTGTATTTCGCGGGCGTCTTGCCCTGCAGCGTGAAGCCGTCGAGCGTCGCGGCGAGCTTCGTCAGCGACATCGCGGTCGGCGTCGCGGGCACGCGGTCGTCGACGTTGATCGTGCCGCCGTCGATCGCGAAATGACGGATCGTCAGGTCGAGCGGCGGCGCTTCCTTCGCGGCGGCTTCGACCTTCGCGCCGCTGGCGGCGTTGGCGGCGTTGGCGGCGTTGGCGGCGTTGGCGGCGGCGACGGCGGCGACGGCGGCAGTCGATGCGGCGGCGCCCGATGCGGCCGGCTTGCCCGCGTCGGCCTTCGGCGCGGCGGCCGGCGGGCCGGCCAGCTTCTCGACGTTCAGCACGCCCTGCTTGTCGCGCGCCAGGTCGACGACCGGCTGGTCGAGCCGGATCTCGTCGAAATGCAGCACGTTGCGCAGCGGCTCGAGGCCGGCGGCCGCGACGTGCACGCCGCGCGCGGCGAACAGCGGCGCCGACGCGCGGTCGGTCACCTTCGCGTCGTTGAGATCCACGGTGCCCGACACGCGCAGCGACGGCGTGTCGCCGCTCATCACGAAATTCAGCGTGAGGTCGCTGCTCAGCAGGCCGCTCGTGACGATCACCGGCAGCTTCGCCGGCGCGTACGAAATCAGCTTCGGCACGTCGAGCCGGTCGAACTTCAGCGCGACTTCCGACTCACGCGACAGCGCGAACGGCTTCGTCTTGCCGTCGATCGCGATCGGGCTGCCGTCGAATCGCGCGCGCAGCTTCGGCTGCACGAAGATGTCGGTCTTCGACGGCAGCGTCGCGATGAACGGAATGCCGAGCGTCCAGTTGTCGACCACGTGCTTTTCGTTCAGCAGGCGGTCGTCGAAGTCGATCCGCCCGTCGTTGACCTGAATGTTCGACACCGAGAAATGGGTCGGCTTGCTTTCGGGTTTGGACGGCGTCGAGAACTTCTCGATCAGATCGGTGAAGTTGAAGCGCTGCGCGTCGTATCGGACGACATGGAAGCGCGGCGAGTCGACGCGCACTTCGTTGACGATCGGCGCGCCGCGAAACAGCGACGACCACGACGGCCGCACGACGAGCTTGCCGATATCGATGAAGTCGCCCTGGCCGCCGCGCTCGCCGACGTGCACGCCGTCGGCTTCGAGGTTCAGCGTGTAAGGGTTCAGTGCGATGCGCCGGATGGTGGACGGCCGGCCGAGCTGCTGGCTCAGTTGCTGTTCAGCAATGTGACGAATCAGCGGCGGCGCCGCGAAGAATCCGAGCAGTCCGAATAAAACGAGGAAGATCAGCACGCCGAGGCCGATGCGCCGGGTCCGGCGCGAGCGTGCCACGCCGCCGAGGGCATGAAGGGTCGAGGATACGGTTTCTTTGTCTGCGCTTGACATGCTTGGATGCCTCGGGAATGGATGCCGGGCCGCGCCGGAAAACCGGCACGGCCGGGCACGCTATCCCGAAAGTATAGGCTCAGGTGGTGACGGAACGACGTTCGGGCGAGGCCGCCGCGCCCGCGCATCGGACAGTGGCGGCGCCCATCGGTTCATTTTCGGACGACGACGGGCGGCATCCACGAGCCGTCGCTCGCCTGCGGTTTCGGTGCGTAGAGTCGCAGCGCGAGCGCGAAATCGGCGCGCGGCGCCGGCAGCCAGTTGGCCGCATGCGTGCCGCCCGGCGACGCCGACACGACCACGTCGATCGAGCCGTCGTGGTTGCGGCGCAGGCGGTCGCGGTCGCCGAGCGAGCGGCGCGCCGAGCCGACGTCGGGCAGCGCGCCATTCGTCGCATACGGCGTGAGCGTCCAGAACCCGCGCACCGGCGGCAGCGCGCCCGGCGCGAAATGCAGCACGTAGCGGTTTGCGCCGTTCAGCGAGTGGCCGTCGCTGTCGACGCGCACGAGCGCGAGCGTCTCGTCGTCGCGCGTCGCGGTGCCGAACTGCGTGTAGGCGGCGTACGCGCGCAGCGCGTAGTCCTGGCCGTACTTGCCGGCCGTGTCGCCGATCCAGCTCCAGCCGTTCGCGCTCAGCAGGTTCGACGGCGGCGTCGCGAGCCGCGCGCGCGCCTCGGCGACGCCGGCCGTCGCGGCGCTCAGGCGATCGCCCGTCCACAGCACCGGATAGCCGGCCGTCACGCCGATGTCGCCGAGCAATTCGTTCGCGTGCGCGTCGTCGGCCGGTGCCGGGTTGTCTTGCAGCGCCTGCGCGAAGCGCGTGAAGAACGCCTTCGGGTCGAGCGCGGCCACCTGCTCGGCCGGCGTGCCGCCGCTCGCCGCTTCCAACGGCGCGCTGCCCGCATGGACCGCGACCGACGCGCCACGCGTGCTGCCCGTATAGACGGACAGCGGCACCACGCGGATCGCCCGCTGCAGTTTCTTCACATTCGTGAGGTCGCGCCCGCCGCTCGTCTGCAGCCGCACTTCGAGCCACGCGTTGGCCGACGGCACGTCGATACGCAATGCGCCCTTCGGCAGGGTGCCCTGCCAGTCCTTCGCGGCGAAGGCAATCGTTTGCGATCGCGCGGCGCCGCGAGCGCCACGCGCCGCCACGCTCGACGACGACCACAGCACGTTCGTCCACATGTCGAGCGCGCGGGCATCCCAGTAGCGGCCGCGGGTATCCGGCAGCGTCACGATCACCGGCTCGGCACCGACGTCGAGCCAGCCGGTCGAGTCAAGCGTGTCGACGCCCGGCAGCGGCGGGTTGAGCGCGCCGACGGGCGGCAGCGCCTGCGCGTGACGCAGCGTGTTGAGCGGCGCCTGGCCCGGCTGCGCGCTGTCGCCGCCCGTCGCGGCTTCCTTCGCGACGTCCATCAGCACGAGCGGATACGCGTATATGTAGGAGTCGGCCACTTCGGCGCGCATCCAGCCGGTTTTCCGCTGGATCGCGTCCGGTTGCGACGCGCATCCGGACAGCAGCGCCGCGAGGGCCAGCGACGCGCCTGCAGCGCGACGCAGAGAAATTGATTCTCGTAGGTTTTCAATCATTGATTACTGGCCGAATATCGTTCTTGTCAGTCAACGCCTTGTTCGACTCACGATCGGCGAAAGCAAGGCACCCCAGCGTGCCCGGTCGCCGCTTCGCCGGGCGGGCGCTGATGTCAGGCCGGTATCATAGCGCCTAAGGGCATCCCCCAATATGCCGAATATCGGGTGCAGCGGTAGCCGGGCTGTCGTCAGCCAGGACTTCCATTGATCCGGCCCTTGTCCGGAGCCGCCCGACGCCTGCGCGCGGCAGCATGACGGGCGAGAATGGGTCGGCCGTCGGCACGATCCCGTATTGCATCGCCCCCCTTGACCTTCCCATCATGGGAATGTTGATACTGGAGTCAGTCGCGGCACGAACCGCGCTTTTGGGGAATCCAACATGACTGAATCACTCGCCTCCGCCGACATGCAAACGATCGAACTGACCATCGACGGCATGCATTGCGGCGGCTGCACGGGCCGCGTGCAGCGTGCGCTGGCCACCGTGCCGGGCGTCGTCGATGCCGCGGTCGATCTCGACGCGCATGCGGCGACGGTGACCGCGCAGGACACGGTCGAGCCTGCGCAGCTCATCGCCGCGGTCGATGCCGCCGGCTATCGCGCGGCCGTGCGCGAAGCGGCGGTCGAAGCCGTTGCGTCCGCGCACGTCGAGCACGCGACGCACGCGAACGCCCGGCCCGCAACGGCGGCGACGGCACTGCCCGCGCCCGCCGCCAGCATCGAACTCGACATCGACGGCATGACCTGCGCGTCGTGCGTGTCGCGCGTCGAAAAGGCGCTGGCGAAGGTGCCCGGCGTCACGCGCGCGTCCGTCAACCTCGCCACCGAGCGCGCGACCGTCGACGCGGCACCGGACGTTTCCGCGTCGCAACTGGCCGAAGCCGTGCGGCAAGCCGGCTACGACGCGACATGGGTCGCCGCGCCGCCGCCGGCCGCTTCCCGCGATCTCGAACTCGACATCGGCGGCATGACGTGCGCATCCTGCGCCGGCCGCGTCGAAAAGGCGCTGGCCGCCGTGCCTGGCGTCACGCGCGCGTCGGTCAATCTCGCGACCGAACGCGCGTCGGTGCATGGCACCGGCGCGCTCGACGCCACCACGCTGATCGCAGCGGTCACGACGGCCGGTTATCGGGCGTCGCTCGCCGTTGCGCCGGACCCGAGCGCCTCGACCGACGCCGACGCCCGCGCCGGCGAACCCGCACAAGCCCCCGACGCCCGCAAGCGCCGCGAAGCCATCCGCGAACGCAATCTCGTGATCGGCTCGGCCGTGCTGAGCGTGCCGCTCGTCGTGCCGATGCTCGTCGCGCCGTTCGGCATCGACGCGATGCTGCCCGGCTGGCTGCAGCTCGTGCTCGCGTCGATCGTCCAGTTCGGCTTCGGCGCACGCTTCTACCGCGCCGCCTGGCATGCGGTGAAGGCACGCACCGGCAACATGGACCTGCTCGTCGCGCTCGGCACGTCGGCCGCGTTCGGCCTGAGCCTGTGGATGCTGCTGCGCGACCCCGCGCACCCCGGCCATCTGTATTTCGAGGCATCGGCCGTCATCATCACGCTGGTGCGCTTCGGCAAATGGCTCGAAGCGCGCGCGAAACGCCAGACGACCGAGGCGATCCGCGCGCTGAACGCGCTGCGTCCCGACCGCGCGCGCGTCGTCGAGCACGGCGTCGAACGCGACGTGCCGCTGGCGCAGGTGCGCGTCGGCACGACCGTCAGCATCCGTCCGGGCGAGCGTGTGCCCGTCGACGGCCGGATCGTGTCGGGCCGCTCGCACGTCGACGAATCGCTGATCACCGGCGAAAGCCTGCCGGTGCCGAAGGACGACGGCGATCCGGTCACGGCCGGCTCGATCAACGGCGAAGGCGCGCTCGTCGTGGAAACCACCGCGATCGGCGCGGAGACGACGCTCGCGCGCATCATCCGCCTCGTCGAATCCGCGCAGGCGGAAAAGGCGCCGATCCAGCGGCTCGTCGATCGTGTCAGCGAAGTGTTCGTGCCGGCGATCCTCGGCATCGCCGTGCTGACGCTGGTCGGCTGGCTGATCGCCGGCGCCGGCATCGAAACAGCGATCCTCAACGCGGTCGCGGTGCTCGTCATCGCGTGCCCGTGCGCGCTCGGCCTCGCGACGCCCGCCGCGATCATGGCGGGCACCGGCGTCGCGGCCCGCCATGGCGTCCTGATCAAGGACGCCGAGGCGCTCGAACTCGCGCAGCGCACCACGGTGATCGCGTTCGACAAGACCGGCACGCTGACCGAAGGCAAACCGTCCGTGACGGCATTCGAGGCCGTCGACATCCCACGTGAGCAAGCGCTCGCTCTCGCGGCCGCGGTCCAGCGGCAAAGCGACCACCCGCTCGCTCGCGCCGTCGTCGCCGCGCACGATGCGGACGTCGTGGCCCGCGGCGGCGGCGCGGGTTCGGCCGAGGTCGTCGCGGCCGATGCGCGCGCGGTGGCCGGACGCGGCGTCGAGGCGCGCGTCGGCGGTCAGCTTCTCGCACTCGGCAGCACCCGCTGGCGCGACGAACTCGGCATCGTCGTGCCGCCCGCACTTGACGCACGTGCCGCGGAACTCGAGCGCGCGGGCAATACGATTTCGTGGCTGATGCGTGCCGACGCGCCGCGCGCCCTGCTCGCGCTGATCGCATTCGGCGACACCGTGAAGCCGGGCGCGCGCGAGGCGGTCGCGGCACTGTCGGCGCGTGGCGTCGCGAGCGTACTCGTCACGGGCGACAACCGCGGCAGCGCGGCCGCCGTCGCGGCGGCACTCGGGATCGGCGAAGTGCATGCGCAGGTGCTGCCCGACGACAAGGCGCGCGTGGTGGCCGAACTGAAGCGCACGCACGGCGGAATCGTCGCGATGGTCGGCGACGGGATCAACGATGCACCCGCGCTCGCCGCGGCCGACGTCGGCATCGCGATGGCGACCGGCACCGACGTCGCGATGCATACGGCCGGCATCACGCTAATGCGCGGCGACCCGGCGCTCGTCGCCGATGCGATCGACATCTCGAAGCGGACGTATCGGAAGATCCAGCAGAACCTGTTCTGGGCGTTCGTCTACAACCTGATCGGCGTGCCGCTCGCGGCGCTCGGCTGGCTGAATCCGGTGATCGCGGGTGCGGCGATGGCGTTCTCCAGCGTCAGTGTCGTGACGAACGCGCTGCTGCTGAGGAGATGGAAAGGCCGCGCACGCTGATGCGGGCCACGACGGGCGACGGGTCATCCGACGGAGGGCCGGCGCTTGTCGTATTGGAAATGGCTTGCCGACCGGCGGGGCGCACATTGCATGCGCTGCGTCGGGACCGATCACCGGAAGAAGGCCGGGAAAACGGCAACGCGCGTCACCGACGCGTGCGTACTGGCCTCAGCTCTGGACGACCGGCTTGATCAGCGTCGTCGTGATCGGCACGAAGCCGCACGCCCGATACAGCGCACGGGCAGCCGTGTTGTGATTGAACACCGACAGCCCGATTTCGGTGACGCCATGACGGCGCGCCTCGGCCTCCAGTGCATCGAGCGCGCGCATGGCCCAGCCCTGGCGGCGCCGGGTCGGGACGATGTCGAGATCGTAGATGAACAGCGTACGGTTCGGCCCTTCGGGCACGATCGCGTACCAGAGGTCGCCGACCGTGTCGCCGCTGGCGGCGTCGATCAGTTGGACGAGCGTCTGGCCGGAGGTGAGCAGGCCGTCGGGCAGCAGCGTATCGAAGCAGGCGCGGGCGCGGTTCGCCGCGTCGTCGGTCGCGTTCTGCCCGGATGACACGAGATCGCGCGCGTAGCCGTCGATGGCGCGCGTGCGGTATGCGTGGAATTCACCGGCCGTCATCGGCCGCATCTGCAGCATGGCCCGGGGGTCGCGAGGGAAGTCGGACTTCCAGTGTAGCGGGACGGTCGCACCGGCGCGCGATGCGGCGGTGGAAAACGGGCAGGCAGTGGCGGCGAGCGCCGCGCTGAATCAGCGAATCAGCGAATCAGCGAATCAGCGAATCAGCGAATCAGCGAATCAGCGAATCAGCGAATCAGCGAATCAGCGAATCAGCGAATCAGCGACGGTACAGGACGATCGGCACGAGGCTCGCACGACGCACGCGCTCGGCTTCGGCGTGACGCGCAGCGTACGAATATTCCGCGTCGAGCGGCAGGTGCGGGGAGACGAACAGGTCGTCGATCTTTTGCAGCAGGGCAAGAATGAAGCTCATGTGAGACTCCTGACAGATGGCTCTAGGGTTTTCCCGTAGATGGATGCCATTCTAAGGGTTTTCCCTGAACTCTGCCAGCTCACCGCATCAGTTTGCCGCACCCGCACCACCGCCGATCGACGGTCCGCCCCGACGCGCCTTGTCGTGCCGGGGTTTGCAGGTAGGGTCGGACGATTTAATGCGCTCGACGCACACGCTTCGCGGCCGCCGCCTCGCGGTTCGCATTGCGCTGCAGCCGGTCGACCTGCGACAGCATCGCTTCGTGGTGTTCCGCGAGCGTCATCAGCGTTGCCTGCTGCGTCGACAGGTCGGCAGCCAGCCGGTCGATCCGCTGCTGCCGGGCGTCAACTTCCTGTTTCAGGTGCGCGATCTGCCACGTTTGCAGCATCAGCGCGACGAGCCCCGCGAACACGACGACCGTCAGCGCCAGCAGCAGCCGGTTGACGCGCCGCATCTCGCGATCGGCCGCCTGCTTCATGCCGGCCGTCTCGGCCTGCAGCGCGGCGAGCCGATCCGACAGCGGGCGCAGTTGCGTGTCGGGGTCGATAGCCGACGCGCTCGACGTGGCAGGTTGCGCACGATCCGCCGACGGCTTCGTCACGAACGACGCCGCGGATGCAACGGGCTGCACGAATGGCGAGACCGGCGCCGCGGCTGCCCGCGCGGCGTCACGGGCACTCGCGGCAACTGCGGTAATCGTGGGCTGCGCCGGTTCGGCGGTCGCCGACGGCTCGCTTGATGGCGCAGGATGCTGCGCCGAGGTCACTTCCGACTGCGCGTCGACGGCCACCGCTTCCGGCGCGCCGCGCGCCGCTGCCGCTTCGCGTGCGCCTGCGGCCACACGGCGCTTGCCACCGGAAGCTGCGCGACGCCCCTTCGTGGGCTCGCCGGGCGTCCGCGCTGCTTCGTCGCGTGTGGCCGGCACGGCGGCGCCTTCGGGCTCACCGCCCGCTTTCGCCGGTCGGTCGCCGATGACCGCATCGACCGCACCTTCCGCCGCCCCTGCATTCGCCGTCGAACGATCGGCGCGCGTTCCGGCCGTGTCGCCGGCTTCCGCCACACTGCCGGTCTTCACCTGGCTGCCGTCGGTTGCCGGCTCGCCGGCTGCAGTCGCGGCGATACCGTCGGACAGCCGCGCCGCGCCGAGCTTCGTTGCCTCGGCATCGGCAGCGGACGCGCGCACGACATCGGCATCGGCCACATCGCCGTTTGCACGCGTCGGCGCAGACTCCGTCGTTTTCGCAACGTCAGGCGCCGGCTCGACCGCCCCGCCGTCGGCGCCCGACGTACCGAACCCAGCCAGCGTCGCCTGCCGACCGGCGTCATCGCCGTCCGCGACGGCGGCCACCGTCTCGGCACCCGCCGCCCCGTCATCGTGTGAGGCCACCGGCCCGCGCGCAGCCGGCTCGAGCACCGGATCGCCGAACAGGTCGAGCGTGCGTTCGTCCCGCGGCGCATCGCCGCCCGTCGCGTTGCCGGAGCGCGCGGTTGCCCTGGCGGCGGTGTCTGCCGCGGTCGCGATGGAACGCGGACGCGAACGGGCCGACGAGCGGTCGGAGCGGGAACGGGAGCGAGGCAGGGAAACGGATTCGGTCATGGAGTCGGATTACAGGCCCGCGAACGCGGAACCGGATGTCGAACGGAATCAGTGACCGGCCATTGTCGCATGACCGATCGCCGATCCGGCCGATCGGATGCCGTCTATTCGTCGCCCGACAACCCGTTGCCTTCCTCGAATCGCGTGACGCACGACAGCCCGCGCAGCTTGTCGCAGATCGCGCGGTATTCGAGATCCGACACGCGCCCGAGCGCGATGCGCACCTCGTCGTGCTCGCCCGTGTCGTCGGCGCGCTGCACGATGAATTGCTTCACGCGCGCGCTGTCGGGGCCGAGGGCCGCGTGCAGCGAATCGAACGTCAGCGCGCCGCCCACCACCGTCAGCGCGAGCTGACGCCGTTGCCGCACCGTGAAGTAGCGCCGCTCGAGCGGCTTGATGCCGGCCAGGATGATCAGGATGATGATCGTCGCGGAAATCGACGCGACGTACAGTCCGCCGCCCACCGCGAGGCCGATCGCGGCGACCGACCACAGGCTCGCGGCGGTCGTCAGCCCGCGCACGATCTCGCCGCGCAGCAGGATCGAGCCCGCGCCGAGGAAACCGATGCCCGACACCACCTGCGCGGCGATCCGCGACGGATCGAGCACGATGTGGTCGCTGCTGCCCAGCACATCGGCGAAACCGAACGCCGACACGATCATGATGAGCGTCGAGCCGACACAGACCAGCATGTGCGTGCGCAGGCCGGCCGCCCACGAAAGGCGCTCCCGCTCGAAGCCGATGACACTGCCGAGCGCAGCCGCGAGAACCAGCCGCATCACGAGTTCCAGGTTGCCGAGCATCCGATTTCTCTCCTGTTTTGAGGACGGCCGCGCGGAATGGTTTATCCTTGGCCCCGGCCGCGCCGCTCCGCGCCGACTCAATTCGATCCAAGCGCTCAACCCGCCATGTCCGTTCCCGATTCCGCTTCCGCCCAGGCCGCCCAATTGCGCGACCATTTTGCGCACGTCATCCTGCCGATCTGGCAGGGTTCAGGGTTCGACCAGACGCTGCGGCTTCCGTTCGAGGCCGTCGATCCGGCCACCCATGCACCGCTGCCCGTCACCCGTTATCGCGCAATGGCATGCGCGCGACAACTGTTCGTGTTCGCGCAGGCCGGCCACACCGCGCACGCGGCCACGCTGTTCGACTCGCTGTGCAGCCGCTTCCGCGACCCGCGCCACGGCGGCTGGTTCTACAGCGTCGATGCACAAGGCGCGCCGCTCGACACAACCAAGGACCTTTATACGCATGCGTTCGTCGTGTTCGCGTGCGCCGCATGGCATGCGGCGTCGGGCGACACCGCGGCGCGCACGGTCGCCGAGGACACCGCCGCGCTGATCCAGGACCGCTTCGCGCCGCAGCCGGGCGACGCGCTGCTCGACGCCGCGCGTCACGCCGATTTCTCGTCATCGGGCAGCGGCGCGCTGCAGAACCCGCTGATGCACTTGACCGAAGCATGGCTTGCGGCCGCCGATGCATTCGGCGATGCGGCGTTCGACGATGCGCTCCTGCGCACCGCGCAGGCCGTCGAGCGCACGTTCGTCGATACGTCGACCGGCTGCATCGCCGAACTGCCGCTCGGGGCAACCGACAACCGCTTCGAGCCCGGCCATCAGTTCGAATGGTTCTATCTGGTCGATGCGGCCGGCGCGCGTCTCGCGCAAACCGGGCTCCCCGACGCACTCGCGCGCGCGTTCGCATTCGCCGAGCAGCACGGGATCGATCCGCGCACGGGCGCCGTGTGTGCGGCAGTCGACGCGCAAGGCGCATGCATCGACGGCACGCAACGGATCTGGGCGCAGACCGAATACCTGCGCGCGCTCGCCATGCACGGCGGCACGCCGGCCTCCGCGCCGCTCGCGCAGCAGATCGAGCGCTTCGCCGCGCGCTTCCTGCATCCGCGCGGCTGGTTCGAGTGCAAGACGGCCGACGGGCAGGTGTCGCGCGCCGACATGCCGTCGACGACGCCCTACCACCTCGCGACAGCTTACGCGGCGCTGCCCGCCGTTTCGTAACCGGCGTCGGCAAACGACGACGACGCGCGCTCGTCGCGAAGACCGCGAGCCGCGCGCGCGTCGCCCAGTTCGAACACCGACACCGCCTGCATCAGGTGCGCGGTCTGGTCGTTCAGCGACGCAGCCGCCGCCGCGACTTCCTCCACCAGCGCCGCGTTCTGCTGCGTCAACTGGTCCATCTGCGTGACCGCCTGATTGACCTGCTCGATGCCGACGCTCTGCTCGACCGACGCGGCCGTGATCTCCGACATGGTCTGCACGACCCGCGTGATCGACGCCGATACCGTCCGCATCGCGTCGCCCGCCCGTTCGACGAGTTCCGAGCCGCCGTCGATCTGCGTGACCGACTCCTCGATCAGCGCCTTGATCTCCTTCGCCGATTGCGCGCTGCGCTGCGCGAGCGAGCGCACTTCGCCCGCGACCACCGCGAAGCCGCGGCCCTGCTCGCCGGCCCGCGCGGCCTCGACCGCCGCGTTCAGCGCGAGGATGTTGGTCTGGAATGCGATGCCGTCGATCACCGAGATGATCTCCGCGATGCGCCCGGAGCTTTGGGCGATGGCCCGCATCCGGTCGATCACGCTGTCGACCACGCCGCCGCCGTGACGCGTCGCGTCGAGCGCCGCGTCGGCCAGCGCGCTGGCCGCACGCGCGCTGTCGGTGTTCTGGCGGACGGTCGCGGTCAGCTCCTCCATGCTCGCGGCGGTTTCCTCGAGCGACGCGGCCTGGGTGCCCGTGCGCGCGGACAGGTCCGCGTTGCCGCCGGCGATCTCGCCCGCGCCGAGGTGGATCGCATCGGACGCGTGACGCACGGTGCGCACGGTGTCAGCGATGCTCGCCTGCATCGCGGCAAGGCCGCGCAACATCCGGTCGATCTCGAACACGCCGCCTGCCCGCACGGCTTCGTCGAGCCGGCCCTGCGCGATGCGCTCGAAATGGCGGCCGGCTTCGTCCAGCGGCGCGACCACCGCGCGCCGCGCGGCAGCGTAAATCGCCGCGCTCGCCGCGAGCATCGCCGCCAGCAGCACGATGCCGACCCACTTGAACCACTGAATCCCGCTATCGATCGTGGCGAGCGCGTCGCGGCTCGACGCGGCGCCGTAGTCGGCGAAGCGGTGCAGCTCGGCGAGGTACGCGTCCTGGAAACCCTGTGTCGGCTGGTCGAGGAACGCCTGGATGTTGTCGGCGTCGAGGAACTGCACGAGTTCGCCCAGCGCGCCGCGCAGCGCGCGATAGCGCTCGGCGAGCGCCGCTACGCGCGCACGGTTCGTCGCGTCGACGGCCTGCGCGGCCGTCAGCGCGGAGAACGCCTTGTCCGCTTCGGCGAGCGACGCGCTGGCATGGCGGATGATCTCGTCGGGCTTCGGGCCGCCGCGTACCATCCGCGTGCCCGCGCGCGACAGGTTCACGCGTGCGTCGAGCAGGCGCTCGGTCGCCTGGCTGGCCGCGTCGACCTGCCCGATCGCGACGTTCGACAGATCGTCGACGCCGCTGCGCGTCGATGCGAGCGCCCAGAAGCCGAGTGCCTCGATCGCGAACAGAAAGAGGCAAAACACGGTCAACACGCCGAGCAGACCCGACGCGAGCTTGATTTTTCCGAACATGGGGGAGATTCCTGGAAAGGCGACGATGGAGCAATGCCCCGGCATTAGCGGCATTTCTTCGTCGGACTTTAGGAATGCGGGTGAGAAGCGGCCGGCCGAGACCCGCCAGTCCCGTCGAATCGCCAGCAAACGAGAACGATGTGCGCGTTCGGCGCAATAATCGCGTCGCATCGCGCCGGCCATTGTGCGAAATGCGGACGAATTTCCTTGCTTATCCGCAGCCCCCTTCCTAGAGTTCAGCGCAAGCGGACACGCATTGCGAGGGCAGTCGATGACGGACATCACGGACCACGCGCGCGGCGCATTGCGCGCGCAACCGTTCAGCATGCTGCTGGGCACGGAGCTGATGCATATCGGCGACAACGAGGTGTCGCTGTGCCTGCCCGTGCGGGAAGAGCTGCGGCAGCAGCACGGCTTCGTGCACGGCGGCGTGATCGGCTACCTCGCCGACAACGCGCTGACGTTCGCAGGTGCGCTCGTGCTCGGACCGCGCGTCATCACCGCCGAATACAAGATCAACTACCTGCGGCCCGCCGTGAACGGCACGCTCGTCGCGCGCGCGAAGGTCGTCTACGCGGGGCGGCACCAGGCGACCTGCCAGTGTCATGTGTTCGTCATCGACGGCGATCACGAGCGGCTCGTCGCGATCGCGCAAGGCACGATCAATCGCGTCGGCGACGGCAAGATGCCGGATGCGCCGGAGGAAACGGCGTGAATTGTCGCGGACTCAAAGGCCATCGGATTACCTGCCGGCGTCGTCCTGACGATCGCGCCCCGTGCCTGTGATGCAACATCGCAACCACCAGCCGCGGCACGCGCGACGCGCACCGTCCGGTTCCATCGCTTCATCGCGGCAGCGATAGACGGCGTCGCGATCACGGCGACCGACTGCGACATCCAGCACGATCACTTCCGCTCGATCCGCCCGGCAAGCCGGGATTTGAACGGGTCGTGTCGAACCGAATCCGCGGATCGACGCTTCGGCCGACCTATTCCGCAGTGCCCGCTTTCAACGGCAGAAACCGCGGCGCCACGCGCGCCCGAACGTTACCGCTCGCGTCGGTGCGGTAAATCCCGCGCGCCGCATTGTGCGGATGCTCGATCGCGTCGGCCACGCTCAGCACCGGCGCGAAACACACGTCGGTGCCTTCGAGCAGCGCGCGCCAGTGCGCGGACGGCTGCTGCGCGAACACGTCGGCAAAACGCGCCTTCAGCGCCGGCCAGCGTGCGCGATCGTACTGCGACGCCGGATCGACGTCGGTCAACCCGAGCCGCTCGACCAGCAGCGCGTAGAACGGCGGCTCCAGCGCACCGATCGTCACGCATTCGCCGTCCGCGCAGCGATACACGTCGTAAAACGGCGCATCGTGGAAGAGGCTCGGCTGCGTGCCATCGAGCTGCCCGTTCGCGCGCGCCCACAGCGCGAGCGAGCCGAGCATCGACACGATGTCGACGATCGCGCCGTCGACCACGCGCCCCGGGCCGCCGCCGCGCACGTCGAACAGCGCGCAGATGATCCCGAATGCGAGCCCGAGCGCGCCGCCGGCATCGCCGACGACGGTCGGCGGCACGCCCGGCCGGCCGTCGCGCGGCGCGGACAGCGACAGCAGCCCCGTCAGCGCGACGTAGTTCAGGTCGTGCCCGGCGGCCGTCGCGAGCGGTCCGTCCTGGCCCCAGCCCGTCATCCGTCCGTACACGAGCTTCGGATTGTCGCGTGCGCAATCGTCCGGGCCGAGACCGAGGCGCTCCATCACACCGGGCCGCAGCCCCTCGATCAGCGCGTCGGCCTGCGCGATCAGCGCGAGCGCCGCATCGCGGCCGGCCGGCGTCTTCAGATCGAGTTCGACGATCGTCTTGCCTTCGCGCAGCAGGTCGCCGTCGCGGCCCTGCAGCGCGTCCGGCGCGCTGGTGCGGCCCGCGGGACGCGCGATCAGCGTGATGCGCGCCCCCATCCCGGCGAGCATCCAGCCCGCGAGCGGGCCGGGGCCGAGGCCTTCGAATTCGACGATGTGGACGCCGGAAAGCGGGACACCAAGCGACATACGATTCTCCTGTCGACCAGCGTTAGCGCTTTAGCGCTTACGCTGGTCCCATGCTTCGCGGTCGACCCGCGTTAGTGCTTCAGCACTTACGCGGGTCCCATGCTTCGCGGTCGACCCGCGTTAGCGCTTTAGCGCTTACGCTGGTCCCATGCTTCGCGGTCGACCAGCGTTAGTGCTTTAGCGCCTACGCGGGCCCCATCCGTTGCGGTCGAACCGCGATGACTCAAGCCAGCGCGCCCCCCGTGCATCATGACCGCAATGCGCTTCAACGCACCGGCACGGTCACCGATGCGACGCGTTGCGTCGCGAATTGCCGTCATCACACGTGCGCCAAACGAAAAATCCCTGCGCAGCAGGTCCGCTTCGCAGGGATCGGTCCGTTTCAGCACTGCAGTGTTGCGCGCGCGAACCGCGAACCGCGACACGCTCAGAACGCATCCCCCGGCACCCGCACCCAGCCTTCCATCAGCACGCGCGCGCTGCGGCTCATGATCGCCTTCGTGACGGTCCACTCACCATTTTCGAGCCGGGCTTCCGCGCCGACGCGCAGCGTGCCCGATGGATGGCCGAAGCGCACCGCGTTGCGTTCACCGCCGCCCGCCGCCAGGTTGACGAGCGTGCCGGGAATCGCCGCGGCCGTGCCGATCGCGACCGCCGCCGTGCCCATCATCGCGTGGTGCAGCTTGCCCATCGACATCGCCCGCACCAGCAGGTCGACGTCGCCCGCATTCACGCGCTTGCCGCTCGACGCGACGTAATCGGCCGGCTTCGCGACGAACGCGACCTTGGGCGTGTGCTGACGCGTCGCGATCTCGTCGAGCGTGTCGATCAGGCCCATGCGCAGCGCGCCATGCGCGCGGATCGTCTCGAACTTCTCGAGCGCCTTCGCGTCGCCATTGATCGCGTCCTGCAGCTCCGTGCCCGTATAGCCGATCGCCTCGGCCTCGACGAAGATGGTCGGAATCCCCGCGTTGATCATGGTCGCCTTCAGCGTGCCGATGCCCGGCACGACGAGGTCGTCGACGAGGTTGCCGGTCGGGAACATCGAGCCGCCCGAGCCTTCTTCCTCGGCGGCCGGGTCCATGAACTCGAGCTGCACTTCGGCGGCCGGAAACGTGACGCCGTCCAGCTCGAAATCGCCCGTCTCCTGCACCGCGCCGTTCGTGATCGGTACGTGCGCGACGATCGTCTTGCCGATGTTCGCCTGCCAGATACGCACGGTCGCGATGCCGTCGCGCGGCACGCGCGACGCATCGACGAGGCCACCGCTGATCGCGAACGGGCCGACGGCCGCCGACAGGTTGCCGCAGTTGCCGGTCCAGTCGACGAACGCGCGGTCGATCGAGACCTGACCGAACAGGTAGTCGACGTCGTGACCGGGCCGCGTGCTCTTCGACACGATCACCGTCTTGCTGGTCGACGACGTCGCGCCACCCATCCCGTCGATCTGCTTGCCGTACGGATCGGGGCTGCCGATCACGCGCAGCAGCAGCGCGTCGCGTGCGGCGCCCGGCGCCTGCGCGGCGTCCGGCAGATCCTGCAGCCGGAAGAACACGCCCTTGCTGGTGCCGCCGCGGATGTACGTCGCCGGAATCCTGATTTGAGGAATGTGAGCCATGTTTGCGTTGTCCCTGTGTGACCCGGTCAGGCAGCCTGCGACGATTCGAGGAAGTCCTGCGCGAAACGCTGCAGCACGCCGCCCGCGTCGTAGATCGACACTTCCTCGGCCGTATCGAGCCGGCACGTCACCGGCACCGCGATACGCTCGCCGTTCTTGCGGTGAATCACGAGCGTGAGATCGGCGCGCGGCGTGCGCTCGCCGATCACGTCGAAGGTCTCGGTGCCATCGATGCCGAGCGTTGCGCGATTCGTGCCCGGCTTGAACTCGAGCGGCAACACGCCCATCCCGATCAGGTTCGTGCGGTGGATCCGCTCGAAGCCCTCGGCGACGATCGCCTCGACGCCTGCGAGCCGCACACCCTTCGCGGCCCAGTCGCGCGACGAGCCCTGGCCGTAGTCGGCGCCGGCGACGACGATCAGCGGCTGCTTGCGATTCATGTACGTCTCGATCGCTTCCCACATCCGCATGACCTTGCCTTCCGGCTCCACACGCGCGAGCGAGCCCTTCTTCACCACGCCGTCGACGACCGCCATCTCGTTGACGAGCGTCGGATTCGCGAAGGTCGCACGCTGTGCGGTCAGGTGGTCTCCCCGGTGCGTCGCGTACGAGTTGAAGTCTTCTTCCGGCAGGCCCATCTTCGCGAGGTATTCGCCGGCCGCGCTGTTCGCCATGATCGCGTTCGACGGCGACAGGTGGTCGGTCGTGATGTTGTCGCCGAGCACCGCGAGCGGACGCATGCCCTTGAGCGTGCGCTCGCCGGCCAGCGCGCCTTCCCAGTACGGCGGACGGCGGATGTACGTGCTTTGCGGACGCCAGTCGTACAGCGGCGCCGCACGCTCGCCCGCATCCGCGCTGCGCGCGAACATCGGTTCGTAGACCTTGCGGAACTGCTCGGGCTTCACGCTCGATGCGACGATCGCGTCGATCTCCTCGTCGGTCGGCCAGATGTCCTTCAGCGTGACGGGCTTGCCGTCCTGATCGTGGCCGAGCGCGTCCTTCTCGATGTCGAAGCGAATCGTGCCGGCGATGGCATACGCGACGACGAGCGGCGGCGACGCGAGAAACGCCTGCTTCGCATACGGATGGATGCGGCCGTCGAAGTTGCGGTTGCCGGACAGCACGGCCGTCGCGTACAGGTCGCGATCGACGATCTCCTGCTGGATCTTCGGATCGAGCGCGCCCGACATCCCGTTGCAGGTCGTGCACGCGAACGCGACGATGCCGAAGCCGAGCTTCTCGAGTTCCGGCAGCAGGTTCGCTTCTTCCAGATACAGCTCGACCGCCTTCGAGCCCGGCGCGAGCGAGCTCTTCACCCACGGCTTGCGCGTGAGGCCCTTCGCGTTCGCGTTGCGTGCGAGCAGGGCCGCGGCGATCACGTTGCGCGGGTTGCTGGTGTTCGTGCAGCTCGTGATCGCCGCGATGATCACCGCGCCGTCGGGCATCTCGCCCGGCTTCTCTTCCCACTGGCCGGCGATGCCGCGCGCGGCGAGGTCGGATGTCGGCAGCCGCTTGTGCGGGTTCGACGGGCCGGCCATGTTGCGCACCACGCTCGACAGGTCGAACGTCAGCGTGCGCTCGTACTGCGCGCCGTTCAGCGTGTCGGCCCACAGGCCCGCTGCCTTCGCGTAGGTCTCGACGAGCTTCACCTGCTCGTCGCTGCGGCCGGTGAGGCGCAGATAGTCGGTCGTCTGGCCGTCGATGAAGAACATCGCGGCCGTCGCGCCGTATTCGGGCGCCATGTTCGAGATCGTCGCACGGTCGCCGAGCGTGAGGCTCGCCGCGCCCGCACCGCGGAATTCCAGGTACGCGCCGACCACCTTTTCCTTGCGCAGGAATTCGGTCAGCGCGAGCACGATGTCGGTCGCGGTGATGCCGGGCTGGCGCTTGCCGGTCAGTTCGACGCCGACGATGTCGGGCAGGCGCATCCACGATGCGCGGCCGAGCATCACGTTCTCCGCCTCCAGCCCGCCCACGCCGATCGCGATCACGCCGAGCGCGTCGACGTGCGGCGTGTGGCTGTCGGTGCCGACGCAGGTGTCCGGATACGCCACGCCATCCTGCGCCTGGATCACCGGCGACATCTTCTCCAGGTTGATCTGGTGCATGATGCCGTTGCCCGGCGGGATCACGTCGACGTTCTCGAACGACTGCTTGGTCCATTCGATGAAGTGGAAACGATCCTCGTTGCGGCGATCCTCGATCGCGCGGTTCTTCGCAAACGCGTCCGGATCGAAGCCGCCGCACTCGACGGCGAGCGAGTGGTCGACGATCAGCTGCACGGGCACGACCGGGTTCACCTTCGCCGGGTCGCCGCCGCGCTCGGCGATCGCGTCGCGCAGGCCCGCGAGGTCGACGAGGGCCGTCTGGCCGAGGATGTCGTGGCACACCACGCGCGCCGGGAACCACGGGAAGTCGCGTTCGCGCTTGCGCTCGATGATCTGCTTCAGCGAATCGGCGAGGATTGCCGGATCGCAGCGGCGCACGAGGTTCTCGGCGAGCACGCGCGACGTGTACGGCAGCGTGTCGTACGCGCCGGGGGCGATCGCTTCGACCGCGGCACGCGCGTCGAAGAAGTCCAGCGACGTGCCGGGCAGGGGTTTGCGGTAGGCGGTATTCATGATGTGGGGGGATACCTGGGTAGAGCGTTCAGCGCGCGCCGGCCGGCCGCGCTGCGGAGGCCGGCGCGCGCTGCGGGAGTGTCAGCGCTTCTCGATCGGCACGAACTGCAGGTCTTCCGGGCCCGTGTAGTTCGCGCTCGGGCGGATGATCTTATTGTCGATGCGCTGCTCGATGATGTGCGCGCTCCAGCCGGACGTGCGCGAGATCACGAACAGCGGCGTGAACATCGCGGTCGGCACGCCCATCATGTGATACGACACGGCGCTGAACCAGTCGAGGTTCGGGAACATCTTCTTCGCTTCCCACATCACCGACTCGAGGCGCTCGGCGATGCCGTACAGCTTCAGGTCGCCCGCTTCCTTCGACAGCTTGTGCGCGACGCCCTTGATCACCTTGTTGCGCGGATCGGAGATCGTGTAGACCGGATGGCCGAAGCCGATCACGACTTCCTTGTTCTCGACGCGGCGGCGGATATCGGCTTCGGCGTCGTCCGGCGAGCTGTAGCGGCTCTGGATTTCATACGCGACTTCGTTCGCGCCGCCATGCTTCGGCCCGCGCAGCGCACCGATCGCGCCGGTGATCGCCGAATAGATGTCCGAGCCCGTGCCCGCGATCACGCGGCCGGTGAACGTCGATGCGTTGAACTCGTGCTCCGCGTACAGGATCAGCGACGTGTGCATCGCGTCGACCCACGACTTCGACGGCGTCTTGCCGTGCAGCAGGTGCAGGAAGTGGCCGCCGATCGAGTCGTCGTCGGTTTCCGTCTCGATGCGCTTGCCGTTGTGCGAGAAGTGATACCAGTACAGCAGCATCGAGCCGAGCGACGCCATCAGGCGGTCGGCGATGTCGCGCGCGCCCGGCAGGTTGTGATCGTCCTTCTCGGGCAGCACGGTGCCGAGCACCGACACGCCGGTGCGCATCACGTCCATCGGGTGGGCCGATGCCGGGATCTGCTCGAGCGCGGCCTTCAGCGCGTTCGGCAGGCCGCGCAGCGCGCGCAGCTTGGTCTTGTACGCGGCCAGTTCGGTCAGGTTCGGCAGCGTGCCGTGCACGAGCAGGTGCGCGATTTCCTCGAACTCGCACGATTCGGCGACGTCGAGAATGTCGTAGCCGCGGTAGTGGAGGTCGTTGCCGGTCTTGCCGACCGTGCACAGCGCCGTGTTGCCGGCCGTCACGCCCGACAGCGCCACCGACTTCTTCGGCTTGAATGCGCCTGCGGCGGCCGGTGCTGCTGCGTCTTTCGTCTCGCTCATGTTTCGATTCTCCAATGGGTATCGGGGTGTCATGTCGGCCGGGCGCGGCGCGGGTGCGCGCGTTCCGGCTTCATGCAAAGCATTCCGGGAACCGTGTCCCGGCGCGCGGGCCGCGTTACTTCTTGCCCTGCGCGAACAGTTCGTCGAGCTTGCGCTCGTATTCGTGATAGCCGAGGAAGTCGTACAGCTCGGCGCGGGTCTGCATGGTCGGCACCGCAGCCTTCTGCGTGCCGTCGCGACGCAACGTCTCGTAGAAATTCAGCGCGGCCTTGTTCATCGCGCGATAGGCGCCGCAGCAGTACAGCGCGATGTCGACGTTCGCCTCGCGCAACTCGTCGAGCGTGAACAGCGGCGTCGAGCCGAATTCGGTCAGGTTCGCGAGGATCGGCACCTTCACGGCGGCCTTGAAGCGGCGGTAGTCGTCGAGCGTCTTCATCGCTTCCGGGAAGATCATGTCGGCGCCGGCTTCCACGTATGCGATCGCGCGCTCGATCGCGGCGTCGATCCCTTCGGCGGCGGCCGCGTCGGTGCGGGCCATGATCACGAACTGGTCGTCGGTGCGCGCATCGACCGCGGCCTTCACGCGATCGACCATTTCTTCGGTCGGCACGACTTCCTTGCCCGGACGGTGGCCGCAGCGCTTCTGGCCGACCTGGTCCTCGAGGTGGACGGCCGCGACGCCGGCCTTGATGAACGAACGGACCGTGCGCGCGATGTTGAACGCGCCGCCCCAGCCCGTGTCGATGTCGACCAGCAGCGGCAGGTCGGTCGCGTTGGTGATCCGGTTCGCGTCGATCAGCACGTCTTCCATCGTGCTGATGCCGAGATCGGGGATGCCGAGCGAATTCGCGGCGACGCCGCCACCCGACAGGTAGACGGCCTTGAAGCCGACGGCCTGCGCCATCTTGGCTGCATACGCGGTAATCGCGCCGACCACCTGCAGCGGCTGCTCGGCCGCGACTGCCGCGCGGAATTTCGCGCCGGCGCTCTGAAGATGCGTGTTGCTCATGAACGGCCTCCTGAAGGAATGCCCATCAAACAGCAAGGACCGGGCCAGCTCGCGAAACACCGCTAACCCACTGATTCTTAAGCAACCGGCACGTGCGATGAATCGTCCGGTGATTTCAATTCGGCAATTTCATGTTTCAGAAATGAAATCCCGCGCGCATAATCGGTCGCCATGGACCTCTCCTCGACCAAGCCCGTCGGCCCGGCCGACCGCACCGTTCGCCCGCGCATCTGGGCGATGGGCATCAGCCGCCTGCGCGACCTGTTTCGCGAGATCGCCGGCGAATTCGACGAACGTGCCGACGTGCGCATCGTCACGCGCGCGTACGAAGATGCATTGAGCGCGATCGCGGAGGCCGGCACCGCGCGGCCCGACGTGATCGTCGCGGCCGGCTCGAACGGCGGCTTCCTGAAAACGCGTGCGCAGGTGCCGGTCGTGGTCGTGTCGCCGACCGGCTTCGACGTGATGCAGGCGCTCGCGCGCGCACGGCGCGATGCCACGCGGATCGCGCTCGTCAGCGCCGGCGAGACGCCGCCCGAAGTGCGTCGCTTCGTCGCCGCTTACGGCCTCGACGTGCAGTTTGCGTCATATCAGTCCGCGCAGGAAGCGGAAGCCTGCGTGCACGACCTGCACGACCGCGGCATCGAGACGATCGTCGGCCCCGGCCTCGTCACCGATCTCGCGGCGAGCGCCGGCATGGGCGCCGTGTTCCTGTATTCGCACGCGTCGGTGCGCCAGGCGGTCGAGACGGCGCTCGAAGTCGCGTACGCGACGCACGCCGAGGCGTTTCGCCGCCAGCGGCTCGACAACCTGTTGCAGCATCTGCGCGACGGCGTGGTCGCGCTCGATGCGCGCGGTCGCGTCGAAGCCATCAACGAACGGCTCGCGTCGGCGCTCGGGGTCGAACCCGCGGCGGCCGTCGGCCGCGCGCTGGTCGACCTGCGCCCGGAGTTGCGCACGCTGCGCGGCGAGGACGGCGATGCGCTTGCGACCGTGCGCGGCGTGCGCTACGTCGTGCATCGCGGGCCGCTCGTCGATCGCGGCGTGACGTCGGGCAGCGTGCTGACGTTCCAGGAATCGCGCGCGGTCGAACGACTCGACCGCGCGCTGCGCTCGCAGCCGAACACGCAGCAGTTCGCGGCGCGCTACACGCTCGACGACGTGATCGGCGCGTCCGCGCCGATGGCGCGCGTGCGCGATCTCGTGCGGCGCTATGCGAAATCCGACGCGACCGTCCTCGTGCTCGGCGAAAGCGGCACCGGCAAGGAGATGATCGCGCAGAGCCTGCACGCGCTGTCCGTGCGGCACAGCTATCCGTTCGTCGCGATCAACTGCGGCGCGTTTCCGGAGGCGCTGCTCGAGAGCGAGCTGTTCGGTTACGAGGAAGGCGCGTTCACCGGCGCGCGGCGCGGCGGCAAGACCGGCCTGTTCGAAGCCGCGCACCGCGGCACGCTGTTTCTCGACGAGATCGGCGAAATGCCGCCGTCGCTGCAGAGCCGGCTGCTGCGCGTGCTGCAGGAGCGCGAGGTGATCCGCCTCGGCTCGACCGAGCCGATCCGCATCGACGTGCGCGTGATCGCCGCGACGCACCGCCCGCTGCTCGCGGCCGTCGAGGACGGCACGTTCCGCGCGGACCTGTATTACCGGCTCAACATCCTGAACATTGGCCTGCCGCCGCTGCGCGAGCGCGCCACCGACATTCCGGCGCTCGCGGCCACGCTGCTCGTGCAGGCCGCGCGGCGCGAGCCGCGGCTGGCCGAACGCGTGCGCGAGGTCGGCGATGCGGTGCGCGTGCTCGACGCGACGCAGGCGACGCTCGCTCGCTACCGATGGCCCGGCAACGTGCGGGAACTGCAGAACGTGGTCGAGCGGATCGCGGTGGAACTGGCCGAGGAAGTCGACGCGCATCCGGGCGCCTCATGCGCGGCGCTCACCCCCGATGCGCTGCAGGCGATCGCGCCCGAGTTGTTCGCCGCGCCGCCGGACTCGACCGACACCGACGACGCGCAGACACTCCACGCGCGCCGCCGCCGCGCCGAAGCCGACGAGATCCGCGCGGTGCTCGACGCGTGCGGCGGCGATCGCGATCGCGCGTGCGCGATGCTCGGCATCAGCAAGACGACGCTGTGGCGGAAGCTGTCGGCGAAATAGGTTCGGGCGAGACAGGTGCGGCAGGTAATGACGCGCCGGACGCGCGCCGCCGTCAATCGGCCTTGTGATAGTGGCGGTAAGCCTTCGCGCGATTCCCGCACGAAGACATCGAGCACCAGCGACGGCTGCCGTTCTTGCTGTCGTCGATGAACAGCCACTGGCATGCGTCGTTCGCGCAGCGCTTGACCTTCGCGAGCCGCGCGCCGCCCAGCAGGTCCGTCGCCGACCACAGCACCGGGCTCAGCAACCTCGCGAGCGTCGCGTCCGCTGCCCCGATCCGCCACGCGTAGCCGCCGTCGATCCGCGCGAGCGCGACGCGCGGCGCCGCTTCCGCCAGAAAACCGCCCAGCAGCGCGAGATCGTCGGCTTGCGGCTCGCGCCGCTCGGCCTGTGCGTGAAAGAGCCGATACAGCGCCTCGCGTAACGCGAGCGCGCGCGCCAGCATCGCCGGCTCGCTCTCCTTCTCCTTCACTTGTGCACGACACACGTCGGCCAGGCCGGCCGGCATGCCCGCCTGCTCGCGGCACCATGTGAACAGGTCATCCAGCGTGCCGAAGGTTTCGGTCGGCGCGTCCGCGCCGCGCCAGTACAGCGTGTTCGCGAAATCGATGCTCAGCGTTTCGGACGGTGCCGGAACCAGGCAGTCCGTCGCGACGGAAGGTTGCGTTTTGCTCATGACGCGATCGTATCTAACCACCATGCCGGTTGACAAGCAGCCGGACGCTTTCTAACATAACCAGCATGGTGGTTAAAGAAGGTTTGCTGCACTGACGTCCCCTCTTCAGTCCAAGGAGCCACAGATGATCGATCACCTTTCGTTCGGCGTTGCCCACATCGACCGCAGCCGCGCGTTCTACGACAACGCGCTCGGCGCGCTCGGCTACAAGCGGCTGTACAGCGACGACGGATCCCTCGGCTACGGCACCAGCGAACCGGTGCTGTGGTTGCAGCACGCGGCGCGTCCGGTCGTCGCCGATCCCGACTCAGGGTTGCACGTGTCGTTTCGCGCCTCGTCGCCCGTGGAAGTCGATGCGTTCTATCGCGCCGCGCTGCAGCACGGCGGACAGGACAATGGCGGGCCGGGCAAGCGCGAGCACTACGGCCCCGGCTATTACGCGGCATTCGTCGTCGATCCCGACGGGTATCGGCTCGAAGCCCATTGCGAGCTGGACAACGTCGTCTGATCCGGTTCGCACCGACACGGGTGAACGACAAGGGCCCGATTCCGCATCGCGCGGAATCGGGCCCTTGTCTTTGCTGCATCGATGGCCGGTTCGCGACGGCCACCGCGAGCAATCACGCCAGTGGCCGAGCGGACGGTCGGACGGCGCGGCCGGGTTGCGGTCGATTGCGCCCGCGATCCGGCCCGCGCCGCACACTGGCCTACTGCGCGTCGCGCGTGACCTGCCGTTGCTCGCCCAGCCCCTCGACCCCGAGGCGCACCGTCTGGCCGGCCTTCAGGAACACCGGGGATGGCTTGATGCCCATCCCGACGCCCGGCGGTGTACCGGTCGTGATCACGTCGCCCGGTTGCAGCGTCATGCAGGTCGACAGGTAGGCGATCAGTTGCGCGACGGTGAACACCATCGTGCGCGTGTTGCCGTTCTGGTAGCGGTGGCCGTCGATCTCGAGCCACAGGTCGAGGCGCTGCGGATCGGGCACCTCGTCGCGCGTCACGAGCCACGGGCCGATCGGGCCGAACGTATCGAAGCCCTTGCCCTTGTCCCACTGGCCGCCGCGTTCGATCTGCCACTCGCGCTCGGAGACGTCGTTGACGACGCAATAGCCGGCGACGTAATCCAGCGCGCGCGCCTCGTCGACGTCCTTGCACGTCGCGCCGATCACGACGCCCAGCTCGACTTCCCAGTCCGTCTTCACCGAGCCCTTCGGGATGTCGATGCCGTCGTTCGGGCCGCAGATCGAACTCGTCCATTTGCCGAATACCACCGGCTCCTTCGGTACCGGCATGCCGGCTTCGGCCGCGTGATCGGCATAATTCAGACCAATGCCGATGAACTTGCCGACGCGCCCGACGCACGGGCCAATGCGCGGCTCGCCAGGGACGAGCGGCAGCGTGGCCGGATCGATCGCGCGCAGGCGCGCGAGCGCGGCGTCGGACAGCGCGTCGCCAGCAAGATCCGGCACGTGCGCGGACAGGTCGCGAATCCGGCCGTCCGCGTCCAGAATACCGGGCTTTTCCTGGCCCGGCGGGCCATAGCGAAGCAGTTTCATCGTGCTCAACCTCTGTTGTCGAATGTGACAGGATACCGGCCGACGCAGCCGTTGACGGCCACTCGCCGGACTGAATGTCGATCGTCGATGACGCGCGTCGGCGCCGCATCCGGCAGGCCAATCGACACGCGAGGCTCGCGCAGGCGCAGCGATCGCGGCGCCGCACCGGAGTGCGACGCGCATCGAACGGGCGGCCGCCGGTCTGCGCATCGGCGACGACGGCCCGGCATTCGCGACACGTGCCGGCCTGTGCTGTGCCGGCCGGCTTCACGCGCGGCCGCGCCGTCGCTGGCCCGCCGCTCTTTGTACCATTGGCGGCCCGCCGTGAAATGGCGCGCGACGGATACCGACTATTGGTGCGCCCATGGAGGTTGCACCGCAGCATCCGGCCTGCCGAACCGTTCGGCTTTACGCCAAATGCCGCCGTCCGTCGACACCAAAAGATGAATTGCGAATATTTCTTATGAACCTGTCATCGGGAACGATATGTAATCCGTTCTTGCTGGGTAACGATCGGTAAAAAGACGCTGCATTGCACACTGAACGTTTGTTGTTAAGCTCGCGCGGATGGCAGTCACATCCGCATGCGGCTTCACGAATTCGCGTGCAAAGCCGGCCGGCGTGCGTCGCCACCCGATTGGCAATCCCCGGACTTCCTACCCCATGATGCAAACGACCAATAACCCGCTCCCCGGCAGCGACGCACGGGAGTCGATGGGCACAGCCGACCGCTATCGTGCGCCCGCGCTCGACAAGGGTCTCGACATTCTCGAACTCCTGTCGGAACAGAAGGAAGGACTCACCCGCACCGAAATCACGAAGGAACTCGGCCGCAACGCGAGCGAGATCTACCGGATGCTCGAGCGTCTCGTCGCACGCCGCTACGTGATGCGCTCGAGTGGCGGCGACCGTTACACGCTCAGCCTGAAACTGTTCGCGCTCGCGCATCGGCATCCGCCAATGAACCGGCTGATCGCCGAGGCCTTGCCGCTGATGCAGCGCTTTGCCGACGCGGCGGAACAGTCGTGCCACCTGACCGTCTACGATCGCGGCAACCTGCTCGTGATTGCGCAGGTGGACGGCCCCGGCCCATGGGGTGTGTCGGTGCGGCTCGGCTCGCGCGTCGGGCTCGCCGATACGGCGTCGGGGCGCGTGATGCTGTCGTTCCAGGGTGCCGAGCAGCGTGCGCACATGCTGGCCGAGCATCGCAAGGTCAAGGGCGAAACCCCGATGAACGAGCAGGAACTCGCACATGCCTGCCAGTCCATCCGCCAGTCCGGTTACGTGCGCCAGGACAGCCGCCAGGCATACGGCGTGACCGACCTGAGCGCGCCGATCCTCGGCCCGGCCGGCCATGCGATCGCGGTGCTGACCTGCCCGTACATGCGCCGGATCGACGCGCATATGGCGCCGTCGGTCGAGGTGGTCGTCGTGGGACTGCGCGATACGGCAGGCCAGTTGTCGATGTACCGCGCGGAGACTTGCTGAACGTTGCGGAACGGTCGACCGCGCTGAAGGTGGCAGACCGTTCGGGCGCGGCGGTCGTTCGGTCACACGGCCAGCGGATCGGGCAGGCGGGCGGGCTCGACATCGCGCACGCAGTGTGCGATGCGTACCGGCCACGCGGGCTCTCGTACCGGCATCCGGCAGACCGTTTCCGGATGCGCGGATGCCGCGCTACGCTAGAATAGCGGCCCTCTCAAAAACGACGACGGCCGGCTGTCGCGGCCGTCGTATCCGATGGATGTCATGGCCAAACTTCTGAACGATCAAGAATTCCAGCGTTTCTCCGAACTTCAGCAGAAGCAGGCGAGCTTCACGATCACGCCCGAGGAAGCGGACGAGCTGCGCGACATCGTCGCGCGCGCGCAGAAGAAGCGCGACGACCGTGCCGAAGCGATGCGCGCGATCGAGAACTACATCGAGCAGTTCGACATCACGCCCGACGAACTCTTCTCGCCCGAGCAGATCGGCGACGCCGCGCGCACCTACGGCCTGATCACGGCCACCAAGAAGGAGCGCACGCTGCCGCCGTCGATCACGTTCAACGGCAAGCCGTACCAATGGACCAAGACGCTTCCGGACGACGTGCGCGGCGCGCTGTTCGATGCATTTACGTCCGGCGAATCGGTCAAGCGCTTCATCGCGATGCCGAAGGACACCGCGCGTTGCGCCCTGACGATCGCCCGCCTCGAGCGCGAAACCGGCGGCGTTTATGCCGACGCGCACCTCGAAGAACTCGCGATTTCGCGTGACCAGGTGAACGACGCAGCGTCGAAACTTGCTGCATAAATGCCATCGCGGGCACGGTTCATGCGTGCCCGCACCGGCGCGGACGCCGGCCGAAACCCGCGCCGCGCCAGACGGAGCACTGCGTCCGTGGGCTCCCGAAAAGTCTCACCAAAGCATCCCGTAAGCGCTCACCTGAGCATCCCGTAAAAGCTCACCTGAAGTTTCCGGAGACGCTCACCAGCCCCTCCCGAACGTCCTCACCGACGCATCCCGCAGATGCTCACCACCCCTTCCCGGAAAGGCTCACCGGGGCCTCCCGCAAGGGCTCACCGGCAGCTCCCGCGAAGGCTCATCGGGTGCTTCCGTATCGACTCACCCGATTGCTCCCGGAAAAGCTCACTTTCGGCTCCTGAAAAATCTCACCTTTGGTCCGCTTTCAATGCTGGCGGTGCGCAAGGCGGGCGTCAGTGCGCTCGAATATTGCGCCGGAACCGGCGATACGCCGAGGTCACCAGCATACGCAACCGCCCGCCGCGGACGCTGTAACTCGACGAGATCGCCCTTTCCCGCCGGTCGCGAAGCGAGCGTCGTACCGATCCGCACAGTGAGACGAAAGAGTCGAACGATCTGCATGCCGAACTACAACCAGTTCGCTCGGTCGCGGCTGCGCATCACCGACATCGCGCGTTCCGTAGCGGCTGCGCACGACACCGCCGAACGTTCAGGCACGCTCGCCGACGCGATTACGGTTGCAGCTTCATCCTGAACCCCACCACGCCGGGCTCCTCCGTCGTCGACACCTCGAAGCCGCAGGATTTCGCCAGCGAGATCATCGCGGTGTTCTCGCGCAGCGCCTCGCCGACCATCCACGCGGTGCCGCGCGATCGCGCGTAGTCGATGATACGCGCCATCATCAGCCGCCCGAGCCCCTTGCCCTTCTGATCTGGCCGGACAGCAATCGCGAACTCGGCCGTCTCGTTGTCGGGATCGGCAACCGCGCGCGCCACCGCGAGTGTGTGCGACCGGCCCGATGCGTCGGTGAACGACACGATGAAGGCCATCTCACGGTCGTAGTCGATCTGAGTCATGCGCGCGACTTGCGAATGATCGAAGCTGCGCACGGCACCGAAGAACCGCATCCGCAGATCGTCCGGCGTCATCGCGCCAAGCAGTTCGTTGTGCGCTTCTTCGTCTTCCGGACGGATCGGCCGGATCGTCACGGTCTCGCCGCGCCATTCGAGCGTCTGCTCGAGATGGCGCGGATACGGCATGATCGCGAGCCGGCTGCGCCCGGCCGCCAGCGAGATGCGCGGCGCGACCACGTATGCCCGGTCGGACAGCACGCGCAGCGTGACCGACATCGCGACGACCCCGCGCACGTCGCAAACAACTTGCGACAGCGCCGTCAGCGCATCGAGCGTGGGTTCGACGGGCGTGCGGCGCGCATAGGGTGAACGCTCCATCACCGCGCGGGCGAGCACCGTATTCAGCGGTGGCAGCCCGTACACGACGAAAGGCGCCGATACGCCGTCGGTCGGCGGCACGGCATAACGAAACACTGGGCCGAAGTTCGAATCGTCGTACATGTCGACCGTGACGTCGACGACTCTGGTGCCCACCGGCGCATCGGCCGGCTCGCCGTGCACACCGAAGTGCGATAACCAGCGCAACGCTGCTTCGCCGGCCAGTTCATGCTCGCCGGCCTCGACCATCCGTCTGGCCTCGGCCTGCGCGGACGCAACGCACTCGGCCGGCTGCAGCGGCGTGCCCTCGGGCGTCTGCATCAGCAACTGCCGCCCGAGGTTGTAGTCGACGAGCCGTGCGTATGCACGCGCAAGCCGCTGCGGTGTGGTGTGCACCGGAATGCCGTTCGCGTGCAGTGCGTCGCGCGTCGCCGCGTCGACCGCACCGAAGAAACACGCGAGGATGCCGCGGTGCGCGTACTGCCGCGATTCGATCAGCGTGCGCGCGACCGCGTCGGCCGGCGCGCTGTGGGACGTCGAATGCACGACGAACAGCGTGCCCGTTTGCGGAAACGGCGCGAGCGCCTTGATGGCGGCGCCGAAATGCTCGGGGCGCGCATCGTCGCCGAGCGTCAGCGGATTGCCGGGCCCGCGGAGATGCGGCAGCGCGGCCGCGACCGCCGACGTTGCCTCGGCCGGCCAGTCGACCAGCACGTCGCGCACCTCCGCGACCGCATCGACCGCGAGTTTCGCGACGCCTGCGTCGCTCGTCACGAGTGTGGCCGCGCCGCGCGCGGTGACGCGCCCGACGCCGAGCGTCTCGATCTCGTCGAGCAGATCGTCGAGTGCATCGACACGCACCATCCCCGCACGCTGGAACGCCGCCGTGTAAAGCGCATCACCGGGATCGGCGCGCCCGGTGCGCAGCGCGAGCACCGGTTTGTTGCGCGCCGCCGCACGCGCTGCCGACATGAACTTGCGCGCGGCGCACACGGTGTCGAGCTCGAGCAAGATCGCGCGCGTGCCGGGATCGCTCGCGAGGTAGTCGAGCACATCGCCTGCATCGACGTCGGCCTCGCTACCCAACGCGACGACATGTGAAAAGCCGAGGCCTCGTGCATCGGCCCAGCCGAGTACCGCATTCGTCAGCGCGTTCGATTGCGACACCCAGGCGACGCCACCCGATCGCACCGTATAGGCTGGCGCGCCGAAATGCGCATGCCGCGCGGGCGACAGCACGCCGAGACTGCCGGGCCCGACGATACGGAGCACGAACGGCTTCGCGGCCTTGAGCGTGCGATCGAGCGCGGCGCGGTCGGCGTCGGTGCGCGCCTCACCGACAATCACCGCGACACGCGTGCCGATCTCGCCGAGCTTGCGCACGATGCCGGCCCATGTGGCAGGCGGCGTGCAGATCACGGCGACCGAGGGCGGGGCGGGCAGCCGTTCGACATCGGCCACGACCGAGTACCCGTTCAGCTCGCGATACTTCGGATTGACGGGCCACACCGGCCCCTCGAACGCGCCATCGAGCACACGCGCCCACACCATCGCACCAATACTGCCCGCGCGCGACGATGCACCGACGACCGCAACGGACCTGGGCTGGAACAACGCATCGAGATGGCGGACGGTCACATCGGCTCCACACGGTAATGAAAAACGACCCGGCCGGCACACGAGCCGAATGGCCGTGCGCCAGTCGACGCGAACTCCAAGCATAGGCGAACCCGATGCGGCTGCCTATATGCCAAACGGCCGACTGTGCGACGCGCATCAATGCCCGCAACATGAGCCGGTCACCGCGTCTTTGCACGACGCAACGGGCGAAGGCGACACGATGCGCCCATCCGGTCGCCGTTTCAAAGGTGAGGAGATACAGGAGGCATGGTGAGCAAGTTCGGGAATTGCAGGGCACGCAGCGCAAGTACGCGAGAGGTGATCGCAATCGGCGGTACGTCTGCACCGCGAAGATCGAGAATGCCAATGCGCGCATGCCGCGAAATTACGGGGATGTTTACGGGAATTCACGGCAATACCCGGTCGAATCGCGGCGAATTCGCAAAACGATATCCGTTAATCGCGCGGCATCGGTGTTCAACTCGCGGTTTCGAGTCCTGCTGCGACTGCCCAAAAACAAAACGGTGCGACGGCCGCATGGCCGTTCGCACCGTCAGTCAGCGCACGAAAGGTGAGGATTTTCGGGAGTCAGTCCTTGATCAGGAAACGCGCGCGGTTCTTGCCGAGCCATGCCGGCGCCCGCCCGCGGCCACTCCACGTTTCGCCCGTCTTCGGGTTCAGGTACTTCGGCGGCAACGGACGCTTCGGTTTCGCGGCAGCAGCGGCGCCGATCGGTCGAAAACCGAGCTCTTCCGCGGTAATGTCGAATTCCTCGATTTTTGCCCGAATGGCGGCAATCGCATCGGCAATCGCCTTTTCGCGTTCCTTGTCGATCTTTTGCTGAAGTCTTTCGAGCTGCGCTGTCAGTTGCCTGTAGGTCGCCATATGGATGGGACTCCGTGAGTGTTATTCATGAAAAATAGCCGACTCCAAGCTAATAGAAAAGCGTCTCACCCGACTACGGTCTCTTTATCCGATCATGTCGGGATCAATAACCGCTTTTCTTCTTGCATGCGAAGAGAAGATTTCGCATTGCGTCATCGGTCGATTGCTGAAGGACGTCGAATTCACCGTTGCAGATGGCTCGGGCATTGTCCGTGCAATTGCTCCAGTCGCTACCGGTGCACTGCACCTGCGTGGTCGGGCGCCCATCCGAAGTGAACAGTGGCGCCCCGCCGCCGCACCCGCCGAGCCCCGCAACGAGGGCCAACAATCCGGCCCGACGCCAATGCATTCGAGGCCACCGACAGACCGACGCAAGCATGTGTTTCATTGTTCTTTCCGTCAACCGATTTTTTAATGCCGCGAGTATGCCATGCACCGCCGTCAGTCGTTCAGTCAGGCGCCCGGTCCGGCCGTCCGCGCGTCTTGTACGGCACGGCCCGGTGCGGATCGTCGGTGATGCGAACGAACACCTGCTCGACGTCGGGAAGCGCGCCGAGCTCGCGCTCCAGCGCCTGCCGATCGAATGCCGGATCGGCACACCCTTCGACATAGATGAAGCGCCGCTGCACGGTGATCCACAGGCTCGTGCCCTGCAGACGATCGGTGCCCGCGAAATGCGCTTTCGCCGCCTCGGCAATCGGCGCGTCATACATATACGAATTCGGTTTCGTGCAGCGGTGGGCGAGCCAGCAGGTGGTCCCGCGCTCGACGCGGTAATGCGCGTCGTCTTCCATCTCGGCGCGCGTCATCCACGGGCCGAGCGGCAGCGGGCATTCGGCAAAGCCTCGCGACAGCGCGACGAACGGATCGTTGTACCAGTTGCGTCGCACCGCGGGTGTGTCCGCGTCACCCGCCTGTGCGAGCGAGGACGTCGCCACCAGTACGGCCAGCCATCCGGCAATTGCGATTCGCTTCATCGTCGTCTCCTGTCGGGCACTTCACCGGTGCCGTTCCTCATGTCGGGGCGCATCCACCGCCGCTTGCTACCGGGCGATCCCGAGCGCCGTCAGTTTCTTGTACAGCGTCGCCCGGCCGATGCCGATGCGCGCGGCCGCTTCGACCACCTTCCCGTCGCATGCCGCAAGCGCGTCGGTCAGAAACTGACGCTCCCACGCGGCCAATGCATCGGTATACGAAACGACCGGCGCACCAGGCGCCCCCGCTGCATCGCCCGCATCCCGGCCGACCGGCGACGGAGCAGCCCGCGTGCCCGCCGGCACGCTATCCGGCACTATGCGCACCGGCCCGAGGAACGGCGCGAGCGCACCCGCATCGATCACCGAGCGATCCGACAGCATCAGCGCACGCTCGAGCGTGTTGCGCAGCTCGCGTACGTTGCCCGGCCACGGGTACGCGCACAGCATCCGCAGCGCATCGTCGGTCAGTTCGCAGTGCGCAGCGCGACCGTGCTGCGCGGCCAGCTCCTCGAGCGTCGCGTAGACGAGCGCCGCGATGTCGGACGCGCGCTCGCGCAACGGCGGCGCATGAATCGTCAGCACATTGAGCCGGTAATAGAGATCCGCGCGAAAACGGCCGGCCTCGACCAGCGCGGGCAGGTCAGCCGACGTCGCGGCGATGATCCGCACGTCGGCACGCACGATCCGGTTCGAGCCGACCGGTTCGAACTCCTTGTCCTGCAATACGCGCAGCAGCTTGCCCTGCAGCGGCAGCGGCATGTCGCCGATCTCGTCGAGAAACAGCGTGCCGCGATCGGCCAGCTCGAACTTGCCGACGCGTCCCTTGCGATCGGCACCGGTATACGCGCCCGGCGCCGCGCCGAAGAATTCGGTTTCGAGCAGCGTGTCGGGAATCGCGGCCACGTTGACGGTCACGAGCGGCTGGAGCGCGCGCGCCGACGCCGCGTGAATCGCATGCGCGAGCAGTTCCTTGCCGGTGCCCGTCTCGCCGAGCAGCAGCACCGGCGAATCGACCTGTGCGGCGCGCCGCGCCTGCCGCTTGGTTTCGAGGCTTGCGGCGCTCGTGCCGACGAAACTCGCGAACGTGTATTTCGCACGGCGTGCCTGCGCGAGCGAACGCTGCGTCGCGATCAGCTGCTGCTGAAGCTGCGCGTAGCGGGAAAAGATCGGCGTGAGCGTCTTCAGCTGGTCGAACAGTGCGAAGCCGATCGCGCCGACCGTCTCGCCCGCCTCGTTCTTCAACGGCAGGCGTGTGACGACGAGCGGCTCGCGGCCCGTCTCCATGATGTCGAGCAGGATCGGCTGTCCGGTCGACACGACCTCACGCATCAGGCTGTTCGGAATCACCGCCTCGCAGTCGAGGCCGACCGCCTGCTGCGGATCGGCGAACCCGAAGCGCGCCGCATAACGCTCGTTCATCCACACCACGCGTGCGTCGCGATCGACGACCACCGTGCCCGCGCTCGAATCCTCGAAAGTCCGAAACAGCGACTCGGCGGCGCGCCGCAGCACATCGCCGTAATTGACGGGCAGGCGGACCCAGTCGTTCATCATCGTGTCGTTGTCTCCGCGTATGCTTGGCCGGATATCTCCGGAACGAGACGCAGTATCTCATTTCGGAGACATCCCGGAATCCCTTGTCCGGGAAAGCCCTGCCCGATTCAGAGGGCAGTCTTGGCGGCCGAATCGTCTCCCGATGGAGACGATTTATGTAGAATCTTCAGACATTGGCCGGCGCGGGCCCGCCAGCCAGCGCCGGATCCACGTCCGGCGGCGCAATCCGGCCGATGGCACGAAACCTGCACGAACCTGAGCCGGTTCGCGGCGCGTCCCGCGATCGAACAACAACCAAAGCCATTCCAAGCTATTAGGAGACTCCCTTGTCTTTCGTGATCGTCCTTGCCGCGCTGGCGTTCCTGATGTTCGCCGCGTATCGCGGCTACAGCGTGATCCTGTTCGCGCCGATCGCCGCGCTCGGCGCGGTCCTGCTGATCGAACCCGCCGCCGTCGCACCGGTCTTCTCCGGCATCTTCATGGAGAAAATGGTCGGCTTCGTCAAACTGTATTTCCCGGTCTTCATGCTCGGCGCCGTGTTCGGCAAGGTGATCGAACTGTCCGGATTCTCCGAGTCGATCGTCCATGCCGCGATCCGCTACATCGGCCGTTCGCGTGCGAATGCGGTGATCGTCGCGGTGTGCGCGCTGCTCACCTATGGCGGCGTGTCGCTGTTCGTCGTGGTGTTCGCCGTGTATCCGTTCGCGGCCGAACTCTATCGCCAGAGCAATATTCCGAAGCGGCTGATGCCCGGCGCGATCGCGCTCGGTGCGTTCTCGTTCACGATGGATTCGCTGCCCGGCACGCCGCAGATCCAGAACATCATCCCGACCACGTTCTTCAAGACGACCGCCTGGGCCGCACCCGCGCTCGGCACGATCGGCTCGCTGTTCATCATCATCGTCGGCCTCTCGTATCTGGAATGGCGCCGCCGTTCGGCGATGGCGAAGGGCGAAGGCTACGGCACGTCGCTCGTCAACGAGCCGGAGCGCGTCGAAGCGACGGCACTGCCGCATCCGGCGCTGGCGATCCTGCCGCTGATCCTCGTCGGCGCATCGAACTTCACGTTCACGAAACTGATTCCGCAGTGGTACGGCGCCGCGTCGTACACGGTCGCGCCGGACGTGCTGCCCGGCGTGCACACGCCGGTCACGACGTCGATCAAGACCGTCGTCGCGATCTGGTCGGTCGAGGCCGCGCTGCTGCTCGGCATCGTGCTGGTCGTGCTGACCGCGTTCAAGCGCGTCAGCGACCGCTTCGCGGCCGGGTCGAAGGCCGCCGTCGGCGGCGCGCTGCTCGCCGCGATGAACACGGCGTCGGAATACGGTTTCGGTGGCGTGATCGCCGCGCTGCCGGGCTTCCTCGTCGTCAGCGACGCGCTGAAGAGCATTCCGAACCCGCTGGTGAACGCGGCTGTGTCGGTCAGCTCGCTCGCCGGCATCACGGGTTCGGCATCGGGCGGCATGAGCATCGCGCTCGCCGCGATGTCTGACCTGTTCATCAAGGGCGCGCAGGCAGCCAACATTCCGATGGACGTGCTGCACCGGGTGGTCGCGATGGCCAGCGGCGGCATGGACACGCTGCCGCACAACGGCGCGGTCATCACGCTGCTCGCGGTCACGGGCCTCACGCACCGCGAGTCGTATCGCGACATCTTCGCGGTCACCGTGATCAAGACGCTCGCGGTGTTCTTCGTGATCGCCGTGTACTACACGACGGGCCTCGTGTAAGCCCCGCATCGGGCGGCGTTCCGAACGCCGCCGCACCTCGTCCGGCCGCATCGCCGCGGCCGGCGCATCTTCCTTCCTCTGCACGCCCGGGCTGGGCGACCGGACCGGCATCGTCGACGCAGGCAGCGCAACGCGGGTCGCGACGCGCCGCACCTTCCCGACACCTCCGCGCGCAAACCGGGGCGGATCGCCGAGGTTCTCATCCGCCGGTTCGTCCCCCGCCCGACCGGAGCCGCTCGGCGCTACCTCGCCGCACGGCCCGGACGGCCCGACGCCCGTCACGCACCGCCATCCGGCACCGTCAGCGTCCACGTCCACGTCCACGTCCACGTCCACGTCCACCATCCATTGTTACGGGCGGCAGAACACTGAGTTAGGTGCGACCGCATTTTTCGCGCGCGTGGCCGGGCCTACACTGCTTTCAACCGCCGCCGCTCCGTCGAACGAAGGCCGGCCGCACAGTTGGAAACATGGAGGTCACGATCATGAAGCGCCTGATTCACGCAGTTGCCGTTGCCCTGGCCGTATCCGCGCCGCTCGCCGCGCAAGCGCAGTCGAACCCGCCGCTCACGCGCGCGCAGGTTCACGCCGAAGTGAAGGCGCTCAAGCAGGCCGGCTTCCAGCCGAGCGATTGGTTCTACCCGGCCAGCATCGTTTCCGCCGAAGCGAAGATCGCCCATCAGCAGCGTGCCGGGTATGGCAGCGACCAAGGTGCATCGTCGGAGTCGAGCCACTAATCGCCGTCACGACGCGGCCGTCCCGTCCGGCCGCTTCCGCGCAAGCCATCACGCCTTCACCGGCTCGATCAGTTTCGCGCATGCCGCTGCCTGCGGATCGCCCGCAGGCAACTTCGCGCACACCCCGTCGAACTGCTTCACGACCGACCTGACCGACGCATCGTGCGCGCCGCCGCCGCGCCAGCGATTCAGTTGCGTGACGACCTTGGTCAGCGCGCGCAGGTTCGCCCCATAAAACGCATCCTTGGTCTTGCCGGCCTGCGCGAGCACGCTCGCGGCGATCGCTTCGATCCGCGCCGAATCGTCCGGCGCCAGCGCGACCGCATTCGCGAAATAGGTCGCGCCCCAGCGCAGCTTCGTCGCCGGGCCGCTCGCCGAGTCGTACGCCTTCCGGTACCAGTCAAGCGCCGCGGCCTTGTCGCCGCGCGCCTTCGCATTCGCCGCCAGTCCCGACATGAAGTAGTACGGCGTCGCCGAACGCGGCAACTCGGCCTTCAGCAAGACGTCGGATTCGTCGTACAGCCCGGCGTCGGTCAGCGTGTCCGCCGCTTCGCTGACGAGCGCCTGCCGCTCGTAGGCGTTCGCGGCGCCCTGCACCGATGCCGCGATCTGCTTGCGTGCGGTATCGACCAGCGCCGGCGCGGCGAGCGGCGCGCCGTCGTGCGCGTCGCCGCGCGCGAGCAGCACGCGGCCGTGCAGCGCCATCAGACGGTCGATCGACGACAGCGTCGCATCGGTCGACAGGCGCGCGAGCGCCGTGTCGTACGCGCCGCGCAGCTTCGTGCGCTGCGCGGCGTCGGCGCCGAGGTACGCGACCACGCGCGCGGGCGCTGCGACGAGCACGTCCGAATCGGCGCGCGCCAGCGCCGGCTCGCGCAGCACCGCGCGCAGCGCGTCGACGAGCGCCGCCTTGTCGAGCGCGCCGGCCTGCGCGGGATCGTCCGATGCCGCCACCACCGCCGACTTCAGCGCGAACCGCGCGGCGTCCGCCTTCGCGCCGGCCGCACGCGCACGTTGCGACAGCGTCTGCAGCGTCACCGCGACACGGTCGGACGGCACCGGCAGCGCGCCGTCGGTGTCCCAGGAATAGTCGGCCAGCAGATGCCATTCGGCCGGCGTCAGCGCCGCGCCGTTGTTCAGCGCGGTCGCGAGCGTCTGCCGCACCGGATGCGCGGCCGTCATCCCGAGCGACAGCGCCTGCATGTAGCGTTCGAGATCGGCCTCGCCCGGCAGCCGCGTCACTTCGGTGCCGTCCGGGCGGAACAGGATCATCGTCGGATAGCCGTGTACCTTGAAGCGCTCGCCGAGCTTCTGCGCGCTTTCGGTGTCGCCGTCGAGATATACGGGCACGAAGAACGACGAGCGGGTCTTGAACGCCTGCTGGCTGAAGATCGTCGACTTCACCTGGTTGCACGACGGACACCACACGGCGCCCCAGTACAGCAGCAGCGGCTTGCCGGTGCGCTTCGCGAGCGCGAACGCGGCATCGACGTCGCCCTGCTGCCAGGCGATGCCGGGCGGCAGATGCGCGCCGTCGGGCGATGCGTTCGCCGCCGGGGCGCCCGCGGGCGCGGCAGCGGCAAGCGCCGCACTGGCGGCAGCGAACAGGCAGGCGGCGGTGAGATTGCGAAGAGCGGTTTTCATCGAAGCGGGTTCCGTTGAACAAGACGGTTTCAGGGAGATGCCGCGCACGCAACGAGGGCCGTGAAGCGATGACGATGAGGCCGGCCGACATGCAGCGCCGCGCATGTATCGATACGGAAAAGCGAAGCCGGCCGCAGCGACCGGCACATCGTTCGACGATACGACGGGTACAACCGAAGGAAAACGAACGAATTCTCGATTGAATATGACGCGCGGCGTCGCGGCCGCGTGCCGTCACGTCCGCGACGGCCGGTCCTTCACTGCGGCGCCTTGATCCGGGCCATGTGATACACCGACGCATGCACGCCGTCGCGCAACGCGTAATCCGGCGATTCGCCCTCGATGCGGAAACCGTGTTTCTCGTAGAGCGCGATCGCCGCGCGGTTGTCGGTGAACACGGTCAGCTCGAGACGCGTGATGTTCAGCCAGTTCTCCGCGAGATCGATCGCGGCCGCGAGCAGCCGGCCGCCGATGCCGCGCCCGTGACGGGCCGCGTCGACCATCATGCCGAGCGCCGCCGCGTGGCGCCGGCGCGGATTCGGCTCGGGATGCAGGCCGAGATGGCCGACCACCGTGCCGTCGATTTCGGCAACGAGGCTCACGCCGTGCTCGCGCACGTTGTCGAGCCGCTTCTGCCATTTTTCGAGCGACGGAAACGGCTGCTGCAACGTATTCATGTACACCGCGGGATGCGCGGCAATCTGTCGGATCGCGTCGACGTCGTGCGTCTCGCTGTGCCGGATCGTGATATCGGTCATGGGTGGGCCGGTTCCGAAATGTCGCGCCGAAGGCGCGGACTGCGCAGGCGCGCAGCAACGCGTCGAGCTTAGCCGATTTCACGCATTTGAAACACGGGTGTCACGCCGTTGCACGTCAGGTTGTATCCGCAACGAAGCGTGCTCGCGCGATCCCCGCCAATCCGGAAAATTCTGACCGGTCACGCGTGCGGCAATCGGTAATTTCTTACCATTTTCAACCTCGCATCGCGCTCGAACTAATCGTTGCGCACGCAACGTCATGTGCGCGACATGCGATGTCATTTCTTCATCACGTCGACGTCATGTCGCCTCCCTAGACTGGGCGCCGCCCCAGCCCGGCACGCGCCGGTCCGGTGTGTGCCGACACCTGCCCCGCGCATCACGAGCACGCGGCGCGCAGGATCGCGACGGCGGCCGCGCCATCCGCGCGACGTCGCGCATCGCGCATCGCACATCGCCGCGATACGCGTCCGATGCCCCGAACGCGCACGCATCGCCGATCGTCCCGGGGCGCGACGATGCCCGGTCACAGCCAGACGAACTCGCGAACGCTCCCACCCTCACAGGATCCAAACGCCATGACGTCACGCCGCAAATTCCTTCAGCAGACCGCCGGTTCCGGCCTCGCCGCCGCCGCGCTGTCCGCGTTTCCGCCGAGCATCCGCCGCGCGCTCGCCATTCCCGCCTTCCACGAAACGGGGACCATCAAGGACGTCAAGCACGTCGTGTTGCTGATGATGGAGAACCGCGCGTTCGACGGCTACTTCGGCACGTTCAAGGGCGTGCGCGGTTACGGCGACCGCTTCGCGGTGCCGTCGCCGAACGGCCGCGACGTGTTCTACCAGACCTACACGAAAACGACGCCCGCGACGACCTTCACGCCGTACCACCTCGATGCGAGCCAGGGCAACGCGCAGCGCGCGGGCGGCACGCCGCATACGTGGGCCGACGCGCAGGCCGCGTGGGACCACGGCCGGATGAACCGCTGGCCCGACGCGAAGACGCCGCTGTCGATGGGCTATTACGACGCGGCCGAGGTGCCGTTCCAGCGCGCGCTCGCCGACGCGTTCACGCTCTGCGACCACTATCACTGCGGGATGCACACGGGCACCATCGCGAACCGGCTGTTCTTCTGGAGCGGCACCAACGGCCCGAACGGCATCAGCCCGGCCGACGGCAGCCGCGTGAAGGTCGCCGCGCTGAACAACCAGTTCAACGGCGGCAACGACATCGGCCCGTCGAGCCAGGGCTGGACGTGGACGACCTACGCCGACCGGCTGCAGCAGGCCGGCGTGAACTGGAAGGTCTACCAGAGTCTGATCGACAATTTCGGCTGCAACGAGATGATGAGCTTCCGCCACTGGCGCGCGGCCATCGAGCAGATGCCGGCCGCACGCCGGCCCGCGTACGTCGCGTCGACGGACATCACGCAGCCGGTGACGGCGGCCGGCGCGTTCTACGATCCGGCGATCGACGATCCGTTGAGCCCGCTCGCGAAGGGCTTCGGCAACACGATGCCGTACGGCTTTCTCGAAACGTTCCGCGACGACATCCGCAACGGCAAGCTCCCCGAGGTGTCATGGATCATCCCGCCGTCCGCGTACAGCGAGCACCCGGGGCCGTCGAGCCCCGCTCAGGGCGCGTGGTACGTGCAGGCGGTGCTCGACGCACTGACCGCGAATCCGGACGTGTGGAGCAAGACCGTCCTGCTGATCAACTACGACGAGAACGACGGCTTCTTCGACCACATGCCGTCGCCGGCCGTGCCGTCGCGCAACGCGGACGGCTCGCTCGCGGGCGGCCATACGCTGGCGGCTGCCGACGTCGCCGTCGAGTACCACGACTTCGCGCCGGCCACGTCGAGCCAGCCGGCGGCCGACGGCCGGCCGTACGGGCCGGGCCCGCGCGTGCCGATGTGGGTCGTGTCGCCGTGGAGCCGCGGCGGCTGGGTCAACTCGCAGGTGTTCGACCATACGTCGACGCTGCTTTTCCTCGAGAAGCGCTTCGGCGTCGTCGAGCCGCAGATCAGCGCATATCGCCGCGCGGTGTGCGGCGACCTGACGAGCGCGTTCAACTTCCGCGCGCCGAACGACGAACCGCTGCCGACGCTCGCGGGCCGCACGACGAAAAGCCAGGTCGACGCGCTGAGCACCGCGCAGCAGGCCGCGCCGAAGATCACGCCGCCGGCCACGCCGTCGCCGCCTGCACAGGCCACCGGCGTGCGCCCGTCGCGCGCGTTGCCGTACGAGTTGCATGCGAGCGCGCAGGTCGATCCCGGCAAGGGCACCGTCACGCTGAAGTTCGCGAACACGGGCCGCGCGGCCGCGGTGTTCCACGTCTACGACAAGCTGCATCTCGACCGCGTGCCGCGCCGCTACGTCGTCGAACCAGGCAAGGCGCTGCGCGGCGACTGGGCGGCGCTGGCCGACGACGGCGGCAAATATGACCTGTGGGTGCTCGGCCCGAACGGCTATCACCGCCGCTTCACCGGCGATCTGACCCGGCTGACCGGTGCACGCACGCCGCATCCGGAAATCCGGGTCGGCTATGCGGGCGCGAGCGGCAACCTGCATCTGCGGCTGCGCAACGACGGCGGCAGCACGGTGCGCTTCACGGTGAAGTCGAACAAGGTGTACGGCCAGTTGTCCGGCCGCGGCGCGACCGACGATCGCGGGCACGGCAACGACACGGGCACGACGTGGACCGTCGCGGTACACGCCGGCGGCCAGTCGGAACTGCACTGGAACCTCGACTCGACCGGCCACTGGTACGACTTCGTCGTCACCGCCGACAGCGACGCGAGCTTCTCGCGCCGCGTGGCCGGCCGCGTCGAAACGGGTCGCCACTCGGTCAGCGACCCGGCGATGGGGTTCGCCGATCGCTTCTGATGGCACCTGCGCCCGCCCGGCGCGAGCACCGGCCGGGCGCCTGGCGCGGCGCGGTCCGATCCGGCTGAAACGCCCGCCCGGCGCGGCTCAAACATCAGAAGGATGGGTGGTGCAGCCCTCATTTCATGTCCACGAAAATGCTCCGTGTTGCGGCCCGTTCGCGTTAAACTTCGTCAAGCTGCATTCAACAACGACATCTTCGCCAATCTGGCACACACGACACGAGGATAGGTTCGATGCGCACTACCGGCTCATCCGGGGCAATGACCCTGCTCACCGAACACGACCCGGCCGACGGCCGCGAACTGCGCTCGCTCAGGCTCGAATCGACCGCCGACGGCAAGAGCGTGCTGCTGATCGAGATCGACGAACGCAAGCCCGGCATTCACCGCGAGGTCCGCTACGAGATCACGCCGGCCGAACTGATCGCCGCGATCCGCTCGCACGGCGCCGAGCTGCCCGGAGAAAACCACGGCGCCGCCTCGCTCGCCCGCTCCTCTTCCTGATGTCCGACGGTGAGCCACGTGCAACGCACTGGCTCACCGTTCTGTCCGCATTTCCCTGCCGCCGTCAGGCGCTTTCCGTCATTCCCCTCCGCCCGGTTGAAAATGGCCGATAATCGGCCAATCCGCGCATCGTCCTCACGCGCTTCCTTTTCGGCCAGCCGTCATGCTCCGTGACCTCGTCGCCCAATACGGGCCGCTTCTCGTCTTCGCCAATGTACTCGCGGCGGCCATCGGCCTGCCCGTGCCGGCGATGCCGACGCTCGTGCTGTTCGGTGCGATGGCCGCGATGCATCCGGCGATGATCGGCTCGCAGCTCTTGACGGTGCTGGCGCTGTCGGTCCTCGGCGCGCTGATCGGCGACACGGCGTGGTACGTCGCCGGGCGGCGCTACGGCGGCACGACGCTCAAGACGATCTGCCGGCTGTCGCTGTCGCGCGATACCTGCGTGAGGAAAACCGAACGCTTCTTCGGCCGCTACGGCGTGCGCGTGCTCGCGGTCGCCCGCTTCATTCCGGGGCTGTCGCTCGTGTCGGTGCCGATGGCCGGCGCGCTCGGCACGCGCTATCGCACGTTCGCCGGATACGATGCGCTCGGCGCCGCGCTGTGGACGACCGTCGGGCTCGTCGCGGGGCTCGTGTTCTACCGGCAGATCGACTGGCTGTTCGCCGGCGCGAGCCGGCTCGGCCGCGCGGTGCTGCTGGTGATCGTCGCACTGCTGGCCGTCTATGCTGCCGTGCGCTGGATGCGCCGCCGCGCGCTGATCCGCCAGCTCGCGAGCGCGCGGATCGGCGTCGACGAGCTCGACCTGCTGCTGCGCGACGCGGCCGCGCCGGTGGTGCTCGACGTGCGTTCGCCCGAGCACCGCAAGCTCGACCCGTTCACGATTCCCGGTGCGCAATTCGCGGACGAGCGGCACATCGAGGACATCGTTGCGCGCTACCCGTTCTCGCAGAAGTTCGTCGTGTATTGCTCGTGCCCGAACGAAGTGACGGCCGCGCTGATGGCCAAGCGCCTGCTCGATGCAGGCTTCACCGATGCGCTGCCGCTGCGCGGCGGCCTCGACGCCTGGCGCGACACGGGCCGGCAGCTCACGTCGCTGGTGGAAGACATCCCCGCCGCGAACGATCCGGTGGCGGGGTTGCAAAAGCCGGCCTGATCGAACTGATCGCAGGCCGGCCGCGCGAGACGAACCCTGTCGAGGGGGGCGTTGCGCCCCCCTTCGATCAGAACGCGTGCAGCGGCACGTTCACGACCAGGCGGTATTCCTTGTTGGTCGCGTCCGAGTAGTGCGCGGAACCGTTGTGCCACATCGCGATGAACGTGACCTTCGTGTCCTTCAGCTTGCCGCTCTGGAACGTGTACGACGGGATGAAGCCGAACTCGTGGTGACGGCCCTGCACCGGTGCGCCGTTGCTCCAGTAGATGCTCGACTTGCTCGGATCCGCCGCCGCGCCCGCGCTCGCATCCGCGCCCCAGCCCGTCACGCCCCATACCATCGCCTTGAAGCCCGGCAGGCCCGCTTCCTTGCCGTAGAACGTGTAACGCAGCTGCAGCGACTTTTCGTGCGGCGCGTTGTAGTCGACGTCCATCGAGTTGGTCAGGAAGATGCCGTTGGTTTCATTGAGGTAGTCGAAGAACTGGTCGCCGAGCACTTGCTGATAACCGAGCAGCAGTTCGTGCGGACCGTGTTGCGCGGCCAGCGACAGGCTGTACGCGTTGTTGTTGATCTTGCCCTGCAGCGCGTCACCCGTATCGTGCGTCGAGTAAACGTTACCAAAGCCGGTCCACTTGATCGACTTCACATCGCCGATGCTGTGCTTCACCGACGCGTAGTACTGGTGCCACACGTCATCGGCCTGGTTCGCATACAGCGCGACTTCGCCGTTCTCCGAATAGTCCCACGTGCCGCCGACGTAGGTCAGGCGATTGATGCGCGTGCCGCCATACTGCGTCGTGAGGTTGGTGAGCGTCGTGTGGCCGCGCGCATCGGTCTTCGTGAAGCTGCCGGCCTCGAGCATCACGTTCTTGAATTCGTTGCTGACGATCGTCGCGCCGAGAAACGTCGGCGGCAGCGCGCGGTTGTCATGCTGCTCCATGAACGGGTTGTCGACGGCCTGCAGACCGTACTTGACCACCGTGTTCGAGATGCGCGCCTTCACGTCGTAGATGCCCGGATAGGCCCACGCGAGCTGGTTCGAACCGCCGCCACCCTTCGCGATGTGCACCATGCTGCCGGCGCCGGCGCCGCCGTCGAGCTTCAGCGCCGCATACAGCGACGCGTCGAAGCCGATGCCGATCAGGCCCGTCGTGTAGCCCGACTCGAAGTTTGCCATCGCGCCCTGGACCCACGCGTGACGATGCGGTCCGCCCTTGTTGTCCAGCGTGTCCGCATAGTTGCGGAACAGGAAGTTCAGGTGGCTGTCGGCAATAAAGCCGTTCGACTTCGACTGCGCCGAAGGCTCATCGGGCGGCGTGACGGCCTGGTTCGCCTCGGCGTTGATAATGGCGTTCGGGGTCGTTGCCTGCGCAACCGACGTGCTTGCGCCGGCGGACGGCGCGGCCTGCGCGACCGTCAGCGGTGCGGGGGCCGCGTCGTCGGCGTGCGCGACACCGCTCAGCGATACGCCGGCAAGCGCAGGCAAGCCCCATGCAAGCAGCATCTTCGATGCCGTCCCGATCGTCTTTTGCTTTTTCATCGTCATTCTCGTCTTGTGTTGATGTCGTCCACGCCGGTTGCGATCCGCTTCCAGCCCCCCGGCGAGCCCGGTTAAGGACGCGCCTTTACCCGCGACGCGAAGATCGTTCGCGCCGCACCCTACCCCTGTTGACCTGCCTGGTTATGTTTGCTGCGTCACTTCACGCCGCCACGCCCGCCCGGATGCACGCGACACGCGCCGCCGAGCCGTGCCGCACTTCCGGCAGCGGCACGTCCTGCGCACACGCGTCGATCGCGACCGGGCAGCGCGTGCGAAACGCGCAGCCGGACGGCGGGTTGAGCGGCGACGGCATCTCGCCCGCCAGCAGCATCGGACGGCGAGCACGCTCGCGTGCCGGCTCCGGCGTCGGCGCCGCATCGAGCAGCGCCTTCGTGTACGGGTGCTGCGGCACGCCGTACACGTCATGCCGCGTGCCGAACTCCATCACGCGGCCGAGATACATCACGAGCACGCGCTGGCTGATGGCCTTCACCACCGCCAGGTCGTGCGCGACGAACAGATAGGACAACGACAGTTCGCGTTGCAGATCGCGCAGCAGGTTCACGATCTGCGCCTGGATCGACACGTCGAGTGCCGATACGGGCTCGTCGCAGATCACGAGCTTCGGCTCGCCGATCAACGCGCGCGCGATACCGACGCGCTGGCACTGTCCGCCCGAAAATTCGTGGGGGTAGCGCAGCAGGTGATGCGCGTTCAGGCCGACACGCTCGAGCATCGTGACCACGCGGCGCCGCACTTCGGCGCGGCCAAGGCCGGCGTGGTGCGTGACGAGCGGCTCCGCAACGATCTGTTCGATCGTCATGCGCGGATCGAGCGACGCGAGCGGATCCTGGAAGATCATCTGCACTTCGCGGCGCATCGCGGTGCCGCGCAGGTGATCGGGCGCGACGGCTTCGCCGCGCCAGCGCACCGTGCCGGCCGTCATCGGCACGAGGCCGATCAGCGCACGCGCGAGCGTCGACTTCCCGCAGCCCGACTCGCCGACGAGCCCGACCGTCTCGCCGCGCTTCACGTCGAACGACACGCCGTCGACCGCGCGCAGCGTGCCCTTGGGCGACCACGGATAGCCGCCGAGCGGCACGCGGAAATGCACCTTCAGATCCTCGACGGACAGCAGCGTGTCGCCCGTCGCGCCGGCATTGCGGCGTTCATCGACGCTCATCGCAGACCTCCCGTCAGATCGGCCAGCGGCCGGTGGCACGCGCGCACCGCGCCCGCGACGCCATAGGTTTCGAGCGCGGGGCGCGCGGCACCGCAGCGCGCCTCCGCATACGTGCAGCGTTTCGCGAACGCGCAGCCGGCCGGTGCGGTGCCGGGCATCGGCGGATTGCCGGGAATTGCGACGAGCGGCGCATCGTCGGCGTCGGTCAGGCGCGGCAGCGCGTTGAGCAGACCGATCGTGTACGGATGCGACGGCGCCGCGAAAATCGATTCGGCCGGCGCGTATTCGACGGTGCGGCCCGCATACATGACCATCACGTCGTCCGCGAGGCCTGCGACCACGCCCATGTCGTGCGTGATCAGCACGATCGCGGTGCCGCGCTCGCGGTTCAGCTCGCGCAGCAGATCGATGATCTGCGCCTGCACGGTCACGTCGAGCGCGGTGGTCGGCTCGTCGGCGATCAGGATTTCCGGCTCGGACAGGAGCGCCATCGCGATCATCACGCGCTGGCGCATGCCGCCGGAGAATTCGTGCGGATACATGCGGATGCGGCGCGCCGCATCCGGAATGCGCACCGACTCGAGCGCCTCGATCGCGCGCCTGGTCGCCTCCTTGCGCGACAGCTTGCGATGCAGTTGCAGCGTCTCGGTCATCTGCCGCTCGATCGTCAGGAACGGATTGAGCGACGTCATCGGATCCTGGAAGATCATCGCGATCCGGTCGCCGCGCACCGCGTTCAGCGCGCGCGTATCCATCTCGAGCAGGTTGTCGCCGCGATAGCGCGCGGTACCGGTCGTCGTGCCGTTGCCGGCCAGGAGGCCGAGCAGCGCCATCACGGTCTGGCTCTTGCCCGAGCCCGATTCGCCGACGATGCCGAGCGTCTTGCCGGCTTCGAGCGAGAACGACACGCCGCTCACGGCGTCGATCGGCGGCGCGTCCTTGCGCGTGAAGCGCACGCCGAGGTTGTCGACTTCGAGTAATGCAGTCATCTCAGCGATCCTTCGGGTCGAGCGCGTCACGCAGGCCGTCGCCAACGAAGTTCACGCAGTAGAGCGTCACGCACAGCATGACGGCCGGAGCCAGCAGCAGCCACGGCATCGATTCGAGTTTCTGCGCGCCGTCCTGGATCAGCACGCCCCAGCTCGTCATCGGTTCCTGCACGCCGAGGCCCAGAAACGACAGCACCGATTCGGTCAGCACGATGTTCGGCACCGAAACAGTTGCATACACAACGACAACGCCAAGCAGGTTCGGCACGACATGGCGCACCACGATCGATGCCGGCGACACGCCGATCGCGCGCGCCGCGTCGACGAACTCGCGGTTGCGCAGCGACAGCGTCTGGCCGCGCACGACGCGCGCCATGTCGATCCACGAGAACGCGCTGATGGTCAGCACGACCAGCATGAACGAGCGGCCGAACAGGGTCATCATCAGGATCGCGATCAGCAGGTACGGGATCGCGTACATCATGTCGACGACGCGCATCATCGCGGAGTCGACACGGCCGCCCGCGAAACCGGCGGTCGCGCCCCACGCGACGCCGAACAGGCCGGACACCAGCGTGCCGAGCAGGCCGACCTCGATCGACACGCGGCCGCCGATCAGCGTGCGCACGAGCAGGTCGCGGCCGAGTTCGTCGGTGCCGAACCAGTGCTGGTTCGCGAGCGTCGGCGGCAGGCTGATCGCGCCCCAGTCGCTCGCGGCGGGATCGGCGGCGAGCAGCCACGGGCCGACGAAACACGCGAGCGTGATGAGCGCGAGCAGCACGAGGCTGAACACGGCCGCGCGGTTGTGAAGGAAGCGCGCGAACGCGAGCGCGAGCGGCGAGCGCGAACGCGGCGGCGAATCGGTCTGCACGGGCAGGCCGACGACGGGAGTAGTCGGAGTCATCGCGGTGCCTCGCTCAATAACGGATGCGCGGATCGAGCCACGCATACGCGAGGTCGACCAGCAGGTTGAACAGCACGGCGCAGACGGTGGTCAGCACGACGAGGCCGAGCACCAGCGTGTAGTCGCGGTTGATCGCGCCGTTCACGACGAGCTGCCCGAGCCCCGGCAGCGCGAACACCGATTCGGTGACGACGGCCGCCGTGATCGACGTGATGCAGACCGTGCCGAACAGCGACACGACCGGCATCAGCGCGGGCTTGAGCGCGTGGCGCAGCACGATCGTCGAGCCCGGCAGGCCCTTCGCGCGCGCGGTGCGGATGTAGTTGCTCGACAGCGTCTCGATCATCGAGCCGCGCATCACGCGTGCGAGCAGCGACACGTTGATGAAGGTCAGCAGCACGATCGGCAGCAGGCGATACTGCCAGCCGCCGTCGCCCCAGCCGCCGGCCGGCAGCCAGCCGTTGCCGGCCGACGTCTTCAAGAGGATTGCGAAGATCCACACCAGCACCGGCCCGAGCACGAAAGGCGGCACGACGTTGCCGAAGTTGCCGATCAGCATCACGAAGCGATCGATCACGCTGTCGCGGCGCACGGCCGCGACGGTACCCAGCAGCACGCCGAACACGATCGAGATCGGGATCGACACCCCGCCCACGCCGAGACTCACGGGCAGCGCCTTCTTCACGAGATCGTTCACCGACCAGTCGACGTAACGGAACGACGGGCCGAGATCGCCTTGCAGCAGCGAACCGAGATACAGCAGGTACTGCTTCCACAGCGGCTCGTCGAGGTGGTACTTCGCGTTCAGGTTCGCGAGCGTCGCCGCGGACAGCTGCTTCTCCGTATCGAACGGACCGCCGGGCGTGAAGTGCAGCAGCAGGTAGCAGACGGTGATGACGGCGAGAATCGTCGGCACCGCCCACAACGTGCGTCTCAATGCGTAGGCCAGCATGATCGCTCCGCTCAGTGCTTGATCAGGTACATGTCCTGCGAAGCACGCATGTCGATCACGTTCTTCAGCGAGTAGCCGCCCACATAGGGCTTCACGAGACGGTCCGCCGAGTACTGGAACAGCGGCACCATCGGCGTATCGTTCATTGCCGTGTCATGCGCCTGCGTGAGCTGCGCGGCGCGCGCCTTGTCGTCGAGCTTCTGGTTGCCGTCGTCGACGAGCGTGTCGACCTGCTTGTTGCAGTAGCCGACGGTGTTCTGCGAGCTGCCGCAACGGATCAGGTCGAAGAAGGTCATCGCGTCGTTGTAGTCGGCGAACCAGCCGTCGCGCGCGATCTGCACCTTGCCGTCATGCCGTTCCTTCATCAGCACCTTGAACTCGACGTTCTCGAGCTTCGTGTTGATGCCGAGCTTCGTCCGCCATTCCGATGCGGTGAACAGCGCGACCTTCTTGTGCAGGTCGTTGGTGTTGTACGTGAGCGTGAACGACAGCGGCTTCGCGTCCGAGTAGCCGGCCTGCTTCAGCAGGTCCTTCGCGGTCGAGATGCGCTTGGCCATCGGCCACGACGCCCACTCCGGCGTGAACGGCTGCACGCCCTTCGTGCCGTTCGGCATCAGGCCGTACATCGGCTTCTCGCCCGCCTGCGTAAGCTTCGACGTCAGCACGTCGCGATCGATCACCATCGACAGCGCCTGGCGCACGCGCTTGTCCTTGAGCGCCGCATCGCTGTTGTTCAGGTAGTAGTAATAGGTCGCGAGCTGCAGGCCCGGGCGCAGCTCGCCGCCGAACTGCTTGCTGACCTGCTGGAAGATGCCCGACGGAATCGAGTAGCTGTAGTCGATCTGGCCGGCCTGGTACATGCGCATCGCCGTTTCGTCGCTTTCGATCGGCAGGTACGTGACCTTGTTGATCACGACCTTCGGCGCGTTCCAGTACTTCGCGTCCTTCGAGATCACGATGCGGTTGTTCGGCTGCCAGTCGACGAGCTGGTACGCACCGTTGCTGACGATGTTGCCCGGGCGCGTCCATGCGTCGCCGAACTTCGCAACCGTGTCCTTGTTCACCGGCGCGAGCGGCACCATTGCGGTCAGTTCGGGGAAGAACGCGACGGGCACGTCGGTCGTCACTTCCAGTGTGTACGGGTCGACCGCGCGCACGCCGAGCGTCGTCGGCGCGGCCTTGCCGGCGATGATGTCCTTCGAGTTCTTCACGAACTCGACGAGGATCGTGTACTTCGAGCCCGTCTTCGGATCGACGAGGCGCTGCCACGCATAGACGAAGTCGGCGGCCGTCACCGGCTGGCCGTTGCTCCACTTCGCATCGTGGCGCAGCTTGAAGATCCACGTCTGCGGCGACTTGCGCTCCCACGACTGCGCGACGCCCGGCACGACCTGGCCGGCTGCATCGATGCGGGCGAGGCCTTCGAACAGGTCGAGGCCGATCGTGTTGCCGGTCCACGACTCGATGTGCGCCGGATCGAGCGACTCGACTTCGGCGGGCACCTGGCGCGTCAGGTCCTGTTGAGGAGCGAGCGCGACGTTCGACGGAACGGTCACGGCGTGAGCGGCGGGCGTCGTCAGGGCGAGCGCGGCCAGCACGGCCGACATGGCATGCAAGGATTTCATCGTGGCGGTCTTGAGAAGGTTGTTCGGTGAGCGATGCGCGGCGAACGCCGCGGTTACGCTTGAGACGCTGACGGGTACAGCGGTTGAGGAGGCCCGTGATTCTCGTATTGCATCTTAGTATTCCTTACGTTTCATTCGACAGGTATTCCGTCTCCGAAACGAAGGAATACCTGTGCGTTAGAACAGCCGCGGCGTACCGACCCAGACCACCACCGACTCGATCTTCGCGGTGTTGACCCAGCTGTGCGGGACCGTCGACTGATAATGCGAACTGTCGCCGGCCTGCAGGACGAACGTCTTGCCTTCCAGCGTCAGCGACACTTCCCCTTCAATCACGTACAGGAACTCCTCTCCTGCATGTGTCGTCACTTCCGACCGCTTCTGCCCCGGCGGCATCCGCACGAGGATCGCCTCGAGCTGACGCCCTTCGGTCACGTTGGTCAGCCTCGCGAACAGGTTCGCCGAATCGGCGAATCCGAAGAAGCGCAACTGATCGCCTCTGCAGACCGAGCGTTCCTCGCTCGGCGTATCCACGAAGTACTGCACCGTCACGCCGAGCGCCTGTGCGATACCGGCCAGCGACGTCAGCGACGGCGACGCCAGCCCGCGTTCGACTTGAGACAGAAACGGCTTCGAAATCCCCGCGGCGGTAGCGGTGTCGTCGAGCGTGCGCTTGAGTCGTTGGCGCAACGCGCGGATCTTGCTGCCCAGTGCTGCGGCAGCGTCTGCCGACTGCGAGTTTTCAGTGGGGGGAACCATAGCAGGCCGAAAAGTGGTCGTCAAAAAATGTTTGATGGAAAGTAACTAAGTTAGATCGATTTGGCTTAGTCTTCGGGTTCGCACACGTCTTCGGTGTTGAGCCCGGTGCACTAAACAGGGCACGAGGCGAGCGAAACGACGCGCTATCTTGCCAGACTCGCCCGCTTCACAGGCAAGCTGCAAGCGGCTCTCCGGGAATTTGCGGAGAACGGGCGCGATTCTTACAAATAGATGATGAGACGAATATTCCTGAAAGCTGCTGCCATATCGGGAGTTTCCCTGAGTGGCGCGGACCTGACGCACCGGACCGGCAAACGTTACCATTCGCGCGCCGGTCGGGGTCGTGCACCGCCTTGCCTGGCGGCGTCCGACCCCGGCCCGGGCTAACCGCCCGACTGCTCCATCGCCGACGCAAAGCCTACCCGGCCACAGTGCTCCGGCGCCAGTTCGACCCCAAGGCGACGCGCGATCCGCGCCGTCCGTTTCAAACGAGATTGATGATGCACGCACCTGTTTCACAGACACGATCGTTTACGACGGTCTTCCTTATCGAAATGTGGGAGCGCTTCGGCTACTACGGCATGGCCGCGCTCCTGGTCCTCTTCATGGTCGACCGGCTCGGTTTCACCGACAGCCATGCGAACCTGACCTGGGGCGCGTTCACCGCGCTCGTCTACGCGTCCCCGTCGATCGGCGGCTGGATCGGCGACAAGGTGCTCGGCGCCCGTCGCACGATGATCATCGGCGCGGCCGTGCTGTGCGCCGGCTACCTGATGCTGGCGGTGCCAAACGACGCGCTGGCATACATGTATGCGTCGCTCGGCGTGATCGTCGTCGGCAACGGCCTGTTCAAGGCCAACGCGGCGAACCTCGTGCGCCGCATCTACGAAGGCGACGATGCGCGCATCGACAGCGCGTTCACGATCTACTACATGGCGGTCAACATCGGCTCGACCGTGTCGATGCTCGCGACGCCATGGATCAAGGATCACTGGGGCTGGCACACCGCGTTCGCGGTCTGCTGCGCCGGGATGCTGCTCGCGATCCTGAACTTCATGCTGATGCACCGCACGCTCGCGCACATCGGCTCGCAGCCCGACGACGAGCCGATCCGCTGGAAGCGCCTCGGCGGCGTGGCGGCAGGCGGCGTCGCGCTCGCGCTGGTTACGCTGTACGTGCTGCAACACAAGCAGCTCGCGGTCGCGAGCGTGTGGACGGCCGCATTCGCGATCCTCGCGATCTTCGCGTACATGATCGCGAAGTCGGAGCGTTCGGAGCGCGCGGGCCTGATCGCGGCGCTCGTGCTGATCGGCCAGGTGATCCTGTTCTTCATCTTCTACGTGCAGATGTCGACATCGCTGACGCTGTTCGCGCTGCGCAACGTCGATCCGCGCTTCATCCTGTTCGGCACGACGCTGTTCACGTGGAGCGCCGCGCAGTTCCAGGCGCTGAACCCGATCTGGATCATGATGCTGAGCCCGGTGCTCGTGTGGATCTACAACGCGGTGTCGAAGAGCGGCCGTGACCTGCCGGTCGCGGCGAAGTATGCACTCGGCTTCGGCGCCGTGGCTGCCGGCTACCTGGTGTTCACGATCAGCGGCCGCTACGCGGTGGACGGTCGCGTGTCGTCGTGGTTCATGGTGTGGGGCTACGGCCTCTACTCGCTCGGCGAACTGCTGGTGAGCGGGCTGGGCCTCGCGATGATCGCCCGCTACGTGCCGGCGCGCATGAGCGGCTTCATGATGGGCGCGTATTTCGTCGCGACGGGTGTGTCGCAGTATCTGGGCAGCGTCGTCGCGAACTTCGCGCAGATGCCGTCGCACGACCTGCCGGCCACCGAATCGCTGCCGCTCTACCTGTCGCTGTTCGAGAAGCTCGGCTGGCTCGCCGCGATCGGCATGCTGCTCGCACTTCTGCTGCTGCCGATGATGAACCGCCTGTCGCGTCAGCATCAGCGCTGCGCGGAAGAGCGCCGCGAGGAAGAAGCGGTTCAGGCGCAGGCGATGGCCTCGGCGCAGTAAGTACTATCCCTCGGCGTGCGGCCTGCACGCCACATTCTCCCGCCAGCGCGGCCAGCACGTCCTACACTGGTTGCAACGGCGCATCCGCTCCGTCGCGATGCGCACTGGCGGGAGAAGATCATGAAAAGCAAAACGACTCGGCTCTTGAGGATACTGTCGGACATCCGGCACGCGCAGCGCTGCACCGCATTGCGCGCCGCCCGGGCCGCGGCCGAAGCCGACGCGGTGCTCGCGGAGCAGGACGATCCGACGTCCGACGAACGCGACGACGCTGAATCCGACGACGCGACCGCCGTCCCCCGCTCCCGCATCGGCTCACCTCACTGACCGCACCGACGCAGCGCGGCGCGCTGCATGCCGCCTCCGTGCTTCCGCGTTGCCCGTGCTTTCGTGCCGCTCATGCGGCCGCGCCGCGCCAGCGCGCGAACCACCTTCCCGAACCCGCCACGGCCATCATCAGCCCGATCGCGCATGCGTCGGCCGCAAGACCCACGCCGATATGCCGCAGCTCGGCGCCGTTCGCGACCGGATGCAGCAGCGAATCGATGACGAGCGAGATCGCCGCACCCGCGACGAAGCAGATCAGGCCGCGCCGGCCGACCGCGACGACGGGCTGCACGGCCTGCGCGATGCGCGCGATCCAGCCGCGGCGCACGCAATCGGCCATCAGCCACGCGATCGCGGCGAAGCTCACGATACGCGGCAGCGCGAGATCGCGCTTGAGCACGCCTTCCGGCACCGGCAGCCCTGAGAACAGCTTGTAGCTCGCGCAACCGAGCACGATCGCGCACGCGACGCCGGTCGCCGCGGCGCCCCAGCGACCGAGCGCGACATGCCGGTAGAACGGCTGGCAGCGCGCGAGCACGCCGGCGACGAACATCAGTTGCCATGCAAACGGGTTGAAGCTCCAGCGGAACCCATCGGTATCCAGCAGCTCGGGGCCGAGCCAGCCGGCCGCGACCCACGACGTCGCGCTGAACGCGACGAGCAGCCACGGATGCCGACGCGCGAACGGCACGATCACCGGCGACGCCAGCGCGAACAGCACGTACATCGGCAGCACCGACGCGAGATACGGCTGGCGCTGGAATGTGAGCAGCTCGGCCGCGCCCGTGAGCGGCGACGCGAGCATCACGCTGACGTCGTCGAGCGCGAGGTTGGGCGCGTCGATCCCGTAATGGTCGAGCACGGCGGACACGACGAGCATCAGCGTCGACGTCGCGAGAAACGCGCGATAGATCTGCATCGCGCGCCGCACGAACCGCTGCTGCGCGGCGCGCGCGCCGTGCCGGTCGGCGATCGCGCCGTACGCGCTCGCGGTAGCGAAGCCGCCGAGGAACACGAACACCTCGGCTGCGTCGCACAGCGCGAATGCGTGGAGTGTCACGCGCGACAGCATGCTCGCGCCAATGTGATCGACGACGATCATCAGCAGCACGATGCCGCGGAAGAAATCGACTTCGATCAGGCGGCCGCCGCGCGCCGGCGGCACCGAGACGGTGGGCGGCAGGCTCAACGACATGGCCGCACCTGCGCGACGCCAGTGCGGCACGCACCGGCGGAGGATTCGGAAGGGAGAAGGCGAACGGGATCAGCGGCGATGCGCGTATGCTCGCATCGCGCCAACCCGGCCGGCCCGGCACGGAGATGACCGTTCATGGAAAAGCCGCATACGAAGAGAAGACGGTCAGGTCAGTCTAGCGGCCGGTCGGGGGATACCCTAAGTAACAAAGTGCAACGGAATCTTCTGTTCGATTACAGGCGTGACGTCGGCGATGCAAAGCTGGCAAGGCCGCCAGCCGGACGTCAGCGCGATGCCAGTTCGACGCCAGCATCGCGAGACTCGACGCAACGAACACACGATGCGCGGCACGTTCGTGGCCGCAGTCGCGCCGCCGAGCGACGGCGCTCAGCCGCGCATGGGCAAGCGCCGCATCAGCATCGCGCTGTGCCACGCGGTCAGCGCGACGGCGGCCCAGATCGGCCCGTACGTCGCGAGCTGCGCGACGCTCAGTGTCTCGCCGAGCAGCAGCAGCGACACCGCGACGAGCAGCACCGGCTCGACGTAGCCGAGGATCCCGAACAGCGCCATCGGCAGCATCCGGCTCGCCTTCAGGTAGCTCGCGAGCGCGAGCGTGCTGAGCACGCCGAGCCCCGGCAGCAGCATGGCCCACAGCAGCGGGTGGCTGGCGACCGGCGTCGCACTTGCCGACACCATCGCGAGCGCGACCGGGCACAGTAGCGCGATCTCGAGCGCGAACGCGGCGAGCGAATCGGCGTTGATCCGGCGACGCAGCACGAAATACGGCGGATAGCCGAGCGCGACGACGAGCGTCGGCCACGCGAACGCGCGCGTCGCCCACACCGCGTGCGCGACGCCGAGCGCCGCGCACGCGACCGCTGCCCATTGCAGCGGATCGAGGCGTTCGTGATAGTAGAAACGGCCGACGAGCACCATCGTCAGCGGCAGCAGGAAATAGCCGAGCGACACTTCGAGCATGCGCCCGTGCAGCGGCGCCCACAGGAACAACCACAGCTGCAGGCCGAGCAGCGCCGCGCTCGCCGGCAGCGCGATCAGCAGGCGCCAGTCGCGCACGCTGCGCCGCACGAGTTCGACGAGCGCCGGCCAGCGGCCGCGCAGCGCGATCAGCGCGAGCGCGCCCGGTGCGGTCCACAATATGCGCCACGCGAAGATGTCGAGCCCCGTGAGCGGCGCGAGCAGTTTCGCGTAGGCGGACATCAGCGCGAACAGCGTCGACGCCAGCACCGACAGCATGATGCCGCGCCCGGCCTCCGGATACCCCGTCATGTTGTTTTCGCCTTACTGCTGCTGGAAGCGCTCGAAACGCTTTTCGATCGGACGCTCCTCGAACGTGACCTCGGTCACGCGTGCGGACGGCGGCCCGTGGCGCAGCCACGCGAGCATCCGGTCGATCTGCGCGCCGGGGCCCTGGATCATCGCCTCGACGCTGCCGTCCTCGAGATTCGCGACCCAGCCGCGCAGCTTCAGCGCGTGCGCCTCGCGCACCGTCGCGTGACGGAAGCCAACGCCCTGCACGACGCCGCGTACCCGCACGTAGTAGGTCTCGATCCGTTCGTCCAGTTCATTACGGCTCATCGCGTCGCCCTCCCGTAGCATTCAAGCCCGGCATTGTAGTCGCGTCGGCCGCTTCGCACACGTGCCCGGCAAGCCGGCCGCACGCGGCGGCCGTCGCCCGCTGCGGCCGCCGTGGGGCGCTCGCGTCGCCGGGCGCGCCGACCACGTACAATCTCGCCGACGCACAACCGCCGCGCCGCCCGCGCGGCCCTGAAGGAAACGCATGACTGATACCTCCCGCGATCTCGTTCTCGTCACCGGCGCGTCCGGTTTCGTCGGCTCGGCCGTCGCACGCATCGCGCAGCAGAAGGGCTATGCGGTGCGCGTGCTGGTGCGCCCGACCAGCCCGCGCACGAACGTCGCGGATCTCGACGCCGAGATCGTCACCGGCGACATGCGCGACGAGACGTCGATGCGCGCCGCGCTGCGCGGCGTGCGCTACCTGCTGCACGTGGCGGCCGACTACCGGCTGTGGGCGCCGGATCCGGACGAGATCGAGCGCGCGAACCTCGAGGGCGCGGTCGCGACGATGCGCGCCGCGCGTGCCGAAGGCGTCGAGCGGATCGTCTACACGAGCAGCGTCGCGACGCTGAAGGTCACGAGCGCAGGCGATCCGTCCGACGAAAACCGCCCGCTGACCGCCGAGCAGGCGATCGGCGTGTACAAGCGCAGCAAGGTGCTGGCCGAGCGCGCGGTCGAGCGGATGATCGCCGACGAAGGGCTGCCGGCCGTGATCGTCAACCCGTCGACGCCGATCGGCCCGCGCGACGTGAAGCCGACGCCGACCGGCCGCATCATCGTCGAGGCCGCGCTCGGCAAGATTCCCGCGTTCGTCGATACCGGCCTGAACCTCGTGCACGTCGACGACGTCGCGCACGGCCACTTCCTCGCGCTCGAGCGCGGCCGCATCGGCGAGCGCTACATCCTCGGCGGCGAGAATCTGCCGCTGCAGCAGATGCTGACCGACATCGCGCAGATGACGAACCGCAAGGCGCCGACGATCGCGCTGCCGCGCTGGCCGCTCTATCCGCTCGCGGTCGGTGCGGAGGCCGTCGCGAAGTTCACGAAGAAGGAGCCGTTCGTGACCGTCGACGGCTTGCGCATGTCGAAGAACAAGATGTATTTCACGTCCGCGAAGGCCGAACGCGAGCTCGGCTACCGCGCACGTCCGTACCGCGAAGGACTGCGCGATGCGCTGGACTGGTTCGCCTCGGCGGGCTACCTGAAGTAACACAAAGCGGCGTGCGTCACGCCGCTTTGCGCACTTTGTTACACGTCGCTGACGGACCGGCACCGGCGCAGCGGTTAAAATCGCGGGTCTTACGCAGAGAAGACACGCATGAACCTGAACGAACAGATCGATTCGCTCAACGCGGGCGTCGATCGGCTCCTCCACGATCACCATGCCGCGCAGCAGGCGGCACGCAGCGCGGAAGCGTTCGCGCGCGCCGCCGCCGCGGAAGCCCAGGCCGCAGCCGAACGTCACGCCGCCGCCGAGACCGAAGCACTGGCCGCCGCGCAGCGCCACACGGCCGCAGCCGCCGACGCAGAGGCCGCGCAGCAGCGCCACGCCGACGCCACCGCCGAGGCCGAAGCCGCCGCCCAACGCCACATCGAATCCGCCGCACAGGCCGAGGCCGCTGCCCAGCGGCACGCCGAGGCGACCGCGCTGACCGAAGCGCTCGCGCAGCGTCATGCGGATGCCGAAGCCGCGTCGCAGCGTCATGCGGCCGCGATCGCCGAAGCCGAGGCCGCCGCGCAGCGTCATCACGCCGCCGCGACCGAAGCGGATGCAGCCGCGCAACGTCATGCAGCGGCCACCACGGAAGCCGAAGCCGCCGCGAAGCGCCACGCAGCCGCGATCGCCGAGACCGAGGCACTCGCGCAACGTCACACGCAGGCGATCGCCGAGGCCGAGGCGCTCGCGCAACGTCACATGCAGGCGATCGCCGAAGCGGAAGCCGCCGCGCAGCGCCATGTCGAGGCAACCGCCGAAGCACAAGCCGTCACGCTGCGTCACACCGAAGCGATCGCGCAAGCCGACGCGGCCGCGCAACGCCACGCGGCGGCGACTGCCGAGGCCGAGGCCGTCGCGCAACGCCACGCCGAAGCGATCGCACAGGCCGAAGCGGCCGCCGAGCGTCACGCGAAGGCGATCGCCGACGCGGAAGCGCTGGTCGAAGCCGTCGTGAAGGACGCCGCGACGAACGCGGCGGCTGTGGCAGCCACACCGGCCGTCGCGGCTGAAGTCGCCGAACCGGTTGTCGAATCCGCTGTCGAGCCGGTGGCGGACGCAGCCGCGGCAGCGTCCGCCGAGGCCGGCACCGCCGTCGTCGCGCCGGCCGCCGGCACCGCAATCGAAGTCGCCCCCGCTGCCGAAACAGCGGACGCCGCCGCGGACAAGCCGACGTTGCACGTCGCTCGCCCGTCGCAGAACGAACTGACGCTGACCGTCAACGGCCAGTCGATCACGCTGCACCCGGAGCAGCTCGGCCAACTGATCGAGGAACTCGCGCATGCACGCGCGTCGATGCAGCCGGAACCGCCGCCGGGCATCCCGGCCGGCTGGCGCTTCGTGACGACGAAGAACCCGATGATGGCCGTGCAGAAGCAATCGAACGGCGACCGCCTGCTGGTCGCGCGCCACACCGGCTACGGCTGGGTGCCGTTCACGTTCTCGCCGGACGTCGTGATCCAGATGTACATGATGCTGACGCAGCGATAAGCACGCGTGGCGACGCCGTAAACGACAAAGCCCGATCGACTCACAACCGATCGGGCTTTTTGCTTTCCGGAATCCGGCGGAACGACCGGCATCCGCCGGCGCCTGTCAGCGCTCCACCGGCGCCTGCACGCGCGCCTTCCACTGGCCGCCCTTGCCGCGCCAGTAGCGCCACGCCGACGCGAACGTCGCGCCGACGTAGAACAGCGCGACGAGCGGCAGCGCTGGCGCCCACAGAGGCGAGCGGCGGTAGTAGCGCAGCATCGGCGCATAGGCGGTGCACATCGACGCCCATGCGAGCCACGCCGGCCAGGCGCGCGCGCCGTACGCGAGCGCGGCCACGGGCGGCACGAGGTAGATGATCGTCATGCCGAGCAGCGTGCCGGCGAGCAGCAGCGGCGAATAGTGGAGCTGCGTGAACGCGGTGCGCGCGATCATGTTCCAGATGTCGCGCCAGCTGTCGTACGGACGCAGCGACACGCTGCGGTCGGCCAGATCGAGCCGGATCGGATGCCGGCCGCTGCCGCGATGCTTGATCTGCGCGGCAAGGCTGCAGTCGTCGATCAGCGCGCCGCGGATCGATTCGATGCCGCCCGCCTCCTCGAGCGCGCTGCGCTTGACCAGCATGCAGCCGCCCGCGGCGCCGGCCGTCCGGTTGCGCGGATTGTTGATCCACGAGAACGGATAGAGCTTCGCGAAGAAGAACACGAACGCCGGAATCAGCGCCTTTTCCCAGAAAGAATCGCAGCGCAGCCGCACCATCAGCGATACCAGATCGCGCTGTTCGGCCTGCGCGCGCGTGACGAGCTGGGCGACGGCGTCTGGCGGATGGCCGATGTCGGCATCGGTCAGCAGCAGATAGTCGGCCGGCAACCCGAGCGTGCGCACCGCGGCGATGCCCTGCGACTGCGCCCACACCTTGCCCGACCAGCCGGCCGGCAGCGGCTTCGCGGCCAGCACCGTCAGGCGGTCGGCGCGGTTGATCGCGAGCGCGGCCGCGCGCGCCGCGTCGGCGGTGCCGTCGTCGCTGTGGTCGTCGACGATGATCAGATGAAAGTCGCCCGGATAATCCTGCTCGAGCAGCGACGTCGCCGCGCGGGCGATCACGTCTGCCTCGTTGCGCGCCGGCACGACCGCGACCACGGCCGGCCAGCCGGCCCCGGCCGCGGCGCCGCGCGCCTCGGGCGGCAGCGCCCGCGCGGGGCGCGCGCGCCAGAAGCCCCCACGCGCAACGAGCAGCACGATCCAGATCAGCAGTGACAGGCCGGACACCAGGAACGTAATTGCCAGCATCATCGGCACGCCTCCTGCCGGATGCCGGCGCGAGCGGCACCGGATCGTCCGGCCATAATCAGGGTCGGAGTGAAAACACCCATGACCGCATCGGCGGCAGGGCAATATGCGTAAGAATCGACGGTCATCGAATGGCCTTGAAATGAGCGCGACGCCGGGCAGCCGGACAGGCTGCCCGCGAAACCGCGCAGTTTACCGGGTTCCGCGACCACGAGCGCCGACGCGGCTCTGCGACGAATGCAACACGGCCGATACGGCACCAGAGCAAGGACGGCGCGATAGGGTTAAAATGCGCGATTAATTCGGGGTTCCGGGGCCTGGCCTGGCCGGTTCGTTTCCTGCCTTCATAACATCAAGCCGGGGCGAGCGAGCAGTGCCAGCTCCTCGAACCCCGGCGTCTGTCGTCGGAGTTCGCTCACTTATGCGAGTCATCCTTGCCCAGCCCCGCGGCTTTTGTGCGGGGGTTGTCCGTGCGATCGAGATCGTCGATCGCGCGCTGCAACAGCACGGCGCGCCGGTCTATGTGCGTCATGAGATCGTGCATAACCGGCATGTCGTCGAAAACCTGCGTAATAAAGGGGCACGATTCGTTGAGGAGCTCGACGAGGTGCCGCATGGCGCCGTGGCGATCTTCAGCGCGCACGGCGTTGCCCAGACGGTCGAACGCGACGCCGAAACGCGCGGGCTCGACGTGCTGGACGCCACCTGCCCGCTCGTCACGAAAGTGCACGTGCAGGGCCGCCAGTACGTCGCGGCGGGCCGCCGGCTGATCCTGATCGGCCATGCGGGCCATCCGGAAGTCGAGGGCACGATCGGCCAGATTCCGGCCGAGGTGATCCTCGTGCAGAGCGAGGCAGAAGTCGCTACGCTGACGCTGCCGATCGATACGCCGGTCGCGTACGTCACGCAGACGACGCTGTCGGTCGACGACACGCGCGGCATCATCGAAGCGCTGCAGCGACGGTTCACCGACATCGTCGGCCCGGACACGCGCGACATCTGCTACGCAACGCAGAACCGCCAGGCCGCCGTGCGCGAGTTGAGCAGCCAGGTCGACGTGCTGCTGGTCGTCGGTGCGACGAACAGCTCGAACTCGAACCGCCTGCGCGAGATCGGCACCGAAAGCGGTGTGCCGAGCTATCTCGTCGCCGACGGCTCGGAAGTGAAGCCCGAATGGTTCGCGGGCGTGCAAACGGTCGGCCTGACCGCCGGCGCGTCGGCGCCCGAGGAAATGGTTGAGGATGTAATCGGCGCGCTGCGCGCGCTGGGGCCCGTCGATGTCACGACGATGACGGGCCGTGAGGAAAAAGTCGAATTCAAGTTGCCGGCGAAGCTTACGCAAGCTGTCGCCCGCGAAGTTTAAGGAGGACAACTCTTGTCTATTCCGCTGCTCCAGCAAGTCCGCGTCGGCGCATACATCATGCGCCAACACCTGTCCGGCAACAAACGCTATCCGCTCGCGCTGATGCTCGAGCCGCTGTTCCGCTGCAACCTCGCCTGTAACGGCTGCGGCAAGATCGACTATCCGGACCCGATCCTGAACCAGCGCCTGTCCGTCGAGGAATGCCTGGAAGCCGTCGACGAATGCGGCGCGCCCATCGTGTCGATCGCCGGCGGCGAGCCGCTGCTCCACAAGGAGATGCCGGAGATCGTCAAGGGCATCATGAAGCGCAAGAAATTCGTGTACCTGTGCACGAACGCGCTGCTGATGGAAAAGAAGATGGACGACTACCAGCCGAATCCGTATTTCGTCTGGTCGGTCCACCTCGACGGCGACAAGGAGATGCACGATCACTCCGTGTCGCAGGACGGCGTGTACGACAAGGCCGTCGCCGCGATCAAGGAAGCGAAGCGCCGCGGTTTCCGCGTGAACATCAACTGCACGCTGTTCAACGATGCGATCCCCGAGCGCGTCGCGAAGTTCTTCGACACGCTGGGTCCGATCGGCGTCGACGGCATCACCGTGTCGCCGGGCTATGCGTACGAGCGCGCGCCGGATCAGCAGCACTTCCTGAACCGCGACAAGACGAAGAACCTGTTCCGCGAAATCCTGAAGCGCGGCGAAGGCGGCAAGCGCTGGTCGTTCAGCCAGTCGTCGCTGTTCCTCGACTTCCTGGCCGGCAACCAGACGTACAAGTGCACGCCGTGGGGCAACCCGGCGCGTACGGTGTTCGGCTGGCAGAAGCCGTGCTATCTGGTCGGCGAAGGTTACGTGAAGACCTTCAAGGAACTGATGGAAGACACGAACTGGGACAACTACGGCGTCGGCAACTACGAGAAGTGCGCGGACTGCATGGTCCACTGCGGCTTCGAAGCCACCGCCGTGATGGACACGATCGCGCATCCGCTGAAGGCGTTCGCCGTGAGCCGCAAGGGCATCAAGACCGAAGGCGCGTTCGCGCCGGACATCTCGATCGCGAAGCAGCGCCCGGCCGAGTACGTGTTCTCGCGCCACGTCGAGATCAAGCTCGAGGAAATCCAGCGCGCCGGCAAGGGCAAGCTGCAGAAGCCGGCGAAGCCGGCAACGGCGGCTTAAGCGCGTATCGCCGCACGGAGGTTCGCGCCTCCGCTGCGGCCCGCATCGAAGAAGCGCCACGGAGTTCGCTCCGTGGCGCTTTTGTTTGTCGGGCGTCGTCGCAAGGCCGCGCGCATTCGTGCGCGCATGAGCCTGCGAACGCCCGCACGCCTAGTGTCTCGACTCCGCCGCCGCGATCAGTTGCCACGCGGTCGGCCCGCGATCGAGCAGCGGGTCGGACGGCGGATCGAGATCGTGCCGATGCGCGTCGTCGGACGGCAGCGCTTGCGACTTCGCGATGCCGATCTCGTCGCCGCATACGGTGCATCGATAGATGCCCGCAACCGGCGTCTCGCTTCCCGGCGGCAGGTTCTCGCTGAATGCGCGGCCGCTTCCGCACGTGAAGTAGCCACCGGTCCTGTATAGCGCCATCGCGCCTCCTGACTGAAACGAATGCATTCGCGGCGACACGCACGATCGCCGCGAACGCGCGGATGGATCGTCATCGACCGAACCCGTTCGGCTCGTGTCGTGACATTGGGCGGCGAGCGTCTAGCCCCGCGGACCGGAACGCGCATGAAACGCGGCCAGGGTGCCGGCCGCGTTGCCACCGCTCAATGCAGTACGGCCGGTTCCCGCATTCGCGCCGCCGCCTGCGCGACCAGCCCCGGCTGCTCGCTGGACGCGAACGCGCACACGTGGCGCCACAGCTCGGCGAGCCGGTGCCGCGTGAGCGTCGCGACGCACGCGTCGTTCGCCGCGAGCACACGCTCGAGCACCGCGCACTCGTCGCCGTGCAGCATCCATGCGCCGCTTTGCGCCGCGCGCGCCATGCTCGCGTCGAGCACGCGCTCCGCGTCGACGCACAGGTCGATGCTCGCATCCGGGGATACCGCGTCGTCGAGCGCGAGGAACACCAGGTAGACGCTCGTGCGCAGCCGCATCAGCAACGTTTCGCTGCCGTGCTCGCCGCGCAGCGCGACGAGCGCCATGTGGCATTTCAGCGAGATGTCGCGCACATGCGCGGGCGGCAGCGGCAGCAGCCACTCGCGCGTCAACGGCGGGTGGCGACGGCCTTTTCGAGTGGCCTTCATGATCCGCCCTCGCCTGCCGCGTCGTCGTCCACGTCGAATGCCGGCCACGCGGTGCGGCACGCGACGGTGCCGCGGCTCGCGTCGCGATGGCCGTTCGCGCGGCGTCGCGCGCCGCCGCCCACGTCGCCCCGCCGCCGCGTCGCGCACGCCTGGGGCAGCCGGCGCATCGCGGATGCGCGCAACACGTCGGGGAGTCGGTCAAGGCATGCCATGCTCTGTTCCTGCATCAGAACGTGTTCTCGCCCTTCAGGTAATACGCGGTCTTCACGAAGAACGCCTTCACCGGATGGCCGCTCTGCGCTGCGCTGGCCGCGCGCGCTTCCATCGCGGCCTTCTCCTCGCGCGAGCGGTCGGGCACCGGGTACCTCACGCGTTCGAGCGCACGCTGCATCGCGAGCGGATAGTTCTGGTTGCCGGCTGTCGTCGCACGATAGCCGGCGCGCGTCATCTGCCTCAGTTGCACATCGGTTTCGGCACGCGCCGCCGACCAGGTCAACGGCGCGACGTTCGACTGCCACTCGGTATCGACGGACTGCGCGAAGCTCGCGGCGGGCAGCACGGCAAGCGCGCCGGACAGGACAGCAAGGGAAACAACGGATCGCATCATGGCCTCCAGATGGTTGTTTCCGCATCGATCGTCGTCGATGCGGTGCAATCATCGTATGTCGCGTGACCACGCGCTTGAATAGCCGATTCCGCAATGGATATTTTCGGCACCGGCGAACGGGGTGCGATCCACGCGATTCGCCAATGCTGCCTGAGCGGAATTTCTTTATTTCATTCAACTACCTGATCGCGTTTTAGCAGACGAATCGGCGAGGCATGTGAATCGCTTTTGCAGTTTTTGAAATGACGTATTGCAGATGCGATTTCGGCGAAAGCCCAGCCTGGCGCGGCTTTCGGCACGATGCCGCACACGCCGGCACAACCGGGAAACGATTCGACGAATGCACCGGATTCCCTGACACGCGACAAATCCACCGCGCCGATTGACCGCTTCGCGACGAGACGTGTCCCGCGAGGACGCGAGATAATTGCACATCGCGCCGTCAGGCACGGCTCTTATCCGTTCCCTATTCTTCTCTCGAGTTCCACCATGGCTGCCATCGACACCACCGCCATCGACAGTTGGCACGCACACGTCTACTTCGACGCCGCGAGCCGCGACGCAGCATGGGCATTCCGCCTCGTCGTCGAAGAACGATTCGGCGCGATCATCGAGCTCGGCCGCTTTCACGAGCGTCTCGTCGGCCCGCATCCGGCCTGGTCCTACCAGATCGCGTTCGACGCCGCGCAGTTCGACACCATCGTGCCGTGGCTCGTGCTGAATCACGGCGCGCTCGACGTCTTCCTGCATCCGAATACCGGCGACGATCTGCGCGACCACCGCGACAGCGCGGTGTGGATCGGCAAGTCACATGATCTGAATCTCGGCGCGCTGGCCGGCTGACGGGCGGCACGCGGTCGCGTTCGGCATACGCGACATCCACGTTTCGGCCTGGGCTGAAACGTCCGGCGGCACGGCGTCGATACAGTGGCTCCATTACCCACGTTTGCCGGAAGCCGCCATGACACAAGCCGACACCGATGCGCAACGCGTCCATCAAGACTGGCACGCCGCCGTCGTCGCGCGCGACCTCGACGCACTGATGTCGCTGTACGCGGACGACGCGATACTCGAAACGCCGCTGATCATCGTCACGCTGCCCGATCACGGCTCCGGCGTGCTGCACGGCAAGGCCGCGATCGGCGCGTTCTTCGCGGCGGGCCTGCGCAATCCCGGGAACAAGCTCGGACGCTGGTATCGAACCGGGCTGTTCTTCTCGAACGGCCGGCAACTCACGTGGGAATATCCGCGCGAAACGCCGGAAGGCGATCAGGTCGATCTCGTCGAGGTGATGGATCTGCGCGACGGGCTGATCGCGCATCACCGCGTCTACTGGGGGTGGGTCGGGTTCATGGCGCTGCGCGGCGCGGCACAGGCGGCCGAGCACGCATGACACGCGCCGTGCCGCCCGCGTTCACGCTCACGCTCACGCTCACGCGACATACATCGCGACGCTGACGAACTGGCACAGGCTACCGGCCAGCACGAAAAGATGCCAGATCCCGTGCCCGTGGCGGATGCGTTCGTCGTTGATGAAGAAGTAGATCCCCGCGCTGTAGATGACGCCGCCGGCCACAAGCCATGCGGCACCCACCGGCGGCAGCGCATGAATCAGCGGGCGGATCGCGACGAGCGCGAGCCAGCCCATCAGCACGTACAGCACCATCGACACGATGCGCGTACGCCGTCCGAGCGTGAGTTCCTGCGCGATCCCGAATGCGGCGAGCCCCCAGCTGACACCGAACAGCGACCAGCCCCACGGGCCGCGCAGCGTGACGAGCGTGAACGGCGTGTAGCTGCCCGCAATCAGCAAATAGATGGCCGAATGGTCGCACTTCTGCAGGATCGCCTTCAGGCGCGGGTTGCGCACGCTGTGATACGCCGTCGAAATCCCGTAGAGCAGGATCAGCATCGCACCGTACACGCTGAAGCTCACGATCTTGTAGGGATCGCGGTCGAGCGCGCCCATCGTCACCAGCGCGACCAGCCCTGCCACCGACAGCACCGCGCCGACGAGATGGGAAATGCTGTTGAAACGCTCACCGACATGCACGACGGGTTCTCCTGCGCGGATTCTTCGGGGAAAAAAGATGCCTCATATGATACCGGCGCCCGGACTTTGCCGCGCTGAACGACGTCAAACGCCGCCGTGACGGGCGCCTCGCGCGTACCGCACCGGCCCGCCAAAGAAAAAGCGCCGCGAATGCCTTCGCGGCGCTTCCCGGTCCGTCACCGGACCGCCTCACGGGCCGGCTGCGCCGGCTCAATTCAGCAGCACTTCCCTGCCCCCGACCCGTACCGCGCATTCTGACGCTCGCGGAAGAACTCCTCGTACGTCATCGGCTCGCGGTCCGGATGGGTTTCGCGCATGTGCGCGACATAGGTGTCGTAGTCGGGCAGGCCGACCATCAGCCGCAACGCCTGCCCGAGGTAACGCCCCGCACTGCGCAGGTCGCTGCCGAGATCGGTGAACATCGCGGCCTCCCGTTATCGTCCGCTGCCGAGCGCCTGCGCGGCCGGCATCGCTTCGTACGGCGTCTCGCGCACGGTCGGCTTCGACTCGCGACGCGCGCGCAGCACGGCGAGCAGGCCGTACCCCGCGATCGCCACGACGACGAAGATGAACAGGCCGGCCAGCGCCGCATCGATGTAGTCGTTGAAGATGATCCGCTGCATCTGCGCGATCGACTTCGCCGGCGCGAGCACCTTGCCTTCGTCCACCGCGGCCTGCAGCTTCGCCGCGTGCGCGAGGAAGCTGACCTTCGGATTCGAATCGAAGATCTTCTGCCAGCCGGCCGTCAGCGTGCAGATCAAGAGCCATGCGGTCGGCACGATCGTCACCCATGCGTAGCGCTCGCGCTTCATCTTGAACAGCACGACGGTGCCGAGCACCAGCGCGATCGCGGCGAGCATCTGGTTCGAGATCCCGAACAGCGGCCACAACGTGTTGATGCCGCCGAGCGGATCGACCACGCCCTGATACAGGAAATAGCCCCACGCGGCCACGCACAGCGCGGTGGCGACGAGGTTCGCGGGCAGCGACTCGGTGCGCTTGAGCGCCGGGTGGAACGTGCCGAGCAGGTCCTGCAGCATGAAGCGGCCCGCGCGCGTGCCGGCGTCGACGGCCGTCAGGATGAACAGCGCCTCGAACAGGATCGCGAAGTGATACCAGAACGCCATCATCGCTTCGCCGCCGATCACCTGGTGCAGGATGTGCGCCATGCCGACGGCCAGCGTCGGTGCGCCGCCCGCGCGCGCGATGATCGTCGTTTCGCCGACGGCCTTCGCGGTCTGCGTGAGCATGTCGGGCGTCAGCACGAAGCCCCATTGCGTGACCGTGTTCGCGACAGCTTCAGGCGTCGAGCCGAGCACGGCGGCCGGCGCGTTCATCGCGAAGTAGATGCCCGGCTCGATCACGCAAGCGGCCACCAGCGCCATGATCGCGACGAACGATTCCATCAACATCGCGCCGTAACCGATGAAGCGCGCGTTGGTTTCGTTGTCGATCAGCTTCGGCGTCGTGCCCGACGAGATCAGCGCGTGGAAGCCCGACACCGCGCCGCATGCGATCGTGATGAACAGGAACGGGAACAGGTTGCCCGACCACACGGGGCCCGTGCCGTCGACGAACTTCGTCAGCGCGGGCATCTTCAGTTCCGGCGCGACGACCAGGATGCCGATCGCGAGGCCGAGGATCGTACCGATCTTCAGGAACGTCGACAGGTAGTCGCGCGGCGCGAGCAGCAGCCACACCGGCAGCACCGATGCGACGAAGCCGTAGCCGATCAGGATCCACGTAAGCTGCGTGCCGCTGAACGTGAACCATGCGGCGAGCGCCGGCGAATCGTGCACGGTCTGGCCGAACGCGATCGACGCCATCAGCAGCACGAAGCCGATGATCGACACTTCGCCGATGCGGCCCGGACGGATGTAGCGCGTGTAGACGCCCATGAACAGCGCGATCGGAATCGTCGCGGCGACGGTGAACGTGCCCCACGGCGAATTCGTCAGCGCCTTCACGACGATCAGCGCGAGCACCGCGAGGATGATCACCATGATCAGGAATGCGCCGAACAGCGCGATCACGCCGGGCACCGTGCCGAGCTCCATCTTGACGAGGTCGCCGAGCGAGCGGCCGTCGCGGCGCGTCGAGATGAACAGCACGATGAAGTCCTGCACCGCGCCGGCGAACACGACACCGGCCAGGATCCACAGCATGCCGGGCGTGTAGCCCATCTGCGCGGCGAGCACCGGTCCGACGAGCGGCCCGGCGCCGGCGATCGCGGCGAAGTGATGGCCGAACAGCACGTACTTGTTGGTCGGCACGTAGTCGAGGCCGTCGTTGTGCCGGACGGCCGGCGTCATCCGCAGCCCGTCGAGCTGCATGACCTTGCTGGCGATGAAACGGCTGTAGAAGCGATATGCGATCAGATATACGCAGACTGCGGCGATCACGATCCAGAGCGCGCTGACGCGTTCGCCGTGCGCAAGTGCGATCGTCCCGAACGCGAACGCGCCGAGCAGCGCGACCGCAATCCAGAGCAGGGTACTGGAAGCCCGATTCATGGCGTCTCCTGGTCTCCAATGTGTTTTTGAGTGGATCCGGCGAGGCGCCGGATCCGCGTGACGTCGATGCGTCGTGCCGCGTCTCGCGGAAGACACGGCGGAGGGCCGTAGTATTCCGCGCGACGGGGGAGGCTTACAAGCGCACAACTACGTATGCGTGGCTACGTAGAATTACGTAGCCGTGGGGTGAGAACTCGGGTTGAGGCCGTGATTGACCGACGCGCGACCGAACGCGCCCCGCGGTTGGCCATGCCCGGTGCATTGCGCGCCGGGCCGCATGCATCAGTGCTTGTCGTCGAGCTTCTTCGGCTTCGGCGGCGACGGCACCTTCGCGTACTGGAACGCCGGCGTCGCCTTCAGCGCGGCCTTCGTCGCGCCCGGCAGGTAGATGTTGCCATTGCGCACGTCGAGCGATGCGATCGGCACCGCGACGTCATGCGCCGCGACGCCCAGGAAACCGCCGGCCGACACGATCGCGGCCGACACCGAGCCGTCAGGCGCGACGATCAGGTCGCGCACCGTGCCGACTTTCTGGTTCTGGTCGTTGTACACGGCCTTGCCGAGCACGCTCTTCTTCACGCTCCAGCCTTCGAGCAGCGCCTGCGATTGCTCGACGGTGACGCTGAGTGGCTGGGCGCCCGCGATCTGCGCATGAACGTTGATGCTCGATACGAGAACGGCGGCTGCGACGATTGTCTTGGTGAAAGCCATGCTGATTGCACTCCGGTTAGGTTGTAGTTGGTGCCGGGAGCGAAGCGGCGCAGGTGCGGTGGTGAATCGGTGAGCACCCCGCGCTTCGTCGATGCAGCAGCGGCCGGCCGCGCCGCCGCTGCGTATGCGCGCAACGGGCCCGGACGGGCGCGTCGGGTAACGCAACACGGGTCATGGTAGCGCCAGTCGAGAAGTGCTGCCATCAGGCTGCATTACACAGCGGCGTGCGGAAATGAACGAAGATCAATGTCGGCGTAGAAAATGCCGAGCGCGATTCGGAATCAGACGACGTTCACTGCTTCTCGAGCAGCTTGCGGGACGCGAACAATTCGGCATCGCTGCGGATGCCGAGCTTGCGATACGCCGATTGCTTTTGCGCGCTGATCGTCTTGCGGCTGCGGGAAAATTTCAATGCGATATCGGATACCGACATGCCCGCCAGATAACAGCGCAGCACCTCGTGCTCGCGCGGGCTCAGGCGCAGGTCGGCGGATGATTCCGATTCGGCTGCCGGTGCGTCTTCGCTGACCGCCGGTTTCGGTGCCGCCACACTCTGGACAGGCGTCGCACTCGCCATCACCCTGCCTGCCAATTCGGTGCTGATATACGAGCGTCCCTCTGCGACCACACGGATTGCATGTACCAGTTCGCGAAGATTTTCGCTCTTGCCGAAGAAACCGAGCGCGCCTGCGCGCATGGTCATGTTGACGGTTGCGGGCGTATCGCTGCTCGACGTCATCAGGATCCTGCAATCCGGGAAGCGCGTACTCACCAGCTTGACGAGATTGAGGCCGTCGATTTCGTCCGGGCCCAGCGTGTAGTCGAGCAGCACGACGTCCGCGTGATTCGACTCGAGCCAGCTGATCAGGTCGCGCGACCTCGCAAAGCTCGCCGCCACTTCGATGCCGGTCCTCTCCGTCAAATAACTGGCGATCCCGTGCTGAACGACGGCATGGTCGTCCAGGATCACGACGCGGATCGGTTGGAGCTCTGGTCTCATTGCTACCCCTTTTCTTTCTGGCGATACGGCCATCAACGGTTGGCGCATTCTTGCCATCGCAAACCGGAGCGGATTATTCGAATTAGCTTACCGGCTTTCTGGATAATTTTTAACCCCGCCAGCTAAACAGCCTATGTGCGAGCAGTCGTCGCGGACACCATCCAATCTGATTCGGCATTCGCGGTAGCGACAGCATGGGGAATGACCCGCGCGCCCCGTCTCAGCCGCCAGAACGGCGTATCTCGCCGGGCGCTGGCCCGACCCGCAACGAATCGCCGAGACCTTGGCGCTCGCGTCGTCGAAAGGCACTGTTGACGCCGTTGCTCTCGTCCGCACCGCGTTGCGTCGACGCAACAGACCGTCTGTGATGACGCCCTCGCTCTGCGCATTTCTCACGCCACTGCATCGCCTGATACAGATCATCCCACGTGCAAAGTTGACGCCTGAGGAGAAAGCATGGATCGCCGCGCATCCGGTCGTGCACACCTATGCCGACACGCATTGGCGTCCGTTCGAATTTCGCAAACGCGGGAAGGTCGTTGGCGTCGTGCCGCCATGTCTCGATGCGATTTCGCGAATCGGCGGACTGCGCTTCGAGTATGTCGACAACGTATCATGGGCCAATTCATACCAGGCTCTCATGTCGGCGAAGAGCGACATGGCGCCGGGCGCGTCAAGAAGCGCCGACATCTCGCAATACCGCAGCGGCACCATTTGCCAGCCTGCCGTACTTCGTCGACACATTGGTCGTGGCCACACCGGAACGCTTGACTCCCTTTCCAGCAACGCGATCCGCACGCTGATCGTACGATCCGGTCGCCGCTCGAGCTGCTGCAGCGCTCGCAATTGCCACCGAAACAGGCTGGCCGTGCGGATGCGGCGGTTGCTGCTTCGGAATCGCTGCTGATGCTGCTCGACGACGTCCTCGAATATTCACGTCTCGAGTCAAACGTGACGCTCGCGCCCGAGTCTGACGGCACATCCACGCATGGACGTAGCGCAGCGCCGACATAGTGCGCTGGCGCGTCGACGAGAAAAACCTGAGCCTGGCGCTCCAACTCGCGTGCCAGACCGAGCTGTGCGTGCTGATCGATCCGGTGCGCACGCGGCAGATCATGCTGAACCTGCTTGTCAACGCCATCAAGTCCACGTCCGCCAGCTCGCCACCGCGTGAACGGGAGTGGACTGGGTCTATTGATCTGTCGCGAACGGGTTGACTTGATGAACGCCGTGGAGTTCGCGAAGCCGCGTTTCGGCTTGCAACGCGACATCGGCGATATCGCCCAGTTTGGTCAGATGCGATGCCCCCGCAATCCGGTGCGCGGCCCGTGCGGCTGCGGCGAAATCGCGCGATAGCAATCCGTTGACAAGGGCATCGAGATCCTTCGCCACTTCGCGGTCATAGACCGCACTGAGATCGGCGGCATGCGGCGCCGTCGGTTTCGTCTCGGCATACGCTGGGCACCACATTGCGATCAACTCCCGCAACGTTTCGAGCCGCAGCGGCTTGCCCAGCACGCCGTCCATGCCGCTGTCGAAGCAGCGCTCGCGATGCGCGTCGCCGGACACCGCCGAAATCGCGATGATCGGAACATGTCTGGCTTCGCGTGCCGACTCATCCTGACGGATCATCTTCGCGAGCGCATAACCGTCGAAGTCCGGCAGATCGCCATCGAGCAGCACGAGGTCGACACGGCCGTGCGCCAGTTGACGCAGCGCGTCCTCGCCAGTGCCGGCGACGATGCCGACGCAGCCGAGCTCGTCGCATTGCTGCTGCAGCGCCAACTGCACGGTTTCGTGATCGTCGACAATCAGGATGCGCGGCGAGTCGGGATGAGCGTGTCCAGGCTGTGCGTCGACCGGCACGGGCATCGATGCGGCAGGCCGCACCGGCAACGGCTCATCCACTGCCGTGACGGGCAATCGCACCGTCATCGTCGTTTCGACGTGCGGCAGGCTTTGGACGGTGATCGTGCCATGCATCAAAGCGACCAGTTCACGGCAGATCGCGAGGCCAAGCCCGCTGCCGTTGACGTCCTGGTGAAGCGAGGCAGGCCCCTGCCAGTATGCGTCGAAGATGTGTTCGAGCCGCTCGGGCGCAATGCCGATGCCGGTATCGCGCACTTCGAGGGTCAGCGTGCCATTTTGCCCGTGGCGGCTCGACACATACTCGACGCGCAGCGTCACCGAGCCTGCGGATGTGAACTTGATTGCGTTGACGAGCAGATTCAGCACGATCTGGCGCACACGGACCGGATCGATTGAAACACGCACCGCCGGCGGACAAGCAAAGTCGAGCACCAGCTCCACCATCTTCTCGTCGGCGCGCCAGCGCACCATGTCGACCGTATGTCGCGCCCACGACTCAAGCTCGACTGCCTGCGTGGCAAGCTGGACCTTGCGCGATTCGAGACGAGAATATTCGAGGATATCGTCGAGCAGCGTCAGAAGCGTCTCGGATGCCGAAATCGCCGCATCCGCGCGATTCGCCTGTTGCTCGGTCAACCGCGAGCGCTGCAGCAATTCCAGAGACGACAGGATCGTGTGCATCGGCGTGCGGATTTCGTGACTGACGAACGCGAGAAACGTCGCCTTGTCGCGCTCGCTGCGGATCGCGGCCAGGCGCGACTTCCACGACAGGAATGCGAGCATCGCGAACGCCAGCAGCGCGGCGACAATCGCGACCACCTGGGGTGCCCGGTAATGCAGGATCGAACGGATCGTCGGCTTGCCGTAATCGGCCATCTCGACCCAGTCGCGGGTGAGCTCCGCCGTCTTGCTCACGGGAATGGCCGCGAGAGACTTGTCGATGATCGATGCGAGTATCGGCAGGTCTGCCCGCGTGAGCATCGCCAGCGATACGGGGCGGTCTGCAAGCATCCCCGACATGTAAAGCTGCCCGGGAAACTGCCGCTGCACGATCGGCAGAACCGTGACGTCGACGCCGAGCGCGGCATCGGCCTCGCCGTTGGCAACCGCGGCGAGCGCGAGTTCCTCGGTGTCGAACGTAAGCACGTCGAGCATCACGCCGCTGTTGCGCGTGAAATACTCGACCGCGCCTCGCCCCTTGATCGCGACGCGCCGGCCTTCGAGCCGCTTCAGGTTGAAGATCATCGCGGAGTCGTTGCGCGTGACGGCGGTCAGCCGCCCGACCAGGTAGGGCGCACTGACGAGCGCACCGGTGCCGGCGCGGTCCGGCACCAGTTCGCGCCACACGCCCGGCAGCAGATCGACCTTGTGCGCCGCAAGCGCAGCGTACGCGTGACCCCATTCCGTGCCCGGCACTGTCTCGAACGTCAGCCCGGTCATTTTCGAGATTGCGTTCAGGTACCCCGCGACAAGGCCGGCATGGTTGCCGTTGCGCATGTATTCGATCGGATGCCAGTTCGCCTCGACTGCGATATTGACAACCGGGTGCGCGCGCATCCACTGCAGCTCCTCGTCAGTGAAAGTGGGCTTCCAGCAGGCGGTCGCGCCGTTCGCAGGGAGCGACGAGGCAACGAGCAAAAGGAACATTGCGCGCAGGAGCAGGCGCGGTGCGGTGCGATACGCGATAGGACGTCCTTCCATGTACGATGGGGCGGCCGGAGCAGGTGCATCGGAGACCATGCACGGCATGCGCCGTCGGTTGAGGTTTGCAGATGTGTCGACTCTATCCGACGATTCGCAAATCAACCGTCCATCCAATCCTATTTCAGACAGATGCCTTAAGAATTGGCCTAAATTTTGCCGGCGGCAATCGGGTTCGTATCAGCAGGATCGCCCACAACGCGGCCGCACGCGGCACGGCGGCTCGGGCACACGCGCGTGGCAATTTGCACCGCGCCGGTGAGCGGTCGGCGCAACGGTCACGGCACGACTGGACGTATGTCTCGCCAGCGTCGCCGCGATTCAAGTAGTTCGGATGGATACCGCCGAGTTGCGACGTGCCGCGGGCAGAACACGCGCGAGAGAGGTTTCCGCGTGGCGCGGCACACGGGGAAAATGAAACAACTTGCTCGGCACCCGTCTTCGTCGATGGGCCAACTATGACGGCGGCGGGCCTCAACCCGCCGCCGTGACCTCACGCATTGCGCGAATACACGCGCCGATGCCGCACCGCTTCCGCCAGCACGTCCAGCACCGGCTCCGTCTGCGTCCAGCTCAAACATGCATCCGTAATCGACACGCCATACTGCAACGGCACGCCGGGCTTCAGATCCTGACGCCCGGCCTCGAGATGACTCTCCACCATCACGCCGACGATCCGGTGCTCGCCCTGCGACAGTTGCCGCGCAAGATCCTGCGCGACTTCGATCTGCCGCTCATGCGACTTGTTCGAGTTCGCGTGCGAGCAATCGACCATCACCTGCTCGCGCAACCCGCTCTTGCGCAGCACCGCGCAGCTCGCCTCGACGTGCTCCGCATCGTAGTTCGGCCCGTTCTTGCCACCGCGCAGGATCACGTGCGCGTCGTCGTTGCCGCGCGTCTCGAAGATCGCGGCCATGCCCATCTTCGTCATCCCCATGAACGCGTGGCTCGCGCGCGCGGCGACGATCGCGTCCGACGCGACCTGCACGCCGCCGTCGGTGCCGTTCTTGAAGCCGATCGGGCAGCTGAGCCCCGACGCGAGCTGGCGATGACTCTGGCTCTCGGTCGTGCGCGCGCCGATCGCGCCCCACGCGATCAGGTCCGCGATGTACTGCGGGCTCAGCAGGTCGAGGAATTCGGTCGACGCGGGGAGGCCGAGCGCGTTGATGTCGAGCAGCAGTTGCCGCGCCGCGCGCAGCCCTTCGTTGATGCGGAAGCTGCCGTCCAGGCGCGGATCGTTGATGTAGCCCTTCCAGCCGACGGTCGTGCGCGGCTTCTCGAAGTACACGCGCATCGTGATCAGCAGGTCGTCCTTCAGCGCATCGGCGGCGGCCTTCAGGCGACGTGCGTAGTCGAGCGCCTGGTCGTGGTCGTGGATCGAGCACGGGCCGACGACGAGCAGCAGCCGGTCGTCGCGGCCGTGCAGGATGTCGCCGATCGCGCGGCGCGTGTCCTCGACGAGCGTCTGCGTGGCGGCCGGCACCGGCAGTTCATCCTGCAGCAGCGCGGGCGAGATCAGCGGGCGCACGGCGCCGATGCGGACGTCGTCGATGCGCGTGGTGTCCTGCGTCGCGTCGGCGCTGCCTACCTCGCGATCGTGGGAAGGATTGTCGAGGTTCTGCATGGGGATTCTCCGGGGACGTCTGGAATGATGTGCAGGCTCGATTATGGCACTCGCGCGTGGCGGCAGCGAGGCGCGGCGGGGGACGGCGACCGGCGTCAAGGCGCCGGATGAAAAAAGGCGATCCGCGAAGGATCGCCCGGCGATTGATGTCGATGCGCGTGGCGGCTAGTGCAGCGTCTCGGGCGCGAGCGAATTGCTCGGCAACAATGCCGTCAGCGCACAATTGCTCGGCGCGGCCTTGCCGCCGAAGCGGTCGTAGAGCCAGGGCAGCATCCCGGCCACCCAAGGCGCGATCGCGCCCGCATGTTCGAGCGGATATTCGGTGTACACGACCGGTACGCCGCTGGCACAGAATTTCTGCGCCAGCGCGCGTACATCGTACGCAAGCATCACGCCGTCGCCCACCTGGCTGCCGAAGGTGCCGTCGAGCACGCCGGCCGTGCCCTGACCGATATACATCGGAATCGTCGGCGACGCGGCCAGCCCGGCATTCACCTTGTTCGCGTAGGTCACGTACGCCGGAATGCTGTTGATGTCGTTCGCGTATCGCGGCTTGAACAGCGTCGCCCAATGGAGCCCCGTATACTTCGGCAGGATATAGGCGAGCGACTGGTTCTGGATGTCGTTGAACACGGCGACGCCGCTGTCGCTCAGATACGGCGTCAGATCGAAGCCGAAGCCGCGCGACAGCCCGGCGAGCGCAGCCGCCGCGACGCCGCCCCAGACGATGCTGCCGTCGACGTAGCGCAGGTTGTGCGCGGGATCGACCAGCACGCCGCCCTCGGCCGCGCCGACGAGTTGCTTGTTGATGTCCGGTGCATAGCTCGGCGCGAGTTGCGCGGCCCAGTTCGTCGCAATTGCACCGCCGGAATAGCCGATCATCGCGACCTTGCTGGTCGGCGCGAGGCCCGTCGACGGTGTGTTGAGCGCCGCGCGGATCGAATCGAGCGTCGTCATCCCGTATTCGGGGCCGGCGGCGAAGTCCGCCGTCTGGCCTTCCGTATCGGGCACGATCACGTTGTAGCCGAGCAGCAGCAGCGTCGACAGCGGGATCGATTCCGCGCTGTAGAGCAAGGTGCCGACGTTGATGATCTTCGTGACGTCGCGATCGCCGGCGATCACCTGCGACGGTTCGTCGTAAGGATTCAACGAGTCGTAGGCCGACTGGTACGAGATCGCCCGGCCGTTGCTGACCGGGCTCCGGATCACCGACGTCACGTTGACGACCGGCCGGTTCTGCGCGTCGTTGGTGCGATACAGCAACTGCTGGGCGATCAACGCCGTCGGCATTCCGGCCACGTGATAGGTGACGGTTCGCGTGTTAACCACCGTGCCGGGTGCAATCGATTTCAACGGCGTAGCGCCCGTATACGTGTAGAACGGGTCCGTCACGGTGGCTGCGCCGGCGTGAACCGACGACGTGGTGACAGCCAGCACGGCGGCCGCGATCGTCATCAAACGTTTGGAGAACATCGAAGTTGCCCCTGGGGATAACCTGCTTTTCATCGAGGAAGTTCGCTGTGTTGCGACTTGTCCGGATTGCGGCGTCAAGACGGGTTTCTGGCCATCGGCTGTCTCCTTTGAGTGAATTGTCCGTTCTGTTTTCGATATGTAATTTAGTAGGACTGCGAACCGGATGAATTGAAGCACAGCGAGAACGGAATTGATGCGGATTTCCCTTTGTTTGAAGGTAAACGCCTAAACTCCATCGCGACGATCGAAGCCGGCGGTCCCGACGAAGTCGCGGTCACCAACGCGTTCAAGACATGGTTCTTCGCGCGGTTCGACGCCGACGACGAAGGCGTGCCGGCGGAAGACGGTTTGCACGGTATCGTTCACTATCTGTCCGAACCGGCGCGCACGGAGCAGGGATGCCGCGTGAACGCGGATCTCGGTCCGGCGCCGGAGGCGGCCGTCGAGGATCTGCTGTTCCGGCTCGTCGACGCGGGCGCGACGCGGATCACCGTCGGCTGAATCGCCGTTCCATCCACGACTCACACGCAAACATGAAAAAGACACTTGCCGCGTTGCTGCTGTGCATCGCATTGCCTGCGTCGGCCGAAGTCAGCATCGAGGTGCTGTGCTTCAGGACGACCGGCGACAAACCCGTGCGCTTCGAGTTGCGCACGTATTACGACGACGTGGCGAAGTGGCAAGGTGGTGTCGTCCGCTACGCGAAATCGAAGGCGGCGATTCCGCTGCTGTTCAAGCACGTGGATCAGGAAGAACTCGCGGAAGGCCGCCCGTACCAGTTCACGACGACGTGGTGGGAAATGGTCGACGGCAAGATCAACGGTGAATACGAAATGATGAGCCAGGGTGCGATCGTCTATTCGATGACGTACACCAATGCGCGCACCGGCAAGAAGACCGACTTCGCGTGGGCCCAGGACGTCGATGCGTCCGAGAAGACGGGGTGCCGCTGGTAGCGCGGATTCGAGCGGTGCCGGGAGGCGCGTTCGTCACCCGGCGCGCCCTCGGCCGCGCCGGTGCCGAGTTGGCTCGGGCGGGCGGTCAGCCGGCGTCGCCTGGGGTGTCGACGTCGATCCCGAGTTCGGTCGCCATGCGCTGAACGAGCGCGTTCAGCCGCGCCACCTCATCCGCAAGCCGCTTCTGTTCGGCCTTCAGCGCCTCGAACTCGGACGGCGGAACGGAGTCCGCGCCGGCGCCCGCATCCGAACCGGCGAATTCGGCGATGTTCACCTCGCCGCACATCAGGTGCATCCAGCGATTCTCGCGCGCACCGGGCGCGCGCGGCAGCCGGATGACGAGCGGCTGCGCACGCGCCGCGAGTTCGTCGAGGAACGCCTCGACCGACGAGATATCCGCGAAGCCGTGCAGGCGTGCGCTGTTCAGGCGCAGTTCGGCGGCCGTCTGCGGGCCGCGCAGCAGCAGGATCGTCAGCAGCGCGATCGCCTGACTCGGAATCCCGAGCACACGGTTCATGTTGTGCTCGAAACGCGGAACGCGGCTGCTGCTCCCTTCCATCACGAGGCTCAGATGCTTGAGCCCGTCGAGCGCGGTCGTGACTTCGTCCTCGCTGACGTTCATCACCGGCGAGCGCGCGGTTTTCTGGTTGCAGCCCGAGGTCAGCGCATTCAGCGAGAGCGGATAGGTGTCGGGCACGGTGTGCTGCTTCTCGACGAGCACCCCGAGAATGCGGGCCTCGAGAGGCGTAAGTTCGCGCAGGGCGCGTGGCGTGGGCATGTCCGGCGTGGTGTTCATGGATGCGTCGCAGCGTGCAGCAAGTGAAGGGAAACGGTCGCGCCCCGTCCGGCGTCGCGAACGGGCGAGCCATATGATAGCTCGCGACGTGGGGCCCGGCGCCACTCGCGGCCATGGCGTGCGGACTTGCCGCAGCCCGCTTTCGTCCAACGTATCGGCCACGCGGCGGTGCGCGGCGGCGCATGCGTTCGACGTCGCGAATCCACGCACCGCGCCTGCGCGCGGCGTCGCCCCGCGTTTGCGCGTCGCGCGGGCCGGCGGTACGATACGCGTTCACCTGCGGATGCGGTGCCGCACGCGGCCGATTTCGCGCGCCACGCCAGCACCGCGCATCGCCCGTCCCGCCGTGCCGCCGCGCATGCGCGCCACGCGTCAACACGGTTCATCCGTTCACTCGTTCACCGCCATGACTGCATCCACCTCAGCGCCGCCCGTGCGCGCCATCGTCACCGGACACACGCGCGGCCTCGGCGCGTCGCTCGCCGAACAATTGCTGCAGGAAGGCATTGCCGTGCTCGGTGTGTCGCGCAGCCGTCATCCGTCGCTCGCCGCGCAGGCCGGCGGCCGTTTCGCCGAAATCGAGCTCGACCTGTCGGACACGTCGGCCATCGCGACGTGGCTCGCCGGCGACACGCTGCGCCGCTTCGTCGACGGCGCGTCGATCGTGCTGCTCTTCAACAACGCGGGCATCGTCGATCCGATCGGCCCGCTCGACGCGCAGGACCCGGCGCTCGTCGCGCGCGCGGTCGGCGTGAACGTCGCGGCGCCGCTGATGCTGTCGGCCGCGCTCGTGCAGGCGGCAGCGGCGCCGACCGAATGCCGGATCCTGCACGTGTCGAGCGGCGCCGCGCGCAACGCGTATGCGGGCTGGAGCGTCTACTGCGCGACCAAGGCGGCGCTCGATCATCACGCGCGCGCCGTCGCGCTCGACGCGAACCGCGCGCTGCGGATCTGCAGCGTCGCGCCGGGTGTCGTCGATACGGCCATGCAGGCGACGATCCGCTCGACCAGCGAAGCGAACTTCCCGATGCGCGAGAAATTCGACCAGTTGAAGTCGAGCGGCGCGCTGTCGACGCCCGAAGCGGCCGCGCGGCAATTGATCGGCTATGCACTGAGCGACGCGTTCGGTTCGGCGCCGACGGCCGACGTTCGCGAACTGTCCGCGACCTGATCCGGGATAGAATTTCGCGGTTGCCTTTCCCCGAGGATCCCCCGATGGTCACGAAGACCACCGCACCGTTCCAGCAGATCAAGACGCTCGTCCGCCAGCATGTCGATGCGGGCGACTGGCGCCCGGGGGATCGCATTCCGTCCGAACTCGATCTTGCCGCGCAGTTCGGCGTCGCGCGCATGACGGTCAACCGCGCGCTGCGCGAGCTGACCGAGGAAGGCGTGCTGAAGCGCATCGCGGGCGTCGGCACCTTCGTCGCCGAGGTGAAGCCGCAGTCGAACTTGCTGATGATCGCGCATATCCGCGACGAGATCCGCGCGCGCGGGCACGAGTACCGCTGCCGCGTGCTCAGCCAGTCGCGCGAGCCTGCATCATTCGACGTCGCGGCCGCGTTCGGGCTCGCGGTCAACACGCCGGTCTTTCACGTGGTGTGCGTGCACGAGGAAAACGGCCGCCCGATCCAGCTCGAGGATCGCTACGTGAACCCGGCCGCCGCGCCCGAATTCATCGATCAGGATTTCCAGGCCGAGCCGCCGTCCGAATACCTGTTCAACAACGTGTCGCACTACGAACTGGAGATCGAGCACGTGGTCGACGCGTCGCTGCCGACCGGCGAACAGGCGCGTCTGCTCGACATGCGCGCCGACGAGCCGTGCCTCACGCTCACGCGCCGCACCTGGACGAACGGACTGCCAGTCACGTTCGTGCACTTCCTGCATCCGGGCAACCGCTACCGCCTCGGCTCGCGCTTCAAGCCGGGCGCCGGGCGGCACCAGACCTGAACCTTCCCCGACGCTCGAAAACGACCACGCGCGGCGGCCGCTTCATCGCAAAACGGACGCCGCACGCGCAATCTCACCTGATGGCGTCGCGCTGCGCCGCTTACGCTCAGATCGCCCCGACCTGCCCCGCGCCACGCGACCACACGACCGGAAACAGCGCATGCTCGAGCGGCGCGCCGTCCGGCAGTTCGTCCGCGAGCCCCGGGAAATCGGGCGACGTCTTCCAGCGGCGCGGCGCGTGACGGATGTCGTCGCCGACGAAGCGGATCGAGAACGCGCGCCGGCGATTCTGCGTGCCGCCCGACGCATGCAGCGTGAGCATCCGGAAGCACACCATGTCGCCGGGCTCGAGCGCCCAGTGGCGGATCGGGAACGCCGCGCGGTCGGCTTCGATGTCGGGCAGGTCGGCGAGGCTGCCTTCCGGGAACCACTTCGCCTCCTTGTCCATGAACGTGCGCGGCATCAGCCACGGCCCCTGGTGCGAACCCGCGACGAATTCCAGCGTCGATTCGAGCGGCACTGGATCGACCGGAATCCACATGCTGACGTTGTCGTCGCCTTCGATGTTGTAGTACGGCTGGTCCTGGTGCCACGGCGTGCGCTGCCGCGTGCCGGGCTCCTTCACGAGCAGGTGGTCGTGATGCAGCCGCACCGTCTGCGTGCCCATCAGCGCCGCGGCCACCGACGGCGCGGGCGAGCGCACGATGAAGTCGCGGTACGCGTCGTTGTGCTGCCAGTTGCAGAAGTCCTCGAAGAACCAGCCCGGGTCGTCGGGCCGGCTCGCGACCTTCGCGCGCGCGCTGGGCTGCGCGAGGTTCGCGTCGATGCCGGCACGCAGCGCGGCCACTTCGTCGGGCGAGAAGATGCCCTTGATGCAGACCGCGCCTTCCTCACGGAAGGCGGCGATCAGCTCGGGCGTCACGGCTTGCGCGACGCGCTCCTGGATACTCGTCATGGTTTGCCTGTCGATGGAATGAATCACGGAGTCACGGTGCGACGCTCACTGCTTCGCGCCGTAGATGTCGAAGTCGAAGTATTTCGCGGCGATCTTCTGGTACGTGCCGTTCGCGCGGATCGCGACGATCGCGTCGTTCAGCCGCTTCTTCATCTCGGCGTCGCCCTTGCGCACGCCCATCGCGACGCCGTACCCGGTGATGCGCACGTCGGTCACGTCGGGGCCCGCGAACGCATAGCCCTTGCCGCGCGGCGTCTTCAGGAACGAGTAGCCGGCCTGCGTCTTGTCCTGGAAGGTCGCGTCGAGGCGGCCGTTCACCAGATCCTGATACACCTGGTCCTGGTTCTGGTACGACACGATCGTCACGCCCTTGGTCGCCCATTCGGCCTTCGCGTACGCCTCCTGCGTCGTGCCCTGGTCGATCCCGATGCGCTTGCCGGCGAGCGACGCGGCGGTCGGCAGCAGCTTCGAACCGGCCGGCGCGACGAGCGCACCGGGCGACGCGTACAGCTTGTTCGAGAAGTCGATTTGCTTGAGTCGCTCGTCGGTGGCCGTCATCGCGGACATGATCACGTCGAACTTGCGCGCGCGCAGCGCCGGAATCATCCCGTCGAAGCCCTGCTCGACCCACACGCATTTCGCGCGCAACTGCTCGCAGATCGCGTTGCGCAGGTCGATGTCGAAACCGGCGAGCGAGCCGTCGGGCTGCTTCGCCTCGAACGGCGGATAGGTGGGATCGATGCCCCAGCGGATCGTCGCCGTGTCCTGCGCGAACGCGACGAGCGGCGCGAACGCCAGCGCGGAAACGACGAGCTTTGCAGTGCGGTCATGGTGTGTCCTTGTGGTCTCGACGCGGCGGGCGAGCGCCGGGCGTCCGTTGGGGAGCGTCGTGCCGGCAGGCCCGGCGCGGTACGCGAAAGACTGGGACTTCGATGAAACTGCGATGCAGTCTAGACCGCTCAATTTTGGAGCGCAAGCCGAGCGAATGAACGTGGAGCCCACGGGCGGGAATTGCGTGGAGAATTCGCGCTGAAAGAGCGATGTAACATGCAAAATATAAAAATTTACCGGAAATTCACGGGTGTTCAGGCGTTTACCCGGTAATGCGCACAGTCGGCGGAGAGTGTATTTGATTGAATATCCACAAGCCGGGACGATCGGGAATCACCCCTCGCGATTTACCCGGACCGAGTTCTGACCTATACCGCGTTGACGCTACGGCCGAACCGATTCATGTAATCGGCGTTCATGTCCGCGCGCGCCGCCTCCACATGATTGCCGTGCACGGCGATCGGCCGCGCCGCGCGGCAGCGCCTCCGGCGCCAGGTCCGGCGAAACCGCGATTGCCCACGGGCTCGGGCCATGTTAAAAGTCGTCGCATGTATTTGTAAATGAAATGCTCTACGCCGGAAAAGTGCAGAAATGAATAGACCTTTGTTCGACCTCGACCTGTTGCGCGCGCTCGTGATGGTCGCCGACTGCGGCAGCTTCACGACCGCGTCCGCGCGCCTGCATTCAACGCAGTCGACGGTCAGCCAGAAGGTGCGGCGGCTGGAGGAGATCGCCGGGCATCGCCTGCTCGACCGCGGCACGCGCGACGTGCGGCCGACCGACGCTGGCGTGACGGTGCTCAGCTACGCACGGCGCATGATCGCGCTGAACGACGAGATGCTGGAAGCGCTGTCGGGCGCGACCGTCGCGCTGACGATCCGGCTCGGCGTGCCCGACGATTTCGCGGCGGGCCGCACGACCCATGCGCTCGCCGCCTTCAAGCGCGATCATCCGCAGGTGAAGCTTGAGGTGATGTGCGGGTTGAGCCGCGACATCTGCGCGGCCTACGATCGCGGCGAGCTCGATCTGGTGCTGATCAAGCAACGGCGCGACAGTCGCGAGGCGGTGGTGCGCTGGCCGGAGAAGCTGCGCTGGATCGACAGCGCACAACATCCGACGATCGAGCTCGATCCGGTGCCGATCGTCGTGTTCCCGCCGCGCGGGCTCTATCGCGACGACATGATCAAGGCGATCGAGGAACGCGGCCGCCGCTGGCGGATCAGCTTCACGACGTCGAGCCTGAGCGGCATCCAGGCGGCCGTCGCGGACGGGCTCGGCATCAGCGTGCTGCCCGCGCGCGTGGTGACCGACGACCACGTGGTGCTGACCGAGCAACACGGCGGCTTCGCGCCGATCGAGAACATGGACATCGCGATCCTGCATCGGCCGACGGCCGATCCGATGGTCAGCGAACTGACGAAGGCGCTCGCGGCGATGCTGGAGCACGAGGAGGAATGAGCGCGGCGATGCGGGCCGGCATCAGCCGAGCAACCGCGTGACCGGGGAAGGCACGCGCGTCAGAACATCGTGTTCCCGTTCGCCGCCTGCTCCGGCACCGGCTGGTTCACGTCCCAGTGCTCGACGATCTTGCCGTGCTCCAGCCGGAAGATGTCGATGATCGCGCTGCCGCGTGTGCCGGGTTCGCGCACCGCGTGCACGTGCAGGATCACGTAGTCGCCGTCGACGAACGAGCGCTCGATCTCGCTGTGCGACTGCGGATATTTGTCACGCAGGAATGCAATGAATTGGCGAAAGCCGTCGCGGCCGTCGGCCGCGTTCGGGTTGTGCTGCACGTAACGATCGCCGACGTACGCGAGCGCGGCGTCCGCATCTTTCTCGTTCAGGCCTTTTTCGTAGAACGCGAGCACCGTCCGCCGGTTGGCTTCCTGCTGCGCGTCGGTCGGGCCGGCCGCCACCGCATGCGCGGCGCTCGCGGCGAACAGGGCCGCCGTCATCCATCGTGCGGCCCGTGCCGCTGTCGTGCGTCGCATCGTCGTCTCCCGGGAAATCCGGCTGAAAACCGGATCATACCGGGGCGACGCTGCGCTCACGCTTCACTCAGACCAGCGCGCCGTTGCGCGCGACGATCTTCCCCGACGACACGACAAGCCGCCGCGTCGGCCGCGCGACGACGGCCTCGGCGAACGTCAGCGCATCGACGAGCACGATATCCGCACGCTTGCCCACCTCCAGACCGTAGTCGGCGAAGCCGCAACCGCGTGCCGCGCCGTGCGTCACGCAATCGAGCGCGACTTCGAGTGCGTCGTCACGGCGGAAATCGTTGCGCATGCCGATCAGCATCGCGCGTTCGAGCATGTCGGGCGACCCGTACGGCGTCCACGTATCGCGCACACCGTCGTTGCCGCCGATCACGGTCACGCCGGCCGCACGGCACGCGGCGACCGGCGGCACCGGCACCGCGGCCGGCGCGGTCGTGACGATCGCGACGCCGAGTTCGGCCATCCGCGCGAGCAGCGCGTCGCGCTCGCGTTCGGTGATATCGCCGAGACAGAACCCGTGACTGATCGTGACCTTGCCCTGCATGCCAAGCGCGGCAGTGCGCTGCAGGATCAGGTCGAGCGAGTACGCGCCCATCGACCCGCGCTCGTGCAGGTGCAGGTCGAGCCCGCGACCGTGACGCTCGGCGATCCCGAACAGCACGTCCACCGCCTCGACCGGATCGCCTTCGATCGCGCACGGGTCGAGGCCGCCGAGCAGATCGGCACCGGCGGCGAGGGCTTCGGACAACAGCGCATCGGTGCCCGGCCGCTTCAGCACGCCCGACTGCGGAAATGCGACGATCTGGATCTCCACCTGGCCGCGCAGCGTCTCGCGCGTCGCGAGCACGCCGTGCAGATGCCGCAGCCCGGCTTCGGTATCGATGTCGACGTGCGTTCGGATGCGCGTCGTGCCGGCCGCGAGGAACGCGCGCGACAACGCGAGCGACGCGGCGCCCGCATCGTGGCCGCTCGTCGCGCGGTAGTTGCGTTCGTTCTCGATGCGGTCGACCAGGCGCGGCCCCACCGCGTTGCGATACCACGGCATTCCCCAGTGGGTCTTGTCGAGGTGCGTGTGGCCTTCGACGAGGCCGGGCAGCGCGAGCGCGCGCGCACCGTCCTCGATCGCGCAGCCGGCGGGTGCGTCGAGTGACGGGCCGACGCGCGCGATGCGCTCGCCTTCGATCAGGATGTCGAGCGCTTCGTCTGCATGCGTGCGGACGTTGCGGATCAGCAGGTTCGTCATGTCGGTTCCTGTGTGGTCGGTCAGTGCAGGGCCTTCACGATGCACGCACCGCGACGGCGGTCAGGTCGTTATCGCGTGAAACGTTGTGCCGGCGCGAACGGCGCACCGGTATCGCTTTCGCCGCGGCGGAACACCCAGCGTTCGGCCGGCACGCCGGCGACGGCGGCGGCCGCATTCGGCGCGCGCACCGCGACGAAGCTCGCTTCGCAGCCAACCGCGATGCCGTAGTCGGCCTTGCCGATCGCGCGCGCGCCGGCATGCGTCGCCATGTCGAGCGCGATGGCGAGCGCTTCGTCGGTGTAGAAACCCGAGCGGTAGCCGACCATCATCGCGCGCTGCAGCATGTCGCCGTTGCCGTACGGCCACCAGGCATCACAAATGTTGTCGTTGCCGGCGAACACGTGCACGCCCGCGTCGCGCAGCTGCCGCACCGGCGGGAATGCGCAGTCGCCCGGCGCATTGGTCAGGATCGACACGCCGGCGCCGGCGAGTGCCGCGGCCGCACGCTCGACCTCGCCATGATCGACCTGGCCGAGCGCATACGCGTGGCTCACGTTCACGCGGCCACCGAGGCCCGCCGCGCGCGTGCGCGCCGCGATCCGCAACAGTTGCGCGATGCCGGTCTCGCCCGGTTCGTGCAGGTGGATGTCGATCTTCGCGCCGCGCTTCTCGGCGATGCCGAACACGATGTCGAGTTGGCCGTCCGCGTCGCCGTCGAGCGTCGTCGGGTCGATCCCGCCGACCACGTCGGCGCCTTCGCGCACGGCCGCATCGAGGATCGCGGCGGTGCCCGGGCACGTCACCACGCCGGCCTGCGGGAACGCAACCAGTTCGATGTCGACGACCCCGCGCCATTGTTCGCGCGCGGCCATCACGGCCTGCAGGTTCGACAGGCCGGTCGTCGCGTCGACGTCGACGTGGCTGCGCATCGCGATCGTGCCGAACGCGGCGGCCTGCGCGATCAGCGCATTCGCGCGCTCGACGATCGGCGGAGCGGCCGCGAGCTGGCGCTTCTCGACCGCGAGCCGCTCGCGCAGCGAGCCGACCGGTTCGTGCGGCACCCAGCGGTCGCCGACGAAGCTCTTGTCGAGATGGATGTGGCCGTCGACGAAGCCGGGCAGCACGACGCGCCCGCCGAGGTCGATCGTTTCCGCGCCGGGCGCGGCGGTGCAATCGGCCCCGATCGCGACGAAGCGGCCGTCATGGACGGCGAGGTTGACGGGCTGGCCGCCGGCATCGACGGCGTTGGTGAAGAAGCGATCGGTCATGACTCGGAACGTGTGGGGCGGTCGCTGCGCGACGCCGGCTCGGATGGCCGACAGAACCGCGGCCGGCACGGCCCGGCGGTTGGCAGGGAATGCGGTCACGATATCGGACGCGATGGCCAGTGGCCAATTAAATGTCGCGATGCCGCGCATTCGATTTCGCGATATACGGACGGGCCGCCCCGTCGGGCCTGGCGCGGCGATCGGGTGCGATCGCCGGGACGGTGCCCGCATTGCCGACAAGCGTGCATCGGCACGGTCACGGCCGGGCGTAGCGCGCTGCCTCGCCCGGCCACGATTTGCGCGGCAACAGACTTTACACGTTGTTACCCGGCCGCACCGGACGCGCATCCGCCCTTTCCTTATACTCACGCCGAGTTCGCCACCCGTCCCGGAATTCGTCGGCGAACACGTTGCCGATGCAGGAAACATCATGATGCGCATGCCTTCCACGAAGACCGTTCTGTTCGCCTCGCTCGTCGCCGTGGCGGCGCTTCCGCTGACCGCCTGTGTCGCGCCGGGCTACTATGGCGCGCAACCGGGCTATCCGCAGCAACAGTACGCGACGCCCGGTTACGCGCAGCCCGCGTATTCGCAACCCGGCTACGTGCAGTCGCAGCAGCCGGCATATCCGAGCCAGGCCCCGCAGTACGACCAATACGGCAATCCGCAGCCTTATGCCGGCCAATACGGCAACGGCTACGGCACGCAATACGGCACCGTCACGAACATCCAGCCGGTCAGCGGCTCGATCGGCACGTCGGGCGTCGCCGGCACCGTCGTCGGTGCGCTGGTCGGCGGCCTGGTGGGCAACCAGTTCGGCCGCGGCCACGGCCGCGATGCTGCCACCGTGATCGGCGCGCTCGGCGGCGCCGTCGCCGGCAACCAGATCGGCCAGCAGATGGGCGCGGCCCAACCGCCGAGCAGCTACCGGATCGACGTGCAGGTCAGCGACGGCTCGACGCGCTCGTTCGACGTGCAGTCGCCAGGCAACCTGCGCCCGGGCGATCGCGTCCAGATCAACGGCAATCAGCTGTCGCGTTATTGATTTGGGTCGCGTGCACCTGAGCTGATCGGGTGCATCGCGGACACCTCACGTCGCGTCCGCATTTCGCGCGTCCGACGCCGTGCGCCGCTTCGGCGCAACGCACGGGCGCGCATTGCTTCATCCCCGCTCCTTCCATCAGCGCGGCACGCTTGTCGCGTACGGCACTGCACCGTCACGCGCCTCACGTCGCGCACCGGCCGCGGTCGGGCTCGCATCGAACGCAGCGGCCGGCATGTCCGCATCCGGTTCGTTTCCGCTCGCATCCCTTCGACGCCGAGTGCGCGATTGCCCGCAGACATCGCGAACGCTCATCCATTCTCCACGCGTCATCTCCAGCGCCCTTCGCGCATCGGCGCCCTTCATCACGCGTGCCGATCGGGCAAACGAGTGCGTGCGTTTCCGCTTAGCATTGTCGATGCCCTGCCGCGCATCGCGCCGCAGATTCCGATGTCACGGCACACCAACGACAATCCCGACCGATGATCACGATCCGCCTGCTCGACGCCGCCGACGCGGCGCAATTCCAGTCCGTCCGCCTCCGCGCGGTCGACACGTCGCCGACCTCGTTCCTGCCGACCCGCGACGAAGAAGCACGCGTCCCGCTCGATGAATTCGCGACGCGCATCACCCCAACCCACGAACGCGCCGTGTTCGGCGCGTTCGACGACGCAACGCTCGTCGGCATCACGGGCGTGCGCCGCGATGCGCGTGCCAAGGTCGCGCACAAGGCGACGATCTGGGGCGTGTTCGTCGACCCCGCGTATCGCGGGCGCGGCATCGCGCAATCGCTGCTCGACAACGCGACCGCGCACGCAGCGCAAGCGTGGCAGTGCATGCAACTGGTCCTGTGCGTGAATGAAATCAACGGCGCCGCGGAACGGGTGTACGCGTCGCGGGGGTTCGTCCGGTTCGGCACGGAACCGCGTTCGCTGTTCGTCGACGGCCGCTTCTACGACGAACACCACATGGTCAAGACGCTGGCATGACGCGTCGCGTTCGCGCGCCCTTGGCCGGTCGCACGCGAACGCCTCTCCATGCCGTTACGTCATCGCTTGTCGGTGAACGTCGAGTTGATAGCCTGCCCGGCGATCGTCACGTTCGTCAGGTCAACCGCCGCGTTGGGCACGGTGCCGGCAGCAAATGCTCGTGTAGCTGCGAGCGGTCCGCCGAGCACCGCACCGCCTGCGGGTGTGCCGGTCCAGCCGATGAAATCGCGGCGCGACACCTCTGCTGCGGCGAAGGCGATCGGACGGACGGAGGCGAACGGCAGCGGTTTGCGGCCATGGGCATTCCTTCAATGGTTGGGGTATCGACACGCCAGGCGGCGGACCTCCATTCATACGTCGTCGCACCACCAGGCAAAGCCTCGCCGTGATCGAAATCGAGGATGCATCTGTCGCTTACCTCATTTCAAAGCTGCCTTCGCCGGAATGTGTGCGCACACTCACTTCTCAGTGACAGAGAAAAGACATATGTCGTCGTATCTTTATGCGCAGAAACTCGACGTCTGATGGGTACGCGGTCAGGCCCGAATCGACCGCGCGCATGGAATATGACAAGCTCTCGAAGGCATCACCCGTCCATGCAAACCCGTCACAGGAGCCTCAATTGCAGACCCGCCACGGAGTCGACCTCATCCGCGCCCGCGCGCTGTTCGATCGCGAGCGCCGTGCATTCACCGAAGCCATGCCGATCTCCCGCGCGTTGTCCGCGGAAGCGTCCGAGCATTTGCTGTTCGGCGTGCCGTTGCACTGGATGCAGGACTGGTCGACGCCGTTCTCGCTGGTCGTGAAGGAAGCGCGCGGCGCGACGTTCACCGACGTCGACGGTCATCGCTACGCGGACTTCTGTCTTGGCGACACCGGCGCGATGTTCGGCCATGCGCCCGAGCCGGTCGCGCGTGCACTTGCCGAACAGGCGACGCGCGGCTACACGACGATGCTGCCGAGCGAGGACGCCGCGTGGGTCTCGCGAGAACTCGCGCGCCGCTTCAAGCTACCCGTCTGGCAATTCGCGTTGAGCGCGAGCGACGCGAACCGCTTCGTGCTGCGCTGGGCGCGCGCGGCCACCGGCCGCAACACGATCGTCGTGTTCAACGGCTGCTATCACGGCACGGTCGACGACGTGTTCGTCGACCTCGTGGACGGCCGCCCGGTGCAGCGCGACAGCCTGCTCGGGCAGTCCTACGATCTGCTCGCGAACACGCGCGTCGTCGAGTTCAACGATCTCGACGCGCTCGAGGCGGCGCTGAAGGACGGCGACGTCGCGTGCGTGCTCGCCGAGCCGGCGATGACAAACATCGGGATGGTGCTGCCCGATCCGGGCTTCTGGGAAGCCGCAGGCGCACTGACGCGCCGCTACGGCACGCTGCTCGTGATCGACGAAACGCACACGATCAGCAGCGGCCCCGGCGGCTACGCGGCCGCGCACGGCCTCGAACCGGACGCGCTGGTGGTCGGCAAGCCGATCGCGGGCGGCGTGCCGTGCGCGGTCTACGGGTTCAGCGCCGAATTCGCGGAGCGCGCGAAAGAGGCGAAGCTGAACGCGCCGCCCGGCCATTCCGGGATCGGCACGACGCTCACCGCGAATATGCTGGCCATGCACGCGATGCGCGCGACGCTCGCCGAAGTCGCGACCGATGCCGCGTATGCGCACATGTTCGAACTGGCCGCGCGGCTCGCGACCGGGCTCGAACGGGCGATCGCGAAACACGGGCTGCCATGGTGCGTGACGCGCATCGGCGCGCGCACCGAGTTCCAGTTCACGCCCGTGCCGCCGCGCAACGGCACGATTGCGGGCGAACAGCTCGACAGCGAGCTCGAGCACATCGTGCATCTGTACCTGCTGAACCGCGGCGTGCTGATCACGCCGTTCCACAACATGATGCTCGTATGCCCGCAGACGACGACCGACGACGTCGATACGCTCGTCGCGCGGTTCGACGCATGCCTGGGCGAACTGGCGTGACGTGATGCGGCGGTCGTTCGGCTCGCCCGCAGCGGCAAGCCGAACGCACGCCCGGCGCTACTTCGGCAAATCCGTCGGATCGACCTGCGTGCCGGGCACGCCTGCGGTGCGCGCGCTCGCTGCAAGCTCGTCGCGCAGCGCCGCACGCGGATCGCCGCCGCCGACCCGCTGCCCCGACGCGGCGGCGCCATCGAGCGCCGGCAGGATGTAGCCGTTCACCATCCGCCGGAACAGCTTCACGTTCTCCGCGTCGCGCAGGCCGCCATCCACCGGCAGCACGCCGGTCATCACGATCACCGTGTTGCGCTTCGGCAGCACCGTGATGAATTGCCCCTTGAAGCCCATCGCGTCGAATTCGGGCTCGCGCTCGACGATGTTGTTGATCCACCAGTAGTAGCCGAAATGCGGCGACACGCGCGGCGACGTCATCTGCGCGATCCACGCCTGCGGTACGACCTGGCGCCCCTGCCAGCGCCCGCCGTCGAGCACGAGCATGCCGATCTTCGCCATGTCGACCGCGCGCAGCCGCAGCCCCCAGCCGGCCGATACGAGCCCCGTGCGGTCCGCGCGCTCCCATGCTGCGCGCTTCATGTCGAGCGGGCCGAACAGGTGCGCCTGCGCATAGCGCTCCACGGGCTCGCCGGCCGCCGCGCTCAACATCGCCGATGCGAGGATCGGATTCACGTCGGTGTACTCGAACGCGGCGCCGGGCGCCACCTTCGGCGCGGCCGACGCGGCGAGCTTCAGCCGGTCCGGCGCGGTGTAGTAGATCGGATCGTCCTTCGGGCTGAAGTCGTAATGCAGGCCGCTCGACATCGACAGCACGTGCTTCAGCTCGATGCCGCGCTTGTCCGCGAGCGCGTCGCCGAGATCGGGGCGCCACGCGGCGAGCCGCGCGGCCACCGGCTCGTCGAGATGCACGGCACCGCGATCGACCAGGATGCCCGCGACGAGCGACGTCACGGCCTTCGTCACCGAATACAGCTCGTAGGTCGAATCGCGCGACGCGTTCGCACCGTAGCGCTCGAAGATCAGCTTGCCGTCCTTCACGACGAGCAGGCTGTACACGTCGAGCTTCTGCTCGCGGATCCAGCGCGACAGCTCGACGAGCTTGCGCGAATCCACGCCGACGTCTTCCGGCGCAGCCGCCGCGATGCCGGTTTCATGCAGCGGCGGCAGCGCATCGGCCGCGTGCGCCACGGATAGCACCGGCGCCGACGCCAGCGCGCCGCCGCCGATCAGCAGCGCCGCAACCCGCGCGAGCAGCCGTCGCATGAAAGGCGCCGCGGGGCGCCGCCCATCGCGACGCCACATGGACAAACGGTCAATGAAATTTGCAATCCTCATCAAATCTCCGGCGCATCGTTGAACGCGGCGGCGGTCCCGGGCACGCCTTTCGTGCGACGGCTGCGCGCGAGTTCGTCGCGCAGCGCCTGCGTGGTTTCCGCGCGCTCGACCGGCGGCTGCGCGGGCGCAAGCGCCGGCAGGATGTAGTCGCCGACCATCCGCCGATACAGGTTCAGATAGGTCGCGTCGCGCAAGCCGCCGTCGGTCGGCAGCAGGCTCGTCATCACGATGACCGCACGCTGCGCGGGCAGCACCGTGATGAACTGCCCCTTGAAGCCCATCGCGCCGAATTCCGGCGTGCCGTGTTCGACGACGTGGCTGATCCAGCAGTAATAGCCGTAGTCGGCCGCGGCCGGCGACGGCGTGGTCATCTGCCGGACCCAGCCGGCCGGCACGATCTGCTTGCCGTTCCAGCGGCCGTTGTCGAGCAGCAGCATGCCGATCTTCGCCATGTCGACGGCGCGCAGCCGCAGGCCCCAGCCGCCCGCCACCGCGCCGGTGCCGTCGGCGCCGCTCCAGCGGTAATGCGCGAAGCCGAGCGGCTCGAACAGCCGCTTGCGCGCGAAGTCGTCCTCGCGCTCCCGCGCGGCGATCGACACGGCGGTGCCGACCAGCACCGGGTTCACGTCGATGTAGTCGAAATGCGTGCCGGGCGGCTGCGTGGCCCGGCTCGTCACCGCGACGCGCAACCGGTCGGGCGCGTCGTAGTACAGCGGATCGGTGCCTTCGCGCGTCGTGTAGCGCAAGCCGCTCGACATCGACATCAGATGCCGCAGCTCGATATCCTGCTTGTCCGCGAGTTCGCTCGCGAGATCGGGCCGCGCGGCCGCGATCAGCGGCGCGACCTTGGTTGACGGACCGAGCTTGCCCTCGCCGTCGAGGATGCCGGCGAGCAGCGCGGTGATCGTCTTCGTCACCGAATACAGCTCGTAGTTGTTGTCGCGCGTGAGGCCGTCGCCGTAGCGCTCGAACACGATCTTGCCGTCCTTCACGACGACGAGGCTGCGCACGTCCATCCGGTCGCGGCGCAGCCATTCGGACATCCGCACGAGCGGCGCGGAATCGACGCCGGCCGCTTCGGGCACGACGCTCGGCAGGTCCTGCGGCACGCCGCCCGCGGCCAGCGCCGGGCCGCCGCACGACCCGGCGACGATCGCGGCGGCCGCGATGCCGCGCATTGCGTGGGAAATGCTCATGCTTGCTCCTGTGGAAATGCGCATCCGCCGTTGTCGGCGGAGCGTCACATCAAATTGCCGTGAAGTCAGTCGAGACACGGTTTGCCGGCCGGCAGGAACTGCCCGCGCCCCGGCTCTGCGGCGAGCAGCCGGCCATCCTCGACGAGCAGTTCGCCGCGCGACAGGCAATGACGCGGCCAGCCCGTCACCTCGATCCCTTCATAAGGCGTGTAGTCGACAGCATGATGCAGCGACGCATTCGCGATCCGCACGCGCTTGTCCGGGTCCCACACGACGATATCCGCATCGGCGCCGACCGCGATCGTCCCCTTGCGCGGATACAGCCCGTACAGCTTCGCGGGCCGCAGCGACGTCAGCTCGACGAACTGGTGCAGCGACAGGTGCCCCTTGCGCACGCCGTCGAACAGCAGCGGCAAGCGCGTCTCGAGCCCCGGAATTCCGTTCGGGATATGGTCGAACGACACGGCATGCCCACCCGGATGCTTGCCGCACGGATCGTCGTAGTTGAACGGCGCGTGATCGGACGAGAATACCGAGAACACGCCCTGCTTCAACGCCTTCCACACGGCCTGCTGGTTCGCCGGATCGCGCGGCGGCGGGCTGCACACGCACTTCGCGCCTTCGTACCCGTCGTGACCGCCATGGCCGAGATCGGCTGCCGTCAGGTACAGGTACTGCGGGCAGGTTTCGGCCAGGATCGGCAATCCGCGCGATTGCCCCCAGCGGATCTGCTCGATCGCCTCGGCACCCGACACATGCACGATCAGGATGGGCACGTCGACGAGTTCCGCGAACGCGATCGCACGATGCGTCGCCTCGCGCTCGACCACCGCCGGCCGCGCATGCGCGTGGAAATGCGGCGCGACGTGGCCGTCGCCGAGCAGCCGCTCGGTCAGCCAGCCGATGCAGTCCGAGTTCTCCGCATGCACCATCACGAGCGCGCCGTGCTCGCGCGCGACCGACAGCACGTCGAGCATCTGCCGGTCGTTCAGCTTCAGGTCGTCGTAGGTCATGTACACCTTGAACGACGTGTAGCCGTTCGCGATCAGCCGCGGCAGTTCCTCGGCCAGCACGTGCGGCGTCGGATCGGCGACGATCAGGTGAAAGCCGTAGTCGATCAGCGCGCGCCCTTGCGCGCGCCGGTGATAGTCGTCGACGGCCGCCTGCAGCGACTGCCCCTTCGCCTGCGCGGCGAACGGCACCACGGTGGTCGTGCCGCCGCACAGCGCGGAGCGCGTGCCGGACAGGAAGTCGTCGGCCATCTTCAGCCCGTCGGGCATCGGCTGGTCGAGATGGCAGTGCGCATCGACGCCGCCCGGCATCACCAGCATCCCGGTCGCGTCGAGCTCGCGCGGCGCGCGCGGGAGCCCGTGGCCGAGCATGGCCACGCGCCCCGCGCGGATGCCGATGTCGCACGAGAACCGGTCCGCCGCCGTCACGACGTCCGCGTGACGGATCACGAAATCGAGATCGTTCGACATGGCGCGCGCCTCAGATCACGTCGCTGAAGAGACGCCCCCAGCCCTTCACCTGCCGCGTGTCGTAATCGGCGAGCTGCAGCGACTTCCACACGACGGTCGAGATCGTGTCGTAGATCGGAATGCCCGTCTCTTCCTCGAGCGCCGGCACCAGGTGCGCGGCGTTCAGGTTCGTGCAGAAGATCGAGATCGCGCGCGGGCCGGCCTTCGCGACTTCGCGCACCATCCCGCCGATCTGGTCGCCGGTCACTTCGGAGAACGAGAAATTGACCTTGAGGTTCAGGTGGCGCTCGGCGATGCAGTTCAGCCCCGAGCGGCGGTAGTTGTCGACGATCTTCGTCTGCACGTCGTCGAGGTACGGCGTAACGAGGCCGAACTCGTGCGCGTGGGTCTTCTTCAGGATCTCGTTGAGCGCGAGCACGGAGGTCGTGGCGGGAATCCCCGTCGCCTCGGTGATGCGCTGGCACAGCCGCTCGTCGGCCTCGAAGCCGAGCCAGCCGGACGACGTGCCGTTCCACGCGATCACGTCGACCTTCGCGTCGGCGAGCAGCATCGCGGCCTGGATGATCTTGTCGTCGTCGAACTGGCCGAGCGCCTGGCCCGTCAGCGAGATCTCGGTGACGGGGAAGCGCGCGAAGTGCGCGGACACGCCCGGCAGGCCGGCGACCATCGCGCTCGTCAGCGGTTCGAGCGACGTGTTGGACGACGGGGTGAGCATGCCGAGCAGGGTACGTTTCTTCATGATGGATTTCTCTCTACCAGTGAATGCAGTCGATGCAGTGAAAGTGGTCGGTCAGACCGGGAGCTTGTTTTCGTAGTCGATCGCGCTGGAGCACACGAGCAGGCCGACGCCGGCCGCCGCGAACACCATCAGCGCAAGGAAATAGGAACCGGTGAACTGCACGATCGTGCCGACGACGATCGGCACGGTGATGCCGCCGATGTTGCCGCCGAGGTTCATGAAGCCGCCGAGGAAGCCGATCTTGTTGCGCGTGCCGAGCGACGACGGAATGCACCAGTACAGCCCGCACCACCGCAGGAAGAACAGCGTCGACGACAGCAGCGCGACGCACACGACCGGGCTCTTCACGTAGGCGACCGAAAAGATCGACACGGTCGCGATCACGGCCGCGATGCCGAACAGCGTGCGCATCACGACGTTCGGACGGCCGCCCGCGGCCTTCCACTTGTCGGCGATCCAGCCGCCGAGCAGCTCGCCGACGAAGCCGCAGAAAAAGATGATGAAGGTCGAGCCGCCCATCTGCTTGATGTCGAAGCCGTGCACCTTGTGCAGGTAGTTCGGCATCCACGTGAGCAGCCCGTAGAACACGCTGTTGAAGCACATCCAGCCGAAGAACATGCACCACACCGAGCGGTACTTGAAGAAGTCGCGCGAGCGGCCCGACGCATTGGCCGGCTCGGCCGCGAGATCACTCGCGTGCGACGCCTCGATGTAGTCGGCTTCGAGATCGTTGACGCCCGGATGCTCGCGCGGCGTATTGCGGATGTAGTACCACGCGAGGAAACCGGCCAGCACGGTGCCGACACCGGCGACCGCAAACGCGAGCCGCCACGAGCCGAGCAGCGCGATCAGCCCGGCGATCAGCACCGCGCCCAGGGCCGCGCCGAGCGGCGCGCCGCCGTCGAGCAGCGTGGCGCCGCGACCGCGCTCGGTCTGCGTCATCCAGATCGCGTTGAGCTTGCCGCCGGCCGGATAGATCGGCGCTTCGGACGCGCCGAGGCCGAGGCGCGTGAGCAGCAGCGACGGCGCGTTCGTGCACAGCGCGGCGATCGCCTGGAAGAAGCCCCAGAACACGGTTGCCGTCGCGATCACGATGCGCGGCTTGAACCGGTCGGCCAGCATCCCGCCCGGGATCTGCATCACCGCATAGGTCCAGAAGAACGAACTGAGGATCAGACCCTCCATCGCCGGCCCGATGTTGAACTCTTGCGAGATGTAAGGCATGGCGACGGACAGCGACGCGCGATCGACGTAGTTGATCGCGATGAGGCTCAGCATGACGACGAATATCTTCCAGCGGACGGCGGATTTGCCGACCGTCATGGCGGCGACACCGGAGGTTGAAGACATGGACGGACTCCAGGAGTGAACGAGGATGGTCAGGACGTCGCGCAACGTGGAGCCGAGTATAGGATTAGAAATTTATAATTACCGTTAGCGTAAACACTTGGTTTCATTGAATTTGTTGTATCACTAAGATGGTGCAGGGTAAGCCCCGATATCGTGATAAGCTTGCCCCATCATGAGCCAGACACCCCGCAATCCCCTGCTTCTGCGCACCCGCGGCATGGCCGCGGAGATCGCCGCGCGCCTGCGCGTGATGATCGACGAAGGCGAATTGCCGCCCGGCGCGCGGATCGACGAAAAGGAACTGAGCCTCGCGTTCGACGTGTCGAAAACGCCGCTGCGCGAAGCGCTGAAGGTCCTCGTCGCGGAGGGCGCCGTCACGCATCGCCAGTACATCGGCTATCGCGTCGCACCGATCGACGTCGACGATCTCGTGTCGACGTTCGAGCTGCTGCACGGGCTCGAGGCGATGGCGGGAGAGTTGCTGCGCAAGCGCATCGCCGCGTCGACGCTCACCGCGTTGCAGGCGAAGCACCGGCGGATGGTGGAGTGCCACGAGGCCGGCAAGCGTGTCGAATATTTCCGGCTGAACCAGCAGATTCATCAGATGATCGTCGACGCGGCGGGCAACCCGGTGTTGTCGGGCATCTATGCGTCGCTGATGTCGAAGGTGCACCGCGCACGCGGCGCCGCGAACGCGGACACGCTGCGCTGGGCCGAATCGCTGCACGAGCACGAAGCCATCATGGCCGCGCTCGCCGATCCCGACCACACGCAGCTGCCGCAGGTGCTGCGCAGCCATTCGGAGAACACCGCGCGCGAAGTGCTGGCGATCCTCGATCGCACGAGCACGTCCGACGCGCCGGGCAAGCGGGCGGCCGAAGCGTAAGCGCTTCGTGACAGCCGCCCTGTTCCGGCGGCCTGACGCCCGTTACACCGCCTTCAACGCGCGCCGCGCCACTTCCGCGAAATAGCGCGCACCGACCGGCCATCGGCACCACGCGCTCACGCGCGAGCTGTTCTTCGCGAACAACAACGTGAAGCGGTTCAAGACGCTGGTGAGCGTGAGCCGCGTGAAGGTCGGGCTCGAAGTGCCGGTGGAGATCGGCGAGTGACGATCGACGTCAGCGACGGTCGGCGGCCAATGAACCGAAAAACGTCGCGACCTTGGCCTTGCTCGTCGCCTGCAATCGCGACATGAGCCCGTGATCGACTTGTCGCAGCCCGTAAGTCTCGCCGATGTCGCGCTGCATCCGGCACCACAGATGGCTCGCGATCTCCGCGTCGACCATCGCGCGGTGCGCACGGCCTGCCTTCGGCAGCCGCAGCATGTCGGCGAGGCTCGACAGCCGGTGACTTTGCGCATGCGGGTAGATGCGCCGCGCGACGAGCATCGTGCACGCGAACGCGTGCTCGGCCGCCATGCCGAGCATGCCGAGCTCGGCCTGCCAGAATCGCTTGTCGAAGCCGGCGTTGTGCGCGACGACGGGGTGGCTTCCGACGAATGCGGCGGCTTCCTTCATGACCTTCGACACCGGCGGCGCCGACGCAATCATCTCATTCGTGATTCCGGTGAGCGCGACGACGTCGGACGGAATGCGGCGCCCCGCGTTCATCAGGCTCTGGTAGCGGTCGACGATCTCGCCGTCGCGCAGAAGAATCACGGCGATCTCGGTCGCCCTGTCTCCCATGTTCGGGGAAAGCCCGGTTGTTTCGAAGTCGAGTACCGCAACGGTTTGCATGGTCGAATCAGAGGAAGGATACCTGGCGGGCAACGTCGATCAGGACGCGTCGCGCCGATGGAAAAGCGCCATAGTATCCCCGGATGCGGCGTCCGGCGGCAAACGCCATCGTCGCGCGCGGCGCATCGCCGCTTCCGTTCAGGCCCGCACGATCGCCACGTCCCCTGCAAAACGACGGTGAATGCACCGATGCACCCGCGCAGCGGTACATTCACACGCCCGCTACGTCAGCGACAACTGAAGCTCGCCGCCGAGTTCACGTCGCCCGACCCGTTGTAGCGCGCGACCTGCGGATACGGACACAGCGGACGCGTGCGCCCCGTTCCCCACGACGTCGGCACGTCCGCATTCGGCACCGCGTTCGTCGTGTCGCGCGCCGTGGCGACGATCGCCTTGGGCGCCTGCCCCTGCTCGACCCACGCGACGAGCGGCGTCAGCATGTCGAACTGGTCGGCTGCCGGCCCGCCGGAGCAGTGGTTCATGCCCGGCACGGGATAGAAGCGCGCGAAGTCTGACGCGTCGCCGCCGTTCACCTGCGCGAGCCGCCCGTACCAGTCGCTCGTGTCGTTGTACGAGAAGACCGGGTCGCCGGTGCCGTGATAGACCAGCAGCTTCGCGCCGCGCGACTTCAGCGCGGACAGGTTGGTCTCGTCGGGCGGCGTCATGAACGACCACGCGGATTGCGTGTATGGGCCGTTCGTCGCGAAGATCGCCGGCGCGTCGTTGTCCATGTCGAAGCCGAGCGCGAAGCCGGCGAGGTTCGCGAGCGTCGCGGCGGTTTTCGGCGGCGTCATGAACGTGAACGCCATCGCGGCCGGGTCGAGCGTGATCGAATTCGACTGCTTCCACGCGGCCCAGCCGCCGCCGGCAATGCCCGGATCGTACGGAAAGCTCGCATAGAGCGCCGTGCCCGCGCTGTTGCGCGCGCCCGCGAACACGTTCTCGAGCGCGCTCTTCTGCGCGATCGTCAGGCAGGTGCCGGTACGCGTGCCGTTCGCGCAGGTCGGGATGTCCGTCTCGACGCTGAAATGCGCCTGGCATGCGGCGACGTCCTGCACCATCCCGTCGGCCGCGCCGTCGAGCGCATCGCACTTGTCGAGAATCGTCGCGCCGACGAACCGGCGCTCCGTGTCGGTGAAGCCGCTACGGATGTCCGGCAGCCCGTTCGAGCCGGTCGCCGACGCGATCTTCGCGAACTGCTGCGCGCCGTACATCTCGCCGATTGCCGCCTTCGGCAGATGGAAGCCCGGGTCGCCCGCGATGATGCCGTCGTAGTCGGCCGGGTTGCGCACCGCCGTGACCATCGCATGACGGCCGCCGTTCGAGCAGCCGCCGAAATAGCTGCGGTCGGGCGCCTTGCCGTATGCAAGCCGGATCACCTGCTTCGCCATCGGCGTGAGCGCGTCGACCGCGCCGTAGCCGTAGTCGATGCGCGCCTGCGGATCGAGGCCGAACAGCGGGTTCTGCGCGGCGCTGTGCCCGGAATCCGAGCTGATCACCGCGAAGCCCATGTTCAGCGCGTCGGTCAGCGGCCCGCCGCCGCCGATCTCGCCGGTCGCGGTCACGACGTTGCCGTCGAGCCCGCCGTTCGCCTGGTAGAAGAAGCGGCCGTTCCACGCTTTCGGTAAGCGCATCTCGAAACCGATCGCATAGGTCTTGCCGTCGACCGCGCTCACGCGCTCGTTCATCTTCCCGTCGATCACGCAGTGCTCGGCGATCGGCTTGCCGGCCACCGTCAGCGCGCCGGCGGCCGCGGTCGTCACCGACGTGAACGACGTGTTCGCATACGACAGCTTCGCGGCAAGCGCGTCGCAGGTCTGCGTCATCGCGGCCGGCGTCGCGGCGCTCAGGTGCGTCGGCGTGGCGCTGACCGAATCGTCGCCGCCGCACCCGGCGAGCATGGCCGCCGCCGACAGCGGTGCAATGCAAAGGAATGCAGATTTTCTGTTCAAGATAGCTCCCGTTCGTCAGGCTGCCGGATCAGAACATGTGCCGCACGCCGACCATCGCGCCGAGCTGCCCCATCCCCGCGCCGGGCGTCGTGCCGGGCCCGCCGCCGCTGACCGCGTAGCGTGCATGCGCGCTGTTCCACAGATACGACGACTGCGCGTAGACAGCCGTGCGCTTGGTCAGCAGATAGGTCGCGCGCAGCGTGGCCATCGTCGCGCGCGTGTCGTGCGCGCTGTTGACGATCCGGTAACCCTCGCCGTCGACGACGAAGTCGGGCTTGATCGCATACGACGCACCGACGAAGAACAGGTCCGAATGCGCGCCGGGCGCGGCCGGCGAACCGGTCGACACGCGCCGCCCGATCCAGCCGGCGCCGATCTTCGCGCCGGCCGCCTGCGCATACGCGCTCACGTGCGTGCGCGCGTCCTTGCCGCCGCTGCTGGTGAAGGGGACGGGCGCCACGCCGTCGAAGAAATTCGCGGCCGCGCCGGTGCCGCCGCGCTGCTCCTCGTACGACGCCGCCGCACCGAAATACGCGCTGTCGTACTTGAGCATCACCGACCAGTTGCGGCACTGGACGGCATCGCCCGGCACCTGCCCCGCGCACGTGCCCTGCCCCGGCGAGTTGCCGGTGCCGGCGCCGTCGCGGCCGAACGAATACGCGGCGCCGAGCGTCACGCCGCGATACGTGCCGACGTAGGTCACCGCGTTGTCGGCGCGGCCGTTCGGCACGTATGCGTCGAACGAGCCGAGCCCGTAGATGTCGGGGCCGATGATGTCCGCGCCCTGCAGCGCGAGATAGGTCATCGTGTACTGGCGGCCGAACGCGAGCGTGCCGAAGCCGCTCTTCAGCCCGACGAACGCCTGCCGCCCGAACAGCCGGCCGCCCTGCCCGAGATCGCCGCCGCGCACGTTGAAGCCGCTTTCGAGCGTGAATACCGCCTGGTAGCCGCCGCCGAGATCCTCGGTGCCGCGCAGGCCCCAGCGCGACGGCAGCTCGCCCGTCACGCCCGGCATGCGCACGACGTGGTCGCCGGCGGCGTTCGCGTGCGACACGAACTCGACGCCGGTGTCGATGATCCCGTACAGCGTCACGCTCGACTGCGCGTGCGCAACCGGCGCGGCCAGCGCGCAGCACGCGCCGGCGGCCAGCAGGCCGTTCCTTGTCTTCGTCTTCATTTCGTTGCGTCTCCAGACCTTGATGAATTGCGCGCTCTGACGGCGCGCATGGATTAAAACGAAACGTCAGTCGCTCGCTTGCGGGCGGCGAATCAGCACCAGCGCGGCGATGGCCGCGACGAGCGTGACGGGGATGCTCGCGCCGATCACGACGGGCGCGCTGCGGCCGGCGGCCAGCAGCGTCGCGGCCGCGAGCGGCCCGACGACGGAACCGAGCCGGCCGACTGCCACCGCCGCGCCGACGCCGGTGCCGCGCATCGCGGTCGGGTAATAGATCGCCGCGAGCGCATACAGCACCGACTGCCCGCCGACTACGAACATCCCCGCCGCGAACGCGGCCGCCGCGAGCGACGCGAAACCGGGCGCGGCCGCGAGCGCGGCGAGCGACAGCACGATCCCGACATACATGCCGCCGACCACGCGCGACGCGCGCATCCGGTCGAGCGCCGCGCCGATGCCGAGCGCGCCGAGCCCCGCGCCGACGTTGAACGCGATCTGCACGAGGCCGACGTGCGCGCGATCGAGCCCGCGCGAGGCCATCAGCGACGGCAGCCAGTTCAACAGGAAGTAGAGGACGATCAGCGTGCAGAAGTAGCTGACCCACAGCGCGACCGTCGATGTCGTGCGGCCGTCGCCGAACAGCGTGCGCGCGACGCTGGTGCGCGCGGCCGGCGTGCCGGCGACGTCGAGATACGCGCGCGATTCCGGCAGGAACAACGCCAGCAGCGGCACGAGCAGCAGCGGCCCCACGCCGCCGACGTAGAAGATGTGCCGCCATTCGGTGTCGCCGGCGAGCAGCACGCCGATCAGCGACGCGATCACGCCGCCGAACGGGATGCCGCAGTACATCGTCGCCACCGCGCTGCTGCGCGAGCGCGGCTCGACCGCCTCGGACGACAACGCGATCAGGTTCGGCATCGCGCCGCCAAGGCCGATGCCGGTCAGCACGCGCACGACGACGAGCATCGCGAAGGTCGAAACCTGCGCGGTGGCGATCGACAGCAGTCCGAACAGCACGGTCGACGCGATCAGCACGCGCTTGCGTCCGATCCGGTCGGCGAGCCACCCGCCGAGCATCGCGCCCGGCAGCAGCCCGAAGGTGCCCGCGCTGAACGCGATGCCCATCTGCGACACGGAAAGCCCGAATTCGCGCGCCATGCGCGGCGCGGCGACGCCGACCGACTGCAGGTCGAGCCCTTCGAGGAGTGCGATCGCGAAACACAGCGCGAGCGTGGTCGCGACCGTGGGTTTTTCGGCAACGTAAGTGTTCATCGTGTCTCCAGTCCCATGTCTTGTAGTCGGTCGGCCCGTACCGGCCGACCTTATCAGGCAGCCTGATTCACTGGCCGCAAGAATGCCTGCCGGTATCGTGGCCGGCAGGTCGTTGTTCCTGCTTGCTTCGGTTTGCTTCTGCTTACGCGTAGATCACGTCGGGATCGCGTCGCGCCGGGTCGTACAGCGCGTCGATCGTCGCCGCGCGATGCTTCTGCACGGCCGCCTGGTTCAGCGACCCCTTGTCGGTCACTTCACCGAGATCGAGCGACGGCGGCGTGTCGATCAGCCGGATGCGCGCGACGAACGTCGAACCGCCGCTTGCATGCCGGTTCAACCCGGCGAGCCATGCTGCGAACGCCGCGCGCACGGCCGGCGCGCGCAGCACGTCGGAAACCGATGCATCGGCTGCGAGCCCCGCCAGCGCACGGCACGCGTCGATGCGCGGAAACACAAGCAGCCCGATGTCGTCGCGATTGATCCCGGTGACGACCACGTCCTGCACGTACGGCGCGCCGCTCGACACCGCGTTCGCCCGCAACGGCCCGACGCTGACGAACGTGCCGCTGCTCAGCTTGAAATCCTCGGTCAGCCGGCCGTCGAACAGCAGCCCGAGTTCCGGCCGCGCCGGATCGGCGAAGACGCCCGCGTCGCCGCTGCGGTAATAACCCTCTTCGTCGAACACGTCGCGCGGATCGACGTCGGCATGCCAGTAGCCGCGCATCACGTTCGGCCCCTTGAAGCGCAGTTCGAGCTTGCCGCCGCACGGCACGAGCTTCGCGTCGCAGCCGGGCGCGGGCAGGCCGATATAGCCGGCGCGCATCAGCGGCCCGGTCGTGAACAGGCACGACGGCGACGCCTCCGTCATCCCGAGGCCGGCCATGATCCGGATGCGCTCGCCGCAATGCGCGTCGGTCACGCGGTCGAGCCGGTCCCACGCGGCCTGCGACAGCCCGGCGCCGCCGAAGAAATACAGCTTCACGCGCGAGAAAAACGTGTCGCGCAGCACGGCATCGCGCTCGAGCGCGGCCGTCAACTCTTCCCAGCCCTTCGGCACGTTGAAGTAGATCGTCGGCGCGATCTCGCGCAGGTTACGCACGGTTTCGTCGAAGCGGCCCGGCATCGGGCGGCCGTCGTCGATGTACAGCGTGCCGCCGTTGTACAGCGCGATGCCGAGGTTGTGACTGCCGCCGAACGTGTGATTCCACGGCAGCCAGTCGACCAGCACCGGCGGTTCGCGCGTCAGCTCGGGCATCGTCTGGCGCAGCATCTGCTGGTTGCTGCACAGCATCCGGTGCGTGGTCGGCACCGCCTTCGGCAGCTTCGTCGAACCCGACGTGAACAGGATCTTCGCGAGATGATCGGGGCCGATCGCTTCATGGATCGCGTCGATCGTACGCGGGACGGTCGCGAGCAGGCGCGACAGCGGCACGACGCTGCCGGCCGCGCCGGTTTCCGCATCCGCATCGTTCGCGACGATCAGCGCCGCATCGGCCGGCAGCGTCGCGTCGAGCGCACGCGCAAACGGCGCGCGTTCGGCGACGAACACCGCGCCCGGCCGCAGCACGCCGAGCGTGTGACGCAGCTTGCCGTAGTCGGTCGACACCAGCGAATACGCGGGCGAGATCGGCGCATAGGGCACGCCGGCCAGCATCGCCGCGAACATCAGCTGCAGATGCTCGAGATCGTTGCCGGACAGCACCGCGAGCGGCCGCTCGACCGACAGCCCGAGATCGACGAGGCCCTGGCCGAGCGCGCGGGCGCGTTCGAGCATCTGCGCGTAAGTGATCTCGATCCAGCGGCCGTCGGCGCCGCGCCGCGCGGCGAGCACGCGGTCGGGATGCGCGTGCGCGCCGCGCACGAGGCAGTCGGTCAGGCGCGTCGGGTAGTCGCCGAGCGGTTCGCGCGAGCGCAGGTACCACGTGCCGTTTTCCGCGCGACGAATCTCGGCCGAGCCGACCGCGACGGCCGCCGCGCGATAGCGCACGCCGCCCGTGTCGTTCGCCGGCCCGCTCGCGGGCGTCGCAACATTCATCGTCGGCTCGCTCATATCGGGTAGTGACGCGGTGTGGTCTGCACGGTGATCCAGCGCAGCTCGGTGAATTCGGCGATCGACGCGCGGCTGCCGAAGCGGCCGTAGCCGCTCGCCTTCGTGCCGCCGAACGGCATCTGCGCCTCGTCGTGCACGGTCGGCCCGTTGACGTGGCAGATCCCCGATTCGATCCGGCGCGCGACCGTCATCGCGCGTGCGATATCGCGGCTGAACACGCTCGCCGACAGCCCGAACTCGCTGTCGTTCGCGAGCGCGACCGCTTCGTCGTCGCTGTCCGCGCGCAGGATCGCCACCACCGGCGCGAACGATTCCTCGCGATAAAGCCGCATGTCGCGCGTGACGCCGTCGACGATCACGGGCTGCATCGTCGCGCCCTCGATCCGGCAGCCGAGCGGCAGGCGCGCGCCGTGCGCACGCGCATCCTCGACGAGCGACGCGGCACGCGCGGCCGCGGCCGCATCGACCATCGCGCCGAGCGCATGGCCCGCCAGCGGATCGCCCGCGACCAGCGTGCGCGCCTTGTCGGTCAGCCGTTCGACGAGCGCATCGGCGACCGGCCGCGCGGCGATCACGCGTTCGGTCGACATGCAGATCTGCCCCTGGTTGAAGAACGCGCCGAACGCGATCGCGTCGACTGCCGCATCGAGATCGGCATCGTCGAGCACGAGCACCGGCGCCTTGCCGCCGAGTTCCAGCAGCACGGGTTTCAGGTGCGCGGCCGCATGGCGCGCGATGATGCGCCCGACGTGCGTGGACCCGGTGAAGTTGATCCGCTTCACGTGCGGATGCGCGATCAGCCGCTCGACGAGTTCGGGTGCGTCGGCCGCCGCGTGCGTGATCACGTTGACCACACCCGCGCCGAGCCCGGCATCCTCCAGCACCGCGCCGATCAGCGCGTGCACGCCCGGGCACGCTTCGGACGCCTTCAGCACGACCGTATTGCCGCACGCGAGCGGCATCGCCAGCGCGCGTGTGCCGAGGATCACCGGCGCGTTCCACGGCGCGATGCCGAGCACGACGCCGCACGGCACGCGAATCGCGAGCGCGAGATTGCCGGGCACGTCGGACGGAATCACGTCGCCGTCGATCTGCGTCGTCATCGACGCGGCCTCGCGCAGCATGTTCGCCGCGAGCGTCACGTTGAAGCCGAGCCAGCCGGGTGTCGCGCCGGTTTCGGCGACGCCGGTCGCGATGAACGCGTCGATGCGCGCGTCCATCAGGTCGGCCGCCTTCAGCAGCCGGCGGCGCCGCTCGGTCGGCGCGAGCGCCGCCCATGCGGGGAACGCGCGGTGCGCGGCATCGATCGCCGCGTCGGCGTCGGCCACGCCGGCCGCCGGCGCGCGCGACGCGAGCGCGCCCGTCGCGGGGTTGAATCGGTCGAAGGTTCGGCCGTCGCGGGCGGTACACCACTCGCCGGCGATCAGCATCCGTCTGTCGGTCATGTCGTCTCCTGCCTTGCCTGTCTCTGTCGATTGCGTCGGCGCTTGTATCAGCGCTTGTATGCCTGCAGGCCCGGCTTGATCGTCTTTTCGTCGAGGAACTGCTTCAGCCCCTGCTCGCGGCCGCGCTCCGGATCGCGCAGCTGCGCCTGGTCGAGCTTCGCATACAGGTAATCCTCGCACTGCTCCCACGTGAGTTCGCGCGAACGCTTGAAGCCGTGCTTCGCCGCGCGCAGCACGACCGGGTTCTTGTCCATCAGCCGCGCGGCGAGGGCGATCGTCGCGTCGCGCAGGCCGGCCAGCGGCACGCTGCTGTTCACGAGGCCCATTTCAGCGGCCTCAGCACCGGTGAACGTGTCGCCGGTCATGATGTAGTGCAGCGCGCGGCGATGCCCGACCGTGTCCGCCATCGCCTTGCTGACGAGGTTGCCCGGCGGGATGCCCCAGTTGATTTCCGACAGGCCGAACACCGCTTCGTCCGCCGCGATCGCAAGGTCGCACGCGACGAGCGGCGAGAATCCGCCGCCGAAGCACCAGCCGTTCACCATCGCGATCGTCGGCTTGTTGTACATCCGCAGGCGGCGCCACTGCCACTCCGACGCGTCGCGCCGCACCTTTTCCTGCAGCGCGTCGGAGCCGCCGTCGATCTCGCGGAAATATTCCTTCAGATCCATGCCGGCCGTCCACGCGGCGCCCGCGCCGGTCAGCACCAGCACCTTTGCCTCGTCGTCGAATTCGACCGCGTCGAGGACTTCCAGCATCTCCCGGTTCAGCGTCGGGCTCATTGCGTTGCGCTTCTCGGGGCGGTTCAGCGTGACCCACGCGATGCCGGCCTCCACCTTCACTTCAACGGTCTGCCAGCGGTTGTCGTACTTGCTCATGTCGGTTCCTGTCGTTCGTTCCTGTGCGATTCGGTGCGCAGCATTCCTGCTGCGGACGGCTTCATTTAATATCAGGCTACCTGATATTGCAAGCGGCACGAGCGCCGGTGTAAACCCGGAGCGGAAAGCGGCGGCAACGATGGAATCGGGGAACGGTCAGGCGACCGGCGAGCAGGCGGGAAAGCGAACACGGGCCGCACGGGCCCGTGTCGTGGAGGTTCGGGGAAAGGGTCAGCCGCGCAGGTTGCGTGCGAACAGTTCGAGCGCGCGCTGCACGTGCGTGGCGTCGTCGATGGAGACGTCGCCGAGCATCCGCGTCTCGAGCGGACGCAGCACGGCTTCGCATTCGCGCAGCATCGCCGCGCCTTCGTCGGTCAGCGTCAGCAGGATGATGCGGCCATGCGACGGGTCGGCTTCGCGCGTGACGAAACCGCGGGCGGCCATCACGCTCATGACCTCGTTCGCCGATTGCGGCGTGATGAACGAGCGCTCCGCCAGCTGCGCGTTCGACGACGCACCGCGCGCCTCGAGCACCGACAGCGCCGTGTATTGCGCGAGCGTGATGCCGAGCGGCGCGAGCGCGTCGGTCATGTGGCGGCGCAGCAGCCGTTCGAGACTGCCGACCACGTAGGTCAGGCGCTGCGGCACGCGGGCCTTCGGCTTGTCGCCCGTCGCACGGGCGGCGTTCTTCGCGGCGTTCTTCGCGGCGTTTTTCGGGTTCGCGGGCTTGGTCGGTGCGGAACTCATGGTGCGGGCGGGATGGAATTGCGGGCCATCTTACCAGCACGTCGGGGCGCGAACGGCGTGCTCCGGCAAGCCGGACTGCCACCGTGCGCTCGCGCATGCGCGGCAGACCGCGCGCCTGATCGCCTGGCTCGCCGCGTCAGACGCATCCCATGAACGGGATCCGATACGCGGTCAGCCGCGCGGCGCCCCCGCGAATCGCGCCGTCGGCAGCCCCATGTAGCGCGTCCGGGCGACGAATACGCCGCCGGCGTGCGCATCGCTCGCCAGCGCGTCATCGCTCAACCCGACACGGGCGCTCGTCACATAAAGCCGGCCGTCGCCGTCGAGCGTCACGCAGCTCGGCTGCGCAGTCGGCACGGTAACGCGGTCCGTCTCGACGCCGTCCGGCCCGTAGCGCACCACCCGCCGGCCGCCCCACTGCGCATTCCACAGGCCGCCGTCGCGATCCATCGTCGAGCCGTCCGGGTCGCCGTCCGCATCGGTCAGTCGCGCGAACGGCCGCACATTGGCCACGTCGCCGCCCGCGCCGTAATCGCAGACGCGAATCTCGCGCACCATCGAATCGCAGAAGGTCATCTTCGTGCCGTCCGGCGAGAACGCGATGCTGTTCGCGATCGCCGCCGCCGGCAACGCAAGCCGGTCGAGCGTGAGGTCCGGATTGAGCCGGTAGAAGCCGCCGACCGCGCGCGGCGGGTCGCCGCCTTCGTCCTTCATCCCGAACACGAACGCGCCGAACGGATCGCAGCGGCCGTCGTTCAGGCGTGTCGGCAGATCGGGTTCGACGTCGACGATCCGCGTGAATGCGCCGCTGCGCAGATCGAAGAACGCAAGATGCGTCGCGAGCCCGACGAGCAGCACATTCGGCTCGTTCGTCAGCGCGAAGCACGCGAGCCGTTCAGGCATCGGCCACTGCGCGAGGTCCGAGCCGTCCGCGCGGCAGCGCCACAGTCGCGCGCCTTCGATGTCCGTCCAGTACAGTGCGTGCGTCGCGTCGCACCACGTCGCGCCTTCGCCGAGCGTATTGCGGCTGTCGACCAGCAGCGCCGCCGCGCCCGGATGAATCTGTTGCATGCCGTCTCCCGATGTCTGTCGCCTTCGCGGGCGGCCGCGCGTTCGTCAGGGTCAGATCTTCATCGCGCGCCGCTGGTTGCGACGATACTGGTCGAACAGCACCGCGAGCAACAGAATTCCGCCGCGTATCAGATATTGGTAAAAGGTCGGCACGTTCAGCAGGCTCATCGCGTCCTGCACGGAACCCATGATCAGCACGCCGACCAGCACGCCGGAAATCGTCGCGACGCCACCCGTCAGCGACACGCCGCCGAGCACGCACGCGGAGATCACGCCGAGCTCGAGGCCGACGGACGTTTTCGGATCGCCGAGGCTCATCCGCGACGCAAGCATCACGCCGGCGAAGCCGGTCACGAGCCCCTGCAGCACGAACACCGCGATCTTGATGCGCATCACCGGCAGCCCCGCGAGCAGCGCGGCCTCGCCGTTGCCGCCGACGGCCAGCACGTTCTTGCCGAACACCGTCTTGCGCAAGAGGAAGCCGAACACGACGAAGCCGACGATATTGCTCCAGATCGGATACGAGATGCCGAGGAACGACCCGCCGCCGAGCTCGAAGAAGCGCTCCTCCGAAATCATCACCGCGTCGCCGTTCGACGTGATGAACGCGAGCCCGCGCACGACTTCCATCATCGCGAGCGTGACGATCAGGGAATTGATCCGCCAGCGCGCGATCAGCACGCCGTTGACGAGCCCGACCGCACCGCCCGCGAGCACGCCGGCCGCGATGCCGAGCACGACGCTGTGCGTCGCGGTGATCAGCGTCGACGCGACGACGCCCGAGAACGCGACGATCGACGCGACCGACAGGTCGACTTCGCCGAGCGCGAGCACGAACATCATCGTCACCGCGATCGAGCCGATCAGCGTGACCGACAGCAGCAGGCCCTGGATGTTGCGGGGCGTGAGGAAGTCCGGCACGGTCAGCGACAGCGTCGCGAACAGCACGAGAAACACCATCACGATGCCGGAACGGTTGATCAATTGCCACACGCCGCCGCGCGCGCGTGCGGGCACGGCGGCGGCATCGGGGGACGGGGAAGTGCGTTGGGGTTGCATTGCCTGGCTCATTTCATTTGCATCCGGTTGATCGTTGCGGGGCGCTAGCGCGGCAGCGCGAGCTTGATCAGCGCGTCGGGCGTCGCCTGCGCCTTCGTGACCTCGCCCGCGATCCGTCCTTCCTTCATCACGACGATCCGGTCCGACACGCCGATCACCTCGGCCAGGTCGCTCGACACGATGATCACCGTGCGGCCCGCTTCCGCGAGCTCGTAGAACAGGTTGTAGATTTCCGCGCGCGCGCCGACATCGATGCCGCGCGTCGGCTCGTCCATCAGGAACACGTCGATGCGCTCGGCCAGCCAGCGCGCGAGCACGACTTTCTGCTGGTTGCCGCCCGATAGCGCGCCGATCGGCGTCTCGCCGTCGCGGGTCTTGATCGCCAGCCGCTCGATGTAGCGTTGCGCGAGCTCGCGCTCACGCCGTGCGTCGAGCAGCACGCGCGCCGGGCTGAAATGCCGGCGCGCGCTGATGTTCAGGTTGTCGGCCACCGACGCGATCGCGACGATGCCCTCCTGCTTGCGGTCTTCCGGGCACAGCGCGATGCCGGCACGCACCGCGTCGCGCGGGCTTGCGAACGCGACGCGACGCCCGTTCAGCTCGACGTGCCCCGCACTCGGGCGCGCGGCGCCGTACAGCAGCTTCATCAGCTCCGAACGGCCCGCGCCGACGAGCCCGAAGAAGCCAACGATCTCGCCGCGCCGCGCGGTGAACGACACGGGCTCGGATAACCCGGGCCCCGCCAGCCCTTTCGCCTCGATCAGCACGTCGCCGGCCGTGCGCGGCCGGTAGCCGTACACGTCCTCGATCGAGCGGCCGACCATGCAGCCGATCAGCCGGTCGCGATCGAGATCGGCGACGGATTCGAACGTGTCGATGCGGCGGCCGTCGCGAAACACGGTCACGCGGTCGCACAGTTCATACACTTCCTCCATCCGGTGCGTGACGTAGATGATCGCGCGGCCTTCCGCGCGCAGCGCGCGGATGATGCGGAACAGCTGCTTGGTTTCGCGCGCGGACAGCGAGCTGGTCGGTTCGTCGAACGCGATCACGCGCGCGTCGCGCATCAGCGCCTTGCCGATCTCGATCATCTGGCGCTGGCCGATCGACAGATACTTCACCGGAATGCCGGGATCGATGTGCTCGCCGAGCCGCTCCAGTGCATCGAGCGCGCGCGCGGCAAGCGCACGTTCGTCGACCACGCCGAGCCGGCTCGGCAACTGGCCGAGCATCAGGTTCTCCGCGACCGTCAGCTCGGGCACCAGATGCAGCTCCTGGTAGATGATCGCGATGCCGGCCTCGAGCGCCGCGCGCGTCGACGCGAAGCGCTGCACCGTGCCGTTCAGCGTCAGCGTGCCGGCCTGCGGCTGGTTCACGCCGGACAGCACCTTCAGCAGCGTCGACTTGCCCGCGCCGTTCTCGCCCATCAGCCCGTGCACTTCGCCCGCGCGCACCGACAGCGACACGCCATCGAGCGCGCGCACGCCCGGGAACGTCACCGTGATGCCGTCGAGCGCGAGCAGCGCGCCGCCGGAGGTGGCCGCGTCGTCGTTGTCGGACACGGCCGTCATCGTCTGCATCGTCATCGCGTCGTCGCCCCGCACGCTCAGATGCCGAGCTCGGTGCGCACGGCCTGCCAGTTCGCGCGCGTCATCAGCTTGCCGCTCGTCTGCGTGTCGGCGGGCGGCGTCTTGCCGTTACGGATCCAGTCGACGAGGTTCTGCGTGCTGTCCTTGCCGTGGTTCGTCGAGCTGACCGCGATCGTCCCGTAGAAGCCGGTCGGTTCCTTCTTCTGGAATTCGGCGAACGCCTCGCCCGCGCCGTTGATGCCGACGCCGATCACGTCGGCCGCCGGGATGTGCAGCTGTTCGGTCGCGCGCACCGCGCCGAGCACGGTTTCCTCGTTCAGCGCAAAGACCACCCACTTCTTCACGTTCGGATGGCGTGAGAGCACCGGGAAGGCCGCTTCGAGGCCGCCGCTGTCGTCGGTCGTCTTCTGCGGCGCGTCGAAGATGTTCTCCTTGCGGAAGCCGTTCGCGAGCAACGCCTGCGTCGCACCGTCGGTGCGCAGCTTCGCCGTCGGCAGTTCGTAGTTGGTGATGCGCAACGCGCCGACTTCCTCAGGCTTCCAGCCGCGTCGCTTCATCTCGTCGGCGATCGCCTGGCCGACCTGGTTGCCGATCTTGGTCGCCGACATCCCGAGGTGCGGCACGTTCGTGAGCGGCTTGCCGGTCGAGTCGACGAGCTGGTCGTCAACCGTCACGAACTTCATGTTGTAGCGCTTCGCGCGCGCGGCGATCGCCGGCCCGAGGCGCACGTCGGGTGCGCAGATCACGAAACCCTGCGCGCCTTGCGAGTTGAGGTTGTCGATCGCGGCCAGCACCTTCTCGCCATCCGGCGTGCCGATCTTCACGACCGAGAAGTTCTCCTTCTGGCCCAGCGCGGACGCCGCGTTCTGCTCGTTGATGAACCATGCCTGCTCGGGCATCTTCACCAGGAAGCCGATCTTCAGCGGCGCGTCGGCGTGCGCGGCGCCGTGCATGCCGAGCGGCGCAATGCAAAGCGCGGCCAGCAGCGCGCGCAGGGTGTGCCGGCGAATCGTTCGGTTGGTTCGGTTCATGCGGTGTCTCCTTGTCTATTGGCTGGGGTCTTCAATACTCATCGCGCCGGGTCGCGCTCGCTGTGGCGTGCGCCGGCACGGTGTCAGCGGCCGAACGCGTCGGTCCCGACGCGCCGCCCGAACAGAAACGCGTCGGCGACGAGCCGCAATGGCCGTACGTCGACGTCGCTTTCGCCGCGCGCGATCAGCGCGCGGAAATGCGCATACAGCGCCGGATACTCGCGCTCCGGCCCGATCTCGACCGGCGCGCCGTCGATCGACAACTGCGCGCCGCCGCGGCTGATCGCGAGCACGCCGTCCGACGTGTCGACCGCGATCTCCCACTGCTCGACCGGGCCGTGGCGCCAGTCGAATTCCGCACGCACCGGCACGCCGTCCGTATCCGCGCAATCGAGTTCGGCCGCGATCGGCATCTGCGCGTCGCTCGGCACATAGAGCGTCGCTTCGCGCAGCACGAGTTCGCGCGGCAGGATCCGCGTGACGATCGACAGCGCGTTGATGCCTGGATCGAACACACCGAGGCCGCCCGGCTCCCAGATCCATTGCTGCCCCGGATGCCAGCGTCGCACGTCTTCCTTCCAGCGCACCTGCACCGCGCGGATCGTGCGCGTCGCGAGCCATGCCCGCGCCGGCTCGACCGCGCTCGCGCAGCGCGAATGCCAGGTCGCGAACAGCGTGAGGCCGCGTTCGCGCGCGAGCGCGTCCAGCGCAGCCACTTCGCCGAGCGTCGCGCCCGGCGGCTTCTCGAGCATCACGTGCTTGCCGGCTTCGAGCGCGGCGCGTGCCTGCGCGTAGCGCACCTGTGGCGGCGCGCACAGCGACACGGCGTCGAGCTCGCGCTCGGCGGCCAGCAGCGCGGTCAGATCCGGATAATTGCGTACCCCATTGACCTCCGCGTGACGGCTCGCGCAGGCGGTCAACACGAAGCCCGGCTCGGCGGCGATCGCCGGCAGATGCTGGTCGCGCGCGATCTTGCCGATCCCGATCACGCCCAGCGAAATCACCTTGCTCATTTGCGTTTCTCCTTCGCCATTCGCTCAGCGCGCCCAGCGCAGCACGAGCGGATCGAGCCGGCGTGCGATCGCGATCAGCTCCGCACGCGTATCAGGGTGCAGTTCCGGCATCGGATGCCGCGGCCGCTCGCACGCGATCACGCCGCCTTCGCGCATCAGCGCCTTCGCGGTCAGGATCCCGGACTGGCGGTTCTCGTGATTGATCAGCGGCAGCCACGCCTGGTAGCGCGCGAACGCATCGTCGTGCCGCCCTTCGCGGAACGCTTCGAGGATCGGCCGGATGCCGTCCGGAAACCCGCCGCCCGTCATTGCGCCGGTCGCGCCCGCATGCAGGTCGGCGAGCAGCGTGATCGCTTCCTCGCCGTCCCACGGCCCTTCGATCGCGTCGCCGCCGAGCCGGATCAGCTCGCGCAGCTTGTTCGCCGCACCGGGCGTCTCGATCTTGAAGTACGCGACCTGCTCGATCTCGCGCGCCATCCGCGCAAGGAACGGCGCGGACAGCGCGGTGCCGCTCGCGGGCGCGTCCTGGATCATGATCGGGATGTCGATCGCATCCGACACGCGCGCATAGAAATCGAAGATCTGCGCTTCGGGCACGCGGAACGTCGCGCCGTGGTACGGCGGCATCGCCATCACCATCGCCGCGCCGAGCTGCTGCGCGCGCAGGCTGCGCGCCGCGCAGACCTGCGTGCTGTAGTGCGATGTCGTGACGATCACCGGCACGCGGCCGGCGACGTGCTCGAGGATCGTGCGCGTGAGCACGTCGCGCTCGTCGTCGGTGACCGCGAATTGCTCGGAGAAGTTCGCGAGAATGCACAGGCCGTCCGAGCCGGCGTCGATCATGAAATCGACCGCGCGCTTCTGGCTCGCGAGGTCGAGCTCGCCGGTGTCGGTAAACGTCGTCGGGACGACGGGGAAGATGCCGCGATAGCGCGGTGTGCTGCTCGATGTCATGGTTCGATCCTGCGTCAGTCGAAGCGGCGTTCAGCCGGAAAACAATGCGTTCAGGATTCGCCGGCGAACGCGCCCGCGGCCGGCTCGGGCGTGCGCAGCGCGGCGCGGACCACGAACGTCATCAGCACCGCGAACAGCAGCGTGGCCGCGAGAAAATACAGGCCGGCCGCGAGGCTGCCGGTCGATGCCTTGATCAGCCCGATCCCGTACGGCCCGAAGTAGCCGCCGAGATTCGCGAGCGAATTGATCGCCGCGATACCGACCGCCGCGCTCGTGCCGGTCAGGAATTCGCCGGGCAGCGCCCACACGACGGCCTGGATCGAATAGAGCGAGAACGCGGTCAGGCAGATGAACATGAACTGCAGCGCCGGTTGCCGCACCCACGCGCTCGCGGCCATCGTCACCGCGGCCGCCGCCGACACGACGACGATGTGCCAGTAGCGCTCGCGCTTGCGATCCGAATGGCGCGGCACGACGAGCAGGCCGACCACCGCGAACAGGTACGGCACCGCGGACAGCAGCCCGGTCGCCGCATCGCCGGTGCCGAATGCATGGATGATCGTCGGCAGCCACAGCGAGAGCCCGTAGATGCACAGCGGAAACGGCAGGAACAGCGCGGCGAGCAGCAGCACGCGGCGGTCGCGCAATGCGGCGAGCGGATTGCCGTGCGAATCGGGGCGATACGTGTCGCGGTCGGCGGCGAGCTGCCGTGCGATCCAGCGGCGTTCGTCGTCGTCCAGCCAGCGCGCATGCGCGGGCGACTCCGGAAGCAGCCGCAGCGTGGGCCATGCGAGCAGCACGGCCGGCAGGCCGCTCACGACGAACAGCGTCTGCCAGTCCGACAGGCCGAACAGCCCGTGCGTGGACAGCAGCCAGCCGGCGAGCGGGCCCGTCACGATGCCGGCGAGCGGCTGCGCGAGCACGAGCAGGCCGATCACGCGGGCACGGTCGCGCATCGGGAACCATTGCGTGAGGAAGTACAGGATGCCGGGATAGAGGCCGGCTTCGGCAGCACCAAGCAGAAAGCGCAGCACGTAGAAGCTGGTCGGCCCCTGCACGAGCGCCATCGCCATCGTGATCACGCCCCACGTCGCGAGGATGCGCGCGAACCACACGCGCGCGCCGAAGCGTCCGAGCGCGAGGTTGCTCGGCACCTCGCACAGGAAGTAGCCGATGAAGAACAGGCCGGCGCCGAGTCCGTACGCGGCATCGCCGAGGCCGATCGCCGCGTTCATGTGCAGCTTCGCGAAGCCGACGACGGTGCGGTCGACGTAGGCGACCACGTAGATCAGCGCGAGGAACGGCACCAGCTTGCGCGTAAGCAGGCGGGTCAGTTGCCGTTCGTCGACGGCTGCCGGCGAATCGGACTGTTCCGCCGCGATGTGCGCGGGCGTGTACTGCGTCGTCATCTTGTCTCCTGTCGGTCTGCGTTAGCGCTTTGGCGCTTGCGTACGTCCCATGCTTCGCGGTCGGTCTGCGTTTGCGCCTTAGCCCTTACGCTACGCCTTCCTGAGCGCTCGACCACATCCAGCGCATCACCCTGCTTCCCTCAGGCCCCGCCGCCGTCCGTGTCGGTATGCACCTGCCCGCCGCTCAATGCGAATGGCTCGGCACGTCCGCGCCGCGCGTGCCGACCAGGAAGTCGAGGTCGCACCCCTCGTCGGCCTGCAGCACGTGATCGATATACAGCCGTGCGTAACCGCCCTTGCCGAGCTGCCCGGCCACGCCCGGTGCCGCGGTCGGATCGACGTCCGACAGGCGGCGCTGCAGTTCGTCATCCGTAATATCCAGGTGCAGCGTGCCGGCCTCGCAATCGAGCTCGATCCAGTCGCCGTTGCGCACGGCGGCGAGCGGCCCGCCGGCAGCCGCTTCCGGCGCCACGTGCAGCACGACCGTGCCGTACGCGGTCCCGCTCATCCGCGCATCCGAGATCCGCACCATGTCCTTCACGCCCTGGCGCAGCAGCTTCGGCGGCAGCCCCATGTTGCCGACCTCGGCCATCCCCGGATACCCGCGCGGCCCGCAGTTCTTCAGCACCATCACCGAGCTCGCATCGATGTCGAGCGCTTCGTCGTTGATCGTCGCCTTGTAGTGCTCGAGGTTCTCGAACACCACCGCGCGGCCGCGATGCTTCAGCAGCTCGGGGCTCGCCGCCGACGGCTTCAGCACCGCACCGCGCGGCGCGAGATTGCCGCGCAGGATGCAGATTCCGCCGTCCTCGATCAGCGGCCGGTCGAGCGGGCGGATCACTTCGTCGTCGTAGTTCGGCGCTTCGCGCACGTTGTCCCACAGCGACTTGCCGTTGACCGTCAGCGCGTCCGGATGCGGCAGCAGCCCGCCTTCGCCGAGCCGGCGCAGCACGGCCGGCAGCCCGCCCGCGTAATAGAACTCCTCCATCAGGAAGCGTCCCGACGGCATCAGGTCGACGATCGTCGGCGTGCCGCGGCCGATGCGCATCCAGTCTTCCAGTTCGAGCGGCACGCCGATGCGGCCCGCGATCGCCTTCAGGTGGATCACCGCGTTGGTCGAGCCGCCGATCGCCGCGTTCGCGCGGATCGCGTTCTCGAACGCGGCGCGCGTCAGCACCTTCGACAGCACGAGCCCTTCGAGGGCCATCTCGACGATGCGAATGCCGGACATGTGCGCGAGCACGTAGCGGCGCGAATCGACGGCCGGAATCGCCGCGTTGTGCGGCAGCGCGACGCCGAGCGCCTCGGCCATGCACGCCATCGTCGACGCGGTGCCCATCGTGTTGCAGGTGCCGGCCGAGCGCGACATGCCGGCTTCGGCCGACAGGAAGTGATGCAGGTCGATCTCGCCGGCCTTCAGCGCTTCATGCAGCTGCCACACGGCCGTGCCCGAGCCGATGTTCTTGCCTTCGAGCTTGCCGTTCAGCATCGGGCCGCCCGATACGACGATCGCCGGCACGTCGCAGCTCGCCGCGCCCATCAGCAGGGCCGGTGTCGTCTTGTCGCAGCCGGCGAGCAGCACGACTGCGTCGATCGGGTTGCCGCGGATCGCTTCCTCGACGTCCATCGAGGCAAGATTGCGCGTGAGCATCGCGGACGGCCGCAGGTTCGATTCGCCGTTCGAGAACACCGGGAACTCGACCGGGAAGCCACCGGCTTCCGAGATCCCGCGCTTCACGTGCTCGGCGAGCTTGCGAAAGTGTGCGTTGCACGGCGTCAGTTCGGACCACGTGTTGCAGATGCCGATGATCGGCCGGCCGTCGAATTCGTGATCGGGAATGCCCTGGTTCTTCATCCAGCTCCGGTACATGAAGCCGTTCTTGTCGTTCGTGCCGAACCATTGGGTGGAGCGCAGCCTGGGTTTTGTTGCCGACATCGTCAGTCCTGTGGTGACGGGATACCGGCGCAGTCTAGGCAGAATTTTGATAACTCGCTAATGACGTTTTAGGCGATTACGATATCGATTCCGATATCGATATAAACCCGTACGATGACCGAAGCCAGCCCGTGGGGAAACCGCAATCGCCTGAAGACGCGCCAGTTGCTGCTGGTCGTCGCGCTCGCCGACGAAGGCAGCATTCACCGCGCGGCGGCCGCGCTGAACATGACGCAGCCGGCCGCGTCGAAGCTGCTGCGCGAGCTCGAGGAATCGATCGGCGCCGTGCTGTTCGAGCGGCTGCCGCGCGGGATGCGGCCGACGCTGTACGGCGACGCGCTGATCCGCCACGCGCGCGCGGCGCTCGGCAGCCTCGACCAGGCGCGCGAGGAACTGGCCGCGCTGAAGGCCGGCCATCTCGGACACGTGGCGGTGGGCGCGATCACGTCGCCGGGATTGCGGCTCGTGCCGCCGGCCGTCGCAGCCGTGAAGGGGACGCATGCGAACGTGCGGGTGTCCGTCGCGATCGACACGAGCAACGCGCTGCTCGAACACCTCGCGCAGGACAAGCTCGACATCGTGCTCGGCCGGCTGTCCGCCGAACACGACAAGCTGCACCTGCGCTACGAGCCGCTGACCGGCGAGCCGGTCGCCGCGGTGGTGCGGCCCGGCCATCCGCTGCTCGCGCAGGCGCCGCTGTCGCTCGCCGACGTGCAGCGCGCCGCGTGGGTGATGCCGCCGGCCGGCAGCGTGCTGCGCCATCGGTTCGAGCTCGTGTTCCAGCGCGCGAGCCTCGCGCCGCCGGCGAACGTCGTCGAGACGGCCGCGCTGCTGTTCATCACGCAATTGATCGAGCAGAGCGACATGATCGCGGTGCTCGCGGAGGATGTTGCGCGGTACTACGCGCGACACGGGATCGTCACGGTGCTGCCGCTGGAGATGGACTGCCGGATGGACGATTTCGGAATCATCACGCGCACCGACCGGCTGCATTCGCCGGCCGTCGAGGTGATGGCCGACGCGATTCGGGCGGCTGCGCGGGAGGTCTACGGCGTCGCGCTGTGACGCGGCGACGGGGGGTGTGGCCCGCCCGCGTTGACTTCTTCGAGCACGAAGCGCTGCGCCATGCGTTCATTGCTTGAGTCGTAGAAAAGCTTCATCGTGCTTTCCAGCGCCAACGCGTCACGCGGCTGCAAACTCGATCACCGGTTCGCAGCGGATCGGGAAGTTGACCGAATTCGCGATATAGCACTTCGCGTGCGCATCGTGATGCAGGTGTTCCGCCCGCTCGCGATCGTCACCGGCCTGGATGGTCACGTGCGGGCGCAGCACGATTTCGGTGAAGCGCCCCTGCTCGGGGCTATCGAGCATCGTCCCTTCCGCGTTGTCGACGTACGCGAGCACGCGGATGCCGGCCTCGGCGCACAGATGCAGATACCAGAGCTTGTGGCACGCCGATGCCGACGCCAGCAGCAGGTCTTCCGGGTTCCAGCGCGACGCGTCGCCGCGGAAGGCTGCATCCGACGAACCGGGAATGTCCGGCTTCGAACCGGCGCGGATCACATGATCGCGGCCATACTCGCGATACCCCGACGTGCCGGTGCCGCGGTTGCCCGTCCACTGCACTGCAACTCGATACTTGTGTTCGCCAGACGCCATCTCGCTCTCCAGTGATGTCGGTTGTTTTGACCAGGCCCGATTTCATTTCATGAAGCCCGCCAATGGCCGCCATTTTGGCACCTGAATTCCATTTGGTATACCATTATTCCAAAATGAAATGAGGAACACGCAGGCATGGAAGCCAAACTCGACTCCACGGCGGACGCGGTGGCCGCATCGCTGCGGGACATGATCGTCAACGGCGAGCTGGAAGCCGGCGAACGGCTCGTCGAACGCGACCTGGCCGACCGGTTCGGCATCAGCCGGATTCCGATGCGCGAGGCCATCCAGCGTCTGGAACGCGAAGGATTGCTGGATATCTTCAGGAATCGCGGCGCCGTCGTGCGCATGCTGAGCCCGTCGGACGTGCAGGAAATCTACGATCTGCGCGCGCTGCTCGAAGGCGATGCGATCTACCGGAGCGTAAAACGGCTCGACGACGAGACGCTCGCGCGCGCCGAACTCGTTCATCGCCTGCTCGGCGACGCGACCGTGCCGCGCCGGCAGGGAGAACTGAACCGCGAATTCCACGCGTTGCTGTATTCGTGCTGCGGCAACGCGCGGCAGTTGAAGTCGATCGGGGAGCTGCGCAGCCAGGTCGAACGCTACGAGCGCTTGCAGACCACGCTGCTCGCGGATACGCCGTCGTTCCAGGTCGAGCACGAGGAGATCCTGCAGGCGTGCCGCGCGCGCAATGCGCGCGCCGCCCGTTCGATGACGGTCGCGCACCTCGAATCGGCCAGAAGCATCGTGATGCGGCTCGTCGAAGGCGGTTGAGGCCGGCGCCGCGTCTGCCGTGTTCCACACCGCACGCGGCTGAGCGCCGGGCCGCGCCGGTTGCGGCGGCAAACTCGAAGTGCTCCGCGCCGCCCCGCGCGATATCTACCGCGTCGCGCTCTCACTCGATACATGGCCTGTCGTACCGCGCACCACCAGCCGCGGGGCCGACGCCGTTCGTACGCGCGACGCATCGTCGATCTGCCCGCCCGCCTCGCGCAATGCATTGAGCAGCTCGACCGCGAGCCCCGCCGCCTCGCCGGTCGGGATCGCGACCGTCGTCAACGTAGGCCGCGTATCGCTCGCCAGATGAATATCGGTAATGCCGACGATCGACAGGTCGTCAGGCACGCGCCTGCCGCGATCGGCCGCTGCGTGCAGCGCGCCGATCGCGGGCAGATCATTGGTCGCGACCAGCGCGGTCAGCCCGGGATGCGCGTCCAGCAGCTGCCCCGCCGCGTGCACGCCGCCTTCGATCGAATCGTGCCCGGCGCCGACGCGTGACGCGTCCAGCCCGGCTTCGCGCATCACATCGACGAAGCCGTCGTAGCGCGCGGCCTGCACGCCGTTTGCCGACCCGCCGACGATCACGCCGATCTCGCGATGCCCGAGTTCGACCAGATGCCGCGTCGCGATCCGCCCCGCCTCGCGGAAATCCACCGCGACGCACGGCAACCCTTCCGGCGGCGCATCGGGCCGCTCCCACAGACACAGCACGACCGGCACGCCGCGCCGCGCAACGTCGGCGAGATCCGGCAGGTGCAGGTTCGCGTTCGTCACGAGGATGCCTTCGGAGATCGTACCGGCGATCTGGTCGAGATACGCACGCCCCTGCAGCGGGTCTTCATTCGTATTGCAGACGATCAGGAACTGCCCGTTGCGGCGCACCGCGCGCTCGACCGCGAGCGCGAACTCCGGATAAAACGGGTTCGCGATGCTCGACACCATCAGCGCGACCGTCGGCGCGCGCCCTTCCGCCAGCGCCCGCGCGGCCAGATGCGGCCGATAGCCGAGCGCCTGCACCGCTTCGAGCACCCGCGCGCGGGTCTCATCGCCAACCCGGCCGCGATTGCGCAGCACGTTCGACACCGTCGCGGCCGTCACGCCGGCGCGGCGGGCCACTTCATCGAGTGTCGCCATCCATTGCTCACTATATGAGACGTTGATCCAGTATTTGCTTCGCTCATCGAAGCGGCGCATCATCGCCGCACACCTTGCCGCCCCCCACGACGGGCGCGACTCGGCCGCGATCGCTATCGGCTCTTTTTTTTGATCGCGATGATTAAGCGCTTAAGCATCGACGAAAGCGCATTAAAACATGGAGCGGAGACAATGGCGAGCATCTCGATGCGGCGCGTGCAGAAAGCCTATGGCGAGCACGCGCCGGTCATTCGCGACGTCGATCTGGAGATCGGCGCGCACGAGTTCTGCGTGTTCCTCGGTCCGTCTGGCTGCGGCAAGTCGACCCTGCTGCGGATGATCGCGGGCCTCGAGGACCTGAGCGACGGCGAGCTCTCGATCGACGGCCGCCGCGTCGACCACGTGCCGGCCGCCGAACGCGGCGTCGCGATGGTGTTCCAGAGCTACGCGCTGTTTCCGCACATGACGGTCTACGAGAACATGGCGTTCGGGCTGAAGCTCGCGCGCGTGCCGAAGGCCGAGATCGACCGGAAGGTGCGCGACGCCGCGCGGATCCTGCAGCTGGATACGCTGCTCGAGCGCAAGCCGAAGGCGCTGTCGGGCGGGCAGCGGCAGCGCGTCGCGATCGGCCGTGCAATCGTGCGCGAGCCCGGCGTGTTCCTGTTCGACGAGCCGCTGTCGAACCTCGACGCGGCGCTGCGCGGTCAGACCCGCGTCGAGATCGCGAAACTGCACCGGCAGTTCGAGCACGCGAGCGTCGTGTACGTGACGCACGACCAGACCGAAGCGATGACGCTCGCCGACAAGATCGTGCTGCTGCACGCCGGCGCGGACACCGCGCGGCACGGCAGCATCGCCCAGGTCGGCGCGCCGCTCGAGCTCTATCACCATCCGGTGAGCCGCTTCGTCGCCGGCTTCATCGGCTCGCCGCGAATGAACTTCCTGCCGGCCGTCGTCGCCGCATGCGACGCGCAGCGCACGACCGTCACCGTCGTGCCGTCCGGCGAAACCTTCACGCTGCCGCGCGACGGCTCCGCGCTCGCGCCCGGTGCCGCCGTCACGCTCGGCATCCGCCCCGAACACCTGACGCTCGGTGCCGCGCTCGACGCGACGACGCTCGCGCGCGACGTCGTGCTCGTCGAACGTCTCGGAGAGCAGACCTACGTGCACCTCGATCAGCCCGGCGGCACGCCGCTGATCGCGAAAGTGCCCGGCGACGCGGCCGTGCGCAGCGGCGAGCGCGTGCACGCGCATGCGCCGGCCGCGGCCTGCCATCTCTTCACCGAAGACGGCCGCGCGGTGCCCGCGTGCGCCGAACTTCCCGTCCACCACTACGCATAAGGATCGGGCATGCGCCTCGGAGTCTGTTACTACCCGGAACACTGGCCGGAATCGATGTGGGCCGGCGACGCCCGCCGGATGAAGGCACTCGGCATCGCGCAGGTGCGGATCGCCGAATTCGCGTGGAGCCGCATCGAGCCGTCGCCCGGCGAATACGACTGGGGCTGGCTCGATCGCGCGGTCGACGTGCTCGGCGCGGCCGGGCTCGAGATCGTGATGTGCACGCCCACCGCGACGCCGCCGAAGTGGCTCGTCGACCGTCATCCCGAGATCCTCGCGATCGGCGCGGACGGCCTGCCGCGCAAGTTCGGCTCGCGCCGCCATTACGACTTCTCGTCGCCGACCTATCTGGAGGCGTCGCGCCGGATCTGCACCGCGGTGGCCGAACGCTACGGCCGCCATCCGGCCGTGCGCTACTGGCAGACCGACAACGAACTCGGCTGCCACCAGACGGTCGTCAGCTACTCGCCGGCCGCGCTCCTGCGCTTCCGCGAATGGCTGAAGGCGCGCTACGGGACGATCGACGCGCTGAACCGCGCGTGGGGCACCGTGTTCTGGAGCATGGAGTATCGCCACTTCGACGAAGTCGACGCGCCGGTCGGCACCGTGACCGAAGCGCATCCGTCGCACCGCCTCGACTACCGGCGCTTCGCGTCGGACGAAGTCGCACGCTATCACCGGATGCAGGTCGACGTGATCCGCGCGCATTCGCCGGGCCGCGCCGTCGCGCACAACTTCATGCAGCTCTTCACCGAGTTCGACCACTACGACGTCGCGCGCGACCTCGACGTCGCGACGTGGGACAGCTACCCGCTCGGCGCGCTCGAGGAGCAATGGTTCGCGCCCGACGTGAAGGCGTGCTGGCTGCGCACCGGCCACCCGGATTTCGCGTCGTTCAATCACGACCTCTATCGCGGCATGTCGAAGCTGCCGTTCTGGGTGATGGAGCAGCAACCGGGGCCCGTGAACTGGGCGCATTGGAACCCCGCGCCGCTGCCGGGCATGGTGCGCCTGTGGAGCTGGGAGGCGTTCGCGCACGGCGCCGGCTGCGTGTCGTACTTCCGCTGGCGCCAGGCGCCGTTCGCGCAGGAGCAGATGCATGCGGGCCTGCACACGCCCGACGACAAGCTCGACGAAGGCGGCCGCGAGGCGCAACGGGTCGCGCATGAAATCGCCGCGATGCTCGACGCCGGCGCGGATGCCGATGCGAACGGGGCCGTGCGTGCGCCCGTCGCGCTCGTGTTCGACTACGAAGCGAAGTGGCTGCTCGAAGTGCAGCCGCAAGGCGCCGATTTCCACTACCCGCGTTTCGCATTCGAGTACTACTCGGCGCTGCGCTCGCTCGGCCTCGATGTCGACATCGTGTCGGCGCACGCGCCGCTCGACGGCTACCGGCTTGTCGTCGTGCCGCCGCTGCCGATCGTGCCGGACGACTTCGCGGCGCGGCTCGCCGCGTCGGGCGCGCACGCGGTGTTCGGCCCGCGCACCGGTTCGAAGACCGTCGACCTGCAGATTCCGCCGACGCTGCCGCCCGGCCCGCTCGCCTCGATCCTGCCAATGCGCGTATGGCGCGTCGAATCGCTACGGCCGAACGTGACCGAGCGGATCGACGGCACGCTGCGCGACGGCTCGCCGCTCGCTGGCGAGGCACGCCACTGGCGTGACTTCGTCGAGCTTCACGACAACACGCGCAGCGTCGTGCGTGCGCGCTTCGCCGACGGCCATCCGGCCTGCGTGTCGCACGGCACGCTGCACTACTGGGCCGCGCTGTTCGACGATGCGACCACCGTCCGGCTGTTCGCCGATGTCGCGGCCGAAGCCGGCCTGACACCGACGCCGCTCGGCGACGGCGTGCGCGTGAGCCGGCGCGGCGGCCTGACGTACGTTTTCAACTATGGCGACACGCCGCACACGATCGACGCGGTGCCGCCGTCCGCGTTCGTGCTCGGCACCGCGCAAGTCGGGCCGCAAGACGTGGCCGCGTATCGAAGCCGTTCGTAACAACCGTCGCCGGCGCCACGATGCGCCGGTGACGCACAACGACACCCAGAACAGGAGACACGTATGACACATCGCCCCCTTCGCGTCGCCACCCGGCTCGCCACGGCCGTCGCTGTCGCACTGGCATCGCTCGGCACGACGGCGCCCGCCGATGCCGGCACGCTGACGATCAACATCGCGTTCAAGGGCGCCAGCCAGCGTGCGGTCTGGCAGTCGACGCTCGAGGCGTTCCACAAGGCCCATCCTGACATCGAGGTGAAGCCCACCTTCGTCGACGAGGAAGCGTACAAGGTGCAGCTTCCCGCGTGGCTCACGACCGTTGCACCCGACGTCGTGAACTGGCACGCGGGCGAGCGGATGGCGTACTACGCGAAGCGCGGGCTGTTCGAGGACCTGAGCGGCGACTGGGCGAAGAACGGCTGGGGCGCGATGTACGCGTCGACGCGCGACGCATCGTCGTACAACGGCAAGCAGTACGCGGCGCCGACCGTCTATTACTCGTGGGGGCTGTTCTACCGCAAGGACCTGTTCCGCAAGGTCGGCATCGCCGACGAGCCGAAGACGTGGGACCAGTTTCTCGATGCGTGCAAGAAGCTGAAGGCGGCCGGCATCACGCCGATCGCGGTCGGCGGCCGCGACGCATGGACCCTCGCCGGCTGGTTCGACTATCTCGACCTGCGCCTGAACGGCAATGCGTTCCACCAGCAGTTGATGGCCGGCGACGTGCCGTACACCGACCCGCGCGTGAAGAAGGTCTACACGACGTGGAAATCGCTGATCGATTCGGGTTATTTCATCGACAACGCGCTGTCCTACGATCTCGACGGCGCGCAGCCGTTCCTGTTCCAGGGCAAGGCCGCGATGATGCTGATGGGCACCTTCATCGCCGCGGGCTTTCCGCCGAACGTGAAGCAGGAAATGGGCTATTACCGCTTCCCGATCATCGACCCGAAGGTGCCGACCGCCGAGGATGGCCCGGTCGAATCGCTGCACATCCCGACCAAGGCGAAGAACAAGGCCGACGCGCACACGTTCCTCGCGTTCGTCGAAACGCCTGAAATGGGCGCGAAGCTCGCGGAAGGGCTCGGCTCGCTGTCGGCCAACAGCAAGTCGCCGGAGCCGGCCGATCCGATCTCGCGGATCGGCTTCCGGATCCTCGCCGACACCCGGGGCGGCGTCGCGCAGTTCTACGACCGCGACATGACGAAGGAAATGGCCGACGAAGGGATGAAGGGGATGCAGCAGTTCCTTGCCAATCCCGCGCAGCTCGATACCGTGCTCGCGCAGCTCGAGCAGACCCGCAAGCGGATCTACAAGAAGTAACCGCGTGACCCCTGCGGCGGCCCCGTGCCGCCGCGTCCGCCCAGGAGGCTTGCCGTGTCCAGTCCGATCACGTCCAGACCCGTCGAAACGCCTGCCGCGCCGCCGGCCGGCAGGTCGCCCGCCGCACTGCGCGCGCGCCGGCCGTCGCCAACCGCGCGGCGGCAACGGCGCGCCGCGTGGCTCTTTCTGGCGCCCGCGTGCGCAATGGTTGCCGTCTATGTGGTCTGGCCGATCCTGTCCACGCTGTGGCTGAGCCTCTGCAACTGGGACGGGATGACCGAGCGCACGTTCGTGGGTCTCGCGAACTACGCCGAGCTGCTGCACGCGCCGACGTTCTACACCGCGCTGCGCAACAACGTGATCTGGCTCGCGCTGTTCATGCTCGCGCCGCCGCTCGGCCTCGCGCTCGCGCTGTACCTGAACCAGGCGGTCGCCGGCATCCGGCTCGTGAAGTCGCTGTTCTTCGCACCGTTCGTGTTGTCCGGCGTGGTCGTCGGCCTGATCTTCTCGTGGTTCTACGATCCGACCTTCGGGCTGCTCGCGCTGATCGCCGGACACGGAATCCCGGTGCTCGGCGATGCGCGCTATGCGACGTTCGGCATCGTGTTCGCCGCGCTGTGGCCGCAAACCGCGTACTGCATGATCCTGTACCTCACCGGCCTCACGTCGGTGAACCCGGAGCAGATCGAAGCGGCGCGGATGGAAGGCGCGCGCGGTTTCGCGTTGTTGTGGCACGTGGTGCTGCCGCAGTTGCGGCCGACCACGTTCATGGCGATCGTCGTCACGGTGATCGGCGCGCTGCGCAGCTTCGACCTGATCTCGGTGATGACGAGCGGCGGCCCGTTCGAGAGCTCGACCGTGCTCGCGTATTACATGTACGACCAGGCGATCAAGTACTACCGGCTCGGCTATTCCGCGTCGATTGCGGTCGTGCTGTTCGCGATCATGCTCGTCTACATCGTGTTCCAGTTGCGCCGCATGCTGCGCAACGAGCAATAACCTGACCGGTGGCCATCATGTTTCCGACTCCCGTTGCTCAATGGAAGCCTGTCTCGCGCAGGCTGTACAAGTTGTCGCTGCCCGTTGCGCTGCTGATCTGGCTGCTGCCGATGATCGCGGTGTTCGTCACGTCGGTGCGCTCGACCGAGGAACTGGTCGAAGGTCACTACTGGGGCTGGCCGCGGCACTTCTCGATGATCGAGAACTATCGCGACGCGCTGACCACGTCGCCGATGCTGCATTACTTCTGGAACAGCGTGCAGATCACGGTGCCGTCGGTGCTCGGGTCGATCGCGCTTGCCGCGATGGCCGGGTTCGCGCTGGCGACTTACCGGTTTCGCGGGAATACCGCGTTGTTCGGGACGTTCGTCGCGGGGAATTTCGTGCCCGTGCAGGTGTTGATGATTCCCGTGCGTGATTTGTCGCTCAGGCTCGGGGTATTCAATACGGTCGAGGCGCTGATTCTCTTTCACGTCGCGTTTCAGACGGGGTTCTGCACGCTGTTTCTGCGGAATTTCATCAAGCAGTTGCCGTTCGAGCTGATCGAGGCGGCACGGATCGAAGGGGCCGGCGAGTGGACGGTGTTCTGGCGGATCGTGCTGCCGTTGATCCGGCCGGCGTTGGCCGCGCTTGCGATTCTCGTGTTCACGTTCGTGTGGAACGATTACTTCTGGGCGCTGTGTCTCACGCAAGGCGACGAGGCCGCGCCGATCACGGCGGGGGTAGCGGCGCTGAAGGGGCAATGGACGACGTCGTGGAACCTGGTCTCGGCCGGGTCGATTCTCGCTGCGTTGCCGTCGGTCGCGATGTTCTTCGCGATGCAGAAGCATTTCGTCGCGGGGCTGACGTTCGGGGCGACCAAAGGGTGAACGCGCCCTGACCGCCGATCGCCGATTCGGATCTCCCCCTCTTCATCGAGAGGATTGCCCGCTTCGGCGGGCTTTTTTATTGTTGGCGGAGCCGAGCGGAATATCGGTTATCGACTCGCTTCAGTCCAGCTGTGTCTGCCTGACACTGGCGTGACTGAACGCCGGATACGTTTTCATCAGTTCGGATGCGGTGGCGCTTTTTGAGGGTTATACGACCTTTGCGCCATTGACATCACGTTCCATACTTCCCTCGGACGATCAAGCCGGGAAAGGCGCACGAACGCGATTGCGTTTCGCGCTTGCGGCCTGATCAATCACACGACCATGGAAAGGAATGGAAGATGAGGCTCAAGAACAAGTCAGCTCTGATCACCGGTGGAACCAGTGGCATCGGTCTTGCAACCGCGAAGCTGTTCATTGCTGAAGGCGCCCGAGTCGCGGTTACGGGTCGCGATGACGCCGTGTTCGAGCGTGTGCAGGCTGAGCTTGGCGAGAATGCGATCGTTCTCAAGGGTGACGTGCGCTCGATCAAGGACATGCGCGCGATTGCCGCCGAGGTAAAAGAGCAGTTCGGCGGTCTCGATATCGTGTTCGCCAATGCTGGCTGGGCTTTCCCGTCAGCAGTCGACGACATCGACGACAAACTCTACAACGAGATCATGGACGTCAACGTCAAGGGTGTGGTGTTCACGCTTCAAGCGGTGCTTCCTGACTTGCGGGAAGGTTCCTCAGTGATCCTCAATACGTCGTTCGTGGCGCAGACCGGTAAGCACGGCATCTCGCTGACTGCGGCGGCGAAAGCCGCGGTGCGATCGCTTGCCCGCAGCTGGTCCTATGAGTTTCTCGAACGGAGGATCCGCTTCAACGCGATCGCGCCCGGCGCAATGAACACGCCGCTGATCACAAAGTGGGGCATGTCCGACGAATGGGTTCGCGACCGTCGGGCCGAGTTCGCTGCAGCGATTCCGGTGGGCCACCTGGGCAAGGCCGAGGACATCGCCTACGCGGCGCTCTATCTCGCGAGCGACGAGTCCGCCTACGTCGTTGGCGCCGAACTGGTCGTCGATGGCGGTGCCTCGCAGCTTTGAGCCTGCGGTTCACGATTCCGGAGCCAGACGCGCAACGCCGGCTCATCCACATCCCGATCTCGCGTCCGCCACACCTTTCGTCGTGGCGGTCATTCAATCCGGCCCAGCCTGGTAGCGTTCGCAGAGGGGGCCGCAGTGCAAGGAGAAGTCATCTTGACCGACAGTAGCGAAAACAATGCTTCCGTAACGCAACTCACCCGAGCAGGCAGTTCGCGCCGCAATATGCTCAAGCTTGGCAGCGCCGCCACGCTCGGCGCCGTCCTGGGTGGTGGCGCCTTGCTCGGGCACGTCACGCCTGCTCTCGCACAGGCGGGCAGCGAAGGGCGACTTGCGCCGAATGCACCCCTCGATATTCTGATCGTCAACTACGACGGCGGTACGCTGCTCGATTTTGCCGGCCCCAGCGAGATTTTCCACCGGTTACCCAATACGAACGTTCGCTACGCGAGCCTCAATGGCGGCAACGTGACGCTCGAATTCGGCGTCGTATATGGCAAGACCGAACGACTGGCCGACATCGAGAAGACCGATGTGATCCTGGTCCCCGGCGGGTCCGATCTGACGGCCCCGATGCGACCGGAGTATCAGGCGCAGATCCGGCGTCTGGCGGAAAGCGCCAAACACGTGACGTCGGTTTGCAACGGATCGCTCGTGCTCGCCGCAACAGGCATTCTCAACGGCAAGCGAAGCGCATGCCACTGGGCCTTCGTCAACAAGCTGTCCGAGTATGGTGCCATTCCCGTTCCCGATCGCTTCGTGGAAGACGACAACGGCAGGTTCATGAGCGGCGGCGGCGTGACGGCAGGCATCGACTTCGCACTTCGCGTGGCAGCGAAGCTGCGCGGCCGACAGGCCGCCGAATTCACGCAGCTCGTGATCGAATACGACCCCGCTCCGCCGTTCCACTCCGGTCATCCGAGGGACGCGCGGCCGGAAGTCATCGCGATGGTCGACAAGGAGCTGCCCGGCGCATCCAGGGGGCTCGCACGAATCCCCGGTGTGCGCTGAAACGCCTGCCTGCAATGCGTGCATGGCCGCCGCCTGGCGCGCTGGAGGCCGAGGCCGACGTTGCCGGCCCGCCCGCCCACGTGGCGCCGCCCTTTCAACTCAAGTCAATTCGACATCACTCGATGAAACAGATACGTTCTTGCACCGCTGCGCTTGCAGCCTGCGCTTCCTTTTTTGCATTCACCGCGCCCGCCATCGCCGACGGTTCGCAACGCCCGCCCGAAGCGGCCATCAAGGCCGAGAACGCGCGATGGGCGGATGCCTTTGCGCGAGGAGACTACGAGGCGATTGGCCGCCTTTATACCGATGACGGCACGCTCCTGCCGCCCGGAGGCGACAAGGTCACGGGAAGCCGTGCGATCACCGAGTACTTCGTCAAGGGGTACGCCGGATCGAAACCCGGCACCGTATCGTTCAGTCATGACGAGTTCTACGGTGACGACCGGACCGTGACGGAAGTTTCGGATGCGGAAGTCCGCGACCACGACGGCAAGCTCCGGATCCGCGCCAAGCAGATTCTCGTCTTCGTGAAACAGGCCGGCGTGTGGAAGCTGCACCGCGACATGTGGAATGACTACGGTCCGGTCAGAAGCGCCGCACAGTGAGCGCCCGTCGAACTGGTGCGTCACGTTCCCACGCGTCGATAGAACGCCAGCGGGACATTGACCACGCAGCACGCTGATCGGCCGGCAGTCGATCAGCGCGCACCGTTCGATCTGCTCTCGCGCCGAATCGCCTGCGGTGGGTGCCCATGCAGCTTGATGAAGGCCCGCCGCATCCGTTCCGGATCGGTGAATCCCACAGCCAGGGCAATCTGTTCGATCGGTTCGCTGCCTCCCTGCAGGCGCAGCCGCGCAGCTTCGACTCGCAAGCGCTCGACCGCCCTGGCAGGCGTTTCACCGGTTTCCCGGCGAAAAGCGCGTCCGAACTGCCGCAAACTCAATCTTGCGGCATCAGCGAGCCGCTCGACAGGCAAGGCTTCAGCGAGATGTTCCCGCGCAAAATTCAGTGCGATGCGGATGCGATCCGATTCCGGCTCCATCCGCGACATGGCGGAGAATTGGGACTGCCCTCCTGGTCGACGATACGGAACCACCAGAAGCCTGGACACGGCGCGCGCAATCTCCGCGCCCATGTCGCGTTCAATGATGCCGAGCGCCAGGTCTATCCCGGAGGCGATGCCCGCCGACGTCCAGACGCGGCCATCCTCGATATAGATGCTGTCGCCGTCGACCCGGATGCGAGGGAAGCGCGACTGCAATTGCGTAGCGTATCGCCAGTGGGTCGCCGCTCTCAAGCCGTCCAGCAAGCCGGTTTCCGCAAGCAGAAAGGCGCCCGTACACACGCTCGCCACGCGCGAGGCCTTGGCGGCCAATTTCCCGGCCGCGGCAATATTCTCCGATGTCTGCATCGGATCGATATCACCACCCACGAAAATGACGGTATCGAACGCGCGCCTTCCGATCGGCATCGTCTCGATCGAAAGGCCCGTATTGCCATGAACCAGGCCTCCGGATCGCGAGATGACATGAAGCTCGTATGGCGTATGGCCGGCAGCTGTGGCCACCTGATTGAAAGCCGACAACGGCCCGCCAAGATCAAGCGCATCGTAGCCACGGCAAACGAAGAATCCGATTCTATGCATGACGAAGCAATGACTGAAATCCCGGAAGTCGCATTTTACCGGGAACCCTCGAATAGCGTCATCTGGCCTGAAACGAGGGAAAAACGTCGTTGACGCCGGCATCGCTTGCCCACGGAGGCGCTCGTCAGCGCGATGCGGGCCAAATCATTGCCCCTCCCCCCTCTCCCTCAACCGCGCATCCACCGCACCGATATTTTTCTCGTGCGCGACCAGCATCAACGACAGCGCATGATGAATATCCGGATCCGCCAGCGTCGGCAGCAGCGTCTGCAGTTTGCGCACGACCCAGCGTTGCCCGCGGTTCAGAAACGCCATCCGCTCGGCCAGATCATCGATCGCCATCGCCTTTTCATAGAATGAACCGGTCGCACGCGTCGGCATTGCACCGAGCGTCCGAATCGCGTCGACCAGCACGCTGCACCAGTGCGCCTCGTCCTGCCGAATATGCGCGATCAGCCGGTGGAGTTCGGCATCCTCAGTAACCGCTGCCGCAGTCTCGGATGCAACGCGCGCCCCCGCCCGCTCCGCCTCCAGCAATTCATCGAGCGCCGTGAGCAACGCCGCACGCGCCTCATCCACCTCAACAGCCGATGAAGCCGCGCTTGTCTCGACGATCGCCGCCGCATCGCACACGATCCGGTGCAGCACCTCGCCGGCCGACTCGATCGCTCGAATTCGCCCGGCCCCCGTGCCCGCATACAACGCCATCGCCTCGAAATCACCGGTCATCGTACGCAACGGCGAGTCGGTGCTGAACAGATAAATGGGCCGCCCTTCCTCGTCGCCGATCACCACGCGCGCATCACTGAACGGATCACCGCGCTCGCCACGCGTGACACTCGACGGCAGCACGCGCACCCGCGCGCCGCGCGGCCAGTTGATGTGAAAGATATCGGTCAACAGCGTGTCGCCTTCACGCGCATCGACGATCCGCTGCTGGTGATACGCATGCGCGAACGATTCGTGCGTCGCGATGAACGCCGTACCCATCACCGCCCCCTGCGCACCGAGCGCCATCGCGGCGGCCACGTCGGCGCCGTCGACGATCCCGCCGGCCGCGAGCACCGGCAACCGCGTCGCGCGAATCACTTCAGGCAACAGCTCGGCCAGCGGCCGATCACCACGCACGTGGCCGCCAGCCTCGCGCCCCTGAGCGATCAGCGCCTGCGCCCCGGCCGCCTCGGCCGCGCGCGCATCGTCGAGCGAACCTACCTGATGAACCACCCGCACGCCCGCATCGCGCAGACGCCGCACGACGCCCGGCATCACATCCCAGAACAACGCAACCACGGGCACACGCAACTCGATACACGCATCGATCTGCGCATTGAGCAATTCGGTCGGCGTCGACGCGGGAATCAGGTTGACGCCGAATGGCCGCTCGGTGGCCGCGCGCACCCGTTCGACCTCGCGCCGGATCAGCGCGACCGGCTCGCGCACCATCCCGAGAAAACCGAACCCGCCGGCGGCGCTCACCGCACTCGCGAGCTCCGCCCGCGCGACGCCGCCCATGCCCGCGAGCACGATCGGCCATGCACAGCCGAGCAGGTCGCAGACGGGGCGATGCAGGATCTGGACGGCGCGGGCCTCCGGCCCGTCGCCACGCGTCGGAATCGACATGCAGCGTCCTCCTTCAAGGATTGGCGGCGCGTCACGGTCAACCGCGAAGGCGCGTGTCGCGCAAGGGCGAAACGGGTCGTGTCGGGCCACGCATCAAATGGGTCACATTGTGACATATTGATCCATGAGACCGCGCGACCAGCGCAATATGCCTGATGCACGTCACGGCGCCAACGGCCACGCCGGTTCAAGCGGCTCAGGTCCATCCTTCGAGGCGCAGCGTCGAGCGCACGAGCCGCTGCTCCTCCGCTTCGATCTCGCGCAGATAATCGACGCACTGCCGGATATGCTCGCTCGCGGCCTTGCGCGCCTGGTCGGGCAACCGCCCGGTCACCGCGTTGTAGAGCCGCGCGTGCTGACGGTCGATCTGCTTCTTCAGCGGCTCGCGGTGATAGAGGTTGTTCACCGACGCGAACACGGAACTGAGCAGCAGATCCGTCAGCGACTGCAGCGTGTTGACGAGCACCGGATTGTGTGACGCCTCGCAGATCGCGAGATGGAACGCATGGTCGAGCTTCGCGCGCGCGGCCGGATCGAGATCCTGCGCGTCGGCCGCGGTCATTTCCTCGTATCGGCGCTTGATCAGGATGAAGTCGGCGGGCGTGCCGCGCAGCGCGGCGAGCCGCGCGGCTTCGGTCTCGAGCATCCCGCGCACTTCGAACAGGTCGTACAGCGTGCGCGGCTGCGAGCCGAGCAGATGCATCATCGGCGAAACCTCGCGCTGCGGGGTCAGGCTCGCGACGAACGAGCCCTTGCCGTGCGTCGTGTCGATGATCCCGCGCGCGCGCAGCAGCTTCATCCCTTCGCGCACGGCCGTGCGCGACACGCCGAGCTTCTCGGTGAGCCGCCGCTCGGACGGCAGCGCCTGCCCGGCCTTCAGCACGCCGTCGACGATCAGTTGCTCGATCCGCTCGGCGACGACGTCGGCGACATTGCGCGCCGGCGCTTGTCGATCCTGCTTTTCCATACTGGTATGACCACTTTGGGCGAATGTTGTCGATTTTCTCACAATCCCTTGTTCGGATTGGGTTTTCCCCCTCGATCGATGCCCCTCGACAGGCACGCCTCGAAAAACTGGTATGACCACGCTGGCGACGTCTGGACATGCCCGCTCCGCCCGCCAAGAATGCGGTCCATCCGGTGCGCCGCGCATCCCGCGGCCGCCTGCATGATGAAGAGGGTGGAGACGGAGACACACGATGAGTTTCACCTACGACGAACGGATCGACGGCCCGCTGGCGACCGTCGACCGCGACACACTCGTTGCCGCACTGCACGCGGCGGCGCCCGGCCTCGACGTGCTGCACGAGCGCGAGGCGCTCAAGCCGTTCGAATGCGACGGCCTCGCCGCATACCGCACGGTGCCGCTCGCGGTCGTGCTGCCCGACACGGTCGAGCAGGTGCGCGCGGTGCTGCGCGTCGCGGCCGCGCACAGCGTGCCGGTGGTCGCGCGCGGCGCGGGCACCGGCCTGTCGGGCGGCGCGATGCCGCTCGAAAAGGGCCTCCTGCTCGTCATGTCGAAGTTCAACAAGATTCTCGACATCGACCCCGATGCCGGCATCGCGCGCGTGCAGCCCGGCGTGCGCAACCTCGCGATCTCGCAAGCGGCCGCGCCGCACGGCCTCTACTACGCGCCCGATCCGTCGTCGCAGATCGCGTGCTCGATCGGCGGCAACGTCGCCGAAAACGCGGGCGGCGTGCATTGCCTCAAATACGGGCTGACGGTGCACAACATCCTGAAGGTCGAGATCCTGACGATCGACGGCGACACGCTGACGCTCGGCGCCGACGCGCTCGACGCCCCCGGCTTCGACCTGCTCGCGCTGTTCACCGGCTCGGAGGGGATGCTGGGCATCGTCACCGAGGTGACGGTCAAGCTGCTGCCGAAGCCGCCGAGCGTGAAGGTGTTGATGGCGAGCTTCGACGACGTCGCCGAAGCCGGCGCGGCGGTCGCGCGGATCATCGGCGCGGGCGTGATCCCCGGCGGGCTCGAGATGATGGACAACCTCGCGATCCGTGCGGCCGAAGACTTCATCCACGCGGGCTATCCGGTCGACGCGCAGGCGATCCTGCTGTGCGAACTCGACGGCGCGGCGACCGATGTCGACGAAGACGCCGAACGCGTCGCCACGCTGCTGCGTGAGGCCGGCGCGTCGGAAATCCGCGTCGCGCGCGACGAAGCGGAGCGTCAGCGTTTCTGGGCCGGCCGCAAGAACGCGTTCCCGGCGGTCGGCCGCATGTCGCCCGACTACTACTGCATGGACGGCACGATCCCGCGCCGCGAACTGCCGCGCGTGCTCGAAGGGATCGCCGCGCTCTCGGCCGAATACGCGCTGCCGGTCGCGAACGTGTTCCATGCGGGCGACGGCAACATGCATCCGCTGATCCTGTTCGACGCGAACCGTCCCGGCGAGCTCGACCGCGCGGAGGCGCTCGGCGGCAAGATCCTCGAGCTGTGCGTCGCCGTGGGCGGCAGCATCACGGGCGAACACGGCGTCGGGCGCGAGAAGATCAACCAGATGTGCGTGCAGTTCAACGCCGACGAAATCACCTTCTTCCACGCGGTGAAGGCCGCGTTCGATCCGCAGCGCCTGCTCAATCCCGGCAAGAACATCCCGACGCTGCATCGCTGCGCCGAGTTCGGCGCGATGCACGTCCATCACGGCAAGCTGCCGTTTCCCGAACTGGAGCGCTTCTGATGCGACGCGAACGCGAACGCGAACCCGAATCGATCGACGACAGCGCGGCGCTCGTCGCACAGGTCGACGCCGCGATCCACGATCGCCAGCCGCTGCACATTCGCGGCGCGGGCACCAAGGCGTTCGTCGGCCGCGCCGTCGAAGGCCGCACGCTCGACGTGCGCACGCACCGCGGCATCGTCGCGTACGACCCGACCGAACTCGTCATCACCGCGCGCGCGGGCACGCCGCTCGCCGAACTCGACGCGATGCTCGACGCGGCGGGCCAGATGCTGCCGTGCGAGCCGCCGACGTTCGGCGGCGCGGCCACCGTCGGCGGGATGTTCGCGGCCGCGCTGTCGGGGCCGCGCCGCCCGTGGGCCGGCGCGGTGCGCGACTTTGTGCTCGGCTGCCGCGTGATCACCGGCCACGCGAAACATCTGCGTTTCGGCGGCGAAGTGATGAAGAACGTCGCGGGCTACGACGTGTCGCGGCTGCTCGCGGGCAGCTTCGGCTGCCTCGGCGTCGTGACGGAGGTGTCGCTGAAGGTGCTGCCGAAGCCGCGCGCGACCGGCGATCTCGCGTTGCCGCTCACTGCGGGCGAAGCCGTTCAACGCGTCGCCGGGTGGCGTCGCGCGGGGCTGCCGCTCGCGGGCGCCTGCCACGCGGACGGCGTGCTGCGCGTGCGCCTCGAAGGCGGCGAGGGCTCGGTGAAGGCCGCGCGCGACACGATCGGCGGCGAGCGCATGGACGATCGCGACGACGGGTTCTGGGCGCGGCTGCGCGACCTGTCGCTGCCGTTCTTCGACGATCCCCGCCCGCTGTGGCGCGTGTCGGTGCCGGCCGCCGCGCCGCTCGATGCGCTCGCCGGCGCGGTGCTCGTCGACTGGGGCGGCGCGCAGCGCTGGCTGAAAACGGACGCCGCACCGGCCGACGTGCAGCGGTTCGCCGCGCAGTGGGGCGGCCACGCGACCTGCTTCACGGCCGGCACGACGTCCGAGCCGTTCCAGCCGTTGCCGCCCGCGCTGCTGCGCGTGCATCGCCAGCTGAAGGCGCAGCTCGATCCGCATGCGATTTTCAATCCCGGCCGCCTGTACGCGGACGTCTGACGCCAACCCGACTTCGAACCGCCGATGCAAACCAATCTCAGCGAAGCCAGCAAGGCCCTCGACCGGGCCGACGAAGCGGAAGCGATCCTGCGCGCGTGCGTGCACTGCGGCTTCTGCAATGCGACCTGCCCGACCTACCAGGTGCTCGGCAACGAGCTCGACGGGCCGCGCGGACGCATCTACCTGATCAAGCAAATGCTCGAAGGCGAACCGTGCGGCGAGCGCACGCAGCAGCATCTCGACCGCTGCCTGACCTGCCGCAACTGCGAAACGACCTGTCCGTCCGGCGTGCGCTATCACACGCTGCTCGACATCGGCCGCGCGGAAGCCGAGAAACGCGCGCGGCGTCCGGCGCGCGAGCGCCTGCTGCGCGCCGGCCTGCGTCACGTCGTGCCGCGGCCGGCGACCTTCGCCGCGCTGCTGAAGGCCGGCCGCGCGCTGCGCCCGCTGCTGCCCGGCACGCTGCAGGACAAGATCCCGGCCACCGTGCCCGCCGCCATGCCGCGCCCGCCCGTGCGCCACGCCCGGCGCGTGCTGATGCTGGAAGGCTGCGTGCAGCCTTCGCTGTCGCCGAACACGAACGCGGCCGCCGCGCGCGTGCTCGACCGGCTCGGCATCAGCGTGACGCCCGCGCGCGAGGCCGGCTGCTGCGGCGCGACCGAATATCACCTGAACGCGCAGGATGCCGGGCTCGCACGCGCACGCCGCAACATCGATGCATGGTGGCCCGCGATCGCGGCCGGCGCGGAAGCGATCGTGCTGACGGCGAGCGGCTGCGGCGCGTTCGTGAAGGAATACGGCGACCTGCTGCGCTCCGACCCCGTCTATGCGGACAAGGCGCGGCGCGTCAGCGCGCTCGCGCGCGACCTCGCGGAAGTGATCGCGGCCGAGCCGCTCGACGCGCTGGCCGATGCGACGCAGCGCCGCGTCGCGGTTCATTGCCCGTGCACGCTGCAGCATGCGCAGCGGCTCGGCGGCGCGGTGGAGAGCATCCTGACACGGCTCGGCTTCGATCTGACGAATGTCGCCGACGGCCACCTGTGCTGCGGCTCCGCCGGCACCTATGCGCTGACGCAGCCCGAACTCGCCACCAAACTGCGCGACAACAAGCTCGACGCGCTCGAAGCCGCACGGCCGGACCTGATTGTCACGGCCAACATCGGCTGCCAGACTCACCTGAACGGCGCGGGCCGCACGCGCGTGCGCCACTGGATCGAGCTCGTCGACAACCGACTCGTCAACTGACCGCTGATTCCGGAGGAACGCCATGAAAACGAAGCCCGAACTCGAACTCGCCGACGTCGACCGCATGCTCGCCGCCGCCCGCGCGGAAGCCGAGCGTCACGGCTGGGCCGTGTCGATCGCCATCGTCGACGACGGCGGGCACCTGCTCGCGTTCGCACGCCTCGACGGTGCATCGGCGGCCAGCGCCTGCATCGCGCAGGACAAGGCGCGCGCGGCGGCGCTCGGCCGTCGCGAGACGAAGGCGTATGAGGATATGATCAACGGTGGCCGCACGGCGTTTCTGAGCGTGCCGCTGACGGGGTTGCTCGAAGGCGGCGTGCCGGTGACCGTGGAAGGCCGCATTGCGGGCGCGATCGGTGTGTCTGGCGTAAAGTCCGAACAGGATGCGCAGATCGCCCGCGCCGGCACACAAAGCGTCGCGGCCTGATCCGCGCGCGTTTTTCATTCCCCGGGAGGAATCACGATGATCGACCAAGCAGGACTGCAAGTCGCGCCAGCGCTGAGCCAGTTCATTGAAAACGAAGCACTGCCGGGCACCGGTATCGACAAGACCGCATTCTGGAGCGGTTTCTCGGCCCTGGTGCACGACCTCGCGCCGCGCAACCGCGAACTGCTCGCGGAACGCGACCGCCTGCAGCAGGAACTCGACGCGTGGCATCGCGCGCACCCCGGCCCGGTGCGCGACCATGCCGCGTATCGCGCGTTCCTCGAACAGATCGGCTACCTCGTGCCGGTCCCGTCGAACGTCGCGGCAGCCACCGCGCACGTCGACAGCGAGATCGCGACGCAGGCCGGCCCGCAGCTCGTCGTGCCGCTGTCGAACGCGCGCTATGCGCTGAACGCCGCGAACGCACGCTGGGGCAGCCTGTACGACGCGCTGTACGGCACCGACGCGCTGCCGGAGGACGGCGGCGCCGAACGCACCACGGCCTACAACCCGACGCGCGGCCAGCGCGTGATCGACTACGCGCGTGAAGTGCTCGACAACGCGGCGCCGCTCGCGAGCGGCTCGCACCGCGACGCACTGCGCTATCGCGTGGAGGACGGCCAGCTCGCCGTCGAAACCGGCAAGGGCGTCGTGCATCTCGCGCAGCCGGCGCAGTTCGTCGGCTATCAAGGCGCGGCAGGCGCACCGTCCGCGATCCTGCTGAAGCACAACGGCCTGCACCTCGAGATCCAGATCGATGCGTCGACCCCCATCGGCCGCGCCGATCTCGCGAACGTGAAGGACGTCGTGCTCGAAGCCGCGGTCAGCACGATCATCGACTGCGAGGATTCGGTCGCGGCGGTCGACGCCGACGACAAGGTCCAGCTGTATCGCAACTGGCTCGGCCTGATGCAGGGCACGCTGGTCGAGGAAGTCGCGAAGGGCGGCAAGACCTTCACGCGCCGCCTGAACGCCGATCGCGAATACACGACGCCGGCCGGCGGCACGCTGACGCTGCACGGCCGCTCGCTGCTGTTCGTGCGCAACGTGGGCCACCTGATGACCAACGGCGCGGTGCTCGACCGCGACGGCAACGAGATTCCGGAAGGCATCCTCGACGGCGTCGTCACGGTGCTGTGCTCGCTGCATGACGTGAAGGCGAAGCGCAACTCGCGCACGGGCTCGATCTACATCGTGAAGCCGAAGATGCACGGCCCGGTCGAAGTCGCGTTCGCCGACACGCTGTTCGCGCGCATCGAGGACCTGTACGGCCTGCCGCGCAACACGCTGAAGATGGGCATCATGGACGAGGAGCGCCGCACGAGCGTGAACCTCGCCGCCTGTATCGCCGCCGCCGCCGCGCGCGTCGCGTTCATCAACACCGGCTTCCTCGATCGCACCGGCGACGAGATGCACACCGCGATGGAAGCCGGCCCGATGATCCGCAAGGGCGACATGAAGTCGTCGGCATGGATCCAGTCGTACGAGCGCAACAACGTGCTCGCGGGCCTGTCGGCCGGCCTGCGCGGCCGCGCGCAGATCGGCAAGGGCATGTGGGCGATGCCGGACCTGATGCATGCGATGCTCGAGCAGAAGATCGCGCATCCGCGCGCCGGCGCGAACACCGCGTGGGTGCCGTCCCCGACCGCCGCGACGCTGCACGCGCTGCACTACCACCTCGTCGACGTGCAGGCCGTCCAGCAGGAACTCGAGAAGACGCCGTACGCGAGCGAACGCGACGCGCTGCTCGAAGGCCTGCTGACCGTGCCGGTCGTCGAACGCGCCGAGTGGAGCGAGGCCGAGATCCTGAGCGAAGTCGAGAACAACGCGCAGGGCATCCTCGGCTACGTCGTGCGCTGGGTCGAACAGGGCGTCGGTTGCTCGAAGGTACCGGACATCCACGACGTCGGCCTGATGGAAGACCGCGCGACGCTGCGCATCTCGAGCCAGCACATCGCGAACTGGCTGCGCCACGGCGTGATCACCGAGGCGTTCGTGCTCGACGTGTTCAAGCGGATGGCCCGCGTCGTCGATCAGCAGAATGCCGGCGACCCGAACTATCGCCCGATGGCGCCCGGCTATGACCAGTCGACGGCATTCAAGGCCGCGTGCGCGCTGGCGCTGCAGGGCACGTCGCAGCCGAGCGGCTATACGGAGCCGCTGCTGCATCGGTTCCGGCTCGCGTACAAGGCGCAGCAGCACGGCGCGTAAACCCTTGGCATGCGGGCTTTCCCGCATGCGGTTTCGCGAAACGGGCGGCCATCGTGGCCGCCCGTTTTTCATCTGCGAATTCATGCGGATACCGAAATGGATAATCGGTCCGTATCGCATGACCTCAAGTTCCTGCTTCACCGGCCGTTAAAGCAGTAAAACCGGCCAGCGTGGAATTCGCGCCGCTCCTGCCCCTGGCGCAAAGCCTTGCGCCGCAACGCTCCACGCGCGATTGGCAAGTGTCGGCCACGGCGATAAGTTGATCCGGATCAACGGTCCGCAACATTCTCCGCGCATACGAATACGCGCGTTATACTCGGATCAATCCGCGCCGCCCGATTCGTCGGATCGTCGGATCGCGGCCAAATCTTCCGGTGAACGGAGTGATTTTTGCGGTTTATCTGGCCGCAATCATCGATGATCGGCTCCCGTTCCCCGGTCGATCGGGCGGCATGCGCATCGGAGACCGCATACCGGATCGCCGCCGGCAAATCATACGAACAATCGCATCGGCCCGCCGCCTGGCGCAGATGCCCATCGATCCACGAACCATGGCAGAAACCGACTACGCAATGCCCAGCGAATCCGGCCTGACGGGCCGCATCGCCGCGCAATTTCGCCGGTTCCTGCTGCCGCACCTGATCTTCTATTCAGGGCTGCTGATCGCGCTGCTCCTGTTGCTGCTGTGCGCCATCGTGCTGTACGAAGGCCGTATCGACGCACGCGATCGCGCGCGCACCACCCAGCAGAACATCGCGCTGATGGCGTCGTGGGACATCGAGCGCAACATCGAGATCTATTCGCTGTCGCTGCAGGCGGTCGTCGACGGCTCGAACGATCCCGAGGTCGCCAGGCTGCCGATGTCGCTGCGCCGCCAGGTGCTGTTCGACCGCGCGACGACGGCCAAATATCTCGGCGGCATCTACGTGCTCGACGCGAACGGCGACATCGCGGTCGACGGCATGAGCGATGTGCCGCGCAAGGTCAACTTCGCCAACGAACCGTATTTCACGGTGCACCGCGACCACCCGGACGTCGGCCTGTACATCAGCGATCCGTACCATTCCCGACTGCGCGGCGGCTCGCTGAGCATCGCGCTCAGCCGGCGTATCACGCGGCCCGACGGGTCATTCGGCGGCGTCGCCGTGATGTCGATCCGGCTCGAATATTTCCAGAACCTGTTCTCGCGCCTGGCGCTCGGCGATCGCGGCTCCGTCGCGCTGATCAACACCGACGGCCGGATGGTCGCGCGCAAGCCGTACGATCCGGCGATCGTCGGCCGCGACATCAGCAAGGCCAGCACGTTCCGGCACTTCATGACCGCGAACGAGGGCAGCTTCGCCGATACCGCGTCGATCGACGGCGTGCGGCGCCTGTACGTGTTCCGGCATCTCGAAAACGTGCCGCTGATCATCATGGTCGCGCGCTCGGAAGCCGACACCTACGCAGCGTGGTACGACCGTGCGATCCCGATCGGTTCGGCGATGGTCATGCTCGCGCTCGGCTTCGTCAGCTTGTCGCTGCTGCTCGACGTGCAGCTGCGCAAGCGGCACCGTGCGGAAACCGAACTGCAGGCGCTCGCGCGCACCGACGGCCTCACCGGCCTCGACAACCGCCGGATGCTCGACGTCACGCTCGCGCGCGAATGGCGCCGCGCGGCACGCTCGCAACACGCGCTGTCGCTGCTGTTCGTCGACGTCGATCACTTCAAGCGCTACAACGACACGCAAGGCCACCAGGCCGGCGACGACGCGCTCGCCGCGGTCGGCCGCTGCATCGCGGGCTGCCTGCGGCGCCCGGCCGACTATGCGGCCCGCTACGGCGGCGAGGAATTCGTCGTCGTGCTGCCCGACGTCGACACGCCCGGCGCCGTGACGATCGCCGAAGCGATCCGCACCGGCATCCTCGATCTCGGCATCCGGCACGCCACGGGCTCGTCCGACCGCCTGACCGCGAGCATCGGCGTGACGACCTGCTACCCGGAACGCGACGACAGCATCCAGGCCGCGCTGAAGCTCGCCGACGACGCGCTGTACCGCGCGAAGGAACGCGGGCGCAACCGGGTCGTCGTGCAGACGGCCGAGAGCGTAGATCGCACGCCGCGGCGCGCCTGAGCCACGGCGGGGCGGCAGGCCGCCGCCCCGCCGCCCCGCCGACCCCGGGCGAAATCGCCGACAATGTCGGCTCGCCGCCGCGCGACACATGTGCCGGCCGGCCCGCGCCCGCTTCACACCACCATGAGACTCAAGGCAAAGATTTTCCTCCTGGCCATCGTGCCATTCCTGCTCGCGATCGCCGGCATCGGCTTCGGCGTGCGCCAGCAGGCGACGTCGCTCGCGCGCACGCAGCACGCGACGATCCAGGCCGCCTACCTGTCGAGCAAGGAAGTCGAGCTGAAGCATTACGTCGAGCTCGCGACGAGCGCGATCATGCCGCTGTACGACGCGAGCGGCCGCAATGCGCGCGACGACGCGTTGCTGCGCACCCAGGCGCTCGCGATGCTGCAGAAGATGGATTTCGGCCCCGACGGCTATTTCTTCGTATACGACCTGCACGGCAATGCGCTGATGCATCCGCGCGAGCCCGAGCGCGTCGGCCACAACTACTGGTCGATGCGCGACCCGCAGGGCGCGCTGACGATCCAGCAGCTGATCGGCGCCGCGTCGCACGGCGGCGGCTACGTGCGCTACACGTGGCAGCGGCCGTCGACGGGCAAGCTCGCGCCGAAGCTCGGCTACGTCGTCGCGCTCGAACGCTGGGGCTGGATGGTCGGCACCGGCATCTATCTCGACGACGTCGACAACGCGTTGCAACGCATCGACGCGCGCGCGTCCGCGAACATCGAGCGGACGATGAGCTGGCTCACCGCGATCGCGCTGACTGGCGCGGCCGCGATCGCCGTCTGCGCGCTGGTGCTGAACGTCAGCGAGTCGCGCAGCGCCGACGCGAAGCTCAAGCAGCTCGCGCAGCGTGTCGTCGAATCGCAGGAGCAGGAGCGCGAGCGGCTGTCGCGCGAACTGCATGACGGGATCAGCCAGATGATGGTGTCCGCGAAGCTGATGCTCGAATCCGCGCTCGCGCGCTTCGAGCGCGGTGCGACGCGCATGCCCGAAGCCGAGCAGGCGCTCGCGTCGGGCGTCGGACGTCTCGGCGAGACGCTGCGCGAAGTGCGGCGCATCTCGCATGCGCTGCGCCCGGCGATGCTCGACGATCTCGGCCTCGCGGCCGCGCTCGAGCAGCTCGTGCGCGAACTCGGCGCGGAAAGCGGCATCGACATCGGCTATACGCAGGTGGCGCACAGCGGCGCGCAACCGTTGCCCGCGCCGGTCAATACGGCGCTGTTCCGGATCGCGCAGGAAGCGCTCAGCAACATCGTGCATCATGCTCAGGCGTCGCGCGCGGCCGTCACGCTCGACGTCGGCGCGCATTCCGCCACGCTGACGATCGCCGACAACGGCTGCGGCTTCGATGCCGAGCGGTCGCAGACCGATGCGCGCCGCGGCATCGGGCTGCGCAACATGCGCGAGCGCCTCGACGCGCTCGGCGGCACATTGACGATCACGTCGCAGGTCGGCCACACCGTCGTGGCCGCGCGCGTGCCGCTGCGCGCCGCCTGACCACGCGCCCCATAACCGGAGACCTTTGCCCATGAGCGCCCCCGACACCGCCCGGCCCGCCGCCCGACTGCTGCTTGTCGACGATCACCCGCTGGTGCGCGACGGCCTGCGGATGCGGCTCGAGGCGGCCGACCTGTCCGTGGTCGGCGAAGCCGGCAACGCGGACGAGGCGCTCGCGCTCGCCGCGTCGCTCGAGCCCGATCTCGCGCTGATGGACGTCGGCATGAACGGGATGAACGGCATCACGCTCGCCGGCGTCTTTCACGAGCGCTTTCCGGGGATTCGCGTGCTGATGCTGTCGATGCACGACAACGTCGAATATGTGACGCAGGCCGTGCGCGCCGGCGCGAGCGGCTATCTGCTGAAGGATTCACCCGCGAGCGAGATCGTGCGCGCGATCGGCGCAGTGCTCACGGGGCAGACGTTCTTCAGCGAAGGGCTCGCCGCGCGGATGATCCAGGCAAGCGCGACCGCGTCGCCGCTCGACCGCCTGACGCCGCGCGAACGCGACATCCTCGATGCGCTGGCCGAGGGGCTGTCGAGCAAGCAGATCGCGCAGCAGACGGGGCTCTCGGTGCGCACGGTGGAAACGCACCGGCTCAATCTGAAGCGCAAGCTCGAGATCGAGGGGCAGGCGGAGCTGATCAAGTTCGCGGTCGAGCATCGGCGGCGGTAGCCCCCCCGACACCGGCGTTGCGTCGTGCCGAACATGACGTCGCCACCGCGAACCCGCAACGAAAAGGGCGCCCGAGGGCGCCCTTGATGCATGCCGACATGCTGAACAGCCGGCCGACTGGCGGCGATCAGTTCGTCCGCGAGTTGTGCTTCTGCAGATACGCGATCAGGCCGTCGATGCCGCCCGACGCGAGCTGGCTCTTGAACTGGCCCTGGTAGACCTGGATCAGCCACGCGCCCGACATGTCGATGTCGTAGATTTTCCAGTCGCTACCGACCTTGCCGAGGCGATAGCCGACCGACTGGCTGTCGCCCGGCGTCGTGACCGTCGACTGCACCAGCGCATCGGCGCCCGACGCGCCGCCGGCCTTGAACGAGAACTTCGCGTCCTGGCCGCCGAGCTGCGCGAGCGACGCGGCATAGGTGCGCGTCATCAGCAGCTTGAACTGCTTGTACAGCTCCTGCTGCTGTTGCGGCGTCGCCTGCTTCCAGGCATCGCCGACCGCGATGCGGGTCGTGCGTTCGAAGTTCGTCGCGGGCAGGAAGCGCTGCTCGACGACTTGCGTGACTTTCGCCATGTCGCCGCCGCGCGCGCCCGGATCGGCCTTCATCGCGTTGACGGTGCCTTCGACCGCATTGCGGACGATGTCGACGGGCGCGCTCTGCGCGAAAGCGGAAACCGACACGGCGGCCGCCGCGACGAAAGCAAAGAGATGACGTTTCATACGGATATCGCACTCGATGAGAAAAAACGGCCGGCGGATTGCATCGGTGGCATTGGCCGGTGGGTCGAAGTATAGCGGCCTGGCGGCCGGCCTGCCGCGCGGTGACCGACTGTTACCTTTCAACCCCTTTTGTCACAGGCCCCGTCGCGGCGCGACGCCAGTCGATTATGTAAGCATCCCCATACAAATCGCCGGGCTCCGCGCGCCGATTCCTGCGCTGCGGAGCAAATATCCTTCCCGCCCCTTTACGCTCCAACGTCGCGACCGACGCCACGTTGCGCCGGTATACTCGTTGTTTTGTCCTTGCCAGCCTCTCCCCGCCGCCACATGGTGACATCTCTCATCGTCCGACTCGTCGCATGGTCGGTACGCCGCCCCGTCTGGGTCGTCGTGCTGTCGCTCGTCGTCGCCGTCTTCAGCGGCGTCTACGTCGCGCAGCACTTCAAGATCAACACGGACATCAGCAAGCTCGTCGATGCCGAACCCCAGTGGGCCGCGCTCGGCCAGGCCGTCGACAAGGCCTTCCCGCAACGCAACGGCACGATCCTCGCGGTGGTCGAGGCCCCGGCACCCGAATTCGCAACCGCCGCCGCGCATACGCTCACCGAAGCCCTGCAGAAGCAGGCCGACGCCGGCCGCATCGGCCAGGTCGCCGAACCCGGTGGCGGCCCGTTCTTCGAGCACAACGGGCTGTTGTTCCTGTCGCCGCAGGAAGTGTCGGACACGACGACACAGCTCGCGAGCGCGCGGCCGCTCGTCAACGAACTCGCGAAGAACCCGAGCCTGACCGGGCTCGCGACCACGCTGTCCACCACGCTCGGCCAGCCGCTCCTGACCGGCCAGGTGAAGCTGCCCGCGATGGCGAAGCTGCTCGCGCGCAGCGCCGCGACGGTCGACGACGTGCTGGCCGGCAAGCCCGCCGCGTTCTCGTGGCGCGGGCTGGTCGACAGCGATGCCGCGCGCCAGCCGGCCCGCGCGTTCGTCACGGTGCAGCCGGTCGTCAACTACGGTGCGCTGAAGGCCGGTGCCGAGACGACCCAGGTGATCCGCGACACGGCGAAAGCGCTCGGCCTCGAGCAACGCTACGGCGCGGTCGTGCGGCTGACCGGCGAACAACCGCTCGCCGACGACGAATTCGCGTCGGTCGAAGACGGCGCCGCGCTCAACGGCGCGCTCACGCTCCTCGCCGTGCTCGTGATCCTGTGGCTCGCGCTGCGCTCGAAGCGGATGATCGGCTCGGTGCTCGTCACGCTGTTCGTCGGCCTCGTCGTGACCGCGGCGCTCGGCCTCGCGATGGTCGGTTCGCTGAACATGATCTCGGTCGCGTTCATGGTGCTGTTCGTCGGCCTCGGCGTCGATTTCTCGATCCAGTACGGTGTGAAGTACCGCGAGGAACGCTTCCGCGATCCGCGCATCGATCACGCGCTGATCGGCGCCGCGCACTCGATGGGCATGCCGCTCGCGCTGGCCACCGCGGCCGTCGCGGCGAGCTTCTTCTCGTTCATCCCCACCGCCTATCGCGGCGTGTCCGAACTCGGCCTGATCGCAGGCGTCGGGATGTTCGTCGCGCTGCTCACCACGCTCACGCTGCTGCCGGCGCTGCTGCGCCTGTTCGCGCCGCCGGGCGAATCGAAGACACCGGGCTTCCCGTGGCTCGCGCCGGTCGACGACTACCTCGATCGCCATCGCAAGCCGATCCTGATCGGCACGCTCGTGGTCGTGATCGGCGCGCTGCCGCTGCTCGCGTTCCTGCACTTCGACTTCAATCCGCTGCATCTGAAGGATCCGAACAGCGAATCGATGGCGACATTGCTCGCGCTGAAGGATTCGCCGGAAGCGGCCGTCAACGACGTCACGCTGCTCGCGCCGTCGCTCGCCGAGGCCGACGCGGCCGCGAAGCGCCTCGACGCGCTGCCGGAAGTCGGCCGCACGACGACGCTGTCGACCTTCGTGCCGGCCGACCAGCCGGCCAAGCGTGCGGCGATCGCCGCCGCCGCGAGTGACCTGCTGCCCGCGCTGACGCAGCCGCCCGCGCCGCCCGCGACCGACGCGCAGCGCGTCGCCGCGCTCAAGCGCGTGTCGGACCTGCTGAGCTACGCGGCCGAAGATCACCCGGGCCCGGGCGCGGCCGCCGCGCAGCATCTGTCGGCATCGCTCGCGAAGCTCGCCGCCGCGGATGCGGCGACGCGCGACCGCGCCGAACGCGCGTTCTCCGACACGCTGCGCATCGCGCTCAATCAGCTCGCGACGCTGCTGCAACCGCAGGACATCACGCGCGAATCGCTGCCGCCGCAGCTCGTGCGCGACTGGATCGCGCCGGACGGCCACGCGCTCGTGCAGATTTCGCCGAAGGTGCCGACGGGCGTCGATCCGAACGACGACACGATGCTGCGCCGCTTCGCGAAGGCGGTGAAGGCCGCCGAGCCGGGCGCGATCGGCGGCCCGATCTCGATCCTGCATTCGGCCGACACGATCATCAACGCGTTCCTGCATGCGGCGCTGTGGTCGATCCTGTCGATCACGATCCTGCTGTGGATCACGCTGCGACGCTTCGGCGACGTGCTGCGCACGCTGGTGCCGCTGCTCGTGTCGGGGCTCGTCACGCTCGAGATGTGCGTCGTGCTCGGCATGTCGCTGAACTTCGCGAACATCATCGCGCTGCCGCTGATGCTCGGCGTCGGCGTCGCGTTCAAGGTGTACTTCGTGATGGCATGGCGCGGGGGCCAGACGGGCCTGCTGCATTCGAGCCTCACGCACGCGGTGCTGTTCAGCGCCGCGACGACGGCAACCGCCTTTGGCAGCCTGTGGCTGTCGCATCATCCGGGCACGTCGAGCATGGGCAAGCTGCTCGCGCTGGCGTTGACCTGCACGCTGATCGGCGCCGTGGTGTTCCAGCCCGTCCTGATGGGCAAACCGCGCGTCAAACGCGCCAAGAACCAATCGCAAGGAATCAATGAATAAGGTGCGAATCATTGCGGCGACCGTTGCCGCCACCGCAGTGCTGTCCGGCTGCGCGACGGGACCGAACCGCAACCCCAATGACCCGCTCGAGCCGATGAACCGGGCGATGTACAAGTTCAACGACACCGTCGACACGAACATCGCCCAGCCGATCGCGAAGGGGTACCAGAAGGTCACGCCGACACCCGTGCGCACCGCGATCAGCAACTTCTTCTCGAACCTCGGCGATCTCGGCAACATCGCGAACAACCTGCTGCAGCTCCGCATCACCGATGCAACCGAGGATCTGATGCGCGTGGCGATGAACTCGGTGTTCGGCGTCGGCGGCCTGATCGACATCGCGACACCGGCCGGGCTGCCGAAGCATCATCAGGATTTCGGGCTGACGATGGCGCGCTGGGGCGTGCCGTCCGGCCCGTACCTCGTGCTGCCCGTGTTCGGGCCGAGCACGATCCGCGATGGCGTCGGCCGCGCGGTGGACGTTCGCTTCAACCTGCTCAACTACATCGAGCCGGCCGTGCGCAATCCGATGTACATCGCGCAGTTCATCAGCGCGCGTTCGGACCTGCTCGGCGCAACCGACCTGCTGAAGCAGGCCGCGCTCGATCCGTATTCGTTCGTGCGCGACGCATACCTGCAGCAGCGCAAGTCGCTGACGTATCGCAGCCAGTCGGCATCGGCCGCGCCGCCGACCTACACCGAGCCGGGTGAATCGGGCGCCGTGCCGGCGGCCACGCCGGCCGTGCCGGGGTTGCCGAACTACGAGGATCCGGGCGAGGGTGCCGCACCGAACAACGCGCCGGCTGCGCCGGGGTTGCCGAAGTATGACGATCCGGGTGCGGACGGCGCGACGCCGGCGAGTGCGCCGGCGAGTGCGCCTGCAGCGGCGCCGGCGGCTGCGTCGGCCGGGGCGACGACCGCGCCGGCCGCCAACGGCGCGCCGATCGCGCCGGCGATGCCGACGGTGCCCGCGAGCGGTCCGGCCGCGCAGTAACGCGCACGGCATCCGCCCGCAAGCCGAAGAGCGCTGCGTCATGCAGCGCTCTTTTTTTTGCGTGTCCGGAAAACGAAAAAGGGAAGGGGGAGAGGAGAAGCCGAACGCGGCGAGCGCCGCTCAGACGATCCGCATCGCGCCCGCACGTTCGAACGCGTGCCGCGCCTGGATCAGCGTCGTGCGCGCCGCGCGCGCATCGCCCGCGACCTGCAGCAACGGACCAAGCTGCGACGGCTGCTTCAGCAGCTCGCGCAGGATCGGCAGAATGGCCGTGCTGCCGTCGTCGCGCAGGCCGGCCGTCGCCGCGCGCGGCAGCGTGCGCCACGCAGGGTCGACGATCGCGCGGCACACCGCGAACGGCACGCCGCGCGACGCCGCGAAGGCCGCGGCGATATGCGATTCCATGTCGACGGCAAGCGCGCCCTTCGTGCGATGCAGCGACGCCTTTTCCTGCTCGCTGACCACCGGCGCGCCGACTGCCGCCATCGTGCCGCGCGTGACGCGCGCCCACACCGGCGTGTCGTGCAGCGCGGCGACGAGCCGCGCGCTCCAGCCCGGATCGGTCTGCACGCGGCCGAACGGCCCGTCGATCGCGTCCGCGATCACGAGCGCGCCCGGCGCGAGATCGGGTGCGAGCCCGCCCGCCGTGCCGAAGCTCACGATGCCCGCGCAACCGCGCGCGGTCGCCTCTGCCAGCGCGCGCTCGAGCCGGTCGGCCCGCGCCGCGAACACGGCCTCGACGCCGTGACCGCGCGCGATGCGTGCCTCGAATGCCATCCCCGTGACGGCGATGACGGGCAAGGTGCCGTTGTGCTGCGCCGGTGCCACGCGTTACATCCCGACCGTCACGCGCGTCGCATTGGCGCGCTTCAGGTTGCGATAGCGCGCGAGCGCCCACAGCGGGAAGAACTTGCGATACCCGTGATAGCGCAGGTAGAACACGCGCGGGAAGCCGGTCGCCGTGAAGCGCGTCTCGTCCCACAGGCCTTCTTCGTTCTGCTGCGCGATCAGGTAGTCGACGCCGCGTGCAACGGCCGGGTTGTTCACCTCGCCCGCCGCCATCAGGCCGAGCAGCGCCCAGGCCGTCTGCGACGCGGTGCTCGGCGCCTGCTCGAAGCCGCGGTAATTCAGCTTGTAGCTGTCGCCGTCCTCGCCCCAGCCGCCGTCCTTGTTCTGGATCGACAGCAGCCACTGCGCGCCGCGCTTCACGCGCGGATCGTCCGGCGTCAGGCCGGCCGCGTTCAGCGAGCACAGGGCCGTCCACGTGCCGTACACGTAGTTCATCCCCCAGCGGCCGTACCAGCTGCCGTCCGGTTCCTGCTCCTTCAGCATGTAGTCGAGCGCGCGACGGGCCGGCTCGCTGTTCAGCGCACTCTCGCCAAGTTGCGACAGCATCGACAGGCAGCGGCCCGATACGTCCGAGGTCGGCGGATCGAGCAGCGCGCCGTGATCCGAGAACGGGATGTTGTTCAGGTAGTACTGCGTGTTTTCCGGTTCGAACGCGCCCCAGCCGCCGTCGCTGCTCTGCATGCCGACGACCCATTCGCGCGCGCGCGCCATCGATTCGCGATACGTATCCGTCTGCTTGAGCTTCTGCGCACGGTCCATCGCCATCACGACCACCGCCGTGTCGTCGACGTCCGGATAGTGCGCGTTCGCATACTGGAACGCCCAGCCGCCGGGCCGTACGTTCGGGCGGCGCGAGATCCAGTCGCCGCGCACGTCGAGGATCTGCAGCGGGCGCAGCCAGTCGAGGCCGCGCAGCACGGCTTCCTCGGCACGCGCGTCACCGGTTTCGAGCAGCGCATGCGCGACAAGCGACGTGTCCCACACCGGCGACAGGCACGGCTGGCAATACGCTTCGTCCTCGTGCACGACGAGCAGCTTCTCGATCGACTTGCGCGCGATCGCGCGGTTCGGATGATCTTCCGCATAGCCGAGCACGTCGTACATCATCACCGCGTTGGCCATCGCCGGATAGATCGCGCCAAGGCCGTCCTCGCCGTTCAGGCGCTCGTCGACGAACGACACGGCCTGGCGGATCGCGCGTTCGCGCGTGTAGCTCGGGAACAGGCCGTCGACCGCGCGCAGCGCGTGGTCGACCACGCGGAAGAACGCGAACCAGCCAGGGCTCTGGTGGCCCTGGCGCGGCAGCAGGCCGGCGTTGACGGGCGGGTCGATGAACAGCTCGTCGATGCGCACGCCGCGCGGGTTCTTCGCGATCGGACGCTTCGCGTTCAGCACCAGCAGCGGCACGATCACGGTCCGCGCCCAGTACGACACCTTCGACAGGTGGAACGGGAACCACTGCGGCAGCAGCATGATCTCGACCGGCATCATCGGCACCGCGCGCCACGGAATCGCACCGTACAGCGCGAGCTGGATCCGCGTGAACACGTTCGACATCTCGGCGCCGCCCATCGCGTGGATCGCGCGGCGCGCGCGCTGCATGTGCTCGGCGTTCTCGTCGTCGCCAATCACCTTCAGCGCGAAATACGCCTTCACGCTCGCGCTGATGTTCGGCGCGCCGTCGGTGAACAGCGGCCAGCCGCCGTCGGCCTGCTGGATGCGACGCAGATAGCGGCCGATCTTCTGTTCGAGCTCGAGGTTCGGCGTCTCGCCGAGATAGTGGACGAGCAGTATGTATTCGGCGGGAATCGTCGAATCGGCTTCGAGTTCGTAGACCCAGTGTCCGTCCGCGTTCTGCGCGGCCAGCAGCGCGTCGGTCGCGCTGGCGACGGCCGCGTCGAGTCCGGCCGGCACGGTGCCGGCGGACAGGTTAGCCATATCGGTGAGATCGTTCATCGGTCCCTCTCTTATCGTGTCTGGAGCACGTCCGCGGCCAGTTGGCCGGAACGGATCGCGCCCTCGATCGTGGCGGGCAAGCCGGTGGCAATCCAGTCGCCCGCCAGCACGAGATTGGTCCAGCGCGTACGCACGGCCGGACGTTTCATTTCCTGCGACGGCACCGCCGCAAACCCCGCGCGCGGCTCGACGACGAGCTGCCACGCGGGGAGGGTTTCCGGGTTCGCGCCGGTCACGCGCGCGACGTCTTCCCAGATGCGCCGCGCGAGCGCATCGCGCGGCATGTCGAGCCAGCGGCCCGCGTCGCGGATCGTCGCCGCGAGCGGACCATCGCCTGCGCGCACCGCGTCGACGATGCCGTTGACGACGGCCGTCTGCAGCGGGCTGCCCGCCGGTGTATCGACCGCGAAATACGCGGTCACGACCGCGCTGAACGTGTCGGGCGCGGTGAGATCCGGGACGAGCGGCTGCGCGACCTCGGGCGGCACAGCCAGCACGACCGCGTCGCCCGGCGCGAGATCGACACGCTCGCCGCCGATCGCGACCGCATCGACCGCGTTGCCGTGCGCGCCGAATTCGAACGCATCGAGCCGCGAGTTCAGGCGGATCTGCGCGCCGCCGTGCTGCAGCATCCGCAGCGCCGGTTCGACGAATGCGCTGCCGAGTCCGTGGCGCGCGACGAGCGGGCGCCAACCGGGGCCGCCCGCGGCAAACATGCCGCACAGTGCCGCGCGCGCGAGCTCGGCGCTCGCGTGGCGCGGTTCGACGTTCAGCACCCCGAGAAAATACGGCCGCAGCCAACGATCCCACAGCACGCCGTCGCATCGCATCGTCTGTGCGAGTGAGCGCCCGGTGCGCGCGAACGCGAGCGACGCCAGCGCGAGGTAGTCGAGCGGCGTGGTGCCCGGCGCACGCGACGCGGCATCGAACAGCCACGACGGCCAGCGCCCGTTGCCGAAGCGCAGCGTCCAGCGCTGCTGCGACGCGACGTCGATCACCGGATATTCAGGCAGTGCGGGCCCCGTGAGCTGATCGGCCGCGCCGATCGCGCGCAGGTAGCGCTGCGTCGCGGACTGCCCCGCGAAGACCTGGTGCAGCCCGCCGTCGAGCGTCGTGTTCAGCGTCTCGTCGAACCACGAGCGGCAGCGGCCGCCAGCATGCGCATGCGCGTCGTGCAGCACGATGCGCCGCCCGCGGCGTTGCAGCTCGACGGCAGCCGACAGGCCCGCGAGTCCTGCACCGATCACGTGGACGGTTCTGGGCATTGGCTCAGAACAGCGCGTAGCGCGCGGCGATCATCAGCATGCGCGCCTTCGGCTTGCGCAGCGGCACGCGCGGGGCGGCGAAGCCACGCGCAATCGCGGCTTCCAGAATGCAGCGGTACGCGCCTGACATGATGCGCGGCGCCTTGACCTGCGCGCGCGTGCAGCGATCCATCACGGCGTCCGCCGCGCGGAAATGCTCGAGCGCACGCTCGACGAGCGTTGCGCACACGCGCGGCAGCGCCGGGTCGCGCACGATCGTCGCCGGATCGGTGATCGCGATGCCTTCGCGCGCGAGCAGCTCGCGCGGCAGGTAGCAGCGGTTGATCGCCGCGTCGTCGTCGATGTCACGCAGGATGTTCGTCAGCTGCAGCGCGCGGCCGAGGTGGTGCGACAGCTCGATGCCTTCCGCCTCCGGGATCCCGAAAATCCTCACCGACAGACGGCCGGCCGCGCTCGCCACGCGATCGCAGAACAGGTCGAGCGTCGGTTCGTCCGGCGCGCAGATGTCCTCGGCGGCGTCCATCGCCATCCCGTCGATCATCGCGTGGAAGTCCTCGCGCTTCAGGTCGAATGCGCGGATCTCGCGCTCGAGCGCGACCAGATGGCGCGGCGGCTGGCCGGCGAAGCACGCGTCGATGTCCGCGCGCCAGCGATCGAGGCCCGCGTTGCGCTCGGCGCGCGGCAAGTCGCTGTCGGCGATGTCGTCGACCGCGCGGCAGAACGCGTAGACCTGGAACATCGCGTCGCGCTGCACCGCCGGCAGGATGCGCATCGCCAGATAGAAAGAACTGCCCGATGTGACGGCAGCGGCGTCGGTTTCTTGTTCGTCCACGACGAGATTGGAAACGGCCAAGACGAGCTCCACGGAGACACCCACGCGGGGCGATTGAAGAAGCCATGCCCGGCTGGGTTGGTCAGGGCGTCAAATGCGTGCGAGATATGCGAACGATCGACGCAGACAGGCACAAATTACCGGCCGGATGCCGGAATTGGGCGAAAGTATAGCAATCTTTGAAGTTCGAAGGGCGGAGACGCGCCGCGCCCGGCAGGCCGTCAGGGGGCTCGGGCCTGCGTGGCCGGGCGCGCCCGAGAGCGGCGTCGCGCCGCTGGTCAGCCATAGACGATGTCGCGCTGCAGATCGAGCGCAATGAGCCCCATTTCACGGGTCAGCTGCAGCATCGAGCGGCGTTCGAGGCGCGAGCCCATGAAGCTCGTCACGCGCCCGTCGGGGTCCGCCGTAAACTGGAACGACGGGCCGCCGGTGCCGAACCACGCGCCCGGCACGTCGGGCGACTCCTGCCAGTCGATCTGCTCGAACACGCGCGCGATCCCCGCGCGCACCACGTCGCCAGGGCCGATCGGCGGCGCGATCTCACCCAGGTCGTCGAGCGAATAGGGGCCAGGCTTGTCCGGCCGCCGGTAGAAGAGGTAGTCGACGTTCATGGGGCGCAATCGGAAGCAAAGCGTCAAATTAGCGCGCTTCGGCGCAAATTCAAATCAGATCAGGACGAATTGTGGCCTGAACGAGACAAAAGGGCCTCATCGCGGCAGCCGATCCGGGCACGCGCACGCGCACGGTCGGGCCGCGCGTTCATGCTTGGACGCGCGCGGCTTCGTCTAAGATGAACACCTCTCTCGAAAAAGACACGGACACCATGGAGACGAATGTAACCGCTGCCGCGCAATCCGGCCATCCCGTTTTCGTGCTTGTGCACGGCGCGTGGCATGGTGCGTGGTGCTACGCGCACGTCGCGGCCGCGCTGGCCGCGCGCGGCTACCTGTCGATCGCGCGCGACCTGCCCGCGCACGGCATCAATGCCCGCTTTCCCGCGTCGTATCTCGAACGGCCGCTCGACGAGGACGCATTCGGCGCCGAGCCGTCGCCGGTGGCGAATACCACGCTCGACGATTACGCGACACAGGTGATGCAGGCGGTCGACGACGCATACGCGCTCGGGCACGGCAAGGTCGTGCTCGTCGGCCACAGCATGGGCGGCCTCGCGATCACGGCCGCGGCGGAGCGCGCGCCGGAGAAAATCGCGAAGATCGTCTATCTCGCGGCGTTCATGCCCGCGTCGGGCGTGCCGGGCCTCGACTACGTGCGTGCGCCCGAAAACAAGGGCGAAATGCTGGGCCCGCTGATGCTCGCGAGCCCACGCGTCGCGGGCGCGCTGCGGATCGATCCGCGCAGCGGCGATGCCGCGTATCGCGCGCTCGCGAAGCGCGCGCTGTACGACGACGTCCCGCAAGCCGACTTCGAGGCGGTGGCGAACCTGATGACCTGCGACGTGCCGGCCGCGCCGTTCGCGACCGCGATCCCGACGACCACCGCGCGCTGGGGCGCGATCGATCGTCACTACATCAAGTGCCTGGCGGATCGCGTGATCCTGCCCGCGCTGCAGCAGCGCTTCATCGACGAAGCCGACGCGTTCGTGCCCGGTAATCCAACGCACGTGCACCAGCTCGACAGCAGCCATTCGCCGTTCATGTCGCAGCCGGCCGTGCTGGCCGGCGTGCTCGTGGATATCGCGAAAAGCTGAACGGCGCGGATCGCACGCGTGAAGCGGCGGCGCGGCGGTTACGCGTAGGCGACCGACCGATCGCGCCCGAGCCGCTTCGCGCGATAGAGCGCGGTGTCGGCCTCGTTGACGAGCGTGTCGAACGCCAACGCGCCCGCCGTCGCGCACGCGCAGCCGACGCTCGCCGTCACCGGCACACTGACGCCTTCCGCGTCGACCGGCGTGCTGCCGATCGCGTCGCGCACCTTGTCGGCCACCCGCATCGCCTCGTCGAGATTCGTGCACGGCAGCAGCAGCGCGAATTCCTCGCCGCCGAAGCGGCCGAACGTATCCTGCGCGCGCACGATCGACGCGACGCGGCGCGCCGTCTCGCGCAATACCGCGTCGCCGGCCGCATGCCCGAACCGGTCGTTGATCGTCTTGAAGTGGTCGAGGTCGAATAGCAGCACCGACAGGTCACCGCCGTAGCGCTGCCAGCGCGCGAACTCGTCGCCGAGCCGCGCCTCGAAGAAGCGACGGTTCGCGATGCCGGTAAGACCGTCGCGATTCGCATGCTCGCGCAGCTTCGCGACCGCCTCCTCGCGCTCGCGCTGCATCACGCTCACGTGCGTGACGTCCGAGATCGTCACGCACACGGCCTCGATTTCGCGGCCACGCGTGAGCGGCATGAACGTGCAGTCCTGCTGCATGTAGTCGACGCCGCCGGTGATCGGCCGGTCGTGCTCGAAGCGAAACAGGTAGGGCCGCTGCTCCCACGAGCTGAATGCGAAACTGCCGAGCTGGAACACGCTCTCGAGCTTGCGTTCGAGCCATGCGCGCGGCAGTTCCGGAAAGCGGTCGAACAGGTTGCGGCCGATCACGTCGGCAGCCGGGATACCGCTGTGGTCCTGCATGAAGCGATTCCACATCAGCACGTTCATCGTGCGGTCGAGCACGAACAGGCCGAAGCCGACCCGTTCGATCACGAGGTCGCTCAGCGACGCGGCGGTGGTGATCGGGGTAGCGGTCATAGCGCGGACAGCAACGCGTCGAGCGCGTCGCCCATCAGCCGGATCGAATCCTCGGCCATCAGCATCACGAAATGTGCGCGGAATGCGTGATCCTCGAGGCCGAAGTTCACTTCGAGCAGCAGCGCGACGCTCCATGCGAGCGCGGTCGGCTGGAACACGTCGTCGAACGACACGTTCGCACCGAGCAGCCCCGGCGGGAAGAACACGGGCTTGCGGCCGAGTTCATCGAGAATCGACGCGACGCACGCGCTCATCAGCACGTTCGCGACGTCGAACACGAGTTCGTCCTGCGTGGCCATGCCGGCGTACACGCCGTCGCCGAACGTGCGGTCCATCAGCGACATGAGCCGCGCGACGCCCGCGCTGCGGCACAGCACGATCGCCTCGCCCTTGATGTCGGAACGGAATCCCTGGCGCACGGCTGTCACGTTCTCGTGGATGCCCGTCATCTCGCGCAGCGCGTCGCCCGCATCGGCAGCCTTCACGACGCGCACGCGCGGTACCGAGAGCTCGATGAAATGCCCGAGCAGGAGCGCGAGCCGTGCAGCGGCGCGGCCCATCGCGAGGTTGGCGATCTCCTGCAACGCGTCGCGTTGCTCCGCCGTGAACACCGATTCAGGCATACAACCCATACTCCTTGAGAATGGGCAGCAACGCCTCCGACGTCACGGGCTTGGCAACGAATGCGATCGCGCCCAGCTCGCGCACGCGTGCTTGCGCCTGCGGCTGAATATCGGCGGATACCACGATCACGAACGTGTTCAGATCTTCGTGGCGCAGTGTCTCGAGCACCTGATAGCCGTTCATGTCGGGCATCGTCAGGTCCAGAAACATCACGGAAGCTTTGCCGTCACGATAGAGCGCCAGAGCCTCGCGACCATTCGCCGCATACGCGACGTCGACGTCCCAGTCTCCCGGCAGTGCCTTTGTCAGAAGTTTGCGAGCGAGCAAGGAGTCGTCGGCGATCACGATCGGCAAAGGCATGGCGGCGAAGCGGTATACGGAATGGTCTCTCTCGCGTTAACGACTGCGCGGCGCACTTCTTGAGGCGCCATGCAATCAAGCGTGGGCCCCACCGTGCGGCCGCGCGTGGGCGTCGCGGCGCGAGGCACGCGACACACCGCGCCGCGAACGCCGGCGGGCGCATATATCTGTCATAGGGAAAGCAAGGCGCGATTCTCTGAGTAAACCGAGGGCAGTGCAACTCGCCATTTTCACCATTTCGAACAGAATCGGTTCGATCGCGCGGCATTCCGAAAACAGTCGCGGCCATTTTCAAGATAAGCACGCAAAATTTTTCCTTGTGTACGTTTGCGCTGCCGGATTCATAGCGTTTTCAAACTTTCATTTCACACCTGTCGGAATCATCAGGTTGCACATCCGTGCGCCGGTACGGCGAGCAAGCGCAACTCGTTTATGATTGAACATCTCAGCCTGGCCCGCATTCCTCAATGACGTCCGAACGTCCCGCCGACTCCCGCACACCCGCCTCCCCGCCCGCCGACGACTGGCAGGACGACGGCAACTATGCGTCCGGCGCACCCGAGCACGATTTCGCCGTCCGGCGCGTGACGCTGATCGTGCTGCTGGTCGCGGCGATCGTGCTGCCGTGCATCTACGTGTCGGTCATGGCGTACAACGACCTGACGGCTCGCGAGGCCGCGGCGAGCGACGTGACGATGCGCACCGTGCGCGTCGCCGAGGAGCATGCGCTCAAGGTGTTCGACCTGAGCGAGACGCTCGATGCGCGCATCGTCGACCTCGTGCAGGACATGGACGACGCCACCGTGCGCCGCCACGAATCCGACATCCACGAAGCGCTGAACACGATCGGCGGCGGCTATCCGCAGGTGGCCGCGGTGTCGATCTTCGGTGCGAGCGGGATGCTGCTCGCGAACAGCCTCTACTATCCGGCGCCCTATGCGTCGATTGCGTACCGCGACGACTTCGCCGGCATCCGCGACGGCAAGGTGATCGAGCACATCTCGAAGCTGATGATGGGGCCGCTCAAGCTCGAGAACATCCCCGTGTTCAACACGGGCGTCGCGCGACGCCACAGCGATGGTTCGTTCGCCGGGATGGTGTCGATCGCGCTGAAGTCGTCGTATTTCAATGCGTTCTACCGCGACCTGCTCGGCGGCGCGGCCACGCCGATGACGATGGCGCTCGCGCGCTCCGACGGCGCGGTGATCGCGTCGTATCCACCGCCGCCATCGCTCGCGCATACCGATCTCACGGCCACGTTCGGCAACGCGCGCAACGATCCGCGCGCGGGCGTCGTGCACGTGCGCCACGACGGCGCCAGCAGCGAGATCGTCGCGTACCGCCAGGTCGGCAGCTACCCCGTGTACGTGACGTGTGCGTACCGCACCTCCGCGATCTGGCATGAATGGTACGAACACCTGAGCGTGCTGTTCATCTCGATGTTCGCGCCGTCGATCGCGCTGTGGTCGGTGATCTGGCTGTCGCTGAAGCGGTTGAAGGCGGAAGAGGAAGCCTGGGACCGCTGGCAGGCCGAAGCGTCGATGCGGCGCTCGATCGAATCGGCATACCGGCAGTCGCGCAAGATGCAGGCGCTCGGCAACCTGGTCGGCAGCGTCGCGCATGACTTCAACAACCTGCTGATGATCATCTCGAGCAACGTGCAGATCGCGCGGCGACGCGGCGTCCAGCATCTCGACAAGGAACTCGGCGCGATCGAACGCGCGCTGAAGAACGGCCAGTCGCTCACGCGCCAGTTGCTCGGCGTCGCGCGCAAGCAGCCGCTGCACAACGAAACGATCGACGTCGGCCAGTGGCTCGGCACGTGCCGCGAACTGCTGAAGACGTCGCTCGGTTCGAAGTCGTCGCTGGTCGTCGCGATCGAGCCCGGCATCTGGCCGATCCGGGTCGATGTCGCGGAGCTCGAGCTCGCGGTGATCAATCTCGCCGTCAACGCGCGCGATGCGATGACGGTTGGCGGCCGCTTCACGGTCGGCGCGCGCAACGTGACGCTGCGCCGCGAGGACGGCTTTCCGCTGATCGGCGACTTCGTTCAGATCTCGCTCGACGATACGGGCTCGGGCATGGCGCCCGACGTGCTCGCGCGCGCGTTCGAGCCGCTGTTCACGACGAAGGCGCAGGGAATGGGAACGGGGCTCGGGCTGCCGCAAGTGTTCGCGTTCTGCGAGCGCTCGGGCGGCCTCGCGACGATCGACAGCGCAGTCGGCGCCGGGACGTCGGTGCGCCTTTACCTGCCGCGCGCACGCGTCGAGGACATCGTCCCGCGGTCACAGCCCGTCTCGCACGACGCCGGCACGCTGGCGGGCCTGCATGTGCTGCTGGTGGAGGACAACAGTGAAGTCGCAGCCGGCACCGAAGCGCTGCTGACGCTACTCGGGCACCGCGTCACCTACGCACCCACCGCCGACGACGCGTTGCGCCTGATCGAGGGCGCGGCCGCGAACGACGCATTCGATCTGGTGATCTCGGATATCCACATGCCGGGCCGCCTGAACGGCATCGATCTCGCCGAAGCGATCGACAAGCGGCCGGGGAAGCTGCCCGTGATCCTGGTCACGGGATACGCGGAGGAACTCGACCGCACGCGTACCGTCAACGTGCGCGTGCTGTCGAAGCCGTTCGACATCGCGCTGCTCGACGAGATCCTGCTCGGCATTCGCGAAGCGCGCGATGCGCGGCACGCCGGCGCCTGACCCGCGGCATGCGGGCCGGTGCCGGCAGTGGGAAGGGAACGGCGATCAGGCCGCCTTCAGCACGCGCACCCAGTCGACGTAGCGATCGACGAAACCCTGCAGGAACTTGCGGGTGTCCTCGCTGACGATCTGCCCCTCGTCGTCGATGCGCGCCGGGTCATGCTTGATGAACATTTCCGGCTGCCCGAGCATCTTCACGTCGAGATACGCGAGCACGTTGCGCAGGTGCTGCTGCGCGAGCGCGGTACCGACCGCGCCCGGCGACGTGCCCAGCACGGCGCCCGGCTTGCCGGACCACGAGTTGTGCCCCCACGGGCGCGAGCCCCAGTCGAGCGCGTTCTTCAGCACGCCCGGGATCGAACGGTTGTATTCGGGCGTGACGAACAGCAGTGCGTCTGCCGCTTCGATCGACTGCTTGAAGCGCTTCGCGACTTCCGGAAAATCCGTGTCGTAGTCCTGGCTGTACAGCGGCAGTTCGCCGATCTCGACGAATTCGAAAGAGAAATCGGCGGGGGCGAGCGAGATTGCGGCATGCGCGAGCGCGCGGTTCCAGGAACCGCGACGCAGGCTGCCGACGACGACTGCAACACGATAGGACATGGCTTTCTCCTTCCGGTGAGTGAGGAATCGGATCGATTGATTCCGAACAGGCAAAAAAGGTCTGTTTATAGGCAAGCCAGCCCGCGAGCCGTCCCACGGGGCAAACCAGCCGACTTTCCACAAGGTTTTCCACAGAAATTGTGGATAACTTGACCGTTATGATCTGATGTTACAGAACGCCCGCGTCGCGATTTCGCAACGCGCGACGCGGGGCTCCGGAAAGCATAGCGCAGCGCGCCGACCGGCTTCATGAATTCGTGACGGAACATCCGTTGCAGCGCGGCGTCTCGCCCAGTAAGCTGCTCGCACCGCGATGCGCCCGCCCGGTGGCGCGCACACGATCGCCTCCGCTTCGTAAGGCTCCCGATCCGCCATGCCGTCCGCATACGACGACCCTGCCTATCTCGCGCAACTGCGCCGCGACCTGTTGCGCTTTGCACGACTCCAGCTACGCGATGCCGACGCGGCCGAGGACGCCGTGCAGGAAGCGCTGACCGCTGCGTGGACGCATGCGGGCGAGTTCGCGGGACGGTCGGCCCACAAGACCTGGGTATTCGGCATCCTGCGCAACAAGCTGATCGACGTTCTGCGTGCACGGCAGCGGACGGTCAGTCTGTCCGCACTCGATGCGGAGCTCGACGGCGAATCCGTGCTCGATCGCGAGTTGTTCAAGGAAAACGGGCACTGGGCCCCGCACACGAAGCCGCGACCGTGGGCGGGCCCCGAAACGCTGTTGCGGCAACAGCAGTTCTGGACACTGTTCCAGGCCTGCCTCGACCATCTGCCGGAACACATCGGACGCGTGTTCATGATGCGCGAATTCCTCGACGTCGAGATTGACGACATCTGCAGCGAACTTACGTTGACGACGAATCATTGCAGCGTGCTGCTGTATCGGGCGCGCACGCGCCTGCGCACCTGCCTGAGCGAAAAAGGACTGACGACCGAAGATGCTGCTGGGGAAATGTAAAGACGTGACGCGACTGCTCTCGGATGCGCTCGACCGAGCGTTGACGCTCCATGAGCGCATGCAGGTGCACGTGCATCTGCCGGCTTGCAGTGGATGCCGCGCATATCGCGAGCAGATCGCGCTGCTGCGAACGGCGGCGCATGCGGCGGCGGGGCGGGGGACTGGGGATGAAGCGGGGGGTGATCGGGATGAATCGTCGGGCGACGGGCGGGAGGGCTAAGTTGCCGATGTCGGTCTGAGGTTGCGCTTTGCAGTTGGCGATGTCGTTGTTGACGTCGTAGGTCGACGCTCGAGGCAGCTCGCGGAGCGCGCGCGTCGAATACCGGCTGTCCGCTGCGCGGCGTCAGATGTGGTTGGCGGTTGCGAATGCTGTCGGTCGATCCCGGCGCGCTCGCACCGGGATGATTCGATAAGAAAAATACGTCGAACTAAAATTATTCGAACAGCGCCCGCACCGACTCGGGCGGGCGGCCGATGGCTGCCTTGCCTCGATACACGACGATCGGACGCTGCAGCAAAATCGGATGCGCCGCAATCGCTTCGTAGGCCTCCGCGTCCGTCAGATTCGCACGGGCCAGATCCAGCGTCTTGTACGGCTCCTCGCCTTCGCGAAGCATGTCGCGCACCGGGCGCCCAAGCTGACGATGCAGCGCTTCGAGTTCCTCGACCGTCGGCGGCGTCTTCAGGTACTCGACGACGTTAACCGGCGTGCCAGTGGTGTTCAGCGTCTCGATCAGTGCAAGTGTCTCGCGGGACTTCGAGCAGCGGGGGTTGTGGTAGATCGTGATCATCGTTCGGGCCTGCATGAGAAAGGCCCGTATTGTAGCCAGTCTGGTTGCGGGTGTTTCGGCGGGGTGTCTGCGCACGGGAGGAAGGGGGATTGGAGTCTCGGTGTGGCATGCAGAGAGAGTGCGTTGCGCCGACGAGCGCGCAGCCGGCTTGATGCGTTTATGCGCATAAAGTGCGTTGCATGGGAAATTTCCGAGGCCTTCTTCGTCGGCGAATAGCCCGGGGGATAAGCTCATCGTCATGCCGTGGTGCCGGCGCCGACACAGAGTCACCGCATGTTTCCGTCGCGGGGTTTATGCGCATAAAGCTATCGCGTGCCTGGGTGGAGACGACCGCTGATATCGCGGTCGGCCCGGACACTTCGATGCCCCCGGAACGATCATCAGCTCAATATGCGATGGCGTCCGGGGCATCGCCGTACGGTTGTCCTTATGCATGTCTGCCGACCGTGCGACCGTTGATATCGGCCGAGCCGCTCGATCGTTTATGCGCATAAACACAGCGGGGGACGGCCAGCACGCTTCGTCACTGAACATGGCACGTATGCACCGCATCGGCCTGAGCCGCGCGGCGTTCGTCATCGGAGTGGGGCGCGCGAGCGAGGACTCAGACTCGCCGATGCTCTCCAATACCGCCGAAGTTTATGCGCACAAACTCCCCGACACCAAGGCAGCAGCCCCCTTCAATGATCGAAAGGGCAGCACCGATACATTGCGCCGATCCGCGTGCCGATCGTGAGACCGAAGCCGCCTGTCGTCACGACTATCTCCGCTCATCCTCCAACGCAGCAACCTTGCGTCCACCGGTGCCAGCTATCCGGCATACCCGCTCGTTTATGCGCATAAACCAATAGCCCGAATGGCTAACGCGTAGTTGGCGAACGACAATTTCATTGAAATATAAATATCGTCCTGTAGAATTCCAACGACCAAAAACAGGAGTGAAAATTGGCCGCGGAAATCATTGCAGTCACTCAACAAAAAGGTGGCGTCGGCAAAAGCACGATTGCCATGCACCTCGGCGCGGCATTCCATGAGAAAGGGAAGCGCGTCCTCGTCATCGACGCAGACGGTCAAAACACTTTGGTTCACTGGTCGAGCGCATCCGGTGACAGCGACGCCGGCATCCCGTTCCCGGTCGTCAACCTCGCCGAAGCCGGCGGCCAGATCCATCGCGAAATCAAGAAGTTCATCAACGACTACGACATCATCGTCGTCGATTGCCCGCCGTCGATCACCGAGAAGGTCTCCGGCGTGGTGCTGCTGGCCGCATCGATCGCCGTGATCCCGACTTCGTCGTCGCCGGCCGATTACTGGTCGAGCGTTGGGCTGGTCAAGCTGATCCAGCAGGCGCAGGTGATGAACGAGGACCTCCGCGCCGTCTTCCTGCTGAACAAGACGGAAGAGAAGCGCATGCTGACCCGCGAGCTCAAGCGCGCACTCGAGGAACTCGGCTTCCCGTTGCTGAAGACGCAAATCCCGACCCGGGAAGCGTACAAGCAGGCGATGGCGCTCGGTCAGACCGTGCTGCAGATGAACGATCGCGGCGCCAAGCTGGCCGCTGCGGAAATCCGCGCATGTGCCGACGAAATCGTCGCCATGCTGCCCTGACTTTATGCGCATAAAGGAGTCGCATGAAACCCTCCCAATTTGCAAAAGGATTCCAGGCGCGCCCGGATATCACGACGAGCGAGAAGCGCACGGCGCTTGATCGGCTGAATGCCATCGATGGCATCGTCAAATCCGAGACGGCCACGCCGGCCTCGACGAAGTCCGCCAAGAAGGACATCGCGCCGCCGCCGGCACCGGACGTCCTGCTCGATCCGCCGACCGACGAGTCACCGCAATATCGCGCGTGGCGCCTCGAGAACCGCTATGCGCCCGGCCAGGTGATCGAGCTGTCGCTGAAGGCGATCAAGCATAGCCCGTTCAATCCGCGACACTTCTATCTGAAGTCGTCGATTGCCGAACTTGCGGTCAACATCGCGAAGCAAGGGCAGCAGCAGGCGATCCATGTGATTCCGGACTACGACAATCCGGGTTCGTATTTCGTCAGCGACGGCGGCCGTCGTGTGCGTGCGTTGAAGGAAGCGAACAAGGAGTCGGTGAAGGCGATCGTGATCGACGTGCCGATCGGAATCCAGAGCTACAAGCTCGGCTACGACCTGAACGTGCAACGCGATTCGCAGACGGTGTTCGACAACGCCGTCGTATGGCGCCGCTTCCTCGACGACAAACATTTCCAGAGTCAGAAGGAACTGTCCGAGCATCTCGGCCTCGACGAGTCGACGGTAGCGGTTGCGCTGTCGATCGGCAAGCTGCCGGAAAGCGTGATGCAGGAGATGGTCGCACGCCCCGATCGCTTCGGTTCGAACATGGCGTATCAGGTCGGCCGTTATCACAATGCGCGCGGCACCGAGGCGACGCTGCGGCTGATCAACAAGATCGTGTCCGACGATCTCAGCACGCGCCAGGTGTCGGACATCGTCAAGGGCCGCGTCGCGGCACAGGAAACGCCGAAGCCGGCGGGCCGCCAGCGCTATGCGCAGCGTCTCGAGATCAAGCTCGGCGGCAAGTCGGTCGGCGACCTGAAGTCGTATGGCGAAGACCGCATCGAACTGCGCCTGCGCGGCCTCCCGAAGGACAAGCGCGACGCAATCCTCGAGCAACTCGAGCGGATGCTGTTGTCGGACTGATGGAAATGGCCGACAGGGCCTGGCGAGGCGCCGGGCCCGCCGGACGGGCGGGCGGCCGGCGACGGCCCGTCAGAGGGACCTGAACGGGCCTCAGGCGGCCCGGGATTGATTCAGCGTGAACGACAGCAGGTCGCCGTCGGTCGGCTCGCCCCAGGTTTTCTGGGCAAGCCAGTCGAAAAAGGCCGTCTCGCCCAGCTTCGAATCGAGACCGCGCTTGCGCCAGTCGTCGCGCAGGTGCGAGCCCATCGTCGGCAACACTTCCGACTCGAACGACTCGCGCGCCACTTCGCGCTCCGCGTCGCCCTGCTCCTCGTACAACACCTTCGCTTCCTTGCGGCGGAACGCCGCGAATTCGCTCAACAGACGTGCCTTCAGATCGTCCGGCTGCGCCGAAACGGCCTTCGCGGCAGGCGCGCCGGAAGGCAGCGCGTCGACGGACTCGACCGGCGGCGCATAACCCTTCTTCAGCGCGTCCTTGAACAACGCGGGCGCACTGCGCACCGGCGGCAGCGTCGTGCTGCGCATCCGCTGCTCGGTCATCTGCAGCGCGGCGCGAATCCGGTTCTCCTCGCTGTCCGCGTAGAGCGTCTGCGCTTCCTTGAGCGGAATCCCGAGCTTCACCATCCGGTCGACCAGCGTGCTGTCGAACACGTTCGGATGCTCGTCGAGCGCGAGCATCGGCTGCTTGCGCTCGGTCACGCGGAACTGGATCTCCGCGACCCGCCGCCCTTCCCGATGCTCGATCAGCTCGACGAAAATGTTGGTGACCGCATTGACCTCTGCGATCGCCGGACGCAGGTAGTCCCGCTTGAAGTACTTGTACTCGCGCTTCGCCTCGTCGCCGGCTTCCGTATCGGGCGTGCCCGACAGGATCGGACGCCACCATTCCCACGGCTCGCGCATCGTCAGATGGCTCGGGTTCGTGAGGTAGCGCACGCAGATTTCGTAGAGCGCAAGACCAGCGCTGCTGCGCAGCTGGCTCTGGAACTGCAGGCTCAGACGCGCGTACTGGACCGGATCGAGCAGCTTCTTCTTGATCTTCGGTGCAAATGAAAATTCGACCCACACGCGGCGCGTGGCCGGATCCTCAAGAATTTCGGCATCGGCGATCAGTGTCGAGATCCCCCACTTGCGGCCCGGCTTCTGGCTCGACGTCCCCGAGCTCCATTCGACCTGGACGGACACCATACGGCGCAGGTGTTCCTTCACCAGCGCGGTGTCGTTCGAATCGAAGGCGGAGTTGGCGACGATGTCCGACAGCAGCGCGCGATAGGTGTCGCCCGAGTCGTCGGCCTGCTGCGCGACGGCGAGCAGGACGTTGAACAGCTTGCGGGTCAGGAGCGTGATCTTGCCGCTCTTCGGCTGAATTGCGATCGCCTCGACGGCCTTACGCAATTCGGCTGAACTGGCACTCACCACATCCACATCGGTTTTCTTGGCGCGCTTCGTGGCCATGCGTCAGGTCGGAGGAGAAGTTTCACGGAAGGATAGCGCCTGTGGTGATATGCGTCCAGAACGACATGCTCACCATAGCCGGTGAAGCGCACGTGCAAAACGGCACTCACCCCAACCCTCTCCCGAAAACCCTCACCGGTCCGGATTTAAAGCGTTTCGGACTCGTCCAGACGTGTCGCGGGATGCGCGGATTCACAGATTTTTGCCTGTGCTCGATACGTGCGAAATTTGCTCCCGTATCGGCTCACCTTTCGATTTGTCGTAATTTTACGACTGCACTTCCGGGTCCTCGTCACAGGGTCGCCACTGGCTGTCACGGCATCGAGCGGACAGGCCCGCAACGCCCTGTATGCATGTACAGGCTCGACTGACGGGGCGATCGCGACCGCGATCGGTGTCCGGAAACCCGCGCCGAAGAGGGACTCCGCGACGTCGATCGAAACCGTTTCAACGGCCTGGGCGCGCATTGTACAGCGCACAGAAACCATTCAGTCCCGAAAATTCTCACCTTATCGGTTCGAAATTCTGTGACCCTGATATCGACGAATCCCCGACACACGTGGGATCAGCAGCCAGAGGCTCCCGAAAAACCTCACCTTGACGACAAAAACGGCATTCCAACGGACGCGGAAGCGACTCCTGAAAAATCTCACCGTAACCGCCGCGGTATCAAAAATGTCAATGACATCCGATACTTATGTGCGTCAGGCGTTCCGCTGTGTCCGGCGACCATCTCCCGAAAAACCTCACCTTTACGGTGTTCGGGCGGACACGACAGCCGTGTGCCGATTCCCGAAAAATCTCACCTGTGCCAAAAAGTGGCACAGGGAAAATCAGATTTCCGCCAGTCCCGGTGGGCTTTTCAGCGAATTCGCCCCGCTCCGGATCCCGGAAAGCCTCACCTTTGACCAATTCTTGAGCAAATAGCGCTCCTGAAAAACCTCACCTGTAAGACATCCGACGGCCTGTGATCCATGCCCCGAAAAAGCTCACCTTATCGGCATCCGGGCAGGAAAACCCGCATTTCGCTCCCGAAAAGCCTCACCTTTTGGGCCTCACAGGCTCCACAGGGCACTTTTGCTGTGCAAAATGACGGCCGATTCCCGGAAATCCTCACAGCAAATCCCTGTGGAGTCCCGTGAAACCTCACCTTTCCCGAAAACTGCCCAAAAGATGGGCAGAATGGGGGCACGAAGAAGGTCCCGCAAATGCTCACCTATGTCTGCACAGGCAGAAAACTGTGCGTTCAGGCACAGCATGGGTTCCGTGGCTGTGTGGCCCCGAAAAACCTCACCTTTGGGAAATCTCATGTTTCACTGTGATCCCGAATCCGCTCACGACCTTTCCTGCATCGGCTCACGCAGATCCCTGAATCCCATCACTTCAGCTCCCGCAGAAGATCACCTTGGTTCCCGTAAAACTTCACCTTGTCGGCCGGAAAGCCTTGCTACATAAGGCTGTGCCGTGGCGTTAACGTTTTTAACTAAGGGTTCAAGGGTGTTTACTTCTAATACTCTCAAGACATCCGTCATCGAGTTTTCCACAGAGACCCCAACCCCAGAACACCGGCCGGCTACGATGACGCCTGGCATGTGAAACAAATGCACTTTTTCGGGGCCTACCCGAAAACGCTTCCAGAACAAAGACTTGTCTTGTTTTCTTCGCTTTGTTTCACGGAATCGAAGTGCTGGTTCGTCCGGATTGGCTCACAGCCCCGATTTCTGTGCACAGCGATGTAAATTCACCACGCTGCGCGAAAACAAGTATCAAAAAATACGTATTTCGTTATGATCGCAACATGTCAATGTCTGCGAGTCCTCCCATGACGCTGGATGAAATGCGTGGAGTCATCCGAGAAGAACTGGAATCGCTTCGTGCGAGCGGCGCACGCCGCCAAGAGTTGTCGCTGCATGCGTGCAAGCGGTTGTTCTTCGATCTCGGTATCCGACCATCGGCTGCCAACGTACGCGACCTGACCCAGACCGGCAGCGCCAGCGACATTCCGAAGGACATCGATCATTTCTGGGAACGAATCCGTTCCGCCTCGAAAATCCGGCTCGACGGTGCGGCGATCCCGAAAGCGGTCGAGGAAAAGGCAGGCTCATTGCTTGGCGCGCTATATGAAGAGGCGTTGAAAGCGGCCAGGGAAAGCCTCGATGTCGATCGCGAACAGGTTCGCGCCTGCATGGCCGATGCGGAACAGCGGCTGCGCGACGCCACGGTTCGCCAGGAAACCCTAGAGGGCGCACTGACGCGCAGTGAAACCCGCAACGAGCAACTGCAGGCGCGTGTGACCGAGCTCGAGGTGCAGCTGGCCGCGCAATCGACGCACGGTTCGGTAAACGAGGTGACGCTGCTCACCACAGTCGGTCGACTTGAAAAGGAACTGGCTGTCATGGCTGCCCGCGTCGACGCGGAGCAGACGCAGAACGCGACGCTGCGCGACCGCATCGACACGCTCCAGGCCGAATTGCAGCAGCGTACCGAACACTATGCGCAGCAGATCAAGGATGCCGTGGCCGAAGCCGAGCGCCGCGTCAAACCAATGCTGGTCGAGCTGGACTCGCTGCGCAGCATGGCGTCGAGCTATCAGAGCGGCCTGCGCGACGTGCAGCGCAAGGAATTCGATTTTCTTCAGCAACTGAGTTCGGCCAAGGCCCGCGCGGACCGGCTCGAGGAACAGCTGCGCACCCAGAGCGACGAATTGGACCGTGCGACACGCGACGTGAATACGCTGCGCGCGAGCCGTGGGATGAATCCGGAGATTTCCGCGCTGATCCGGCGCTTGGCCGATGCAGGTCAGCTCGATGCGGATGCGTTTTCCGCGATCGGGACGTCATTGGACCACGAGATTCCGGTGCCGACCCAGTGCCCGCACTGCGACGGCGAACCGGAATTGTCGCAGGGCGACGACGGGTTCGAAGTGTCTTGCCCCGAATGCGAACATGCGTCGGGGCCCTGGCCTTCCCGATTCGAAGCGGTCGCGCGCTTTACGCGCGTCTGACGTGTCGCCTGGCACAGGGATCGCACAGGTGAGGAGATTCGGGACGCGTGAGGTGAGGTTTTACGGGAGCTGTGAAACGGTGAGGCTACGCCGCACAAGGCTGCTCACGGATCATGCCGCGTGAGCAGCCGGCTCGGCATCAGTGAGTTTCGTCCTGCTCGGACGCGTCACCATTCGCGAGATCATCGCGCCAGTTTTTCCATGCGCGATGAAGGCGGTTCGACGAGATCGGCCGCATGAAGCCGAGCCATTTGCCGACCCGCTCGGGTGGCACGTCGTGCTCGAACAGTTCGGCAGCGTAAGTGTTGCGCAGCGTTTGCGGGCTCGCGCGCGCGGTGCGTGACGACGTGAGCCCCGCAGATTCAACGATTGCATCGATCGCGCGCAGCATCGTCGCCTTGTGCATCGGCCGCCCGGCGTGCGATGCCGGAAACACGAGCTCGCCCGGAATCTCCTGGCGCTTGCGTTCCACGAGCCATGCTTCGAGCAACGCGATCGCGAACGAGGCCAGATGGGTTTCGCGCGCGAAATCGGGATGTGTCGACGGGATCTGCAGCGACGTTCCGCTTGCATTGATGCAACTAATCGTAAGCGCGCGTGCTTCGCCGGTTTTCACGCCGGCCCCGAGAAATGCGGCGACGAGCGCGCGGTCACGCCGCTCCTTCCAGTATGCGGAGCCAGATACGCCAATCGGCGAAAACAGGTAGGCCAGCAACTTCGCGCGTTCGGCCGGTGTCAGGAAACCGGTCGGCTCGTTGTCGCGTGCCTGACGCCAATCCGCTTCGCCATCCTGAGCAATGAAGCGGGCCGGGTTGGTGGACGCGAGCTCGGTGCGCCGGATGTGGTCGAGCACGCGTTCGATCAGCCTCAAATAGCGCATTCGCTGCGTTTTCCGTATGGGAAGCTCGCTGACGAAATTCGCGATCGTTGCGGTATCGACCGTGGCCAGGTTTTTCTGATGTGCACGTAGCCACGCGAGAAAGGCGCCCCATTGTGCGCGGTAGACGTCGGCCGACGAACGGCGGTAGTCCTGCATGGCAAGCCATGCGTCGAACGCGGCTTCGGGCGAGATGATCCAGTCGGACGCACCACGGTCGAACAGATCCTTTTCTTCCGGGCGTGCGGGCGTGTCGGAGGGTGTGGGAAGGGACATGTTGTTTATTCCGTTAGTTGCGTATATGGTAGCCCTATCCGCAACGTGGCGGGCAGCAGGATGCGGCCGCCGTGCCGAACGGCCAGGGCCTGATGTCAGTCACCCCACGCCTTGGATGGGCGATGAATGCGCTCGCTGGGTGCCGCTTCCTGCGATCTGGCCGCCGCTTCGTACGCGAGAACCGCGAACGAGAAGACAGCGGGTAGCGCATTCGATCGTCCGAAATCGATCGGATCATCCGTTTCGGGAAAAGTCATGTCCGACGGCCGTTCGAACAGCTGGCGCATGCCGGCTTCGTGACGACTGGCAAACCCGAGATCCGCGAGTGCCTCGGCTTCGATGGCGTGCAGCAGGCGCCACGACAGCGGGACGCGCTGATGGATGTAGCGCCCGGCTATATGGCGCACAATCAACTCGAGGTCGTGCGCGGCAGCCTTGAAGCTGAGCGCGGCCAAATCTTGTTCTTCTGTCATCGCAGGCTCCTGTCGACCGGAGCGGGCGCCTCGGTGCGGCGGCCCCGGCCAATGCATGGCGGAATGTCCGTATACTGTACAAACATACAGTGTTTTCCGCAACTGGCCTTTCGGCCAGCTATTCGCATCGTCAGCGATGAATCACGATCAGTAGTGCGCGCGCTTCCGCCTTGCCGGGATTGCGGATGGCGTGAGGCGTGTCGGCCGGGTAGCGCGCGGTATCGCCCGCTTTCAGGCGTCGGCTCGCCGCCGCGGCTTCGATTTCCATCGCGCCCTGGAGCACGGTGAGGTGCTCGCGCGTGCCGGGTTCGTGCGCGTTCGACACGAGCGCGCCGCCGCCCGGCAGCGTCAGTTCGTACCACTCGAACTTGCCGGCCAGGTCGATCGGGCCCCATACGCGCAACTGATAGCGGCCGTCGTGGCCGGCGAGCGTCGGGATGTCGTGTGGGCCATCCACGCGGATCGTCTCCGGCGCTTTCGGCTGCGAGAACAGCTCGTCGAGCGTGATGCCGAGCGCATTCGTGAGCCGCCATGCGACCGCGATCGTCGGATTGGCCTTGTCGCGCTCGATCTCGGAGAGCATCGACTTCGATACGCCGGCTGCGCGCGACAGGTCGTCGAGGGTCAGCTTGCGCTCGTTGCGCAGTCGCTGGATTTGCTCGCCGACGCGCGGCGGCGTCACGCCCGGCGGCTGCGGTGCGGCGCCGGCAGGCGTGCGCCGCGACGCGGAGGAACTTGCCATTTGGTTTCCGTTCGCTTAGAGTTGTTCGGTATTTCGAATTCTAGTTCGGAATATCGGATAAATGCGGTCAACCGAACGACCGACTATAACAGTAGCAGGCCGTTGCGCAGCCGCCACGAGCGGCGCGCGGCGGATTGCGAATCCCTGTCAGGAGCTTTGCGATGCGTGATGCCTTTCTCGCCCAGGTGCGCGGGACGCTCGACCAGATCCGCGCGGACGGTTTTTACAAGACCGAGCGCGAGATCGCGAGTCCCCAAGCGGCGGCCGTGCGGCTCGCCAGCGGTGCCGGCGTGCTGAATTTCTGCGCGAACAATTATCTCGGTCTGGCGAACGATCGGCGCCTGATCGCCGCGGCGCAGGCCGGTCTCGACCAGGACGGCTTCGGCATGGCGTCGGTGCGCTTCATCTGCGGCACGCAAACCGTGCACAAGCAACTCGAAAGCGCGTTGGCGTCGTTTCTCGGCACGGAAGACAGCATCCTCTATTCGAGCTGCTTCGATGCGAACGGCGGCCTGTTCGAGACGCTGCTCGACGAGAACGACGCAGTGATCAGCGACGAGCTGAACCACGCGAGCATCATCGACGGTATCCGCCTCTGCAAGGCGAAGCGTTTCCGTTACAAGAACAACGATCTCTCCGATCTCGAGGCGAAGCTGAAGGAAGCCGACGCAGCGGGCGCGCGCCACAAGCTGATCGCGACCGATGGCGTGTTCTCGATGGACGGCATCATCGCCGACCTGAAAGGCATCTGTGACCTCGCCGATCGTTACGGCGCGCTCGTGATGGTCGACGATTCGCACGCGGTCGGCTTCATCGGCGCGCATGGCCGTGGCACGCCCGAGCACTGCGGCGTTGATGGTCGCATCGACATCATTACCGGCACGCTCGGCAAGGCGTTGGGCGGCGCATCGGGCGGCTATGTCGCGGCCCGCCGCGAGGTCGTCGAATTGCTGCGCCAGCGTTCGCGTCCGTACCTGTTCTCGAACACGCTGACGCCGAGCATTGCCGCGGCGTCGCTGAAGGTGCTGGAACTGCTCGGCAGCGACGAAGGGGCGAAGCTGCGCGAACGTGTGCGCGAGAACGGCGTGCGTTTCCGCGAGCAGATGACCGCCGCGGGTTTCACGCTCGTGCCCGGTGCGCATCCGATCATCCCGGTGATGCTCGGCGACGCGCAGCTTGCGACCAACATGGCCGACAAGTTGCTCGAAGAAGGCGTCTACGTGATCGGCTTCTCGTTCCCGGTCGTGCCGCGCGGTCGCGCACGCATCCGCACGCAGATGAGCGCCGCGCATACGCCTGAACAGATCGATCAGACGGTCGCCGCGTTCGTGCGCGTCGGCAAGTCGCTCGGCATCGTCTGACGGAGGCGCGACCATGAAAGCACTGGCAAAGCTCGAGCGCGGCCCGGGCCTCACGCTCACGCGCGTGAAGCGCCCCGAGGTCGGACACAACGACGTGCTGATCAAGATTCGCCGCACGGCGATCTGCGGCACCGACATCCATATCTGGAAGTGGGACGACTGGGCGCAGAAGACGATTCCCGTACCCATGCACGTCGGCCACGAATACGTCGGGGAGATCGTCGAGATGGGGCAGGAAGTGCGCGGCTTCGCGATCGGCGACCGCGTGTCCGGCGAAGGCCACATCACATGCGGCTTCTGTCGCAACTGTCGTGCCGGTCGCCGGCATCTGTGCCGCAACACGGTCGGCGTCGGTGTGAATCGAGAGGGCGCGTTCGCCGAATATCTGGCGATTCCCGCGTTCAACGCGTTCAAGATTCCGCCCGAGATCTCCGACGATCTCGCGTCGATCTTCGATCCGTTCGGCAACGCGACGCATACGGCGCTGTCGTTCAATCTCGTCGGCGAGGACGTGCTGATCACGGGCGCGGGCCCGATCGGCATCATGGCCGTCGCGATCGCGAAGCACGTCGGCGCGCGCAACGTCGTGATCACCGATATCAACGACTACCGGCTCGAACTCGCGCGCAAGATGGGCGCGACGCGCGCGGTCAACGTCGCACGCGAGTCGTTGCGCGACGTGATGGCCGACCTGCACATGACGGAAGGCTTCGACGTCGGCCTCGAGATGTCGGGCGTGCCGAGCGCGTTCACCAGCATGCTCGAGGCGATGAATCACGGCGGCAAGGTTGCGCTGCTCGGCATTCCGCCCGCGCAGACGGCGATCGACTGGAACCAGGTGATCTTCAAGGGGCTAGAGATCAAGGGCATCTACGGGCGCGAGATGTTCGAGACCTGGTACAAGATGGTCGCGATGCTGCAAAGCGGCCTCGATCTGTCGCCGATCATCACGCATCGTTTTGCAGCCGACGATTACGAACAAGGCTTCGCCGCGATGCTGTCCGGTGAAAGCGGCAAGGTGATCCTCGACTGGACGGTCTGAGTGCCGGCGGGGCGGCTCGGCGCGTTTGCCGAGTGCCCCGTTCGTGTCGGCATGAGCGTTTGTCGAGGCAGGGCGGCTTCGACGAACGCGTGAGGTGAGATTATTCGGGAGCTGTTTGCGTGCCGCATGATGGCTCGATCGTGCCTTCGTGTGACGCGCAGGCGAAGAATTCAACGACGGCACGGCGTTTCTTCTTGACGATATGACGGCGATCGCGCTTCGCTGCCGCAGCACGTATCGATGACATGCAATTACGCATGCATCTCACTCGTCAGCGTCGCGCTCCCGCCCGCACTATCGCGTCGCTCGGCGCGAGTGTCTCTTCCTGCCCTTCCGTTTCGTTTGCCGCGCCTGAATAACGCCGCCCTGTCGCACTGCCTGCCTGGGCCACGGTCTTGCCGTGCTTTCGTGACAGCACGTCACCACGCAACGCCGTCACGGCGCCTTCTTGATGCGTGAGCCGATCAACGACGTGCGAACTCACCTGTCCGCCTGCCAGGCCGCATTGATTGGTGCGCTTCCCGCTACCTGATGCGCTCACCGTTCAACCATCGCGGTTCGAGTTGCAGACTCAACACGACGAGCCAGCGTTTCGGGCATTGCGGTGCGATCCCGATCAGTTCGCCATGCTCACCGGACACCGTCACGAGCCCGCGCTTCGACGCATGTCGATACGCGCGGGATGCGTCCGTCTGAAGCCAGAAGCTGACGAGCGCGCACGTGACGAAGCGGAACAGCAGCAACGTCGCGGCTTCCGGCGCGTAGCCGACCGCGACGAGCAGGGCGTCGAACGCGAGCGTCAGAAGTTGCGTGACCGCGATCGTGACGACCGTCAGCTTCACCAGCCCGCGCATGCGCAGCGCTGCCCGCGTGCGGGCATGCTTCAGTGCGAGCCGCGCACGATCGTCGTCGGCTTCGTGTTTCATGACGCCGCTCCGGCACGCCGCGTGACATCGATCGACGTCATGTCGGATGCAGGTATCCGCCCGTCCGACACGCCAACGGCCTTGCACAGGATCGCGCTGTCATAGCTGTGTCCTGCAAACCGCATCACGTCGATCAACTGAAACCCTTCGCGTCGATAGAAGTCGACGAGCCGGACAGCCGCATGCGGCGCATCAAGCGCGAGGTGCGTCGCGCCACGCGCGGCCGCCCGCCGTTGCGCGAACGCGAGCAGCGCACGGCCGATGCCGCGATCCTGCCAGACCGGATCGACGGCCAACTGGCCGAGCGTCGCGACGCGTCGGCTGCGGTACGGATCGCACCGCGAATCGGGATCGTGCGGCTGCATCGTGATCGTCGCGACCAGATGCCCGTTACCGAGCGCGACGAAACACTCGCCGGTGAGCATGCGTTCGCGCGTCTCCGACGCCGGCTGGTCGACACCGGGACAGTTGAAGCCTGCGGCGCCGAGCGGCGCGTACGCGCGATGCAGCAACGCGGTCAGCGATTCGTACGAATCGCTGCACGGATCGAAACGCCGTACGACGACGCGGCCATCGAGCCGCTTCGCATAAGCCGCATAGGCACGCTTGGCGCGTGCGGATTCCGGTCGCTGCATGATGTCCTTTCGGCCAGACGGGGTGACCGAAGTGTAGTGAGCACCCTGCGCCAGCTTCAAGAAAAAATGTCGTAAACGCCGCCTGCAATGCGCTGCCCGCGATCGAAACCATGCGGCGTTCGGCCCTTCCGACGACAGGGCCTTTTCACATGGGTGTTGACGTTGGAGAACGATCGTTCTACCGTAAACCCATGAACACACATGATGACTTCTCCGGCGAACCGGCCGTTCGCGACCGACTGCTCGACGCGGCCGAAGCGCTGATCTACTCGGGCGGCATCCACGCCACGGGTGTCGATGCGATCGTGAAGCGATCCGGTGCCGCGCGAAAGAGCTTTTATTCGCATTTCGAATCGAAGGAGGCGCTGGTTGTCGCCGCCCTCGAGCGACGCGACGCGCGCTGGATGCGCTGGTTCGTCGACGCCACGCTGGCGCGCGGCAAGTCGCCGCGTGCGCACTTGCTCGGCATGTTCGATGTGCTGCGCGACTGGTTCTCGCAACCCGATTTTCACGGCTGCGCGTTCCTGAACGCGTCCGGCGAGATTGCCGACGCCGACGATCCGATACGCGTCGTCGCGCGTATGCACAAGGCGCGCTTGCTCGCGTTCGTGCGCGAGCGGCTCGACGCGTATGCCGACGACGCCGGCATCGAGCGCCGCGGCCTGGCCCGCATCGCGCGCCAATGGCTGGTGCTGATCGACGGCGCGATCGGCGTCGCGCTCGTCAGCGGCGAAGCGACTGCGGCGCGCGACGCGCGCGCAACCGCCGAGCTCTTGCTCGAAACGGTGTCTCGAGCGTCGAAGTAGCGTGTCCCAACCGGCTGCGTTCGTGCGCAGCCCCAACCTTGAACAGGAGCATCCCATGTCCGCTTCCCCGGAAATTCGTCCGCCCGTTCCGCCCTTCACGCTCGATACGGCGCGCCAGAAAGTGCGTGCCGCGGAGGATGCGTGGAACACGCGCGACCCGCAGCGCGTCTCGCTTGCCTATACGCCGCAGAGCCGGTGGCGCAATCGCGCGGAGTTCGTGACGGGCCGCGACGAGATCGTCGGACTGCTGCAGCGGAAATGGACGCGCGAGCTCGACTACCGGCTGATCAAGGAGCTGTGGGCGTTCGGCGGCAATCGCATCGCGGTGCGATTCGCATACGAATGGCATGACGACGCCGGCAACTGGTTCCGCTCATACGGGAACGAAAACTGGGAGTTCGACGAAAACGGCTTGATGGCGCATCGCCACGCGAGCATCAACGACCTGCCGATTCGCGAAGCGGATCGCCTGTACCACTGGCCTCTCGGTCGCCGTCCGGACGATCATCCCGGTCTGTCCGATCTTGGGCTGTGACCTAGCACGATGGCGTCGCGTGCATGCGCGCGATTGTGCATCGAGCGTGACGCCTGTGCTCAACGGTGAGGGAATACGGGAGCCGCTGGTTGAGGTGAGCGTTTACGGGAGAGGAGGCATTTCGTGCGGGACGGTGTGATTCTTCACGCCCTGCATCTCACCGATCAATCTTCGCAGGAAACGGTCCGGTTGCACTGAGCGAAGCGTTGCTCGCATGCGGATCGAATGCGACATCGGCGGCGCACTTGCTGCATACACGCATGGTGGTGAGATTCAATCGGTGTGTATCGATGTGCGATCCAACTCACCGTTCGTCATCGACATGCACGCATCCAGGCGTGCGCGTCGAAATCGGCGAAGGTGCGCGGCAGTCAGTCGTGCTGCTCACCCTTGAGCATGACATCGATCGAACACTTCCGAGCCGCGCGCCTTCGGACGTTCCGTCAGCCGGCGATCCGCGCCGCGATCGCCTCACCCACTTCCTGCGTCCCCACCTGACCGCCGAGATCGCGCGTGCGCGGCCCGGTGCGCAGCACGTCCTCGATCGCCGCGACGATCGCATCGTGCGCCTCGCGTTCGCGACCCGCGCCGTTGCCGAGGAAGTCGAGCATCATCGCCGCCGACCAGATCATCGCGATCGGGTTCGCGACGTACTGGCCCGCGATGTCCGGCGCGGAGCCGTGCACCGGTTCGAACAGCGACGGAAACGTGCGATCCGGGTTCAGGTTCGCCGACGGCGCGATGCCGATCGTGCCCGTGCAGGCCGGCCCGAGATCGGACAGGATGTCGCCGAACAGGTTCGACGCGACGACGACGTCAAAGCGGTCAGGCTGCAGCACGAAGCGCGCGCACAGGATGTCGATGTGCTGCTTGTCGACGGCGATCTCGGGATAGCGTTCGCCCATCTCGGCCGCGCGTGCGTCCCACCACGGCATGCTGATCGCGATGCCGTTGCTCTTCGTCGCGACGGTCAGGCGCTTCGCGCGGCGCTGCGCGAGCTCGAACGCGAACTTCAGCACGCGCTCCGTGCCGTGGCGCGTGAAGATCGACTGCTGCATCACCACTTCGCGCTCGGTGCCTTCGAACATCGTGCCGCCGACCGACGAATATTCGCCTTCGGTGTTCTCGCGCACGATCATGAAGTCGATGTCGCCTGCTTTGCGGCCGGCGAGCGGCGACGGCACGCCGTCGAACAGGCGCGCGGGCCGCAGGTTGATGTACTGGTCGAATTCGCGGCGGAATTTCAGCAGCGAACCCCACAGCGAAATGTGATCGGGCACCGTCGCGGGCCAGCCGACCGCACCGAACAGGATCGCGTCCATGCCCGAGAGCCGGGCCTTCCAGTCGTCCGGCATCATCTTGCCGTGCTGGGCGTAGTAGTCGCAGCTCGCCCAGTCGATCTGCTCGAACTGGAAACGGATGCCGAAGCGCGCCGTCACGGCGTCGAGCACGCGCAGGCCCTCGGGCATCACTTCACGGCCGATGCCGTCACCGGGGATGACGGCAATCTTGTACGTCTTGTCGCTCATGCAAGCCTCCTTGGCTGATCGGGCCGCCGGCAGCGTGCGCAGCGGAACACGATGCCATTTTATTTATTTCCATTCAGATTAAAATCGTGCGAAAGGTTAATCGACTTTCCACGAATCGTGAACAAATCGCCGAATCTCGACGACCTGCGCGTCTTCAGCCTGGTCGTCCGCCTGACGAGCTTCAGCGCGGCGGCCGAGCAGCTCGCGGTATCGCCCGCATATGTGAGCAAGCGCATCGCGCTGCTCGAGGCGCAGCTCGGCACGCGGCTGCTGCATCGCTCGACGCGCCGCGTGACGGTCACGGAGGCCGGCGAACGCGTGTTCGCGCGTGCCGAGAAGATTCTCGATGACGTCGACCATCTCGTCGAGGACGTGTCGACCACGCGCACGGTGCCGCGCGGCACGCTGCGCATCTCGAGCAGCTTCGGCTTCGGCCGTCATGTCGTCGCGCCGGCGTTGCTCGACTTCTCCGCGCGTTATCCGCAGCTGAACGTGCGGCTCGATCTGTTCGACCGGCTCGTCGACGTCGCGGGCGAAGGCTACGACCTCGACGTGCGCATCGGCGACGAGATCGCCGATCACCTGATCGCTCGCCGCCTTGCCGCGAACTATCGCGTGCTGTGCGCGTCGCCCGACTATCTCGCACGGCGCGGCACGCCGCGCACGCTCGCGGATCTCGCATCGCACGACTGCCTCGCGATCAAGGAGCGCGACCATCCGTTCGGCGTCTGGCGGCTGAACCTGCGCGGAGAAACGGCAACGGTGAAGGTTGGCGGCGCGCTGTCGACGAACCACGGCGAGGTGGCCGTGCAATGGGCGCTGGCCGGGCGCGGGATCGTGCTGCGCTCGATCTGGGAAGCGGGGCCGCTGATCGAACGCGGCGCGCTGCGTCGCGTGCTGTCGGACGTGATTCAGCCGGCAAACATCTGGGCTGTGTATCCGGAACGCGTCGCGGCTTCGGCGAAAGTGCGCGTGTGCGTCGATTTTCTCGCGGAGGCGCTTGCCGGGTTGAATGCCGCGGCGGGTGACGATGCGGCCTGAACTCGGCCAAAGGTGAGCTTTTACGGGGGCATGTAAGAAGCGTCGGCCAAGGCCCGTTGACGGCTCGCAACCGCGTCGCGAGCCGGTAGCGTGCCGCAGGCACCGACGCACCGACGCACCGACGCGCCGGCGGCCGCGATGCGCCGGGCCGGCCGATGATGTTGGCCGCCTGGGGCTTACGCCGCTTTCGCCGCACCGAGCATCAGATCGAGGTTCTGCACGGCCGCGCCGGATGCCCCTTTGCCGAGATTGTCGAACACGGCGGACAGCAGCACCTGGCCGTGCTCGGCATTCACGAACACGCCAAGCCGCAGGTCGTTCGTACCGTTCAGCGCTTGCGGATCGAGATGCGTAATCGTGCGCGTATCCGCGAGCGGCGTGACCTCGACGTGGCGCGCGTCGGCGTAATGGTGCGCGAGACACGCATGCAGCAACTCACCGGTCACGCCGGCCGGGAGAAGGCGCAGCTCGATCGGCACGGTCAGCACGATGCCTTGCCGATAGGCGCCGTAAGCCGGCACGAACAGCGGACGATGCGCGAGCCCCGCGTGCAGCTGGATCTCGGGCACGTGCTTGTGCGCGAGCGCGAGGCCGTAGACCTGCAGCGGTTTCGTGCGTGCGGCCCCGTTCGATTCGAATTCGTCGACGGCGGTCCGGCCGCCGCCCGAGTAACCGGACACGGCATGGATGCTCGCCGGGTAGTCGCGTGGCAGCAGGCCAGCTTGTTGCAGCGGCCGGAGCAGGCCGATCGCGCCCGTCGGATAGCAGCCCGGATTGGTGACGCGCCGCGCGTGTGCGATCGTCTGCGCATGTCCGTGGACCATCTCGGGAAAACCGTAGACCCATTCCGGATCGGTGCGATGGGCCGAGCTCGCGTCGATCACGCGTACCGCCGGATTCCGGATGAAGCCGACTGCTTCGCGCGCGGCGGCGTCGGGCAGGCACAGAATCGCGATATCGGATGCGTTGATCGCTTCGGCGCGCCGCGCGGGGTTCTTGCGCTCGGCATCCGGCAGCGTGACGAGCCGCAGATCGGTGCGATCGCGCAGGCGCTCGTGGATCAGCAGTCCGGTCGTACCTTGGTCGCCGTCGATGTAGACAGTGGAGAGGCTCATGATGGTCGCGTTTCTCGCTTCGGACGTCGGGAAAGCCGTATCGTCCATCGAACGCCTAGAATAGGAAAAGTTGAATTTCCTGATTGTGAGATTCAGATTTCCTGAACGAGAGGTGGGAATGCGCGAGATCAGTCTGGATCGACTGCGTACGCTGGTCGCGATCGCCGACCAGGGATCCTTCGTGGCCGCCGCGCAACTGCTTCATCTTGCGCCGCCGACGGTCAGCCTTCATGTCGCCGAACTCGAAAGCCGCATCGGTGCGCCGTTGCTGTCGCGCACGCGCGGCAACGTGCAGCCGTCGACCATCGGTGCGGTGCTGGTGGAGCGGGCGCGCCGTCTGCTGGCCGAGGTCGAGTCGACTCTCGACGACGTGGAGCGACAAGTGCAGGGGCTGACCGGGCGCGTGCGTCTCGGCGCATCGACCGGGGCGATCGCCCATCTGTTGCCGCAGGCGGTGGCCCGGCTGCGCGAGCGGCATCCGGACATCGATGTTCAGATTGCCGTGCTCACGTCGCACGACACACTGGCGCGCATTGCGCAGGGCACGCTCGACGTCGGACTGGTGGCGTTGCCGCAGCCGGCGGTCGCGGGGCTCTCGATCCGCGCGTGGCGGCGCGATCCGGTGCTGGCCTTTCTGCCTGCGGACTGGCGGCTTCCGGCGCGTGTGACGCCGGCCTATCTGGCCGCGCGTCCGCTGATTCTTAACGATGCGACTACCCGCCTGTCGCGGCTCACCGCGGAATGGTTCGCGCTCGGTGGCCACCGCCCCGAGCCCCGCATCGAACTCAACTACAACGATGCGATCAAGAGTCTGGTCGCCGCAGGCTACGGCGCGACGCTGCTGCCGCACGAGGCGGGCGCCCCGTTGCCGGATGCACGCATCGTCATGCGGCCGCTGCGTCCGGCGTTGTGGCGCGAACTGGGCATCGCCCATCGGGCCGGCCCGGTCGAGCGGTCGACCCAGCACGTGCTCGACGCGTTGTGGGCGCTCGGCGCGCGCTAGAAAGCAGCGGGCGTCATGCGTCGTGCGTCGTGCGCGGCCGTGCCGGCGTCGGCACGCGGTAGTGGCCCGTTACAGCCGGCTGTCCCTCGCGAGCATCAGCACGCGCACCCAGCGCCGCGCATCGTGCTTGTCCATCATCGGCAGCTTCCATTCGCCGCGTGCGGCGTCACGCACACGCACGACCAGATGCCAGCGGCCGTCGATCGGCTCGGCTTCGCAGCCGTCGAGCTGCGACAACGTATAGCGGCCGTCCGCACCGTCGTGCGACAGCCACAGCAGCCCCTGCGTCGCTGACACGCGCACGTCGCCCCACTCGCGATGCACGACGTGGGTCCAGCCTTGTTCCTTCGCGTTCGGTGCGATGTCGCGACGGCGCTTGATCCACCACGCGATCAGCGCGATCAGGATCGCGGCGGCGAACAAGGCGGCCGCGATCGCGACCGGCTGGCCGAACTGCGCGGCGATGACGTGAAACAGATGAACCGCGCCCCATCCCACGGCGATGAGCGCGAACAGCGCAATGAAAATCGGCATGTCGAATCGGAAAGAAGGACGGACCGGCGCAGGCAGCGCGCCGGTCCGTCGCACGCGGCATTACCGGCGGCGGTGAATGTCGTGCGTGACGAAGCCTGCGTCGTTGGCGGGCAGCGCGAGGCCGTCCTTGACCGCGAGCGTCTTGCGGATGTCGTCTAGACCCGCGCTCCAGTGGTCGCGCATCGTCGACAGACCGAACTGATAGTCCTTGTAGTGGTGCTCGTACGCCTTCTGCTGATAGATCAGGTGCTGGATGTTGTACTTCTTCCCGCTCGACATCGCTTCAGCTTCTACGCACCACGGGTCGCTCTTGCGTTGCGCTTCCGGCACCTGCTCGAGCACGTGGCGCAGCACGTTGCGGTAGCGCTGTTCGCGCTGCAGCGTGTCGGTGACGAAACGTGTGCGGCTCGAATACTGCACGTCTTTCGTGCGTTCCGCGACGTCGGCCATCGTGCGCGGCAGCGGCCCGCGTGCGCTCCACAGGTCGACCTGGAACGCGAGCGTGTCGCGTCGCGGACGCGCGCTCAGCACTTCCATCAGCGGCGTGTTCGATACGACGCCACCGTCCCAGTAGTATTCGCCATCGATCTCGACCGGCGGGAACGCGGGCGGCAGCGCGCCGGACGCCATGAAGTGCTCGGGCGCGAGGCGGATGCGCGAGTTGTCGAAGTACACGAAGTTGCCGGTGCCGACGTTGACCGCGCCGACCGACACGCGCGTCTCGCCCGAGTTGATCCGGTCGAAATCGCACAGCCTGAGCAGCGTCGCGCGCAGCTGCGACGTGTCGTACCAGCTGATCTTTTCCGGATGATCGGACACGCCCGGCAGCGGCGGCGGCAAGCGCGGCACGAAGAAGCCCTGCTGGCCCTGCATCATCGCGCTCGCGGCCTGCGACGCGGTGAAGAACGTGCGGATCTGGTCGATGCTGTTGAACAGCGCGAACTCGAATGCGGCCGGAATTGCGGGAAAGAATGCCGGCTGGCAGATCGTTTCCCAGAATTCGCGCAGCCGCTCGACGCGATGTTCGGGCGCATTGCCGGCGATCAGCGCGGTGTTGAGCGCGCCGATCGAGATGCCGGCGATCCAGTCGAGCGGAACGCCGGCTTCGTGCAGCCCTTCGAACACGCCGGCCTGATACGCGCCGAGCGCGCCGCCGCCCTGCAGGACGAGCGCGATCGTTTCGTATGGCAGCGACCGCGCAGCGGCCGGCGCGCCGGCTTCGTGTTGCAGGTCCGCCGCATCGACGGCCTGCTTTTCTGTACGCGCGTGCGGTTTCATCAGTTGCTCCGAGAAATCCCGCCGTAGATGGCGGAGACGGATGGCATACCGTCGAGCGACGGTATGCCATCACGAGTCGTGAGAATGGACGTGGTGCGGGAATCGCCTCCCGTCCGGGAGGCGAGGACGTTACTGCATGAACCAGCCGTGGCTGACGACGAACGACTGGCCCGTGAGCGCGGCGCTCGGGAACGCCGACAGGAACAGCACCGTCTGCGCGACGTCCTGCACCGTCGTGAACACGCCGTCGACCGTGTTGCCGAGCATCACCTTCTTCACCACTTCCTCTTCGCTGATCCCGAGCTCCTTCGCCTGCTCCGGAATCTGCTTGTCGACCAGCGGTGTGCGCACGAAGCCCGGACACACGACGTGCGAGCGCACGTTGTGCTTCGCGCCTTCCTTCGCCAGCACGCGCGCGAGACCGAGCAGCCCGTGCTTGGCCGTCACGTACGCCGACTTCAGCGGCGACGCTTCGTGCGAGTGCACCGAGCCCATGTAGATCACGACGCCGCCGCGATCGTCCTTGTACATGTGCTTGAGCGCGGCCTTGGTCGTCAGGAACGCGCCGTCGACGTGGATCGCCTGCATCTTCTTCCAGTCGGCGAACGAATAGTTCTCGATCGGGTTGACGATCTGGATGCCCGCGTTCGACACGAGGATGTCGACCGAGCCGAACGTTTCGGCCACCTTGTCGATACCGCTGTTGACCGCTTCCTCGCTGGTCACGTCCATCGCGACGCCGATCGCCTTGCCGCCTGCCTTGTTGATCTCGTCGGCGACCGCATTTGCGCCGTCCTGGTTCAGGTCGGCGATCGCGACCGCTGCGCCCGCCTTCGCGAGCTCGAGTGCGATTTCCTTGCCGATGCCGCTTGCGGCGCCCGTGACGACTGCGGTCTTGCCATTCAGGTTGCTCATTTCGAATTTCCCGTGGTGAAAGGATTGACAGGGAGAAAGGACTGCGGACGTGTTACCGAGGTTACTGAGCGAGGTAATCGTAGACGACTTCGCCGAGGCCGAGTGTCAAATCCGCGACGAGGTGGCGCGCTTCGACGATCTCGAGTACCGGCAGGTCGGCCACCGGCGCGAGTGCGTGCGGTGCCAGTTCGAGCGAGGCGGGGCCCGTCCACGCACCCTTCATCTTGATGTCCTGCATGTAATAGCGCACCAGTTCGCATACGCGTGCGGTGCCGTCGACGTGCGGGATGATCTTGAGCAGGAAGTTCGGGCCGGCGAGACGCTTCGTCTGCTCGTCGATGTCGAGTTCCTTGTGCTTGTAGCCCATCGTGCCGGTCGCGACGCGCACCTTGCCGTAGTCGAGCGTGCCCAGGATGTGATCGGTGTTCACGTGCAGCGTGGGCGACGCGAGTTTCTTCGGGAAACCCCACAGCTCGCGGCCGCCGGCGATCGGCGGGTGATCGTCGAGATACATCGCGAGCGTGTAGCCGCCGGCCTGGCCGTTGTACTCGACGGGGATCACCTGGCCGCTTTCCGTGTAGTCGCCGAAGCCGGTCGAATCGGCCATGCGAATGAATTCGTAATGGACGAGCGGCTCGATGACCTGCAGTGGCTCGGGCACGATTTCACGCAGACGATCCGGATCGGTGCGATACGTGATGATCAGAAACTCACGATCGACGAAACGGTACGGGCCCATCGGAAAGGCGGGGCTGGTCAACGGCATCGCAAACGCTTTCGATCGGACATCGCTGGGTTTCATGCGGACTCCTTGTTGTTGATCGCTTCGTGGATGAGTGCTCGTAAGCTCGTAATCCTATGCCTGTGCGTTGCCGTTGTGCGATGCCGCATCTGGAATTAATTGTTGCCGATTTCGAATGATTTGCAACGCAAATATTGAGGCGAACGGTGCGAGCGGCATTGAGCGCATGGGGCGCTCCGATATTCTCAGGCGTCGATGACGCCACGATGTGAAAAAAGTGAGCCTTTACGGGATGGTGGGTGAGCTTTTACGGGAGACGGTCGCGCGGAAATGTGACAATTGTGTGAACTTGTGTTGCAGTGCGGGCTCTAAGCGCGTTCGCGCGCGACGTGCACGCCCGGTCCTGATCATCGGCCGTCCGACGCATTAAGCGTTACTTAAGCGAGTGAGCACTAGCATCGTTCCACCCGGCCGGCACGCCCGGTCCAATCGTTACGCCCCAGGCAACCGCATTCATGCAGAACCTCAATCTCACCCTGTTTTCCGCCGTCAATGCCGGCGCCGTGCCGCCCCCCGGTGTTGCTCGCGTCGCGATCTTCGCCGCCGACTGGCTGGTCTATGCGCTGCCCGCGATGCTGCTGCTGACCTGGATCTTCGGCGAGCGCCCGACGCGCCGCCAGGCGATCGAAGCCGGCGTCGGCACGTGCGTGGCGCTGGCGCTCGCGCAGGTGATCGGGCATTTCTGGTTTTCACCGCGGCCGTTCATGGCCGGTGTCGGCACGCAACTGATTCCGCATGCGCCGGACAGCTCGTTTCCGAGCGATCACATGACGTTCGCGTGGAGTCTCGCGGTCGGCATGATGCTCGCCGGCAGCACGCGGCTGAGCGGGTTCGTGATGGCCGCGATGGCCGTGGTGATTGCTTGGGGGCGCGTGTATGCGGGCGTGCACTGGCCGTTCGACATGGCCGGCGGCGTGCTGGTCGGCACCGCCGGCGCGCTGGCCGCGCATCTGTACGGACAACGCATCGTCGAGCTGCTCGAACGGATCGGCGACGTCGTGCATGCGGTGATGATGGGGCGCGAGCGAGCGCCCTGAGCGGGAGAACCACGCGGGAGAAGTACGGGCCGGACGCCGTCAACCGGGCGTCTTGGCCGCTTCAGCCGAAGCGGACGGGCCGCCGCCCGCTTCGTGCAGTTCGGGCGTCTCGCCCGGGTGCTGTGCGGCGTCACGTTCGAGTGCGCTTTCCTTCAGGATCGCGCACATCGCAACGAACAGCGCGAGGACGACGACCGCCAGGCCGCAATAGCCGGCGATCTTCAGGTTATGACGGAAAGGCGAAGCGTGGCTTTCTTTTGTCATGAACGGGCGCTCCTGGGCGGGCTGCGGCGGCTGTCGCCCGACAGCGGCGTCGCAGACATAGATATATACCAGCCGCCCCGCCGATGCCAAGCCCGCCGATGTTCGGGCTCCCGTTCGCGTCAGTCTTCCAGCGTTTCGTGCACCGCCGCTGCGCCGCGTTTCCAGTATGCCGCCGCGCGGATGCGCGACTTGTCGACGCCACGCTCGCCAGTCAGGTGCTGCCGCACCGCACGCATCGACTGCGCTTCGCCGGCCGCCCACACGTAACCGTCGCCGGAGGATGGCAGCGGCAATTCGCGCACCGCATTCAGCAGCACGTCGCCGTCCGCCGCGTCGGCTTCGGCGCGAAAGCGCCAGATCTCATGCACGTCGGCTCGCGTATCGAACGCGATCTGCGCGGTGCGATCCGCGACTTCCAGCACGACTGCCGCACGCGAGCCGGCCGGCAATTGCTCGAGGCGGCGCGCGATGGCCGGCAGCGCCGTATCGTCGCCGATCAGCAGATGCCAGTCGAAATCGATCAGGACGACGAACGAACCGCGCGGGCCGCCGATACCGAGCCATTGGCCGACGCGTGCCTGCGCCGCCCACTGCGATGCGGGGCCGGGATGGTTCAGCACGAATTCCAGATCGAGTTCGCACGCGGCGCGATCGAAGCGGCGCGGCGTGAAATCGCGTGCGACCGGCTTCGGTTGGCCTTCGGGAAACTCCGGGCCATTCGCGCCGAGCGTCGGCATCGCGGGCCGGTCGGCGCCGGGCGGCGGGAAAAACACCTTCACGTGATCGTCGAACGAAGACGATTCGAAGTCCGCGAGGTCGGGGCCGCCGAGGGTGACACGCAGCAGGTGCGGCGTCACCGCATGCACGCGCACGACCTGCAGCAGGCGGAACTTCAGCGTATGGCGCACGCGGGTAACGGCGCGTTCGGATAGGTTCTGCATCGATCCGTTCTCCTTGGGTGTGGACGGGCGGCGCGGGTCACGCGCCGGTGCCGCTTTCGATTTCGGCCGTCGCGCGGCGCATGATCGCCGCGATACGCCGCTGTTCGTCGGCGTCGGCGGCGCTCTTGTGGAGCAGTGCGCGCTTCAGCGCGAGACGGGCCTCGACGAACTCCGGCAGCCAGCCGGGCTGCGTTTCGTCCTGCGTTTCGCCGCCTGCCGATTCACCGGCGAACGCGCGGCGCATGAATTCCATCTTGCGTGCGAGATGCGTGAGGCGCGCGAACAGGGTGTCGACGCGCTCGCGCTGCGCATCGAGGTGCGCGCGGCCGGCGTCGGTCAGCGCGTAGCGCTTGCGGTTGCCTTCCGCCTGCGACACGACGAAGCCGACTTCCTCGAGATACGTGAGCGCCGGATACACCATGCCGGGGCTCGGGCTGTAGAAACCGTTCGAGCGCGTGTCGAGCGCCTTGATCAGTTCGTAACCGTGGCTCGGTTGCTCGGCGACCAGCGCGAGCAGCAGCAGCTGGAGATCGTCGGAGCTGAACTGGCGGCCGCGCGGCATGCCGTCGTCGCCGAAATCGCCAAAGCCGCCGCGTCCGCCGCGGCCACCAAACGGGCCGCCGCCGAATGGGTCGTGACCGCGCCGATGGCGGCCGATTGCTTGCCAGACGCTGGCGTACCAGTCAGGGCCGGCATGCGCACCATGACCGTCGCATCGGGCATGGCCGCGGGAGGGGGCGTGTCGCATGATCGTGTCCTATGTGTCGTAAAACATATCGAAAGATATATATCGAAAGATAGGGTGTCAAGGAAGATTATTGGGGAAGGATGGTTGGCGGGGCGCGGCGGGATGTCCGTATCAGTCAACGGATACGGCCGCGTCAGGCAAAACGCGGGCGCGCATTCAGGCAATATTGCTCGGTTCAGCGCGGACGTCGTATCGCTGAAGTTGTTTCGTATTACTGAATTCGAACCGTGTGTCGCCGGATCGTTTCTTCGACACCGCGCACTTCGCTCTCGCGCTACCTGCGCGGTGCAGACATGCGTGCTTGCGTGTCGAATGCGATTCAGGCCGGCGGCAGGAACCGCAAAACGCGGCGATTCGAGCCGCCGGCCTGTTGCCAACGACTTCAGACCGCGCTGGCTGCGTCGATCGTGCGGATATCTTCATCGTCGAGCCGCACGCGGATCGCTTCTCCGAGCAATGCGAGCTGCGCGAGCGACGTCGCGCTCGCAATCGGTGCGGTGATCGTCGGCCGCGCGATCTGCCACGCGAGCGCGATCGCGGCCGGTTGCGTGCCGTGCTTCGCCGACACGTCGTCGAGCGCCGCGAGAATGCGCAGGCCGCGCGCATCGAGATAACCGGCGACGCGATCGCCGCGCACGCTCTTCTTCAGGTCGGCCTCGCTGCGGTACTTGCCCGACAGGAAGCCGCTCGCGAGCGCGTAGTAGTTGACGACGCCGAGCCTCAGGTCGCGCACGACCGGCTCGAGATCGCGCTCGTACTCGGCGCGGTCGATCAGGTTGTATTCCGGCTGGATCACCTGATACGCGGGCAGCCCGTTGCGCTTGCTGACGTCGGCGGCCTCGCGCAGGCGTGCACCGCTGTAGTTCGACGCGCCGATGATGCGCACCTTGCCCGCGTCGATCAGCGTCTGGTAAGCGGAGAGCGTTTCTTCGAGCGAGGCCGTGTCGGCGAGATCGCGGTGCGAGAAATACAGGTCGATGTAGTCGGTCTGCAGGCGGCGCAGTGAATCGTCGGCGGCCTTCAGGATGTTGTCCTTCGTCAGGCCGGCGCGCGCCGCGAGCATGCCGACCTTGGTCGCGATCACGACCTGGTCGCGCTTGCCGGAACGCTTGAGCCACTTGCCGATGATCGTTTCCGATTCGCCGCCGCTGTTGCCGGGCGCCCAGGCCGAATAGACGTCGGCCGTATCGATGAAGTTGATGCCGGTATCGGCGAGCGCGTCGAGCAGCTCGAACGATGCGTTTTCGTCGACGGTCCAGCCGAAGACGTTGCCGCCGAAGGCGAGCGGGGAAACCTGGATGTCCGACGTGCCGAGGGTACGTAGTGCCATTTTGCTCTCCGGAATCTGGGGGTGACGGGATGGGACGACAGGATTGGCCGGGATGAATGCGACGTGAAGGCGAGCGGGCGAAGCGCTTGCGCCGTTGTCGCGGACGCCGGAACATTCTCGCCGATCGAGCGGAATCGCGCAGCGGGCGCGCGGTCATGAAGACGGAGGAATTGCAGCGGACAGCGGATGTGCCGTCCGCCAGGTGGATGATCGGTGCGGCTGCGTTCGATCGGGAACTGAATCTTGCGGCGTCTTGGGGGAGAGACCGGCGGAGACCGGCGTATCGCACCACTTCGACGGAGCGCAACGAAAAACGGGCGGCAACGTTGCCACCCGCGATCGATCGGCGCTCCGATCCGTTACCGCAACTGCACGGCCGCCAGAAACAGCACCATGCTGCCGATCGCGCCATCGAGTACACGCCACGCAACAGCCTTGCGGAACCACGGCGCAAGCAGCCGCGCGCCATATCCAAGCCCGAGGAACCACACGACGCTGACCGACATCGCGCCGATCGCGAACGCCAGCCGCGAGCCTTCCGGCTCGCGCGCGCCGGCGGTGCCGATCAGCAGGAACGTATCGAGATACACATGCGGGTTGAGCCACGTGAATGCGAGCGTCATCAGCACGATCGCGACTGCGCTCTGCGGCGGCGGCGCGACGGTGTCGCCGCGCACGTCGAGCGTTTCGTGTCCCGGCTTGAACGCGCGGCGCAGCGCGTTGATGCCGAACCACGCGAGATACGCGAGGCCGATGTACAGCACGACGTGGACGAAGGTCGGATAGCGTTCGACGAGGACTGACGCGCCGCCGACGCCCGCGCCGATCAGGATCATGTCGGACAGCGCGCACAGCAGCACGATCTTGCCGACATGCGAGCGCATGATGCCTTGCCGGAGCACGAACGCGTTCTGCGCACCGATGGTGACGATGAGCGACCCGCACAGGGCGGCGCCGTGGGAAAAAGCGATCCAGTTCATGATGGGGAGCCGTGAAGCAGTAGACGGGTGAATCGGTTGGCGCTAGTCTGCGGTCAGCCGGAACATAAGAGAAGCTAATTCACCTAATGCCGATTAAGGAAATCTAATGCTCGACTACGCATTGCTCGACGCTCTCGCGGCTGTGATCCGGCACGGTTCGTTCGAACGGGCGGCCAGGGAGCTGAACGTCACGCCGTCGGCGGTATCGCAGCGCGTGAAACTATTGGAAGAGCGCGTCGGCAGCGTGCTCGTCAAGCGCGGGCAGCCGTGCGTCGCGACGACGTCGGGCGCGTTGCTCTGCCGGCATACGGAGCGCGTGCAGTTGCTCGAGGCCGAACTGGGCGGCCGAATGCCTGCACTGCCGGGCCAGATCGCGAGCGCATGGCCGATGCTGCGCGTGGCCGTCAACGACGACAGCGTCGCGACCTGGTTCATCGATGCGGTCGGGCCGTTCTGCACCGAGCGCGAGACCTTGCTCGACCTCGTGATAGACGACCAGGACTACACGGCCGCGCGCATTCGCGACGGCAGCGTGCAGGGCGCGGTGACCGCGCAGGCTGAACCGATCCAGGGGTGCCGGTCGACGCGGCTCGGGCGCATCCGCTATCGCGCAGTGTGTTCGCCGGCGTTTTACGACCGCTATTTCGGCGCGGGCATCACGCGCGATGCGCTGCGCCGTGCGCCGTGCGTCATGTTCAATCCGAAGGACGGTTTGCAGGCGCGCTTCATCCGGCGCGTGACGCGCGCGGATCTCGATCCGCCGCAACACTGGATCCCGCACGTCGCGGGTTACCTGCGTGCATGCGAAACGGGGTTGGGATGGGGGATGTGCCCGGACCGGATGGTCGATCGCCAGCTGGCGGCGGGCGAACTGGTCGACATGTCGCGCGGGCGGACCGTCGATATCGACCTGTACTGGCAGAGCTGGCGCCTGTCGATCGGTTGGCTCGACGATTTCAGCGCGGCGCTGAAGGCGCGCGCCGCGCTGTTTCTCGACTGATCGAAGCGGGCGCGGCGGACGGTGGCGGGCGGCGGCGCGCATGCTACGCGCCGCGCGGGGTCAGACGTGGTGCAGGCCGTCGAAGTCGACGATCTGTACGAGGCGGCCGTGCATTTCGATCAGGCCGCGCTTCTGGAACTTCGACAGCGTGCGGCTGACCGTTTCGAGCGTCATGCCGAGGTAGCTGCCGATGTCTTCGCGCGTCATCCGCAGGTTGAATTCCGACGGCGAGTAGCCGCGCTTCAGGTAGCGCGACGACACGTCGAGCAGGAACGCGGCGACGCGCTCTTCGGCGTTCAACGAGCCGAGCAGCATGGTTTGTGACGTTTCGCGCACGATCTGCTCGCTCATCAGCTTGTGCATGCGCAGCTGCATCGTGCCGGCTTCCGAGCACAGCGACTTGAGCGCGCTGTACGGAATCACGCAGACCGAGCTGTCTTCCAGTGCAACCGCGGTGCGCGGGTGCGTGTCGTCGCAGATGCCGTCGAGGCCGAGCGCTTCGCCCGCGAGGTGCAGACCGGTGACCTGCTCGCGGCCGTCGTGGCGCGTGGCGACGGTTTTCAGCGAACCCGAGCGCACGGCGTACAGGTTGTCGAAGGTGTCGCCTTCGCGGAACAGCGCTTCGCCGCGCTTGACCGGGCGCGCCGCGCAGATGACCGATTCGAGGCGGCTGAGCGCTTCGGGTGCGAGGCCCTGCGGCATGCACAGGTGCCGCATTGCGCACGACGAGCAGTGCGGGGCCTGACGGGGAGCCCAGTTGCCTGCATGGGACGAGGCGGCGGGACGTGTGGCGACGGGCGTCAACATGATCGTTTGCTCCAGCGTTGAATCGACCGAATTATTGTCCCACCGCAAGTTGCCGCTGTCGGGTGACAAAACGTCGCGACCGCGCGCACATGTCGCGGGCATCGTAGCGGCACGCAAGCATGCCGTTGCGTGTGCGCGCCGCGACGCGCACGCTGATGCCGGTGCCGCTCAACCTTCCTGATCGTCCGTATGCGCGGCGGCCGGGATCAGCAGCACGGGCAGCGTCGCATGCCGCACGCACTGTTCGGCGATGCTGCCGAGCACGAGGCGACGGAACCCGCGGCGGCCGTGCGTGCCGAGCACGAGGAGGTCGGCGCCGAACGCTTTCGCACCGTCGAGGATCAGCGTCGACACGTCGGTGAGCGACGACGCCTCGCTCGTCAGCGTCTCGCCCTTCACGCCTGCCGCCTGCATCAGCTTCTTGAACTCCGCCGCGAGCGCATTGCCTTGCGCGATGAGCTGGTCGCGCAGCACGGACGGATCGTAGCCCGGCACGTTGTAGTAGATCGCGGCGTTCTCGACGACGTAGAGCGGTTGCAGTTCGGCACCGTGCTCCTTCGCGAGCGCGAGGGCGGCATCGAACGCGTGGCGGGCGGTGTCGCTGCCGTCGATGGCAACCAGAATGCGCTTGTACATGGTGTCTCCAAGTGGCGGGTTGAATGGAAGTCGGCCGAACGGCCGAGCAGGCCGTGCGTCGCTGCGAGGCAGGGTAAACCAACGGCAGGGACTTTGCAGCGACGTGCCGGTCGTCGCGAGTGTGCATTGAATATCAACCGTATCGCGACGACGTGACTTCGATCAACGCCGATGCATCGACGTCGCGAAACCCGACTGTCGACCCGAACCCGGCGCCGATATCGATTCCAGCACCGATTCGGAGGACCGGCGCGCGAACCCGCACGTCGCTCCGCCGCCATCGGCCGTCGGCCTCGCCTCGACCCGCCAAACGAACGATCGATTCAAACGCCGCGCGCGTCACCGCGGCACGGCCGTGATTTCGATCACCCGTTCCGGCCGGCGTCCATGACCGGGCCAGTACGCGCTGCCGTACATCCGGTGAACCGGGCCGTACAGCGCGTCGCCCGCGTGCGACGGCGCGTCGAACCCCTTCTCGATCACCATGTAGCCGTCACGCAGCGCGAAAGCCGGATGGTTGCCGCCCGGCCGGCTGTCGAAGCCGGCGAAGCCGTCGCCGGCCTCGGGCATCGCGTTGACGAGCGACGCGTTGCTGCCCGTGATCTGGTCGGGCGAGAAGGCGCCGCCGCTCGCGAGACGCGCGGCCTCGCGATTCTTGCCGTCGGTGTCGACGGTGCTGTCGTGCGTGTCGTCGTTGTCGAGTTCGATGCTGCGCGGATGCGCGGTGTGCGCTTGAGCTGACGTTCCCATCACGGCTCTCCTGGCGGCGAAGCGCTCCGGATCGAAGCAAATCCCGTTCCGGGCAAGACGGGAAAACGGCGCGCGAGCGATCGCCGCGGTGGTGTGGCGCGCGCTGATTTGTCATGATTTATTTCGGCTAGAACACCGGTTTTCTACAGAGTATGATTCATTTCCTGCGAAGCGGCGACAGGGGATGCGGTCTTGCCGCCTCTGCCCGCACCGGGGGCACCGCAGCACCCTTAAGACGGGTAGTGAACAACAAATCAAGGGACTAGAGGTGGCGGATTCATGCAAGCGACTACTGCTTTCACGCACCGCGGTTATCTGTTGAATTGCGCGCCCGCGCGCGCCAGCGACGGGTCGTTCAAACCCTACGTCGTGATCTCCAGATCGAGCGACGGGGAACTCGTCGCGAACCGTTTTTTTCCGACCGAGCTCCAGTTCAACGACGAAGGCGACGCGATCGCGCACGCGCGCGACTGGGCCGTGCGCTGGATCGACGCGAGCAGTATTACGATCTGACGCCGTCGCGCGGCGGCGGCATCGTCCGTCCGGCCGATCCCCCGACGTGCCGCTGTCGATCGAAAACGCGGTAATCTTCTGGAACCCGTCACTTTATTTGCGGCCGTGCGATCGAGCGCGGCCGCCTGCATTGGCATATGTCGACATCACCCGCCCGTCAGTGGGGCCTCGAAGAAATCGTTGCCGGCTTGCGCGAATCGCGCGAGGAACTTCATCGCACGCGTCATCCGCGCGGCATCCGCGAGCTGCCGTCGCGCGACGCGATCTGCAAGATCGTCACCGGCCTGCGCGCGTCGATGTTTCCGACGCACTACGGCGCGCCGGATCTGACCGATGAAAGCGTCGACTACTACGTCGGCCACACGCTCGAAAGCACGCTGCGGATCCTCTCGGAACAGATCCGCCGCGCGCTGCCGTTCCTGCCCGAGCATGCGGACACGCCGTTCGCCGAACTCGACGAGCGCGCGTTCGAGATCGCGCGCGAGTTCGGCCGGCAGTTGCCGGCGGTTCGCGCGCTGCTGGTCAGCGACATCCAGGCTGCCTACGCGGGCGATCCGGCCGCGCAGCACATCACCGAGATCCTGCTGTGCTACCCCGGCGTGCTCGCGATGATGCACCATCGGCTCGCGCACGCGCTGCACCAACTCGGTGTGCCGCTGCTCGCGCGTTTCATCAATGAAATCGCGCACTCGGCCACCGGCATCGACATTCACCCGGGCGCGCAGATCGGCCCGAGCTTCTTCATCGACCACGGCACCGGCGTCGTGATCGGCGAAACCGCGATCATCGGCGAGCGCGTGCGCGTGTATCAGGCCGTCACGCTCGGCGCAAAGAGCTTCCCGGCGGATGGTGATGGCGCGCTGGTGAAGGGCAACGCGCGGCATCCGATCGTCGAGGACGACGTGGTGATCTACGCGGGCGCGACGATTCTCGGCCGCGTGACGATCGGGCGCGGCTCGGTGATCGGCGGCAACGTGTGGCTTACGCACAGCGTGCCGCCCGGCACGAGCGTCGCGCAGGGCAAGGTCCGCGAAGGCGGTAGCGCCGAGAAGCCGTGACGCGGCGCGCGAACGGCGCAATGGTCGTTCGCGCAGCGCAGGTGCAGGCGTGCGCCGATGTCCGCACACAAGGTGTGCGAAGGGCACACACGGCTACCGCCGAACATACCGTTCGTCAGTGTTTGCCGGCCGGCGAGCGATGCTTGTACAGCACGTCCTGGTCGACGCGGATCAGGTTCTGCCCCGCATCGACGACGAAATCCACACCGTTGTACGCGCTGCCCGTCAGCAGCAGGATCGCGCCCGCGACGTCGTCGGGGCCGGCGATGCGCGCGAGCGGCGTCGATGCGCGGCTCGCGTGTTCGAAGTCGGCCTGCGTCTGGTCGTCGCTCGGCAGCATCAGCCCGGGGAACACCGCGTTCACGCGCAGCACCGGCGACGACGACAGCGCGAGCATCTGCGTGAGGTTGCCGAGCGCGGCCTTCGCGACCGTGTAGCTGAAATGGTCGCGGTGGAAGTTTTCCTTGATCTTCTGGTCGACCACGTTGACGACGACGCCCTGCGTGCCGGCCGCGCGGGCCCGTTCGTAGAATGCACGCGTGAGCAGGATCGGCGCGCGGCAGTTGACTGCCCACGCCTGGTCGAATGCCGCGAGGTCGAAGCTCGGGAAATGATCCTGCCAGAACACGGACGCGTTGTTGACCAGCACGTCGAGGCGGCCGAAGCGCGCATACACCTGGTCGATCAGCGCGGTGATCTGCCCGGCATCCGACAGGTCGGCCTGCAGGGCGACCGATTCGTACCCGCTCTCGGCGATCGCGCGGGCCGCCGCCTGCGCGGCATCGGCCGAACGGTCGTAGTGCACCGCGGTGCGATAGCCGTGCGCGGCGAAATACTCGGCGAACGCGCGCCCGGCCCGGCGCGCGGCGCCGGTCACGAGCACGACCGGCGCGTCTGCCGCTTGCTTCGTGGACTGCATTACGTATTCGTCAGGTTGACTGAAGATGGATTCGCGACGATCGACAGGAATTCGCGCCGCGTGGACGGATCGGTGCGGAACGTGCCGAGCATGCGCGACGTGACCATCTCGACGCCCGGCTTGTGCACGCCTCGCGTCGAGATGCACTGATGCGCGGCTTCGAGGATCACGCCGACGCCCTTCGGCTGCAGCACGTCGAACAGTGTGTCGGCGATCTGCACGGTCATCTTTTCCTGGATCTGCAGGCGCTTCGCGAACGCGTCGACGAGGCGCGCGAGCTTCGAGATGCCGACGACGCGATGGTTCGGCAGATACGCGACGTGCGCGCGGCCGATGATCGGCACCATGTGGTGCTCGCAGTAGCTCTCGAAGCGGATGTCCTTCAGCACGATCATTTCGTCGTAGCCGTCGACTTCGCTGAACGTGCGCGCGAGGATGTCGCGCGGCTCCAACGCATAGCCGGCGAAGAACTGTTCATATGCGCGCACGACGCGTGCCGGCGTGTCGAGCAGGCCTTCGCGGGCGGGATCGTCGCCGGCCCAGCGCAGCAGCACGCGAACGGCATCCTCGGCTTCTTCCCGACTCGGCCGGGATGCGGCCGGCTCGGGCCGCGCGGATTTTTTACCCATCTAGTCACTCCATCGAATGCGGCCGCCTGCGGCGGCGCGGATATCCGGGCATTGTTTCATGCTTTCGCGGGTCGTGCGTGCGGCCTGCCGCACACCCTGCATCACTTCGGCCATTCGTCCTGCTCGTCGTTGAACAGCGACGCGACGACGCCGCGCAGCCACGCCGTGCGCGGATCGTTGTGGAACTTGCGGTGCCAGTGCTGCTTCAGGTCGAAGCGCGGCAGCGGCAACGGCGGCTCGACCGGCACGATGAACGCATGCTCGGCCGCATAGGCATAGCCGATCGCATGCGGCACTGTCGCGATCAAGTCAGTGCGGCTCAGGATGAAAGGCAGGCTCATGAAGTGCGGCGTCTCGAGCACCGCACGGCGGTGCATGCGCTGCTTCGCGAGGTATTTCTCGAGCACCTCCTGGCTGCGCCCCTCGGCGCGCACCACCGCATGCCCGCACGCGAGGAACTGCTCGGCCGTGAACGGGCGCGCCTGTTCGAGCGGATGGCCGCGCCGCATCAGGCAGACGAACCGGTGCGTGAACAGACGCTGCTGAAAGAAGTTGTTGCCGTCGAGATCGGGGAAGTAGCCGACCGCGAGATCGATCGAGCCAGCTTCGAGGCCGCGGCCGACTTCGTCGTGCGCGAGCGAGACCGAGCGCAGGTTCGCATGCGGCGCGCGCGTCGCGAACGCCTGCAGCAGCTTCGGCAGGAACACGATCTCGCCGACGTCCGACAGCGCGATCGAGAACGTATGCGTGCTCGCCGCCGGATCGAAGTCATGCGGCGCGACGAGGCCGCGCTCGATCTGCGCGAGCGCATCGCGCGCGGCCGGCAGCAGCGCGAGCGCGCGCGGCGTCGGCTCCATGCCGCGCGACGTGCGCACGAACAACGGATCGCCGAAATACTCGCGCAGGCGGCCGAGCGCGGTGCTCACGCGCGGCTGGCTCACGCCGAGCAGGTCGCCGGCGCGGCTGACGTTGCGCGTGTCGTCGAGCGCGACGAGGTAGGGAATCAGGTTCAGATCGAGCGCATCCATCGTGAGGCCGGTATCCGGGAAACGTATACAACTTATCTCCAAAATCGCATTGCCGCATAGTCGGGAAAGCGCTCAAATGGGTTCCATTATTCGAACCAATGTTCAGGAGACGAACAATGCGCACCCAGGTCGCCATCATCGGCGCCGGTCCGTCCGGCCTTTTGCTTTCCCATCTGCTGCGCCTGCAAGGCGTCGATTCCATCCTCGTCGAAGCGCGTTCGCGCGAATACTGCGAGAACCGCATCCGCGCCGGCGTGCTGGAGCAGGGCACCGTCGACACGCTGAACGAAGCCGGCCTCGGCGAGCGGATGCGCCGCGAAGGGCTCGAACATCACGGCATCGAGCTGCTGTTCTCCGGTCAGCGCCATCGCATCGACCTGAGCGCGCTCACCGGCGGGCGCGCGATCACCGTCTATAGCCAGCATGAAGTCGTGCGCGACCTGATCGCGGCCGGCGACGCGCATGGGCACCAGATGCATTTCGAAGTCAGCGAAGTCGCGCTGCACGATATCGAAAGCGAGCACCCGTTCGTCACGTTCAAGCATGCGGACGGCCGCGCGGACCGCATCGACTGCGACTACATCGCCGGCTGCGACGGCTTCCACGGCATCGCACGGCAGACGATTCCCGCCGAGCGGCTGAACACGTTCGAGCGCGTCTATCCGTTCGCGTGGCTCGGCATCCTCGCCGACGCGGCGCCGTCGCTCGACGAGCTCGTCTACGCCCATCACGACAACGGCTTCGCACTGTTCTCGATGCGTTCGCCGACGGTCACGCGCCTCTACCTGCAGTGCAAGCCCGACGAAGACCTCGCGGAATGGTCCGACGCGCGGATCTGGGACGAACTGCACACGCGCTTTTCGAACGACACCGGCTGGACGCCGACCGAGGGCCGGATCACGCAGAAGAGCGTGACGCCGATGCGCAGCTTCGTGTCGGAGACGATGCAGCACGGCCGCCTGTTCCTCGCGGGCGATGCCGCGCACATCGTGCCGCCGACCGGCGCGAAGGGGATGAACCTCGCGGTGGCCGACGTCCGCGCGCTGTCCCGCGCGCTCGGCGCGCGCTATCGCAGCGGCGACGCGACGCCGCTCGAGCGCTATTCGGCGACCTGTCTCGAACGCGTGTGGCGCGCCGAGCATTTCTCGTACTTCATGACGAACATGCTGCACTCGTCGCCGGAGGACTCGCCGTTCGTCAATCGCCTGAAGTTTGCCGAGCTGAAGTACGTGACGCGCTCGCGGGCCGCCGCGCAATCGCTCGCCGAAAACTACGTCGGCCTGCCGTTCGACGACCAGACACCCCCCGAGGGATCCCGCCTTGACAACGCGCTGTGCGCGACTCTATGATCGGCCCATCGTTCGCTAATCGAATATGGGTTCGAATAGCGAACAAATGCCGAAGGTCGACGACGGCCTTCGACGCGGCACGCGACACGCGCGTGTCCCCTCGACAGGCCGCGCATCGTGCCGCGGGTTCGTATCAGGAAGAGACATGGTCAACAAGATTTTCGAATCGCTTCAATCGGCGGTCGCGGACGTCCACGACGGCGCGACCATCATGATCGGCGGTTTCGGTACGGCAGGCATGCCGTCCGAACTGATCGACGCGCTGATCGAGCAGGGCGCGCGCGGCCTGACGATCGTCAACAACAACGCGGGCAACGGCGAGACGGGTCTCGCGGCGCTGCTCAAGGCGAAGCGGGTGCGCAAGATCATCTGCTCGTTCCCGCGCCAGAGCGACTCGCAGGTGTTCGACGCGCTGTACCGTGCGGGCGAAATCGAGCTGGAGCTCGTGCCGCAGGGCAACCTCGCGGAGCGCATCCGCGCGGCGGGCGCCGGCATCGGCGGCTTCTTCACGCCGACGGGCTTCGGCACGAAGCTCGCGGAAGGCAAGGAAACGCGCGTGATCGACGGCAAGTCGTACGTGTTCGAGACGCCGATCCACGCCGATTTCGCGCTGGTGAAGGCGTACAAGGGCGATCGCTGGGGCAACCTCGTGTATCGCAAGACCGCGCGCAACTTCGGGCCGATCATGGCCAGCGCCGCGAAGGTCGCGATCGTGCAGGTGTCGGAAGTCGTGCCGCTCGGCGGGCTGAACCCGGAACACATCGTGACGCCGGGCATTTTCGTGCAGCGCGTCGTCGAAGTGCCGCAGGCCGCGCATGCGGCCGAGCTGGCCGCCGAACGTGCATCGCAAGCCGCCTGACAGCCTGAGGAGACCCGAAATGAAACGACTGACCCGCGATGAAATGGCCAAGCGCGTCGCCCAGGACATCCCCGAAGGCGCTTACGTGAACCTCGGCATCGGCGTGCCGACGCTGGTGGCGAACCACCTCGATCCGAGCAAGGAGATCTTCCTGCACAGCGAGAACGGCCTGCTCGGCATGGGCCCGGCGCCCGCGCCCGGCGAGGAAGACGACGAGCTGATCAACGCCGGCAAGCAGCACGTGACGCTGCTCACCGGCGGCGCCTATTTCCACCACTCGGATTCGTTCGCGATGATGCGCGGCGGCCACCTCGACTACTGCGTGCTCGGCGCGTTCCAGGTGTCGGCGAACGGCGATCTCGCGAACTGGCATACGGGTGCGCCCGATGCGATTCCGGCCGTCGGCGGCGCGATGGACCTCGCGATCGGCGCGAAACAGGTGTTCGTGATGATGGAGCACCTGACGAAGCAGGGCGAGAGCAAGATCGTCGCGCAGTGCTCGTACCCGGTCACCGGCGTGCAATGCGTGAGCCGTATCTATACGGATCTCGCCGTGCTCGACGTGACGGCGGACGGCCTCGCGGTGAGCGAGATCTTCACCGACCTGTCGTTCGACGAACTGCAGAAGCTGACCGGCGTGCCGCTGATCGACGCGACGCGCAAGGCCGCGGCCTGAACGGCAAGCGTACCGGCGCGCGCGATCGCGCGCACGCCGGCACGCTTGGGTAGACAATAGGCGCACGCCGTTTCCCCAATCTGATGCCATGCTCGAAGACAGCGCCCGCCTGACCTCTCTCATCTGCGGCACCGAACCGCTCAACCGGATCTGGTCGCCGCGCGCGACGATCCAGCGGATGCTCGACGTCGAAGCCGCGCTTGCGCGTGCGCTCGCCGCGCGGCAGGTGATTCCCGCCGCCGCGGTCGCGCCGATCGAACGCGCGTGCGACGCCGGCCGGCTCGACGCCGACGCGCTCGCGCACGGTGCGGCGCTCGGCGGCAATCTCGCCATTCCGCTCGTCAAGCAGCTCACCGCCCAGGTGAAGGCCGACGACCCCGAGGCCGCGAAGTTCGTGCACTGGGGCGCGACGAGCCAGGACATCATCGATACCGCGACGGTGCTGCAGCTGCGCGACACGCTCGACGTGCTCGAGCCGCTGCTCGACGAAGCGTGCGCGTCGCTCGCGGTGCTCGCGCGCGCCCATCGCGCGACGCCGATGATCGGCCGCACGTGGCTGCAGCAGGCGCTGCCGATCACGCTCGGCCTGAAATTCGCGCAATGGCTCGACGCGCTGCTGCGCCATCGCGCGCGCTTCGCCGAATTGCGCGAGCGCGCGCTGGTGCTGCAGTTCGGCGGCGCCGCGGGCACGCTGGCGAGCTTGCGCGAGCAGGCGGCCGGCGTGAGCGCCGCGCTCGCGGCCGACCTGAAGCTCGCGCTGCCGGCCGTGCCGTGGCACACGCAGCGCGACCGCATCGCGGAAGCCGCGTCGTGCTTCGGGATGCTGACCGGCACGCTCGGCAAGATCGCGCGCGACGTGTCGCTGCAGATGCAGACCGAAGTCGGCGAGCTCGGCGAACCGGCAGCCGCCGGCAAGGGCGGCTCGTCGACGATGCCGCACAAACGCAACCCCGTCGGCTGTGCGGCCGTGCTGACCGCCGCGGTGCGCGCGCCGAACCTCGTCGCGACCGTGTTTGCCGGGATGGTCCAGGAGCACGAGCGCGCGCTCGGCGGCTGGCAGGCCGAATGGGATGCGCTGCCCGACCTCGCGCGCCTGACCGGCGGCGCGCTCGCGCAGATCGCGCAGATCGTCGCGGGCCTCGACGTGAACACCGAACGCCTCGCCGCGAACCTCGACCTGACGCACGGGCTGATCCTCGGCGAAGCCGTGATGCTCGCACTCGGCGACCGGATCGGGCGCCTCGATGCGCATCATGTCGTCGAGCATGCGTCGAAGGAAGCCGTGCGCACCGGCGCGACGCTGTTCGACGTGCTCGCCGCCGATCCGACCGTATCCGCCCATCTGTCGCGCGACGCGCTCGCGCGGCTGCTCGATCCCGCACATTATGTCGGCGAGGCGCAGGCTTACGTCGACGCTGTGCTCGCGCTGCACGCGGGCACGACACAACCAGGAGAACACTGATGCCTTTCGCCACTGTCAACGGCGTGAAACTGCATTACCGGATCGACCGTGCCGCGCGTGACGACGCGCCGTGGCTCGTCTTCTCGAACTCGCTCGGCGCCGACCTGCAGATGTGGGCACCGCAGATTCGCCCGCTCACGCAGCACTTCAACATCCTGCGCTACGACACGCGCGGCCACGGCCATTCCGATGCACCGGCCGGCTCGTACACGATCGACCAGCTCGCGGGCGACGTGATCGGCCTGCTCGACCACGTCGGCATCGATCGCGCGTACTTCTGCGGGATTTCGATGGGCGGCCTGACCGGTGCCGCGCTCGCCGCGCGCTTCCCGTCGCGCATCGCGCGCGCCGTGCTGTCGAACACCGCCGCGAAGATCGGCTCGCCGGAAGTGTGGGCGCCGCGCGCGCAGAAGGCGCGTGCGGAAGGGATGGCCGCGCTGGCCGACGCCGTGCTGCCGCGCTGGTTCACCGACACGTTCGTCGATCGCGAGCCGCGCCTGTTCGACGCGATCCGCGACACCTTCGTGCATACCGACAAGGACGGTTACGCGGCGAACTGCGACGCGTTGAACGCGGCCGACCTGCGCGAGGAAGTGAAGGGCATCGCGCTGCCGGTGCTCGTCGTGACCGGCGCGAAGGACATGTCGACGCCGCCCGACCAGGGCCGTGCGCTGGCCGCCGCGATTCCCGGCGCGCGTCACGTCGAATTCGACGCCGCGCACATTTCGAACATCGAGTGCACCGACGGCTTCAACCGCGCGCTGCTCGACTTCCTGACCGCGTGAGGCACCGACGATGGACGACCAGCAACGTTACGAAGCGGGGATGAAGGTGCGTCGCGCGGTGCTCGGCGACGCGCACGTCGACCGTTCGATCCAGAACCGCACCGAAGTGACCGACGAATTCCAGAACCTGATCACGCGCTATGCGTGGGGCGAGATCTGGACGCGCGAAGGCCTGCCGCGCCATACGCGCAGCCTGCTGACCATCGCGATGATGGTCGCGCTGAACCGCGGCGAGGAACTCGCGCTGCACCTGCGTGCCGCGCGCAACAACGGCGTGACGCGCGACGAGATCAAGGAAGTGCTGCTGCAGACCGCGATCTACTGCGGCGTGCCGGCCGCGAATTCCGCGTTCCATCTCGCCGACAAGATCTTCAAGGAACAGGATGGGGCCGCCTAGGTGCGGCTGAATAACACGGCCGGCTCGCGCCGGACGTGACCCGATCGCGACACGTGCCGCTGCCGGCAGGTGTCGACGACGCATGACGCGCCGGCGGCGAATCGGCGCGCAAACAAGGAAAGACGCGGCCATCAGGCCGCGTTGTTTAAACAGGAGACTCGCGATGAATCGCGCACCCGTGGTCGATGTCCAGACCTTCATCAATGAGCAGCCGTTCGGCGGCTTCCAGTGGCTCGTATTCCTGATGTGTTTCGTGATCGTGCTGCTCGACGGCTTCGATACGGCCGCGATCGGCTTCATCGCGCCGTCGCTGCTCGGCGAATGGAACCTCACCAAACCCGATCTCGCACCCGTGCTGAGTGCCGCGCTGTTCGGCCTTGCGTGCGGCGCGCTCGTGTCGGGTCCGCTGTCCGACCGCGTCGGGCGCCGTTCGCTGCTGCTCGGCTCGGTGTTCCTGTTCGGCGTCGCATGTTTCGTGTCGGCGTTCTCCAACACCATCGGGCACCTGACGGTGCTGCGCTTCGTCACCGGTGTCGGCCTCGGTGCCGCGATGCCGAACGCGGTCACGATGATGGGCGAGTTCTGCCCGGACAAGCGCCGCGCGACCGTGATCAACCTGATGTTCTGCGGCTTCCCGCTCGGCGCCGCGTTCGGCGGCTTTCTCGCCGCGTGGATGATCCCGCATTTCGGCTGGCGCAGCGTGCTGATGCTCGGCGGCGTGACGCCGCTGCTGCTCGGCGTGCTGTTGCTGCTGAAGATGCCCGAATCGGTGCGCTTCATGGTCGCGCAAGGCCAGAGCATCGACCGGATCCGCGCGACGCTTTCGCGGATCTCGCGCGATGCGCTGAACGCCGGCTCGTTCGCAATGACCGAATCCGCGCCGCAGACGGGCGGCAAGGGGATAGGCGTCGTGCTGTCGCGCTCGTATGTCGTCGGCTCGGTGATGCTGTGGCTCGCGTACTTCATGGGCCTCGTGATCTTCTACGCGTCGATCAACTGGATGCCGATCCTGCTGAAGGATGCCGGTCTCACGCCGAAGAGCGCGACGCTGATTTCTGCGCTGTTCCCGCTCGGCGGTGTCGGCGCGGTGCTGTGCGGCGTGCTGATGGACCGCTTCAACGCGAATCGCGTGATCGCCGTGTGCTACGCGCTGACCGCGATCAGCGTGTATGCGATCGGGCAGGCGGCCGGAAACGTGGGGCTGCTCGTGCTGGTCGTGTTCATCGCCGGCGTGCTGATGAACACCGCGCAATCGTCGATGCCGGCGCTTGCCGCCGCGTTCTATCCGACCGAAGGGCGCGGCACGGGCGTGGCGTGGATGCTCGGTGTCGGCCGCTTCGGCGGGATCGCCGGGTCGTTCCTCGTTGCCGAACTGACGCGCCGGCACTTCTCGTTCGCCGGCGTGTTCGCGACGATCGCGGTCGCGGGCTTGCTTGCATGCCTTGCGTTGCTGATCAAGCAGATGGCCCAGCCGCACGGCGTCGCGCAGTCGAGCGGCAAGATCGAGTCGCTCGGGCATTGAGCGGAATCGGGGCCGGGGCGATGCGCCGGCCTTTTGCTGGTTGCGAAAGGTCGTGAGCCGGCGGCCGACACGCAACGACAGACCGGGCCGCGTCGGCGGCCCGTCCACTTTACGGCCGTCGCGCTGCTACTCCTCCGCGTCGTGTTCCTTGACGAAGTTGCGCAGATACGCGCGCAGCGCGGCCTCCTGGCTGCGGTGATCGGCAAGGTTCGCGGCGCCCATCTCTTCCTCGTCGCCGAACAGCGTGGACGGCGCGCAGTACGTACCCACTTCGATGTTTTCGCGCAGCACGCGGATCTCGTGCGTGAGCGGGTGGTACTCGGCGATCCAGTGCATGCCCTCGATGTGCTCGCCGGCTTTCAGCATCGGCTTCATCGGCATCTCCATGCAGAACAGCGGTGCAACCGGCGAAGCGGCTGCACGCGCCCGTACCAAAAGGGTACGCCTGCATGGCGTGAAGCTCAACGGGGGCGCTTGTGAGCGCTTATTGCGGGAGCAGATGCGCGACGAGCGGGTATAGCGACAGGATCAGCAGCACGGCCATCGTCACGTTGAAGATGCGCAGCGCGCGGCGGTTCGACAGAAAGCGGCGCAGGCCCTGGCCGAACGCGGCCCACAGGCTGATGCACGGAAAGCCGATCAGGATGAACACGACGGCCATCCACGCGGCGTTCATCCCGTAGTCGGCGGACAGGCGGATCGTTGTCGCGGCGGTCAGCACCATCATCCACGCCTTCGGATTGACCCACTGGAACGCGGCGGCTTCGAGGAACGTCATTGGCCGCGGCTTGGCGCCCTGCGCCTTCACTTCGCCGGACGTGCCGATGCGCCATGCGAGGTACAGCAGGTACGCGACGCTCGCGATTTCGAGGATCGTGTACAGGACCGGCACGCGCCGGAACGCCTCGCCGAGACCGAAGCCGACGCACAGCATCAGGATCGCGACGCCGATGCTGATGCCGAACAGGTGCGGCATCGTGCGGCGGAAACCGAAATTGACGCCGGAGGCGAGCAGCATCGTGTTGTTCGGGCCGGGCGTGATCGACGTGACGAGCGCGAACAGCATGCCGGCGGGCAATGCGCTGAGGGTGAGGAAGTCCATCGCGGATTCTCCATTCGTGTTCGAGACTGGGATGGAGCCAGTGTAGCGACGGTTGTCTGTACAGTACCGGCACAGTTTGATTGACGATTGCCGGTACGGGGAGGGGGAATGTGGACCGGGACGAAATCACCGGATTGTTGGCTCTCAGAGAAGATGTCCGGATTCTCAATATGTTGTCTTTGAATAAAAGGTGGATTTCTTTCGTTACGCGATCGATCGGTGCAACTTTCAGTCGAAGAGTCGATGAAATGTGCGGCTTCCAGGATATATGCGCAACCTCTACCCACGATAGCGTTCGAACTGCGTGTCGAATGTTATGTGAGTGAGTATTAGCTATGGCGTGCCATTCGAACCCAAATGGAAGAGTGCAGCGGAATCAATACGTGAGTGCGACCGGTGATCGCCGAAAAGTTAGGGCCGTCTATCTAATGGCGCTTCGAACTACCGATTCAGCCGGGGATCGTTGAAGGTCGACAGACGTCCATAGGATCAACAGGATTCCTTAGAAAGCCAATGAATAGAATTGCTCTGCAGCTCCCCGATTCTTGCGATTCGACTTCATTTGTCCTTTTCGGATCATATGCATTACTTCGATGCCGTCGAGCACTATCCTCGCACATCGAGAGTTCTTGAAGCCCATCATCGGGCGAGTGCGCCGTTTGATCGCTCGGTGGTCCTGCTCGACTGGGAGATACTCGATTCTTGGGGGCCCCCTTTTTCGGTGTTAATCCCGGCGCAACAATGTTCGAGGAGCCATTCCGAAGGCTTTTCGGAAAGCATGGCTGAAGTGACTGAAGTCGGAGAACCCGAAATCCAGTGCAACCTGGGAGACACTACGCACGTCACCTCGCTCTATCGCCTCCCGGCAGGCTTGCAAACGCGCCTGCCGAATGACTGACATCATGGTTTCCTGCCGACGCGCAAAGGCCCGGGTCACCGTTCGCGTCGATACGTGATGTACCTCTGCGACACGTTCCAGACTCAGTCCGGGGTCAGCCAGATGGCGATGGATGTAGATCATGATCTTGTTGTAAAGATCATGCTCGGCCTGAACCTTGCCGAGATCCTGCAGCTCCAAACTCAGCACCAGCAGATCGAGTAAGGTCTGCGAAACCCGGCTGGCAATCCGTGCATCGGGCGATTCTTGCGACAAGGCCGCCGCCTGCCGGAGCATTTCACGCAGCGGCACCACGCCGGGGCGCTGTTCATCGAGTACCGTCGCAGTGAGCTGCTCGACGCCGGGAAGCCGGGCATTCAGCAGATATCGCGGGATACGTACCAGATGGTTGCTGCCGCCCAGGCTGAAACGGAAAGTCTGTGACGCGTCGTAGAGAAACAGTCGACCCTGCCCCAGAACGGCCTGCCGCCCGCCCTGCTCGAGCCGGCCATGTCCGTCATGGCTAAAACCCAGCCAGAGATCGTCATCCGGGCCGGTGCGCAAATGGGACGGCGTCCGCTGCCACTCATGCAGCGGCGCCGTCAGCGAACAGATATCCAGCGTTCCGATCGAGCGAACCTCCAGCCGGCCGTCGAAATCGCTTCCGCTCAAGGGCTGGCTCGCAGCCGGAATGCAGTGACGGCAGACAACCTCTTTCCAGTATTCGAAGCGCTGCGGAGCAGAAACTAGCGTTGTGGAATATTGGGCGGCACTCATGGCAGACACCTCATTGATCCAGCCGGTCGACAACAGAGGGAACGCACCATGGTCTGTCAAGGCTGCAAAAAAATCAAACGGACAAAACCCTCCCCGTCAAATGCCAAGCGCTCCTACGTGAAATCGGCTTCATGTCATGCAGCGCTGCGAACCGGCCCGTCCTTTTTTACCAAGCGATTGTCCTTCGCAACCAAGCGGCAAAGATTTTCGCACCGGACGATATCTCCCACGCAGCCGGCTTTCGTACGGCTTCCCGGTCACGACACCCGGGGCGGGTTACCGCGCGCACCCTGCCTGCCCGGGATCTGCCCCAGGCGGATCCATTGGAACCGGTCAACCATTGAGACGGAGCACCCTGATCATGAGCGAAATGCAATCCGCCCAACCGCCGAAGCCCTCCCTGTATGAACGCCTTGGAGGCTATGACGCCATCTACACGTTCGCCGGAGAAATTCTGAGGACATGCATGAGGCATCCCGATATCGGTCATATCTGGGCGCACGCATCCGAATCGTCGTTCCAGAAGGAACATATCAATTTCGTTGATTTTCTGTCCCAGCACTGGGGCGGCAATGCCGTCTATCGTGGCCGCGACATGGTAACCGCGCACCGCGGCATGGGCCTGACCGAGGTGCACTGGAAGGCCGTGTTCGAATGTATCGACGAGTGCTACGACAGGTACGCCGTTCCAGACGATATCCGCGAGGAAGTCACGGCCTTTCTCACCAGGTTCAAACCGGCTGTCATCGGTAGTCCTTCCTATCGCGATGTCGTGCTTGCCCACCCCGAAATGGACGTTGGCAAGGGCATGAAAAGCGTCGGCATCCACTGGCCGTCGTCGGGCAGCGTGCCGAAGCATGCAGAACAAACCAAGACGGAAGACTGACCCGACCATGGCCATCGAACGTCCGACATCCGAACAGCTTCAGTCCCTCGCCAGCCGCCTGCACATGCGGCTGACAGCCGAGCAGGCCAGCGAGTATCTGGCATTGATGCGAGCAAGCTTCGACGCCTATGACCTGATCGACGAACTGCCCGACGAAATGCCATCGGTGCGGTACCCGCGAACGGCCGGCCATCGGCCCACCGGAGAAGCAAACCGCTACAACGCCTGGGCGTGCAAGACCAGCGTAAGAGGGGCGGCAGAAGGCAAACTGGCCGGCCGGACCGTCGTCCTGAAAGACAATGTTGCACTGGCCGGCGTGCCGATGATGAACGGCTCTTCGACACTCGAAGGCTTTGTGCCGTCTTACGACGCTACCGTGGTAACCCGCCTGCTGGATGCCGGCGCCACCATTCTCGGCAAAGCCACCTGCGAGCATTTCTGTCTGTCCGGCGGCAGCCATACTTCCGATCCGGCACCGGTACACAATCCGCGTCGGCACGGTTACATCTCAGGTGGCTCATCGTCCGGCAGCGCCGTACTGGTGGCGACTGGCGAAGCGGAGATGGCGATCGGCGGAGACCAGGGTGGCTCGATCCGTATTCCGTCGGCTTTCTGCGGCACCTACGGGATGAAGCCGACCCACGGCCTCGTGCCCTATACCGGCGTCATGCCGATCGAGGCGACCGTCGATCACGTCGGTCCCATCACGGCCAGTGTGCGTGACAACGCATTGATGCTTGAGGTCCTCGCCGGCGCGGACGGACTGGATCCGCGCCAATACGCGCCGCAAACCGATACCTATACGCGAACACTCGAACGTGGCGTGCAAGGGCTGCGTATCGGCATCCTCGCGGAGGGTTTCGAACTGCCGAACCTGGACCCACGGGTAGCCGACAAGGTCCGTGAAGCGATCGCCCGGCTCGAAAGCCTGGGTGCAACGATCGACGACGTGTCGGTTCCTGAACATCCGCTCGCTGGCGCCTTGTGGCAACCCATCGGCTGCGAGGGCCTGACTGCTCAGATGATGCTCGGCAACGGCATGGGCTTCAACTGGAAAGGACTGTACGACGTGGCCCTGCTGGACCGGCATGCCAACTGGCGCGACCACGCGGATGCGCTATCAGCCACGCTCAAGCTGTGCATGTTCGTTGGTCAGTACGGTCTGGAGCGCTACGGCGGCCGGTACTACGCCAAAGCGCAAAACATCGCACGCCGAGCCCGCGCGGGCTACGACCGGGTGCTGGAGCGCTATGACCTACTGCTGATGCCAACCGTACCGATCGTCGCCCAGAAGCTGCCTGAAGCGGGCTGCCCCCTGGACGAATATGTTGCTCGCGCGTTCGAGATGATCGGCAATACGGCACCCCTGGACATTACCGGTCATCCAGCTATGTCGGTCCCCTGTGGTCTGGTCGACGGCCTGCCGGTCGGACTCATGCTGGTCGCCAGCCACCACGCTGAAAGCACCATCTACCAAGCTGCCGCAGCCTTCGAGGCCAGTGTGGACTGGCAGTCTCTTTGATCAATTTTCTCAACGTACTGGAAGGTCGACACATGAGTCAACTACACGATCACGATCATACGGAACCACCCGCTGAACTCGCCCTGCGCGTCAAGGCGCTCGAATCGCTGCTGATCGAAAAAGGGTTGGTGGATCCGGCGGCGCTCGACGAACTGATCGACACCTACGAACACAAGATCGGCCCGCGCAACGGCGCACAGGTCGTTGCCAAGGCCTGGAGCGATCCGGCCTACAAGGCACGCCTGTTGGCCGACGGTACCGCAGCCATCGCCGAACTGGGATTCTCCGGTGTGCAGGGCGAAGACATGGTGGTGGTGGAGAACACATCCAGGGTTCATAACGTGACCGTCTGCACTTTGTGCTCGTGCTATCCGTGGCCGACGCTTGGATTACCGCCGGCCTGGTACAAGGCTGCCCCGTATCGTTCGCGCATCGTGATCGATCCGCGCGGCGTGTTGGCCGAATTCGGACTGGAGATTCCCGCCGACAAGGAAGTCCGTGTCTGGGACAGCAGCGCGGAACTGCGCTATCTGGTGCTGCCCGAGCGTCCGGACGGAACCGATGGCTGGGACGAAGCACAACTGGCTGAACTCGTAACACGCAATTCAATGATCGGCACCGGTCTGGCCAGCCGGCCGGCCGAGGCGTAACCCATACCGAGGCAAGGAGCACCACATGAATGGCATTCACGATCTGGGCGGCATGCATGGCTTGGGGCCGGTCGCCCCGCCCGACGACGAGCCGCCCTTCAGTCACGCTTGGGAACGGCGTGTCTTTCCGTTGTTTGCGGCCCTGTTCGCAGGCGGACACTTCAACGTGGACGAATTCCGTCACGCAATCGAACGCATGGATCCTGTTCATTATCTTCAAGGCAGTTATTACGAACATTGGCTGCACGCATTCGAAACATTGCTGCTGGAAAAAGGCACGATCAGCACAGCCGAGCTGGCGGGAACCGCCGGGGCGTCGAAACCGGCCGTGGCGCCTGCGGTGCTGACCCGCGACATGGTTCAGGCCGTGGTGCTCGGCGGAGCGTCCGCCCGCGCAAAAGAAGAGGTGCCGGGGCGTTTCAAGGCCGGCGACCGGGTGCGTGCCCGGCACGTCAACCCCGTCACGCATACGCGGCTTCCCCGTTATGCGCGCGGCAAGATCGGGGTCATCGAACTCGTCCACGGGACGTTCGCCACGCCCGACACCATGGCACACGGCCAAGGAGAACAGCCCCAGCAAGTCTACGCAGTACGCTTCACTGCAAGAGAGCTTTGGGACTCACCTCATCCGGACTCGGTCTGTATCGACCTGTGGGACAGCTACCTGGAGGCAGCATGAGCACCGCTATCGCTGATCCGGATCAGCGGCCTCCCTGTGCGCTTCCGGAAACCGGCGCCACGGTTTTCGACCAGCCCTGGCAAGCTCAGGCGTTCGCGCTGATCGTCCATCTGCACCAGGCCGGCTTTTTTCCCTGGGCGGACTGGGTACAGACGTTCAGCGAAGTGATTGCAAGATCGCCGGCCCGGCCGGACGAGAGCATCAATGACGCGTATTACCGCCAGTGGACCACGGCCATGGAGCAGATGGTTACGCAACTCGGCCTCACGGAAGTGGCAAGCATCACGCACCGCACCGATGAATGGCGACAGGCCTACCTGAACACGCCTCATGGCGAGCCCGTGGCACTGATACATGCGAGTTGCCCGCCCAAGCATCACCACCACGCGCACTCGCCAAATCGTTCCCCGGTGGCCGTCAGCGAAGCACTGACAAACCAGCCAAGGTAGCACACCGAAGCGTACGACTTGTATGTCGTACGCTTCCTTAATTAATTAGTTGTTCGAATAAAATGGAAGATAAATGAGCCCTCGCAAAACATCTGTTTTCCTGCCTGGACTGGCCGTTTTTCTGGGCGCATCACTTCTCACGCTGGAACCCGCTCGCGCTGTTGACCTGGACTCTCAGGATCTTCTCCCGGGTCCGGTTGGAACAAATATCTTGCTGGGCTATTTCACCTATGCGCAGCGCAACGAGTTTACCTCTACCAACGGCCGTACCTACAAGGACGGAACGGGGCTCAAATCGTTCGTCAGTATCATCCGCTACGCGCGCTATATGGACCTCTTCGGTCTGACGGTTGCGCCGCAAGTGCTGCTACCGTACGGCAGGCTGTTCAGCGGCTCGCTGGCCGGAACTCGCTTGGACTCGGCTGGCGGCTCGGCCGATATCATCTTTGCCGCTCCCGTCTGGTTCCTCAACCAACCCCGCACTACACTCAGCCTCGTTCCGTATCTTTATGCTCCTACTGGCTCCTATGTCCCCGGGCGAACGCTCAATGTGGGAGAAAACCGCTGGAAATTCGATCTCCAGCTCGGTGCGACGCAGCAGCTCGGTCATGGTTTCGCGACACAGCTCTCCGCCGATGTTATGTGGTATGGCACAAACCACGACGCGTCAGGTATCGGCTTGGGGCAGCTCAAGCAAAAAAATTCCTATCAATTTCAAGGCTGGCTCACCTATACCCCGCCAAGCAATCGCCGCTGGACCTTTTCAGCGGGTTACTCAAAAAACTGGGGCGGCGTACAACGCGTCGACGGCGTCGAGAACGGGCAGGCAACGAGATCCGATCAGATCCGCGTCGAAGTCTCGGATTTCATTACCCCGACTTTCCAGGTTCAGGGGCTGCTCGCCCATGACATCAAGGTCAACGGTGGTTTCAAACAAGACCTGTCGGCGACCCTGCGTCTACTGAAAGTCTTTTAACCCATCACCGGGATCATCGGAAATGGCCAATCTCATGAAAACGATCTGTGCCACCATGGTGCTGATCGCGTGCACCTACGTCTTCGAAACCGGGAGCGATGATGAATAAGCACCGACGTTTGCTGCGACACACGATCCGCGGACGCGTGATCGGTATGTATCTGTTCCTTGCCGCCTTCAACATCGGTGCGTGGATCTGGGCCTATACCGCCTTCCATGGTCATCCTCTGCTCTTGAGCACTGGTTTGCTCGCCTATGGTTTCGGGCTGCGTCATGCAGTCGATGCCGACCACATCGCCGCGATCGACAACGTCACGCGAAAACTTATGCAGGACGGTCAGCGTCCGGTCACCATCGGTTTCTACTTCGCGATCGGTCATTCACTCGTAGTGCTGCTCGTGGCGGCAGCAGTTGCCCCCACGGCCGCTGCGCTCGAATCGCGTATGGAGAACTGGCATGACGTCGGCGGCATCGTGTCGACGATGGTCTCCGCAACTTTCCTGTTTCTGATCGCGACCATGAACATCGTGATCCTGCGTAGCGTCTGGAAATCGTTCCGCAAAGCATGCCGCGGCGAGTCATGCAACGCAGACGAACTCGATATCCTGCTCAACAACGGAGGGCTTCTCGCACGGATGTTCCGTCCGTTGTTCCGTATCGTTTCCCGCAGCATCTGGATGCTGCCCCTCGGCTTCCTGTTCGGTCTTGGCTTCGATACGGCAACCGAAGTGAGCCTGCTCGGTATTTCGGCCAGTCAGGCCGCAAAGGGCATGTCGATGTGGGCCGTCCTCGTGTTTCCGGTACTGTTCGCCGCAGGCATGTCGCTGATCGACACGACCGATGGCATCCTGATGCTCGGCGCTTATGACTGGGCTTTTGTGCGCCCCGTCCGCAAGTTGTACTACAACCTCATCATCACGCTGGTTTCAGTGGTTGTCGCGCTGTTGATCGGCGGCATAGAGGTAATTGGCCTGCTGACCAATCAGTTCGGACTCAAGGGAGGTCTTTGGGATTTCATCGATTTTCTTGATGCCGGAAATAACTTCAACAACCTTGGGTTCCTGATCATAGGAATCTTTGCCTGTGCTTGGATCATTTCGTTTGTGGTCTATCGTATTAAAGGCTACGACAATCTTCCGCTTCCGGCTGCCGAGTAAGCCCAGAGGTGGCCGCGCGAATTCATGTCGAGGCAGCAGAGCGCGCGGCCATGGCGGCCATCATCAGCGACAACGAATTGGGCGAGGCACAAAGCCTTGGGTGGGCCGATTTGACGCGCAAGGTTGCTTCTCCGGCGCTCACATTGCGTGAGCTTGGTGTTGAGCAAGGCGACCGCGTGCCAGCCGCCAAGTTCTGCCGAGATACACCGACGGAGGCGGGCAATCTTCCTAAGGACGACTTTTCTGAGATTTATCGTGCCCAAGGACAGTTTTTCTGAGACGAGCGGCGTGCACTCGTCTCAAAAAAGATGTCCAAGTCCTTGATTTCTCTAGGGGCCAAAGACACCTTTTCTGCAGGCCCACACGGATCGTGCCTGGCGTGCTGGCGGCAATCGGCTCGCGTTGACGCTCGACGGCCGGGTCGCGAGCCGACAGGTCGATCACACCCTTCGCCAGATCAATCGCCTTGCCCTTCCCCAGTAGCTTGGGGTGACAAGAAGCACGCATGTTTCACGTCGATGTGTCGCTTTGTGTGGCGCCTCGCTTCCGCATTGTTCGGCCGCTGCCGCATTTACCGGGCCCGTCCGTCATCCGGTTTGACGCGTCGAAAAGCAAGCAACATGGAAAGGTCGTACGCGATCTTCAGCACACCGCATGCGACCAGCGGCGCACCGAGCCAGCCGAGACCGAACAGGCCGCCAGCCAATGTCGGCGCGACCGCGGCCGCGAGGCTGCGCGGGACGGACGTAAAGCTGGCCGCTGCCGGTCGCTCCGCCGGCGTGACGACCGCCATCACGTAGGCGGTTCGTGTCGGCACATCCATTTGCGAAAGCGCGCTGCGCATCAGCAGCAGCGTCAACGTCAGCGGCGCCGTCGGCGCGAGAGCGGCGCCGATGAGGCAGATGCTCGACGGGATATGCGTGAACACCATCGTGTTCAGCAGGCCGATCCTGCGCGCCAGCGGCGCGGCCGCGAGCTGCGAGCCGGCCGAAAGCAGTCCCGCCCAGAAGAAGAACCGGCCGGTGGCGGCAATCGAGAGTCCGAAGCGCTGCATCAGCCACAGCGCCAACAGCGAGTTGACGACGAGACCGCCCGCGAACGCGTCGACGCTGAACAGCATCGCCAGCCTGATGACGATCGGGCGCGACGGGCCGAGCGACGGCGTCGCGTGCCTTGCCGCGTGCGTCTCCGGGCGCGGCAGTCGCCGATACAGCATGCAGACGACGATACCCGTCGCCGCATAGACCAGAAACATGCCGCGCATCGCGCTCAGCGTCGTGATCCCGGTATGCGAAGCAATCGAGATCGGCAGGCCTGCCGCAAGGGACCCGACCGCCGCCGATACGGCCCCGACCAGGCTGTATCGTGCAAACAGCGCCGTGCGAGCGTCGCCGTCGGCCGCTTGCGCCAGACGCGACTGCTCGAGCGGCAGAAACAGGCTGACGTCGCCGGAACTCGGATTGAGCGTGCCGGCGAAGGCGACGACGAACAGCGGCCACAATGTGGAGAAGCTCGCGAAGCCGATTCCCGTCGCTGCCATCAGCGCCGCCGCGAGCGTCAGCATGCGGCGCTGCGTGAAGCGGCCCGCGAGCATGCCGACCGCTAGCGTCGCGATTGCGGAACCCGCCAGCGTCGTGGTGCCGATCAAGCCGACATCCAGTTGCGAAAGCCCAAGCGACAGCAGATACGCGGGCAGCAGCACGGCAATGAATCCATCGCAGAAACCGCGCAGGCCGCGGCTCGCGAGGATGAGCCATGCGGCCCTGTCCGCGCCCGCCGGCAGTATTCGCCCGGCGAGCGTGGACGCGCGCCGGCTGCTAGGTGTGTGCATCACGCCAGCACCACGCGTAAAGCGCTTCGTCGATGAATCGCGCAATCAGCCACGGACATGCGATGCGGTCGACCTTCGGCCGTTCGCGCGTAGTCCACTTCATGGCGCGCCTCCTGTATGCCGGACGAATGTCGTCCAATGCGTCACGGCCGTCTCCTCCGCAGTGCGGCTCAATGATGGAGCAGCGGGTAGGCCATCAGCCCGACGAGCGCGGCAGCCATGACGATGACCGGCTCCTGCAGCTTCTTGAAACGCCATAGCAGCAGCACGGTAGCGAGGGCGAGCAGTGCGGTCGGCACGTCGACGATCGAGCGTTTCGCGATGACGAGGACGGAGCCCGTGATCGCCCCGACGGCTGCGGCGGTGATTCCGTCCACGAACGCCTTGACGCCCGGGCGGTGCCCGTACTTCTTCACGTACGGCGCGGGAATCACGGTGAACAGATAGCAGGGCAGGAACGTGCCGAGCGCCGCGACGCACGCGCCGGGCAAGCCCGCCACGAGATACCCGATGAAGCCGACGGTGATCACGACGGGGCCGGGCGTAATCATCGCGACCGCGACCGCATCGACGAACTGCTTGTCGTTGAGCCAGTGATGTTCGGTGACGACGCCGCCGTAGAGGAACGGCACGATCGCGAGCCCGGAGCCGAACACGAACGTGCCTGCCTTCATGAAGAACGCGCCGATCTGAACGAGCTGCGGCAGATCGATGCCGCTCAGCATTCCGCTGGCCGCCGGCAGGTTGGCGGCGGCAACCGCATTCAGCCCGCCCCGGTGCAGCCACCTGGGCGGGGCGCGCCACAGCCAGCCGACCAGGCCCGCGACGAGGAACAGCCACGCGATTTCCGATTCCGTGATGAAGGTCACGGCGGCGAGCGTCGCGAAGATCGCCCAGAGCAGCTTGTCGCGGCCGACCGTTTTCGTCGTGAGCTTGTACGCGCTCATCGCGATGATGCCGACCACCGCGGCGCCGACGCCGTAGAAGACGGCCTGCATCCAGGACAGCCCGCCAAAATGCGCGTACGCGAACCCGAGCGCGAGCACCATGAGGAACGACGGCAGCACGAATGCGAAGCCGACGAGTGTCGCACCGAGGATGCGGTAGTGAACGAAGCCGAGATAGATCGCGAGCTGGGCCGCCATCGGCCCCGGCGCGAGCTGGGCCAGCGTGAGTCCTTCCTTGTAGTCGGCTTCCGTGATCCAGCCGCGGCGCTCGACCAGGTCGCGACGCATGTAGCCCGCAAGCGCAACCGGCCCGCCGAAGCCGAACGTGCCGAGGCGCAACATGTAGGCGACCAGCTCGCCGAGCGAGTAGGTCGGTTCGGTTGTGGCGATGGCAGTGGTCATGACCTGGCTCCGGTCTCGTTCTTTCCGCTCGACGAGAAATGCGCGTGCAGGGCGTCGAGCACGGCGCTCATCTGCTCGAGCAATTGATCGTCGTTCTCCGTGCGCTGGCGCGTGCCGGCCATCACGGCCTCGAAGCCGATCGCCTCGGGCGCGGCGGGGCCGCCGACGTCGAGCGCGTGCACGATCTCGGCGAGCCGCGCGAGCGCAGGGTCGTTGTCGAGTCCGAAACTGGCCAGCAGCACCTCGAACGTTACGCGCTTGCCGACGTGCGTGAACGTCGCACCGTCGAAATCGAAGCCCAGCGCGTCAGCCGGACAATCGGCAGGCGATGCGAGCCAGATGAAGCGGGCGCGTGCGTCGATGAAGCGCTGGATCAGCCACGCGCTGGCGACGCGATCGACCCACATCCGCTGCCGCGTCGCCCAGGTGCGGCCCTGATATTCGTCGATCGCCAGCGGGCGGATCGCGCGGTCCGCGGCGTGCGGCTCCCCCGGCGACAGCACGGTGTCGATCAGTGCGACGAAATCCTGCAGGGCGACTTCGGCACGGGTGGCCGAGTCGCCCGGGAAATAGTCGATCGCGCGGATGGCGTCGAAATCCTTGCGCACGCGCCGCAGCAAACGTGTCAATTCCGTGGCCGACTTACCGGCGAGGGTCTTGCGGGCATCCGCAAGGGTCTGGATGAAGGCGGCGTCATCCTCCCCGCGATCGAAGAGCGCGCGGAATTCCAGTTCCTGCGATGCGTCCAGGCTCGGCGCCCGTAACAGATGAGCCGTGCCGCCACTTTCCGCAATCGCCCCCGCGAGGTCGCGCAGCGTCTCCTCATGCTCTTCGCTGTGCGGCAGCAGGTAGATACCGTCGCGCAGCACCGCACAGCCCTTTGCCTTCAGCGCGCGCCAGAAGCGCATGCGGGCCGTCGCGTTTTCGGTCGGAAGGGTCAGCACGAGGAGCGACCACGTAGAAATAGTGTTCATGTAGTGAACTCTATCCAATTGTTATTCACTCTACAAATTTTTTGACGCAGTCGCTGAGTCGCGTCGCACCCATGCCCGCTTCATCGTGGCCCGGCTTGTTGCAGATCCGCGCGGAGCGGGCCGAAGCGAGCACGGTGCAGGTCCGTTCGAGCACCGGGCGCCGCTTTCCGGCTAGACCTTTCATCGGCCCGATATATACCCCTCCCCCCTATATGGAAATGCGATTTCAGATATAGTCCCCCCCGGTATATAGGGGAACCACCATGAGCCACACCATCAAGGACAAGCAGAAGCTGCTGAACCGTGTCCGCCGCATCAAGGGACAGGTCGAAGCGATCGAACGCGCGCTCGAGGACGAGCGCGGTTGCAACGAAATCCTCCGCCTCATCACGAGCGGCCGCGGCGCGATGAACGGCCTGCTCGCAGTCGTGCTCGAGGATCACATCCGCAGCCATCTGGTCGATGCCGAGGGGCACGACGACGAAGGCAGCGCGACCGAGCAGCTGATCGAAGTCGTACACAGCTACTTCAAGTAAACGGAGGCGGAATGAGCAATTTCAGCGATGACGCCTTCGGCGCAGGGCACGACCACATTTTTCTTGGCGCGGCGCACGAGCAGAACGAACGCAGGACCTGGATGGTCATCGCGCTGTGCGCGGCGATGATGGTGGCCGAGATCGTCGGCGGGTCGCTTTTCGGCTCGCTGGCGCTGATCGCGGACGGCCTGCACATGTCGACGCACGCGGGCGCGATGCTGATCGCCGCGTTCGCCTATACGTATGCGCGCAAGCATGCGAACGATCCGCGCTTCGTGTTCGGCACGGGCAAGCTCGGCGACCTCGCGGGTTTCACGAGCGCGATCGTGCTCGCGATGATCGCGCTGCTGATCGGGTACGAAGCGGTCGCGCGTTTGCTGGCGCCCATTCCGATCCATTTCGACGAGGCGATTCCAATCGCGGTTGCCGGCTTGCTCGTCAACATTGCGAGCGTCTGGCTGCTGAGCGGCGATCATCATGGCCATAGCCACGGTCATGGCCACGGCCACGGCCACGGCCATCATCACGGGCATGGTCATGGCGATCACGACGATCATGCGCACGACCACGAAGAGGAAGCGCACCGGATCTTCGACCAGCAGGGCGCATTCGTCGTGTCGGTGTTCGAGGAGGGCGTCCCGCCGGTTTTCCGCGTCGCGCCGGCGACCCACGAGACGAAGCGCGTCGATGCGAGCGCCGTGTCGGTGACGACGATTCGCCCGGACGGCACGCGCCAGACGTTCGCGATGCAAAGCCGCGATGGTTATCTGGAGTCGACCGAAGCCATTCCCGAGCCGCATGAATTCAAGGCGATCGTCCGCTTGAACGGTCGCGAACACGAACTGGCGTTCGAGGAGCACGATCATGGCGCGTCCGCGGCGGCGGCGCGCGATCACAACATCCGTTCCGCCTACATCCACGTGATGGCCGATGCCGCGGTTTCCGTGCTGACGATCGTCGGGCTGCTGCTCGCGCGTGCGTTCGGCTGGGTCTGGATGGATCCGCTGGCCGGCATCATCGGCGCGATGGTGATCGCGAACTGGTCGTACGGCCTGATGCGCGACACGGGCGGCATCCTGCTCGACATGAATTCCGATCGCCGTCTGACGGACAAGGTGCGTGGCGCCATCGAAGGCACCGGAGACCGCGTCGCCGACCTGCATGTGTGGCGGCTCGGGCCGGGGCACATGAGTGCGGTGGTGTCGGTGAAGACCACCGATCCGGATCGGGATGCGCGCTTCTATCACGGCGTGCTGCAGCGATTCAGGAACCTGTCGCACGTCACCGTCGAAGTCGTGCCCGCGACGCGAGGACGATAAAGCATGGCGGTCAAGTCCCCTTGTGTCGACGTGTGTTCGTTCGACGGTCGCACCGGCTACTGCGTGGCATGCCTGCGGACGCGCGACGAAGCGCGCGGCTGGAAGAAGATGACGGATCACCGGCGTCATCAAATCGTGAACGACCGCGCGCGGCGGCATGCGAAACTGACGCGGGAAACGACCGACTGAACACATCATGAGCGCCCCGTCACCGATTGCCGGCAAACCTGCGATTCCGCGGACCGTCTGGGCCCTGGGTCTCGTGAGCCTCTTCATGGACCTGTCGTCCGAGCTGATCCATGCGCTGTTGCCGATCTACCTGGTGTCGACGATGGGCATGAGCGTTGCCGCGCTCGGCGTCCTCGAGGGGGCGGCCGAAGCGACGGCGATGATCGTCAAGGTGTTCTCCGGTGCGATCAGCGACTGGCTCGGGCGCCGCAAGGGGCTGCTGCTGGTCGGCTACGGGCTCGCGGCGTTGACCAAGCCGTTGTTTCCGCTGGCGTCCACGCCGGCCGTCGTCGTGACGGCCCGTCTGCTCGACCGCGTTGGCAAGGGGATTCGCGGCGCGCCGCGCGACGCGCTGGTGGCCGACATCGCGCCGCCCGAAATTCGCGGCGCGTGCTTCGGCCTGCGTCAGTCGATGGATACCGTCGGCGCGATTCTCGGCCCGATGCTCGCGATCGCGCTGATGCTGTGGTTCGGCGATCGCATCCGGACCGTGCTCTGGTTTGCCGTGGTGCCGGCCTTCGTCGCGATCGCATTGATCGTCTTCGGCGTACAGGAGCCCGAGCAGTCGAAACCGGACCGGCGCTTTCGCTCGCCGCTGCGCTGGAACGCGCTGCGCGAGTTTCCCCGCAGCTACTGGTTCGTCGTCGCGGCCGGCGCGACGTTTACGCTCGCGCGATTCAGCGAGGCGTTCCTGGTGCTGCGTGCGCAGCAGACGGGGCTCGACGCGGCATGGATTCCGGCCGTGATGGTCGCGATGAGCGTCACCTATGCGCTGTCGGCCTGGCCGGTCGGCATCCTGTCGGACCGGCTCGATCGCCGCGTGCTGCTCGCGGCCGGGATGGTGTTGCTGATCGCGGCCGATCTGCTGCTCGGCATCGGCACGTCGACGATCTCGATGTTCGCCGGCGTGGCCGTGTGGGGGCTGCACATGGGCTTCACGCAGGGCATTCTCGCCGCGATGGTGTCGGAAACCTCGCCGGCCACGCTGCGCGGCACCGCGTTCGGCGTGTTCAACCTGGTGAGCGGCGTCTGCATGCTGCTCGCGAGCAGCATCGCCGGCGCACTGTGGACGCGTTTCGGCGCATCGACCACGTTTCTCGCGGGCGCGGCGCTGGTCGTGCTGCCGCTGTGCCTGTGCCGGTTCATGCCGCGACCCGGCGCGTCGCACGCGTGACGCGGCGCCGGCCGGGTCTGCCGACGTTCGGCGCAAGGCTGAGCTGACGGCCGGGCACGACGGTGCCCGAAGACCAGACCCGCCGTCGCGGTCCGCCCGTCCCCGGCCCCGGCCCCGGCCGGCGAAGGCCGGCCTCGCCTCCTTTCCCGCGCCGCGCATCGCTTGTCGCTTTCAGATTTGAAAGATTGTCCGGCGTTTGCGATAGAATGCCCCCCCTGTTCGCCGTGGCCATGCCCACGGACGGGCACCGGCACTCGAAGCGGCGCGCGCCGCGCTCGCGGTCCACCGTTCCCATGTCGATGCCGGCGATCTCCCTGTCGTTGGAAGCACAAGTTCTGTAATTTGGATTGCTAATGAAGAAGAAGCACAACATCACCAAGTACATCGTCATCGCGATGGTGCTTGGCATCGCCGTGGGCTACGCCTGTCATAGCGCGTTTCCCGACCCGAAAATGGCCAAGGAAGTCGCCGGCTACGTGTCGCTGCTGTCCGACGTGTTCCTGCGGCTGATCAAGATGATCATCGCGCCGCTGGTGTTCGCGACGCTGACGGTCGGCATCGCGCAGATGGGCGACAGCGGGTCGGTCGGCCGCGTGGGCGTGAAGGCGTTCGGCTGGTTCTTCATCGCGTCGTTCACGTCGCTGGTGCTCGGCCTCGTGACCGCGACGATCCTGAAGCCGGGCAGCCACCTGAGCCTGCCGTTGCCTGCCGCCGACGCGGCGCTGAACCTGAAGACGGGCGCATTCACGCTGAAGGACTTCGTCGTCCACCTGGTGCCGAAATCGATCGCCGAGGCGATGGCGAACAACGAGATCCTGCAGATCGTCGTGTTCTCGATCTTCTTCGGTACCGCGCTGTCCGCGCTTGGTGACGCCGGGAAGCGCCTGACCGGCGTGATCGACGATCTCGCGCAGGTCATGCTGAAGGTGACGGGCGCGGTGATGTGGTTCGCGCCGGTCGCCGTGTTTGCCGCGCTGGCGTCGACGATCACGACGGAAGGGCTCGGCATCCTGCTCACGTTCGCGAAGTTCATGGCGAGCTTCTATCTGGCGCTTGCGCTGCTGTGGGGCGTGCTGACGCTCGCCGGCGTGGCGTTCCTCGGCAAGCGCGCGTTCACGCTGATTCGCCTGATTCGCGAGCCGTTCCTGCTGTCGTTCGCGACGGCGAGTTCCGAAGCCGCGTATCCGAAGCTGCTCGACGCGCTCGACCGGTTCGGCGTGAATCGCAGGATCTCGAGCTTCGTGCTGCCGATCGGGTATTCGTTCAACCTCGACGGCTCGATGATGTACTGCACGTTCGCGGTGCTGTTCATCTCGCAGGTGTACGGGATCGACCTGCCGCTCGGTACGCAGATCACGATGCTGCTGATGCTGATGGTGACGTCGAAGGGGATGGCGGGCGTGCCGCGCGCGTCGCTCGTCGTGATCGCGGCGACGCTCAACCAGTTCCATCTGCCGGAAGCCGGGCTGCTGCTGATCATGGGCGTCGACATGTTCCTCGACATGGGCCGCTCGGCGACCAACGCCGTCGGCAATTCGATCGCGGCTGCGGTGGTCGCGAAGTGGGAAGGCCAGCTCGGCGAACCGCGCGCCGACTCGGATTCGGACGGCGGTGGCGAAATCGAGCCGGTGAAGGTACGGGAGACGGCGACGTCCGCGTGATTTCCCTGTTGTGAATGATATGCGCCGGCCCGGATTCGACACGGACTCGGGCCGGCGCAATACCCGCCAGCGGTCATTCCTTTACCCGTCTTTACCCGTATCCGGCGATTTTCCCGATTCGCCGAAAAACCTTCCGCCATTTCCGATACGCCGCATTCGAAACCGCGGCGATAATCCCGCCATCGAAAGCCGTACTGCCCCGATAGCGCACGCGAACGCTTAAGTGGTCGTTCACTCTCGCGCAGTCGTCCGCCTGGCCGGCGCGAGCAGCGCGCAATTTTTTTCGATTTATATGACGCTATTCTCGGCGTTGCCGATTATCGAGCGCACGCGCGATGTAATACCGACTGCACCGGGTGATTTAGCGGAAGTATTTACGCATTGCCGATTTTCAAACCACCCGGCTGCCCCCCTCACGTGAATGACTCCACCATTCAGGAGAGCATCAGCCATGGTCGCCAGAAAATCGATTCAGGCCGTGCTGCTCGCCGCCGCGGTCGCCGCGATCGCGCCGGCCGCAAACGCGGGTAACACCACCGACTGGATCGCGAATACCTACGGCACGCTCGCCGCGCACGTCGGCAACGTCGCGCGCTCGATGTGGGTCGCGCCCGAAGGCGTGATCTACACGGCGTCGATGTGGGACGAGGATGAGGGCGGCGTCGCGATCTACCAGAACGGCAAGAGCGTCGGTTCGATCGGCACGCATTCCGAGTTCCAGGGCAGCGCGATCACGGGCAATGCGACGTCGCTGTTCGTCGCGCTGCAGCCCGGCAGCGGATACGGCAGCGGCGCGGTCGGGCGCTACAACCGTGCCACGCGGTTTCGCGACAAGCTGATTCAGGTCACCGCGGCGACCAACCAGCCGCGCATCGACGTCGTCACGGGGCTCGCCACGGCCGGCTCGCTGCTCTATGCGAGCGATTTCTACGGCAATCGCGTGCGGGTGTTCACGACCGACGGCGTGTGGCAGCGTGACATCGGCGTGTCGGCACCCGGCGCGCTCGCGGTCGACGGTGCGGGGAACGTCTGGGTCGCGCAGAAGAGCGCAGGCTCGGTCGTCGAATTCAGTCCGGCCGGCGCGCTGCTGAACACGATCCGGCTGGCCGCCGGGTCGCAGCCGTCGGCGCTCTGTTTCGATGCGGCGGCGGGGCAGCTGATGATCGGCGACGAAGGCCCCGACATGAACATCAAGCGCTATTCCGTCTCGGGCCGACCCGCGCTGGCCGGCACGTTCGGCGTGCCCGGCGGCTATCTCGACACGACGACGGGTATCAAGGGGCAGGTCGGCGCGAAGCGCTTCACCCGCATCGCCGGCATCGGCAAGGATACGGCCGGCAACCTGTATGTGCTCAACAACCCGTGGGGCGGCAGCTGGGATCTCGGCCGCAACGGCGCGACCGACATTCACGCGTACAGCAGCGCCGGCAGCCTGCGGTGGACGCTGCAGTCGCTCAACTTCGAGGGCATCGCCGCACCGGATCCGGTCACCGACGGCGTGCTGTTCTACAGCGGCACGCACGTCTACAGTGGCACGGCGGGCGGCACCTTCGTCGCGAACACCGTCGATCCGTTCACGTATCCGTCGGACCCGCGCATCAACATGAGCGATACCCAGCGCGACGAGCACTTCGGGCTGCTGACGTCCGTTGGCGCGAACCGGATCCTCGTTGCAGCGGGGCAGAATCCGCCGGTCTACTACTTCTTCCACTTCAACGCGGCCAACGGCTACGTCGCGATTCCGGACGGATCGATCCCCGGGCCCGCGTTCAACACGACCCGGCGCGTGTCGGCCGGCTTCAGCCTCGACAGCAAGGGCGGCGTCTGGGCCGGCCTCGACAAGACCGGCGCCATTTATCACTATCCGCTGAACGGTTTCGACGCGAGCGGCAAGCCTTCGTGGGGGGCGGGCGTACCCACGCCCGTGCCAGCCAGCATCCAGCCGCTGACGCGCATCGTCTATCTCGCCGACAGCGACACGATGGTGCTCGCGCAGGGTGTGGTCGGGAGTACCGACTGGACGTCGATCGGCACGCGCATCGAGGTGTATCACGGCTGGAACGCCGGCAACACGACGAAGCCGAATCCGGTCATCACGCTGCCGCACAGCGGCGCGAAGTCGATCGACGCGGCCGGCAACCATCTGTTCGTCGGCTACTGGTTCAGCAGCAGCGGGCCGCTGTGGCCGAACATCGACGCATTCAACCTCGACACCGGCAATCTCGACACGACGCTCGTCAACGCGAGCCCCGCGACCGTGGATACCAGCAGCGCGATCGACGCGATGTACAGCGTGCGCGCGTATCGCCGCTCGAACGGGGAATACGTGGTGACGAAGAACAACGTGAAGGGGAACAGCATCACCGTCTATCGGTGGACGCCTTGATGGGCGAGGCGCGGCACGCCACGGTTCAGGCGCGCCAGATCAGGCTCGCGCTCGTCTCCGTTTCCGACGCGAGGGTGAAGCCGAGCCGCTCGTAGAGGCGCCGCGCCGGGTTGCCGCGCAGCACGCCGAGCGATACGGGCACGTGCTCGCGTGCGGCTTCGATCAGCAGCTCGCGCAGCACGGCTTCGCCGATGCCTTGTCGCTGTCGCGACGGGAGGATCTGGATCTGGTGAACGTGCCATTCGTCGGCGGAGCGCGTGACCTTCAGCAAACCGATTGCATCGGCGCCGTCGCAGATGATCATCGCGTCCTCGAAGTTCGAGCGGATGCGCTGATCGTGCGCTTTGTCGTCGGTGGGTGCGCCGACGCGTCGCAGATGCTCGGTCATCGTGAGTCGGCGGAGCCTCAGCAGGAACGGCAGGTCGGCGGCGGTCGCCGGGCGCAGGCAAATGGCAGGGGGCATGGTCGAGGAGCGATCGCGGGTGGATTCCATGGCGCGAAGCGAATGATCCACGAACGCGGTATGGCGGTCAAAGGCCGGGCAGCGGGAATTGTCATGACGGTCGACCGAAAGCCTGCATCAACCGACGGCGGCCGGTTGACGCGCTCGGGTGAACGGCCTGACTGCCCGGTAGCCCGCCGACATTCGCGCCGGCGCGACGAGGCCGTGCGGCTCGTGGAATCGCAGCGCCTCGACCGATACGCCGAGCCGCGCGGCTGCGGCCGAAGCGCTCGGGCGCAGGGTGGGCGTGCTCATTCGGCGCCTCAGTTTGCTGTCGATTCGTGAAGCAAGTGTTCGCTGGATAACCCGAAGAACACCCCGCGCATGCGCGTCGTTGTGCGGCGTGCGCGCGCCGCCGAGGTACGGCAGGAACGACGGCGCCCGGGCGGGTTCGCGCCGTTGCGGGGTTGGCATTCATCGCCGGCTTTTGTAAAGAAGCCACGGCAGCGCGATCGAACGACGCGTGCCGGCTCAACAGGCACGCGTCGTCACACTCAAATGCGACCCAGCAGCACCAGTATCACGACGATGACGACGATCAGCCCGACCGAGCCCGATGGCCAGTAGCCCCAGCTTCGGCTGTGCGGCCACGCCGGAAATGCTCCGATGAGCAGCAGAATCAGAACGATGATAAGGATCGTACCGAGCATCGCACCCCTCCTGAACGTGGTGACATGACGGTGGCTCCTGCCGCAATTCGCGTGCCGCGGCGGGGAGTCGGGCGAAAGCCGGCACAAGCGCGCTGTATGAATACGTGGAATTCATGCGATGAATAGTGGGCGATTCAGAAAATAAATTTCAAAAATGCGACCCCGGTCGCTATGCTGGGCCTTCGGTTTCCCCTCAAGCGGGCACGCAATGGCTGAACTTTTTCTGGTGCGGCACGGGCAGGCGTCGTTCGGCACGGACGATTACGACCGGCTGTCCGCGGCCGGTGAGCAGCAGGGCGTCTGGCTCGGCGAATACTTCGCGCAGCAGGGCCTGACGTTCGACCGGGTGATCTGCGGCACGATGAACCGGCATGCGCAGACTGTCGCTGCGATCCTGCGCGGGATGGGCGGCGAAGGCACGCAGGTCGACCGCCATCCCGGCCTGAACGAATACGACTTCCACGGGCTGTTCGCGGCCGCGGCGAGCGACTATCCGGAGATCGCGCGGCTCGCGGCCGGCTCGATGAAGGAGCACTTTCGCGCGCTGCGGCAGGTGCTGCACCTGTGGTCCGACGACAAGCTGGGCGACACCGCGCCCGAAACCTGGGCGCATTTCCAGCAACGCGTCGCCGACGCACGCGCCGCGATCCGCGAGGGCGGTAGTCAGCGCGTGCTCGCGGTGAGTTCCGGCGGCCCGATTGCAGTGACCGTGCAGCAGGTGCTCGCGGCACCGCCGTCGAGCGCGATCGCGCTGAACCTGCAGATCCGCAACAGCAGTCTTTCGCAGTTTTTCTTCAACGCCGAAGCGTTCCACCTGGCGTCGTTCAACGGCATACCACATCTCGAGGATACCGAACGACATGCGTGGCGCACCTACGGCTGACCCTACGAACGATCGCGACGATGACGAACCCTTCCCAGCCCCTCGACGTAGCTCGCCTCACGCGCTATCTGGAAGCGCACGTGCCGGGTTTCGAAGGCCCGCTCGACATGGAGAAGTTTGCCGGCGGCCAGTCGAACCCGACCTTCCTGCTGCATGCGAAGAGCGGTCGCTACGTGCTGCGCCGCCAGCCGCCCGGCGAGTTGTTGAAATCCGCGCATGCGGTCGATCGCGAATTCCGCGTGCTGAGCGCGCTGTCGGGCACCGCCGTGCCGGTCGCGCGTCCGTATCACCTCTGCGAAGACCGCGACGTGATCGGCAGCCTGTTCTACGTGATGAGCTTCGAGGACGGCCGGATCTTCTGGGATCCGGCATTGCCGGAGTTGCCGAAGGCCGATCGTGCGATCTGCTACGACGCGCTGCTGCGCACGCTGGCCGCCCTGCACGACGTGGACGTCGACGCGGTGGGCCTCGCCGACTTTGGGCGCCCCGGCAACTACTTCGAGCGCCAGATCGGCGTGTGGACGAAGCAGTATCGCGCGGCGGAAACGGAGCGCCTCGACGCGATGGAGACGCTGATCGACTGGCTGCCGAAGGCCTGCCCTGAGGACACCGGCCGGCCCGCGCTGGTGCACGGCGATTTCCGGATCGACAACCTGATGTTCGCGCGCGACGACTATCGCGTGCAGGCCGTGCTCGACTGGGAACTGTCGACGCTCGGCAATCCGCTCGCCGATCTCGCGTATTTCTGCATGTGCCTGCGGCTGCCGCCGGGCGACCAGGTGCGCGGGCTCGCGGGCCAGGATCGTGCCGAACTCGGCATTCCCGACGAAGCGGCGATCGTCGCGCGCTACTGCGAACTGCGCGGGATCGAGCCGATCCGCGACTGGCATTTCTATCTCGCGTTCAGTTTCTTCCGGCTCGCGTCGATCGCGCAGGGCGTGAAGGCGCGCGCGCTGCAGGGCAACGCGTCGAGCGAGCAGGCGCTGCGCGTGGGCGCGATGGCTGGCCGGCTGGCCGAAATGGCGGTCGACGTGATCGGCGCGCATCGCTGACATCGCGGACATCGCCGCGCGGCCGCACGAAAAACATCAATGGAGGAGCACAGCAACATGGCAACGAATCTGTTCGATCTGACGGGCAAGATCGCGCTGGTGACGGGCGCGAGCCGCGGCATCGGCGAGGAAATCGCGAAGCTGCTCGCGGAGCAGGGCGCGCACGTGATCGTGTCGAGCCGCAAGCTCGACGACTGCCAGGCGGTCGCGGACGCGATCGTCGCGGCGGGCGGCCGCGCCGAAGCGCTGGCCTGTCACGTCGGGCGGCCGGAGGACATCGCCGCGACGTTCGAATCGATCCGCGGCAAGCATGGCCGGCTCGACATCCTCGTGAACAACGCGGCCGCGAATCCGTATTTCGGGCACATCCTCGATACCGATCTCGCCGCGTATGAAAAGACCGTCGACGTGAACATCCGCGGCTACTTCTTCATGTCGGTCGAGGCCGGCAAGATGATGAAGGCGCAGGGCGGCGGCGCGATCGTCAACACCGCGTCGGTGAACGCGCTGCAGCCGGGCGACCGTCAGGGCATCTACTCGATCACGAAGGCCGCGGTCGTCAACATGACGAAGGCGTTCGCGAAGGAATGCGGGCCATTCGGCATCCGTGTGAACGCGCTGCTGCCGGGCCTCACGAAGACGAAGTTCGCGGGCGCGCTGTTCGCCGACAAGGACATCTACGACACCTGGATGGCGAAGATTCCGCTGCGCCGCCACGCGGAGCCTCGCGAGATGGCTGGCACCGTGCTGTATCTCGTGTCGGACGCGGCGAGCTACACGAACGGCGAGTGCATCGTCGTCGACGGCGGCCTGACGATCTGAGCGCGCGATGAAACTCGACAGCTACGCCGGGCAGGCCGTGATGATCACCGGCGCCGCGAGCGGCTTCGGCGCGCTGCTCGCGAGCGAGCTGGCCGCGATGGGCGCGCGGCTCGCGCTCGGCGACCTGAACGAGGCGGCGCTCGAACGCGTGGCCGCGCCGCTACTGGCGGCCGGCGCCGACGTGATCGCGCAGCGCTGCGACGTGCGCATCGAAGCAGAGGTCGCTGCGTTGGTGAAGGCGGCGGTCGAGCGCTTCGGCCGGCTCGACGTCGGCATCAACAACGCGGGCATCGCGCCGCCGCTGAAGGCGCTGATCGATACCGAGGAAGCGGATCTCGATCTGAGCTTCGCGGTGAACGCGAAGGGCGTGTTCTTCGGGATGAAGCACCAGATTCGCCAGATGCTCGCGCAGCGCGAAGGCGTGATCCTGAACGTCGCGTCGATGGCCGGGCTCGGCGGCGCACCGAAGCTGGCCGCGTACGCGGCGTCGAAACACGCCGTGGTCGGGCTCACGAAGACGGCCGCGCTCGAATACGCGCGGCATGGCATTCGTGTGAACGCGGTGTGCCCGTTCTACAGCACGACGCCGATGGTGACCGACAGCGACATCGGCGATCGCCAGGATTTTCTCGCACAGGGCTCGCCGATGAAACGGCTCGGCCGTCCCGAGGAAATCGTCGCGACGATGCTCACGCTGTGCGCCAAGGAAAACACCTATCTGACCGGGCAGGCCGTCGCCGTCGACGGCGGTGTCTCGGCCTTCTGAGCGAAACGAACGGAACAACGGAATCTCGAGGAGTCGATCATGGACTTTGGCTACACCCCGAAAGTGGAAGAACTGCGCGAACGCGTGCGTGCGTTCATGGACGCGCACATCGTGCCGCGCATTCGTCAGTGGAACGAGGAAGTGCATGCGGGGCAGTATCCCGTGTCGTTCATGGAGGCGCTGAAGGAGCGCGCGAAGGCCGAAGGGCTGTGGAACCTGTTCCTGCCGCACCTGAAGGAGGACGAGCCGGGCACCGGGCTGACGAACCTCGAATACGCGCCGCTCGCCGAGATCATGGGGCGCGTGGGCTGGGCGTCGGAGGTGTTCAACTGCAACGCGCCGGACACCGGCAACATGGAGCTGCTGCACATGTTCGCGACGCCCGAGCAGCGCGAACAGTGGCTGCTGCCGCTCTTGCGCGGCGAGATCCGTTCGGCGTTCGCGATGACGGAGCCCGACGTCGCGTCGTCGGACGCGACCAACATCACGACGCGCATCGAGCGCGTGGGCGACGAATACGTGATCAACGGCCGCAAGTGGTTCATCACGAACGCCGCGCATCCGAACTGCCGGATCTTCATCGTGATGGGCAAGACCGATCCCGACGCGGAATCGCACCAGCAGCAGAGCATGATCCTGGTGCCGCGCGACACGCCGGGCGTGACGGTCGTGCGCAACATCACGGTGGTCAATCACTACGCGCCCGAAGGGCACTGCGAGATCACGTTCGACAACGTGCGCGTGCCGGCGCGCAACCTCCTCGGCGAGGAAGGCAGCGGTTTCGCGCTCGCACAGGCGCGCCTCGGGCCGGGCCGGATTCACCACTGCATGCGTTCGATCGGCGCGGCCGAGCTCGCGCTGGAACTGATGATCGACCGCGCGCAGTCGCGCGAGGCGTTCGGCAAGCCGCTGAACCGGCACGGCACGATCGGCGAATGGATCGCGCGCTCGCGCATCGAGATCGACCAGGCGCGCCTCCTGGTGCTGAAGGCCGCATGGATGATCGACAAGGTCGGCGCGAAGGCGGCGCGCAAGGAAATCTCGATGATCAAGGCGCTCGTGCCGACCGTATACACGGACGTGTGCGACCGCGCGATGCAGGTGTTCGGCGCGATGGGCCTGAGCCCCGACACGCCGCTCGCCGATCTGTGGACCTGGGGCCGCGCGCTGCGCTTCGCGGACGGCCCGGACGAGGTGCACCTGCAGGCGATCGCGCGCATGGAGATCAAGGACGCCGTGCGCGGTTCGACCGAGCCGTACCTGACGCGGCCGCCGCGCGGCTGAGCCGCGCGCCGCGCAGGGATGCGACGTGGAGGAGCGGGAGGCGTACGCCGTATTAAGATGCCGGCAAGGAGATCCGGCGATGCGTCTTTCGAAGATTGATCTGAACCTGTTCGTCGTATTCGAGGCGATCTACAACAAGCGCAACCTGACGCGCGCGGCCGAGGTGCTGAACCTCACGCAGCCGGCCGTCAGCAACGCGCTGGCGCGGCTGCGCAAGACGCTGAACGACCCGCTGTTCGTCAGCACGCCGGCCGGGATGATGCCGACGCCGATGGCCGAGAACATCGTCGGCCGCGTGCGCGAGGCGCTGCAGCTGCTCGATTCGAGCGCGCACGAAGGCGACGTTTTCGATCCCGCTTCGTCCGAGCGCGTGTTCCGGCTCAGCATGAGCGACCTGACCGAGGCGCTGCTGCTGCCCGCGCTCGGTGAACTGCTGCAGACGCATGCGCCCGGCATGCACGTGCGCAGCTACACGATGGACCGCCGCGAAGTGGCGACCGCGCTCGCGAACGGTTCCGTCGACATCGCGATCGACGCGCCGCTGATCGGCGACCCGCACCTGCATCAGGCGCTGCTCGTGCGCGACCGCTACGCATGCATGATCCGCGACGATCACCCGTTCAAGGGCGACGCGCTGACCATGGACGACTACCTGTCGATGGGGCACATCCACGTGTCGAGCCGCCGCAAGGGCAGCGGGCACGTCGATGCGGAGCTGACGCGGCTCGGGCTGCGCCGCAACATCCAGATGCGGGTGCAGCACTACATGGTCGCGCCGCTGATCGCGATGCGCGGCGATCTCGCGCTGACGGCGCCGCTCAGGCTGCTGCAGCGTTACCCGGCGCGGATTCTCGAACTGCCGTTCGAGATGCCGGGGCTCGAATACTTCTGCTACTGGCACCGCAGCGCCGATCAGGATCAGGGCAGTCGGTGGCTGCGTGAGCAGTTGATGATGCTGATGGGCGGGATCGGCGAGCCGCAGTGAAGGGCGCGGCGTGCGCATCGCGCGTTTGCCCGCGCTTGCCGGCTCAATACGAATCCTCGTCGAAGCGCGACGATGCGCGCCGGCGCTTCATGTCCTTCAGCCAGCTCCTGACCTGATCCGGATCCTCGAACTCGCGCAGCGCGACGGCCAGGTCCTGGTTGCTGCGCTGCATGCCGGCGATGTCGCGCGCGAGCATGCGCAGGACCGTATCGGGCGCGACCTTGTTCGACGACGCGATGCCGTAGGTCCGCCGGAAATCGTTCTCGACGTGCACGATCTCCTGATCAAGTTCGCGCAGTTGTTCCTCCAGGATGCCGTTGTAGCGCGTGAGCCGTGCTTCGCTGAGGCCGTCGATTGCACGGCGGTCGATCTGTTCGATCTCCAGCTGGAGCTCCAGCAGCTGCAGCAGGTTGCCCTTCTCGTAAGCGCGGTTGACCCGCTGCATCAGCACGGTCTTGCGTTGTTGTTCCAGCGGATCGGTTTCGCGATCGGGATGCAGCGCGCTCGCGAGCTTGCGATAGATCTCGCGGATCGACTTGCTCGATTCGGCCTGCTCGGCTTCGACGCGGGCCTGCGCGGCCGATTGCTTCGGCGCTTTCTTGCGCTTCGCTCGCTGGGCCTCGCGGGCCGCGTGAGCGGCCATGTCGCGCTCGAACTGTGCGTCGAGTTCGGCTTGCATCCGTTCGGCCAGCTCGTCCGGCGACAGTGAGTCCAGATCGTCAGCAGGTTGCGATTGCGGTTGGGGCTCCCGCGCCGGTTCCGTTGGCTCGGGCTCGGCCGCTGCGTTGCCGACCTGCCCGGATTCGGCGTGCCGGTTGTAAATGATCTTCAGCGCCGCGTCGTCGCTCACATTCAGCAAATCGCGCGCCATGTCGGCGATCAGGTCGGACAGCGTGCGCTGTTCGGCCTTGCTCAAGCCTTTCTGCAGAAACGTGTCGTCGAACAGATGAATCAGCCGGATCCGCAGCGCCGTCGCTTCCTGTTCGAGCGGCAACAGCGCGTCGACGAACTTCTTCTGGAACGCCGGCATCACGGCTTCCCACGCGCCGAGCCGCTCGCGCCGCTTTTCGATGTGCTTGACGAGCGTATTGAACGTTTTCTGGGCTTTCGACAGGCTGGCTGTCTCGTGACCGGGCGCGATGGCGACCGCGGCACCGCGACGTGCGGTCATGATGAATGTCCTCCGGCCGCGGCAGGGGGCGCGGCAGGCCGGTATTTTAGCCGGACGGACGCACTCTTTCCGGCGCGCGGCGTTACAGCACGGCCATCGATTCCGTCATGTTCTGCTTCATGTAGTCGAGGAAGCGCTTCTGGAACAGCATCGTGTGCTCGTGCGCGGCGCGCTCGGCGGCGTCGGCATCGCGTCGCGCGATCGCGTCGATCAGTTCGTCGTGGTCGCGCCCGAGTTTCGCAGCCGTCAGCGAACTCACGGTGAAGTCGCACGCTGCCGTCGCGGCGAACGCTTACGGTATCGCGGTGTCGGCCGGCGAGCGGGCCGGCCTGAATGCCGATCGAGGCGTGCGCAACCCGAGGCCCAACAGGATGCGAAGCGGTTGCAAACGCAACCGTATGAAGATATTGGCGAGCGCAGTACCGCGTGTCGTCAGTCGCCGAACAACTGCCCCTGCCCGGAAATCACGCGTTCGAAATCGTCGCGCAGGAACGGCAGGATCGCATCGGCGACCGGCTGCAACTGACGGCTCACGTAGAACGCGTAGTCGATCGGCGAGCGCATCGTCTCGAGCGGCTCCGGGCCGGCCGTCGTCATCACGTAGCTGATCCAGCCGCCGCGCTGGTACTGCAGCGGCCGGCCGCGCGTCTGGTTGAATTCGTCGGCGATCCGCGCGGCGCGCACGTGCGGCGGCACGTTGCGCTGGTATTCGCTCAACGGTCGGCGCACGCGCTTGCGATAGATGAGTTGCGCGTCGTATTCGCCGGCGAGCGTGCGGCGCACGTAGTCGCGAATGAAGTCCTGATACGGTTCGCGCTTGAACACGCGCCGGTAGAGTTCGCGCTGGAATGCCTGCGCGAGCGGCGTCCAGTCGGTGCGCACCGTTTCGAGCCCCTTGAACACGAGGTCCTCGCCGCCGTTCGCCGCGAGCGCGAGGCCCGCATAGCGCTTCTTGCTGCCTTCTTCTGCACCGCGCACGGTCGGCATCAGGAAGCGCCGGTAATGCCGCTCGTACTGCAGTTCGAGCGCGCTCTCCAGCCTGAAGCGATCGCGCAGGTGCGCTTGCCACCAGCGGTTCACGTGCCCGACGAGCGCGCGGCCCTTGGCGGCGGCTGCGTCGTCGTCGTGCTCGCGCCCGAGCCAGACGAAGGTCGAATCGGTATCGCCGTAGATGACTTCGTAGCCCTGCGCCTCGATCAGCTCGCGCGTGCGATGCATGATCTCGTGGCCGCGCATCGTGATCGACGACGCGAGGCGGGGATCGAAGAACCGGCAGCCGGTCGAGCCGAGCACGCCGTAGAACGAATTCATGATGATCTTCAGCGCCTGCGACAGCGGCGCGTTGCGCTGGCGTTTCGCTTCGTCGCGGCCTTCGGACACGCGCCGCACGATGTCGGGCAGGCAATGCGCGGTGCGCGAGAAGCGCGCGCCGAGAAAGCCCGGCACCGACGTGTCGTCGCCCGGATGCGCGAGCCCCTCGATCAACCCGGCCGGATCGATCAGGAACGTGCGGATGATCGACGGATAAAGGCTCTTGTAGTCGAACACGAGCACCGAGTCGTACAGGCCCGGCCGCGAATCCATCACGAAGCCGCCGGGACTGTTCTGGCCCGTCACGTCACCGAGGTTCGGTGCGACGTAGCCGAGCCGGTGCATGCGCGGCAGGTAAAGGTGCGTGAACGCGGCGACCGAACCGCCGGTGCGATCGGCCGCGAGGCCCGTGACGGTCGCGCGTTCGAGCGCGAAGGACAGCAGGTCGGCCTTGTCGAAGATGCGCGTGACGAGTTCGCAATCCTTCAGGTTGTAGCGCGCGAGCGCGGGCCTGTCGTGATCGAAGCGGCGCTGGATCTCGTCCATCCGCTGATACGGATTGTCGATCGACTTGCCTTCGCTGAGCAGCGACTGCGACACGTATTCGAGGCTGAACGACGGGAACGTCCACGTCGCCGATTTCAGCATGTCGATGCCGTCGAGGATCAGGCGGCCGGCCGCGCCCGCGAAGAAATGGTCGGGCTGCTGGCCGTGCGCGCGCCACTCGAGCACGCTGCCGCCGCGGCCGAGCTTCAGCGGCACGCCGTATTGTTCCGCGTGCGCATGCAGGATGCGCAGGTCGAACTGCACGAGGTTCCAGCCGATCACCGCATCGGGATCGTATTCATCGAACCATTCGTTGAGGCGTGTGAGGATTTCGGCCCGGCTGTCACAGTAGTCGAGACGGAAGTCGACGGCCGACGCGTCGCCGTTCGGCGGGCCGAGCATGTAGACCTGCCGTTGTCCGCAGCCATCGAGCGCGATCGAATAGAGCTCGCCGTGGACGCTCGTCTCGATGTCGAGCGACACGCAGCGCAGTGTCGGCCGATAGCCGGTCGCGGGTTTCAGTTCGGCGTCGGTCAGCGTGCCGTCGTGGCCGGCCGTGCCGCGAAACAGCACCGGTGCGGTAATGAAGCGCTCCATCGCGTAGCGGTCGGGCGGCTGCACGTCGGCTTCGTAGACGTCGACACCGGCCGCGGCGAGGCGTTTCTGGAGTCCGGACAGGTGGCGGTAGCGGCGGCAATAGAGGCCGGCCACCGCGCGCTGGCGGAAGTCGCGCAGCGCGAGCGGGCGCAGTTCGGCATCGCGTTCGCCGGCGAGCGTGCGTTCGGCGAGCGCCTGCTGCTCGACCGGCACGAACGCGACGGCTTCCTGCGGGCGCAGCCGCACGCGGCGCGGACCGTGTTCGGTTGCCAGCCAGAACTCGATCTCGATGCCGGATGCGGTGTCCCGCCAGTGGCGGGTGAGGATGAAACCTTGCTCGAACTCCGTCAAAACGCTCGCTCGTCGTGGATGCCCAGGCGGCGGATTTTAGCGCCTCTCGCGCGGTTCCCGCCGAAGGGCGGATCGATGGCATCAGGTGGCAGGAAGCCGTGGCGTGACCCGCCACGCAGCGCATCGACCGCGTGCGGCAGCCGGCGTCGCGTGCGGACCGGACGACGCGTGTGCGTCACGTATTCGCCGACCGGGCGTTTAGCGCCGATGCGGCATTCAAGCCGGCATCGGCGCGAAATTCCGCTTCAGGTGTTCCGCTCGCCGTGGCCGCTGATACAGATAGCCCTGCGCGTACTGAATCCCGACCGCATGCAGCGCGCGATGCTGCTCTTCCGTCTCCACGCCCTCGGCAATGATCTTCAGGCCGTAGTGGTGGGCGACCGCCGCGATTCCTTCGATCAGTTTCGCGTTGCCCGTCGTGAGCTGCGAGATGAACTGTCGGTCGATCTTCACGTAGTCGAAGGGAAAGCGCGACAGCATGTCGAGGTTGCTGTGATGCGTGCCGAAGTCGTCGATCGCGAACTTCGCGCCTTTCGCGCGCAGTGTGGCGAATATCTCGGTGGTGCGCGGATTCTTCTCGAGCAGGATGCGCTCGGTCACTTCGAGGACCAGCGTGCTGCCCTGTGGAAGCCTGCCGATCGTGTCTTCGACGACGGACACGAAGCGCGCGCGTTCAAGATCCTTCGGCGCGACGTTGATCGCGATGCGTAGCGGTACCGACGGCGCGAGTGCGGTCAGTTCCGATACGGCCCTCCGAAGCACGAACTCGGTCACCTTCGGCAGGACCGCACTTGATTCGACCTGCGGCACGAACACGGCCGGACTGATGGCTCCCCATTTCGGATGGTGCCAGCGCAGCAGCGCCTCGACGCCGACAGTCCTGCGCGTTTCGACGTCGACGATCGGCTGGTAGACGACATGAAATTCGTTGCGCTTCAGCGCATTGCGAACGGCCTTCAGCAACAGCCGGCGCGGCGCCATCGCGAGCAGGTACGTGGCCGCTACGAGGCCGTTGACCAGCAGCGCGATCGTCAGGCAGATGAGTCGGTAGCGCCGCTGCACCTGCGAAACGTAGGGTTCCGCCGAGCTGACGGAGACCGTGAATGGCCACGCGTTCGACGCAATCTTGCTGCCCGTGGCCGGCGCCGCGCTGAGTGACGGGACGAACGCACCATGCCGATCGATGCTTCCTGCGCCCTCGATCGACAGGGTGGCCGTTTCCGCCCCGAAGCGGGTTCCGTGCGCGAGCACGTCTGCCACATAGTCGCCTTCGACCAGATAAAGGACGCCGGAGTCGGGCGCGGTCGCGCGAAACGCCACCAGCACCGGAACGTCACGCTGAAACGGCGTTTGCCGAAGCAGCGTGATGGCCGTCATCCCCGGCGCTGGCGCGTGAATGTAGGCGTCGAGCGGGACGTTGATCGCGCCCAGCGCCGACGAGCATGTGACGCGACCGTTGTTCGCCAGCCCGACGGCCCGAAGATAGCGCAGGTGAGTGCCCACTTCGGCGAGCGTCCTGAAGATCGTCGTGCAGGGCCGCCCGACCAGCGCGTTCAACTCATCCGGATGCCGCGTGCGAATCCCGTCGAGGATGCGGTCGACCGATATCACGATGTCGTTCGCGACGTCGCTTTCGTGCCGTGCAATCGAGTCGCGCGCCAGACGCCCTGCAACGACGAGCGCCAGCACGAACACGAGGATGCAGACGATCAGGGCAACCGGGAAGACGATGTGCGACCACGCGCCGCTGCGCTGGAACGCGGGTTTCGGGCGCGGTGCGAGCGCGGATGGTCCTCGGGTCGTACTTGTTGTTGTGCGCATGTGAATGCAGGTCGAACCGGTCGATGAATTGGCGCGAGGCATTCGCCGTGCCTGGCCGGGGCACCGCGGCTCGCGCCCATATCGGGACGCAAATCGATTCTACGCTCGCGAAACGCACGAAGCGACATCGCGGCGGGAGCACAGGATTCGAGGCGCTCTTTCGTAACATACATCGACAACGGATGTATGGCGGTATCGCACACCCAAAAAAAACCCGGCCGCATCGATGTGCAGCCGGGACAGAAGACACCGTCTCTTGGCACGAGGATGGTGCGCGGCAAGTATAAGGCGTGTTACGCGCGATTACGAAATATTGTTATTCAAAAAATAGCGCAATATCGAGATTGATGCTTGGCGAGAAATATTTGCATCGCGCGTCACATCTGGCGACCGCGCTTCAGAAGTCGTTGCGCATCTTGTGGAGCAGGTCGCGAGGCGATTGATGCGTGTCCATGGCGGTGAGGACGTCGGTCAGGAACCACGGCAGGTTCAGTTGCGTTTCGGAATCGCCGACGCAGATGCGGATCGGTGGCGCCTTCGACGCCGCGCGGGAGCCCGGCGCTGCGCCGGCGGACGTCGAGGACGGCACGCAGTTTCTCGCTTGCTGCGCAACGGGCGCGGTGGCATTGTCCGTGGCGGTGCCGGCGACCGCCGGCAAGCTGACGGCGGCAAGCAGGGTCAGGATGGCGAAAGGGGCGGCGCGTTTCATGCGATTCTCCGGCGATGCACGTTCGACACCGTCGGCGGGCCCGAGTTCGGCAGGTTGCCGATGCCCCGCGCGTGACAACATCGGCATGTCCGACGCGGTCGAACGCGGTGCGTGAGTGGTCTCGCGCACAGGATCGATCATTCAAACGTCAAGAATCGTTTGGATCCCCGTCAGACGCTTGCGATGCTGAATGCGCTCATTTATCGTGCCGCCACGACGGCGCCGATACAGGGCGTCGAGCCAGTTCGCAAGGAGCATTCGTCATTACCGCATTCAATCGTCGCACGCATATTCGTGCCTTTCTCGTCGCATCGGTCGCGTATCTCAACCTGTCACAGCCCGCGTCGGCGGCCTATACGGAATCGTGGATGAGCGACCACGACGTCAAGGAATACGCGCACCAGGTCAAGCATCCACCCGCGGCAGCGAGTGGTGCGGCGGCCGTGAAGCCGGGGCGGCAACCCGGTTCTTCGCGGTCGAATGCGCCGGTCGCGGCGCATGCCGACGCGAAACCCGTGTCGAAGGCGCACGCGGCACCCGCGAAGACCCGCAAGGTCGAGCATGCGGTCGGCATCGATCCGAAGGCGCCCGTCGTTGCGAAGCCGAAGGCCGTGCGGGCGACGCACAAAAGCGTGGCCATTCAGCACTGACGTTGCACGCAGACCGGCACGTATCGATAACCGAAGCGTTCGAGCATCACGGAGAAACCCATGTCGCTGATGGACCGCCTGCTGTCACGCGGCGTGCAGAACGGCGCGTCGAGAAGGCGCGTGATCGTGCGTGTCTGGCTCGACGAGCACGGGCGTGTCCGCGATCTCAAGGTCAGGCGCAGTTGCGGCGACGCCGCGCTCGACGAGAAGGCGCTTCACGCGATTGCGGTCATGCGCTTCCCCGGCGGTCATCTTGGCTCGGGCGGGAAATCGGCGAAGCGCTGGCACGATCTCGATTACCCGGTGGACTGACGACGCGTCGAGGCTATCTGTCACAGCGCCTCAATCCCGTGTAATCGTAGAAGCGGCTTCCGGCGGCGAGCTTCTCGCCGTCGCACGCCGCCTGGAAATCCGTCTCGCGCTTGTTTTACAGCATCTTCACGATGACCCGCGCGCCGTTGCGATACACGTCCCGCGCGAGCCGGCCCGTATGCAGGTGCTCACGTCAGTGCAGGCCTGCCGATGCGATCGAGCGCATCGTGTCGGTGATGCGCACGCAACGCGACAGGCCGAACGTCTCGGCTTCGCGGCGTTCCGGTTCGCTGCTCGCGACGGCCACCGCGCGCTCGGGCGGCACGCCCAGCGCCTGCAGCGCGATGTCGAACGGATGCTGGCTTGATACGGAGTCCTGCTGATTGGCGTCGGTCACGACGACCGAGAAGCGGTCGAGGTTCGCGCGGCCGAACTGGCCCTCGAACATGTCGCTGAGCCGGGCGGCAGGCAGCGTCGTGACGAGACCGAGTCGATATCCTTGCTCCGACGCGCTGTCGAGCCACTGGATGATCGCATCGCGCTGGTTGCGCGATTCGTGCGAATCCGGTGTCGCTTCGATCTGCGCGAATGCGGCGTCGAGACGGGTGACGATGGCTTCGATGACCACGGTGATTCCTCTCCTGAGACGTGACGATCCGTTCGCGGACGGGAATGCCCCACACCTTAGCGTCGATCCGGAAATTACAACCAATTAATATTTATAGTCGACTCATACGATTCGACTAATGAATGGGGCGGTGAGCCAACACCGGCGCGGGATGCGCCCGATCCCATGTTTTGCGGATGATTTGTATCGTATCGACGGGCTTCCATGTGATGCACCAAACGTGCGCACGCAACGAATGCACCGGATCCGTGCAGACAAGAAAACGGCGTATCGGGCGAGGTGCGCCCGATACGCCGTCTTGCGATGCCGTGTGGCAGTCTGCGATCAGTGCAGCTTGATCGACGGCTGGTTGAGGCTTTGCAGCCAGTGACTCAGCGACTGAAACAGCGCGCGCTTCAGTCCGTACACGCTGAACAGATGCTTGCGGTACAGGAACTTGTACAGCCCGATCGCGGCGAGCCCGTCGACGATCAGCGAGCGCGAACGCACGCCGAGGTCGCCCTGATACACGGCTCCCGCCCGGCCGAGCGACACGACGGTGCCCGCGTCGCGGAACGTGAAGCCCGGCGTCGGCTTGCCGGCGAGGCGCCGCGCGAGCGCATCGCCGAGGTACACGGCCTGCTGGTGCGCAACCTGTGCGCGAGGCGGCAGGAAACCGCTCGCATCGGCCGACGGGCACGCGGCACAATCGCCGAACGCATACACGTGCGGATCGTCGGGCGTCTGCAGCGTGTCGGTCACGATCACCTGGTTCGACCGGTTAAGCGCGATGTCGCCGAGTTCCCGCAGCATCGCGGGGCCCGCGACGCCGGCCGCCCAGATCGTGATGTCGCTCGCAAGTCGCTCGCCGGACGCGGTCATGACCGCGTCCGCGCCGACTTCCGCGACGCGCGTATCCGTCAGCACGTCGACGTTCATCGTGCGCAGTTGCGCCTGCATCCTGGCCGACAGCCTTTCGTCGAGCGCCGGCAGGATGCGCGGGCCGCCTTCGATCAGCCGGATGTGTACGTCGCGCGCCGACACCAGTGCCTTGAAGCGATACGTCGTCAGTTGCTGGATCGCATGACGCAGCGCCGCGGCCAGTTCGACACCCGTCGCGCCCGCGCCGATCACGTTGATGCAGATCGGTGCCGCGCGCCGCGCCGGCTGCTGCTCGGCCAGGTGGTTCGCCTTCGTGCAGGCGGCGAGGAACTTGCGGCGGAAATCCTCGGCCTGGTCGAGGTTTTCGAGCGGCAGCGCGTGACGCGCGGCGCCCGGCACGTTGAAGAAGTTCGTCACGCTGCCGACGGCCAGCACCAGATCGTCGTAGCCGAGCTCGCGTTGCGGCAGGATCTCCGTGCCGTCCGCGTCCTGCACCGGCGCGATGGTCGCCGTGCGTGCCGCGCGGTCGACCCGCTGCAGCGCGCCCTGCACGAAGCGGAAGCCGTGGCGCTTCGCCTGCGCCGCGTATTCGATCGAGTGCGAGGCCGGATCGCGATGGCCGGATGCGGCTTCGTGCAGCAGCGGCTTCCAGAAGTGCGTCGGGTAGCGGTCGACGAGCACGACGTCGGCTTGCCCGCGGCGGCCGACCGTGTCGCCGAGGCGCGTGGCGAGCTGCAGGCCGCCGGCGCCGCCGCCGACGATCACGATGCGCGGCACGCGCGGTGCGCGGTCCGTGGCAAGGGTAGGCGTGATGTGGTCCATGTTGTGGCTCCCGCTGATGACGATTCGGATGACATTGCTCAAGGACCGACGATATAGTTTTGAACCTACGCGAACAATTTAATGTTTATAAGCAACTCATATGTATTCACTTATAGGAAAGGCCGCGACGTTCCGGCAGCTGAAGGCGCTGGACATGATTGCGCGGCTCGGCAGCGTATCGCGCGCGGCCGAGGAGCTGAACCTGACGCAGCCGGCCGTGTCGCTGCAGGTTCGCCTGCTCGAGGAGGCGGTGGGCGCTGCGCTGCTGCAGCGGGTGGGGCGCGGCGTGCAGCTGACCGCGGCCGGTGAAATCGTGGCGCGCTATGCGCGCGAGATCCTGTATCTGTGGAGCGAGGCCGGCGACGAAGTGGCCGCGCTGACGGGTGACCTCGGCGGCACGCTGCGGATCGGCGCGATTACGACGGCCGAGTATCTGATTCCGCCGCTGCTGGTGAAATTCACCGCGACGCGCCCGCACGTGAAGACCTATTTCAAGGTCGGCAATCGCGACGACATCATCCGCATGCTCGCGACGCATGAAATCGATCTCGCGGTGATGGGGAGCGCGCCGAAGGAGCTGCGCACGCACGCGGTCGAGTTCGCGAAGCATCCGATGGTGTTCGTCGCGGCGCCCGGCCATCCGCTGATGCAGCGCAAGCGTGTCGCGCTGAAGGATCTCGAATCCGCGCACCTGCTCGTGCGCGAGCGCGGTGCGGGCACGCGCTCGACCGTCGAGAGCCTGTTCAAGACGGCAGGCCATCGCTTCCATGTGGGCTCCGAACTGTCGAGCAACGAGGCGATCAAGCAGATGGCCGAAGCGGGGCTCGGCGTCGCGTTCCTGTCGTTGCACGCGTGTGCACTCGAGTTGCGCACCGGGCTGCTCGGGCAACTGCCGTTTCCGGGCAACCCGATCGAGCGCGAATGGTATGTGGTCACGCTCGCCGACCGGCGGATCTCGCAGGTGACGGGGCTGTTTCGCGACTTCCTGATCAAGCAGGGCGCCCCGGTGATCGATGGCGCGACGGTGGCGCCGCACGAGCGGCGGCGCAAGTAGGCGCACGCCGGGGACGCGGGCGGCGTGTGCGAGCCGTGCGTTCCGCCGGTCAGACGATCCCGAAGTCGTCGTTGCTATCGGGAATCGACGCGAGCAGCCGTTCGAGGCGGTACCAGCCGATCATGCGCAGGCACCGCGCGGCGAAGGCGGTCCGGTTGTTGCGGGGAGCGGGGCCGGCAGGACGGCGAGCCGCACGGGACGGCGAAGCGAGGATGAACGCCGCGCGTCGTGGGCAGGAATGGGGCATGACGGTCTCCGTAGGTGTCGGATGAGGCCATCGTAATCGTCGCGGCGCCCGTCCGCGCGCAGGCAAGGATGCGGCGGAGCAGGAACGGATGATCTTTTTCTGCCGGGCGCGGGAATGGCGGTGCGCGCCCGGCAAGCGGCCCGGAAAAGCGTCACAATGCGCGTTCGACACCCGATCTGGTGGAGGGGAACCATGAGCGATCCGATTCTCGCCGCGCCGACTGACAACGGCGTGCCGGTCAGCCTGCGCTCCAGCCGCGGGCTCGGCTGGCGCGGCTTCGGCGCGTCGCTGCTGGAGATTCGCGCCGGTACGTACCGGATTCCGGCCACGGATCATCACCGCATCGGCGTGCATATCGGCTCGCCCGTGCGCGCGGATTGCGTGTGCGACGGCGAACGCGTGTCGCGCATCCAGGCCCACGGCGACATCGACGTGATTCCCGCCGGCCTGCCGGGCCAGTGGACCGACAGTGCCGACTGCCGGATCCTGCACGTCGCACTCAGCGATACGTTCGTGCGGCGCACGTTCGAGCAACTCGAGCTGAAGCCGTCGCAGGCGCAGATCCGCCGGCGGCTGCAGGTGCGCGATCCGCGCCTGCAGCACATCGCGTGGGCGATGGCCGCCGAACTCGAAGCGGAAGACGCGTCGGATCCGCTCTATGCGGAGAGCCTGTGCACGGCGCTCGTCGCGCGGCTGGCCGACAGCCAGCCGGTGTTTCGCGAGCGCCGGCGTATGCTTGCGCCGAAAGCGGCGGCGCGCGTGATCGACTATGTCGAGGCCAACCTCGAACGCCGCATGACGCTGGCCGAGCTCGCGGCGCTCGTGTCGATCAGCGTGCCGCATTTCAAGGTGCTGTTTCGCGAGACGCTCGGGATGCCGGTGCATCAGTACGTGGTGCGGCGCCGGGTCGAGCGTGCGAAGGCGTTGCTGCTCGAAGGCCGGCTCAGCATCAGCCAGATCGCGCTCGAAACCGGGTTCGCGCATCAGAGCCACATGGCGAACTGGATGAATCGCGTGCTGGGCGTGACGCCGACGGAGGTCGCGCGCTCCGGGGCGCGTGGCGGGCTGCGGCTCGCTTATGACGGCGAGGACCGTTGATCGACCGCTGTACCGGATTGGCCCCGCGGGGGCCGACGATCGGCGAGCCCATGATCTGCCGGAGCAGGCGACGCAGCGGACAACCTCGGCAACCGTGTAATCCGTCATCCGTTCGTGTTCCGATCATCCGTCCGTGCGCGTCACGTCGGCTGTGAGTGCCGACAATCACTGCACCATCATCCCCCGGGAGCGGATCGTGTTCGTGATCTTCGGAGCATCAGGCAACGTCGGACTGTCGACTGTAACGACCTTGCGCCAGGCAGGTCATCCCGTGCGCGCGGTGCTGCGCGACGCACGCCGGCGCGAACGCTTCGCGCAACTCGGCTGCGACGTCGCGATCGCCGATCTGACGGACGCCCGCGCGGTCGCCGCGGCGATCGATGGCGCGCAAGCCGTGCAGATGCTGTGCCCGGTGCCGATCGCCGACAGCGACCCGGCGGCAACGATGGAGCGGACGATCGACCTCGTGACCGGCGCGCTCGTCGCGAATCCGCCGCCGGCGCTGCTCGCGCTGTCGGACTATGGCGCCGAGCGCGACGGCAACACGGGCATCACGCGGCTCTTTCATCGTCTGGAGGAAAGGCTGAGGACGGTCCCGACGCGGCTCACGCTGCTGCGCTCGGCCGAACACCTGCAGAACTGGACCCGCGTGCTGCCCGTCGCACTCGCAACCGGCGTGCTGCCGAGCTTTCACCATCCGGTCGACAAGGTGTTTCCGACGGTCTGGGCGCCCGATGTCGGTGTCGCGGCGGCGCGGCTGCTGCTCGATTCCGCCGAAACCGGCAATGGGCCGCGTATCGTCAGCATCGAAGGGCCGCGGCGGGTGAGCGTGCGGGACATCGCGAATACGCTCGGTGCGGTCGCGGACCACGAGATCGTCGCGCGCGAACTGCCGCGCGACGCATGGACCGCGACGCTGTTGCGCGCCGGGCTCAGCGAGCGCCATGCACAACTGATCGTCGATCTCTATGACGCGCACAACGCGGGGCAGATCGATGTCGAGGCCGGCGTGTCGGAGCGGGTGCATGGCGCGACGACACCGGCGGAGGCATTCGCCAAGCTGGTGCGCGAGCATGCGCGGTGAGCGACGCGGCGGCTGAGCGGGCGCGCGCCGCGCGTTACGTTTGCCGCCGCGCCCAGCTCGTCACCGCATACGCGACCGACCCGATCACGATCCCCCAGAACGCGGACCCGAGCCCGAGCCACGTCATTCCCGATGCGGTCGCGAGGAACGTGATCACCGATGCCTCGCGATGCGCCTCGTCCTCGAAGATCCCGTGCACGTTCGCGCCGATCGCACCGATCAGCGCGAGCCCCGCGAGGATCGCGACGAACGCCTTCGGCAGTGCAAAGAACAGCGTGACGATCGTCCCCGCGAAGAGCCCGCCGATCAGGTAGATCACGCCGTTCGCGATGCCCGCGATGTAGCGCCGGTCCGGATCCTCGTGCGAATCCTTGCCGGTGCACAGCGCCGCGGTGATCGCCGCGACGACGATCGTGATCCCGCCGAAGCACGCGACGACGAGCGACATCACGCTGGTTGCGGTGATGATCGGCCGCGCCGGCGTGTGATAGCCCGAGACGCGCAGGATCGTCATCCCCGGCAGGAACTGGCCGGTGAGACTGACGACGACGAGCGGCAGCGCGAGGCTGAGCGTGGTGCCGAGCGTCCATTCGGGCGCGATGAAGATCGGCCGCGCGATGCTCGGCGACACGTTGCCGAGATGCGCCATCCCGAGCAGCGTCGCGAGCGCGGCGCCCGTCAGCAGCACGAGCACGATGCTGTAGCGCGGCAGCAGGCGCTTGAAGATCACGTATGCCGCGATCATCCCGAACCCGAGCACCGGCTGCGCGGTCGCGGCGGAGAACGCATGCATGCCGAACGGCAGCAGGATCCCCGCCATCATCCCGCACGCGATGCCGCGCGGAATGTGGCGCACGAGCAGGTCGAAATAGCCGGTGATGCCGATCACGAGGATGATCAGCGCGGCCGTGATGTACGCGCCGACGGCCTGGTTCAGCGTCAGCTGCGGAAAGAGGCCGACGAGCAGCGCGGTGCCGGGCGCCGACCATGCGGTCACGATCGGCACCTTCAGTTTCCAGCTCGCGAAGAGGCCCGACACGCCCGCGCCGATCGAGATCGCCCAGACCCACGACGCCACCATCTCGTTGGAGACATGCGCGGCCTGCGACGCCTGAAAGAAGATCGCGAGCGGGCCCGCGTAGGAAATCAGCACCGCGAGAAAGCCCGCGGTCACCGCGGAGACGGACCAGTCGTTGCCGATCGAGCGGATCGCGCCGGGCGAGGTGTTCGGTTGCATCGTCGTAGGGGAGTGCGGCGCGCGGCCGGGCGGCTGAGCCGGGGCGAATGATTGTCGGAGGCCCCGGACGATCCGTCATTCTGGGCATTGCCGCCGAAATTGGCAATTTGCCGATGAAGATCGATGCTGTCGGCTTTTCGTAAGAAATGCGCATCGGGGCGGCCGTGCGGCATTGCGCGGGCGTCGTCGCATCGGGCGCCTTCACGGCGAAGCGCGACTCACTCAAGCACTACGTACTGATCTGAAGATACCCGTCGACGGCGGCGACCTTCGCACCACTGCCCGTCGACAGCGACGCCGTGCCCTGGTCGAACGGATGCACGGGCGTGTCGGTCGGCGTCCATGCATGGCGCGCCAGCAGTTCGCGATAGCCGCCGCGGATCACGAAGCCGCCGCATTTCTCCGCATACGCATCGCGCCGCATCCGGTACGCGCGCGGCAGGTCGTACCACGGCAGCGTCGGCAGGTCGTGATGCACGAGGTGATAGTTGTTGTTCAGGTACAGCAGCCGCATCGCGAAGCCGGCTTCGTTGATCGCGATGCGCGCCTTCGGGTGCCGCGCGGCGCGATGCTCGTACAGCGAACGGATCATCGCGAGCGACAGCGCGGGCCACGTGATGGCCAGCAGGTAATACCACCACGGCACGCCGATTGCCCACTGCAGCCATGCGAGCAGCGCGACCACGCAGGCGGCATGCGTGATCCACATCCGCAGATGGCGGAAGTCGCCGCGCCGGAACGCGGCGAATGCGTCGGCGAACATCGCGGCGACGCTCGTCGGCGGCCCGAACACGAGGCGTCCGGCGAAGGTGGTGCGCGCAACCGTCAGCGTGCGACGCCAGCGCGGCAGCCGCGCCCACCGCTCGCGCGACACGTAGTTCGTTTCCGGATCGACGCCCGGCACGGTCAGGTCCTCGTCGCGGTGATGGTCGAGGTGCGTGTCGCGATAGAGCGTGTACGGATACCAGATCGTCAACGGCGGGTAGCCGAGCAGCCGGTTCACGAACGCGGAACGCGTCGGATGGCCGTGCAGCAGCTCGTGCTGCAGCGACAGGTGCCATGCGCCGAGCAGGATCAGCGGCGGCGTCGCGGCCGCGAGCGACAGGCGCTCGGCGCGTACGAGCAGCAGCACGGCGAGCCAGCCGCCGTAGATCGCGACGATCAGCAGCCACGTCGGCCACTCGGTGCGGGCAGTGAAGCGGGCGTTGAGTGCGGCGATCGCGCGCGCGTGGTCGATGTCGAAGTATTCGGCCATGGTGCTGGGGCGGGATGAAGCGGGTGATTCGGGTGTTACACGGGTAACGGGTAGCGGACGATCGCGCCGGCGTGGGCCGCGACGCTGTTGACAGACACGGGGCGCGGCTCGCGGTCGGCCGCTACGGCGGCTTGCGACGGTGTCGCGACACTGGAACGCTAACCGGCTCGCGTAGTCAGGCCAACCAAGCAATTCGCATTTGCTTATCGTTGCGCGGCAGATAAGCATTGACCGCCCCTGCGCGTGCCGGACCGTGCGAACCCCAGGCGAACGGGCTTTCTCCAACGCATCGCCGGTGCGTAGAATGCGCGAATGAGCCCATGGATCGCCGGACTGCCGATGTACAACGTGACGCCGCACCACGCCGCACTGTGGCGCGCGTTGCTGCGTGACGCGCTCGATGCGTTCGCGCGTGCCGGCGCGCCTGCCGGCGTCGCGCTGCTCGACGAGCCGTTCGGGGATCTGCATGCGCTGTGGCACCGCAACGACTTGCTGTTGTCGCAGACATGCGGTTATCCATACCGGATGCTCGGATTGCGCGATGCCGTGCACCTGATCGCGACACCGGCATTCGATGCGCCCGGCTGCGACGGCGCGCGCTACAGCAGTGTGCTGGTGGTGTCGGCGCGCGTGTACGCGGGCGGTGCGACGACGCTGACTGCCTGTCGCGGATTGCGGGCAGCATTCAACGGCGCGGATTCACACAGCGGGATGAACGCGTTCCGGCATGCGGTCGCGCCGCATGCGCATGACGGGCGTTTCTTCAGTTCGGTCGTGTCGTTCGGCTCGCACCTGAACGTGCTGCGCGCGCTGGCGGCAGGCGTTGCCGATTGCGCGGCGATCGACTGCGTGACGTTCGCGTATGTGCGTGACGCACTGCCCGAGTTGTTGAACGACGTCCGGATCATCGGCATGACGGCGTCGGCGCCGGGCTTGCCGTTGATTGCATCGAAGGCGCTGGACGCAACGCTGGCAGGCGCGTTGCAGGATGCGCTCGATCACGCGGTCTCGGTCGATCCGGCGCGGGCGAACGCACTGCGGCTGAAGGGTTTCGAGCGTCTGCCGCCGAGTGCCTACGACACGATTGCCCGGCTCGCGCAGGACGCGGCCGCGCACGGGTACCCCGAGCTGGCGTGAGCGCAGCGTCCGCGCGACGGTGGCTAGAACGGCAAGGTGCCGGGCGGCGCGTTGCGTACCACGGCGAGCGTCGTGCCGATATGATCCTCGAGCGCGAGTGCCGCGCGCGCATCGGCGCGGCGCATCGCGGCCTCGAACAGGCATGTGTGCTCCGCATGCACGTCGCGCTTCGAATCGCCGAGCCCGATGCACACGCGCCGATAGCGTTCGCTTTGCTGCGACAGCATGCGCAGGATCAGGTACGTCCAGGGCGTCGCGGCCGCCGAAATCAGCGCTTCGTGAAAGCGCCGGTTGCACGCTTCCCATGCGGCGCGGTTTTCGATGGACACCGGCTGCTCCCAGGCCGACAGCATGTCGAAACTCTGCCGCACGCGTTGCGCCCATGCGTCGTCGCCGCGCCGCACGGAGTCGCGCAGCGCATCGACCTCGATATGAATGCGCAGCCGCGTGATGGCTTCGAGATCGTCGACCGACATCGGCGTCACGCGAAACCCGCGCTGCCCTTCGGCGACGACCAGCGCATCGCTGACGAGCCGCGTGAGCGCCTCGCGCAGCGTGCCCGCGCCGACGCCGTACACGTCCTTCAGATGCTCGACGCGCAGCTTCGTGCCGGGCGGGTAATGTCCCTCGATGATGTGTTGCCGGAGCTGGTGATACGCATGCTCGCTGAGCGTGCGGGCATGCGGCTCGGCGGCGTCGGCGTCGGCCGGTTCGTGCGCCGGCGGCGGGTCGTCGAACGGATGGGCGGGCAGGATGGTGTTCATGTCACGCGTCCTCCTGATCCTGCTTGCGGTTGAGCCGATAGCTGAGTTGCGCGCGCGTCAGGCCGAGCAGGCGCGCGGCGGCCGACAGGTTGCCGTTCGCGCGGTCGACGGCCTCGTGCAGCAGCGCCCGCTCGAGGCCGTCGAGTCCGCCGCCGCCCTGCAACTGGTCGAGGATGGCGCCGCAGTCGATCGACATCGCGGCCGCCGGCCGGATCTGCCCGGCCCGATCGACCGTCGCGCCACCGGGCGCGCCGACGCCGGGGAACAGGTCCTTCGCGTCGACCGGACGGTTCGGGCGCGACAGGATCACCGCGCGCTCGATCAGGTTCTCGAGCTCGCGCACGTTGCCGGGCCAGCGGTAGCCGCGCAGCGTGTCGTAGGCGTAGTCGGTCAGCGTCGGCGTCGGCTTGCCGTGCACGGCCGCGAAGCGTTCGAGCATTGCGTCGGCGAGCGGCGCGATGTCGTCCTGCCGGTCGCGCAGCGGCGGAATCAGCACGGGGTAGACGTTGATCCGGTAATAGAGATCGGCGCGAAAGGTGCCGTCGCGCACGGCCTGCTCGAGATCGCGGTTGGTCGCCGCGACGACGCGGACGTCCACCTTCCGGCCCTCGGTCGCGCCGAGCCGCTCGACCTCGCCCTCCTGAAGCACGCGCAGCAGCTTTGCCTGCACGTCGAGCGGCAGCTCGCCGATCTCGTCGAGAAACAGCGTGCCGCCGTCCGCGCGCTCGAAGCGGCCGGCGCGCGCGGCTTGCGAGCCCGTGAACGCGCCTTTCTCCGCACCGAACAGTTCGGACTCGATCAGCGCATGCGGAATGGCCGCGCAGTTGATCGCGACGAACGGCTTCTGCGCGCGCGGGCTGAGGCCGTGCAGCGCACGCGCGAAGCGTTCCTTGCCGACGCCCGTTTCGCCGGTGAGCAGCACGGCGACCTTGGTCGGCGCGGCCGTTTCGAGCAGCGCATAGGCTGCACGAAATGCGTCGGAACGCCCGACGAGCCGGGTCCGGCTGTCGTCCGGCGCGATCTCGAGGCGCAGCGATTCGACTTCGGTCTGCAGGTCGCGGATCGTGTTGATCAGCGAGTCGGCCTTGAACCACGACGAGATCTCGTCGGCATCCGGCCATTCCTCGGCTGGCTTGCCGACGATCGTGCAGTGCGGGTCGTGCATGCCGACGCAGGTCGTTTCCTTGAACAGGATCGTCCGGCCGATGAACGCGCTGGTGTAGCCGGTCGCATAGCCGATCAGCATCCAGCAGACGGGTTCGGGCTGCGGCCCGAACGTGCGGCGGTGCACGTCGGCCTCCCATGAATGTTCCCAGCGGTACTCGCAATAGAACGCGCCCGTCGCGGGATCGGCCTCGAAGCGCAACGGCGTGACCTGAACGGCGCCTTCGAGCATGTGCAGTTGCGGGCCGACATGGAACATGTCGAACAACGACGCGCCGCTGCGAATTTCGCGGGCGAGCGCGGCGTCCCGTTCTCCGGCGGCGAAGCCGACCCGCGTGAAGAAGCGTCGTGTCTGTGCCGGTCCGACGCTTTCCATCAGTTCCTGGCGCAGCGTCGCCAGCGCGCCGGCATGCAGCAGCACCATCCGCTGACCGGCCAGCCAGATGCGACCGTCGCTCGCCGAAAAATGGATCAGCTTGCGCAGGTCGGTGTCCGGCGGCAATGGGGGCAGGCTGGGCCGCATCGTGTCTCCTCCGTCGAGATTTCTCGTGATTTTCAAGGTTTTCGCCAGCGGCGCCGCGGCGGGCGGATCGATTTGATCATTTCGTCAAATGCGTTCGACGGTGTTGCTCAAATGATGAAAAGCGCCACCGGATATGGGTTCGGGCGCGGTCGCCGGCGAGCGATTTCCGTTCTGGTTAACCGCCATTGTGGATCGCGAATTTGAACTTCGCGTCAGGGCTTTCCCTCAATTATCGAGATTTTTTGAGCGCGTGCCCGCACGTGGCACGGATGCTGCATTGAAGTGCGGCATGGAGGCGACACCGATCATGAATCAGCACCCGACCGATCTTTCCCCGCTCGACCCTGGCCGCAAGTGCGCGCGCGTGACCGGCACGAACGTGCGCGGCTTCGTCGAATTCGAGTTTTCGCTCGGCGGCGCGCCGGATCTGTTCGTCGAGCTGACGTTGTCTCCTGCCGCCTTCGACGCGTTCTGCCGCGAACAGCAGGTGACGCGGCTCGACGTCGAAGCGAACCCATGACCTTGAGGAGCAAGAAGTGACCATCGAGCTGAAGACAGTCGACATCAAGCCGCTCCGGCACACCTTCGCGCATGTCGCGCAGAACATCGGCGGCGACAAGACGGCGACGCGCTACCAGGAAGGCATGATGGGCGCGCAGCCCCAGGCGAACTTCCATTACCGGCCGACCTGGGACCCGGACCACGAGATCTTCGATCCGTCGCGTTCGGCGATCCGGATGACGAACTGGTACGCATTGAAGGATCCGCGCCAGTTCTACTACGCGTCGTGGGCGACGACGCGCGCGCGCCAGCAGGACGCGATGGAGTCGAACTTCGAGTTCGTCGAATCGCGCCGGATGATTGGCCTGATGCGCGACGACGTGGCCGCGCAGGCGCTCGACGTGCTGGTGCCGCTGCGCCATGCCGCGTGGGGCGCGAACATGAACAACGCGCAGATCTGCGCGCTCGGCTACGGTACCGCGTTCACCGCGCCCGCGATGTTCCATGCGATGGACAACCTCGGCGTCGCGCAGTACCTGACGCGCCTCGCGCTCGCGATGGCCGAGCCCGACGTGCTCGATGCGGCCAAGGCCAGCTGGACGAACGACGCCGCATGGCAACCGCTGCGCCGCTATGTGGAGGACACGCTGGTCGTGGCCGACCCGGTCGAGCTTTTCGTCGCGCAGAACCTCGCGCTCGACGGCCTGCTGTATCCGCTCGTCTACGACCGCTTCATCGACGAACGGATCGCGCTCGCGGGCGGCTCGGCGGTCGCGATGCTCACCGCGTTCATGCCGGAATGGCACGCCGAATCGAATCGCTGGATCGACGCGGTGGTGAAGACCATGGCCGCCGAATCCGACGACAACCGCGCGCTGCTCGCCCGCTGGACCCGAGACTGGTCCGCACGGGCCGACGCGGCGCTCGCACCGGTCGCGGCGCGCGCGTTGCAGGATGCCGGCCGGGCAGCGCTCGACGAAGTGCGCGAGCAGTTCCATGCACGCGTCGCAAAGCTCGGCCTCGCGCTCTGACGCCGCGCATATCCCCTCAATCCAAGGAAAGCCAGCATGTCGAACGTATTCATCGCCTTTCAGACAAATGAGGACTCCAGACCGATCGTCGACGCGATCGTCGCCGACAACCCGCACGCGGTGGTGGTCGAGTCGCCCGGGATGGTCAAGATCGATGCGCCGGACCGGCTGACGATCCGCCGCGAAACGATCGAGGAACTGACCGGCACGCGCTTCGACCTGCAGCAGCTGCAGGTGAACCTGATCACGCTGTCCGGCCACATCGACGAAGACGACGACCAGTTCACGCTGAGCTGGTCGCACTGAACGCCGCGCAACACGCACCGACAACACCGGAGACACGAATGGACACGCCAACGCTCAAGAAAAAGCTCGGCCTGAAGGACCGCTACGCGGCGATGACGCGCGGCCTCGGCTGGGAGACGACTTACCAGCCGATGGACAAGGTCTTCCCGTACGACCGTTACGAAGGCATCAAGATCCACGACTGGGACAAGTGGGTCGACCCGTTCCGCCTGACGATGGATGCGTACTGGAAATACCAGGGCGAGAAGGAGAAGAAGCTGTACGCGGTGCTCGATGCGTTCACGCAGAACAACGCGTTCCTCGGCGTGACCGACGCGCGCTACATCAACGCGCTGAAGCTGTTCATCCAGGGCGTGACGCCGCTTGAATATCTCGCGCATCGCGGTTTCGCGCACGTCGGCCGGCACTTCACCGGCGAGGGCGCGCGCATCGCGTGCCAGATGCAGTCGATCGACGAGTTGCGGCACTACCAGACCGAAACGCACGCGATGTCGACGTACAACAAGTTCTTCAACGGCTTCCATCATTCGAACCACTGGTTCGACCGCGTCTGGTACCTGTCGGTGCCGAAGTCGTTCTTCGAGGACGCGTATTCGTCGGGGCCGTTCGAGTTCCTGACGGCGGTCAGCTTCTCGTTCGAATACGTGCTGACGAACCTGCTGTTCGTGCCGTTCATGTCGGGCGCCGCTTACAACGGCGACATGTCCACCGTCACGTTCGGCTTTTCCGCGCAGTCGGACGAATCGCGTCACATGACGCTCGGCATCGAGTGCATCAAGTTCCTGCTCGAGCAGGACCCGGACAACGTGCCGATCGTGCAGCGCTGGATCGACAAGTGGTTCTGGCGCGGCTACCGGCTGCTCACGCTGGTCGCGATGATGATGGACTACATGCAGCCGAAGCGCGTGATGAGCTGGCGCGAGTCGTGGGAGATGTACGCGGAGCAGAACGGCGGCGCGCTGTTCAAGGATCTCGCGCGCTACGGCATTCGCGAGCCGAAGGGCTGGCAGGACGCCTGCGAAGGCAAGGACCACATCAGCCACCAGGCATGGTCGACATTCTACGGCTTCAACGCGGCGTCGGCGTTCCACACGTGGGTGCCGACCGAGGACGAGATGGCGTGGCTGTCCGCGAAGTATCCCGACTCGTTCGACCGCTATTACCGCCCGCGCTTCGACTACTGGGGAGAGCAGGCGAAGGCCGGCAACCGCTTCTACATGAAGACGCTGCCGATGCTGTGCCAGACCTGCCAGATCCCGATGCTGTTCACCGAGCCCGGCAACCCGACGAAGATCGGCGCGCGCGAGTCGAACTACCTCGGCAACAAGTTCCATTTCTGCAGCGATCACTGCAAGGAAATCTTCGACCACGAGCCGCAGAAGTACGTGCAGGCATGGTTGCCCGTGCACCAGATCTATCAGGGCAACTGCTTCCCGCCCGATGCGGACCCGAGCGCGGAAGGCTTCGATCCGCTCGCCGCGGTGCTCGATTACTACGAAGTGCAGATGGGCCGCGACAACCTCGATTTCGACGGCTCGGAAGACCAGAAGAACTTCGCGGCCTGGCGCGGCCAGGCCACGAGCAACTGATCGATACACAACCTTGAACGAGACTGGCGTACGCGCGAATGCGCAAACGCCGGCCGACAGGAGACAAGCATGACCGTCATCGCGCTCAAACCCTACGACTTCCCGGTGAAGGACGCGGTCGAGAAGTTTCCGGCGCCGCTGCTCTACGTGTGCTGGGAAGACCACCTGATGTTCCCGGCGCCGTTCTGCCTGCCGCTGCCGTCCGACATGCCGTTCGGCGCGCTCGCCGACAAGGTGCTGCCGCCCATCTACGGCTATCACCCCGACTTCGCGAAGATCGACTGGGGCCGCGTCGAGTGGTTTCGCTCCGGTGAGCCGTGGGCGCCCGACGCAGCGAAGAGCCTGGCCGACAACGGCCTCGGGCACAAGGACCTGATCAGCTTCCGCACGCCGGGCCTCGACGGCCTCGGCGGCGCGAGCTTCTGACCGCCACGCGGACGAGCGAACCATCATGAGCCACCAACTTACCATCGAGCCGCTGGGCGTCACGATCGAGGTCGAGGAAGGACAGACGATGCTCGATGCCGCGCTGCGCCAGGGCATCTACATTCCGCATGCGTGCTGTCACGGCCTGTGCGGCACCTGCAAGGTCGCGGTGCTCGACGGCGAGACCGATCTCGGCGACGCGAACCCGTTCGCGCTGATGGATTTCGAGCGCGAGGAAGGCAAGGCGCTCGCGTGCTGCGCGACGCTGCAGGCCGACACCGTGATCGAGGCCGACGTCGACGAGGAACCGGACGCGGAAATCATTCCGGTCAAGGACTTCGCGGCTGAAGTGACGCGCATCGAGCAGCTCACGCCGACCATCAAGTCGATCCGACTGAAGCTGTCGCAGCCGATGCATTTCCAGGCGGGCCAGTACGTGCAGCTGGAGATTCCCGGTCTCGGGCAGAGCCGCGCGTTCTCGATCGCGAACGCGCCGGCCGACGTCGCGGCCACCGGCGAGATCGAGCTGAACGTGCGGCAGGTGCCGGGCGGGCTCGGCACCGGCTACCTGCACGAGCAGTTGGCCACCGGCGACCGCATGCGGCTGTCGGGCCCGTACGGGCGCTTCTTCGTGCGTCGCTCGGCTGCGCGGCCGATGATCTTCATGGCTGGCGGATCGGGGTTGTCGAGCCCGCGCTCGATGATCGCGGACCTGCTCGCCAGCGGCGTCAAAGCGCCGATCACGCTGGTCTACGGCCAGCGCAACGCGAAGGAGCTGTACTACCACGACGAATTCCGCGCGCTCGCGGAACGCCACCCGAACTTCACGTACGTGCCGGCGCTGTCCGAAGGCGCGCCGGATGCCGGCGGCGAAGTCGCGCAAGGGTTCGTGCACGACGTCGCGAAGGCGCATTTCGACGGCGACTTCTCGGGGCACCAGGCATACCTGTGCGGCCCGCCCGCGATGATCGACGCGTGCATCACGACGCTGATGCAGGGGCGCCTGTTCGAGCGCGACATCTATCACGAGAAGTTCATCTCGGCGGCCGACGCGCAACAGACGCGCAGCCCGCTGTTCCGGCGGGTATGACATGGATGCGGGCCGCGTATGCGGGACGGTCAGGATCGCGCAGACCGACGAGCGCTATGCGTGCGTGTCGGGTGAGTCGTTGCTGGCCGGCATGGCGAAGCTCGGCCGGCGCGGCATTCCGGTCGGCTGCCTGAACGGCGGGTGCGGCGTATGCAAGGTGCGCGTGCTGCGCGGCGCGGTGCGCAAGCTCGGGCCGGTCAGCCGCGCACACGTCAGCGCGGACGAGGAGAACGACGGCTATGCGCTCGCGTGCCGTGTGGTGCCGGACGGCGACGTGGAACTGGAAGTGGCCGGCCGGTTGAAAAAGCCGTTCTTCTGCGGCGCGGCCCGTGCCGGCGCGCCGACGATCGACAAGTAACCAGGAAACTAGGAGGAGACACATCATGGGTGTGATGCGTATTGGTCATGTCAGTCTGAAGGTGATGGACATGGAAGCGGCGCTGCGTCATTACGTGCGCGTGCTCGGCATGCAGGAGACGATGCGCGACGCGGCGGGCAACGTCTATCTGAAATGCTGGGACGAATGGGACAAGTATTCGCTGATCCTGTCGCCGTCCGACCAGGCGGGGCTCAAGCACGCCGCGTACAAGGTCGAGCACGACGCCGACCTGGACGCGTTGCAGCAGCGTATCGAGGCATACGGGATCGCGACCGAGATGCTGCCCGAAGGCGCGCTGCCGGCGGTCGGCCGTCAATTGCGGTTCCTGCTGCCGAGCGGGCACGAACTGCGGCTGTTCGCGAAGAAGGAGCTGGTGGGCACCGCGGTCGGCTCGCTGAACCCCGATCCGTGGCCCGACGATGTTCCGGGCTCGGCCGTGCACTGGCTCGACCACTGCCTGCTGATGTGCGAACTGAACCCCGAAACCGGCGTGAACCGTGTCGAGGAGAACACGCGCTTCATGGCCGAGTGTCTCGACTTCTATCTGGCGGAACAGGTGATGGTCGGCCCCGGCAACACGATCCGGGCCGCGACGTGGATGTTCCGCAGCACGACGCCGCACGACATCGCGTTCGTCGGCGGCCCGAGCAACGGCCTGCATCACATCGCGTTCTTCCTCGACGACTGGGCCGACGTGCTGAAGTCGGCCGACGTCATGGCGAAGAACAAGGTGAAGATCGACGTCGCGCCGACGCGGCACGGCATCACGCGCGGCACCACCATTTATTTCTTCGATCCGAGCGGCAACCGCAACGAGACGTTCGCGGGGCTGGGTTATCTCGCGCAACCCGATCGCCCGGTCACGACGTGGACCGAGGAGGAGCTCGGGCGCGGGATCTTCTTCCACTCCGGCGAGCTGAACGAAGCATTCACGACCGTCTACACCTGAGCCGCAAGGAGCCCAGCGTCATGGATCGAAACGACACGAACCGCAGCATCGACACGCGCGCGATCGACTGGCCCGCCGCGGCGCGCGCGGCGCAGGCGGCGGCCGAGGCCGCCGAACGGCTCGGCGTGCGCGTCAACGTCGCGGTCGTCGATGCGGCCGGGCTGCTCGCGGCATTCGTCCGCATGCCCGGCGCACCGTTGCATTCGATCGATATCGCGATCGACAAGGCGTACACGGCCGCGAGCTTCGGTCTGCCCACCGGCGCGTGGCACGCCGCATTGGCGTCGCACTCGGACGCGGTGCGGCAAGGCCTCGTGCTGCGGCCGCGCTTCGTCGCATTCGGCGGCGGGTTGCCGATCGTCGAAGACGGCGCGTTGATCGGCGGCATCGGCGTATCGGGCGGCAGCGAGGCGCAGGACGAGCAATGCGCGAACGCGGGGCTCGATGCGGCCGGCTTCGGCGGCCCATGACGCACGGCACGCAAACGCGCTCCACGAACCCACGGATTGACGACTATCGGCACACACATCATGTACGACACCGAACCCATCGCCGCGACACGCGGCCCCGCCGGCGGGCAGCCGGAACCGCGGCTCGTCCGCAACTTCATCGACGGCGACTATCGCGCGGGCGAACGCTGGTTCGACAAGCGCTCGCCGCTCGACAACGCGGTGATCGCGCGCGTCGCCGAAGCGAGCCGCGCGGATGTCGACGCGGCGGTACAGGCCGCACGCGCGGCGCTGGCCGGCCCGTGGGGCGGCCTGACCGTCGCGCAGCGCGTCGAGCTCCTGTATGCGGTGGCCGACGGCATCACGCGCCGCTTCGACGATTTCCTCGAAGCCGAAGTGGCCGACACCGGCAAGCCGGTGAGCCTCGCGAGCCATATCGACATCCCGCGCGGCGCCGCGAACTTCAAGGTGTTCGCCGACGTGGTGAAGAACGTGCCCGGCGAAACCTTCGAGATGGCGACGCCGGACGGCGCGGGCGCGCTCAACTACGCGATCCGCCGGCCGGTCGGCGTGGTCGGCGTGATCTGCCCGTGGAATCTGCCGCTGCTGCTGATGACGTGGAAGGTCGGGCCCGCGCTCGCGTGCGGCAACACGGTGGTCGTGAAGCCGTCGGAGGAGACGCCGCAGACCGCCGCGCTGCTCGGCGAGGTGATGAACGCGGCCGGCGTGCCGCGCGGCGTCTACAACGTCGTGCACGGCTTCGGGCCCGGCTCGGCCGGCGAATTCCTGACGACCCATCCGGGTGTGAACGCGATCACGTTCACCGGCGAGACGCGCACCGGCGCGGCGATCATGAAGGCCGCGGCCGACGGCGCGCGGCCCGTCAGCCTCGAGATGGGCGGCAAGAACGCGGCGATCGTGTTCGCCGATTGCGATTTCGATGCGGCCGTCGAGGGCACGTTGCGCTCGTGCTTCGCGAACGCGGGGCAGGTGTGCCTCGGCACCGAGCGTGTGTATGTCGAGCGTCCGCTGTTCGAGCGTTTCGTCGCCGCGCTGAAGGCCGGTGCCGAACGGCTGCGGCCCGGCCGCCCGGAAGCGGAGTCGACCGGCCTCGGCCCGCTCATCAGCCAGGAGCATCGCGACAAGGTGCTGTCGTATTACCGCAAGGCGGCCGAACTCGGTGCGACGGTCGTGACGGGTGGCGGCGTGCCCGACATGCCGGAGGACCTGCGCGGCGGCGCGTGGGTGCAGCCGACGATCTGGACCGGCCTCGGCGACGATTCGCCGATCGCGCGCGACGAGATCTTCGGGCCGTGCACGCTCGTGATGCCGTTCGATTCCGAAGCCGAGGTGATCGGCCGCGCGAACGCGAATGCGTATGGGCTGTCGACCGCGATCTGGACGACCAACCTGTCGCGCGCGCACCGCGTCGCGGCGTCGATCGACGTCGGCATCGCGTGGGTCAATTCATGGTTCCTGCGTGACCTGCGTACCGCGTTCGGCGGCGCCAAGCAATCGGGCATCGGCCGCGAGGGCGGCGTGCATTCGCTCGAGTTCTACACGGAGCTCCGCAACGTCTGCATCAAGCTCTGACCTTCTGTTAATGACCGGAAAACTCTTATGGACTCCACGTTGATTACCACGCTGGGCGACCGGCTGTACGACGCGATGACGTCGCGCGAGCCCATCGCGCCGCTGACGTCGCAGCACGAGGACCTGTCGGTCGACGACGCGTACCGGATCCAGCAGCGCTTCGTGCAGCGCCGCCTGGATGCCGGCGAGACCGTCATCGGCAAGAAGATCGGCGTCACGTCGAAGGCGGTGATGGACATGCTCGGCGTCTACCAGCCCGACTTCGGCTACCTGCTGTCGGGCATGGTGTACGGCGAGGGCGAATGCATCGCGCTCGACACGCTGATCCAGCCGAAGGCCGAAGGCGAGATCGCGTTCGTGCTGAAGCGCGACCTGCTCGGCCCGGGCGTGACGAACGCGATGGTGCTCGCCGCGACCGAGTGCGTGATGCCGTGCTTCGAGATCGTCGACTCGCGCATCCGCGACTGGAAGATCCGCATCGGCGACACGGTGGCCGACAACGCGTCGTGCGGCGTGTTCGTGCTCGGCGACCGGGCGGTGAGCACGCGCAGCGTCGATCTGTCGACCTGCGGCATGGTGCTCGAGAAGAACGGCGACGTGATCGGCACCGGCGCCGGCGCGGCCGCGCTCGGCTCGCCGGTCAATGCCGTCGCATGGCTCGCCAACACGCTCGGCCGCCTCGGCATCCCGCTGAAGGCCGGCGAAGTGATTCTGTCCGGCGCGCTCGCAGCGATGGCGCCGGTCGGGCGCGGCGACAACTTCCGCGTGTCGATCGGCGGAATCGGCGCGTGTTCGGTGCGGTTCGCGTGAGCGCCGCCCGTTCCCCTTTCCACGCAAACGAGGAATTCCCCATGACCCGAAAGATCCGTTGCGCGCTGATCGGTCCCGGCAACATCGGCACCGACCTGCTCGCCAAACTGATGCGCAGCCCCGTGCTCGAACCCGTGTGGATGGTCGGCATCGATCCCGATTCCGATGGCCTGAAGCGCGCGCGCGAACTCGGCCTCAAGACCACCTCGGACGGCGTCGACGGCCTGCTGCCGCATGTGCAGGCCGACGGCGTGCAGATCGCGTTCGACGCGACGAGCGCATATGTCCACGCGGAAAACAGCCGCAAGCTGAACGCGCTCGGCGTGCTGATGATCGACCTGACGCCGGCCGCGATCGGCCCGTACTGCGTGCCGCCCGTCAACCTGATGGATCACATCGGCTCCGGCGAGATGAACGTGAACATGGTCACGTGCGGCGGCCAGGCGACGATTCCGATGGTGCGGGCGATCTCCCGCGTGCAGCCGGTCGCGTACGGCGAGATCGTCGCGACCGTGTCGTCGCGCTCGGTCGGCCCCGGCACCCGCAAGAACATCGACGAATTCACGCGCACCACGGCCGCGGCCGTCGCGCAGGTCGGCGGCGCGAACGAGGGCAAGGCGATCATCGTGATCAACCCGGCCGATCCGCCGCTGATCATGCGCGACACCGTGCACTGCCTGACCGAAACCGCGCCCGACGAAGCGCGCATCGTCGAATCGGTGCACGCGATGATCGCGGACGTGCAGCGCTACGTGCCCGGCTACCGGCTCGTCAACGGGCCGGTGTTCGACGGCAACCGCGTGTCGGTCTATCTCGAGGTCGAAGGTCTCGGCGACTACCTGCCGAAATACGCGGGCAACCTCGACATCATGACGGCCGCCGCCGCGCGCACCGCCGAGATGTTCGCCGAGGAACTGCTGGCCGGACGCCTCACGCTGGCATCGGCCGCCCAGGCGGCCTGACGCCGGCAGACGCGACTTCCACGACCGGACAAGAAAGGAACGGCAATGAATCTCAAAGGCAAACGAATCACCGTCCACGACATGACGCTGCGTGACGGCATGCACCCGAAGCGTCACCAGATGACGCTCGACCAGATGCGCTCGATCGCGAGCGGGCTCGACGCGGCCGGCGTGCCGCTGATCGAAGTCACGCACGGCGACGGCCTCGGCGGCTCGTCGGTCAACTACGGCTTTCCCGCGCATACCGACGCCGAATACCTCGGCGCGGTGATCCCGCTGCTCAAGCGCGCGAAGGTGTCGGCGCTGCTGCTGCCGGGCATCGGCACCGTCGACCACCTGAAGGAGGCGCACGCGCTCGGCGTGCATACGATTCGCGTCGCGACGCACTGCACCGAGGCGGACGTCTCCGAGCAGCACATCGCGATGGCGCGCAAGCTCGACATGGATACCGTCGGCTTCCTGATGATGAGCCACATGAACAGCCCCGACGGGCTGGTGAAGCAGGCGAAGCTGATGGAGTCGTACGGCGCGAACTGCATCTACATCACCGATTCGGCCGGCTACATGCTGCCCGACGACGTGAAGGCCCGCCTGGCAGCCGTGCGCGACGCGCTGATGCCTGAAACGGAACTGGGCTTCCACGGCCACCACAACCTCGCGATGGGTGTCGCGAACTCGATCGCCGCGATCGAGGCCGGTGCGAACCGGATCGACGGCGCGGCGGCGGGGCTCGGCGCCGGCGCGGGCAACACGCCGCTGGAAGTGTTCGTCGCCGTCTGCGAGCGGATGGGCATCGAGACCGGCATCGACGTGTGGAAGATCCAGGACGTCGCCGAGGATCTCGTCGTGCCGATGATGGACTTCCCGATCCGCATCGACCGCGACGCGCTGACGCTCGGCTATGCGGGCGTGTACGGCTCGTTCCTGCTGTTCGCGAAGCGCGCGGGCGAGAAGTACGGGATTCCGGCGCGCGACATCCTCGTCGAGCTCGGCCGGCGCGGCATGGTCGGCGGGCAGGAGGACATGATCGAGGACACCGCGCTGACGCTCGCGAAGGCGCGCGCGGCGCAACCGAAGCGGGAGGCCGCATGAATCTGACGACCGACACGATCGAGTCGCTGGCCGCGCATCTTGACGACTGCATGCGCGAGGCGCGCGACACGCCGAAGATCACCGACCGTCATCCGGAGATGGACTGGGACGACGCGTACGCGGTGCAGGATGCGATCCGCCGCCGGCAGCTTGCGCGCGGCGCGCGGATCGTCGGCTACAAGGCCGGCCTGACGTCGCACGCGAAGATGCGGCAGATGGGGGTGGACACGCCCGTGTTCGGCTTCCTGACCGACGTCCATGACCTGCCGGACGGCGGCGAGTGCGATACGTCCGCGCTGATTCATCCGAAGGTGGAGCCGGAGATCGCATTCGTGACGAAGGCCGAACTGAAGGGGCCGGGCTGCCATGTCGGCGCGGTACTTGCCGCGACGGACTTCGTCGTCGCCGGGATCGAGGTGATCGACAGCCGCTACCGCGACTTCAAGTTCGACCTGAAGAGCGTGGTGGCCGACAACACGTCGGCCGCGCGCTTCGTCGCGGGCGGCCGGCCGCTGGCTGTGGACGGCGTCGACCTGCGCACGCTCGGCATCGTGCTCGAGAAGAACGGGCTGCCGGTCGCGTTCGGCGCCGGTGCGGCCGTGCTCGGGCATCCGGCCGCCGCGATCGCGATGCTCGCGAATCACCTGGGGGCGCGCGGCGAATCGATTCCGGCGGGCTGCCTGATCCTGTCGGGCGGCATCACGGAGGCGGTGGCCGTCGCGGCCGGCGACAACGTGACGCTGCGCGTGCAGGACATCGGGTCGGTCGGCCTGCGATTCATCTGAACGTTCCGAACGCAAAGGGAGGCCATCGTGCCGGTAGCACATCTGTACATCCTGGAAGGCCGCGACGACGACAAGAAGGAACGCCTGATCGCCGAAGTCACCGAAGCCATCCATCGCTCGCTCGACGCACCGCTCGAATCGGTGCGCGTGATCATCACCGAGATGCCGAAGGCGCACTTCGGGATCGGCGGGCAGAGCGCGAAGAAGCGCGGGCGCTGACGCGCCGCGCACCATCGAAAATCGACTGGAGGACGTCATGTCAACCAATCCCGAACTGGGCCGCCGGATCGTCGCGGGCGGCCTCGACACCAACTATCACGACGTCGGCGACGGGCCGCCCGTGCTGCTGATCCACGGTTCGGGGCCGGGTGTCACGGCCTACGCGAACTGGCGGCTCACGATGCCCGCGCTCGCCGAGCAGTTTCGCGTGATCGCACCGGACATGGCCGGATTCGGCGAAACCGAGCGGCCGCGCGATTACGTGTATTCGATGGACCACTGGGTCGACCACGCGCTCGGCCTGCTCGATGCGCTCGGCGTCGAGCGCGCGCACGTGATCGGCAATTCGTTCGGCGGCGCGCTGGCGCTCGCGCTGGCGATCCGGGCGCCGGAGCGTGTCGGCCGGCTCGTGCTGATGGGCGCGGCCGGCACGCGCTTCACGCTGACCGAAGGGCTCGACGCGGTGTGGGGCTACACGCCGTCGATCGCGAACATGCGCGGCCTGCTGGACATCTTCGCGTTCGATCGCACGCTCGTGAACGACGAGCTCGCGAAGCTGCGCTACGACGCGAGCGTGCGGCCCGGCTACCAGGAGGCATTCGCGAACATGTTTCCGGCCCCGCGCCAGCGCTGGGTCGATGCGCTCGCGAGCGACGAGGTGAAACTGCGCGCGCTGCCGCACGACACACTGATCGTCCATGGCCGCGAGGATCGCGTGATTCCGCTCGACAGCTCGATGAGGCTGCTGGAACTGCTGCCGAACGCGCAACTGCACGTGTTCGGCAACTGCGGACACTGGACGCAGATCGAGCATGCGGCGCGGTTCAACTGGCTGGTGATCGATCATTTCAGCGAGTAGCCGGCGGAGGCGGCGCGCAGGACGACCATAAAAAATCAAATCAGTACAACGAATCGTGGAGACATCGATGAAACGAAAGGCTGTATTCGGACTGGTTTCGCTCGCCGCGTGCGCGGGCATGGTGCTGAGCACCGGCGCATCGGCGACGGAGGGCGGCAGCGATACGATCGGCGAGGGCGCGGAAGCGTTCTTCGCCGGCGCGCTGCCGCCGGCCGGGCTATACGCACTGTTGTACTACACGCATTACCATGCGTCGCGCTTCGACGATTCGCATGGCAACAGCGCCGTTCCGGGTTTCAAGCTCGATGCCGACGTGCTGATTCCGCGCGTCGTCTGGATGTCGAACCTGTCGGTGCTCGGCGGGCGCTACGGCGCGTATGCGGTGCTGCCGATGGAGCACCTGGCGCTGGACGCGGGCGGCATGTCGTTCGACCGCACCAATCTCGGCGACCTGATCGTCAGCCCCGCGCTGATCGCATGGGGATCGGGCGCGCTGCGCACCGTCGCGGCGATCGAGTTCGTGTTTCCGACCGGACAGTACGATGCACACGCGGCGCTGAACACCGGGAAGAACTATTACACCGCGCGGCCGGTGTTCGGCGTGTCGTGGTTGCCGAACGAGAAGATCGAGGTGTCCGCGAAGATGACCTACAGCTTCAACTCGCCGAACAACGACACCCATTACCACTCGGGGAACCTGTTCCACATCGATTACTCGGCGAGCTATGCGGTCACGCCGAAGGCGCGTGTCGGACTGTCCGGGTACTTCGTCAAGCAGACCACCGACGACATGCAGAACGGGCAGCCGGTCGCGGGCGACGGCTTTCGCGGACAGACGTTCGCGATCGGGCCGGGCTTCCGTTACCAGTTCGGCAAGATCAGCGTGGAGGCGCGCGTCGTGAAGGAGTTCTTCGTGCGCAACCGGCCGGCCGGCGAGGCCGTGTGGGCGAAGGCTGTCATTCCGTTCTGACGGCGCCGCGCCGCGGGCTGGGCATGCCGGCCAGGACGTCGATCGCGAGCTTGGCCGGATGAATGAACGCCACCGCGTGACGGCGATCGAGTGCGGCCCAGACGGATTCGGATGCCGCATCGCCGAGATAGACGCCGCCATCGTTGCTGAGCTGCACGCTGTCCGTGCGGGCGTTGGCGGGGGCCGGTCTCGGCGTGGCGCTGGTGCCGGCGCCGCTCCGCCGGATCGGCGGGGAATGGGGAGCGGTACAGCAGTATCTGGCGATGCTGGGCGGGCGCGCCGCGTAAGCGTTGCGGCCCGCGCCGGCATCACGTCGTCATTCCTCGTCCATCAACCGGACCTTGACGCGCTTGCCCTTGATCTTCCCCGCATTGAGCTTGCGCAGCGCGTCGTGCGCGACGCCACGCTCGATCGCGACGTAGGTCGAGAACTCGGTCACGTTGATCTTGCCGATCTGCTTGCCGTCGAACCCCGCGTCGCCGGTCAGCGCGCCCAGCACGTCGCCCGGCCGGATCTTGTCCTTGCGGCCGCCGAGGATCTGCAGCGTTTCCATCGGCGGCAGCAGCGTGTCGTTGCCGGCCGGCTTCAGTTCCGCGAGCGGATGCCATTCGACTTCGCGCTTCTGCGCCTGCTCGATCGCGCCGACGCGCCCCATCTCGTCCATGCTGGCGAGGCTCAGCGCCCAGCCTGCCTGGTCCGCGCGGCCGGTGCGGCCGATGCGGTGCACGTGCACTTCGGGGTCGGGCGTCACGTCGACGTTGATCACCGCCTCGAGCTGCGCGATGTCGAGCCCGCGCGCGGCGACGTCGGTCGCGACCAGCACCGAGCAGCTGCGGTTCGCGAACTGGATCAGCACCTGGTCGCGTTCGCGCTGTTCCAGCTCGCCGTGCAGCGCGAGCGCGTGGAAGCCCTGTGCGTGCAGCACGTCGAGCAGGTCGCGGCATTGCTGCTTGGTGTTGCAGAACGCGATCGTGCTCACCGGCCGGTAGTGGTTCAGCAACTGGCCGACCGCGTGCAGCCGCTCGTTCTCGGTCACTTCATAGAAGCGCTGGCGGATCTTGCTGTCGTCGTGGCGCTCCTCGAGCTTCACTTCCTTCGGATTGCGCAGGAACTGCTGGCTCAGCTTCGCGATGCCGTCCGGATAGGTCGCCGAGAACAGCAGCGTCTGGCGCGTCGTCGGGCACATCCGCGCGACCTTCGCGATGTCGTCGAAGAAGCCCATGTCGAGCATCCGGTCGGCTTCGTCGAGCACGAGCGTGTTCAGCGCGTCGAGCTTCAGGTTGCCGCGGTCGAGGTGATCCATGATGCGGCCCGGCGTGCCGACGACGATATGCGCGCCATGCTCGAGGCTCTGCGCCTGCGGCCGCATCGGCGTGCCGCCGCACAGCGTCAGCACCTTCACGTTTTCTTCGGCGCGCGCGAGGCGGCGCACTTCCTGCGCGACCTGGTCGGCGAGCTCGCGCGTCGGGCACAGGATCATCGCCTGCACGTCGAAGCGGCGCGCGTCGAGGCGCGCCAGCAGCGCGAGCGAGAACGCGGCGGTCTTGCCGCTGCCCGTCTTCGCCTGCGCGATGAGGTCCTGGCCGGCCAGCGCGATCGGCAGGCTCGCGGCCTGGATCGGCGTCATGTCGACATAGCCGAGCTGCGCGAGGTTCGCGAGCGAGGCGGGCGTCAGCGGCAGTGCGCTGAACGGCGTGGCGGTCGGCTGGGTCATTCCACGTCTCCGAGGTAGGGGCGGCCTTCCATCTGTTCGTAGACGACGTTGCCTTCGTCATCTTCGAAACGTTCGAGGTAGTTGCGCGCGCCGCACAGCGGGCAGCGGAACAGCAGCCCCTGGCCTTCATCCTTGATGACGACGTCGGACTGTTCCCACTGCGTGCCGCAGCTCTGGTTTCGGCAGGTAAACAAGGTCTTTCTCCAGCTGAATTCGGTTGATGTGGCGCCCGGGCGGGCGCGGCAACGGCGTGCGGCGCTCGCGCGGCTCGGGCGCGGGCCGCATCGGGCGTCGCTTAGATTGCGTCGATGCGGATGATGGATCGGGCGGCGACGGGGTCGCGCGTGCCGCAATTCTAGCGGAAGCGAGGAGGCGAATGCGGACGATCGGCTGCGAGGGGCCGGTTGCGGACGACCGGTTGCGGGCGACCGGCTGCGGGCGACCGGCTGCGGGCGATGCCTGCAAGGACAGCGCGCATTCAGCGCCCGTTGTTTCCGGAAAACAGGCCCCGATCGCCGCCATGACGAAAAACGGCCGCCCCGGAGGGCGGCCGTGTCGTGCGGCGCAACGGTGCCCCGCGGTGCCGCGCGGCACCCGGACGCGTTACAGCGCCATGTCGGCCGCTGCCTTTGCGGGGCGCGCCGGGGCCCCGCCCGTCGCCTGCGACGGCGCCGTCAGGTCGATCTTCGGCGGCGGCGAGAGCTGCAGCACGTCGCTCGTGTAGGTCCATTCCTCGACAACCTTCGCCGGGCTGTCGTTCAGCTTCGTGCCGTAGCTCGGCACGATCTGGCGGATCTTCTGCTGCCATTCGGGCGTCGCGACCTTGTCCTTGAACACCTTCTGCATCAGGTTCAGCATGATCGGCGCGGCCGTCGACGCGCCCGGCGATGCGCCGAGCAGGCCCGCGATGCTGCCGTCCTGCGAGCTGACGATCTCGGTGCCGAGCTTCAGCACGCCGCCCTTCTTCGGGTCGCGCTTGATGATCTGCACGCGCTGGCCGGCCTGCCACAGGCGCCAGTCTTCCTTCTTCGCGTCCGGGAAATATTCCTTCAGCGCGTTGAAGCGGTCGTCGTCGGACAGCATCAGTTGGCCCGCGAGATACTGGACGAGCGGGAATTCGTCGACGCCCACGCGCATCATCGGCGCGACGTTGTGCAGGTTGGTGCTCTTCGCGAGGTCGAAGTACGAGCCGTTCTTCAGGAACTTGGTCGAGAACGTCGCGAACGGCCCGAACAGGATGATCTTCTTGCCGTCGATGATGCGCGTGTCGAGGTGCGGCACCGACATCGGCGGCGAGCCGACCGACGCCTTGCCGTACGCCTTCGCGAGGTGGCGCTTCACGACCTCGGGGTTGTCGGTCACGAGGAACGAGCCGCCGACCGGGAACGCGCCGTAGTCCTTCGCCTCGGGGATGCCCGACGCCTGCAGCAGGTGCAGCGCACCGCCGCCCGCGCCGATGAACACGAACTTCGCGTCGACGGCCTGCGGCGGTTCATCCGAATGCAGCTTCACCCACGACACGTGCCACGTGCCGTCGGCGTTGCGCGTGATCTCGCGCACTTCGCTCGACAGCGACAGCGTGAAGTTCGGCTGCGTCTTCAAGTAGCCGACGAACTGGCGCGTGATCTCGCCGAAGTTCACGTCGGTGCCGATCGGCGTCCACGTCGCGGCAACCTTCTGCTTGCGGTCGCGGCCTTCCATCATCAGCGGCACCCACTGCTTGATCTGGTCGTAGTCTTCCGAATACTGCATGCCGCGGAACAGCGGGCTCGCCTGCAGCGCTTCGTAGCGCTTCTTCAGGAAGCGGACGTTGTCGTCGCCCCACACGAAGCTCATGTGCGGCGTCGAGTTGATGAACGAGTGCGGATTCTTCAGCACGCCCTGCTTGACCTGCCACGCCCAGAACTGGCGCGAGATCTGGAACGACTCGTTGATCTCGATGGCCTTGGAGATGTCGATCTTGCCGTCCGCCTTCTCCGGCGTGTAGTTCAGCTCCGCAAGCGCCGAGTGGCCGGTGCCCGCGTTGTTCCAGCCGTTCGAGCTTTCCAGCGCGACGCCGTCGAGGCGTTCGACCATCGTCATCGACCAGTCGGGCTGAAGCTCGTGCAGCCACACGCCGAGCGTCGAGCTCATGATGCCGCCGCCCACCAGCAGGACGTCGACCTTCTTCGTATCGGCCGCGTGCGCGGACGACGCGGCGACGCACAGCGCGAGCGCCGACAGTATTACCCGTAACGTTTTGATCACAGCAGATCCCTTCTTCAACTTGGATGCATCGGTTTGCCATGCCGCCCGGCCGATGCGGATTCGCGTTCGGCCCGCGCATCCGGATATCCGGACCGCGAATCCGGAACTCCGGACCGGCCGCGTTCGCCGTTGCATTTGCGCACGCGAAGCCGTTGGGAAGGACACCTTCGGATCGGCTTCATGCGCTCACGCAATCGCATGCTTCACGTTCGCGCCACGCGTGCGCAAGCCCGTGCTGCAGGCCTCGCCGGACGGCGCTTCAGGCTGCGTCGAAAGAGGCCGCGCACCATGCGTTCCGCGGGGGCGGGATGGCAAGGGGCGCGTAATATAACCGAACTCGATTCCCGTGTCGCACGCGCGGAATATCCTTGTTTTCGTGGGGTTTCTTGCGTGTCCGGGTTTCCGGAATGACGGTGCGCGGAACCGGAAAAACGGCGGGGACGGACGGGGCGCGACGCGCGCGATATCGATACTGCATCCGGACCGCGGCGTTGCACCGCGATCCGGTTCCGATCACTTCATCACTTGGACGAACCGCTCCGGCAGAACTGGTCGTACCCCAGCGCCGAATTCGCGAAGCCTTGCGCCTTCGCGAGTTCCCACGGACGCTCGCATTGCTGCGTTCGCTCGCACCATGCGTAGCCGGCCGAGCCGATGCAGCCGTGCGCGTCGCGATCGCCGCCGACGACCGGCGGCGCGGCCTGGGCGGTTTGCGCCGCCTGCGAGGCTTGTGTGTCGTGGCCGGCGACATCGGGCGGGAGAGGATAAACCGGCTCATTCGCGCACGCGGCCAATGCAAACGCGCAGGCGATCATGGCGGCGATCGACGCGGAAGAAATGACATGCTTCATACGGTAGCGCTCCATGGGATGAGGTTCGACGGTGGATGCCCGCGAACGGGCGCTTGAACGATTCGATCACGCATCCGGCACCGGCACGCGCGACGAGAACTTGACCTCGCGCAGCGCGAGGCTCGACTGGATCGACGACACGCCGGCCTGCTTCCTCAGCACGCGTTCGACGAATTCCGCATACGCGTCCAGATCGGCGGCGACGACCTGCAGGATGTAGTCGGCCGCGCCGGTGATCTTGTGGCACGACGTCACTTCGTCGTGACGCCGCATCACGTCCTCGAAGTGGTCCGAATCCTGGTCCGAATGCATGTTGAACGTGACCTGCACGAACGCGAACACGTTCATCCCGAGCGCGCGGCGGTCCAGGTTCGCCTGGTAGCCGGTGATCACGCCTTCGTCCTCGAGCCGCTTGCGCCGCCGCCAGCACGGCGTGACGCTCAGCGACAGACGTTCGCCGAGCGTCGCGTTGGAGAGCGCGCCGTCTTCCTGCAGCAGGCGGAGCATCGCGCGGTCGACGCTGTCCAGTTCCACCGAAGCGCGATTTTTGCTCATTCCAGGGTCTCCGTAGGCGGTTTTCTCAAAATTGTATGAAACGGGGAGGCGAAAAGCAAAGTTATTGCCGGCCGGCGTCAATAGACTGTTGCCATCCCCTTGAAGCGTTCAATGCGACGGTCAACCATGCTCACGGTCTACAGCAGCGATCACCATCTGCATCGCGGCGTCGAACTGAAGGACGGCGCGATCACCGATTCGTTCGAGAACCCCCTTCGCGCCGAGACGGTGCTCGCGCAGGTCCGCGCGTCCGGTCTCGGTGACGTGATCGCGCCGCGCGCGTTCGACCGCGCGTGCTATGCCGGCGCGCACAGCAAGCGCTATGTCGACTTCCTCGCCGGCGCATGGGACGAATGGACCGCGACCGGCCGCACCTGCCAGGCGCTGCCGCTCGTATGGCCGGTGCGCGCGATGCCGTCGGCCGCGACGCTGCCCGACTTCATCGACGGCAAGCTCGGCTTCTTCGCGATGGATGCCGGGGCACCGATCAACGCCGGCACGTGGGACGCGGTGAGCGCGAGCGCGAACTCGGCGCTCACCGGCACCGACCTGCTGTCGAACGGCGGTGCGCGCGCGGCGTTCGCGCTGTGCCGCCCGCCCGGCCACCATGCGGGCCGCGAGTACATGGGCGGCTACTGCTACCTGAACAACGCGGCGATCGCCGCGCAGCACGGCATCGCGAGCGGTGCCGCGCGCGTCGCCGTGCTCGACGTCGACTTCCACCACGGCAACGGCACGCAGGACATCTTCTACGCGCGTTCGGACGTGCTGTTCGCGTCGCTGCACGGCGAGCCGGCCGTGTCGTACCCGTACTTCTCCGGCTACGCGGACGAGCGCGGCGCGGGCGCGGGCGAAGGCTTCAACCTGAACCTGCCGCTGTCGAAGGGCACGCAGTGGGACACCTATGCGACGGCGCTCGGCCAGGCCGCCGCCGCGATCGCGAAGCACGCGCCCGACCTGCTCGTCGTGTCGCTCGGCGTCGATACGTTCGAGCACGATCCGATCAGCCATTTCAAGCTGCGCTCGCCAGACTACCTGCGGATCGGCGAAGCGCTCGCGCGCCTGAACCTGCCGACGCTGTTCGTGATGGAAGGCGGCTACATGGTCGAGGAAATCGGTATCAACGCGGTGAACGTGCTGCTCGGCTTCGAAGGGCGCGCGTGACCGCATCGCTTCACCTGCAATCAACGACGGTCCTGATCACGAACCAAGAGCGACAAGGAAGGAGACGAACATGAATCGACAACGGAAGACAGCGGCATGCGCAACCGCCGCCGCGCTGGCGTGCGCATTGCCTGCGTTGTCCGCGCAGGCGGACGACGTCGTGCGCATCGGGCACGTCGCGCCGCTGACCGGTGCGATCGCGCACCTCGGCAAGGACAGCGAGAACGGTGCGCGGCTCGCGGTCGAGGAGATCAACGCGAAGGGGCTCGTGATCGGCGGCAGGAAGGTCACGCTGCAGCTCGACGCGCAGGACGACGCCGGCGACCCGCGCACCGCGACGCAGGTCGCGCAGCGGCTCGTCGACGACAAGGTGGTCGGCGTCGTCGGCCATCACAACTCGGGCACGTCGATCCCGGCGTCGCGCGTCTATCGCGATGGCGGCGTCGTGCAGATCTCGCAGGCCGCGACCAACCCGACGTACACGCAGCAGGGCTTCAAGACGACCTATCGCGTGGTCGCGACCGATGCGCAGCAGGGGCCCGCGCTGGCGATGTATGCGGCGAAGAACATGGGCATCAGGACGGTGGCCGTGGTCGACGATTCGACCGCCTACGGGCAGGGCCTGGCGACCGAGTTCGAGAAGGCGGCGAAGTCGGCCGGGATCAAGGTCATCTCGCGCGACGCGACCAACGACAAGGCGATCGACTTCCGCGCGATCCTCACGAAGATCAAGGGCGAGAACCCCGACGCGATCATGTACGGCGGGATGGATGCAACCGGCGGCCCGCTCGCGAAGCAGGCGCGCCAGCTCGGCATTCGCGCCAGGATCCTCGCCGGCGATGGCGTGTGCTCGACCGACCTGCCGAAGCTCGCGGGCCCGGCATCGGACAACGTCGTGTGCTCGGAAGCCGGCATCGCGCTCGAGAAGATGCCGGGCGGCGCGGCGTTCGTGAAGCGTTACGACGCGCGCTATCACCAGCCGATGCAGGTGTATGCGCCGTTTTCGTACGACGCGGTGTACATCATCGTCGACGCGATGAAGCGCGCGAACTCGACGGATCCGGCGAAGGTGCTCGCCGCCATGCCGGCGACCGATTATCGTGGTGTGATCGGCGAAACGAGCTTCACGCCGCAAGGCGATTTGAAGCATGGCGCGATCTCGGTGTTCACGTACAAGAGCGGCAAGAAGGCGCTGCTCGATATCGTCCGGATGTGACGCGGGCGGGGCGCACGGTGCGGCTTGCGCGGTCGTGCGCCCGGTTGTGTCGCGACGCGCGTCACGACGCCTGCACGCGGCGCGTGTCGGCCCGGCGCTGCTGTTCGGCGTCGTGCACGATGTGCAGCTCGCGCGTGCGGATGGGCAGTACGCAGTCCGCATCGGCAAGCGTCTTGCGCACCTGGCGCGCGAGGCGCCAGCGCAGCGCCCAGAACGTGTCGGTGTGTGTCCACACGCGCATGTTCGCGATCGCCGTGCTGTCGTCGAAGCGCATCACCATCACGTCCGGTGCGGGATCCTGCAGGACGTCGGGGTCGGCCTCGGCCAGCGCACGCAGCGCGTCGAGTGCGCGATCGATGTCGTCGTGCACCGACACTTCCACTTCGAGATCGAGACGGCGCGTCGGATTGCGCGTGTAGTTGCGGATCGCGCTGCCCCACAGCGCGCTGTTCGGCACGTATTCGCAGATGCCGTCCGGCTTCGTCAGCCGCGTCATGAAGAGCCCGACCTCGTCCACCGTCCCGGCGACGCTCGAGCCGCCGTCGATGAAGTCGCCCACCTTGAATGGCCGCAGCAGTAACAGCATGATGCCGGCCGCGATGTTCTGCATCGTGCCCTGCAACGCGAGTCCGATCGCGAGGCCGGCCGCGCCGAGCACCGCGACGACGCTCGCGGTTTCGATGCCGAGCTGCGACAGCGCGCCGACGATCGCGACGATGCGGATGCCCCACACGGCGACGTCGCAGAGGATCGGCCGCAGCGTGTCGTCGACGCGCTCCTTGTTCGCGAGCAGCCGGTTCAGCCAGCGGCCGATGCGTTTCGACAGCCACCAGCCCGCGACGAGCAGCGCGAGGGCGGCGCAGAGCCTGAGCGAGAGTGTGGACAACGCGTTCCACAGGAACGTCCAGCGTTCGGGATGAAGATGATCGAGAAACATGACGGGATTCCGGGTTGAGCGGGCAAGCGCGCGACGGGTGCCGGCGTCCGTCATGGTCGGACGGGTATGCGCTCGCGCGTCGGCAGCCCTCGACTGTACACGCCATGCGGGTTTTCGCGCGAACGCATGGGTGACGGCACGCGATCTCCGGTTTCGCGGCCAGCGCGTTGCGGCGGTGTGGTTTTCCGCGGAAACGGGCTCGTGGGATGCCCGTGCTACGACCTCGACCTCGACCGCGCGCCGCTCGCAGACGCACGGTTCGCGATGCCGGCCGCAGGCGGCGAATGCGGCCGTGCTGCCCGCGCCGTCGGGCAGCGTCGATGCAGTCGCCACGCCGGACGGCGTGGCGAAGATCGACAGGATCGCGCTGCTTAGCCCAGCGGCCAGTTCAGGATCGCGATGCCGTCGTTGTAGTCGCCGTCCGTGCCGTCTTCCGAGCCGACCAGCCCGAAGTAGGTTTTCTTGAAGATGTCGACCTGGCGCGAGCCGATCTTCGACGGCTTGCCGTTCGCCGTCACGACCACGCGCACCTTCCCCTTGCCCGAGTTCACGATCTGCGTGTTCAGGTTCGCGTCCTGCGTGCCGGCGCCCTGGAACGTCGCGGCCGGCTTCGGGTTGTCGTCGACATAGACTTCGATCGTCTGCTGCGCGGCCGAATTGACCAGCGCCGTCACGCCGAACGCGATGTTCGGCGGCAGGTTGAAGATGCCGTCGCGCTCGCCGCCGCCGGTCGTTGTGGGTTCCGGCTGCGCGGGTTGCGGCGTCGCCTTCGAGAAGTAATTGACGACCGCGCCGACGCCGAATTTCGCCGCCGCGCCGGGCAGTACACCGGGCGCGCCGGCCCACGTCACCGTGCACGCGATCACCTGGCCCGCCGCGTCGGCCTTCACCTTGTTCTGCCAGCTGCCGACGTCGAAGCTGTACGGGATGGTCGCGATGTCGACGAACACGTCGTATTGCGGCAATTTTTCCACGAGCTGCGCGGTCATGAACTGACGCATCCGGTCGAGCACCGCCTGGTCGCCGTTCGCCTGTACGGCGGTTGCGTCGTTGCCAGCGAGCTGCAGAAGCGCATACAGGTCGTCGTGGGTAAAGGGTTGTGTCATGTCGTCCTCGTTTTGATGGATTGTCTTGCGTGACGCGGTCGGCGATCGGATTTCGCCGTGTCGCGCGTGGCGCAGCGCGCGGGCAACCGATGGTGGCCCGCACGGATCGCAATGCGCAGTGGGCTCCGCCGTCATTGCGATTCGGAAAGCGGCGCGCCGGACATGCCGCGCCGCGAATCTTCGTCAGCGTTGGTCCGTCAGCCGATCGGCCATTGCAGCACGACGATGCCGTCGTTGTAGTCGCTGTCGTGACCGTCTTCCGACACGACGATTCCGAAGTTGACCGTGAACGGCGAGCCGTCCGATTTCTTGCCGTTGATCGGCGCGAGGCGGGCGTCGGTGGCCGACGGCTTGCCGTTCACCGTCACTTCGAAGCGGAGCTTGCCGTTGCCGGAATTCAGCGTGGCTTCGCGCGGGCCGTCGCGCGTGGTCAGCTTGTGATAGGCGGCGGGTTCCTTGCTGTCACCGATGAACAGCTTGATGTGCTGCTGCTCGGCGGCATTCGCGAAGAAAATCGCGCGGAAGTCGGTGTTCGGCGGAATCGAAAACTCGCCGGCGCGATTCGAGGACGTTTGAGAGTCGGCCATGCTTGCCTCCTGAAGGTCGGTGGATAAGGCGTTTTGTGCGTCGCGCAAACGTTTGCCGTTTCAAACGCGACGCGGCCAGCATGGCGAAAAATAAATAAAAAAATATTCGGCCGGGAATGGAAATTGTCCAGAAAATCGGAGATCGAAACAGTTTGATTTAATGATGATCATTTAATCGAATACGATTCTGAATATCCGCGAAATGATATCGCTGCGCGTCACGCTTATTTGAACAATGAATGGGTGCGCGGGCCGGAATCTCCGGAGGATCGGGCTTCGGTGCCCGTCTGGGCAGGCTGATTTATTCCTTCGATGTTGCGATGCGCTCGCCTGATACACCTGACAGGCGATTAATTTCGAGATTAGAGGTATCGTGCACGGAGCGCGCGCGCTCGATATTCGGCGGCTTTTATTCAATTGGCCCGCTTGCCGGGCCCTTAAGAGGACAGTGCGATGACGAAACCCGATATTCTGAAAGGCGAGATCAAGGGGCAGGCTCAGGACGCAGACCGTCACAACCTGGCGCGGCCCGCAGTGAATGGCGCGTTGTGGGCGCGCGGCCTGACGACGCAGCGCGTGGCGGACCTGTTCAGAACCCTGCCGGGCCTTCCGGGGCACTGGATGCAACTGCAGAACGAGGTCAACGCAGGGAATCGCTATTTCTACGGCGTCCAGAACGGTCACCAGACGACCGACGAAGGAAAGGAACTGATCCGCTGGATCGCCGACGCGGTGGTCAGCGCCGCGCAGAGGGCGGGATTCGATTTTCCGTTGCAGCAGCTTCGGTTCACGGCCGATACGGGCTGGTTGAAGCTTCAGCGCGTGTCGGGGCGCGTGATGGTGTTGTCGAGGCCGTAAGCATGGCGGGCGGCTGTCGGCGTATCGACCTGTCGTGGGGCGGGTCAGCCGCGGCAGCGGGAACGCGCGCTGCCATCGACGATCGATCATGGCCTCGCGCAGGCTGCCGACGGGATCACTGACCGAAGCGCTGCGCCACCGCGTCCTTCAACCGCGCGGCGGTGATCTCGCCCATGTGCGATTCGACGAGTTCGCCCTTCGCATCGAAGAACAGTGTCGTGGGCAGCCCGTGCGACCCGTACGCATGCATCGCATGCAACGGCGGATCGAGCAGCACGTTGTCGAAGCGTAGCCCCTGCTGTTCGAGGAACGCGCGCACCGCCTGCGCGTTTTCCCCCTGGTTGAGCATCAGCACCGTGATGCCGGGATGCTCGCGCTGCGCTTGTTCGAGGATCGGCATCTCGCGCCTGCAAGGCGCGCACCACGTTGCCCACAGGTTCACGACGACCGGCTTGCCGGCAAAGCGTTGCGGCAGCACGGGCGTCGAATCGAGCGCTTCGAGCTGCATCGCGGCGAACGGCGGCGCGGTGCGCTGCAGCGTCGCGAGCGTGCCTTGCGCGATGCCCCATGCGGCGAGACCCGCGACGATGCCGGCTGCCACCGGGCGGCGCAGGGCGGGCAGGCGACGCAGCCGCCACACGGCGAACACGAGCGCGGCGGCGATGCCGATGCGCCAGTCGAAGCCGCCGTCGCCGAGCGCGATGATGGACCGTGGCGTCGCTGCGTATTCGCGCCACCATTGCACGACATAGCCGATGCGTGCGGCGACCAGCCCGAGCAGCAGCACGTCGAGGATCAGGCTCGACGCGGTCTTGTGCTGGCCGTCGGGCGGGCGGCGCTGGATGAAGCGGGCGACGAGCCACGCCAGCAGCGCGGCGGCGGCTACCGCGACGACGCGGATCGAGAAGGGACCGATGCTCAACATGGGAAGAAAAGGGGTGCGGGGATCGTGGATCGACCGGTGAAGGCGACACCGTTGCCGGTCATGTGGCGTTTCGACCCTGCGCGACGCACGCGGGTTCCCGTTGCGCGCTCGCGACATGCGTCGCTCTGCGCCCGCGAATTGCATGCCGATTACCTGCATTCAGGATGACGTTACTTTCGTCGAAGCGTCCCGAAGCATCAGGTCGACTGACGATCGCGCAGCACCGGCAATTACTGCCTGTTTCCGCCGGAGCCAGGCGCCGCGCCGCCGAGCCGGTACGCGGTGAAGAACTCGTACCACGGCGAACCCTGACCGACCGGCACGCCGAGTGTCGTCGTCCGCTGCTTCAACGCCGCGAACACATCGTTGATACGCGCGGCCTGCGCGGCATCGCTGAACGGACGCGGCTTCGCCCTGCCGGCCGCGAACGCGCCGTAGGCGATCGCGAGCAGGCGCGCGCTGTCGTCGATCGAGAAGATCGACCCGCTGATCGCTTCGACGAAGCGCGGCCGGTCCGCTTCGCGCGATGCGGCGATGCACTGGAACACGATCGCCGACACTTCGTGCAGGTCGTTCGCGCGCAGCAATGCCGGCAGGCGTGCAGCGATCCGGTCGGCCGGTTCCTCATGCAGCGCGGCGCCGAAGTCGAGCACGGCGGCCATCGGGTTGCCGTCCTGCTTCACGCGATCGAGCGCCGATGCGGACGGGGCGGCCGCTGCCTGTGCGACGGCGCCGGGCGCGCCGCGCAGCACGTCCGCCACCTGCTCCTGCCACTCCGGAAAGATCATCCGCACGTTGCCGAATTGCTCGCCGCCTTGCGCGGCCGGATTCCACCGGTAGACGATCGTGCCGCCGTGAATGAATGGCGAATACAGATGCTCGGGCGTTTGCGGCAGCGGCCGCCGGTTGATCGGCAGCCATGCGAGCGTCAGCCAGTCGTAGCGGCCGGTGGCGGGCACCGACGGGCTCGAACTCGCGACGACCTGCCAGGTGCCGCGGTTCGCATAACGCCGGCGCGCGTCGGGCACCGCGACGGTTTGCTGTTTCGCGGTATCGAAGTAGGTCGTGCCGGTCACGTTGTCGCCGCTGTCCGGGGCCGGCGTGAGGGTGGCGATGACCCACGATGCACCGTCGGCCGAACGATAGTCCGACGGCTGCAGCGTGGCGACGTCGTGCACCATGCGCGTTTCGGCGGCGACGGGGCTCGGCGGAAGATGGGCGGGACCGGCGACGATACTCGGCATGGACATTCCTCGGAATCGGGTGCGTATCGGCGCACGCGAACCGAACGAGAAAGTGAGCGGCGCCGCGTGTCGTCTCTCGTAACTGTAGAACGCCGCCGCCGGAAACGGAAACCGGACGCGGCGGCGGCCACGCTCTGGAAATCGGCTGCGGCGCGCGACGGGTTGTCGATGCATTTCGCGGGCTGATCGCTGCCGCCGCCTGACCGCGTCGACCCGGACACGCTGAAGCAGTGGTCGCGCGTGCCGCTGTTCCTGTGGATCAAGGCGCGGCCGCTGGCGTGAAGCCGCCGCCGCGTGCGGCATGATCAACGTGGCAAGACCTTCCGGTAGATCACGAATCCGGTTTTTTCCGCGACGGTGTCGTAGAGCTGCATCGCGGTGTGATTCGTCTCGTGCGTTTGCCAGTACACGCGTTCGGCGCGTTGCGCCTGCGCGGCGTCGTACACGGCTTCGATCAACGCGCGGCCCACGCCCTTGCCGCGTTCGCTCTCGAGCGTGAAAAGATCCTGCAGATAGCAGGTTGGCCCGATCAGCGTCGTGCTCCGGTGATACAGGAAATGCACGAGCCCGACGAGCCGGCCGTCGCGTTCCGCGACACGCGCATGCACGGGCTCGTAGCCGTCGAAGAAGCGCGACCACGTGAGCTGTGTGATCTCGCGCGGCAGCGCGGTGTCGCCGAAGCGGCCGTAGAAGCGGTTGTAGCCGTCCCACAGCGGCAGCCAGTTGTCGAGATCGTCTTCGCGCACGGGGCGGACGATCAGGCCGGTGTTGGTAGCGTTCATGGTCGCGAACCTTTCGAGGATGGATGAAATGAAGCGTTGCCGGCGCGGCCGGAAACGAGAACGGACATCCACGATAGAAAGTTCGTGGCACCATGTGTAGACCCATGACATTCCCACATTCTGGAGCCACGATGGATTACGCGGTGCTGCTGTCGACCTTCGAGCGCGAGGCGGGGCCGCACGCTGCCGCGCGGATGTCGCAGCAGCAGCGGCTGTACGCGTGTCTGCGCGACGCGATCCTGAGCGGCCGGATCGCCGAAGGCGCGCGGCTTGCCGCCTCGCGCACGCTGGCCGACGAACTCGGCATCGCGCGCAACTCGGTGCTGTACGCGTACGAGCGGCTCGCGTCGGAAGGGTTCGTGACCGGCACGCGGCAGGGCACGGTAGTCGCCCGGATGGGTTTGTGCGGGTCGCAGATCGCCGCTGCGGCGCCCGCCGGCGATGCGGCGATGCTGTCGCGGCGCGTCGCGCAGGCCGAGCGCGCGACGAGCGGCCTCGACGAATCGCTGCCGTTCATGCCGGGCGTGCCGGCCGTCGACGAATTCCCGCTCGCGCAGTGGCGGCGCTGCGTCGAGCGCGCATGGCGCACGGCGGGGCCGGCGCAGCTCGGCTATCAGTCCGTGGAAGGCGACGCGGTGCTGCGCGACGCGATCGCCGGTTATTTGCGCGCATCGCGCGGCGTGCGTTGCGACGCCGCGCAGGTGATCGTCACCGACGGCACGCAGGGCGCGCTCGACCTGTGTGCCCGCGCGCTGGCGGACGCGGGCGACGTCGCATGGATCGAGAACCCCGGCTACCACGGTGCGCGCAACGCGTTTCTCGCGGCCGACCTGCGCGTCGAGCCGATCGGCGTCGATGCGCAGGGGCTGGCGCCGCATCCGGACGACTGGCGCGATCGTCCGCCGAAGCTCGTCTACATCACGCCGTCGCACCAGTATCCGCTCGGCGCGGTGATGAGCCTCGAACGACGGCTCGCGCTCGTCGCGCAGGCGCGCGCGGCCGGCGCATGGATCGTCGAGGACGACTACGACAGCGAGTTTCGCCACCACGGCACGCCGCACGCGGCCGTGCAGGGGCTCGCGGACGATGCGCCGGTGATCTACCTCGGCACGTTCAGCAAGGTGATGTTTCCCGCGTTGCGGCTCGGCTTCATGGTCGTGCCTCCCGCGCTTGCGCAGCCGCTGCGCGACGCGGCGGGCGCGCTGATGTTGCAGGGCCGCGCGGTCGAGCAGCGCGCGCTCGCGGATTTCATCGAGGCCGGGCATTTCACGCGGCATCTGCGGCGCATGCGCCGCGTGTATGCCGAGCGGCGCGACGCGCTGCACGACGCGCTGGCGCGGCGATTGAGCACGCGGCTGACGGTGTCGGGCGGCGCGGGCGGCATGCATCTGTCGGCGCGGCTCGACGTGCCGGTGGCGGACACGGCGCTCAGCCGCGTCGCGCAGGCGCACGGGCTGATCCTGCGGCCGCTGTCGTCGTTCTGCCTGCCGAGCACGGCGCACGGCTACAACGGGCTCGTGCTCGGCTACGGCGGCGTGCCGGCCGAGCGGATGGACGCGCTCGCGCGGCGGATCGGCGAGATGATCGACCGCGCGCTTGCCGGGCGGTGACGTCGGATGCGGCGCGGTAGCGGGCGACCCGGCTTCGAGCGCGACAGCGAACGCGGAAATTCCGGAAGCAGTTGCCCACGTTTCGTCATTTAGCTAATATTCGAAACATTAAACGAGGCCGAACCATGGACGACGTCACCCGCATCAGCGCACTGGCCAACGAAAGCCGTCTGGCCGTGATGCGCTGGCTCAAGCAGCCGCGCAAGCATTTCCCGCCGCAGCCGCATGGCGACTTCGACGAGCTCGGCGTGTGCTGCACGTACATCACCGAGAAGCTCGGCATCGCGCCGGCGACGACCACGCGCCACATGCGCATCCTCGCGGATGCCGGGCTCGTGCGGGCGACGCGCGTCGGCAAGTTCACGTACTACAAGCGGATCGACGATGCGCTGCATCAGTTGGGCCGCGATCTCCTGCAACTCTGATCTTCACAGAGGCAAACGACATGGATGAACCCGCCCTGCTGGCCGACGCCGACCGGCGCGCGCACGCGTATCTCGCCGCGACCGGCGAACGGCGCGCCTATCCCGATGCGGCCGCGCTCGCCGGACTTGCGGCCTTCGACGAACCGCTGCCCGATACGGGCTACCCGGCCGACGACGTGCTGCGCCTGCTCGACGAGCGCGGCACGCCTGCGACCGTCGCATCGAACGGGCCGAACTACTTCGGCTTCGTGATCGGCGCGACGCTGCCGGCCGCGGCGGCGGCCGAGCGACTGATGCTTGCGTGGGACCAGTGCGCGTCGTCGTTCGCGAATTCGCCGGTGGCCGCGACGATCGAGCGGCAGGCCGCGCGCTGGGTCGTCGACGTGCTCGGGCTGCCCGAAGACAGCGCGGTCGGCTTCGGCACGAGCGCGACGGCCTGCACGCTGGTTGCGCTGGTTGCCGCGCGGCGTGCGCTGCTCGCGCGCAAGGGCTGGGACGTCGACGAAGAAGGCCTGATCGGCGCGCCCGAGGTGAAGGTCGTGCTCTCCGAGCTTGCGCACATCACGGTGAAGAAGGCGCTGCGGGTGCTCGGCTTCGGGATGAAGCGCCTGATCGTCGCGCCGGTCGACCCGCACGGCCGCATCGATCCCGCGCAATTGCCGCCGCTCGACGACATGACGATCCTCTGCGTGCAGGCCGGCGAAGTGAACACCGGCGAGTTCGATCCGTTTGCGACGCTGATTCCGCGCGCGAAGGCCGCCGGCGCGTGGGTGCACGTGGATGGTGCGTTCGGGCTGTGGGCGCGCGCGTCGTCGAAGCGCGCGCTGACCAACGGCATCGACGGCGCGGACAGCTGGACCACCGACGGCCACAAGTGGCTCAACACGCCGTACGACGGCGCGATGGTCATCTGCCGCGACGCGGCCGCGCTCGCGACCGCGATGAACAGCGATGCCGTTTACCTGAGCGGCGCGCAGGACGCGCAGAAGAACCTCAACCTCGAGTTCTCGCGGCGGGCGCGCGGCATTCCGGTGTGGGCCGCGCTGCGCGCGCTCGGCCGCGCCGGCGTGGCGACGCTGGTCGAACGGCATTGCGCGCAAGCCCAGCGCGTCGCCGACGGTCTGCGCGCGGCCGGCTACGACGTGCTGAACCGCGTCGTGCTGAATCAGGTGCTCGTGCGCGCCGGCACCGACGACGAGACGATCGCGATCCTGCAGGCCGCGCAGGATTCGGGCGACGTATGGTTCGGGCAGACGGTGTGGCAGGGGCGGCCGGCGTTCCGGATCAGCGTGTCGTCGTGGCGCACGGAGGACGAACACATCGATCGCCTCATCGCGTTGCTGACGAAGCTGCGCGGCGTGCACGCGGGCTGATCGGCGTCGCCAGGTCGCGGTAGACGACGCGCATGCCGGTGATCTCGGCCGCGTGAAAATGTCGGACAATAGCGCGGCATGCTCGCCGCGCCCGCCCGGGCGGCGCGTTCAACCGCTGCATTGACGCTGACGAGATCCCCATGTCCACGACACCTCCCCGGGAACTGCTGAAAGCCGCCGACATCGCGAAAATGGAACCGACCCGCGCGGTGCATTCGCTCAATCCCAACGCCGTTCGCCTCAAACGACAGCTCAGCGACCTGACCGGCCTCACGCAAATCGGCGCGCACCTGCTCACGCTGATGCCCGGCCACGAATCGGCCGAGTATCACCGCCACCTGTACGAGGAGGAATGCGTGTACGTGCTGTCCGGCACCGGCACGGTCACGATCGGCGAACGCACGTGCGAAATCGGGCCGGGCGACTTTCTCGGCTTTCCGCGCGGCGGCGATGCACACGCGTTGCAGAACACCGGTGACGTGCCGCTGGAACTGTTCATCCTCGGCCAGCGCCTCGAACACGACGTCTGCGAATACCCGAGAATCGGCAAGCGGCTTTACATCGCCGGCGAGCTCGAGGATTTCGTCGAGCTGCCGAAACGGCCGTAGACGCCACGCATCCGCATCGGGCGTCGTCATGCTTATGATGCGGGAACGCCACTGACAGGATTCCACGCCATGGACGCGCCGCATCCGCCGATGAATGCCCCCATCTCCGAAACGGAACCTGAAACCGAAACCGTCACCGAGCCGCGCGGGTCGCGCGTGCAGCGGCCCGTCGCGCTCGTCACCGGATCGACGTCGGGGATCGGCGCGGCCATCGCGCGACGGCTGGCGGCGGACGGTTATGCGGTGATCCTGCATTCGCGCAATTCCGCTGCAACCGGTCGCGCGATGGCGCGCGAACTCGGCGCGGCCTACGTGCAGGCGGATCTCGCCGACGATGCGCAGCGCGTCCGGCTGATCCGCGACGCGGTGGCGGTGCACGGCCGCCTCGACGTGCTGGTCAACAACGCGGGCGTCAGCCGCGTGATTCCGCACGACGATCTCGCCGCCGCGACGCCCGACGTGTGGCACGAGATGCACGAAATCAACGTGATCGCGCCGTTCCGGCTCGTCGCCGAAGCGCAGCCCGCGCTGCTCGAAGCGGCGTCGAGCGGGCGCGCCGGGTGCGTGATCAACGTCAGCTCGCATGCGGGCGTGCGGCCGAAGGGCGCATCGATTCCGTACGCGGCGGCGAAGGCCGCGCTCAATCACACGACGCGCTTGCTGGCGCGCACGCTCGCGCCGGCGATTCGCGTCAATGCGGTGGCGCCGGGGCTCGTCGATACGCCGCTGACCGCCGACTGGACCGCCGCGCAGCAGCTCTGGCGCGAGCACGCGCCGATGCGCCGCGCGGCCACGCCGGACGACGTCGCGCAGACGGTCGCGCTGCTCGTCGCGTCCGATTACGTGACGGGCGAGATCGTGATGCTCGACGGGGGATTGAACCTGACGTGACCGGGGGACAGGTGATGCGGCCGGTGCGGTGCGGCGGCGGGGCGGCGTTGTGCCGGGGTGAGGCGCGCCGGCGGCGAAGCCGCCAGCCGGTATCACCGCCGAGGTCAGCCGAGGCTCGACCGCAGCCGCGCGAGCGCCTGGTCGTGCGTGCGTTCGAATTTCAGCGGCGTGACCGCGATATAACCTTCGTCGAGCGCGACCGTTTCCGAATCCGCATCGTCGTCGCGCGGTGCGCGCGCCAGTTTCAGCCAGTGGTATTCGATGTCGCGCGGATCGCGCCCCGATACGATTTCGACGCCCTGCAGCGTGCCGGTGCCCTGGTTCGTCACCTTCAAGCCGCGCACGTCGTCGGCCGGCCGCGCCGGGAAATTCACGTTGAGGCACGCGTCGCTGTCCCAGCCGGCCGCGACCAGCCGGCGAATCACGTCCGGTGCATGCGTGAGCGCCGTATGCCACGGCACCGCGTTGCGGTCGCGGAAGGCCTGGCTCAGCGCGATCGCCGGCACGCCGACCAGCATGCTCGTCATCGCGGCGCCGACGGTGCCCGAGAACACCGTTTCGGTGCCGAGGTTCGCGCCGCGATTCACGCCGGACAGCACGACGTCGGGCCGCGCGTCCTTCATCAGGTGGCTGACCGCGATCGCGACGCAATCGCCCGGCGTGCCGCGCACGGCGAAGCGGCGCTCGCCCTTGCGATGCACGCGCAGCGGTTCGTGCAGGCTCAACGAATGCGACGTGCCGCTCTGGTCTTCCGCCGGGGCGACGATCCAGACTTCACGTGCCAGTTGCGTGGCGACCTGTTCGAGCACTTCAAGGCCGGGGGCGTCGATTCCGTCGTCGTTGGTGAGCAGGACGCGGTCGAACAGCGGGCGGGTTTCTTGCATCGGGATGATCCTCGCAGGCAGGCAATGAGGGGGAAGGCATCGCGGGTACAGCCGCAAGGCTAGCATCCCGTCGTGACGCGTGCCGTGTCAGGCAGCGCCGGGGCCGGCGCGCGGATGCGAAAACGGGCGCATGGCGCGCCCGTTTTCCGGTTCGAGGTGCCGCCCGCGCGGCGTTCGGAACCACGTTGGCCGATTACCCGAGCAGATGCCGCAGCAGGCCGGCCGATACGACCCCGACGATGACGGTCGGCAGGATCGACAGGCGGGTCGCCGCGATCAGCGTGACGGCGAGTGCGAGCAGATCGGCCGGGCGCGTCGACACGAAGGCCGGCGCGATCACCGAGATCAGCACGCAACCGGGCACGTTCTCCATCACCGACGCCATCCGCGGGCTCAGCGTGCGGTTGCGCAGCAGCACGTAGCCGAGGATGCGCGACAGGTAGGTCGTCGACGCCATCAGCACGATGGTCGCGACCGTCGCGAAATCAGGCAGCATCGCGCGGCTCCCACAGCAGCGCGGCGATCAGTCCCGCGCACGCGCCGGCCGGGACGTACCACGCGCCGGGCACGGCCAGGTGCGTGGCGGCCGCGACGACGAGGCTCACGAACCACGGACGGCTCGCGCGCATGCCTTTCCACATCCCGCGCAGCAGCACCAGAAACACGGCCGTGAACGCCATGTCGAAGCCGTACTGCTCGACGTTGCCGATCGTCGGGCCGACCGCCGCGCCGAGCGTCGTCATCGAGATCCACGTCAGGTACAGCCCGGCGCACACGCCCGCGTAATAGGGAACGCTGATGTGCGTGGCGGAGCGCGAACGCGCGTCGGCGAGCGACATCGCCCAGCTTTCGTCGCACATGAAGAACAGCGCGGCGAACGCGCGGCGGCGCGGCAGGCGCCGGATGTACGGCGCGAACGCCGCGCCCATCAGGATGTGGCGCGAATTCACGAGGAACGACATCGCGACGATCAGCGCAATGTGCGGCGGCGACGTCCACAGATGGATCGCCGCGAATTCGGAGCCGCCGCCGAAATTCAGGCCCGTCATCATCGGGACCTCGAACAGGCTCAGCCCTTTTTGCGCGGCCTGCGCGCCGAGCACCAGCGCGAACGGCACGAAACCCAGCATGACGGGCAGCGCCGCGCGCAATCCGCGGCCCATCTCGGCGACATAGGCGGGCTTGTCGCGAAGCCCGGACGACGTTGAAACGCTACTGCTCATTACTCCTCCTACGGGGAGGAGGATTGTCTGCTTTTTTGACTCGAATCGGGTTGCGTTGCGGATCGATATTCTTGAGAATTTGGCATTGAGCGAGTGATTTGCGATTTTTTTGGAATTTGATGCCAATGAAGCTTGACGCTATCGACCGGCGGATCCTGAGCGCGCTGCAACGCGACGGCCGCATGCAGAACGTGGAACTCGCGCACGAGGTCGGGCTGTCGCCGTCGCCGTGCCTGCGGCGCGTGCGGCTGCTCGAGGAAGCGGGCGTGATCGAGAAATACGTGGCCGTGCTGAACCCGGCGAAGGTCGGCAAGGGGCTGACGATCTTCACGCGCGTGTGGCTGAAGGGACAGGACGCCGAATCCGTGAACCGCTTCGCGGAGGCCGTCCAGCAGATGCCGGAAGTGGTCGAATGCCACCTGATGGCCGGCGACTGCGATTTCCTGCTGCGCGTGGTGGCGGCCGACATCGACGACTACCGGCGCTTCCAGATGGAATACCTGACGCGCATCCCGGGCGTGCTGAGCGTGAAGACCGACATTCCGATGCAGAAGGTCAAGCTCACGTCGGCGCTGCCGACGTAACGCGGCACGGGCGCTTGACGACGATTCGGCGAATCGTCACCGGCCGGTGACATTTGGCCGATACACTGGGCGACGAGCCGCCTCGCCGCGCGCCGGCTGCATCAAGGTGCGACTTCGATGCGCAAGCAACTAACGGTCAACCGCGAAGGGATCGACGAATACGCGCGCAGCGCGATGCGATCCGCCGGGCGGTGCGTCCTTCTTGTCGAGCCATTCATGCAGCCATTCAACAATCCGTGGAATTCGCTGGAAATCGTCAAGCTCGTGCTCGGCGTGCTGACGCCGTTGTCGGTCGCGTGTCTCGGCTGGCTCGTCGCGCGCCGGCTGAAGCGGCTCGAGCTCGTGCAGTGGACCAACCAGCGGCTGATCGAGAAGCGGCTCACGCTGTACGACACGGTCGCGCCGCAGCTCAATGCGCTGCTGTGCTTCTACACGTGGATCGGCTACTGGAAAGACATCTCGCCGGACGACGTGATCCGCGCGAAGCGCGAACTCGACCGCACGTTTCACATCTACCGCTACCTGTTCGACGACGACGTGTACGACGCGTATCACACGTTCATCCACGCGTTGTTCGAGATGCATACGGGGCCGGGGCGCGACGCGCGGATTCGCTCGCTGATCCAGTCGCCGGACGGCGACCGCAGCGTGCACGGCACGTATGAGTGGAAGGCCGCATGGTCCGAGCGGTTCTCGACCGCGAACGTGACGGACAAGGCCGATGTGGTGCGGCACTACACGCGGCTGATGGAGCGGCTGCGCGTGGCGCTCGGCGCGAATCGCTGACGATTGCTGACGCGGCATCGTCCGGGTTTTGAACAACGCTGGTGACGCGCGGGCCGCCCGAGCGACGGGCGGCCGGGAGCGAGGAATCAAGCGAACGCCACCGCGCCGATCACTGTTTCCTGCAAGCCACCTGATAATCGATCACGGTATTCGCCGACGGCGTGTCCGGCTCGCCGCCGGCCGTCGTCACACCGAGCACGCCGGCCGCGCTCCGATACCGCAGCGCGCAATACCCCATGCCGGTGCCCGAGCACGCTTCGGCTTCGATGATCCCGTGCTTCGCGAGCGTGGCCGCGCCGTCCAGCGGGTCCGGCTTCTCGCGCGGACGCAGCGGCTGCCAGCCACGCGAGATCAGGATCTTGCGCGCCGCGTCGAGTGGCTTGCCGTACACGTTGGGCACGACTGCACGGCCGTGGCAGTACGTGCGTTCGGCGGCGACCGCGGTCAGCCGCAAGCCGCCATGCACTTCGCGCAACTCGCCGACGGGCGCCGACGGGCCATCGCCACCCCAGACGAGCAGCGCGCCGCTTTCCAGCAACTCGACCGAGCCGAGCTGCCAGCCGGCCGAGCGAGCCGTATAGCCGAGCGCGACGAGCGTCGTGCCGTCGAAGACGCCGACGTTTGCGTTGCGTGCGTAACAGATCGCGCTTGTGCCCGGCTTGAAACCGCTCGCGAACGTGACGACCGTGTAGCGGCCGAGCGGCGCTTCCGACGTCACGATCCAGCCGAGCTTCGCTACGTCGCGGCCGGCCGCGGTTGCGGTCTTCGCACGATATTGTGCACAGAACGCGTCGAGCGTGCCGTTCTCCGGCGAGTGCGGCAGCGCGCCGAGCGGAACCAGGGACGCGCCGGCGATATCGGAAGCCGTGCGCAGCGTCTCGGCGGACGCCGCGCCGCCGAGCGCGACACACGCAAGGGCGGCGATCGATGCGACCCGACGGGCAATCGGCTGGACAGTCATGCGACGCATGTGGAGGGTCTTCGGGAAAGAACGGGCATCGACCGTTTGCGTGCGTGCCCGTCGCCAGGCATTCAAGCCTTCGCGACCACGTCGATCCGCAGCGCCTCGCCGCCGTCGACGATCGCCAGCAGACGATCGACGTTCGGGTGTGCGCCCGGGCGGTTACGCGCGTCGGCGGTGTGCTCCGCGAACACGGCGAGGCCGTGCTCGGCGGCCTTCGCGTCGAGCGTGCCGAATACCTGCTTCAGGTAGTTGTACACCGCGAGCGAGCCCTGCTTGCCCGGCTGATTCTCGATGCTGGCGACCACGTCGCCGTTCGCGCCGACGAGATCGATGCGCGCGACACCTTCGATGGCCGGCAGTTGCGCGAGGTTGTCCTTGAATACTTGGGTCGGTTGAATCACTGAAACACTCCGTCGGTTCGGTCATGGGTCAATCGGCCAGTATCTTATCCGATCGACATGCCCGCTTCGCGCGCGCGGTCGATGTCGGGGCTGCGATAGGCGCGCTCCGGAATCTCGGCGAGCCGTGACGCATGCACCTGATGCGGCGCGAGGCCATAGAACTTCTGAAAACTCATGATCAGCGGCGACCATTTGTCCGGATCGATGCGGTCCGGATGACCGTTCATCAGCAGGTCGGGATGGACGTGAACGCGCTGGATGCGCACCTCGAACACGCGGATGTGGCCGCGCAGGTCGGGCGCTTCGTCGCCGATGCCGTGCGTGGCGGCGACCACCGCTTCCAGATGCACCGGACATTCGAGCGCGCGCGGCGGTGCGATGGTCTGCGAGGCCGTTTCGGTGAGCCCGGCGGTGCCGAACTTGTCCGGTTCGTACACGTAGCCGCGTGCCTGCTTCGACTGGGGCACCGGATGCGTGCCCGTCGTGCGCGCGATGCGGTCGACGGCCTGCGCCTGCGCCGCCGACGGCAGGTTCAGCACGCATTCGCCGGTGCGCATCAGGTTGTGCGTGGTCTGCGAGCTGGCGGCGAGCCCGAGCATGCAGCGCCAGCCGAGCCAGAACGCGGACGACATCGGCGCAAGATTGGCCGTGCCGTCCGGATTCAGCGTGCTGATCAGCACGACTGGCGTGCCGAAATAGAGGATGTTCGGTTCAGTGATGCGATGCGCAGCGTTCATGTTCGGTCCTTCGTTGACGGGATCAGTTGGCATGCTGATCGCGTCGCCGCCGCGCGGCGCTCCGATTCTTGTCATGTCATTCGCACGGCGCGGGCGCCCTCGGCATCGCGCGTGCTTTTCCGCTAGAGTAGGAAATCGAAGGTCGCATGTGTCGCCCACGCCGGCACGCCGCGGCCACGTTCCGCAATTGCACACGAGGGCCCGATGGATATCGAGCAACGCTACACAGCCAACGCGCCGACGCGCGCGGAAGTCGACGCACTGGCCGGTGCGACCGTCATCGAATTCGGCGCGAACTGGTGCGGAATCTGCGCGGGCGCGCAGCCTGCGATCGTCGCGTCGTTCTCCGCGCATCCGGCCGTGCGGCACCTGAAGATCGAGGATGGTCCGGGTCGGCCGCTCGGCCGTTCGTTCGGCGTGAAGCTGTGGCCGACGCTGGTATTCCTGCGCGACGGGGTCGAAGTCGCGCGCGTCGTGCGCCCCGCCGATGCCAGGCAGATCGAGGCCGACGGCTTCGCCGCGCTCGCCTGAGGTCGTCGTCATGCAACAGGCCATCACGCATATCGGTGTCGACGCGCGCGGCAGCGGCCTCGTCGAGTTCACGCCGCAAGTGCGCGCATTCGTCGACCAGCAGGCGATCCGCACCGGGCTGCTGACCGTGTTCTGCCGCCATACGTCCGCGTCGCTGCTGATCCAGGAGAACGCGGATCCGTCCGTGCAGCGCGATCTCGAACGTTACTTCGCGACGCTCGCACCCGAAGACGACACGCGCTACGAGCACGACACGGAAGGCCCCGACGACATGCCCGCCCATCTGCGCACGGCGCTTACGCAAGTGCAGCTGTCGATCCCGGTCGAGCACGGACGCATGGTGCTCGGCACGTGGCAGGGCATCTATCTGTTCGAGCATCGTCGCGCCGCGCATCGGCGTGACATCGTGCTGCATTTGATCGGCGAGTAAGCGGGAAACGCGCAACGGGCGGCCGGAAGGCCTGCCCGTCACGCACCGCGGCCACGCTCAGCCGAGCAGCTTCTCGAGGAGCGCGCCAAGTTCGCGCAGGTGAACGGGCTTCGGCAGAAATGCGTCGAACACCTGCTGGTTCTCGCGCAGTGCGGCCGATTCGTATGCGCTGACACCGAGAATGGACGGAAACTTTCCGTCGTCGTCCGGTTGCGCGGCCATCCGGATGCGGCGCGCGACTTCGAAGCCACTCACGTCCGGCAGTTCGAGATCGAGCACGACGAGGTCGTAATGCATATCGCCGAAACGGGCGATGCCTTCCTGCCCGGTGCCGCACAGGTCGACGTCGAGGCCGAGCGCCGAGAGCATCGCGCCGAGCGTTTCGCGCGCGTTGTCGTTGTCGTCGACCACGAGCGCGCGGCGGTTGCGATGCGCGGCGGCGGCCGGCCACGCGGGTGCGTCGCCGGTCGTTTCGCCGGCATCCGGCACCTCGGCCGGCAGCGTCACGACGAACTCGCTGCCTTCGCCGACGACGCTGCGCACGTCCACGTGGCCGCGCAGCGTCGTCACGATCTCGCGCACGACCGCGAGCCCCATCCCGATTCCGTCCACGTGCAGGCCGACCGCGTCGTTCGCGCGGTAGAACGGCTCGAAGATCTTCGACAGATGCTGCTTCGCGATACCGGCGCCCGTGTCCCGCACGGCGAGTTTCAGTTGCCGGCCGGCCGGCGCGTCGACGAGCATGATCGATACGTCGATCGATCCGTCGACGGTGTATTTCACCGAATTCTCGATCAGGTTCGACAGCACCTGACGCAACAGCTTGCGATCGGAGCGGATCGCGAGGTCGTGCGGCTCGACGCGCTGCGCGACGGCGATCCGCTTGGTCGCGATCTTCGCGCGCAGCGGATCGAGCACCTCGGCGAGCAGCGACGCCATGCCGACCGTTTCGGTTTCGGCGAGGCGCTTGGTCGAGCGCAGCTTGATGTAATCGGTGAGGTCCTTGACCAGCGCTTCGAGCGACGACGCGGAATTCTGCAGCCGCCGGATCGTCTTCAGGTTGGCGTCGGACTGCGGCCGCGCGAGCAGGATCTCGATCGAACCGCAGATCGCCTGCAGCGGCGTGCGCAGTTCATGGCTGACCATCCCGAGGAACGCGTTCTTCGCCTCGATCATCTCGAACGCGCGATCGGATGCCTTGCGCTCCGCATCGAGCGCGGCGTCCTGTCGTTCGAGCAGGTCGTCGCGCGTGCGCATCGTATAGAACAGCAGCAGGAACAGCGCGCACAGGATCACGCCGAGGATGATGCCGAGCGACACGATCGCCCGCTGCTTTTCCTTCAGCTGATGGAACGTGAAATCGCGCTGCGCCATCTCGATCGCGCGGAAGTAGTTCGCAAGGCCGTTGACCTTCGGCCAGTACGCGTTGACGTCGTCGATCACGTGCGGCGCATCGTTCGGTGCGTCGCGCAGCAGCGGCACGTCGTGCTTCAGGCGCGCCATGAATGCGCCGAGCACCGCGATTTCCGCGCGCGCGCGCGGGATGCGCAGCCAGTATTCGGACACTTCAGACGGCCGCTGCAGGAACCCGAACGACACCGACAGGCTGTCGAGCTGCATCTGCACGTGGTCGAAGTCGTCGTCCACGTGCGTCGAGTAGAGGATCAGCTGGCGGTCGAAGCGCGTGTAGGCGTTCCGGTATTGCGCGGCCGTCCAGAACACGCCTTCGCGCGGTCCTTCCAGCACGCCCTCGTTGACCGAGGTCGCGAGCAGGTCCCACAGCAGGAATGCCCACGCGGCGAATCCCAGGATCCATAACGATCCCAGGATGAGGATGATCTTTCTGTTCTTCCACCGCCCGCGCATCATGTCGCGCGTTTACTTCACGGTCAGGCCGATGATCTGCCATGCGAACTTGGCTTCGCCGAGCGGCGTCTTCAGCTCGTCGGGATACTGGTCGCGCGGATACATGATCCACAGCGGGCCGTAGTTGTCGTTGCCGAGCACCTTGCCGTTCATCGTGCGTGCGAGGATCACGCCGTACTTGTCGGCGTCCGACACGGGGATCGTGAACGTGTATTCGTCGATGCAGCGGAACTCGATCTGCGTGCCGTGCGCGTCGACGGTCTTCAGCACGTCGGACAGGCGCGGGCCGGTGAAGGTCGCTTTCGGTGTCCAGCTCGTCGACGTGACGATCGTGTGCTGCGGCAGTGCCATCAGCGCCTGCTCGGTAAAGACGAACGTCGTCTTGCCGGGCTGGTTGCTGCGGCCGATCTTGCCGTCGACGGTGAACGTGAACGACGCGGCCCAGCTCGCGGCGGCCATGCCGAGCAGGCCGGCCGTGATCAGGGTCTTGATCCAGAGGGTCGAAATTCGCATGTGTTTCCCTTTTTCGTGTTCGTGTGGTGGCCGGTTCTCGTCGTGGTCTCAGCTCGCGGCGGCGGCCGTGGCCACCGGCTGCGTGATCTTCAGTTCGCGCGCGACTTCGGCGAACAGGATCGGCAGGCGCACCGGCTTTTCCTCGCAGCGCGCGTTGTAGTGCGACACGATGTGCGCGATCTCGTCCTCGCTCGCTTCGCCGGTGGAGATCTTGCCGGTCAGCAGGAAGATCGGCGCGCCGCCGTTCTCGCTCGAGCGGATGCCGCGCACGAGCTCGGCGGCCGTCTGGTCGCCGAGCATCCAGTCGAGGATGTAGCCGTCGAAATCCTCGACTTCCAGCGCCTTGCGGAACGACGCGCCGTCATGGTACGGAATCGCGTTCACGCCTTTTTCGATGAAGTATTCGCACACGGTCTCGGCGACGTCCCGCGAATCGTCGACCACCGCGATCCGCGCCGCGTACACGGTCGGCTGGCTCGAGCGCAGTTCGATGACGTCGACCGGATAGAGGCGGCCTTCGCGCGCGTGCTGGCGTTCGGTGACGATCCATTCGCCCTGCCACTGCAACGCGACGAAATCCGTTTCGGCCTGGCTGCTGGCCTTCGCCGAGATCGCCGCGCGGCAGCGGAAACGGCGCGACTCGATCACGAGCGTCGCGTCGATCATCTCGGCGGCGGCCGGCTGTGTGCCCTTGTCGTCGAGCAGGATCGCGGGCGGCACGCCGAAGTGCGTCGCGATGTCCTGCAACTGCGACAGGTTCCACGGGATCAGGCCTTTCATCTTGCGCGTGACGACCGAGAAACTGAGGCCCAGCACGTTCGCGATCGTCGTGTTGTGACTGCGCGGCGGAATCCCGTTGCGCGTCAGCAGATCGCGCACCTTGGTTGCGGTAATGAGATCGACATTGGCCTGCTCGCTATTGGACATCTCGACGGGGTCTCCTGGTTTTAGCGACGAAGAGCATATTCAAAAGTGACGCGATGTGCAAACTTTGAAATCGCGATTCACCTTGACATGCCATTTTTCTCCATTATTATTGCTCACCACGTCACTATTGTTTGCCGCGTCAGGTTGAGGCGCCGGTGTCGACAACGGTCGGCCCAGCGAAAAGCGGCAGCCAGCGCGTGACTGAACGATACGAAGAGAGCCTGAGAGAGCCTTGGACCGCGTGTCGGCGTGGGTGAATTGTATTCGCCCCCGCCGCGCGCGAGCCGGGTACGCGCGTGGCGGGGAGATAGCGCGAAGCAGTGCGGCGCAAATATAACGTGGGAAAAACAAGAATGGTTCGCCGTTTTCCGGCACCGGGGCCGTTGCCGTTGGCCGCGTGCGCGCAGGATCCGTCCGTCAACGGCAACTCGATTCGTATCTGCGATGACACCGGAGGTTCCGATCGCCCTAAAGATCAGGTTTCCTATTTAAAAAGGGGCGATCGCGAGGATCTGCGCATGCGCTCGGCCGTGCAGATCGCCGCGTCGGAACGCAGCGCGACGGAGACCAACTACGGCGCGGCGCTGGGCGGCCTGGGCGGTGGCGTGGGCGGCGGTCTCGCCGGCTTCTCGACGACACCGTAAGGCAAGGCGTGCGTGCCAGTCTGTGCGGCACGCGCGTGAGAACGACGGCCTGATCGGATCGAAGCGGCCGTCCACCGGGAATCGGCAAGAGGCGGCAGACCGGCGAGGCATGCGCGACGTCGGCGTGCCGCATCGCGCGATCAACCTTCCCGAAAAATCCCGCTATATGCACTCAACGCCGGCACCCCGCCAAGGTGCGCATACAGCACCTTCGACCCCGGCTCGAATTCCCCGCGCCGCACGTAGTCGATCATCCCGTGCATCGATTTCCCTTCATAGACGGGATCGGTCAGCATGCCTTCCAGCCGCGCACACAGACGAATCGCCTCCAGCGTGCCATCGTTCGGCAGTCCGTATTCCGGCCCGGCATAGCGCGTGTCGAGCACCACGTCCTTCTCCTCGATATCGCGCCCCAGCCCGACCAGCTCGGCCGTGTGCCGCGCGATGCGCGTGATCTGTTCATGCGTGCGCTCGGGCGTTGCCGACGCGTCGATGCCGATCACGCGGTCCGCGCGTCCGTCGGCCGCGAAGCCGACGACCATCCCCGCCTGCGTGCTGCCCGTGACCGAGCAGACCACGATGTAATCGAACTTGAAGCCAAGTTGTGCTTCCTGCTCGCGCACTTCTTCCGCGAAGCCGACGAACCCGAGTCCGCCGAGCGGATGCTCGGAACACCCGGCCGGAATCGGATACGGCTTGCCGCCCGCCTGCCGCACGCTCTCCATCGCTTCTTCCCAGCTGCGGCGAATGCCGATGTCGAAACCGTCGGCAACGAGCCGCACGTCGGCGCCCATGATTCGTGACAGCTGGATGTTCCCGACGCGGTCGTACACCGGATCCTCGTAGTTGACCCAGTGCTCCTGCACGAGCACGCACTTCATCCCGAGATGCGCGGCGACGGCCGCGACCTGGCGTGTCTGGTTCGATTGAACGCCGCCGATCGACACGAGTGTGTCGGCGCCCTTCGCGAGCGCGTCGGGGACGAGGTATTCGAGCTTGCGCGTCTTGTTGCCGCCGAAAGCGAGGCCGCTGTTGCAGTCCTCGCGCTTCGCATACAGCTCGACCTTGCCGCCGAGGTGCGCGCTCAGACGCCTGAGCGGCTGGATCGGCGTCGGGCCGAACGTGAGCGGATAGCGGGGGAAACGTTGCAGGTTCATCGACAAGCTCCGAAAGGCTGTGGGCGGGAATTCGCATCGGACGGGGGCGGCCGGCACGCCGTGTCCCAATGGAAAAATGATAGGCAGGACGGCGCGAAATGAGCTTGCGAAATTAATAACGAGGGCCTACGTTGTCGATGAGATGCGGATCAGATAGATAATTTTCGTTCGCAAGCAGTCCAGGAGACGCAATGAAATTAGATCGTGGCAGTGCCTTGCCGGCCGCCGCCGCGCCGGTGCTCGACCGCATCGACCGCGCGATCCTGCGGCAGTTGCAGCAGGACGCGTCGATCTCGAACGTGAGCCTCGCCGCGAAGGTGAAGCTGAGCGCGCCGGCGTGCCTGCGGCGCGTCGAACGGTTGAAGGAGATGGGGCTGATTCGCGGTATCGTCGCGCTGCTCGACCCGAAGCCGCTGGGTGCCGGGATGCTGGTCGTGATCGGCTTCGTACTCGATCGTTCGACGCCCGAGGCGTTCGCCGAATTCGAGAAGGCCGCGCAGAAGGTGTCGGGGTGTGTCGAATGTCACGTGGTAACCGGCGAATTCGACTACTTCATGCTGGTCCGCACGCGCGACAACGAGAGCTTCAACCGCTTGCACGCGGAACAACTGCTGTACCTGCCCGGCGTGCGGCAGGTGCGATCGTTCATGGTGCTCAAGGAGATTCTGTCCACGCATGCGCTGCCGGTGTAGCGCATCGCGATGGGGTCGGCCGCGCAGGCTGCGTTGACGGCATGCGGGCCGGGGAGCGCGCCGCCCCGCAGGGCAGCTCCGTCGAGAAAACGACTGGCGTGCCGCGCTCTGCGTTGCCACGGTGCCGCGTTGCCGCGTCGCCGCGCCCGTCCGCCGCCGCGTCGCTGCGTCGCCGCGCGTGATGCTCGCATCGTCACGACGCCGCGCGGCACGATCGCGTATGCTCGTCCCGTCAGCGGCGACGGCGGCTGCCGTAGCCGGATCAATCGTGTAACGACCGATCAATGAGCGAGGGCATGATGGCTAGACAGACGATGGCGGAATACCTGGCGAAGACGCTGGCGGCAGCGGGCATCGAGCGGATCTGGGGTGTGACGGGCGACAGCCTGAACGGGCTGTCGTTCAGCCTGAGCCAGATCGGCTCGATCCGCTGGATGCATACGCGGCACGAGGAAAGCGCCGCGTTCGCGGCCGGCGCCGATGCCGCGTCGACCGGCCGGCTCGCGGTGTGCGCGGGCAGCTGCGGCCCCGGCAACCTGCACCTGATCAACGGCCTCTACGACTGCCATCGCAATCACCAGCCGGTGCTGGCCATCGCCGCGCACATCCCGTCGACCGAGATCGGCCTCGGCTACTTCCAGGAAACCCATCCGCAGGAGCTGTTCCGCGAGTGCAGTCATTTCGCGGAGCTCGTGACCAACGCATCGCAGTTCCCGCGCGTGCTCGCGCGCGCGATGCGCACCGCGATCGAGGAGCGCGGCGTCGCGGTGATCGTGCTGCCGGGCGACATCGCGCTCGGCGACGGCCCGGAAGAGGCGCCCGCGTGGAGCGGCTCGGCGCCGCCGTCGATCCTGCCGGCCGACGCCGATCTCGACCGGCTCGCGGCGCTGCTCGACGCGTCGGACGCGGTCACGCTGCTGTGCGGCAGCGGCACGCAGGGCGCGCACGACGAAGTGGTCGCGCTGGCCGACACGCTCGGCGCGCCGGTCGTGCATGCGCTGCGCGGCAAGCAGTTCGTCGAATGGGACAACCCGTTCGACGTCGGGATGACGGGGTTGATCGGCTTCAGCTCGGGCTATCACGCGATGGAATCGTGCGACACGCTGCTGATGCTCGGCACGGACTTCCCTTACCGGCCGTTCTACCCGACCAACGCGAAGATCGCGCAGATCGACTGCAAAGGCTCGCAGCTCGGGCACCGTGCGCCGCTTGCGTTGGGGCTCGTCGGCACGGTGAAGGAAACGATCGCTGCGCTGCTGCCGCGCCTCACGCGCAAGACGCAGCGGCGCTTCCTCGAGAACGCGCTGAAGCACTACGCGGCCGCGCGCAAGGGGCTCGACGATCTCGCGGTGGCCGAGCCGCCGGGCCGCGCGATTCATCCGCAATACCTGACGAAGATCGTCGACGACGTCGCGGCCGACGACGCGATCTTCACGGCCGACGTCGGCACGCCGACGCTGTGGGCCGCGCGCTACCTGACGATGAACGGCAAGCGCCAGCTGCACGGCTCCTTCAACCACGGCTCGATGGCGAACGCGATGCCGCAGGCGCTCGGCGCGCAGGGCGCGCATCCGGGGCGGCAGGTCGTGTCGCTGTCGGGCGACGGCGGGCTGTCGATGCTGCTCGGCGATCTGCTGACCGCGCGCCAGCTCAACCTGCCGATCAAGATCGTCGTCTACAACAACAGCCTGCTCGGCTTCGTGTCGATGGAGCTGAAGGCGGCCGGCTATCTCGACACGAACGTCGACCTGAGCCCGACCGACTTCGCGGCGATCGCGAAGGGCGCGGGCATCTTCAGCGTGCGCGTCGAACATTCGGAGAACGTCGAGCATGCGCTGCGCACCGCGTTCGCGCACGATGGGCCGGCGGTCGTCGACGTCGTCACGTCGAAGTACGAACTCGCGATGCCGCCGAAGATCGAGATCGCGCATGCGAAGGGCTTCAGCCTGTTCATGCTGCGCGCGATCCTGAGCGGGCGCGGCGACGAGATCGTCGAGCTGGCGAGGACCAACCTGCGGTAAGGCGGGGCCGCGTGCGATGCGGCGTGCCGTTCGTTCCCGAGCGGTTACGCTGCTTCGCTCCCGTCGGCGGCCCGCTCATAGATGCGGCGGCGCGGGCTATCAGCGACAATCTTCACGTCGCCTTAAGTTTGCGTTTCCTAGAATCGATTTGATCGTCGCTCTTCCTGCGACGGAACGATTCGTCCAGGAGGATGCACGTGAAAGACCCCCGTGTCGCCGCAGTCCTGTTTCACGAAGTCATCGGCACGTCGAAGCCGACGGCGCAACCGCTCAAGGCCGGCCAATGATCTGGCCGAACGCGTGGCGTGTCTCGGCACTGTTCGTGCGCGAGTGGGTCGGCCGCCCGGCCGCGGTGGGCGCGCTGTGTCCGAGTTCGCGGCATCTGGCGCGCGAGATGGCCGACGCGGTGCCGGACGGCGACGGGCTGGTCATCGAACTCGGCGGCGGCACCGGCGCGATCACCGCGGCGTTGCTCGAACGCGGCGTCGCACCACGTCGCCTCGTCGTGGTCGAGCGCTCGCCGGCGTTCGTGCAGCACCTGCGGCGACGCTTTCCGGACGTGTCGATCGTGTGGGGCGACGCGCGGCAGCTCGAACGGCTGCTGCCGCCCGCCGCGCGGGTCGATGCGATCGTGTCGTGCCTGCCGTTGCGCACGCTGCCGCGCGAGGACGTGACGGCCATCGTCGATCAATGCAGCCGCGTGCTGTCGGCCGACGGCGTGATGATTCAATTCACGTACGACTTGCGCACCCCCCGCCGTCATCCGCTGGGCAATTCGGCATTTGTTGCCTGCGGCAGCCGTATCGTCTGGGCAAATATTCCGCCTGCGCGCATCGTGACCGTACGCAGCGCCGCCGCCGAACACACCGGTTGACGCGACCGCGCGCAGCGCACCCGAATGCGGTGCCGCGCCGGTTGCTTTCATAAGTCATACTGACCCTTCCATTTTCCGTTCGCATTGCCGTCGCATCGGGTTCCTGCCCTCATCCGGCGCGGATCGCCGACGACGCGCTAGAAGCGCGCGCCGTCCGGCACGCGCGCGGCAGGCCGCGACGTGATTCGTTTGATGATGCGGTCGAGCGGTGTCGCATAGCCGCGTGCGATGACCGTGCTCAAGCCGGCCGACAGCATCAGATACGCGGCGAGCAACGCCAGCTTGCCGTCACCATGCGTGGCGTACGGCGGCCAGAACGTGCGCAGTGTGCCGAGCACGATCAGGTGGAACAGATACAGCTCGTAGCTGAGCCGCCCGCTCCAGCGCAGCGGCGCGAGCACGCGGCCATGCGTGCGTTCGCGTTCCGCATGCGCGCCGATCAGCAGCACCGCCGTGCCGAGCGCCATCGCGGATACCCCGATCACATGGCTTTGCGCGATCGGCCACGCGAGATAGAGTGCCGTCATCGCCGCTGCCGCGAGCCATTGCACGGGCGCGGCCGCAAGCACCTGCCAGCGCGCGCGTTCGGCGAGCAGCGCGGTGCAGCAGCCGATCGCGATGCCGTCGAAACAAGCGAAGTACGCATAGAGGAAGCCGCCTTCGTCGCCGGGATGCGTGAAGCGGTACACGGGGCCGATCGCGGCGATCAGCAGCCAGAACGCGAACAGCCGCGAGTCGCGGCGCAGCGCGATGCACAGCAGCGGAAACGACAGGTAGAACACCTCCTCGACCGATAGCGACCACAGCACGCCGAGCGCGTAGTTGACCCATCCGTATGCGCCGATCAGCACGTTCATCCAGAACGTGAGCGACGCGAGATTCACGAGCCAGAACGACACGGCGATGCCCTGCGGCGCATGGTTCGTGAAGATCGGCACGCCGGCCGCCGTGAGGCCGTTGACGAGCACGAGCAGCAGAAGCAGGCACGGGACGATGCGCGCGACGCGCGACACGTAGAACGCGCGCACGTCGAGCGCGCCGAGGCTGCCCCAGCGGCGGCGCGCATTCGACGTGATCAGGTAGCCCGAGATCGCGAAGAACATCGTCACGCCATAGTTGCCGTTGCGCACGATCGCGTGGACGGTGTCCCAGCCGAGCACGCGCGCGAGCGCCGTATCGCGCAGCGGATACGCGATGTTGAAGTGATGCAGCAGGACGAGCAGGATCGACACGCCGCGCAGCAGGTCGATCCGCGCGTTGCGCGGGCCGGTGCTCATTGCGGGCTGCCGGGTTCGGCGAGGGCGGAGCGCGCGGCCGGGAGGCCGGCTGCGGCTGCGGCTGCGGCTGCGGACTGGGTGCGGCGCCAGTGCTTCAAGTGGCACTCCTTCGGATGGGGCGGCACACAGTGTATCGACGGATCGTCGGCTGTCGACCTGTCACGGTTGACGGGGCGGCTGGCGTTTCATGACACGGGATGAACGATCGAACCCGGATATCCACGGATATCGTGCAGTCACGCGGCAATGCGCCGTTGCTCAATATCCTGCAAGGACGTAATAGATCCCGAGGCACGCAACGGCGAGTAGCGGGAGCGCGATGACGATGAAGGCAATACGACGGATGCCTTGCAGGCGAGTCACGCCGACATACAGGCTGAGGGATCCGAAAAAAAGCGTCACCGGCCAGTAGAGGGCGCCGTAAAGGACCGGGATGACCCAGATAGGCAGGTCGATGCCGATGTCACTCATTTAGGATGCTCCGGTGTATGTGTGGACGTGCGTTCCGTCGTGTTCAGCTGGCGCCGCGATCCGACGTGGCGACTCCCGACGAGCGTTTCGCATGGGCCTGCAATCGCCGCAATCACTGGCCGCGTGCGCTGGCGTTGGCATCGTTGATTCCGCAGTGCGTCCTTCGCTTTCGTCCGGTGGACGGCCATGGCTCGATTGGTTGAGAGGCGGTCACGCTTGCATCATCACGTCGACCCTGTGCCGAAGGCCGCAGCCCATTCGGCAGGCGAGTGCCTCATGAAAAACTGGTTTCGCCACGTCGCAATGCCAAGATTGACTGCGCGGACACTCACCACGTTGACGAGATCCTGCTGCCGCAGCCAGGGCGATGCAGAAAGCGCTGCGTGTGCAACAGCGGTCGCCCCGGCCTTGTTCAGCATCGTCGGCGTGCTCGTGGCCACGGTGATGGTGACGACCGTTTTCGCCGTCTGGCCCGCTGGGCCGAACGCACGCACGTTGCCGATCCAGACGCCGCTCTGGAGCACGCCCGGAACGGTGGATGCAGCACGCTGGATCTGTTGGATATCGGCCAGGCGATCATCATCGATCAGCCGCATTGCCGCGAAACGACTGCCGACGAACAAAATCAGGCCAAGGACAGCCAGGATCGCCCAGTGCTTTCGGCCAACCGGCGCGGCATCCTCGACGGGGGCCGCGACTCGCACGACCCTGCTGGCGGTGAGCAGATCCTGTACGGACTGGCGGCTTGGCCTGTTGAACACGAGCAGATACAGCAATGCCATGCCCCAGAAGAACATGATCGCGCCGTTTGCGGTGGCGAGCCATTCCATGCCCGGCTCGTGAAGCGCGGGCAGGTCGATGAAGGCGATGCCGCCGAGTATCAGCGGAACGGCGATCAGCGCGTACCGTGCCCAGGCGCGAAGGTATCCGGGACCGGAGCCGTCAGGGGCGGCGCTATCGGCAACACGGATCTGCATCACCCGCTTGCCGAGCGACTGGTGTCGATTCCCGCCCTCGAGCAGGCCAAAGTAAATGGAACCGATCAGGAAGCCGATCAGCCTTCCCCATTCGCCAATCGTCGAAAGGGCATCGAAGAACACGACCGCGATCGCCAGCCCGATCAGTCCGAGAATGATTGAATCGATCGAAAAGGCGGCGGTCCGTCGCCAGAAGCCGGCAGCGCCGTGCGATTTTGGGTGTTCGTTGTGCTCCATTGCCGTAGCCCCCGATGTGTTGTGTTCGTCGAGCCATTTGGGCTCTTTACGGCGCGTGGCCGCAGGATTGCCTGTGCCCATGCCGCCACTGTGGTGACAGGCCGATCATATCGACCGGCCTGACGTGAAATTGCAAACGATTGTGAGCAATGCGCAGGCGCGAGCGTCCTTCATCCCGCAAGCAGCTTGTCTACGATCGCCCCGAACGCGGTACGGCGTGCGCTGCCAGACGGACAGCGCAAGCCCTGCGAGCGTGTTGGCCGAGCGCCGGATCGAGACAGGCAACGACGAGCATGAAAGGCTGGAAACGATTGTCGTGGATTTTCATGAGGCCGTCGAACGCGTGTGTCCGGCCTGGCGAGGCAGCCGATATCGCGCACGCGCTCCGGCATCCGGCGACGAACCACGAAAAAGCCCGCCGGCAGGCTTGCGCTTGCGGGCGGGCAAAGACACCTCGGGCAGACCGGCGCGGGTGTCGCGTGAAGAACGGAGAACCGGGTTGCGTCAGAACTTGTGGCGCAGCGCGAGGCGCACGGCCACCTGGTTCGACGTCGACGACGGCGCATCGGTGCCGGGGATGAACGCGTTGTCGAGGATCGAGTTCGTCTTGTCGCCGGCGATGTGCTGATACGCGGCCTGCACGTACACGTCGGTGCGCTTCGACAGGTTGTAGTCGGCCATCAGCCCGACCGAGTGGATCTTCGGCTTCGCGTCGCCGGTCGATGCGTCGTACTTCTCGAGCGACAGCACGTATTGCGCGCCGACCATGAACGCCGGCGTGATCTGGTACGCGCCGTTCACTTCGAAGTTCTGGTACTTGATCGCGCTGACCGTCGCCCCCGGCGCGATGATCGCGCCCGGCGTGCCGAGGTAACCGTTGCCGGTCGGGTTCTTGTAGTTCGAGTTCGTGTACGCGAAGCCGACCGTCGCGGGCCCGAACGTGTAGTTGATGCCCGCGCCGAACACGCGCATGCGCTCGGCGATGTAGCTTGCGTCGTTCGCCGTGATCGCGCCGGCCGAACCGTTGCCCGGATGGTTCGCCTGCAGGTACGCGGCGCCGATCAGCAGCCCGTTGTTCTGGTATTGCGCGCCGAAGCTGTACGCGCGGTTGTCCGAGAAGCTCGTGCTGTTGCTGAAGCTGTATGCGCCGCCGAACTGGAAGCCGCCGAAGTTCGGGCTCGCGTACTTCACCGTGTTGTCGAGGCGGAACGAGTTGTCGGTGTTGTCGTTGTCGAACGGGTGCGCGAGCAGGTAGCCGCCCCAGTTGCCGTTGGCGGTGGTCGGCGCGAGATAGTCGACCACCGAGTCGTACTGGCGGCCGAACGTCAGCGTGCCGTACTGTGCCTGGCTCAGGCCGACGTACGCCTGGCGGCCGAACATGCGGCCGCCCTGGTTGAGCCGGCCGCTGTTCACGTCGAAGCCGTTCTCGAGCTGGAAGATCGCCTTCATGCCGCCGCCGAGATCCTCGCTGCCCTTCAGGCCCCAGCGGCTGCCCTGCGCGTAGCCGCTGGCCATCTCGTAGACGTGGCCGGTGCCGACGTTGTTCGTGTAGTTCAGGCCTTCGTCGATCACGCCGTACAGCGTGACGCTGCTTTGCGCGAACGCGGGCGACGCGAATGCGGCCATTACGGCGAGCGCCGTCAGTTTCTTGTTCATTGAGAGATCTCCGGGGTATCCAGCTTGTATCGGTTGTCGTGAGCGCGTCCGGCGAGGCGCGTCCCGTCATCCGGGGCGACCCGGCGCAGCGCGCGCGGCGCCGGAAACGCGCAATGCTCGATGCGCGGCGGCGCGGCGACCGGCGGTGTCGGGTCGTGTCTCCTCCGATGACACCGCGCATTCTTCCGAAGCCGAAACGGAATCGAAAGCGAGTAATTTCGATGGATGGGATCGGGATCGCCAATGGGGGCGCGACGGGTGGTTTCGACAGTCGAAACGTCGCGCGCGCGGCTGTGATTCAAGTCCTGCCGGACAGCCGATGAACGGAGGCGCGACGCAGCCCGCGCCGGCTCGTCAACGGTATCGGGAAATCGGCCGCGAGCCCCGTCCGGCGGGCTTGGCGGGGCGGCCGGCGATCGATTGGCGCTGCCGATTGCAATGATCGGAATTACTCGTTTCCCTAAACAAATTGGCGGTTGAAACATGCAGGCTGACCGGACGTGGAGGGATTCGCGATTCGCCGGTCGCCGCGCATGCCGCGACGCACAAACAACAGATTCGATTTGGAGACGACCCACCATGCAGATTCGACGACTGAAAACGTTCCTTCTCGCCGCCGCGGCGATCCTGTCCGCGTCCGCGGCCCATGCGGCCGGCGGCGCGTGCGCCGACGGCAAGACGGTCCATTTCGCGGGCATCACGTGGGAGAGCGGGTCGTTCGCGACCGAAGTGCTGCGGCAGATCATGGAGAAGGGCTACGGCTGCAAGACGGATGTCGTGCCGGGCAGCACGGCCGCGACGGAAACGGCGCTCGCGCGCAACGACCTGCAGATCTGGGCCGAGCAGTGGACGGGCCGCAGCGAGATCACCGCGAAGGCCGTCGCGTCGGGCGCCGTGAAGCTGATCGGCGACACGCTGCCGGGCGGCACGACGGAAGGCTGGTTCGTGCCCGAATACGTGGTGAAGGGCGATCCGGCGCGCAACATCAAGGCGGTCGCGCCGGGGCTCGTATCGGTCGACGATCTGCCGAAGTACAAGCAGGTGTTCGCCGACGAGGAGGAACCGGACAAGGGCCGCTTCCTGAACTGCCCGACGGGCTGGGACTGCGAGCGCGTGAACACGCGCCTGTTGCGCGTGCTGAAGCTCGACCAGTCGTACACGAACTTCCATCCGGGCACGGGCGCGGCGCTCGACGCGGCGATCGCGTCCGCGTACCAGCGCGGCGCGCCGATCGTTTTCTATTACTGGGGCCCGGCCGCGCTGATGGCGAAATACAAGTTCGCCGCGTTGAAGATGCCGGCCTATAACGAAGCATGCTGGAAGACGCTGCGCGACGAGAGCAGCACGCACCAGTGCGCGTCGTCGTACATGGTGTCGCGGCTGACGGTCGGCGTGTCGAAGCCGTTCGCCGATGCGAACCCCGATCTCGTCGGCGTGTTCGGCAAGGTGCGCTTTCCGATGGACTTCCTGAACCAGACGATCCTCGAGATGACGACGAAGAAGATCGACGGCGCGGCGATGGCCACGCAGTTCCTCAAGACGCGTCAGGACATGTGGAAGCAGTGGGTGCCGGCCGACGTCGCGCAGAAAATCGCCGGCGGCCTGAAGGGCGCGTAACCTGCGCGCGGCAGCGGGCCCGCGCCCGCCGCCGCCGTCACGCGCCATGGCGGCGCGACGGAGATTCAACATGAATGGCTTCTTTCTGCACCTGTCGATCGCCGACTGGGTCAACAGCGCGCTCGAGACTTTCGTCGCGCAATACGGCGACAGCTTCCATCACTTCAGCACGATGCTGCTGCGTTATCTGCTCGTGCCGCTCGAAGGCGCGCTTCGCGTGGCGCCGCCGTGGCTCGTGCTGCTGGTCGTCGGCGCGATCGCGTGGAATGCGACGCGCCGCATCGGCCTCGGCGTGCTCTTCATGCTGCTGCTCTACGCGATCGGCTGCTTCGGCCTGTGGGACAAGCTGATGCAGACGCTCGCGCTGATGCTCGTCGCGACGGTGCTGTCGGTCGCGCTCGGCGTGCCGTTGGGCATCCTCGCGTCGCGCAGCGCGTGGCTGCGCCGGATGCTGCTGCCGGTGCTCGACGTGATGCAGACGCTGCCGAGCTTCGTGTACCTGATTCCGGTGCTGATGCTGTTCGGCCTCGGCAAGGTGCCCGCGATCCTCGCGACGATCATCTACGCGCTGCCGCCGCTGATTCGCCTGACCGATCTCGGCATCCGCCAGGTCGATCCGGACGTGACGGAAGCCGCGCGCGCGTTCGGCACGACGCGCTGGCAACTGCTCGTCAACGTGCAGTTGCCGCTGGCGCGGCCGAGCATCATGGCCGGCATCAACCAGACGACGATGATGGCGCTGTCGATGGTCGTGATCGCGTCGATGATCGGCTCGCGCGGGCTCGGCGAGGACGTGCTCGCGGGCATCCAGACGCTCGACGTCGGCAAGGGCACGCAGGCGGGCCTTGCGATCGTGATCCTCGCGATCGTGATCGACCGGATCAGCCAGGGGTTCGGCCAGGAGCGGCGTGCGCGGCGGCGGCTCGCGCAGCAGCGCCGGCAGAAGGGCGCGTCGCGCGTGCCGTACCGGCTGCCGCGCAAGGCGCAGTCGGCGGGCGTCGATTCGAATCAGGCGACGCAATCGTCGCGCGCATAGGAACGGAGGCAGACATGGCGACCATCGACGTCAAACACGTGTACAAGCTGTTCGGGCCGCAAGCCGCGCACGCGCGCGTGCTCGACCTGCTGCGCTCCGGCAAGCGCAAGGCCGAGGTGCTGGCCGAAACGGGCTGCAACGTCGGGCTCAACGACGTGAGCCTCGGCATCGAGTCGGGCGAGATCTTCGTGATCATGGGGCTGTCGGGTTCCGGCAAATCGACGCTCGTGCGACACTTCAACCGGCTGATCGAGCCGACGGCCGGCGAGATCGTGATCGACGGCAGCGACGTGATCAAGCTCGACGCGCACGGGCTGCGCGAGCTGCGCCGCTACAAGGTCAGCATGGTGTTCCAGAACTTCGGGCTGCTGCCGCACCAGACCGTGCTCGACAACGCCGCGTATGCGCTGCGCACGCGCGGCGAGAAGCGGCACGATGCGGCCGACGCGGCGCGCAACTGGCTGACGAAGGTCGGGCTCGACGGGTACGGCGATCATTACCCGGACGAATTGTCGGGCGGGATGCGGCAGCGCGTCGGGCTGGCGCGCGCGCTGGCGGCCGACACCGACGTGCTGCTGATGGACGAGGCGTTCTCCGCGCTCGATCCGCTGATCCGCACCGAGATGCAGGATCAGTTGCTCGAACTGCAGGCGACGCTTTCGAAGACGATCGTGTTCATCACGCACGATCTCGACGAGGCATTGCGCATCGGCGACCGGATCGCGATCCTGAGAGACGGCACGCTCGTGCAGGTCGGCACGCCTGACGACATCCTGTCGCGTCCGGCGGACGACTATGTGAGGCGGTTCGTGGAGAAACGGACGAGCGTGACCTGAGCCGGCGCGAGAACGGCCAACGAAGCGCCGGGCGCCACGCCTGCGTTTCGGGCGGCAGCCGGCGGGCACCCCGCACACGGTCGAACCGCCGGTGACCGATGGGCTCCGTGCGGTGCGCCGCAGCGCGATGCGCGGTGCCATTGCATCGCGCCTGCCGGCCGGAATCCTCGTTCCGGCCGATCACCCGACCCGCGCGCCCACGCTCGCCGCTGACGGGATCCGAAGAAAAGGCGTCCGATCACAGCCGAAACATTTCCGAATGGCGCTTAATGCGGGTTTTTGACGCCTTGGCGGAATGAATGCGCGCGCGTCCTTGCCGGGCATGCGTTTGTGATCGAGATCGACTATCCGGCGCTACGGGGATACCCGAACGCACCCGGATGGCCGGCTCAAAAGTGAAACATGCCGCGCTTGCCGGGCCCGCCGTGGGTTGATCGGGCAGGCGGCTGAATTCAAACGGGAAATCCATCCGCACATACGGATGTCCGAGTACCGTGCCGGTCGGCACGTTTCAGACTTGAAACATAAATCGCGTGCCGGAATCGGGCGGGGCGGGCGATGTCGCGTGAAGAATCCGACGGTCTCCTGGTATTCGGGCTGCTGGCGGGGTTGGCACTGCCGATGCGTGGTGTCGTCCGGATTGGTGCGGTCGGCCAAGCCGTTCCTCGTTACTTCAGGAGGATTTCATGCGTAAGACTTTATTGGCGTCCGCTGCGCTTCTCGCCTTGGGATGCAGCGGCTACGCGATGGCAAATCCATGCAGCAGCGATACCAGTTCGACTTGCAGCCAGAAAGCCGATGACGGATCGAACACACTCACCAACACAGTCAACTCAAGCCAGACCAGCACCACCGGTTCCAATGCAAATGAAGTCTCGCCCGGTGCGAGTGTCTATCAGGATTCGTACAACAGCACCAAGGTCGTCGCGATCAGCAAACTCGACGGGTACGTGAGCAATGTCCAGGTCTGGGGCATCGGCAATCAAGCGACCAACTCGGGCAGCGCGGCCGGCGGAAGCGGCGGCAAGGGCGGCAACGGTTACGGCTACGGTGGCATCGGCGGTAACGGCGGCAGCGGCGGCGCGGGCGGCGCCGGCGGCAGCGGTGGCAGCGCGCACAACGGCAGCGCCACGGCGGGCAACGCCAGCAATGGCAGCGCGACGGCCGGCACCGGCAACGGCGGCGGCGGCGGAGCCGGCGGTTCGCCTGTCGCCAGCGGCGGGAGTGGCGGCAATGCCACTGCGAGCGGCGGCTACGGCTCCGGCAAGGGCGGCGGCGCGATCGCAGCTTCGGTCGGGGTGGGCGGCGCCGGCACGGGCAGCGGCACCGGCTGGGGCGGCGGCACCGGCACGGCCGATCCCGGTTCCGCGTGGGCCAGGAATCATGGCGCCGGAAGCGCGTCGGCATCGGCCGGCAGCGGTACCGGCACCGGCACGGGTACCGGCACTGGCTCGGGTAGCGGCATGGGCGGCGCAGGGTCGGCGGGTACGTCGACCGCTTCGGGCGGATCGGGCTCGGGCACCGGCGGCTCGGGCGCGGCGGCGGGCGGCAACGGCGGCGCGGCGGCGGCCACGGCGGGCAACGGCGGTGCCGGCGGCGCGGGCACGGGCGGCAGCGCGACGAACGGCGGCGCGACGACGACGGCCAGCAACGGCAGCGCAACCGCGGGTAGCGGCGCGGTGGGCGCGATGGGCGGCGCGGGCGGCGCAGGCGGCACCGGCAACGGCGGCGTCGGTAACGGCGCGGTCGGCGGTGCGGGTGGCGCAGGCGGAGCCAATGCGGTCAACGCGGGGACGTTCAACATGTCCAACGCGATGGCGAGCGTCGGCCAGACTGCGGCGGGCATCATGGTCGCCAACCAGAACAGCGGCATGGCGTCGCTCGTTCAGCAGGCTGTGACCGTGCAGGCGAACCTGACCGTAGGACGTTAGAGCGGCTGGCCGGTCCTGGCGAGCCGGATGCATTGACGCGGGCGCAGGCGATCCTGCGGCTTGCATTCCATCGCCGATGGACAGGACTGCCGGCGAGGGCGGGATGGCCGAGCGGCCGTCTCGCTCTCGTTGACGCAGGCCGGGCCGATTTCCGTCGATCGACGGTCACGCGGATTCCGCTCCCTGTGCGCCGGGTTCGAGCCGGCTCGCGCAGGGACCAAGGAGACAGCCATGCGAATCCGAACGGCACTTTCGCTGGCGATATTGCCTGCGGTGCTGCTGCCGGGCCTGACGGCCCATGCCATGGGTGACGGGTCGCAAACCGTTGCTGCGGAGGCAGCCGTCGGCGTTGCGCCGGCAACCGCACCTTCCCCATCCGCCGCACGTGCGGATCAGGCCGATCCGGCCGCGGCCGTCGCACTCCCTGCGACAGCGACATCCGCTGCGACCGGCGCCGCGACCGCGCAAGCGGGCGGCTTCGGCGTCGCGATGACGCCCGACCAGCTCGACGAGCATCGGGGCGGCGATGCGCTGATCGGCCAGAATTATCTGACCGGCGCGGTGACCGACAACGTGGCGAACCGGGTGTCGACCGGCTCGAATTCGATCGCCGACGGCTCGTTCGCCAATGCGAGCGGCCTGCCGACGGTCATCCAGAATACCGGCGCCAACGTGCTGATTCAGAACGCGACGGTGCTCAACGTACGCTTCGGGAACTGAGCGATGAGACAGGTTGCCGCAGCGTGCATCGCGGCGCTCGCGTACGCGCTAGCCGGCCAGGCTGCACAGGCGGACGAGATGACGGTCGTCGATCCGGCGGGCGCCGGTTATACGATGCATGTCACGAGTCTCAAGGAGGCGCGCTTCAAGCGCACCGTCAAGCAGCAGTTCGATTTCAGCTGCGGGTCGGCTGCCGTCGCGACGCTGCTGACTTATCAGTACGACTATCCAATGACCGAGCAGACCGCCTTCGCCCAGATGTGGGAGAACGGCAATCAGGAGAAGATCCGCCGGCAGGGCTTCTCGCTGCTCGACATCCGGCGTTTTCTCGACGCGCACGGCTTCGTCGCGGACGGCTACGAGCTGCCGCTGCAGACCCTCGCCAAGACGCACACGCCGGCGATCGTGTTGATCACCGAGCACGGCTATCACCATTTCGTGGTGGTGAAGGGGCTGCGTGACGGGCGTGTGCTCGTCGGCGATCCGGCCACCGGCACGCAGCCGATGTCGCTGGCGAGTTTCGAGCAGAAGTGGGAAGACCATGTGATTTTCGTGATCCACAACCGGCCCGAGCTGGCGGTGTTCAACGACCCGCGTGACTGGCGCGTCGCGCCCAGCGCGCCGCTCTACACCGGCATCGCACGCGACGGCCTGTACAACGTCGTGATGCCGAAGCACGGCCCGGGCGACTTTTGAGGACCGTCATGAGATCCGAGACCAGGAAGATCGCCGGCATCGCCGCGATGGTGTGCGGCGGTGTGGCGTCCGTGAGTGCGGCGGCGATGCAGGACGGCGCGCCGGCCGCGACCGTCGAGCCTGCCGCGCAGACGAGCGGTGTCGTGCCTGCACTCGCCACGAACGCGGGCGCCGATACGGTGCCTGTGGAGTCGCGGGCCGGGGGGGCGCCGATCCTGCGTGCCGCGCCGCTCGCGATGGCGGAGTGCGCGGCCGGGCCGCCGGCCCCGGAACCGGGCGGCGCGCAGGAACGGAACTGGCCGGCAGCCGGCGCGATCGCGCTCAGCGACGCGCGCCTCGATGCGATGCGCGGCGGCTTCGATATGCCGAGCGGCCTGAAGATTTCGTTCGGCGTGTCGCGCGTCGCGTTCGTGAACGGCAATCTGGTCACGACGACCAACTTCAACATCCCGGACATCAGTCATATCACCGCGCAACAGGCGCAGGCGCTGGCGGCCGCGAACGCGGGCGCGCTGATCCAGGTCGGCGCCGGCAACGCCGCGCAGCCCGCCGCGCTGCCGGCGCTGACCGGCGCGGTGATCCAGAACACGTTGAGCAACCAGCAAATCCAGGCGATCACGACGATCAACACGACCGTCAACACACTGTCGACGTTCAAGAACCTGAACGTGATGTCGACGCTGAACAATGCGCTGATCGGCGTGTTGCCGGGACGATGAAGCGGCGCTGAGCGACCCATGAACGACAGATGAGCGGGCCGTGGCACGCCGCGGCCGGCGTGCGTCGCGCGGGCCGCCGTCGGCACATGCGGGCGGTCAGAATGCAATCGGCACGCGCAGCGTCATGACCACGTCCGGCGTGTCGCGCGTGAGGCCGGCGCCGATCGACAGATTCAGCGTGGTCTTCGGCGACAGCCGGTACGAGTAACCGAGGAGCAGCGAGCCGAGGATCACGCGTACCGAGCTGGGCACCGTCTGGCCGTTCTGTTTCGTGGGCAGCACGATGCTCTGGTCGTAGCCGAGGCTCACCGACGCCTTCTCGTTCAGCGCGAGGCCCATGCCGATATTGAAACCCCAGATGTCACCGGGCTGCACTTTGCCGATGAAGTCCTTCTGCCCATCGCGAATCGTGAGGCTGAGATTGTCGCGGCTGAAGCTGTGCAGATAGCTCACGTTGCCGAAGAACACCACCGGGTCGGACGGAAAGAGCCACGTCAGGCCCGGCTGGATCGCGTAGAAGCCGGAGCCCGTCGGCTGCTCGAGCGGCAGGCCGGTGCCGGTGGCATTGCCGACGCAGCGCGTGACGCAATCGGTGACGACGTCGAACGGGCTCTTGCCGGTGGCGGTCTTGAAGCGCAGCCAGCCGATGTAATAGAACTTGTCGGGGCCGCCGGTATTGAACTGGTAGCGCAGCGTCATTTCGACGTCGCCGAGGCTTTTGCCGTGGCTGTTGAACGCGTTGTCCTGGGCGGTGCCGGTGAAGATCTCGCGGCTGATCGTGTCGTTCGTCGAGTACACATAGGGGACGCGGACTTCGACTTCCATCCGGTTGGTGATCCCGTAGCGCACCGCGACCGCGCCCGTCAGCGTGGTCGTCTTGACTTCCCGCACGTCGACCAGGCCGATCAGCAGCGCCGGGATGATCGTGTAGCCGACGAGTGCGACGCGGTCCGACGACGAATAGCTGAACTGGAACGACGGCTCGACGACGAACTTGTGCTTCGGCGTCAGCACGCCGGGCTGATCGAAGATCGGCGCGACGGGCGGCGGTGCGGTTTCCGCCACCGGCGCCTGGCCGACCGGCTGGCTCGGCGGCGCGGCGGACCCGGCCGCGGATTGCACGTTGCCTGGGGCGTTGCCTGCCGTGCCGGGCGCGCCGCCCGGGGCGCCGGTATCGGCCTGCGTCGCCGCGTCGCCGGCGCCGCCGGCATCACCGGGGCCCGCACCGCGCCGGGCCGCGAGTTCCCGGTTGTCCAGCGCCCGGCTCAGGCGCGAGAGATTGGCTTCCTCGTCGGCCAGCTTGCGCTTGAGCGCGTTCAGTTCCTGCAGATGGTGATCGACTTCCTGGCGCAGCGCGGAAATGTTCTCCTGCGTCGACTGGGCGTCCAGCGACTGCGCCTGCGTTTGGGCCTGAAAGAGCAGCACGCTTGCATAGCTGATGGCATGGATGCAGCGAAATGGCATGCGTTTCACGGTGCGTCTCCACGATCGGGCCTGCGGTTCCCCCGGTGCACACCGACGGCAGGCCGGCGCGCGCGTTGCCCCGGATCGCTTCGCGCCACGTCAAGCGCTTGCTGAACGCGCGTCACATCGCACGCGAGCCAAAGGATGTCTCTGGCGGCATCGATGTGCGTGATCGAACGCGATGAAACTTCGGCAACGAGGCCGCGCGCCGACACCGTATTGTCGTGTGCACAACGTCACCACATCGTCACGTCCCGCCGGCCGAGCGACGCGTGGGCAGACCTCACGAGGCTAGTGCAGGCCGGCATCGAAAGCCAACCAGACAAACCCTTGCTCGCGTACGGCGGACAACGGACGACACGGCGACACCCGTTTCGCGGGGACTTTCGTCACAACCGAATGCACGTTTCGAGCCTGTGCACGCCGGCCGTGCGGCGTGTTCATGGCAGTGTTTTCCCGTGTGCCGGCCGGCATGGTTCCGACCTGACGAGGCATGGCGCCGGCCGCCGTTGCCGGAGACGCGATCGCACGGAAATCGCGCGCTCCCTTCCTTCCGCGGGGCGCGTCGATTCCGCTGGAAACGGTTCGCGCCAAGGTTCGCGCGAGCGTCGGGCCGCCGCGTCACTGCGGGACGGTTTCGCGGGTGCGCATCGGCACGCCAGTGGTTTCCGCGCGTTGCGCGTCCGCCAGAATCAGATCCGCGCCTTTCTCCGCGACCATCATCGTCGGCGCGTTGATGTTGCCCGACGTGATGTTCGGGAACACCGACGCGTCGACGATCCGCAGCGCCTGCAACCCGTGCACGCGCAACGATGCATCGACGACCGACGTCGCCGCATCGGGCCCCATCGCGCACGAGCCGCACAGGTGGTAGATCGAACCCGACTGCTCGCGGAAGTACTGCAGCATCGCTTCGTCGGAGTCGACCTGCGGCCCCGGCGAGATTTCCTCGACGGTCATCGACTTCAGCGCCGGCGCGCGCATCAGCGCACGGATCACCTTGCTGCCCTGCACGGCTTCGTCGAGATCCTTCTGCGTGGTCAGTGCGTTGATGCGGATCTTCGCGGCGTCTTCCGCGCGGTTCGATGCGATCTCGATCGTGCCGCGGCTCGTCGGCCGGCACGGGTTGAACGCGATCAGGAAACCTGAATACGGTTCGGGCTTGATGCTCGCGCGGTCGCTCTTCGGAATCCGGTACGACAGCGGGTTGAAGTAGAGCTGCAGGTTCGGCTCGCGCGTATCTTCCGCGCCGCGGAAGAAACCGCCGGCCTGGTTCACGCTCATCGCGAGCGGGCCGCGTTTCGTCAGCAGGTAGCGCAACCCGATCTTCATCTTGCCGAGCAGCGTACCCATCTCGTCGTTCAGCGTGGGCCGGTTCGCCCTGAAGTAGAAGCTCACGCACAGGTGGTCCTGCAGGTTGCGGCCGACAGCCGGCAGCGCATGCACGAGCGGCACGCGCTGGCGCGCGAGCAGCGCCGGATCGCCGACCCCCGACAGTTGCAGCAGCTTCGGCGTATCGACGGCGCCGGCCGCGAGGATCACCTCGCGCGCGGCGACGAGCGTCTCGTCGCCGTTTGCGCCGGCCACGACCACGCCGGTCGCGCGCGTGCCGTCGAACGTCACGCGCCGCACCAGCACGCCCGAGCGCAGCGTGAGGTTCGCGCGGCCCAGCGCGGGCCGCAGGTACGCGAAGCTGCTCGAACAGCGTTCGCCGTTCTTCGTGTTCAGGTCGTAGATGCCCGCGCCTTCGAACTGCGCGCCGTTGAAGTCGTCGGTGCGCGGCAGGTTCAGTTGCGCGCAGCCCTTCAGGAACTCGTGGACGATCGGATGCACGTCGGCCTTCATCGACGTGATGTGGATCGGCCCCGTCGTGCCGTGATGCTGCGGGTCGGTCGCACCGGCGGCGTGGGTCTCGAGCTTGCGGAAGTACGGCAGCACGTCGTCATACGCCCAGCCCGGATTGCCGGCGTTCGCCCAGTCGTCGTAATCGCTGCGCTGGCCGCGCACGTAGACCATCGCGTTGATCGAGCCCGATCCGCCGACCACCTTGCCGCGCGGGCAGTACAGCTTGCGCTCGGCGAGCTGCGCTTCGGGCTCGCTGTAGTACATCCAGTTGTAGCGGCGGTTGTAGTAGGTCTTCGTGAAGCCGACCGGCACCTTGAACCAGAACGACGCGTCGCGTTCTCCCGCTTCGAGCAGCAGCACCGAGTGCCGGCCCGATTCGCTGAGGCGGCTCGCGAGGATGCAGCCGGCCGAGCCCGCGCCGACGATGATGTAATCGTAAGTCATGGTCGCGTTTTTCCTGGTCAGCCCTTCGCGGGGGCGAGATCCTTCACGTCGACGGGCTTCTCCCCCATCTGAAGGTGCAGCCGCTCGCCCGTGTACGGCGTATGGCGGCGCACGACGTCCATATCGAGCTCGATGCCGAGGCCCGGCTCGTTCGACGGGATGATGTAGCCGTCTTCCCAGCGGATCGGCGTCTTCACGACTTCGGCATGGAACCCGCCCCACGTCATGATGCTTTCCTGGATCAGGAAGTTCGGCGTGCAGGTCGCGAGCTGGATGCTCGCGGCCGCGCCGACCGGCCCGTTGTACAGGTGCGGCGCGATCTGCGCGTAATGCACTTCCGCGAGCGTCGCGATCTTCTTCGCTTCGAGCAGGCCGCCGACGCGCGCGACGTTCAACTGCAGGATCGACGCGCCGCCCGCCTGCAGCAGCTTGTGGAATTCGTACTTGGTCGTCAGGCGCTCGCCGGTCGCGATCGGAATCGACGTGTGCTTCGCGACTTCGGCGATCGCTTCTTCCTGGCCCGGCGGCACGGGTTCCTCGAACCACAGCGGGTCGTATTTCTCCAACCGCTTCGCCAGCCGGATCGCCGACGACGGCACCATCTGCCCGTGCGTGCCGAACAGCAGGTCGGCCTTGCTGCCGATGGCCTCGCGCACGCGGCGGCAGAACAGCTCGCAACGGTCGAGCACTTCGAGCGACAGCTGGTGGCCCGAATAGGCGGTATATGGGCCGGCCGGGTCGAACTTGACGGCCGTGAAGCCGAGCTTCACGTTCTCGGCCGCACATTCGGCCGCGAGATCGGGATCGTCGTAGTCGTATTCGCCGTTCGCGTTCTTCGGATACAGGTACGTGTACGAGCGCAGCCGGTCGTGGATCTTCCCGCCGAGCAGTTCGTACACGGGCTTGCCGGCGGCCTTGCCGACGATGTCCCAGCACGCCATCTCGAGGCCGCTGACGACGCCCATCATCGTGAGGTCGGGCCGCTGCGTGAAGCCGCTCGAATACGCCTGGCGGAACAGCCGCTCGACGTGATGCGGGTCGTGGTTCAGCAGGTAGCGGTCGAACACGTCGTCGATGATCGGGCCCATCGCCTTCGGGTGGAACGTCGCCGAATAGATCTCGCCGACGCCTTCGATTCCGTCGTCGGTCTTCAGCTTCACGAAGATCCAGTACATCCCGCCGACATGCGGCGGCGGCACGGCAACGATGTGGGTTTCGAGCGAAACGATCTTCATACGGACTCCTTGATGCGGTTGAGGCGGTATTTGAGGAACGCGGCGGCGCCCGCGCCGCAGAGCGCGATCGCCGCGATATAGCCGAAATAAAGCTGGTAGCCGTGCGCGCCTGGCCAGGTCTGCGTCACGTAGCCGTTGATCAGCGGCACGAACACGTCGGGCGAATAGCCGAGCACCGAGATCAGGCCGATCGCGAGGCCCGCGCAATGCGTCGGCACCTTGCAGTCGTCGAGCAGCGACCAGTACAGGCCGCGAATCGCGTAGGTGAGGATGCCGATGAACAGCACGAGCGCGACGAGCAACGCCTGCGGGCTGTGCGGCGGCGCGGCGATCAGCCCGACGAGCGACAGCGCCGCGAGCGTGAGCGCCCAGAACAGTACGGACACCTTCGATACGCGGTCGCCGAGGAAGCCGCCGCCGATCCCGCCGACGGGACGCATCCACAGCTTGAGCGTCGTGATGAAGCCGGCCGCCGTCGCGCTGAGCCCGAAGTTGCCTTCGTGCAGGTACGCCGAGAAGCTGTAGGTCGCCCAGAACACCTGGTAGCCGCAGAACACGATCGCCGCGACGAGCCACAGCTCGGGAATCGCCGCGAGCGTCTTCAGGTCGGTCAGCACGCTGCCGGTGCGGCGCTGCCGGGCCGCCGCGCGATCGCCCGCGCGCGATTGATCCTTCACCAGCGCGAGCAGCACGCCGAGCGCGATGCAGAAGAACGCATACAGGTGCACGACGAGCTTGAAGCCGGCCGCATCGGTGCCGCCGTGCGCCTGCGTCACGTACGCGAACAGCGTGATCGCGATCGTCGCGAGCAGCGCCTCGACGAGCCCGCGGCCGCCGTCGAGCAGCCCGAAGAAGCGGCCCTGTTCGTCTGGCCCCGCGATCATGTTCACGCGCTTGATCACGGCCGCCCAGAACGTGAGGCCGGTGGTGAGCCCCCAGCCGCCGAAGATCAGCACGAGCGTGTTGAACGACGGCCCGGTCGCATAGACGAGCCCGAGCGCGCCTGTCGCGAGCAGCGAGAAGCAGATCAGCCAGCGCGGCGACAGGCGGTCGGCAAGCCAGCCGCTCGGCAGGTAGCTGATGAGGAAAATCGTGCCGAGCGACGAATACAGGTAGCCGAGCTGCACGTCGTCGATACGGAAGAACTGCAGCATCGTCGGCTGGTACACCTGCCGCAGGTACAGCATCGGGTAGATGGCGCCCGCGGCGATCACGAGCAGGAGCAGTTGCAGGTAGCGCTGCGCGCGCGAGTGTTGCGACGCGTGTGCGTCTTGCGTTTCGTCCTGCAACGCGAGCGACACGGCGGGTGTCGACGGTTGGGTCGGCATGATGTCTTCCTCCATCAGACTTCCTTCAAGCGGAGGTCTGCAGATATGTTTTGTGTTCGAGCGGATCGGGGGCGGCGCGCGCGGCGGTGTCGTGGCCGCGCGCGACCGGATGCGTCAGTACTTCATGACGACGAGGCGCGTTTGCGTGAATTCGAGCATCCCGTGCTTGCCGTCGTCGCCGCCGAGGCCCGAGCGCTTCCAGCCGGCGTGGAAGCCCTGGTACGGATCGGCCGGCGTGCGGTTCACGTACAGCTCGCCCGCCTCGATCGCGTTCGCGACGGTCATCGCGGTGCGGTAGTTCTCGGTGTACAGCACCGACGACAGCCCGAACTGGTGGTCGTTCGCGAAGCCGATGGCCTCGTCGATCGTCCGGTAGCGCAGCACGGGCATGATCGGGCCGAAGGTTTCCTCCTGCACGATCTCCATGTCCTGCCGGCAGTTCGTCAGCAGCGTGGCCGGGTAGAAGAAGCCGGGGCCGTCGGGGATCGTGCCGCCGGTTTCGAGCGTCGCGCCGGCCGCGATCGCGCGTTCGACCATCCCGTGGATGTGCGCACGCGCCGATGCGCTGACGAGCGGGCCCATGTTCGACGGATCGGCTGCGCGGCTGCCGCTGCATACCGCGCTCATCTTTTCCTTCAGCAGCGCGACGAAGCGGTCGTGCACGCTGTCGTGCACGTACACGCGCTCGATGGCCGTGCAGAGCTGGCCGCAGTGCGTGGTTTTCGATGCGACGAGTGCGGTGGCCGCGCGTTCGAGGTCGGCATCGGGCTCGATGATCGCGGGCGTCTTGCCGCCGAGTTCGAGCGATGGCTTCGCGATGTTCGCCTTGCAGTAGTCGAGCACCTTGCGGCCAGCGTTTACGCTGCCCGTCAGCGTGATCATGCCGACCGCCGGATGCGTGCAGAGCGCCTCGGCCGTCGCGTGGTCCATCGTCAGGATGTTGACGACGCCAGGCGGGAAACCCGCGTCGTCAGCGGCCTTCGCGATCTCGAACGCCGACACCGGCGTGTGGTTGCTCGGCCGCACGACCACGGTGTTGCCGGTGATCAGCGCGGGCGCGACCTTGCGCAGCAGCGTGTAGACGGGATAGTTGAACGGGATCAGGCACGCGACGACGCCGATCGGCTCGCGCTGCAGGAACAGGTTCTCGTCGGGCGCGTCGCTCGGGATGATCTCGCCCTCGATCCGGCGCGCCCACTCGGCGTGGTAGCGCGTGATCTGGCCGGCGTAGACGGCTTCGTTCGATGCGTCCTCGAGGCTCTTGCCGGATTCCTGCGCGAGCGCCGCGCCGATCTCGGGTGCGCGTGCGGTCAGCGCGTCGGCGAAGCGGTGCAGGTACGTGGCGCGCTCGGCGCTCGGCAGCCTGCGCCAGGCTTTCTGCGCGGCCGCCGCGGCGTCGACGGCGGCGAGCGCGTCGGCCGGCGTCGCGGCCGGTACGCGCGCGAACGGCGCTTCGGTGGCGGGATTGTGGACGACGATCGTCGCGTCGCTTTCCGGGACGACGAAACGCCCGTTGATGTAGTTGCGTTCGATGCGCATGAAATGGCTCCTCCGATGGATGCAGGCGGATCGCTTCGGGTGGCGAAACGCGCGGCACGGGACAGAAGCCATTCTGTTCATGCGTTTAGCGCACGACAAACGACTTATTTTCGCGTCGAGCATGAGAAAAACGCACGTTACTCGACGAATCGGCCGGATTCGCCCGTCCGGCAAGGCCGGTGCAGTGGTGGGGGCAGGGGCGGGCGGCGGCCGGGCCGCATTTTCTGATTGATCCGGATGCGGGCGGGCGTGGAAGCCGGTAAGGTGCCGCGCGTTGCCGGCGGCCGGCGGCCGGCGGCCGGCGGCCGGGGACGGGACGGGACGGGGCGGCGCTGGGGCCGGGGCCGGGGCCGGCGCTGAGGCCGAGGCTGGCCGGGGGCGGATCGTGCGCTAGGCCAGTGGCACCTGAGGCAGCGGCGACGACGGTTCGAGGTGGCGCTTCGCGAGCCACACTTCCTGCTGCAGCCAGTCGCGGAACTGCACGATGTGCGGCAGGTTCGTCTGCTCGGGGCGCGTGACGAACCAGTACGACTGGTGGCCGTCGACGTGCACGTTGAGCACCTGCATCAGTTGCCCGGTCGCGAGCTCGCGCGCGACCATGTGGCGATCGGCGATCGTGATGCCGAGGCCGTCGATCGCCGCGCGGATCGCATGGTCGAGCAGGTCGAATTCGTAGCCGCCGCGCGTGTCGACGTCGGCGATGCCGGCCGCCTTCAACCAGTGTTGCCAGGTCAGGTAGCGCTGGTCGTCGGTCGCGAGCACGTGCAGCAGCGTGAAGCGGTTCAGGTCGATCGGCGCGCCGTCCTGTTGCAGCCGCGCATACAGCGCGGGCGCGCAGACGGCGATATGCTGCTCCTGCATCAGCAGCGCGTTGTCGAAGCCGTCCCATTCGCCGTCGCCGAACCGGATCGCGCAGTCGAGCACGCGCGATTCGCCGAGGCTGTCGTGAATGCGGGTCGTGAGGCTCAACTCGAATTCAGGATGCGCGTCGCGTAGCCGGCCGAGGCGCGGCATCAGCCAGCGCGCGGCAAAGGTTGGCGGCACGTTCGCGCGCAGGCGGTTCAGGTGGGTTTTTTCCTGCAGGCTGCGCACGGTCAGCTCGATCTTGTCGAACGACTGCTGCAGCGCGCGCAGCAGCACGCGGCCGGCCGCCGTCAGTTCGAGCTGGTGATGGCGGCGCTCGAGCAGGGTTTCGCCGAGCTGGCCTTCGAGCTGACGAACCTGACGGCTCACCGCGCTCTGCGTCACGTTGAGCAGTTCGGCCGCGCGCGTGAAGCTGCCGGTGCGGCCGGCCATCTCGAAGGCTTTCAGCGCATTCAGCGCCGGCATCTTGCGTCTCACGGGGCGGTGTCGTGTGTGGTGCGGGATGCTTATTGTAGGTGGGCGGCGGGCGCGGCGGGGACGATGAATGATGCGGCGGGTGCACGTCGCCGCGCGCGCCGGACATCGGGGTTTTCACGGCCTGACGGGCGGCGCGCTTTTCTGCGATAAAGCTGCCCGCGGAATTGCCGGCAGGGCCGGCCGACAGCCGGACGAAAGAGAGGAACACACATCATGCGACGCCTGCCATCGTTGATCGCGCTGCGATTTTTCGAGGAGACCGCGCGTCACCTGAGCTTCAATCGCGCGGCGGTGTCGCTGTGCGTGACGCAAGGCGCGGTGAGCCGGCAGATCCGGCTGCTCGAGGAAGCGCTCGGCACGCGCCTGTTCGAGCGCGATCACAAGGGCGTGCGCCTGACCGATGCGGGCCAGCGGTTGCTGCCGTTCATCGGGCAGGCGTTCGACACGATCGAGCGCGGTGTCGGCGAAATCGCCGCCGCGCGGCCTGGCGCGAAGCGGCGCCTGACGGTGTCGCTGCCGCCGACGTTTGCGACGCAGTGGTTTTCGCCGCGGCTCGGCACGCTCGCGGAGGCGTTGCCGGACGTCGAGCTGTCGATCCGCACGGAGCCGGCCGACGATTGCCATTGCCACATCCGCTTCGGGCGCGCAGCGCGGCCCGGCATGCAATCGGAGCTGCTGATGATGGAGCGGCATGCGCTCGTCGGCGCGCCGCGCTATCGTGGCGACGCGCTCGATGCGCTGTTCGGCCGGCTGCCTTCGCTGCATGTGCTGCACGAAGGCAGGCGCCTGACGCTGTGGGCCGACTGGTGCGAGCAGGCGGGCGTCGACGTCGCGCGGATCGGCGACGGCATCGAGTTCTCGACGCTCGAACAGGCGATCCGCGCGGCGCGCAAGGGCGCGGGGCTCGCGGTCGTCGACCTGAACATGATCGAGGAGGAGATCGGCGAGGGCAGCCTCGTGCGGCTGTCGCCGGTGCAGCCGATCGGACCGTTCGGCTATTGGCTCGACGTCGAGCCGGAGAGCATCGCGGTCGAGCATGTGGAGGCGTTCGCCGCGTGGTTGAGGGGGCAGGCGGTGCGGAGGGGGTAGGCGTGCGTGCGGGTGGCCCTTGGATCGTGATGCGGCATCGATCATGGCGACGAAGTTCGTCGATCGCTCACACGGCGATTCCCCCCCCAAACTGTCAGAGAGTGTCACCAACTGCGGAGTACAGATCGGGATCCAGGCCGAAATGCATGAAAGTCTCCCGGCCACCGATGGCCTTGGCCTCGGCTTCCGAGATGATGGGCAACTTGCACTTCGACGGATCGATGCGTCCCACGTTGAAGACTTTCCGTGGCAGCGGGGGCGCCGGCTCGCTGGCGGGCCATGCGGTCGTCTCGAGGGTGGACGTACGCGCGAGACTGCGACGGAGTTCGTTCGCGAGGAGTTCCTCGATGAGTCGCCTCATTTCCGCGCGCCAGACATGACGATTCCCGCTCACGCGACTGCGCGCCACCGGCGGTCGTACGATCCGGAACCCCGCGATTGGATTGCGTTTTTCTGTCATCCGTAAATCCCCTTCTCGATCAAGTAATCCCGCAGTGTCAACACGGATGCGCGATGCGGCGCAACGTCGAATGTTACCCACCGATGTGATCCGGCGACTCGCCAGAAAGCTCGCCCGAACGGGGTTGCATAGAGTGTGCGCAGAGATCGAAGCGATCCATCGGCCAACCCGACCGGATATTCCTGGAAATACTGGAACAGGGCTGCTTCGTCTGCGTGCGCGCCAGGAATGGGGGCATCGAAGCCGAACCTCGGCCACGCGTAGTATCCCTGCAGCCGTGGCCCACCAGGTTCCGGCGGTGATTTGCGGTCGCCCATTGCCAAAGCGGTGATTCGGGCGATGCCCAACGTATCACACGCCCGGACGATTCGCCAAAGCATTGCCGCGCAGAGTCCGGCTATTGCGCCGTCGGCCAGATCGATTGCACGGAGTTCGAGCACCCGCGTATCGGCGGTTCGGAATACGGATATCCGGTTTTCCGATCGGATCAACGTCGGGTGGGTGACGGCGAATGTCAATTTGCCGGCGCTGTCGAGATAGGCCTGAACATCCGACCCGGCCGGTGCGCCGCATAACGAGACAAGCAACCCGTCCGGAACTTCGTTATCCACGCCAAGCAATGATGGGATGTCGAGATCGTTTCGTTCGATCGCCAGCCGATCATCGAAAAACGTCGCCTCGTAAGGTAGTGCGTGACTGAGATCGACATGATGGGCGGGCATGGCTGTTGACGAGGAACGGAAAGCCCCAGCATATCGTCGTGAACCCGGCCGGCCGAGTCCGCCGAACGGCCAGGTCGAACGCGCGGAGACCCACGACCCCGCCCGCTTTACGTCCAGTCGAACGCCGGTGCCGCCACGCGGCCGACCGGTTCGTAAAACAAAGGAATCCAGTCGGCGTCCATCGCGCGGTACGCCCGGCCGGTCACGCCGGCGATGAGTAGATGAATGCAACCTTGCCGTCACGAATCGACCGCCGACAGGTCGATCGACACGAGCGGATGCAGATGACGCGCCGGCGCGGCAGCGGGCTCGGCGAACACGTCGGCGTCGGACGGATAGGCCTTCAGGCCAGGTTGTGGCGCGACGACGTCTTCAACCATGATCGGTGTTCGCACGGTGAGGGTCCGGCAACGCTGTGCGAGAGAAGGCGATCGCCTGACGAATGCCCGGTGCCTCCGCAGCCTGCCCGTCGCGCGTCCCGTTCCATCCATCCGCCCGATCGGCGGCACCTGCATGCAGGCGCACCGACCCGTCTGGAGTGCATCCCCTTGATAACAGTTGATAACCAGGTTACGCTGCATGCATCGAATTCAACGCAGTCGGGAGGTCGACGTGATCAGTGCCGAACTCGGCCAGCAACTGGAGGCTTACGTCGCGAAGCTGGTCGAATCGGGGCGCTACGGGTCCAAGAGCGAAGTGCTCCGGGAAGGCGTGCGCCTGATTCAGGATCGCGAGGCGCAACTGAATGCGCTGGACGCGGTGATCGCGCGCAGCCTGGCCGATGCGGAAGCCGGACGCGGCGCCGATGCGGAGGAAGTGTTCGATCGCCTCGACGCGAAGTATCGGGCACTGGCGGATCGCCAGGCGTGATCGTCCGCTTGTCGGACTTCGCGATCGCCGAACTCGAAGCGATTGCCGATTTCATCGCGCGTGACAATCCGCAACGGGCCGTGACTTTCGTGCGCGAGATTCGCGACAAGTGTCTGGGCCTTGCCGGGATGCCGTTGGCGTTTCCGCTGGTGCCGCGCTTCGAGCGCCACGGCGTGCGGCATCGCGTGTACGGCAACTATCAGATCTTCTATCGGGTCGTCGGCGATCCGCCGACGCGGATCGACATTCTTCACATCCTGCACGGCGCGCGGGATTACGCGTCGATTCTGTTCTGAGCGGGGTCGCGAGCCCGGCCTTCTCGCCGCGAACCCGAAAAACCACCGGCCAGCATGCAAGAACCCGGCCTCGGCCGGGTTCGTTCAAATCGTATTCCGCATCGCCGCGGCGCACGCGCCGTGCGTCGATGGTGTGTCGATGCGAAAGCCTTGAGCGCGACGGCGCAGGCAAGCACGAAGCCTGCCTCCATCGTCAATGCCCCGACGCCTCCTCCAGCGTCAGGTGCTTCGTCTCCGGCGCCCACGCGATCGACACGATCATCCCCACCAGCAGCACGCCGGCCAGCGCGAACATCGTCGCGTGAAAGCCGAGCGTCGCGATGCCGACCGGCAGCAGGAAGGTACCGATCGCCGAACCGAGCCGGCTGCACGCGATCGCCAGCCCGACGCCGCACGCGCGCACCTCGGTCGGAAAACACTCGGGCGGGAACACGCCGACGAGGTTGCTGAACGCGGACATCGTCAGCGTGAAGATCGCGAACGCGACGATCATCGCGAGTGCGGCCGACGACGGCAGCACCGCCAGCGCGACGAGCGACGCGCACGTCACCGCGAACGAGCCGATCAGGAAGCCGCGCCGCGACAGCCGGATCGTCAGCCAGATGCCGATCAGCGCGCCCAGCACGAGGAAGCCGTTCAGCAGCAGATCCGCGCCGAAACCTTCGGCGAGGCCGATCGTCGTCAGGATCGTCGGCAGGAACGTGTAAATCGCGAAATACGGAATCACGAGACACACGAAAAACGCGCAGTTGAAGATCGTCCGGCGGATCAGGTCGCGCCGGAACAGCCGCGCGAAGCCGCCATGCGCATGCGGCTCGGCCGAGCCGTCGAGCATCACGTGCGGCCCGAAATGCTTCGCGACGATCGCGCGCGCTTCCTGCACGCGGCCCTTGCCGAGCAGCCAGCGCGGCGATTCGGGCGTGCCGATCCGCAGCACCAGCACGATCAGCGCGGGCAGCGCGGCCGACGCGAGCAGCCAGCGCCATGCATCGGGCGCGGCGTCGCTGTATGCGAGGCCGAGCACGTTCGCGGCGACATAGCCGATCGTCCAGATCACGCTGAACGAACCGAGCAGCGCACCGCGATGCTTGCGCGGCGAGAATTCGGCGAGGATCGCGTGGCCGACCGTGAAGTCGCCGCCCATCCCGAAGCCGATCAGCACGCGCAGCACGCACAGTTCGAGCGGCGAGCTCACGAAGAACTGCGCGAACGCGGCCGCGGTGATGATCACGAAACTCGTCAGGAAGATCTTCTGCCGGCCCATCCGGTCGGACAGCCAGCCGAACACGAGACTGCCGAAGAAGATGCCGATCAGCGCCGAGCTGCCGATCATCCCCATCCAGAACGCGTCGATCGGCATCTGCCGGCCGAGTGCGGCAAGCGCATAGCCGATCGTGCCGAGCGTGTAGCCCTCGGTGAAATGCGCGCCGAACGTCAGGCCCGCGATCTTTATGTGGAAACGGTTGAGCGGCACGTCGTCGAGCGCGACGGGGCGGTGCGGCGCATCGGCGCCGCGCGACAGCGGCAACGCGCGCGCGGTGCCGGATTGAACGTTGGCTTGGGTCAAGCTGCCTCCGGATTGGTATGCATGCGGCGCGCGGGCGTCGGACGACGTCGCGAGAGCCGTGCGGGGCGCCGCGCGGCCGGGCGGCGCACGGCGCGGAACGACCGCGGAGAGCGGTCAGCGGCCGAGGCCGGCCATCAGCGTGTACTTGAGTTCCACGTATTCGTCGAGGCCGTACTTCGAGCCTTCGCGGCCGAGCCCCGATTGCTTGACGCCGCCGAACGGCGCGACTTCGGTCGAAATGATCCCGTCGTTGACGCCGACCATCCCGCTTTCCAGCGCACCCGACACGCGCCACGCACGGCCGAGGTCGCGCGTGTAGAAATACGCGGACAGTCCGAACGGCGTGTCGTTGGCCGCGGCGATGGCTTCGTCCTCGGTCGTGAAGCGGAAGCAGCCGGCGACGGGGCCGAAGGTTTCCTCTTCGGCGATCAGCATGTCGGGCGTCATGCCGGTCAGCACGGTCGGCTCGTAGAACGTGCCGCCGAGCGCATGGCGCTTGCCGCCGACGAGCACGTTCGCGCCCTTCGCGGTGGCATCCGCAACATGCCGCTCGGCCTTGACGAGCGCCGCTTCGTTGATCAGCGGCCCCTGGTCGACTTCACCCGCGAGCGCATCGCCGACGCGCAGCTTGCGCACGGCGTCCGCGAGCTTGCGCGTGAACGCGTCGTACACGCCGTCCTGCACGAGGAAACGGTTGACGCACACGCAGGTCTGCCCGGTGTTGCGGAACTTCGATGCGATCGCGCCTTCGACCGCCGCATCGAGATCGGCATCGTCGAACACGATGAACGGCGCGTTGCCGCCGAGTTCGAGCGACAGCTTTTTCAGCGTGTCGGCCGACTGCTTCGCGAGCAGCTTGCCGACCCGCGTCGAGCCCGTGAACGACAGCTTGCGCACGACGGGCGAACTCGTCAGCGTTTCGCCGATCGCGACCGCATCGCCCGACACGACGTTGAACACGCCGGCCGGCACGCCCGCGCGCTCGGCGAGCACCGCGAGCGCGAATGCCGACAGCGGCGTTTCCTCGGACGGCTTCAGCACCATCGTGCAGCCGGCCGCGAGCGCGGGGCCGGCCTTGCGCGTGATCATCGCGAGCGGGAAATTCCACGGCGTGATCGCCGCGACGACGCCGACCGGCTCGCGCGTGACCACGATCTGCGCGTTCGGCTTCGGGCTCGGGATCACGTCGCCGTACATGCGCTTCGCTTCCTCCGCGAACCATTCGAGAAAGCTCGCCGCGTACGCGACTTCGCCGCGCGCTTCCGCGAGCGGCTTGCCCTGTTCGAGCGTCAGCAGCTCGGCGAGTGCGTCGCGGTGTTCGAGCATCAGTTCGCCCCAGCGCTTCACGCGGGCGCCGCGCTCCTTCGCGGTCAGCGCGCGCCACGCGGGAAAGGCGCGGGCTGCCGCATCGATCGCGTGCTGCGTGTCGTCGGCGCCGCCTTTCGCGACCTTCGCGATCGTCTCGCCGGTCGCCGGGTTCAGCACCGGATAGGTCGCGTCGCTCGCGCCGTGCGATTCGTGCCATTCACCGCCGATGTAATGGCCGGTCCTCAGAAATTCGTTCATCGTCTGTTGTTCCTTCAGTGCCTTCAGTGCCTTCAGTGCCTCGATACTTCAGTCCGCCGCGAAACTGCCCTGCGCCGGGCGCGACTCGCGCGCGATGCGCTTGCCGGCCGTGTAGTCGTTGATCAGGTCGCACGGCGTGTAGTTGCGTTCCAGCTCGTGCAGTTCCTCGTCGGTGAGCTGCGTTTCGAGCGCACCGAGCGCGCTGTCGAACTGCGCGACGGAATCCGCACCGACCAGCATGCTCGCGATGCCGGGCCGGCTCAGCACCCACGCCTGCGCGATCTGCGCGGGCGGCACGCCGCGCCGCTTCGCCACCTTCGCGACCGATTCGGCGATCGCGAGCGACGACGCATCGCCATACATCTGCGCGGTGAAGAAGTCGGTCTGGTTGCGCGTCGATTGCGGCTCGCAGGTGAGCAGGCCGCGCGCGAGCGGGCTGAACACCGACACGCCGACGCCCTGGTCGATGCAGTACGGCACCATCTCGCGCTCTTCCTCGCGATACGCGAGGTTGAGCTGCAGCTGCATGTTGATCGGCTTGTCCCAGCCGTTGCGCTCGCACGCCTGCATGATCTTCGCGAACTGCCACGTGTACATCGTCGATACGCCGATGTAGCGCGCCTTGCCCGCGCGCACGATGTCGTGGAGCGCGCTCATCGTTTCCTCGACGGGTGTGTTCACGTCGAAGAAGTGCAGCATGAAGATGTCGACGTAATCCATCCCGAGCCGCTTCAGCGACCCGTCGATGCCGTCGAGCACGTGCTTGCGCGAATGGCCGCCGGCGTTCGGATAACTGCCCATGTCGTAGCCGACCTTGGTCGTCACGACGAGCTCCTCGCGGCGCGCGTTGCGCTTCAGGATGCGGCCGACCACTTCCTCGCCGACGCCCGTCGAATAGAAATCCGCGAGATCGATGAAGTTGACGCCGGCATCGAGCGCACGGCGCACGATCGGCTCGCTCTGCGCTTCGTCGAAGATCCACGGCTTCCATTCGGGGGTGCCCATGTTCATCGTGCCGAGACACAGGCGGGACACCTTCAGGCCGGACTGGCCGAGGCGGACGTATTCCATGCTTCCTCCTGGTGCGGCCTTGCCGGCCGTTCGTTGTCTGTCAGTTCTTCTTCGGCGTGTAGAACGGGTTCGACACGTCGCGCGCGGCGGCGAACACCGCGTCGCGATGCGGCAGCCCTTCCATCGCGGCGACGATCGCGTTACGGCACGCGCGGTAGTTGTTCTCGAACACGGCGTCGAGATCGTCGGTCTGCGGGTTGACCCAGTTCGCCGATACGACGACCCATTCGTTTTCCGCTTCGGGCGGCAACGTGCCGTTCTCGAGCGCTTCGGCCACGGCCTTCGCGATGCCGGCCTGCGATGCGCCCCACGTCGCGTTGCCGTGGAAGTCGCCGGCGATCTGCGCCTTGTTCACGTACAGCGTGAGCGGCTTGGTCGGCACGCCCGGCTGCGCGATCACGACGAACGGCGCGTGGCCGGCCGACGGCGTTGCGAGCGCGGTCGCGAAGGCCTGCCCGGCCGGGCCGTTGCGCGGGCCGACCAGCACGTTGATGTGCGCGAGGTTGACGCCGGGGCCTTCGAAGCCTTCGCCGATGTAGAGCTGCCTGGGTTGGGATGCGGTCATTGCGATGTCTCGTCGATGAGGTTGGGTGTGAGGCGATTGTGGTGGGCCGCTCAGCGGCCGGTGAATCGATGTTTCCTGATCGGGTTATGAGTTTTCGTCGTCTCCGGGAAAGCCCTTGGCTCGGCGCGCAAACGCCCGCCGGGCGTGCCGCGGCCGCCGCCGCGACGGCATGCGGGGCGGGATCGGCGGGCGGTTTTTCGCGTGCAGGCTCCGGGTTTGTCATACCCGGGCAGGGGTTGGAGGGCCGAGTGCATCCGGACAACAATCGGCGTACTCCGAGCCCTATCTTTCGTCTTCCCATTTCTTTTCGAAAGCGAGTAATTCCGATGGCTGCCATTGAGAAACCTGTCGCTTCGCGCCAGCCCCCTCGAGCGGGGCACGCCCCCAAGGGGACTTCCGTCGGGGCGGAAAGCCTGGGGCGGCCCGGCGTGTTTTCGAAGCCAGACTGGTCGAAGCTGACTTCGCTCGATCCGGAGCTGATCCGGGCATTCGTCGCCGTCGTCGAAAGCGGCGGCTTCACCGCGGCGGCCCGGCAACTGCATCGCACGCAGTCGACGATCAGCCTGCGCATCCGCACGCTCGAGGAGCGGCTCGACACACACTTGTTCATGCGCAACAGCCGGCGGCTCGAACTGTCGCGCGACGGCGAGAATTTCCTGATCCACGCGCGGCGGATCATCCAGGTGCAGAACGACGCGATCATCGCGCTGAAGCAGACGAGCAGCGACCGCGGCATCGTGCGTTTCGGGCTGCCCGAGGACTACGCGGAGCTGTGGCTGCCCGACCTGCTGAAGTCGTTCTATGCGCTGCGGCCGGGCGCGCGCCTGCACGTGCATTGCCGGACGTCGCTCGAACTGCTTGAACGGCTGCAGGCCGGCGAGCTCGACGTCGCGCTCGTCGTTCGGCATGGGCAGAACGCGGGCGGGCGGCTGCTCGGCCGTCACGACGTCGTGTGGGCCGCGCACCGGGATTTCGCGCTCGGCCCGCATGCGTCGGTGCCGCTCGCACTGTTTCCCGAGACATGCTGCTACCGGCAGCGCGGGCTGCAGGCGCTCGCGACGGCCGAGCGGCCGTATCACGTCGTCTATACGAGCCAGAGCCCGACCGGCATCAAGATCGCGGTGAACCACGGCGCGGCCGTGACGATGATCGATCGCTGCACGCTGCCCGAGAACTGGCGCGTGCTCGATGACGCGGACGGGCTGCCGCCGCTGCCGGCGGCCGATCTCGAACTGCATCGCTCGCCCGGCATCTGCGACCCGCTGACCGACGACCTCGTGTCGCTGATCGAATCGATGGTCGACGAGCGGCGGCGCGCATCGCTCGAGGCGTTCGCGTAGCGGCGGGACCGGGGCGCGGGCGAGCCTGACGCGAAGGGCGCGATCCTGGCGCGTGTGCGTCCACCGTGCGGCCCGCTGACGGCGGGCCGTGGCCCGCATGCCGTTTTTTGCACTGCGGCGCCGTTTTTTTGCATGACGTTTACGCGGTCTCTTCTAAGCTGGGCATGTGTCGAACAGCCGAGACGGCTTCCGTCCGCTCCATGACCTTCATTCATCCCGTTCCCGCCTTCGACGTCGCCGGCCGCCAGTTGCGCGCCGGCGCACGCGACAACGTCATTCCGTTCCTGCCTGCGCGCCCGCGCCTGCAGTTGCCCGTTACGCTGAATGCCGACTCCGGCGAACCTGCGCGCGCCCGCCTCGCGGCGCTGCTGCATTCTCCGCTCGGCGTGTATGTCGTCAGCGCGCGCGCCGTGCGCGACGTGATCCATGTGTGCTTCGAGATCGCGCCGGAGGATCTGGACTTCACGCTGCACATGCTGATCGCGCAGCAGGCCGATGCGGTGATCGGGCCCGTCGCGCGCCGGTTGCGCATCGGGCCGCAGGCCCGGTGAGCCGGGAACGGTTATTGCGCGTTCGTTGCGTGTTGCTCGATTGATTCGCCGCCGGATCGCCGGTCGCGGTGCTGTCCGGCCGCCCGCCGGCGGCGGATGTTCGTGCGGCGCGTCGCGCGCGGCGCCGATTCTGAATACGGAGTGTCCATGTACTTCACGGAAGAAGTGCGTCTCGCGCGGCCGGCAAACCGCCGCGTGCGGACGGCGTCGCTGCCGTCTGGCCGGCAGCTCGCGCGGCAGCTCGTGACGACGGTCCGCGTGGCCGAAGTGCTGCTGCATCAGGCGATCGTGGTGCCCGACGGGCATCAGTGGTCGGTCGACACCGAGAGCGTCGACGCGGCCGGCGGGCCGCTCGCGGCCTGGGAGACCTGTGTGACGTTGCGGATCGGCAAGGCGTTCGCGCCGGCGGTCAGTCCGGCCGGGCGGGTCAACGATCCCGATCAGGTCTCGGTCGAGATCCGTCTCTGTCTGCCCGAGCAGGCGTACCTGGACGAGCGGCGCGTGAGCATCTTCGGCCGCCGCCACGGCAACCGGTTCGGCGCGACGCTGTCGGTCACGTCGGTCGCGCAGTGGGGCCGGCAACGTGCGGAGCATGTCGCGCCGGAACACGCGCACGTGCGCGGCGATACGCTCGAAGCACTCGTCGATGCGGTCGCGGCGAACGTCAACGCGGCGCTGGGCGCGGCGGGATTCGGCGCGACGCGCTGATCACGCGTCGGCGGTTTGCCCGGTTTGCCGCTGCAGGTCTTCCATCAACTGCTCCGCGAGAAAGTCGCACGGCGGGCGCTTCGATTTCGTGCTGCGCGCGAGGATCAGCTCGAGCGGCGGCAGATCGGGCAGCCCGTGTGAGCGGCCGAGCATCGACAGCTGCGCGGGGATCGCGCAGCGCGCGAGCGGCGCGACCGCGAGGCCGGCTTCGACCATGCTGAGCAGCCCGAGCAGGCTCGGGCTTTCATAGGAGGTGCGGTACGGCACCTTCGCGCGTTCGAGGCTGCGGATCGCGTTCTCGCGCGCAACGCTGCCCGGCATGAACACCGCGATCGGCAGCGGCCGTTCTTCCCACACGCGCGGCCCGTTCGTCATCGCGGCCCATGCCATCGGCTCGTGGCGGATGAAGTCGCCGGTCAGCCCCTTGATGCGCGTGCCGCACACGAGATCGACGGTGCCTTCCTTGATCAGCGGCGCGAGCGCGCTGCTCGGCAGCCCCATCACCTGGATCTCGACCTTCGGGTAGGTCGCCGAGAATTTCTTCAGGACCGACGGCAGCAGCGACGACGCATAGTCGTCCGGCACGCCGATCACGACCTTGCCGGTCACTTCCGGCCGCACCACGGCCGCCCACGCCTCGTCGCGCAGCGCCAGCATTCGTCTGGCGAATCCCAGCAGCACCTCGCCTTCGCGCGTCAGCACGATGCTGCGCGGCTTGCGCACGAACAGCGGCCGGCCGATCGCGTCTTCCAGGCTCTTGATCTGCATGCTCACGGCCGACTGCGAGCGGTTCACCGCTTCGGCGGCGCGGGTCATGTTGCCGGTTTCCGCGACGGCGACGACGGTGGCCAGCACGTCGTGATCGAGCATCTTCATGGGTATCAGGAAAACTGAACGTAACGATCAGCATTATGCGTTTTTATTGTTGCTGTGTGTCTGCCATAGTGGCATCGAGCCTGCCGTATCGTTCGATGCGGTGCGGCCAACACGCCGGCGAGCCCGGCACGCAGCGTTGAACAGGAAGAGTGGTGTACCAATGATGGATCATCCGTTGCGCGCCGCGCTGGCCGCGGAATTGCATGCCCGGCCGTTCCTGCGGCTCGCCGAAGCCGTGTCGCTCACGCATTACGCGATCTACGCGGACGGCCAGCCCGATATCCACGAAACGCTGCTGCACGCGCTGTGTCGCGATACCGGCATTGCCGTGCCGCAGGACGGTGCGACCCACTATGCGGTGCAGTCGCCGTGCGGCTGGCATCTTAAGTGGGAGCGGCACACCGAATTCTCGACGTTCACGTTCGTCGCGCCGCGTCGCGACACGGGCTATTTCGACGATCTCGCGATCGAAGGCATTCCGGCTGCGTGGTTCGCGCGGCTCGCGGGCATCCGCTTCGTCGCGGTGCGCATGGAGCTGCTGACGGGCAACGCCGCGCGGCTCGTGTGCGGCGACCTGCGCCGCTGGATCGACGGCCCCGCGCTCGTCGGCAGCAACGTGCTCGGCGGTGGCAAGGTGTTTTGCGACTGGCATGTGCGTGACGACGGCTTCATGCGCTTTCTCGTCGTCGACGAGGATTTTCGCGAGGAGCAGGGCGGCCGGCTGCTGCAGCGCCTGTATGAAATCGAGACGTACCGGATGATGGCGCTGCTCGCGTTGCCGGTCGCGCGGCGGATGAGCCGCGAGCTCGACGAGATCCACGCGGCGCTGCATGCATTGATGCAGCGGATGGACGCGAGCGGCGCAGACGGCGACGACACGGCGCTGCTCGTCAAGCTCACGCATCTCGCGGTGCGGGTCGAATCGCTGTCGGGATCGGGCGCACGTTTCAGCGCGTCGCGTGCGTACGAAAAGCTCGTGCTGGCCCGCATTCACGAGCTGCGCGAGGAGCGCATCGAAGGGATGCCGACGATCGCCGAGTTCATGGAGCGGCGCTTCGCGCCGGCGATGGAAACCTGCCGCAGCGTGTGGGCGCGCCACGAGCAGATCGCCGCGCGGATCGCGCGAGCGGTCGACCTGCTGCGCACGCGCGTGAATCTCGCGCAGGAAAAGGACGTGACGCGCTTGCTGGCGGGCATGGAGCGCACCGCGCGCAATCAGCTTCATCTGCAGCACGCGGTCGAAGGGTTGTCGGTGGCGGCCATTTCGTACTACGTGCTGTCGCTCGCGACGGCGGCGTTCAAGGCCCTGCACGTGATGAACCTGCCGGTCGATCCCGAACTGGCGGAAGGCCTGCTGATCGCGCCGGTCGTGTTCGCGGTGATTCACATCACGCGGCGCACGCGGGCGCAGCTGGCGCGATCGGAGGCGGCGCACGATGGCATGCCGGTGCAGGCGGCGGCATTGAAGCAAGTTGGTTAGAACATCGAAAACATAAACAGGTAAAACAGGTAAAGGAGTGGAGATGACTTTTTCGCAGAGGCAACCGGGGTTTTACAGCGGTTTCGATGCCGCGTTCGACGAACCGGCACCGGATGAGCCGGGCGCGCCGGAAGCGCCGCGCGTGACCTCGTATCAGGCCGTGCTGCAGGAGCCGATGACGTCGCTCGTCGGGAATACGATCGACCGGCCGGACGTCGCGGCGGTGGCGATTCTCGGGTACAACTGACGCGGGGCCGGATGCGGTTGGCGCCCGGTCGCGTGTGCGGCCGAGCGGGCTTGCTGATTGGCGTGGTGTGTACTGCTCAGTCGCCGGAGAGGTCGCCGATCGACGCGCCGTGCGGAATCTGGCCGGACGTGACCTGCCTGACGTATTCGTCCTGCGCATCCTTGATGTTCTTCGATACGTTGCCGAGGACTTTTTTCACGTAGTCCTTCGCGGCGTCGGTCTGGCGTGCGACCCAGCCTTTCTCCTCGATTTCGCGCAGTTGCATGAATACGCCGTCGCCGAGCGACACGTTGTTGAATGGCGTGATCGTGTTGTGTACGAAGTTGTCGAAGAACGCGATGACTTCCGGTGGCAGTTTTGGCGGGTGCACCCATGCGGTGGCCAATGCGCGCACGGTCTTGTCCGAGATGTCGTCGACTGTCCGGCGTTCGCCGAAGGTGAACTGCGGGACTTTGGAATTCGGATCCTGGCTCTTGTAGTACCAGTCCCGGCCCTCATAGTTTGGCAAGCCGCCGCCGTGCGGGAAGACCGCGTTGTAGACGTCGGCGTCCACGGTGTTGATGAACAGGCTGTTGCCGGTGCTTTCGTGCGCGGTGCGATCGTGGACGTAACGTGCCCATGACACGAACAGCTTCTGGTGCTCGAGAAAATGCGTTTCGAGCGGGCCGCTCGATTTCGGCAGCATCGCGGTGTAGGCCGCGAAGAGGTCATTAACCGTGAGATTCTTGCCGTTGACGTTGACGGTTTTCTGGAAATCGAATTCCTTTGCCGCGGTAGGGCGTTTGTCGCGCATCTGTGAAAGCGGGAGAAACGGTACGCCGGCCGCCCACGCACGATCGAGCATGTTGCGTGCCGACACACGCGCCAACTCGGCGGACTTGTTATCCTCTCCCTCGCGAAATCCTCCGCCAACGTCGGATTGACTGCCGGGATAGACGATTTCAAGCAGGTTTGCGTGATCGGACGATTTTCTCGGCGAATCGAGATTCTTGTAGAAGCGCAGTTCTGTCGCCGCGACGTGATGAACGATCGACTTGAATTCCTTCTGTATGTCGTACTCGCCGAGCGACTGTTTGGCCAAGCCAATGAACATGCTAAGCCCCTTGATACTGAAGCTGACGGCTTTGCCTTCGCCTGGAATGACGCCAAGCACCGGGGAAACTACCTTGGTAAAAACCGAATCTGCGAAAGACGTCGACACGCAATCAAAGAGGCCCATGAAATCAAATTCCACGGGAATCCCGTCATACGTCACCTGGCCGTTCCCTTGCTTGCATACCTTTCCGATCAGTTCGTTTGCAAATTTTCGGGCTATGGTGCCACCGCGATCGTAGCCGAAGATCGCTACGCGGATCCGCAGAATTTTACGAGGATCGGAATCGCGTGCATCCAGTACGTTTTGCTTGAAGTCAGCAACCGCCTGCTTTACACGGATGTCGAAGCCGGTTCCCATATATCCGGCACTGAACTCGCTGTCGCGGACAGGCTGATAAGAGTCCGCGGCGATGCTTACACCAGACGAGACCAGTTCGGGTCCCAGTTTTTTCAGAGAAAACGAGTCTTTTATATTGTTTTTCGCTGTAGTGCCAGCGCCAGCGGTACCTTCGAGAATCGCGGATCTGGCTCGGGTCAGTAGACCTTTGTCGCCGGCGTCGTTCATTGCCCGTTTTCGGATATCGTCGGCGACGGCCTTGGCAGGCCCTTTCAGAAACTTGTCGCTCGCCATCTTCTCGGCGGTGGACGCGATGTCGCTTGCCACCTTCTTGCCGGTGCCGACCGTCTGGTTGGCAAGGTCGCGGCCCATCCCGTCGTAGTACATCTTGTAGATGCCGCGCTCATCGTTTGTTTCTTCGTGTGCATTGAACAGTCGAAGGATATTCGACGGGTGATCGACATCCTTTAGCCCTTGCGCAAATCCATCAAAAAAGAAGGATTGGTAGATTTCCTGATGGCAGCGAAAGCAAGGGCTTGGCGGTTCGGGGGGAAGCTGCGCGCTGACGCTCGCTGCGCGCGATGCACGGGAGGCACCGGAGGCGGAATCGGATTGGCTTGAGTTGGCGCTTTGGGCAGGACTGGTTTCGTTCGACATGCTGCGCTCGCTATCTTAGTTTGCGTTCGGGATGTTTGCCTTGATTCGACGTTCGACCCACTGCGCCTCAATCTTTCGATCGGGCAGAAAATGAAATGCGATATACCCGCCATGCTTGTTTGGCAGAGGGGGAACGGGAATGTCGGTTTCGTAAACCTCATTCGGCACATTCTTTTGAGCCTGCTCTTTGGTCAAGTCATAGATGATCTTTATATGCCAGGTCTTTTTCCCTCGAGGGACATCCATGCAGCATACGATGCCACCGCCTCCTTGGGATTCGTGCGCATATGATCCCCCTGCGCCGAAATCGTCGATCTGAAAGCTGTAGATGCTTCGATCCGTGTGGTTATAGCTAATGACCCGATACGGTCCGTATCCTCCTGTCTGCGCATGCACCCACCACGCCCCGCCGAGCAGGAGCACCGCGACGACGATCGGGTTGCGAATGAGACGGCGAAGAAAATTCAGCATGTCGATGTTCCTGTCATTCAGTTCGTCGTGGACGACGCGTTACTCGTGGTATTCGGGTTGCGCGGACCGGTCGGGTATTCGACCCATTGGGCTTCGATCTTGCGGTCGGGCAGGAAATGGAACGCGATATAGCCGTCGCGTTTGGTTGGCAGCTTCGGGACGGCAATGTCCGTCTCGTAGATTTCCGGCGACAGATCGGGGATTGTGTCGTTAGGCATGCTTTCCTCCCGGTTACTGCAAGTTCGGATTGTGAGGGTCAGTCGGCAGTTCGGCCCATCGCGCTTCAATTTTCTGTTTCGGCAAGAAATAGAATTCGATGTATCCGCCGTGCTTGTCAGGAAGCGGCGGAATAGCAATGTCCGTCTCGAAGATGTCGCTGGGAAGGTTGTTTTTGTATTGTTCTTGAGTCAGCTCGTACTTGAGTTTGATGTGCCAGGTTTTCTTGCCCCGAGGTACATCCATACAGCATACGGTTCCCCCGCCACCGCCTGGCTTATGCGCACGCACGTTACCTGCGCCAAATTCGTCGATCTTGAAACTGTAGATACTGCGATCGGTGAAGTTATAACCGATGACGCGGTACGGGCCGAAATCTGTGGTTTGCGCATGCACCCACCACGCCCCGCCGAGCAGGAGCACCGCGACGACGATCGGGTTGCGAATGAGACGGCGAAGAAAATTCAGCATGTCGATGTTCCTGTCATTCAGTTCGTCGTGGACGACGCGTTACTCGTGGTATTCGGGTTGCGCGGACCGGTCGGGTATTCGACCCATTGGGCTTCGATCTCGCGGTCGGGCAGGAAATGGAACGCGATATAGCCGTCGCGTTTGGTTGGCAGCTTCGGGATGGCAATGTCCGTCTCGTAGATTTCCGGCGACAGATTCCTGGCATCTTCTTCAGGCGTCAGGTCGTAGGTGACCTTGAGGTGCCAGGTGTTCTTGTCGCGCAGCACCTCCATGCAACAGGCCATGCCTCCACCGCCGCCGAATTGACGGGCGTGCACAGTGCCGGCACCGAAACCGTCGACTACGAAGTTGTACACACCCCGGTCGGTGTAGTTGAAACCCGCGACGCGATACGGCCCGTCGCGCTCGGCATGTGCCTGCATACCCCACAAGCCGCCAGCGATCGCGATCCCTATTGCAGCCACCCGACGCATTCCCCTCAACATCCGCCTCTCCCGCCGCTCAACCGGCTTCGGGCTGCGCATCCACCGCCGCCGTCATTGCCTGCTGCCGCTCGGCCGCATAACCCGCCAGCGGATGCCCATCCAGCAACTCCGTCCACACATCAGCGTCGACAGCCGCAAGGGTGTCCGACAATGGCGGCGGATCGTCCCCGCGCGCCGCAATCTGCTCGGCGATCGCCGGATGCACGTCGAACGCCGGATGCACGTTCATCCCGACCAGCACGAAATACGCGAGATCGTTCTCGTTCGCGAGCCCGTACCGCTCCCGCGCCCGCCCGACCAGATCCTTCACATAGCGAATGCCCCAGCGGTCCGGCACGGCCGACATCGGCGGCAGGAATTCGTCTCGCAACTGGAAATAGAGCGTTTCCGCGAACCCTTCGCGCGCGAGCGCGTCGTACTGCGCGTCCGTGAACACGATCGGCGTCGCGGCGGGCGCGGGCAGCGGCCCATGTTCCTCGCCGGCCACCGCCTCCCACGGATCGAACCGGTAACGCAGCTCGACGAATGCGGCCAGCAGTTCGCGCCGTTGCGCAGGCGTCAGGACCGGCACGAGGAGTTCGAGGATCGACGGATCGTAGTAGCGCAGCAGCGCCTGGCGCGTATCGGGCAACGTCGCCTCGGCAAGCGGGTGCAGATAAGCGGCGAGCTCGGGCAACGCATGGCCGGTCGCGAGCCAGACGACGAGATCCGACTCGCCGCCGGCATTCAACAGGTCGAGCATCGTCGCGCGCGATGCGTCGTCGTCTGTGGTCAGGTCGAGCAGGAACGGGCCGATTTCAGGCCGCGACGCCTCGAGCATCGTGGTGGGATACAGCGACTGCCACGCGATGCCCCGCGCTCGGGCCGCATCGAGCATCGTGTCGTCCAGCGCGCCGTCGACGAGCGCCAGCAGGCGCAGCGGGCGCGTGTGAGCGGCTTGCCGCGTGCGATGCCAGTCGCGCAGGCCGTCGTGCCGCTGTGCGGCGGTCGTGCGTGGCCACTGCGCCGGCAGCGGCAACGCGCGCGTCAGATCGTGAAACGGTTTCATGGAGGCGGCGGATTTCATGTGCGGGGCGTCAACGCGGACTTCATTTTCGCAGCGCTGCGCCGGCATTCCGAACACACGCCTTCGGGCAGGCGCGGCAGTGGGTAGTCGGTACTGGCCGGGCCCGAGAAGCTGTGGTTGCCGCCCTTGAAATCCACCTTGCCGGGCGCGTGGATCTCGATGTTGCCGTTGCCGATGCGGATATACGCGCCGCCGGACGTCAACAGGATCGGCTGCTTTGACGCGAGGTCGATCTGCGCCGTGGCGGCGACGATCTTCACGGTTTTCTGCGCGGTGAGTTCGACATCGTCGTCGTGCGCGCGGATCTCGATCTTGCCCTTGCCGGCGAACAGCTTCATCCCGGCGTTCTGCGCGAACAGGCTGATCGACGAGATCACGCTCGCGACCAGCGATTTCCCCGCCGCGATATGGGTGTTCTGGCCGCTGACGACGTTGACATGCCGGTCGGCAACCATCTGCAGCGATTGCTGGCTGGCCATCCCGATGCCGGCCGGGCTGCCGAACAGCATCACGGGCTGCGTGAACGCGTTCGCGTTGCCTGTGCCGCCGCCTGCCGTGCGTCCGCCCGATGCGGTACCGGGCACGCTCTGCTGGGTCGCGTCGGTGAACGTCTTCAGCGCGTCGCGACCGGGTTTCAGCGTGTCGGCCTGATGCGTCTCGCTCACGTCGGACAGCGATTCGAGCAGGCTTTCGCCGCCGACGAGCTGTTGCTGCGTCTCGCGCACGTCGAGCGGCTGGCTCGACACGGTCTGCGGATGCGTCGTGACGTACAGGCCCTGGTTCGCGCGCACGGCGCCGTATGCATCGGTCCTCAGGTCGAAGCCGCTGCCGACGTACGCGCCGCGCGTGTTGCCGGACTGTTCGATCAGATAGCCGACATGCAGCAGGCTGTTCGCCGTGCTGCTGTAGAGCTGTGCGCGGTTCTGCCCGGTCGCGTCGTCCATCACGAGCTGGTTGTAGCCGCTGCCCGCGTATTCCTTCGAGCGGAAGCCGGACAGCAGCCCGTTCGTGTGCCACTGCGGTTGGGTCGCGCCGTTGTAGAGCCGTGCCGTGACGATCGGCCGGTCACAGTCGCCGGACATCCAGTCGACGACCACTTCCTCGCCGATGCGCGGCACGTGCACGCTGCCGTACCCGCCGCCCGTGTCCGACGACGCGACGCGCAGCCAGCACGACGCGCGCTCGTCGCCTTCGTTCAGGCGATCCCAGTGGAACCGGACCTTGATCCGGTTCAGTTCGTCGGTATGCACTTCCTCGCCCTTCGGCCCCGCGACGGTCGCGGTCTGCAGGTGCATCTCGGGTTTCGGATGCTCGAACGGGCTGCGGAACGGCACCGTCTGGCGCTGCGCTTCGATTTCGACGAGATAGAAACCCTCGCTGCCGTCGGCGTGGCGCACGGTCATCGCGCCGGCCGCGTCGCCGAGCTGCGCCTTCATCGCGTCGAACTGCGCAGCCAGCCCGTGCGGAAAATGCGTCGGCGTGGCCGGGATGTTGTTCCTGATCCACCAGACCGTCTCGACGACGGCGAACCGGTTGCCGTCCTGTTCGGCGGGCGGATGGGCAGGATGGTCGGTCAGTTCGAACACCCGGCCCGCGTCGATGCCGCGCATGCCACCGATCCCGTGAAACCGCTTCGCGCGCGATTCCCATTCTTCCATCCGGATGGTCGACTGGCGGTTGCCGTCACCTTGCGCGCCGTATGTATAGGCGCCCGTGTACGTGTAGACCTCGGCCTGGTCCGGCAGGTCGCCCTGGTTCGGCCTGGCCGGGATGTCGGTGCCTTTCGGATTGAGCGCGGAGCCGGGCGACTTGTAGTCGAACGTGCGCGTCGTGTAACGGCTGCTTTGCAGTGTGCGCGTGCCTGACCACTGGATCAGCGCCTGGGTCTCGTCGCCGGCGGCCGCGCGCTGGAATGGCACGCGCGACGGTACCGCGGCGGGCAGCGAGTGGAGCGAATCGGTGATCACCAGCGTGTGGTGGGAGCCGTCCGGGGCCTGCTCGAAATAGCCGAACAAGCCTTCGTCCTCGAGCAGGCGGTGGACAAAATTCCAGTCGTCCTCGAATTGCATGCAAAACGAACGGTTTCGCAGCGGCGCGGAGAGTGCAAAACGGAACATCCCGCCGGCTTGCGGATGCTGATTGAATACGTCGGTAATGATTTCGTCGGCAGTGCGGTCCTGCCAGATGCGCTGGTCGCGGCGATACCGCAGGAAGCCGAGCCACGACATGAAACGGATCTGGTATGCGGTGATGCCGCCGTCGAAGCCGAGCCGGCGTGCGGTCTGCACGTAACCGTGCCACGGCAGGCAGGCGTCGCCGTGCTGTTCGACCCATAGCGTGACGGGCTGCGCGATGAGCTTCTTCAGCTCGATGTTGTCGCGGGTCGAGACGGCATCGACCGTCATCGTGAAATCGCGGCCGAGCCGCGACGCGCCGTGAACTGTCTGGGGCAGCAGCACGTTCTGGCCCAGCGGTGTATCGAGCCTGAGCAGGCGACCTTGTTGAAACAAGCCGCCGCCGATTGCGCGAACGAGTTCTTGTGAATTCACCGTCGTGGCCCTCTTGGATCGAGAACGATGAGCGGCGTCTCTCTCGCCGGATTTATCGTAGGAATGCTCTCGGTTGGCGATTTTACCGGATAAATCGGAATATTTCGGCATCCGGGTGGCTGCTTGTATATGGGGACATAGTCGGCTGACTGAGTGCTTCGTGGTGACGCTGCCGCTGGTCGTGTTCTCGCGCGTGCGGCTGGAGCCGAATCCGGAGATGAACGCGCCGGCGACGCGGTTCATCACGGCGGTGACGATCGGCGTGAACGTCGTGAACCAGATGCTGATCGCGCACGAACGGTGCGGGGTGGCCGACTTGAAGGCGGTGTTTGCTGCGGCTCGAGCGGGCTCCCGGCGTCACGAAACGGCGGGTTCCGGATGTGCCCGTCGTTTGGATGGTCGTCAAGATCGGCACAGTCTCGCGCTGCGGGCGAACGCGCTATAGTCGTGCGACGCCCGCCGCGAACCCTGCACGTTCGGCGGCTCATTCACGCACGTCTTCATTCCATGACCGCGCATCCCGCCGCTTCCCTTCAGCTCACCGACACCGAACAACCGGCTGCCCGCGATTTCATCAGCCGCAAGCTCGGCGAATTCAACCACGCGATGACGGGCCGCAGCGACACGGCGGCGCTCGACGTCTACGTGACCGATCCCGCGACCGGCGAGGTCCTGGGCGGGCTCACCGGCCGAACCTCGCTCGGTCTCTTCTTCGTCGACCTCTTTTATCTGCCGGAATCGCTGCGTGGCGGCGGCTTCGGCAGCCGGCTGCTGCGCGAGGCTGAAGCGGAGGCGAAGCGGCGCGGATGTGCCCGCGCGGTGCTGTACACGATTACGTTCCAGGCGCCGGATTTCTACCGGAAGCACGGGTACGAGGTGTTCGGCGAAGTGCCGTGCGAGCCGGAAGGGGCGGCGCGTGTGTTCATGGTCAAGACGCTATGAACGACGTTGCCTGACGTCACCGCGCCGGCGTCGCGCGCTCGACGATCATGTCGTACAGCGCCTGCGCCGCGGGCGACAACTGCGCGGCCCGGCGCTTGACCAGCACGAGCGTACGCGATACCGACGGCTCGACGAGCTCGATCGTGCGGATCATCGGATACGCGTTCTTCTGGATCGCGAGCTTCGGCACCACGGCCGCGCCGAGGCCTTCGGCGACGAGTCCGAGCGCGGTCGAACTGCGCTGCACTTCGTAGAACGAATGCAGCGTCACGCCGCTCGTCTTCAGCGCACCTTCGAGCAGCCCGCGATTGCCGCTCACTTCGCCAGCGAAGATCAGCGGATGCGGCTGCAGCGCGGCCCAGCGGATCCGCCGACGCTTCGCGAGCGGGTGATCGTCGCGGCAGACGAGCACGTACGGATCATGCGTGAGGGGCACGCTGACGAGTTCGGGGTGCTGGTCGCCCGCGATGCTGATCCCGAATTCCGCTTCGCGGCGCAGCACGGCCTGCAATACCGACGCCGACGCGTGGTCGAGGATCTTCACGCGATCGTGCGGCCGGTGCCCGGAGAACGCACGCAGAATACGGGGGAGATACTGAACGCCGACCGTCGGCACGCACGCGATCGTCACGTCGCCGCGCTGGCTCAGGCCCGTTTCGCGGATTTCGGTCAGCGCATCCGACAGCTCGTTCAGCAGCCGGCGCGCCTGCGGCAGGAAACGGCGGCCGATTTCGGTGAGGGTGGTGCGGCGTGTCGTGCGCTCGATCAGCGCGACGCCGAGAAACGACTCGAGCTTGCGCAGCCGTTGCGTGATCGCCGTTTGCGTGACGTGAAGCGTGTCGGCCGCCTGCCTGAAGCTGCCGCCGTCGGCGATCGCGACGAAAGCCTGGACACCGAGCGTATCGATTTTCATCAGAAACATGAATCAATAACGATATTAAATTCATTTTACTGAAGAACAGCGAGATCGCAGAATGCGCTGCATCGATGGCTGTCGGTATTCCGACGCCGTCCACGCCGACCAGGAGGCATACCGTGACGACCCCACTCGATCAATACGCCAACCAGTACGTGCGATTCGAAGACGAACGCACGCGGCCCGTGCGCGACCTGCTGGCCGCCGTGCCGGGTACGCGGATCCATACCGCGATCGACATCGGCTGCGGGCCCGGCAATTCGACCGAAGCGCTGATCGCGCGCGCACCCGACGCGACGGTTCGCGGGATCGACGCGTCGCCGGACATGATCGCGGCCGCGCGCAAGCGCCTGCCCGCGCTGCGTTTCGATCTCGCGGATGTCTCGGTCTGGGACGATCCGGGCGGCTACGACCTGATTCTGTCGAACGCGGTGCTGCAATGGGTGCCCGCGCACGACACGCTGTTTCCGTCGCTCGTCGGCCGGCTCGCGCCGGGGGGCCATCTCGCGGTGCAGATGCCCGACAACCTCGACGAACCCGCGCACCGGCTGATGCGCGAGGTCGCCGCGGGCGGGCGATGGGCGGACAAGCTCGAGGGCGCGGCGCGCACCGAACGGTTCGACGCACGGTATTACTACGCGCTGCTGTCGCCGTTGTGTTCGCGGGTGGATGTCTGGCGCACGACTTACTACCATCCGTTGCGCGGCGGGGCCGATGCGGTCGTCGAATGGTTCAAGGGCAGCGCGCTGCGGCCGTTTCTCGCGGCGCTGGACGAAAGCGAGCGCGACGCATTCGTCGCGCGCTATCGTGATGCGCTTGCTGGTCCGGACGGCTATCCGCTGCTCGACGACGGCACCGTGCTGCTGCCGTTCCCGCGCCTGTTCATCGTCGCGACGCGGAAGTGAGGCGAAACCAGGACCGGGGCGGTGCGGCGGCCGGTCGTCGGTCAGGACAGCGGCCGCATCGATTCCGGATCGACCGTCCGGCTCTTCGCGGACTGCCCGTCACGCAGATCCTTGTACCAGAAGAGGGCGACTTCCCCGTCATTCGCGCCGTCGGCGTACAGGAAGCGGTCGTGGCCGCCGATGACGAAGCCGGCGCGCGCGTACGTGCAGCAGGCCGCGACGTTGTTCGCCTGCGTTTCCAGCCGCATGAAGCCGAACCCGCGGTTGCGCGCCCATGCTTCCGCGGCCGCGAGCAGGAACTGGCCGATACCTTGCCGCCGGCAACCGCGGTCGACCGCGAGTTCCGCGATCTCGGCCATCCCGTTCCAGCTTTCGGTGATCGCGACGAATCCCGCGAGGCGCCCGCCCGCGCTGGCGCGGAATAGCGCGGTGCCGCCGGATGCCTCGCGCGCCCAGCCGGCCGGGTCGAATCCGTAGTCCTTGCGCCGCACGGGCAGCGCGCGCAAATCGAGCAGATCCTGGTACGGCGCATTCAGCTCCCACGCGATCTCGAACGAAAAGTCGCATCCGTTCAGTTCGTCGGCGGGCAGATCGCCCGCCTGTTCGATGCTGATGTGCTCGGCTCGGTCCATGTGTCGGTGTCCTGTCTTCAGCGGGATTGCCGGGTATTCCCCCGGGGCGAGCGCCGCCGCCTTGCGGCGAGCCGGATCGCGCCCGTTCCTGATTCGAATTGCTGCGCTCGCACAATGCTTCCCTTCGCGGCGCGGTTCAACGCCCGATTATGCGGGATATCGGCGGCGACGCCGCACCTGGAACGGGTATGCAACCACGCCATGCATCGGCGCGGAACGCGAGATAGTCGGCGGTGCGTATCGAAACGACGATCGACTGCACCGACCGACATTCACCGGCACGGGAACACCATGTTGAATTCGACGCAGCGGGAAGCCGTCGGCGAAGCGTTTTCGCTCGACGCGAAGCGGCACGCAAGAACGATGACGTGGCACGCCGTCGACGCGATCGCGGATACGGGGCATCGCGTCAGCGATTTTCCGCACGCGATCGACAAGGCGGGCAATCTCGTCGATTTCGACGGCGCGCCGTGAGCGCGCGTCGCCGGCCGCTCGTCAGATGCTGATCGCGACCGGGCCTGCCAGCGGCGTGTAGCCGTCGTCGAAGAGGAACCATGCATCGTACTGGCCCGACGCCAGCGCGCTGTTCGCCGTGGACGAGAAGAGCAGCGAGCCCGTGCTCTTCGGCAGATACGCCCACGACTTGTAGCCGCCCTTGGTCGGTTGCGCGCCGCGCGGGTAGATGCCGACCCAGTTCTTCGGGCTGTGGCGCCAGGGCGGCACGACGTAGTCGAACCGCAGCGTGCCGTACGACGACCCCTGAGACGACAGCGCGGGCACGAACTTCCCGTTCGTATTGCCAATCGCCGAATCGGTCAGCAGCGCACCCGCTTGCGCCTGCACGCAGCCGGCCACGCGGCGCAGGAAGTTCGGATCGTTCGCGTCGCGGATGCTCGCGTCGTACCAGCCTGCGTCGCCGTACCACGTGACGGCCTGCGTCGCGCCGGCCGGCACGCTGACCGACTGCGGCGTGTTCATGCCGTACGCGTTGTCGACGAGCTGGAACGTCGTCGGGCTCGATCCGGCGGTGTTGTCGAGCGTGATCTGCACGTTGCCGTTCTGCACGTCATAACAGAGGCTCACTTCGGCCGACGAACCGGTATTTCCCGACGCGCCGACGTTGCCACGGAACGTCTGCAGGAATCCGTTCGGCCCGTAGACCGAATAGTCGTAGCCACCAGCCGAACTCAGCGCGAGCGAATCGGACAGGGTCGTGCACGCGTTCGCGCCGGCGCTGATCGTGTATTGCCGCGGGATCGTGCTGGTGCCGTCGACCCACGCCTGCAGATGCACGCCCGCCGTGCCGGTATTGGTCATCGTCAGCGCGAGCGTCTTGCCGGACCGGTTGACCTTGCCCTGCACGAAGAACTCGTACGGCAGCCGGCATGCCGCATTGCGGCCGGTCGTTTGTGCCGGCACCGCGGTGGTGGTCGCCGGCGGGATGACGACCGTCCAGCCGTTCGGGTCCATGTTGCTGGCCGGGCTCGGGATCGCGGGCACCGTCTGGTCGGGATTCGTGAAGTCGAACGCCGACGTGAGGTCCCCGCACACGGTGCGCCGCCACGGCGTGATGTTCGTTTCCTGCAGCCCGAAACGCGTTTCCAGAAAGCGGATCACCGACGTGTGATCGAACACCTGCGAGTTGACCTTGCCGCCTTTCGACCACGGCGAGATCACGAACATCGGCACACGCGGGCCGAGGCCGATCGGCACGTCGCCGCTGGCCGAGCCGTCGGACGCCGCGCCGCTGCTGCCGACGAATTCGGCCGCGGTCGAGACCGTCGACAGGCCGGTGCCCGCGTAGGCGCTGGATGGCACGGCGGGCGGCACGTGATCGAACAGGCCGTCGTTCTCGTCGTACATCACGAGCAGCACCGTGCTGGCCCATACCTTCGGATTCGACGTCAGCACGTTGAGGACGTTGCTCACATACCATTCGCCGCCGCTCGCGGCCCACGACGGATGTTCGCAGTACGCGTAGGGCGCGGCGATCCACGATACCTGCGGTAGCGTGTCGTTCGCGACGTCCGCCTGCAACTGGCTGAACAGGCGCGTGTCGTATTCGGTGCCGCCACCCGTCGGGTCGATTTGCGTGCCGTTGAGCGCCGGCGCAAGCGGATCGTTCGCGCCGAGGTTCTGGTACTGCCTGAAGTTGAGGATGACGTTGTCACCGTAGTTGCCGTTCCACCAGAGATCCTTGCTGGAGCCGTTGTATTCGCCGTAACCGTGAGCGGCATCGAGCCCGTTGCCCTTGTCCTGATAGAACTTCCACGTGACGCCGGCTTCATTCAGCCGTTCCGGCATCGTAGTCCAGCCGGTGCCGGTCATCGTGTTGGTCGTGTACGGTGAGTAGCCGGGCACGTTGCCGCAGCAACCGGTCCACAGATACAGGCGGTTCGGGTCGGTCGGCCCGAGCATCGAGCAGTGGTAGCTGTCGCACACGGTGAAGGCGCTCGCCAGCGCGTAATAGAACGGGATGTCGTTCTGCGTGAAGTAGTACATCGTGCCGCTGGTCTTCGCGCCGGCCCAGTTGTCGTAGCGGCCGTTGTTCCATGCGCTGTGCGTGCCGTTCCAGCTGTGGTCGAGGTCTCCGTAATAGGTGTCGCCGTTCGCGCTGCCGGCCGGCGGCGACGGGTTGAACGGGAACACGTACGACAGCAGCCACGGCTGGCGCCAGACCGGATACCCGCTCGAGATCACGACGGGGCGCGGATCGCCGAAGCCGCGCGCACTGCGCAGCGTGCCGAGGTAGTGGTCGAACGACCTGTTTTCCTGCATCAGGATCACGACGTGCTTCACGTCCTGGAGCGTGCCGGTGACGGTTGCCGCCGGAATCGACTGCGCGCGCAGGATGCTCTCGGGCAGCATGCCGGTGACTGCCGTGGCGCCCGCGAGCTTCAGCGCATCGGCCAGGAACTGACGTCGTGTCGTGGATTTGTTTTGCATGTTCGCTCTCTGTCATGAATGGCCGGACGCCGCCGCGCTTCAAACGCCGCGCGTTGCAATGGCAGTCGCGCCGGACAAGGGCAGGTGCCCGTCAGTGGCAAGCCGTGGCGCAATGCAGGACCGGCGCAGCGGCCGGGCCCGATGCCGATGCGCGGTTCGCGGCGAGGTTGCCGGTCGCGCCGGAATCGCCATCGCCGCAACCGGCCAGCGTGCAGAGGAGTGCGATCATCAAAGCGCCGCGCCAGTGCGGAAAATGACTTTCCTTGCCGGCGGGCGGAGCGGGGTTGTCGCGACTCGATTCAAGTCGGATTCCTGAGTGATTGACGTGCGTTGTTCCTGTTCCTGCTTTCATTGCCCCTCCAGAAATGAAATGAACAGCGGAGAATAGCGCCCGTATCAGAACAACTTCATGACAGGCCATCCGCGCGTGCCGGCGACATGCGACAGCCTTGCATCGGGATTGGTCGCGACCGGATGCGTGACGTAGTCGAGCAACGGCACATCGTTGATCGAATCGCTGTAGAAGTAGGTTCGTTCGAAATCCGACGGCGCGTAGCCGAGCGAATCGAGCCACGCGTTCGTGCGCACGACCTTCCCTTCGCGAAAACTCGGCACGCCGGTGCTGCGTCCGGTGAACCGTCCGCCCGGCGTGCCGTCGTCGGTATCGAGTTCGATGCCGAGTAGATGCTCGATTCCAAACTCGGCGGCGATCGGCGCCGTCACGAATACGTTGGTTGCGGTGACGATGCAGCAGAGATCGCCGCTCTCGCGATGGCGATCGACGAGCGCGCGCGCCTGCGGTGTGATGGCCGGCCGAATCACCTCGTCCATGAACTGCGCGTGCCAGCGTTCGAGCTGCGCCCGGGGATAGCGGGTGAGCGGCGCCAGCGTTACCGCGAGATACGCGTCCATGTCGAGCGTGCCGGCCGCGTAGCGGCCGTAGTGCTCGTCGATCAGCGCCGCGTGCGTGTCGTCTTCCAGCGAACCGACCCGAGTGATGAAGCGGCCCCAGGCCTGATCGCTGTCGAGCGGCAACAGCGTGTGATCGAGATCGAACAGCGCGAGATTCCTGTGCATGTGAAAGTCCTTGTATTGCGTGCCTGCTGGCGTGCTCATGCGCCGATGAGTTTCTCGATCGCGTCCTTCGCGTTCTTCCCGTCGATGGTCGTGACGCCGTCGAGCCACTTCGACAGCACGCCCGGGTTCTTCCTCGCCCATTCCTTCGCGACCGCGACCGGATCCGCGTGATTCATGATCGGCACCATCAGCTGGTTTTCTTCGTCGGTCGTGAATTTCAGGTTGGTCAGCAGGCGGCCGACGTTCGGGCAGCGTTCGAGGTAGCCGGGCGTGACGAGCGTGTAGACCTTCGCCGAGCCGTAGTTCGGGCCGAACACGCCGTCGCCGCCTTCCAGGTACGCGATCTTGTAGTTGATGTTCATCGGATGCGGCTCCCACGCCAGGAACACGATCATCCGGTGTTCCTGCACCGCACGCGTCACCTGCACCAGCATCCCGGCCTCGCTCGACTCGACGAGCTTGAAGCCGCCGAGCCCGAATTCGTTCCTGTCGATCATCCGCTGGATCAGCGCGTTGCCGTTGTTGCCGGCGCCGATCCCGTAGATCTTGCCGTCGAGCTGGTCGCGGAACTTTGCGATGTCGGCGAAGCTCTTCAGGCCCTTGTCCGATGCGTATTGCGGCACGGCCAGCGTGTAACGCGCGCCGACCAGGTTCGGCTGCGGCAGCAGGTGCACGGCGCCGGCGTCGACGAACGGCTTCACCGCCGGCGTCATGCTCGGATCCCAGTAGCCGAGGAACGCATCGATCTGTGCCTTCTTCACGCCGGCCAGCACGATCGGCGGCGACGCGATCGTCTTGCTGGCTTCGTAGCCGAGCCCGTCGAGCAGCATCATCGCGACGCCGGTCGTGGCCGCGATGTCGCTCCAGCCGACATCGCCGAGCGTCACCTTCCTGCAGACGTCGCCTTCGGATGCGTGAACGGGCACCGTCGCGATCGACGCGAGCAGCATTGCGGCCAGCATCCATGCCTTCATCATCATGTTGGTCTCCTAAGCAAGTGTTCCGGATCGGGTTGCGTGAGTGGTCCGACGATCGATCGTATTGATCGGATGAAACGAACGAACTTGGGTCTAGCCGTGCGGTTTTTCGTAACGTATATTAGAAAGCACAAATTCGCAAGTTCGCACAAAAATACAACCTGCGGCGCGTGCGAACCGTCAGCCGGACGAAAGCAGAACAGGTCGGGCGGCGGTTCGGGCGCGTCGCGTTTCGTCAAGTCGGTCGAAGAATGGAGGCATCGCATGATCAGTCAGATGGAAATCATCTCCCGCCTGTTGCTGGCCGCGCTGCTCGGCAGCATCATCGGCATCGAGCGCGAACGGCTGTCGTGGGCGGCCGGGTTGCGCACGCACATGCTGGTAGCCGTCGGTGCGGCGCTCGTGATGGTCGTGTCGGCGTTCGGCTTCGCGGACATCCAGAACGCGAAGAACGTGTCGCTCGACCCGTCGCGGGTCGCCGCGCAGGTCGTATCGGGCATCGGCTTTCTCGGCGCCGGGTCGATCATGCTGCGCGGCGAGATCATCCGCGGGCTGACGACGGCGGCGAGCCTGTGGGTCGTCGCGGCGGTCGGGCTGGCGGTGGGCGGCGGCATGTACATCGCCGCGATCGCTGCAACGGCGATCGTGCTGACGATCCTCGCCGGCCTGAAGCCGATCGAGAAGCGCTTCTTCGCCGCGCGGCAGCGCTGGGGCGTGCGCATCCTCGCGAGCCGCGGCACGGTGAAGCTGACGTCGCTGCAGGCGATGCCCGGGATCGATCAGGCGCGCATCGTCCAGTTCGTCATCGAACAGGACGATGCGACACCGGACGACGACCGGATCCATGTGGTGTTCTCGAAGATGACGAGCCGCGAATTCCAGGTGGTCCGTCAATCCCTGCAGACCCTCGGCGGGGTCAAAAAGATGGAGGAGAGCGCCGCGTAGCCGCGGTTCGAATACCATTGACGTTCATTTCCAAGGACATTTCATGTGGCAAGAAGAGCGATATCAGAGGATCCGGCTTCTGTTATCGAAGATGCAGCGTGTCTCCACCGACCGGATCATGGCCGATCTGAACGTGTCGCGGGAAACCGTGCGCCGCGATCTCGTCGATCTGGAGGCGATGGGGGAACTGAAGCGCGTGCACGGCGGCGCGGTGCAGGTGGGCGACGAAGCGCCGATCGCCGAACGCGCGCAGACGCACGTGAAGGCGAAGCAGGCGATCGCGCGCGCCGCGGCGCGGCTCGTCACGGGTTCGCAGACGCTGTTCATCGACGCGGGCACGACCACCACGCTGCTGGCCGAGGAACTGGCGAAGCTGTCCGGCCTCACCGTCGTCACGAATTCGATCGACGTCGCGTTGAAGATGCGCTCGAGCGACCCCGGGCAGGCGAAGAACGAAACGATTCTGCTCGGCGGGATGATCGGCAGCCGCGCGGCCGCGACGGTCGGCGACGGGACGATCGCCGAGATCTTCCGCTATCGCGCCGATCTTGCGTTGCTGTCGCCGGTCGGCGTCGACCACGTGCGCGGCGCGACGAACTACGATCGGATGGAAACGGAAGTCGCGCGCGCGATGGTCGCCAACGCGGCGGACGTCGCGATCCTGGCCGACTTCAGCAAGCTCGGCACGAATAGCCGGATCGGCTTTTGCGAACCCGCGCGGATCGGCACGCTCGTGACGGACCAGAAGGCGGAGTCGGTCGACAGCTACCCGAGCATCAAGAAGGTCATCCGGAACATCGTGCTGTCGTGATGCGCGCGGCGGCGCGCCGCGTCATGTGAAGCGGCTGGCACGACGCGCTTGCGCCGCAGCATCGACAGTGACTGCGCCGCGGGTGCGGCCGGATCGTCGGTCGATGCCTGCACCGTCCGTTCGATCGCGCTCGCCTCGGCGCGCAGCGCTTTCACCATCGCCATCAAGTCATCGAGCCGCGCGCGCATCGCACGCGCGCTTGCCTGTTCCGCCGCCTCGCGGCGGCTCGTGTGCAGCGCAACCGGGTCGTCGTGCTCGGCACGCAACGCTGGCATGTTCATGCCACAGGCCGCACGTACGACGACGACTGGGTGCATCTGTTCACGATCGAAAGCGGGAAGATTGCGACGTTTGTCGAGTATCACGATACCGAGGCCGAAGCGGCGGCACATCGACCGTGACGACGCCGTATTCGCGCACGGACATCGTCATCATCGGAAGCGTGCATCGCATGCTTCGGCCGGCCGCCCCGGTCAATCGATCGCGCGCATCGCGTGGCGCAGTTCCTGGTAGCTGCGCAGGCCCGTCACGCCGAGTTCGCGTCCGATCCCGCTGAGCCCGAAACCGCCCCAGCACACGTGCGGGTAGATGAGCTGCGGTGCGTTGATCCACACGAGCCCGGCGCGCAAGCGTGCCTGGAACTGCTTCGCGATTTCCGCGTCGCGCGTCACGACGGTCGCGACGAGCCCGTAGCGCGTGTCGTTCGCGAGCGCGATCGCCTCGTCGTCGGTGCGGAACGACTTCACGCACGCGACCGGGCCGAACACCTCGTCAGTCCACAGCAGGTTGTCGACGGCCGGTTCGGCGACCACGACCGGCGCCATGAAGAAGCCGTTGCCGCCCCCCTCGGCGACGCACCCGCTGAACGCGACGCGGGCGCCGGCCGCGATGCCTTGCTCGAGCATCGCCTCCACGCGCGTGCGCTGCGCGGCCGAGATCAGCGGCCCCATCGCGACGTGTTCGGCGGAAGGCGGCGCGACGACGAGCGCGCGAACGGCCGTCTCGAACGCGGCCATGAAGCGGCGGTACACGCTGTCGTGCACAAGGATGCGCGCGGTGGCCGAGCACATCTGGCCCGCGTTCGTGAACGCACCGGCCACCGCCAGCGACACCGCGACGTCAAGATCGGCGTCGTCGCGCACGATCAGCGACGACTTGCCGCCGAGTTCGAGCGTCACGCGCTTCATGTCCTCGGCCGCGGCCTGCATGACCTTGCGGCCGGCGGCCGTGCTGCCGGTAAACGAGATCTTGTCGATCAGCGGATGCGCGGTCAGCGCCGCGCCGACTTCTGCGCCGCCGTTGACGACGTTGACGACGCCGTCGGGCACGCCGGCGTCGGCGATCAGGTCGAGCAGTGCGTGCTCGGTCGGCGACGTCAGTTCGGACGGCTTCATCACGACCGTGCAGCCTGCCGCCAGCGCCGGCGCGAGCTTCCACGCGGTCGTGACCATCGGGAAATTCCACGGCATGATCAGCGCGGCCACGCCGACCGCATCGTGAAAGCGTTCGGCCGTGACCGTGTCGCTCGGCAGCGCGACCGGCTCGGCCGTGAACAGCGCAGGGTTCTCGCACAGCTGCGCGTAGTACGCGAACGTCGCGGCGACGTCGCCGACGTCGGCGTCGGCCTCGAACGGCGGCTTGCCGCTCACCTGCATCTGCAGTGCCGCAAGGCGTTCGCGGCTGGCGTCGACGCGCGCGGCGATCGTCGCGAGCAGGCGGCCGCGCTCGACGGGCGGCGTGTCGCGCCACGTGGCGAACGCGTCGCGCGCGGCGCGGACCGCGGCGTCGACGTGCGCGGCCGTCGCGAATTCCTGCCAGCCGATCGTCTCGCCGGTCGACGCATTGAAGATCGGCGCGCCGGCTTCAGCGGAATGCGTGCGCACGGCTCGGCCGGCGATGCGCGCGGCGGGCAGCACGATGGCGGTGGCGGAAGGGGAAAGCTCAGCGGTGGACATGAACGTTTTCCTGTCGATCGGGTTAGCGGCAGGCGACGCCCGGCATCACGCAGAGCATCTCGAACGCGAGGTTCGCGCCGACGAGCGCGGTGGTGCCGGTCGGATCATACGGTGGCGACACTTCGACGAGATCCGCGCCGACGATGTTCAGCCCCTTCATCCCGCGAATGATCTCGAGACCCTGCTGCACCGACAGCCCGCCGATTTCCGGCGTGCCGGTGCCGGGTGCGAACGACGGATCGAGACCGTCGATGTCGAAGCTGAGATAGACCGGCGTGTCGCCGATGCGTTCGCGCACCTGCGTCATCAGCGGCGCGAGCGACGTGTTCCAGCATGCCTCCGCCTGCACGACCGTGAAGCCCTGCTGGCGGCACCAGTCGAAATCGTCCGCGTGGTAGCCGGTGCCGCGCAAGCCGATCTGCGTGACCTTGTCGCATTGCAGCAGGCCGTCCTCCACCGCGCGGCGGAACGGCGTGCCGTGCGCGATCTTCTCGCCGAACATCGTGTCGTTCACGTCCGCGTGCGCGTCGACGTGCACCACGGCGACCTTGCCGTACTTCTTGTGCAGCGCGCGCAGGATCGGCCATGCGATCGTGTGGTCGCCGCCGAGTGTGATCGGCCGGCAGCCGTTCGCGACGATCTCGTCATACGCTTGCTCGATGCGGCGCACCGAATCCTTCAGGTCGTACGGATTGGTCGCGACGTCGCCGATGTCGGCGACCTGCAGCGAATCGAACGGTGCCGCGCGCGTGGCCATGTTGTACGGGCGAAGCAGCACGGACTCGGTGCGGATCTGGCGCGGGCCGAAGCGCGAACCCGAGCGGTTCGACGTGCCGAGGTCCAGCGGCACGCCGACGAAGCACACGTCGAGGCCGTCGGTGGTGTCGGCCTGCGGCAGGCGCATCATCGTGGCGATGCCGCCAAAGCGCGGCATCTCGTTGCCGCCCATGGGTTGGTTCAGTTCGCGTTGCATCGCGCCGTCTCCTCTTTCTGGTGAAAAGCGATCGGCCGATGGTAGAGGAGAACGCGCACGCGAAGATCGTGAAGTCGCAACGTTTACATCGACGGCGCTCGATGCGAGTGGCGCCGCCGCATCGACGCGGCGTGACCGTCGGCGGACGGTCGGCGTCGGACCGGATCAGCGCGCGATCGCGGGCGGCGGCGCGCCGTCGCCGTCGTGCGCCGCAGCCGCACGAAACGCCGGCGCGGCCGAGCCCCATGCAGCCAGCTCGCGCTTCGTGCGCACACCGAGCTTCGCGAACGCGCGCTTCACGTACGACTCGGCCGACGCGACCCGCACGCCGAGGATGTCGGCGGTTTCCGGCACGGTCTTGCCGGAGATCAGATGCTTGCAGGTTTCGTATTCGCGCTTCGACAGCTTCACGCCGTCGGCCGCGATCCGTGCATCGAACTGCGCGAGCGGATGCACTTCGGGTGTCGGGTGCGCGACGCGCCGCGCGGCGGTAGTCGACGCGTGCAGCTCGAGCAGCGGGAACAGCACATCGCTGACGTTGCGAAAGCGGTTCATCTCGGCGAGCGTGAACGGCGGGCGGTCACGGCCGCGTTCCAGCGCGATCGAATGCTGCGCGTAGCGGGTGCCGCGCGCGAGCACGCATTCGTGGCCGATACGCACGTCGTCGAACAGCCGCTGGCGGAATTCGCCGGGCGGAATCGCCGCGATATCGCGCACGACCAGCATCGTGCCCGTCTTGCCGCGCAGCCCCGCGAACAGCGGGTCGCTGTCGAGAAAGCGCTCGTAGTAGAGCGTCATCACGTCGGAGATCGCGGCGGTCGCGGTGCCGATGCCGCTGCTGCCGATCCATTCGCAGCGGTAGCCGGTGGGCATCGTGCCGTCGACGCGCGAACGTTCGACGTGCGCCACGTCGAGCGGTACCACGTCGTTCAGCAATTGCGTGAGACGCGGCACGAAGTGCGGCGTGCCGACCGTCTCGATCAGCTCGCCCAGCGCCTTGAACGACACGACGAAGCGTTCGGTGTCGCGGTCTGAGGGGTTCACGTTGAGCAGCATGCGGTTCCCCGGTGAAAAGCGGCCGCGATTTTAGCGTCCGAAGTCCGAAACGTCATTAAGGGGAAATGCGGTATGGCGTCCTGCGACCTGGCGCACCCCGGAAAACGCGACTTGTCCCCCCCGAAGGGGGGCATACCGGGGCAGTGTAAATGAGTAACTTTGTCTCTGCTTTTTCAATCCAGAGACGAAAGATTCAGATGACCAAACTGATCAGGGACATCCTGCCGCTCGGCGCAGGCATTGGCGAATTCACGAAGCTCGACTTCGGGATGGACGAAAGCGACTGGCGCGCGGCCGAAGGCAAGAGCGGCAGCTATCTCATCGGCTGGTGGGAAGGCAAGGTCGGTTCGGTGGAGTTTCCGGAAACGGCGGCGGACGAGGCGGTGTGGCTCGTCGAGGGCCGGATCGCGCTGACCGACGTGGAAGGCAACCGGCAGGAATTCACGCCGGGCCAGGGGTACCTGCTGCCGGCCGGTTTCGCGGGCCGCTGGGAGACGATCGAGGACGCGAAGAAGTTCTACGTGCTGCTCGAGAAATCGTGATGCGAGCGACCGCCGCCGTGGTGTCGTCGTCGGATTGACGCGGACCCGCCGGCGGTTGCGTTTTCGATCGACCGCTAGCGAAGTCCGTCGCGCTTTTGCCGACAGGACATATCGCGACTTGCGGTGCATGCGCCGCAAGTCGCCATCGGCGAAATCGGCGAATGCGGCACGCCGCGCACGCTCGACCCGTGCGGGCCGCGATCACGTGGGATGGCTGGGATCATGGAAATGGAAGTCAACGAAGCAACACGGGCCGCACCGGCGCACGCACACGCCGCGCGTCGCGCACCGGTCGCACTGAGCGCCGCCGAGGCGCTCGCGAATACGAAGCTGTTCCCGTACTGGCTCGACAACCCGGCCGCACCGGCCACCGAGCCGGAGCTCGTCGGCGACGCGACGGCCGACCTGCTGGTCGTCGGCGGCGGCTTCACGGGGCTGTGGGCGGCCGTGCAGGCGAAGGAGCAGATGCCGCACCTGAACGTGGTGCTGATCGAGGCCGGCAAGGTCGCGCACGGCGCATCGGGCCGCGCGGGCGGGATCATCTCGACGTCGGTGATGCACGGGCTGCCGAACGCGGTGCGCGTGTTTCCGAACGACATCGCGCAGCTCGAGGCTTTCGGCCATCGCAACCTCGACGGCTTCGAGGAAACGCTGAAGCGCTACGACATCGACGCCGACATCGAGTGGAACGGCGAGATGACGGTGGCGGTCGACCCCGAGCACCTCGCGCACCTGAAGGGCGACTACGACCTGCATCGCGAATACGGACACGACGTCGTGCTGCTGAATCGCGACGAAACGCTCGAACAGTTGAACTCGCCGCTGTTCGCGGGCGCACTGTGGTCGCGCAACCGCAGCGGCATCGTGCATCCGGCGAAGCTCGCGTGGGGGCTCAAGCGCGCGGCGCTGTCGCTCGGCGTGAAGCTGTACGAACACACGCCGCTCACGAAGGTGACCGACGAAGGCGGCACGGTGTACGTGAAGACGCCGAAGGGCAGCGTGCGCGCGCCGCGCGTCGTGTTCGGCAGCGGCACGGCGAAGGTCGGCATTCCCGACATCAACCGCCGGGTGATGCAGGTGCGCGACCACGTGCTCGCGACCGAGCCGCTCACCGACGAACAGCTCGCGCGCATCGGCTGGAAGAATCGCCAGGGCGTGTACGACACGCGCACTCAGCTGAACTATTTCCGGCTGACGAAGAACAACAACATCATCTTCGGCGGGCTGGTCAGCTATCACTTCGACGGCGATCCCGAGCCGCACCAGGACGGCGAGCGCGAAACCTACTACCGGCTCGCGGAGGCGTTCTACCGTACGTTCCCGCAGCTCGCCGACGTGCGCTTCTCGCACGCGTGGGGCGGCCCGATCGACTACTGCTCGCGCGGCTCGGTGTTCGCGAAGCGCTATCTCGGCGACAAGGCCGTGTTCGTCGCCGGCTACACGGGGTTCGGCGTCGCGGCGAGCCGGTTCGGCGCGTTCATGGGGCTGAACATCCTGTTCGATCGCGACAGCCCGGAACGCAAGCTCGACATTGCGAACCAGAGCCCGAGCTACATCCCGCCCGAGCCGATGCGCTGGGTCGCCGCGAAGATCACGTTCCATGCGTTCGACGGCGCGGATGCCGAAGGCGGCTGGAAGCGCGCGTGGATAAACGGGATCAAGGCGATGGGCTTCCCGATGTAGGCGACGCGCGATGTCCGCGAGCGACGCGTTTGGCGCGTGCCGTTGCCGATGGCGGCACGCGTCCGGCAAGGTTCATCGGCAAAGACGGCCGGTATCGCGCCGGCCCGACAACGCGCTCAGGCGCAGCGGCTCGAAGCATGTTTTCGAATACCACCGATCTCGATCTCCGGCTCATCCGGGTCTTTCTCGCCGTCGTCGACGCACGCGGCATCACGGCCGCCGAGGCATCGCTCGGCGTGCGGCAGTCGACGATCAGCACGCAGCTGTCCGCGCTGGAAGCGCGCGTCGGTTTCAAGCTGTGCGATCGCGGCCGCGGCGGCTTTCGGCTGACGTCGAAGGGTGAACGCTTCGCGGCCACGGCACGCACGCTCGTCGCGGCGACGTCCGAGTTCGTCGCGCGTGTGCGCGATATCGACCGCAAGCTGGTCGGCACGCTGTCGATCGGCCTGATCGGGCAGGCGCCGCTCGTCGAAAACGCGCGCCTGGCCGATGCCATCGGCGCGTTCCGCAAGCGCGACCAGGCCGTCACGTTTTCGATGAAGGTCGCGTCGCCGCAGGAACTCGAGGAAAGTCTCGTCAACAACCAGCTCGATCTCGCGATCGGGTATTTCTGGCACCGCGTGCCGGGGCTCGACTACACGCCGTTGTTTACCGAGGAACAGGTGATCTACTGCGGGCGCGGCCATCCGCTGTTTCATGCGTCATGGCCGGTGTCGGCCGACGACCTGCAGGCGCACGACTGGGTATGGCGCACTTATCCGGTGCCGGAGGAGCAGTATCCGCTGCCGGAGCGGCGCGTGACCGCGAGCGCGGACAGCATCGAGGCCGCGACGATCCTGATTCTGTCGGGCGGCCATCTCGGCTATCTGCCCGCGCATTACGCGGAGCCGTTCGAGCAGCGCGGGCTCGTGAAGGCCATCGGCCGCGCGACGCTCAGCTTCGACGTGCCGCTGCATCTCGCGATGAAGCGCAGCGCGAATGACAGGCCGATCGTCGACGCGTTCTGCGAGGATTTGCTGCGCGCGTTCAACATCAAGGCCGTGGCGCTGGCCGCGTAGCGCGGCATCCGCTCACGCGTCGATGCGTTCGACCTTGCCGACCAGCAGCCCGTACGACAGGCTGCCCGCGATCACCCATCCCGTCGACGTGACGTAGTTCGCGCCGATGATGCAGGTCGGGATCCTGGCCACATGCGCGGCGGCAATCGATGCGCAGCACGCGACCAGCAGCACGCAGCGCAGGAGAAGCCGTTGGAATCGCGCAGCACGCGTCATGTGCGAAGCGCGAACGCGCGAGATGTGAACGCGTGCCGGGCAGGGCGGGTTACATGCTTGCGCTGTCGTCGCGATATCCGCTCTTGCCGTCGAAGATTTCCTTGAGCGCGGCACGCAGCACGACCGGATCGTGCTCGCCGGGCGCGAGATGAATCACGTAATGTGTGTTGCCGTCGAGACGCGCGGCGGTGCGCTCATCGAGCTTGACTTCGATCGTGTCGCCCGTGAGGCGCACCGTCAGATTCTTCACGTGCGCGGTGAGCTGGTCGAGCACCATCACCTCGATCGACGTTTCCTCCGGAAAGCGCAGCAGCGAGAAGCAATAATTCTGCGCCGCGTCGTGGCAATAGATGTTCGCGCAACTTTCGTCGTCGTCGATGTCGGACGTTGCCGCGCCGACGGTGGCATGTAGTTCCATGATGTTTCTCTCGATGAGGGGTTATCGGGGCAGCTCGGCTTCCGCTTCAACCTCGCAGTGCGCATCGCGCGCCTTCAGCCACAACCCGAACTCGCGCATGACGTCGACGACGGGCCGCAACCGGTCGCCGTCCGCGGTCAGATCGTACTCGACGCGCACCGGCACTTCCGGATACACGGTGCGCCGCACGAAGCCGGCGTCCTCGAGCGCGCGCAGATCGAGCGTCAGCATGCGCTGCGAGATGCCCGGCATGTCGCGGCGCAGGTCGCTGAAGCGCTTCGGTCCGTCGAGCAGATACGACACGAGCAGCAGCCGCCAGCGGCCGCCGAGCAGGCGCATCGCTTCTTCCACGGAACATCCTGTCGCACTCGTTTTCATCCTGCTGAACCCCGGTAGGTAACTTTTTTGTGACTACAGCACAAACGACTGCCTTCTTCTCAGCGCTGCGCCGATGCGAGATATTAGCGCCCGCGTCGCGGCGAATCGAGAGTCGAACCACCCAACCAAGGAAACACATGAAGCTCTATCACGCTCCCGGCAGCTGTTCGCAGGCGATTCGCATCGTGCTGCGCGAAGCGGGCATCGACGCGAAGATCGTCACGGTCGACGCGCGCAAGCATCGGATCGAAGACGGTCGCGACTATTACGACGTCAACGAACTCGGCTACGTGCCGCTGCTCGAACTCGACGACGGCACGATGCTGCGCGAAGGACCGGTGATCGCGCAGTATCTCGCCGACCTGCGCCCCGACGCGGGGCTCGCACCCGCGTACGGCACGCTCGCGCGCTACCGGCTGATGGAATGGCTGAACTTTCTGGGCACCGAGATCCACAAGGGCTTCATCCCGCTGCTGTACGCGGTGCAGGCGGGGAAATACGTCGACCCGGCGCGGCAGAAGCTCGACAGCCGCTTCGCATGGATCGACCGCCAGCTCGACGGCAAGACCTTCATCACGGGCGACACGTTCACGATCGGCGATGCGTACCTGTTCGCGCTGACGGGTTGGGGCAAGGCTGACTGGATGCGTTCGGTGTACCACGCCGACATCGACTTGAGCCGGTACACGAACCTGCGCGCGTGGTACGAGCGGGTGCGCGCGCGGCCGGCCGTGCAGCAGGTGCTGCAGGCCGACGCCCGGCCCGATGTGTCGTGATTGAAGCGCGTCGCGCGTTCAGCGCGTCAGCGTCACGAACAGATAGCCGACATACCCGGCCCCGTTTGCCAGCAACGCCCAGATCGCGAGCCCGCGCGCGCGGGCATTGACGCGCAGCCACACCGCCGCCGCGAGCGTGATGATCACGCCGGTCAGCACTTCGGGGCGCGGTTCCCACGGCGTCAGCATGATGCCGATCGCCGGCAGCAGCGTGCCCTGGAACACCATCGCGCCGGTGATGTTGCCGAACGCGAGCGTGTCCTTCTTGCGGCGGATCCACAGCACGCTGTTGACCTTTTCCGGCAATTCCGTCGCGATCGGCACGATGATCAGCGACAGCAGCAGCGCGGAGATGCCGAGCAGGTGCGACACACCCTCGACGCCGTGAATGAAGCCCTTCGCCCCGCCGACGAGCAGCGCGACACCGAGCGCGAGTTGCAGCGCGATGGTCGCCAGATTGGTCGGCAGCCCGACGCGCGACAGGAACATCGCGTGCGGCGCCTCGGTGCCGTGCCCGGCATCGACGAGTTGCGTCGACGCGCGGAACGTCATCAGGACGTACGTGACGTAGATGCCGACCAGCATCGCGGCGAGCAGCGCGCGGACCGCCCACACGTGATGCGGAACGAACATCGCGATGGTGGCGAGTGCGAATGCGGCGATGAAGTAGTTCAGGTCGCGCACGAAGCCGGTGCGCTCGGGCGCGATCGTGCCGGTCAGTCCGCGTGAGCGGATCACGGCGAGCGTCATCAGGAAGGTCGTCAGCGTCGCGAGCATCAGCGGCGCGCCGAGAATCGCGCCGACGCCGATTTCCTCGTTCACGGCCGCGTTCGACGTGCCGCCCGCGAGCGCGAGCAGCGGCACCATCGTTTCGGGAAGCGCGGTGCCGACGGCGGCGAACAGCGAGCCGGTCACACCTTCCGAAATCTTCAGCCGCTCGCCGAGATGTTCGAGCGCATTCGTGAAGAGTTCGGCGGCGATCAGGATGACGATCAGCATGACCGCCAGTTCGACGAGCATCAACGTCATGCGGCACCTCCGCAGGCAGGCACGCAGGCAGTGGCGGAACGGACGCGGCGAACGAAACGCACGGGGAAGGCAGGAAGGAACATGGGGACTCCGTGGTCGGACGTGGACGAACCATGACGCATCTGCCGACGTCCGACCAGGAACGACGCGATGCGTCGATGGTCTCGCCAGACCGATTAGGCCGAACGCGCCACGGCCGCAGGCCGAGTGTGTTGACGCGTTCGCTTTCCGGGGGATGGAAAGCAGGCTACTCCCCAAAGACGAAGGGCAGTCTAGCCGAGCTGGCCGCTTTCGGCAAGCGCGTGCGGTCATATCCGTTCATGCGTGCGGTCAAGCCGCCTTGTGACGGACGCCCATGCAGTATCGGGAAGCAATCGGCATGCTCGCGCGACGGCGTCATCCGCGTGTCACGAAACGCGGGCCGGGAAGTGAAGCGCGAAGGTCGTCCGTCCGTCGCGGCTCACGACCTCGACCTTGCCGCGATGCAGCTCGACGATCGACTTGACGATCGCGAGCCCGAGCCCGGTGTTGCGCGCTGCGCCGTGCCGCGACGAATCGATCCGGTAGAAGCGCTCGAAGATCCGCTCGATCTGTTCGGGCGGAATCGCGACGCCGCGGTTCGTGACCTCGACGACCGCGTAACCGGGCTGGGTCGATACGGCCAGCTCGATCGTCGATCCGGCTTCCGCGTGTTCGAGCGCGTTCGAGACGAGGTTGCTGACGGCGCGCCGGAACAGTGTCGCGTCCGCGACGACCCGCGCTGCGCCGTGTACGTCGAGGCGCACGCCGGCCTCGTCGGCCAGCGCCTGGAAATACGACGCGAGCCGGCGCAGCTCGTTGCCGGCGTCGAGTTCGGCGGTCTTCAGGTGCTGCCGCGCGTTGTCCGTGCGCGCGAGAAACAGCATGTTCTCGATCATCCGCTGCAGCCGTTCGCATTCCTCGATGTTCGAATCGATCAGCGCTTCGTATTCCTCGGTGGTGCGGGCACGCGACAGCGTGACCTGCGACGCGCTGATCACGTTCGCGAGCGGCGTGCGCATGTCGTGCGCGAGATCGGACGAGAACTGCGACAGCCGCACGAACGCGCGCTCGAGCCGGTCGAGCATCCGGTTGACGGACGTGGCGAGCTCGCGCAGCTCGATCGGGCCGCCGCGCGCATCGAGGCGCGCGGCCAGGTTGTGCGCCTCGATGCGCGACGTCTGCCGGCCGAGGCTCTCGACCGGACGCAGACCGCGGGACGCGACCGCGTAGCCGAGCGCGCCGACCAGGAGCGCGCCGAGCGCGGCCGCGAGCCAGATGTCGACGCGATAGCTTTCCAGCAGCGACTGGCGATCCGCCGCCGTGCGCGCCAGCGCAACCTGAATGGTTTCGCCCGACGGCAGCGTGGCGCGCGCACGGACGCAGCGCGACGTGCCGATGCCGGGCGGCGAGCACGTGAATGGGCTGGCCGCCGCGCCCGCTGCACCGGCCGGCTGCGGCCGCGCGATCACCGACGCGAGCGTGTGGCCGGCTTCGTCGGTGTGTTCGACGAGCGGGCGGTTCGCGCCGTCGTAGATGCCGAGATAGACGCCCGGATGCGACAGCAGCACTTCATGGAAGACGGCCGGATCGGCGCGCACGGCGGCGGTCGAACCGCTCGCCCGCGCGAGCTGCAGGAACTGGTTGAGCTTGCCGGCGATCTCGATATCGTCGCGCCGGGTCAACTCGGCGGACAGCGAGCGATACAGGTACGCGCCGGTCAGCGCGAACACGAGCGCGGCCACGACCGCGAACGCGAGCGTCAGGCGCCGGAGCAGCGAATAGGGCGCGGGGCCGCCTTTCATGCGCGATCCTCGAGCACGTAGCCCATCCCGCGGATCGTGTGGATCAGCTTCTTCTCGTACGCGTTGTCGATCTTCGCGCGCAGGCGCTTGATCGCCGCATCGACGACGTTCGTGTCGCTGTCGAAATTCATGTCCCAGATCTGCGACGTGATGAAGGTGCGCGTCAGCACCTCGCCCTCGCGTTCCGCGAGCAGCTGCAGCAGAGCGAACTCCTGCGCGGTCAGGTCGATGCGGGCGTCGGCGCGCCGCACGCGGCGCTTGATCAGGTCGACTTCGAGATCGGCGATGTGCAGGATGTCCCGGGAATTGCGCGGCACGCGCCGCAGCAGCGAACGGATGCGGGCAAGGAACTCCGCATACGCGAACGGCTTGAGCAGGTAGTCGTCGGCACCCAGTTCGAGCCCCGTGACCTTGTCCTCGATCGCTTCCCGGGCCGTCAGCAGCAGCACCGGCGTCTGCTTCTGCGCGCGCAGCCGTCGGAGCACCTCGAAGCCGTCCAGTTCCGGCAGCATCACGTCGAGCACGACGAGGTCGAAATCCTCGTGCAGCGCGAGGAACAGCCCGTCCTGGCCGTTCTCGGCCACGTCGACCGTGTAGCTTGCCTCCGTCAGCCCCTTGCGGAGGTACGACGCCATCTTGGGTTCGTCTTCGACTATCAGTATCCGCATGGTGGAGCAGGCCGTTCGTGATTCCAGCCGGTCAGTGTAACGCGTGAGCTTACGGCGCAGCGGGTGCGCGAAAGATGACCGCCGGATGACGGAATTTTCATGAAGCACGCGTGCGATGCGTCGCCGTACTTCATGAAAATTCCGTCATGTTTCGGCCATGTCGTCGTCACGCCGGTGGCGATAAGCTGCGGCCGTCTCGTATCCGGCGCCCGTCGTCGCGGCGCCGCTCCCGTTCATCCGGTCATCGTCTGCCTGATTCCGCATCCATGTTGTATTGGCGCAAATTCATCCTCGTTGTGCTGCTGGCGCTGTGCGTGCCGATCCAGTCGTTCGCGACCGTGTCGACGCAGTGCGCGGGTGCCGCCGCGCCGCATGCGGGGGCCAGTGCCGATGCCCGGGCTGCGTCGCATGCGATGCCGAGCGCGCACGGCGAGCGGTATGAGCACGGCGACCACGCACGGCACGAGGCGCCTTGTTCCGCCTGCGGGTCCTGCTGTTTCGGCTCGGGCATGGCGGAGGTGCCTGCCGTGTCCGTTACGTCGGACGTCGGCCTCGCGGTCGTCACGTTCGCGCCGTCGACGGTCGTCGTGTCGTTCTTGACCGGCGGCATCGACCGGCCGCCGCGCCGGATTCCCGTCTAGTCCGTGTCCGCGGCCGACCGGCCGCGATCCGCAAACCGTGCCGGCGAACGCTCGACATCCGCCGCACGACTCACGACGAGAAACATCCATGCGATTGATTACTGCGGCGCTGCTTGGCGCGGCGGCGCTCGTGCCGTCGCTCGCGCCCGCGCAAACCGCCTTTCCCGATCCGGCCGACGCGGCCGCGCCGGTGCCGGACGTCACGGTGACGTCCGCGTTCGACGGCTACGTGCCGTATCGGGACGACGCAGGCCCGGGCTGGAAGCAACTGAACCGGGACGTGATGGCGCGGCCCGCGAAGGCAGGCGCCACCGGACACGCGAAACCCGAAAATGCGGCAGCCGGCGCGGCCAATTCGATGCACGGAGGGGCCGCGCAATGACGAGACTTGCGATTTCACCGCGGTTCGGCGCAACCGTGCTCGTGCTGGCATTCCTCGCCGGCTGCACGACATTCTCGAAGGACGGCGGCTTCGACGCCGTGTCGTCCGTCGCATCGGAGCGCATCGGGAAGGTCGCCGTCATCGTCAGGACCGACGCCGACCGTGCAGCCGTCGACAAGCGGACGAAGGAACTGCTCGAGAAACCGCTGTCGATGGACGACGCGGTGCAGCTCGCGCTGCTGAACAACCGTGGCCTGCAGGCGTCGTACGCGGAACTCGGGCTGTCGGAGGCCGATCTCGTGCAGGCAGGCCGGCTGCCGAACCCGCGCTTCTCGTTCAGCCGCACGCGGGCCGGTGACGGCGAACTGAGCCTCGGCCGCACGTTCTCGGCCAACGTGTTCGCGCTGCTGACGCTGCCGCTCGCGACGAACATCGAACGCCGCCGTTTCGAGCAGACTCGGCTCGAAACCGCCGACGCGATGCTGAGGGTCGCGGCCGACGCGCGCCGCGCATATGTCGAAGCCGTCGCGGCCGAACAGGCCGCGAATTATGCGCAACAGGTCCGCGACGCCGCGAGCGCCGGAGCCGAACTCGCGCTGCGCATGCGCCAGGCCGGCAACTTCAGCCGGCTCGACTACGCACGCGAACAGGCGTTCCATGCGGATGCTGTCGCGCAGCAGGCGAAGGCGCGGCAGCAGGCCGTGGCCGCGCGCGAGAAGCTCACGCGCGCGATGGGGCTGTGGGGCGAGCGCACGCGGTACGCGCTGCCCGAGCGCTTGCCCGACCTGCCGAAGGCACGCCCCGATCTGCCCGATCTCGAACGCTATGCGATGAGCAACCGCCTCGACATCCAGGCCGCGAAGCTGCAGACGCGGGGCGTCGCGTCGTCGCTCGGGCTCAGCAAGGCGACGCGCTTCGTCAACGCGGTCGATCTCGGCTACGTGAACAACTACGAGACCGCCAAGGGGCACGAGCACGGCTACGAGATCAGCGTCGAGATTCCGCTGTTCGACTGGGGCGGCGCGAAGGTCGCGCGGGCCGAGGCCGTCTACATGCAGTCGGCGAACCGGCTCGCGCAGACGGCGATCGACGCGCGCTCGGAAGTGCGCGAATCGTACGCGGCATACACGACGAGCTACGACGTCGCGAAGCACTATCGCGACGAAGTCGTGCCGCTGCGCAAGACGATCTCGGACGAGTTGCTGCTGCGCTACAACGGGATGCTCGCGAGCGTGTTCGAGCTGCTGGCCGATGCGCGCGAACAGGTCGGCGCGGTCAACGGCTACATCGATGCGCTGAAGGACTACTGGCTCGCCGAAACCGATCTGCAGGCGGCCGTCGGCGGCCGGCTGCCGACCGCGCAGCCGACGCAGCCGATGCAGCCGATGCAGCCGATGCAGCCGATGCAGCCGATGCAGCCGATGCAGCCGATGCAGCCGATGCAGCCGATGCAGCTGATGCAGCCGATGCAGCCGATGCAGCCGATGCAGCCGATGCAGCCAACGCAGCCAACGCAGCCAACGCAGCCAACGCAGCCAACGCAGCCAACGCAGCCAACGCAGCGCGCGGACGCGCCCGCCGCACCCACGACCGACGCTGCACCGCAGCCGGCTTCTTCACCCGTGGCGCAACCGGCGCCCGCAACGCATCCGGAAGGTCATTGACATGGTGTCCCGTCGACAATTTCTCAGCGGCTCGGGCGCCGCGCTGCTCGGTGCGGCGATGGTCAGCAAGGCCGGCGCGGCGTCGCTGCCCGAAGCGCCCACGACGGCGAAGGCCGGCACGCAGCCGCCGCTCGTGCCGCCCAACGGCCGCCCGTACACGCCTGTCGCGACGCTGAACGGCTGGACACTGCCGTGGCGAATGAAGAACGGCTGGAAGGAATTCCACCTGACGGCCGAGCCCGTCGTGCGCGAGATGGCGCCCGGGATGAACGCGAACCTGTGGGGCTACAACGGCCAGTCGCCAGGCCCGACGATCGAGGCCGTCGAAGGCGACAAGGTCCGGATCTTCGTGACGAACCGGCTGCCCGAGCACACGACGATCCACTGGCACGGGCTGCGGCTGCCCAACGGGATGGATGGTGTCGGGGGCCTCACGCAGCCGCACATTCCGCCGGGCAAGACCTTCGTCTACGAGTTCCAGCTGGAGGCGCACGGCACGTTCATGTATCACCCGCATGCCGACGAAATGGTGCAGATGGCGATGGGGATGATGGGCATGTTCATCGTGCACCCGAAGGATCGCGCGACGATGCCGGTCGATCGCGATTTCGTCTTTCTGCTCGCCGCGTACGACATCGATCCGGGCAGCTACACGCCGCGCGTGAACGAGATGACGGACTTCAACATGTGGACGTTCAACTCGCGCGTGTTCCCGGGCATCGACCCGCTGCCGGTGCGGGCGGGCGACCGCGTGCGGATTCGTTTCGGCAACCTGACGATGACGAACCATCCGATCCACCTGCACGGCTACAGCTTCGAGGTGGCAGGCACCGACGGCGGCTGGATTCCGCCGGCGGCGCGCTGGCCGGAGGTGACGGCGGACGTCGCCGTCGGCCAGATGCGCGCGATCGAGTTCACCGCCGATCGCCCGGGCGACTGGGCGTTCCATTGCCACAAATCGCATCACACGATGAATGCGATGGGGCATCAGGTGCCCAACCTGATCGGCGTGCCGCAGAAGGACCTCGCGAAGAAGATCGGCAAGCTCGTGCCCGACTACATGGCGATGGGCAGCACGGGCGGCGCGATGGGCAGCATGGAAATGCCGCTGCCGGACAACACGCTGCCGATGATGACGGGCACCGGCCCGTTCGGGCCGCTGGAGATGGGCGGCATGTTCACGGTGCTGAAGGTCCGGCAGGGGCTCGGCCGCAACGACTATCGCGATCCGGGCTGGTTCCGGCATCCGAAGGGCACCGTCGCGTACGAATACACCGGCGAATTGCCGGACGGTTGAGCCGCGGGCAGCATGCGGCGGCCGGGACGATGCGGCCGCCGGTTTTCGTTTCATTCACTCAGGAGCACGCACGATGAAGAAGGAACTGGTTTCGATTGCAACGGGTTGCATGCTGGCGTTTTCCGCCGCGTCGTACGCGGCCGGCGACATGGCCGGCATGGATATGAGCGGCGGCGCGATGCAGGGCGCCGCCGCAAAGCACGAGATGTCGCACGGCGAGATTCGCAAGATCGACACGGGCACGGGCAAGCTGACGATCAAGCACGGCCCGCTGGACAACCTCGGGATGGACGCGATGACGATGGCGTTCAAGGTGAAGGACCCGGCGATGCTGTCGCAGGTGAAGGTGGGCGACCAGGTCGACTTCGTCGCCGAGGACGTGGGCGGCGCGTTGACCGTCGTCGAGCTGAAGAAGCCGTGACGCCGGGCATGACCATGAAAATCACCACGCTCGGGCGGCTGGCCGCCCTCGCCGCGGCCGGCGCGATCGCCGCCGCCGTGCCGGCCGCGGCATTCGCGCACGGCAAGCTGGAAAGCGCCGCACCGGCGACGGGCAGCGCGGTCGACACCGCGCCCGACACGTTGCGGCTGACGTTCAACGAAGACCTCGAACCTGCGTTCAGCTCGGTGAAGGTGTCGGACGCGAACGGCAATGCCGTCGCGCACGAAAAGGCGAAAGTCGATGCGTCGAATCCGCGCGTGATGACCGTCGGGATACCGAAGCTTGCGCCCGGTGCGTACACGGTGAAGTGGGTGGCGATGACGGCCGACGCGCATCGCACCCAGGGCACCTATTCGTTCAGGGTGAAGGGGTGAACGAGGGCCTCGTCGGCCTTCTGCGGCTCGTGTCGGTGGCGATCCAGAACACCGGGTTCACCGTCATCGTCGGCGCGCTGCTCGGCAGCCACTGGCTCGCGCGCGGCGAGTCGGCGTGGCAGCACGGCATCGCGCGGCGTCTCGTCGCGACGCTGCGCATCGCGTCCATCGTGTCGCTGCTCGCGAGCATCACCGCGTTCTGGGCGCACTGCGCGCTGATGAGCGACGTGTCGATGCTGGACGCCTGGCCGGCTGTCCGCGCGATGCTCGCCGGCACCGGCTTCGGCCACGCGTGGCTGGCCGGCGCGGTGTTCACGGCCGTCGTCGTGCTGCTGTCGTTGCTCCGGCGTGCGAACGACACGCGCTTTCCGTTCGCGATGTGGGCCGCGCTCGCAGGTGTCGCACTCGCGCGCAGCAACGGCGGGCATCCGGTCGACGCGGGCCTGTTCAGTGTGCCGGTGTGGGTCGACTGGCTGCATCTGCTGGCAATCAGCGCGTGGGTCGGGCTCGTATTCGTGACGGCGTTCGGCGTGATGCCGCGTCTTGCCGGCATGCCCGCGAGCGAACGCACGACCGGCGCATCGTTCGTGCAGTCGCTGTCCGATGCGTCGACGTACGCGTTGATCGTGCTGTTCGCGACCGGCGCTTACAACGGCTGGCGCGGTGTCGATACGCCCGCGAACCTGCTCGGGTCGACGTACGGGCAGATCCTGCTGTTCAAGCTCGCGCTCGTGCTGATCGCGGCGGCGCTCGGCGGACACAACCGGTTCTTCGAGATGCCGAAGCTGCTGGCCGTGCTGAAGGACCCGGCGGCCGCGGCGCCGGCCGACCTGTTGCGACGGTTCGGCGCGGTGTTGCGGATCGAGGCGGTTGTGCTGGCCGGCGCGCTGATGGTGGCCGCCGTGCTCGCATCGAGCGCGTTGCCGGGGACGGTTTAGCGCCACGGTCGGCAGGCGAAGCCGGTATCGGGAAATCGTCGGAACAGCGGCGGTTTTGGTCAGACGATTTCCCGCTTTCCTACCGTGAGCGCGATGTCGGATTATTACATCCATCTATCTTCTGGTTACTAACAACTGTCATCGAGCGCCGCTAAGCTTTCGCCATCCTCACAACCGGGATTCCCCGTCATGCGCTCGACAATCCGCCTGTTTGCCCCGCTATTGCTGCTGCCCACGCTTGCCGCACCGGTCTTCGCCGCCACCGCCGCTCCCGTCAGTCCGAACTGCGGCGGCAGCACGACGCCGATCGCCGACATCCAGGGGCCCGGCGCGCCGTCGCCGCTCGCTGGCCAGAACGTGTCGATCGAAGCGGTCGTCACCGCCGATTTCGGCGGCACGGACGGCTTCGGCGGCTTCTTCGTCCAGCAGGCCGACGCGCAGCGCCGCAACCAGCCGGGCGTCTCCGAAGGCCTGTTCGTCTATGCGCCGAAAGTGCGCGCGAAGGCCGGCGATCTCGTGCACGTGACCGGCAAGGTCGAGGAAAAATACGGGCAGACGCAGCTCACGCTGTCGGGCGCGATCGCGGTGTGCGCGAACAACCAGACGGTCACGCCGGCGACGCTCACGCTGCCGGTCGACAACCCGAACGCATTCGCCGCATATGAAGGAATGCGCGTGCGCCTGCCACAGACGCTCACCGTCACCGAAAATTACGAACTCGGCCGCTACGGCAGCGTGTTGCTGAGCAACGGCCGCCTGCGCACACCGACGAGCGTGGTGCCGCCGTCGCAGGCGCAGACGCAGATCGATGCGAATGCACGCAACCGGCTGGTCCTCGACGACGGCTCGAACAAGCAGAACCCGGCGACCGTGCCGTATCCGGCGCCGGAACTGTCGGCCGCGAACACGTTGCGCTCGGGCTACACCGTGCGCGACGTCGAAGGCGTGCTCGAGGTGCGCTACGGCGCATGGCGCGTGCAGCCGCTGCCCGGCGCGGCCGCGCCTGCTTTCGACACGCGTTCGAACCCGCGCACCAACGCACCGGCGCGCGATCCGAAATCGAACCTGCGCGTCGCGTCGTTCAACGTCCTCAACTACTTCAACGGCAACGGTCTCGGCGGCGGCTTCGATGATCCGAACAACCGCGGCGCGAAGAACTACCAGGAATTCCAGCGCCAGGAAGCGAAGATCGTCAGCGCGCTGAAGGCGCTCGACGCCGACGTGATCGGCCTGATGGAAATCCAGAACAACGGCTACGGCGAACTGAGCGCGGTGCGTCAGCTCGCGGCGAAGCTCGGCAGCAACTGGCGCGTCGTCGATCCGGGCACGTCGCGCCTCGGCGGCGACGCGATCACGGTCGCGATGATTTACGACAGCCGCGCGGTCGAACCCGTCGGCCGCGCGTCGACGCTCGCGATCGACGACAAGAACCGCCAGCCGCTCGCGCAGTCGTTCCGCCGGATCGGCGGCAAGCAGGCGTTGACGATCGCGGTCAACCACCTGAAGTCGAAGAACTGCCCGGACGCCGCGAACGACGACCTCGACCAGGGCGACGGCCAGGGCTGCTGGAATCCGACGCGCACGCGCGCGGCCGCGAAGCTGGCCGACTGGCTCGCCGGCAACCCGACGGGCGTCGCAGGGCAGGGCACGCTGCTGATCGGCGACTTCAACAGCTACACGTATGAAGACCCGATCCGCCTGCTCGAATCGCGCGGCTACCGCAACCTCGTGTCGCGCTGGATCGGCGCCAATGCGTACAGCTACGTGTACAACGGCGAAGCCGGCTACCTCGATCACGCGCTCGCGTCGCTGCCGCTCGCATCGCACGTGAAGGCCGTGCACGAATGGCACATCAACGCGGACGAGCCGCTCGCGCTGCAATACACGCTCGCGTACAAGTCGGCCGAGCAGCAGAAGACGTTCTACGCGCCGGATGCGTATCGTTCATCGGACCACGATCCGGTGCTGATCGATATCGCGTTGCCGGGCAACGGGCGCTGATCGCTGAATCGCGTGTCTGAAGTACGGCGTACGACGTTGCCGCACGTCGTCGCGCGGGCGGTGGTTGTGCCGCTCGCGCTGCCTCTCTCCCCCTCGGCCGTCACGTGCCCGATTCGCGATCGCTGTCATGCGATCCGGAATGCGTGGCGCGAATGACGGCTTCTTCATTGCGAATGCCTTCGCATTACGCATCAATGCCGCTTGGCGCACTCCGCGGTTTAATTCCGATGTCGGGTAAATAATTCCATGGCGTGTCCGGTAGATAATCAGAGTCGGTATTTTTTGGACAATGCCGATTTTTATTCAATGAATCGCGCCAATAGATTTGGGATAATTAAAACGAAAGAAAAATCCTGTCGATTTGAAGGGCGTCCATGCGCAATGCCAAAGCCTGGAGGGGTTGCCCAACATGCGAGAACGCCGCCGCATTCCAATAAAAATGACTCACATAACAAGCCGGGCGCGAGCAATCGTGTTTTCTTTCAAATGCCAAACACTGATCGCCGTTTGCATCATAAGAGATTTTTTAATATCGGAATGATCTTTGACAACGCGGCGCAGCACCGCCTATTTTTGTGATGTCGTAAATTTTGGTCATACGATAAGTCGTTGAAACTGCAAGGGGGCGGCGTTCCCCGCATCATTCTCCGCCAGCAGTTTGCTGTGTCTGTATCAAGTTCAGTCTCTCGAAGAAATCCAGTCCCCAACCGCCGTCTGCCGACCGTGCAACGCGAGTGGCGGGTATGCCTGCGCGTTTTTCGCCGGCGATGGCGGCCCGTGTGAAGCGGTATCCGACCCAAGGACAGAGATGAAACCAGACAGGAGCAGTACCGGCAGCCGCCGCGCGCGTCGCGGCTGGCCGGCCGGGCTAGGCGCATTGACCGTCGTGACGCTCGTGCTCGCGGGCTGCGGCGGCGACGATTCGTCGTCGGTCGGCGCGTCGAGCCTCGCGCAGGCCACCGCCAGCCAGCAGGCCAGCGCGCAAGCGGCGGCCGACAGCCAGTCGCCGGCGGCGAACCAGCCTTACGTCGACCCCGTCGCCTATTCGATGAACGCGACCGACGGCCTCGCGGCCGCGCAGGTCTCGGAGAAGGCGGCAGTGATGCATTACCAGTGGAAATCCGGCGGCACGACGGTCAGCTACACGACGACCACGGGCCACCTGACCGCGCAGGACGCGAACGGCAACGCGGAAGCGTCGATGTCATACGTCGCGTACACCGCGCCGAGCACGAACGGCAAGCCGCGCCCCGTCACGTTCGTCTATAACGGCGGCCCCGGATCGTCGTCGATCTGGCTGCGCCTCGGCTCCTTCGCGCCGACGCGCGTCGCCACGCCCGATCCGCTGTTCGGCAACAACTGGCCGAACTATCCGCTCGTCGACAACGCGGAAAGCCTGATCGACACGACCGACCTCGTGTTCATCGACCCGCCGGGAACCGGACTGTCGGAAGCCGTGCTGCCGAACACCAACCAGAAGTACTGGGGTTCGGACGCGGACGTCAACATCATGCGCGACTTCATCCAGCGCTACCTGACCGTCAACAGCCGCGGCACGTCGCCGATCTACCTGTACGGCGAGTCATACGGCACGCCGCGTACCGACATGCTCGCGCTGGCGCTCGAATCGGCCGGCGTGCACCTGACCGGGATCGTGCTGCAGTCGTCGATCCTGAACTACTTCGCCGATGCGGTGGAAGCGGTGGCGATCACGCAGTCGACCGAAGGGCTGCTGCTCGAGACCGATACCGTGGCCGGCTACCTGCCCGGTTATGCCGCGGTAGCGGCGTACTTCAACCAGGTGTCGCCGGCGCCGGTCAACCCGTATCTGTATGCACTGCAGACCGAGTTTTTCACGACGCTGATCTACAACCAGTTGCAGCAGTACTCGCAGTCGTGGGTGCTGAGCCAGCTCGGCATTCCGGATGCGCTCGGCACGCCGGTGTTCCCGAGCGATGCGACGCTGAATCTGTGGTCGCTGCCGTCGAGCCTCACGCAGCAGGCGCTGCGCGGCTACTTCAACGCGAATCCGTTCGGCACGAGCCTGCTGCCCGGCACGACGATCGGCCGCTACGACGGTCGTGTGTCGTTGCCGAACTCGGATCCGCGACTGCAAGCGGACGGCGATCCGTCGGACATCCTGATCTCGCAACCGTTCACGAACGCGCTCGCGACGCAGATGCCCGACTACCTCGGCTACACCGCGCCGAACGCGACTTACCTGCCGCTGAACGACAACATCATCCAGGTGTGGGACTTCTCGCATGACGGCCAGCCGATGCCCGACTCGATCCCCGATCTGCTCGGCGCGCTGCAGCTCAATCCGAAGCTCCGGGTGCTCGCGGAAAACGGCCTTCACGATCTGGCGACGCCGTTCTTCAACACCGAGAAGCAACTCGCGCGGCTGCAGACCGTGAAGGGCCTGAACCCGAAGCTGCAGGTGAACTTCTTCCAGGGCGGGCACATGACGTATCTGGATGACGTGGCCCGTCCGCAGATGAAGCGCGACCTGAAGATCTTCTATCAGGGCAGGCGGATTCCGACCGCGCTGACGCTGCGCACGCTGCCGCAGCCGTGGCCGGACGAGAACCCGGCCGGCACGCCGACCGGCAGCGTGCCGGGCGCGACGGCCGCGACGACGCTGGCGGTGGCACCGTAAACGACGGACTCCTTGCGAAAAGGAACCCTCTATTCATCCATTGAATGCGAGTGATCATGTCCCTAATCAACTTGATGCGGCGTATGTCTGCGTTGACCGTCCTCGGTGCCGCGATGAGCAGCGCCCATGCACTGCCGCCGCAGGCGGTGGCACCGGTGAAGCTGCCGCACGGCGGGCACGGTGTCGACGGTCCGTTCTTTCCTTCGACCCGCGTGGCGCCGGTATTGCCGTCGACCGGCGCGACGCTGCAGCAGCAGGCGCAGCGGCGCGTCGACGCCCGGCTCGGCGGCAACACGGTGCTGAGCAACGGCGCGGCGGTGACGAAGGCGCAGGCGCAGAGCAGCGGGCTGGGCTTCGTCGCGAAGCACTTCGACGAGATCGATGCAAAACACACCGGTCGCGTGACGATGAGCGATGTGCGGCAGTTCATCCAGCAGCTGCAGGTGCAGGCGGAGCAGGAACAGCAGGAGTGACGGCGTAGCGAGGTCGTGCGCAGGGTGGTGGCCGGTGCCGGCCGCCCCCTGCTGCTGCGGCCTGCTTTCAGCCCGCCGCGGCGCAAGTCCGGCCGCGGCTTTCTTCATGGAAGCTCGGTTCATGCGCGGGCAGCGCGAAGCCGCGTCACGTATCGCGTGATCGATGTTCAGCTTCCCGGTGCGCGTAACGCCGCGCCGTCGCCGACGGCAACTCGCCGAACATCGCTCGGTAGTCCTGCGCAAAGCTGCTCAGGTGCCAGAAGCCCCACTTCGTCGCGGCCGACGTCACGGACCCGCCGAGCCGCAGCTCGCGGCGAACGTGATTCAGCCGGACGGCGCGCAGATAGGCGATCGGATTCAGGTTGAGCGTGTCGTTGAACGCGTATTGCGCGGTACGCCGGCTGATGCCGAGCTGCACGCACAGTTCGGCGATCGACAGCGGGCACGTCGACGCATCCTGCAGCCGCTCCTGCACTGCGTTCACGAGCGACCAGTACTTCGTCCGCCGCGTCGCGAGGGCGTCCGCGTCCGGCGCGGGCATCGTCATCGCTTCGGAAATCGCATACAGCACGGTCCGCTCGAGCAGTTCGATCCGCTCCTGCGTCGTCACGTCCTCGATCGGCGTGCTTTTCGCGGCCGCGGCCATCGTGTGGCGCAGCAGGTCGCGCAAGCGGTCCGCGACCTGGGGCGTCATCGGGATCAGCGGCGCGAAGGTACGCGCGCGCAGCGACGCGGCGAGTGTGCGCATCGCCTCCGTCGACAGCTTGTCGGGTTCGATCTCGACGTTCACGAGCACGTGCCGGTCGGGCGAATAGAACTCGAACACGGGCTGGCTCGAGAACACGTGCAGGCTGTCGCGCCCGCTCTTCTCGCCGCACATGCGTGCATGGCCTTCGAGTTCCAGCGGCACGGCCACCGCGATGCGGTCGGACGGCACCGCGCCCTGCTGCAGGATCACCTTGTCGAGGTCCTCGACCAGGAGCCGGATGCCGCCGAGCGACACGATGGACGACGAGCCATGAAACAGGCCGCCCGAGATCTGCGTGTAGTTGAGATCCCAGCCGTCGAAGATCCGCGCCTGTTCCTCCACGTCGGTGAACGCGCAGAACGCCACCGTTCGCGCAAACGGCGGGGCGCCAGAAAAATCGCTCGGATCGGCGGACGGCGTCATCGGAGTCGGGAAGGGGCGGGCCGGATCGATGCATTGTAGCCGCTGCACGAGCCGGTCAAAAACCCCGATGGCCCGATTCCCCGAAGAAACCCTCGCTTGCCGAAATCCGATAGTGAAAAGCCGGCTGGCGCAATACCTTTGGCACGAACGGAACACAACGCATCGCATCGCGCCGGCGCCGGGAGCATCCCGCTTCGTTGCCGGACGAACCGAACACGGCTGCCGGCGTGGGACCGGCGGCACACTTCTGGAGAGACGTCGATGGAGCTTCCACGTGGCGGATTCTGGCGGAACTGGGTGGGCAATCAGTCGTGCGTTGCCGCGCACATCGCGTCGCCGACCAGCGAGGCGGAGATCGCCGAGCTGGTGCATGCGGCGACGCGCCAGGGCAAGAACGTCCGATGCTCGGGATCGGGACATTCGTTCACGCCGGTCGTCGCGACGAGCGGCCTGCTGCTGTCGCTGAAGGACCACCAGGGCATCGTCGCGGTCGACGAGCAGCGAAAGCGCGTCACGGTGAAGGCCGGCACGCGGATCAACGCGGTGACGCGTCATCTGAAGGACATCGGCTTTTCGCTCGTCAACCAGGGCGACATCGATTCGCAGGCCATTGCCGGTGCGCTCGCAACCGGCACGCACGGCACGGGGGTGACGCTGAGCAATCTGTCGTCGCAGGTCGTCGGGATGCGGATCGTTCGCCCCGACGGCTCGATCATGGAGGTGAGCGACAGGCAGGACCTCGACCTGCTGCACGCGACGCAGGTGAACATCGGCCTGTTCGGCGTGGTGTCGGAGCTGACGCTGCAGGTGACCGACGCGTTCTGGCTGCACGACCGCGTGTGGCGCGAGGACTTCGAGGCGCTGATGGAAAAGTACGACGACCTCGCGGCCACGCACCGGCATTTCGGTTTCTTCTGGTGCCCGACGTCCGAAAGCCGCCACCTGTACTGCCTGCCCGACACCGCGAAGGTGTCGAACTCGAAGAAAGACTACGACGTGTGCGAAATCAAGGTGATGGACATCACCGACGAACGCACGTTCTTCGAAGGCGAGCACGAGAAGATCGCGTACAGCGCCGAGGTCTATGCGATTCACTACGTCGCGAACTTCCACGAACTCGAATACGCCGTGCCCGCCGAACACGGCAAGGAAGCGCTGCGCCGCGTGCGCGACCTGATCCTCACGAAGCATCGCGACTGCATCTTCCCGGTCGAGTACCGCTTCACGAAGGGCGATCCGGCGTGGATCAGCCCGTTCAACAATCAGGACAGCGTAACCATCTCGTGCTCGGGCGGGCCGAACGGCGTCGACTACTGGCCGTTCCTGAAGGACGTCGACGACATCCTGCGCGATTACGGTTCGCGTCCGCACTGGGGCAAGCTGCACTTCACGAACCGCGATGACGTGGATCGCTGGTTCCCGAAGGCCGAAGCATTCCGCGAACTGCGCCGCAGCGTGGACCCGGAAGGCCGTTTTCTCAACGATCATCTTCGGACGCTGTTCAGCTGAGCGGTCCGAACGAACCAGACTGGAGAGCGACGAATGAATGCCAAGATTGACGGGCGCCTGGCCGGCAAGGTCGCCATCGTGAGCGGCGGCGCGGGCGGATGCGGCGGCGCCGCGTCCGAACTGTTCGCCGCGCAGGGCGCGAAGGTGGCGATCATCGACCGCGACGGCGACGCGGCCGAAACGCTCGCGTCGCGGCTGCGCGATGCCGGCTTGCAGGCGATGGGCGTCGGCGCCGACGTGTCGAAGCAGTCGGAGGTGCAGGCGGCGGTCGATGCGGCACGCCGGCAGTATGGCAATGCGGACATCCTGTTCAATCACGCGGGCACGCTGATCGTCAAACCGTTCCTTGACATCGAGGAGTCGGAATGGGACTGGCTGATGGGCGTGAACGTGAAGAGCATGTTCCTGATGACGAAGGCGGTCCTGCCGCAGATGCTGGAACAGGGGCGCGGCAGCATCGTCTGCACGTCGTCGATCTCGGCCGTCTGCGCGACGCCCGGCGAGGTACTGTATGACGCGACCAAGGGCGCGTGCCACATGTTCGCGCGGGCGATCGCAGTCGAATACCGCGACCGCGGCATCCGCTGCAACGCGCTGGCGCCCGGGTTCATCCGCACGCCGCACGGGATGCGCGAGCTCAAGGATCTGCAGGCGATGGGCGTGGACGCGACCGAAGCGGCTATCGCGGTGCAGCAAGGCCGGCTGTGCGAGCCGTCGGAAGTGGCCGCGGCCGCGCTGTTCCTGGCGTCAGACGAATCGAGCTTCGTCAACGGTACCCATCTGTTCGTCGACAACTGTTTTTCCGCTGTTTAGGCCCCGATATTCGCAGGAGGCCGAAGGGCAGGCACGAATTCTCCAGGAGCGGCAGGTCCCGTCGAAGGTTCCGCAGCGATGCGGGCCTTCGATTTTTTTTGCGGGTTCGCCGCGCGATGCGTCCTAGCGGATTGTCGTAATCCTTCTATCTGAACGAATTTGCGTCTGTTGGAATGGCAATGCCGAATCACCGTTCAGCCGGCATCGCGGGGCGGCATGGTTGATGACGTCATCGAGCGCCGGTCCGGCGCTCGGCTTCGCGGGTCCGGGCAAGTCCGGCATACCAGGGTCAATCCATCACTTTCTTTTGATCAATCATCATGTTCAATCGCACTACCAGCACCGTCGCCAACGTCGATCCGGAACTCTGGACTGCCATTCAGGACGAGAACCGCCGCCAGGAAGAGCACATCGAGCTGATCGCGTCGGAAAACTACACGAGCCCGGCCGTGATGGCCGCACAGGGCTCGCAGCTCACGAACAAGTACGCGGAAGGGTATCCGGGCAAGCGCTACTACGGCGGCTGTGAATACGTCGACGTGGTCGAGCAGCTGGCGATCGACCGCGTGAAGCAGCTGTTCGGCGCGGAAGCGGCGAACGTGCAGCCGAACTCGGGTTCGCAGGCGAACCAGGGCGTGTTCTTCGCGATGCTCAAGCCGGGCGACACGATCATGGGCATGAGCCTCGCGCACGGCGGCCACCTGACGCACGGCTCGCCGGTGAACATGTCGGGCAAGTGGTTCAACGTCGTGAGCTACGGCCTGAACGAAAACGAAGACATCGACTACGACGCAGCCGAGCAACTGGCGAACGAACACAAGCCGAAGCTGATCGTCGCGGGCGCGTCGGCGTTCGCGCTGAAGATCGACTTCGAGCGTCTGGCGAAGATCGCGAAGTCGGTCGGTGCGTACCTGATGGTCGACATGGCGCACTACGCGGGCCTGATCGCGGCGGGCGTGTACCCGAACCCGGTGCCGCACGCGGACTTCGTGACGACGACGACGCACAAGAGCCTGCGCGGCCCGCGCGGCGGCGTGATCCTGATGAAGTCGGAATACGAGAAGCAGATCAACTCGGCGATCTTCCCGGGCATCCAGGGCGGCCCGCTGATGCACGTGATCGCGGCGAAGGCGGTGGCGTTCAAGGAAGCGCTGTCGCCGGAGTTCAAGGCTTACCAGGAGAAGGTGGTCGAGAACGCACGCGTGCTGGCTGAAACGCTGGTCAAGCGCGGGCTGCGGATCGTGTCGGGCCGTACGGAAAGCCACGTGATGCTGGTGGACCTGCGCGCGAAGAAGATCACGGGCAAGGCGGCGGAAGCGGCGTTGGGCGCGGCACACATCACGGTGAACAAGAACGCGATCCCGAACGATCCGGAAAAGCCGTTCGTGACGAGCGGGATCCGTCTGGGTTCGCCGGCGATGACGACGCGCGGCTTCGGCCCGGCGGAAGCGGAGACGGTCGGCAACCTGATCGCCGACGTGCTGGAAGCGCCGGAAGATGCGGCGACGATCGAGCGCGTTCGTGGCCTGGTCGCGGAGCTGACCAAGCGTTTCCCGGTCTACGGCTAAGACGCGGCAATCGGGTTCGACCGCCAACGCGGTTGAACCTCGTTCGCTGCGACGCGACTAAAAAAATCCGGCTCGCACACCGCGAGCCGGATTTTTGCGCTGTGCGCGAATCGGTGTCGCGTCACACGCTCGGATCGACATTCGCCTCAAGTTCGCGAATGCGCGCGTCATTGCGCGTGTCCTTGAGCATCGGCGGCCCGGCGAAGGTCGTGCGCACACCGAAGCCGTACCAGATAATCATCAGTACTGCCACGAACGCGACGAGCACGTAAAGCACCTTCTCGTTCGGCGGCTGGATGCCGACGTACGCGAGCACGCAGGCGCCCACCAGCGCGAGCAGCGCGCACGGCTTCGACCAGATGCCCAGCCGGAACGGGCCCATTTCGGTCCACGTGCGCCCTTCGGCAAGCATCCCCGAGCCGATCGGCATCGCATACGAGATGAACAGGAACACGGCACTGCCCGCGCTCAACACCGAGAACGCGTCGCCGTACAGCGTGACGACGATTGCAAGCACCGCGCAGGTCCAGATCGCGGGCCCGGGCGTCCGATGATTGTGATTCACGCTGCGCAGCAGCTTCGACGCCGGCAGCCCGCCGTCGCGCGCGAACGCATACATCATGCGCGACGTCGACATGATCGCGGCGAGTCCGCACACGTAGTTGATGAAGAACATCGCGAGCTCGAGGCACACGCGCAACGTCTTCGGAATCGGCGCGAGGATGGCTTCGAAGAAGCCGGTGCCCTGCTTCATCGCGGCGGTCAGGTCCGGCATGACCAGCACGAACGTGCACACCATCACGTAGCCGAACGCCGCGGACCAGAACACCGAGCCGATGATGCCGCGCGGCACGTTCTTCGCCGCGTCGTGCGTTTCCTCCGACGTGTGCGCGGATGCGTCGAAGCCCGTGATCGTGTAAGTCACCAGCAGCAGGCCGGACAGGAACGCGAGCGGCATGCTCTGTTTCGGCCAGGCGCTGCCGTCGACGTGCGTGTAATTGGTGAAGGTGACGAGCCGATGCAGGTCGAACGCGACCGGTGAGTAGACCAGGAGCGACACGACCAGCGCGATCGTCACGACGAAGATCAGGTAGCCGGACAGGTCGGTGATCTTGCTCGCGATCCTGATGCCGCGTGCGTTCAGGATCGCCTGCGACAGGGTGATGACCGCGATGAACGCGGTCTGATGCCACCATGTCAGGCTGTCCGGACTGACGCCGAACATCGGTGCGATCAGCGTCTTGAAGAACGGATCGTAGGTGCCGAAGTTGATCGCTGCGATCACGAAGATCAGGCCGATCAGGTTGAGCCATGCCGTCATCCACCCCCATTTCTTCCCGCCGAGGATGGCGCCCCAGTGATAGAGGCCGCCGGCGGTCGGAAACGCGGACGCGATCTGCGACATCGATACCGCCACGATCAGCGCGAACAGCGAGCCGAGCGGCCAGCCGAGGCCGATCGATGCGCCGCCGGCCGCGGAAAACGCCAGTTGAAACGCCGTGATGCCGCCCGACAGAATGCAGATCACCGAAAACGACACGGCGAAGTTCGAGAAGCCGTTCATGCGTCTCGACAGCTCCTGCGCGTATCCCATCTTGTGGAGAAGGCTTACGTCACTGTCGGTGCCCAAGTCAGGCTGGATTTTCGCGTCCATGTTCGCTCCGTCACGAATGTCCTGCATGGCAGGACCGTCATCGCTGCCCGGGCCCGGCACGGCGGCCCGCTCCTGGAATTCGTCGGCGGCACGCGACGTCATGGGTGAATGACGAGTCGCTTTCCGGTCCGATGCGGGAACGTTATGAAGCCAAATCTCGCGGCGCTATCGGATTTCGGCAATGCACCTGAAACTCCGGGCGGATGCACCGTTCGGAGGCATCGCATGCCGGGTTGAAGTTTTGTAAGAAATCCGTACGGATCGCGGATGATCCGTGCTTGTCGAACCTCGATACCCGGGGAAAAAGTGCCCGCTGGAGTGGCATCAACCCGCGTGGCGAAGCGGGTTGACGGAAGAGGCGGCTTCAGGAGACGGGCAGATGGATGCGGAACGGCGCAGTATCGAATTCATCCCGGTCACCGAATGGTACGGGACGCCCGCGCGACGCTCCACGATCCTGTTCAGCGTGAACATTCAGGTGACGGTGCTCGTGCCCGCGCGATCGCGCACCGTGCCGTCGGCTTCGTGCGCGAACGCGGGCGATGCCCGGTTACATGCGGGTTGCGCTCAGACCGTTGCCGTGCGCCGCGCCGTCAGGCGATTCCACAGCATCCCGGCGCGGCTCCCGCTGCGGCAATACGCGAGCACCGGCTTCGGCAGCGCGTCGACCAGCGCGCCGAACGCATCGACTTCCGCATCGCCGATCCGGTCGCGTTCGACCGGCAGATAGCGCGCGTCGAGGCCGAGTTCGCGCGCGGCGGCGGCGATTTCCTCGAATGCCGGCTGATCGGCGCTTTCGCCGTCCGGCCGGTTGCAGATCACCGCGCGAAAGCCTGCGTTGCGAATCGCCTTCAGGTCCGCCGGCGTGATCTGTCGCGATGCGGTGAACCCGGTCGCCGCCGCGGCACGGCATTGCTCGAGCGCGCGCGCGAAGCACGCGATCGCGAAATCGACGTCCTGCTCCGTTGTGAAGCGGCCAAAGCTGATGCGCACGGTGCGGCCCGCGGCTTCGGCGTCGAGGCCGATCGCGGTCAACACGTGGGACGGCGCGCCGCTGGTCGAGTTGCACGCGGAGGTCGACGAGACGGCGAGCGAATCGCCGAGCATGAACGGGAAGAAGCCCGGCACGTTGACCGTGAGGCTCAACGTGTGCGGGATGCGGCGTGCCGCCGCCGCGTTGTGCGTGACGCCGCCGAGCGCGAGCAGCGCGTCCTTCAGGCGTGCGCTGAGCGCCGCGATCCGCACGGCTTCGCGCTCGAGTTTTTCCGCGGCCAGTTCGCAGGCGGTGCCCATGCCGACGATCTGGTGCGTCGCGAGCGTGCCCGAGCGCAGGCCGCGCTCGTGTCCGCCGCCGTGGATCTGCGGCGCGATAAGGTCGGCGATCTCGCGGCGGACGAACAGCGCGCCGATGCCCTTGGGGCCATACACCTTGTGCGCGGACATCGACAGCAGATCGATGCCGAGCGCGCGCACGTCGATCGGTGTCTTGCCGAGCGCCTGCGCGGCGTCGACGTGTAGCAGCGCGCCGGCCGCATGCACGATGCGCGAGATCGCGCCGATGTCGGTCAGCGTGCCGAGTTCGTTGTTGACGAGCATCAGCGACACCAGGCCCGTGTCGGGGCCGATCGCCGCGGCCACGGCGTCGACGGTGATTTCGCCGTCGGCGGTGGGCGACAGGTAGGTCGCGGTCATGCCGCGCTTCGACAGGTTCGCCATCGTGTCGAGGATGGCCTTGTGTTCGATGCGGCTCGTGATCTGGTGGCGCTTGTCGGTCGCGGTCTCCGCATAGCCTTTCAGCGCGAGGTTGTTCGATTCGGTGGCGCCCGACGTCCAGACGATCTCGTCGGCATCCGCGCCGATCAGCGCGGCGACCTGCGCGCGTGCGTGCTCGACCTTTTCCTTCGCCAGCCGGCCGGCGGCGTGCGAACTCGACGCGGGATTGCCGAAGATGCCGTCGGCACCCAGGCAGGCCGTCATCGCTTCGATCACGCGGGGATCCGCGGGGGTGGTGGCCGCGTAGTCGAGGTAGTGCAGCGGGGTGGTATCGCTCATGTCCTTCTCTGGCTCTTTCTTTTCGTAACGGGAGAAATGATACGAGGAGGAGCGGGGAAAAAGGATCCAAAATGGGTTGGCGCTTCGCTGATGTGTGGAAAAATATTCCATCGACGTTGATTTAAGTGGAATCGTCTCCTGTTGTCTCCTGGTGGCACCCGGCAACGATCCGTCGATGTCCATGAGGGATTCCCCCGGTGACGCACGCATTCGCGCCGTTTCGTCCGTGCCGCCGCGCGCTCCGCGCTGCCCGCTGACGCCTCCCGCACCGATGCCCCGATTATTTGCGTTTCGCGAATGGCGCGTTCGCCGGATGTTCCATACCCGATCTGCGTGCGCGCACCTATCGTTCGGGCGTCGGCTGATTGAATTCGACGCCTGCAACCGGAAAGGCGGCCGCCACTTCCTCGCGACGCACGTCGCATCGCACACACAAGACAACGGACCTGGCTCATGCACGGACGCCCCCGGCGCGTGCAGGCGGACCGGTCCACGGAGACGGACATGAAAGCAAACGAGTGGGATACCTCCTATGAGTGGAAGGCGGTGACGCTGCTGGCGCTCGGTTTCGGGCTGGTCGGCCTCGACCGCTGGCTCATCGCGCCGCTGTTCCCTTCGATCATGAAGGACCTGCACCTGACCGCGCAGGACGTCGGCAACTGCATCGGCGTGCTCGGCCTGTCGTGGGGCATCTTCGCGGCGCTGATGGGCGGCATTTCCGACAAGATCGGCCGCCGCAAGGTCCTGATCCCGGCGATCATCGCGTTCTCGCTGCTGTCGGGCTTCTCGGGGCTCGCGGGCGGGCTGCTCGGGCTGATCGCGATTCGCGCTCTGATGGGTGTCGCCGAAGGCTCGTTCTGCCCGACCAGCTTCGCGGCCACCGCCGACGCGTCGCATCCGCGGCGGCGCGGCCTGAACCTCGGGCTGCAGCAAAGCGGCTTCGCGCTGTTCGGGCTCGCGCTGTCGCCGATCATCGCGACGCAGCTGCTCAACGTCGTGTCGTGGCGCTGGGTGTTCGCGCTCGTGGCGATTCCCGGGCTGATCCTCGGCGCGATCATGTTCTTCGTGATCCGCGAACCGAAGCGCGCGAGGGAGGTGGTGTCGGAACACGCGCCGGCGTCGCTCGGCCATGTGCTGAAGAGCCGCAACATCCTCGTCGCGATGGGCGCGCTGTGCTGTGCGATGACCGGCGTGTTCGTGCTCGGCGCGCTGCTGCCGCTGTACCTGACGGATTACCTTGGGCTCGGCACGCAGAAGATGGGCCTCGTGGTGTCGGCGATCGGCTTCGGCGGCTTTCTCGGGCAGTTCGGGCTGCCGGGCCTGTCCGACCTCGTGGGCCGCCGCCTCGCGAGCATCGTCGGTTTCGCCGGCACGGCGGTGATGCTCTACCTGTTCCGCGGGCTGGGTCCGCAACCGCTCGTGCTGTTCGCGGTGCTGTTCGTCGCATCGTTCTTCACGCTCGGGCTGGTGTCCCTGCTGTCGGGCCCCGTGGCGACCGAAGCCGCGCCCGTCGGCCTCGTTTCGACGTCGATCGGCGTGGTGGTCGGTTGCGGCGAGATCTTCGGCGGCGGCATCGCACCGGCGATGGGCGGCTACGTTGCCGCACACTTCGGGATCCAGAACATTCTGTGGCTGCCGATGGGGGCAGTGCTGCTCGGCATCGTGGTCAGCTTGCTGCTGCGGGAAACCGCGCCGGCCGTGCTGCAGCGTCGCGTGGGCTTGCAGCCGGAGCTGTCGGCAGGCAAGCAGCCGTAACGTACCCTCGGTCATGCTCGTGCCAGGCTGTCGGCGGGATTGACACCCGCCAGGTGACAGTGTGACGCGTTCGGCATGACCCAACCGGCCGGCAGGTGCGGTTAGACTGCCGGTTTCGCTTTCGGAAAGGGCGCGGTATGGACCGGTTTCTGAGCATCGAAGCATTCGTCAGGGTTGCGGAGGCGAGCAGTTTTGCGGAAGCGGCGCGACAGCTTGGGGTCACCAGTTCGGTCGTGACGAACCGCATCCAGCAGCTGGAGAAGTTCGTCAACGCGCCGCTGTTCCATCGCAGCACGCGCCACGTGCGCCTGTCCGAAGTCGGCGAGACCTTCTACCGCGAATGCGCCGAGGTGGTCGGGCGCGTCAACGAGCTGACCGACCAGATGCGCGAACTGCGCGCGACGCCGACCGGGCGGCTGCGGATCCAGATGCTGCCCGGTTTCGCGCTCGATCACTTCGGCGTGCCGCTCGCCGAATTCAATCGCCGCTACCCGGGCATTCAGCTCGACATCATCGTCAATGACCGTGTCGTGGACCCTGTCGAAGAAGGGTTCGACATCGCGTTCCAGATCTTCCCGCCGATATCCGAGTCGCTGATCGAGCGGCGCCTGTTCGTGGTGCGACGCCTTTTCTGCGCGTCGCCGGCCTACCTCGAAGCGCATGGTGCGCCACAACATCCGCGCGAATTGCTGCAGCACACCACGGCGCTGTATTCCGGCTATCCGTCGCGCAACCGCTGGACCCTGACGCGCGGCGACGAGGTCGTCGAGATGGAGTTGCCCGGCATGATCCGCTCGAACTCCGTGCACCTGCTGCGCGAGTATGCGCTGACGGGCGGCGGTGTCGTCTGCCTGCCCACGCTGGTTGCGAGCGACGCGCTCGTTGCGGGCCGGCTGGTGCCCATCCTCACCGATTTCCAGATCGCGCCGCTGAGCTTTGCCGCCGTTTATCCTGCAACGCAGCGACAGGCGTTGAAGGTGAAGGCGCTGGTCGAATTCCTCGTCGAATACATCGGCGACGAGTCGCCGTGGGACCGTCCACTGCTGGAGCGCGGCTGGGTTCGCTGAACGAAGCGATTATTCGCGAATCGCAAATGCCGTAGTCGCGCTCCGTTGCCTTGTTGAGGGGCGCCCTTGCCCCTAGAGTTGAATCCAACAAGCGGTTCAACTCAGGAGACAGCAATGACCGACGCGGCATTCCACACCGTCTTTGGCTCGCTCGACAGCCATACCAAGGGCGAGATCGAAATCACCAGCGGCAGCGCAAAACACTACGCCTTCTCGAACGTATTCGAGATCGCATCGAAGTCGGCTCCCTACGAAAAGGTCGTCGCCGGCAAGAACCTCGAATACGTGATCGAAGTGCTGCGGACCGACGGCGAGTCGCCTTGGTTCGCGTGCGCGCACGACGAGTTCGCGATCCAGATGGATGGCGAAGTCCGCATCGAATTCATCAAGCTCGACAACCCGCCGACCACCGGCCGCGGCACCGTGAGCGCCGGCACGCAGCCGGCGGGCCGCGAGATGGGCTACGTCGTCCTGCGCAAGGGGCATCAGGCACTGCTGCCGGCCGGCTGCGCGTATCGCTTCGCCGCCGGCAAGCCGGGCGTCGCGCTCGTGCAGACCGTGCTCGGCGAGTTGTCCGTCGAGAAGTGGGCCGACATCTGCCTGCGCTGATCCATCCGACTGCCCCGTTCAAACATTCCAGGAGACACGTTATGGCCACCCTCGAGACCCTCGATCTTTCCGCTGGCTTTGCCGCCGATCTGGTGCAGGCCACGGAAGCCGATGCCGTCACCGGTTACCGCCGCTTCCGGCTCGGCGAGTTCGCGTTCCAGCGCGACGAGTACTTCGTGAAAATCAGCTGGCCTGCGAAAGGCCGCACGCGCACGCATGCGATGCCCGCTGACGCATTCCTGCGCGCGATGATGCGTGACGTCGCATGGGGTTTCTTCTACGGCTGGGTGAACTTCGATCACGTGTTCGGCACGCGCAATCACTACGGCAAGGTCGACGTCTATGCGGGCACGTTCAACGGGATCCTGAAGGAAGCCGGCGTCGACTACACCGAGACGTTCGAAACACCGACGATCATGGCGACCTTCAAGGCGATGCTGCACGACTGGACCAACGAAGGCTTCGATCCGTTCGCCGCACCCGAGGAAACCGGCACGGCATTCGGCCGCAAGCACGGCGAGAACGGCGCGGCGATCGAACGCACGCGCGTCGCGACGCGCCGCATGCCGGGCCTCGAAGGCGACTCGCCGCTGCGCGACGATCTGCCGGTCAACCGAGCGTTCCTCGACGTCGGCCAGGACGAGCCTGAAGTGCATGTGAAGCCGGGCTTCGAAGGCGAACTGCACGCGTTCAACCTGTTCAAGTACCTGTCGCGTTCGGACGTGACGTGGAATCCGTCGGTCACGTCCGTGTGCGGGCGCAGCCTGTTCTGCCCGACCACCGAGGAATTCATCCTGCCGGTGTTCCACGGCAACGACCGCGTCGAATGGTTCCTTCAGTTGTCCGACGAAATCGTATGGGACATCGGCGACAAGAACACCGGTGCGCCGCGCGCGCGCATCACGATGCGGGCCGGCGACATCTGCGCGATGCCCGCCGACATCCGCCACCAGGGCTATTCGACGAAGCGCTCGATGCTGCTGGTCTGGGAAAACGCGACGCCGGACCTGCCGCAGCGATACGAGAGCGGCGAGCTGGCGCCGTATCCGATCGAGTTTTAAGCCGCACTTCAGCAAAAAATCGAGGACGATTCATGCAAACCCAACTCTTCATCAACGGCCGCTTCGTTGACGCCGTCGAGCGCGGCACGATCGACGTGCTCAATCCGCACGACGGCTCGCTGATCACGAAGATCGCCGCCGCCACCGCGGCGGACGTGGATCTGGCGGTCGAAGCCGCGACCCGCGCGTTCCCGGCGTGGTCGGCCATGGCGGCGGCCGAGCGCGGCCGATTGCTGCTGCGCCTCGCCGACGCGATCGAAGCCAACGCAGAGGAACTCGCGCAGCTGGAATCGCTGGACACCGGCCACCCGATCCGCGATTCGCGCGCGCTCGACGTGCCGCGCACGGCAGCATGCTTCCGCTACTTCGGCGGCATGGCCGACAAGCTGCAGGGCTCGGTGATTCCCGTCGAAACCGGCTTCCTGAACTATGTGCAGCGCGCGCCGGTCGGCGTCGTCGGCCAGATCGTGCCGTGGAATTTCCCGCTGATGTTCACGAGCTGGAAGATGGGGCCGGCGCTGGCGGCAGGCAACACGGTCGTGCTCAAGCCGTCGGAGATCACGCCGCTGTCGACGCTGCGCATCGTCGAACTGATGGCCGAGGTCGGGTTCCCCGCAGGTGTCGTCAATATCGTCCCCGGCTACGGTCATACGGCAGGCCAGCGGCTCGCCGAGCACCCCGGGGTCGGGAAGATCGCGTTCACCGGTTCGACGGCAACGGGCCGCCGGATCGTCGAGGCCTCGCAGGGCAACCTGAAGCGCGTGCAGCTGGAACTGGGCGGCAAGGGCGCGAACATCGTCTTCGACGATGCGAACCTCGATGCCGCCATCAACGGCGCCGCGTGGGCGATCTTCCACAATCAGGGGCAGGCGTGCATCGCGGGTTCGCGCCTCGTGCTGCATGGGCGCATCGCCGACGAATTCCTCGAGCGCTTCGTGTCGCTGGCTTCGTCGATCCGCGTCGGCAACCCGCTGGACCCGGACACCGAGATGGGACCGTTGACGTCGAAGCAGCACCTCGACCGCGTGCTGTCGTTCGTCGACGTCGCGCGCGAGCAGGGCGGCCGCGTGCTCGCGGGCGGCAGTGCGCCGCAGGATGCCGCACTCGCCAACGGCTACTACGTGCGCCCGACCGTCATCGAAGCGAAGCATGCCACCGATCGCGTCGCGCAGGAGGAAGTGTTCGGCCCGTTCGTCACCGTGCTGCGCTTCGGCAGCGACGAGGAAGCGCTGTCGATCGCCAATGCGACCGAATACGGGCTCGGCAGCGGCCTGTGGACCAACGATCTTTCTCGCGCACACAAGATGGCGTCGCAGATCGACGCGGGCATGTGCTGGATCAACTGCTACAAGCGCGTCAATCCGGGCAGCCCGTTCGGCGGTGTCGGCAAGTCGGGCTACGGCCGCGAGATGGGCTTCGAGGCGATGCACGACTACACGGAAGCGCGTTCGGTGTGGGTCAACGTCGACGGCAAGGTGCCGCCGCACTTCAAGCGTTGAGGCCGGGATGGAGCGCTTCGTCTATCAGGGAACGCCGTCCCGCGTCGTGTTCGAATGGGGTGCGCTCGAACGGTTGCCGGACGAGTTGTCCGCGCTCGGCGCGCAGCGGGCGCTGATTCTGTCGACGCCGGAACAGCAGCCGCTCGCCGAACGGGTCAGGGGCGTGCTCGGCGAGCGCGCCGCCGGCGTATGCGCGCAGGCCGTGATGCACGTGCCGGTCGAAGTCGCGCGTGCCGCACGCGAGATGGCCGCCGAACTGGGCGCGGACTGCTGCATCGCGATTGGCGGCGGCTCGACGATCGGGCTCGGCAAGGCGATCGCGCTCGAGTCGTCGCTGCCGATCCTCGCCGTGCCGACGACTTACGCGGGCTCGGAGATGACGCCGATCTTCGGGCTCACGGAAGGCCGGCTGAAGCGCACCGGGCGCGATCCGCGCGTGCTGCCGCGGACGGTGCTCTATGACCCGTCCCTGACGCTGTCGCTGCCGCCGGGGATTTCGGCGGCGTCGGGCGTCAATGCGATGGCGCACGCGGTCGAAGCGCTCTACGCGGAAGATGCGAACCCGGTGATCAGCCTGATGGCCGAGGAGTCGATTCGTGCGCTCGGCGAGGCACTGCCCGCGATCGTTCGCGCGCCCGACGACCGCGAGATGCGCAGCCGCGCGTTGTATGGCGCATGGCTCGCCGGCACGTGTCTCGGCGCGGTCGGCATGGCGTTGCACCACAAGCTGTGTCATACGCTCGGCGGCACCTTCAACCTGCCGCATGCGCAGACGCACGCCGCGATGTTGCCGCATACCGCCCACTACAACCATGCCGCGGCGCCCGACGCGCTGCGCCGTGTCGCGCGGGCGCTGGGCGGCACCGACGCGGCCGACGCCGGCCCGCTGTTGTTCCGGTTGAATCGGCAACTGGGCCTGTCGGCTGCGCTTGCCGACATCGGGATGCCGGAAGCGGGCCTCGACGAAGCCGCCGACCTCGCCTGCCGGAATCCGTATGCGAACCCGCGGCCGATCGAACGTGCGCCGATTCGCGAATTGCTTCAGCATGCGTGGGAAGGGCGCGAGCCGCATTGAGCGGCCGGCTGCATCACAGGAGACGAACGTGACGAATGAGCATCATGATGACGGCGATACGCGGCTGACCGAGCAGGTCGTCGCCAGCTTCGACGGTACGTCGAACCCGCGCTTGCGCGTGCTGATGCAGAGCCTCGTGCGGCATCTGCATGCGTTCGTGCGCGAGACGCAGCTGACCGAGGCCGAGTGGATGGCCGCGATTCGCTTCCTGACCGAAACCGGGCAGATGTGCGACGACGTCGTGCGCCAGGAATTCATCCTGCTGTCGGACACGCTGGGCGTGTCGATGCTGGTCGATGCGATCAACCATCGCTTCGCCACCGGCGCGACGGAAACGACCGTATTCGGCCCGTTCTACATCGAAGGCATGCCCGAGCGCGCCTATGGCGAGAACATGGCGTTCACGCCCGGCACGCCCGTCGTCGTGCATGGCCGCGTGCTCGACACCGACGGCGCGCCGGTGCGCGACGCCGTGCTCGACGTGTGGCAGACCGCGGAGAACGGCATGTATTCCGGGCAGGACAAGGCGCAGCCGCACGGCAATCTGCGCGGCCGCTACCGGACCGATGCAGAAGGCCGTTATGCGATCACGACGATTCTGCCGGTCAGCTACCCGATTCCGACCGACGGCCCGGTCGGGAAGATGCTCGATGCCACCGGCCGTCATCCGTGGCGGCCCGCGCATCTGCACTTCATGATCGACGCGCCGGGCTACCGCAAGCTCGTTACGCATCTGTTCGACGAGGAGGACGCGTATCTGAACTCGGATGCCGTCTTCGGCGTGAAGCCGTCGCTGATGGTTGCCTATCGTCCGCGTGCGGCGGGCGATGAACTCGCGCGCCGGGTCGGATTGAGCGGCGCATACCGCGAAGCGACGTACGACTTCGTGCTCGACCGGAACTGACCAACATGGCGCGATTCTTTGCAGTGTTTGCGACGGACCAGCCCGGGATGCGCGAAGTGCGCGACCGCGTGCGGTCCACGCACCGGACCTATCTGCGCGCCGCCGCGCAGCACGGCGTGTATGTGCGGCTCGGCGGGCCGACGCTCGATCCGCAGGGCGATGCGATGAACGGCACGCTGCTCGTCGTCGAGGCGGACGACATCGATGCGGTGATGCAGTTCGTCGGCAACGATCCGTACGTGAAAGAAGGGCTGTTCTCGCGGGTGGAGGTTCGACCGTGGGACTGGAGCCTTGGCAATCCCGAGCGGAGAGCGTGATTCATGGGTGCCGTGCAACTCTGCCGCTTCTCCGATGTGCCGGATGGCGGGGCACGGGTCGTCGACGAAGCGTGCATCGGGCGTCCTGTCATCGTCGTGCGGCGTGGAGAACAGGTGTGGGCTTACGTGAATCGTTGCCCGCATTTCTCGGTTCCGCTCGACTTTGTGCCGGGCAACGTTTCCTGTTACCGATCCCAGGTGCTGATGTGTGCGCATCACAGCGCGCTGTTCAGGTTCGACGATGGCGTGTGCATCGACGGACCGTGTTCGGGTGCCGGGCTGGAAGCCGTGGCTGTCGAGGTGGATTCGGCGGCGTGGGTGATCTGTCGGAGCGCTTGATTCGGAAGGTCGGATTGCCCAGCGGAAATCGGTCCGTGCGGTAATCGCATCACGCGGGATGAAATGGAGAATGAGCGGGACTTCATTCGTTCAATTCAATCAGTAAAGCTAATCGAATACCAGTTTTCCGACCTGGATGAATGCGAAGCCGGGCCGGGGAAGTCGTTGTTTCACGAAGCATCGGGCGAGTACCCGCGAGACAGTGGGCGACCGGTTCGCATTGACAGAAAAAAGACGGAGACACAATGAAACTGAGGTTTGGAGCAGTCGCGATGCTTGTCATCGCGCAGGGTGCATACGCGCAGAGCAGCGTGACCATGTTCGGTCTGATCGACAGCGGCATCTCGTATGTCAGCAACGAGGCTGGTGGAAAGAACGTCAAGTTCGACGACGGCATCTTCACGCCGAACCTGTTCGGCTTGCGCGGCACGGAAGATCTCGGTGGCGGATATCACGCGACGTTCGCGCTCGTGAACCAGTTATCGATGGCGAACGGCAGCATCGTCGGGACCGGACTCTTCGGGCGTAACGCATACGTGGGCATCGAGAGCGACCGGTTCGGCGGCGTCAGGCTGGGTAATCAGTATGACTTCATGGTGGATTCCCTGTTTGCGAAGGGGAACGCGATCTCGATGGATCTTACGGGGCTGTACGGGTTCAGGAATGGCCCGTTCCAGCGTCTCGCGCTGCCGGGCAATCCGACCGGCGCATTCGACTGGGACCGCACGGCGGGCAGCAAGCCGGTCGCGAATTCGGTCAAATACAGCTCGCCGACGATTGCCGGGTTTTCCGGGGGCGTGATGTATGCGTTCGGCGGTGTGGCCGGTTCCGTCGGCGCGGACAATACCGTGAGTGCCGGGCTGAACTACGAAGCCGGGGCGTTCGGGGTCGGTGCGGCCTATACGAACGAGAAGTATGGTCCGGCGCCCGGCACACCGTCGACCAGTGTGCGCAACTGGGGCGTCGGGATGCACTATGACTTCGGCGCGGTCACCGCGAAGGCGCTGCTGACCACCGTACGCAATTCGTTCAACGACGCAGGCGTGTGGATGGCCGAAGCGGGTGGGGTGTGGCGCATCCGGCCGGATGTCTTTCTCGGCGCGAAGTACATGTACATGAAGGGCAACGAAGCTGTGAACGACAACCACGCGCATCAGGTCAGCGTCGCGTTTCAATACCTGTTGTCGAAGCGGACGATGGTTTATGTGTCCGCGGATTATCAGCGCGCGAACAGTGGGGCGAACGCGCAGATCAACGGCGTGCTCGATCCGAACGGGGCGTCGAGTTCAGCGAGTCAGGCCGTGGCGCGCGTCGGGGTGCATACGATGTTTTGACGGGTTGCGGGGCGGAACACGCATCGAGGTCTGCCCCGCACCGGACTATCTCGCAGCGGACGCCGCCTCCTTGGCTTTGTCCTGCTCCGCCGCGAGTGCCGCATCTGCCGCCTGCGCGCGCTGGATGGCCGGGCGAGCCAGCACGCGATCGATATAGGCGCGAATGCGCGGCGTCTCGGGCACCAGCTTGAACATCGTGGTCCAGTTCAGCGCAGAGCCCCACAGCACATCTGCCGCCGTGAAGCGCTCGCCCAGCAGCCAGGGCCCCTGTGCCAGTTGCGCGTCGATCGCGTTGATGACGGCATCGAAGTCGCCGTAGGGTGACGTCGAGTAAGCCGCGGGCGGACGATTCATCGAGCGGTCGACGATGGCCGGCTCGAAGCACGAGCCATAGAACGTCATCCAGCGCAGGTACGGGCCGCGTAGTGAATCGCCCGGCGCCGGCGACAGGCCGGCTTCCGGATACAGTTCCGCCGCGTACATGTAGACGGCGGCCTGCTCGGTCACGATCACGTCGCCGTGACGCAGTGCGGGTACCTTGCCCATCGGGTTGATGCCGAGGTATTCGGCGTCGTGATGTTTGCCGGCGGAGAGGTCGAACGCGTGCAGTTCGTAGTCGGCGCTCAGTTCCTCGAGCAGCATCCGCGCGCCGGCCGATCGGCTGCGCGGCGAGTGGTACAGGGTCAGGTGACGGTCTTGCGGCATCGCGGGCTCCGGTGTGCGTTCGGGACAGGTATTCCAATGTAGGACGGCCGTGCGGCTTCGTCTTGGAAAAATCCGCTGTGGCGGTGCATCATCACGTCGTCACCTCAACGGTTCGTCACCATGGCCGACTTGCGTAACGTGACCGAGACGCCCAAAGGCGTCGTCGGCCCGAAAGCCTTCAATCAGCGCTTCCGGCTGAATCGCTATTACCCGTGTGCCGAACTGGCCGGGGTGCTGGATCACCACTGGATCGTCGAATGGGATCTGCGCGACCGGCCGCCGTATGTGCAGCGCACGCTGCCGTATCCGTGCGTCAATCTGGTGTTCGACCGGCGGCAGACGGGGATCTTCGGTGTGGTGTCGGGGGCGTTCGAGACGACGCTGGCCGGCGCCGGGAAGGTGATGGGCTTGCGGTTTCGGCCGGGGGCGTTCCGGGCGTTCTTCGGCAAGCCCGTGCATTTGTCGACAGACAAGGTGCTTCCCGTGTCGACGCTGCTCGATTGTGGCGATGCGCAAGCCGAAGACGCCGTGCTCGGTGCCGAAGCGGATGCCGGGATGGTGGCCGCCGCGGAGGCATTGCTGTTGCGGGTGCTGCCGCCGGCCGATCCGCAGGTCGAGCGCATTCATGCCATCTTGGAGATGCTGCAGCAGGACCTCGGGCTCACGCAGGTGCGCGATCTGGCCGAGCGCGCGGGGTTGAGCGAGCGCACGCTGCAGCAACTGTTTTCCAACTATGTGGGCGTGTCGCCGAAGTGGGTGATTTGTCGTTATCGCCTGCATGAGGCTGCGGACAAACTCGCCGGCGGCGAGCCGGTCGATCTCGCGGAACTGGCTCAGGCGTTGGGGTATTTCGACCAGGCGCATTTCACGCGCGATTTTCGGAAAATGGTGGGGAAGGCGCCGGCGGAGTATCGGCGGGGGGATGGGCGGGGATGAGGGGCAGGCTCTTGATCGGCGACCGCACCATGGGTAACTTCAAACGGTGGGTGCGCTGCCGGTCATTCCACCCTATAGTGCTCGTCGTTGACCGATCTGCGAAAAAATCAGGAGTTCGCCGTGCTTCACATCAAATCCGAGTTGCGTCGTTCGAACTTCGCGTGGGTCGTCGCCTTAGCGATGATGCTAACGCCAGTGGCGGCGCATGCGGAGGCGGAGGCTGTCGACGGCACGGCGCGCATCGCGCCCGTTGCCGATCACGAGACCTCGCCCAGCCGGCCGATTGTCGGCGACGATCCGGTTGCAATCCGGGATGCGCTGAAGAAGCAGCACGTCAGCGCCGCCGCGCCGTCCTTGAGTGCGCGGGTTCGCGGCCTGGTCTCCAGCGCCACCGATCGGCATGGCCCGAACCCCGACCTTGCAGCCGTCGATCTCGATCGTGACGTGACGTTCGTGGTGCCGGTGCGGTACGGGCTGAGGTACCGGTCGCAGCAGCGCCTGCTGACGCTGGACGTCGACCTGTTCGACGCGGAGCGCGACGACCGGACGAGCATCCTGCTCAGAAAGGTCACGACGGGGCCGCGAGGACGAGGGCTCGTGATTGCACCCGAAGCGAAGGCAAAAGGGTACATCCAGCAGGTCGACATCATCGAACTCGAGTCCGGGCAAGGGAAAAAGACCACGGTTCGCAGCCGCATGCGGCTTTCGCCCGCCGTGTACGCCCAAGCGCATGGCAACTTCGCGCTCGTGTTTTCCGGGCGCCTGGTTCGGCCTTACCTGACCGAACAAGTCGAACATGCCGAACCGAGCATCGAGGAGCCCACCGACATTACGACCCGGATCTCCACGTTGCACATGGATCTCCAGTCCATCCGGCTGGTGAGCCCGTCGAGCGGTGTCGTGCTGTCGAAGAAGCTGAGTTTGTCGAAGTAGCGATTATCTTGTGCGAGGTGATGATTCCGATGGGGCTCCGGCGTGGCCGTCGCTGCCGACGCACATTGGTTCTGGTTACGGGTAATCGCAAGTTCCGGTTACGCCGCTGAGCGAGGCCTCCAGGGGAAAGGCACGTTCAGGTGGCAGCAGGTCCGCTTCGCTGGACGCAAGAGTTGTAAGTGAAAACAGGGCAAACAAGAAACCGACGGCAGCGTGCAACGCACGCTGGAGCATGCGCCTGGTTCGGCACGTGCGTGTCGAAGCCAAGCTTCGTCTGGTTGGCAGCCGTTGCCCTCCTTCGCATTCACGGCGCAGGCTAACCACGAGGGTAAGCCTGCGCGCGTTTCATCACGCCGTCAGGATTGCTTCACCAGCTTCACGATGGTGAGCGTCCCGTTCACGCTCTCGACGCGGACCTTGACCTTGTCGCCCTCGTGAATCTGCTTGACCATCTTGGCATCCTTGGCTTTGAACGCCATCGTCATCGGCGGCATGCCGACATTCTCGAGTGCACCGTGCTTCAGCGTAACCATGCCGCTGGCAGCATCGACCTTCTTCACTTCCGCGTCGGTGAGCGCTGCATTCGACGATGTGGATGCCGAAGCTTTCATCGACATGGTCATGCCGGCCATGTCATCGCCGGCGAACGCCGGAGCGGCAAATACGCCGATTGCACAGACGGCGATCGTGGTGGCAAACAGCTTCTTCATCGAGTTTCTCCAGGTTGGGTAGAAGGCATTTTCATGCCGGATGGGACTGCATGGAATGTCCGCGTCTGATTCAGCTTTCGCGCACGACGGCGCTGCAGCAGGAACCAGGCAGCGGGGATAACGAACATGGAAAGGAGTGGCGCCGTAACCATGCCACCCACCATGGGAGCGGCAATACGCTGCATGACTTCGGAGCCGGCACCGTGGCCGACCATGATGGGAATCAGACCGGCCAGCACGACCGCAACCGTCATGGCCTTCGGGCGCACACGCAGCACGGCGCCTTCGCGAATCGCATCGAACAACAATGCCTCCGTGAGAAGCTCGCCGGCTTCCAGCCGGCGGTTCAGCGCGCCTTTCAGGTATAGCAGCATCACGACGCCGAATTCGGCTGCCACACCAGCAAGCGCGATGAAGCCAACCGACGTCGCGACGGAAACCGCGTGCCCCAGGCCCCAGATGAGCCAGAATCCGCCAACGAGCGCGAACGGCACGGTCGACATCAGCAGCAGCGCGTCTGCTGCCGAATTGAACGTCAGGAACAACAGCACGAAGATGACGAGGAGTGTCACCGGAATGACCGTGCGCAGCTTGGCGGCTGCCCGCTGCAGATACTCGAACTGTCCGGACCAGGCGATTGAATAGCCGGGCGGAAGCTTGACCTGTTGCCCAACGGCCTTCTGCATCGCCTGTACCGCAGACTGAAGGTCCGTATTGCGAATATCGACATACACGTAACCGGACAACCGCGCGTTCTCGCTCCGAATCATCGGTGGACCGTCGGCAATCGTGATGTGCGCGACATCCCCGAGTTGGATTTGCGCGCCACGGTCTGTCACGACGGGCAGTTGCCGCAGCCTCTCGAGCGAGTCGCGCACTTCACGCGGATAACGGATATTGATAGGGAAGCGCTCCCGGCCGGCAATCACCTCGCCGACGTTTTCGCCGCCGACCGCCGACGACACGACCGACTGGACGTACGCGACCGACAGGCCATACCGCGCGGCCGCGAGCCGGTCGATATCAACGTCGATGTACCGGCCCCCGTTCAGTCGCTCTGCCAGCGAGGACGTCACGCCGGGCACGCTCTTTACGGCGGCTTCGACTTGCGTCGCGATGCTGTCGATTTGCATCAGGTCGGGACCGGAAATCTTGACCCCGACCGGCGTCTTGATACCCGTGGACAGCATGTCGAGACGATTCCGAATAGGCGGCACCCAGACGTTCGACAAGCCAGGCACCTTGACGGCCCGGTCCAACTCGTCGACCAGTTTCTCCGGCGTCATGCCGGGCCGCCACTGGCTGCGTGGCTTGAACTGAATCGTCGTCTCGAACATCTCGAGCGGTGCGGGGTCCGTGGCCGTGTCGGCGCGCCCCGATTTGCCGAACACTGTCGCCACTTCCGGTACCGTCTTGATGAGCCGGTCGGTCTGCTGCAGCAGTTCGGAGGCCTTTTGCGCCGAAATGCCCGGCAGCGCGGTCGGCATGTAGAGCAAATCGCCCTCGTCGAGCGGGGGCATGAACTCGCCGCCGAGACGGGAGACCGGGATGAGGGTCAGCGCCAATGCCACACCCGCCAGACCGATGGTGAGCCACGGACGCCGGAGTGTTCCCTCAAGCAGTGGCTTGTATAGCCGAATCAGCACGCGGTTGATGGGGTTCGCGTTCTCGTGTGGAATGCGGCCACGGATGAGATAGCCCATCAGCACGGGCACGAGCGTCACCGACAAGCCCGCTGCGGCGGCAATTGTGTAGGTCTTCGTAAACGCGAGCGGTGAGAACAGCTTGCCTTCTTGGCCTTCAAGCGAGAAGACCGGAATAAACGAGAGCGTGATGATGAGCAGCGAGAAGAACAGCGCAGGTCCGACCTCGGTCGCGGAGGTCGCGATAAGCTCCCAACGGTGGGCAGTCGACATCGGCGCCCCTGAATGCTCATGCTCATACGCCTCCAGATGCTTGTGCGCGTTTTCTATCATCACGATGGCCGCGTCAATCATCGCGCCGATGGCAATCGCGATGCCGCCCAGCGACATGAGGTTCGCATTCACGCCCTGGTAGCGCATGACAATGAAGGCAGCCAGGACGCCGAGCGGAAGTGACAGGATGGCGACGAGGGCGCTGCGCAAATGGAACAAAAATACCGCGCAGACGAGTCCGACGATGATGAACTCTTCGATGAGCTTGTCTTTCAGGTTGTCGACTGCACGCTCGATGAGCTGCGAGCGGTCGTAAGTCGTGACGACTTCCACGCCGGGAGGCAACGAGCCCTTCAGGTCGGCGAGCTTCGCCTTCACCGCATCGATGGTCGTCAGCGCGTTCTTTCCCGAGCGCATGACGATGACGCCGCCCGCGACTTCCCCCTCGCCGTTCAATTCGGCGATGCCGCGACGCATTTCCGGACCAATTTGGATACGCGCAACATCGCCGAGCAACACGGGCGTGCCGGCCTCGTTCGTACGGAGCACGACATGGCGGAAGTCATCAAGCGAGCGCAGGTATCCGGACGAGCGCACCATGTACTCGGACTCGGCAAGTTCGATGACGGAGCCGCCCGATTCCTGGTTGGCTTTGCTGAGCGCATCGGCCACCGTCGGCTGAGTGATGCCGTAGGCTCGCAGCTTGTCGGGGTCAAGTATCACCTGATACTGACGAACCATCCCACCGATACTCGCAACTTCGGAAACGTCCGGCACAGCCTTCAGCTCGAACTTGAGGAACCAGTCGTTGAGTGCGCGCAGTTGCCCGAGGTCGTGTTTCCCGCTTCGGTCGATGAGCGCGTACTCGTACACCCAGCCGACACCCGTCGCGTCAGGGCCAAGCGATACGGTCGCCCCCTGCGGTAAACGGCTTTGCACCTGATTCAGGTACTCCAGTACACGCGAGCGGGCCCAATACTGGTCGGTCTTATCGTCGAACAGCACGTAGACGAACGCATCGCCGAACGATGAATACGCACGAATGGTCTTTGCGCCCGGTACGCCGAGCAGCGTCGTCGTCAGCGGATATGTGACCTGGTCCTCGATGACCTGGGGAGCCTTGCCGGGATAGGAGGCCTTGATGATGACCTGCGTATCCGAGAGGTCCGGCAGTGCATCGAGCGGCGTTTCCTTTACCGAGTACACACCCCAAGCGGTGACCAGCACGGTCGCGAGCAGCACCAGGAACCGGTTATGAATGGACCAGCGTATGAGATGCGCGATCATTTGGCGCCTCCGAGCGGTTCGACGTTCATCAGTTGGTAGCCATCGTCCGATTGCTTGAAGACGAAATGCACCGTCTGCCCGACTTTCACGTCGCGGAACGCGGTGGGAGCAGGCTTGTTGAACGCCATCGTCATCGCCCCCCACCCGAGCGCTGGCACGGGCTGGTGAGAAAACGTGATGTCGGAGGCCGTCACCTTTTCGACCTTGCCAGTGGTCTCGTACGATTGCACGGCGGCCGCCGGGCCCGATGCCGGCCTCGCAGCGCTCGTGCCTGCGTTCGCTCCAAGTCTTGGCAGCACGGACTTGAGGCTCGCCTCGGAATCAATGAGGAACTGCCCCGATGCGACAACGGTATCGCCTTCGTTCAATCCACTGAGCACTTCTGTTTCGTCGCCGACGTCATTGCCGATGATGACCGAGGCGGGCTGCAGGCGACCATCGTTGTTCTTCACGATGACGACCGAGCGCTTGCCGGTGGTGATGACTGCTTCGGACGGCACGAGCAATCGTGAAATGTTCTTCTGGCCGGCAACGCGCACGCGCATCAACATGCCGGGAGTCAGTTTCAGCGACGTATTGTCGATTTCCAGGCGTGCCTGGAGCGTGCGACTGCTTGTGCTGATACCCGGCAGGATTTCGCGAATGTGTCCGGTGAAATGCTGCGTCGGGTCACCAGCGAATGTCGCATCGACCGCCATCCCGGGTTGCACGTTCAGCGCGAGCGCCTCTGGAATCTCGACGATGAGCCAGAGCTTCGAGAGCCCGGCAATTTTCGCCAGCGTCTGTCCCGGTGCCACCATCGCCCCGTCCCGAACGTTCAGTTCGCTCACGACACCTGCCTCCGGCGACGCCAGGACGACATGGGTTTGCGCTTTGCCAGTCCGGTCGAGGCTCGCAATAACCCCGTCGGGGATCGACAGCGCGCGCATGCGCGCCCGCGATGCTTCAATCAGGTTGGCATCCATCCCGCCGCGCTTGAGCGCAAGGTACTCCTCTTGCGGCGCCAACCAGTCCGGTACGAACAACGATGCAATTGGCGCGCCCTTGGCAATTCGCTGCATCGGCGCACTGGCATATAGATGGTCAATGTAGCCGGTGACCCTCGATTGAACGACGTCCGAGCGCGACTCATCGAATTGTGTGGTGCCCACCGCGTCGAAACCGCTCGCTGTCTCTTTCCGACGAACCGTCGCGTAGCGAATCCCGAGATTTTGCTGCAGGCCCGAGTCAATCTCGATGCCGGATGGACCGCCGCCCTCGTCCGCGTAGACGGGCTCGAGTTGCATATCCATGTAGGGCGACTTGCCTGGCTTGTCGAAGTGCTGGTTGGGCACCATCGGGTCGTGCCAGTACAGCACCTTCCGGCCAGTCTTCGGGTCAATCTTGTCACCTGAAGCGGCGCTGGCAACTGGAACGGCCGCCGCACGGGTCGAGGCGTGGTGAATGCCAGCGAAATAGGCCGCGCCGAGCAGCGCTGCGCCGGCGAATACCGCAAAAATGGCGCGCACCAGTGGTTTCTTTGTCATGTTGTTCTCCTTCACTGGGCTGCAGCCATCGTGGACGGCACGACTTGATATTCGAGTTGCGCCCAGGTTTGCGCTACCTCGCGCTTCAGGTCGAGCACTTGGCGTTGCGCTTCCAGTTGTGCGCGCCGGGCTGCAAACGTGTCTGCAAGCGAGCCGGTCCCGGCCCGGTAGGCGGCGTTGGCGAGCTGAACACGTTGCTCGGCGGCAGGCAGCAAGGAGTGACTCAGGTTGTCGATGCGCTCCCGGCCGCTCGCCAGCGTGGCCGATTGAGTTCGGATATCAGCCTGGACCTGTCGTAGCGTGTCTTCGTACATCAGCCGGGCTTTCGTCGCGAGTTCGGCTTTTTCAGCGACGTCGCGGTTCTGGCGGTTCTTGCGGTTCAGAGGTAAGGGGATGGTGACACCCACCGATATCATGTTCGAATACGCACCGCCGCGTTGCTGGTACGCAATCTCCCAGCTCCAGTTCGGGCTGCGCTCGCTGTTCGCGACCGCCGTATCGGCTTCCGCGACCGCGATATCATCGGCGGCTGCCACCAGCGCTGGCTGGGAAAGGCGCAGCTCGTCCGGCGGCAATGACGACACGAAGGATTCCGGTGCCGGCGGCTCACCCGTCACGTCGGTAACGGGCATAGCCGTCCAGCGTGACAGGCCGATGAGCGCGGTCCGGTAGGTCTGCTGTGCCTTCAGTACCTGGTCTTGAGTCTGCGCCAGCATGGCTTTGGCTTGAACCACGTCGGCAGCGCTCGCCTTCGCGCCACGGTACGAGGCTTTCGTGGCCGCCAACTCGTGGGTCATGTGGTCCAGCAATTCTTGTTGAAGCGCGAGCGCTTGCTTCGCGAAGATGGCGTTCAGCCAGGCCGTCGCCGTTTGCTGGCGGACATTGGCAAGCTGAGCCAGATAGCCGGCGCGTTCGCGTCCGACCATCTCGCTGGCCAGCGCCGAACGCAGGCGTCGCTTCTCGCCGGATACCCACTCCTGCTCGATGCCGATACGCCGCATCGTCATGAAATCCTGGCCGACGGTGAGCCGCTGCGGTCCGTTCACCGGCAGGTTGTCGATGCCGGCTTTGAGCATCGGGTCCGGCAGTTGTCCGGCTTTGGCAGCTGCCTCCGAGCTGGCGCGCACAGACGCTTGCGCTGCCTGCATCGAAGCCGAGTGGTCACTGGCGGACTGCAGCGCGGCGTCGAGATTGAAAGTGGCTTCCTGCGCGTGTACGACACCCGCGACAAGTAGCGCGGCAAAAAGCGTATGCGCGCGCCGAAGAACACGCCGACTCCGCGGCGTGCCGAAATTGAATGTCATGTTCTTACCCCAACGGCGGAATCCAATAGGGATTCCACGTCCTGGCATAGGACGAACTTCACCGCATTTGCGGTGAAACCTGTCAGCGTGGGATTAGATGGCGCGTGGAGGTCGCCACAACCCGTTCGGGTCGCGGACCGAGAGAGAATCAGCGTAGTGGAAGACGATCGGGCGGACGAGCGCGGCAGGTCGGCTGACGTCTGCGCGACCGGTCGGATGGTAGAGGCTGCCAAACTGGCATTGGGCAGTTACCTTACAGAACACGCCCTTAACCTTGGTCTTGTCGACTGACTGGGACTTCATCATGTCACAGTGGGACATATCCGTAGACATATGCTCGCCCACATCCCCGGCCATCGATTGCTGCATCGGACACTCGCCGGTCAGACCGCTGGCTGCCAGCCCACTGAGGGGCAGCATCGCACACAGCGTCAACAGGAAAAGTGTCCGGAGGAATTTCATGGCAACAATTGTAGGGCGCCATTTTAGCCAACTTCTCGGAATTTCGGCTATGACATTTGCCGCAACGCTTCACCGGGTGTCATCTCAACTTGAACCGGTCGATGAAGCGGAGCGCCTCCTGCATTCCTCGACCCGCGCCAGCGCACGGTCCGCATCCGCCGCAGTGTTTTACGGAAGCTCTCGTCGGACATCACCCTACCTGCCAGCGCGTCCTTGAGCCCCTTCTCGGCGTCATCCAGGAGGACAAGTCGGCCGTGCTCGGCCTCGAGCGAGTGGTAATCGTTCAGCTTACGGGCATCGATAATCACAACGTAAGCCGAACAAGGCTTGGCGGCACAAAAGGCCCTCGTAACCAAACCTAAATCGAGTGTCCGTAACTGGAATCAATGCAACTCAGCGAGCGGAAAAAACCGCACGGCCACCCTCACTCCACCGTCACCGACTTGGCAAGATTCCTCGGCTTATCGATATCCGTCCCCCGCGCCAACGCCGCGTGATAAGCCAGCAACTGCATCGGCACCGTATGCAGAATTGGCGAAAGCGGCCCGTAGTACTCGTTAAGCCGAATCACCTCGATCCCGTCACTCGGCACCAACCCGCAGTCCACATCCGCGAACACGAAAAGCCTGCCGTTGCGCGCGCTGACCTCGTGCATGTTCGACCTGAGCTTTTCCAGAAGCACGTCATTCGGCGCCACGGCAATGACGGGCATTTCGTTACTGACCAACGCCAGCGGCCCATGCTTCAACTCCCCTGCGGGATAAGCCTCCGCGTGGAGATACGAAATCTCCTTCATCTTCAGCGCGCCTTCGAGCGCGATCGGATAATGCATCCCGCGTCCGAGAAACAGCATGTTGTCGCGTCGCGCGAGCAGCTCCGACCAGCCCATGATCTGCGGCTCCAGCGCGAGCACCTTCGACATCGCATCGGGCAGATGCCGCAGCGCACGCAGATGCGCCTTCTCGTCGTCATCGCTCAACCGCCCGCGCACCTGCGCCAGTGACAAAGTCAGCAAGAACAGCGCCACGAGCTGCGTCGTAAAAGCCTTTGTCGAAGCCACCCCGATCTCGATCCCCGCGCGCGTGACGAACTGCAGCACGCATTCGCGCATCAGCGCACTCGTCGCGACGTTGCAGATCGCGAGCGTATGCGTCATCCCGCGCTGCTTCGCGACATGCACGGCGCCGAGCACGTCGGCCGTCTCGCCGCTCTGCGACACCGCGACGACCAGCGTGCGCGGATTCGGCACGCTGTCGCGATAGCGAAACTCGCTCGCGATCTCGACGCTCGCCGGCAGTTTCGCGATGCTCTCGATCCAGGATTTCGCGGTCAGCGCCGCGTGATAACTGCCGCCGCACGCGAGCAGCAACACCGAGTCGATGTCGTTGAACACGCGCCACGCGCCGTCGCCGAACAGCTCGGGCATGATCGACCCGACATCGAGCAACGTATCGGCCACCGCCTGCGGCTGCTCGAAGATTTCCTTCTGCATGTAGTAGCGATACGAGCCGAGGTCCGCCGCGCCGCTGTGCGCGGCCACCCGCTGCACCGCGCGCTCGACGCGCTGGCCGGCCGCATCGACGATCCAGTAGCGATGCAGCTGAATATCGGCGACGTCGCCATTCTCGAGGTAAGCGATGCGATCGGTGATGCCCGACAACGCGATCGCATCCGACGCCAGGAAATTCTCGCCATCGCCGACACCGACGACGAGCGGCATCCCGTCGCGCGCGCCGACGATCCGGTGCGGTTCGTCGCGGCACATCACCGCGATCGCATAGCTGCCGCGCAGCCGCGCGACCGCGCGGCGCACCGCGTCGAACAGGTCGCCGTCGTACAGGTGGTCGATCAGGTGCGCGATCGCTTCGCTGTCGGTCTGGCTCGCGAACACGTAACCGTGCGTCTGCAATTCCGCGCGCAGTTGATCGCAGTTCTCGATGATGCCGTTGTGCGACAGCGCGATGCGCGCGTTGTCGTCGCTCGGCGAGAAGTGCGGATGCGCGTTGAGCGTGACGGGCGCGCCATGCGTTGCCCAGCGCGTATGCGCGATGCCGGTGTAGCCGGACAGCGCGTGCGCGGCGATCTCGCGCTGCAGGTTGGCGACGCGGTCGACGCTGCGCGCCCGTGCCAGCGCACGGTCGCGATAGACCACGACGCCGCACGAGTCGTAGCCGCGGTATTCGAGCCGCTTCAGCCCGTCGACGAGGTTCGGCAGGATGTCCCGCTGGGCCACCGCCCCGACAATTCCACACATATCGCGCTCCGTAAATGTCCTGTCTGGACCCGTGACAGCGATGGTAGAAGCGGTCGAGTGGAATTAAATTTCAAAATACACAAGAAAATGAAGCAGACGAGACGTCGGATATCATGTTGAAATTAAATTTCACGAACCTGACCGGAAGGAGCCGCCGATGGCTGGCATCACGCTCGACGATCTCGACCTGCGCATTCTCGCGATCCTGCAGGACGACGCATCGGTGTCGAACCTGCAACTCGCCGAGCGCGCGCTGTCGTCGCCCCCGACGTGCATGCGCCGCGTGCGGCGGCTGACGGAAGCGGGCGTGATTCGCCGCCAGGTCGCGGTGCTCGACCCGGTCGCGATCGGCACGGCCGTCACGGCGTTGATCGAGATCAGCCTCGACCGGCAGACGGCGGAAGACTACGACGCATTCGAGGCCTACGTGTGCGCGGAGCCGGCGGTCACGCAGTGCTATCGCGTGTCGCCGGGGCCGGATTTCGTGGTGGTGGCCGATCTGGCCGACGTCGCCGAATACGACGCGTTCGCGCGGCGGCTGTTCACCGGCGCATCGAACGTCCGCAACGTGCGGACGTTCTTCTCGACGCATCGCGCGAAGTTCGAGGCGAACGCGCGGGTCACGCATGCGATGCGCAAGCGCGGCGACGCCTAGACCGCACGACACACGTCGAACGGCACGCGCGTGGCGTCAGAACGCGAACGTCTGCTGCATCGGATGGTGCTCGCCGCGCGCGAACCCGGCGCCTTCGAGCGACAACAACGCGCGTTTCCGATCGATGCCGCCTGCATAACCGGTCAGGCTGCCCGACGCGCCGATCACGCGATGGCACGGCACCATGATCGATACCGGGTTGCGGCCGACCGCGCCGCCGACGGCGCGCGCGGCACTCATCGGCAGCCCGACGCGTTCGGTGATGTCGCCGTACGACACGAGCTTGCCGAACGGAATCGCGAGCAGTTCCTTCCACACGCTGCGCTGAAACGCGGTGCCGCGCAGATGAATGGGCACCGAGAAGGTTTCGCGCGTGCCGGCGAAATATTCGGCGACTTCTTCGGCAACCTTGCGCACGAGCGGCGACGCGTTGCGTACGTCCGCATCCGGTGCGATCCCGAGCGACGGATAGTATTTCTGGCCGACGAAGAAGAGGCCCGTCAGGGCATCGTCTTCGATACGGATGGCGATGTCGCCCAGCGGGCTCGGAATCAGATGAGCGGGAGTCATCGCGAAGCTTCTCCATGAAGGCGCCACACATGCAGTGCGGCATACGCGCGCCATGGCGCCCAGCGCACCGCTTGCGGCGCCGATGATGCGATGCTGCGCGGACGCTCGGCGGCGGCGCGCGGTGCAAGCCACGCGTCGTCTGCGGGGAACGCGTTCGGCCAGGCCATCGCACGCATCGCGACATACTGCACCGCGCGTTCGTCGAAGCCGGGCAGCGCGCGCAACGCAGCGAGCGTCGCATCGAGCGGCGCCATCGGTTCGAGCGCGAGCGTGCCGTCGGCGACTGCACGTGCGAGCGACACGATCGCCCGCGCCGCATCACGCGTCGCGCCGATCGCTTCGAGCGCCGCCGGCGGCACCCTCGCCAGCGTCGCGGCGGAAGGCAACGCATGCTTGAGCCCCGGCGGTGCGTGGTCCACCGGCGTGCCGAAGCGTTCGGCCACACGCGCCAGCACGGCGCCTGCTTGCATCGCAGCCAATTGTTCGCCCGCGATCGCACGAATCGCGATCTCGAGCCCGTCGAACGCGCCGGGCACGCGCAAGCCGGGCGAGCCGTCCGCGAGCTCGCCCAGATGCGCGTCGATCACGTCGGGGCGGCTGTCTAGATCGAACAGCCGCCGCACGCGCGCGAGCACGGCCGGGACGACGGGCGTCAGCGCGGGCGACACGGTCACCGCGAGCGCGAACCGCTGCGGCACGTGCGTGACGGACAGCCAGCCCGTCACCTGAGCGTCGCCGTGCCCGTTCGGCAGGGCGACGACGCGGGCATAGCCGTGCGCATCGATACGCTCGACGCCGTCGACCTGCCGCTGCGCGAGGAAGCGCATCAATTCGGCCCAAGCGAACGGCGGCCGGTACGGTAGCGGGAAGGTCATGTCGCCACTGGCGGATGCGCCGGCGCCCTTGCGCAGGCGCAGCGGATTGAGACCGTAGCGCTGGCGGAACAAATCGTTGAAGCGTCGTACGCTGCCGAACCCGGCAGTCGAAGCAACCACGGCCACCGGCAGCGCGGTGTCGGTCAGGAGGCGCTTGGCCATCAGCAGACGGTGCGTCTGCGCGAATTCGACCGGCGACACGCCGAACTGCGCGGCGAAGATTCGGCGCAGATGGCGCTCGGTCACGCCGACTCGCCGCGCGAGCGCGTCGACGGAATGCGCGTTCAGGAAACCGTCCTCGATCAGCGAGGCGGCCGCGTCGGCGAGATTGCCGGACAGGTCGAGCAGCCCGTGGCCCGGTGCGAGTTCGGGCCGGCACCGCATGCACGGCCGAAAGCCGGCTTTCTCCGCGGCGGCGGCGGTCGGGTAATAACTGCAGTTCCGCGCCTTCGGTGGTTTCACCGGGCAAACGGGGCGGCAATACACGCCCGTCGTCGACACACCGACGAAGAACCAGCCGTCGAAGCGGCGGTTCCGCGAAAGCAGGGCGTCGTAGCAGGTGTCTGGATCGAGGTGCATGAGACGACTGTAAACCATCCGTGCCGCCGATTCCGGCTGGAATCGGACATGTGTATCGACGCGCCGGCTCGCGTCATGGCCCCCTTTCGCACACGGGAAAATCCCGAAAAAACGGTTAATGCCACTTTGCGAAACAGTCGTCTTTTTTGCGCGGCCGGATTTGAGATGACTCATCGAAATCCCCGACTGACACGGTACCGGGCCAAGCCCTATCCTTTGAAAAACGTTTTCCAGAACTCGACGGACGAGCGGCCGTGCCACGCAAGGGGCGGGCCGCCGTCCGGTCCGGCGCCCGTCGCCGGTCACGGACAGACAACATCCAGCGGCGCGACGGGCGCGGCCGCGCATCGGAGACACTCATGCAATCTGCCGTCGTCGGCGCGGTGCGCGCGGCCGCCAGCCGCTACCGCTGGACCGTCTGTGCGCTGCTGTTCTTCGCGACCGTCATCAACTACATGGATCGACAGATCCTCGGCCTGCTCGCGCCGATGCTTCAGCACGACATCGGCTGGAGCCAGGTGCAGTACGGCCGCATCGTGATGGCGTTTTCCGCGTTCTACGCGATCGGCCTGCTCGGCTTCGGGCGCATCGTCGACTGGCTCGGCACGCGCATCTCGTATGCGGTCGCGATGCTGGTGTGGAGCATCGCGGCGATGCTGCACGCGGCGGTCGGTTCGGTGATGGGCTTCGCGGCCGTGCGCGCGCTGCTCGGGATCGGCGAGGGCGGCAACTTCCCGGCCGCGATCAAGACGACGGCCGAATGGTTTCCGCGTCGCGAGCGCGCGCTTGCCACCGGTATCTTCAACTCGGGCGCGAACATCGGCGCGGTGTTCGCGCCGGCGATCATCCCGGCGATCGCGGTGGCCTACGGATGGCGCGCGGCATTCGTGATCATCGGCGCGATCGGCATCGTGTGGCTCGTGGTCTGGCTGGTGATGTATCGCACGGCCGACACGCGCGCGCTCGCCGCGGAATACGACGAGCCGCGCGACGAAGCCGAAGCGCTCGACGCGGCGAACGCGGATGCAGGTGCGCCGCGCTGGGGCGAACTGATCCGCAAGCGCGAGACGTGGGCGTTCCTGATCGGCAAGTTCCTGACCGACCCTGTGTGGTGGTTCTACCTGTTCTGGCTGCCGAAGTGGCTCAACGAGTCGCGCGGGATGGACATGCAGCACATCGGCCTGCCGCTCGTGTGCATCTATGCGCTGACGACGGTCGGCAGCATCGGCGGTGGCTGGCTGTCGTCGATGCTGTTGCGCGCGGGCTGGAGCGTGAACGGCGCGCGCAAGACGGCGATGCTGATCTGCGCCTGCTGCGTGCTGCCGATCGCGTTCGTGTCGCAGGTGCAGAGCCTGTGGGGCGCGGTGCTGATCGTCGGCCTCGCGGCCGCCGCGCACCAGGGCTGGTCGGCGAACCTGTTCACGACGGCGTCCGACCTGTTCCCGCGCCGCGCGGTCGCGTCGGTTGTCGGCATCGGCGGGATGGCCGGTTCGATCGGCGGCGTGCTGTTCTCGGAAGTGATCGGCCAGGTGCTGCAACGCACGGGCCACTACTGGGTGCTGTTCGCGATCGGCGCGCTGGCCTACCTGCTCGCGCTGGCGGTCATGCACGTGCTCACGCCGAAGATGAAGCCAGCGAAGCTCGACGCTTGATCGCGTGCCGGCAAACGAACGCGCCGCCCGGAGGCGGCGCGTTTTTATTTGCGATGCACAGCGGCGCAGTGACGACGAAGAGCCGACAGGCCGTGGACGCGACCGCGTAATTCAACCGGCCGCGGCCGTCGACGCACGCATGATCAGTCGCGGCTCGAACGTCGAATAGCTGGCGTCGGTGCGCCCGGCGAGCGCGTCGATCAGTTTCTGCATCGCGAGTTCGCCCATGTTCTCGCTCTGGATGTCGATGGTGGTGAGCGCGGGTGCCGCGTATTCGCCGTACGGCACGTTGTCGACGCCGGCGACGGACACGTCCTGCGGCAGCCGGAACCCGAGCGACGCGGCTTCCTTCATGAAGCCGAGCGCGATCAGGTCGTTGTAGCAGATCACGGCTTGCGGACGGTTCGGGCCGAGCATCACGCGCGAGCATGCGCGCTCGCCGGCTTCGGCGGTCGGCGCATGCGCATCGTGCACGTCGAGCGTGAGCCCCGCTTCGGCGAGACAGTCGCGCGCGCCCTGGATCCGTTCGTCGTTGACGCGGGCGGGGCCGAAACCAAGGTACGCGATGCGCGTATGGCCGAGATTGAGCAGGTGGCGCGCGAGCATGTAGGTCGCGAGCCGGTTGTCGATGCCGACGCTCGGAATCGGCAGGCCAGGGCTGCGCCTGAGCAGCACGAGCGGCTTGTGCAGGTCGAGCATCCAGCCGGCCTGGTCGTCGGGCATCCGCGTGCTGACGATCAGCCCGTCGACGCGCTGCGCGAGCGCCTCGATCAGCGAGCGTTCGCGCGCCTGGTTCTCTTCGGTATCGACGAGCAGCAGCGTGTAGTCGTGCTGGAGCGCGACGCGGTTCGCGCCCTTGACGACGTTCGTGAAGTGCGGGTTGCTGATGTCGAGGATCACGAGGCCGATGGTGCGCGTGCGCCCGGTGATCATCGAGCGCGCGAGCGGGTTCGAACGGTAGCCGAGCCGCTCGATCGCTTCCTTCAGCCGCGCTTCGACGGTTGGCGAAAAGCGTTGCGTGCCGTTTACGTACTTGGATACCGTCGCGACCGACACACCGGCTTCCGCCGCCACGTCGCGGATCGTCGGGGAAACTTTTTTCATCGGAAGGGTAACGTTTTCGTTCGATTGCACCGGATTGTGGCAGAAAAAGCCGGCGTCCGGCCACCGACCGATATCGGGAAAGTGCGGATGGCTGCGGGCAGATTCGACCATTGACGTTCGGCTTTTGTCCCGCGTATAGTTGGAAAACGTTTTCCGATTCCGTCGGATTCGGGTGACGTCCAGGACATTTCAGAACAGATTCAAGGAGATTCGATGAACGCCACATCCACCGGCGCACGCAAGCCGTTCGGGCGCCTGCTGCTGACCGGCGCGGCCGGCAACCTTGGCCGTCAGGTGCGCGGCGCGCTGGCGAGCTGGGCCGACATCGTGCGCGTGAGCGACATCGCCGCGCTGGACGATGCGGCCCCGCACGAGGAAATCCGGGTCGTCGATCTGGCGGACCGGCCGGCGGTGATGGCGCTCGTCGACGGTGTCGACGCGATCGTCCACCTCGGCGGCATTTCGGTCGACGCGCCGTTCGACGATCTCGTCGATGCGAACATCACCGGCACGTACAACCTGTACGAAGCCGCACGCAAGCATGGCGTGAAGCGCGTCGTGTTCGCGAGCTCGAACCATGCGATCGGTTTTCATCCGGTCACGGAAGTGCTCGACGCCGATTCGCCGCTGCGCCCCGACAGCCTGTATGGCGTGACGAAGTGCTTCGGCGAATCGCTGTCGCGCTACTACTTCGATCGCTTCGGGATCGAGACGGTGTGCCTGCGGATCGGTTCGTCGTTCGAAGTGCCGAAGAATCCGCGCATGCTCGTGACGTTCCTCAGCTATCGCGACTTCATCGAGCTGGTGCGCTGTTCGCTGCTGACGAACCGCGTCGGCCATGCGATCGTGTACGGCGCGTCGGACAACCCGGTGAAATGGTGGGACAACACGAAGGCCGGCTTCCTCGGCTTCCGCCCGCGCGACAGCTCCGAGCAGTTCGCCGGGTTGTTCCCGGTGACGGCGCCGACCGCCGACTACGACGACCCCGCTCAGCGGTTCCAGGGCGGCGGGTTCGTCGTTGGCGAGCCGATGGAGCGCAACGCGAAGTAAGCATCGCAGGCGCCGCCGGCGTCGCGGATCAGCGCAGGATGTCCGTCGCCTTGTGCCGTTCGTCCACGCCGTCGATCAGGATCAACGGGCCGCTCGCGTGCCGCGCGCGCAGCGGCTGGATCCGCCGGTAAGCATCCGATTCGTACCACGTGCGCGCTGTATCGAGATCGGGAAACGCGATCGCGATCAGGTCGCCGCGCCACACGCCTTCGCGCACGTCGGGCCGCGCGCCGTGAATCACGAAATGACCGTCGAACGGCGCGAGCGTGCCGTCGATGCGTTCGAGGTATTCGACGATGTCGTCGCACATTTCAACGTCGTGCAGGTGGGCGATGGCGTAAGCGGTCATGGCGGGCTCCGTGGCGTCGACGCGATGCGTCGATCGGTGAAGCCATGATCGGCGCGCGGGCGGCGCGCGTCGATTACCTGCGACGTAAGCACATCCATGTGGCCGTGCGCGATGCCGGCCGCGCGTGGGCCGCGCATACTGCATACCGCGTGTCGCGTGTCGCGTGTCGCGTGTCGCGTGTCGCGTGTCGCGTGTCGCACACCGCGTGCGGCACGTCACGGACATCGGGCGCGCGACGCACTCACGCGTGCTTGCGGATCGGCCGCGGGTGCGGCACAGGTTCCGGCTCCGACTCGGCGGCTTCCTTGCACAGCTTGTCGAGCATGCGTTGCGCGGCGCCCGCGCAATCCTCGCCGGCGGGCTTGTTCGCGATCTCGTCGATCAGCGCCTGCAGGTTGCGCCGGTTCTGCGCGAGCCGCTGTTCGAGCAGCGCGATTTCGTCGACCTTGTTCCGCAACGCCTGCAGCAGTTCGTCGCGCGGCCACGCGCCGAGATCGGGCGGCAGCACCGCGCGGATCTCGTCGAGCGCGAAGCCCGCGCGCTGCGCGCGGTCGATGATCGCGAGCCGCGTCAGCGCTTCCGGCCCGTATTCCCGATAGCCGTTCGCCTGCCGGCGCGCCGGCTCGAGCAAGCCGCTCGCTTCGTAGAACCGGATGCGCGATGCCGCGATGCCGCTGGTTCGCGCCAGTTCGCCGATCTTCATCTGTGTGCTCCAGGGGGGGGCTTGACCTTGAAGCTGACTTTAAAGTTATGGTTGGGCATCGTCAATCGAGGATGTCCACCATGAACCTGTTTGCGCCCCTCACACTGCCCAATGGCGCGGTGATCCCGAACCGGCTCGCCAAGGCCGCGATGGAAGAGAACATGGCCGATGCGGACCACGCGCCGTCCGACGCGTTGCTGCGCCTGTACCAGGCGTGGGCGGACGGCAGGGCGGGCCTGATCCTGACCGGCAACGTGATGGTGGACGGCCGCGCGATGACGGGGCCGAACGGCGTCGTGCTCGACAGCGACGCGCATCTCGACCGCTTTCGGCGGTGGGCGCAGGTCGCGCGCTCCGGCGGCGCGCACGTGTGGATGCAGATCAACCATCCGGGGCGCCAGATGCAGGCGGCGCTCGGCCAGACGACGCTCGCGCCGTCGGCCGTGCCGCTCGCGCTCGGCGCGCTGTCGAAGCAGTTCCCGGTGCCGAAGGAGATGACGGAAGCCGACATCGTCGACGTGCGGCAGCGCTTCGTGCGCGCCGCGCAGCTCGCCGAGCAAAGCGGCTTCACCGGCGTGCAGATCCACGCGGCGCACGGTTATCTGCTGAGCCAGTTCCTGTCGCCGCTGACGAACCGCCGGCAGGACGCGTGGGGCGGCAGCATCGAGCACCGCGCGCGGCTGCTGCTCGACATCGTGCGCGACGTGCGCGCGACGGTGTCGCCGGCGTTCGTCGTGTCGGTCAAGCTGAATTCGGCCGACTTCCAGCGCGGCGGCTTCAGCGCGGACGATGCGAAGCGCGTCGTCGAACTGTTGAATCCGCTCGGCGTCGATCTCGTCGAGCTGTCGGGCGGGAGCTACGAAGTGCCGGCGATGCAGGGCGAGGCGCGCGACGGGCGCACGCTGGCCCGCGAAGCGTATTTCCTCGAATTCGCACGGGACATCACGGCCGTCGCGTCCATGCCGCTGATGGTCACGGGCGGAATCCGGCGCCGCGCGGTGGCTGAGCAGGTGGTCGCCAGCGGCGTGGCGATGGTCGGCATCGCGACCGCGCTGTCGATCGAGCCGAACCTGCCGCGCGACTGGCAGGCCGGCAAGGACAGCGCGCCGGCGCTGCAGCCGATCCGCTGGAAGAACAAGGCGCTGGGTGCGCTGGCCAACATGGCCGTCGTGAAGTTCCAGCTCGCGCGGTTGAGTGTGGGGCGGCGCACGCACCCGGGCGTGTCGCCGCTGCGCGCGCTGGTGTCGCAGCAACTCGCCGCGCAGTGCCAGACGCGGCGTTACCGCAAGTGGATGGCGGGGCGGGCGGCGCGCTAGCCGCGAAGGCGCCGCGTTGGGCTGCCCGATGCCCGCTCACACCGGATACGCATCGTCGACCTTCAGGTTCGCGAGCCGGAACAGCGTGCGCAGCGTCTGCGGATGAATGTCGCGGTGCGCGGCGAGCGACGTCAGCATGAAGTCGAGGACCTTCGCGTAGCGCAGCAGCACGAGGCAGCGCGCGAGATCCGCGTTGCCGCCGCGCATGCCTTCTGCGAAGTGGACCATCTGGGTCGACAGCGTGCGTGCCATCTCGAGTTCCATCTGCTGTTTTTCCGTCCACTCGGGCTGCGGCTGGTCGAGCAGTTTCGCGAGAAAGATCTGGAACGACGTATCGGATGAGTTGGGCAGCGCATCCATGAAGAGCCTCGTAACTTGCGTGGATCGTTCGGGCGTGTCCGATGGAGGGTCCCGATCCGGGTTCATGTCCGCGCCGATCGGCGGCGCGATTGTCATCCGACGGGAATGCACGTTCCGTACCAGCCCCGCGATCCAAGTGTTGAGCAATGTTGACGCCGGGCGCGGCAGCAGTCGTCGCGTCCCGCCGATACTGGCTTGCACGGAAAATCGAGAAGGGAATCCATACGCTGCGCGCGATCGCGAGCGGCAGCGCGACAGGGGCCGGATGAATGAAATGCTTCAGCGATGTAACGTAACGCCGGGCTGAAACCGGCCGTGTGTTTCGGTCGACGAATCGGGGAATGTCGTGTCTAGCGCGTGCCGGTGCCGCTCCCGGCGTCGGCACGAGGTCGGGACGCTCGCGCGCGGCGAGCCGCGGCGTCACCCGCCTCACGATGAAAGCGCATGATGGATGCGCCGGATGTTTCATATCCGAGACGTCTCGTTCGCGGCCCGCCGGATGCATGCGCAACCTGTGGACGCGCGGCGCCCAACTGGCCCAGCGAATAACCGGACAACTGTCCATGGGCAGCCGCGTCGTGTTTGCGAACAATCATCGCATCATCTCCGCGAGGTTCGACATGAGCGCCCACGCCTTCTTCTCGGCGAATCTGCTGCTGGCCTACACGGCCTATTTCGTCGGTACGGCCAGCCCCGGCCCGAGCAATCTCGCGATCATGTCGGTCGCCGCGAACCACGGCCGCAAGGCGGCGCTCGCGTTCGCGCTCGGCGTCATCTCGGGCTCGATGTTCTGGGCGGCGGTGGCCGCGCTGGGCGTGTCGGCCGCGCTGCTCGCCTGGTCGCAGTTGCTGGTCGCGATCAAGCTGTTCGGCGGCGTGTACCTGCTGTGGCTCGCGTTCAAGTCGGGCCGCACCGCGTGGTCGGCCAGAGCGGCCGACACGCCGAAGGCGACGGCCGATCGGAAGCTGTCGCGCTTCTACGCACGCGGCGCGATGCTGCATCTGACGAATCCGAAAGCGATCCTGGTGTGGGTGTCGATCGTCGCGCTGTCGTCGAACGGCGCGGGCGCGTCGCACGGCGCCGTCGTGCCGGGCTGCATCGCGATTGGATGCCTGGTGTTCGGCGGCTATGCGCTGGTGTTCTCGACGGACGGTGCACGCCGGCTGTACGTGCGCGGACGCCGCGCGATGGAAGCGTGTCTCGCCGTGGTGTTCGGCGTGGCGGGGATCCGGTTGCTGGCGTCGAACGTGTGAACGGACAACCCGCACGCGTCCAGCCAGACGAACGATCCGCCGCGCGAACACGCGGCGGATCGGCTTCGGCGCTTCAGAAAATGAAGCCCGTGTTGATGAACTTCGAGTAGTGATCCGACACGATCGAATCGAGCAGTTGCTTGCTGCCGTCGGTCTGCTTCGCCGCGACCATCGAGCGGATCGAGAACGCACGCAGCGCGTCGGTTACCGACAGCGTGCCTTCCGCCGAATCCTTGCGCCCCGCGAACGGGAACACGTCCGGCCCGCGCTGGCACTGACAGTTGATGTTCACGCGGCACACCTGGTTGACGAGCGGATCGACGAGCGCGCCGATCTGCGCCGGATCGGAACCGAAGATGCTGACCTGCTGGCCGTGCTCCGATGTCGTCACGTAGTCGAGCGCGGTTTCCACGTCGTCGAACGGCGCGACCGGAATGATCGGCCCGAACTGCTCCTCGCGATACAGCTTCATCCCTTCGGACACCGGATACACGACGGCCGGGTAGAACAGCGTCTTGCTGAATTCGCCGCCCGAATGGTTGACGACCTGCGCGCCCCTGGCCTTCGCGTCGTCGATCGCGTCGGTCATGTACGCGGTGCGATGCATGCCCGGCAGCGGCGTGATGCTGACGCCTTTTTCCCACGGCATGCCGATCTTCAGCTGTTCGAGCGCGGCGGTGAAGCGCTTCAGGAATTCGTCGACGATCGAGCGATGCACGAGCAGCATCTTCAGCGCGGTACAGCGCTGGCCATTGAACGACAGCGCGCCGAGCAGGCACTCCTTCACGGTGAGATCGAGATCGGCATCGGGCAGCACGATCGCCGCGTTCTTCGCATCGAGGCCGAGGATCGCGCGCAGGCGGTGCGACTTCGGATGCTGCTTCTTCAGGTGATCGGCGACCTTGCTCGAGCCGATCAGCGCGAGCACGTTGATCTTGCCCGACGCGAGCATGTGCGGCACGACCACCGCGCCCGGCGCGTAGATCGTATTGATCACGCCTTTCGGGAACGCGTCGCGGAACGCCTCGAGCAGCGGCTCGAACAGCAGCGTGCCGTACTGCGGCGGCTTGAATACCACGGTGTTGCCCATCAGCAGCGCGGGGATCAGCGTCGCGAAGGTCTCGTTCAGCGGATAGTTGTACGGCCCCATGCACAGCACGACGCCGAGCGGCGTGCGGCGGATCTGGCCGATCGTGCCTTCCGCGATCACGAAGCGCGAGTTCGCGTTGTCGAGCTCCTTCAGCGCGTCGATCGTCTGCGTCATGTACGTGACGGTGCGGTCGAACTCCTTCTGCGAATCGGCGAGGCTCTTGCCGATCTCCCACATGATCAGGTTCACGACCAGCTCGCGCTGCGCGACCATCCGCTTGATGAAGTCCTGCATGCACGCGATGCGCTGCTCGACCTTCATCGTCGGCCACTCGCCGCGGCCCGAGTCGTACGCGCGCACCGCGGCGTCGAGCGCCGCATCGCTTTCCGTCTCGCTCATCACCGGATAACTGCCGATCTCCATCTGCGCGACGCTGCCGTCCGGCTGGCGCACGCACACGGGCGACAGCACGGTCTTGGTTGCGCCGTCCCACGGGCGCAACTCGCCGTCGACCAGCGATACGCGCTGGTGGATCGGCGCGGCGAGCCGGAACTCGGCGGGGATGTCTTGATAGGCGGGAAACAGCTGCTGCAGGGAGGCGGAATCGGGCATGACGGTCTCGTTTGACGGGGTGTCCGGGAAGGACGGGCGATGCGGAATCCTGAGCTGAACGATCCTCGAACCTGAATCGGCATCATGACGCGCGGACGAAGCGGCGTCACGCGGCGGCATGGCCGAAACGCGGACTGGAACCAGTTCCATTTAAAAGGAACGCCGAACCGATTGCAAGATTTGCCGAACGCGATCGCACTCTACGTAAGCTATTTGAAGGAATGTGTCCGAATGGCGGGTATAAGTCGCCTGGTGCATGCGCAAACGTTTCACTTCGGCCGGATTGGGCGGATAATGGCCCGGCGCGGCGAAGCAAAAATTGCCCCGGAACCTGAGAGAAAACACACGCAGTGAAGAAATGAGAGAAGGTCCGCCGCGCTGCCGAAGCGAGGTCGGCTGCCCGGAGCGCCGGGTCGGGGTTGCCCGCCCGGCGCGCACCGGACTTTCGCAGCCGGCCACCCGCGTCTCCCGACCTCGCGATGCCTCGCGTTATTCGACGTCCTCGTCGTCTTCATCGTCCTCCATTTCGTTCTCGTCCCGCCCCGGCGCCGCATACGCGCTCGCCTGCTCCAGCAACCATGCACGAAACGACTCCAGCGGCTTGCTGTGACTGAGCTCCGTCGGATAAACGAGGTAGTACGCCGAATCGCCAACCGTCGCCGCGTCGCACGGCACGACGAGGCCGAGCTGCTGCAACTGCTCCTCGACGAAGAACTTCGGCACCAGCGCGATCCCGAGCCCGGCCGCGGCCGCGCTGATCAGCATCGTGTGCAACTCGTAGCGCACGCCCTGCATGGTGCGGATGTCCTCGATGCCGTGCGTCTCGAACCATTGCGCCCAGGCGCCGGGACGCGTGGTCGAGTGCAGCAGCGGATACGCGAGCAGATCCTCCACGCGTTCGACCGGCCCGTGGAGCAGGGCGGGCGAGCAGATCGGCACGACTTCCTCGCCGAACAGGTAATCGGACGACGTGCCGGGCCAGGTCGGCTTGCCGTAGTGGATCGCGGCTTCGAAGTGCGTGTCCTCGAACGAGAACAGGTCGGTGCGGCTGCCCATGTTCACGCGCACGTCCGGCGTGCGGTCATAGAAGCTCTTGATGCGCGGGATCAGCCAGTGCGACGCGAAGGTCGGCAGCACCGCGAGCTCCAGGTAGCCGCCGCCGCTGCCGTGCGCGATGATCGACAGCGTGTCGCGATCGAGCGCCTCCAGCGCGCGCCGCACCTGCGTGCCGTACAGTTTGCCGGCGCGCGTCAGCACGACGCGCTGTTTCACGCGCGCGAACAGCCGCACGCCGAGGCTCGCCTCGAGCGTCGCGATCTGCCGCGATACCGCGCTTTCGGTCAGGAACAGTTCCTTGGCCGCGTGCGTGAAGCTCTCGTGGCGCGCCGCGGCTTCGAAAGCCACGAGCGCACCCATGTTGGGGATCTTGAATTTGCGCATGATGCTCGTTTTGTCTGACGAACGGACCCGCCCGCGGCGGGCCGGAGGACGAGTGCGGAGACGGCCGATAATTCCAAAAACTCATCACGTCTCAATTTAATCTCGCTTTACGCCCTGCTGCAACCCTTTGAATAATGCATCCCACGCAAGGCCAGGCGCCCGCTGGGCGGCCGGCCAATCGAGTTGCCGGCACGCTTGCCGGCGGTCCCCCGAAACACGAGAATCCTGATGCGCAATCCGAATATCGAGAGCCTGCTGACGAAGCTGCTGGGACAGGCGAAGACCGACGCCCTGTTCGCGACCCTGAACATGCCGGCCATCCTCGACGAATGGGAAACCGACGTCGTCACGCGCGCGGAAATCGCGCAGGCGATGAACATGGCGCTGTTCGAGGGGCTGCTCGAACGTTCGGCGAACGGCCGCGCGTACACGGCCGACGCGATCGAAAACGGCGGCTCGGTCTACTTCGACCACGGCGCGCTGCGAACGGTGCGCTGGCCGCACACGGGCGCGCTGCCGCCGGGCGAAGCCGCGTTCACGCGCATCCTGCGTCCGCTCGGCTTCCGCCTGAACGGCCGTTATCCGCTCGACAAGCTCGGCATGACGGGCCGCGCGTATGCGCATGAAGACGCACCGGACGAGATTGCGCAGTTCTTCGTCAGCGAACTGCATCCGGAGCGCTTCTCCAGGGAATTTCAGCAGGCCGTGACGAACGTCGTGAGCTCGTCGCGCGATCCGCTGTCGCCGGCGTCCGTCGCGCTGCTGTGGGAAATCGAGCGCGAGGGCTGGCTCCCGCTCGACGCCGCGCATGCGCTGCTGCCAGAGATCGTCGGCGCATTCGCGCGCCAGCACGACCTGCCGAACGAACTCGACTACGAGACGCTGCTGCTCGAATCGGCCGAGATGGCGTGGATCGCGACCGAAGGCAATGCGTTCAACCATGCGACCGATCGCGTGACCGACGTGTTCAAGCTATCCGACGACGAGAAGGCGAAGGGCCGGCCGATGAAGCCGGAAGTCGAGCGCTCGCGTTCGGGCCGCGTGTTCCAGACCGCCTATCGCGCGGACATCGTCGAGCGCGAATTCCGCACGCGCGACGGCGGGACCGTGAAACGCAACGTGCCGGGCTCGTTCTACGAGTTCATCACGCGCCGCCGCACGTTCGACCAGGCGGCGCGCCGCTGGGTGACGGACCTGCGTTTCGACGCGGGCAACGCGCAGGGCATCTTCAAGATGACGGCGAACGCGGCGAAGTAGACGCGACGCACACAGACAAACGGGCCGACGGCTGTTGAAAGCCGCCGGCCCGTTTGCGTTGGATGGGCGGCGCGATCGTCAGAACAGGTGCGTGACCAGATAGAACAGCACCAGCACGCCGAGCGGTACGCCGAGCAGCCATGCGATCAGATATTTGCCCATGTCGTGGTCCTCCGCGTGGCCGCGATGCAGGACGCATCGCGGCGGGGTGAGGTGACCGGCGCGTCAAAGGTCGCGATCGAATTCCTTCAACTGCTTCTCGGCTTCGTCGCGTGCGATCCCGTAACGCTCCTGGATCCTGCCGGCCAGATAGTCGCGGTTGCCTTCGGCGACCGCGAGATCGTCGTCGGTCAGCTTGCCCCACTTGGCCTTCAGCTTGCCGGTCAACTGCTTCCATTGACCCTTGATCTTGTCTTCGTTCATCGTGTGCTCCTGGAATAAGGGGAAAAAAGCGCGACGCTCGGCCGCGCGACGGTTCAGGCCTTCGCCTTCAGGCCGGATGCGTCGACGTGCTTCACGCCCTTGATCGAGCGCGTCACGGCGACGGCCTTCTTCACCGCGGTCTTCGACGGCAGCACGCCCGTCAGCGTGACGACGCCATCGACCGTCTTCACGTTGACGTGGACGCTTTTCACGCCATCCGTGGTCGCGAGTTCGCTCTTCACCTTGGTCGTGATCCACGTGTCGGTGACGGGCTGGTTCGATTCCGCCTTCATGCCGTCGTCGGTCGACGACGATGCCTGTGCGTTCGTGAGCGGGGCGGCGCAAAGCAGGAACGCCGCGCTGACGGCGAGCAGCGCCGACAGGTTCGAGGTCTTGTTCATGGATGTGCTCCTTCGATTGACGTGGTGGATGGGAATCGGCGCAGGCGCGCCGTGCGTTACCGTGCGATCGGCGTGTCGTAGCCGGGCTCGCGCGGCGGCATGTCGGGGCGCGGCACGTCGGGCGGCAGCGGCACCGGCGGATCGGTGCCAGGCGACGGTTCGGGCGGATGGTCCGGGGCCGGTTCGGGTCGCGTCGGATCGGGTGTCTGATGCAGCTTCATCAGGGGATCCTCCTCTGCGGTATGAAAGGGCGGCGCATGGGCGCCGATGCACTACCAGCGTACCGGCGCGAATGCACGCGGACATCGCGCAAATTCACCGGATCGGCTAGTGCGTTTGCACGGGGACGGAACGAAGGAGCGGGAACGGGACGTGCGTCGTGATGCGCGCGATGCGGGATGATCGGCGCGCCAGTCGTGCCGCGCGCTGCTCGGCGGGATAGCGCACGCAGGCGGCGCGGCGTGCGAATGTACTATTGCGCATGGTGCATCCGCGCCTGTCGATTGCATCGGCCGCACGCGATCATCGCGTGCACGCGCCAGCCGGCGCAGGTTGGCGCGGAGGCGACCGGCCCGTCAACCATGTCGACCATGTGGACCACCGATCAATGGACGAACGCGTAAACGAACAGGCGCTGAAGTCGCATACCGACAGGCGCCAGCTGCACCAGATCATCGCGGGGCTCGCCGAGGGCGTGATCCTGATCGAGCCCGACCAGCGCATCGTGTGGGCGAACGAGGCTGCGCTCGCGATGCACGGCGTCACCGAGCTCGACGCGCTCGGCGCGGACGTCACCGAGTATCGCGAGCGCTTCCGGCTTCGCTACCGGAACAATCATCCGGTGCGCGACGGCCACTATCCGATGGATCGCGTGATCGCGGGCGAGGAATTCAGCGACGTGACCGTCGAAGTCGAATCGGCCGCCGACGAGAACGTGAGCTGGGTCCACCGCATCCGCAGCCTCGTGCTGACGAACGCGGCCGGCGAGCCCGACTGCCTCGCGCTCGTGCTGCACGATGCGACCGAATGGGCGAGCGCCGAGGACCGCTTCGAGCGCACGTTCAACGCGAACCCGGCGCCGGCCGTGATCTGCAGGCTCGACGACCTGCGCTACGTGAAGGTCAATCAAGGCTTCCTCGAGATGACGGGCCATGCGCGCGACGACGTGCTCGGCCGCTCCGTCTACGAAGTCGACGTGCTCGAACAGGCCGAGCGGCGCGAACTCGCGATCGAGCGGCTGGGTGACGGCGCGACGATCCCGCAGATGGAGGCCGTGCTCAAGTGCGCGGACGGCGGCACGAAGGCGGTGGTGGTTGCCGGGCAGCCGATCGACATGAACGGCGAGGCGTGCATGCTGTTCACGTTCATGGATCTCGAGCCGCGCAAGCAGGCCGAGCTCGCGCTGCGGCAGAGCGAAGAGCGTTTCGCGAAGGCGTTCCGGATGGCGCCGGTCGCGACCGCGATCGTCACGGCCGGCCGCTTCGAGCTGCTCGACGTGAACGATGCCTTCGTCGGGATGGCCGGCCATGCGCGCGACGATCTGCTCGGCAAGTCGGCGGACGAGATCGGGCTGTGGGCCGACCGCGGGGCCCGGCAGCGCATCGACAGCCAGCTCGCGCGCGACGGCAACGTGCGCAACGCGGACGTGCAGATCCGCACGCGCGACGGCGACGTGCGCGATTGCGTCGTGTCGGCCGAACCGGTCGCGATTCACGGGCAGGATTGCCTGCTGATCGCGCTGCTCGACATCAGCGACCGCAAGCGCACCGAGATGGAGCTCGTCTATGCGATCGAGACCGCGATGCAGGACGCGTCGTGGTTCAGCCGCACGCTGATCGAAAAACTGGCGAACGTGCGGCGCGCGAATGCGCCGGACGCGGGCGCGCAGTTGTCGGACCTCACCGCGCGCGAGCGCGACGTGTTCGACCTGCTGTGTCACGGCCTCGCCGACAAGGAGATCGCCGCTCGCCTCGGGCTCGCGCCGAACACGGTCCGGAATCACGTCGCGACGATCTACGCGAAGCTCGACGTGCATAGCCGCGGCGAGGCGATCGTGTGGGCGCGCGAGCGGGGTATCGTCGGCGCGTCCGACACGAACGGCGTGCGGGGCGAGAAGGGCGCCGAGAAGGGCGGCGCGAGCGGCAAGGACTGACGCCGGGCGTCGGGCCATCGGTGCGAATGCACCACGCAGGCTGGTGCATCCGCATCTGCCGCGCGCGGCGCGCGGCTGCGATCCTGTCCACTCGGCGGTGCGGCGCAGGCTGCCGTGCCGTCGGCTCTCTCTCCCAACTCATCGCAGGAGACGACCATGGACAGGAATCGCATCGAAGGCAAACTCAAACAAGTGAAGGGTTCGGTCAAGGAAGCGCTCGGCAAGGTAACGGGCGACCGCGAGACGGAAGCGGAAGGCGTGGCGGAACAGCAGGCCGGCGAGGTCCAGGAGAAGGCCGGCGAGGCGGCCGATGCCGTGCGCAAGCAGACGGGCACCGACAGGCATTGACCGGCCCCGCGTCATCGACCGAATCGCGCGATGTGCTGAGCGTTGCCGCTGCCTGATTCGGTGATGATGCTTCATCGGCATTACTCCCGCTCAGCCTCGGTGCAACGGGGCATGCGCGCACGCCGCTGATGTTTCTTCTCCCGGCCCGCCGTCGCGCGGGCCGCGTGCCGTCGGTAGCGTCGGCACTTGATGACAATTCCTCACAACATAGTTCCGATATTTCGTTTGCTGCACGCGTATTGGCTACCCACAATCGGTTCACCTCTTTCGCGCCGACAGGTTTCCCGGAGACGGAACCGCGAAGATCGACCGGCAAGTGACGCGCCATCGGCGCCAGGCCGGCGACAGAACAATCACCGGCACGCGGGAGGTCGCCGGCGCGCGATGATCGCGCGTCGCATCCCGACCCACAGAAGAAGGATTGGCTGATGACGTTCCGCATTCGTTCGCTTTCCGGTATTGCACTGACCGCCGCGATCCTCGCATTCCAGACGGGCGCGGCCCACGCGCAGGAGACGGTCGTCAAGGTCGGCGTGGCCGTGCCGCTGACCGGCGGCGGCGCCGCGTACGGCAAGGACATCGAGAACGGCGTGCGCATGGCCGTGGATGAAGCGAACGCCGCGCACACGACGATCGGCGGCAAGCCGGTGAAGTTCGTCGTCGCGTCGCAGGACGACCAGAGCGATCCGCGCATCGGCGTGCAGGCCGCGCAGCAGCTGACCGACGCGCAGGTGGCCGTCGTGATCGGCCACTTCAATTCCGGCACGACGCTGCCCGCATCGAAGATCTACGCGAAGGCCGGCATTCCGATGATCACGCCGTCGGCGACCAATCCGGACATCACGCGCGCCGGGCTCGGCACCGTGTATCGCGTGATCGCGACCGACGCGCAGAACGCCGGCAACGCCGGTTCGTATGCGGCGAGTGTGACCAAGGCGAAGCGCATCGCGATCATCGACGACCGCACCGCGTTCGGCCAGGGCGAAGCGGACGAGTTCGAGAAGGCCGCGAAGGCGAACGGCGGCACGATCGTCGCGCGCGAATTCACGAACGACAAGGCCGTCGACTTCAGCGCGCAGCTCACGAAGATCAAGAGCACGAATGCCGACCTGGTGTTCTTCGGCGGCCTCGACGCGCAGTCCGCGATGCTGGTCAAGCGCATGCGCCAGCTCGGCATCCGCGCGCAGTTCCTGGCCGGCGGCGGCGTGATGAACGCGAACTTCATCAAGCTCGCCGGCAACGCGGCCGAAGGCGCGGCCGTGTGGGAATACGGGCAGCCGCTCGCGCGTCTCGCGAAGGGCAAGCAGTTCGAAACGAAGTTCAGGCAGAAGTACGGCGTCGACATGCTCGCTTATGCGCCGTTCGCGTACGACGCGACGTGGATCGCGATCAACGCGATGCAGAAGGCGAACTCGACGAAGCCGGCCGATTTCAACGGCGCGCTGAAGGGCACGCGCTACGACGGCATCACCGGCACGATCGCGTTCACGAACACGGGTGACCTGAAGAACCCGAGCTCGACGCTGTATGAAGTGAAGAACGCCGCGTGGCAGCCCGTCACCACGCAAACGGCGGACTGAATACCCGAACGCGCGCGGACTTTCGCGGCGACGCAGGACGTGCTGAAATAGCCGAAGCGATCGGATGCGGTCGCGGCGCACGTCGGGGCGATTCACCGGGTGGTCCGCTCGCACGGCGCCGCGCGCGACGCGGCACGAACAACCTTCGGCGCGGCCGGCCGGCCGCGCCTTTCACGTGCAACTGGAGTCAGTCGTGAGTTCTCAAGTCGTCATCGTCGGCGGTGGTGTGATCGGCAGCTCGATCGCCTATTTCCTGCGTGCTACCGATCCGACGGTGTCCGTGACCGTCATCGAACGCGATCCCACCTATGCGAGGTCGTCGTCGGCGCTGTCGGCCGCGTCGATTCGCCAGCAGTTCTCGACGCCGCTGTCGATCGAGATGTCGCTGTTCGGGATCGACTTCCTGCGCACGATCGGCGAACGGCTCGAGGTCGACGGCACGCGGCCGTCGATCGATCTGCACGAAGGCGGTTATCTGTTTCTCGCGACGCCGGCGGGCGATGCGACGCTGCGCGAGAACCATGCGCTGCAGACGAAGCTCGGCGCCGATATCCTGCTGATGGATCGCGATGCGCTGCGCGCGAAGTTTCCCTGGCTGAACGTCGACGATCTCGTGTCGGGCTGCTATGGCGTGAGCGGCGAAGGGTGGTTCGACGGTTACGGGCTCGTGCAGGCGCTGCGCAAGAAGGCGCAGGCACTGGGCGCGCGGTATGTGCCGGCCGATGTGACCGGCGTCGTTCGCGACGGTCGCAAGGTCACGCACGTGGTGACGAACGACGGCGAGCGCTACGCATGCGACACGCTCGTCAACGCGGCCGGTGCGTGGACGCGCACGCTGTCGTCGATGATGGGCATCGACATCCCCGTGTATGCGCGGCGTCGCAGCATCTTCAACGTGTCGTCGCCGGCGAAGCTGACCGATTGCCCGCTGCTGATCGATCCGACGGGCGTGTATTTTCGGCCGGAAGGGCGCACGTACATCTGCGGAACATCGCCGAGCCCGGATCGCGATCCCGACGACCTGCCGCTCGACGAAGTCGATCACGACCTGTTCGACGAGGTGATCTGGCCGACGCTCGCGAATCGCGTGCCGGAGTTCGAAGCGCTGCGCGTGGAGAACTGCTGGTCCGGGTACTACGAGTACAACGTGTTCGATCACAACGCGATCATCGGATATCACCCCGAACTCGACAACGTGGTGTTCGCGAACGGGTATAGCGGGCACGGGCTGCAGCAAGGGCCCGCGACGGGGCGTGGCGTGAGTGAACTGATCCTGGGCGGGCGGTATGAATCGCTCGACCTGTCGTCGCTCGGCTGGGAGCGTGTGCTCGAAAACCGGCCGATCGTCGAAAAGAACGTCGTGTAGCGCGGCGTGACCGCCCGGTGTGGGGTGGGCGGGATTCTCCTTGTGTCTCAATCTGATTGGCCCGGCTTTGCCGGGCTTTTTTTTCGGACCGGGATGCAGGATGCGCCGCTCTCGCGCGCGCAACTCACGCCAGCAGGCACGCGATCAGTTCGTGGGTCGTGCGTACCTCGTATTTCCTCAACAAGCTCGCGCGATGAATATCGACCGTGCGCGGGCTGATGCTCAGTTCCTTGCCGATTTCCTTGCTGGTGAGCCCGTGAACCAGGAATGCCGCGACGTCGCGCTCGCGATCGGTCAAGGTGCTGGTGACGTCGGGATGCTTTGCGTTCTCCGACAGGTCGGTGAAGGTCCAGATGGCCAGCTCGAAGGGCCGCTTCGGGTTGTAGCCGAAGCCGCACACGGTGACCCAGAAATGACTGCCGTCGACGCGACGCATGATGCGGTCGTCGCTGAACCCCGCATGTTTCGCGAGCAGCGGCGCGAGGCGGCGGCCCGTCGTCGCGAAGTCCTTCTGCTGCGGGTACAGCTTCGCGAACGACTGGTCGATGATGTCGTCGCGGGTCGCCCGGAACAGTTGCAGCGCCTTCTCGTTGCAGTCGACCATGATGCGTTCCCTGGCGACGATGGCCGCGACGGGCAGATGCCTGAAGAGATCTTCGTAGTCGAGGCTTGGCATCGTGTCGGTCATGGTCGGCATCTTGTCGACGGGTCCGAACCGTGTTCGGACCAAGGCTATCGGGCGGGTTCGCTCCCGTCGGATTGTAGCGCTTGCAACGGTTTGCGCCCGACATGAAAGACACAGCAGTCGTGTCCTTCTCCCGCGCACCGGACCTCCGAAGCATGCGCGCGCGGGCCCTTGCTCGCCGTGTCGAGCGCGGTGTCGTTGACCCAGTCCATCGCGCCGGCGAACCAGCCCGCGAACATGTAGCAGAGCTTGCCGTGCTTGTCGGGCTGCGCCAGCACGAACGACGAGTGGTGCAGATGGATGCGCGCATGCGACGTCGCCGGATCGGCTTCGGCGATGCTGAACACGCCCCAGCCGCGCTGCGACAGCCGTTTCAGATAATGTTCGAACACGGCCATGCCGCCGATGCCGTGCTGCTTCGCTTCCTTGTCGCACCAGTGATGGGCGGACTTGTAGCCGGCCGTGTAGAGAATCGACGCGTAGGCGGCGCGGCCGAGCGCTTCCTCGACGGCGACATGATTGTTCGTGAAGAAGTGACGCGGCACGTACAGCATCGGCAGCGCGTCGGTGGTCCAGACACCGGAGTCCGGATCGACGTCGATGGGCAATTGCGGTTGCATGGCGGGTGTGTATGCGTCGTGCGATTCAGCCGTTCCAGACTTCGCCGAACACCCGCAGCCAGTTCTCGCCCATCACTTTGCGGATGCGCGATTCGCTCCAGCCGGCGCGTTGCATCGCGGCCGTGAGGTTCGGGAATTCGCCGATCGTTCGGATGCCTTCCGGATTGACGACCTTGCCGAAATCCGTCAGGCGACGATAGCGGCCCTTGTCGTGCGTGATCCAGTCGAAGAACTCGGTGCTGTAGCCCTGCGTGAAGTCCGTGCCGATACCGACCTTGTCCTCGCCGATCAAGTCGATCACATATTCGATCGCTTCCAGATAATCGTCGATGGTCGCGTCGGCGCCGCGTCGCAGGAACGGCATGAACATCGTCACGCCCACGAAGCCGTTTGCTTCCGCGATCTCGCGCAGCTGATCGTCCGTCTTGTTGCGCGGATGCGCCTTCAGCGCGGACGGGCAGCAGTGCGAATAGGTGACCGGCATCTTCGAACAGGCGATCGCGTCGGACGACGTCTTCGCGCCGACGTGCGAGAGATCCACCATGATGCCGACCCGGTTCATCTCCTGAATCACTTCGCGGCCGTATCCGGACAGCCCGCCGTCGGGTTCGTAGGAACCCGTGCCGACGAGGTTCTGCGTGTTGTAGCAGAGCTGCACCACATTCACGCCGAGTTCCTTGAATACCTCGATATAGCCGAGGTTGTCCTCGAACGCATACGAGTTCTGGAAGCCGAGAATGATGCCGGTCTTGTTCTCCCGCTTCGCGCGCACGATATCGTCCGTCGTGCGCACGAGCGTGAGGATTTCGCCGTATTCGCGGATCTGCTGCTTCATTTCCGCGATGTTGTCGATCGTCTTCTGGAAGTCTTCCCACACGGAGACCGTGCAGTTGACGGCAGTGACGCCGCCCGCGCGCATGTCTTCGAACACCGAACGCTCGAATCGGGAAATGTTCAGGCCGTCGATGATGATGCTGGAGTCGTGAAGGCTGGTCATGGTGTCTGTCGATGCGTTGGATTCTTGCGGACAGGCTGCGGAAGCGGCGCCCGTGCTCAAACGGCGCCTTCGACGCCGCGCTTGGCGGACCGGGCGGCGCTCGGGATCGCCGGACCGGCTTCCTCGAGTGCCGTCTTCGACGTTTCCGGCAGGGACAGGCCGCCGATCATCGCGAAGAGCGACACGGCGATCAGGTAGTACGCGGGCGACAGGTTCGTGCCGGTCGCGGAGATCAGCCACGTGGCGACGAGCGGCGCGGTACCGCCGAAGATCGTGTAGGCGAGGTTGTACGTGATCGCCGATGCCGTGTAGCGCGTTTTCGTCGCGAACACTTCGGACATCAGCGGTGCCGTCACCACGCCCGAGAACACCGCGCCGATCGCAAGCAGCGCGACGCCGATCAGCGATTGCGACAGCACGCCCGAGCCGCCGAGCGAGAACGCCGGATAAACCGACACGATGATGAAGATGCCGGTCGTGGCGATCGTCGCGCGGCGGCCGACGAGGTCGGAGAACAAGCCGGCGACCGGGCACAGGGCCGCGGCGAAGAAGAGCGCGAGCACCGTCACGAGAAGCGACGTGCCGCGAGACAAGTGCCCGGCCACTTGAAGGTAGGTCGCGAAATACGTCGTGAACGTATAGAACGACAGCGCCGTCACGGACACGAACGCGCCGAGCTTCAGGATATTCAACGACTGCGAATGCAGCGTTTCCATCAGCGGGGCATGCGCGATGTCGTGCTTGCCTTCGAGCGCCTGGAACGCGGGCGTTTCATTCAGGTTCACACGCAGGTAGACGCCGATGAGGCCGACCGGTGCCGCGATCAGGAACGGCACGCGCCAGCCCCATTCGACCATGGCCTGCGACGACAGCGACGATTCGAGCAGATAGGCCACCACCGCCGCGCAAGCGAACGACGAGAAGGTCGATACCGGCACGAAGCTGCCGAAGAAGGCGCGGCGGCGGCGCGGTGCATGTTCCATCACGTACGCGCATGCGCCGGCGTATTCGCCGCCTGCGGAGAACCCCTGGACGCAGCGAATGATCGTGAGCAGCAACGGTGCCCAGTAGCCGATGCTCGCGTAGGTCGGGAGCAGGCCGATCAACGTCGTCGAGCCGGCCATCATCAGGATCGTCAGCGCGAGGGTGCGCTTGCGTCCGATCCGGTCGCCGATCACGCCGAAGACGAGGCCGCCCAGCGGCCGGAATGCGAAGGCTACCGCGAACACCGCGAAAGTCTTCAGGAGCCCGATCGTTGGGTCGCCGCTGGGGAAGAATTCGCGCGTCAGGATGGTGGCGAGAAAGCCGTATGCGGCGAAATCGAACCATTCGACGAAATTGCCGATCGACGCTGCGGCGATCACGCGTCGTAGCGTGCTGGTATCGACGTCCTGGGTGGTCATGGTCGTGTCCTCTTTATGTGGGCGCTTGGATTCGCGTCGAAAACCATGGTAAGGAGGACAATTACCTAGGTCTATACGTGTCAATTACCTAGGTAATCAGGGCGGGCTGCGAGGCTGCCGACCATTGAACCGGGCAACCGGGGTTGCCGTTTTGACGGTGTTACCGTCCCGCGAGCATGGCGCTGCGTTGTAAAAGTCGGCGCGCGGCCGATGAAGAGAAGGGCGTCAGAACAGGAGTCCCAGAATGGTCGCCTTGACCGCGGCTTCGGTCTTGTTGGTCGCATTCAGCTTGCGCATCGCATTGACGAGGTGAAATTTCACGGTGCGCTCGTCGACATGCATGATCTTGCCGATCTCGACGTAGGTTTTCCCCGCAGCAGACCATTGCAGCGACTCCCGCTCGCGAGCCGTCAACTCGACGGCATATTCGGGCGCACGCTGCGCGAGCAGATGCATGCTCATCGCGCAGTTGGCTGTGTTCGCGAGCCATGACATCTGGTATCCCTTTTCCTCGAGTTCGCACTCGTCGATCGGCTCGCTCGATCGCACCATGGTCACGAGTCCAATCGCGCCGGTGCGGCTGACGGACGGCATGCACCAGCCGTGACGCAAGCCGAAGTGATCCGCCTCCTTCCAGAATTCGAAGCTTTGAGTCGGGGTGTCGGCGCGCCAGATCATTGGCATCAACTGGCTGAGCCCGTGTCGGACGGTCGGGTCGACGGCAAAGTAGTTTTGACTCACATAGCGCTTGACCCACGGCTCCGGATAATTGGACTGCAGCATGAACTGCGGATTGGTCACCGGGAACGGAATGCGCAGGCCGAACGAACAATACTCGAATCCGAGTGCTCGCACATCCGCCGTCAACTCCAAAAACACGTCGGCCTCGGATTTTGCCGCGGCGTATCCATTCAGATACTTCTCTTTCCATGCATGCATATCGTTACCTTTGCGGTCAATCTTGCCCCAAGGGATCGTGTTCACGGGGGCGTTGGCCGGTCCTTCGAAAGTCATTCAGGGCTGGTCTTACGCTTCGACGTTTCAAGTGTCAAACATGACGTCGAATGCAATTTTCTATCGAATCGATTTTGGGATAGTGTCGGGGCTTGCCGTCGATTGAATTGCGCGATCTTGCATGTGGGTATGTATATATTTTGACCGAACGGAGTTCAGATTCCGCAAATCGCAAGTTCGAAAATCCTGGAATTGCTTCGTGATCGTGCGTGATCTCGATGATGCAATGGCATTTCCCGGGTGGTCTGTAATAATCGTAAATAACCTGCGCGTGATCGCAGTGGATATTCACAAGCCGCAACACGAGCGCTACGCGTGTCGAAAGGCCTCGCGGCCCGTTTCCACTGCTAATCTTGCCAGGCTATGCCGTGCCAATTTTAACAGGTGCCACGTTGAGAGAACGAACATGCCAAAAAAGCTGAATGATGGATACGTGCGATTGACCCTGCCGGCGTTCTACGCGCTGCGTTTCCGTCAGCATATGTGTCAGCAAGCCCCGGATTTGTTACATGACTTATGGGGTGAGGGGATCAGCGCCGTCAATGCCGGCTACTACGAACTGGTCTGCACCGAGACGCAACCGGCCGCGAGCGTCGGCTGCGTATGGTACGTGGCAGTGGGACGGCCCGATGTGAACGTCGGGGCGGACGACATCAGCAGCAATGTCATGCTTCTCGATACGGACGGCGACGATTACGGCGCGCGATACAGCCAGGCGTTAATCCAGAACTGGCTGTGCTCGGGAGCGCGCCAACGCGAACTTGAATCGGCTATTTTTGCCGATCACTGATTTCGTGTTCAAGGCGCTTCATTATTTCTCGGCGAGTAAATAATGCTTTGGCATTAAAGTTTCGTGCCGCGCAACCGCCCGTTTCCGCCGATCGTCCTCATCGGCTTCAGCGATGATTCGATGGCGGGCACGATTATCCATACCGTGACGCGGCACCACGCGAGGCTCGCTTCGAGCCGTTCATGACAGGCGTGCTCGCGATGGTTCGTTCGACCGCCCCACTGGCCGTCGCCAGCTAAATCCAGAATCCGCTTTCCCGCCGGAGTGTTTCAGCGCATTCGGCGTGATGAGTCTCGTCCAAAGCGCCCACCCTGCCCATTCGGGCAGCTATGTTGTCGCGGCAATTTCGGGTTCAATCGCGCTAACAATTCTGAGATGAGAGAGAGGGCTTTCAGATGCTGACTTTGTTGTCGGGGCGAAGCGCTGATTTGAGTCGCGAGGTGATGTATCGACTTGCGAAGTTTCGGCATAAGGTCTTCATACAGGAACTCGGTTGGTCATTACCGACCGACAACGGCATCGAATTTGACGATTTCGATCACGCGGACACTCTTTACGTTGTCGCTTTCGATCGCAACCGTGAAATTGTCGGTTGTGGTCGATTGCTGCCGACCGACGAGCCCTATCTGCTCGGTGATGTTTTCTCGGATTTGATGGGCGACGCTTCTCTCCCCCGTGCGCGTGATGTTTGGGAGTTGTCCCGCTTCGCGATGAGCATGCCGCGCGGCGAGTCGTTGACTGCCGAGGAGTCGTGGCAAAACACGCGCGCGCTCATGTCCGAAATCGTCCGCGTCGCGCACGCACATGGCGCGAACCGTCTCATTGCATTTTCCGTGCTCGGCAACGAACGGCTTCTGAAGCGCATGGGTGTCAATGTGCATCGCGCCGCGCCGCCCCAAATGATCGAAGGTAAGCCGACCCTGCCATTCTGGATCGAGATCGATGAACAGACGCGCTCCGCGCTGGACCTCGACGGATCGGAGTACGGCGTGCCGCTCGACATGCCGCGCGCTCCGCGTGCGTCGCATGCGTTCGGGCAAGCGGTGTGAGTGCGCGACGCGCATGGTGACCGTCTGCGCTCCGCCATGCATCCGGCGGGCCCGGGCGCTTCCGGAGCGGCGCGTGCATGCAGTGTTTCAAAGGTGCGCATGAAGATGAACAGCTTTAATGATGTGGCTCGGCAAGTCCCGGTCCGCGAGAGGAATGTGAAATGACGCTTCGAGTGGTAGTAACCGGTATGGGCATTGTGTCTCCGCTGGGTTGCGGCAAGGAATTGGTGTGGCAGCGCCTGATCGGCGGATCCTCGGGGCTTCGCCGGCTCGGTGACGATATCGTCGGCGACCTGCCCGCCAAGGTCGGCGGGACCGTACCGGCGAAGGCCGACGATCCTGACGGTGGTTTCGATCCGGAGTGCTCGGTGCCGAACAAGGAACTGAGGAAGATGGACCGTTTCATCCAGATGGCGATGGTTGCCGCGGATGAGGCGCTCGCGGAAGCGGGGTGGGCGCCGCAAGCGGAACATCAACGCGAGCGGACGGCCACCGTCGTGGCGTCGGGCATCGGCGGATTCCCGGGTCTGGCCGAGGCGGTGAGAATCGGCGAGACGCGCGGCGTGCGGCGGTTGTCGCCATTCACCATTCCGTACTTTCTGTCGAACCTGGCCGCCGGCCAGATTTCGATCAAGCATCAGTTTCGCGGGCCGCTGGGCTGTCCCGTGACTGCCTGTGCGGCGAGCGTGCAGGCAATCGGCGACGCGCTGCGCCTGATCCGGAACGGCGAGGCCGATGTCGTGCTGGCCGGCGGCGCAGAAGCGGCATTCGACAAGGTGAGTCTGGGCGGATTCGCCGCGGCGCGAGCGCTGTCGACCGGCTTCGGCGATCAGCCGGTTCGCGCCTCGCGGCCATTCGACCGCGATCGGGACGGATTCGTCATGGGTGAGGGGGCTGCAATGCTGGTCGTCGAGTCTCTTGACCATGCCATCGCGCGTGGCGCCCGCCCAATCGCGGAGATCATCGGGTACGGAACCACGGCGGACGCCTACCACATGACCGCCGGGCCCGACGACGGATCCGGCGCAATGCGTGCGATGAAACTGGCCCTCGCGATGGGCGACATCGCCCCGGAGCAGGTCGACTACGTCAACGCGCATGCGACATCGACGCCAGTCGGCGATTCCGGAGAAATCGAGGCGCTGAAGACGGTCTTCGGCGTGGGTGCCGGCCCGGCGATTTCGTCGACCAAGTCGGCGACGGGGCATTTGCTCGGGGCGGCCGGCGCGATCGAAGCGGCATTCTCCATTCTCGCGCTGCGGGATGGCGTGATGCCCGGCACGCTGAATCTCGAGCACCCCGACGAGGCTGCCGCCGGACTCGATCTGATCGGACCCTCGGCCCGGCACGTTCCCGTCGAAATTGCGCTGTCCAACGGTTTCGGATTTGGTGGCGTGAATGCGTCGGTGCTGTTCAAGCGATACCCGCCGGATCGGGCTGCAGAAACGCATTGAGCGACGCGCACCGGCTGCGCGCACGCGTCCGATTTCGCAAATACGTCGCATCGTCAGTATCCGCTGCTTCTTCATCGACTCGCTGGTGACGGCGATGGCGAGGTCGCGTCACGTGCAATTCCGGTTCTTGTCGTCATCCTAAGGAAATTCTCCGTGTTAGACACCCTCATCGTTGGCGCCCGCTGCGCGGGCGCCACGCTCGCGATTCATCTGGCGCGCGCCGGCAAGCGCGTTCTGGCAATCGATGCGAGCAATCTGCCGAGCGACCAGCCAATGTCCACGCACTGGATTTCGCCCTACGGCATGGCGCTGCTTGACGAACTGTCGCTTGGCGACAAGGTGCGCCGTTTCGCGCCGCCGGTGCCCAGCATGATGTATGGGGTCGATGACATACTCGGCCGCGTCGAGTATCCCGTCGGCGGACGCTGCTCCTGTCCGCGTCGCATGGATCTCGATGCACTGTTGCTGGAGGAGGCGCGAGCGTCGGGGGCTCAGGTCCGCACGCGGACCCGGCTGGTCGGTCTGTTGCGCGACGGCGAACGGGTGACGGGCGCCGTGGTGGAACATGACGGGGTGCGTGAAGAGATCCGCGCGCGAGTCGTGGTGGGCGCGGACGGCGCGCACTCGACGATGGCGGAACTCGTCGGTGCCGAGGAGTACCACGGCTACGACTGCCCGCGTGCCATGTATTGGGCGTACTGGCCGCGCCCGGACTGGTTCGACACCGATCCGCGTTATCGCGGCGGGGCGATGAACTGCACCTTCGGCGACGATGTTGTCTTCGTCTTTCCGACCAATCGGGACCTGCTGCTGATTGGCGTGGCGTTCCCGAAAACGGAGTTGCCGGAATGGAAAGGCCGCGCGCTCGAGAAGCTCACGGAGACGCTGAAGAGCAACCCCCATACGGCCCCGCTGATTGCCGACGCGCCCGCCAGCAAGCTGCTCGGCGCATTGAAGCTGCGCTTTTTCTTCCGTCAGGCTGCAGGGCCCGGCTGGGCCCTGGTGGGCGATGCCGGCCTCTTCATGGACCCGTCCCCCGGGTTCGGGATTACCGACGCACTTCGCGATGCACGCGCGCTCGCCCAGGCAATCGTCGACGGCGATGACCATGCGCTGGAGTGCTACTGGCGCCAGCGCGACGCAACCTCGATCGACCTGTTCGAATACTCGCGCGGCCGCGGCGCACTCGGCCACAACAATCCGCTCAGCCGGATCCTTTACCGCAAGCTTGCGAGCGACCCGGTGCTGCAGGCGCGCTTGCTCGCTTCGCAGAGTCGCCAGTGCTCGCCGTTTGCCGTATTCGATCCGAGCGATATCAAGCAGTGGGCGGACGAGGCAATTGCCGGCGGCGAAACCGGCGTGATCCAGCCGTTGATCGACATGTCCCGGCGAGGCGAGGCGATTCGCGCCGAGATGGCGCGGCGCGTGCGTCTTGAAGAAGAGGCGCGTGCCCGGCGGTCGCGTGCGCCCGGGTCGGACGAACTTGAATCGTCCGTGGCCGGCGTCGAGCGCGACGCGTCAGTCGGGGAATCCATGTGAGCGCGCGGAACATCGGTGCGTGGTCGTTGCGGCCACGTGATTTCAAGCCAGGGCGCGGCCCGTTCGCCAATCGTCAGCACTGCGTCGCATCAATCGAGGAGAGAGGCCATGACCATCGCAGCCACGTTGGACAGTGACGTCACATTGTCGCGGCTCAAGCTGCCACGGCACTTCCATCGGATCAGCTCGGTCGCCACGATTCTCTATCTGGCACACGCGCTCGCGTTCTTCCTGATTCCGGCCGCGGTGGCGTTCGCCATCGTCGATATTCCGGCGTCGGCGCCGGTCCGTATTGCGATGGCCATCGTCCTGGGTGTGATCGGCGGACATGGCATGCATTTGCTGACCTTCGTCGGGCACGAGGGGATGCATACGAACCTGCATCGCAACAAGTACGTGAGCGCCGCGCTGGCGCTAATCTGCTCGTCATTGGTGCCGGGTTTCCTGATCGTGGGCTTCAGCATGACTCACTGGAAGCACCATCGCTTCACCGGACAGGACATCGATCCGGATGTCCAGATCTATTCGCAGTACAGAACCTTCTGGTCGCGCTTCTTTCTCGCGCGTTCCAAGGGCGTGAGGATTTACACCAGGAACGCCGTGCGCATGGCGGCAGGCTTGCCGTGGCCGGAGAACACGCGGCTGCCGTTCAGCCAGCGCGAAATGCGCTGGATCTCGCGGATCAACATCGCGCTGAGCCTGTGCGCGATAACAGCCTACGGATTCATCTGGCATCGCTCGCTGTGGCTCGGTTTCACGGTCATGCTGATTCCGTATATCGGGGTGTACGTATTCAGCACCATCCGCGCGTACATCGAACACACGGATACCGTGCCGGGGCGATATCGCGACAGTCGCAGCTACACGTCGCCGATCTATACCGCGCTGTTCTTCGGCAGCAACTTCCACCTTGAACACCACCAGTATCCGGCCGTCCCGTGCTACCGGTTGCCCGCGCTTCACACGTACCTGTCGTCGCATGGGCTGTTCGAGGCGGCAGGTGCGCCGGTCGAGCCGTCCTTCCTTGGCGCGCTTCGTTACACGACCGGCCGCTTCCAGTATCCCTGCGTCAGTTTGCAGTCGGCGTCGGACGAATTTCTCGAGCGGATGGCGGACGGCCGTCTTGATCGCGAGGCGGCCGGAGCAGAGGCTCGGGACGACGACCAGCTGGTCGCGGTCGCGCGCAGGTAGGACAGATCGAACGCACACGGCGACTCGAGCTCGCGTCGGGTGTGCCATATCGCCGCTCAAGTAGCAAAGTGAGGAATTATGTTTATCCAGGATGCGTGGTACGCAGCAGCACTTTCAGCGGAAGTCCAGCGGGAGCCCTTTGGCCGGACGATTCTGAACCAGAAGATCGTCATGTACCGCACGCAGGCGAATCAGATCGTCGCGCTTGAAGATCGGTGCCCGCACCGACAGGTTCCGTTGTCGCGGGGGCGGGTGGTCGGCGACGAAATCCAGTGCTGGTATCACGGGCTCAGGTACGACTGCTCCGGCGCGTGCGTCGGCATTCCGAGCCAGAGCGTGATCCCGAAGGGCGCACGCGTGCGGTCGTTCCCCGCCGTCGAGAAATACGGCTTCATCTGGCTGTGGACCGGCGAGCCCGACAAAGCCGACGAGGCGGCAATCCCCGACCACTGGGTGTGTTCGGCGCCCGAGCTTGCCGGGACGATGAGTTATTGCACGATCGCGTGCAGCTACCTGTTCGGCATCGACAACATCCTCGACATTTCGCACGCCGCCTTCGTGCATGCGAAGACGCTCGGCTCGCTCGACATCGTCGAGACGCCGCCCGAAATCGTGATCAACGACGGCGAAGTCCGCGTGCGCCGCTATTTGCGCCGCGAGAAGACGCCGCCGCTCTACACCCATATCCTGAAGCTCGACTACATCGACCGCTTCCAGGAGGTGCTCTACTGGCCCATCGGCAACACACGGGTCGAAACGAGGGCACATGCCTGCGACGATGCGAGCGGCCAGGTCTTCCATGTCTATACGACGACGATCTTCACGCCCGCCACGGATACCACGACGCATGTCTTCGTGGGCATGCATCGCGATTTCGACGTCGACAACGAACGGTTTACCGAGTTCACCGCGAAGGAAGTGTTCGCCACCGTGATGGAGGACAAGGATGTTGCGGAGAGCCTGCAGGCGAACTGGAGCCCCACGGCACCGATGATCGACATCCAGCTCGATCGGCCGGCGTTCGCCGCGCGGCGGATATTGGAGCGAATGGGTGCGAACGCATCCATTCGGGCGTCGGTATGACGCCCGTCGGGACGGAGCGCGTGCCGCACGCGCAGGAAGAAACGACGATGATCGAGAAGGAAGCGACGATGCATCACCAGGGACAGTCCAGCCTCTATGTCGGCGAGTTGCTGCGCGAACTCGGATCGTCGGCGCAGGACGAGGTCAGCTTGCTACATCCCATGACGTTCGGAGCGATCGTCGGTCGCGCCCGCGTCGAGCGTCTTGCGACTGCCGCCGCCGGCATCTTTTCCGAAGTCGAGTCGAAACACGCATGGAGCGGTGCGGACATCGGTGGGCGCGAATGGCTCGGCCACTTCCAGGGCCGTCAAATTCGCGGCGTGACGGTGGCACGCCGGTCCGGCACGCGCATCCAGGTCGACATCTTCCTTGGCTCGTTTCCCGCGCCGGTGCGGCGGGCGCTGTATGACGCGAGCCGGGATCTCGTCGACGCGGACGCGTGGGTGCTGCCCCCGGGAATCGATACCGCGTTGCCGCCGATACCTGCTGACGAAGTGTTGGACGCCAAGTTGCCGTTCCCCATCATCGACGAGATGTTTCTGACCAGCCCGGTTGCCTGCAAACCGATTCGCGGCCGTGATGACGTCGAGCGCGTTTGCGGTCATTCGATGGCGGTCTACGGCGGACGAGCGAGCGGGCCGCGTCTGTCGGAAAACGCGACGACGCTGAGCCTCTGGACAGGCGAGGTTGGCGGGTTGCCGCTGGAAGTGGCGAACGTCATCTACTGGGAAGATGCCCGGACGGTCAAGGGCATGGCAATGGCGATGCGCCCGTGGCCGGTCGTTGCGCTGTTTCAGGCGCGGATGCAGGCGCGAACGCTCCCGTTTCTCGATCCGTCGTATTTCGAATCCGAATCGCGTGACGGTGTGACGCCCGTTCAGCTTGGCGAGGTGTAAGTCCATGAACGGACCCAGCGTGTCCGCCGCGCAGGCGCAGCCGAGCTCGATTTCGCCGTGGCCGGTATTCTGGATCGCCAGCGTGGCGGTGTTTCTCGTCTCGATCGACGTGACGGTGCTCTATGCGGCATTTCCCGCTTTGCGACGGGCGTTTCCCGATGCCGACTCTGCCGGCCTGTCGTGGGTTCTGAACGCGTACACGCTCGTCTTCGCCGCGTTGCTCGTGCCGGCGGGCCGCCTTGCCGACTTGCGCGGCCGCAAGCGCACGTTCCTGCTCGGACTCGCCATGTTCCTGGGAGGATCTTTCGGCTGTGGCGTTGCCACCCATGTCGAGATGCTCTGGGCAATGCGCGCGGTACAAGGAGCGGGGGCGGCGCTGTTGTTGCCTGCATCGCTGTCGATCCTGCTGGCGGCGTTCCCGGTCGGCAAACGGTCAGTGGCCGTGAGCTTGTGGGGCGCAGTCAGCGGCGTAGCCGGGGCATTGGGGCCGAGCCTCGGATCGTTCTTGGTGGATCGCTTCGGCTGGCCCTGGGCCTTCTTTCTCAACCTGCCGCTCGGCGCAATCGCGCTATGGCAGGGATGGCGCATTCTCGACGAGTCGCGTGATCCCGAGCGCGGTGCACCGCTCGATCTGGTGGGGGTGGTCCTGCTGATTCTTGGCGTCGGCGCCATCGCGGTCGGCCTGGTGCGGTCCGAGGCGGTCGGCTGGACTTCGCCGGAAGTGACATTCGCAATCGCAGGCGGGATGGGCATGCTGGCGGCATTCGTTGCATGGGCTCGCCGGGTACGTACGCCGGCAATCGATCTCTCGCTGTTTCGGGATCGGACTTACTGCTTCATCAATCTTGCTTCGCTGTGCTTCGCGATCGGCTTTGCGATGATGTTTTTTCAGACGTTCCTGTTCACCACGGGTGTCTGGTCGTATTCGCTGACGCGTGCGGGACTGGCCGGCAGCCCCGGGCCGCTGCTGGTCGTTCCCACGGCGATCGTGTGCGGACGGTTCGCGGCGCGCGCGGGGCACCGGATTCTGCTGGTGACGGGCAGCCTGATCTCCACTGCGGCGAGCATCTGGTTTGCGCTGGTGCCCGGGGTCAATCCGGATTATGTGCATGCGTGGCTGCCGGGTGCGCTCCTCACCGGGCTGGGGGTCGGCATGGTCATGCCTTCGCTGTCGGCGGCGGCCGTCGCGCATCTGCCGCCGGCGCGATTTGGCGTGGGCTCGGCGGTCAACCAGGCGATACGCCAGGTGGGATCCGTTTTCGGCGTCGCGCTGACGGTTGCCATCACCGGCAATGCGATAGCGCGCCTCGCCGAATTCCGCACCCTCTGTTATCTGCAGATCGCGCTTGGCCTGGCTACCGCGATCCTGTGCGCGCCGGTCGATACCCGACCTCGAGCGCTTGCATCCGCGGCCGCGCGCTGATGCAAGCGTGTCGTCGGGCACGGGTTCGCGCACGAAGCTTTTACAACAACAACATCGATTATCCGAGGGCCTCATGATGACCGGTAGTATTCCCCCCTCCGCCGAGATGGCGGAGCGCTCGTCCCTGCTCGACATTCTTCGAGCGCGCGCCGAGCAAACGCCGGAGCGGATCGCATTTCATTTTCTTCGCGACGGCGAGGACGATGTCGTGAACTGGTCGTACGGGCAGTTCGCCGCCGCTGCCGTCCATGTGCGGGACATGGTTCTGCAGCACCCGCTGCACGAGCGGCGCGTATTGCTGCTGCTCGAACCCGGTCTGGGTTACGTCGCGGCGCTGTTCGGCATCCTGCTGGCGGGCGCCACCGCAGTACCTTCGTTTCCGCCGGCCGGCGCGCGCGCGGTGGCCCGCTTCGCATCGATTTGTCGCGATGCTCACCCGGACGTGGTCATAGCCGGCAAGCTTCATCGCTCACTGCAGCCGCAGCTCGACGCGCTCTACGGTGGTCAGCGTGACGCGCCTGCATTGCTGACGCTCGACGAAAGTGCCTTCCACGAAATCGAAGCGTCGGCATATGGCATGCGGGACGCGGTGCGGGGTGTCGACCTGGACCGGCCGGCGCTGCTTCAGTACACGTCCGGATCGACGGGCGAGCCCAAGGGCGTAGTCGTCACGCACGAGAACCTCGTCAGCAACTGCGCGGTGATCGCCGAACGGATCGGCCCGGATCGCGACCGTGTCGGGTGCACGTGGCTGCCGCCGTATCACGACATGGGACTGATGGGCGCGCTGCTGCTCGCGGTGTTCAGCGGCTTTCCGCTCGTGATCCTGTCGCCGCAGCATTTCGTCCAGCGGCCGTATCGCTGGCTCAAGGCAATCAGCGATTACCGCGTGACCACCAGCGTCGCGCCGAATTTCGCGTTCGATCTGTGCGTCGACAACATCAGCGACGAAGAGGCAGACACGCTCGATCTCGGCTCGCTGCAGCACGTATTTTGCGGCGCGGAGCCGGTGAGCCACGCGACGCTCGAACGTTTCTTCGCGCGCTTCGGCCGGTATGGCTTCGAGCGTCGCGCCGTGGTGCCCTGCTACGGGATGGCCGAGGCGACGCTCTATGTATCCGGCAAGGTGGGACGTTCGCCGATCACCCTGATCGATGTCGACAAGGATGCACTTGCTCATGGCCGGTGCGAGCCACACGCGTCGGAATCCGATGTGCGCGGGCGTACCACGCTGGTCGGGTGCGGGCCCGTGGCAGCCGGGCATCGGCTGCTGATCGTCGATCCTGAGACGAAGCGCGTACTGCCGGACCGGGCCATCGGTGAAATCTGGTTCAGTGGCCCGAACGTCGCCGCGGGCTATCTGAATCGCGACGACAGCGCCGACGTTTTCGCGGCCTCGCTCAGCGACGGAGACGGAGACGGCGAGGGCGAACCCGTGCGCTACCTCCGCACGGGCGACCTCGGCTTTCTGAACGACGGCGAGCTGTTCGTGACCGGGCGGATCAAGGACATCGTGATCGTCGCCGGGCGCAATCTCTATCCGAACGACATCGAGGGATCGGTGCAATCGGCGCACGACGCGATTCGCACGAACGGCGTGGTGGCGTTTTCGATCGACGGCGGTCCAGCGGAGTCGCTCGTCATCGTCGCGGAACTCAAGCGCTCGCGCCGGCTGAATCCCGAGCAAATGCGCGAGGTGCGCGCGGCGATCACGTTGGCGGTCACGCGAGACCACGGGGTGTCGCCGGCGGTGGTGCACCTGGGGCCGACCGGCTCGATTCCGCTTACGACCAGCGGCAAGGTGCGCCGGCAAGCGTGCAAGCAGGCGTTCCAGCAAGGTCGCCTGAGCGCGCTCGAGGCACGCACGTGAGCCGCCCGCCAGCACTTCATTTCCAAATTCCATCGTCGCTTTCTTTCTTCGGAGCCAGTCATGGCTGAAGCGGATTCCTTGGCTTCGCGTACGCCGGCAGCCACGCCTGTCGCGGAAGCCGATACCGACGTGCGTGCACGCCGGCTTGCTTATCTGACCGTGGGCATTCCCGCGCTCGGTTTCGCGCTGGCGATCGCCTACACGTGGATATTCGGCGTTCGCACAACAGACTTCGTGCTGCTGGCGGTGATGTATTTCTCGACCGCGATCGGCGTCGAAGCCGGCATGCACCGATATTTTTCGCACCGCTCGTTCAAGGGACGGCCGATCGTCACCGTGATGCTTGGCGTACTCGGCAGCATGGCTGCCCAAGGGCCGATCCTGTTCTGGGCCGCCACGCACCGGATGCATCACGCGTTCACCGATCAGGACGGCGATCCGCATTCGCCGCGCCCGCGCGCGAACCGGCACGGCAAGCCGAGCCGGCTCGCGGGCCTTTGGCACGGTCACGTGGGCTGGCTGTTCACCGTGCGGCGCGAGAACTGGAGCGCGTATGCCGCGGACCTGCTGCGCGACCGCCTGATCGTCAATCTCAATCTTCGATACGCGTGGTGGGTGGTGCTCGGCCTCGCAATACCCGCGCTCGCGGGTGCGCTGCTCGCGCCCGCGGGGCAGGCCTTGTTCGGGGCCGTCGGTGGCTTCCTGTGGGGCGGCCTCGCGCGGATCTTCCTGCTCGATCAGTCGACATGGGCCGTCAACTCTCTGTGCCACACCATCGGCACCCGCCCGCACGCGACGCGCGACCACAGTCGCAATCTGGGCCTGCTCGCGATCGTTTCGGTGGGCGGCGCGTGGCACAACAACCATCACGCGCTGCCGGCCTTCGCCAACAACGATCACACGTTCTGGCAACTCGATCCCTCCGCCTGGATCATCCGCCTGCTCGACGCGCTGGGGCTCGTCACGGAGGTGCGCTACGCCCCGAAGCGCCGCGCGGCGGCCCCCTCAACTTCGCCGTAATCCTGTTAGCGTTTGGAGAATCCTATGAATTCGTCGATTCAGGTTGCACCCGGCGTGACTGCCGCCGGCGGGCTGTCGGCCGCCGACGGTGAGATCCCCGGTGTTTCGCCGCTAAAGGGCAGTGGTGCGCGCGTCAAGCGCTATACCGCCCTGGCCGTGATGCTGGTGCCGCTCGCCGGCTTTGCGCTGGCGGCACGCCAACTCGTGCTGGGAGACTTCACCGTCACCGATCTGGTGCTGTTCGGGGTGTTCTATTTTCTGCATATGGGCGGGATCACGATGGGCTTCCATCGGTATCTCGCGCACAAGACGTTCCGGACCTCGAAGTGGTTCGAGGGGCTGCTGCTGATCTGCGGGTCGATGGCCGCCCAAGGGCCGATCATGTTCTGGGTGACGACGCATCGCCGTCATCATCTGTACAGCGACCAGCAAGGCGATCCGCATTCACCGAACCTGGTCGGAGAGGGCCTGTTCGCCAAGCTGCGCGGCCTCTGGTATGCGCACATGCCGTGGATGCTGGCCGCGGACGTATCGGGCTGGACGTTCTTCGCCCCCGACGTGTTGCGCGATCGCCGTCTGTTTTTCTATCACCGTACCTATGTCTGGTGGATCGTGCTCGGTCTCGTGCTGCCAGCCGGGATCGGCGGCGCCATTGCCGGCTCCTGGCACGGCGCGTGGAACGGTCTGTTGTTCGGCGGTTTCGCGCGGATTTTCCTGGCCAACCAGGCCGCCTGGTGCGTGGGTTCGGTGTGCCACATGTTCGGTGGACGGCCGTTCAGGACAGACGACAACAGCGCAAACAACTGGACGGTCGCCGTGCTCACGTTCGGCGAAGGCCTGCAGAACAACCATCACGCGTTCCCGGCTTCATATCGCCACTCGGTGAAGTGGTACGAGCCGGATCTCAGCGCGTGGGTGCTGTGGACACTCGGCAAGCTGGGCGTCGTGTGGGACCTGCGCCAACCCGGGCCGGCCGCAATCCGCAAGCTCGCCAAGCAGCCGTATTGAAGAAAGTTGCCGTCGTGATTTCGTTCATTTTCCTCGTATAGAAGGATTATTCATCATGTCTCAAGCTGGAATTCTGGGTGGTCTGTTCGGCCGCAAGAAGGCGATGGCCGCCGATATCGGCCCCCTCACCGAAGCGTCGATCCGTAGCTGGCTGATCGACCGGCTCGCCAGGCAGTTGAAGATGGACCGGGCTGCCATCGACCCCGCGAAGCGCTTCGACGAATATGGCCTCGATTCGATCGTCGCGGTGCAGGTGTCGGGCGATCTGGAGAAGGTCGTCGAGCAGCGGCTGTCGCCGGCGCTGCTGTTCGAACACAACAGCATCGACGAACTGGCGCGCCACCTGTCGACCGAGCTCGGCTTGCAGGCTGCGTAAGCGGGAGATCGACATGACGAAAAAATACACCGTTCCGAGCGCGCCGCCCGCGCGTTTCGACGAATTCCTGCAGAAATCGAAGGCGCTCGAGGGCGTGCGGCTGACCGACGCGATTCCAAAGTCGTTGTACGAACCGCGTGCGTGGCGCGGCGTTCTCGGTTTCGTGGTGAGCTATGCCGCGTACATCGGCGCGATAGTCGGCATCGCGTACGCACCGCACTGGCTGTTCTATGTTCCGCTGTGGCTGCTCGCGGGGCTGGGCGGCTGGGGGTTGCACTGCATCGCGCACGATTGCGGGCACAACTCGTTCTCCCGCTCTCGATGGTTCAATCTGGCGATCGGTCATTTGTCGCTTCTGCCGCTGTTGTATCCGTTCCACGCGTGGCGCCATACGCACAACCTGCATCACGCGAACACCAACAACCTCGAACTCGACACGGACTGGCGGCCCATTCCCGCGCCGCTTTACGATCGCATGTCGTTCCTGAAGCGTCTCGAGTACGCCGGTACCCGCAAGTGGCTGTTCTGGGCAGGTACGGTCAGCTACTGGAGGGAATCGGGATTCCGTCCGGGCTTCTATCCGAAGCGCGAGATGCGGCGCGACGTGAAACGCTCGATTGTGTTCGTGCTGATCGCGTCGGCGCTCTACTTCCCGGCGCTGATCTACTTCACGGGCATCACAGGCCTGTTCCTGTACTTCGTCGTGCCGTGGCTCATGATTCACGCTTGGTTCAGCGCCACGACGCTGATGCACCACACGTCGGACGACATCCCGTTCCTGCCGTCGCAGCACTGGACGCCGAACGCCAGTCGCCTGCTCGTGACGACCGACTACCGGTATCCGAAGTGGCTGCATTTCATGACTCACAACATTTCGGTGCATACGGCGCACCACGTCGCGCCGATCGTGCCGTTCTACAACTTGCCGAAGGCCCAGGCGGCGCTCAAGGAGGCGTTCCCGGGAATGATCCGCGAAAAGGATTTCACGTTCGGGGATCTTTGGCACGTGATTCGTCATTGCCATTTCTACGACACCGAGTCGGGCTACTACCGGAGCCTGTCCCGGGAAGCCGTGCCCGTCGGCGCGCGTACGGCGGCGGAGGGCCGGTGATGGTGTCCGCGAACCATACGGAAGCCTCGCCGATCGCACGGCGCAAGGCGAATGCGCCATCGTTGCGCGTGCAACTGAGTCGGCGTGCGTTCCGGATGCTGAATGCCTTCGCGCCGCGCATTGCCGGGAGGCGGGCGGCCGACGCGTTCGGCTTCACGCGCGGCTACGGGCTGCCTGTCAGCGATCGGGTGCCGCTCGGCGCCACGGAGACGCCGATCGAGGGCAATGCGGATATCGACCGGGCTTATTGCTGGGAGGGTGGGGCGTCGCGCGTGCTGCTCGTGCACGGCTGGGGCACCGACAGTAGCAGCATGCTGAGCTTCGTGAAGCCGATGCAGAACCTGGGCTTCTCGGTGGCGTCATTCGACGCGCCTGCTCACGGTCGTTCGCCGGGCAAGCATACGACGATGACGCAGTTCACCCGCGCGACGGGCGCGGTGCTCGACGCGATCGAAGGCGCGCACGTGGTGATCGCGCATTCGCTCGGTTCGATCGCGGCGGTTTCCGCACTGGCGGAACGCTCGCGCCGCGCATCGTTGCGCTGCATCGTGCTGATTGCTCCGACGAGCGGGCTGACCGAGGTGCTGGAGCGCTGGGCGAGCCGCGACATGGCGCTCCCGCGCCCGGTGGTCGAGCGCATTTTTGCGGAGCTGCATCGCCGCAACGGCGTACCGGTCAGCCATTGGGACATTCTCGCGCGCGGCACGTCGCTCGATGTTCCGGTGCTGGTCGTGCACGATCCGGCCGATTCGGTGGTGCCGTACTGCGAGGCGCAGCGGGTCGTGGCCGGTCTTCAGGAGGCGACGCTGTGGCCGGCCCCGGGCGCGGGGCATGGGCGAATCCTCTCCGACGCGAGGGTGCGCGAGCAGGTGCGCGAATTTGTGACGCGACAGATGTCGAATTTTGGAGAGTTGGCGAGATGAGCACGACAGCGGTGGAGATGCGGACGTTGATGTGTCTGGTGTGCGGCTGGATTTATTCGGAAGAACGGGGGGCGCCGGACGACGGCATCGCGCCGGGAACGCGCTGGGAAGACATTCCAGCCAAGTGGAAATGTCCGGAGTGCGGTGTCGGCAAGGAAGATTTCGAAATGGTATCGATCTGACGTGATGGAGGGGCGCGCGTCGCCTTTCCTCGCGCCCGGCAGCGCAACAGCAGGTTTTACGCGTGTGCCGGGCAGGCGCTGCGCTACCCCTTCCCGGCAGGCGACTCGTGCGGCGGCGGTGCTATCCGTTCAGCCGGAACCGACCTTTGAATGGAGTGTGGAAATGGTTGCACGACAGGTAGTGATCTGCAGTCCCGTCAGAACGCCCATCGGCGCGTTCGGCGGCGCGTTGAAGGACGTTGCCGCGACCGCGCTCGGCGCAGTCGTGGTCCGCGAAGCGGTACGTCGCAGCAACGTCGATCCGGCGGAATTGGCCGCGGTCGTGATGGGCAACGTCGTCCAGGCAGGAAACAAGATGAATCCCGCGCGTCAGGCAGCCATCGGGGGTGGCGTTCCGGTGGCCGTGCCTGCGCTTACTGTGAACCGCGTGTGTGGCTCGGGTGCCCAGGCCATCGTGAATGCAGCCCAGGAAATCTGGCTTGGATTCGGCCCGGTCGCGGTAGCGGGCGGAATGGAAAACATGGACCGCGCCCCGTATCTGCTGGAAAGCGGGCGATGGGGCCATCGCATGGGAAATGCAGGGATCGTCGACAGCATGCTCGGGGACGGCCTCGTCGACGCGTTTTCCAACCGGCATTCCGGATGGCACACGGAGGATCTCGTTGCAGCAATGGGGATCACGCGCGCGCAGCAGGACCGGTGGGCGGCGCGTTCGCAGCAGCGCTTCGCGCAGGCTCAAGGACGCGGGGCGTTCGACCCGGAGCTTGTCGCGGTCGAAATCGAGGGGCGGAAACAGACCGTCAAATTCGCGCGCGACGAGCAGGCGCGGCCGGACACGACGGTCGAGTCGCTCGCCGGATTGAAGCCCGCGTTTCGCTCCGACGGCACCATCACCGCGGGCAACGCACCCGGATTGAACAGCGGTGCGGCGGCGATGATCGTGGCGGAGCGGGAGTATGCCGAGGCGCGCGGTATCGAGCCGATCGCGACGCTCGTGTCGTATGGCGTGGGTGCGGTCGAGCCAGGCATGTTCGGACTGGGGCCCGTGCCGGCAGTCAGGATGGCGCTCGCGCGTGCCGGATGGTCGTTGAACGACGTGGAGCGTTTCGAGATCAATGAGGCGTTTGCCGCCGTGCCGATCGCGGTCGTCCGGGAGCTCGGCATCGACGAGGAACGGGTGAATGTCGAAGGCGGGGCGATTGCGCACGGTCACGCCATCGGCGCAACCGGTGCCGTCTTGACGACCCGCCTTGCGCATTCGATGCGCCGCGATGGTGTGAAACGCGGCATGGTGACGTTGTGCATCGGCGGCGGCCAAGGCATCGCCCTCGCCCTGGAATCCGTCTAACGGCGTCCTGATGCCGGGGCGCAGGCAACCGCCCCGGCTCGCGCCCATCAAGGAGAAGATATGGACCAGCGTTCAGCCCTGGAAGGCATGAATCCCCTTGCCGCGACCGCGTATACGGCAACCGAGACGGCACTTTGGCGCAAGTGGCTGTCCCATTTCGGCGCCGAGCGCGTGCAAGACCTGGACCTCGGCGTGCTGGAGGCGATTGCGTGTTATGTCCGCAAGGGCGTATCGCCTCCGAATGAATAGTGCGCGATTCCAGGCCGCCGAGGCAGCGGCTCACCTTTCCGGAAACACGTCGACGCTCGGGCAAGCGGTGACGCCGTCGTTCGGGCATACGGGCGCGATCGACCTGACGCCAGCGGGGCGATCAGTGCCGCGCAGGGAGATCCAGCGGCGGCTGGACACACGCGTGCGATAAAGCGCTTGTGTCCCGGTTACCGGCGCGCTAACGCCCGCTGCCGTCCCTGGCAATTGATGACCAAACCGCAAGACCTAGTGCATAGATATCGTTTGCCGCGGCGTTAATGACTATCGACAATCGTGGCTCGAATTCCCGCCGTTGCGCCAGAAGCGCGCGTTGGCGGGCGGCCCCTGTCGGCTATCCCGGCCGTCGCCGCCACCCAGATCACGACGACATGTACGCGTTCACGCCCTCATTCCAGAATCCCGCCGGTTCGCCGATCCGCGAGCTGTTCAAGTACCTCTCCGAGCCGGGGATGATTTCGTTCGCCGGCGGCTACCCGGCCAGCGACCTGTTCGACGTCGACGGCCTGAACACGGCTGCCGAACGCGCGTACGCGCAGCCGGTCCGCTGCCTGCAATACGGCCCGACCGACGGCCTTGCCGAACTGAAGCAGCAACTGATCGCGTTGATGGCGCGCCGCAACGTGACGTGCACGCCGGCCGAACTGCTCGTCACGACCGGCTCGCAACAGGGCCTCGATCTGCTGCTGCGCGTGATGGTCGCCCCGGGCGACGTCGTGTTGACCGAACAACCGGCGTATCCGGCGACGCTGTCGGCGATGCGCCTGCAGCAGGCGCGCATCGTGACGATCCCCGTCGACGGCGATGGCCTCGACGTCGACCGCCTCGCGTCGCAACTCGCATCCGGCGCGATCGTGCAGCCGAAACTGCTCTACACGGTGCCGACCTTCGCGAATCCGACCGGCGCGACGCTTGCGCGCGAACGCCGCCTGAAGCTGCTGCGTCTCGCGGTGCAATACCGTTTCCTGATCGTCGAGGACGATCCCTACGGCGACCTGCGTTTCGCGGGAGAACCGGTGCCGTCGATGCTGGCGCTCGCGAACGAAGTCGAAGGCGCACGCGACTGGATCGTGCACTTCGCAAGCCTGTCGAAAATCGTCGCGCCGGGGCTGCGCGTGGGCTGGACGATCGCGCCGGCCGAGATCGCACGGCGCTGCGTGATCGCGAAGCAGACGGTCGACCTGTGCAGCGCGCCGTGGACGCAAGCCACCGCCGCCGAGTATCTCGCCGCCGGCGCGCTCGAGCGTCATCTGCCGCGCATCACGGCGGCCTACAAGCGCAAGTGCGATGCGATGTGCGACGCGCTGCGCGACGGCTTCGGCGATGCGATCACGTTCCATCGTCCCGAAGGCGGGATGTTCGTGTGGGCGCGGATCGGCGCGGTGTCGTCGGACGTGCTGCTGCAACAGGCGATCGCGAACAAGGTCGTGTTCGTGCCGGGCAAGGCGTTCTTCGCGGACAACGTCGACGCCGCTTCGCTGCGGCTGTCGTTCGCCGCGCCCGACGTCGACGCGATCCGGGAAGGCGTGGCGCGCCTCGTGCGCGCGTATGGTGCGGCGCTGGCCGCGTGAGGAGGAGAGACACATGAGCATCGTCGTCAACGACACCGCACGGATGGACGAAGCGCCGCGCATGGCCGGTATCCGTCCCGTCGAACACAAGTCGTCGCAGATCGGCGCGGGTCCGCAGTACGTCGCCGACGTGCTCGGCCGCTTCGGCGCGGATTCGACCGACACGCGCGACGCCGCACCGGTCGTCCTCGGCTACAACTGAACCGCATGGCGGGGGGCCTGCAACGCAATCCCGCCGCCGAAACGATTAAGCTGGCGTGATCGAACCACGCAGGATCGCCAGATCATCATGTCCGACATCGATATCGAATCGCTCACGGAAACGTACGACCGCCTCTGGTCGTGCCTCGAGTCCGGCGTCGGTGCACAGCGCTCGCCTTTCACCATGGTGCAGGCCGCGACGCTCGGCCTCGACGGCGCGCCGAAGGTGCGCACGATCGTGCTGCGGCAGGTGAGCCGCGCCGATCATCGGCTGTCGTTCCATACCGATGCGCGCTCGGAGAAGGTCGTGGAGCTGCGCCGCGATCCGCGTATCGCTATCGTCGCGTACGATCTCGATTCACTCGTGCAGATTCGCGCGGAAGGCGTTGCGACGATTTGCGACGACGAAGCACAACGTCGCGCGGTCTGGCAATCGAGCCGTCCGCATACGCTGCTGCTGTATCGTGCACCGCTGCGCCCGGGCACACCGATCGAGTCGCCGGAAGACGCGCACGTCACCGCAAGCCCGGGCACGTGCACGGCGACCACCGACGACGGCTACCGGAACTTCTGCCTGCTCCACGTCACGGTGACGCGCATCGACTGGCTCGACCTCGCCCGCGACGGCCATCGTCGTGCGGTGTTCGACGTGAGCGACGACGGCTACGAAGGCCGCTGGATCGCGCCCTGACGGCGCGGTCGCGTCCCGGCTACAAACGCGTACAAACCAGACACATCCCCGATACGTCAGACCTTTCAAATGGGCAACGCCGCGCAACCGGCGCCCGCCCGAATGAAAGCGAAGGCGCGCCCCGCCGCGCGGCATGTTCACTTTCCACTTCACGAAAGGAGATGCCGAACGATGTCTTCCACACAGTTTTCCCCGATGCGTCGCCACCTGCTGGCCACTTCCGTGGCCGCCGGCGTATCCGCGATGCTGCCCACCGCGCTGCAGGCGGCAACCGGCGGCGACGGCATACGTCCGTTTACCGCCCATATCCCCGATGAAGCGCTGGCCGACCTGCGCCGCCGCATTGCAGCGACGCGCTGGCCGGGCCGCGAGACCGTCGCCGACGAATCGCAGGGCGTGCGGCTCGCGCGCATGCAGGCGCTGCTCCGTTACTGGGGCACCGACTACGACTGGCGCAAGGGCGAGGCGCGCCTGAACGGTTTCCCGATGTTCATCACCGAAATCGACGGGCTCGACATTCACTTCATCCACGTGCGTTCGCGGCACGCGAACGCGATGCCGATGATCATGACGCACGGCTGGCCGGGTTCGATCTTCGAGCTGCTGAAGGCGATCGGCCCGCTGACGGATCCGACCGCACACGGCGCGAGTGCCGACGATGCGTTCCACGTCGTCGTGCCGTCGCTGCCGGGTTTCGGTTTTTCGTGCCGCCCGACGAAGACGGGCTGGGGCTCCGATCACATCGCGCGTGCATGGGGCGAGCTGATGACGCGCCTCGGCTATACGCGCTTCGTGTCGCAGGGCGGCGACTGCGGCTCGGTGATCTCGCACCGGATGGCGATGCAGCGCGTGCAGGGCCTGGCCGGGATTCACGTGAACATGCCGGCGACCGTGCCGCCTGATATCGCGACGCTGCTCCAGACCGACGCGCCGGCACCGGCGTCGTTGTCGCCGAAGGAGAAGGCCGCGTACGAGAAGCTCGCGACGTTCTACCGCGACAACTGCGGCTACTCGGCGATGATGGTCACGCGCCCGCAGACGGTCGGCTATGCGCTCGCCGATTCGCCGTCGGGTCAGGCCGCGTGGATGTACGACAAGATCTCGCAGTGGACCTACAGCGGCGGCGTGCCCGAACGCTCGATCCCGCGCGACGAGATTCTCGACGACATTTCGTTGTACTGGCTGACCGACACGGCGACGTCCGCCGCGCAGATCTACTGGGAGGATCACTCGAACAACTTCAACGCGGTGGACATCTCGCTGCCGGCGGCGATCACGGTGTTCCCCGGCGAGATCTACCAGGCGCCGCGCAGCTGGGCCGAGCGCAGCTATCACAATCTGATCTACTTCAACGAAGTCGACAAGGGCGGGCATTTCGCGGCATGGGAGGAGCCGGAGCTGTTTGCCCGAGAAGTGCGTGCCGGGTTCCGGCCGTTGCGTCGCGCGTAAGCGGGGTTTGACGGGAAAACGCGGGCCGGTTGCGATGCCGGCCCGCGTTCATTGCGACGTGAGCGTCTTCAACGCGTGCGCAAACCGCTTGTCCGCCAGATACGCGACGTTGAACCGGCAATACGCGGACGGCTGATCGGCCTGCGGCGAGAACACCGCGCCCGGCGCGAGGATCACGCCGCGCTCCAGCATCGCCTGCGCCAGTGCCATCGAATCCGGCCAGCCGGGCATTGCGGCCCACAGATACAGGTTCTGCTCGCTCGGCCGATAGACCTGTGCGCCGAGCCGGTCGAGCGCGTCGAGCGCGGTGCCGGTCGCACGTCGCAGCTTCTCCTGAAGATGATTCGTATGCCGGAGAAAATGCCCGTCGCTGACGATTGCGTCGAGCGTGCGCTCGCAATACTCGGAGCTGCTCACATGGGTCAGCATCTTCACGTCGGCGAGGTCGCTCGCGAGTGCCGCATTGCACGCGAGGAAACCCACGCGCAGCGCTGCCGACACCGACTTCGAGAAACTGCCGATATAGATCGTGCGGCGCAACTGATCGAGTGTCGAGATGCGCGTGAGCGAGCGTGGCCGAAGGTCGGCCAGCGCGTCGTCCTCGACGATGATCAGGTCGTGCGCCTCAGCGAGCTGCAGGATGCGGTGCGCCTTGGCCGCACTGGTATCGGTCGCGGTCGGGTTGTGCCCGACCGATTGCGTGAAGAACAGCTTCGGCCGGTAGGCGGCGATATGCTCGGCCAGCTTCGCGACATCGGGGCCGTCGATCTCGCGCGGCACGCCCACGACGTTCGCGCCGCTCAGCTTGAGCTTGCCGAACAGCGGGTAGTAGCCCGGGTCGTCGACGAGCACGGTGTCGCCGGGGCGCACGAAGTAGCGCAGCACGAGATCCATCGCCTGGTTCGCGCCGTGCGTGAGTACGATCTGCGCGGGCGGTGCCTCGATCTCGTAGCCGGCGAGCTTCTGCTGCAGCGACTGGCGCAGCGGCAGATATCCGAAGCGGCTGCCGTAGCGGAACAGCGACGCGGAGCCGGTACGCATGATGCGCTGCTGGTACTGGTTCAGCCGCGTCTCCTCGAGCCATTCGATCGGCGGGAAGCCTTCGCCCAGATTGAGCACGTCGGGCTTCTCGTGAAGCTGCTCGCGCATCAGCCACACGATGTCCATCGCGCGGTCGAGCGAGCTCGGCTCGTCGATGGTGGGCGCGGCCGTCGCACGCCGCGTGACGAAGAAGCCGGAGCCGCGGCGCGGCTCGATCAGGCCATCGGCGGCGAGCAGCTCGAACGCGCTGATCACGGTGTTCTTCGAACACCCGGACGCCTCGGCGTATTCCCTGATGGAAGGCAGTTTCGCGCCGGCCGGCAACACGCCTTCCTCGATCTGTCTGGCGAGATTGTCCGCCATGGCGCCAGACAGGCTGGCTCTTGCACGCTGTTTCATCGCGATGTTCCGTCGGGCGGATTCACTGTCATGGGTACGGATGTCCGGCTGTCTGGTCGGTCTGTACCTTTTCAATGGGTACAGCGTGACTATTATTCGGCTATCCGCTGCCCGCCGCAACCGTGGCAGGCCACACCGCCACCCCGAGACAGAACGACATCATGTCCATCGATTCCGCGTTGCCGAATTTCCGTGCGCTGACGCCCGCACAACGTTTGTCCCACCTCGCCCGCGTCGTCGGGCTCGGCGATGCCGAGCACGCGCTGTTCGCTTCGCCGGGCGCGCTGCCGCTCGATACCGCGAACGGGATGATCGAGAACGTGATCGGCACGTTCGAGCTGCCGATGGCCGTGGCCGGGTACTTCCGGATCAACGATCGCGACGTGATCGTGCCGATGGCCGTCGAGGAGCCGTCGATCGTGGCGGCCGCATCGTATATGGCGAAGCTGTCCCGCGCGGCCGGCGGCTTTCGCACGTCGAGCAGCGGCCCGCTGATGCGCGCGCAGGTGCAGGTGATCGGCGTCGGCGACCCGTACGGCGCGCGGCTCGCGATCCTGCGGCACTCGGCCGAACTGATCGAACTGGCGAACAGTCGCGACAAGGTGCTCGTCGGCCTCGGCGGCGGTTGTCGCGACATCGAGGTACACGTGTTTCCCGACACGCCGCGCGGTGCGATGGTGGTCGCGCACCTGATCGTCGACGTGCGCGACGCGATGGGCGCGAATACGGTCAACACGATGGCCGAAGCCGTCGCGACCCGCATCGAAGCGATCACCGGCGGGCAGGTACGGTTGCGGATACTGTCCAACCTCGCCGATCTTCGCCTGGCGCGCGCAGAGGTACGGTACTCGGCGCAGACGCTCGCGACCGGCGACTATTCGGGCGAAGCGGTGATCGATCGGGTGATCGATGCATACGTATTCGCGGCGACCGACCCGTACCGCGCCGCGACACACAACAAAGGAATCATGAACGGTATCGATCCGGTGGTGGTCGCGACCGGCAACGACTGGCGCGCGGTGGAAGCCGGCGCGCACGCGTATGCGAGCCGCAACGGCCGCTACACGTCGCTGACGACGTGGGAGAAGGCCGACAACGGCGACCTCGTGGGCACGATCGAGATGCCGATGCCGGTCGGGCTCGTCGGCGGCGCGACGAAGACGCACCCGCTCGCGCGTCTCGCGCTGAAGATCATGAAGGTGACGTCGGCGCAGGAACTCGGCGAGATTGCGGTCGCGGTCGGGCTTGCGCAGAATCTCGGGGCGCTGCGCGCGCTCGCGACCGAAGGGATCCAGCGCGGCCACATGGCGCTGCATGCGCGCAACATCGCGGTGGCGGCCGGCGCAACCGGCGCGGACATCGACCGGATCGCGCAACGGATGGTCGCGGCGAACGACGTGCGCACGGATTTCGCGGTCGCGTTGCTGGCAGGGCGCAGCGACGGCTGATCCGCGGCCCTCGTGCGGCATGCCGCATGACGCGCCGGTACGGCCGGCGACATATCAATCAAGGAGGAGACACATGGAACAGACCGGTTCAAGCGCCGTATCGGCGGTGCCGCATCGCGGACGGCCGTCCGCGCATGTCGATGCGTCGGCCGACACGCTCGTCGAGGTGTGGGGCGACACGGTCGCCACGAAACACCTGGCATGGTCGGTCCTGCTCGGCGTCGCGATCAGCCTCGGCGCCTTCGAGGCCGGCCGGTTCGCACTCGCGTCGTTCGTGCAGGATGCGGCCATCGCGCGGGCTTATGCAATGCTGATCGGCCTCGGCGGCTGCCTGCTGGGCGGCGTGCTGTGCGCGTTGCTGTTCAAGCCGAAGCGCACGGTGATCGAGCACGCGGCCGGCGGCCCCGAGCGCGACGAAGCGCTCCGGCAACTTGCCGAAGCATCGGGCGGCCTCGGCTCGGCAAGCGACTTGTCACCGAGTGCGCGTGCCGAAATGGAAGAACTCGGGCTGCTCGACCTGTTCGCTACCTACGAAGCGTCGTCCGCGCGGGCGCGCACGGGAGGCCGCTGATGGACGCATTCGTGCATGCGTTGCCGTCCGCGCTGGCGATGGGGCTGCTCGGCGCGATCGTGTTCTCGGGCATCGGCCTGATCTCCGGCACGGACGAAACGACGACGATCGCGCCGCTTACGCTGCTCGTCGCGCTGCTCGGCGTGCCGCCCGCCGGCGTGTTCACGTTCTTTCTCGCGGGTGCGGTGGCCAAGCACATCACGCATTCGATCCCGACGGCGCTGCTCGGCATTCCCGGCGACACGATGGCCGCGCCGCTGTTGCAGCAGGCGACGCTGCTGCGCGCGCTCGGTGTACCGCACATCGCGCTGCGCAAGATGATTTCCGGCGCGATCGTCGCCGCGTTCGTCGCGCTGCCGCTCGCGGTGCTGTTCGCGTCGCTGCTCGCACCGTTCGGCACGGCGATCGCGAAGGCCGCACCGTGGGTGTTCCTCGCGGCAGCGGTCGGGATCGCATATTTTTCGGCGGGGCGCTGGGCGTCGGTGCTGCTGCTCGTGCCGTTCGTGATGCTGGTGGTCGGGCTGCAGGCGCTGACCGGTCGTTACGGCGTGAAGCTGAGCGTCAGCTACTTCCTCGGGATCGCGATCGGTCCGTTGGTCGCCGACCTGTTCTCGATCCTGTCCCCGGCCGAGCGGCGGCGCATGCGCCGCGACGGGCCGTCGACGTTCGTGCTCGCGCCGGACGTGAAGGGCTGGCGCGGTTACTTCCCGAATCCGCTGAAGGTGCTCGACCGCGAACAGGTCGGATGGACGGTCGGGACGGCCGTCGTGTCGAGCGCGACCTTCGTGTTCAGCCCGGTCGCGATGACGGTGCTGATGGGCGAGATCGTCGGCGCGCGCGTGCGCCATGCGTATCAGCGCCTGACGACCGTGATCGCGGCGCGCAACGGCGTGACCGAGGCGACCTACATCGCGGAGGCGCTGATTCCGCTGATCGCGTTCGGGTTGCCGCTGAGCCCGGTGGCGGCAGGCCCGGCCGCGCCGCTGTTCAATGCGCCGCCGCGCTTCACGGTCGACGCGGCGAGCGGGCAAATTCACAACCTGCATACGCTGATGAGCTGGCCGGAGTTCCTCGGCTACGGCCTGCTGTCGATCCTGCTGGCCGCGCTGATCGCGTATCCGCTCGCGATGCATCACGCGCACCGCGCGGCGGCGTTCGTTGCGCGCAAGCTGAGCCACGAGGCGATCATCGCGACATTCGCGGGGCTGATCGTCGTGATCGGCGTATGGGAAGGGCAGTTGCCGGGGCTCGCGGTGATCGTCACGGTCGGCCTGTTCGGCGGGATGCTGTCGCGCCTGTTTGCATTCAACACGGGCGTGCAGTTCATGGGGTATTACGTCGCGGTGCTCAGCGTGCCGGCGATCGTCAAGCTGTTCTGAAGCGCCGGCGCACGGGGTCGCGTGTGCCGCGCGGCCCCGGGACGCGCCGTTTCGCAGGTGATTTTTGAATCGCTGTATGTCGTACCGGAACACAGATACGTTGGGATACAAAGCCTCCGGATGGTTCGGATATAAAACCGATGAAGCGATTCACAAGGGCGGCGCGGTGCCACGTGCCGCCGCCGTGAACGGCGATACCTGAACGCCCGCACGTGCCGCGGGCCACTTCCTTAGCGATCGACAATGGAGAACGCGTCATGCCTGATACCGTGAACACCCGCCGCCGCCTGATTCTGGGCACGACACTCGCCAGCCTGAGCCTCGCCGACCTCGGGTTCGGCTCGCTGGCACGCGCGCAGTCGGCGCCCGATGCGTCTGCGCCGAAGCGCGCGGCCGGCGCGGCCTCGCTCGGCAAGATCCACCAGATCGACGCGGGCGTGCTGAACGTCGGGTATGCGGATCTCGGACCGAAGAACGGCCCCGTCGTGTTCCTGCTGCACGGCTGGCCGTATGACATCTACAGCTACGCGGAAGTCGCGCCGCTGCTCACGGCGGCCGGCTATCGCGTGATCGTGCCGTACCTGCGCGGCTACGGGTCCACGACGTTCCGCTCGGCCGACACCGTGCGCAATGGCCAGCAGGCGGTGACGGCCGTCGACATCGTCGCGCTGATGGACGCGCTGAAGATCGATCGCGCGGTGTTCGGCGGCTACGACTGGGGCGCGCGCACGGCCGACATCATCGCGGCACTCTGGCCGCAGCGCGTGAAGGCGCTGGTGTCGGTGAGCGGCTACCTGATCGGCAGCCAGGAGGCGAACCGCAAGCCGCTGCCGCCGCAGGCGGAATTCCAGTGGTGGTATCAGTTCTACTTCACGACCGAGCGCGGCGCGCTCGGCTACGCGGCGAATCGCGACGCATTCAACAAGCTGATCTGGCAGCTCGCGTCGCCGAAGTGGCAGTTCTCCGACGAAACCTACGCGCGCAGCGCCGCATCGTTCCAGAACCCCGACCACGTGGCCGTCGTGATCCACAACTATCGCTGGCGCCTCGGGCTTGCGAAGGGCGAAGCCCAATACGACGACATCGAGCGGCGGCTCGCCGCCGGCCCGGCCATCACCGTGCCGACGATCACGATGGAGGGCGACGCGAACGGCGCGCCGCATCCGGAGCCTGCCGCTTATGCGAAGAAGTTCACGGGCAAGTATCAGCACCGGACCATCACCGGCGGCATCGGCCACAACCTGCCGCAGGAAGCGCCGCAGGCGTTCGCGGATGCGATCCTGCAAGTGGAACACCTGTGATGCGGGCAGACACGGGTGCGTTGCGCCGCGGCGCGCGCCGTGCGCTCGTCGCGGGCGCGCTGCTGGCGGGCGCGTGGTCCGCGAGCGGTCCGGCCGCGTTCGCGGAGCAGCCGAAGCCGGCGGCATCGCCGATCTACGGCGTGACGATCCCGCCCGGCTACCGCAAGTGGGAAATGGTCGCGCCGGCCGAGGAAGCGGCGCCGCTCGACGAATTGCGCGTGGTCCTCGGCAATCCCGTCGCGATCCGCGCGCTCGAACGGTCGACGCTACCGTTTCCGGACGGCACGATCCTCGTGAAGCTCGCGTACAAGCGCAAGCAGTCCGAAGAGTTCGCGCCGGCGACGGTGCCCGGCCAGGCGACGACCGTGCAGGTGATGGTGAAGGATTCGCGCCGTTACGCGTCGACGGGCGGCTGGGGCTTCGGGCGCTTCATCAACGGCGTGCCGGCTGATATCGGTCAGCACCAGACCTGCTTCGCGTGTCATCAGGCGCGCGTGAAGAATCACGATTTTGTGTTCACGCGGCTTGCGCCATGATGTGACCTGACCGGATCGGTCTGACGGAAAGGCGTGCCCCGCGTGGCACGCCTTTTTTCATGGTGGGGGGCGAGCGGTGTGTTGGTTACCGGGTTTGTATCGCACTGTATCGGGAACCGCTGCGGAAACATCGGATTGCACAACGCCCCTGTTTCGGAAACATGCCGGATACGTGAGCGGGTTCTACTGTCGACATGCAGCAAACGTTCGGTGCGAGACGTTCGCACCGGATGCCGAGTGATCGATACCCCAACTTCCTCCAAGGAGAAATCTCATGAAAGCCGCTCGAATCCTCGCAGTTGCCGTGCTCGCTTCGATCCCCGCATTGTCGTTCGCCGATACCGGCCACGGCCTCACGCGTGCCGACGTGCGCGCCGACCTCATCCGGCTCGAGAAGGCCGGCTACAACCCCGCCGGCAGTGAAGCGCATTACCCGGACGATATCGCCGCCGCAGAGAGCGCCGTCGCCGCGGCGCAGCAGGTTGCACGCTCGGACCAGAACGGCCCGTCGAAGTCGCAGGACGACAACGTGGCTGCCGTGTCGGCGCCTGCCACCCGCTACACCGCGGCCGACAAGCGCGCCGCACGGAACGCGCGGACGGACACCGACGATCTGTACGCGCATTCGTGATGCATTGCCGCGCCTGCCGCGCGCGGGCGCGGCCGCATCGGAAACACTTCAGATGAACGACACGACGGAAAGGAGCATGAAGATGATCGGTTTGACGAAACGGGTTCTGGTGTCCGCGGCGGTGCTCGGCGGGCTGTTCGGTGCGGTCGCGGCGCAGGCCGCGCCGAAGGAAGACCTGAAGGGCACGAACGTCGTGCTCGTGCACGGCGCATTCGCCGACGGGTCGAGCTGGAACCGCGTGATTCCGCTGCTCGAAGCGCGCGGCCTGCACGTCGTGTCGGTGCAGAACCCGCTGAGCTCGCTGGCCGACGACGCAGCCGCGACGAAGCGCGCGATCGACGAACAGAAGGGCCCTGTCGTGCTGGTCGGCCATTCGTGGGCCGGCGTCGTGATCAGCGACGCCGGCAATGACGACAAGGTGAAGTCGCTCGTCTACGTCGCGGCATTCGCGCCGGACAACGGCCAGTCGATCGCCGACGTCACGCAGGGGTTGCCGGCGCCGTCGTGGGCCGGCGAGCTGCGCAAGGACGGAGGCGGTTTCGCGACGCTGTCGGGCAAGGCGATCGCGCAGGATTTCGCACCGGACCTTCCGCCCGCGCAGCAACGTGTCGTCGCGGCGACGCAAGGGCCGTGGTACGGTGGCTGCATTTCGGAGAAGGTCGCGCAGGCCGCGTGGCATGCAAAGCCGTCGTCGTTCGTTGTCGCGACGCAGGACCGGATGATCGATCCGAAGCTGCAAGAGGCGATGGCGAAGCGGATCGGCGCGACGGTCACGCGCGTGAACGGCAGCCACGTCGCGATGCTGAGCCAGCCGAAGGCCGTGGCCGACGCGATCATCGCGGCCGCGGAACGTGCGAAGCAGGATGCGCAGTGAGTGAATGCGGCACCGCGTGGCGGATGACGTGGCGCCGTCGGTGATTGTGATGTCCTTTCACGAGGAGAAGTCATGACGCAGCAACTCTGGCAACTGTCGGCGACTGAAATTGCGAAACGCGTGCGGCAACGTGAAGTGTCCGCGCGGGAAGTGGCGGATGCCGCACTGGCCCGCCTCGACGCGGTGAACCCGGCGATCAACGCGGTGGTCGAGCATCGCCCCGACGACGTGCGGCGGCAGGCCGACGACGTCGATCGCGCGATCGCCCGCGGCGACGATCCGGGCCCGCTTGCCGGGGTGCCCGTGACCGTGAAGATCAACGTCGACGTCGCGGCGTTCGCGACGACCAACGGTACGCGGTTGCAGGAAAACCTGATCGCGAGCGCCGACAGCCCGTCGGTGTCGAACCTGAGAAAGGCCGGCGCCGTGCTGCTCGGCCGCACCAATTCGCCGACGTTCGCGCTGCGCTGGTTCACGTCGAACCTGGTGCACGGCCATACGTACAATCCCCGCAACCGTTCGCTGACGCCGGGTGGTTCGAGCGGCGGCGCGGCGGCTGCCGTGGCCGCCGGGATCGGCCCGATCGCGCTCGGCACCGACATCGGCGGCTCGGTGCGTTATCCGGCCTATGCGTGTGGCGTGCATGGCATCCGGCCGTCGCTCGGGCGTGTGCCGGCATTCAATGCGTCATCGCCGGAGCGTGCGATCGGCGCGCAACTGATGTCGACGACGGGGCCGATCGCACGCACGATCGACGATCTCGCGCTGGCGCTGCGTGCGCTCGCCGCACCGGACCCGCGCGACCCGTGGCACGTGCCGGTGCCGATCGACGGTCGCCCCGTGCCGAAGCGCGCGGCGCTGTGCGTGCGTCCGCGCGGTCTGGAAGTCGTGCCCGAGGTCGAGGCCGCGTTGCGCGATGCCGCGCGACGGCTCGTCGACGCGGGATGGGCCGTCGAAGAAATCGACGATACGCCGCCGATGCGCGAGGCCGCGCTGTTGCAGGAGCAACTCTGGCTCGGCGACGGATTCGATGCGCTGGCAAACGCGGTGGCAAGCGACGGCGATCCGGGCGCGGCCGCGGTGATCGCCGCCGTGCGCGGCAAGGTGCGCGATCTGCCGGCCGACGTGATCAGCCGTGCGCTCGTGCGGCGTACGACGCTGACGCGGCAGTGGCGGCTCTTTCTCGACGAGTATGCGGTGTTGTTGTTGCCGGTGTCGTCCGAGCTTCCGTTTCCCGACGATCTCGATCGGCAAGGGCCGGAAGCGTTCGAGCGCGTATGGGAAGCGCAGCTCACGCTGCGGGCGCTGCCGGCGATGGGGCTGCCGGGGCTCGCGGTGACGACCGGGATCGTGAACGACGTGCCGGTGGGGGTGCAAGTGGTTGCCGCGCATCATCGCGAGGATCTGTGCCTGCTCGCGGGGCGTGACATCGAGGGGCGCGGCGCGCCGATCGTGGCAGTCGATCCGGAACGCTGATGCGGTGACGGGCGTGGTGCGTCGACGATGCGTCACGCCCGTCGGCCATCGATCCATCGTTCCATCGAAGCGCGCCATTCGACCCGGCGCGCGATTTCATTTCGGATTCCGTTTCAACGTGTGGCGCATCGCGTGCAAGTTGTCGCAAGTTGCCCTTTTCCGTGGCGATGCGGGGCCGCAATGGCGCTCAGCGCCCGGCCAGCATCCGCCCGCCAAGCCCCATCAGCAGCAGCCCGGCCGTCGTGTCGAGCACGGCCTTGCGCCGGATCAGCAGCCCACGCACCGACGGATGCGACGCGAGCAGCGCCATCGTGCAGTACCACGCGCCCGAAATTCCGATCGACAGCGCGACGACCGCGAGATCGAACCACGCCGGCGCATGGGCCGGCACCATCAACGCGAAGATGCTGCCGTAGAACGCGACGGATTTCGGGTTCGTCATGCTGACCACGTAACCCTTCTTCGCGGCATGCCAATCGGAGGACGCGGCCGGCGCGGAAACGGCGAGCGGCTGGCGCGCGGTCAGCACCATTTTCAGGCCGAGCCAGATCAGGTACGTGGCGCCCGCGAGCCGCAGCGCGCTGTGCACCCAGGCGACGTGGGTCACGAGCAGGCCGAGGCCGGCAACCGCGATCGCGGCCCAGGTGCCCGATGCGGCTGCGAGGCCGAGCCCGGTCATCACGCCGGCGCGGCGCTGCGCGACCGCGGTCGACGTGACGATCACGAAGTTCGGGCCAGGGCTGGCCACGCTCAGGAACAGGACGCCGGCGAGCGGCAGCAGGAGGGCGATGGTGGTCGACATGGCTTGGGCGGCGAAGCGACGGAAGGAGCGTTCATCTTACCCGAGCGCGACGCTCCGGCCGTCGCACGGCTGTTACCGCGATTGTTGACGGCGTTGGAAAGGTCCAATCCAGAAAGAGCAATAGGTGCCGCGAATATGACCGATTATTCTCCCGAGCGCTATACGGGCAGGCAGACACGAATGCTGTCGGACTGCTTACAAAATCAATCGCTCAGGGAGGCCTTTCATGAAACGCATCGTCGTATCCGGTGGTGTCGGCGCGGTATTCGTCTTGACCGCGGCATCGCCCGCATTTGCGCAGAGTTCCGTCACGTTGTATGGCCTCGTCGATACGGCGATCCGTTATCAGACGAATGCCGGCCCCGACGGGAAGGACCTGATCGGAATGACGGTCGGCCCCGAAACGCACAGCCGCTGGGGCTTGCGCGGCAGCGAGGATCTCGGCGGCGGCCTGTCGGCGATCTTTCGTCTGGAGAACGGTTTCGAGCTCGGCGACGGCAAGCTGCACGTCGCGAACACGCTGTTCAGCCGGCAGGCATACGTCGGCCTGTCGAGCGACCGGTACGGCTCGCTGACCTTCGGCAACCAGTACGCCCCGCTGTACGACACGATGGGCGACGTGTTCGATCCGATGACCGTCGGCGACTACTGGCAGGACAGCTGGGCGTACAACGGCATCGGCAATTACCTGACGGTGCCGAACTCGGTGAAGTACAAGTTCTCGTACAGCGGCTTCAGCGTCGATGCGATCTACGGGTTCGGCAATCATGCCGGCGCGATGGGCCTCGACAGCACGTACGGTGTCGAGCTGACCTACGCGCAAGGGCCCGCGTCGATCAACGCCGGCTACCAGCAGACCTCGGTGTCGTCCGTGAACGGCAGTTCGGTCAACGGCGCGAAGGTGAGCTTCGTGCACGTGAGCGGCGCGTATCAGGTCACGCCGTCCGTGCGCCTGCTGGCCGGCTGGCTGCACGGTCAGGACAAGACGGGCACGACGGACTTCAACATGCAGCAGGCCGGCGCGCCCACGCTCGGCGGCGGCAGCCCGAATCGCATCGACGATACGTTCTACGTCGGCGCGAACTGGCAGGCCACCGCACCGCTGCTGATCACGGTGGCCGGCTATTACGGCCATGCGCGCAATGCGGAGCGGCTCGACGGCACGCTCGGCTCCGGGATCAACTACTCGGCGACCGTGCTGGCCGAATATGCGCTGTCGAAGCACACCGAGGTGTACGGCACGGTCGATTTCGCACGCGGCAACGGCGCGTTCGCGGCCGACTATCCGGGTGCCACCAACCGGCTCACCGGCAAGGTCGACCAGATCGGCAGAACCAACAACGTCGGGGCCGCGATCGGCCTGCGCCAGATGTTCTGACGACGGCGCGCGCGGCTGGGGCGACGCGTGCGGCGAGGAGAAGGCGGCGTGCGCCGCCTTCATCCGTCACGACGCGACGCGAATCACGACCTTGCCGAAATGCTGTCCCGACTGCAGGCAGGCATAGGCCTGCGGCGCTTCGTCGAAACCGAACACGCGATCGACCACCGGCTTGATCCGTTTTGCGTCGACGAGCCGCACGACGTCGTCGAGCATCGCGCGGCTGCCGACCATGAAGCCGTGCAGCTTCCGGAAGCCGCCGATCAGCGAAAGCAGCCCGAGTTCCGGGCCGCCGAAGCTGCTGAGACCGCCGATGACCGATACGATGCCGCCCATTTTCGTCGCGGCGACCGAGCGCGCGAGCGTATCGCGTCCGCCGACTTCGATGACGAGATCCGCGCCCGCACCGTCGGTGAGCCGCAGCACTTCATGCTGCCATTCGGGTGTCGTGCGGTAGTTGATCGTTGCGTCCGCACCGAGTGCGCGGGCGCGTTCGAGCTTTGCATCGCTCGACGAGGTCACGATCGTGCGCAGTCCGGCCGCATGCGCAAGCTGCAGCGCGATGATCGATACACCGCCCGTGCCGAGCAGCACGACCGTCGCACCCGGTCCCAGCCCGCCGTCGACGAACAGCGCATTCCACGCGGTGATGCCCGCGCACGACAGCGTTGCCGCCTCGTCGTAGTCGAGATGGGCGGGAATCGCGACGAGCGCGGTTTCGTCGGAAACGAAGCGTTCCGCGAGCACGCCGTCGAAATGCGAGCCGGGTGACCCCGAGACCTTCCGCGGCGTGGGCGGCCCGTCGATCCAGCGCGGGAAATACGTGTTGATCACGCGATCGCCCGGCTTGAACCGCGTGACGTCGCGACCGGTTTCGACGACTTCGCCCGCGCCGTCGGCGACGGGTATCAGCGCTTCGGTGCCGATGCCGAGATAGTCGCCGCGCGCGAACATCAGGTCGCGATAGTTCAGTGCGGCCGAGTGGATCTTCACGACGACGTCGGTCGGCCCGAGCGGGCGAAGCGTCGCGTCGACGCGGCGGAGCCCGGCAATGCCGTCCCCCGGTTTGATTTGCCATGCATGCATGTCGACTCCTTTTTCGAGATGGACCGGACTATCATAGTGTTGCGCAGCGGGACGCATTGGCGAGAATTCGGCCAACGATTGTCGCCGTAGCGGACACAAACTTGTCATCCCACCGGAGCGGAATTGCATGGACGAGCGGCTGAGAGGCATCGCCGAATTTGTCGACGTCGTGGAGTCGGGCAGCTTCGCGGCGGCGGCGCTGCGCCTCGGCATGACGCGCTCGGCTGTTGCGAAGATCGTCGCGCGGCTCGAACAGCGGCTCGGCGCGCGGCTCTTGCAGCGCACGACGCGCCAGATCGGCTTGACCGACGAAGGGCTCGTCTATTACGAACAGTGTCGGCGGTTGCTGGCCGAACTCGGCGAGACGGAAGCCGCGCTCGACGCGGGCCGGCGCGAGCCGACCGGGCGCGTGCGGGTCAGCGTGCCCGTGCTGTTCGGCCGGCAATGCGTGGCGCCCGTCGTGCGCCGCCTCATCGAGCGCCATCCGCGGCTTGAAATCGACGTGTCGTTCAGTGATCGCGTCGCCGATCTCGTCAACGACGGCTTCGACATCGCGGTGCGTATCGGCCCGCTGGCAGACACGAGCGCGCTGGTCGGCCGCAAGCTTGGGGTGCAGCGCATGGGCATCTGCGCGTCGCCGACCTATCTCGATCGTCATGGCCGGCCGTCGGGGCTCGACGAACTCGCACTGCACGACGGCATCGCCTATTCGCGCGGCGGGCAGCCGACGCCGTGGCGCATCATCGGCGCGGACGGCGCGGTGCACGACCATCGCCCGGCAGGCCGCCTGCGATTCGACGACCTGCAGGCGATCGCAGACGCGGCGGCATCCGGCGCGGGCCTCGCGTGGCTGCCGTGCTGGCTGATGGCGCCCTACGTGCGCGACGGCCGTCTCGCGCTCGTGATGGACAGCGACAGCGTGTCGGGCGCCGAAGTGTTCGCGGTGCGGCCGGCGTCGCGCAACGTGCCGATGAAGGTGCGCGTCGTCATCGATGCGCTCGTTGACGAGATTCCGCGCATGCTGGCGTCGGACGATGCAGACGGCGAGCGCGTGCCGCAGCGCATCGTCCACGCTTCGTAGCCACGACGCACGCGCGCGCGTTTGCGCACTGGCTCGGCCGCGACCTGCCGACCGAAGCAGAATGGGCACGCGCGGGCAAGGCCGGTCGCGACGACGCATCGCTCGACACCCGGCTACCTCGGCGAGGAGGCATGGGAGAACACCGAGGCGGGGCCGATCCAGAACGTTTGCTACCGGGAATCGGAAGCCGCGCTGCAACGGTTGATTCGGCATCCCGTGCATCTGGAAGCGAAGGCGAAGCAGGCACACTTCCCGGACGTTCGCGTGAACGACGCACCGTTCAGTTTTCGCGTTGCTGGGCGACGTCGCGCGGCGCGTCCGTCTGCGTCGCGCGCTCCCAGATCGGGAACATCGCGTTCTGTACCGACGTCTGCGCGTCGATCACCTTGCGATGATCGATGCCGGGCAGTTCGAGCAGCCGGTCGACCGCCGCCTTCGCGCCCTCCGCGTCCTGCGGGAACGCGCAGGCAAGCTGCTTGCGCGTGTCGAACAGCATCCACCACACGTCGGACACGAACGGCCCCTGGTCGTTGGTCTCGATCGCCACCGCGCCGAGTGCGGACAGCGCGATTCCGCGTATCGCGCCTTGCGGGTCGATTGCGCTGATCTGCGTGTCGGTCGCGGTGACGGTCCATCCGCCCGGCTTGCCGATCGAGCGGATCGGCACCGTGCCGGCATTCGACGCATCGGCGGCGCCGTTTTCGGCCGCGGCGGAAACCTCGCCCGCCGCGACAGCGCCTCTCATCTTGCGCTCACCGACCCACGGCAATGCCGCCGCGCCGACCATCGCCGCGATCCACAGGTAGTACCCGAATCCGAAATCGCTGATCGTTTCGACCCGTGCGTCGGTCGGCAGCGTGTGCCACGCGAGCGCGAGCACCACGACGACGCCGAGCAGCCCCGACACCGTCCGGTTCGGCTTGACCAGCGCGGCGACGAGCAGCGGATTGCCGAGCCAGGCGAACTGCAGGTCGAGCATCCCGAGCCAGCCGAGCGCGAGCACCGTGTAGCCGTGCCACCAGCTCACCGCACCGGCCCCATTGGGCGGCTCGGCGAACGCGGGCAGCAGCAGCGACGCGACATACACGGCGATGACGACGATGCGCGCGCGTTTCAGGGAAGGAGGGAAAGCCGTGCGAGTCTGCATGTCTGCCTTCTTGTTTCTTGTCGTGCAGGGGCGTGCGAAACGATGAATGCCTGACGGCCATGCCGGCATTCACAAAGCGAAGCGGGTGTCACAAGTGTCGAGTGCGATTGTGTGCGATTCGCGCGGCGATGTCGAACCACCTCAAAGCGCCTCGACCAGCATCCGGTTGCTCTTTTCGCAATACTCGTGACAGGCAGCCCGCGCCGCGATCGACGCCCCGTGCACGAACTTCGGCGCGTCCGCCCGCCGCGACATCGACACGACGATCGACGGCGGCGACGGCTGCAGCGGTAGCTCGACGACCTCGCCGCTGGCGATCAACGCATCGACGAACAGCACCGGAATTGCCGCCACGCCGTAGCCGTCGCGCACGAGCTGCACGATCACCGAGATCGACGGCGAGCCGGTGATGCGCGTCTCCGACAGCGGCACGCCATGCGCGTGCGCCAGCGTGCGCACGATGTCCTCGAGCGCGCGGTGGGGCGCGGTGCCGCGACCGTAGGTCAGGATCGGCTGGCGCAGCACCTGCCGTGCGAGGCCCGTGCGCGTGGTGGGCAGCAGCCCCGCGCGCGCGATCCAGCGCACCGGATAGTTCGCGAGCGCGTCGCAGACGACCGATGCCTCGTCGCTGCCCTCCACACGAATGATCAGGTCGAGTTCGCCGGCCATCAGCCGGCGCTGCAGCACGACGCTGACGTCGACGGTCAGGTCGATCTCCAGCTGCGGATAGTCGGCGGCGAGGCGGCGCAGGTAATGCGGCAGCCAGCTGTGCACGACCGTCTCGATCACGCCGAGCCGCAGCTTGCCGCGCAGCGCGCTTTCGCCGGCAGCGGCGGCCTGCAGCTCGTGCGTGGCCTCGACGACGGCCTTCGCATAGCCGAGCAGATATTCGCCGTTCGGCGTGAGCCGGAACTCGCGGCTGTCGCGATCGACGAGCACGGTCTGCAATTCGTCCTCGAGCGCCTTCAGGCGCTGCGAGATCGCGGCCGGTGTCGCGTGCAGCGCGGCGGCCGTCGTGCGGAAGTTGCGCAGCTTCGCGAGCGTGACGAAGGTTTCGAGGAAACGCGTGTTCATGGCGATCGGGCGGACGGTGGATGCGCAGCTTGCCGGTGAAGAAAAGTGAACGGGACCGGGGAAAACCCCGAGATCCGTTAAGAAATTCTATACACGCGGTGCAAAAAAACTCGTTGGCGACGAAATTTTTTCTTTTCTATTCTTCGCCGTATCCGCTGACGCAACCGTCATCCCGACGACATATCGATCTGCCAACGACCATCATGACGCCTACCGAATTCCGCCAGTCCGTACGCAACGGCGCATTCCGCAGCCCGACGGCCGGCCAGTGCGGCCCGTTCGCGCAAGCGAACCTCGCGATCCTGCCGGACGCGTACGCGCACGATTTCCTGCGCTTCTGCCAGGCGAACCCGAAGGCGTGCCCGCTGCTGGGCGTGGGCGAACCGGGCGCGTTCCGGCTCGACGTGCTCGGCGAGGATCTCGACATCCGCACCGACGTGCCGAGCTACAACGTATACCGCGACGGCCGCCTGACCGAGCGGGTCGAATCGCTCGAAGCGCTGTGGCGCGACGATTTCGTCGTGTTCGCGATCGGTTGTTCGTTCTCGTTCGAGGACATGCTGGCGCGTGAAGGGATCGGGTTGCGCCACATCGAGGAGGGGCGCAACGTGCCGATGTACCGCACGTCGATTCCGAATCGCCGCGCGGGGATCTTCGGCGGCCAGCTGGTCGTGTCGATGCGCCCGCTGCGCGGCGCCGACGCGATCCGCGCGGTGCAGATCACGAGCCGGTTCCCGGGCGTGCACGGCGCGCCGGTCCATATCGGCCATCCGCGTGAACTCGGCATCGCCGATCTCGGCGCCCCCGATTTCGGCGACGCGGTGACGGTGCGCGACGACGAACTGCCGGTGTTCTGGGCGTGCGGCGTGACGCCGCAAACCGCGCTGATGGAGGCGAAGCTGCCGCTCGCGATCGCGCATACGCCCGGCTACATGCTGATGACGGACATCACGAACGCGTCGCTGGCCGTGTTCTGATCCGGCTGGCGCCGGCGGCCCGCACGGTTGCTGGTCTGGCCCCGACGCGGCGGCGCGTCGCGACCGCAGACGATCCGCCCGACCGGAGGGCGGCGCGCAGCCGCAGCCCGGCGATCGCTAGCACGACGTACGACGCACCACGCACCACGCACCACGCACCACGCACCACGCACCACGCACCACGCACCACGCACCACGCACGGTTTCGACCGCACATTTCGACAGGAGCTTCACCATGGAAAGCAAGACCCTCGCGGCGCCCGCCGCCGACCCCTCGGGCCCCGCGCGCAACGGCCTGTTCGGATGGTATGCGGACGCGCAGCCGCGCGAGCGACGCGCGTTCTGGAGCTGCAAGGTTGGCTACATGCTCGACGGGATGGACACGCAGATGCTGTCGTTCGTGATCCCGACGCTCGTCGCGACCTGGGGCATCTCGCTGGCGGACGCCGGCTTCATCGGCACGATGACGCTGCTCGCGTCGGCGGCGGGCGGCTGGATGGCGGGCATCCTGTCCGACCGGATCGGCCGCGTGCGCACGCTGCAGCTGACGGTGCTGTGGTTCGCGGTGTTCACCGCGCTGTGCGGGCTCGCGCAGAACTACCACCAGCTGCTCGCGGCGCGCGCGCTGATGGGCTTCGGCTTCGGCGGCGAATGGACGGCCGGTGCGGTGCTGATCGGCGAAGTGATCCGCGCGCGCGATCGCGGCAAGGCGGTCGGCCTCGTGCAGTCGGGCTGGGCGATCGGCTGGGGGCTGTCCGCGCTGCTGTATGCGCTGCTGTTTTCGGTGCTGCCGGCCGAGCAGGCATGGCGCGCGCTGTTCCTCGTCGGCCTCGCGCCTGCGCTGCTGGTGGTCGTGATCCGTCGCTACGTGAAGGAGCCCGACGTCTACGAGAAGGAGAAAGCCACGCAGGCGAAGGTGGCGGACGCGCCGCGCCTTACCGAGATCTTCGCGCCGAAGCTGCTGTCGACGACGCTGCGCGCGGCGCTGCTGACGACCGGCGCGCAAGGCGGCTACTACGCGATCACGACCTGGCTGCCGACGTTCCTCAAGACCGAGCGGCACCTGACCGTGATGGGCACCGGCGGCTATCTCGCGATGATCATCCTCGGCTCGTGGGTCGGCTACCTGACGAGCGCATACCTGACCGACCGCCTCGGCCGCAAGCCGAACTTCATCCTGTTCGCGGTCGGCTCGATGGTGATCGCGTTCTCGTACACGTCGCTGAACCTGACCAACGCGTCAATGCTGTGGCTCGGCTTCCCGCTCGGTTTCTTCGCATCGGGCATCTTCTCCGGGATGGGGGCGTTCCTCACCGAACTGTTCCCGACTCGCGTGCGCGGCTCCGGGCAAGGCTTCTGCTACAACGTCGGCCGCGCGATCGGCGCACTGTTCCCGTTCCTGATCGGCGCGCTGTCCAAACAGTACGGGCTCGGCATGAGCATCGGCATCTTCGCGGTCGCCGCGTACGGCGTGGTGATCGTCGCCGCGCTGACGCTGCCTGAGACGCGCGGCCGCGAACTCGACGCTGCCTGAACGCGCACCCGCCCGCCACCGTTTTACCACTCCCTGTTCATCGAAGCCCTCACGCGGCGCGCGACGCGCGCCGTGCGGCGGCGCTCGTCTTCCGAATCAACGACGCATCGAGTTCATCGCCATGACTGATCGACACATCTTCCCCGTTTCCTCCGACGCCGCGCGCTGGCAATTCTGGATCGACCGCGGCGGCACCTTCACCGACATCGTCGCGCGCCGGCCCGACGGCTCGCTCGTCACGCACAAGCTGCTGTCGGAGAACCCCGAGCAGTATCGCGATGCGGCCGTGGCCGGCATCCGCCACCTGCTCGGCCTCGCCGACGGCGAGCCGATTACGCCCGAACGCGTCGACATGGTGAAGATGGGCACGACGGTGGCGACCAATGCGCTGCTCGAGCGCAAGGGCGAACGCATTGCGCTCGCGACGACGCGCGGCTTTCGCGACGTGCTGCGCATCGCGTACCAGAACCGCCCGCGCCTGTTCGACCTCGACATCGTGCTGCCCGATGCGCTGTACGAGACCGTCGTCGAAATCGACGAGCGGATCGGCGCGCACGGCGACGTCGTCGTGCCGCTCGACGTGCAAGGTGCGCAAGCAGCGTTGCGCCGCGTGTTCGACTCGGGCGTGCAGGCACTGGCCATCGTGCTCATCCACGGCTATCGCTACACGGCGCACGAACGCGCGCTGGCCGACCTCGCGCGCCGGATCGGCTTCACGCAGGTGTCGGTGTCGCACGAGGTGTCGCCGCTGATGAAGATGGTGTCGCGCGGCGATACGACCGTGGTCGACGCGTACCTGTCGCCCATCCTGCGCCGCTACGTCGAGCAGGTCGCGCACGAGATGCCCGGCGTGAACCTGCAGTTCATGCAGAGCAGCGGCGGCCTGACGCGCGCCGATGCGTTCCAGGGCAAGGACGCGATCCTGTCCGGCCCGGCCGGCGGCATCGTCGGAATGGTGCGCGCCGCGCGCGCGGCCGGCTTCGACCGCGTGATCGGCTTCGACATGGGCGGCACGTCGACCGACGTGTCGCACTACAACGGCGAATTCGAGCGCGTGTTCGAGACGCAGGTGGCCGGCGTGCGGATGCGCGCGCCGATGATGAGCATCCACACGGTCGCGGCCGGCGGCGGCTCGGTGCTCGGTTTCGACGGCGCGCGCCTGCGCGTCGGGCCCGAATCGGCCGGCGCGAACCCGGGGCCGGCCGCGTACCGGCGCGGCGGCCCGCTGACGGTGACCGACTGCAACGTGATGCTCGGCAAGATCCAGCCCGATCACTTCCCGCGCGTGTTCGGCCCGCATGCGGACGAGCCGCTCGACCGCGACGCCGTGGTCGCGAAATTCGCCGCGCTCGCCGACGAGATCCACGCGGCGACCGGGCGGCGCGACACGCCCGAGGCGCTGGCCGAAGGGTTCCTGGAAATCGCGATCGGCAGCATGGCGAACGCGATCAAGAAGATCTCGGTGCAGCGCGGCCATGACGTGTCGCGCTACGTGCTGACGACGTTCGGCGGCGCGGGCGGCCAGCACGCGTGCGGCGTGGCCGACGCGCTCGGGATGACGCAGGTGTTCGCACATCCGCTCGCGGGCGTGCTGTCCGCCTACGGGATGGGGCTTGCCGACCAGACCGCGATGCGCGAGCGCGCGGTGGAGGCCGTGCTGTCCGATGAATCGTTGCCGGCGCTGAATGCCGCGCTCGACCGGCTGACCGACGAAGCCGTCGGCGCGCTGCTCGAACAGGGTGTGCCGCCGGAGCGCATCGCGACCGAGCGTCGCGTGCACCTGCGCTATCAGGGCACCGATTCGGCGCTCGACGTGCCGGCCGGCAGCGTCGCGGCGATGCAGCAGGCGTTCGAAGCCGCTTACCGGCAGCGTTACGCGTTCCTGATGCCCGGCACGCCGCTGGTCGCCGAACTGGCATCGGTCGAGGCGATCGGCCGCTCCGATGCGCCGGTCGAGATCGCACCGCTCGTGCCGCGCGACGAGGGCGCGGCGCCGCACGCGCACGGCGCCGTGCGTTTCTATTCCGGCGGCCAATGGCATGACGCGGCGCTGTACGTGCGCGACACGCTGCTCGCCGGCGACGCGATCGATGGCCCCGCGATCGTCGCGGAGAAGAACGGCACGACCGTCGTCGAACCCGGCTGGCGCGCGCGGATGACCGCGCAGGGCAACCTCGTGCTGACGCGCACGACGCCGCTGCCGACGCGCCGCTCGCTCGGCACCGACGCCGACCCGGTGCGGCTCGAGATCTTCAACAACCTGTTCATGTCGATCGCCGAGCAGATGGGGCTGCGGCTGCAGAACACCGCGTATTCGGTGAACATCAAGGAGCGGCTCGACTTCTCGTGCGCGATCTTCGACGGCGACGGCAACCTGATCGCGAACGCGCCGCACATGCCCGTGCACCTGGGCTCGATGGGCGAGAGCATCCGCACGGTGATCGAGCGCAACCGCGGCCGCATGCGCGACGGCGACGTGTTCATGCTGAACGACCCGTATCACGGCGGCACGCATCTGCCGGACGTGACCGTCATCACCCCGGTGTTCGCGGACGGCTCGGACACACCGTTGTTCTACGTCGGCTCGCGCGGCCACCACGCGGACATCGGCGGCACCACGCCGGGCTCGATGCCGCCCGATTCGACGCACATCGACGAGGAGGGCGTGCTGATCGACAACTGGCAGCTCGTGTCGGCGGGCGCGCTGCGCGATGCCGACACACGCGCGCTGCTCGCCTCGAGCCGCTATCCGGCGCGCAACGTCGAGCAGAACATGGCCGACCTGCGCGCGCAGATCGCGGCGAACCAGAAGGGCGTCGACGAACTGCGGCGGATGGTCGAGCAGTTCGGCCGCGACGTCGTGCTCGCGTTCATGCGACACGTGCAGGACAACGCCGAGGAGGCGGTGCGGCGCGTGATCGGTGCGCTGCAGGACGGCGCGTACCGCTATCCGCTCGATAACGGCGCGGAAATTCATGTCGCGATCCGCGTCGATCGCACGGCGCGCCGTGCGGAGATCGACTTCACCGGCACGTCGGCGCAGCTCGACAACAACTTCAACGCGCCGAAGGCCGTCTGCATGGCCGCGGTGCTGTACGTGTTCCGTACGCTGGTCGGCGACGACATCCCGCTGAACGCCGGCTGCCTGAAGCCGCTGACGGTGATCGTGCCGGCGCGCTCGATGCTGAACCCCGAGTATCCGGCGGCGGTCGTGTCGGGCAACGTCGAGACGTCGTCGGCGATCACCAATGCGCTGTACGGCGCGCTCGGCTGCGTCGCATCGAGCCAGGGAACGATGAACAACTTCACGTTCGGCAACGATCGCTACCAGTACTACGAGACCATCGCCGGCGGCAGCGGCGCGGGCGATGGTTTCGCGGGCGTCGGCGCGGTGCAGACGCACATGACGAACTCGCGGCTGACCGACCCGGAGGTGCTCGAGTGGCGCTTCCCGGTGCGGCTCGACTCGCATCGGCTGCGCGCGGGCTCCGGCGGCGGCGGGCGCTGGCGCGGCGGCGACGGCGCGGTGCGGCGGATCCGCTTCCTCGAGCCGATGACTGCGTCGATCCTGTCGAACAACCGGATCCACGCACCGTTCGGCGCGGCGGGCGGCGAGGCCGGCGCGCTCGGCCGCAACACGATCGAGCGGGCGGACGGCACGGTCGAGACGCTCGAGCACGTCGGCCGCGCGCAGATGGCAGCGGGTGACGTGTTCGTCGTCGAAACGCCGGGCGGCGGCGGTTACGGCGCGGCGGGCTGAGCGGCGCGGCGAGGCAATGCAACGCGCGGAAGCGGTGCGGCGGCGCGCCCGCCGGACGGTTTTTGCGCGTCGCGGCCGGGTAATCGCACCGGTTCCATCACATGCCACCGCAGTGCCTGCGCGAGGCGGCGATATAGTCGCTCGCACTAATCGGCCCGCTATTGCACGAGTCATGGGAATAATGACGCGCATTCCCGCATGAACGGAAATGGAAATTCCCCATTCCGCGTGCCGCCCGATGCGATCCGACCCCGCCAGAGCGCAATTGGGGGTGGATCATGTCTGGGCGATGGCAATTCCCCGCAAACGCCCGCCTGGCAAGGCGCGCCGAGGGATCCGCCGGCCCCGCTCAGGGCCGCTGCGAGCACCCGCGCGCCGGTCGCCGATCACGAAAAATCCCGCGTGCCAATCGAGTGCCGATTCCTTGACACCCCGTGTCAAATGTGAGTGCCAATCCTTGTCGTCATTTGATAAGATGGCTTCCATCATTCGCTTGGAAACCTGCGCGCGACATGCGCGAACGCCGGTTCGCATTGGTTGGAAACAAGTACGGAACGAGGGCCGCTGGCACAGTCATCACGACTGCCCCGCCGGGTACGCATGGAGCGCGCCCGGGGATCGGTGGCGGCCGGCTCGCCTCCGTCTACACTGTGCGTTTTTTCTGGATCGGGGCGTGTCCATGGATGACGAAAACGATAGCGCCGTGCTCGAAGCGCATCTCGGTACGCGTAGCCCATGCTGGCGTCTCGGCAGCGACAGCAATGCGCTCGAACTGGCCGCCGTTCGCGGCATGACCAATGTCGCGGTGGCACTGACCGGCGAGCAGGCTGCGCGGATCCGCGTGCTGACCGGCGTCACGTCGCACCTCGTGCTCGAACTCGCGCTGTTCGGCGATCCGGTCAGCCTCCATCTGGTCGGCCGGAAGGTCGATACCGCCAATTGGGCGGGCACGGCCTCCGCCTATTCCGATACCGCGTCCGTCGCGAGCGACCTCGCGCACGGGCTCGCGTTCGCCGAGCAGGTCGTGTCCGAAGTGAATTCGCTCGTCGTGATCCTCGACCGCAACGGCATGGTGCAGCGCTTCAACCGTCTGTGCGAGGAAGTGACGGGCAAGCGCGAGGTCGACGTGATCGGCCGCAGCGCGTTCGAGCTGTTCATGAGTCCCGAGCAGGGTGCGCAGTCACGCAGCAACATCACCGGCTTTTTCGCGAGCAACCGCTCGTTCGCGGTCGAGCGCTACATCAACACGGTCAACGGCCCGCGCCTGTTCCAGTTCCGCAACAAGTTCGTGCAGAGCGGCAGCGGTGTCGACGAGCAATATCTGATCTGCTCGGGCATCGATGTCACCGAGGAGCGCAAAGCGCAGCAGCGGCTCACCGAGCTCGCGAATACCGACGTGCTGACCGGCTTGCCGAACCGTCATGCAATCAGCGAGCGCATTCGTGTCGCGCTGGCCGCGGACCGCACCGACGTGCGCGGCCAGGTCGGCATCCTGTTCCTCGATCTCGACAACTTCAAGCGCGTCAACGACCACTACGGACACATCACCGGCGATCGCCTGCTGCAGGACGTGTCCGCGGTCATCGGCGGCTGCCTGCCGTCCGGCGCGACGCTCGCGCGGCTCGGCGGAGACGAATTCCTGGTGCTGTTCGAGCACGGCACGCGGCCGCTGCTCGAGGCGACCGCGCAGATCATCCTCGAGCGGCTGCGTACGCCGATCCACCTCGGGCTGGTGGAGGTCTACACGAGCTGCTCGATCGGCATCGCGATGTATCCGCAGCATGGCGATTCGCTCGAAACGCTGATCCGCAGCGCCGACACCGCGATGTACGTCGCGAAGGAAGAGGGCAAGCATACGTACCGCGTGTTCTCGCTGGAGATGAACCAGAAGGTCGCGAAGTACATGTGGCTCGACACGAACCTGCGCAAGGCGCTCGAGGAAGAGCAGTTCGTGCTGCACTACCAGCCGGTCGTCGACATCGCGACCGGCGACGTGCACAGCGTCGAGGCGCTGATCCGCTGGCAGTCGCCGGATCGCGGGCTCGTCGCGCCGATCGAGTTCATCCGTTTCGCGGAGGAGTCGGGGCTGATCGGGCCGCTCGGCCGCTGGGTGATGCGCACCGCGGCCGCGCAGGCCGCCGCGTGGAAGGCGAAGGGGCTCGGCGTGCGGATCGCGGTGAACGTGTCGGCGCGGCAGTTGCAGGACATGAACATCGTCGACCAGTTCGCGTCGATCCTCGACGGCGCGGGGCTGAAGCCGAGCCTCGTCGACATCGAGCTCACCGAAAGCAGCTTCATCGAGGACGAGGAATCGGCGCACGAGCTGATGAAGCAGTTCCGCCAGCTCGGCGCGGAGATTCACCTCGACGATTTCGGCACCGGCTATTCGTCGCTGTCGCAGTTGTCGCGGCTGCCGCTCGATTCGATCAAGCTCGATCGCACCTTCATCACGGGCATCGACCGCAACCCGCGCTCGCAGGCGCTGGTGCGCTCGGTCGTGTCGCTCGCGAAGGCGCTGAGTTTCTCGGTGGTCGCCGAAGGTGTCGAGACGCACGCGGAAGCCGAATTCCTGAAACAGATCAACGTCGATCACGCGCAGGGGTTCTACTTCGCGCGGCCGATGCCGGCCCAGGCGTTCGAGGCCTGGCTCGCGGAAACGAGAAAGCTCAGGCTGATCGCCTGAGCTCCACCGCATGACGGGCGCCGCCGCTTTCGCGGCGGCGCTTCGCTCACATCACACCGTGCGCAGCTTCGACACGCGCCGGTTCTGCAGCATCACCAGACGTTCCATGTACGCGAGATCCTTCGGCTCGATCGTGAACGCCGCGTGAACCCATTGCTCGGTGATGTCCATCAGCTCCGAACGCGTGAGATTGAACACGCGCTCGCGTGCGCGCAGCATCGCGCGGATGCCGTTCAGCTTCGGCTTCATCACGTCGATGAAGGTGCGCGTTGCGAGATACGCGTCGCCCGCGTCGAACGTCTGGTCGATCAGCCCGCGATCCTCGTACCACTCGGCCGCATGCGCCTCGCCGGACGAGATCAGCGATTCCGCGACCCCTCGGTCCGCCTTCCGTGCGACCAGCGAATAACCGCCCATGCCCGGGAACAGGTTGAACGCGATCTCGGGAAAGCCGAGTTTCACGCCCTTCTGCGCGAGCATGTAGTGGTGCGCGAGGGCGGCCTCGAAGCCGCCGCCCAGCGCGCTGCCCTCGACCATCGCGATCGAGATCGCACCGGTGCCGAAGCCCGTGTAGATCTCGTACACGCCGTCGATGCACGAGCGCGCGTAGGCCATCAGCTGGTCGCGGCGGCCGCTGCGGATCGCGTCGACGAAGAAGCTCAGGTCGCCGCCGACGTTGAACAGCTCGGGGACGAGCGAGCCCGTCACCCAGAAGTCGAACGGCAGGCCCGAGTCGCGTGCGACGCGCGCGAGATGGATGATGTCGGTGACGAGTTGCTGGTTGAAACACGGCCGCGGCTCCGATCGCAGCATCATCCACATGACGTTGCGGCCTTCTTCGTAGAACGCGGTCAGTTGCGTGAGTTCGCCGGCTTCGTAAAACGGACGGCACGCCGGATGGGATTGGAGTTGCATGGTATGTCCTCGTGAGATGTGGTTTTCAAGAACCGCCGCGGCCGGCGTCGTGGAAACATGGCCCCCGGGCGGCGCCGGCCGCGAGGCACCGCCATTGTTGCGCGCGCACAAATGTCGAATTGCGCGGAGCAACGCATGAACGGGACGCGAGTGGGCAGCGCGTTCGGCGCGAACCGTGCGAGCCATGCGAATGACGCAATCGATGTGATCGTTCGGCGGGAAAACGACGACGAGGAAGGCCGGGATTGGGCGCGGCGTCCGGGGCGCGCGGCGGTGAGGGTGGTCGGTGTGACGATGCGGTGAGCGTTCGCGCGACCGGGCCGTCGGCCGGTGCGGTTACGCGGCCGAGGGGCGGCGCGACATGCCGGTCGCTTACGCGTTGAAAGCAGCGCCGCGCCGTCGGTCGCGTCTCATGGAATGTGCGGACTGGTGCGGCGGCCGGGCGTCGGCTAGCGTTAGAGGATGACGCCGCCGCGCCCGGCGTTCCGGGAGGGGACCATGACCGCATTCCAGAAGATGTGGCAGCTGCTCGTCGGAAAGCCGCTGGACCCGCTCGATCCGCGCACGCGCCACGCGATCGCCGTGACGCCGTTGCTGGCCTGGGTCGGGCTCGGCGCCGACGGGTTGTCGTCGTCGTGCTACGGCCCGGAGGAGGCGTTCCTCGCGCTCGCGCACCACACGCCGCTCGCGCTGTTTCTCGCGTGTGCCACCGCGGCGACCGTGTTCATCATCGCGCTCGGGTACAACCAGGTGATCGAGCTGTTCCCGACCGGCGGCGGCGGCTACCGCGTCTCGACCGCGCTGCTCGGGGCGAAGCCGGGGCTCGTGTCGGGCGCGGCGCTGCTGGTCGACTACGTGCTGACCGTCGCGACCTCGCTTGCGAGCGGCGTCGACGCGTTCTTCAGCCTGCTGCCGGTGAGCGCGCAGGCGTTCAAGCTCACGACCGAGATCGTGCTGATCCTGCTGATGACGGGGCTCAACTTCCGCGGGATGCGCGAATCGATCATGGTGCTGCTGCCGATCTTCATCGGCTTCGTCGTCCTGCATTTCGGGCTGATCGTGTATGGCGTCGCCGTGCACGGCAGCAACCTCGCGACGATCGTGCCCGATGCCGTGCACGAGGCGCACGGGATGTCGCAGTCGCTCGGCGTATTCGTGATGCTCGCGTTGCTGATGCGCGCGTTCTCGCTCGGCGGCGGCACCTATACGGGCCTCGAGGCCGTGTCGAACAACGTGAACATGCTCGCCGATCCGCGCGTGCCGAACGGCAAGGTGACGATGTGGTACATGTCGACGTCGCTCGCGTTCACGGCAGGCGGCATCATCCTGCTGTACATGCTGTGGCACGCGCGGCCGGTCGAAGGCCAGACGCTCAACGCGGTCGTGTTCGGCAGCGTGATCGACCATCTCGGGCTCGGCTCCGCGTTCGCGCGGCATGCATTGCTCGCGGCCGTGCTCGCGTTCGAGGCCGGGCTGCTGATGGTCGGCGCGCAGACGGGCTTTCTCGACGGCCCGGCCGTGCTGTCGAACATGGCGTCCGATTCGTGGGTGCCGCGCCATTTCCGCGACCTGTCGACGCGTCTCGTGCGGCAGAACGGCATCATCGTCGTCGGCCTGTCGAGCCTGCTGATCCTGCTGTGGACGCACGGCAGCGTCGACGTGCTCGTCGTGCTGTACAGCATCAACGTGTTCCTCACGTTCAGCATGTCGCTGCTCGGGCTATGCACGTACTGGTGGCGCCATCGCAGCGAGCGCGGCTGGTTCAAGCATTTCTTCCTGTCCGCGCTCGGGCTGACCGTGACGGCGACCGTGCTTGTCATCACGCTGGTCGAGAAATTCACGGCCGGCGGCTGGCTCACGGTGCTCGTGACGAGCGCGGTGATCGCGCTGTGCTTCATGATCAACCGCCACTACGCGTACACGCGCGCACAGCTCGCGAAGGAGGACGCGCTGTTCTCGGGGGCGCCGCCGGAAGTCGACGAAGCGACCGCGCCCGGCAAGCCCGATCCATCGCAACCGACGGCCGTGCTGCTGGTCGGCAAGCATCGCGGCGCGAGCATGCACGCGCTGCTGTGGGTCAACCGGCTGTTTCCCGGGCACTTCCGCAACGTGATCTTCCTCGCGGTCGGCGAGGTCGATGCGAAGGCGTACGACGGGCACGAACATCTCGAACGGCTGCGTCACTCGATCACCGAAGCGCTCGAATACTACGTCGCGCACTGTCGCCGCCACGGCATCGCCGCCGACTACCGGATCGCGTTCGGTACGAATCCCGTCGTGGAATTCATGAATCTCGCATCGTCGACGCTCGACGACTATCCGAACGCCGTGTGCTTCGCGAGCAAGCTGATCTTCAGGCGCGTGAATTTCCTGACCGCGTGGTTGCACAACCAGACACCGGTCGAGTTGCAGGCGCGCCTGCATGTCGAGGGCAAGCAAATGGTGCTGCTGCCGATGAACGTCGGGTAGCGGTGGCGCGGCAAGCGCGTGAGCGACTGCCGGTGGCAGCCGTCAGGGTTGATGATGCCGATGCGGGCGGTTTGGCCGCCGCAGCGGCGGATGACGGAATTTGGCTCTCAGCCGGTCGCGCCCCGGACGCTTGACGAAGAACAGCACGGCGAGCGCGACGAACGCCAGCAGCACGACGATTTCCACGATCCCGTTTTCCATGGTGCCTCCTCGTCGCGCGCGGACGATCCATCGCCGTCGTTCGGCGATCGAGCCGATGCCGGCAGCCGCACGCGATGACGCTTCCATGTCTCATTGTAGGTCGGCGCGCAACGGCTTGACGCGTGCGGGTGCGGCGCCCACACTGGCCGACACGAGGGGGGCGCGGTCAGCCCTGTCCGCTGCGCGACCGCGCTTTCCGTGAACCGCGACGAGGTGCGATGTGGTGCGCTTTTCTGTCGGCCTGGCCGGCTGGATGCTGGCATGCGCCGCCGCGTTCGGCGCATCGAACGCCGTCGGTGCGACGCCGGGCGCGGGCCCAACCGTGGACGCAGCGAACGACGTGGCCGACGAAGCGCCCGTCACGCTCGTCAGCGATGTCCACGAATTCGTGATCCAGCACGACGGTTCGCTCGACGAGCACGACGATTCGACCTTGCGCGCGAACAACGCGAACGGCATCGATGCGGTTGCGCAGCGCTACGTGTGGTTCGACAAGAACCTGGAGAAGGTCGACCTGCTCGCGGCCGAGACGATCGATCGCGACGGCGTCGCGCAACCGGTCGGCCCCGACGGCATCCGCGACGTCCAGGAGCCGCGCTCGGCCGGCGCGCCGACGTTCCAGGACGGGTTGCTGCGCACGGTCGTGTTTCCGGGTGTCGAGGCCGGATCGGGCACGCGCATCGCGTTCCGCAAGTCGCGCACGAGGCCGGTCAACGCGGGTTATTTCGGCTACTACGTCGAGCCGTCGCGCGAGCCGGTGGAGAACCAGCGGCTGATCTTCGACGTGCCGGCCGACATGACGCTGCACGCGGACGCGCGCGGATACGTCGCGCTGCCGCCCGTGACCGCGAACGGCCGCACGCGCTACGAATTCGACTACCGGCACGGCCCGTACGACCGCATCGAAAATGGGTCGATCGGTTACCCGACCTACGGCGACCGGCTCGTCGTGTCGACGCTGCCCGACTACGCGGCGTTCGCCGCGCGCTACCGCAACGCGGCCGTCGACCCGAGCGCGAACGATCCGGCCGTCGTGCAACTCGCACGCGCGCTCACCGCCGACGCCGCCGATCCGCACGACAAGGCGCGCATCCTGTACGACTGGGTGCAGGCGAACGTGCGCTACGTCGCGCTCTTTCTCGGCGAGACGGCCGCCGCCCCGCATCGCGTGACCGACATCCTGCGCAACCGCTACGGCGACTGCAAGGACCACGTCGCGCTGTTCGGCGCGTTGCTCGCGGCGGTCGGCATCCGCAGCGAACCGGTGCTGATCAATCTCGGCTCCGTGTACACGCTGCCGTCGGTGCCCGGTTACGGCGGCGGCGCGATCAATCACGCGATTACGTGGCTGCCCGATCTCGGCCGCTACGCCGACACGACGACGGCCGGCATCGCGTTCGGCTACCTGCCGCCGATCGTGATGGATCGGCCGGCGCTGCTCGTCGACACCGGCGTGCTGTCGCGCACGCCCGCCGTGCAGCCGAAGCGCCGCACCGCGCGCGTGGCGATCGATGCCGCGCAACCGGGCGCCGCGCGGTTTCACGCGCTCGTCGAGGACGACGGCTGGACCGCCGAGCTCGAACGCACGCTGTTTCGCCGCGCAGCGCCCGACCGCATCCGGCAGCTCGCGAACGAACGCCTGCGGCAAAGCGGGCTGCGCGGTAGCGCGCGGATCACGACGAGCGATCGCCGTGCGACGGGCGGCCCGTTCGATGTGACGTATGACGGCACGCTCGATCACTTCGTGTGGCCCGACGGCACGACCGCCGTGCCCGTGCTGTCGAGCCTCACGGGCGGTATCGCGACGCAGGTCGAGGGCTGGCTGGCCGAACCCGTGCGCACGCAGCCGTGGACGTGCATCGGCGGCCGTTTCGAGGAGACCGGCCAGATCGCGCTGCCGGCCGACGTCGCGGTGAGCGACCTGCCGACCGATGCGGCCGTGCACGACCGCTTCGTCGACTTCGCGTCGCATTACGTGTTCGATGCTGCCACGCGGATCGTGCAGGTCACGCGGCGGATGACGGCCGAATTCGGCCGCCAGGTCTGCACGCCCGACGAATTCACGGCGCTGCGCGCGTCGCTCGAACGCATCGAACGCGACACGCAGGCGCAGATCGTCGTGCGGGCGAAAGGGCATTGAGCGGGCAGCGGCAATGAGCGCGTCGCCGTCATCGGCCGGCGCGCAGGAGGGACATCATGACGGAACGGGAACACGAGATCGCCGACCTGGCGAAGGAATTGCTGGGCCGGATCGTGCAGGGCGCGATGACGAACGGCGAGCCGGTCGATGCGCAACAGTGCGCGGCATTGGCCGTGGAGTGCGCGACGGCGCTGGTGGACAAGCTCGACGCGCACAGCGGTTGAACGCAATCGTCGCGTGCGACGGCGCATCGAGCGATGCCGGCGTGCCTCGGCAGGCGTTCGCTTGCTCCCGCGCTGCACGCGAAGCGTTACACGTCACACGTCGGCGTGCGTGTCGCCGTCCGCACGCACGGCGCCCGGCGGCCTGCCGACCACGCGCTTGAACGCGCGGCTGAACGCGGCCAGCGAACCATAGCCGAGCCGGTACGCGACGGCTTCGATCGTCTCGCCCTCGCGCGCGATCCACTGCGCGGCGAGCCGCATCCGCAGCTCGGTCAGGTAGCGCACGGGCGTCATCCCGGTCGCCGCGAGAAAGCGCTCGGCGAACACCGAGCGCGACACGCCCGCTTCGGCGGCCAGCTCCGCGACGCTCCAGTTGCGGCCCGGGTCGCGATGCAGCGCGACGATCGCGCGGCCCAGCTTCGGCTCGCGCAGCGCCTGCACCCAGCCCGTCGCGTCGCCGCATCCGCACTCGACCCAGCCGCGCACGATGAACGCCGCGACCACGTCCGCGAGCCGCGCGAGGATGCCCGCGAAGCCCGCGCGCTCGGAGCACGATTCACGTTCCATCGCGTCGAGCATCGGGCGGATTTCCGGGTAGCGCGCGAGCAGCGTGCCGACGTGCATGAACTCGGGCATCGCGCCGACCAGCGGCTGCATGCCGCCGAGGTCGAGCTCCATGCATGCGCTGAAGATCAGCGCGTCGCCGGCGCCCGGCTCCGTCGTTGCGCAGGCCGCGGGCGACGTGCCGGCCGATGCCACCGATGCGACCGTATCGCAGATCTTCGCGGCTTCGAAGCCGTGGATCTCGCGGCACGGCGCGTCCGGATCGGACACCAGCGCATGCATGCGCCCGTGCGGCAGCAGGATTGCATCGCCGGCCTCGAGCCGCATCGTTGCGCCGGCTTCGTCGCGCAGCAGCACGGGTCCGCGCCCGACGAAATGGAACTGCGCGCGGCCCGGCGCCTGGCCGAAGCTCAGCCCGAACGGCCGTGCGACCTGGATGCGGCGGTACTGAACGCCGCTCAGGCGCATCCCCAGCAGCAGCTCGCTGACGAGGTCGTGCACGTCGGGGACGGGAGGAAGCAGGGGCTCGGACATCGCGAAATTCGGACGATCGATCAATAAGAACGGATTGTATGTCATAGACCGTCCTGTCGTCGTTCCTTACGATACGCCGTCATCAGTATTTTCCCTACACGACTCGGAACGACGCATGAATCCCGGAATCTCCTCTGCCGCCAGCACGGCGGCCCCCCGCGAGCCGGCCTGGGGCGCTGTCTTCGCGATGACGCTTGGCGTGTTCGGTCTCGTCACCGCCGAATTCCTGCCCGCGAGCCTGCTCACGCCGATGGCCGACAGCCTCGGCGTGACCGAAGGCGTGGCCGGCCAGGCCGTCACGGCCACCGCGACGGTCGCGCTCGTCACGAGCCTGCTGATCTCGGCGCTGACGCGCACGATCGACCGACGACGCGTGCTGCTCGCATTCTCGCTGCTGCTCGTCGCGTCCAATCTCGCGGTCGCGTTCGCGCCCGACCTGACGACGCTGCTGATCGGCCGCGTCGTGCTCGGCGTCGCGCTCGGCGGCTTCTGGACGATGGCGACCGCCACCGCGATGCGGCTCGTGCCGACGGCGATGGTGCCGCGCGCGCTGTCGATCATCTTCAGCGGCGTGGCGGTCGCGACGATCGCCTCCGTGCCGATGGGCAGTTATTTCGGGCACCTGATCGGCTGGCGCAACGTGTTCCTGATCGCGGCCGGGCTCGGCGGTCTCGCGTTCGCGTCGCAGGTGATGACGCTGCCGTCGATGCCGCCGAGCGGCACGACGCGGCTGCGCACGCTCGTCGACGTGCTGCGCCGGCCGACCGTCGGCCTCGGGATGTTCGCGACGATCCTCGTGTTCACCGGTCATTTCGCGTTCTTCACGTATCTGCGGCCGTTCCTCGAACAGGTCGCCGGCGTTGGCGTGAACGGGCTGTCGGCGATCCTGCTCGGCTACGGCATTGCCAATTTCGTCGGCACGTCGCTCGCGGGCCGCGTGCTCGAACACCGGCTGCGGCCGATGCTGATCGGGATGCCCGCGCTGATGGTCGTGCTCGGCGTCGCGCTCGTTGCGCTCGGCCGCGCACCGATGATCGACGCGGTGCTCGTGGCGTTGTGGGGGATGGCGTTCGGCGGCGTGCCGGTCGCGTGGTCGACGTGGGTCACGCGCACCGTGCCCGATGAGGCCGAAAGCGCGGGCGGGCTGATCGTCGCGGCGATCCAGCTCGCGATCGCGACGGGCGCGGCGGCGGGCGGCGTCGTGTTCGACGCGAACGGCGCGGGCGGCGTGTTCCTGGGCGCGGCCGCGGTGCTGGCCGTGGCGGTCGCGACGATCGTGACCGGCGTGCCGAAGCGGGTGGGCGTGGCGCCGGCGCTCGCCGAGTGAGATGCATGCGGGCGATCGACGCGAGCGTGGATCGGCCTGCTGTTCGGACCGGGGAGAAACCGGCGTGTCTGGATGAAGTGACGCGCGCGGGCACGCTGCACGCACGTGGCGGCGCGCCCGCTGTCACCGCATGGCGCGCCGCGTCAGCCGCGCGTAGCCGGATCCTCCGACAGCGCGCGCAACTGCCCGCGCAACACATCGACTTCGCCCGCTGCGAACGGCCGTTCGATCTCGGCGTGCGTTTGCTGCCATAGCGGGAACGCTTCGGCCAGCAACTGATGGCCGGCCGGCGTGAGTTCGAGCAGGCGGCTGCGCTTGTCGTCCGGATCCTGCGTGATCGTGAGCAGCCCGCGCCGCTCGAGCGGCTTGAGCGCGGCGGTGAGCGTGGTGCGGTCCATCGCGAGCAATGACGCGACCGATTTCATCGCAGCCGGCTGCGGCCGGTTCAGCGACATCAACAGCGAAAACTGGCCGTTGGTGAGATCCAGCGGACGCAGCACATCGTCGAAGATGCGCGCGAGATTACGCGCCGCGCGCTGCATGTGCAGGCACAGGCAGCAATCGCGCACCATCAGCGTCGTTTCGAAGGGGAGCTGTTCTTTGCGTGCCATGTTGCAATTGTGTTGATATCAACCTATTGTGTCAAGGGCGGGGAGCGGCAGCCCGTCGTTCCCGCCATCGGACGGAGGAAGCATGAGTGCGCAACAGCAGTTGTATCTCGCGGTATTCCTCGGCAGCAAGGATAGCCCGGGCATGAAGGCGTGGATGGCGCTGCCCGAGGACGAGCGGCGTGCGCGGGAGCGCGAGGGGATCGCCGCGTGGCACGCGTGGGTCGACCGGCATCGCGATGCGATCGTCGAGCTCGGCGGCCCGCTCGGCAAGACCAAGACCATCGGCGCGGGCGGCGTGACGGACACCACCAATGCGATGAGCGGCTTCACCGTCGTGCGCGCCGCATCGCACGACGCGGCCGCCGCGCTGTTCAAAGGCCATCCGCATTTCACGCTGTTCCCTGGCGACGCGATCGACGTGATGCCGGTGCTCGCGGTGCCGGGCATGTGAGCGGCGACAGGCGCTGCGTGCGCGGTCGTCTCGGCCGATGGGCCGTCGCCTGCGCGCAGCGATTTTCCCCGACATTATCGATGGAGACATTGCGATGAAGCTTTACGGATTCGCCGGCACGCGCTCGCAACGCGCGCTCTGGGGGCTCAAGGAACTGGATGCGGATTTCGAGTTCGTGTCGGTCAACCTGCTCGAGGGCGAGCACAAGCGGCCCGAATTCCTGCGCCTCAATCCCGCCGGCAAGGTGCCCGTGCTCGTGGACGGCGACCTGGTGATTCCCGAGTCGGCCGCGATCGTGCTGTATCTCGCGGACAAGTACCCGGAGAAGGCGCTGTTGCCCGTCGATCTGGCGCTGCGCGCGCAGGCCTATCGGTGGGTGATGTTCGCGGTGACGGAGCTTGAACAGCCGCTGTGGCGGATTACGCGCCATTCGTTCCTCTATCCGCCCGAAAAGCGCTCGCCGGCCGATATCGAGCTGGCGCGTGAGGACTTCGCGACGATGGCCGCGATCCTCGACAAGCATCTCGAAGGACGCGAATTCATCGTCGGCGACGCGTTGACGGTGGCCGATTGCGTGACGGTCTACCTGATCGACTGGGCGAGCGAATGCCACCTGATCGAACCGTTCCCGCAATTGTGCGCGTATCTCGAGCGGCTTTATGCGCGACCGAAGGCGCCGCAACGGATCGCGGACGCGCGCAAGGCGGCGTGAAACGGTGGTCGGTCGTGCCGATGTGGGCGATCGACCTCGACCGCGCGAACTCGCAGCCTTGCGGGCTCGCGGTTATGTCGCGTCGACGGGGCCGCCGAGCGCACGGCACAGCGCCGACAAGTCGTGAACGGTCAGATGTGGGGACGGGGCACGCCGCGCGGCGTGCTCCGCTTCCGTGCCCGGGTGGCGCACGACCCATGCTGCCTGCAGCCCCGCATTCAACGCGCCGACGATATCGAGGTGAAAGTCGTCGCCGACGTGGAGCAGTTCCGCCGCAGGCACGCCGAGTTTCGCGGCGGCCGCATGGAAGATTTCCGGCTCGGGTTTCGCGAACCCGCACGCACGCGCGCTGAGCGTTTCGCGAAAGAACTCGCCGCCGCCGGTCAGCCGAAGGTCCGCATTGCCGTTCGTCACCGCGATCAGCGGAAATCGCGCGCTCAACCACTCGAGCGCCGGCAACGCATCGTCGAAGAACTCGACCTGGTTTCGCATGGAATAGAACACGTCGTACGCGCGATCGGTCAGCGTGAGGTCTTCGTTCGCGCGTTCGAGCGCAAGCCGGATCGATCCGATGCGCAACGCGCGGAAGTCGCTGACGAGGTCCGGCCGCGAGCGTTCGTATTCGTTGCGCAGCTGGCCCAGTGCCTGCGACGTGGGCACGACGCTCGCGGTAGCGGGCGCGTGCGCGATCAGCCACGCATGCAGCGACGCCTCGGCCCGTTCGACGGACGGTCCGAACGGCCAAAGCGTGTCGTCGAGATCGAACGAGAGGGCGGAAACTCTGGATAGGCGCATGGCGATGGAAGATACCACGCAGTGCCGTTCACCACGGCCACGGGATCGAACGTCCCGCGTCGTTTTCGAGGGCCCGCCGGTACAGGAAACGCGCAACGGTCAGGTCCTGCAGCGCGAGTCCCGTCATGTCGAACACGGTGATCTCGTCCGGCGATCGATCAACGGGCACGGTGCCGGCCAGCACGTCGCCGATTTCAGCACGCGGCAGATCGGGCGCCCATTGGCATTCGCCGATGCTGCGCGCCTGCTCGTGATCGTCCACGAAAATGCGCGCGCGCGCCAATACGCCTTCGGGAAGCTCGCGCTTGCCCGCGGTGTCCGCGCCGACGCAGGTCAGGTGGGTGCCGGGCTGAACCGCGTCCGCGTCGAACAGCGGGCCGCCGCCCGGCGTTGCCGTGATGACCACATCGCTGTCGGCCACGGCATCGTTCCGGTCCTGTGCGACGCGGATGTCGCAACGTCCGCGGAATGCCGATTCGAACACCGCGTCCGGTTCGCCGCTGACGTTCACATACTGCACCGAGCACCGTTGCGGCAGCAGACTGAGCGCGTAGTCGAGCTGGACGCGCGCCTGCACGCCGGTGCCGAACACGCAGATGCGCGTACTGTCGCGGCGGGCCAGCGCCTGCAGGCCGAGGCCGCCGGCTGCACCGGTCCGGGCGGTGGTGATCGCATTGCCGTCCATGATGCAGAGCGGACGGCCGGTGGCCGGATCGAACAGCGCGATCGTCGCCTGATGCGGCTCGCCGCCCCGGGTTCGATTACCGGGCCAGAAACCGGCTGCCTTGAAGCCGAGCAGATCCTGGCCCGCGACGTCGCCGGACTTGATGCCGAACACGCCGCCGGTGTGCAATCTTTCGCGCACGACCGGGAACACGCGCCCCGCACGCCGACTGTGCAGCACGAAGGCTTCGCGCACCGCCGCCATCACTGGTTCGGCTTGAAGGGCCGGTTCGACGACATCCCGGTCGAGAAGAAGGAGGTGGGCGTCAGTCGGCATGGTGGGAGAGCCTGTCGGATGCGATGCGAATCGCGATCTTTAAAGTTTGTATAGTTTTGGAAAAATAGTCAATTCCGATCGGGCGACGGTGCGGTGGCCGGTTTCGTCGTTCGACATCCGCTGCACCGGTCGTCGCCTTCAGGTGTCCTACCATCCGTAGAAGCGCGGCCAGGTCTGCACGGTGCCGTCGCTGCCCAGCGCGTGGTATTCCGGGTGCTGCGCACCGGTCGCGCATGCATGGTTCGGGAGGATCCGCAAACGGGTGCCGATCGGAAACCGCTTTGCGATCGCGGTGTCGGCCATTCCCGCGCGAGACACGATGCCGTGCTCCTGGTTGGCCGCGCTCATCACGTACTCGCCGAGCACTTCACCGTCTTCGGTACACACCTGCCCGTAGCCGAAATCCCGCGCCTGCCGCTGCGTGCCGCGATCGCGACTCATCGCCATCCAGCCCGCGTCGACGATGGCCCAGCCTTTTTCTTCCTGGTGTCCGATGACGGTGGCCAGCACCGACAGCGCGATGTCGGACAGCGCGCACACTCCGACGTTGTGCATCACGAGGTCGAACAGCACGTACACGCCCGCGCGGACTTCCGTTACGCCGTCGAGGTGCTCCGCGGACAACGCGGTCGGCGTCGAACCGATGCTCACGATCGGGCAGGGCAACCCCGCGGCCCGGAGGCGTTCCGCGGCGCGCACGGTCCGGCTGCGCTCCTGTTCGGCGATCGCGACCAGCGCGTCGCGGGTGTCGTAGTCGTAGCTGGAGCCGGCATGCGCGAGCACGCCGCCGAGCGTCATCCCGCCGTCGACCAGCGCGCGGCCGACGTCGATCAGCAGGTCGTCGTCGGACACGATCCCCGAGCGGTGACCGTCGACGTCGACTTCGATCCAGACTTCGAAGCGCTCGCCGTGCTCGCGCCCGAATTCGGCGATGGCGTGCGCGGTCTGCAGGCTGTCGGCGACGATCTTCAGGTCGCAGCCCTGCCGGCGCAGCGCGAGCGCCTGGCCGAGCCTGGCGGGAATCATCCCGACCGCATAGACGATGTCGCGTACGCCGCCCGCGAAGAATTGTTCGGCCTCCTTAAGCGTCGACACCGTGATGCCCTGCGCACCGGCCGCGATCTGCGCGTCGACGACATGCTGGCATTTGGTGGTCTTCACGTGCGGCCGGAACCTGACGCCGAGCGCGTCCAGATGCGCCTGCATGCGCGCGATGTTATGACGCATGCGACCGACGTCGATCAATGCGGCGGGGGTATTCGGAAGCGGGATGCCCATGGTGCGTTGCCTCGGTGGTTTGCCGACAGCGAACACTGTAGGGTGTTTGGCCAGCAGCGTGTTTAACGTGTGCCAAATCGATCATTAAGCGCGATTTAATCGCGGGAAGCCGCTCATGCCTTGCCGCGCCACGGCGGCGGATCGAAAAATCGCGTCGCGGCTTCGAGGAAGACCCGTTGTCGCGCGGAGCGGCCGGTGCGCGACGGCAGCAGCGCGGTCACTGGCGCGGGCGGCAGATGCCAGTCGGGCAGCAACCTGATCAGCTTGCCGCTGGCCAGCAGCGGCGCGACGTCCCACTCGGAGCGTTCGACGATGCCGAGCCCGGCCAGTGCCCAGTCGGTGATGACGGTGCCGTCGTTCGACGAAAGCGCGCCCGTGACGCGAATCACCGCCGATCGCCTGGATTCGCCCTTGCCATCGCCGGCTTGCGAGAAGCGCCAGCGCGGAACGTCCTCGTCGTTTTCGCGCAGGCACAGGCAGTCGTAGCGGGCGAGATCGGACGGATGGTCCAGTTCGTTGATGCGCCGCGCGTAACCGGGGCTCGCGCACAGGAAGCGCTCGTTGGGCGCGAGCGGATAGCCGATCCACGACGACGACTTCAGGCTGCCGACATGGACGACCACGTCGGCCACCGACGCGCTGGTCAGCGGACTCTCCGACAGGTGCAGCGAGATTTCGAGCTTCGGATGCGCGCGTTGCACGTCACGCACGACCCGCGCGACGTACTTGCGCCCGAAGCCGAACGGCGCGACGACGCGCAGCGTGCCCTGCACTTCGCCGTGATCACCGGAGATGTTGGCCGGCAGTGCCTCGACGCGCTCGAGAATCCCGACGGCTTCCTGGTACAGCCGCTGACCCTCGTCGGTCAACGCGATCCCTTTCGGCCGCCGCACGGCGAGCCGGACATTGAGTCGCGCCTCCATCCGCTGCAGGCGGATCGTGACCGCGGGCGGGGTGAGGTCGAGCAGGCGCGCGGCGGATGCCAACGAGTGCGACGCGCCGATCGCGCGCACGAGTCGAAGATCGTCGAGGTCGAGCATTTCGTATCTTTTAATGCTGATGTTGCCGAGCATTAAACACCACATCGCATGATGAATCCATCGACGCATGTTCGGATATCGACAAGCGTTTGAGAGGATCGACGTGCGGGAATGCCTGTCCGGCGAACGGGGTTGGCGTTGACCGGGCCATCGCGCAGGGAAAGCGGGATGACGCTGCGTCACCCCGCACGCCGCTTCGTTCACTTCACGCGTCGAGCCCGAAAATCAACGACCGATGCGCGCCCACGCCGGCCGCGACGCCGGATGCCGACGCGAACGTCGCATTCGTCATCAGGCTCGACGCATCGCCGGCCGCGAACACACCGGGAACGCTCGTCTGCTTCCACGTATCGACGCGAATCGCCGTGCCCAGCGGCCCGTCGTCGAACGCACAGCCGAGCTGTCGGGCGAGATCGCTCGCCATCTCCGTGCGCGCGCCGATGAACAACGCATCGATCGGCACGACTTTCCCGTCGGCGAGCCGCAGCGCGTCGATCCGCGGCGCTTCGCCGAGGATCTCGACGACCGGCGACCGTTCGATACGCACGCCTCGCGCGGCGAGCAATGCGGCTTCCTCCTCGTTCGCTTCGACTACGCGTTGCGTGAACCACGTCGTCGGTCCCCAGTCCGGAATCAGGATCGCCTGATGCACGGAAAGCGGATGCGTTGCCAGCACGCCGAGTTGCCGGCCCGACACCTCGTAGCCATGGCAATACGGACAATGCAGCACGCTGACGCCCCAGCGTTCCGCGAGCCCCGGCAGCGCGGGCAGTTCGTCGCGGATGCCGGTCGCGAGGACCAGCCGCTCGGCGCTTGCACGGCTGCCGTCCGCCAGTGTCACGTGAAAGCGGCCGTTCGCATCGCGCTCGGCGGTGCGCGCCTCGCCGGCGATCCGCTGCACGGTCGGATAGGTCGCGAGTTGCGCGGCGGCTTCCGCGACGATCTGCGCAGGCGGCTTGCCGTCCTGCCCGAAAAATCCGTGCGCATGTTCGGCAAAACGATTACGCGGCCGCCCGGCATCGATCACGAGCACGCGGCGCCGTGCGCGTGCGAGCTGCATCGCGGCCGACAGCCCGGCAAAGCTGCCGCCGATCACGATCACTTCATGATGGCTCTGCATGCGTTCACTCCTTTCCTGAATCCGTATCAAGCGAAGAACGTGCTCCGATGGCGGCCAACTCATGAAACACGAGAAGTTGCATGATAGGCCGATGGTATCATTCATGCAACTTCATAAGTTTCGAGAGTGGGAGCCAACCGTCCGTGAGAACCGATAGCCGTTTGTCGCGCATGCTGCATGCGCTGATCCACATGGACCAGGCCGACGGCCCGCTGACGTCGGAGGCGATCGCGGCGATGCTGTGCACGAATCCGGTCGTCGTGCGGCGATTGCTCGGCGGGCTGCGCGACTGCGGCTACGTGCAGTCGGAGAAAGGGCACGGCGGCGGGTGGGTGCTCAGCGTCGCGCTCGACGACATCACGCTGCTCGACGTCTATCGCGCGGTGGGCGAGCCGCCGGTATTTTCCGATCTGGTGGCCGAGGATGCACCCGAATGCCTGGTCGAACAGGCGGTCAACGCGCATCTGTCGGCCACGCTGAAGGAGGCCGAAGCGGTGCTGCTTGCGCGCTTCGGGGAGGTCACGCTCGGCATGCTGTCGCGCGATTTCGAGGCGAAGGCGGCGCGCCGCCGCAAGCCGCGCTGACGCGCCGCAACATCGCGACCGTCACCCGACCGTCACCCTATAGCCGGCAGTCCGACCCAATCAGGCGCGGCGCGAAACCCGCGCGCCGCCGCGTTCTGTCCCCCAACTTCTGCCCGGTTTGCCCGCCACAGGGCAAAATACGGGTTTTCCGCACCCGAGAGGGCGCGCCCGAATCATGCGCCGGGCGGCGGCAGTGCGCAATCGCACGCCGCCACCGGGCGCCCAGGCAAGATGCTCGCCGTGTCGCGAGCCCACAGGAGTCCAGACCCCATGCCCGAATCCAACCTGTCCTTCTTCGGCCGGCTGTCGCTGGCCGTCGGCACGTTCTTCTCCGTGCTCGGCAACCGCGAGTTCGCGGCCGGCGTGCTGCGCGTGCGCGACGGCGCCCCGGCGCCGGTTGCGCCGGCCCCCGCCGCGGCTCCGGCGCCCGCGCCCGTGAAGGCCCCGGCCCCCGAGCTGCGCGAAGCGAGCCCGCAAGCCGCGCTGCAACTGCTCGGCCTGTTGCAGCGCGATGCGCGCTTCATCGACTTCGTCGAGGAAGACATCGCCGGCTATGCGGACGCCGACATCGGCGCTGCCGCACGCCTCGTGCACGACGGCTGCCGCGCTGCGCTGCGCGAGCACTTCACGATCGTGCCGGTGCGCGATGAAGCCGAAGGCAGCCGCGTGACGCTGCCGGCCGGCTTCGACGCGACGGCCGTGCGCGTGACGGGCAACGTGGTCGGTTCCGCGCCGTTCACGGGTACGGTCAGCCATCGCGGCTGGCGCGTGGCCGACGTGCGCCTGCCGAAGCTGACGGGCAGTCACGACGCATCGGTGGTTGCACCGGCGGAGGTGGAACTGTGAGCGATCCGCGCTATTCGATCGGTATCGACCTCGGTACGACCCATTGCGCGCTGTCGTACGTCGACAGCGCCGCGAGCGACGGCGAAAAGATCACGCAGCAGGTGCTGCCGATCGCGCAGCTGACCGCGCCCGGCGCGCTGGAGTCGCGCGACCTGCTGCCGTCGTTCCTCTATCTTCCGCATGAAAGCGAGCTGACGCAGGGCGACCTGACGCTGCCGTGGACGGCCTCGCGCGGCTTCGCGGTCGGCGAAATGGCACGCACTCGCGGCGCGGGCACGCCAATCCGCCTCGTCTCGAGCGCGAAGAGCTGGCTGTGCCACCCGGGCGTCGACCGCCGCGCGGCGATTCTGCCGAGCGATGCGCCGCCCGAGGTGTCGCGCGTGTCGCCGCTGGAAAGCTCGATCCGTTATCTGACGCACCTGCGCGAAGCGTGGGATCACGCGCATCCCGACGCGCCGTTCGCCGACCAGGACGTGACGGTCACGATCCCCGCGTCGTTCGACCCGGCCGCGCGCGAACTGACGGCGGAAGCCGCGCGTGCCGCCGGCTATTCGCGGATGACGCTTCTCGAGGAGCCGCAGGCGGCGCTCTACAGCTGGATCCAGAAGAGCGAAGGCGGCTGGCGCAAGCAGGTGCAGGTCGGCGACCTGATCCTGTGCGTGGACGTCGGCGGCGGCACGACCGACCTGTCGCTGATCGCGGTGGTCGAGCGCGAAGGCAACCTGGAACTGCATCGCGTGGCGGTCGGCGAGCACATCCTGCTCGGCGGCGACAACATGGACCTCGCGCTCGCGCACGTGGTCGCGCGCAAGCTCGCGCAGCAGGGCACGCAGGCCGATCCGTGGCAACTGCGTGCGCTGACCTACGCATGCCGCTCCGCGAAGGAAACGCTGCTGTCCGACCCGACGACCGATGCGGTGCCGCTCGTCGTGCCGAGTCGCGGCTCGAAGCTGATCGGCGGTTCGATCCGCACGGAGCTCACGCGCGCCGAACTCACGCAGACGATCCTCGAAGGCTTCTTCCCGCAGGTCGATGCAGCCGCGCGACCGGTGAGCCGCGCGCGCGTCGGCCTGACGCAACTCGGCCTGCCGTATGCGCAGGACGCGGGCATCACGCGCCATCTCGCGGCGTTCCTCGGCCGCCAGGTCGCGGCGCTCGACACGCTCGAAGGCGTGCAGCGCACGCTGCCGCAAGGCGCGACGTTCCTGCATCCGACGGCCGTGCTGTTCAACGGCGGCGTGTTCAAGTCGACGCTGCTCACGCAGCGCGTGCTCGATACGCTCAACAGCTGGCTCGCCGCCGAAGGCGCGCCGCCCGCACGCCTGCTCGAAGGCGCCGATCTCGATCTGGCGGTCGCGCGCGGCGCGGCTTACTACGGTTACGTGAAGCGCGGCCGTGGCGTGCGTATTCGCGGCGGCACGGCGCGTGCGTACTACGTCGCGATCGAATCGGCGATGCCCGCGGTGCCGGGGCTGGAACCGCCGGTGCAGGCGCTGTGCGTCGCGCCGTTCGGGATGGAGGAAGGCTCGGACGCGGCGCTGCCGCCGCAGGAGTTCGGCCTCGTCGTCGGCGAGCCGGTGCAGTTCCGCTTCTTCGGTTCGTCGGTGCGCCGCCAGGACCAGGTCGGCACGCTGCTCGACTACTGGTCGCCGGAAGAACTTCAGGAACTCGAGGAAATCCAGGCGACGCTGCCCGCCGAAGGGCGCACGGTCGGCGAGATCGTGCCCGTGAAGCTGCATGCGCGCGTGACCGAAGCCGGCACGCTCGAACTCGAGGCGATCCCGAGCGGCACGGACGAGCGCTGGAAGGTCGAGTTCGACGTGCGCGGCGCCGCCTGAGCACGATGAAGCGCTATACGGTCGGCATCGACCTCGGCACGAGCAATACGGTCGTCGCGTACGTCGAAGCCGGCTCCGACGCGATCCGCGTGTTCGACGTCGAGCAACTGGTCGGCCCCGGCGCGGTGGCCGCGCAGCCGCTGCTGCCGTCGGTGCGCTATCACCCGGCGGCCGGTGAGCTCGCGGCGGACGCGCTGAGGTTGCCGTGGCAGGCGGCCGGCGCGCGCGACGCGGCCGCCCGTTCGGGTGGCGGCCGTGACGGCGCCGCTGGTGACGCGCTGCCGCCCGTGATCGGCCGCTATGCGCGCACGCTCGGCGCGCAGGTGCCGGGCCGGCTCGTGACGAGCGCGAAGAGCTGGCTGTCGCACGCATCGGTCGACCGGCTCGCCGCGATCCTGCCGTGGGGCGCGGCCGACGGCGTCGACAAGGTGTCGCCGGTCGACGCGAGCGCGAGCTATCTCGCGCACGTGCGCGACGCGTGGGATGCCCGTTTTCCCGATGCGCCGCTCGCGAAGCAGGACGTGATCCTGACGGTGCCCGCGTCGTTCGACGATGGCGCGCGCGCGTTGACGGTCGAGGCCGCGCGGCGCGCGAAGCTGCCCGCGCTGCGGCTGCTGGAAGAGCCGCAGGCCGCGTTCTACGACTGGCTGTACGGCCAGCGCGAAACGCTGCGCGACACGTTCGCCGTCGCGCGGCGCGTGCTGATCTGCGACGTCGGCGGCGGCACGACCGATCTCACGCTCGTCGATGTCGCACCGGGCGACGGCGGCGAGCCGACCTTTACGCGCGTCGGCGTCGGCAATCACCTGATGCTCGGCGGCGACAACATGGACCTCGCGCTTGCGCGCCTGGTCGAAACGCGGCTGACCGAGCCCGGCACGCGGCTGTCGGCCGCGAGCCTGTCGCAGCTCGTCGAGCGCTGCCGTGCCGCGAAGGAGCGGCTGCTCGGCGACGATGCACCGGCGTCCGTCACCGTCACGCTGCTCGGCGCGGGCAGCAAGCTCGTCGGCGGTGCGCGTTCGGCCGAACTGACACGGCAGGAAGTCGAACAGATCGTCGTCGACGGTTTCTTTCCGCAGGTCGAGGCCGGCGAACTGCCGCGCCGCGCGCGGGCGGCGATCGTCGAATTCGGGTTGCCGTATGCGAGCGACCCGGCCGTCACGCGGCACGTCGCCGCGTTCCTGAACCGTCACGCGGAAGGCCCGCTGCCCGACACGCTGCTGCTCAACGGCGGCGTGTTCCGTGCGGGCGCGCTCGCCGGCCGTCTCGCGCAGACGCTCGGCGCGTGGCGCGGCGCGCCGCTCGACGTGCTGCACAACGCGCATCCGGACGTGGCCGTCGCGCGCGGTGCGGTGGCGTATGGCCTCGCGCGCGCCGGGCATGCGCCGCGCATCGGCGGCGGTTCCGCGCGCAGCTATTTCCTCGTGCTGGACGACGGCGCCGGCGACGCAGCCGCGCGCGGCGTCTGCCTGCTGCCGCGCGGAGCGGAAGAGGGCCGCGAGATCCGGCTGGAGGATCGTACCTTCGCGCTGCAGCTCGGGCAGCCGGTGCGTTTCCACCTCGTGTCGACGGTGGCCGACACCGCGTACCGTCCCGGGGATCTCGTCGCACTCGACGGCGGCGATTTCGTGCGGCTGCCGCCGATCGCGACGGTCGTCGAGCGGCAGGCGGGCAGCGATGCGCGCGAAACGCCGGTGAAGCTCACCGCGTCGCTGACCGAGGTCGGCACGCTCGAAATGCACTGCATCGCGACCGACGACGCGGCACGCCGCTGGCGGCTCGAATTCCAGTTGCGCGGCGACGCGCCGGCGCACGGCGGCGACGATGCATCCGCGCGGCATCCGCGTCTCGACCACGCGATCGAACTGATCGAGCGCTCGTTCGGCAGCAAGGCCGCGGACGTCACGCCGAAGGACACGCGCCGGTTGCGCGCGCAATTGGAACAGGTGCTCGGCCCGCGCGAAGAGTGGGACGTCGCGCTCGCGCGCGAACTGTTCGACGCGCTGCTTGCGCGGGCGCGGCGGCGCCGTCGCTCGGCCGATCACGAACGCGCGTGGCTGAACCTCGCCGGTTATTGCCTGCGCCCGGGCTTCGGCCATCCGCTCGACGCATGGCGCATCGAGCAGCTGTGGCCGCTGTTCGACGACGGCATTCAATACGTGAACGACGGGCAGGTGTGGTCCGAGTGGTGGACGCTGTGGCGGCGCGTGGCCGGCGGCCTCGACGACGATGCGCAGACGCAGGTGCGCGACGCGATCGCGTTCCTCGAACCGTCCGACGACAAGCGGCGCAAGCTGCCGTTCGATCCGGGAAAGGTCGGCCCGGCCGACATGACGCGGCTGTCCGCGTCGCTCGAACGATTGCCCGTCGAGCGCAAGGTCGAGCTGGCCGAGCGCCTGATCGCGCAATTGCAGAAGCCGGCCGAGCGCGCGCTGTGTGCGTGGGCGCTCGGGCGCATCGGTGCGCGCCGGCCGTTCTACGGCAGCGCGCACAGCGTCGTGCCTGCGGAAGTCGCCAGGGGCTGGCTCGACGCGCTGTTCGCGCTCGACTGGAAGCAGGTCGAGCCGGCCGCGTTCGCGGCCGCGCAGATTGCCCGGATGACGGGCGACCGTTCACGCGACCTGCCGGACGATACGCGCGACGCGGTGATCAAGCGTCTGTCGGCCGCGAATGCGTCGGCCGCATGGATCGACATGGTGCGCGAAGCGATCGCGTTCGACGAAGCCGACACGGCGCGCGTGTTCGGCGAAACGCTGCCGGCCGGGTTGAAGCTGCTGGCCGGGTGAGTGGCGCGATGTGCTCCGGTATCGTTCGGATACCGGAGCATTTCGCGGCGTTGCCGATGCGGGCTGACGCGCGCCGATTCAATGCCCTTCGAACAAAAAAACGGCTGCCGTTGCATCGCATCGGCAGCCGTTTGCGCTTTGTGAGCCTGTCGGTCAGATAGGCGGCGTCGTCTCGCGTGGCAATGCGGCCGACTCCGCGGCGATCGCATCCGGCACGGCCGCCCGCCGCGCGAGATGAATCCCCGCGAGCATGCAGCGCACCGATCCGCCGGCCAGTTCGATCGTCGGCACGTCGAGCGGCAGCAGCCGCGCGGAGCGCTCGATCACCGCACGCTGGTCAGGTGTGAGGCAATCGAACGCACGTCGCGACAGCGCAAGCACGCGCCCGTTGCTTCCCGACAATTCCAGCGTATTGCCTGCGAAATTCGTGATCTGCGACTGATCGAGGGCGATCACCGCACGTCCCGTTTCGGTCAGGCGTTGCGCGATCTCGACGCGGCGCCGGCCGTCGGCGATCAGGTCGAGGCCGACCATCGCGAACTCCGTCGCGACGCTCATCATCACGTTCGTGTGATAGATCGGGCGCCCGTCGGCGTCCGCCGTATCGAAGCAGATCGGCTCGAAATTGAAATGCGTGCAGAAGCGTTCGAGCGCGACCGGATCGGCACGGCGCGACCGCGCGGTATAGGCGATCCGCGCGACGTGGTCGAGCACCATCGCGCCGGTGCCTTCCAGGAACACGTCGTCGTATTCGAGACCCGAATAGTCGATCACGTCCTGCACGCGATACTCGGCCTTCAGCATCTCGACGATGTCCGCACGCCGCTCGCGGCGGCGGTTCGGGCTGTGCATCGGATACAGCGCGACGTGGCCGCCCGGATGCGTCGAGAACCAGTTGTTCGGGAACACGGAATCGGGCGTGTCGCGCTCGCCGTGGTCGTCGAACACGTGCACGCGCACGCCCGCATCGGCGAGCGTCTGCGCGGCGGCCGTGACTTCGTCGCGTGCGGCGGCGGACACCGACGACGTGTCGGTCGAGCCGCCCCCGGCCGTGCGCTGGAACGCGTTGTCGGCCGCGGTCTGCGGGTTCGGCAGGAAACGGTGCGGCCGGATCATCACGACGGCGGCCGGCGCCTGGATCGATACGAGATTCATGGAAGGCAGGAGCGAAAGGCAGGGAACCGGGCAGCGCACGGGCCGCCCGGCGATGACGGTCAGCGCGCGAATGCGGCGACGGCTTCGGTGACGAACGCCGCGTGACCCTGCGCGATCGCGGCCGGGTCATCGATCAGCGCGAACAGGTTCTTCGGGTCGACGGCCGGCGGAATCAGCGCGATCTCGACACCGGCGTTGTGCTGCTGCGCGAGCGCGTACAGGTAGCGCAGCGCCGAGTAGTCCTCCAGCGCGAAGCCGACCGAGTCGAACACGGTGACTTCGTCCGCGCGTTCGCGGCCGGTCGTTTCGCGTTGCAGCACGCGCCACAGTTCGGTGACGGGGAAGTCGGCCGGCATCTGCTGGATCTCGCCTTCGATGCGCGACTGCGGCTCGAATTCGACGAACACGCGGCCCGCCTGCAGCACGCCCGCTTCAAGCTCGGTCTTGCCGGGGCAATCGCCGCCGACCGCGTTCAGGTGCATGCCGGGCTCGATCATGTCGGCCGTGACGATCGTCGCGTACGCCTTGTCGGCGGTGACGGTCGTCACGATGTCGGCGCCGCGCACGGCGTCGGCGGTCGATGCGGCGCGCACGACGCGCAATTCAGGGTATGCGGCGAGGTTCTGCACGAGCTTGTCGGTTGCGAGCGGATCGACGTCGAACACGCGGATTTCGTCGATGCCGAGCAGCGTGTGGAACGCGATCGCCTGGAATTCGCTCTGCGCGCCGTTGCCGATCAGTGCCATCGTGCGCGAGTCGGGCCGTGCGAGACCCTGCGCGGCGAGCACCGACGTGGCGGCCGTGCGCAGCGCGGTCGTCAGCGTGAGTTCCGCGAGCAGCAGCGGGTAGCCGGTATCGACTTCGGCGAGCGCGCCGAATGCCATCACCGTGTGCATCCCGCGCGTCGCGTTGACGGGGTGGCCGTTCACATATTTGAACGCGAATAGCGACGCGTTCGCGACGGGCATCAGTTCGATCACGCCGTCGCGCGAGTGGCATGCGACGCGCGGCGACTTGTCGAAATCGGCCCACTGCAGGTAATCGGCGCGCAGCGTGTCGACGAGTTCGCGCAGGAACGTCGTGACGCCGGTTTTGGCGATCAGGCGGGCGGTGGCGGGAACGTCGAGGAAGCGAGTCATCGGTCTGTCTCCATTGTCTTTGCCGGTACGGGTGTCCTGGCATTCCGGTCGACCGGGCGATGCTTCGGTGCGGGCGCGGGCTTGCTGAAAAGCGGCGGCACGGCGTATTCGGCCGGTCGATGGAGTCATTATTTCCGGGAGTCGAGCCAACAAAAAGACGGCAAAAGTGGCAGATTTATCGATAGACTTGTCAAAATGCCAGCCATATCCGGCAGTTTGCCCGGTTCGCGCTGGTCGGAATGCGCAGCCTCCGGCACGCTGGCGGCCGGTTCACGCTCAACAGGAAGGCCCCTTCATGATCACGCTCGACGACGTCGACCGGCAGCTGATCGCGCTGCTGCGCGACAACGCGCGACTGCCCGTCGTCACCCTGGCGAAGGAATTGCGCGTCGCGCGCGCGACCGTGCAGAACCGGCTGACGCGGCTGGAGAAAAACGGCGTGATCGTCGGTTACACGGTACGGCTCAAGCCGGCGGCCGAACGGCACCGGATCCGCGCGCTGATGTCGATCGCGGTGCAGGGCAACCGCGGCGCCGAGGTGGTGAAGGTGCTGCGCGGGCATCCGAATGTCGCGTCGATCCACAGCACCAACGGCCGCTGGGATCTCGTCGCCGAGCTGCATGCCGATTCGCTCGAGCATTTCGATCGCGTGCTCGGCGCGATCCGGCTGATCGACGGCATCGCGAGTACCGAAACGAGCATTCTGCTGTCGACGCACAAGGCATGACGCGGGCCGGGCGGTCGGCATGAATCGACCGCGCGTGACAGGCCGGCGCCTGTCGATTCCCGTCAGCCGAACGTGTCGACGCGCGCCCGCCAGTCGCTTCGCGAAAACGACTCCGTCAGAAACTCGACGAACGCGCGCACCTTCGGTGGCGTGAGGCGCGCGTGCGCGTAGTACACGCAGATCGTGCCCGCCGTCGCCGGATAGCGCGTGAGCACGCGCACGAGCCGGCCGTCGTCGAGATACGGCAGCACATGATGCGCGCCGAGCCGCGCGAGCCCCATGCCTGCCACGGCCGCATCGCAGATGGCATCCAGATCGGTCAGCACGACGCGTCCGTCGATCGGGACCGTCACCGTTTCGCCCTTCACCGTGAACGCCCAGTCGCGCACGCGGCCCGTCGTCGCGGAGCGCAACCGGATGCAGTCGTGGCGCGACAGCTCGGCGAGCGTCGCCGGTTCCCCGTGCGTCGCCAGATACGCGGAGGATGCGACCGTCAGCAACCGGATCGGCACCAGTTCGCGCGCGACGACGTTTGCGTCGTCCTCGACGCCCGAGCCGATCGCGGCGTCGAAGCCTTCCTTCACCAGATCGACGTGGCGGTTCTCGAGGCTCCAGTCGAGCCGGAGGTCCGGAAAGCGTTCGAGAAACGCCGGCATCAGCGGCAACACGTACTGGCGCCCGAACCCCGGCGCGATGCTGATGCGCAGCGTGCCGGCGGGGCGCGCGTCGCGCTCGGTCAGGGTGGCCATCGCCTGGCTCAGCGCGTTGGCCGCCGCCGACGTTTCGGCGTACAGCCGTTCGCCGGCCTCCGTCAGCGTGAGGCTGCGCGTCGTGCGGCGGAACAGCCGCGTGCCGAGGCTGCGCTCCAGTTTCGCGACATGCTTGCTGACGGCGGCAGGCGTGACGCCCAGCCGGCTGGCCGCCGCGGAGAAACTGCCGGCTTCCACGGTCCGGAGAAAGCTTTCCAGCACACGCAGATCGTTCATGACGATTCGATCGAAATCGTTGAAATTAATTCGACACATTATGGACTATTCGGCATGAATGAGCGCGACTAGGATGAGGTCCGTCGTGTCGTGTTCCGCGGACAGGCGGCGCATCATCAGGTATCCGTGACGAACGCGAACGCGAACGGGCGCGGAGCTGCTTGCGCGCCGGCACGGCGGCGATGGCGGCTTCGTATGTCGAAGCGGTCGTCGCGGCCCGGCAATGCGGCGCGAATTCCATTTGCGATCAGGAGGCACATCATGTCCCACACCATTCTCGTGACCGGCGCGACCGGGAACATCGGGCGCGAACTCGTCGCGCAACTGAAGGCGGCCGGCGCGCATGTGATCGCCAGCTCGAACAGCGGCAGGGCGGTCGAAGGCGTCGAAACGCGTCGCGCGAACCTTGCCGACGCCGCGAGCCTAGCGCATGCGTTCCAGGGCATCGACACGCTGTTCCTGCTGCTGCCGCTGCAGGCCGACATGGTGACGCTGGCCGGCAATGCGGTTGCGGCGGCCAGGGCAGCCGGCGTCACGCATATCGTCCGCTCGTCGGGCGCGGGTGCCGACGCCGCGTCGCCGGTTGCGATCGGGCGCGTGCAAGGCGAAATCGACCGGCTCGTGATGGAGTCGGGCATCTCATACACGATCACGCGGCCCAACTGCTTCATGCAGAACTTCGTGACGTACTACGCGGGCATGATTCGCGCCGGCGCACTGTATCTGCCGCAGGGCGACGGGAAGGTGTCGTTCGTCGACGTGCGCGACATCGCCGCCGTCAATGCGACGATCCTGCGGCACCCGGCCGCTCATGCCGGCCGGATCTACGAGCTGACGGGCGGCGAAGCATTGGCGAACGCCGACGTGGTCGCACGGATCGGCACGGCGCTCGGTCGCAAGGTCGAGTACGTGCCGGTGACGGACGAGGCGGCGATCGAATCCATGCGCGCCGCGGGTGCCGACGCATGGTCGATCGATGTGCTGATGAGCCTGAACCGGATGATCGCGGCCGGCCAGGCGGCGGCCGTCAGCGCCGACGTGCAGGCGCTGCTCGGGCGCGCGCCGATCGCGTTCGAGCGGTTCGTCGCGGATCACGTCGATAGCTGGCGCTGAGCGGAGGCGACGCCGCGCAGGTGCGGCGGCCTTCTCCGCGTCACGCGCGATGCACGTCGGATTCGCGCATTCGGTGTCGGCGACGCATCGCATGATCGATGCGTCGGGCGACACCCGGGCAGCGTATGCCGTCGGGGGCGCGTCGCCGAATCAGGCGTCGATTGCCGGCTCCGGAAACACCGGCTCGCCCAGCGTCAGCATCAACCGGTTCGCCCACGCGAAGATTGCGACCGCGTGCGACAGGTCGAGAATGTCCTCGTGCGTCAGCCCTGCGGCTTCAAGCGCGGCGATGTCGTCTGCATCGACCGTACCGGGCCGTTCGGTCAGCGCGATCGCATAACGCACGATCGCGCGTTCGCGTGCCGTCGTGCCGGCTGTCGCCGGATCGTCGAACACCTGCTCGATCGCATCGGTGCGTTTCGCGAGCTGTGCGAAGCGCTGCGCATGCACCGACGCGCAATACACGCAGCCATTCACGCGCGACACGGCCGTGCTGGCGAGCTCGCGCTCCGCACGCGACAGCCCGCCGGGGCCGTACATGATCGCGTTGAAGACGCCCGAGCGTTGCCGCAGGATGTCGGGCAGGTGGACGAGCAGCAGGTAGTAGTCGGATGTCTTCGCGTGCGGGTGACTCGCTTCGAGCACCGCCAGCTGATCGGGTGTCGCGGCATCGAGCGATACCGTGTCGAGCCACGCGCGCCAGCCGAGCGTGGCGGACGTGAAGCCGCGGGCGGGCGTCGTCATGCGGCCTCCTTGGCGGCACGCGCCTGAAGCGCTTGCGCGGCAATCGCGACGCGCAATTGATACGCGACGAACGCAACGAGCTGCGACAGCGCGACGATCGCGGGCGTCGTGAGTCCGGCCGACTTCAGCGCGTCGAGATCGGACGGGCGCGCATCGACGGGCGCGTATGTCAAAAGCCGCGCATGAACGAGGATCGCGCGAAGGCGCGGGGCAAGCGCGTCGAACGCATCGGTGTCGGCGCGCGCGATGTCCTCGACGGTGCCGCCCGCATCGAGCAGCCGCGTGCGATACGCCGAGGCCAGTGCGTGCGCGTTCGATCGCTGCGCGACATACCGCGCCGCATGCAGTCTTTCGACCAGCGAAAGATCGGGCAACGCGGGATCGAACAGCGCGGCTTCGCTCAGCCGCGTATGGCGCAGCACCTTGTCGCGTGCGCGGCGCAGCGCGGTGACGGCATCGCCGTCGCGCAGGCCGGCCACCGCGTCGATCGTATCCGGCGCGGCGGCCGGCGTGATGGATTCAGTCATCGTTTCGGGTTTCCCTTCGTCGTGTGTGTCATCGATGAACGCGCGCTCACGCATCGGCATCGCGCCATTCGTCGCCTTGCAGCTCCGCATTCGCGTACGCGACCAGCGCGTCGAAATGCCGTTCGCGGTCGGCGTCGAACAGCCGGCTTGCAATGCCGCGCGCCAGCCGTTCGGCGCCCGCGCTGATGGCGGGGATATCGCCGGACAGCTTGCCGTGGCTCAGGCTCGCCGCATGGTTGAAGCAATGGATCTGCGTGACGGCCGGGCACGCACCGGGCTCGCGTTCCTGGAACGCGAACGCGGGGCCGAGATCGGGCGATTCGGCGAGTTCGTCGAGCTGCTTGCCCGGTTCCGGTCGATAGCGATCCTTCCAGCGCCGCACGTGCGAGCCGAACGACGCGAATTCGGCGCGCGTCGTCCAGTCCGAATGAAAGCCCGTCGCGAAGATCAGGAAGTCGACGGTGTAGCGCCCGCGCGGCGTCGTCACGACGAGGCCGTCCGCCTGTTCGGCGAGCGTCTCAATCGGGCTGCCCGCATGAAAATGCGCGTGCTCGTGGCGCGACACGCGCAGCACGCTGTCGCGCGGCGGTGGCGTTTGCGACGTCAACGCGTAGTGCATGAAGCGCCACTTCGTCGCATCGTCGAGATCGGCGTAGCCGTGCACGAGGCCCGGGCTGCCGATGCCGGTCAGCTTGTTGATGCGCGGAATGTCCGCGCGGCGGAAGAACAGGTCGACGCGCGCGGCGCCGGCTTCGAGCGCGGTGCCCGCGTTGTCGAATGCCGATGCGCCCGCGCCGACCACGCCGACACGCTTGCCCGCAAGCGCTGCGAAATCGATCGGCTCGGACGAGTGGGCCCAGCGCGTACGCGGTGCGCGTTGCGCGACGGGCGGCACGTAAGGGCCGCCGAGGCCGTCGCGGCCGGTCGCAAGCACGACATGCCGCGCGAGCAGCGTCTGCACCTCGCCGTTGCCGTGCACGTCGAGCGCGAGCAGCGCGTCGCCGTGCGGGCGCAGCGCGACGAGCGTCGTATCGTTGCGCACCTGCAGGTCGAGCACGCGCCGATACCAGCGCAGATAGTCCATCCACTGCGTGCGCGGAATCTTGTAGAGCGCGTCCCACGCGTCGCGGCCGTGTTGCGCTTCGAACCATGCGCGGAACGTCAGCGCGGGCAGGCCGAGCGCCGGGCCCGCGAGCTGCTTCGGCGAGCGCAGCGTGTCCATCCGCGCGAACGTGACCCACGGCCCTTCGTAGCCGGCCGGCGCGCGGTCGATCACGCACTGGTTGTCGATGCCGAGCAGACGCAGTTCGGCGGAGGCTGCGAGCCCCGCCATGCCGCCGCCGACGATCGCGACGTCGAGCACGCGCGTGCCGTCGGCCTCGCGCGGCGGCACCCACGACGGCGCTGGCAGGTCGAGCCAGCGCAGGTCTTGCGCGAGCCGTGCTTCGAGTGCTTCAAGTGCGTCGGGCGGCGTCGTCATGCGGCCTCCGGGCGGGTGCGGCGTGTACGTGTCGTGTGGGGCGGGCGCGGTGCGCGCTCGTTGCGCAGCCGGTCGCCGCGCAGCAGCGCATCGTGCGCGGCGGCGTCGTGAAAGATCACGTCGTCGAGCAGCGCGCGCGTGGTGCGATGTAGCGCGTCGAGCAGCGCATCGACGGCGGCGGTGCGCGCCTTGCCGGCCGGCGTCGCGACGCCGAACGCGAACGGGATGTCGACGTCGAGCGCTCGCGCGACGACGCCGTCCACCGGCAGCGCGACGCCCGTCGCCGGGTCGACGATGCCGATCCCGATGCCCGCGCGCGCGGCCATCACCGCATTCAGCGACGCATTGGTTTCGATGAACACGCGCGCATCGACGCGCGCGGCTGCGAATGCCGCATCGATCCGCTGGCGCAGGCGGTGCCGGTTCGCGACCGTCACGATGCGGCGGCCCGCGAGATCGCGCAGCGCGATGCGCGGTTTCGCCGCGAGCGGGTCGTCGGCGGGCAGCACGGCGACGCATGGTGTCTGCGCGATCCAGTGCACGTCGAGCCCTGCGTGCGCCATCGGCAGCGTGACGACACCGATGTCGGCCGTGCCGCCCAGCACTTCGTGCACGACGTGCTCGGCCGATTCGCTGCGCAACTGGTAGTGCGGCGCGTGCGCGCCGTCGGGCAGCGCGGCGAGCGCGGCCGGCACGAGCGTGGCCGCGAGCGACGGCGTCGCCGCGATGCGCACGGGTTCGGTCGTTTCGTCGCCGAGCGCGCGCGCCCGCGCCTCGATCGCGCGCAGGCCGACCAGCGAGCGCTCGACTTCCTCGTACAGCAGGAATGCGCGTCGCGTCGGCGTGACGCGCGGGCCGTGCCGGTCGAACAGCGCGTAGCCGAGATCGGCTTCGAGCTCCTGAATCTGCCGCGTGACGGCCGGTTGCGAGCGGCCGAGCAGTTCGCCCGCGCCGGTCACGCTGCCGGCCGACATGACCGCGGAAAAGGCTTCGAGTTGATGCAGCTCCATGACGCGTTCCGATGATGCGATTTGCGCATTGTAGGAGTGTGAGCATGCGCGATTCATATAATGATTTTTGCTATCGACAGCGCGGAAACTGCGAAGCGCGCGATCGTCACGATGGTCGATGCTGCGTGCCGGCACCTCGGCTGCGAGCGGCGCCGCGCGGGAAACGTCAATCGAATCAACGCGATGCGATGCCTGCTCACGCACCGCGCGATACGCGCCACGCGGATGGCCGTTCGCGAACGTCATCCGCTTCGCGCCGTACGCGATATCGATATGCGCAAAACTTCGTTGGAACGCCCTGAACCGGATGGTTACATGCCCTCACTCTTTTCGACTGACTGAAGGTGGGGGGCGGCATGAACGTTTCGGGGAACGACGCACGCGGCGCATGGCGGCGCGTGCTGGGCACGGTGGCGGCGCTCGCTGCCGCATGGGGCTTGTCGACGGGCGGCGCGCTCGCGGCAGGCGTCTCGGGCGAGCCGGTGGTGATCGGCGTGAGCGGGCCGCTCACGGGCCAGGACGCGCAATACGGCGAGCAATGGAAGCGCGGCTTCGATCTCGCGCTCGACGAGATCAACGGCAGCGGCGGCATTCACGGCCGGCCGCTCGCGGTCGACTTCCAGGACAGCCGCAGCGATCCGCGTCAGGCCGTGGCGATCGCGCAGAAGTTCGTCGCCGATCCGCGCATCGCGATCGAGCTGGGCGATTTCTCGAGCGCGACGTCGATGGCCGCGTCGCCGATCTACCAGCGCGGGCAACTGATCCAGTTCGGCTTCACGAATTCGCATCCTGATTTCACGAAGGGCGGCGATTACCTGTGGAGCACCGCGCTGAGCCAGGCCGAGGAGCAGCCGCTGCTCGCGCGCTACGCGGTGAAGGAGCTCGGCTTCAAGCGGATCGCGGTGCTGTACCTGAACACCGACTGGGGCCGCACCAGCAAGGACATCTTCGCGAAGGCGGCGGCCGGGCTCGGTGCGCAGGTCGTCGCGGCCGAGGGCTACCAGCCGGCGGAGAAGGATTTCCGCTCGACGCTCGTGCGGATCGGCGCATCGAAGCCCGATTCGATCGTGCTGATCTCGTACTACGCGGACGGCGCGCAGATCGTGCGGCAGGCCCGCACGTCGGGCGTCACGCTGCCGATCGCGGCGGTCGGCTCCGTGTATTCGCCGAAGTTTCTCGAACTGGGTGGCGCGGCCGTCGACGGCGTCTATACGGAATCGAACTTCTTTCCGGCCGAGCCGCGCCCCGAGGTGCAGGCGTTCGTGCAGCGCTATCGCGCGAAATTCCATGCCGATCCCGATTCGTTCGTTGCGCGCGCATACGATGCGCTGATCCTGTCGGCCGAAGTGCTGCGCCGCTACGGCACGACACGCCAGGCCGCGCACGACGGTTTCGCGAAAGTGAGCGACGTGCCGAGCGTGATCTTCGGCAAGGTGCGCTTCGATCCGCAGACGCGCCGCGTCGCCGGCGCGCGCACCGTGTATCTGGTCGTGAAGCAGGGGCAGTGGGCGCTGTGGGACGGCGCGAAGCCGCAACTCGCCGCGCGCTGATTCCGATTCAACTGCATGCAAGTGACGGACGCATCGTGATGGCATCCTGGCTCGACTACACGCTCAACGGCCTCATCGTCGGCAACATCTACGCGCTGCTCGCGGTCGGGCTCGCGCTGATCTTCGGCGTGTCGCACCTGATCAACTTCGCGCACGGCTCGGTCTACATGGTCGGCGCGTTCATCGGCTGGCTGTGCCTGACGCGCTTCGGGCTGCCGCTGCCGGTCGCGCTTGCGGCGGTCGTCGTCGGCTGCGGCGCGCTCGGCATCGCGATCGAGCGGATCGGACTGCGGCCGCTGCGCCACGCGGCGCGGATCGCGCCGCTGCTCGCGACGATCGGCATCAGCTTCATCCTCGACCAGCTCGCGCAGCTCGCGTTCGGCGCGGACCCGCGCGCGGTGCCGACGCCGCTGCCCGACTGGCACCTGCGGATCGCCGGCGCGACGCTCGGCTCGCTCGACCTGCTGATCGCGGGCATCGGCATCGCCGCTGCCGCGCTGCTGTACGGCTTTCTGCGCTTTACGCGCCTCGGCTGGGCCGTGCGCGCAACCGCGCAGGATCGCGACGCGGCGCTGCAGATGGGCGTCGACGTCGACCGCGTGAACCAGACGGTGTTCGCGATCGCGTGCGCGCTCGGCGGCGTGAGCGGGCTGCTGGTCGGCATGTACTACAACAGCATCGATCCGGCGATGGGCTTCCAGGCGACGCTGAAGGGCGTCGTCGCACTGCTGATCGGCGGGCTCGGCAACGTACCGGGTGCGATCGCGGGCAGCCTGCTGCTCGGTCTCGTCGAAAGCTACGGCGTCGCGCTGTTCGGCACGAGCTATCGCGATCTGTTCGCGTTCGGACTGCTGATCGTATTCCTCGTATGGCGCCCGAACGGATTGTTCAGCGCGAACCGCGCGTTGCCGCCGGAACCGATGACGGGCACGTTCCTCGCGGCCGCGAAGGCCGTTCGTGTGCCACGCCCGGTGCTCGTCGTGCTGATCGCCGCGGCGGCAGTGCTGCCGTGGCTCGGTGCATCGCCGTACGTGCTGCAGACGCTGACCAACGCGTGGCTGTACGGGCTGCTCGCGCTGAGCCTCACGCTCGTCGCGGGCACGGTCGGGCAGATCTCGCTCGGTCACGCCGCGCTGCTCGTGATCGGGGCGTATGCGTCGGCGCTGCTGTCGTCGGATCTCGGCTGGTCGCCGGCCGTGACGATCCCGTGCGCGGGCGCGATCACGGCCGTGCTCGGCACGCTGCTCGTCTATCCGGCGTTCCGGCTGCGCGGGCACTACGTGTCGATCGCGACGCTCGGCATCGGTGAAGTGGTAAGCCTCGTGATCCTGAACTGGGACGGCCTCACGCGCGGCCCGCTCGGCATTACCGGCATCGCGCCGCTGCCGTGGGCGACGACCGCGCGCGCCGCGTACTGGTTCACGTTCGCGGTGCTCGTCGTCTTCGCGCTCGTGCAGGTGCGGCTGCTGCGCTCGCATCTCGGCCGCACGCTGCGCGCGGTGCGCGAGGACGACGTTGCCGCACGCGCGCACGGCATCGCGCCGAACCGCTACAAGGCGATCGCGTTCGCGGTCGGCGGCGTCGCGGCCGGCGTGAGCGGTGGGATCGCCGCGCACCTGTACAGCTACATCAATCACCAGACCTTCGATTCGCAGGTGTCGATCCTCGCGCTGACGATGGTGATCCTCGGCGGGCTCGGCAACGTGCTCGGCGGCATCGCCGGTGCGGTCGCGCTGATCGGGCTGCCGGAGCTGTTCCGTTGGGCGGCCGACTACCGGATGCTGATCTACGGCGTCGTGCTGCTGCTGCTCGTCCGGTTCCGGCCGCAAGGCCTGCTCGGCGCGGTGTGAGGAGGAATGCGATGACGACCACCCGACCCTTGCTCGACGTGCAGGGTTTGACGCGCCGCTTCGATGGCGTGACCGCGCTCGACGGCGCGAGCCTGACGCTTGCCGACGGCGAACTGCTGAGCGTGATCGGGCCGAACGGCGCCGGCAAGTCGACGCTGTTCAACCTGATCGCGGGTGCCGACCGGCCCGATGCCGGCCGCGTGACGTTCGACGGCCGCGACATCACGGGCACGGCGCCCGAACGGCTCGCGGCGCTCGGCATCGCGCGCACGTTCCAGCACGGCCGCGTGTTCGGCAACCTGAGCGTGCTCGACAACGTGCTGATCGGCGCACATGCGCGTCTGCGCGCGGCCCGGCCCGGCTGGCCCGCGCTCGGCGCGGCGGCCGAGGTGCTGCGCGCGCTCGTGCGGCCCGCGTCGGTGCGGCGCGAGGAGGCGGCGCTGCGTGAAGAAGCGCGCGCGATCGTCGCCGGGTTCGGCGAACGGCTCACGCCGCGCATCGATCATCCGGCGCACAGCCTGTCGTATGCGAACCGGCGACGCGTGGAGATCGGCCGCGCGCTCGCGCTGCATCCGCGCCTGCTGCTGCTCGACGAACCGACGGCCGGGATGAACGAGACGGAGACGGCCGAGATGCTGCAGCTGATCCAGTCGCTGAAGGCGCGCGGCCTGACGATCCTGCTGATCGAGCACAAGCTCGAACTCGTGATGCGCGTGTCCGACCGCGTGATGGTGCTCGACAACGGCGTGAAGATCGCTGAAGGCGCGCCGAGCGACGTGCGGCACGATCCGCGCGTGATCGAGGCCTACCTCGGCCGACGTCATGCGGGCGGCGCACCGGCCGACCGCGCGGCACAGGCGGCCGCATGACCGCACTTTCTTCAGGGCCCCACACGACCATGACCGATGCGCTGCTGAAACTCGAACACCTCGATACGTTCTACGGGCCGGTGCAAGTGCATTTCGACGTGAACTTCGAAGTGGGCCGCGGGCAGATCGTCAGCCTGCTCGGCGGCAATGCGAGTGGCAAGTCGACGACGATGAAGCTGATCCTCGGGCTGATGCGGCCGCGTCGCGGTGTCGTGCGCTTCGACGGCGACGACGTGACGGCGCTCGCGACGCCGCAGCGCGTGCGGCGCGGGATCGCGGCCGTGCCCGAGGCGCGGCGGCTGTTCGGCGACATGAGCGTGCGCGAGAACCTGCTGATGGGCGCGTATACGCGCGGCGACCGCACGGCGGTGGCGGAAGACTACGAACGCGTGCTCGACCTGTTTCCGCGTGTGAGGGAGCGGCTCGCGCAGCGCGCGGGCACGCTGTCGGGCGGCGAGCAGCAGATGCTCGCGATGGCGCGCGCGCTGATGGCGCGGCCGAAGCTGATCTGCATGGACGAGCCGACGATGGGGCTGTCGCCGCTCTATGTCGACAAGGTGCTCGAACTGATCGACGCGATCAACAGGCAGGGCGTGACGGTGTTCATGGTCGAGCAGAACGCGAGCCTCGCACTGGAGATCGCGCATTACGGATACGTGCTGCAGACCGGGCGCGTCGTGCTCGAAGGGCCCGCGAAGGCGCTGCTCGACGACGAGCGCGTGCGCGATGCGTATCTGGGCGGGGAGGTGGTGGCGCTGTAGTTGGCGTGGCTCATCGGCGACCGAACCATGATGACCTGCGGCTCACGAGTTGAAGCAAGTGCCGGTTCGACCGTGAGCCGGGTTTCACCGGCCTATGCCCGCGTCGCGCCCATCCCCGCCGCTCGCGGAAACGTCATCACCACCGCGAACCCACCGGCATCCGGAAACGCGAACCCGATGCGCCCGCCGTGCGCCTTCATCACTTCCTGCACGATCGCGAGTCCGAGCCCCGACCCGGTTCGACGCTCGCTGCCGTCCGGCGCGATCCGGACGAACGGCTGCAATGCCGCCTCCCAATGCTCGCGCGGGATCCCCCGCCCGTTGTCGGTGACGGTCAGCGTCACCGCTTGATCCGCGTTGCCCGCGCTGGCGACCGACACGACGATATCGTCTGCATGCCCATGCAGCAGCGCGTTGTGCAGCACGTTCGACAACGCCTCTTGCAGACTGATCGCATCGCCGTCGATCCACGCATGCGGGGCGTCGCTCGCGAACGCGACGGCCACATCGCGCGTGTCCGCGAGCGGAATCGTGCGGCCGAGCACGTCCTTCGCGAGCGCGACGAGTTCGACGGGTTGCAGCGGCACGACCTCGGTGCGATGAATCACCATCGCATGATTGAGCAACTGCCCCGTGAGGCGGCCGACGTCCGCGCTGGTCGCGCGCAGCGCGTCGAGCCGTGCCGCATGGCGCGCGGGATCGGATTCGCCGTCGAGCAATTCGATCTGCGCGTCGAGCCGCGCGAGCGGTGTGCGCATCTGGTGCGCTGCGTCGGCGATGAAGCGCTGCATTGCGTTGATGCGCTCGGCCAGGCGGTGTATCAACCCGTTGATCGAGCCGATGATCGCGTCGATCTCGCTCGGCGTGTCGACGGCCACGGGCCGCAGGTCGGCCGGGTCGCGCGCGGCGATGAGCGTGCCGATCTGCGCGAGCGGGCGCAGGCCGCGCCGGATCGCGAGGCCGCTCGCGCCGATCGCGAGCACGCTCATCAGCAGGATCAGCGTCCACACCTTGATGCTCATGTCGTTCGTGAGCTGCTGGCGCGCGTTGGTGGTTTGCGCAACGGTCACGAGCGCCCAGCCCGGCGTGCTTTCCTCGGGCATGTAGCGCGCGATGGTCGCCGTGCGGATCCGGTGCCCCTGGTAGACGGCGTTCGCGAACGCGGGGCCCTGTTTCGCGGCGGCGAGCGTCGCGGGGCTCGCGAGATCGTTGTAGCCGGCCACGACGACACCGCGCGAATCGACGACCTTGTAGTAGACGAGGTCGTAGCGCGACAGCGTCGACAGCGCGGCGACGGGCGGGTTCAGCGCGAGCACGCCGCCTTGCACGTAGAGGTTCTCCGCGACCTGGATCGACGCGCCGGCGAGCAACTGGTCGTACGCGCGTTCGGCCGCGACGCCCGCGTAGTAGCGTGCGATCGCCGCGAGCGCGAGCGCGCCGGTCGCGACGACGAGCGCGATGAACAGCAGCGTGCGCCCGAACAGGGTCTTCGGGAACCAGTCAATGCGCGGCAATCTGATACCCCATCCCGCGCGCGGTGCGGATCTCGACCGAGCTGCCCTGCAGCTTCCTGCGCACGCGTGTCACGTACTGCTCGACCGCGTTCGCGGTCGGCTCGTTGCCGAAGCTGAACAGCTGGTTCAGCAGTTCGTCCTTGGAGAAGATCCGCTGCGGGCGGCTTGCGAGAATCTCGAGCAGCGCGAATTCCTGGCGCGACAGCGACAGCGGCTGGCCGTCGAGTTCGGCAAGCCGGCTGCTGCGGTCGATCACGAGGCCGCCGAGCGTCAGCACGTCATTCGCATGGCCGCTGTTGCGGCGCAGCAGCGCCTGCACGCGCGCATCGAGCTCGCGATAGTCGAACGGCTTCACGAGATAGTCGTCGGCGCCGAGGCCCAGGCCGCTCACCCGGTCGTCGATCGCGGAACGCGCGGTAACGAGCAGCACCGGCGTCGTGCTGCCCGACGCGCGCAGGTTGCGCAGCACCGAGAAGCCGTCGAGGCCGGGCAGGTTCGCATCGAGCACGACGAGGTCGAAGCGCTCGACGCGTAGCAATCCGTTCGCGGTCGAGCCGTCGGTTTCGAGATCGACGGCATGGCCGAGCCGCGCGAGGCGGCTGCGGATCGCCGCGCCGATTTCGGCATCGTCCTCCACGACGAGAATGCGCATGGTGCCGTTTGCAGGTAGATGAGTTAGGGGTTTTCCCGAGGCCGGGATGTCAGCATTTTCTCAGACTCGCTCGATAACCTGTGTTCAGCCGGAACGAGCGATGACGGCATTAATACCAGAGGAGACGGCAACATGCAGCATGTCACGGGCACGACGAAGGCGCGGCCGAATGCACGGCGAAGCCTGACGCGGGCTGCCGCGTCGTCGCTTGCCGCCCGCGGTACGCAGGCGTGCGCATGACGACGTCGCCCCGCCGCCGCGCGTTGCTCGCCGCCGGCCTCGGCATGCTTGCCGCACCGTCGCTGGTGCGCGCGAAGCCGCGCACGGTGCGGATCTCGAAAGGCTACGGCGTGCTGTACCTGCCGCTGCTGGTGATGGAGAAGCAGCGCTTGTTCGAGCAGCATGCGGCGCGGCACGGCGTGCGCGAGGTCGCGGTCGACTGGGTGCTGCTCGACGGCGGCAATTCCGTCAACGACGCGATGATGGCCGGCACGCTCGATTTCGCGGGCGCCGGCGCGCCGGGCTTCATCGAGCTGTGGGCACGGGCACGGGGGATTCCGAACGTCGAGGTGATCGGCATCAGCGGATTGTCCACGACGTCGCTGTCGCTCAATGCGAATCGGCCGGGTCTCGCGTCGCTGCGCGACTTCACGCCGTCCGACCGGATCGCCGTACCGGGCATCCGCACGTCGCTGTCGGCGGTCGTGCTGCAGATGGTCGCGAGCCGCCAGCTCGGCGCGAAGCATTTCGCGCAACTCGATTCGATCACCGTGAACCTGCCGCATCCGCAAGCGATGCAGGCGCTGATCCGCCGCGAGAACGGCGTCACGGCGCACTTCACGTCACCGCCGTTCTCGACCCTCGAGTTGCGGCAGCCGGGCATTCATCGCGTCGTGAATTCGGTCGACGTGCTCGGCCCGCTGACGCTCGACGTCGTGTTCGCGCCGAAGCGGCTCGTCGATACGGAACCCGCGCTGGCCTCGGCATTTCTCGGCGCGCTCGACGAAGCGAACCGACTGATCGCGCAGGACCCGCGCGCGGCGGCCGCGCTGTATGCGGCCTCGTCGGGTGTCGGCGTGTCGCACGACGACGTGATGCAGATGCTCGCCGCGCCGGACACGCGTTTCTCGGTGCGGCCCAACCAGCTGATGGACTACGTCGAATTCCTGTATCTCGCCGGCACGATCAAGGCGAAGCCGCGCGCGTGGCACGAGATGTTCGCGCCGATGCTCGACGACTACCGGACCGGCTGATCGCCGCCGTCCGTCGCCGGACCCCGATTTCATCGAACACCCCCGCGCCCGCGCGTGCATCGCGCGCGGCGCCGATTCAACCGACAAGCAACCGATTCACGGAGGAGCCCGCAGTGAATACCACCGAAACCCTGGACCCCGCGTCCGCCGAAGAGCAGCGCATCATGTCGAAGATGGCGCGGCGCCTGCTGCCCATCCTCGTCGTGATGTTCCTGATCGCGTTCATCGACCGGCAGAACGTCGGCTTCGCGAAATTGCAGATGGTGCACAGCCTCGGGATGACCGAGGCCGCGTTCGGTCTCGCGTCGTCGCTGTTCTTCATCGGCTACCTGCTGTTCGAGGTGCCGAGCACGCTCGCGCTGCATCGCTATGGCGCACGCGTATGGCTTGCGCGGATCATGCTGACGTGGGGCCTCATCACCGTGCTGATGGGCTTCACGACGTCGATGCCCGCGTTCTGTTCGCTGCGCTTCCTGCTCGGGATCGCGGAGGCCGGCTTCTATCCGGGCGTGATCTATTACCTGACGCTGTGGTTTCCGCAGAGCTACCGCGCGAAGGTGCTCGGCATCTTCACGCTGGGCAGCGCGCTCGCGAACATGCTCGGCTCGCTGGTCGGCGGCGTGCTGCTGGGCCTGAACGGCGTGTGGGGGCTCGCGGGCTGGCAGTGGGTGTTCGTGGCGACGGGCATCCCGGCGGTGATCGTCGCGATCGTCGTGTTTCGCGTGCTGCCGGCGTCGTTCCGCGATGCGCCGTTCCTCGACGAACGCGAGAAGCAGATCGTCGCGGCCGCGCTCGAACGCGAGAAGCCGGCGCAGGCCGAGCATGCTCAGCCGTGGAAGGCGCTACTCGATCCGCGCGTGATGCTGTTCGCGGCGACCTACATGCTGATGTCGACGTCGTTGTACGGCGTCACGTACTGGCTGCCGACGATCGTCAAGTCGTTCGGCGTGTCGAGCAGCACGAACGGCTTGTTGAGCATGCTGCCGTGGGCGCTCGCGGTATTGCTGCTGCTGTGGCTGCCGTCGAAGCTGCGCCGCGCGAAGAGCATCTTGCGCACGATCGCGATCGTCGCGGCGCTCGGTGCGCTCGGCTTCCTGCTGAGCCTCGTGCTGCCGTCGACGCCGTTGCGCTTCATCGCGCTCGTGCTCGGCGGTGCGTGCATCCCGCTGCTGTATCCCTGCTTCTGGTCGATGCCGCCGCGCTACTTCACCGGCGCGCGTGCGGCGGCGAGCGTCGCGGCGATCAACTCGATCGGCAACCTCGGCGGCTTCTTCAGCCAGAACCTGATGCCGTTCGCGGGCAAGGTGACAGGCACCGCGTTCGGCCCGATGATCGTGCCGATCGTGTGCCTCGCGCTGCTCGGGATCGGCGCGCTGGTCGCGTGGTCGCGCTCGGAGCGGGCGATGTCCAGATCCAACCTGGGACGATGCTGAAAGCCGCACGCGCGGCGATGGAAATTGATTGGGCGAGTGGCGACGATCGACGAAAACGTTCGAACAACTCACCATCCTGACCGTTCGTCATCAGCGGGAAAGGACGACGACTGACCCCCGCAGCGGCATTCCGCCGCTGCATCCTCACCCTTACCCGTGCGTCCGCGACGCCCCCGGTGCTTCATGCGCGATCGCCACATGCGCCGACGCCACCGGAATGTCCACCTCCACCGTCGTTCCCTCGCCGAGCGTCGTATCGATCCGCAGCGTCCCGCCGACGAGATACGCGCGCTCGCGCAAGCCGACCAGCCCGAACGATCCCGACTTGCGCGGCGCACCGGGATCGAATCCCGCACCGTCGTCGCGAATCGTCAGCGTGATCGTCTCGTCACGATAAACGAGCGCCACGGTCGCGCTCGACGCGGCCGCGTGCCGCGCGACGTTCGCGAGCGCTTCCTGCGCGATGCGGAACACGGCCGTCGCATACGGTTCGTCGAGGTGCAATTCGCCCGGCTCGACGTGCAGCGCGCACGCCATGCCGTGTCGGTGCCGGAAATCCTCCACGAGCCATTGCATCGCGGCCGCAAACCCGAGGTCGTCGAGCATCAGCGGGCGCAGGTCCGACGCGATGCGCCGCGTGGCCGTTACCGCGCCGCGGGCGAGCGCATGCATCGCCGCGATCTTGCGCGCCAGCGTCGCATCGTCCTGCGGCACGTGGTCGAGCAGCCATTCGAGATCGTTCTTCAGCGTCGCGAGGGTCTGCGCGAGTTCGTCGTGCAGTTCGCGTGCGATGCGGCGCTGTTCGGCCTCGCGTGCGCTCGCGCTGATCGCCGCGATCTCGCGCAGCTCCTCGCGCGACGCCTGCAGCGCCCGCTCCGCGCGCACGCGCTCCTCGACTTCGCGCCGCAGGTCACGGTTCGACGCGCTCAACTGCGCGGTGCGGGCTGCGACACGCTGCTCGAGCCGTTCGTTCGCCTCGTTGAGCTGCGCGCTTTTCTGCACGACGAGCAGGTGCTGATAGCGCGCGCCGGCCAGCGCGCGCACCGTCTGCGCATGCAGCCGGCCGTTCTCGAACAGCAGCGCGAACAGCACGACGCCGGACGCGACGAGCCCGTAGGTCCGCCCGGCGTAGAAGCCGAGGTCGAAGCGTCCGTGGTTCAGCATCGACGACAGCGCGATGTCGAACAGCCATGCGACGAGCACGATCATCACCCACAGGTCGAGCACGGAATGATGGCGCCGCTGCCGCCACATCAGCACGAGCGCGGCAAGATTCAGCGCCCAGACGACCGCGATCGCGTTCGTCATCGTCGAGGCCATCCGGTTGCCCTGCATGATGCGGGGCAGCAGATCGTGGCCGGCGGTCGCGAGCAGTGCGAGCGCGCCGGTCGCGCCGGCCGTCAGGGCGATGCAAAGCAGCAGCGGAATCGCCGCGCGGCGCTGCTCGAGCGACGGCGGATGCGCGCGCGGGGCCGCGCGCAGCAGCGCGTATGCGGCGACTGCCAGCGGAAAGCCGCCGTGCCAGAACAGATAAAGCCACGCGGTGGTCTGTTCACCCGCGCCGAGCAGGCCCGTCGGCGCGAACAGCCCCGGAAAGGTCAGCATGTGCGTGCCGGCCATGAAGCCCGTGAACAGGTAGCCGCCGGCGAGCGCGAGCAGCGATTTCTCGCGCAGGATCGCGTACTGGCCGAGCAGCAGGCCGGCCGTCACCATGTCGTTGACGACGATCGCCGACTGGTACACGGGGATGAAGCCCAACACGTGGACAAGCGGCATGCCAGCGAACGGCGCGAGGGCGACGAAGATCATGGCCGACACGACGACTGTCGCAATCGCGAGCCGCCGCTCCCGCCGGTCGGGCGGCAGCGACGACATGAACAGGCGCGACGGCTCCGACGCGTCGTCGTCATCGGCCGCGGTGGGGCGGAAGCGGAATGCGGGCATCATGCGTCGTCGATGCCGAGATCGAGATCGTGGCGCATCGCGTAGCGCACCAGCGCGGCTTCGTGCGGCAGCTCCATCTTCTCGAGGATGCGCGTCTTGTAGGTGCTGACCGTCTTCGCGCTCAGCGTGAGGTCCGCCGCGATCCGCGTGACCGTCTGGCCCGCGACGATGCGGCGCATCACGTCGAGTTCGCGATCGGACAACCGCTCGTGCGGCAGCATTTCGTACGGCGCGCGCATCGTGTGCGCGAGGCTTTCGGCCGCCGACGCGCTCACGTACACGCCGCCGGCCGCGACCTTGGTGACGGCCTGGACGAGTTCGGCGGTCGCGCTGTCCTTCGTCAGGTAGCCGGTCGCGCCGGCCTTGAACGTGCGCGCCGCGTACTGGGTTTCCGCGTGCATCGTCAGCACCAGCATGCGCAGCGATGGCACCTGCGTCTTGACCAGCCGGATCAGCTCGATACCGGTCGGCGCGGGCATCGACAGGTCGAGCAGCAGCACGTCGGCGGCGCAACGCTCGGCCAGCGCGAGCGTGGCCGCGCCGTCGCTCGCCTCGCCGACGATCTCGAAACCGCCGGCCGTTTCCAGGATGTGACGCAGTCCGTCCCGCATGACTGCGTGATCGTCAGCCAGAATTACCCTGATCATCTAGCGGCCCTCTTTTTGGATGATTCGGCGGCGGTTCTTCTGATCAATATATGCCGCCGAATCGGGAAGTGGTGCTCCCGCGGGACATTTTTGAGACATCTGGGGGTCGAATGTGTCTTGAAGCGAAATAATCGTCGTGAAATGGCTCGGGCGGTAGGGGCAGACGGGGAGGGTATTCCCGAGGAATCGTCACGGCCGGGCAGACGGCGTGCCTCGCGGCCCACCCTGATTCAGGGATAAACTGGTGCCCGATTGCATCGTCCAGACCCGAGGAGCCGCCACGATGATCGATCTTGCCGACATCCTGCCGTCCGCGTTGCCCGCCGCCGTCGCGTGGGCCGACGCGCAGGCGGCTCACGGGCTCGCACGGGGCGTGCCGCTGACGCCCGCGCAGGCCGACGACGCGCGTACCGTGGGCGTCGCGCAACCGGAGCGCATCCGCGTCGTGGTCGCCGACCGGCTGCCGTTCCCCGACACGCCGGCGCTGGGCGCGATCGCGCGCGACACCGGTCTGCTGTCGCCGGGGACGATCGGCCTCACGCTCGGCCATGCGGTGTTCGTGCTGCGCGGCCACGACACGCGACGCCTGCTCACGCACGAATTCCGCCATGTGCATCAGTACGAGGAAGCCGGGTCGATCGGCGCGTTTCTCGCGCGCTATCTGCACGAGATCGCGACCGTCGGCTACCACGACGCGCCGCTCGAGGCCGACGCGCGGCAGCACGAGTTCGACTGACGCCACCGGCCGGCGCGAACGCGCACACACGCCTATGAACCCTCCTCACGCCATCGCCGGCCCGATGCGGAACCGTCGCGCCGCCACGCCGCGCGGCCCGCGATGAGCGCCACGATCCACGCGTGGCTCAGTGCGATTGGCGCGCACCCGGCGCTGGTGCTGGCGATCGTGTTCGCCACGGCCTGTGCCGAGGCGATCGCGTTGATCGGCACGGTCGTGCCGGCCGGTGCCGTGATGTTCGCGGCCGGCACGCTGATTGGCGCGGGCGCGCTCGACGGCTGGACGGTCGTCGGCGTCGCGGCCGCCGGCGCGATCGTCGGCGACGGGATCAGCTACGAGCTCGGACGCCACTACGGCGGTGCGATCCGGAATGGATGGGTCCGGCTGGGCTACGCGGATGCGTATGCGCGCGGCGAGCAGTTCGTGCTGCGCCACGGCACGAAGAGCATCGTGCTCGCGCGCTTCCTGGCGCCAGTGCGCGCGGTCGTGCCGGTGGTCGTGGGGTGCGCGACGCTGCCGCGCCGGTCGTTCTATCCGGTCAACGTCGTGTCGGCGCTGATCTGGGCGCCGGTGCACATCGCGCCGGGCATCCTGTTCGGCGCGTCGGCGCTGCTGGCCGCGGCGATCAGCGTGCGGGTCGCCGCGATTCTGCTGGTGGTCGCCGCGCTGGTCGCGCTCGTGTGGATCGGCGTGCGTGTCGCGCTGCGGCGCGGCTGGCCGCTGCTGCACCACGCGCTCGTCGCGGCCATGTACGCGTGCATACGCCGCTGGCCGCGGTTCGGCGCGCGGGTGCACGACATGTTCGTGCGCGTGCGCCGCCTGCCGGGCGCGGTGCCTGTGTTCGCGCTGCTGTTCGTCGGCTGCGTGTGGCTGTTTGCCGGCATCGTTCAGGACGTCGTCGCGAACGATCCGCTGATGCACGCCGACATCGCGCTGTATGCGTTCCTGCAGAACCTGCGCACGCCGCCCGTGGATGCCGCGATGCGCGCGCTCGCGGTGCTGCACGGACACGATACCGGGCTGATCGTCGCGGCCGCATTTCTCGTCTGGCTGATGATCCATCGCTGCTGGGTGACGTCAGCATGGTGGCTCGCGACGGTCGGCATCGCGGTCGTGCTCGTGCCGGCGTTCGGCGCCGGCTTGCCCGGCACGATGCCCGCGAACCTGCCGCCCGGCGCGTTGCACGCGCCGCTGCCCGACGCCGATGCGGCGTTCGCGATGCTCGCGAGCAGCGGCATCGGCTGGGTGCTCACGCGCGACCGGCCGGCGCTGTGGCGCATCCCGGTCGTGACGGCGGTCGTGCTGTGGATCGTGCTCGGTGGTTTCGCGCGGCTGTACGTCGGCGATACGTGGTTGTCGGGCTTGCTCGGCGGCTGGAGCCTCGGGCTCGCGTGGTTCGCGATGCTGGCGGGCGCCTATTCGTACTGGCGCGTGCGCGAGCACGTGCAGCCGCGGGGCGCACTCGTCGCGGTGCTCGTCGTGCTCGCGACGACCGGCGTCTGGACCGTGCCCGCGCAATGGCAGCTCGATCGGGCGGCGCGTCCGCACGTGGGCGACGTCGTCGCGATGACCGTCGATCAGTGGCTGCGGGGCGGGTGGCAGCGCGTGCCGACGCGGCGCTCCGAGATCGGCGGCGATCGCGAGGAATATCTGCCGCTGCAATGGTGCGCGACGTCGGACACGCTCGATCGCCATCTGTCGCTGGCCGGCTGGCAGCGCGCGACGCCGTGGTCGCCCGCCACGACACTGCGCTGGCTGCTGCCGCAGGCGCCGGCCGATGCGCTGCCCGTGCTGCCGCGCTACACGCATGGCCAAAGCACGCGCCGGGTGTTCGTGCGTGTCGATCCCGCCCATCCGGACAGCCGCCTCGTACTGCGGCTGTGGCGTTATCCGTATGTGCTGCAGGACGCGCTCGGCACGCGGCCGCTGTGGTACGGCGCGCTGTATCGCGAGACGCTGCATCGGCCCGCGCGACTGATGACGATCGTGCGCACGACGACCGTCGACGATGCGGCGACGATCGCGCAGGCGCTGAAGATCGAGCCGACGATCGAGCAGCCGCCTGCGGGGATGAGCGCGGCGCCGGCCGCGATGCTGCTCGTGTGGATGGTGCAGCCTTGAAGCGCGTGCGGCGCATCGGGCGTGCGCCGGTTGCGCCGGGACGACGGACAGGCGCAGGCCGACCGTCTCGAGTGCCGCGAGCAGAAGTCGATCGGCTTGCCCCACGCAACGGGTATGTCCATGTGCACGCCGGTCGTGTATTCGCCAAGCGTGAAGCACTTGCCGGCAACGCCGGAACTTCACGGCGTCGTCGCCGTCGCCGCCACCCGCTGCGCAGCAAACCCTGCCAGCGTGCGCAACGCGTCCCGCGCCGAGCGCAGGTAAAACGCCTGCAGATGAAACACGTGCCAGCGCGCGGTATGAATCTCGAGCCGGCACGGCACGCCGCAGGCGAGCGCATGCGTCGCGAGTCGCTGCGCATCCGACAGCAGCACTTCCTGATCGCCGGCCTGCACCAGCATCGGCGGCAAGCCGCGCAAATCGGTGTCGAGCGGGCCGCGCGCCGCAGCCGAGCCTGCGCCGTGATACCAGCGCAACCCCTGCTCGAGCCAGCCGCGCCGGATCATCGGATCGTCGTGGCGGCGCGATGCGAGCGTCTCGCCACCCAGCGTCGGGTCGGTCACGGGCGAGATCAGCAGCAGCGCGGCCGCGGCCGGCTCGCCGCGCTCGCGCAGCGCGATGGCCAGTGCCAGCGCGAGCGCGCCGCCGGCCGAATCGCCCGCAATCACGATCCGGTGCGGCGCGTAGCCCTGCACGCGCAACGCGTCGTATGCGGCCAGCGCGTCGTTCAACGCCGCCGGGCTCGGATGCTCGGGCGCGAGCCGATAGTCGGGTACCCACACCGGCAGGCCGGCTTCGGCCGCGAGCCGGGTCGTCACGCCGCGATGGGTATGGGGGCCGCCGAGACAGAACGCGCCGCCGTGCAGGTAGAGGATCGCGCCGCCCGCGTCGCCGTGCTTCGGCGCGATCACTTCGACCGGCACGCCGGCGGCGGACGTCCGGTAGCGCAGCGTGCCGCTCGCACCCGGCATCAGCGGCGACAGCAACGCGACGACGCGGCGCTGCATGCGCGCGCCGAACGGCGGCCCGATCAGCGGCCGGAACGCGACGCGCAGGAAACCGCGCAACGACGCAGCGGCAAGCGCTTCCACGCGGCCGGCGGGCGGCGCGATAACGGTGCCGTGCGTCGGCGTGACGGCGCCGTGTGCCGGCGTGGCGGTGTCGGGCAGCGGCTGCGTGAAGCGGTACGCGGACAGTCCCGTGAAGCGCGTGATCCATCGATAGGTCAGCGTGAAGCCGGGCCAGTTCGTGCTGTTGTGGCCGGACGCATCGACGTACCAGCTCTTGCAGCCGCTCCACACCGAGCCGTCGAGCCGCTGCTGCACGTGCGTGTTGTAGCGCCGGTAGCGGCGCGGATCGACGTCGATCGCGCGTGCGCCGTCGCGCCGCAGCGCGCGCACGCAGCGCATCACGTGCGCGATCTGGCTTTCGAGCATGTAGACGATCGAGTTGTGGCCGAGGTTGGTGTTGGGGCCGTACAGCATGAAGAAGTTCGGGAAGCCCGGCACCGTGAGCCCGAGATACGCCTGCGCGCCGCGTCGCCAGGCGTCGTTCAGGTCGAGGCCGTCGCGGCCGGTGATGCGCATCGGCGACAGGAACGCAGTCGCCGCGAAACCGGTGCCGTAGACGATCGCGTCGACCGGATGATGCACGCCGTCGTCGGTCTCGATGCCGGCCTCTGTCACGCGCCGGATGCGCTGCGTGACGAGCTCGACATTGTCGCGGTCGATCGCGGCGAGGTAGTCGCTCGACAGCAGGATCCGCTTGCAGCCGATCGGATAGTCGGGCGTCAGCCGTTCGCGCAGCGCAGGGTCACGCACGTCGCGCGCGAGCAGCTTGAGAAACGGCCGGCCGACCGCGACATCCATCAGCCCGTGCAGCCGCGTGAACGCGATCGCACGCGATTCGTAGCGCACGTAGATCGACGCGCGATGCAGCTTCATCGCCCACGGCAGCCGGCGGAACAGCGCCCGCTCCCACGGACGATACGCGCGGTCCGGACGCGGCATCACGTAGGCCGGCGAACGCTGGAACACGACGAGGCGCTCGACGTCGCCGGCGATCGCGGGCACGAACTGGATCGCCGATGCGCCAGTGCCGACCACGGCGACGCGCTTGCCCGCGAGCGGATAGTCGTGATCCCAGTGCGCGGAGTGGAAAGCGCGGCCGCGAAACGTGTCGATGCCGGGCAGGTCGGGCATCGCCGGGCGGCTCAATTGTCCCGTGCCGCTGACGAGCACGGCAGTGCTGAGCGTCGTGCCGTCGGCGAGCGTGACGTGCCACAACGCACGGGCCTCGTCATACTGCGCGCGCTGGACGTCGGCGCCGAAACGCAGATGGCGCGCGAGGCCGTACTTGCGCGCGCAATGCTGCAAGTACGCATGGATTTCGGGCTGCGGCGCGAATACGCGCGACCAGTCCGGGTTGGGCTCGAACGAGAACGAGTACAGATGCGAGGGCACGTCGCACGCGGCGCCCGGGTAGCGGTTGTCGCGCCACACGCCGCCGACGTCGTGCGAGCGTTCGACCATCACGAAGTCGCGAATGCCGGCGCGTTGCAGTGCGATTGCCATGCCGATGCCGGCGAAGCCGGCGCCGATGATGATCGCCGACAGCGGCGCGGCCGGTTCGGCGGAACGGGAGGCTTCAGGCGACGACATGGCGGGTCTCCTCGGTATGAATCGCATCGTGCGAATCACACGATGCAGGAACGGCGTCGCGATGCGCTGGCGCAAGTGCCGCTTCGCATTCCGCATTGGCGGATGATCGTGCCGGCACGCGCCGCACGTCTCGAATCAGGTCGACGGCCTTCTCGGCGATCATGATCGTCGGCGCATTGGTATTGCCGCCGATCAGCGTCGGCATGACGGACGCATCGACGATGCGCAGCCCCGTGACGCCATGCACGCGCAATTGCGGATCGACGACCGCGAGCGCGTCGTGTCCCATCCGGCACGTGCCGACCGGGTGATACACGGTGTCGGTGCGCCGGCGCAGCACGTCGCGGATCTCGTCGTCGGTCGTCACGTTCGCGGTGAACATGTCGCGCGTGATCCATTCGGCGAGCGCCGGTGCTTCCATCAGCGTGCGCGTGAGCCGGAAGCCGGCGACCATGTCGTCGAGGTCGCGCGGATCGTCGAAGAACGCGGGGTCGATGCGCGGCGCGGCGAGCGGATCGGCGCTGCGCAGCGTGACCGAGCCGCGGCTGCGCGGCCGCAGCAGGCACACGTGGCACGACAGCCCGTGACCGGCATGCAGCCGGCGCGCATGATCGTCGACGAGCGCGACGACGAAGTGCAACTGGATGTCGGGCGCATCGAGGCCGGGCCGCGTCTTGAGGAAGCCGCCGCCTTCCGCGAAATTCGACGTCAGCATCCCGCGCCGTTCGCGGCGAAAACGCGCGAACTCGCGCAGCATGCGCAGGCCGCCGCGCGCGGACACGCCCATCGTGTCGACGCCGCGCACGCGGTAGCCGAGGATGAAGTCCGGATGATCCTGCAGGTTGCGGCCGACGCCGGGCAGGTCGGTGCGCACCGGAATGCCGAGCCGCTGCAGTTCGCGGGCCGGACCGACGCCCGACAGCATCATCAGCTGCGGCGTCTGCAGCGCGCCCGCCGCAAGCACGATTTCGCGCCGCGCGCGCAGCGTGCGAACCTCGCCGCGCTGCCGCACCTCGACACCCGTCGCGCGCGTGCCGTCGCACAGGATGCGCAGCACCTGCGCGTGCGTTTCGATCGTCAGGTTGTCGCGGCGGCCGATGTGCGGCAGCAGGTATGCGCGCGCTGCGCTCCATCGCTCGCCGTGCTTCTGCGTGACCTGGTACAGGCCGACGCCTTCCTGCTGCGCGCCGTTGAAGTCGTCGGTGAGCGGCAGGCCGGCCTGTCGCGCCGCTTCCAGGTAGCGCGCATGGAACGGGTTGCCGGTGCGCAGGTCGCTGACCCACAACGGGCCGTCGCGGCCGTGAAAGGCGTCGTCGAAGCGCTCGTTGTGCTCGCTCAGGCGGAAGTACGGCAGCACGTCGTCGTAGGACCAGCCTTCGTTGCCGAGCGCGGCCCAGCCGTCGTAATCGACGCGATGGCCGCGAATGTAGACCATCGCGTTGATCGCGGACGAACCGCCGAGCGCCTTGCCGCGCGGCTGATAGCCGATGCGCCCGCCGAGCCCCGGCTGCGGCACCGTGTCAAAGGCCCAGTTGTTCACGCGGGTCGGCAGCATCACGACCGCGCCGGTCGGCGCGTTGACGATCGCGTTGTCGCCGCGGCCGCCGGCCTCGAGCATGCAGACGGTGACGGCCGGGTCCTCGGTGAGGCGCCCCGCGACGACGCAGCCGCCCGAACCGCCGCCGACGACGATGTAATCGAACGTTGTGCTCATGAAATCGTCTCCCGATGGTCGATGGTTCACGCGCTGCACGCCTGCGCGTGCAGCGGCGGGTCGAACCGCCTGTCGGACGGCGCGCTGCGGCTGCGGCGCCCGGTGTCGTTGCGGGACTCGTGCCGCGCGCGCGAGCGTGGTCCGCGATGCCAGCGGTCGAATGCGTTGCGCGGGTGTTCGAAGCGGGCGGCGAGGTCGGATGGGCGACTCGGTCGCATGGTGTCTCCTCCGGGGGGCGTTGGCGTCGTTCACGCGACGACTGATGACGCCGATGGTGCGGGCCGCATGGGAAAACACCAATGCTGCTTGGGGACAATTGTTTTAGTATTTGGGCCAAATCGGCGCTTCGAGGGTTTCTCCGCATGAGCTTCTGGGACTTCACCCGGAGTCCGGCCAGCGCGCGGCTGCTGGTCGATTTCGGCGACGAACGCGGCGTGCCGCGCACGAAGTTGCTGGCCGGCACGGGCCTCGTGGACGCGCAGCTCGACGATCCGAAGGTCGAGGTGACGGCCGCGCAGGAACTGCGGTTGACCGGCAACCTGCTGCGCGCGCTCGGGCGCGCGCCGGGCCTCGGGTTCGAGGTCGGACGGCGCTATCACTTCTCCGCGTACGGCGTGTGGGGCTACGGGCTGATCGCGAGCGCGACCGCGCGCGACGCGCTGGCGCTCGCGATGCGCTTCCTGCCCCTCACGTATGCGTTCACGGTGATCACGTACCGCGAGGAGCCGGAGACGGGCGTGCTGAATTTCGGCGCGCCTGAGCTCGATGCCAGCCTGAGCCGGTTCCTCGTCGAGCGCGACATGGCGGCCGCGGCCGTGCTGCTGCAGGAGATCGGCGGGGGCGATTTCGCGTTGTCGCGCTTCACGATGCAGGCTGCTCGTGCGACGAGCGCGTCCGCTTCCACGCCCGTGCTGCGCATCGCCGGCGTCGAGCCTGCGTTCGGCGCGCGCGCGAACAGCCTTGCATTCGATCGCGTGTTTCTCGATCGGCCGCTGCCGCATGCGAACCCGCTGACGGTTTCGATGTGCGAGCAGATGTGCAGCCAGCTGGTCGACGCGCGGCGCGCGCGGGTCGGCACGTCGGAGATGGTGCGGCAATATTTGACGGCGGCGCCCGGTAACGTGCCGTTCTCGCTCGAGGACATGGCGCGGCTGATGAGCACGAGCCCGCGCACGCTGAAGCGCCGTCTGCAGGAAGAAGGCACGACGTTCCGGGTGCTGCTCGCGCAGGCGCGCGGCATGATGGCCGAGACGCTGCTCGGCGATGCGCACTTGTCGCTGACGGAGGTGGCCGAGCGGCTCGGCTTCAGCGACCTGTCGAGTTTCTCGCAGGCGTTCAAGCGCTGGTATGGTGTCCCGCCGGGCGCTTATCGCAGCGGCCTGTTGCGCGACGGCGGCCCGCAATGACGCTCCGACGCCGTGTCGCGCCACGCGCGTCGACTCGCACGCGCGCATTCCCCGATCCCTTCACGAGAGAACCCGCATGATCACGCTTCGCCCGATGACCGAAGACGATTTCCTCCGCTTCTGGCCCACGTACCACGCGATCGTCACCGCGCAGGAGACCTATGCATTCGATCCGGCGGCGACGCGGGAGGCCGCTCGCGCGCAGTGGCTCGACGCGCCGCTCTGCACGTGGGTCGCCGAGGAGGATGGCGTGCTGCTCGGCTCGTACTACCTGAAGGCGAACGCGGCCGGGCCCGGCAATCACGTGTGCAACTGCGGGTATATGGTTGGCGAGGCCGCGCGCGGCAAGGGCGTCGCCCGCCTGATGTGCGAGCACTCGCAGCAGGTGGCGCGCGAACGCGGCTTTCTTGCAATGCAGTTCAATTCGGTGGTCGCGACGAACGAGGTGGCGGTGGCGCTGTGGCAGAAGCTCGGCTTCGAGATCGTCGGCCGCTTGCCGCGCGCGTATCGCCACGCGCGGCTCGGCTTCGTCGATTGCCTGGTGATGTACAAGTGGCTCGGCGACACGGCGGCCGCCCAAGCCTGATTCGACAGTCAGACGGCGAACGCGCCGTCGAACACGATCCGCTCGTCGAACGCGAGCGTGCCGCGCGCGAAGATCAGGTCGAGGTGATGGCTGCCGTTCGCGCCGCCGCCGAGGCCGAGATGCAGCCCCGGATGGCGTTCCTCGAACCCGGCGTTGCGGCCGTACAGCGCGCGGATGCCCAGGTTCGTGCCGATACCGAATTCTTCGATGCGCCGGTGATTGTCATGCCGGTCGAGGTACGACGCGAAGTCGCGCCGGAAGCCCGCGTCGTCGCTGTCGAAATCGACGATCAGGCTGTCTTCGACGTGCAGCGTCGCGAGCCGCTCCGTCACGCGGTACTTGATCGCGAACGGCACGGTGCCGAGGAACGTGCCGCTGAATACGATCGAGCCGCGCAGGTCGGTGACGTGCGTCGCGATCTCGCCGGGCACGACGTCGAGATTGCCCATCCCGTCCACGCTCGTCCATTTCTGGTCCGGTGAAAGCGAGCCGGTCAGCGTGTTGCCGGCTTCGTCGATGAAGCGGATCTGCGATGCGCGCGCGGCCGCCTCGATCAGCCGGCCGTTGCGCGCGGCGATGTCGTCGAGCGATTCCGCGAACGCTTCGTCGAGATGTGGGCCGTAATCCTTGAACAGTACCGACTTGCTCCAGTGCTCGACGATCGCGGGACGGATCGCGGCCAGAAACGGCGGGCCGCTCGGCGACGGTGTCGGCAGGCACGACGAGTCGTACAGCAGCACGAACAGATCCGCGCGCGCGAGCGCGGCGGCGATGTCGGCGGGCGGGGTGGTTTCGAGGCAGAGGGTCGTCGCGTCGAACGAGTCGGGCAGGGCGGAAAACGCGCGCAACGCGACGTCGCGGTTGCGGGTGTCGTAACCGACCAGGAGTTTGCCCGTTTCGCCGCGTGCGAGCTTGTCGCGCAGCGCCGGGTGGCAGCCGAGCGCGCGGTGCAGGTTCAGCATGCGTGTCTCCGGAAGCGGCGGAAGGGCCGCGGCCCTTCCGCGAGAACGGGCTGGCCGCTCAGACAGGCCAGAGCGCGGTGCCGAAAGGCACCACGGCATCCTCGACCATCATGTCGACGGCCTCGGGGTGCGTGTCTTCCTGCATCCAGTCAAGCAATTCGATCTGCCGGGTTTCCTGCATGTCAATTCTCCTGTGGTGAACATGAGCGATTCAACATGAAAGCGCGGTAAAGGGATTACCGCCGCTCGTCCGGAATTTTTTGAATGCCGGGCGAGTGGCGTCGATATTAGTCTGATGATTTACCGAATGCAACGCGTTGCATCGTTTTTAGCTGTGGTGTGCTAAACAAGCGGGTTCGCTGCATATCGTGCAATGAAGGCGAATGAATCGGATCGTGAAGGTCGTGGATTTTTTTTTGAATATCGAGCCCGTCAATGATGAATTCATTCATGTGATTCATTTAAATTGCGAGTGCAATCGCGGCGATCGTTTCGGGTTTCATCATTCACGAATGATGCGCACGCGGCTGACGTCCATGGGAATTGTCCGCCAGCAGTCGACGAGCCGGCTCCGGCGGCTGCCACGATTTTCTGGCACCATCTGACGACTTCGCGTGCGGGCCGGAGCCGCGCGCGCACCGCCGTCCCGGCGGCACGATTCGAACCACGATGGAGACACGCGATGCGCACAGCGCCGCAACCGGAGCACGCCGGCCGAGCAGGGCCGCATGCCGGCGCCGCCGAATCCGACCGGATGGCAGCATGGCGGCTCGCGATCTGCCTGTCGCTCGGCAGCGCGATCGCGCTCGGCCTCGCGCGCTTTTCGTATGCGTTGCTGCTTCCGCCGATGAAGGTCGATCTCGGCTGGAGCTTCGCGCAGGCCGGCGCATTGAACACCGCGAACGCGGCCGGCTACCTGATCGGCGCGCTCGTCTTCCCGTTCCTGTCTCGGCGCTGGCGCACCGGCACGCTGCTGGCGGCAGGCTGCGCGCTGACCGCGGTGCTGATGGCCGCATGCGGGTTCTCGTCCGGCATGAACGCGCTGCTCGTCGAGCGGCTCGCGACAGGCGTCGGCAGCGCGCTGATCTTCATCAGCGGCGGCGTGCTGGCGGCGCGGCTCGCGTCCGCGTCGCCGCGCGATGCGGGGCTGCTGCTCGGGCTCTATTACGGCGGCACGGGGTGGGGCATCGTCGCGTCGTCGCTGCTCGTGCCCGCGACGCTCGTACATCGCACGCACGGATGGCAACCCGCATGGTTCGCGCTCGCGGTCGCGTGCGTGCTGTTCTCGGCGATCGCCGTGGCGGCGGCGCGTCGCATCGAGCACGCGCACGCGGCACCGGTCGTGCGGCGCGACGGCGCCGCGCCGGCGGCGGGCGCGAGCCCCGCGCGCTTCGCGCTCGCGCTCGCGGGCTACGGACTGTTCGGCGTCGGCTATATCGGCTACATGACGTTCATCGTCGCGCTGCTGCGCGGCACGGGGATGAGCGGCACGGTCGTGTCCGCGTTCTACGTGATGCTCGGCGTCGCGACCATCGTGTCGGCGCGGCTGTGGTCGGGGTTGCTCGACCGGATGCGCGGCGGCCAGGCGCTGGCCGTGCTCAATGCGTTGCTCGGCGTGGCGACGCTGATGCCGGCGCTGTTCGCGCATCCGGCGGCCGCGTTCGCGTCGGGCGTGCTGTTCGGCGCGACGTTCCTGTCGGCGGTCGCGTCGACGACCGCGTTCGTGCGCCACAATCTGTCGCCGGAAGGCTGGGCGAAGGGCATCAGCGCGTTCACGACGATCTTCGCGTTCGGGCAGATCGCCGGGCCCGTCGCGATCGGCTGGGTATCCGACAGCGCGGGGCTCGCGCGCGGGCTCGTGTATTCGGCGCTGACGCTGTTCGCGGGCGCGGCGCTCGCGGCGGGACAGCGCGCGTTGCGGGCGTCGGCGTAACCGGCACCGCCGCCCCGGTCAAATCCGCAGAAAAAGGGGAGTGTCATCACTCCCGCAAATGATGGTCGCGGCGCGCACGGCCGTGCCCGCGCGCGCCGGCGCCTGTTAACGCTCGATCTGCCGGTTCCAGCGCGTGTCCCACTGCGCGCGGCGCGCGTTGATCGCCGTCCAGTCGACCACCGTCACCTTGCGCACCAGATCGTCGACGTTGCCGAGGCTTTGCTGCATCGCGGCGGGCATCTTCGCGAGACGGTTGGTCGGGATCTGCTTGCCGGCCTCGGCCGCCTTCGTCTGCGCCGGCGCGGACAGCAGGAACTGCGCGAGCTTCTGGGCCAGTTGCGGATCCGGGTTGTTCGCGACCACGCACAGGTCGACGAGCAGCAGCACCGGGCCTTCCTTCGGGTTCGCATACGCGACCGGAATGCCCTTGTCCTGCAGGTCGCCGACGCCGGTCGGCGTCAGCGGGAACAGGCCGGCCTCGCCGGTCTGCACCATCTCGGAGATCTTCGCCGAGTTCGGGATGTACTCGACGACGTTCGGCCCGACCGTGCTCGCCCACTTGCTGAAGCCGGGCTCGACGTTCTGTTCGTTGCCGCCGAGCAGCCGGTTGATCGCGAGGAAGCCGTGCAGCCCGAACGTGCTGCTCGACGCCGACTGGAACACGACCTTGCCCTTGTACTTCGGGTCGGCGAAATCCATCCACGACGTCGGCGGCGCCCAGCCCTTTTCCGCGAACAGTTTCCTGTTGTACGCGATGCCGGTCATCCCGAGCTGCACGCCCGCGCCGACGTCGTCCTTCATCCGCGCGAACGGGTACAGCTCCTTCAGCACCGGCGAATCGTCGAGCTTCTGGCACACGCCGAGGCTGACCGCGCGCGCCATCACGCCGTCGTCGAGGAAGGCGACGTGGATCTGCGGCTTGTTGCGGTTCGCGAGCAGCTTCGCGAGCACGTCCGATGACGTGCCGGGTACCACGACGACCTTCACGTTATTCGCCTTCTCGAAGTCGGGCAGCACCTGGCTCGTGTAGGCCTTTTCCATCGGCCCGCCGTTCATGCCGACGTAGATCGTCTTCGTTTGCGCGAACGCGGGCGCGCCGGCGCCTGCGATGCAGAGGGCGGCAGCCGCCGCGATCGTTCCGAGCAGTTTCATCGTTGGGTCTCCTCTTGACGGAAAGGGGCGGTCGGCATGGTTCGCGGTGCGAAGCGTCCGATCGAGAATGCATCGAGTGGCGTGGCGGTTTCGCCGGTCGTGACGAGATCGGCGAGCACCTCGCCGACGCCTGGCGCGAGCAGGAAGCCGCCGCCGGAAAAGCCGAATGCATGCAGCAGGTTCGGCGTGGTGCGGCTCGCGCCGATGATCGGGTTGTGGTCCGGCGTGCAGCCTTCGACGCCGCTCCACGTGCGGATCAGCAGCGCGTCGCGCAAGGCGGGCAGCAGCGCGCACGCATCGCGCATCACCGAGCGTGTCGTATCGACCGACGGCTGGCCGAACTCGCCGTCGCCGCTGCCGCGCCCGCCGCCGATCACGCAGTTGCCGCGCGCGACCTGCCGCGCGTACACGCCGCCGCCGTACACGCCGAGGTTGTGCGTGATGAACGGCGGCAGCGGTTCGGTCACCCACATGTTCGGATAGATCGGCTCCATCGGCACGGCTTCGCCGAAGCGCTCTGCGATCGTGTTCGCCCAAGCGCCGGCCGAATTGATCAGCCACGTTGCGGTGCGTGCGCGGTCGCCCGCATGAACGTGAAAGCGCGTGCCGTCGTACCGGACATCGTCGACCGGCGCGTGCTCGAATACGTCGGCGCCTGCCGCGCGGGCTGCACGCGCGAACGCGGGCGACACGACGCGCGGGTTCGCGTGTCCGTCGGTCGCGCATAGCGAGCCGCCGACCGCCGCGCGGCCGAGCCACGGATAGCGGCGACGGAACGCATCACCGCGCATCACCTGCAGCGGCAGGCCGTGCTCGCCGGCGAGCGCCGCATAGGCGTCGAGTGCATCGAGATCGGCGTCGCTGCGCGCGAGGCGCAAATGGCCCGACACGACGAACTCGCCGTCGATGCCGATCAGCTCCGGCAGGCGATCCCAGATGCGGCGTGCGCGCAGCGCGAGCGGCAGCTGTTCGGCCGGGCGGCCCTGGCAGCGCACGCCGCCGTAGTTCACACCGCTCGCCTGTGCGCCACAGTCGCGGCGCTCGAACAGGGCGACGCGCAAGCCGCGCCGCGTCAGCGCCAGCGCGGCCGATGCACCGACGAGCCCGCCGCCGACGATGGCGACGTCGTAGTGGCGAAGGTCACTCATCGCGCGCCTCGTCGGGAATCGCCGCGACATCGTCGCCCGCGAGCGCGGCGGAGATCGGAAACGGCTTCACCGGCGGTTGCGCGCGCAACCGACCGACGTCCGCGAGCGAGCGGCCGGTTTCCGCGGCGAGCACGAGTGCGGTCGCGTCGCCGCACATGCGGCCCTGGCAGCGGCCCATCCCCGCGCGTGTCAGCGCCTTCAACCGATTCAGCTCGGTCGCTTCGCCGCCGCGAATGCAGCGTCGCAGCGTGCCCGCATCGATTTCCTCGCAGCGGCACACGATCGTGTCGTCCGGGCAGCGCGTGGCGAGTGCGGCGGGCGGCGCGAACGCTGCTTCGAGGCCCGCGCGGAACGTGCCGAGCCGGGCGAGCGTGCGTTCCAGCATCGCCGCATCGGGTTTGCCGGAACGCGCGGGCGACGGCGTCTCGATGCCCGCATCGTCGAGTAGCGCCAGTGCCGCGCGTCGCCCGGACGCCTCGGCCGCGTCGGCGCCTGCGATGCCGGCACCGTCGCCCGCGACGTAGATGCCGCGCACCGACGTGCGGCCTGCCGCGTCGCGTTCTGGCAGCCATGCGCGGTTGAGCGGATCGAAACGGAACCGGCAGCCGGCGAGATCCGCAAGCTGCGTTTCCGAACGCAGCCCGAAGCCGAGGCCGAGCGCATCGCAGTCGAGCAGCCGCGGCGGCGCGTCGCCGCCGGCCGCGCGCCAAGCGAGTCCCGTCACGTGCCGATCGCCGAGCACGCGCTCGAGCGTGACGCCCGTTTCGATCGCGACGCCGTGCGCGCGCAGCCACCCGATGTAGTACAGCCCCTTCGCGAACGTGGACGGCATGCGCAGCAGCGCGGGAGCCGCCGCCGCCTGCTGGCGCAGCGGGCTCGTGTCGAGCACCGCCGCGACCTGCGCGCCGGCCTTCGCGTACTGGTAGGCGACGAGGTACAGCAATGGTCCCGTGCCCGCGAACACGATGCGGCTGCCGATCGCGCAGCCCTGTGCCTTCAGCGCGACCTGCGCGCCGCCCAGCGTGTAGACGCCGGCGAGTGTCCACCCCGGCACCGGCAGCATGCGATCGGTCGCACCGCTCGCAACGATCAGGTGCGAGAACGGCACGGTCGTCTCGCGGCCGTCCTGGAGCGCGTCGACGCGGCCCGCGCCACACGCCCATGCGAGCGTGTTCGGCCGGTAATCGACGTGCGGCAGCAGCGCGGCCATGGTCCGGTGCACGGCATCGGCCTTCGCGGCCTCGAAGCCGTACAGCACGTGCTTGCCGCGCGCGAACGCACCGTCGGCCGGCGGTTGACGATAGATCTGTCCGCCCCAACGCGCGTTCTCGTCGATCACGACGGGGCGCAGCCCCGCGTCGACCAGCGCCTCGGCCGCGCGCACGCCGGCCGGTCCCGCGCCGACGATCACCGGTCGCAATGCGTCGTTCATGATGCGTCTCCGGCTGCGGCGGGCTGCGCGCCGGTGAGAATCCGCATGCCGTCGACGATCGGTGTCGAGCATGCGCGCACGCGTGCGCCGGCCTCGGTGCGCACCCAGCAGTCCTGGCACGCGCCGATCAGGCAGAAGCCCGCGCGCGGCTTGCCGCTGAATTCGCTCACGCGCACACGGCGCTGCGCGACGAGGATAGCGGTGAGCACGGTGTCGCCGGCGAGCGCGTGCGCGGGTCGGCCGTCGAGCGTGAACGCGACGGCGGCGCGCTCGCGTTCGGCGATGCGCACGAACTGCGCGCCGTCGTCCGCGATGCCGGTGGAACGGGAAACGGAAGTCGTCATCAGTGTTGGCCGATCAGGATGCGGTTCAGGCCGTACACGCGATCGAGCAGCAGCATCGCGCCGGCGGTGATGAAGATGACGAGCGCCGACACCGACGCCATCATCGGGTCGATCGATTCTGTCGCGTACATGTACATGCGCACCGGCAGCGTGACCGTCTGCGGCGACGTGACGAAGATCGACATCGTCAGTTCATCGAAGCTGTTGATGAACGCGAGCAGCCAGCCGCCGGTGATGCCGGGCACGATCATCGGCAGCGTGATGCGGCGGAACGTCGTCAACGGATCGGCGCCGAGCGAGCACGCGGCCTGCTCGACGCTGCGATCGAGGCCGGCGACGGATGCGAGCACGAGCCGCATCACGAACGGCGTGATGACGATCATGTGCGCGAGCACCAGCCACGCGAACGAGCCGGTCGCGCCGATCAGCGCGAAGAACCGCAGCAGCGCGATGCCGAGCACGAGGCCGGGGATCACGAGCGGCGACAGCAGCAGGCCGTTCAGGAACGCGCGGCCGGGAAACGCCGCGCGGCCGATCGCGAGCCCGGCGGGCAACGCGATCGCGAGCGACAGCGTCGCCGACGCGAACGCGAGCTTCACGCTGTTGGCAAATGCGGTGACGAAGTCCGGATAGTCGAGGATCGCGCGGAACCAGCGCAGCGACAGGCCGTGCGTCGGCAGCGTCAGTGTTTCGTCGGGCGTGAACGCGACGAGCACGACGATCACGAGCGGCGCGAGCACGAACAGGATCACGAGCGTGTGGAACGCCAGGGCGAACGGGCCGTTCTTTCTCATCGGGAAGCGCCTCCGAGGCTGCGCGCATAGCGGCGTTCGAGCACGCGGTAGTAAGTGAGCATCACGACGAGGTTCGCGACCAGCAGCAGCACCGCGATCGTCGCGCCGAGCGGCCAGTTCAGCGAGCCGAGGAATTCGTCGTAGACGGCGGTCGCGGCGACCTTCAACCGGCGTCCGCCGAGCAGGCCCGGAATCGCGAACGCGCTCGCCGACAGCCCGAACACCATCAGGCTGCCGGACAGCACGCCCGGCATCAGCTGCGGCACCACGATGCGGCGCAGCGTCGTGAACGGCGACGCGCCGAGCGACAGCGCCGCGTGCTCGGTCTGCGGATCGAGCCGCTGCAGCGCGGTCCACACGGGGATCACCATGAACGGCAGCATCACGTGCACCAGCGCGATCACGATCGCGAACGTCGTGTATTCGAGCTTGTACGGCCCGAGACCGACGAGCCCGAGCGCCTGGTTCACGAGCCCGCTCGTGTTGAGCAGCATGCTCCAGCCGAACGCGCGCACGACGACCGACACGAGCAGCGGCGCGAGGATCGCGAGCAGGAACAGCGAGCGCCACGGGTCGCGCATTTTCGACAGCACGTACGCTTCGGGCGTGCCGATCGCGACGCAGATCGCGGTGGTCAGCGCGGCGATGCCGAACGTGCGCGCGAAGATCGTGTGGAAGTACGACGAGCCGAGCACCTCCGCGTAGTTGCCGAACTGGAACGCGGCAATCGGGCCCGTGGCCGGATCGTAGCGGTAGAACGTGAGCGCGAAGGTCATCGCGAGCGGCACGAGCACGAGCGCGGCGAAGAGCAGGAACGCGGGCGCGCACATCAGCCACAGCGGCGCATGGGCGCGCCATGACGCACGCAGCGTGCGGCCACCGGTGGCGCGGAGCGGCGCCGTATCGACCGAAGCAGCGGCTCCGGCCGATTGCGCGAGCGCGGCCGGCGTGCCGTCGGTCGGGAGCGGTCGGGCAGGCTGTCCCATTCAGGCCTCCCGCCGCATCACGCGCACCGCATCGCTGTGCCAGTCGACGCCGACCGGCGCACCTTCCGCGAGCGGCTCCGCGCCTTCGTTCTGGCAACACACGAGCACTTCTCCGAGCGCGCTGTCGACGCGGTACAGCCACTGGCTGCCGAGGAAGAAGCGGCTCGTGACCGTCGCGGCGAAACGGCCCGCGCCCGGCGCGCACAGTCGCAGTTTTTCAGGGCGGATGCACACCGACACGGCGTCGCCGATGCGCACGTCGCGCTCGCGCGCCGGCAGGTGCGCGGTGCGGCCCGTTTCCGCGAGATCGTGGCCGAGGTCGATGCGGATCGCGTCGCCGTCGTTCGCGACGATGGTGCCGGGCAGCAGGTTCGCCTTGCCGATGAACTGCGACACGAAGTGGTTCTCCGGGCGCTCGTACGCGCGATACGGCGTATCGGTCTGCGTGATGCGGCCGGCTTCCATCACGACCACGCGATCGCTGATCGACAGCGCTTCCGATTGATCGTGCGTGACCATGATCGTCGTCGTGCCGATCTTGCGCTGGATGGCGCGCAGTTCGAACTGCATCTCTTCGCGCAGCTTCGCGTCGAGGTTCGACATCGGCTCGTCGAGCAGCAGCACCGGCGGTTCGATCACGACCGCACGCGCGATCGCGACACGCTGCCGCTGGCCGCCGGACAGCTCGCGCGGAAAGCGGTGCGCGAGCGCATCGAGACGCACGAGCGCGAGCGCCGCGCGGATGCGCTCGGCGCGCTCCGCCTTGTCGACGCCGCGCATGTCGAGGCCGAAGCCGACGTTTTCCGCGACGCTCATGTGGGGAAACAGCGCGTAGCTCTGGAACACGATGCCGAGCCCGCGGCGGTTCGGCTTCATGTGCGTGATGTCCTGACCGTCGAGCGCGATGCGGCCGCGCGTGACGTCGACGAAGCCGGCGATCATCTGCAGCGTCGTGGTCTTGCCGCAGCCCGACGGCCCGAGCAGCGACACGAATTCGCCTTGTTCGACCGACAGGTTGACGTCGGCGACGGCGGTGAGCTCGCCGAACGATTTCGTCAGATCCGTAAGCGTGAGAAACGACATGGGGAGCTCCGGGTTCGCACACCGGATGGCCGGTGCGTCATTGACGCGGACTCTAGCCAGCCATATTGGGGAGCGTCAATTTGGAATTCTGCTCAGCGGGATGAATTTCTGAAAAATTCCGATTGGCGGAATACTTTTGGGCATGGAAGAAAAATCGTTCCGTTGAATGAAGGCTGGCCAGGCGGTGAAAAGCGCGCGTCAATCCCGTGCACACCCGGATGCCCGACGCATTTCGGCGGCACGACAATGGCGTCTGGCATATTCCGTTCAATGAAATCATCGAGGAGAACTCGCATGCAGGAACCGCATTCGCGCGGAATGTCGCGCGCCGCACGCATGCCGTCCCCGGACGAGGACGCCGCTGCCGATGCCGCCGATGCGGCCGGCGCGCCGGGCACCGGCATGCTGCAGCGCGCGTTCGCGATCCTGCGCGCGCTGGCCGGCATGCAGCAGGACGGCGTGCGCGTCACGCACCTCGCGAAGGCCGTCGGCCTCACGCAAGGCACGGCGCACCGGATCCTGCAATCGCTGATCGCGGAAGGGATGGTCGAACAGGACGAGCAGTCGAAGCTGTACCGCTTGAGCGTCGACTTCTTCGCGCTCGCCGCGCTGGCCGGCAACCCGAGCAGCATGCGTACGCTTTGCCGGCCCGCGCTGCTGCGGCTGTGCGCGAGTCTCGGCGAGACGATCTTCCTGCTCGTGAAGAGCGGCTTCGACGCCGTGTGTCTCGATCTGTGCGAAGGGCCGTTCCCGATCCGCTCGTTTACCGGCGACATCGGCGGGCGCATCGCGCTCGGCGTCGGGCAGGGCAGCCTCGCGATCCTCGCGTTCCTGCCGGAAGCCGAGCGCGAGGAAGTGATCCGCTTCAACGTGCCGCGCATTCGCGGCTACGGCGTGCTCGACGAGGTATACCTGCGCACCGAGATCGAACGCGTGCGCCAGCTCGGCTATGCAGGGCGCAACAGCGGCGTGCTCGACGGGATGGCCGGCGTCGCGGTGCCGATCCTCGACCGCACCGGTTATCCGGTCGGTGCGCTGAGCGTCGGCACGCTGGCGTCGCGCCTCGGTGACGACCGGATGCCGATGGTCGTCGAACTGCTGCGGCGCCAGGCCGACGCGATCGGCCCGCGCACGAACCCGTTCGATGCCGCATTGCGGCGGCCGATGCACGGGCTATCCGGGAAAACCGCGTAGCCGCATCACGCGTCGCCGTTTCGTCAGCTTGCTTGCACGCGCCATTCACGTCTGAGCAAAGTGCGCCACGTCACGCGGGCCTCGATGCTTTCTGTTTGCTTGCAGTCGCGCGCTTTTTCCGCCCACCTCCGCTTCGTCCGTCTCCATTCGATTTTCAACTGCCGGCCAGTTGAACATTTCATTTCTTGATGCGATTGCGGCTGGATACCATCCAGCCACTGTCCATACAAGCCGACCGGCGCGTATGGCCAGCATCGAGAAAACACAACACAACATCGACAAGACGGTTTGGAGAGGAGAAGACGGAGATGGTGCGAACGATGGGCAGGAAGACGGGCGTCGCGTGCATGAGCGCGGCCATTGCGATGATGTTCGCCGGCGCCGCGCATGCGCAGTCGACGGTGACGCTGTACGGGATCGTCGACGCCGGCGTGACCTACACGAACAACGCGAAGGGCCATGCGCTGTGGCAGTTCACGGGCGGCAACGAATCGGGCCCGCGCTGGGGCTTGATCGGCACCGAGGATCTCGGCGGCGGCCTGAAGGCGAACTTCCGGCTCGAGAACGGCTTCAACGTCGCGAACGGCGCGCTCGGGCAGGGCGGCCGGATGTTCGGCCGCTCGGCATGGGTCGGCCTGAGCGGCGCGAGCTGGGGTGCGGTGAAGCTCGGTCGCCAGTACAACTCGACGCAGGACATCCTCGGTTCGCTGCAGATGAGCAGCTTCCTCGCGCAGTACTCGACGCATCCGTTCGACAACGACGACATCAACAACACGTTCCGCACCAACAACGCGGTTAAGTACGTGTCGCCGACGATCGCGGGCCTGCAGGCGAATTTGATGGTCGGGTTTTCGAACTCGACGGGCTTCTCGAACGATAACACGTGGAGCGCGGGCGTCACGTATGCGAACGGGCCGCTGAACGCGGGTGCCGCCTATGCGCGCGTGAACCATCCGGCGGCCAGCGCGACGGGCGCCGTCGCGTCCGACAACTATTACCCGGGCTCGGCGTCGGTGTTCGGCGCCGGCCTGTCGAACGCGGTGCGCCAGCAGATCTGGGGCGCGGGCGGCAGCTATGCGATCGGGCAGGCGACGCTCGGGCTGCTGTACACGGGCTCGAACTTCGGCCAGGCGACGGGCGGCGCGCTGCGTTTCAGCAATTACGAAGGCAGCGTGCGCTACCTGATCACGCCCGCCTTGATGGCCGCGGCCGGCTACACGTATACGAAGGTCGCGCGCGGCGGGGACGACGGTCACTACCAGCAGGTGTCGGCCGGCGTTCAGTACCTGCTGTCCAAGCGCACCGACGTGTACGTGAACGGCTTCTACCAGAAGGCGTCGTCGGGTGTGGGCCATGCGTGGATCGACGGCACCGACGGGCCGTCGTCGACGACGTCGCAGGTGGCGGCGGTGGTCGGCATCCGCCAGAAGTTCTGATGCCCTGACGCGTTCGCGCGTCTTCCGGAGGAGACATAGATGAAATTCAAACTGTTGCTGGCGGCGTTGCCGTTCGTCGGGATGTACACCGGCGGCTCGATCGCCGAGGTGCGGCCGCTGCTGTTCGGCCTGCCGTTCCTGCTCGTATGGAACCTGATCTGGATGGCGGCGACCGCCGCGATCCTCGCGATCCTGTTCCACCTCGACGAGCGCGGCGAGGGCCACAAGGCCCGCGACGGCCGCACGGGAGACGCGCGATGAACGCATCGATCCTCATCATCGCGGCGTTCGCCGTGTTCGCGCTCGCGATCGGCGTGATGGCACGGCGCGGCCGCAACCTCACGCTCGAACAGTGGGCGGTCGGCGGGCGCGGCTTCGGCTCGCTGCTCACGTTCCTGCTGATGGCCGGCGAGGCGTTCTCGACGTTCTCGTTCCTCGGCGCGAGCGGCTGGACATACAGCAAGGGCGTGCCTGCGTTCTACATCCTGTCGTACGGCTGCCTCGCGTTCGTGATCGGCTACTGGATGCTGCCCGCGGTGTGGCGCTACGCGAAGGAGCGCGGGCTCGTGTCGTTCGCCGATTACTTCGCGTCGAAGTACGACAGCCGCGCGATCGGCGTGCTGGTGTCGGTCGTGGCCGTGTTCGCCATGGTGTCGCTGCTGATGATCCAGCTGCGTGGCCTCGGCGTGATCGTGTCGGAGATGTCGTACGGGCTGATTCCGCAATCGGCCGCGATCTGGATCGCCGCGTCGCTGATGGCGGTCTACATGGTCGTGTCGGGCATTCACGGCTCCGCGAGCATCGCGATCTTCAAGGACGTGCTGATCCTCGCGATCGCGATCTTCCTCGGCCTGTACCTGCCGATGCACTATTACGGCGGGCTCGGCGAGATGTTCGCGAAGATCGACGCCGCGCATCCCGAACTGCTGCGCATGCCCGAGCACGGCTTCAACCTGAGCTGGTACAACTCGACGATCCTGCTCACGTCGCTCGGCTATTACCTGTATCCGCACGGCTTCACCGCGATCTACGTCGCGAAGGACGAACGCGCGCTGCGCCGCAACGTGATCCTGATGCCGCTGTACCAGGTGCTGATCGCGTTCCTGTTCCTCGTCGGCTTCGCGGCCGTGATGACCGTGCACGGGCTCGAAGGCGCGCAGACCGATCTCGCGCTGCTGCGCCTCGTGAAGCAGACGTTCCCCGCGTGGTTCGTCGGCATCGTCGGCGGCACGGGCCTGCTGACCGCGCTGGTGCCGGGCTCGCTGATCATGCTGAACGCATCGACGACGATCGCGCGCAACATCTACCGCGATGGCTTCGCGCCGAATGCGACCGATCGCGAGGTGACGAGCGTCGCGCGAATCGCGCTGCCGATCTTCACGCTGGTGGTCGTCTACTTCGTGCTGCGCGGCGGTGCCACCTTCGTCACGCTCGCGATCTTCTCGTCGAGCCTGCTCACCCAGCTCGTGCCGATGCTCGCGTCGAGCTTCCTGAAGCGGCCGTTCGGCACGCGGGAAGGCGCATTCGCCGGGATCGTCGCCGGTGCGATCGTGATCGCGATGACGAACTACTACGGCGTGACGCTCGCCTCGCTGTTCCCCGGCGCATCGAGCACGTTGACGTCGATCAACCCCGGGCTGGTCGCGCTCGCCGTGAACGCCGTCGTGTTCATCGCGATCAGCGCGGCGCAGCGCAAGCTGAAGGCGCGAGTGGCGGCACCCGTCCGCTCCGCATGACGTCACGATCGACATGCCGCCGTCGAGCCGCCGGGCAGCCGCCCGGCGGTTTTTCCGTTCGGCGGCCCCCTAACCATTTCGCATTCCAACAGGACACCAGGCGATGACGACCGAGGACAAAGCCGACGACCGGCGCGAAGCAATCGATACGCTGATCGCGAACGGCTGCGTGATCACGATGGACCCGCAGCGGCGCGTGATCGAGAACGGCGCGGTTGCCGTGAAGGGCGATCGCATCGTCGCCGTTGGCGACACCACCGGGTTGCAGGCGCGTTTCCGTGCCGCGCGCACGATCGACGCGCGCCGCAAGGCCGTGCTGCCGGGCCTGATCGATTCGCATGCGCACGCGGGCCACGCGATGCTGCGCACGATCGGCGGCGCGGACGGCGATGCGTGGTCGGCCGCGGCCGAGACGATCTATACGCGCGCGTCGGACGAGGCGTTCTGGGAAACCGAATCACACCTCGCGGCGCTCGAACGGCTGAAGGCCGGCGTGACGACGGGCGTGTCGCTGCTCGGCGGTGGCAACTCGATCATGCGCGTCGACGATCCCGTCTACGCGCGGCGCCATTGCGATGCGGTCGTGCGTACGGGCACGCGCTCGATCGTGGCGGTCGGCCCGTCGCGCCCACCCGCGCCGCGTGCGTACACGCGCCACGGGCCGGACGGCAGCGAGACGCGCGACGTCGATTTCGACACGATGTACGACGTGTGCGAGCGCATCGTCGACGCCTGCCATGGCGATGCCGGCGGCCGGATCCGAATCGCGCTCACGCTGCCGGTGTACGGCCCCGAGCACGACCCCGAAGTCGCGCGGTACGAGCGCGACTTCCGCGACCAGGCGGCGCGCTACGGCGCGCTGGCGCGCGCACGCGGCCTGACGTTCACACAGGACGGGCATCGCGCGGGCACGCTCGCGTTCGCGCATCGCGAACTCGGGCTGCTCGGTCCGACGGCGTTCATGTCGCACAGCATCGACCTGACCGACGACGACATCGCGGCGTGCGTGGAAACCGGCACCGCGATCGTCCACAATCCGAGCGCGATCATGTCGATCATCGGCCGCTGCCCGGTGCCCGAGCTGATCGATGCGGGCGTGACCGTCGCGATCGCGTCGGACGGCGCGGCGCCAGATCGCGGTTACGACATGTTCCGACACATGTGGCAGTGCATGCACTACCATCGCCGCCACTTCCGCGACCCGGACGTGCTGCCGCACGGCAAGGTGCTGGAGATGGTGACGATCGACGCGGCGAAGGCGCTGTCGCTCGATCACGAAATCGGTTCGCTCGAAGCCGGCAAACTCGCCGACGTCATCCTCGTCGATCTGTTCCGCCCGCACATGATGCCGATGAACATGCCCGTGTATCGCGTGACGTGTTTCGCGAACGCGGCCGACGTGTGCATGACGATGGTCGGAGGACGCGTGCTGATGGACGATCGCCGCGTGTTGTCGGTCGACGAGAACGAGATTCTCGAGCGCGTGACGACGGTCGCGGAGACGATGATCGCGCGCAGCGGGTTGCGGCACCTGCTCGACGAGCCGAAGACGCTGTGGGGGCGCAGTCGCTACTGAACGCCGCCGTGGCGGCAGTGGTTTGCGCGGTGCAATGACGGCGAGGCTGGCCCGGTTCGGGCCGGGTTTTTTTCTGGTTTCGCCGCCGACGGACATGCTAGGATTTCCGTCAAACAACTCCGGAGACTGCTATGCCGTTCATCTGCGAAAACGTTGAATGCCGCGCCGTGCTGGCTCGCGGTCAGGTCAAGCCCAGTCGCGAAGAAGCAGGGTGGTGTTTCTACTGCCCGGACTGCAAGGCCAGGAACGAGTTGACGATTGCCGGCGTGCCGGACGGTCCTGTCGAGTGGCATCAGCCGGAGAGAGCCAGTCCCCCGCACAAGGTCGTCGCGACGGCGCGCCCCCTGGAAGACGGCGGGTTCGCAGCCCAGCTGCGCGTTCAGCGGGCGCTCGCCGTGAAAGGAACCTACGCGGCCGAAGAGCGCTGGGAGCAGCTCGGCGTATTCCCCGACGCGCAGGAGGCCGTCGCGCACGCGAAGTCCTTCGCGATGGACCTGCTGGCACGGGCGGCCTAGGCGCGAGCGGCCCGCCGGGCGATCCACATTTTGCCGGCAACGACACCGGGCGGAGGCTCGGGTGTCGTGCCGCGCCGGCAGGCCCGACACCGGTCGGACCGGTCACATCACGCCGCCGCCGCCACATCTCGAAGACGGAATTGCGCGACGGCATCGCTCAGTCGTGCGCTCTGATCCTCGAGCGACAGCGCCGCGGCGGCTGCTTCTTCCACCAGCGCGGCATTGCGCTGCATCGTCTGCTCCATCTGGATGACCGCGGCATTCACCTGCTCGATGCCGGCGGATTGCTCGTCGAATGCGATGCTCGTTTCGCCCATGATCGCATTCACGCGCTCGACCGCGGCGACGAGTTCGTTCATCGCCGAGCCGGCGAGTGCGACGAGGCCGCTGCCGTCTTCGACGCGCTGCGCCGAGTGGCCGATGAGTTCGCGAATCTCCTTCGCCGCCGACGCGCAGCGCTGCGCGAGCCCGCGCACCTCGGTTGCCACCACGGCGAAGCCACGCCCCTGTTCGCCCGCGCGTGCCGCTTCGACCGCGGCATTCAACGCAAGGATGTTCGTCTGGAATGCGATGCTTTCGATCACGCCGACGATGCCGGAGATCCGCGTGGAGCTGTGCGAGATCGCCGACATCGTTTCGACGACGCGCTGCATCGCGTCGCCGCCTTTCGATGCGATGCCGGCCGCGCCTTGCGCGTAAGTGCGTGCATCGCGCGCGTTGTCCGCGTTCTGCCGCACAGTCGCCGTCAGCTGTTCCACGCTCGCCGCCGCCTGCTGCAGCGACACGGACTGCTGCTCCGTGCGCGCGGACAGGTCGACGTTGCCGCTCGCGATCGTGCGGACGTCGCCGACGATCGTCTCCGTGCTCGAGCGCACCTGATTCACGGTTTCGACGAGGCCGTCCTGCATCCGCTTCAATGCATTCAGCAAATACGCCATTTCGTTTTCGCCGGGAATGACGACCGTGCCGGTCAGGTCGCCTTTCGAAATCCTGTCGAAATGCGCGACGGCGAGATGGATCGGCGCGATGATCGCCTTCGCGAGCACGCGCTGCGCCAGGAAGCCGACGATCAGCGCGAACAGCGCGACCGCCACCATGGCCCACACGATCCGGTGGAAGCGCTCGCCGGCTGCATCGTAGCGGGCCTTCTGGCGTGCGACCTGGTACGATTCGAGCGCGTCGATCGCTTCCTGGTAGGCGGTGAAGAGTGCCGGCGGCGCGGTGCGGTGCGTGTCGAGGAAGTCGAAAGCGTTGTCGTGATCGAGTTGCGACATCGCCTTCAGGAACACCTGGTCGAGCAGCGTGCGACGGCGATTGCGCAGTGTGTCGAACAGCGTTTGCTCGTCGGCGTCGCGCGTGTGCAGGCGCGTGTACGCGTCCAGTTCGTCGTCGCTCTGCTTGAGGAGCGTATGGAGTTGCGCGATTTCCGCCTTCGCGGGCTGGCCGGCGCTGATGATCTGCGCGACGTCGCTCACGCGTTCGCGCAGCACGAGCATGCGCTCCGAGCTGGTTTTCAGGTGCAGCAGCGACGCGGTGTCGTCGCGGTACATCGCTTCGAGCGAGCCGTTGCCCGCGTAGAGGGCGGCGATGCACGCGCCGACGACCAGCACGAGCAGCGCCGTATAGCCGGCGATGGTCGCGACGAGTCCGCCGCGGATGGTGAGTTTTCGCATGACGTTCCCTTGCCGGCGGCCCGACGGGCGGCCGACGGCGGATGTGGATTCCGGATCACGAACGACGACGGCGCGCCGCGTCGAAATGCGGGGCGCGAGGGTTGCGAACGGGTTAACGGCAGGCGCGGCGCGGAGGTTTTATCTGCACGCGACGCGAATCTGGACGAATGCGACAGAAGGGCGGAGGTGGAGGGCGGATACGTTGCCGTGGTGAACGGCGTGCCGACGGCCGAGGCACGCGTCGCCGCCGCAAAGCGACGCGCACTCGCCGCTGGCGATCGCGAGCGGGCGGGAGGCGCTGGGCATGGCCGTCGTGCGTTCGCCGTCGTCCGTTGCGGTCATCGCGGGGCATCGTTCGCGCCACATGTCGATCGCGCGGTGGTCGTCAGACGATCGAGCTGCGCAAATGCACAGGCCGCCCGTCAAAACGAACTTCGCGAACCGGTTGCCGAAAGCAGGAACGGGGCATCGCGCTCGCGCGCGACGCCCCTTCGCATCGGCAGGCGGCCGCAGCCGCTCGCATCCGTCAGTTGTAGATATCGAACGAGAAATACTTCTTCGCGATTCGCTGATACGTGCCGTCCTGAATCAGGCTCGCGAGCGCCTGGTTGATCTGCGTGCGCAGCGCGTCGTCATCCTTGCGCACGCCGATCGCGGAGCCGACGCCGAGCGTCTTCGGATCGTGCAATGGCGGCCCCGCGAATTCGAAGTTCGCTCCCTTCGCGGTCTTCAGGAAGCCGAGATCGGCCTGCACCGACGATTGCAGCGACGCGTCGAGGCGGCCCGCAATCAAATCCTGATAGACGAGATCCTGCGTCTGGTACGTGCGCACGATTACGCCCTTCGGTTCCCAGTACGTGCGCGCATAGGTTTCCTGCGTCGACCCCTGCTCGACGCCGACGCTCTTGCCGGCCAGCGACCCGGCCGTCGGTTGCAGGTTCGAGCCGCGTCGCGCGACGAGGCGCGGCGGCACGTTGTTGATCTTGTCGGTGAACGCGATCTGCGCGAGGCGCTTCTCGGTCACGCTCATCGACGACAGCACGCCGTCGAACTTGCGCGCCTTCAGCGCGGGGATCATCCCGTCGAAGGCGTTCTCGACCCACACGCAGCGCACCTTCATGCGTTCGCAGATCGCGTTGCCGAGATCGATGTCGAAGCCGACGAGCTTGCCGTCCGGTGCGAGCGATTCGAACGGCGCGTAGCTGGGATCGACGCCGAGGCGCAGGACGGCCGGGTCTTTCGCGGCGACGGCGCCTGCCGTCAGCGCAAGCGCGACGGCGATGACGAGCTTTTTCATGATTGTCTCCATGATCGATTGTTGTGGTGTGCGGTGAAGCGAATGTGCGGCCGGTGGGCGTGACGGCCCGCGCCCGGCCATGCGCGGGCGGCTGGACGAGCGCCGGCGGATGCCGGCGATCGTCCGGATCGGGGAATCCGGTGGTTCGGTGTCAGTGCGCCGCGCTGGCGATGCACGCCATGCTGCGCCGGTAGCCGTCGGGAGAGAACGCGGCGTTCAACGCGGCCATCAACGCGATCACGCCGACATGCAGCCACCACGCGATCGCGAAGCCGCCGCCCGCGTCGCGCAGCCAGCCGATCAGCCAGGGGCTCGCGGCGACGATCAGGAAGCCGATGCCCTGCACGAACGCGGCGAGCGCGCCCGCGAGCCGCGCATCGGGCAAGTGGTCGAGCGTGACGATCAGGCTCATCGAGAAGAATCCGCCGAGCCCGACGCCGACGCTCGCGACCGACAGCCACGGCGCGAGCGCGGGCACCGTCGCGAAACCGACGAAGCCGACCGCCTGCAACGCGAGCGTGAGCCACAGCACGGGGCGGCGATCGTGCGAGCGTTTCGCGAGCAGCGGCATCGCGAGCGCGCCTGCCGCCTGGAACAGCGCCATCCAAGCGAGCAGGTTGCCGCTCGCCTGCGAGCTCATGCCGACGCTGTGATAGAACGCGGGCAGCCACGCGACGAGGCTCGCGTAGCCGCTGTTGCTGAGGCCGAAGAACAGCGCGAGTTGCCATGCGCGCGGAATCCGGGCGAACGCGGTGACGGGCGCCGATACCGTCGCGGCATGCACCGCGTCGCGCGGCGCCTTCGCGCGCCACAGCGCGAGCGTCACGAGCGCGGGCACGGCCCAGACGGCGAGCGACAGATGCCAGCCGCCGTGCGCGGCGAGCCACGGGCTCGCGACCGCGCCGAATGCGCCGCCGCCGACGAGCGCCGCCGAATAGAGCCCCATCGCGAGCGGCAGCCGGTCGGCGAACCAGCGCTTGGCGAGGCCCGGCGCGAGCGACTGGACCACCGCGACGCCCGCGCCCGCGACGACCGCCGTGACGACCAGCCCGGTGCTGTTTCCCGTCCACAGCCGCGCGATGCAGCCCGCGGCGATCAGCGCCAGCGCGGTGGCGAGCGCGCGCTGCTCGCCGACGTGTCGTGCAAGCCCGACGCCGACGCCGGCGACGACGCCCATCAGCACGAACGGCAGCGTGGTCAGCAGCGCGGCCGCGCGGAAACCGAGGCCGGTGTCGGCACGCACGATGTCGAGCACGGGGCCGAATGCGGTCAGGAACGGACGCAGGTTGAGGCCGGCGAGCACCAGCAACGCGAGTGCGCCGCAGGATACGGAAGCCGCGTGCGGGCGGGAAACGGCGTGTGCGGTGCCGGGGTCGGTCATCGGAATGCTCCAGTGGCCAGTGGCCTTGTGATGCGATGCCGAAAGGGTAAAGGCGTGCTTACCCAGGTGAAAATTAAATATTCGACTGGGTGTCAGTGCGGAATGTGATGGCGGGGCGCGGCGTGACGGGGCCCGATGGGCGACGCAGTCGGGGCGGGCGGCGTGGCGCCGGCGCATGGGCGGCGTGGCCGTTTCGGGCGCGGCGCCGGGAGCGGCTCCGGGCGCAGATTCGACACGCTAGGCGGCCGGCACGTGCGGTCCGTCGTCCCGTTCGCGGGCCTTTTCACGCGCGGCGACGAGTGTCCGGATGCGGGCACGATCGGCCGGCGTCGCCGGCGTGAAGATCACGAGACTCAGGTCCGGGCGGCCGGTCACCGAGAACGCCGAGTACTCGAGCGCGATCCGGCCGGCTCGCGGGTGACGAATCTCCTTCGTCCCTTCGTCATGCGAATGAATGTCGTGGTCGCGCCACATCGCGTCGAACTCGGCGCTCGTCGCGCGCATCTCGTCGACGAACGTCTGCACGGCCTGCGTCGCCCCGCCGCGCGCGATGTCGGCGCGAAACGCGCCCACCGCGAACCGCGCGACGCGTTCCCAGTTCTGCTGCGCGTAGCGCACCCCGGCATCGACGAAGATCAGCCGCAGGATGTTGCGCGCGGGCGGCGGCAGCGTCGCATAGTCGGTCAGCGTCGCGGCGGCCGCGTCGTTCCACGCGACGACGTCCCACGTCGCCGTGCGCACGATCGCGGGGCTGGCGTCGAGCGAATCGAGCACGTGCTGCAGGCGCGGCGTGACATCGCTGCTCGCGTGATAGCGCACCTCGGGCGGATGGCCGAGGCCGATCAGGAACAGATGCTCGCGTTCGGCGTCGTTGAGCAGCAGCGCGCGGGCGAGCCGGTCGAGCACGTCGGCCGACGGCGCGCCGCCGCGGCCCTGTTCGAGCCACGTGTACCACGCGGCGCTCACGTGCGCGCGCTGCGCGACTTCCTCGCGCCGCAGGCCCGGCGTGCGGCGGCGCGCGACGGGCAGCCCGAGCGCGGCCGGATCGAGTTTCTCGCGGCGGTCCCGAAGGTACGCGCCGAGCAGGTTGTCGGATGCGTCAGCCATAGCCTGTTAGTTCGTTTACCGGTAAACCGTCACGTCTTCACCGCGCGCGACGGTCGACAGATAGTAAGCCTCTCGTTCATTCGGAGGTGTCGAAATGCGTGTCTTTGTTACGGGAGCGTCGGGCTTCGTCGGCTCCGCGGTCGTTGCCGAACTCGTGGCCGCCGGGCATGCGGTGCTCGGTCTCGCGCGGTCCGACGCGGCCGCCGCGGCGGTCGCGGCCGCGGGCGCCGATGTCCATCGCGGGTCGCTGGAGGATCTCGACAGCCTGACGCGCGGCGCCGAGGCCGTAGACGCGGTGATCCACACGGGATTCAATCACGACTTCTCGCGCTTCGCGGAAAACTGCGAGCTCGACCGCCGCGCGATCGAGACGATCGGTGCGGCGCTCGCGGGGTCGGCGCGGCCGCTGGTCGTCACGTCGGGCCTCGCGCTCGTCGCACCCGGCCGCGCGGCGACGGAGGACGATCCGCATGTGCCGGTGTCGGCGACCTATCCGCGCGCGTCGGAAGCGACGGCGGCGGCGCTGGACGCGCGCGGCGTATGCGCGTCGGTCGTGCGCCTGCCGCCGTCCGTGCACGGCGACGGCGATCATGGCTTCGTGCCGCGCCTGATCGCGTTCGCGAGGGAGAAGGGCGCCTCGGCGTATCTCGGCGATGGCGGCAACCGCTGGCCGGCCGTGCACCGGCTCGATGCGGCGCGCGTGTACCGGCTCGCGGTCGAACGCGGCGCGCCCGGCGCGCGCTATCACGCGGTCGACGATACGGGCGTGCCGTTCCGCGAGATCGCGGAGGTGATCGGCCGCCGGCTGAACGTGCCGGTCGTGTCGAAATCGGCCGCGCAAGCCGGCGAGCACTTCGGCTGGTTCGCGATGTTCGCTGGAATGGATGCGCCCGCAACGAGCGAGCGCACGCGGGCGTCGCTCGACTGGGCGCCGGTGCAGCCGCGGTTGCTGGCCGACATCGACCGGCCGCGGTACTTCGAGACCTGATGCGCGAATGCGCGAGGCGTGCCGTCGTTTCCGACCGGCACGCCCGGCGCCGCAACGTTCAGACGGTCACGACGATTCTGCCGACCCGCGCACCGGCTTCCATGCGCCGACGGGCCTGGGCGATGTCGTCGAACGCGAACGGCCCTCTTCGCACACGGTTCGACGCCGGGGCGCCGCACGCAACGCAAGCGCGAACCGGACGCGCGGGAAGCGGATGCGCGCCCGCCGGTCGCGCCTCATTCGACCGGATGCAGGTCCTGCAGCAGCGTCGGCACGAGCTCCGACACGGTCGGGTGAATGTGCATCGCGCGGCTGATCGTCGTGTACGGCGCGCCGGCGGCCATCACGTCGAGCAACCCGTGCACGACTTCGTCGCCCGTCACGCCGAGGATCGACGCGCCCAGGATCGCGTGGTTGTCCGCGTCGACGATCACCTTCATGAAGCCCTGGCTCTCGCCTTTTTCGACCGCGCGGCCGACCCGCGTCATCGGCCGCGTGCCCACCAGCAGCCGGCGGCCGGTCTGCCTCGCTTCCGCGAGCGTCATGCCGACGCGGCCGAGCGGCGGGTCGATGTACATCGCGTACGCGGTGATGCGGTCGGACACCTTGCGCGGATCGTCGTCGAGCAGGTTGGCCGCGACGATTTCATAGTCGTTGTACGCGGTGTGCGTGAATGCGCCGCGTCCGTTGCAGTCGCCGAGCGCCCAGATGCCGGGCACGTTGGTGCGCAGCTGGTCGTCGACCGTGATGTAGCCGCGCGCGTCGACCGCGACGCCTGCCTGCTCGAGCCCGAGATCGTCGGTGTTCGGCACGCGGCCGACCGCGAGCAGCAGGTGCGAGCCCGCGACCTCGCGGCGGCCGCCCGTGCAGTCGAGGCCGACCACGACGCCGTCGCCGTCGCGCCGCGCGGTCAGGCAGTTTGCATCGAGCTGCACGTCGATGCCTTCGTTCGCGAGAATCTCGTGCACGGCCTGCGAGACGTCCTCGTCCTCGCGACGGATCAGGCGCGACCCTTTCTCGACGATCGTGACCTGCGCGCCGAAGCGGCGGTACATCTGACCGAATTCGAGCCCGACGTAGCTGCCGCCGACGATCACGAGATGCTCGGGCAGGAAGTCGACGTCCATCATCGTCGAGTTGGTCAGGTACGGCACCGAGTCGAGGCCCGGCATCGGCGGGATTTGCGCGCGCCCGCCGACGTTGATGAAGATGCGGCCGGCTTCGAGCACTTCGTCGCCGACGCGTACCGCGTTCGCCCGCTCGAATCGGGCATGACCCTGAAACACGGTGGTGTTGTCGAGCCCCCGCACCCATTGCTCGACGCCGTGGTTCGAGCGGCCGGAAATCTGGTCCTTGCGCGCCTTCACGGCCTTCATGTCGACGCTGACGGTGCCGACCGACACGCCGTATTCGGCCGCACGACGCGCAAGCTGCGCCGCGTACGCGCTCGCGATCAGCGTCTTGGTCGGAATGCAGCCGGTGTTCACGCAGGTGCCGCCGAAGCGGCCGCGCTCGATGACCGCGACCTTCATGCCGGCGCCCGCGAGCCGCGCGGCGAGCGGCGGACCGGCCTGGCCCGTGCCGATGACGATCGCGTCGAAGTGTTGCGTCATGACGTCCTCCTGCGCTGGTTCAACGTGGGAAGGGTGGCGCGCAAGACGCATGCCGCGCCGGCGCGCGCCCGAACGGCGACGAGCGCCTATGGTAGACCGGTTGGCGGGGGGAGGCGAGTTGCGTCGATGCAAGCGGCGGAACCTCGTTCGCCCACGGTTTTTCAGTCCTTGCGTTGCCATTGGCCGAACGTCACCGGCCGGTGCGCATCGGCGCGCATGACGGTGACTTCGTCGGGCTTGTCGTCGAGCGGAAACGATTCGGTGTAGATCTCGCTGGAGAACAGCCAGCCGTGGGTGCGCGGGTCGTAGCGGAACGTCACGTAGTCGCTCCAGTGCTGCCCGCACGCGACGAAGTTCTGCACGGTGAAATAGCGGCCTTTCACCGAGAGGCCGCTGTCGGCGGCGTCTTCGGGATCGAACGGATCGCACTGGCCGCCTTCGTTCGCGCGCAGGACCACGTGGTCGTTGCGCGCGGCGAGCCGGTACGCGTGATCGGGCCGCTCCTCGAAGATCAGCAGCGGGCGGGGCGACGGCTGCCCGCGCGAATCGGCCGCGCGATGCACGACGACGAGAAAGCTGCGCCGTCCGTCGCCGAGGTCCGGCCCTGCCTGCGCGACGAACGGCTGGTAGCCGGACGGCAGTTGCGTCGCGATGGATTGCGGCAGGCCGTCGGCCCGTGCGCCGGACGACAGCGCGGCGAGCAGCGCAAGGAGGGCACGGTGCACGGTCGTGCCCATCACAGATCCCGCCCGAGAAACTTGGTGCCGGGCACCGGATTGAACGCAACGGGCGGTGCCGGCGTGAAGCCGAGCGAACCATACAGTTGCCTTGCGGCGACGAATTCCGGCAGCACGTCGAGACACATCCGCGCATAACCGGCCGCCTTCGCGTCGCACAGCAGCCGCTCGACGAGTTGGCGGCCGACGTTCAGCCCGCGCGCCTCGGGACGCACGTATACGCGCTTCATCTCGCACGTCGTCGCGTCGATTTCGCGAAACGCCGCGCAGCCGACCACGCGCCCGGCGCGCCACGCGAGCAGCAATTGCCCGCGCGGCGCCGCGTATTTGCCCGGCAGCGCGGCGAGTTCCGGCTCATAGTCCTGGAACGCGAGGCTGACCGTGGGGCTCGCGATGTACTCGCGGAAAATCGCTTCGACGACGGCGGCATCGTCGGGATAGCGGGCGGCGCGAATCTCGATCATGGGGGCGTGGCGCGATGGCGGGAACGGCACCCAGCATAGCAGTGCGCGGATGCTTCCGGCGGCCCGCGAAGCGTGCCAGAATCGTCGACTTCACCGTCGGGAATCGACACGCAGGCGCCGGCGCTTCGGCGTCGCTGATCAAGGAGACTTCGATGACTGCATCGGCTGCCGTACTCGCCATTCTGGCCGCGCTGTGGCTTGGCGCAATGATTCCGGGCCCGAGTTTCGTGCTGGTCGCGCGCAATTCGATCGGGCTGTCGCGCCGCGACGGGCTGGCGACCGCGCTCGGCATGGGCGTCGGCGGGATCGCGTTCGGCGGCGTCGCGCTGGCCGGGCTCTACACGCTGCTGCAGGCCGTCGAATGGCTGTACGTGGGACTCAAGCTGGCGGGCGGCGCCTACCTGATCTACATGGCGTCGAAGATCTGGCGCGGCGCCGACAGGCCGATCGCGATGGAAGATGCGCAGTCCGTCGTCGCCGGCAGCGCGCGCAAGTCGTTCTGGATCGGCCTCACGACCCAGCTCAGCAACCCGAAGACGGCGATCTGGTACGGCAGCATCTTCGCGGCGCTGTTGCCGCAGCATCCGCCGCTCTGGTGCTACCTGGCGCTGCCGCCGCTCGTGTTCGGCGTCGAATTCGGCTGGTACACGATCGTCGCGCTGTGCTTCTCGACCCGCCGGCCGCGCGAACTCTACCTGCGCGCGAAGAAGTGGGTCGACCGCGTCGCGGCCGGCGCGATCACGCTGCTCGGCCTGCGGCTGATCCTGAACGCGCCGAAGGCGGGGATCTGATGGCAGGCGGTGTCGCCGGGGGCGCGCCGCCGTTGCATTCCTGACAGGCATGCCGCCACGGCCGCTCATTCCGGCACATGGCGTGGCAGGCGCAGCCGCGGCCCCGAATCACCGCGCCCTGCGCGCGCCAAGGGCGCGTCACACCGCCGGAAACCGTTCGAGCAGCGCCGCGAACCGCGCGTCATCCGGAAACGCCGTCACTTCATACCGCACCGGCCGGTGCGCGGTGGCCGTCATCAGGTCGCCGCATGCGTCCCGCAGCGCGGCCATCGGCACGTGGGCCGACTGCCGCGTCGCTTCACGATAGAGCACGACGATGTCGGTCTCGGGCAGCAGCGTCGGCACGCCGTCGCTCCACACGCCGACGCTGAACAGCTCGCCGTTCTGCCGCCGGTACACGGTGTACGACGCCACGAAGACGTCGGTGCCGTCCCGCTTGTGCAGATCGTCCAGCAGCGTCCGCTGATCCTGATAGTCGCCCGCGAGTTCGTCCACGCGCAGCGCGTGCAGCTTGGCTTCCAGCCCTGCCGGGACGAAATTCCGCCACGCGGCGCCGTCCCAGCGCAGCATCAGCGGCGGCAGCGGACGCGGCTGCGCGCGCGCCTGTTCCGCGAGTTCGACCATCGTCGCGAGCCCGGCCGCGTTGCGGTCGCCGGTGAGCAGCAGCACGGCCCGGTTCGGCGCCATCACCACCGGCGCGCCGGAGATCGGCTGGCGGTGCAGCAAGTCGGTCAGCAGGAGCCGCGCCGCGTCGTAGTAGTCGCCGAACTGCGAAACGAACACGCCGTCGCGCAACGCGGCCCACGGCGCCGACGACGCACCGCGCAGGTTGTCGATCGCGATGTCGCATGCGTCGTCGAAGCTGACACCCCATTCGGCGAGCCGCGCGCTCGTCAGCCGCGCGACGCTGAATTCGCCGTCGTACGCGATGCCGATCTCGAGGTTCTCGCACAGCGTCCGGAACGCGACTTCCGACGCGGCGGGCTGTCCGGCGAGCTGCAGCGCGACCGTGCCGCGCTCGGTCGCGCTGCGGATCACGGGGCGCAGCCGTGCGCGGACGTCCGCGAAGTTCGCCGGAATCTCGTGCTGCATCATCGCGCTCGCCTGGCGCTGCAGCGTCGCTTCGCGCTCGGCCGGCTTCGCGTCCGCATAGTCGCGGAACAGGTTGTGCAGGTTGATGATGTTCGACGGGACATCCGCTTGCACGAGACGGCCCTTGTCGTCCTCGTGAAGCCACTCGCGCGTGTCGCCGGTCGCGCGCAGCGCGGCGATCAGGCGGTCGGCGAAGTCCTGCCGGGTAGGCGGTTTGCTGAAGCGCTCGCGCAGGCGCGCGACGAAGTCGGAAAGCATCGTGAGCGGTCGGGCAGGCCCGTCTGTTATCAGTCGTTGTCATGGGCGGCGGCGCCGGTCTCCCGGGGCGCCGCCTGCGTCCCGCGGATATCGGCCGGATATCCATGGTGCGGGCGGCCCGCGCGCCGGTTGCAGGGCGGCGCGGGCCCGCATCGGGCACGAATCGGGTGCGAATCGCGCGGCGGGTGTCGCGATGGTACCGCACGTCCGTGACGGAATCGTATGCGGGCGCACAGGATGTCTGGCGTGAACCGGCGCCCGCCGGGGCTTCGGAAGGCGTCCGGATGCGTGGCCGGCGCCGCGCCGGCGCACCGGGAAACCCCGGCGATCGGCCTGCGAGCCTTGTGCTGCGGGCGTTCGCGCCGGTTGCGCGGCGTACCGGGCCGAGCCGCTTCCGCGATTCTGGCGGTCGACCTCCCGACGACGTGTAAACTGCTGCCTTTTTTGACGGTTTGCAGCATGGTGCAAGCACCCCCGCGCCCGGCACTGAGCGGCCCGACGCTCGTCCGGCTGCTCGCGCGCCTGACCGATGCCGACGTCGCGGAATCCCGGCTGACGCTGTCGGACCGCCTGAGCCAGTGGCTCGGCTGGACCGACGCGATCACGCTGTCGTCCGCGCTGAATGCGAGCCCGCCCGGCGTCGCGGCCGGCGTGCGTGGTTACGACGCGGAGCGTGACTGCGCGCGCGTGCGCCACGACCTCGCGCAGGCGATCACGGCCGCCCTCCGCCCGCGCACGCGGCGGCGTCCCGGCGAGTTGCCGCCGCCGTCCGCCGACACGGCCGACTTTGCGGATTTCCGCCAGAGCTGTCTGTCGCTCCAGCAGGAAATGGAGACCGCGATCGGCCAGTTGCGCGGCCGCTTGCGGGTCGCGGTCGCCGCGCGCTCGTCCGGGATGGCGCGGCTCGCGACGCTCGACGCGATCATGGAGCGCGTGCTCGGCGCGCGCGAGCGCAGCCTGCTGTCCGCCGTGCCCGCGCTGCTCGGTACGCGCTTCGAGCGGCTGCGCGACGCGGAACGGCAGGCACTGGCCGACGCGCAAGCGGCGGCCGATGCCGAGGGCGACGCCCCGCCCGCCGCGGCGATCGTGCCCGGCACGTGGCTCGACACGTTCCGTAACGAGATGCAAAGCATCCTGCTCGCCGAACTCGAAGTCCGGTTTCAAACGGTAGACGGGCTGCTCGCGGCCCTTCGTACCTGCTAATCCCTACGCTATGTCCAGAATTCGTCTTGATCTCGTTGTCTTCATCGCCGGTCTGCTCGCAGTGTGCTGGATCGGCATCGGCTATGTCGCGTCGAACCCGCTCGCGACGGCCGTCACGCTGCTGATCGGCGCGTGCTACGTCGCCGGTGCGTGGGAACTGCGGCGCTACCGGCAGGCCACCGCCACGCTGTCGCGCGCGGTGGCCGGCCTGACCGAACCCCCGGCGACGCTCGACGCGTGGCTCGATACGCTGCCCCCGGGCCTGCGCGGTGCCGTGCGAGCACGCGTCGAAGGTGCGCGCGTCGCGCTGCCGGGCCCGTCGCTCACGCCGTATCTGGTCGGCCTGCTCGTGCTGCTCGGCATGCTCGGCACGCTGCTCGGGATGGTCGTGACGCTGAAGGGCACGGGCGCCGCGCTCGAAAGCGCGACCGACCTCGACGCGATCCGGGCTTCGCTGATCGCGCCGGTGAAGGGTCTCGGCTTCGCGTTCGGCACGTCGATCGCGGGTGTCGCGACGTCCGCGATGCTCGGGCTGCTGTCCGCGCTCGTGCGCCGCGAACGGCTCGACGCGGGCCAGCAGCTCGACGCGAAGATCGCGACGACGCTGCGCGTGCATTCGTCCGCGCACCAGCGCGACGAATCGTTCCGGCTGCTGCAGCGCCAGGCCGACGTGATGCCGGCGCTGGTCGACCGGTTGCAGACGATGATGACGACGCTCGAGGCGCGCAGCGTCGCGCTGCACGATCGCCAGATCGAAAGTCAGCAGACGTTCTTCGATCGGACCGAGCGCGCGTATGCCGGCCTGGCATCGAACGTCGGCGACGCACTGAAGGAAAGCGCCGCCGAGAGCGCGCGCGTGGCCGGGGCCGCGCTGCAGCCGGTCGTCGCGGCGACGATGACGGGGCTTGCGCAGGAGATGGCCGCGCTGCGCGACACCGTGACGAGCGCCGTGCAGCGTCAGCTCGACGGGCTCACCGACGGTTTCGAGAAGACCACCGGGAACGTGACGGCCGTCTGGAACCGCGCGCTCGACGAGCAGCGCCGCGCGGGCGATGCAGTCGCGCAGCAGTTGCAAACGACGCTCGGCCAGTTCACCGACACCTTCGCGCAGCGTTCGACGGACCTGCTCGACGGCGTCGCGACGCGCCTCGAATCGACCGAAAGCCGGCTGTCTGACGCGTGGCGCGATGCGCTCGCGCGCCAGGAACAGGTCGGCGAGACGCTGGCCGGCCAGCATGCGCACGCGCTCGGCGAAGCCGCCGCAACGTTCGAGCGGCATTCGAGCGCGGCGCTCGCCGCGATGCGCGAGTCGCATGCGGGGCTGCAGACGCAACTGGCCGCGCGCGACGAGGAACGCCTGTCTGCGTGGAATGCGTCGCTGGCCGCGATGGCAGCGAAGCTCGGCGACGAATGGCAGCGCGCGGGCGTGCACAGCGCGGGGCGTCAGCAGGAAATCTGCGATGCGCTGGCGCAAACGACGCGCGATCTCACCGCGCAAGCGTCCACGTTCGAACAACGCTCGGCCGACCTGCTGGCGACGATTCGCGAATCGCACACGGGCCTGCAAACGCAACTGGCCGCGCGCGACGAAGAACGTCTGGCGGCATGGAACGATTCGCTGGCCGCGATGGCAGCGAAGCTCGGCGACGAATGGCAACGTGCGGGCGTGCATAGCGCAGGCCGTCAGCAGGAAATCTGCGACGCGCTTGCACAGACCACACGCGATCTGACCGCGCAAGCGTCCACGTTCGAGCAACGCTCGACCGACCTGCTGTCGACGATTCGCGAATCGCACACGGGCCTGCAAACGCAACTGGCCGCGCGCGACGAAGAACGTCTGGCGGCATGGAACGATTCGCTGGCCGCGATGGCAGCGAAGCTCGGCGACGAGTGGCAACGTGCGGGCGTGCATAGTGCAGGCCGTCAGCAGGAAATCTGCGATGCGCTCGCACAAACGACGCGCGATCTCACGGCACAAGCGTCTACGTTCGAACAACGCTCGACCGACCTGCTGTCGACGATTCGCGAATCGCACACGGGCCTGCAAACGCAACTGGCCGCGCGTGACGAAGAGCGTCTGGCGGCATGGAACGATTCGCTGGCCGCGATGGCAGCGAAGCTCGGCGACGAATGGCAGCGTGCGGGCGTGCACAGCGCGGGCCGTCAGCAGGAAATCTGCGACGCGCTCGCACAAACGACGCGCGATCTCACGGCACAAGCGTCGACGTTCGAGCAACGCTCGGCCGACCTGCTGTCGACGATTCGCGAATCGCACGCGAGCCTGCAAACGCAGCTGGCCGCACGCGACGAAGCACGTCTGGCGGCATGGAACGACTCGTTGGCCGCGATGGCCGCCACGCTGCGCGACGAATGGGCGCAGACGAGCGCACAGGCCGCGGCGCGCCAGCAGGACATCTGCGACACGCTGACCCGCACGGCGAACGACATCACCGCCCAGGCGCAGGTGCACGCGAGCGACACGATCAACGAAATTTCGCGCCTGGTGCAGGCCGCGTCGGAAGCGCCGAAGGCCGCGGCCGACGTCGTCGCCGAACTGCGCCAGCGCCTGTCCGACAGCATGGTGCGCGACACCGCGATGCTCGACGAGCGCAGCCGCCTGCTCGCGACGCTCGAGACGCTGCTCGGCGCGGTCAACCACGCGTCGACCGAACAGCGCACCGCGATCGACGCGCTCGTCAGCACGTCGGCCGATCTGCTCGACCGCGTCGGCGCGCGCTTCAACGACACCGTCGATGCCGAAACGCGCAAGCTCGATTCGGTGGCCGCACAGGTCACGGCGGGAGCGGTCGAGGTCGCGAGCCTCGGCGATGCGTTCGGTGCGGCCGTGCAGGTGTTCGGCGAATCGAACGACAAGCTGCTGAACCACCTGCAGCGCATCGAGGCTGCGCTCGAGAAATCGCTCGCGCGCAGCGACGAGCAGCTCGAGTATTACGTCGCGCAGGCGCGCGAGGTGATCGACCTGAGCATGATGTCGCAGAAGCAGATCGTCGAGGACCTGCAGCAGATCGCCGGTCGGCGGGCATCGGTCGGAGCGTAACGCATGCACGACGAAATCGACGACGGCGCGCCGTCCGCGCCGGTGTGGCCCGCGTTCGCCGACCTGATGTCGGTGCTGCTCGGCGCGTTCGTGCTCGTCCTCGTCGGCGTGATCGGCATGCAGCTGCAGCTCACGTCGAAGCTCGAGGAAGCCGTGCGTGCGCGCCAGCAGGAGGCGCAGCAGCGCAAATCGCTCGAGGAAGCACTCGCCGGGCCGCTCGCGGCCGGCCGCGTGACGCTCGTGAACGGTCGGATCGGCATCAGCGGCAGCGTGCTGTTCGCGCTGAATTCCGATCAGCTGCAGCCCGAGGGCCGCGATCTGCTGAAGACGCTCGCCACGCCGCTGGCCGCGTACCTGAAGACGCGCGACGAGATCCTGATGATCAGCGGCTTCGCCGACGACCAGCAGGTGCGCGCCGGCAACCGCCAGTTCGCGGACAACTGGGAACTGTCGGCCAAGCGCGCGCTGACGGTCACGCGTGCACTGATCGACGCCGGCGTGCCGGCGCCGTCGGTGTTTGCGGCTGCGTTCGGCTCCGAGCAGCCGGTCAGTTCGAATGCGGACGACGAAGGCCGCGCGAAGAACCGCCGCGTGGAGATCGCGCCGGTGCCGCGCAAGACCGCATCGAACGGAGGGCGGGCGAAGTGACGGACGACGCGACGCACGTGCGCGCGACGCTCGACGCGTGGCGCGAGCAGGGCGCCGACCGGCTCGATCCGGTGCGCTTTCATCGGCTCGACGCGCTGGAGAGACGCGCGGCCGCGCTCGACGGCGACGCGCGCGCCCTGCTCGATGCACGGCTCGCGACGCTGCTGGAAGGGTTTGCGGAGATTGTCTCGCGAGCCGGTGAAACGGCAGCCGCGAGCGGGACGGCGCAAGCAACCGCACCGGCGCCCGCGCGCAGCCTGCTCGGCGGGCTCGTCGAGCAGCTCGCGCGCGATGCGCAGGCCGACAGGCGCGGGATCGATCCCGTGCTGATCGATTACTTCCGCACGATGTGGTCGAAGGTCCGCACCGAACAGCAGTATCGCCAGTCGCTCGACCAGGTGCCGCGCAACGCGGGACCGCTCAATTCGAACAGCCTCGTGCATCGGTCGCTCGCGACGATGCGCGAGTTGTCGCCGGAATACCTGCAGCAATTCCTGTCGTACATCGATGCGCTGGCGTGGCTCGAGGATCTCGCCGGCGGCGGCGCGCAGCCCGAGAAGGAAGCGCCGCGCGCGAAGGCCGCGAAGCCGGCGAAACCCGCGAGGAAGACCACGCGCGCCAAGGCGCGATAACACACGCTTTCAGCCACGCCGGTCGTCGCCTAGCGACCCGGCGCCTGCGCGTCGATCGCCGCGCGCAGTGCATGCAACGCGTCGGTCAGCGCCGACGCGAACGGCGGATGCGCGGCGATGCCCGCAGCGTCGAGCTGGCTGCCGAGGATCGGCAGCGTGATCGACGCGCGCTCGACGATGCGCGCCGACATGACGAACAGCGTTTCGCGCAGCGCCGCGTCCGCATGCGTCGCGCGCGGCGACGCGTTCAATACCGCGACCGGCTTGTACACCACGGCTTCGCATCCCACGACCCAGTCCAGCGCGTTCTTCATCACGCCCGTCACGCCGTGCGCGTATTCCGGGCTCGCGATCAGCACGCCGTCCGCGGCGTTCAGCCGCTCGATCAGGTCGCGCACCGCGGCCGGCGATGGATATTCGGTATCGGGATTGAACAGCGGAAACTCGCCGAGACGATCGAAACGCGTGATGCGCATCCCGCGCGGCGCGTGCGGCTGCATCCAGCAGCGCCGCGTTGTACGACTGCGCGCGAAGGCTGCCGCACAGCGCGACGATGTCGATGCGGCGCTCGGAATCGATTCGGGGTTCGGTGGCCATCGAGGAGCGTAGGGAATGGTGGCTTGCGCGGCGACGCCGCGCGGCTCCGACGGATTATCGCATCGGTGCGTGAGCGACGTGGCGCGCGTTCGCGACGCGGCGCAGGTGACGCCATTCGCGTTCTTCCTGCGGAAACTTCACGTCCTGACGCGCCGCGGCGAGCGTATCGATCATCCCGGTTGCGCGTGCCAGGTCGCCAAGTGTCCATCCGTTGCCGAGCAACAGGCGGCGCGTATGCAGCGCACCGTACACGTCGTCCGCTACGGCTTCGCCGAGATAGCGCAGCGCGCGGCCTTCGACGTCGACGAAGCCGTGCCGGTAGTCGTGCGCGAGCGCGGTCCACAACTGCGCCGCGCCGATCGACTGACGTGCGCCGCTGATCAGGCACAGGCCCGCGTCGAGCCCCCATCGATACAGCGTCGTCGCGAGCCCCTTGCGTTGCGCGGACCCGCGCAGCCGCGTATGCGGCGCGCGCAGGTAGCGGTCCGCGCGGCGCGGCAGTTCGGGCAGCCGGTTGAAGATCGTGTAGCCGGCGAGCTGCCGGGCCGACGGATCCTCGACGTAAAGGAAGTATTCGCCGTCGGCCTCGCGGTGGCGGACGACCAGGCCCGAGTCGCCGAGCGCGACGGCCGGCAGGCCGTGCAGGCGATGGCCCGGCTGGTGCAGACGCGCGTAGAGCGTGTCGAGTTCATCGTCGATGTCGTGCTGGGAATGCTGTACGTCGATACGCATGGCAAAAGGCGCCCGTCCCGGGCGCATCGGGAAAGAGGTTCATTGCAATGGGAAAGGAAATGGCAGCGGCCCCCGGGCTCGGCGAGCGAGCCGGGGCCGCGAATCAGCTGGGGATGTGCTGGAAACCGGCGGCGATCGCGGCGAGGCCCGCGATGCAGAGTGTGAACAGGATCAGGACTTTGTGGATCACGCCTCTCTCCTCATGAACGCGCGGCGCCGAAGGGCGGTGCCGCGGAGACGGTGACAGCGGGCATGGCCCGCGCGCAGACGGTCAGCACCATACGCGACGGGCACAGGGCGGGCAACCGGACTGCGGGAGAAAAGCGACGAAACGCGGGGAATCGGGGTGTTTCGCGACAATTGGTCGCAAGGGGGGCCTCGGTGCGGTCCTGACCTTGCGCGTCGCCCTTCGACTTCAGGTGTATCCGCTCAGGAACACGTGCGAAATCGCCTCATTTTTTCGCACGCGTTCCGCCGGGCTTCCATGATCGAGGCGCTCATCGAACCGATGATCGCGAGACCGCCTCACACCGCCCGCCGCCCCCCGAACGCCTGCCTGATCCGCGCGAACAGCCCATGCTGCGCGATCCACTCGGCATACGCGCGATAGTCAGGATCGCGCATCAAATGCCGCTCCTCCGTCTTCGCCCGCGTGTAGTAGATCAGGTTGACCGCGACGAGCCCCGCGCAGTGCATCAGCCCGACCTGCCAGCCGAGCGGCTCGACGAACGGCACCGACACCATCCAGTACGACAGGTTCTTCGTGATGTATGCCGGATGCTTCGTGAAGCGGTACGGGCCCGACGTGATGATCCCGCGGTTCGTGAGGTTCGAGAACCGCAATCCGAACGAGATCGTCGATAGCGCATAGGTCATCAGCAGCAGGATGATCACCGCACCCCAGATCACGCGCAGCGTCGGCGCGGACAGCAGCCAGTTGTCCCAGAACAGCGAACCTTCGTAGCGGATGTAGTTGTTCGAGATCAGCGACCAGAACGGCTGGTAGCACATCAGCGCGGCGACCCAGCCGAGCGTGGTCGGCTCGACGGTGCGCACGTGGCTGTCGAGGATGCGGAACGTGCACAGGTAGCCGACCGTGCCGAACATCAGGTCCATCGTGAACGACAGGTCGTACAGGAACACGAAGGTCGCGATCGTCATCGGCGCGTTCACGGCGTGCGCGAGCGACGCGCTCAGGTGATCGGCGTCCTTCGACAGGTAGACGGTCATCAGCGGCAGGAAGAACGCCTTCACGCCCCAGCCGGCAAGCATCTCGCGCACGGGCTGCCAGCTCGCGGGCTGCTCGTGACGGAACAGGAAGCGGCCCCACAGCAGGTACGCGTCGTCGGTTTCGCGCTGGTGGCGATCCATCCACGCGAAGTAGAACGGCGCGGCGACGATCACGTACGGCGCGAGCGAGCGCAGCAGCGACCAGAACGGCAGGTAGAACGCGCCGTGATATTCGGGCAGGAGCCAGTAGATGACACCGATGCCTGCGTAGATCGACGTCAGCGCGCCGAGCCGCGTCGCGACACGGGCGAGCCCGAGCGGGCGCACGGCCTGCCGCGACAGTCCCGCGCTCGGGCGCAGGTAGACGCGCGAGATGAAGACTTCGTGCAGCGCGATCGTGCCGATGATCGCGAGGCTCGCGATGACCGCACGGGTGGCCGCGTCGAGGCCCGGCTGGTCGCGCGTTGTCCACAGCGCGAACAGGCCGGCCGCGATGCCGAGCAGACCCGCGCGGAATGGCGTGGCGGAACGGGGCGGGCGGTCCTGGACCGCGGCGATGCCGTCGATGGTGGAGTTCATGATCGGATCCTCGTCGGGATGACGGCCGGCGCCCCCGCTTGGCGGGTGACGCCGGCCATCGGCCGGGCTTTGGTTTGGTATCTGCCCGGCCATTGGCCTGTGGTTCTGATACGTGCAGCGTTACTTCTTGGGGGTGGTGCCGCCGAGCAGACCGCCGAGCAGGTTCGTCACCGGCGCCAGCAGGTTGGTCGCGCCAGCCGTGCTGCCGCCGTTCGAACTGCCGGTCAGGCCGGCCGTGACGGTGCCGCTGCCGGACGGCGTCGTCACCGTGCCCGCCGCGCCGCTCGGGCTGGCCGTGCCGACTGCGCCGAGCGTGCCGGCTGCAGAGGTCAGCGAACCCGTCAGCGTGCCGACCGGGCCGCTCGTCAACGCACCGCCGAGGTTGCCGGTCAGGCTGCCGCCCGGCGTCGTGACCGTGCCGGTGAGGCTTGCGCCGAGCGGCGTCAGCGAGTTGACGAGGCCGGTGATCGGCGCGAGCAGGCCGCCGACGCCCGAGCCGCTGGTGCCGCTGGTACCGCCCGTGCCGCTCGAACCGAGGCCGCCGAGCGCGCCCGTCACCGAGCCGAGCAGGCCGGTGATCGGCGCGAGCGGGCCGCCGCTGGTGCCGCTGGTGCCACCCGAGCCGCTCGAGCTGCTGCCGCCGCCGAGCGCACCCGTCAGCGAACCGAGCAGGCCGGTGATCGGCGCGAGCGGATTGGTGCCGCTGCTGGAGCTGCCGCCGGACAACAGGCCGCCGGCCGATGCCACGGTGTTGCCGAGTTGTGACACGCTGTTGCCGGCGCCCGTGCCGACCGGGTTGCCGGTCGCGCTGCCGATCTGCGAACCGGCGAGGCCGAGGCCGCTGCCGAGCGTGCTCAGCAGGCCGTTGAGCGGGGCGCCGAGCATGGTGACACCGCCGAGGGTTTGCGTCGCGCCAGGCGTCGTGACGCCGCCGGTCAGCGTATTCGTGATCGGGTTGATCACGCTGCCGAGCTGCGTCTCGAGTTGCTGGACCGGTGCGCTGTTCAGCGCCGTGTTCAGCGCCGATGCGGTCGAGTTGACGGCCGTGCCGACCGTGTTGACGAGGCTGCCGACCAGGGTCGTGGCCGGCGCGAGCGGCGACAGCGGGCCGGTGCCGAGGCTCGTCACCGCGTTGCCGAGGTTGTTGACCGCGCTGCCGGCGCCGGTCAGCAGGCCGGTGGTCGACGTGAGCGTCGGGCCGAGCGGGTTCGGCGACACGCCGATCGAGCCGAGGCCGGCAGCGACGCCGTTGCCGAGCGACTGCACGCCGTTGCCAAGGCTGGTGACCGCGTTGCCGATGCTGGTGGCCGTCGTCGGGTTCGTGCCCGGAACTTGCACGCCGCCGATCTGCGAACCGCCGTTCGCGACCGTCGTGCCGAGTGCCGTGACGAGCGTGCCGGTTTGCTGGAGGACGTTGCCGAGCGGGGTGACGTTGGTGCCGGAGGTACCGGAGGTGCCCGACGTGCCGGAGGTGCCCGACGTACCGGAGGTGCCCGACGTACCGGAGGTGCCCGACGTACCGGAGGTGCCCGACGTACCGGAGGTGCCCGACGTACCGGAGGTGCCCGACGTACCGGAGGTGCCCGACGTGCCGGAGGTGCCCGACGTGCCGGAGGTGCCCGACGTACCGGAGGTGCCCGACGTGCCGGAGGTGCCTGACGTGCCGGAGGTGCCCGACGTACCGGAGGTACCCGACGTACCGGAAGTGCCCGACGTACCGGAGGTGCCCGACGTGCCCGACGTACCGGAAGTGCCTGACGTACCGGAGGTGCCCGACGTGCCGGAAGTGCCCGACGTACCGGAAGTGCCCGACGTGCCAGAAGTGCCCGACGTACCGGAGGTGCCCGACGTGCCGGAAGTGCCTGACGTACCGGAGGTGCCCGACGTGCCGGAAGTGCCCGACGTACCGGAAGTGCCCGACGTACCGGAAGTGCCCGACGTACCGGAAGTACCCGACGTACCGGAGGTGCCCGACGTGCCGGAAGTGCCCGACGTGCCGGAGGTACCCGACGTGCCGGAAGTGCCCGACGTGCCGGAAGTGCCCGACGTGCCGGAGGTACCCGACGTACCGGAAGTGCCCGACGTACCGGAAGTGCCCGACGTACCGGAGCTACCCGACGTACCGGAGGTGCCCGAGGTACCACCGCCGGACGTACCCGACGAGCTCGGCTTGATCGACGGTGTGACCGGTCCGTCGACCGAGCCGCAACCGTACAGAGTGAGCAGCGACAGGACGGCGAGCGATACTGCCGTCTTCTTCAAGTAATAGTGCATGGTGGCCTCGACATTGGAAGTTGTGTCCGGGCCATCACTGCAAATTCCGCGCCATGACACCTTTCGCGAAATGCGTCAGCGCATTGTTGTGGGAATCGGGAATATCGGCGCGATTTAAACGGAGGAATGGCGGTTTCGCGCGACGGAGACGCCAGACGCGCCGACGCGCTCGCCGTGATGTTCCCGTAAGGAACCGTAACGCCGGGCCGGATGTTACGTAGCGTTCGACCCGACGTTCCGTGTGTGACGTGGCCGGCCGCGACCCGAGGCCGGCGTCTTTGACGAAACGCCCGTGCGCCGGGAACATGACGTGAACCAACCCGGCCGCGGGCGACACCGAAGCGGCCACGACTCAAGACAGGGACACGACATGAGCGAACAGGACAGGGAGCAGGGCAAGGCGCGCCGTACCGAGGTGATGGGCGAGGCGTTCGTCGAGCGCGCGATGCGCGACCTCGACGGTTTTTCGCGTCCGTTGCAGAACTGGCTGAACGAGCACGCGTGGGGCAGTACGTGGCAGCGCGGCGGGATCGACCTGAAGACGCGCAGCCTCTGTACCTGCGCGATGCTGGCCGCGCTCGGCCGCAGCACGGAGCTGAAGGGCCACGTGCGTGGTGCCCTCAACAACGGCGCGAGCCTCGTCGAGATTCGCGAAGTGCTGCTGCATAGCGCGCTGTACGCGGGCGCGCCGGCGGCGGTCGAGGCGTTCCGCAGCGCGCGCGAGGTCATGACGGAGCTCGGGCTGTCGCTGCCCGACGACGAAGCCTGACCGGCACACGGCGCATCCCGGCCGTCAGGCCCGCCGACGATCAATGCTCGACGTGCGTGCCTTGCGTCGGCGCCTCGACCGGCGCGGCGGCGACTTCGAGCAGCCAGTCGGCCGTCGCGTCCGGAATCGTGACCGGCAGCATGTGCCCGCCCTCGACGACCTTCAGCCGCACGCGCGCCGACTTCCGCGCCAGCGCTTCGCCGTGCGTACGCCAGTTCAGGATCGGATCGGCGCGGCCATACAGCACGTCGACCGGCAACGAGAGGTCCGCGTAGCGGCGCTCCATCGCAGGGAGGTCGACGGGCGCCGACAGCAGGTCCGTTGCCGTCGCGTAGAACACGTGCGGCCGCAGCCCGAGCAATCCGCCGCCCTTCACCGGGAAGTCGCGCGGCACGGCTTCCGGCGCGAACACCTGGCTCACGGCCTTGCGGCCGGTCAGGATCGTCAACGGGATCGCGAAGGTCCACGACACGAAGCGGCGCACCAGCGGCGACGGCAGCATCAGCGGCTTGAACGGCGCCGGCGGCTCGGTCTGCTCGTGCGACAGCGGCGCGATCAGCGCGAGCCGGCTGACGCGCTCCGGATGATTGAGCCCGACCGCGAGCGCGATCGCGCCGCCGAGCGAGTGGCCGACGAGCACGGGCCGGTCGAGCTTCAGCGCGTCGATGAACGCGGCGACCGTGCGGGCCTGCGCGAACACGTTCGCCTGCGAACTGGCGCCGCGCAGCGAGCGGCCGGCGCCGGGCCGGTCGACGAGGATCACGCGATGGTGCTGCGCGAGCCGCGTGAGCGGCAAATACGCGAAGTTGCGCCACTGCCCGGCGAGCCCGTGCACGAACACGAGCGGCGGGCCGCTGCCGTATTCGACGTAATGGATGTGGTCGCCGCCGATGTCGACGAAGCGGCCTTCGGGCGGAAACGCGCGCGTCACACGGCGCGCGACGTAGCCGGAAAACAGCGCAAGCGCGGCGAGCACCGCGACGACGCCGAGCAGCACGTTCTGGATCAGGTGGAGCGTATGGGTCATGTCGGCCTCAACGGGATTCGAGTACGGGTTCGGCAACCGGCGCGGCGGCCGGGCCGGCTTTCGCGCGGCGTTCGAACTGCATCGCCGAATCGGCGAGCCCGCTGAACTTCAGCGACGCGAGATCGAGCACGTAGTTCTGGTGGAATTTCCAGGGCTTGCGATGCCCCTGCTTCGGCAGGATGCCGGCCGCGCGCTGGATGTAGCCCGAGCTCAGGTTGACGGCCGGCACGTCGCCGAGGTCGCCGGCGCCGAGCCGCGGCACGCAGGTGTCGTAGCCGTTCGCGCGCATGTGGTTCAGCAGCCGGCACACGTAGCGCGCGATCAGCTCGGCCTTCAGCGTCCACGACGCGTTCGTGTAGCCGAACGACGACGCGAGGTTCGGCACGTCGCTGTACATCATTCCCTTATAAGACACGGTCTGCGGCAGATCGACCGCGCGGCCGTCGACCGTGACGCGCGCGCCGCCGAGCATCTTCACCTTCAGCCCGGTCGCGGTGACGATCACGTCCGCGTCGAGCTGCTGGCCGCTCTTCAGCTTCAGGCCGGTCGGCGTGAAGCGCTCGATCTCGTCGGTGACGATCGAGGCGCGGCCCGCACGGATCGACTTGAACAGGTCGCCGTTCGGCACGAGGCACACGCGCTGGTCCCACGGCATGTAGCGCGGCGTCAGATGCTTCGCAACGTCGAAGTCGGGGCCGAGCTGCTTGCCGGCCGCGCGGATGATGAACCGTTTGGTCTGCTCGGGCTTGCGGCGCGACACGTTGTACAGGTACATCGTCAGCAGTACGTTCTTCATGCGCACGATCCGGTGCGCGAGCCTCGACGGCAGCACGCGGCGCAACGCGTTCGCGATCTTGTCGCGCGCAGGCAGCGACACGATGTAGGTCGGCGAGCGCTGCAGCATCGTCACGTGCTTCGCATCGGCCGCCATCGACGGCACGAGCGTGACGGCCGTCGCGCCGCTGCCGATCACGACGACGCGCCGGTTTGCATACGACAGGTCCTTCGGCCATTGCTGCGGATGCACGATTCGGCCTTCGAACGAGTCCATGCCGGCCCAGTCGGGCAGGTAGCCGCCGTCGTAGTCGTAATAGCCGCTGCACATGTAGAGGAAGCGGCACGTGTAGGCGAGCGTGTCGACCGTGCCGTCGCGCGTGCGCTCGATGCGTACCGTCCAGCGTGCGCGGTTCGAATCCCAGTCGGCCGCGACCACCTTCTGGCCGTAGCGGATCATCTTGTCGATGCCGTGCGTGCGCGCGGTGTCGCGGATGTAGTCGAGGATCGTCTGGCCGTCCGAGATCGCCTTGTCGCTGTGCCACGGGCGGAAGCTGTAGCCGAGCGTGAACATGTCGGAATCCGAACGGACGCCGGGATAGCGGAACAGATCCCAGGTGCCGCCGATCGCGTCGCGCGCCTCGATGATCGCCACGCTCGCATACGGGCAGCGCTGCTTCAGGTGATAGGCGGCACCGATGCCGGACAGGCCGGCGCCGACGATCAGCACGTCGAGGTCGCGGTTGTCGCCGCAGGCGGACGGCGCATCGCGCCGGTCGGTCGTCGTCGAGGTCATGCGGGATCCTTGGTCGGTGTGGTCGGGAGCGCGGCCGGTGCATGGGTGCGCTCGAGATTGCGTGCGCGGGCACGGCGCACGTGGCGCAGCACCAGCCGCTGGTAGCCGGCGCCGAGCAGGCGCGCGAGCTTGTCGAGGCGGCGGGCGTCGGCGCCGACCAGCACGCGGCGCGCGTTGCGCTCGACGCCGGCGAGGATCTGCCGAGCGGCATCGTCGGCCGTCGTCACGTTGATCAGGCGATTCGCCTGACGGCGGTGGGTTGCTTCGTCCTGCCCCGTGAGCGCGCGGATGCTGGTGTCGACACGGCTCGCGTCGACGATGTTGGTCGCGACGCCGCCCGGATGCACGCAGGTCGCGCTGACCGGCGCGCCGTCGAGTTCGAGCTCCATCCGAAGCGCCTCGGTGAAGCCGCGCACGGCGAACTTGGTCGCGTTGTACGCGCTTTGCGTCGGCATCGCGACGAGCCCGAACAGGCTCGACGTGTTGATCACGTGCCCGTCGCCCGACGCGCGCAGATGCGGCAGGAACGCCTGCGTGCCGTGCACGACACCCCAGAAGTTGATGCCGACGATCCATTCGAGATCGGCGATGCGCGCGGTCTCCGCGCTCGCGGCCAGCGACACGCCCGCGTTGTTGAAGATCAGGTTGACCTTGCCGTGTTCGGCGCGCACGAAATCGGCCCACGCGAACACCGCATCGCGATCGGCGACGTCGAGCCGCCGCGTGCTCGTGCGCACGCCGTGCGTCGCGCACGCGGCCGCCGTGCCGGCGAGCCCGACCTCGTTGACGTCGGCGAGCGCGACGTCGCAGCCACGCCGCGCAAGCTCGACCGCGAGGCTGCGGCCCATGCCCGAACCGGCGCCCGTGATCGCGGCGACCTTGCCGGAAAAACCCTTCATCCGTCGTTCCTCCCGTTCCGCTTGCGCTGCGTCGGCGGCGCGCTTATTGTGGTGTTGTTCGTCACCACTTTAGTTTTCGGGTGTCCTGATGTCAAATAGCGAAATGGAGAAAGCACTCGAAACGGAAAAACGGGGCCGGGCATACGGCGGCGTGGCGCCCGAGGTGCGGGCCGCCGAGCGGCGCGATGCGCTGATCCGTGCGGCGACGCGCGTGTTCGGCACGGTCGGCTTCCGCAAGGCGACCGTGCGGTCGATCTGCCAGGAAGCGAAGCTCAACGACCGCTATTTCTATGCGGCGTTCGACAGCACCGAGGATCTGCTGCGCTGCACCTACCTGCATCACGCGCAGCAGTTGCACGACGCGGTCGAGCGGGCGGTGGCCGAGCGCGGCGGCGATTTGCGCGAGCGCATCGATGCGGGGCTCGCCGCATTCTTCGGGTTCCTGCGCGACCCGAGCGCGGCGCGCGTGCTGCTGCTCGAGGTGATGGGCGTGAGCGCGGACACCGACATGACGTATCAGCGGATGCTGATCGACTTCGGCAAGCTGATCATGGCGATCGGCGCGACGGGCGAGGCCGTGACGCCCGCCGAGCGCACCGAGCAGCGGCTGGTCGGGCTCGCGCTGGTCGGCGCGATGACGAACGTCGGCGCGGCGTGGCTGCTCACCGGCTATCGTGACCCGGAGGCGCAGATGGTCGCGAGTTGCAGGAAGGTGCTGCTGGGGACGTTGCGGGAAGCGGGCTAGGATGCGGCGACGAACGGACTTGCGCGATTCGCATCCGGTTGCGTCGCGAAGCCATCCGACGCTTCACCCCCTCGAGCGTTTCGATCGTGCCGCCATCACTGACCGCGCGTCCCCGATCCTCGCCTTCATCGCATCGATGAACGCACGCACCTTCGGCGAAGGCAACCGCGTCGACGGATACACCGCGTGAATCCCGGCCCGCGCCGAGCGCCATGCGGGCAGCAGCCGGACGAGCCGGCCGGCCGCGACGTCCTCCGCGATCGAGAAATCCGTCAGGAGGCCGAAGCCACCGCCCGCGAGCGCGATTGCACGGCAGGCCGTCGCCGTGTTCGACACGACCGGCGCGATGCAGCGCACCGACGCCTGGCCGCCGCTCGCGTCGTGAAGTTCGAGCGTATGCGGGCGCGACAGCGTCGACAGCATCACGAACGGCAGCGCGGCGAGCGCATCCGGATCGCGCGGCAGCCCGTGCCGCGCGACGAACGCGGGGCTCGCGACCAGCCACTTCTCGTACTCGCCGAGCTGCACCGCGCGATAGTTGGAATCCGCGAGGCGGCCGATGCGGATCGCGACGTCGAGATTGTCCGCGACCAGATCGACGATGCGATCGTTCGCGATCAGCTCGACGTCGAGGCCCGGATGCACATCGCGCAGCGCGACGATGGCCGGCGCGACGACCAGCGAGCCATAGTCGATCGGCACGCTCACCCGCAGCGTGCCGCGCAGCGGCCCCGTGTCGGACGATACCGCGTCGAGCGCGCTTTCGGTCGCGCGCACGATGTCGCGGCACGCATCGTAGAACGCGCGCCCCGCATCGGTCACGCTCAGCCGGCGCGTGGTGCGCACCAGCAGGTTCGCGCCGACCTCGGATTCGAGCCGCTGCATGTGCGTGCTGACGACCGTTTTCGCGAGACCGAGCCGTTCGGCCGCGGCCGTCAGCGAGCCGGCATCGACCACCGCGACGAAGATCGCCAGCCGGTTCAGGTTCACGTCGCGCAGATCGGCCATCGTCGATTGTCCTATGGAAGCGGATAATGTTTCAGCGATTATCCGTCTTCTGGACGTGAACGGCGAGCGCTACGCTGGGGCCGTTCGTCGCCGATTCCCGGCGGCGCGAGATCCAGGAGCCTTTCCATGCCCGCCGCCAGCAAGCCCGCCCGTCCGGTTCGTGTCTATTCGTTTACGTTGTCGGGGCACGCGCATCGCGTCCGGCTGTTCCTGTCGCTGCTCGGGTTGCCGTTCGAGACGATCGACGTCGACCTCGCGGCCGGCGCGCAGCGCGAACCCGCGTTCCTCGCGCTCAATCCGCTCGGCCAGGTGCCGGTGATCGACGACGACGGCACCGTGCTGGCCGATTCGAACGCGATCCTCGTCTATCTCGCGAAGCGCTACGGCGACGCGCACTGGCTGCCCGACGATGCCGCCGGCGCGGCGACCGTGCAGCGCTGGCTGTCGTACGCGGCCGGGCCGATCGCGTCCGGGCCGGCCGCAGCGCGGCTCGTCACCGTGTTCAGCGCGCCGCTCGATCACGACGCCGCCAAGCGCACGGCCGCGAAGGTACTCGCGGTGATCGACGGCGAACTCGCCGGCAAGCCGTTCGCCGCTGGCGCGCAGCCGACGATCGCCGACATTGCCGCCTACACGTACATCGCGCACGCGCCGGAAGGCGGCGTGTCGCTGGAACCGTATCCGCACGTGCGCGCGTGGCTCGCCCGCGTCGAGGCCCTGCCGGGTTTCGTCGCGATGCCGCCGACCCGCGCCGGCCTGCTTGCCGCCTGACGCGAAGCCGCGCCTTTACCGGGAGAACGCGATGACCACGCCGACCGCCGCCGTACCGGGCTGGGAACTCGACGTTGCGCCGTTTCATGCGGGCGAACTTGCCGTGCAGCAGCGCGCGGGCGTGACGGAGGCCGCGGGCACGGCCGGCCGGCGCGGGATTCGCCGCTTCATGCCGGACCAGCACCGGACGTTCTTTGCGCAGTTGCCGTTCTTCGTGCTCGGCGGCGTCGATGCGCACGGGCAGCCGTGGGCGACGCTGCGGGTCGGGATGCCCGGTTTCGTGACGGCGCCGGACGCACGCACGTTGCGCATCGACGGCGAGGCGTTGCCCGGCGATCCGCTGGCGGGCGCGTGGCAGCCGGGCGCGCCGCTCGGCGGGCTCGGGATCGAGTTCGACACGCGCCGGCGCAATCGCGTGAACGGCATCGTGCGCGCGGTAGACGGCGGTGCGCTGACGATCGCGGTCGAGCAGAGCTTCGGCAACTGTGCGAAGTACATCCAGGGGCGCAAGCCGACGTTCGTGGCGCGCGAAGGCGATGCGCTCGGCGAGGCCGACGTGTCGGACCGGTTGACCGATGCCGACCGCGCGCTGCTCGCGCAGGCCGATACGTTCTTCGTCGCGAGTGCGAACACGTCGGCCGGTGCGGGCGCCGCGCGCGGCGCGGACGTGTCGCATCGCGGCGGCATGCCGGGCTTCGTGCGCGTCGACGACGCGCAGACGCTGACGACGCCCGATTTCAGCGGCAATCGCTTCTTCAACACGCTCGGCAACCTGCAGCACGATCCGCGCGCGGGGCTGCTGTTCGTCGACTTCGACAGCGGTGACCTGCTGTATGTCGCCGCGCGGGCGGAGATCGTGTGGGACGGGCCGCTCGTTGCGTCGTTCGACGGCGCGCAGCGGGTCGTGCGGTTTCATGTGCGGGAAGTGCGGCGCACGCGCGGCGTGCTGCCGTTCCGGTGGTCGGCGGTCGAGCGGGCGCCGCAGTTTGCGGGGATGGCGGGGGCGGCGAGCGCGGGCGGGGCGGTGGCGGCGTCTGTCTCATCGTCGGCATCGTCATCGCCCTCCACCTGGCGCCCGCTGCGCATCGCGAAGATCGTCGACGAAGCGCGCGCGATCCGCTCGTTTCATTTCGAACCGGCGGATGGCGGCGCGTTGCCGGCCTACGAAGCCGGTCAGCATCTGACGCTGCGCGTCGCGCTGCCGGACAGCAATGCACCGACGATCCGCAGCTACACGCTGTCCGATGCGCCCGGCGCGTCGCATTACCGGATCACAGTGAAGCGCGAAGGACGTGTATCGGCCTGGTTGCACGACCATGCGCACACCGGGATGACGCTCGACGCGCAGATGCCGCGCGGCCGCTTCACGTTCGACGTCGCGAGCCCGCGTCCGGCCGTGCTGGTGTCGGCCGGCATCGGCATCACGCCGATGATCGCGATATTGCGCCGCGCGCTGGCCGACGACGCGCCGTCGCGCCGCGTGGTGTTCGTGCACGGCGCGCGTGATACGGCCGACCGGCCGTTCGCGACGGAACTGACGCGCATCGCGGACGCCGACGCCCGCGTATCGCTGCACTGGTTCGACAGCCGGCCGCAGCGCGACGGCGCGGCGCGACCGGGCCGCATCGACGTCGCGCAACTGAAGCGCATCCTGCCGTTCGACGACTACGACTTCTACTTGTGCGGGCCGTCCGCGTTCATGCGCGATTTGTACGACGGATTGCGCGCGCTGAACGTGCCGGACGAGCGGATCCGCTTCGAGGCGTTCGGACCGTCGAGCGTCGTGCGCAGCGTGGCCCGCACGGCAGCGGCGGCGGCCGTGGCAAGCATGCCCGTCGTGTTCCGCCGCTCGGCGCGCGACGCCGCCGCCTGGACCCCCGCGGACGGTACGCTGCTCGAATTCGCCGAAGACAAGGGGGTGGCGGTGCCGTCCGAATGCCGGTCGGGGGCGTGCGGTACGTGCGCGACGCGCGTGCTGTCCGGTGCGGTCGATTACGTGCAGCCGCCCGATGCGACGGTCGAACCCGGCTGCGCGCTGCTGTGCGTCGCGCGGCCGGCGGAAGGTGCCACGGAGCCGCTCGTGCTCGACCGCTGAACAACCCATGCGACATGCCGCCGCAGACGGCCTGCTGCGTGAAAAGCGCGCGCAACTGCTTCTTTTTTCGGATGCCGGTCGGATCGACGATAGCGTCAACCGATTCGATGAAAGGAGCATAACCATGAAACTGCTCGGCATGATCAAGCTGGTCCTGTGGAGTTTCTTCGGCGTACGCAACAGCAAGGCGCACGCCGCCGATCTCGCGAACGTCAACTACACGTTGTTGCCGTTCGTGGCGATCGTGCTCGCGCTGCTCGTCGGCGCGGTCATCTACGGTGTCGTGCATCTGGTCGTCGATCCGACCGCGACGATGCAGGGGTTCTGACCGACCGCCGAATCGCGGGCGGGCGAACGTTCCCGCTCCGGTTTCCGGCCGCGTGACCGGCACGTGACTGTGCCGGTCATCGACGTGGCCGCGCACAACGCCAGCCACGCGCACATCAACACCGTCGCCGTGCCGCGTGAGTCGCGCGGTTTCCGTTCCCGCCTTCCACGCCTCCGATTTGCCCGATTCCAGGGCGGTCGGCCCCGCCCGGGGTAAAATGCGCGCCGCGCCGCGATGTCGTGCGCGACGGGCACGCCGCCGTTCCAGCGAATGGCGCGCGCAAGTACGTCGCGCCCGTAACGGGGCGTTCGAAGCGTCCCCCCGCATGACAAGACCGCGCGATGCCGCCGTCCGCCCGACACGCCCCCGACGAAGCGGTCGACGGCTGCGTCGTTGCCCGGCGCGTCATCGTCATCCGATGTCCCATCCTGCGCTTTCCCGATCGATCGGCACGCATGCGGCCCGATCGTCCGACTCGTCTGGCGAATGTCGTGTCGACGTTCGTGCCCGGCGGCCGCAGGGACCGTTGCGGATTCTTGCGCGAGGTCGCGCTTCGCGGCTGCATAACGAGTTTCGAGTGTTTCGACAGGGTCGAGTGGCGAGTTTTCCATCCAGAACAATGACGGTGAATAGAACAACAGCGGCGCCCGCACGGCGGCGGCGCGCGAAGGCCGGGCTTGGCGTCGGTCTCGGCATCACGCTTTTCGCGGCGCAGGCCGCCGCGGCACAGGGCGACGCACTGGCGCCGGACGCCGATGCGGCCGGCAGCGCAGCGCTACCGACGATCACGGTTACCGGCGCACGCGAGAACACGTTTCGTGCGCGCGAAGCATCGGTCACGGGGCTCGACGATGCGCCGCTGCGCGACACGCCGGCGTCCGTCAACGTCGTCACGCGCGCGCAGATCGACGACCAGCAGGCGAAGCGCCTGAGCGACGTGGTGCGCAACGACGCATCGGTCGTCAACGACTACGCGCCGGTCGGCTATTTCGAAGGCTTCGCGATCCGCGGCTTCCCGGTCGATCTCGCGAGTGCGATCCGGATCGACGGTCTGACGGTGTCCGGCGAGCAGAACGTGCCGCTCGAGAACAAGGAGCGCGTCGAGATCCTGAAAGGGCTGGCCGGCATCGACAGCGGCGTGGTTGCGCCGGGCGGCGTGATCAACTTCGTGACGAAGCGCTCGGCGAACGTCGCGAGCGTGACGGGCGGCGTCGACAGCCGCGGCTCGACGTCGGCGGCCGTCGATCTCGGCCGCCGCTTCGGGCCCGACCATCAGTTCGGGTTCCGGATCAATGCCGCGAAGGAGAACATGCACTCGTACATCGACGGCACGAACGGACGGCGCACGTTCGGCTCGATCGCCGCCGACTGGGACATCAGCCCGCGCGCGAGCCTGCAGCTCAACGCCGAATTCCAGCAGTGGATCCAGCGTTCCGCGCCCGGCTACCAGTTGCTCGGCGGCACCGTCGTGCCGTCGGTCAAGACGACGTCGAAGGCGCTCGGTACGCAGCCGTGGGCGAAACCTGTGACGACCGATGCGCTGAACCTGAACGCGCGCTTCGACTACCAGTTCAACGACGACTGGAAGGCGTATGTCGCGGCGGGCCGCAGCCGCACGATGATCGACGACAACAGCGCGTTCGCGTACGGCTGCTATTACGCGGCGAGCTGCGCGGCCGGCACGACGTCGCCGTTCTTCTTCGGCGCGAACGGCGACTACGACGTCTACGACTTCCGCAGCCCCGGCGAATACCGTCGCAACGACGACTTGCGTGCGGTGACGACGGGCAAGTTCGCAACGGGCCCGCTGCGCCATGAACTGACGCTCGGCGTGAGCGTGCAGCGCCGCGTCGTGCACATGGCGAACGCCGTGTACGACTATGTGGGCAGCGAGAACGTCTATGGGCCCGACGTCGCGTTCGCGCCGTCGCCGAATACGGCCGGGCCGTCGTATCCGCAGCTCGATTCATGGCAGTACGGCGTGTTCGGGCTCGACCGCATCAGCATCGGCGAACACTGGCAGGTGCTCGCCGGCGGCAAGGAAGTGCTGCTGCGCCAGCGCAGCTGGAGCAGCCTCGACGGCGAGGCGACGCACACCGATCGCTCGGCGTTCCTGCCGCAGGTCGCGCTCGTCTACAAGCCGGTGAATGTGCTGTCGCTGTACGCGTCGTACAGCAAGGCGTTGTCGCTCGGCGACCAGGCGCCGGTGCGCGCGACCAACGCGTATGCGTTCCTGCCGCCGGTCGAATCGCACCAGTTCGAGCTCGGCGCGAAATACGACTGGCTCGACCGGCTGAGTCTGACGGCCGCCGTGTTCTCGATCAGCAAGCCGTTCCAGTTCGCCGATCCCGATGCGTCCGGCACGAGCTATACCTTCGTGCAGCGCGGCACGCAGCGCCACCAGGGGATCGAGCTCGGCGCGGCCGGACGGCTCACGGAGCGGCTGTCGCTGACGGCGAGCGTCGCGGCGATTCGCGCGCGCGCGTACGATTCGGGTTCGCCGGCGTACGAAGGGCACCAGATCATCAACGTGCCGGCGCTGCGCGCGTCGCTGTATGCGGACTACGCGGTACCGGGCGTCGCGGGACTGAACATGCTCGGCGGCGTCGAATACAGCGCGGGCCGCAACGCGAACGAAGAGGGCACCGCGCGCGTGCCGTCGTGGTTCGTGTTCAATCTCGGCGCGCGCTACACGACGAAGATCGCGGGCCATCGCACGGTGCTGCGCGTGTCGGTGGACAACCTGTTCAACAAGTTCTACTGGCGCGACGCGGGCGAGCAGCAGGGCGACGCGTACCTGTTCCCGGGCGCGCCGCGCACCGCCCGCGTATCGTTGACCTATGATTTCTGATCGTCCGGACCCGGCCGCGTGATGCGCGGCCCCGGCAGCCAACCAGGAGAGTACAGACGATGTCCCCACTCGAAATCGCCGGCGTGATCGTCAGCGCGCTCGCGATCTGGCTGACCGCGAAGCGGCGCATGCTGTGCTGGCCGGTCGGGCTCGCGTCGGTCGCGCTGTACGGCTGGATCTTCTTCGACGCGAAGCTGTATTCCGACATGCTGCTGCAGGGTGCGTTCGCGGTGCTGCAGGTGTACGGCTGGCGCCGCTGGATCGCGCAGCGTACGCTCGAGGCGAGCGGCGGCGCGGCGTCGGCAGGCGACGTCGCGCCCGTCACCGGCGTGCGGGCCCGGCAGATGTTGCCCGACCTGATCGCGGCCGTTGTCGGCAGCGCGCTGCTCGGCGGAATGATGGCGCGCTGGACCGATGCGGCGCTGCCGTTCGTCGATGCGTCGCTGACCGCGTTCAGCCTCGTCGCGCAATACTGGACCGCGCGGCGCTACATCGCGTCGTGGGGGTTGTGGATCGTCGTGAACGTCGTGTACGTCGGGATGTTCGTGTTCAAGGAACTGTATCTGACGGCCGGACTCTATGCGCTGTTCATCGCGCTCGCCGTCATCGGCTGGCGCGACTGGAGCCGGACGGCCGACGCGCTGCGTGCAACGGCGAGCCCGGCGGGCTGATTCACGGGCCGATTCAACTACGGAGCTGCGTCGTCCATGACATTTCCTCTCGAGCCGAACGCGCCTGCGTCGCGTGACGCTGCCGACGCGCGGGACGTCGCCCCGCCGCAATTCGGCGTCGACGGCGAGCAGGCCGAACGCGACTGGCCGCTGATGACGCACGACGAAGTCGCGGGCGTGCTCGCGCGGATCGATGGCGTCGGCGCGCCGGCGCGGCTTGCGTGGCACAGCCCGCGGCCGTTCTCGGCGGCCGTGCTGGTGCGCACGACAGACGAGCGCACGCTGTTCGTCAAGCGTCATCACGTGAGCCTGCGTGATGTCGCCGGGCTCGAGGAAGAGCATCGCTTCATCGCGCATCTGCGTGAACGCGGCATTCCGGTCGCTCACGTGCTCGCCGGTCGCGACGGTGCGACCGCGTTTGCATCCGGCGACTGGACCTACGAAGTGCACGCGGTCGCGCCCGGTGTCGACGCGTATCGCGGCGTGATGTCGTGGCAGCCGTTCACCCATGCTTCGCATGCGTACGCGGCCGGCCGCGCACTGGCCGAACTGCATCGCGCGTCGGCCGGCTACGATGCGCCGGCGCGGCCCGTGCGCACGCTGTTGTCGAGTTTCCGGGTGCTGTCGTCCACCGATCTGGCGGGCGCGCTCGAACGCTGGGTCGATGCGCAGCCGCTGCTGGTGCGCGCGCTCGGCACGCGTGACTGGCGTGGCGATGTGGCGGATGCGATCGGCCCGTATCACGCGCGCCTCGTGCCGCTGCTGCCCGCGCTGCCGCCGCTGTGGACGCACGGCGACTGGCATGCGTCGAACCTGCTGTGGACCGATGCCGGCCCCGGCGCGCGGGTGCGCACGGTGCTCGACTTCGGCCTGTCCGATCGCACGTGCGCGGTGATGGACGTCGCGTTGGCGATCGAGCGCAATGCGATCGACTGGATGGCGCCGGCCGATGCGCGCCGCATCGAATACGCGCACATCGATGCGCTGCTCGACGGCTACGAATCGCTCGAACCGCTGAGCGACGATGCGTACGCGGCGCTGGTCGCGATGCTGCCGATCGTGCATGTGGAGTTCGCGCTGTCGGAGGTCGCGTATTTCGGGTGCATCATCGACGCCCCGGCGATCGTCGACATCGCGTACGACGGCTACCTGCTCGGGCACGCGCGCTGGTTCGGCGAACGCGACGGACGACACCTGCTCGACTGGCTGGTGCAACGCCGGCGCGCGAAGCGGGGCAGCGTGTAACGCTGCGTGCCGGACATTGACGAGCCGGCAGTGTCGGCTGGCCGGGCTTCGTTTTTCTTCCGCGCGGCGATCGCACCGCACATTCACTGAAATCCTCTGATCTACGAAGCGGATCCTGCTGCCGCAGGACGCCGCACGTCCGCACTCCGTCGCATTCAACATGACGGAATTGTCATCTTCGGCTCATGTTTGCACTGCACCCGATCCGTAGCATCGGTGCGAACCGTTATCGCAGAACCGAACATGCTCAAGCTCACCCTCGCCGTGGCCGTCGTCTTCGCGACGGCCGCGACGGCCCATGCGCAGTCGCTGCAGGTCGCGGCACCGGCCCAGGCCTTGGCCCCGACGGCTTCCGGTGCCGCGTCGCCGTCCGACATATCTTCTTCCCCGTCGCTGACGCTGTCCGACGCGCTCGCGGCGGCAGCCAGCAACAACCCGGCACTGCGCGGCGCGCGTGCGGACGTCGATGCATCGGCCGGCGCGCTGATGCAGGCCGGCGCACGTCCCAATCCGGAAGTGTCGTTCCTGCAGGAAGGCTTCAGCCGCGCGGAACGCACGTCGACCGCGCTGATCAACCAGACCCTCGAACTCGGGGGCAAGCGTCGCGCACGGCTCGACGTCGCATCGTACGGCCGGGAGGCCGCGAACGCGTCGCTCGACGAGCAGGTTGCCGCTGTGCGCGCCGATGTGATCGCGGCGTTCTACGGATTGCTTGCCGCGCAGCGGCAACTTCAGGTTACCGAAGAGTCGGCCGCGATCGCCGCGCGCTCGGCGGACCTCGCGGGGCGCCGCGCGCAGGCCGGCAAGGTGTCGCCGGTCGAGGCGACCAAGGCGCAGGTGGCGGCGGCCGGCGTGCAGATCGAGGTGACGACCGCGCGCGGCCGTGTCGACGTCGCGCGCGAGAAGCTGAATGCGGCGATGGGTGAAGCGCGCGGCGACCGGCGCGTCGCGCTCGGCGATCTGGAAACGGTGCCTGCGGTCGAGCCGCTGTCCGCGCTGACCGCGCAGCTCGAAGACGCGCCGCTCGCGCGCGTCGCGCGTGCGGAGATGCTGCGCTCGAACGCGGCCGTGTCGCTCGAACGCGCGCGGCGTATTCCCGACGTGACGGTCAGCGCGGGCGTGAAGCGGGTGACGACCGGCGGCGTGCCCGACAACCAGGCGGTCGTCGGCGTGTCGATTCCGATTCCGCTGTTCGACACGAATCGTGGCGCGCTGCTCGAAGCGACGCACAAGGCCGAGCGCGCAAATGCCGATCTCGACCGCGAACGTACGCGGCTGCGGCTCGAACTTGCACGGGCGTATGCGAATTTCGACGCGGCGGCGCAGGAAGCGCGGCGGCTGAAGACCGACATCCTGCCCGGCGCGCGGCGCGCGCTCGATGCGATGTCGCGCGGCTACGAGCTCGGCAAGTTCAGCTTCCTCGACGTGCTCGACGCGCAGCGCACGCTGTTCCAGGGGCAATCGCAATACGTGCGCGCGCTCGCCGACGCGCATGCGGCCCGCGCCGACATCGGCCGGCTCGTCGGCACGCCGCTCGCGGCCGGCGCGCAATAGCCGCGCTTCTTACCTGAAGGATCATCATGTCACGCAGCAGAATCTTCATCATTGCGGCGGCCGTGCTCGGCGGCGTCGGGATCGTGCTCGGCGCGCTCGCCGTCACGCGAGGCAGTGTGTCCGCCCCCGCGGGCACCGAAGCCGCACAGGCGGCCGACGGCGTTGGCACCGGCTCGCACGGTGGCGTCGTGCTCACGCGCGGCAAACTGTCCGTCGAGATCGTGATGACGGAAAAGCCCGGCGACGCGCGGCTCGTCGTCTATCCGTTCGTCGACGGCAAGCCGGTCGATAAGGGCGTTGCGGTGTCCGGCACGCTGGTGCGGTACGACCGCTCACACGAACCCATGCGTTTCGACGCGGCAGGCCAGAAGTTCGTTTCGGCGCAGTCGATCGCGAAGCCGCACGTGTTCGACGCGACGATCGACATCAAGGCGGGCAACCAGGCCGCGTCGTTCCCGTTCGCCCGCGCGGACGGCGCGATCGCGCTGACCGACGCGCAATTGCGGACGTCGAAGATCGCGCTGGCGAAGGCCGGCCCCGCGCAGATCGCCACGCCGTTCCAGCTGCCGGGCGAGATCAAATTCAACGAGGACCGCACCGCGCACGTCGTGCCGCGCGTGGCCGGCATCGTCGAACAGGTGTCGGTGTCGCTCGGGCAGAACATCGCGAAGGGGCAGGTGCTGGCCGTGATCGCGAGCACCGATCTCGCGGACCGTCGCAGCGAACTGCTGACCGCCGAACGCCGGTTGTCGGGTGCGCGCGCGACCTATGAACGCGAACGCACGCTGTGGCAGGAGCGCATCTCGGCGGAACAGGACTATCAGCAGGCGCAGGTTCAGTTGCGCGAGGCCGAGATCGCCGTGCAGAACGCGCGGCAGAAACTGGCCGCACTGAACGCGCCGGCGGGCGCGGGCGCGCTGAATCGCTATGAGTTGCGCGCGCCGTTTGCGGGCACGATCGTCGAGAAGCATGCGACGCCCGGCGAAGCGATCGCGGCCGACGCGAGCATGTTCGTGATCTCCGACCTGTCGACGGTGTGGGCCGAGATGGCCGTGCCCGCGCAGCGGCTGAACGACGTGCGTGTCGGCCGCGACGCGACCGTCAGCGCGACCGCATTCGAATCGCGCTCGAGCGGCCCGATCGCTTACGTGGGCTCGCTGCTCGGCGAACAGACGCGCACCGCGCCCGCGCGCGTCGTGCTGCCGAACCCGGACGGCGTGTGGCGGCCGGGGATGTTCGTGAACGTGTCGGTCGACGCGGGCAAGCAGGCCGTTGCGCTCGCGATCGCGAGCGACGCGCTGCAAGACGTCGACAGCGTGCCGTCGGTATTCGTGCGCTCGCCGAAGGGCTTCGTCGCACAGGCCGTCGAGACGGGGCGGCGCGACGAACGCGCGACCGAAGTGCTGAAGGGGCTCAAGCCGGGCCAGGAATATGTGGCCTCGAACAGCTTCGTGCTGAAGGCCGAGCTCGGCAAGGGGAGTGCCGAACATGAATGAACGTCACGCACCGACGGCCCACGCAGTGGCCGTTCCCCGCCTCAAGGAATCCTGCCATGTTTGAACGCCTGATCCGCTTTGCGATTGCGCACCGCTGGCTCGTGATGCTGGCGATCGCGGCCGTGGCCGCGCTGGGCGTGTTCAGCTACCAGAAGCTGCCGATCGATGCGGTGCCCGACATCACCAACGTGCAGGTGCAGATCAACACGGCCGCGCCCGGCTACTCGCCGCTCGAGGCCGAGCAGCGCATCACCTACCCGGTCGAGACGGTGATGGCCGGGCTGCCGGGCCTCGAACAGACGCGCTCGATTTCGCGCTACGGGCTGTCGCAGGTCACGGTGATCTTCAAGGACGGCACCGACATCTATTTCGCGCGGCAGCTCGTCAACGAGCGCATCCAGGAGGCGAAGGACAAGCTGCCGGCCGGCATCGCACCCGCGATGGGGCCGACGTCGACCGGCCTCGGCGAGATCTACCTGTGGACGGTCGAGGCCGACGCCAACGCACGCAAGCCCGACGGCACGCGCTATACGGCGGCCGACCTGCGCGAGCTGCAGGACTGGGTCATCCGGCCGCAGCTGCGCAACGTGCGCGGCGTGACCGAGGTGAACTCGATCGGCGGCTACGTGAAGGAATACCGCGTCGCGCCCAATCCGGCGAAGCTGATGTCGTACGGGCTGACGCTCGCCGACGTCGTGCGCGCGCTGGAGCGCAACAACGACAACGTCGGCGCCGGCTACATCGAAAAGCGCGGCGAACAGTATCTCGTGCGCGTGCCGGGCCAGGCGCGCACCGTCGACGACATCGCGAACATCGTGCTGACCAACGTCGGCGGCGTGCCGGTGCGGATGAAGGAGGTCGGGCAGGTCGACATCGGCCGCGAGCTGCGTACCGGCGCCGCGACGTCGAACGGCGAGGAGGTCGTGCTCGGCACGGTGTTCATGCTGATGGGCGAGAACAGCCGCTCCGTTGCGAAGGCCGTCGCCGCGAAGATGGAGGACGTGAACCGCACGCTGCCGGCCGGCGTGAAGGCGATTCCCGTGTACGACCGCACGGTGCTCGTCGAGAAAGCCGTCGCGACGGTGAAGAAGAACCTGCTCGAAGGCGCAGTGCTGGTGATTGCCGTGCTGTTCCTGTTCCTCGGCAACATCCGCGCGGCGCTGATCACCGCGCTCGTGATTCCGCTGTCGATGCTGATGACTTTCACCGGCATGGTCAACGCGAAGGTGAGCGCGAACCTGATGAGCCTCGGTGCGCTCGACTTCGGGATCATCGTCGACGGCGCGGTGGTGATCGTCGAGAACTGCGTGCGGCGGCTCGCGCATGCTCAGTCGGCGGCCGGGCGGCCGCTCACGCGCGACGAGCGCTTTGCGGAAGTGTTCGGCGCGTCGCAGGAAGCGCGGCGCGCGTTGATCTTCGGGCAACTGATCATCATGGTGGTGTACCTGCCGATCTTTGCGCTGACCGGGGTCGAAGGCAAGATGTTCCATCCGATGGCCGTGACCGTCGTGATGGCACTCGCGGCCGCGATGGTGCTGACCGTCACGTTCATTCCGGCGGCCGTCGCGTTGTTCATCGGCGAGCGGGTCGAGGAGAAGGAGAACCGGCTGATGGGCTGGGCGCGGCGCGCGTACGAGCCGGTGCTCGCCGCGTTCATGACGCGCCCCGCGCGCGTGATGCTCGGCGCCGGTGCGATCGTGCTGGCAACGCTCGGGCTCGCGACGCGGCTCGGCAGCGAGTTCATCCCGAGCCTGAACGAGGGCGATCTCGCGGTCGCCGCGCTGCGGATTCCCGGCACGAGCCTGTCGCAGTCGGTCGAGATGCAGAAGGCGATCGAGAAGACGTTGAAGGCGCGCTTCCCGGAAATCGAGCGCGTGTTCGCGCGCACCGGCACGGCCGAGATCGCGGCAGATCCGATGCCGCCGAACCTGTCTGACGGCTACATCATGCTGAAACCGGCCGACCAGTGGCCCGACCCGAAGAAGCCGCGCGATCAGCTCGTGCGCGAGATCGAGGCGGCGCTCGCGGAACTGCCGGGCAACGCGTACGAGTTCTCGCAGCCGATCCAGCTGCGCTTCAACGAGCTGATCTCGGGCGTGCGCAGCGACGTCGCGGTGAAGATCTTCGGCGACGACATGGCGGTGCTGAACCAGACCGGCGAGCAGATCGCGGCCGCGCTGCAGAAGGTGCCGGGCGCTTCCGAAGTGAAAGTCGAGCAGACCACCGGCCTGCCCGTGCTGACCGTCAACCTCGACCGCGACAAGCTCGCGCGCTACGGCGTGACGGTCGCCGACCTGCAGGATACGGTGGCCGCGGCCGTCGGCGGGCAGAAGGCGGGGACGCTGTTCCAGGGCGACCGGCGCTTCGACATCGTCGTGCGGCTGCCGGACGAGCTGCGCTCCGACATCGAGGCGATCAAGCGGCTGCCGATCGCGCTGCCCGCGCCGGCCGCGGGCGCCAGCGCGCCGCTCGCGCAGGCGCCGTACGTGCCGCTGGCCGAACTCGCGACGATCGAGGTCGCGCCGGGCCCGAACCAGATCAGCCGTGAGGACGGCAAGCGGCGGGTCGTCGTCAGCGCGAACGTGCGTGGCCGCGACGTCGGCTCGTTCGTCGCCGACGCGCGCGAGCAGCTGCAGCAGGACGTGCGCGTGCCGGCCGGCTACTGGGTGTCGTGGGGCGGCCAGTTCGAGCAGTTGCAGAGTGCGAGCGAGCGGCTGAAGCTCGTCGTGCCGCTCGCGCTGTTCATGGTGTTCGTGCTGCTGTTCGTGATGTTCAACAACGTGAAGGACGGGCTGCTGGTGTTCACCGGCATTCCGTTCGCGCTGAGCGGCGGCGTGGTGTCGCTGTGGCTGCGCGGGATTCCGCTGTCGATCACAGCCGCGGTCGGCTTCATCGCGCTGTCGGGCGTTGCCGTGCTCAACGGCCTCGTGATGATCTCGTTCATCCGCAACCTGCGCGACGAAGGGATGCCGCTCGACGCGGCCGTGCGCGAAGGCGCGCTCACGCGGCTGCGGCCCGTGCTGATGACCGCGCTCGTCGCGTCGCTCGGCTTCCTGCCGATGGCGTTCGCGACCGGCACCGGCGCCGAGGTGCAGCGCCCGCTTGCGACGGTCGTGATCGGCGGTATCCTGTCGTCCACGGCGCTGACGCTGCTGGTGCTGCCGGTGCTGTACCGCGTGAGCCACGCGGTGTCGTGGCGCGCGGTCTTGCGCGGCGGGTTCGGCGCGGGCGTGCTGCGGCGGCTGGGTTTCTTCAAGGGTAATGCGTGATGCGAATTCTGATTGTCGAGGATGAACCGAAAACGGGCGCCTATCTGCGCAAGGGCCTGACCGAAGCCGGCTATGTCGTCGACTGGGTGGAGGACGGCATCACGGGCCAGCACCAGGCCGAGACCGAGGAGTACGACCTGCTCGTGCTCGACGTGATGCTGCCGGGGCAGGACGGCTGGACGCTGCTGCAGAACCTGCGCCGCAGCAAGTCGACGCCCGTGTTGTTCCTCACCGCGCGCGACGACGTCGGCGATCGCGTGAAGGGGCTCGAACTCGGCGCCGATGATTACCTGGCCAAGCCTTTCGACTTCGTCGAACTCACCGCGCGCATCAAGTCGATCTTGCGGCGCGGCCAGCCGCGCGATTCGAACACGCTGCGCGTGGCCGATCTCGAACTCGACCTGACGCGCCGCAAGGCCATGCGGCAGCGCGACACGATCCTGCTGACCGCGAAGGAATTCGCGCTGCTGTGGCTGCTGATGCGTCGCGAAGGCGAGATCCTGCCGCGCGCGACGATCGCGTCGCAGGTGTGGGACATGAACTTCAACAGCGATACGAACGTCGTCGATTCCGCGATCCGGCGACTGCGCTCGAAGATCGACGACGCCTATGAACCGAAGCTGATCCACACCGTGCGCGGGATGGGCTACGTGCTCGAAGTGCGCGACGGCGCGGCGAAATGATCGCGCGCCTGCTGCCGCGCACGCTGCGCGGACGCCTGACCGCGCTGATCATCCTGTCGACGTCGGTGATCCTCGCATCGAGCGGCGTCGCGCTGTACGAGGCGTTGAGCAATCGCATCGAGACGACGGCGGCCGAGCAGATGGCCGGTATTTCGGCCGCGCTGGGCACGCACCTGGCGGAAGCGCGTTCGACGGCCGACGTCGCGCGCAACCCCGATATGTGGGTCGACCAGTTGCATGGGCATCCGAACATGGACCTGGCGATCTACGATGCGGCCGGCACGCGCATCGTCGGCACGCCGGGATTCCGGACCTACGCGCCGCTGCTGTCGACGGACGCGGGCCGCCTCCCGGTATTCGTCGCGCCGCCCGGCGTGCGGCACCAGTATCTGGTGATGACCGTGCCGCTCGCCGGCGCGGGCGCGCCCGTCGTGCGCGTCGCGGTGCAGTACGACCGCAGCGCCGACGTGCTGCTGCTGCGCACGCATGCCTATACGATCGTCGTGATCGAGGTGTTCGGCGTCGTGCTGGCGGCCGCGATCGCATACGGCATCGCGGCGCTCGGGCTGAGCCCGCTCCGGCGCTTCGCGGCGCGGGCCGAGCAGATGTCGACGAGCCGCCTGGCTCATCCGCTGCCGGAACTCGATACGTCAGGCGAACTGAAGGAGCTGGAGCATGCGTTCAACGGGATGCTTGCTCGCCTGGACGAATCGTTTACGCGGTTGAGCCAGTTTTCGTCGAATCTCGCGCACGACATGCGCACGCCGCTCACCAACCTGCAGGCGGCCGCGCAGGTCGTGCTGTCGCAGCCACGTAGCGCGGACGAATACCGGAGCGTGATCGAGTCGAGCATTGACGAGTATCAGCGGCTGTCGAGGATGATCGAAGACATGCTGTTCCTCGCGCGCTCGGAGCAGGCCGGCACGTCGATCGACGTGCGGCGGCTCGATGCGGCCGAGGAAGCCTCGCGTGTCGCCGGCTATTACGAGCCGCTTGCGGAGGATGCGGGCGTGTCGGTGAAGGTCGACGGTTACGCATGGGTCGATGCGGATCTCACGCTGTACCAGCGCGCGTTGAGCAACCTGCTGTCCAATGCGCTGGCGTACGCGCCGCGCGGCAGCGTCGTGACGATCGATTGTTCGGAACAGGCCGGCGCGACGACGATCGCCGTATCGGATACGGGGCCGGGCATCGATGCGCAGCATGTCGCGCGGATTTTCGAGCGCTTCTATCGCGTCGATCCGTCGCGGCACAATTCGGCGTCGGGGACGGGCCTCGGCCTCGCGATCGTCCGGTCGATCATGGACAACCATGGCGGCGAATGCGGCGTCGACAGCGATCCGGGCCGGCGCACGACATTCTGGCTGCGCTTTCCGCAGCGGCCGCGGGTCGCGCCGAACACGGTGCCGGCGGCCCATGCTTGAGATCGCACGCCGGCACGGCCGCGCGTTCGCTGCGATACGGCGGTGCGCGGCACGCTGCCCGCGATCGCGCGGCAGCGCCCGCGCCTGACCGCCATCAGCGGGTCGCGAGGCTGTCGTGATTGTCGGCCTGCGGCGCCTTCTCGCCGGCATGTACCGAAAGCCCGTGAAGCTCCTTGTTGCGCGCGACGATCTCGCTGACCGGCGGGTACTGCGTCTTGCTCGTCGGCACCACGCCATCGTGCTGCGCCTGCTTCAGTTCGTTGATGACTTCCGCGCGGGTCTTGCCCTGCGTTTGAGTTTGGGCGAACGCGGCTTGCGAGGCGATGCCGAGCGACAGCGTCGCGGTGACGAACAGGGCAGCGAGTTTGACCGTTTTCATTGAGTTCTCCTTGGTGGGGCCGCCGGGTGGCGATCCATGGACCCAGTATGCGAAAACAGCCGAGCGTGACCGTGATCGGCAGATGAAAAATCCGTCAGATTGCGTGGCGGCGTGTGCAACGTGCGGGCCGCGCCGACATGACGCAATCGTCATGTTCGGGTCATGCGTGCGATGAGCGGAGAGCGGAGCATGGCGCTTGCCGACGGCCGATGGTGTCGACGGCATGCGCACCGTTCGCCGCGCCGGCATGGAAGGCGGGCGGTCTCGTTTCGACTTTCGCTCCGGACCAGATCGTGGATCGCCTCGCCATTCGCCTGTCGTTGTTTGCCCTGCTGATTGCCCCGTTGGTCGCCGGTTGCGCTTCATCCCGTCCCGATACCGGAATTGCCGGATCGTCCGCACCGAAGGCCGCGCGCAATACTGTGCCCACCAGCCTGATGCCCGGCGAGCAGATCGACTATGCGGGGCATCGCTGCGGCAATCCGAACTTCTACGTGAAGACCCATCCGTGCCTGTTCCCGAAACGCAACGTCACACGTTGATCCGTCACACGTACGAAAAAAGGCCCGGCACACGCGGTGTCCGGGCCGAACGCGTAATCGTGCCGTGTGACAGCGATCCGCTTGCGTGGATTGCAACGGGCATCGCCCGTCGCGCATTCGATCGTAGCGACACGATCCATCGCGAACCTGATCGGAAGATGAAATTTTCGTCACGCACGAGCCCGCGCGTTGCCGCTGCCCGGATCAGAAGCGATGGCGCAGCCCGAGATTGACGGTCCGTTGCGTGCGCGTGCCGTCGTAGCCGTAGGAGCCTATCGACGCCTGCGCCGTCTGCGTGCCGCCGTCGAACGTGCGTTGCTCGACGTTCGCGCGTTGCCACGCGCCGACCGCATAGAGATCGGTGCGTGTCGACAGCACGTAGTCCGCGCCGGCGGACACCTTGTGATAGGTAGCGCTCGTATCGCCACGGGCTTTCGTGTAGCGGTAGCCGACGCAGATGAGCAGGCTCGCGCTCGCCGGATAGTTGAAGAAGTCGCTGTCATCCGCGCGTCATGTGTGCCGAAGCATCCCGTTGATTTGCTTCGCACTGCGATCAATGGAGAAGCGCGCGATGACGAAATCATCATCCCGTGTTCATGATCGCGCACCGACGCCGGATCAATCTTGGAACTCACGTTACCCATTCCGGACAAGGAGCCAATTTCATGAACATGCGACGACCCCTGATTTCGATCGCCATTGCCACGCTGTCGATCGCCGCTTTCTCGCAGTCGGCCACCGCGCAATCCAGGACCCGGCAGGAAGTGCGCCAGGAAATGCTGCGCGCCCGCCACGACGGCGTGATCCCGAGTCCGAAGCACGACTATCCGCCGAGCCCGGCCACCATCGCCCGCAATCAGGAAATCCATCGCTCGACGGTGCATCGCGGCGAATCGGCGCCGGTCGTCGATGCGCATGACGACAGCTTCGCGGTGCGTTGATATTTTTGCGAGGAGGAGTGGACGATGCGCAACATGATGAAAGCGATCCTACTGGCCGCGTGCCTGACGACGACGGGCGCGATGGCGGCCGGCTGGCCGGAACGCGCGCTGTCGCATGCGCCGGAGCACGACGTCGGCCGCCGCGCCAGCGAACGGATGCGCTGCGAGTTCGCGGCCGTGCCGGCGGGCGAGTGGAGCGCGACGTTCACGCGCGGGCAATGCGAAGTCGGGAACGGGCAGCTGACGTTGCTGCCCGCCGCTGCGGGCGCTGCGCCGGCTCCGCTCACCGAGCAGCGGATCGCGCTCCGGGAGGTCCGTACCGTGTCGCATCAGTCGCGCAAACTGAAGGAGCAACTGCAACTGACCGCGCGCGACGAAGTGATCGCGCTGAACGTGCTGACCGACGACGGCAGCCGCAAGTCGCGCGAACATGCGATCGACCTGTGGGCCGCATTGCGCAACGAGGGCGTGACGCCCGTCAACGGCACGCGCATCGTCGATACGTATCCGACGGCCGCGACGACCTGGTGACGCTCGCGCTTCAGCCGGCCTTCACCGAACCTTCGATCAGGAAGAACACGATGAAGCCGATGAAGAATGCGGCGGTTGCAAATGGCGTCTCCGGCACTTCGTGCGCTTCGACCAGCAGTTCCTCGGTGACGAGGTAGAGCAGCGCGACCGTGCCGAGCCCGAGCAGCGCCGCGTAGAGATTCGCCGGCAGCCCCGCGAACACCGCATTGCCGGCGACGGCAGCGATACTCAGCAGCGCGGCCAGCGCAACGGGCACGACGATCGCGAGCAAGCGGCCGACGCCTGCCGACGCCAGCGCCGCACTGACCGACAGCGCGAGGAACAGCACTTCGAGCGTCAGCGCGATGGTCAGGATGATGCCGCTTTCGTCGCTCGCGGAGAACGCGATGCCGAGCACGAGGCCGTCGACGACGAGATCGATCGCGGTGACGAGGATCAGGCTGACCGGTAGCCGCGCGTCCTCGAAGCGCGTTTCGACCGCGCCGGACAGCGCACGGATCGCGAGCATCAGTGCGAGGCCGAACACGAAGCCGACGACGACCGGAAACAGCGCGTGCGCGCGGTCCTGCGGCAGCAACTCGAGCGCTGCCGCCGCGAACACGATGCCGCCGGTGAAATGCTGGATGACGCTCGACGTTTTCGGGCCCGGTGCGCGCCATGCGGCCGCGAGGGCGCCGAAGCAGGCCGCCAGCAGCGGCGGTAACGTGAGCAGCGCGAGCTTCGCGGTCGGTGTCATGGGGCCTCGGCAGTGGAGCGCGCCGCAGCGGGCGCTGCAGCGCACGGCGGTTTCGTGCCGGGCGTCGCCCCGGCATCAACCGGGGATTGAACACCTTGAAGCCGCTTCAAGGTCAAGACATTTGAAGCGGGCGTGTCGGCACGCCCGCGTCGGGTCACAGCTGCGCGAGCGCCTGGTCGAGATCGGCGAGCAGGTCATCGATGTGCTCGATGCCGATCGACAGCCGCACCGTTTCCTCCTTCACGCCGGCCTTCGCGAGTTCGGCCGGCGACAGCTGGCGGTGCGTCGTCGAGGCCGGATGCGTGGCGAGCGATTTCGTGTCGCCGATGTTGACGAGCCGCGTGAACAGCTTCAGCGCGTCCTGGAACTTCGCGCCGCCGTCGCGGCCGCCCTTCACGCCGAACGTCAGGATGCCGGGCGCGCGGCCCGACAGGTAGCGCACGACGAGCGGATGATCCGGGTGATCGGGCAGCCCCGCGTAGTTCACCCACTCGACGTGTTCGTGGCGCGCGAGATGCTGCGCGATCTTCAGCGCGTTGTCGCTGATGCGCTCGACGCGCAGCGCGAGCGTCTCGATGCCCTGCAGGATCTGGAACGCGTTGAACGGCGAGATCGCCGCGCCCATGTTGCGCAGCGGCACGACCCGCGCGCGCCCGATATAGGCGGCCGGCCCGAACGCTTCCGTGTACACGACGCCGTGATAGCTGACGTCGGGCTCGTTGAGCCGCTTGAAGCGGTCCGCGTGCTGCGCCCACGGGAACTTGCCCGAATCGACGATCGCGCCGCCGAGGCTCGTGCCGTGGCCGCCGAGATACTTCGTCAACGAGTGCACGACGATGTCCGCACCGTGTTCGAACGGGCGCAGCAGGTACGGCGACGGCACCGTGTTGTCGACGATCAGCGGGATCCCGTGGCGATGCGCGACTTCCGCGAGCGCGGCGATATCGGTCACGTTGCCGAGCGGGTTGCCGACCGATTCCGCGAAGATCGCCTTCGTGCGCGCGTCGATCAGCGGCTCGAACGACGCCGGGTCGCGCGGATCGGCGAAGCGCGTCGTGATGCCGTATTGCGGCAGCGTATGCGCGAACAGGTTGTAGGTGCCGCCGTACAGCGAACTGGCGGACACGATGTTGTCGCCAGCTTCGGCGATCGTCTGGATCGCGTACGTGACGGCAGCCTGGCCCGACGCCAGCGCGAGCGCGCCGATGCCGCCCTCGAGCGCGGCGATCCGCTTCTCGAGCACGTCCGTCGTCGGGTTCATGATTCGCGTGTAGATGTTGCCCTGGACCTTCAGGTCGAACAGGTCCGCGCCGTGCTGCGTGTCGTCGAATGCGTACGCAACGGTCTGGTAGATCGGCACCGCGACCGCGCGCGTGGTCGGGTCGGGGCGATAGCCGCCGTGCACGGCGATGGTTTCGAGGCGCCAGTTCGAAGAGGCCTGATCGGTCATGGGTGCTCCGTCTGTTGTTGTCGTGGTCGAGCGATTATAGGAGCAGGTGCGCTGCTGCCCTTAGAACGAATGGTTGGTTGCTTATGGGGCCGTCGCGCATAGAATGCATTTTTCCGCAGACGAAGGGTGCGCGATGGATCAGGATCAGTGGAACAGGGTGGATGCGTATTTCTCCGCGACGCTCGTGCCGTCCGACGACGTGCTCGACGCCGCGCTTGCGGCCAGCGACGCGGCCGGGCTGCCCGCGATCAACGTCGCACCGAACCAGGGCAAGCTGCTGCAACTGCTCGCGACGATTCGGGGCGCACGGCGCATCCTCGAAGTCGGCACGCTCGGCGGCTACAGCACGATCTGGCTCGCGCGCGCGTTGCCGCCGGGCGGCACGCTCGTGACGCTCGAACTGAACCCCGATCACGCGAAGGTCGCGACGCGGAACATCGCGCGCGCCGGGTTCGCGGACGTGGTGTCGGTGATCGTCGGCAGCGCGAAAGACAGCCTCGCGCGGCTCGTCGATGCGGGCGAGGCGCCGTTCGACTTCATCTTCATCGATGCGGACAAGGACAACAACGCCGTGTATCTCGACGCGGCGTTGAAGCTGTCGCGGCCGGGCACGGTGATCGTCGTCGACAATGTGGTGCGCGGCGGGCGCGTGGCCGATCCGGACAATCGCGAGCCCGATGCGGTCGGCGTGAGGGAAGGGTTCGCGCGTCTCGTGGCCGAGCCGAAGCTCACGACGACGGCCGTGCAGACGGTCGGGCAGAAGGGCTGGGACGGGTTCTCGATTTCGATCGTCGGCGAGTGAGGTGACGGCGGCGCGCGTGTGCGGCGCGCACATTGCTCACCGGCCACGGCCGGGCGCGTCCCGATGCGGAAACGGCGCGATGCCTGCGGGCATCGCGCCGTTCGTTTTTCACCGACCGTCGACCACGTCGCGCAGGAACCTGTCGAGCATCGCGACGTCGCCCCACGGTCGCTTGTATTCGCGATCGTGTTCGGCATCCGCGAGCATCGTCTCGACGAGCGCGTGGATCGCGGGTCGGCGTGGCCCGTATTCGCTTTCGTTCGCGCTCATCTTCAACGCGAGCAACGCATCGAGTTCCGCGCGCACCGCTGGTTCGTGCACGGTGCCTTCGACGAGCGCCGCGAAGCGCATCGGCGGCATGCCGAGCCCCATGTCGATCCAGCGCACCGCGAGCAGCGGCCGAAGCACGTACAGGTACTTCTTGTAACGCACCGTGTCGCCTTGCAGGTAGCCGCGAAAGTTCTTCTTCGCCATCGCGAGGTAGTGATGGCGCCCGCGCACCGGCGAGAAGAACGCCGACGCCAGCGACCTGAGCCGCGGCGCCCAGCGCGCGTCTTCGCGATACACGACAGGCGAGTCGAGCCATTCGAGCAGCGTCGGGTTCGACCGGCGCAGCAGTTGCAGCGCCTTGCGCAACTCCCAGCCGCTTACGTCGAGCTCGTCGTCGAGCGGTCGCTCGATCACGTCGCGTTGCGGTTCGACACTCAGGTACCAGTCGCGCCGGTGCACGTACACGAAGCGCACGTCGTAATCGCTGTCCGGCGATGCGAAGCCCCAGCCGCGGCTGCCCGATTCGCATGCGAACAGCACGCTCACGTCGTGGCGGCGCTCGACTTCCGCGAGTTCCGCCATCACGCGCGCACGCACGGCCGGGTCGACCGGATGTGCGCTGCGCACGGTTGTCATTGCCTTTTCCGTTTTCATTCTTGTCGTTTCCCTTTCATTGCGCGCGGCCGCCCGGCCTTCGGCCGCGCGCCGCGCTATCCTTTCACGCACACCACTTGGCGCAGCGTGTGCACCACTTCGACGAGGCTGCGCTGTGCCGCCATCACCGCATCGATGTCCTTGTAGGCCATCGGAATCTCGTCGACGACACCCGCGTCCTTCCGGCATTCGACGCCGCGCGTCGCTCTCACCTGGTCGTCGACCGTGAAGCGGCGCTTCGCCTCGGTCCGGCTCATCGAGCGTCCGGCGCCGTGGCTGCACGAACAGAAGCTCTCCGGATTGCCGAGCCCGCGCACGATGAAGCTCTTTGCGCCCATCGAGCCCGGAATGATCCCGAGCTGCCCCTTCTGCGCGGACACCGCGCCCTTGCGGGTCACGAGCACGTCCTCGCCGAAGTGGCGTTCGCGCTGCACGTAGTTGTGGTGGCAGTTCACCGCGTGCGCGTCGACCGCGAACGGTTTCGCGATCACGCCGCGCGCCGCACCGATCACCGCGTCCATCATCGCCTGCCGGTTGCGGCGCGCGTAGTCCTGCGCCCAGCCGACCGCTTCGACGTAATCGTCGAAGTGGCGGCTGCCCTCGGTGAAATACGCGAGGTTGCGATCCGGCAGGTTCGCGATGTGCTGCCGCATGTCGGCCTGCGCGAGCTCGATGAACAGGCTGCCGATCGCGTTGCCGACGCCGCGCGAGCCGCTGTGCAGCATGAACCACACGCGATCGGCTTCGTCGATGCACACCTCGATGAAGTGATTGCCCGTGCCGAGCGTGCCCAGATGCGCATAGTGGTTCGTCTTCTCCAGCTTCGGATACTTGTCGACGATCCGCTGAAAGCCGGGCAGCAGCGACTTCCACGACTCGGTCACGGCGGCCGGCGTGCGATCGCCCCATGCACCCGGATCGCGGCGCCCCGGCGCGCGGCCGTGCGGCACCGCGCGTTCGATCGCGCTGCGCAGCCCGCCGAGCGAGTCCGGCAGGTCGGACGCCGTGAGCGTCGTGCGCGCGGCCATCATCCCGCAGCCGATGTCGACGCCGACCGCGGCCGGAATGATCGCGCCTTTCGTCGGAATCACGCTGCCGATCGTCGAGCCCTTGCCGAGGTGGACGTCCGGCATCACCGCGACGTGCCTGAAGATGAACGGCATCTGCGCGGTGTTGCGCAATTGCGCGCGCGCGTCGTCCTCGACCGCGACGCCTTGCGTCCACATCTTCACCGGCTTGCCGTTCGCCAGTTCCATCACCTGATAATCCATGTCAGTCATTTGCTTCACCTGATTCATTCGTGCGGCGCGGCACCCATGCGCCGCGCCGTTTGCTTCGAGCATCACGCGCCCTTGATGCTGACGAGTCCGTTCAGCACCTGGTCGAGGCCGCCGAACACCGAGATGCGATCGATCCGTTCCGCGACGCGCTCGAGCGTTTCCAGCTCCTTGAGCCGCAGCGCGGTCGGGTTCTCTTCCATCACCTTCGCGGTGTTCAGCAGCGACCGCGTCGCCGCCGTTTCCTCACGGCGTCGGATCACGTTCGCCTGCGCGGCCTTTTCGGCCTCGACCACCTGCGCGAGGATCGTCTTCATGTCGCCCGGCAGCACGATATCCTTCACGCCGACGCTGCGCACGTCCACGCCCGATTGCTCGAGCCGCGGGCGCACCTGGGCAATCACGATGTCGTCGATCGCCTGCTTGTCCTCCAGCAGCTCGTCGAGCGAGCGCGTGCCGACCGCCGCGCGCAGCGCGAACTGCAGCTCGCGATACAGATGTTCGACCGGCTTCTGCAACTGGCCGAACGCATGCAGCACGTCCGCATAGCGCCACGTTGCCGACAGGTTCAGCCGCAGCGCGACCTTGTCGCGCGTCAGGATTTCCTGGCCGGCGACTTCGAGCGCCTGCAGGCGCAGGTCGACGAGCTCGACCGCGACATCGCGGTTGAAGCGCCAGAACGCTGCGACACCCGCATCCAGCAGCCGCTCGATCTTGCCGTCGATCTTCAGCACACCGACGTGATACGCCGGCACCTGCGCCAGCAGCACGCCCGTCAGGCCCGCCACGCCGCGCGCACGCAGCGCCGGTTGCGCGATGCGCTTCGCGAGCGCGGCCGGCAGCATGCTGTCCTGCGCGAGGTCGACGCGCTCCAGCCGGTGCGCGATGAGGCCGCGCCAGTACAGCCGGCGCGTGCCGGGCGGCAGGATCTCGACGAGCACGTCGTCTTCGTAACGCAGGCCCGCTTCGTCGTCGGCCAGATCCATCGCGACGAAGTGTTGCGCGAGCACGTCCTGTGCGTCGTGACGCAGGTAGTCGGCCAATGCCGCGTCGGCGAGCGGCGCGTCGAGACGCGCGGTCTGCACCGACAGACGCTTGAACGGATCGAAGGCCTTGAACACGCCCGGTTCCAGCACCTTCACGAAATCGCCCTCATTCATCAGCAGCGCGCGTTCGTTCTTTTTCACCACATGACGCTTCCACATATTCTTGTCCTTTTCTTCAATGGCCGCCGGGCGACACGCATCGCACGGATCGGGGTGCGACGCGATCGGGCGGGCGGCGCGTGGGTCCGGCGCGGCTGTACGCGGCGACGCATCCTGCATCGCGTCGTCGAGCGCATTCGCGCGGGCCGTCCGGCCGCCCGGCCGATCGCGCGGAACCGCAACCGGTCCGACGCGCGGCGGGCCTGTCGGCCCGCACCGGCGGGTACTGCTTCTATCGACAGACCGTCCTTGCGGACGGGGTTCGGACGGGATTCGAACCCGCCACACACCGGCTCGCGCCGGCTGCTCCACCTGAATGAGCTTCCGAACAGTGGGCGCTCCGGGATTCGAACCCGGACAAGGCTGCCTCGCGCGCCCCTTTGCCTTCATCTGTCCATGGCGGCATGCGCTGCCGCGACGAACCAGGTTCGGCGGCGGCGCACCAGCAGGGCTTTGTGAACCCTGGCTCGCGGGCCAGCGGGACATCCGGCGTCTTCTACTTAGCGAGGAGCGTGCCAGCGGGCGGGGCAGGCTGCGGGGAATGCGATCAAGCCTTTGAAGAGAAAGGACAATTCATGATTTCAGATGATTGCGGAGGGAAGGCCGCCGTATCGCGTCGTCGCTGAGTTCCGATACAATCGGATCGTTTTTTATCCCATGAGATAAACATGCGCAAGACCGTCGCCATCGGCTTTCTCGGCACCGTGCTCGACCAGGGCGGCCGTGCGCCGCGCCGCTACCGCAAGTGGCGGCCGACGGTGTCGCTCTGCATGCAGCCGGACTTCGCGATCGACCGGCTCGAGTTGCTGCATCCGCCTGGCTACGCGCGCCTCGCCAATCAGGTGCGCGACGATCTTGCGAACCTGTCGCCGCATACCGAGGTGCGGCTCACGCCGGTCACGATCCACGACCCGTGGGATTTCGAGGAGGTCTACGCGACGCTCCACGACTTTGCGCGCGCCTATCCGTTCGACCTCGACCGCGAGGACTACCTGGTGCACATCACGACCGGCACGCACGTCGCGCAGATCTGCTGGTTCCTGCTGGCGGAGGCGCGCTACCTGCCCGCGCGCCTCGTGCAGACGGGGCCGCCGAAGCAGACCGACGAGGGGCCGAGCGGGCCGGGCACGGTGTCGGTGATCGATCTCGACCTGTCGCGCTACAACCGCATCGCACAGCGCTTCACGCGCGAGCGCGACGAGACGGTGTCGTTCCTGAAGGCGGGCATCGCGACGCGCAATGCGCGCTTCAACGCGCTGATCGAGCAACTGGAGCGCGTGGCCGTGCGCTCACGCGCGCCGATGCTGCTCGTCGGTCCGACGGGTGCCGGCAAGTCGTTTCTCGCGAAACGCGTGTACGAACTGAAGCGCGGCCGCCATCGGCTCGCGGGGCCGTTCATCGAGATCAACTGCGCGACGCTGCGCGGCGACGCGGCGATGTCGACGCTGTTCGGTCACGTGAAGGGCGCGTTCACCGGCGCGCAGTCCGCACGTGCGGGCTTGCTGCGCGCGGCGGACGGCGGCCTGCTGTTTCTCGACGAAATCGGCGAACTCGGGCTCGACGAGCAGGCGATGCTGCTGAAGGCGATCGAGGAGAAGCGCTTCCTGCCGGTCGGCGCGGACGTCGAGGTGGCCAGCGATTTCGAGCTGATCGCCGGCACGCACCGCGATTTGCGGCAGATGGTGGCGGCCGGCACGTTCCGCGAGGATCTGTATGCGCGGATCAATCTGTGGACGTACGACTTGCCGGGGTTGGCGCAACGGCGCGAGGACATCGAGCCGAACCTCGAATTCGAGCTCGATCGCTTCGGCCGCGAGCAGGGCGAGCAGGTGCGGTTCAACGTGGAAGCGAAGCGGCGCTATCTCGCGTTCGCGGCATCGCCGCGCGCGGCATGGGCCGGCAACTTCCGCGAGTTGTCCGCATCGGTCACGCGGATGGCGACGCTCGCCGATGCGGGGCGGATTACCGAGACGATTGCCGAGCAGGAGGTCGAGCGACTGACGCGCACGTGGTCGCAGCCGGGCGGCGCAAGTGCGTCGGACGGATGCGTCGACGCGGTATTCGGCGCGCGTGCGGCGGAACTCGACCTGTTCGACCGCGCGCAGCTCGAACGCGTGCTCGACGTGTGCCGTGCCTCGGCGAGCTTGTCGGAGGCCGGCCGCGCGCTGTTCGCGGTGTCGCGGCAGAACAAGAAGCAGCCGAACGACGCGGACCGGTTGCGCAAGTATCTGGCGCGGTTCGGGCTCGATTGGGACGGCGTGCGGGACGCGCTGGGCGCGAGGTAGTCAGGCGGGCGCCGCATTCAACCGCTCACGCGCGGCAGGCCGTCGAGATCGCACGCGAGCCAGCCGGCCGCGCCGGCGCGCGCGTCAGCGCTGCTGGACCGCGACGCGCAGCCCGAGCGCGATGAAGATCGAGCCGATGATCTTCCCCTGCCAGCGCGTGAGCCACGCAAGCCGTTTCACGAGGCGGCCGAGCGGGCGGATCGAGCACGCGATCAGCGTCGTGTAGAGCGAGCTGAGCACGACGAAGATCAGCCCGAGCACCGCGAACTGCACGAACGTCGAGCCGCGTTCCGGATGCACGAACTGCGGCATGAACGCGAGGAAGAACAGCGCGGTCTTCGGGTTCAGGACTTCGGCGGGAATCGCCTGCAGGTACGCCTTCAGCGGCGTGACGGGCGACACCTTCGGCAGCGACGGATCGGACGGCCTGTCGAGCAGCGCGCGCACGCCGAGGTAGATCAGGTACGCGGCGCCGACCAGCTTCACGACGTTGAACGCGAGCGCCGACGTCATCAGCAGCGCCGACAGCCCGACCGCCGCGAACAGCGTATGCACGAAGTCGCCGCTCGCGACGCCGAGCCCGGTCAGGATGCCGGTCTTGCGGCCGCCCTGCACGGTGCGGCTCAGCACGAGCAGCACGGCGGGGCCGGGAATCAGGAACAGACCCAGTACGACGGCGGTGAAGGTGGTCAGCGTGGTCAGGTCGAACATGGCGGCTCCGGCAAGGTTGGCGCAGCGGCGAGGGATGATGCGGCGGCGCAGATTTCCCGATCATTCAGTGGTCGATTCGCCAGAATATCAGCGTTTCCGGCACCCATGCCCGCTCCACCCGTCACCCGTCACCCGTCACCCGCCAAGCTCCTCCGCCAGAAAATCCACAAAGGCCCGTATCCGCGCGGACATCTGATGCCGCTGCGCATACACCGCATAGATATCCGCGCTCGGGGTCTCGTAGTCCGGCAGCACGACGACGAGACGCCCGTCGGCCAGATAGTCGCGGATATCCCACTCGGCGCGCATCAGGATCCCGTGCCCGTCGAGCGCCCACTTCACCGCGATCTCGCCGTCGTTCGTCGTCAGGTTGCCGTTGATCCGCACGGCTTCCGTGTTGCGCGCCGCGCCGCGTCCGCTCGTCAGCCGCCAGACCCCGTAGCCTTCGTCGCCCTGCCGGATGCCGATGCAGTTGTGCCGCGTCAGCTCGTGCGGCGTGCCCGGTGTCCCGTGTCGCGCGATATACGCGGGCGCCGCGCACAGCAGCCGCCGGTTCGGCGCGAGCCGTCGCGCGACGACTCGCGTATCGGGCGGCTCGCCGAAGCGGATGCACACGTCGAACGCGTCGTCGGTGAGCGGCGGCGGCATCACCGACAGCTGCAGCTGCACCGACACCTCCGGATAGCGCGCGACGAAGCGCGAGATCGCCGGGCCGACGTGGCTGCGTCCGAAGCCGAGCGTCGCGTTCACGCGCAGCAGCCCCTTCGGCCGCTGCTTCGCGCTGCCGAGCAGTTCGCCCAGCTCGTCCATCTGATCGAGGATCCGGCGCGCGTAGTCGAGATACACGTCGCCCTCGGGGGTCAGCATCATGCGCCGCGTCGTGCGGTTGACGAGCGTCACGCCCGCGCGCCGTTCCATCTGCGTGAGCCGCTTGCTGACGGCCGCCGCCGTCAATCCGAGTTCGCGCGCGGCCGCGCTCAGGCTACCGGACGCGGCCAGCGTCGAGAAGAAGGCGAGATCGGCCGGCTGGACGGTATCCGTCATGACGGGATTCGTGAATTGAAGTTAAAGATGCTTTGAGTCTAGCACCGGTTCCCGCACTTCCAGTTGGGTAAAGTGCGTTCACGCTCACGATCAATCGAGGATGTTGGCATGAAGACCTACCGTATCGCGACCATTCCCGGCGACGGCATCGGCAAGGAAGTGGTGCCGGCCGGCAAGCAGGTGCTGGAAGCGCTGGCTCGCGGCAGCGACCGCTTTGCGTTCGAGTTCGAGGATTTCGACTGGGGCGCCGATTACTACCGCCGGCACGGCGTAATGATGCCGGCTGACGGCCTCGATGCGCTGCGCGGCAAGGACGCGATCCTGTTCGGCTCGGCGGGCGATCCCGACGTGCCCGATCACGTGACGCTGTGGGGCCTGCGCCTGAAGATCTGCCAGGGCTTCGACCAGTACGCGAACGTGCGCCCGACGCGCATCCTGCCCGGCATCGACGCGCCGCTGAAGCGCTGCGGGCCGGACGACCTGAACTGGGTGATCGTGCGCGAGAACTCGGAGGGCGAATACGCGGGCGTTGGCGGCCGCGTGCATCAGGGGCATCCGATCGAGGCCGCGACCGACGTGTCGATCCTCACGCGTGCCGGCGTCGAACGCATCATGCGCTTCGCATTCCGGCTTGCGCAGTCGCGTCCGCGCAAGCTGCTGACCGTCATCACGAAGAGCAACGCGCAGCGTCACGCGATGGTGATGTGGGACGAGATCGCGAAGCAGGTCGCGCAGGAATTCCCCGACGTCACGTGGGACAAGGAACTCGTCGATGCCGCGACCGCGCGCATGGTGAACCGCCCGGCGTCGCTCGACACGATCGTCGCGACCAACCTGCACGCCGACATCCTCAGCGATCTCGCCGCCGCGCTGGCCGGGAGCCTCGGCATCGCGCCGACCGGCAACATCGATCCCGAGCGTCGCTATCCGTCGATGTTCGAGCCGATCCACGGCTCCGCGTTCGACATCATGGGCAAGGGCCTCGCGAATCCGGTCGGCACGTTCTGGTCGGTCGTGATGCTGCTCGAGCATCTCGGCGAGACGGAAGCCGCGGCGCGCGTGATGCAGGCGATCGAGGCGGTGACGGCCGATCCGTCGCTGCATACGCGCGATCTCGGCGGCAGCGCGACGACCGCGCAGGTGACAGCCGCCGTCTGCGAGCGCGTCGCGCACGCGGCGGTCGCAGCCTGACGGCAGCACGGACTGCGCCGGCAGCGCGCGTGCGCAGCCGGCCGCCTTCCGTTCACCGCTCACCGGATTTTCCTGCCCGCGACTCGCGCATTCGACGTGAGCCGGGCGCCGGCGCACACGATTCGTCGTGACGCCGGCAAGCACCCACGGGGCTCGTGCGGACAGCGCGCGGCCCGACCTCGAAGGAGGAGACACATGCAAGCGGATCTGGAAACCCGCGTCGCGCGGAAACTGATGTGGCGCATCATTCCGTTCGTGATGCTGCTTTACTTCGTCAGCTTTCTCGATCGCGTCAACGTCGGCTTCGCGGCGATGACGATGAACAAGGCGATCGGCCTGTCGCCCACCGCGTTCGGACTCGGCGGCGGCCTGTTCTTCATCGGCTACTTTCTCTTCGAAGTGCCGAGCAACCTGATTCTCCATCGTGTCGGCGCCCGCATCTGGATCGCGCGCGTGATGATCACGTGGGGCATCGTGTCGGCGGTGTCCGCGTTCGCGGCCGGGCCGACGAGCTTCTACGTGCTGCGCTTCCTGCTCGGCGTCGCGGAAGCCGGTTTCTTTCCCGGCATCATCCTGTACCTGAGCCTGTGGTTTCCCGCGAAGCAGCGCGCAGTGGCCGCCGCGTGGTTCATGGCGGCCGCGCCGATCTCGACCGCGATCGGCTCGCCGCTGTCGGGCGCGATCATGCAGATGCCACCGATGTTCGGCCTCGCCGACTGGCAGATGCTCTACATCGTCGAGGCGCTGCCCGCGGTCGCGCTCGGCTTCGTCGTGCTGAAGTGCCTGACCGATGCGCCGTCGAAGGCCGCGTGGCTGGAGCCGGACGAGCGCGACTGGCTGATCGCGAAGCTGAAGTCCGAGGCCGACGCGCGGCACACGCATGCCGGACACACGGCCGGCGCGTGGCAGGCGCTGCGCGACCCGCGCGTGCTGGCGCTCGCGCTGATCTACTTCGGCACGTCGGCGGGCCTCTATACGCTCGGCCTGTGGGCGCCGCTGATGGTCAAGCAGTTCGGCTTCACCGCGTTGCAGACGGGCTTGCTGACCGGCATCCCGAGCATTGCCGCAGTGGTCGCGATGATCGGATGGGCACGACATTCGGATCGCACCGGCGAGCGCACCTGGCACGTCGTGATTCCGTGCGTGCTTGCCTGTATCGGCTTCGTGTTCGCGGGTCAGGCGAACACCGCGCTCCTGACCGTGCTCGCGCTGGTCGTCGTCAACATCGGGATCAGCGCCGCGAAGGCGCCGCTGTGGGCGATGCCGAGCGCGTTCCTGTCAGGCGCCGGCGCGGCCGCGGGGATCGCGATGATCAACTCGATCGGCAACCTCGGCGGGTTCGTCGGGCCATTCGCGATCGGCTGGCTCAAGCAGTTGACGGGCGGGTATGCGGCCGGGCTGTACGTGGTGGCGGGCACGCTCGCGGTGTCGGCGGTCGTCACGCTGCTGCTGAGTCGCAAGGGGGCGCGCGAGCAGGTTGTGTCGGGGGTGCGGCAGCAACATTGAGCGCGCGCATGCGAGCCGCGGCGAGTGCGCGGAAGCCGTGCGGCCGCTGATACACTGGGGCGCACGGGCCGGCATTCACGCCGCGCCCGATATGGAGACGACGAGCCGCATGGAACCCATCACCGACGCATTCGCGCGGCACTTCGCGCAGGAATGGATCGACGCATGGAACGCGCACGATCTCGACCGCATCCTGTCGCACTACGATGACGCCTTCGTCATGCATTCGCCGATGATCGTGCGGATCGCAGGCGAGCCGAGCGGATGCCTGCATGGCAAGGCGGCGGTGCGCGCGTACTGGGCGAAGGCGCTGCAACTCATTCCGGACCTGCGTTTCGAGTTCATTGCGGTGCTGGCGGGCGTGGACAGCGTCGCCATTCACTATCGCGGCGCAAACGGACGCGGCGCGGTCGAGGTGTTCCGCTTCGGAGCCGGCAATCGCGTGAACGAGGCATTCGCCCACTACGCGGCGTGAGGCGGTGGCCGCGAATCGTTCGCCGGGGCGTTGCCGCTATGCGCGCGACGCGTGGACGCGTTGCGCAATCTCTCGCGCGCATGCATCCACCGATGCCTTCGACGTATCGATCACGCAATCGCTGAATGCGCGCGCCGCATACCCTTCCCGATACATCTCGGCGATACGTTGACGCTCCCATTCCGTCAGCACCCGCGTGCCGCGATCCGACGCCGCGATCGCCTCGGGCGGCGCGAGCGTGACGACGATCAACCGTGCATCACGCGCATCGCAGGCCGCGCGCAGCCGTGCGAATTCGGCTTCGCCGATCGGATAGGCGATCACCAGATGACGTTCTCCGGCCTGCGCGATCTGCGTGACGAGGCGCTCCAGCGCGATCGCCCACTGCACGTCGAACGGTGCGTCTTCGGGGGCAGCGTGATCGTCGCCGTCGATGAAGCACGCATCCGGCAGCACGCGGGCGAGCGCGCGACCGATCGTCGTCTTGCCGCTGTTGATCGGGCCGTTCAGGTGAATGACGGTGAGACGCGGGTTTGCTCGAGGAATCATGAAGGCGTGCTGGATCGGAACGCCTGCATTGTGCCTCGACATGCAATCTGTTTGTAATGCCGAAGCGATTAGAAAAATTATTCGACGAAGCGCCCTAAAGAAACCTTGACCCCCGCCGTTACCCTTTCTCGGTAGCTCACCAACGTATCACTCGAGCCGCACGACAATTGCCGGGCGGCGCTGCGCGCGTCCGATTACAGCTTCGACGCCTACGGTCAGGTCATCAAACAACAAGCATACGGCCGACTCGCGCGCAGCACCTTCACGCGCCACGTGCGACGGCTCGGCGAAAACGTTCCGTCAACAACAAAAAGCCACTCACTGCATGAAGAACTCATCCAAAGCCACCCTGTTCGGTTGCGGCCTGCTCGTGACGCTGCTGTCCGGCTGCGTCACGTTGCCGAACACCGACATGAAGCCCGAAGCACGTCAGAAGCTGCATTCGATCGCGATCCTCGAAGTCAACGAGCCGAAGCGTGTCGCGGTCGTCAATATCGGCGGCGCGGCGGGCGGGTTCGGCCTGATCGGCGCGCTCGCGCAAAGCGCCGTCAACGCGAGCCATACGAGCACCTATACGGATCACGTGGCGGCCGGCAAGATCGTGTTCGCACCGGACATCGTGGACGGCGTCACGGGCCGCCTTACCAGCAACGGCTATCAGGTCGTGAAGCTGGACGGTCAGAAAGCGAAGCTCGCCGACGACGGCAAGTCGGACGACTACTCCGCGATCCAGACCGACGCGGATGCCATCATGAACGTATGGTTCACGTCGTTCGGCTATATCTCGCCGCCCAACCAGCCCGATTACATTCCGTGGGTGGTCGTCCGCGCGCGCATTCTCGACGCGAAGACGAAGCAGGACATCTATTTCAAGACGTTCGCGTGCGGCTACGACATCAAGTCGAACAGCGTCCACATCGACAGCGATTTCGCCTATACGTACGGCAGCTTCAGCGATCTCGAGAAGAATTTCGACAAGTCGGTGGAAGGGATCAAGTCGTGCGAGAAGTCGGTCGCGGACACGATCGGTCAGGATCTGGCACGCACGCCGGCGGCTGCGGCTGCGACGACGACTGCGGTTGCGACGACTGCGACTGCGACCGGGACGGCCACGGCATCGAAATGATCCTGATGCGACTGCAGGATCGTCGTGATGCGCGTTCCGAATCCGGCAGTGCCTGAAGAAAGGCGGGAGGGGAGTGCTGCATGCGGCCGGGCGGTTCTTACGCCGCCCGGCCGCTCGCGAAAACGGCTTGCTTACTCGCCGCTATCGCCCTTGATCTGCGGCAACGCCGACGATTCACCCGGCGTGAGCAAACCGACCTGCGTATAAACGCGCAGCTTGTCGCGCGTATCGGTGATGTCGAGGTTGCGCATCGTCAGCTGGCCGATCCGGTCGCGCGGCGAGAACGTCGACGCCACCTTCTCCATCGACAGGCGTTCCGGCTGATACGTGAGGTTCGGCGACTTCGTGCTCAGGATCGAGTAGTCGTTGCCGCGGCGCAGTTCGATCTTCACTTCGCCGGTGATCGCGCGCGCGACCCAGCGCTGTGCCGTTTCGCGCAGCATGATCGCCTGCGGGTCGAACCAGCGGCCCTGGTACAGCAGGCGGCCGAGACGGCGGCCGTTCTCGCGATACTGCTCGATCGTGTCTTCGTTGTGGATGCCGGTGACGAGACGCTCGTACGCGATGTACAGCAGCGCGAGGCCCGGGGCTTCATAGATGCCGCGGCTCTTCGCCTCGATGATGCGGTTCTCGATCTGGTCGCTCATGCCGAGGCCGTGGCGGCCGCCGATGCGGTTCGCTTCCAGCAGCAGTTCGACCAGGTCCTTGAACTCGACGCCGTTCAGCGCGACCGGCTGGCCCGCTTCGAAGCGCACCGTCACTTCCTCGGCGGCGATCTTCACGTCGTCGCGCCAGAACGCGACACCCATGATCGGGTTCACGATCTTGATGCCGCTCTCGAGGCTTTCCAGATCCTTCGCCTCGTGCGTCGCGCCGAGCAGGTTCGAGTCGGTCGAATACGCCTTCTCGGCCGACATCTTGTACGCGAAGCCGGCCTGGTTCATGAATTCGGACATTTCGGCGCGGCCGCCGAGTTCGTCGATGAACGTCTGGTCGAGCCACGGCTTGTAGATCTTCAGATCCGGGTTCACGAGCAGGCCGTAGCGGTAGAAGCGCTCGATGTCGTTGCCCTTGTACGTGCTGCCGTCACCCCAGATGTTGACGCCGTCTTCCTTCATCGCGGCGACGAGCATCGTGCCCGTCACGGCGCGGCCGATCGGCGTCGTGTTGAAGTACGTGACGCCGGCCGTCGTGATGTGGAACGCGCCGCTTTGCAGCGCGGCGATGCCTTCGGCGACGAGCTGCGCACGGCAGTCGATCAGGCGGGCGCCGGCTGCGCCGTATTCGATCGCGCGTTTCGGGATCGCGTCGTAATCGTCTTCGTCGGGCTGGCCGAGGTTCGCCGTATATGCGTACGGGACGGCGCCCTTCAGTTTCATCCAGTGCAGCGCGGCGCTGGTGTCCAGGCCGCCGGAGAAGGCGATACCGACCTTCTGGCCGGTCGGGAGGCTTTCGAGAATCGTGCTCATAGGAATTACCGTGGATTGAAGCCGGTGGGATCGTATTTCGCGGAATATGCGAGTATCGGCTGTCCGGGAAGTTGGGGCAAGACCTGATTTTCGCGCCAATACGTCGTCGGGCCTGTCGCGGCGGGCCCGGCGGGCGGCGAATCAGGCGGAGAACGCCGCGCAAACCGGCGCCGAGCGGCGGCCGAAACAGTCGCGGCCGAGCGCCGTCGCGGGCTGTGCTTCCGGGGCCGGATCGGCTGAAGGGCGGGGCCGCGCCGTCGGGATGCGAGCCCGTCGCACCGAAAGGTATATGAAAGATTTTGGCGTGAAGCCCGGCGTCCCGCGACCTTCAGATATTCCACGCCTGCGCGGTATCGAGCAGTTTCTCACGCAACTGATCCACTTCGCCGGCCAGCTTGGCCGTGATCGACACGTAGCCCGACAACTGCGGCGGAGGCATGTCGTGCGGCGGCTCGGCCGGCCGGCGGCGCGCCGCGAGCCGGCTCGGCGTGCCGACCTTGAGCGCGCGGCTCGCGCCGACGAGCGTGTCGCGGATGCGCCGGTTCACGGCCTTCATTTCGTAGCGCATGTATTCGCGGGCAGTCACGTCGTCGCGGTCCGGCACCGTGCTCGACAGGATCTCCAGGTAGCCGATGCACAGGCGCAGGCTGCGCTGGATCGCTTCGAGGTGCGTGACCGAGATCTCGCATTCCTTCGACACCGACGGCATCAGCGAACGCAACTGCACCAGCAGCGTGCTCAGCGCGGCCATTTCCTTCAGGTGCGCGTCGTCGCTCACGTGGCGGTCGCCCGCGAGCCGCGTATGCACGGCCGCGCACGCGCGCAGCGCATCGGCGAGCTTGTAGCGCCACGAGTAGGTCGCGTAGAGCGGCAGCGCGAACGAGAACGCCAGCGCGATCGCGATGCCGGTCAGGACGTTTACCGCGCGCCACAGGCCGTCGACGATCTCGTTGTCGCCATGCCCGGCGACGATCACCATCGTGATCGCCGAGAGCAGCGCGATGTAGCCGGCCTTGCCGATCGCGTGATACGCGCAGAATCCGCACGCGATCGCCATCAGCAAGTAGATCGCGAACGGCGCGTGCAGCACGGAGTAGAGCAGGATCAACCCGAGCCCCGCGAGCGCGCCGATCGAGGTGCCGAGCGCGCGCTCGGCCGCCTTCTTGCGGATGTTCCCGTGGTGCTGCAGCCCGCCGACGACGATCAGCACGGTGATCGTCGACCATTCGCCGTGCGGCACGCGCAGCCCGGTGGACAAGGCGATCGACACGAGGATCGCAAGCGCGACGCGCGCCGCATGGATCAGCTTCGCGTGCCGGTAGCGGCGGTAAGGGTCCAGCAGGGGACGGAGGGCGTGGCGCAGGAGCGGCGGCAGTCGGGCAGGAAGCTGGGCGTTCATGACGGAGCGGAGATGGCCGGCGGGGTGGCCGGAATACGCGCGGGCGGCCCGCGCGGGCCGGCGCCGCGCCGCACGCGCAGCTGACGTAACGCTAGCCGAACGCGCGCGGGCTGTCCACGGCGACGCGGTGCGGGCGCCGCCGGCCGCCGCGTTACGCGTCGGCGGTGTTCGCCTCGGCGTTCGATACGCGATTGCGTCCGCCGGACTTCGCGCGGTACAGCGCCTCGTCGGCCTGCCGCAGCAGCGTCGCGGCGTCGATGCGCCCGCCGGCGGCGGTCGCGGCGCCGATGCTCGCTGTCACGTGCCCGTACGGGCTGCGGCCGTGCGCGATGTCGAGCCCGGCGATCGCGCGGCGGATCCCTTCGGCGACGGTCGCCGCGCCTCGCGCATCGGTGTCCGGCAGCGTGACGACGAATTCCTCGCCGCCGTAGCGCGCGACGTGGTCGCTGTCGCGGCGCAGGCAGCGCGACGCCGATTGCGCGACGCGGCGCAGCACATCGTCGCCGGCGAGGTGGCCGTAGTAGTCGTTGAACGCCTTGAAATGATCGACGTCGACGAACAGCACCGACAGCGGGCGGCCGCTGCGCGACGCGCGCAGCGCTTCCTTCGCGAGCACCGTGTCGAACGTGCCGCGGTTGTCGAGCCCGGTCAGTGAATCGGTGTGCGCGAGCCGGTACAGCTTCGACTCGGCGATCTGCCGGCGCTTGAGTTCGCGCGACAGCGCGAGCGAGCCCCACGCGATGAACACGGTAAACAGGGCCATCAGCACGGCGGTCCAGATCGTGCGATGGCGCCACGACGCGTAGATGTCGATCTCGGCGGGCGCGACATCGACGACCAGCGGTAGATTCGCGAGATGCTTGTAAACATAGATGCGCCGCACGCCGTCGATCGCGCCGACGCCCGTCAACGCGCCTTCGCTGCTGCGCTGCGCCTCGATGAAGAGCGGGGCGTTGTGAAGGTCGAGGCCGACCACGCGCGCATCGAACGGCAGGCGTGACACGAGCGCGCCGTTGTCCTCGACGATCGCCGCGCTGCCGTGCTTGCCGACCGCGAGACCGTCGAGCAGCGCGCGGAAGTAGTCGATGCTGAGCGTGCCGACGACGATCCCTCCGAAGCGGCCATCGGCCAGCGTGATCCGTCGGCTGAGCGCGATCGTCAATGCGCCGCCGCGCAGGCGGGACGCATAGGGCCGGCTGATGAAGAGGCCCTGCGCGAGCCGGTCGCGATGCACGGAGAAATATTCGCGGTCGGCGAAATTGCCTTGTCGCGGCGGCGATTCGGCCGAATCGATCACGATATTGCCGTGCGGATCCATCACGAAAATGGCGCCGAGATACGCGCCGCTCGCGGCGCGGTCGAACAGCAGCCGGTGACGCTGGTGCGGCGGCAACGCCATCAGTTCCGGATCGGCGAGGCCGTCGACGACGTTTTGCAGCGACAGATCATACAGTTCGATATTGCGGGAAATATCGCGCTCGATCAGCAGCATCAGGTTGCGCGCATTTTCGACCGCATGATCGTATGCGTCGTGGCGTGCCTCGATTAAAAGCGACGTCGAGAGTCCCCAGCTGAACAGGAGCAGCATGATGCCCGCGACGAGTACGCCGCGGGGCGACAGAATGCGTGCCACGGCCGACGCGGTATGACGGCGCGCCGTGGCGAGCGGCGTGTGTGGCTTCATCCTCGGGGGTGGGCGGCGGAAATTTGCGTCGTAGACGATTCCGCGCAGTGATTAATTCGCATTAATCGGCATTATCTCGCGAATCCCGGAATTTCGCCGCGCGATGCAAAACATGCATGCGCCGATCGCGATTCGGAACGATTACACACCATTACTGTGAGCCGGGTGTCGGTTTGATTCGAATCAATTGTGAGTGGCCGGTATTTTGTCTGATTATTGGCGGCGCTTGCGGATCGATTTGTCGTTTTAATACAGGATTCGGGCGATTGCGCCGGGACGATTACGCCTTGCACGGTTCGCCATCGCGGATGACTACTCGAATGGCATGACCTGTACCGCGCAACCCGCAGCCGTGCCGCCGTCTCGTCGCCCCGCCGTGTCCAACTTGTTGATTCTGCTGCGTCTGCATGCGGCGGCGGGGCGTTCGGCGCTCAGCTGCCCTCGTGGCGAATCAGGTAGAATCCGCGCTTCGCCGCAGGCGCCCGGCGCGCAACGCGTATCGGGGCCGCATCGAATGCATCGCAGCAGGCGGCGCGCCGCGCCCCGATCCCGCATGCGCCGGCTCCGGGTGCCGGCCCGCTCAACGTTCGTCTCGTTTATGTCCGCAATTCCGAATTCCGACCAACCCGGTTCGTCCGCGAACCCACCCAAGCTTCATCGCGCGCTGAAGGCGCGCCATCTGACGATGATCGCCATCGGCGGCTCGATCGGCACGGGCCTGTTCGTCGCGTCCGGCGCGTCGATCTCGCAGGCCGGCCCTGGCGGCGCGATGGTCGCGTACATGCTGATCGGCCTGATGGTCTACTTCCTGATGACGAGCCTCGGCGAAATGGCTGCGTTCATGCCGGTGTCGGGCTCGTTCGCGACTTACGGCGCGAAATACGTCGACGAAGGCTTCGGCTTCGCGCTCGGCTGGAATTACTGGTACAACTGGGCCGTGACGATCGCGGTCGAACTCGTCGCCGCGCAGCTCGTGATGCACTACTGGTTCCCGGACGTGCCGGGCGTCTGGTGGAGTGCCGCGTTCCTCGGCGTGATGTTCCTGCTCAATGCGCTGACCGTGCGCGGCTTCGGGGAAGCCGAATACTGGTTCGCGCTGATCAAGGTCGTCACCGTGGTTGCGTTCATCGGCGTCGGCCTGCTGATGATCTTCGGCATTCTGAAAGGCGCGCCGGGCAACGGCTGGGGCAACCTGACGATCGGCGACGCGCCGTTCGCGGGCGGCCTGCCGGCGCTGATGGGCGTCGCGATGATCGCGGGCTTCTCGTTCCAGGGCACCGAGCTGATCGGCATCGCGGCCGGCGAATCGGAGAACCCGCGCACGACGATCCCGCGCGCCGTGCGTCAGGTGTTCTGGCGCATCCTGCTGTTCTACGTGCTGGCGATCTTCGTGATCGGCGTGCTGATTCCCTATACCGATCCGAACCTGCTGAAGAGCGACGTGACCGACATCGGCGTGAGTCCGTTTACGCTCGTGTTCCGCCACGCGGGCCTCGCGTTCGCGGCCGGCGTGATGAACGCGGTGATCCTGACGGCCGTACTGTCGGCCGGCAACTCGGGCATGTACGCGTCGACGCGGATGCTCTATAACCTCGCGACGGAAGGCCGCGCGCCGAAGCTGTTCGCGAAGCTGTCGCCGGGCGGCGTGCCGCGCAACGCGCTGTACGCGACGACCGCCGTCGGCGCGCTGTGCTTCTTCACGTCGCTGTACGGCGACAAGACGGTGTACCTGTGGCTGCTGAACACGTCGGGGATGACGGGTTTCATCGCGTGGCTCGGCATCGCGATCAGCCACTACCGGTTCCGCAAGGGCTACGTGACGCAAGGCTACGCGGTCGACCAGCTGCCGTACCAGTCGAAGTGGTTCCCGTTCGGCCCGCTGTTCGCGTTCGTGCTGTGTCTCGTGATCGCGCTCGGTCAGGACTATCAGGCGTTTCTCGCGAACCGGATCGACTGGGCGGGTGTGGCCGCGACCTACGTCGGCATTCCGCTGTTCCTCGTCGTGTGGCTCGGCTACCGGCTCCTGAACAAGAGCCGCTTCGTGCGTTACGAGGACATGGAGATCGCACCGTGGGTCGCCGCGAGCCGCGGCGCGCAGCTGCAGCGCGTGGAGAACCGCGAAACCGCGGGCTGATGCCGGCGCGGCATGCGACCGCGCGATGGCGCAACGAAACGGGAAGCCGCACGCTTCCCGTTTTTTTTGTCCGCTTTCCCCTGCACGGGGTCAAAGCCGGTTATATTGCCCGACCCTACCGGGCCACACGGCCCGGCCGGCGCGACGAGCGCGGCGCGGATCGGGCATCCGGCGCGTGCCTCTCGCGGCGGCCGGCGGCGCCCGGCGTTTCCATCGTTCCGCCGCGCCGGCACGGCCCGCGGAGCGCGCAACCCAGAGGAATCCATGAGTGCATCACCCGCCGAGCGGAAGGCCGGACCCGTTTCCATCGTGCGAATCGAAGCCGCGATCAACGCGTGGCGCGAAGTGTATCCGCCGGCGCCGGACGGCGAGGACGGCTACGCGCTCGACGCCGGCAGCAACTGCCTGGCCGAGCTGTACGGCGCGATGATCTGCTATCGGCTGCCGGACGTGCCGCTCGACTCGTTGAGCGACGCGCAGCGCGATGCGCTGTACGCGACCGAGGCGTGATGCGCGGTCGAGACGGTGCCGCGACGCGGCGTCGATGAAGAAACGGGAAGCCTGGCGGCTTCCCGTTTTGCTTTGCGCGGTGCCGGACGCGAGGGCGGCACGACGCTGCTCGCGCCGGTTTCGGCGCGGGCTGAGGTATCGTCATGGCATCGGGATCGGGCGATCACGGGACGACCGGTACGGCACGCGTCTGCGCGGGGCCGAATGAACGTCCGTTGCCGGTCCGGGAGGGATCGAAAAATGGAGTTGAGACATCTCCGCTACTTCGTCGCGGTTGCCGAGGAGCGGAATTTCACGCGTGCGGCCGAGCGCCTGCACATCGCGCAGCCGCCGCTCAGCCGGCAGATCCAGCAGCTCGAGGAGGCGCTCGGCGTGCCGCTGTTCGAGCGCAACGCGCGGCCGCTGAAGCTGACCGACGCGGGGCGGTTCTTCTATTCGCACGCGGTGCAGCTGCTCGCGCAGACGACCGAGCTCGAATCGATGACGAAGCGGGTCGGCAAGATCGAGCGCAGCATGTCGGTCGGGTTCGTCGGTTCGACGCTGTACGGGATGCTGCCCAAGATCATCCGGCGCTTTCGCAGCGAGTATCCCGCCGTCGAGCTGAGCCTGCACGAGATGTCGACGATGGACCAGATCAAGGCGCTGAAGGAAGGGCGCATCGACGTCGGGTTCGGGCGCATCCGTCACGAGGATCCGAGCGTGCGGCGCGTCGTGCTGCGCGAGGAGCGGATGATTGTCGCGCTGCCGGTCGGTCACGTGCTCGACGGCGCGAAGCCCGTGCTGTCGCTGCACGATCTCGTGAACGACACGCTGATCATCTTCCCGAAGGCGCCGCGGCCCAGCTATGCGGACCAGGTGCTCGCCGCCTTTCACGATCGCGCGTTGCAGCCGCGCAAGATCTACGAGACGCGCGAACTGCAGATCGCGCTCGGACTCGTCGCGATGGGCGAGGGCGTGTCGGTCGTGCCGCACAGCGTGTACGGCCTGAAGCGCGACGATATCAGCTACAAGCCGCTCGACGACCCGAACCTCGTGTCGCCGATCATCATGAGCATGCGGATGCTCGACGAATCGGAGGACATCCGCGCGATGCAGGCGCTGATCTACCGGCTGTACGACGAAGCGCAGATGGAGTATCTGCCGCCGCAGCCCGAATGAGCGTGCGGGCGGTGGGGCCTTGCTTGACGCGGCGCGCGTCGCCAGGCCACCATCGTCGGCATTCGATGCGGCCCGCCCGCGTGCGGCCGCCTTCATGCAGACGACGACACACATGACTGAAATCGTGACCGAGGAGACCTGGGTCGAGACGCCGCAAGGGCGTCTCTTCGCGAAGCGCTGGCGCGGCGTGCCCGCGCGGGCACCGGCCGCACCTACGCCCGTCGCACCTGAGCCGGCCGCACCTGCGCCGGTCGCACCGATCGTGCTGCTGCACGATTCGCTCGGCTGCGTCGAACTATGGCGCGACTTCCCCGCGCAACTCGCGCGCGCCACCCGGCGCGACGTGATCGCATACGACCGGCTGGGCTTCGGGCGGTCCGATCGTCATCCGGGGCAACTCGGCATGACGTTCGTGCGCGACGAGGCCGATCACGGATTCCATGCGCTGCTCGAGCGGTTCGGCATCGATGCGTTCGTGGCGTTCGGGCACAGCGTCGGCGGCGGCATGGCGGTCGGATGCGCGGCCGCGTATCCGGCACGTTGTCGCGCACTGGTGACGGTCTCCGCGCAGGCGTTCGTCGAGGATCGCACGCGCGACGGCATTCGCGAGGCGGGGCAGCAGTTCGACGCGCCCGGCCAGCTCGACCGGCTCGCGCGTTATCACGGCGACAAGGCCGAATGGGTGCTGCGTGCGTGGGTCGACACGTGGTTGTCGCCGGCGTTTCGCGACTGGAGTCTCGACGACGAACTGCCGCGCGTGCGTTGCGCGACGCTCGCGATTCACGGCGAGCAGGACGAATACGGGTCGGACGTGCATCCGAAACGGATCGCCGCGCGCGTCGCGGGGCCGTCGTCGTTCCTGCTGCTCGACGGATGCGGACACATGCCGCATCGCGAGCGGACCGACGACGTACTCGCGGCCGTGGCGACGTTCCTGCGCGACGCGCTCGCCTGAACGCCCGGGCGCGGGCGTGCGATGCAACCGGCGGGCCCGACCCGCCGGTGCTCAGAACGACAGCTGGATTGCGAGGTCGACGGCGAGAATCGCGATCGAGCAGCCAATGCCGAGAACCACGTTCGGCAGCCGGTGTTCGAAGTCGCGATTGTCACGGCGCATCGCGGCACCGAGCAGGAAGACCGCCTCGACGACGATCTGCAGCCCGACGAACAGCAGCATCAGCAGATACTCGTAACCCATCTGCTTGAACACGGCGAATTGCATCCCGTGATCGCGGATCCATTGACCGACGCGCAGCAGTTCGTAGACGAACAGCAAGGCAGGAAACAGGTAGCTGATGAAATACGTCGGCGCGGTGGCGTGCCGTAGTTCGAGGTGGAAGTGCGGATGCGTGGTAGCCATCAAGAAGCCCTCCTTGCAACGCATGATTGCGGTCGCGACGGCGGCGCGACGACGTGCGGACTAAGGGATTGCCCGAGGCATCGTGCGCGGTCGTACGGCACCAGCATACTGCTGCGCGGGAAATTTGGCATCCCGTCCGTGCGATCGTTGTAAAAATCCCTCCGCATCACGCGATGCCTTCAACGGTCGCCGCTCGCGGTGCGCGGTGTGTCCGCCGGCTGCGTGTCGCCGGCAGTGCCGGGCACCTGCCGTTCCCGATGGCGTTCCGGATCGCCGGCCGGCGCGCAGTGCGCTCGACGTGCGCGCGAATGGCGTGAGCGCGGTGCACGTCCGATGCGGACGCATCTTCCCGACCGTGCGTCGCCTGCGCGGGCGCTCACGCTTTCGCGTGCGCGCCCTCGACGAACAGCCTCGCGACCGACTGGAATTCCCGCTTCAGCGACAACCCCGGCACGGTCAGCCAGCGCAGCATCGCCGCGAGATACAGGTGATGGAACCACGTGGCGAGCTGGTCGGCGGCTAGCGCGGGGTTCAGTTCACCCGCCTGCTGTCCGGCCGCGATCAGTTGCTGCCACACGAGCGCGATGTCGCCGCCGCCATCCTCGCCGCTTTCCGCTTGCGCCACGCCGATGCTCAGGAACCGATGCCGCAGGTATGCGAGCAGATACACCGGATGCTGTTCGCACCATGCGGCCGACGCGTCGAGCACGCAGGCGATCCGCGACGCGAAGGTCTTCCGTCGCGCGACGTCGCGCTGCAGGTGCGCGAGGTCGCGCGCGAGTTCGCCTTCGAGCCAGTGCGCGAGCACGGCCTCCTTCGTCGGAAAGTGGTTGTACAGCGTACGTTTCGCGACATCGGCCTGCGCGGCGATCTGTTCCATCGTCACTGCGTCGTAGCCGTGCGCATCGAACAGGCGTGCGCCGGTGTCGGCGAGATGCGCGAGCATCTGGATGCGCTTGCGTGCGCGGCGCCCCGGATCGTCGGTCGTCGTTGGCATGGTTCGGTATCGACTGAAAGTGCACGAATTGCATTAGTATACGACGTGCATTTTAATGAATCCACTCGCCTGCATCATGCAGGAGGAGCCACGCATGAAGCTCGTCATCGCCACCTACGGCACCGAAGGCGACACGCGCCCGCTCGCGGCGCTCGGCCGCGCGCTGCTGGATGCCGGCCATGAGGTCCGGTTGCTGGCCGACGTCGCGACGCTCGGTTCGGCCGCCGCGCTCGGCGTGCCTTGCGAGCCGCTGTCCGGCGACATCCGCTCGGCGATCGCGCCGGATGGTGCGTTGTCCGAAGCGGTGCGCGGGCGCGGCGGTTTCAACGACACGTCGAAGGCGCTCGCGGCGATCGCGAATGCGAACACGGCGGCATGGATGCGCGAAGTCGCGGCCGCATCGGCCGGTTGCGATGCGATCCTGGTGTCGGGGCTGGCGTCGTTCGTCGGGCTATCGGTTGCCGAGTATCGCGGCGTGCCGGCGATCGGTACGGGGATGATCCCGATCACGCCGACCGCGACGTTCGCGTCGCCGTTTCTGCCACCCGGCAAGGTGCCGCGCTGGCTGAATCGCGCGAGCCACCGGTTCGTGAACGCGCTGCTGTGGCACGCGTTCAGGCGGGCGACCAATGCGGCGCGCGCCAGCGTGTGCGGACTGCCGCCGCGCCGGGCCGTATGGACCGATCATCCGATGCTGTACGGCGTGTCGCCCGCGCTGCTGGCCGATCCGGCCGACTGGCCGTCGCATGTGCTGGCATGCGGTCAGTGGCGCGTCGACGCGCCTGCGTGGACGCCGCCGCCCGCGCTGTCGAGCTTTCTCGACGCGGGCGATCCGCCCGTGTATATCGGCTTCGGCAGCATGGCCGGGTTCGACCGGGCCGCGATGGTCGACGCGCTGTTGCAGGCGCTCGACGGCCGGCGCGCGTTGTTTTATCCGGGCTGGAGCGGCATCGATGTGTCGATGCTGCCGGCGCACGTGTGCGTGATCGGCGAGACGCCGCACGACCGGTTGTTTCCGCATGTATCGATGGCGATCCATCACGGCGGATCGGGTACCACGCATTCGGCCGCGCGGGCGGGCATTCCGTCGGTCGTCGTGCCGTTCGCGGGCGATCAGTTCTTCTGGGCGAGCCGGCTGCAACGCGCCGGTGTGGCCGATGCGCCGGTGGCGGGGCGGCGTGTGGACGCCGCGGCGCTTGCACGCGCGATCGCGTTCGCTGCACGAGCCGACACGCAAGCGCGTGCCGCCGAACTCGGTGCGCGGATCGCGCGGGAGGACGGGGTGGGGCTGGCGGTTGGCGCGATCGAGCGCCGGGGGCGCCCCGGCGTGCGCTGAACGCGTCCGCCCCGCGTCAGAAATGCCCGGTGAACCGGTAGCGACTGCCCGGATGCCACAGATTGGCCACCGACGCGACCATCCCTTGCGACCACGTGCGCCGATGCAGCAGCAGGCACGGCTCGCGTTCGTCCGTCGTCAGGTGCCGGCGCGTTGCCGCATCGGGCATCGCAGCCTCGATCCGGTATTCGACCCGCTGCAGCGGCGCGACGCGCGTCAGGTACTGGTTCGGCGTCGTCGTCGTGAAGTCCTGCAGCGCGTATTCGGGTGCGCAGGCCGGGTTGACCCAGCGCTCCTCGAGCTGCACGGGCGTGTCGTTCTCGAAGTGCAGCACGCGCGAATGGAAGATCGGGCTGCCGGTGTCGAGCTGCAACTCGTCGGCGAGCTTCGCGTCGGCGACGGCCGCGCCGACCTCCAGCACCTGCGCACGATACGCATGGCCGCGCGCGGCGACTTCATCCGAGATGCTGCGGATCGCGACCAGTGTCGATTCGTATTTCGGCGACGCGACATACGTGCCCGAGCCGCGCGTGCGCGTGAGCACCTGTTCGGCCGTCAGCTCGCGCAGCGCGCGGTTGACCGTCATCCGCGCGACGTTGAATTCGCGCGCGAGCTCGTTCTCCGACGGCACCTGGTCCCCTTCCGCCCACTCGCCCGCATGAATGCGCGCGAGGATGAAGTCCTTGATTTCCTGATAGATCGGTGTGGTCATTGCATTGCTGTTCAAGAGACGGCGGCCGCGTGCCGTCGCGGGCCGGCCTTCGTGCGGTGTTCGGGCGGAGTGTACCGGGTTCGACGCGGTGCGGGCCCGACTGTGGGCCCGGGATCCGGGTTATTCCGGCCTGCATCCGGAGCGCCCATCGGGGGCCCCCGGGGCCGCACGGACCGCGGCCAACGCGTCGGCGAGCGCGACAGGCGGAAAAGTATAGACAAATGCAGACGCGACGACGACATGCCGAAGCCGCACAGAAAGCTGGATTTTATCTACATGTAATCTGTAGCGAATTGAAATATAAGGGAAATTCGCTCATGGAAACAATCCGCCGACAATTAGAGATTGGTTCTTTGCAAACGAAACCTGTTCTGCCGTTGCTCGCTAAATGACTGTTTTGTTTGACTATTCTTCTTTCCCCGCAATTCCCCGTGTGCAAACAAATCTGGCCTGGGGCGGGGCGCGCTGGAAAACGGATTTGCAAACGAAATCTGTACTGCATCTTTGGGCGGGCCGTGCCGCTCGGCAAGCACCAAGTTCGTATTGGGGAAAGGTTGCCCGGGCTCGCTTTGCTACGACCTCCTAGCCCGACAGGCACGCGAACGTCAGTTCAGCTTCTTGCGGCGTCCAGCCACGAACGCCATGCGTATGCATGTCAACCAGATGCATCTTTTTGCCCTCCTCCCTGCGGTGTTCGTCGACGCGCTTTAGATTCGACGCTTTGACTTCTCTCCAAGGGGTCATGCCGCCACGCACCTGTGTTGTCACAGTGTAGTGTCCGTCGCCAGCCGGCATCACTTCGGATATCGATGTGGATGCCGTCAGCAGTGTCAAGGCTGAGGGTGGCTAGCGCTTCATATGCGACGATTTGGGTCAGGGACCGGCGAGTGTGTGGACGTGCACGCAGACGCGGCCGCCTTGGTCACGGACGGCGAAACGGCAATCACCGAGACAACGGCGGGCAAGGGCCATCAGACCGTCAATATCGCGCCATTTGTCGGCGGCGTATCTCACAGCACTTACAAACACTTCAACCTGGTCTCCATCGCCTAAAACGGTTTTAGATCCTCTCGACCTGAACCTGCCTCGCTATACCCTGAGCAGCGATTGAAGATGCATTCGCCTTCTGACCGTCGATACCCGGCTCCAGTGCGTCTTTCGCTGCAACCATAACTGTGCGTCTTAGTATGCGCAGCCTTCTCATTATTCAGGAAGAGACTCAGGTGAAGGACTTTCAGGAATTCGTCTTCTTCGCAGCGGGGTCGTTGAACCAGGCGCGTGATTTCAAAAAAGAATCCAAACTCGCGCGAACCTTGCCGCCGGCGCTGCCCGTTCTGACCTGTCCGGTCGAAGAGAGTGACCTGCGCATTCTCATGGGCTTACGCATGCAACGACAGTGCTTTGGATTCGGCAGCGTGCCGATGACAGGCGACAAAGTAATGACCATCCGGCTCCAGCTCGACGGTCTGCAGGTGTACTGGCTTGCCGACATGAGCGACCGCGAGGTTTGGGTGGCCATCGACGCATGGAGAAAGGCGGGCAAGGTTCCATTTTGTTTTGGATTTGCGTCCGAAACGACGCAGGACTGCATGCTCGGAACAGTTGATATCGCAGCCCAGGCGCCGAGAATCTCGAATTTCCGGGGTCGGGTGACTCCGGAATTTCCGGAAGGCATCTGGGAACAGTTGGCAGATTTGGCAGCAAGCGGCGTGATGCAACTTCAGGCTACAAGCGATATTCCCGGAGTCGCGCTTGAGCACGTGCTGGTCAACGTACTGGCGACAAAACGTCTTCGAGAGCATACAGGCGTGAAGTTCCTCCCCCAGAAGCCTGTGCTCGCAACGACGGGAGGTGCGGGCGCCGACCTGCCCCACTGACAGACGATTGACAGATGCGCGGCGCGATGACGCCGCGCATTTGATTCGACGGTACCGTAAAACCGCGACCCTAACAACAGATCTAGTCGTTTCGTCCTCGAACTGAGCAATCTCATTATTTAGTCTCAGTCCAGCAGTCTTTTCATCAGGATGGCGAGGAGCCTCAGGCTATCAAACAGCTGCTTTTGGAGGCTCGCCTCGAAGTGCTCCCGCTTCATCGTCGGGGGGTTAGTGCTCAGCCACTTGGCCTAGGGTCATGGTGGGTCGAATTTTTCGGTGCGTGCGGGCGAACTAACACCGAGCCAGTCTGGCTACATTTCTCTCGGCGCAGGTTTGTCTTCATCCGGTTACCCAAGGCAATTGGCGGACTATTGGACTCGACGCTTGACGCAGCATGGAGGGCGTGCTGCGCCCCCCTGGAATGGCTCACGTCCATAGTTTTTCGCCGACCAGTAATACACAAGGGTCACCGCGTGGCGTCAGAATGGTTACCCGCCGCTTACCTCTTGTGACGCTCACACGAAACGTTTGGCGGGCCTGGTCATCAACGTTTTCGCGCAAATTAAATCGGACGATCCTATCGCCATTGAAAGGGGGCAGACCCTTGCGTTTGACCGGCCATCCTTCGAAAGTGATTACCTCGTCGAACTGCTTTCCCTTTGCCTTGTGCATGTTCATGACGACAACACCTGATTCAGGTTTTGTGCCTGTTGAGAAATGCTGCTGGACGAACGCCTGCCTTGTAATTTCCAGGGCGTTCCGGTACCCACCATTGTTTCGCCAGTCTTGCGACAGGTCTTGACGTAGCTGTGTGCCGCGGTCGAGCATACGAATGCTCCTTGCCGCTTCGGCAACTTCACGTAGGCGTTTGCAGGCTCCTGCCTCCAACTCGTGTCTGACCGTGCGCCAGTCGGCGTCGGGGTCGCCTGTCAGCTGCAAAGCACAAACTTGCTCATACACCGCCAGAACGTTGACGATGATGCTGTTCTTACGAACCGTTTTGCCCTTTGCCTGAGCGGCGACAAGCTCGTCGTATGCCTTGCGTAAGCTGGCAGCTTCGTTCAATGCTTCCTGGGTCGGCTCGTCGCCACCTTTGCCCTGGTAATAGTGGCAAAGCAGATCGATCAGCTGCGCGAAGTGGGGGGGCCCGCCGGCGAGCTGCATCAGCAGTGCGATGACTTCTGCCGAAAGAATGGCAGCCTCAATCTCAACTACCGCAGTGTGCGAAATCGCTGCCATACCGGCTGGAGGCTGGCGAAGTGCATCTGAGACGAGGCGAGTCATCCTCTTGGTCGGAACCAGAATCGCGAGCGACCAATCCTTGATGCCCAGTTTTATGAGGCGCTGTCGCGCGGCGTAGGTTGCTGTTACAAGCATTGTCATCGCCGGGTCGGTGAACGGTTCGAAGAGGCCGAACTTAACGCCCTCATACGCCGGCTGACGAAATTTCCCCGTGAGCAAATCGTTACCGAACATGCCGATTTCGGTTCCAGCGCTCCGATGATTATCCGTGCTCAGATCGACATCGACCGGTTTGAATGTCTTCCGGAACTGGTCAAGACGAGCGGGGTCGGCACCGATCCAGTCATAGATTCGCTGATCTGGATCCGCAAGCGCGATCAGCCGGGAGTACTTTCCCAGTCCCTGCACCACTCGCCACTGGGCACCGTTTGTGTCCTGGAATTCATCAAGGATGACCACAGGGTACATGTTCGAAATGAGGCGACACACGCGCTCGCTGCCGGACAGGATGTCACCTACATACGTTGCAAACAGGTCAAAGCAGATCCGGCCATCGTCGATTGCGAGGCGCGTGCGTTCCGTCTCCTCGGCAGCGCGCTTTGCCTCCTTCTGCACATCTGTCAGTTTTCTCACGGGAAACTTCGCGCGGATGCTCGCGAGCGCAATGGCTTCGAGTGGTGGCGTCAGAATGTCAATCCGTCTTGGCAATCCGACAAGATATCCGTGAGACTTCAGGATGCGCCAAAAGAAAGAATGATATGTCTCGACTTCAATAAGGCGTTTCTGCTCAGGCGGTATCCTTTGTTCGTATTCGATGGCCTCCAAGACGCGTGAGACAGTTGCACGCGCAAAACTGACGAACAGGATCTTCTGCCCGGCGGCGAGTTCACTTTCCGCGATCGTCGCTGCTTTGAGGATTGAAACTGTTGTCTTGCCTGAGCCCGGTCCGCCGACCACCAGGACATGCCCGTCGGCATCTAAAACATCCTTCTGCCCCTTAGTCAATTCCATCGACACTGGCCTCCGGATGCGCATTCGCGTCTGCAGATTCAACTTTCTCGGCAGGTGGTGGGGGCGGCACACACGCTTCCTTGAGCTTTTTGGCGGCTTCCTTGATCCACGTGGGCGTCTCAGCTTCGCTGCACTGTGCGAGGAAATCCGCAATGCCCCAGCTACCTTTCGACCACGCAAAATACTCGCCGAGTGCATCGACTGCCTGCGCGACTGGCTCTGGATAGTGCTTCAGGATGTGAGGCGGCCAGTCAAGTTGACTGGCGAAGCGCTCTAGCGCAGCCTGGGTAGTTCCCTTGATCACCAGATTTTCGAATCCCTTTTCTTCATGCATCAGAAGAAGTTCGACCTCGGCCTTGATCTTGGCTTCGTTCTCATTGTCCTGTTTATCGCAGATGCCGAAAGTCCGTTTCCCCAAGCCTCTGTATAGTTTCGCCATACCGGAAACATTCTTCTCCCCGGAGGCATCGACGGTACATATGCCCAACGCTTCGAGCGAGAAGTAGGTCTGAGGATCAAGTTCCGCCAAACGTCGACAGGCGACTGGGAAGGCCGATGCTTCCGTCGGGCCTTCTGCGACCAGGACCCGGCGAGCGAGCAGCCCCTCGCAAAAAATCGTCCTGAATTCTTGCCTGTAACGCTTTGGTTTCACATTATCGGGCAGTTCAATCGTCCGCTGCGCCAGCATACCTTGCGCATCGCGCGCGAGAACTAGCGTTTCATCAGTTGTAAACTCCTCCAGCACATACGGCGAATGCGAAGTGAAAAGAGTTTGCGATGCAAGTTTGCGCACTTCGTGAACGATACGCTTCTGTGCATAAGGCGGAATCGCGGTCTCCGGCTCCTCCATCGCAAAGATGACGTTCTGTTTGCTTTCCGCGATCTGCGACAGCATGGCGAGTACAAGCATGTTAATCGTGCCCGTCCCCTGGCGATAGAAAGGGGCGGCGTGCTGACCGTCGCCGGTGGCAATAAATGCTGTCACGACTTTGCGCAGATGTTCGCGAGTGAGATCGGAAACCTTGAGGTGTGGCTCGACTCCCCATTCCTTTGGTACGTATTTCTTGAGGGCTGTGTTGATGCTCTCAAGAACAGGCGATATGCCCAGGGCGGGGTCGCTGGCAACTGCCATCCCAGAAAGCGTACCAAGGGTGTCCTCCCACATCTGCGGCCTTACCTCTTTGAGGCGCAGGATTATGTCGAGAAGACTCCCTCGCTCAAGGCTGAGCGCGCGCGAGCCGGTGCGAATGGTGCGCAGATACAGGAAACCGCACAGTTGCTTGTCTTTCCGGGAGAACTGTTCGGGACGGGCGGCTTCCGCGAGGCTGCGTGAGAAGTATGTCCTACCTTCAAAGTCGTCCTCCTCCTCATCGTACCAGCCGTGAAAGGTGACTCGTAGTGCCTCGGCTATTGACGCAGCATCCACACCAGCCGGGTTCGGTTTGTCGTAAAGCTTGCTGGCGGTTGAGTCCCAGAATTCGATGTGGTCGCCAAACCGCGCTCTCTGCTCAAGACTAAGGTCGACGATGACCGCCTCGATCTGAATCCTGGGCTGCTCCGCGATTTCACCTCCGGATGCAGCCGCCTGCGGCGGTTCGGCATCAGTGGCAAGCAGCGCGACGGTGCCATCCACCGGCGGCTTGCTGAAGTAGCGGCCGTTGAAGAAGTCATGTTCGCTTATCGGTGGTACTCGATTGAGTCGGTCGGGACCGAGTACAAGGTCAAGTGCTTCGAGTACCGTCGTTTTCCCGGTGTTGTTGTCTCCAATGACAACACCGTGTTTGGGCAAAAGCAGCGTCGCGTGCTTTACGCCCCGAAAGTTGTCGATGCTAAGGCGGATTATGCGCATGGGCAGACCTGGTTGGGGGACACATTCTTGCTGCGCGATAGCTTATTGCAAGGCGAGTTGTGGACTCGCTATCGGTGCTCGCGCACCTTCGACTATGTCGCTGCGTTGACACTTGAACCAGCGTTCTAGTTTGGCCGCCGCAGGCAGGCCCAATCAAGCATGCGGATTTCCCAACTGGCAGAATCTCAACGCCCAGATTTTCCGAAAGAGCCATCGCAGAAAACACGCGTCAGAAGGATACCGCCGTCATAGGTGATCCGTCAGCGTAACCCTCGACGTACCGTTGTACGCGTACCACCGCATATCCTGCGCTAAAAGTGTAGAAGTCGCAAAGGACCGTCGATTGCCTACCGAGCAAGTTGTCGAGCGCTTCATTCGAATTGAGCAGCCGGGCATGGCATTCGTCGAGTGCCATGTCCGTAATCTCGTCTCGCGCGGGATGTACAGGTTCAGCGAAGACATCAGGTGTGAGCTTGAACGTGGTCGGACCAGATGCGTATTGCATATACTCCCTCGGATAGTCGTAGCCGCTCCGCATCTCGATCAGACGGGCTGCCGTTTCGTCGAACACCGTGGATCTCAAAAACAGGTAACGAGTGGAAAATGCTGAAAGTCTCTAACAAAATGAGTGTTTGGGGGCTGTTAACCCGCCGCGCGTTTTGTTAACCTCTTCGTTGTTTCGCTGACGAGGAGGCCATGGCCAAACCGATACTCGATGACGAACTATGGTCGCTGATCCAACCGTTGCTGCCTCCACCGAAGCCACACCGTACGCGATACCCGGGCCGCAAGCCGCTCGACGATCGCGCCGTGCTGACCGGCATCCTGTTCGTGCTGCAATCCGGCATTCCCTGGGAAATGCTTCCGCAGGAAATGGGCTGCGGCTCGGGCATGAGCTGCTGGCGCAGACTGCGCGACTGGCAACAGGCGGGCGTCTGGGACCGGCTGCACGAGTATTGCTGGCGAAACGTCGTGCAGCCGATCGCATCGACTGGTCGCGTGTGGTCATCGATTCGTCCTCCATTCGTGCAGTGGGATCAGGTCAAAAACAGGACCCAATCCCACTGATCGGGCGCGACCCGGTTCAAAGCACCATCTCGTTACCGAAGCGCAGGGTATCCCGCTCGCGCTGATCCTCGCGGGCGCAAATCGCAACGACGTCACCCAACTGCTGCCTCTGATCGAGGCCATCCCGCCCATTCGGGGCAAGCGGGGGCGGCCTCTGTCAAAGCCGGTCATCGTGCAGGCCGATCGCGGTTACGACCACGACAAATATCGCAAACCCCTGCACGCTGCCGGTATTGCTACGCAGATCGCACGCCGTGGAGAACCCCACGGCAGCGGCCTTGGCAAGACCCGGTGGGTCGTCGAGCGCACCTTCGCGTGGCTGCACAACTTCAGACGCCTGCGCATTCGGTTCGAGCGCCTCGCCGCCATACACGAGGCATTCATGAAAATCGCCGCCTGCATCATTTGCTGGCGACACCTTCAAAAATCATTCTGTTAGCGTTTCTAAATCCGCCTATTGCTTTCTGAGGGATTGGCACGCAGGCAATCATGCAGCGTGGAATTGGCAACATGACAACGCCGACGGCATATCCCGTCGACGCTGATCTGGCGGCCGGCACGCTGGTGCGCGTGGCCCCGGTTCACCCGCTCGCGGCCGTCACGCTGAAGCTCGCGCATGCGCGTGCCGCGCGTCTGCCGGCCGCCGCGCGCGCGTTTATCGAATTCGCCGGCGCCGCGTTCCGGCCTGCGCGCTAGCGGCCGCTTGATTCCACGGCAACGCGTGCCCATCGGGCCGCGCACGCGCCGTTCTTTTTCGGAAGCAGTTCGGCAAACGAACGCTCCGCAGGGTGCAACGCACACCCGCAACACGTGTCAGCATCCGCGGCGGACAGGACGCTGCAGGTCCGCCGCGCGTCAGGGCCATGAGGAGATCTGGTGATTCCCATTGAAGGTCGTCTAATTGTGAGAGGTCGCTCCATGCGCGTCGAACGGGTTCCATACCGCAGTCGGCGTCGTCACCGTCCAGCCGCAAGCCGTACCGGTCTTCAGCGAGATCACTGTCGCGACGGCCGCCGTTTTCCTGGCCGCGTGCGGGAAAAAAGAATCGGCACCGCCGCCGCAAACGCCGGAAGGGACGCCTCGCTTCAGTCCGGCAGCCGCCCCTCTACATCGGCGCGATCCGTTTCCCTGTCGTTCGGAGGCGCTCAAGTATTGACCCAAGGTGGGACAGTCGGCTCCTTTCCGATAAGTCAGAATCGGTTCACTCGCTGGCGCCCTCACGATATGCGGCGATGCCAGACCGTAACACGAACTGGGTCATTACAGCAGACTCAGAACCGGAATGAAGGGAGATGAACCGTGAATGCTCGTGCCGAAAACGTCGCACAGCCAGACGTCCGCGCATTGTTCCTCGAAGCGATGTCGCATTTGCCAGGCCCCGTTGCGCTGATCACGACCGGAAGCGGAGCGAAGCGAATGGGACTGACGGTCTCCGCGATCTGCAGCCTTTCCGCCGACCCGCCTTCGCTGCTCACCTGCATCAACAAGAATGCGAGTGCGCATGACGAACTCGTCGCGCGCGGGGTGTTCGGCGTCAATGTTCTGCGACCGTCACAGGTCGACATGGCGTCATTGTTCACGCAGAAAGGCGTGGACCGGTTCGCGAGTTCGGACTGGACCGAGCGAGCCACCGGCGCGCCGTTGTTGAGCACGGCGCTAGTGACTTTCGATTGCCGGCTGAAGGAAGCGATCGACGGCTTCTCGCACACCATTCTGATCGGCACGGTCGACAGCATCGAGATCGCGGAAGACGAAGACCGCAACTGCCTGATGTGGCATCAGCGCCGGTATCGGACCATTGCGGAGATCGGCTGATGCAAACCAGGCAGGCTACGACCGCCAAGCGTTACGCGTTCGTCAAGGCGAACTGGCACCGCGACATCGTGGACCGGGCGCTGGATGGGTTCTGCGAAGTCATCGATCGCGCGGATGTCGAGACTTTCGACGTGCCCGGCGCCTTCGAACTTCCGTTGATGGCGCGCGATCTCGCGCGCAGCGGGCGATACGCGGCCGTGATCGCCGCGGCGTTCGTCGTCGACGGCGGAATCTACCGGCATGACTTCGTCGCGCAAGCGGTCGTTGACGGGCTCATGAAGGCCGGCATGGAGACGGGAGTACCGGTCCTGTCCGTATCGCTGACGCCGCATCACTACCAGGAAACCGACCACCACACTGCGATCTTCAGCGCTCACTTCGTCTTGAAGGGACGAGAGGCGGCCCATGCGGCGCTGAGAATCGCCGAGATTCGGTGTGCCATCGTCGGGTGACACGGAACCGTTCAAACGGCAGCGCTGAGACAGCGCTTGATAAAAGGAAGCGAATTGAAATTAGTCTCTTACGAAGCCTCAGGGAAGTTGCGCCCCGGAATCCTCGTTGACGATGCCGTGTTCGACATCGACAGGCTCCTGACCGGTCGCGCCGGCGCGGCGGAGGATGCGGTCGGTTCCATCGCCGAATTATTGCGGCGGCACGGAGATGCACTGCCCGCGCTGTCCGAGCGGCTGTCGACCGCGGCTCGCGCCGAGCCCAGCGCACGCATGGGTCGTATCGATACGCTCAGGCTTGGGCCGCCGATTCGCGACCCGGCGAAAGTGCTGTGCATCGGCCTGAACTACCGCGATCACGTCGCCGAGACGGGGCGCGCCGACCCCAAGGCGCCCGACGTGTTCGCGAAGTTCGCCTCCACGCTCATCGGGCCGATCGATGACATCGATTGCACAGCGATCACGTCGAACCTCGACTTCGAGGGCGAGCTTGCGATCGTCATCGGCCGTCCGTGCCGTCATGTCGATGCCGACGACGCCCTGTCGTATGTCGCAGGCTTCACGATCCTGAACGACATTACTGCGCGCGATCTGCAATACAAGGGCACGCAGTGGCTCGCCGGCAAAGCGGTGGACTCATCGACGCCATGCGGCCCCGCACTGGTCACGCTGGACGAAATCGGCGATCCCCAATGTCTCGATCTGAGCACCCGCGTGAATGGCGTGGTCATGCAGAGCTCGAACACGGAACGGATGATCTTTCCGATCCGCCACATCATCTCCTACATTTCGTACTTCCTCGCGCTTAGTCCGGGCGACATCATCGCGACTGGAACGCCGGAAGGAATCGGCAGCAAGCGAACGCCGCCAGTTTGGCTGAAATCGGGCGACACCGTCGAAGTTGAAATCGAAAAGCTGGGGCGTCTTCGCAACGTGGTCCGCTGATCGACGCTCAGCCATCGGGTCAGCCGCGCAGACGGCTGACCGCAGACTCCCTCCGCGCGAAAACGATCGCGCGAACTCTTGTCTGAAGCACAGTCCCTCAATCTCCATCTATGTAGCAACAAGGGACAGTTGCCGCCTTTTTTGTCCATAAAAAATACAACGGCTCGCTTGATAACGAGTAAGGGACAAGTCCCAATGCTGGCGTGAAGCGGATGCGGACATCGGTCGAGCGATTCCCGCTACGCAATCGATCAGCCATCCTATGTATAAAACAAAAGTCCGGACAGGAGCACTATGAGGAACACAGCAATTGCACTGAGTTGCGCGTTCATGATGAGTACCATTGCGCATGCTGAAAGCAGCATTGCGCTTTACGGAACGGTAGATAACGGCTTCAACTTCACGAGCAACGCTGGCGGGCACAACGGATACGGGATGGTCAGCGCTGATGCCGCGCCGAGTATGTGGGGCTTCAAAGGCACCGAAGATCTGGGCGGGGGGATGTCGGCGATCATGCAGCTCGAGGATGGCTTTGACATCAATAGCGGGAAGTCGCTGTATGGCGGACTCTTCGGACGTCAGGCGTTCATGGGCCTCAGTTCGACACGCGCGGGCACGCTCACGATCGGCCGGCAATACGACGCGATGGTCGACGCGTGGAGCATCTTTACGGCGGCGGGCTCGACGATGGGCGATCTGGCAGCGCATATCTTCGACAACGACAACGCGGACTACTCGTATCGGTACAACAATGCAGTCAAGTACGTATCGCCATCGTTTCTTGGGCTACAGGCTGAGGCTGCCTATGCGTTCAGCAATGCGACGGGTTTCGCGAACAATCGCGCGTACAGCGGTTCGGTGAGCTATGCGAATGGGCCGGTGTCGACCGCGGTGGCGTACTCGCATCAGACCAATGGCGGAACGACGCTGTCCGGCGCGGTGTCCTCGGATCTCGCGTTCGTCGCGGCGGCGCAGAGCAATGTAGGCGTCGGGGTGAAGTACACGTTCTCGAACGCGTCGAACGTGTCGCTCGCCTATTCGCATGTGAGCTTCGACTCGCCGACCGGCGGAATCTATATAACGGACGTCGGTTCGGCAGCATGGACCTCGTGGAAGTTCGACAACGTCGAACTCAACGGTCAGTACTTCTTCGCGCCGGATGTCTGGCTGGCGGCATCGTACACATTCACGCACGCACGCTTGCAACGAGCCGCCGACGGTTTCTCGCCTAACTGGCACCAGGCGGCCCTGATGCTCGACTACGACCTGTCAAAAAGGACGTCCGTGTATCTGCAGGGTGCGTTCCAACACAACAATGCGAGGACCGGTACGGGCTTCGATAACGCCTATATCGTGGGCTCGATGGCCCCGTCCACGACTGGGAATCAGACCGTTGTGCGACTCGGCCTGATCCATCGGTTCTGACGCACGCTGCAATAACAGGCCATCGAGTCGCAATGGGTTCGCACATGAAACCGCGGAGTCTGAGAACCGTTCTGTCCCGCCTTCTGCAAATGAAGAGACGGACGGATTCGGTCGATCTGACGCGGACCCTGGAGCGCGCCGCGACGGGTTACATCGTCAATCTCTTAGACAGCGATTCGGAGGATCGGGCATGTCGAACGTCGTCGAATACGCACGAGAACGGCAGCGCATCCACCTGGCGTCTCTACTCGATCCTATCCGCATCCGCGGAGCTGATCGCGCTGGTCGAAGTTCGTAACAGATTGCCGATGGCCAAGGTCACGTCATTCGACGCCAAAGGCGTGGCCCGTTGTTCGTCGATACCGTTCGATGCGCCGGCGAAGCAGTTTCGTCGGGCGCTCTTCTCTTGCGCTTAGTGCAGCGCGAGACGCTGTATCGATTTGAGACATAGCGCGGATTCGGCACTTCCTATAATCCATTGACCAGGCGGATCGGCGAGAACGGTCAGCTTTCTCATCTTTACCCGGAGTCTGAATGACAGAATTTACCCACGCCCAATTCACGACGGATCTGAACGCGATCCGACAGGGGAAGCCTAACGTCGTGCCTCATGTTGTCGACGGTCGACGCATCTTTGAAGGCGAAGTTATCTACCGCGAGGATCCGGCTTTTCCGAGCGCGATCGTGAGCGGATCGCACGAGGCATCGGATGCATTGGTTCTGGAAGCGGTAGCGGCCAGCCGCAAAGCGCAACTCGAATGGGATACCGTGCCGCTTGCGGAACGCGTGCGGCTTGTACGCAAAGGCATTGCGTTCGGCGAATCGAAGTTGCGCGACTGGACCGCCCGCCTTGGCGTGGAAACGGGTAAGACGTTCGGCGCGGCCAGGGCGGAAGTCCTGGAAACGCTCGCGTTCCTGAAGTTCTATCCGGACTACGCTGATGCACCGGGCGCATTCGAAGACGAACGGGTTCTCGGTGCTCCCGATGTCTGCAATCAGTCGGTGTTGCGCCCGTACGGCGTCTTCGGCGTGATCACGCCGTTCAACTATCCGATGGCGTTGTCGGCGGGTCCGGCCATCGCCGCCGTGCTCGCCGGCAACGGCGCAGTCATCAAGTCGTCGCATCTGGGCCCGTGGTGTGGGCAAGCGGTGTACGAGATGTTCGAGGCGATGGATCTGCCTACGGGTCTCGTCAATATCGTGCACGGCGCGGATGCGCCCGGCAAAGCACTGGTCAATTCGTCGGTCGATGGCATGTCGTTCGTCGGTTCGGTGCAAACGGGCTTGTCGATCATGCGGCAGTTCAATGCGGGCCCGTACCCGAAGCCGGTAATCGCCGAGATGGGCGGCAAGAACCCGGTCATCGTCACCGACTCCGCCGACCTCGAAGCGGCTGCGGACGGCATCGTGTTCTCGTCGTTCGATCTGATCGGCCAGAAGTGCAGTGCATTGTCGCGAGTGCTCGTTACGCCGGGCGTCCACGATCGCCTTGTCGAACTTGTCGAAGCGCGACTCGAGGGACTCAAGATCGCCGATCCGGCAGAGGCCGATGCTTTCGCCGGTCCGCTGATCACGAAGGAAACCGTCGAGCGCTTCCAAAGGGTCGTGGCCTCGGCACGCGAGGCAGGGTTGCGAGTCGCGGGCGGTGAACGTGTGGAGGCCGAGGGCTACTTCGTCAAGCCGGTCGTGATCTCATCGTTGTCCGCCGATCACGAGCTGTCGACGAGGGAGCACTTCTTGCCGCTGGTGACGATCAGCAAGGTGGCGTCGTTCGATGAAGCGCTGAAGGCGGCGAATCAACTCTCCGTCGGACTGACAGCCGGAATCTATACTGGCGACGAATCCGAAGCGCAAACCTTCCTGCGACGTATCGAAGCCGGCTGCGTGGATGTGAACATTCCCGGTCATGCGTGCACCGGATGGTTCCCGGGGCCGCAAACGTTCGGCGGCTGGAAAGCGAGTGGTTCGACCGGTAAGCAGGCCTATGGCAAGTGGTACGTTCAGCAGTTTGCGCGCGAGCAGGCGCGCAAAGTCCCGCTGCACATGCGAAGCCTGCTTGACTGACGAACGCGATCCACTGCGGTGCGGTGGATCGTCTGTCGCAGATCGCCGGAAACGATGAATCGCGGCGACGAAAACGAAACGGGCGGACATCGATGCTTGATGTCCGCCCGTTGTCTTTTTGTGCGCCAAGTCTTTGCGAGTCGAGCTCGCTTCACACACGCGCGGAACTCAGTGCATTGCGATGCCGAGATCGAAGCCGCGGCTCTCGTACGAATCGATTTTCCGGTACAACGTCGAACGTGCGATCCGGAGAATCGCGGCCGCGCGCTGGCGGTTGCCGCCCGCCTCGACCAGCGCGTCGCGAATCTGCTGCAGTTCTGCCTGCTGAAGCGGGCTGAGCCGACTGCGGGCCAGTGCGCGCTTATGCACTTCGGTAAGATCGTCTACGCGAATCTCGGCCCCGGTCGAGCGCAAGGCCGCGCCTTCGATCACCTCTCGCAACTCGCGGACGTTGTCGGTCCATTCGGCCGACGCAAGCACGTCGAGCAGGCGCGCGGACACCCGGCGCCCACCCTGAGAACTCTGCGCGAAACTTTGCGCCAGCAGCGGAATGTCTTCGCGCCGGGTGCGCAACGGCGGCATCCGTATATCGACGCCTTTCGCCGCGGCGAACAACGCAAGCAGTCGGTCCGTGATCTGCCGGACCGTCAGGACGACCGGCGGCCGGTCGACGCCGGCGAGCACGGCGACGAGTCGTTCCAGCACCGTGTCGCTCGCCAGATCGACCCGATGGATCAGCAACGCGCGCGAATCATCAGATAGCTCGTCGTCGAGGTGCCGGGCGAGGGCCTCCACGTCGCCGCGACGGCCGAGGTCGAACGATTCGACATGCGTGCGCAACTGCTGCGCGATCATCTGCGCGATGAACTTCTTTCCCGTACCTGGCTCACCGCTGACATAGGCGCCGATTCCCTGCTCCACCGCCGCCGCCGCGCTTTCGACCGCGCGGCGGATCGCGAAGCTCTCGCCAACGAGCGCGCCGAAGCGCGACCCGCGAACGGCCGGGCACGACACTGCAATCCGGGTGTCCGACGTGTCGAACTTCTTGACCTTGATGATGGATCCCGCTTTTGGGTTGCCGGCATGCACCGGGGCGACCTGAAGCTGCAGAACCCGGTCGGGCCCGCACACGACCTGATGCTCAGAAGGGCGGTTGTATTGCTTCGCTTCTCGCGCGAACGCGGAGAGCACCGCGTAATCGCTCTGCTCCAGCAATTGCGTCGCCGCTCGACTCGCGATGGTCGTGTGATCGTCCATTACCACGACGGCCTCGGCGCCGCGCTTGCGCACTTCACGCAAGTACGCGCCGAGCATCGCCTGTTCGCCGGGCGCTATGCGCGCGGCCAATGCGCCGGTGATTTCCGACGCGGCGCCCTGCAGAATGAACATGACCGTGCGCGGATCGAGGCCTCTGACGAAGCGCTCCGGCAGCGTCAGGCTCAATACGCCGCGAACGCCCTGATGCAGCGGATCGCGAATGAGAACCGACGTGCAGCAGGCATCCTGGAACGCTTCGTTGAAATGCTCGCCGCCCCACACTTGCACCGCGCAGCCTTCCTCGATCGCAGTGCCATCGGAGTTGGTGCCGAGCAGACTCTCCGACATCCGGCCGCCCAACGTTGGGAACAGCCGATCCGCGACCTTGACCATCGAATGCGCGCCCCGATAAACGGCGAGCGTGCCGCGAGGATCGCAGAGACTCAGGCAGCCGTTCGCTTCCGCAAAGAGTCGTTCGAGGTCGTTGAGCGCGGGCTCCGCGGCGCGCAGAAAGTGTTCATCGAGTTCGGGTTCCGCCATTGCGTCGAGCACGCGCTTACCGGTACTGACGTTCGACTGCATGCTGCGTTGCCAGGAACGCGCGATGACCGGACGCAGGGTCGACAAATCCGTATTGATCGGGTCCGTCACGAACTGTTCCCGGAGCTCGATAAGCGAAGCATTATCGGGGCGGTTGACGGCTGGCTGGCCGAATGTCAGTGGCAAGAGGCTCATACAGTACCTTGTTGAACTTCGGTTATGCAGTTGATCGAGCGTAAATAGCCATATCTCCACCGTCAACGGGCATAAACCACTGGGTGCCCCGATGCGGCGCATTGGCCGAAATAAAGTGCGGTGTTCGAGAACTATAAGAATCGGATCGCTGCTTTTCTTGCGTTACGCGAGTCGTTCATTCGTCTCGTGTCTCAACTTGGGACAGTCCGCAGGCCACCCGAAGCGCCACCACGCCGCTGCGGTTGTACGGTTGTACATGTGCCGTTGACGCATCGGTATAAACGACCGGAACCGATAAAGGTACTCTGTTCGATAAGCAATCTTGTTCGATACGGGCTTCTTCTTCCTTCGCTTCGACAGCGAGTAACTCCCGAATGTGTCAGCGCAATGATTCAAGGTGAGACAGTCGGATGCATTTATTTCATCGACTATCGCACCTGTCCCGGCGAAACCTGCTCTGGACACAGCCGTAATACCGCCACGGTCAGGTTGGCGCCGTGCATTTGACGCGACATCGGAATATTGCGTCGACATCTCATTGCGTCAGGAGCGCTGGAAATGATGGCTACATTGGACGAAGGCCTTGGAAGGATGAAAGTGGATGACAAGTTTGCAAAGCGTGGCAATCGGGGTCTCCCCTTGCTGCCCGGCGGCGTGGGACGCTCGACGTATTACATCGGTGCACCGGCACCCTACGCGCTGCACGGTGACGGCTATAAGGTATGGGATGACCGCGGCCGCGAACTGATCGACGCCAACAATAACTTCACGGTGCTGGTGCATGGCAACGCGCATCCGCGAATCGTCGACGCTGCGACGAAAACGATGCGCGAAGGGATGTGCTGGGGCATTCCGAACGTGCACGAATGGGAACATGCAGAGCTTCTGCTGAAACGTCTGCCCGGAATGGACCAGATCCGCTATACGAATTCCGGGACCGAAGCCGTGATGACCGCGATCCGGATCGCGCGAGCAAGCACCGGACGCGACGGTTGCATCATGACGCGCGGCGGCTATCACGGCTCGTCCGACGTCGCGCTGTCGGCGCAGGGCGCGAAGGAAAGCCGCGGCGTGCCGGAAGGCGTGTCTCGCGACGTGACGACAATTCCGATCAACGATGTCGCCGCACTCGAAGAAGCGATCGCCGCACGTCCGGCTCACTACGCGGCGATCGTCGTCGATCTGCTGCCGAATCGAGCGGGCCTCTACGCCATCTCGCCCGAGTACATCGAAACTGCGCGCGCGCTCGCGACTCGCCATGGAATCGTGCTGATCGTCGACGAGGTGATCAGCTTCCGGCTCGGCTTTCGAGGACTCAGTGGCGAATACGGCGTGACGCCCGACATGGTCACGACGGGCAAGCTGATCGGGGGTGGATTTCCGATCGGCGCAGTTGCCGGCCGCGAAGAACTGATGCGCGAATTGGATCCGTCGCGGCCGGATGCGATTCCTCACGCGGGCACTTTCACCGGTAATCCCATGAGCATGGCAGCGGGCGTCGAATCGTTGCGTCTGCTCTCCGCCGAGGTCATCGCGACGATGAACGCGCTGGGCGATGGCGCGCGACAAGCAATCGCGAGCCGCATCGCGTCGGTTGGCTGGGCCGTGCGCGGCCGAGGCTCGCTGCTGCGGCCGTTTCCGAAGGACGCCCCCTACAGCGCGGCGCTGCAACAGGCGGTCTGGTGGGCCGCCTACGACCGAGGTGTGTTGCTCTCCCCGGCGAACCTGGTCGCGCTGTCGTCGCCGATGACCGAGGCGGTCGTCGCGGACCTCGCGGAGCGTCTGTCGGAAGCAGTGGTCGAGGTCGCGAACCACTTCGGCTGACGCGGCGCCCGCCGCCCTTTTTTTTTTTGCATCGTTTGTCTTGCCCTCGGACGGACCGTTCCGCCGGATGTGGGCCGCTCTAGCGTCGCGCCGGAGCGCAAAGACAGCCACACAAGGTTCCCTTGATACGTTTAGTTTGGAGTCGATGATGGATATTGGATTGTTCGTTGTACCGTTTCGCGCGCCGCAGACCGATTTGCGTGCAGGTTTCGAATGGGACATGCAATGCATTCGCTGGGCTGAAGAATTCGGCCTCTCGGAAGTGTGGGTGGCCGAGCACAGCACGATGCGCTGGGAGCCGGTGTGCAGCCCCGAGCTGTATCTGGCCGCCGCAGCGATGCAGACTTCGCGGATCAAGCTGGCCACGGGCGCGAACGTGCCGGCCAATCACAATCCGGTAGCGCTCGCGCATCGGCTGATGCAGCTGGACATGATGACCGGCGGCCGGCTGATGGTCGGCATCGGCGCGGGCGCCTATCCGTCCGATCACAAGATCCACGGCAATAGCAACCCGAACGAGATGATGCGTGAAGCCGTGGACATCATGAAGGCGGTTTGGGAGAAGAAGGGACCGCTTGAATATCGCGGCAAGTTCTGGAGCTTCGAGATTCCCGCTTATGACGAGGTGCAGCAGGGACCGTTCATGGAGCCCCATCAGAAGCCGCACCCGCCGCTGGCGATGGCCGGCCTGAGCCCGGCGTCGAAGACGCTCACGCAGGCGGGCAAGCTCGGCTACATCCCGATGAGCTTCAATGTGGGCCGTGAATATCTGGCGGGCCACTGGTATCGCTACATGCAAGGCGCGGAGAGCGCGGACAAGGTGGCCGACCGCAACCAGTGGCGCATTGCCCACAACATTCTGGTTGCCGATACTGACGAAGAGGCAATGGATCTGGCGGTGAACGGGGCGATGGGGCAGGCGTATCGCGAGTGGATGCTGCCGGGCTACGAGCGCGGCGGCTTCCTGCCAGTGATGGTGCCGGAGCTGGATGTGCAGACCGCCAAAGACGTGCCGATCGAGTACCTCGCGCGCGAGAAGTGGCTGGTCGGCTCGCCCGATACCGTGGTCAAGAAACTGCAACGCGACCTGGAGGCTTCGGGTGGCTTCGGGACGGTCATCACGTTCACGTTCGACTACCTTGACCAGGCGGAGCGTTACCGCCGTCACTTCGAGCTGCTGGGGACCGAAGTGCTGCCTCGCATCAAGGACCTGAAGTTCAAGACCGAAACGCTGGCCGAATTGAAGCGGCCGGCCGACGTGAAGGACTGAACCGCGCGTCGTCGGGCTGCCTGGCATGAATGGCGGCATGCGGGCAGCCCGAAGCAACGAGCATCCCGAATGGACATGCTCGAAGGCAACGGCTCAGTTCTTCCGCGCTCGATCGGGTAACCACAGAAAGTAAGCCACGCGCATGCAGTGCCGCCCGGCAGGCCAAAGCCTGAAATCAGCATCTGTCGGCAGTGTTTAAGTCGAGGCGCGCACCAGGTGATGGAGCTCAAGGAGATTTCGATGAAGATGAATGACGTGGTGTTGGGCCATGGAGCGCCCAGCGAAGCGCCGAAGAAGTTGTCGGGGAATATGGGGCCGGTGGGACTGGCGCTCACCGTTCTGGCCTTTTCCGCACCGCTGACCGTGCTGTCCGGATACATTCCGATTTCCGTGATGTTCGGCGGAATTGGAACGCCCCTCGCATTCGCGATTGCAACGGTCATGTTGCTGCTGTTTTCGGTCGGGTACGTCACGTTGAACAACGTCGTGAAAAGACCCGGCGACTTCTACGCTTTCATCAGCTACGGAATCGGCAAGTCGACCGGCCTCGGCTCCGGAATTCTCGCCGCACTGTCGTATTTCCTGTTGCTTGCGGGCGTGACATCGTTCTTCGGCGTGGCCTGCTCAGACCTGCAGCGCGAGATAACCGGCTCGGCGTTTCCCTGGTACACGTACACACTGTTGGACTGGGCTGCGGTGGGCGTGCTCGGTTATCTGCACGTCGAGCTGTCGGCCAAGGTACTGACAACCGCGATGGTGGTCGAAGTTGCAATCTGCCTACTGTTTTCGTTCGGCGTGACGTTGAAGGGCGGCGTGCATCAAGTGGACGCGATGACGCCTTTCGTCCCTCACGAACTCATCCGCAACAACGCAGCGTTCGCGACGTTGTTCGCAGTGTCCTTCTTCCTCGGCTTCGAAGCGACTGCGCTCTTCCGTGACGAAGTACGTATGCCCGACCGGACCATTCCTGTCGCCACTTACGGTTCGGTGATCTTCATCGGCATTCTCTATACGTTCGGCAGCTACGCGATGGTGCTGGCCTACGGCACGAGTGCGCAGGAGGTCGCGACGAAGGCGCCCGCTACGATGTTCATCGACGCGTTTTCTAGGTTCGTCAATGGCCGCGTTCATCTGTTGGTCTCGGTTCTGGTGCTTTCCTCCGCTTTCGCGTCCGCGTTGTCGACGCAGAACGTTCTTTCGCGCTACCTGCACAACCTCGGAACCGACGGTGCGCTTCCGCGTTACCTCAGTAAAGTGCATGGGAAGCATGCGTCGCCCTATCTGGCGTCGGTGACGGTTTCGCTGCTGGTGTTGTGTGTACTGGTGCCGTTCATCGTGATGGGCGCGAAACCGGATCTGCTCTATGGCCAGTTGACCGGACTCGCTGCGGCGGGCGTCATGCTTCTGATGACCATCGTGAACGTGTCGGCGCTTCTGTGGTTCTTCCGGGCCGGCCGCGAACTCGGCGTCAGCTCCCTCAAGGCCTGTTTGGCGCCCGCGATTTCGTCGGTGTTCTTTATCGGGCTGCTCTATCTGGTTGCCCGGCATTTCGAATTGTTGGCCGGTGGAGAGCCGGGCCAATACGTGTGGATGCTCTACTGCCTGCTGGCAGTGCAGGCGGGCGGAATGCTGTTGGCGCAGTACTTCCGGTTCGCGAAACCTGCGGTATTTCAACGCCTGGGCCGAAGCCATCATTGAAGGCTTGTAGCTCACCGTTCATCGTGCGGCGGCAGGCTCGCCACGGTGTGCCAACGTAGGACAGTCGTGGATAGCCGATTCAGTAACAATGTCGAGATTCGATCAAGAGGAAATCATGAAACGAGTGCAAGGGAAAGTGACGCTAATTACCGGAGCCGCACGCGGGATGGGCGAGGCTCATACGCGGCTCTTCGCAGCGGAAGGCGCGACAGTGCTGATGACCGACGTTCTCGACGAAGCCGGTGAAAAAGTGGCGGCCGAGCTGCGCGATGCGGGTCACGACGTGCACTACATGCGCATGAACGTCACGTCCGAAGCGAGCTGGGTCGCGGCGATGTCAGAAGTCGAGCGGCGCTGGGGACGTCTGGACATCGTGCTGAACAACGCCGGCATCGTTGGTTCGATGAAGGGCGCGCACGAAGAAGACGTCGACGCGTGGACCAAGATCACGGCAATCAACCAGCAGGGCGTATTTCTGGGCATCAAGCACGCGGTGCCCGCGCTTCGCAAAGCGGGCGGCGGCTCTATTGTCAATACCTGCTCGATCAACGGCGCAGTCGGTGGCGCGGGATTCTTCTCGTATCAGGCGTCGAAAGGCGCGGTGCGCATGATGACGAAGGCCGCCGCACTGCAGTACGTGAAAGACGGCATCCGGATCAATTCCGTGTGCCCGGGTCTCGTCATGACGCCGATGGCAGCCGAAGAGGGTGAAGAGTCGAACCGCGCTTTCGCCGCCGCCACGCCGATGGGCCGCGGCGCCCGTCCGGAAGAAATCAGCTATGGCGTGCTCTTCCTGGCAAGCGATGAAGCCAGTTACATCACGGGCACCGAGCTGTACATCGACGGCGGTTACACGGCGCAGTAGCGCGCCCCTCGCGGCGGTCCCGTCGGACCTCGCAGGAAGATGGAGGAGGCCGCTTCAGGCGGTCGCCTCGGCGTTCGACGCGGGCCGATTCGCGGGCCGGTCGACATCGATCGAGTGCGACCGCTGATGAGCGAGCGAAGTCATGACAATCGAATCGTTCCCATTGTTCCAAGGTAATGCGCATGTCTTCGGTTTCTGAGTCGGGGCCGCGTGAATCGATGCAGTACGACCTGGTGATCGTCGGCGGCGGCCCCGCCGGGCTGTCGGCGGCGATCCGGCTCAAGCAGCTGGCCGCCGAGAAAGGCACCGAGATCGGCGTGTGCGTGCTCGAGAAGGGTTCCGAGATCGGCGCGCACATCCTGTCGGGCGCGGTGATGGATTCGCGCGCGATCACCGAACTGTTCCCCGACTGGAAGGAACAGGGCGCACCGCTCACCGTCGAGGTGAGCGAGGACCGCTTCCTGTTCCTGTCCGAAAAGAGCGCGGTGACGACGCCGAACTGGGCGCTGCCCGAGAACTTCAAGAACCACGGCAACTACGTGATCTCGCTGGGCAACGTCACGCGCTGGCTTGGGGCACAGGCGGAAGCGCTGGGCGTCGAGATCTTCCCGGGCTTCCCGGCTGCCGAGATCCTGTACAACGACGACGGCTCCGTGAAAGGTGTCGCGACCGGCAACATGGGCGTGGGCAAGGACGGCGAGCCGACCGAGAACTTCCAGCTCGGCATGGAGCTGCACGCGAAGTACACGCTGTTCGCCGAAGGCTGCCGCGGCCACCTCGGCCGCCAGTTGATCTCGAAGTTCAAGCTCGACGCGAACGCCGATCCGCAGGCGTACGGGATCGGCATCAAGGAACTGTGGGAAATCGATCCCGCGAAGCACAAGCCGGGCCTCGTGATCCACACGGCCGGCTGGCC